>Ga0157374_10000001_pt1 | contig 1077351 bp, 839 predicted proteins | sample M25metaG_FD_115308 | JGI IMG/M metagenome (GOLD analysis project Ga0157374, IMG submission 115308) | Miscanthus rhizosphere microbial communities from Kellogg Biological Station, Michigan, USA - M2-5 metaG | ecosystem: Host-associated > Plants > Roots > Rhizosphere > Soil | place: USA... | reverse complement strand
GAATTTATGATGCGAGTTATGGGCTGTTGTTGAAGGGGGATGGCCGGGGCGGGTTTGTTCCGGTGCCGGCGGAGCGGAGTGGATTCTTTGTGAAGGGGGCGGTGCGGGATATAAAGCCGTTGCCGGTTGGCGGGCGGTCGTGTGTGATGATTGCTTTGAATAATGATAGCGTTCGAATATTTACTCAAATAAAAAAATAAGTTATGAATAGCTATGATGCGATAGTGATCGGCAGCGGGATCAGTGGCGGTTGGGCGGCCAAGGAGCTGACCGAGAAAGGGCTTACAGTATTGATGCTCGAGCGGGGCCGGCCTTTTGAGCATATCAAGGACTATAAAAGCGCCGACAAGAATCCCTGGGATCTTCCGCACCGGGGGAATGCCACGATGCAGATGCAAAAGGACCGGCCGGTACTGTCCAGATACTGGGCGGCCTATGGGACGGCGGCGCATGAAATGAATATCGACTATTGGGCGAATGAGAAGGATTGTCCTTATGTGGAGGTGAAGCCGTTTACGTGGTGGCGGGCGTATCAGATGGGTGGGCGGTCGATCCTTTGGGGGCGGCAGAGTTACCGGTGGAGTGATTTTGATTTCGAGGCCAATCTGAAGGACGGGATCGCGGTTGACTGGCCGATCCGATATAAGGACCTGGAGTCCTGGTATACGTATGTCGAGAAGTTTGCGGGGATCAGCGGGTCGAAGGAGGGGTTGCCGCAGTTGCCGGACGGGCATTATCTCCCGCCGATGGACCTCAACTGTGTGGAGAAGGATCTTCAGCAACGCCTGAAGGATGCTTATAAGGGGCACCGGCATCTGTTTATCGGGCGGACGGCGAATCTGACGGCGGCGATCCCGGGGCGGACGGCCTGTCAATTCCGGAACCGGTGTTGGGAGGGATGTCCGTTTGGGGGTTATTTCAGTACGCAGTCTTCTACGCTTCCTGCTGCGCTGGCAACTGGGCGGCTTACGGTGCGGCCATGGTCGATCGTGACGAAAATCCTATATGATAAGGACAAGAAGCGCGCAACTGGGGTTGAGGTGCTGGATGCAGAAACGAATAAAACCTATACGTATAGCTCCAAGATCGTATTTTTGAATGCTTCGGCTCTGAACAGCGCCTGGGTGTTGATGAATTCGGCGACGGATGTCTGGCCGGAGGGACTTGGCAGCAGTAGCGGGGAGCTTGGGCATAATGTGATGGATCATCACTATATGCTTGGTGCGAAGGGCAGTGTAGAGGGCTTCGAGGACAAATATTATTATGGCAGGCGGGCGAACGGATTTTATATCCCGAGATTTGCCAATCTTTTCGGGGATAAGCGGGATTTTCTCCGGGGGTATGGTTACCAGGGCAGCGCGAGCCGGGAGGGATGGAGCCGGGATGTGGCGGAGATGAATATCGGGGCTGACTATAAGCAGGCGTTGACGGAGCCGGGGCCCTGGGAGGTCGGGGCGACGGGATTCGGTGAGATCCTGCCTTATCATGAGAACCGGATCTACCTGGATAAGGTGCGAAAGGACAAGTGGGGGCTGCCGGTGCTTGCAATGGATGCCGAACTGAGAGACAATGAGCTGAAGATGCGGAAGGATATCGTGAAAGAGTTGGTCGAGATGTTCGACCGGGCGGGGGTGAAGAATATCACGACGTGGGACAGTGACAAATATGCGATAGGTCAGGGGATCCATGAGATGGGAACGGCGAGGATGGGACGGGATCGGAAGACGTCGGTGCTGAACGGCCATAACCAGGTGTGGGATGCGCCGAATGTTTTTGTGACGGATGGGGCCTCTATGACGAGCGCGGCCTGTCAGAACCCCTCGCTGACGTATATGGCGCTGACGGCGCGGGCCGCGGATTTTGCGGTGGGGGAATTAAAGAAGGGTAATATTTGATTTGCACAAAAGACTTTTATATTTTCTTGTAGTACTCGTATTGGGAGCTGGTTGTGGACAGCGCGCGACAACGCGTTTCGAGCTGTTGGCGCCGGACAGAACGGGCATCCATTTTCAGAATTCCGTGTTGGATACCGACACGCTGAATATTCTGGACTACCTCTATTATTATAATGGCGGCGGGGTTGCCATCGCGGATTTTAACCGGGATGGGCTGGCGGATGTGTTCCTGGTGAGCAACCAGGGATCGAATGTTCTGTATATGAATAAGGGCGATTTCCATTTCGAGGATATGACGGCGCGGGCGGGGGTGCAGGGGGCCGGCAACTGGAAGACGGGAGTTACCGTAGCGGATGTAAATGGGGATGGGTGGCCGGATATCTATGTGTCGGAGGTGGGTGGATATAAAGGATTCCGGGGAAGGAACGAGTTGTTCATCAATAATCATGACGGGACGTTCACGGAGCGGGCCAAGGACTATGGGTTGGATGTTTTGGGTTTCAATACGCAGGCGGTCTTTTTTGATTATGATCATGACGGCGACCTGGATTGTTTTATCGTCAATCATTCAGTTCATTCCAGCGAGAGCTACTCGGACACGAGTGAGCGGCGGGTGCATAACGACGTGAGTGGGGACAAGCTGTTCCGTAACGACAGCGTTGCGGGGGGAAGGCATTTTGTCGAGGTGACGCAGGCGGCGGGGATTTATAGCAGCATGATCGGGTATGGATTGAATGTGCTGGTGGGGGATCTGAACAATGACGGATGGGATGACCTTTATGTGAGCAATGATTTTCATGAGAACGACTATTATTATCTCAATAACCGGGATGGGACATTTTCCGAGATCAACCGGGAGGCGTTCGGGCACGAGAGCAGATTTTCCATGGGCAGCGATATGGCCGATCTGAATAATGACGGCTGGCTTGACCTGGTGACGCTGGATATGTTGCCGCCGCAGGAGGATGTGTTGAAGAAGAGTGCGGGCGATGATCCGTTGAGCATTTACCGATACAAGATGAGTTATGGGTATTCCAATCAGTATTCGCGCAACTGTCTTCAATTGAATGTCGGTGGGGGGATGCGGTTTAGTGAGATCGGGTTGTATGCGGGGGTGGCGGCGACGGATTGGAGCTGGAGTGCGCTGGCGGCGGATTTTGACAATGATGGGCGAAAGGATCTTTTTATTTCGAATGGGATCCAACGGCGACCCAATGATCTCGATGTGGTGAAGTTCATGGCTACGATGCCGGTGGCTTCCGCTTTGCAGAGTGGTCGGGCGGCCGATCTGGCTACGGTGGAAAAGATGCCGTCGGGGAAGGCGAATTGTTTTTTGTTCCAGGGGACGGACAGTCTTGTTTATACCGATCGGAGTGTTGAATGGGGTTTTACTCATCCGGCTTTTTCGAATGGGGCGGCCTATGCGGACCTGGATAATGATGGGAATCTCGATCTTGTCGTCAATACGGCGAATGAGCCGGCGATGATCTATCGAAACAGTGGAGGCGCCGGGGTGCATTATCTCGATGTGGAGTTGCGGGGGCCGGCGGGAAATGTGTTTGGGATCGGGGCGAAGGTGGCGGCGCGGACGGGAGCGAGGGTGCAATATGGATATTGTGCGGTGACGCGGGGTTTTGAGAGTGGGACGCTTGGGCCGGTGCATTTTGGGCTTGGCCGGGAGTCGCATGTGGATACGTTGGAGGTGGATTGGCCGGATGGGAGGAGGCAGGTGATGACGGATGTGCGGGGGGATAAGAGGTTGGTGGTTGATTGGCGCGATGCGGGGGTTGCCGGCCCGGGGAATGCGGGGAGTGTCCGCGGCGGGATGTGGCCGGAGGGGTTGGGATTGGGGCGGCCGGCGAGTAGAATGAAGATGGAGAAGGGTTTTTTGGTGGATGTGACGGATTCGATCGGGTTGGGATACCGGCGGGTGAGTGATCCTTTTAACGATCTGGATGTACAGCCGTTGATGCCGCATCAGCAGTCGACGCGGGGGCCGAAGATGGCTGTCGCGGATATCGATGGGGATGGGCTCGACGATCTTTTTATATGCGGCGGGGCGCGGCAGCCCGGAAGTCTTTTCCGGCAGGAGGCGTCGGGGCGGTTTGTTCCGGTGGATACTATGTTGTTCAGGGCGGATGGTTTTTGTCCCGATGGGGATGCCGTCTTTGCCGATGTGAATGGGGATGGGCATCCCGACCTGGTGGTGGTGAGTGGAGGAAATGAGTTGCCGGATGGATCGGCGGGGCTGATCGACCGGGTCTATTTTAACGATGGTCATGGGCATTTTCAGAAGCGGGCATTGTTGCCGGGTCTTTCCGAGAACAAGTCTGTTGTGATCGCGGCGGATGTCGATCATGACGGGGATATCGATCTATTTGTCGGCGGGAGTAGTTTTTATGGGCGGATGGGGGAGACCCCGGAATCATATCTTTTGATCAACGATGGAAAGGGGAATTTTATCATGGCGTCCGGGATCGGGAAGTTGGGGCGGGTGACGGCGGCGACGTGGGCCGATGTGGATAAGGATGGGTGGGAAGATCTTGTGGTTGTGGGAGAGTGGATGCCCGTGACGGTATTCATGAATCATAACGGGAAGCTGGAGAACCGGACGGAGGCGCTTGGACTTGGTCATACGAAGGGCTGGTGGGAAAGTATTTGCGTGACCGATGTCAATCGGGACGGGAAGCCGGACCTGCTGGCAGGTAACTGGGGAGAGAACTCGAAGTTGAGGGCGTCGACCAAGTATCCGTTGAGGATGTATGTCGGGGATTTCGATGGGAATGCCGTGGAGGACCCGGTACTTGCCGTGGAGAAGGGAGGGAAGTATTATCCCTTTTTAGGCAAGGACGAGTTGGAGAAGCATTTTCCGGCGTTGATCCGGAAGCGTTACAATAGCTATGCGGAATTTGCGGGAAAGACCGTGGAAGAGATCTTTGGAGCGGGGTTGGATCAGGCGGTGGAGTTGGATGCGGAGTGTCTTTCTTCCGTGTTGCTGACCAATACCGGCAGGGATGGTTTTACGATGAGTCCGTTGCCGAAGGAGGTGCAGTGGTCGCCGGTGTTTGCATTTGTGCGGGGGGATTGGAATGGGGATGGGCAGGAAGATCTGATCGCGGCGGGTAATTTCTATGGGGTGTTGCCTTACGAAGGGCGATATGACGCGAGCTATGGGAATGTGTTGGTGAATGAGGGAGTGATGGGGAGCCGGACGGGGTTTTGCGGGGATGTGTCCGGGGATTGCCGGCCCGGGTTGCATGCGCTGCCGATGGGGGTTTCCGGGCTGGCGTTGGATGGGGAGGTGAGGGACGGGAAGGTTTTGAGGACGGTGCGCGGGCCGTTGCTGGCTTTTTCAAGGAATGGGGCTGGAGTTGTGTTTTATAGAAGAAGATAGTGTAATATTGTGACCATACCCTATCGTATGATCCTTACAATTTCTACCACGTACCGCCCAGCTTCCGATCTAAGCTATCTTCTTCATAAGCACCCCGACAAGGTTCAGCAGGTGGAGTTCTCGGCGGGTATTGCCCATATCTTCTATCCCGAAGTTTCGGAGGAACGGTGTTCTATCTCGCTTTTGCTCGATATCGACCCGGTCGGACTGGTGCGCCGGAACAGTGGTCCGGGCGGGACCAATGAATTTGCCCTTGAACAATATGTGAATGACCGGCCGTATGTCGCCAGCTCTTTTCTGAGTGCGGCGATCGTCAAGGCTTTTTCCACGGCGATGAATGGCCGGTGTAAGGATAAGCCTGAGCTGGTGGCGGTGGCGATGCCGCTGGAGGTAAAGATCGCGGTGTTGCCTGTGCGCGGCGGTGAGGCGGTGTTGCGTGAGTTGTTCGAGCCGTTGGGATATACGCTCGAGTTTGAGCGTCATCCTGTCGATCCTGCGTTCCCCGCGTGGGGTGAGAGCCGGTATTTTACGGTGGTGTTAAGGGGGTGTTTGACGGTGCAGCAGTTGCTTTCGCATCTTTATATTTTATTGCCGGTTTGCGATAATGATAAGCATTATTGGGTGGGGCAGCATGAGATAGAGAAGTTGTTGGAGAAGGGGCAGCCCTGGCTGGCGGCGCATCCTGCGAAGGAGTTGATCACGATGCGGTATTTGAAGCATCGGACGCAGTTGGCGAATCAGGCGTTGGAGGTGTTGTTGCAGGCGGAGGAGTTGGAGGGGGAGATTGTGGCGGCGGAGCCTTTGGCGGCGGAGCCGAAGGTGCGGGCGCATGATGCGAGGCTGGCTGCTGTCCGGGACGAGTTGTTGCGTTGTGGCGCGGTCAGTGTTGTCGATCTGGGTTGCGGAGAGGGGAAGCTGTTGCGGCTGCTGCTTGCGGAAAAGCAATTCGAGAAGATCCTGGGGATGGATGTCAGTTACAGAAGTATCGAGATCGCGAAAGATAAGCTCAAGATAGAGCGGTTGAAGCCTAAGCAACAGGAGCGAATCCAGTTGATCCAGGGATCGTTGACGTATCGTGACCGGCGGATCGAAGGATTTGATGCGGCGGCGCTGGTAGAGGTGATCGAGCATCTTGATGAGCCGCGGCTGGCAGCGCTGGAAACGACCGTGTTCGAATACTCGAAGCCGGGTACGGTGGTGATCACCACGCCCAATGCCGAGTATAATGTGTTGTTCGAGCGGCTTGGAGAGGGGAAGATGCGGCATAGTGATCACCGGTTCGAATGGACGAGGGCGCAATTCGAGGAGTGGGGAAACCGGATCGCCGCTACCTTCGACTATACCGTGGTATATAAGCCGGTGGGTGAGGTACAGGCCGAGGTTGGCGCTTTGAGCCAGATGGGAATATTTACAAAGAAATGAATTTTATGAAGGAGATAAGGGTACCTGAGTTGTCGTTGATCGTATTGATCGGGGCATCGAGCTCGGGGAAGTCGAGTTTTGCGCGGAAGCATTTCAAGCCGACGGAGATCGTCTCGTCGGATTATTGCCGGGGGATGGTGAGTGATGACGAGAATAGTATGGCGGCATCGGCGGATGCGTTCGAGCTGGCGCGTTTTATTACGGCCAAGCGGTTGAAGAATGGGTTGTTGACGGTGATCGATGCGACTAATGTGCAGGAAGCCGGACGAAAGGATTGGGTGCGACTCGCGCGGGAGCATCATGTGCTGCCTGTGGCGATCGTGATCAATATGCCGGAGAAGTTGTGCCAGGAGCGGCATGCGGGTCGTACTGACCGGAATTTCGGGGGGCATGTTATTCCTCAGCAGATAAGTCAGTTACGGCGGGGAGTGAGGAGGCTGAAGCTGGAAGGGTTCAGGCATATCTTTGAACTTCGGAGTCCGGAAGAAGTGGATGGGGTGCCGGGGATCGCGCGCGATCCATTATACAACAATAAGAAGCAGGAGAAAGGGCCTTTTGATATTATCGGCGACGTGCATGGGTGTTATGATGAGCTTGTGCTGTTGTTGGGGGAGTTGGGGTATGTGGCCGATGGGGGTTTATGGCGGCATCCCGAGGGACGGAAGCCGGTATTTGTCGGTGACCTGGTCGATCGGGGACCGAAGACGCCTGAGGTGTTGGAGCTTGTGATGGGGATGGTGAGTGCGGGGCTGGCGTGGTGTGTGCCGGGGAATCATGATGTCAAATTATTGAAATGGCTGAACGGGAAGAACGTGCAGCCTACGCATGGGCTGGCGCAGTCTATCGAGCAATTGACGGCGAGGACGCCTGAATTCCGGGAGTCGGTGAAGAAGTTTGTCGATGGGCTGATCAGTCATTATGTCTTTGACAGTGGGGAGTTGGTGGTGGCGCATGCCGGGTTGAGAGAGGAGATGCATGGTCGGGGATCTGGGGCGGTGAGAGAATTTTGTTTGTATGGGGAGACGACGGGCGAGACGGATGAGTTCGGGATGCCGGTGCGTTATAACTGGGCGGCGGAATATAAGGGTCGGGCGCAGGTGGTGTATGGGCACACGCCGGTGCCGGACGCGCAATGGTTGAACCGAACGATCGATATCGATACGGGTTGTGTGTTTGGAGGGAAGCTGACCGCATTGCGGTACCCGGAGAAGGAGCTTGTTTCGGTGCCAGCGGCACGGGTGTATTGTGAGCCGGTGCGGCCGCTGGATCATGCGGAGCGGAGCCGGCTATCGCTGCAGCAGCAACATGATGATGTTTTAGATATTGCCGATATCACGGGCAAGCAGATCGTCGAGACGGCTTATGGGCATAATGTGACGATCCGGGAGGAGAATGCCATGGCCGCGTTGGAGGTGATGAGCCGGTGGGCGATCAATCCGAAGTGGCTGATCTATCTGCCGCCGACGATGAGTCCGGCGGAGACGAGTAAGCTGGATAGCTTTCTTGAGCATCCGCTGGAGGCTTTTGACTATTACCGGGGTGTGGGTGTGGAGACTGTTATCTGTGAGGAGAAGCATATGGGGTCGCGGGCGGTGGTGATCGTCGCGCGTGATGCCGGTGTTGTGGAGCGGGTGTTTGGGATCGTGGGGGAGGGGATCGGGGTGGTGTATACGCGGACGGGGAGGGCGTTTTTCCCGGAGGAGGCGTTGGAGCAGGCATTTCTGCAGCGATTGAATGGAGTGTTGGAGGCGTCGGGTTTTTATGAGCGACTGCAGACCGATTGGGTGTGTCTGGATGCGGAGTTGATGCCGTGGAGTGCGAAGGCTCGGCATTTATTGGAGACGCAATATGGGGCGGTCGGGGCGGCGGGTACGCATGCGTTGAAGGAGGCGGTGGAGGAGTTGAGGAGGGCGGCGGTGCATTATGAGGCCGCAACAGGAGGTACGGCGACGGAAGATATTGCGGCTTTGTTGGAGAGATATAGTGCGAAGCAGGAGCAGGTGGATGGATTTATCCGGGCGTACCGGCAGTATTGCTGGCCGGTGGAGGGGCTCGAGGGGTATAAGCTGGCGCCATTTCATATTCTGGCAACGGAGGGGAAGACCTGGCTGCACCAGGATCATGAATGGCATATGGAGGAGATCCGGCAGATGGGGGCTCATGGGGGTGGTTTGTTGGTAGAGACGCCTTACCAAGTGGTACATCTCAGCGATGAGGAGGAGGTGAAGGAGGCAACGGATTGGTGGTTGACCTTGACGACCAGTGGGGGTGAGGGGATGGTTGTAAAGCCAATGAATTTTATCGTGATGAATAAGCGCGGGCTTGTTCAGCCGGCGATCAAGATCCGGGGGCGGGAGTATTTGCGGATCATTTACGGGCCCGAGTATACGGCGCCCGGGAATCTCGTGCAGTTGAAGAAGCGGGGGTTATCGGGAAAGAGGGGATTGGCGTTGAGGGAGTTTGCGTTGGGGATCGAGGGGCTGGAGCGGTTTGCGAGAAAGGAGCCTTTGCAGCGGATCCATGAATGCGTGTTTGGGGTGTTGGCGTTGGAGAGCGAGCCGCTGGATCCCAGGTTGTAAAAAAACGACCCGGAGGCAGTGCCCCCGGGTCTAACCATGAACCGTCCCGATGAATATTGTTCGCTAGTTGCTAGTTGTGAATGTCGACGTTAAAGTCTACGCCGGCCGGTGGCGGGGTATGACGCCGGTCGTACCAGCCGCGGGTATGGTGATGGTAGTGATTATAGTAGTGGGTTTCATAGCAGCCCGTGAGCGCGAAGGCGGTAACGCCGACGAAGAGAGCTATGCTAAGAATGTTTTTTATAGTAAGTTTCATGATGCTGCGTTTAGTCATGATAATAGAAAAACCCTGCCAACCTTCTAAATGGCTGGAAATGCGGCCTTTCACATTGTTTTAACCTGTAAAATGTAGAAAAAATTCCACCAAAGTGGTATTTGCGGGGAGGACCCCGGGGTGTAAATTTGTGTACCGTTGCTGACCTATTAAGAACGAATTACGGACGGTTTTCACTTTCAGCCATCGGCGGATCCTCTGCAAAGGGGGGCCGCCTTTCGCTATTTTAGGAGGAGGGTGTGCCAGGCGATGTATTGTTCGCTTTTGAGGAAGTCGGATTTGATGTTTTTTACGAGGTGGTCGGTCCAGGCGGGTTTTTTCTCGTTGCGGAAGTGGGCGAAGAGTGCCAGGCTGTAGCCCCATTCCATCTGGTTTAGCCGGGCGTCCTTGCCTGTGATGCGAAGGTTTTGGCTGGTGAAGGCCGCGTTTGCGTTGAAGATGCCGAGGCCGAAGATGAGGGTGGTGAGATCTATGAGGCGGGGTTCGGGGACCAGGAGGTTGGGGTTGTTACCGGTAAGATGCGGGTGACGTGCTGCGAGGTGCAGTTTTATCTGTGCCAGATCGCGGGCCAGTGTGGCCACCATGATCTCGGGGTTTTGCAATCGGGACTTTCTAAGGGTGATGGGGTATTTTCCATTTTCGTTTTTGACAGGGTGGGAACCGGCTGACGATGGGTCGTCGGCTTGTGGTTCGTCGTCGGCGGTGCCGAGGGTCAGTTTTGCGCCGGTGGGGGAACCGGTCGAGAGCTGGTTGATGGTGTCGTCGTAGATGTTCAGTTCGAGATCCGACGGTGCGAGGTCCATCTGTGCAGCGACGATGTCGAGGGTATCGCGGGCCGTTTGCGGGTCGCCGTTGTAGCGGATGGGGAAATCCGAATGATGGGGCCGGAGGACCTTTCGTTGCCGAATAGCGGTTGGGTCGAAGTTTTCGGTGAGCCAGCGGAAGGAGTCTTCGACCCAGATGCGGCTGTCTTCCTTCAGTGGGCTTGGCGGTGCGGTTTCTTTTTTGAATAGTCCGAACATTGTGCGGCGATAAGGTTTGCGGCAAGATAGAACGGGGCGCTGAAGTGTGGAAGCGGCGGGATTACGGTGATGAGTGTGGCGGGTTTGCGAGGGCGGTCTGGGGTTGGTCGGGCAGGGTGGAGAGGAGGGCGAGGCAGGCCCAGTTGGTGGCCGCGGCGGAGATGAACTGGTTCTCGTCGTATGGGGGGAAGTCGCTGTTGAAGAAGGGTTGGACCGGATACGCGCGGGATTCCACGATCCAGGCGCCGCTTGGGTCCTGGTGTTTTAGCAGCCAGGAGATGGCTTTTTGGACGGCTTTGTCGTCGGGGCCGGTGTTATTGGTCTCTCCTAATGCGTAGAGGGCTTCGCCGGTGGCGTATGCGTCGCCGGTCATGGATGGTAGTTGCGACCAGCTGCCGTCGGCATTTTGAGTTGCCTTTAGTTTTTCCGCGAATTTGTCTTTTTCGGCAGGAGTGGCGCCGGCCCAGTGGAGGCCGAGGAGTTGGAAGACCAGTTCCTGCTGGGTATTGGGTTGATAGTTGGTGAGCCATCCTTTTGCGCGGCCGATCGCCTTGTCGACGAAGGCTTTTTTTGCAGGGGAGGCGTAGAGTTGAAGACCCCGGATGTTGATCGCGACCGAGTGAGCGGCGCCGGTCTCGTGTGGTGGCCGGCCGCTCTGGGCCTGGAAGGTTCCGTCGGGATGTTGCTGGCTGAGGATATAGTCGACAGCGATGTCGGTATAGGGATTGGGCTGTTCCTTGTCGGCATGGAGACCCATCAGGGCGTAGGGCAGGATGAATTTGGAGCCGACGAAATCATCGGGGTTGTTGATATTTCCGATAAAGCGAATACTAAGGTTGGTAATGGAGATCCGTTCGGCCTTGAAGCTGTCTATGACCGGGAGGCCTTTTTGGAGCATTTTTTCTTCGAGCATACCCGTGAGGAGATTGTTATGACAGGAGATGCAATGTCTGGGGTTGCGTTCGATGAATTTATGGCTGCTGGTTTGGAGCAGCGGGAGGCTTTTGGCCACGGCGTTCTTGATATCGGCGGTGTGGTGTTCCGGGTCGGCGACGTTGGTCCAGCCAACAAAGATGGAGGAGAGCGTAGTTGCGCCGAAGAGCGCGAGTATGATGGTTATTTTTTTTGAGCGCATGGTTTTACTGTTGTTTGAGCAGGCGAAGTGATTCGGTATTTCCTTTTTTTGCGGCGAGGGAGATGGCGTTCTCGCCGGTCGGGCTTTTATCGGCGACCTTTGCGCCGTGGACGAGGAGGGCTTTTGTTATTGCCGGATGATCGGTTTCCGACAACTGCGCCAACATCAGCGCCGTGTAGCCGGTTTTGCATCGGGCATGGACGTCGGCGCCATGGTCCAACAGATAGAAGAAGGATGCCTCGTCGTCTGCTACCGCGGCTTGCATCAGCGCCGTCATTCCACGGATATTAGGGAGGAAGACGTCCGGCAGGCGGACGTTTACGTCGGCGCCGTGATCGACCAGCATTTTGAGGGTGTTGGAGCACCGGTACGCCAGGGCTGAGTTGATAGGGTAGTCGCCGCTGAGGACCGTGTCGTTCGCGTTAAACCCGAGGCGAAGGATGAAGCCGACCAGGGTGGTATCGTCGGTGCCGGCGGCCCAATAAAGAAGGGCATTGTCGCGGGCCGCCTGTTTTGGGTCGGCGCCTTTCGCTATCAGGGTCCGAAGGAGGTCTGTCGTGCCGGGGCAATTGGCCAGTTTTATCAGTGCGGAGTAGTTGGCTTTCGAGTGTTGATTTGGATCGGCACCATGGTCCAGCAGGAGGATTGTTTTTTCCGTGTCGGGGATGGCCAGGAAGAGGGCTGTGATGCCGTCGTCATCGGCGTAATTTGGTTTGGCGCCGCGGGCGAGCAATAGTTTCATTTGTTGCGGGGTGCCCGCGAGTGTGGCTACTTCGAGGGCGGAGATGCCGTTCTGAGTGGCGTTGGGATCGGCGCCGCGATCGAGTTGTTGCTGAAGGGCGGTTGCGTCCCCGCTGCGGATCGCGGTGAAGAGAGTCGTGTCGTACGGTTTTGGCGGGGTCAGCGGAGCCTGGGCGACCGTCATTTCGGGCGTCATGATGCATAAGGAGACCACCAGCGCCAGGAAGATCAATGGGCGATGCATAGATTGTCAGTTAAATAGTGAAAGGGCCGGAGATAAGCGATGGTGGTGGTGGTGGGCGGATGCGGGATGGTCTTTCAGAAGGAGGACGTCAGACCCTAAAGATAGAAATAATATTCAGATATCCAGCAAGTAGAAGGGGTGGAGGTCGCTCAGGGTTTTGGGTTTTTGTTCCATGAGGATGGGGCCGAATGTCTTTTCGATGTCTTCGAGCATTTTTATAGTAGGGGAGGCGGAGTTGTCGCCGTAGAGGAGGCGGGCGACCTTTTGGGCCTGCTGGCTGGCTTTTTTGAGCGTGGATGCTCCTTGTTTTGTGAGGCGAAGGAGGCGGGCGCGGCCGTCTTTTGGATCGGTTCTTTCTTCTAGGAGGCCGGCGCTGATCATCCGGTTGAGGATGTCGATGCCTGTGGTTGGTTCGAGGGTGAGGTTATAGCTGATGATGTCTGTTTTGCGGACCTCCGATCTTTCGTCAATGCTGAAGAGGAGGTAGTACCATTCTGGTTCGATACCGGGGTTTTCGCGGAGGGCGAGGCGGAGACAGGTGCGTTGGATGGAGGCAACGCGACCGATGAGGCGGGAGAGGTGGAAGGAGTTGTCCATAATGTAAAGATAAAAAAAGATCGGTTTCGATGTAATTAGATCGAAACCGATGTATCTTTGACCAATGAATAATTATCTTGTTTTGTTTCGCGAAGGAGATGGGCGGGAGGATGTCCATTCCGAAGAGGAGATCCGGAAGCACAGGGCCAGCTGGAAGAGTTGGTTCGAGGAATGGAGTGGCAAGGACAGGATTGCCGGAGGCAGCGGGTTGACGCTGAATGGCAGGCTGATCGATGCCAACAGGGGTGTGGTCGACGGTATCCATCACAACGGGAAGGAGATCGTCGGGGGATTTCTGATCCTGAAGGCCGGCAGTCTTGATGAGGCGGCGGGCATCGCGCGGAGCTGTCCGATCTATGAATTCGATGGGTATTCGGAAGTTCGGGAGATGCAGAACCCGGCTTAATATTCGTCGGTGAGGGCGAAGTTGGGTTTGCGGTACATCCATTGGCCGCCGGTGAAGTCGGGGAAGGGCACGGTTGCGTTGCCCATTTCGATAGACTGTTCGCTGAGTGGGGTGATGGCGCTCCAGGCTGCCGCGTCGTAGACGTCCTGGGGTGTGGGTGTTTTGCGTTTGACCGATTCGATGAAGGCGTGGGCGACGAAGAAGTCCATGCCGCCATGGCCGGCGCCTTCCGCTTCGTTGGACCAGCGTTTCCAAAGTGGGTGATCATATTTCTCCAGCCAGGTCTTTGCCGCGTCCCATTCATCTTCTTTTGATTGTCCCTCTACATAGACGCCGTTGGCGACGTCCATCCACAGTCCGTTGGTGCCCTGGACGCGGAAGCCGAGCGAATAGGGGCGGGGGAGGTTGGTGTCGTGTTGGAGGAGGATGGTTTCGCCGTTGGCGCAGTTGATCGAAGTGGTGACGACGTCGCCGAGTTTGAATTTTACTTTTGCACTGGGGTGGTTCTCGCCGCAGTGTCTGACGACATAGTCGTGGAGGCCGCGGCTTTTCGAGGAGAAAGAGCAGAGGCTGGTGAAGATGTTGCCACGGTTTATGTCAACATAGTGTGCCAGGGGGCCGACGCCATGGGTCGGATAGAGATCCCCGTTGCGATGGACGGAATGTTCCGTGCGCCAGCGGGCTTCCGAGAAGGCTTTTTCACCGAATTCGCAGCCGGTGCCGCCGCCGGGTTTGCCGCTGTTGAATTTTATTCCCTGGAGATTGTGCTGGTAGCCGCCCTGCAGGTGGATGATCTCGCCGAAGAGTCCCTGGCGGACCATATTGAGGATGGCCATAACGTCGCGGCGATAGCAGACGTTCTCCAGCATCATGACGTTTGCGTTGTTCTTTTCCGCAGCTTTTACGACATCCCAGTGATCCTGGAGGGTAATGCCGAGGATGACCTCGGTGGCGACGTATTTTATTCCGGCATCGATGGAGCCGATGATCATCGGTTTGTGCCATTCCCATGGGGTGGCGATGAGGACAGCGTCGAGTTGTTCCTTTTTGAGGAGGTCCTGCCAGGCGTAGGGGTTGCCGGTGTAGACCTGGGGTTGTTTCTTGCCGAATTTTGTGAAGATGCCTTTTGTATGGTTGAGCATGTAGTCGTCGATGTCGCAGATGGCGATGATGTCGACGTCGTCGCGGCGAAGGAGGAGGGAGATATGGGATTGGCCGCGGAGGCCGGTGCCGAGGATGGCGAGGCGGACTTTGGGGCCGGCGAAGTGGAGGGGTGTTGTTTTTGGTGATGCATGTTTGGGGGTGGCGGTTTTGCCGGTTGGTTCCAGCGCGGCATTTGCGGCTGGGGTGGTTGCGAGGGCGAGGGCGGCGAGGCTGCTGTTGCGGAGAAAGGATTTTCTATTCATGGTAGAGTCTGGTGTTTGTCAAACTTAGGGGAAATAGGAGGGATTTGGGGGTGCAAACGTTTGTTTTAAGTTTTTGATAAAATTGTCAATTTATTTTCAATTTTGTAAATTTGTTTAAAGAGTGGGATATGAGAGTTTGGGAGGTGAGGAGTGGGGGGCCGGAAGAGGTGGTGATCGAGAGACTGAGGTCCGGAGAGTTTAGGGTAGTGCGTGCGAGTCGCCAGTTTGCTTTTGATTGGGAGCAATATCGTTCGATGGAGGTTTTCAAATTGAAAATGTTGATCGATGAGAGGATTGTTGGGTTGATCTGTTTGGTCGATCATCCGATCAGCGCGGAAAATGCAATTGAGATCGAATGCTTGGAAGTAAGCAAAGGAAATATCGGCAGAAATAAACGATATGACGGAGTTGCGGGTTTGCTTATCGCATTTGCTTGCAGGGAGTCGTTTAAGCGGGGGCACGAAGGATTTGTTTTTTTGAAGCCGAAGACGGGTTTGATCAGACATTACATAGAGGCATATGGGTTTCAACATTTTCCACTAAAGACATGGCATCGGCCGGAAGGAATAATGGTTTTGGACGGGCGGGCGGCCAGAAATTTGATAAAAATATTTTTCGAAAAAAATTGATTTTATGGGATCAGGAAAAAAGAGAGGTGGCAAGATCGATGTTAGCGAGATCAGAGAGGCTATCGTGGCTCCGGGGTCTTTAAAAGGCGAAGGACGGGGGGAAATGCTGGAATCTTTTCGATCCATACGAAAAAAGATTGCAGAAGATTACACGATTGAAGATGAACAGATCGCCAGATTTTTGCAACTAAGATTCCTGATCGAGGATTATCTGTCTTCCGAGCTATTTACCAATCACTATTTTTTTGGTTATTTTTTAAAGGAATATATTTCCAGACAGGATAAGAGGAGTAAAGATTTTGCCTGGGAGATAGATGTAGACCCGGCCGAGCTGAGTCTTATTATCAACAGGCATAGAAAGCCGACCGAAAAATTAATCTTTCGGCTGGATATTCATTCCAATAGAAATTTTCCGGCTCAGTTGTGGTTTAAGGTGCTGGAAAAGGACAGGGAGATCGAGTTGTTGCGAAATACACAGCTAATAGAACGAGAGAAGAAGCATGTCAAGCGCAAACTGAGCTTTTCCTTTTAACCGGCTTGCTGCGGAGGCACAGGGGCGCGCATAGTGATCAGGTGGCGGATGAAGCCGGATTTTTCGTAGGCGCGGATGGCGGATTCGTTTGTGTAGTAGACTTCGAGGCGGAGTTCGGTGAGGTTGCGGGAGCGGGCCCATTGGGAGAGGGCGGCGATGATGAGTTGGTTGACGCCTTTGCCGCGGTGGGCGGGGTCGACGTACATGAAGCCGAGGTAGGCGAGGTGGGTATATTTGAGATAGATACGGTCGGCGGGATCGATGCGGGCGTAACCGGAGCCGATGAGGGCGCCGTCCTGTTCGGCGACGAGGAGGTGGACGTCGGGGTTGGCGATCATGGCGGGAAGGTTGTAATAGTTGATGGAGCCCTCCCTGATGGTGGGGTCCATGGGGCGTTCGGCGGCGATGACGCCCTGTTCGAAGATAGAGAGCGTGGGGAGGTCGGCGGTGGTGGCCGGGCGGATGTGGATGTTGCCGGTGGCGGCCTGCGCGTTTTGAGTAGATGGAGTCATTCTTAAAGATAGGGCCGGACACCGGATGTATCAAAAGCGAACAAGGATTTGTGGTGGGATTGGGGTAATGGATTGATTGTTAAGTTGGTGAGCTGTCGGTATGATTGTGGCGGCATTTTTGGCATGTTTATAAACTTCTTCCTCACTGCCTGGCGCAAACTGCGCAAGAACAGAGCGCACTCCATCATCAATATTTCGGGACTTGCCGTCGGCATGGCCGTAGCCTTGCTGATAGGACTTTGGGTCTGGGACGAGTTGAACTTCGACCGGTACGATCCGCACTATGCGCGGGTGGCGCAGGTGCTGCAGAGTCTGACGTACAATGGGACTACGACCAAGACCGGGCGGGCTGTCCCGATCCCGCTGGAGGGGGAGTTGAGGAAGCATTATGGCAGCGATTTTAAAAGGATAGTGATGGCTTCCTGGGCCTACAATCATATCCTGACGGCGGGTGATGTGAAGATCAATCAGCAAGGTAGTTTTATGCAGTCCGAGGCGCCGGAACTTTTCGGGCTGACGATGGTGGAGGGTTCGAAGGAGGCGTTCGCGGACCGGTCGGCGATATTGCTTTCGCAGCATGTTGCAAAGGCGCTGTTTGGGAGCGGTGATGCCCTGAATAAGGTGGTGCGAATGGATGACACGGCCAATTTTGTAGTGAAGGGGGTCTATGAAGATGTCCCCAGGAATTCAACCATTGACCGTAGCGATATTGCTTTTCTTGCGCCCTGGGACTATTATGTTCATGATAATTCAGGCGGCAGGGTTGTGTCGGATTGGGGAAATAATTCTTTCCAATGTTTTGTGGAGCTGGCCGATGGAGTCGATATTCATTCGGCTTCCGGACGGATCAGGGATGCAAAACTGAAGGCTGTCGATAAGGAAAGTGCCGCGTTCAAGCCGGCTTTGCAATTGCATCCCATGAGTAAATGGCATTTGTATTCCGATTTCAAGAATGGGGAGAGTATCGGCGGCAGGATCCAGTATGTATGGTTATTTGGGACGATCGGATTTTTTGTGCTGCTGCTGGCATGTATCAATTTTATGAATCTGAGTACGGCACGGAGCGAGAAGCGGGCAAAGGAGGTGGGGATACGGAAGACGATCGGTTCGTTAAGACGGCAACTGATCATCCAGTTCTATTGCGAGTCGGTGCTGATCACGCTTATTGCTTTTGCGGCAGCACTTGGAATTGTGAGCTTGTTGTTGCCGGCATTCAATGAATTAGCCGATAAGCGGGTGAGTATCCTATGGAGCAGCCCGGCCTTCTGGTTGATGAGTATCGGTTTTTGTCTTTTTACGGGGGTCGTGGCGGGGAGTTACCCGGCGTTGTATCTTTCTTCTTTCCGGCCGATCAAGGTACTGAAGGGGAGCTTCCGGGCGGGGCGGTTTGCCGCTTTGCCGAGACAAGTGCTGGTGGTGCTGCAGTTTACGGTATCGGTGATCCTGATCGTGGGAACGATCAGCGTGTTCCGGCAGGTACAGTATGCGAAGAACCGGCCGGTGGGTTATGACCGGGCGGGACTCGTCAATATGCGGCTTTCGACGGATGAGGTGCGTACCCATTTTGCTGCGATGCGGACCGAACTGGTAAGTAGTGGCGCTGTGACCGAGATGGCATTGTCTTCTAGTCCGGCGACGGATATCAATCATAATTATGCCGGATTTACGTGGGAGGGAATGGATCCGAATGCAACCTATGATTTTGCGAATGTCCGGGTGTCCATGGCGTATGGAAAGACGGTCGGCTGGCAGTTCGTGGCGGGACGGGATTTTTCGGAGAAGTTCCTGACCGATAGCAGCGGACTTGTGCTGAATGAGGCGGCAGTAAAATATATGGGATTGCAGGATCCGCTTGGAAAGACCGTGAAGGCTTTTGGGATGGATTTTCATATCATCGGCGTGGTCCGGGATATGGTTGCGGGGTCACCTTTTGAACCGGTGAAGCAAGCCATCTATCATGTTGCCGGCAATGGAGATTATCTGAATATCCGCATCGATCCCCGTGCGAGTGCGCATGCGGCTATTGCGGCGATCGAGAAGGCCTGGAAGTTTTATTCGCCGGCCGCGCCTTTTTCGTATCATTTCGTCGATGATGAGTATGCCAAGAAGTTCTCGGACGAGGAGCGGATCGGCAAGCTGGCAGCAGCGTTTACGATAGTCGCGATATTTATCAGCTGTCTCGGGTTATTCGGGATGGCTTCTTATATGGCCGAGCAACGGATCAAGGAGATCGGGGTACGGAAGGTGCTTGGAGCATCCGTTCTCCATCTTTGGGCGTTGCTGTCGAAAGATTTTGTGGGGCTTGTGCTGATCGCGCTGGTGATCGCGTTGCCGGCGGCGGGTTATTTTATGAATAGCTGGTTGCAGCATTATTCTTACCGGACGAGCCTTGTGTGGTGGGTTTTTGTGGCGCCGGGAGCCGGGGCGATCGTGATCACGCTGCTGACGGTGAGTTACCAGGGGATCAGGGCTGCGTTGACCAATCCCGTGCGGAGCCTGCGGTCCGAGTAAGTAGTTGATAGGCGCCCGGGGTGAGGCCTTCGGAGCGTCGGAATGCCCGAACGAAATAGTTAACATCGCTGAATCCACATTGCAGGCTGACCTGGGTGATCGTGTTCTTTTCGTCGGCAAGGAGTTGCCGGGCGAGGCGGATACGTTCCCGATTGATATACTCCAGCGGGGTGATCCCAAACTGTTCTTTAAACCATTTGAAAAAGATGTTGCGGCTGAGGTAGGCCTTTTTGCTGAGCAGATCCACGGGGATGCGTTCGGTGAGATGGTCGTGGATATATTGCAGGACGTAGTGAAGGCGGCTGCTGTTGCATTCAGTGTTTGCTTCGTGAGCGTGTTGTTGGAGGTTCTGGCTTTGCAGGATGCGGATGAGGAGTTCCTTAAGGCTGAGGTCGGCGAAGATGTTCTTCCCCGTGTCGGAGCCGGTGCAGATGCGGATGAGTTTATTGATCAGCTCTGTCACGTCCGTATCGTTGTGGAAATGATATTGGTCGAATTGCAGGTTCCAGCGATGCTGTTCGTCGGAGCTATTGTAATTATCATTGAGGTAGTCGACGGTATTCAGGATATAGCCATTGTCTACTGCGAGGGCGATACATTGGGTCGGGGATTCGGGAGATGCGTCGGGAAAGTCAATGACCATGGTTTCGTTGGCGGGTACGATGACGGTTTCACCCGGAAGATAGTCGAAAGCCGGTTTGCCGGCGAGGTGCATGATCTTTTTTCCGCGGACCATGCTGGTAATGACGAAGTCGCCGAATGTGAGGGGGACGCTATAGTTTGCTTCGTTGGTTTCGAATACATTGAGCTCACAGCTTTTGAGATTGAAGATGCGCCTATTTTCCGTGAGGGTTTGCAGCCGGTGGGCCGGCGTGAGGGGAATGGCGGTGAGTGGATGATTGGCAGGCATGGCAAGCGGTGGTTGTCTTACAAGTTACCGATTTTGGTACGATTGTGCTATAACAAAATACAAAAGTTTCAGCCGGTACGCGGTTTAAGCAGCAATTTAGGGGTCTAAAATTGTTTTGCCATGAGTATGTCTGCAACGGCGACAGCCCCTGCTTCCAATGTGGCTGCGCGTCCTTCCTTTAAAGAAAAATACGATCATTTTATTGGTGGTAAGTGGGTGGCTCCCGACAGTGGGGAGTACTTCGACAATGTTTCGCCGATTGACGGTAAGGTGTTTACACAGGCAGCGCGGGGGAATGCCCGCGATATCGAGAAGGCTATCGATGCGGCCCATACCGCGTTCCCGTTGTGGAGCAAGACCGCGGCGGCTTACAGGAGCAACGTACTGCTCAAGATCGCGCAGGTGATCGAGGACAACCTGGAGAAACTTGCTGTAATTGAAACGATTGACAACGGAAAGGCGATTCGTGAGACTCGTGCTGCCGATCTGCCGTTGGTGGTGGATCATTTCCGGTATTTTGCGGGTGTGATCCGGTCGGAGGAGGGGACGATCAGTGAACATGATGAGAACACTGTGAGTATCAATCTTCATGAACCCATCGGCGTCGTGGGCCAAATCATCCCCTGGAATTTTCCATTGTTGATGGCCACGTGGAAGATGGCTCCGGCCCTGGCCGCGGGTTGTTGTGTGGTGATGAAGCCTGCGGAGCAGACGCCTACCAGCATCATGTGTTTGATGGAGCTGATCGGGGATCTGTTGCCGCCAGGGGTCTTAAATATCGTAACAGGATTTGGGCCGGAGGCGGGTAAGCCGCTGGCCACCTCGCCGCGGGTCCAGAAGGTGGCGTTTACGGGAGAAACCACGACAGGACGACTGATCATGCAGTATGCGTCGGAGAACCTGATCCCTGTGACCATGGAGCTGGGTGGAAAGAGTCCCAACATTTTCTTCGAGTCTGTGATGGATGCCGACGATGAGTTCCTGGATAAGGCGGTAGAGGGTGCGGTCATGTTCGCCCTAAATCAGGGTGAGGTATGCACTTGTCCCAGCCGGATCCTTGTCCACGAGAAGATCTATGAACCATTTATGAACCGGGTCATTCAGCGGACGAAGGCCATCCAAATGGGAAATCCGCTCGATGCCAAAGTGATGATGGGAGCCCAGGCTTCGGAAGATCAATACAATAAGATCTTAAGCTACCTGGAGATCGGGAAACAAGAGGGAGCGCAGGTCCTGTGCGGGGGGGAGGCTTTCCATCAGAATAGCGGGTTGGAACATGGATATTATATCCAGCCAACTCTGTTCAAGGGGAATAACAAAATGCGCATCTTCCAGGAGGAGATATTTGGTCCGGTGAGCTGTGTGACCACTTTTAGTTCGACGGAAGAAGCGATCAGTATCGCCAATGACACTTTATACGGGCTTGGCGCGGGCGTATGGACGCGTGATGCGCATGAGCTTTATACTGTTCCGCGGGCGATCCAGGCGGGTCGGGTCTGGGTCAACTGTTATCATGCGTATCCGGCGCATGCGCCTTTTGGCGGATACAAAAAGTCGGGATTCGGACGAGAGACCCACAAGATGATGTTGAACCATTACCGGCAGACCAAGAACATGCTGATCTCGTATGGTAAATCCAAATTGGGCTTCTTTTGATGCCAACTCCGCGGATCATATCTACTGAAAAGGCCGATGAGTTGATCGACCGGTTGCGGCGAATGCATGGCCCATTAATGTTCCATCAGAGTGGGGGATGCTGTGACGGCTCCCAACCAATGTGTTTTCAAGAGGGCGAGTTCAGAACCGGCGGCAGTGACGTATGTCTTGGGGAGGTTCATGGCTGCCGGTTCTTCATGTCACGAGATCAGTTCGAGTACTGGCGGCATACGCAGTTGATCCTGGATGTTACGCCGGGGCGCGGTAGCAGTTTTTCGCTGGAGATCCCGCTTGGTGTCCGTTTTCTGGTCCGGAGCCGGGTGTTTACAGAGGAGGAGTTGTCCGAGCTTGAGTCAATTTCCAATCCACATTAATTCTTTGAGGGCGCCGTTTCCATGAACATGGGGACCATGCAACGGACGTCGGTCTCGCTGATGTATTCTTCCACGCCAACGGTATTGGGATGAACGCCCGGGGCATCTACCAGCTGATGGAAGGCCTTGCCGATGGAGGGGATATCATTCATGAAGTTGTGTACGGTGGTGCTGAGGTATTCTCCTTTTCTGAGGAGGTAGGTTTCCAGGCCCAGCTTTTCGGCTTCGCCCCGGAATCTTTCTTCGACGGCCGCTTTGTAGACCAGGCTTCCTTTTCCGTCGGGCCAGGAGACTCCGAAAAGCCGGCGGTGTCCCTGCTGGTTTGGGAAGATGTTCATTATTTGCTGGAAAGCGGCCATCACCCCGTCGGGAAAGCTCTTTGCGGGGACGCAAACGAGGTGGATGTCGTGATCCAAGTGATAGGGTTCCATATCGGTTGATTTTGATACAACAAAGATAGACTGTGCTTGTCACTTGGGAAATGTGCGAATCCGTCAATCAAAGGGGTTGTTTGCGACAGGTATTGGGGTTATCTTTATAGCTCTAAAAAACGAGTGCCATGAAGCAAATCGCCATCCTTGTCCCCGAAACGGCCGTAGTGGAAGCCGTTGCCGATCCCCGATACATTTTTACGGCTGTGAATGAATTCCTGAAAAGCGCCGGCAAATCTCCCGCCTTTAATGTACAGTTGGTTGGGCTCTCGCCGGAGGTGCGGGTGACGGATGGGCTTTTCTCGATCCATACGGATGCTACGATCAGCAATGCACGGAAGCCTGATCTGATCATCATTCCTGCAGTGAGCGGGAACCTGGATACCGCGATGCAGCTGAACCAGCGTTTTATCCCGTGGATCGTCGAACAATACAAGGGTGGAAGCGAAGTAGCGAGTCTGTGTATCGGTGCTTTCCTGCTGGCCGAGACCGGATTGCTTAGTGGCAAGGCCTGTTCCACGCACTGGCTTTATGCCAATGAGTTCAGGAACCGATACCCAGATGTAGAGTTGACCGACGACAAGATCGTTACCGATCAGAGTGGAGTCTATTCCAGCGGGGGTGCGAACTCGTACTGGAACCTGCTGCTTTACCTGGTGGAGAAATATACGAACCGGGAGATGGCGATCCTGGCGTCGAAGTTCTTTGTGCTGGATATCGACCGGGACAGCCAGTCGCCCTTTAGTATTTTTAAAGGGCAGAAGATCCATAACGATGCGGACATCGTCCGGGTGCAGGAGTTTATCGAGTCGAATTATTCGGATAAGATCACGGTGGATGCGTTGTGTGAGAAATTCGGGATCGCGCGGCGGACGTTCGAACGCCGGTTCAAGAAGGCGACCAATAATACCGTGCTGGAATACTGGCAACGGGTGAAGATCGAGGCGGCTAAGCGGCAGCTGGAGATGAGCCGGAAGACGGTCGGAGAAGTGATGTACGAGGTGGGGTATAATGACACGAAGGCCTTCCGGGATATCTTCAAGAAGGTGACATCGATGTCGCCGGTGGATTACCGGAATAAGTATAACAAGGAGGCGCTGAATTAACGAGGACGTCTAAGTGAGGATGAAGGGATCGGCCGGAGGTTCGGGGAGGAGGGGACGGTTGTCCATTTCGAGGAGGGAGTTTTCGATGGTGAGACACATAGCGTCAAGGGCGAGATCGTTTTGGTGGATGCCAAAGGGATATTCGAGTTCGTCGGCGATGGCTTCGAGTGCGACATAGGTGTAGGCGATGAAAATGACGAAGACCGGCGTCATCCAGCCAAGGCTTTCAACGAGGCCGAGCGGGAGGAGGAAGCAGTAGACGTAGATGGTCTGGTGGAGGAGTACCGAATAGGAGAATGGGATGGGGGTGTTTGCGAGGCGTTCGCAGCCGCCGACGATGTCGGTGAGCACGTTCAGATTGCTGTCGAAGGACTGTTGGGAGATGGTGTCGAACCGGCCCCGAAGCCGGGCCGACTGGACCCAGTGGCCAAGTTCCCTGATGATAAAATGGGTTTTGAAGCGCGCTGCTTTTACGCGGGTGGCGAAGGATGCGGGGAGGAGCCGGTCCAGGTCCGCGTTTGGGTCGGTAGCGCGCAATTGGTGTTTGAGGGTGTAGGGCAGGGCGATGATGGTGTTGATAAACAGACTGGTCTCTTTTATATCGCGAGTCTCGGTGGAAAGGGTGAGTGACTGCCGGGTGAGACTGCGGGTGGTGTTGATGAGGCTGCCCCAGAGTTTGCGGCCTTCCCAGAACCGGTCATAGCTGGCGCTGTTGCGAAAGCCGAGGAAGAGGGCCAGGGCGATGCCGAAGAGGGTAAACGGGGCGGGGTTGAGGTGGACCTTATATTCGATCAAGGTATCGCGGAAGAGGACTATGGTTATGGAAATGAGCAGCAGGATGCTCAGACGGGGGATGAGTTGGGGGAGGACGGAGCCCCGCCAGACGAAGAGCAGTTTGAACCAGTGGTCTCTCTTTCGGATTATCATGTTATTAAAGATCGGTTTTTTTGGCCAATGTTGGATCTTCAGTCGAACCGCTTTCAGCAGTTCCTGTGTTAAGTCCTCATTAAGTGTGGATTTAGCAGGGGGGTGGTTGTTTGGGGTGTACGGATTTTCACCTAGGTTGTAGGATCTAAATTTCCTGCAGCTTATGCATGTCCTTTTTAACCTTGTCACACTTCCCTTTATCGGAGATGTAAATTTAAGTACCGGCCTGCTGATCCTATTCTTTGCCTGCTTGCTTTGTGTAGTGGGTTTCGAGTTTGTAAACGGATTCCATGACACGGCCAATGCCGTCGCCACGGTCATCTACACCAAGGCGTTGAAGCCGATGGTTGCGGTGCCCTAGTCGGGGACGTTCAATTTCCTCGGGGTATTTACCGGAGGCAGTGGGGTTGCTGATGCTGATCCTCATCGCGTTCGTACCGGCCAAGTTCGCGTTGGACAGCCGGATCAGCGATGAGCAGATCCTGGCTTCGCTGGCACATGTCGAGCAGAGTCTGCCGCATATGAGTGGAGTAGGAAAGGGACAGGATGAATTAAACGATCTGGGATCGGCTATCACTGCGGCGAAGACGACGATCGCCGGTGGCAATTCCCGGGATGAAAAGCATGTTTTTGCTTTTCGCAAGCAGGTGCAGACGGTGGTAAAAGACGTGAAGGCAGTGATGGCGGATGCGACGGTGACGATCCCGGCCGCCGACCGGACGAACCTGGCTTCGGTGCCCGGGGCGCTGACCAAGACAACGGATTATGCGCCGGTATGGTGTATCGCGATCATCTCGTTATCGCTGGGGATCGGAACGATGATCGGATGGAAGCGGATCGTGCTGACGATCGGAGAGAAGATCGGTAAGGAGCATCTGAACTATGCACAGGGGGCGAGTGCGGAGCTTGTTGCGGCCAGCACGATCGGGCTCAGCACCTGGTTCGGGCTGCCGGTGAGCACCACGCATGTATTGTCGAGCGGGATCGCGGGGGCGATGGTGGCTTCCAACGGTGAAAAGAATCTAAATCCGACGACCCTGAAGGCGATAGCGATGGCTTGGGTGCTGACGCTGCCGGTATCGATGTTGCTGGGGCTCGGATTGTTCCTTGTATTCCATCTTTTTGTTTAAACCCGACAAGTATAAACCATGAATAAGATACTAGTTGCCACCGACTTTTCCGCCTGTGCCTCTAACGCCATGGAATATGCCATGGAGCTTGCCCGCGTAACGGGACTCGAGATTTCTGCTATCCATGCCATCGGTTCTTTTGAAGGTATCTTCAACAATACCTACAATGCGCTTTATATCGAGGAGTATCATAACAGCAAACGGGAGGCGCTGAAACAATGGGCTGCGACGTTCAGTGAAAGGGAGGCGTTCCGCGCTGTGCCGGTCTCGATTATCTGCGAGGTAGGCTCCGTCAGCGGGGTGATCACCAAGTATATCGAATCGAACCCGGTGGACCTGCTGGTGATGGGGACGATGGGGTCGACGGGGATTGCCGGGCTCTTTGGGAGCAATGCGAGTACGATGGTTGAGAAGACGAAGACGCCGACGCTGATCATTCCGCTGGAGAGTAAATTTTCACCCGACCCGGTGATCACGCTGGCGACGGATTTTTCGTCGACCTTGTCGGTCGGGGATGTAACAGCGCTGCGGGAGCTGGTGAAGGCTTTTGGCTCCCCGAAGGTGAATATTTTGAATGTCGTTGAAGAAGCTGCCTGGAAGACCAACGAGGCCGGGGAGGCGAAGGTGAGGGAGTTGATAACCGGGACCCAGCTTGACTTCCAGTATATAAAAGAAGACAGTCCCACCGAAGGCATTGTTCATTTTATTGCCAGCAGCGGGACTGATATCCTTTGTCTTGTGAAGCGGCATCATGGTGTGGTGTACCGCATCTTCAATACCAGCACCGTGAACAAGGTGATGGGTAAGAGTGTAAAGGCTATTTTAGTAATGCACGAGTAGGGGGCCGCGCCGGAGATTTGGATAGTCGTGTCGATTTCATGGATAGGCGTGCAGATTTGTGTATAGGCGTGCAGGTGTTGATTTTTTCCCCCTTTATTATTATAATTGGGGTGTGAGAAAGCCCCTTTTAGCCCTAGTTGCCGTCCTTTTTCTTTTTTTGATACCCTGCTATTCGCAGGTGACAGCGGGCTTTACCGTAGCCGGTTCGACTTGTGCGGGAACGCCGGTAGCTGTTCAAAACACTTCTACGGGAGCGACCAGTTATTATTGGAGCTTTTGTGCCGCGGATTTCAGCTCGACCCCTGAGGGTATGAACCTTGGGAATCCCGGAGGTTTACTTTCATCCCCTGTTTTCGGAACCTATGTACAGGATGACAATGGCAATTTTTATGGATTGGTAGACAATTATACAGCGGGAAATCTGATCCGGCTGAGTTTTGGCAACAGCTTGTTGAATGTTCCAACGGAGGAGGATCTTGGGAATTTCGGCGGAGCGCTGCCAGCGCAGGCGGAAGGTCTTCAGCTGTTGAGAGTAGGTGGAAAGTGGATCGCGGTCCTTGTCGGAGGCAGCGGGCTTGTTCCCAATTCTTCTCCGCGAGTGGTTAAAATAGATTTTGGCAGCTCGCTCACCAATCCCGGTGTTGCAACCAATTGGGGTAATGTCGGAGGATTGGCTTTACCACATGATCTTTTTATCAGCAATGAGGGGGGGAATTACATCGGCTATGCGATCAATGTAACGGACAATACGATAACCAGGCTAAATTTCGGAACCGACTTTTCCAGTCCGCCAACGGGAATCAATCTGGGTAATTTGGGCGGGATCAATTATCCGGCGGGATTCAGCTTCGTGAATTACAGTGGTAGTTGGTATTGCTTTATCGCCAACCGGCTTTCAAATTCGCTTGTAAGGTTGGATTTCGGCTCTTCGCTGCTTAACCTGCCGACGGCAGTGAATATCGGCAATCCGGGCGGGCTATTGAGCTACCCGAGGGATGTTGCGCTGTTCACCACGTGTGATGGTGTTTACGGGTTTGTGTGCAATGAGCAGTCCGATGCCCTTGTCAAGCTCAGCTTTGGTACTGATCCTACGAATCCCAATCCCGGCGCTGTCTCCCTGGGAAGCGTCGGCAATCTAAGTTTCCCGCATTCCATTGCCGATCTTTTCCGGGTCGGGAATGATATTTATACTTTTATACCCAATGTCAGCAGCAGCACGATCACGAGGATACGATTTGCAGGGTGTCAGGACATACCGGGTTCGACGGATGCGGCTCCGGCACCGATCACTTATACGCAAGCCGGGGTATATAACATCAATCTATTGGTGGATCTTGGACTTCCAACGCAATCCTCTTTTTGCCGGCAGATAGTCGTCAATGCCATTCCGAAGGGTGTCCTTACCGGGGATACTGTTTGTTATGGAAGCAGCCCCGGGCTCGTTTTTTCCGGAACGGGAACGGCGCCCTATTCTATCAGTTACACCGACGGCAACCAGGTGTTTACGGATGCGGGTTTGAGCGGCCAATCGCCGGTACCGTTGCCCTATTCGCTTTCTGCGCCAGGCGCTACTGGCTTTACGCTGCAACAGGTCACGGATGGGACCGGCTGTATTGCTACGGTGAGTCAGGCTACCCGGGTGTTGATCGCTCCGCTGCCGCAGACTGGCATTACGGGAACGACAGTTTGTGGCGCCGGTTCGGCTATGCTCGTATTGCGGGCGAGTGCAGGTGTAGCGCCTTTCAGCGTTGAGTATAGTGATGGGAATTCGGTGGTTACACTGGATGGCATTCATCCTGGTGTCGCGTTCCCCGCATCCTTTCCGCCGGCTGCAAGTCCGGCGAATTTTTCACTTGTGGTGGTGAAGGACAGTTTGGGCTGTCCCGAGACCGGTGGGTTTACTCCGGGTGTGGCCAGCATCGTCCCGCTGCCGGAGCCGAATGTCAGCTTTTCTCCTTTGGATGCGGTGTGTATCGATAGTAAACCCTTTCTCGTCGATGCGGCTGCCGAGACAACGGGGCTCGCGGGAAGCGGTGGATATAGCGGGGACGGGATTTCAGCGGATGGAACTTTTTCTCCGGCCGCGGCCGGTCCCGGCAAGCATATGATAACGTATACGTATGTTGCCAGTGATGGGTGTACTGCCGCGAACAGCAGTGTTGTAACGGTCAATTCGCTACCGACGCCGAGTGCAACGCCGCTGATCACTGCCTGTCAGGGCATCCCGGTGGAATTGGCGGCAAGCGGCGGCAGGACCTATCTATGGACACCCGAAGGGAATCTTAATGATCCAACCAGCCCGACGCCAGTGGCTACCGTGGATACCACGACGCTGTTTGTCGTGCAGGTGACGGACAGTAATGGATGTTCCGCGAGCGACACCACCCTTGTTAAGGCTACGGTAAGTGTGAAGTCGGCTTTTCTTGTTCCCAATGCATTCACTCCTAACGGGGACGGGCACAATGATTGTTTTGGCGTTCAGCATTGGGGTGAAGTCGATATCAAACAGCTGGAAGTCTTCAACCGGTGGGGAATGGCGGTGTTTACGACAAAAAACCCCGCCGAGTGTTGGGATGGCACCTTTAAGGGCCAGCTGCAACCGGCGGGGGCTTATGTATTTGTGATCAGGGCCGGAACGCCCTGTGGCGAGGTCACGCGGACCGGGACGGTACTTCTTATCCGGTGAGCTATTTTGAACCCGTGTGCAGCATTTCTTTCACGGCTGCTTCTATCTGCTGGTCTTCGCCTGCGAGGATCTTGTTATAATCGTCGCTGACGCGGATGTCCGGTTCCAGCTGATGGTTCTCGGTGGGGTGATCTTCGCCGGCACCGTAGCTTGCGACCATCGGGATACCGAAGACGATGCGGGGATTGATCTGGGTTTCCCACCAGACGGCTGTACCTGTGCCAGCGACGGGCATGCCGATGAGTTTGCCGATGCCGAGCTCCTTATAGGCGTACGGGAACATGAAGGCATCGGAGTAGTTGCCTTCGCTCATGACCACGCAGCTGGGTTTTGTCCATTTATTCAGTGATTCCCCGCCTTTTGTGGTGTGATTTTGTGGGTGGAGGGTAAAGTAGAGCTTGCCGCCCAGGAAGGTGACCAGATCGTCGTGCAACCAGCCGCCGCCGTTATAGCGGGTGTCGACGATGAGGGCTTGTTTATCGATATTCTTTCCCAGGACTTTATCGAAGGTGACGCGGAAGCTGGGGTCGTCCATGCTGCGGACGTGCACGTAGCCGATCTTGCCACCCGAGAGGCTGTCGACCAGCTGTTCCATGCGATGCGTCCAGCGATTGTAGAGCAGGGTGGCGGTTTCGACGCGCGGCCTTATGGGTTTTATGCTTTCTTCATAGGTGGCGTTTGTTTTTGGATCGTGGAAGCTGATGAGGGTGAGCTGGCCGGCTTTGTGGTTGAGCAAGGCTGACCAGTCGGCAGATAGGGTGATGGGATTGCCGTCGATCCTGTCGATGATTACGCCGGGCGCCATATGGGTGCCGTCGACGTCGAAGGGGCCGCCGGCGATGATCTCTTTTACGAGGAGGCCATTTTCTTTTCGGCCGAGGTCATAGAACAGGCCGAGGGCGGCGGTCTCGTCGCCGTTGGGGAAGTCGGGCGAATAGCGGCCACCGGTGTGGCTGCCGTTGAGTTCACCGAGGAATTCGCTCAGGAGGACCTGGAAGTCGTAGTTGTTATTGATATGGGGCAGGAACTGCCGGTAGGTGGCATGATAATAATCCCAGTCGACGCCCTGCAGATTGGGATCGAAGAATTTCTTCTTTACCTGTTTCCAGGCATGATCTAAGATATAGGCCCGTTCGCCGGCCGCGTTGAGCTCCATCTCGGAGTTGATCTTTACCGGGCTGACCTTACCGTCTTCCGTGTTGACCTTATAGATGGAGCCGCCGGCGAGGACGAAGAGGGATTTGCCGTCGCGGGTCATCTCGATTCGTCCGCCGTTTGCGTCGAGTTTTGCGAGTTGTTTTGTTTCGTGGGTGCGGAGGGTGGCCTGCCAGAGATCGAAGCCCTTTTCGTAAGAGGCGAGATAGTAGAGCTTTTCACCATCTTTGGAGAGTTTTGCGTTGGAGAGGATAGAGGAGGTAGCCGTGAGGCGCTGGGTGCGATCTTCGAGATTTTTCAAATTGATCTCGAGGGGCTGGGGTTGTTTTTTTGTGGTATCCTTCTTTTCCATCTCGACCTTGAGGTCGAAGTCTTCTTTGGAGAGCTGGAATCGATCCCATGCCTTCTGGTCGAAGAATGCGGCATAGACATCCTGCTGGCCCCCGCGGCTGAGGTTCTTCAGGCCCAGTTTATTGCTGACCCAGTACATCATTTTGCCGTCGATGCCCCATTGCGGGCGGAGGTCGTCGAAGCCGCTCCAGGTGAGGTTTGTCCTTTTGCCCGAAGCGTCGTCTTTGATGAGTACGACTTCACGGGACTGCCAGCCGCCGCCTTCGCCGGACTGGGCGAGGATCCACTTGCTGTCTGGGGACCAGGAGAAGTATTGATCGCCGTCGGAATAGGAATAATTCACTCCTTCGGGGATGAGGGTGTTTGTGTTTTTGGTTGCGAGGTCATAGGTCTTGAGGATGTTGCGTTCTTCGAGATAGGCGATCTTTTTTCCGTCGGGGGAATAGACACCGCCGAACTCGTCCTTATTTGTAGCGACGATGGGGGTTGTGGTCAGGAGGGTGGCCGCGTAGAAATAGGGTTCTACTTTTGAGGTGATAGTTGCCTGCTCGATGTCCCAGGAGGCCTCGTGTTCGACGGAGTAGAGCAACGAGCGACCGTCGGGGCTGAATTCCAGCATGCGTTCCTGGTACGGGGTGTTGGTGACACGACGGGTAGTGCTGCCATCGGCGGAGGTGACGAAGATATCGCCGCGGAAAATAAAGGCTACCTGTTTGCCGTCGGGGGAGACGGCCATTTCGGAGGCTTCGCCTTTGACCGGGAGGATGGTGGTCTCGTTGCCGCTGAAATCCGCGTCGAGGGTGATGTTCAGTTTTTGGGGTTGCTCGCCTTCCTTTAAGGTATAGAGATCGCCGTTGCAGGTGAAAGCCAGAAGACCGTCGTTGCTTCGGGAGAGGTTGCGGACGGGGTTTTTGTCGAAGTGGGTAAGCTGTTGGGGATTGGCGGTGTTGGCAAGGGTGCTTTTATAAAGATTCTGGTTGCCGTTGCGCTCGCTGAGATAGTAGAAGTCGTCGCCTTTGCCCCAGACGGGTTCGCGGTCCTCGCCTTTGAAGTCGGAGACTTTTGTGTATTCGTGTTTGTTGTTGTCGTAGACCCAGATGTCGCGGGTGACCGCGGAGGTATGGTGTTTGCGCCAGGGATCTTCGTAGCCTTTGCGGTCCTGGAAGATGAATTTGTCGCCTTTGTCATTGTAGTGGAGGAACTCGGTTCCAGCGCTGTTGATCATGATGCTTGCGCCGCCTTTGACGGGGACGGAGAAGAGTTTCATCCAATAGTTGTCGCCGGGGAAACGGGCGGAGGTGTAAACGTCGTGGCGATCGGTGCCGAACAGGAGTTGTTGATCATCGGCGGTGAATTCATAGGGTATGTCGCGGGCGGAGTTGAAGGTGAGGCGGGTGGCCTCGCCGCCGGTGGAGCTTATTATATAACAATCGAAGTCGCCGTAACGGTCGGAGGCGAAGGCGATCTTTTTGCCGTCGTGGCTCCATACGGGGTAACCGTTATAGGAGTTGTTGATCGTAAGGGGGATGGCTGGGCCGCCGGTGGATGCGACCTTGAAGAGGTTGCCTTTGTAGCCGAAGGCGATCCATTTGCCGTCGGGGGAGAGGGCGGGTTGCATCAGCCAGCGGGGTTGGGATTGGGCTGTTGCGGAGATGGATACGGGGATGGATAAGAGGATGTTGATGAGGACGGTGAGGAACTTTCTCATGATTGCAGTTTGTTAGCTGAAGTTATGGAAAAAGGGTTTACTCTTCTTTTTATGAGTTGAACGGGATTGAAATGGATTTGAATAGGGAGTTTGAGCGATTGCCGGACATATTTGCGGAAAAAGAAGAATATGAAAAGAGTTGTATTTGTTGGGTTGTTATTATTGGGGGTTGCTGCGATGGGGCAGAATAGGATCCCGTTGAAAGCCGATGCCTGGAGTTTCCGGCCGGGGATTGCGCAGTTTGACGACAGTGCGGGAACGGCCCGCCTGAAGGTTGTCGATGGGAGGGGGTATGTGGTGTTGAAGAACCTTGACTTTACGGATGGGACGATCGAGTTCGATATTCTTCCCGCGAACAAGGACTTTGCGAATTTTTGTTTCCGCTTCCAGGATACCGCGGAGACCGAGACCTTTTACCTTCGGACGAACTGGGCGGTGAATCATCCTTATGCGATGGAGGCTGTGCAGTATACGCCGATCGTCAAGGGCGTGATGTACTGGGATGCTTTACCGCAATTTCAGACCTTCTCGGACTACACGCTTGATAAGCCCAGTCACATCAAGATGGTCGTATCGGGGAAGCAAATGAAGGTGTGGGTGAATCATCCCGAGCGGCCGACGCTGGAAGTGCCGCGGCTGGAGGGCGATGTGACGCATGGGTCGATCGCTTTTCAGGGGAACCAGATCATCAGCAACCTGATGGTGAAGCAGGGGGGTGTCCGGCAGGATGAGTTTGGTCCGGCGGAGGGCAGTGATCCTACTGCGATCGACTCGCGTTATCTGCGGCATTGGGTGATGACCGAGCCGGATACGGCGGGAGAAGATGTCCGGAAGGCCAATCAATTTGGGATCCGGGGGATGCCCGGGGAGAAGGCGATGTGGAGACCAATCGATGCCGAACGGAGGGGGTTTGTGAACTTAAGCCGGGTTTTCGGGGGTACGAGGCCGTTTGGGGTGCCGCGGATGATGTTCCTGAAGACTACGATCCATGCGAGGGAGGCGAAGACAGTGCAGCTGAGGCTTGGGTTCCTCGATGATATTTCGATCTTCGTCAATGACCGGTTGATAAAAGTGGATAAGAATAATTTCGGGTTCCCGGCCACGAAGGTGCCGAATGGGCGGCTGTCGATAGAAAATTCCACCGTGATGCTGCCCTTGAAGGAAGGGGATAATGTATTGATGGTCGCGCTTGGCGGGAATTTCTTTTCCTGGGGGCTGGTAGCCAGGCTCGATGATATGGATGGGTTGGTTATTGAGCGCTAGCGGTAAGTTTCCGGGCGGTGAGGACGGACCAGGAGACGCGGAACGCCAGGATGTTGGGGCTGGGGTTGTCGGATACGAAGATGTGTTCGTAGCGTAGTCCGAAGTTCAGTGGCAGCCGGGCGTTGTGGAGGATGTAGCCGATGCCCAGGCCGGTGGTGGCGCCGGAGAGTTTCTGGTCGATCTCGTTGCCGTCGGAGTCGGTCATGGGCTGGCCGTTGGCGCCAATCTTCGGGATGTCGGTTGCGCCGATGCTGTAGCCGGCAAAGGGCTCGATGTAGAAGCCGGTGCCGCTATGATCGAAGGTGTGGCGATAGCCGAGCAGGAGTGGAAGGAAGATGAGATGGGACTGCTGGGGGGCGAAGTAGTATATGCCGATCTCGCCGCTGATCTCATCGCCTTTTGGAACGGGGAAACCTATGTGCAGATTGGCACCGACACCGGTGGCAGATGTTCCTTTTGTAAAAAGATGGGCGACTTCGAGTTGGGCGTGGAGGATTGTGCTTATGGATAAGCCAATGCAAATAAGGAGAAGGGTCTTGAGCGTGGTCATGACATTGAATATTGGATTGGATGCGAAAATACAAATTGTATTTTGCTAAACGAAGGTTTCGCTATCTTTAACGTATATAAATATGAAATTATATGATTAAGGTGAGCGCATTTTGCCTGTTGGTCGTTTGTTTTTCGTTTGCGGCTAAGCCTGCGGGATGTCCGGCGGTGAAGGCGGAGTGGGTGTCGTTGTTCGATGGGAAGACGCTGGATGGATGGAAGGTGGGGGAGAATGCGGCGACCTTTTCGGTGGATAGCGGGTGTATCATCGCGCATGGGGAGACGGCGCATCTGTTCTATGAGGGGCCCGTGCATCAGCATGATTTTAAAAATTTCGAGTTCAAGGCGAAAGTGATGACGAGGCCGGGGAGTAATTCGGGGATCTATATCCATACGGCGTACCAGGAGGGTGGCTGGCCGGCGAAGGGTTATGAGGTGCAGGTGAATAATTCGCATACGGATTGGCGAAGGACGGGCAGCTTGTATGGGATCGAGGATGTGAAGGAGGTGTATGTAAAGGATAATGTCTGGTTTACCGAATATGTGAAGGTGCAAGGGAAGCGGATCACGATCAAGATCGATGACAAGACGGTGGTGGATTATACCGAGCCGGAGAATGTGAAGCGGGAGAAGGGGAGTGAAGAGCGGGTGTTGTCGAGCGGGACGTTTGCGTTGCAGGGGCATGATCCCAATAGTAAGGTCTATTTCAAGGATATTATGGTGAAACCGCTGGATTAGCGGGTCAGGCGTTGCGGGATGGTGGTTGCGGGTCAGCTACTGCGGGTCAGGCCATGCGATGGATGGGGGTCGGGTAGCCGGGTTGAAAGGCTTTTTGCGTGAGGGTATGAATCTGCGTGTGAAGATGGGTGTTTGTTTCGGCGATGGCGTTTTCGACGAGTGCAGTCAGAGTCTGCGGGTCGGTCTGGACGCGGGCGTTGATGAGTAATTTGGAGGGCGTCAGCCAGAATTTCAAGCGCCGTACGGGATAGTTTTCCTGGTTTAATTTTTTTTCGATGATTGCCGTCAGGTGTTGGGCGGCTTGTTGTGAGTCGATGCTGAGTTCCTGGTCGAGCCAGGCGAGGCGGGCTTCGCCGTCGGCATAGGTGTCGTAGTCGATGTCGAGGGAGTCCAGTGCGGGCCGGGCCGGCAGGGTTTCGAGCGTGTCGAGCCAGCGTTGGAGATCTGATGCGTCGTAGGAGTTGTGAAAGAGAATTTGTTTGCCGGGGTAGCGGGCTTGTATTTCCTGTTTCCATTGCGGGGGAAAGGATTCGCTGCGGGTGATAACGATCACCTGGGCTTCTTCGAGTTGTTTGTCGTAGATATAGCGGACGCTGGGGGCAAAGGACTTGTCGTCGATGGCATTGGCGTCGGCGAAGATGGAAATGGTGGGTTGCCATTCCGGGTGTTGGTCCAACAGGGGTTTCAACACGGTGGCGATGAGGTCCGTGCAGGAGCCGACCGATTCGGCGAAGAGGAGCTGTGGATGGTGGGTCGCGATGAGGGCGCGGATGTTCTCGTCGAGGTGTGTGTAGTTGCAGCAGAAGCAGCCGCCGGTGATCTCCGAAGAAGGGACGCCGAGATGGGTGAAGCGCTGTCCGTCGACGAGGCTGGAGCCCTGGTCGTTTGTGATGACGGCGACGCTTTGATCTTTTAGTAACCGGCAGGCCTGTTCGATAGCGGTGGTTTTGCCGCTGCCGAGGAAGCCGCTGAGGAGATGGATCTTCGGGGGTGCGGGGTTGCGGATGGAGATGATGGTGATGTCGAAGGTGAAATCGTCATCGGCGCCTTCTGTTCCCTTGGGAAGGGTGATGGTTTTTTTGTCGCCAGGGTTAAGGCCGGCGAGTTGGGCTTGGAGGGTTTCGGAGATGGTGGATGAGCCGTAGAGAAAGGTTTTTGTTGCGGCTTCGAGTTGTTCGCTGCGGCTATTCCTCATGATGTAATGGAGGGTGATGATCTTGTCTTTTGTGATGATCATCCGATGACGGTTTTTTCGATGGGGATGGCGCCGTGTGAGACGTGAATGGTTGTTTTTCCGCCTTTATAGGTGACGGTTCCAAAGCCGGTCGCGGTGGAGAGGAAGCAGGTGAAGTCGCCGATGCGGGAGTTGACGTGCAGGGTTTTTTCGACGGCGTCATAGCGGAGACCGGTGAGGCCCTGCAGGAGTCCGTAGCTGGACATGGCGCGGGCATACCAGTGGCCGCATTCGTATTCGTTGAATGGGTTCCGGACGCGGCCGTCATAGCGATCCCGACACAAGCGGACGATCTCGAGGCCCTGGGCGACGCTGCCTGTGAGGAGGAGGTGGGAGGCTACCTGGTACTCGATGCCGGTCCATACCTCATCACTATAGACGAAGGGCAGGGAGAGGCGACCGCCTTTTGGCCAGGTGCAGAGGAGGAGACCGCCTTCATGGCCGAGGGCATATGCCGGGCGTTGAGGGTTGGCGTGTTCGCTGAGGTCTTTGCGGAGATTGTAGCGATGGATGGAGAGCAGGTGGCTTTTGACCATTGGCGCATCGATAAAATCTTCGAGGCCGCAGACCTTGCCGATCCAGGCGCCGAGGACGCCATCGCTGAGACAGCCTTTACCGTATTGGTATTTTGGGCCTTCGTTTTTCAGGAGCTCGACGGCCTCGGGGGAATAGTCACCGCCAAAGGACTGAGCTTTTGCGGGGTCGGGGGCGTTGAGGTTTTTGTATTCGATCTCCTGGATGAAGTATTCGCCGTTGTAGAGTTTTGATTCCAGGTATTGTTTTCCTTTGGTATAGAGTGTTTCGTAGGTGGAGCTGTTCTGGTTGAGGCGGGCGCCCATTTTGATCAAGGCGCTTAATGCTCCGAGGTAGAAGCTGGTACACATGCCATCGGCACCCCAGAATTCAATATCGTAGGTGTTGTGATGCGGTTCTTCGACGACGCCTTTTCCGCGCGGGTCCCAGGTTTTTATGCAGTAGTCCATGCTTTTTTTGACTTTCGGATAGATGTCCGCGAGCCAGGCGTCGTCACCGGAGATGCGCCAGTCGCGATAGACCTTCATGATGCCGCCCAGCTGGCCATCGGCAGCCGCATGGAAGTCGTGTTTTACGGGGCTGATGGGGATGTTAGCGCGGAAGGTCTGGTGGCCTTCTTCGTTCTGGTCTTCGCCGAACTCGGTGTTGCGGAGGCTGCGTTCGAGGGCGGGGAAGAGATGGGGGATGGATTGGGCATAGTTCCAGACGTGGGTGCAGGAGCCGTGACAGCAGCCGCCGTCATCGCCGCAACCTTCCCAGCTCCAGAGGCGACCATCGCGTTGGCGGAGGACGGTGGGGGACTTGAGAATCGTGAGGTTGGCCGCGACGGCTTCCATGATCTCCGGCGGGAGGGTGCTTGCGTGGAAGGCGTCGTGGAAGAGCGTTGTCTTTTGTTTTAGTGCTGCGTATTGTTGTTTCCAGTAGTTGACGACTTCGCCGATGTTGGCGAACCGTGATGAGTACCAGGGTTGATAGGTGTCGCTTGTGGGAAGGGAGTCGCCGATGTGGATGGTGGAATGGGGCACATACCAGGCGAGCCGGACCTTTATGGTTTGGGTTGTGCCGGGTGCGAGGGTGAAGGGGACGAAGAGGGAGGCACCGGGGGCGTCTTTTTCGACGGGGGCGGTATTTCTCGTCCTGCCTTCCTTTACGGTGTTCCAGGCCATCGTGAGCGGATCCCACCAGCCGCCGCGGAACCAGCAGTGATCGACGATCGCGGATGGGGCGTCGGTGAAGACGGCGAAGTTTGTTTCCTGGCCGGGTTTTTCGCTTTTGAGGACGAATCCGCCGGGGACGGCGCCGATGCTGTTGGGCGTGTCATCGCCGGGGTGAAGGAAATTCTTTGTGTTGAAAGAGAAGATGAGTTCGAGGGGTTCGGCGCCGGTGTTAGCGAAGGTGTATTCGAATGCGCCGGCAGGAAGGCTGCTGTTGTCTTCGTCGGTGGGGATGAAGGGGCTCCAGGCTGTGATGGTTGTTTTTATCGGGAGATCCTCATCGTGAAGAGTTAGGGTTGCGAAGGGGAAGTGGGCTTTGAATGACGCGTGCCGGAAGCGGGGGAGGCCATAGGTGGCGCCCGCTTCGCCGTTGCCGGTGCCGTGGGGACCGAAGTATTTCCAGGTGGGTACCGCGCCTTCGAGGACTTTGGCGCTTTTGTTTTTTACGTGGAGGGCGGCGAAGACGGGGGGCTCGTGATAGATCTCCGGGCGATGGCGGATGCTCAGATGGGAGATGGCGCCGGTGCCTTCGAAGCAGAACATACCCGCGCCGATGCCGCCGATGGGGAAGGCGACGCGGTTGAGGTATTCGCCGGTATAGGGGGCGTTGTATTTTCGTTTAGGTGTGGGTAGTGGTGTTTCGGGAGGTGTGTTTGTCACGGATAGGGTTTCCAGCAACGATGTGGGGGCGGCGGCGGCGCCGAGGCTGCCAAGGGTGATGGTTTTTAAGAAGGAGCGGCGGTTGTTTTTCTTTTTTCCCATAAACGTAAGTTACTAATTATGTCGCGGCAGCGAACACTAAAGTGTTCGGGGGCGGACAGTAGCGTGTAAGTGAGCGGTTGAGGATGAGGGGTTTGCAAGTTGGCAGGGGAATTGAGGTTCGTCGGGTATGCTTAAAAATTATTTCCGGACGGCCTGGCGCGGGCTACTGCGCGGCAAAGGATTTTCCTTTATCAATATTTCGGGATTGGTCGTCGGGATGACCGGCGCTACGCTGATCCTGCTCTGGTTGGCCTATGAGGTCGGCTATGATCAGTTCCATGTCAAAAAAGACAGGATCTACCGGCTCTATAGCGTTACGGATATTCCCGGCGTGAAGCATCAATCGGTGGGAATCGTATCCCAGCCTTTGGGACCTGCTTTGCAGCAGGAGGTGCCGGAGGTAGAGGCCGTGACGCGGGTGCGGGATGTCAGCAGCTTCCTGTTCACCACAAATGGCAAGAGCTTTACGGGGATACAGGGAGAATTTGTGGATCCGGCGTTCCTGGACATCTTTTCTTTCCCGCTGGCGCAGGGGCATGTGAAAGACCAGCTGGGCAATGTGAACTCGATCACGATCTCGGAGTCGCTGGCGTTGAAATTGTTTGGAACGCGCGATGCGATGGGGAAGGACATCCGGATCGACAGTGTCGATCATTTTACCGTAACGGGGATCCTGAGGGATCTGCCTGCCAATACGATCTTTTACGGCGCCGACTATCTGTTGCCGATGGCCTATATGAAGAAGCTGGGTTGGAACTACGACAACTGGGTCAGCAATAATATCTTCACGGCCGTGCTGCTGAAACCGTCGGCGAGTTTAGCTTCGTTCAATTCGAAGATCAGGGATTTTTCGCGGGTGAAATCGGGGCGGCCCGATATCTGGCATCATTTCGCCTATCCTATGTCCCAATGGCACCTATATTCGGAATTCGACAATGGGGTGCCTGTAGGCGGGCGGATCGATACGGTGAGAATGTTTGCGATCATCGCGGCCTTCATTCTGTTTATCGCCTGTATCAATTTTATGAATCTGAGTACGGCCCGGAGTGAAAAGCGGGCGAAGGAAGTGGGGATCCGGAAAGTGGCGGGTGCGGGGAGGGGTCTATTGATCGGTCAGTTCATCGCCGAGGCGTTATTGACTGCCTGTATAGCAGGCGTCTTCTCGTTGTTGGCGGTGCAGCTGTTGCTGCCTGCCTTTAGTTTACTTGTGGGGATCCCGATTGTGCTGCCTTATTCCAGCATTGGGTTCTGGGTTTATGCGCTGGGCTTTATCGTGCTTACGAGTTTGCTGGCGGGCAGTTACCCGGCGTTCTATCTTTCCTCCTTCAAGCCGGTGGGTATTTTCCGGAAGCAGTTCCGGAAGGCGCAGTCGGTGTTTGCGCCGCGAAAGGTGCTGGTGGTGTTGCAGTTCACCTTTGCCGTGATCCTGATCGTTTGTACGCTAATCGTGCGGCGGCAGTTGCAGTTTGCCGAAGACCGCGATACCGGCTATTCGAAGAATAATCTGATCTATGTGAATCTTGTCGGGGATATCGGGAAGAACTATGCGCCGATCAGGCAAGAGCTGCTGGATAACGGGATCGCCGAGTCGGTGACGAGGACGTGGACGCCGCTCACGGATGGCGGGGGGCATTTCTGGACGTTTCGGTGGCCGGGTCAAAAGCCCTTTGATACGACTACGACGATAACGGTTTTTTCCGAGGATGCCGGTTTGGTGAAGACGGCGGGGATGAAGCTCGTAGCGGGCCGGGATATCGATGCCGGGCGTTATCCGACGGATAGCCTGGCGGTGTTGTTGAATGAAACGGCGGTGAAGGTGATGGGGTATAAGAATCCCGTGGGGCAGTTGCTGCCGGAGCCTTATTTCAAACGGAACTGGCATATTGTCGGCGTTATTAAAGATTATATCGATGTCTCGCCGTATGAGCAGATACCGCCGATCGTGGTGGAGGGTCCCGCGGCGGATCTGCGGACGATCCATATCCGATTCAATCCCGGGAAGTCGACTGCTTCGAGTCTGGAGGCGGCGGCGCGGGTGTTTAAGAAATATAATCCGGCATATCCTTTTGATTATTCTTTTGTCGACCTGGAATATGCGAGGAAATTCGAGAATGAGCAGCGGACGCGGACGATGGCGGGGCTGTTTGCGGCGTTGGCGATCTTTATATCGTGTCTCGGGTTGTTTGGCCTGTCTGCGTATGTTGCGGAGAGCCGGATCAAGGAGATCGGGGTGCGGAAGGTGCTGGGGGCTTCGGTGACGGGGATTGCGCGGTTGTTGTCGATCGATTTTGTTCGGTTGGTGGTTGTGGCCATAGTGATTGCGACGCCGGTGGCGTGGTATGCGATGAATAAGTGGTTGGCGGATTTTGCTTATCGGGTGAGTATTGGATGGGGGGTGTTTGTGATGGCGGGGGTGACGGCCGTGGGGATTGCAGTGGTGACGGTGAGTTGGCAGGCGGTGAAGGCCGCGAGGGCGAATCCGGTCAGGTCGCTGCGAAGTGAATAAGCCGCTCTGCGGCTTTGGGATTGCATGCGAGTAGGCTATTTATAAATCTTTTCTACCTGGCCGTTTGCGTCGTAGACCTTTGTTTCGAAGTTGAGGGGGGAGTGGTCGCAGGTGAAAATTTCCATTGTTTTATTGTCCCGCAGGAATTGCGAGGGGGAGATGCCGAACATGGTGACCAGCATTTTGTGAAAGTGGCTGTTGTCCGTGAATCCGGCTTCCCAGGCGGCGTCATTGATCGGGCTGCCGGTCATGATCCTATTGATGGCGTAGCGGATGCGGCCCCAGAGGATGTATTTGTGAAGGGAGACGCCGGTCTGTTCCTTGAAGAGTGCGCGGAGGCGGCTTTCGGAGAGATGCACCTTTGCGGCGAGTGTTGCGGTGTTGAGTTCGTCGGGCCGACCGGTTTCGATGGCTTTTTCTATTTGGCGAATGCGGGGATCGGTGTTTTTTTGGGGCTCGCCCGAGAGGGTGCGGAGGATGCTGCTGACGATGGTGAGGAGGGATTGGGGATCGGGTTTGAGGAGGGACTGTTGCAGTTGATCGGGTGAAATGACGCTGAAGAGGTCGAGGTCGGGTTGGGCTGCGTCGCCGGGATAGCGGGTTTTGATGGCTTTGGCGGCGGTGGTTTCGGTGTCGAGGTAGATGATCAGTTGCACGCTGCCATTGGTATCGAGTTGGTGTGGGATGTTTTCCCTTATGATGAGGTTCTTGCAGGTGAGCCAGGGGCCATCGCCGACGCGGCATTTGAACCGGGCGTCGATGTCCACCAATATTTGCATCGTATTATGGCTATGGACATTGGTCAGGCAATTGGAGAAGAAGATGGCCGACACGCCATTCCACAGGTAGAAGTTGGACCGGAAGGGGCTGGTGGTGGCTTTCATGCGTTGATTTCAGTTAAAATATACAACTTTTTCGGGGGGCCGGGAATTACCTTAGCTGAAACTATTGACTATGCTTGGCAAATACGATATGGTGGCTTTTGTTTCCACGGCGGAGCCTGCGAAGGGGCGGGCGTTCTATGAGGAGAAATTGGGATTGAAGGTGGTGACTGCGGACGACTATGGAGTGATGTATGATGTGAATGGGAGGCGGCTGCGGTTGTCGTTCGTGCGGGAGTTGAAGCCTGCGCCGTATTCCATTTTGAGCTGGATGGTGCAGGATATCAGCGCGGTGATCCGGGAATTGAAGGGAAGGGGGGTGGTGTTCGAAATATATGAGGGATTTGGGCAGGATGCCGATGGGGTGTGGACGGCGCCGGATGGAACAAAGGTGGCCTGGTTCCTGGACCCGGGGGGAAATGGATTGTCCTTAAGCCAGTTTGTTTAGTGTGTTTTAATTAAGCGGCGAGAGTGTTTGGAGCTGGGTGTTCAGGTCCTGCTCGAGTTTTTGGGCTTTTGGGATGAGGACTTCCTCTTCGATGTGGGCGTGGACGCAGAGGTCCTGTTCGAAGACCTGCAGCTGGAGGAGGAGGATGCGATAGAGCGATTCGTTGGTTTCCGGCGGTTCGTAAAGACGGATGGTTTGGCGGATATCCTTCAATTCGTCTTCGGTGTCGTGGTGGTCCTTGAGGAAGGATTCGACCGAGTAGTCGCGGCGATGCAGGACGAAACGCGAGAAGCTGGTGGCGTTGTGGCCGGCTTCGCACAAGGCGTTGATATAAGGTAGGAGCAGGGTCTCTTCCGCGTGGATGTGTTCGGAAAGATCCTTTACATAGCGATGGAAGAAGTTGCGGAGGGCAGCGAGGATGGGATGCTGCGATTCATATTGGCCCGTGAGCAAGAGTATGCTCTGCTCGATTTCCGGTAGCTTTTTTTCCAGGTAGTAGACATGGGTCCGCTGGATGTAATCTACGATCACTTCCACGGGAAAGGAGTCAAAGTCCCTGGCGTTGAAGGTTTTCTCTTCGAATATTCGCAGCAGGGCCTGGATGAATTCGGTCTGTTCGCCGGGCGATGGGGGTTGAGTCGAATAACGCTGCATCACCTGGGGATAGAAATCGCTGTTTTCGGGCATAGCCTTCCTGCATTTAAAACTAGCAAACAAATTTAAGGTAATAAATGGTAAAACATAGATCGAGGGGGGTATGATGGGGGATGTTCGGGTGTCTAATATGTTAAAACCTATCTATCATGAAAAGAATCAACCAGTTAGCGGGGACCGGCATTGCGGTCCTTTTTTTGTTTGCCAGTGTTTCCTGCCGGAAGGATCTTTCCGGTCGCGCCAATGGGGATACTTCACCGCGGGCGGCGACGGGCTTTAAGGTGATCGGGTATCTTCCGTCCTGGTCCGGGAGTGTCTCTTCGATCCAATTCAGCAAGCTTACGCATGTCAACTATGCGTTTGCGAGTCCTAATTGGGACGGGAGCTACCAGCCGATAGATAATACCTCCAAGCTATCCAGCATGGTGAGCAGTGCGCATGCCGCGGGGGTAAAGGCGATGCTTTCCGTCGGCGGGGGTGGTGGAGGAGGAGGTTTTGCGGGTATTGTTGCCAGCTCCTCCAACATCAGCAATTTTGTCAATAACACGATCAGTCTTTGCAACCAGTACGGGCTCGACGGGATCGACATCGACTGGGAGTATCCCAGTCCGGGTACGCAGGCCAATCAATTCCTGACAATGATGACGGCCCTGTCCACCGCGTTGCACAATAGCGGCAGGACCCTGAGTGTGGCTGTTATCGGCGATGGGGATGGGGGGCAGATCGTGAGCGGGATCTTCAATGTCGTTGATATCGTGATGATCATGGCCTATGATGACAACAACTTTTTGCATTCGACCTACGAGCTGGGTACGCAGTGTATGGTCTATTGGCTGAACCGGGGTTGTCCGGCGTCAAAGACTGTGCTGGGAGTCCCTTTTTATGGTCATGATTCATCGCAGGATCCTAATTCGGCGACTGCGGAGGTGGAGTATAATACCATTCTTGCAGACGGGGCCAATGCCAGTCTGGATGCTTTTGGTTCGTTTGGCTATAATGGGCTGCTGACGATGAAGAGCAAGACGAGCTATGCGATGAGTGTGGGTGCGGGGGTCGGGATCTGGGAGTTGTCGGGAGATGGGACGGGCGCCAATTCGTTGTTGTCGGCGATCAACCAGGTTGTTGTTGCCGGCGGGGCGGTGGCGACGAATGCGCCGGTGGGGACGACGGTTACCTTCAAGGGGAATAACGGGCTTTATGTGAGCGGCGAGGATGGGACGAAGGCGATGAATTGCAACCGGGCGACGCCGCAGGCCTGGGAGGATTTTTTTGTTGTCGATGCGGGGCATGGTAAGGTGGCGTTGCAGAGTATGAATATGTATGTCTCGTCGGAAGATGGGGCTAATCCTATTAACTGTAATAGAGCGACGTATAGTACCTGGGAGGAGTGGGACTGGATCCTGGCGGCGGATGGGAATGTGACGTTGCGCGGGACGAACGCGCTGTATATTTCGAGTGAGAATGGGGCGAAGTCGATGACGTGTACGCGGTCTGCGGCGCAGGGATGGGAGGAGTTTGGAGTGAATAAATAATTGAAGGGAACCCCGGGCTAACGTCCGGGGTTCTGATAAAGGAGATTAAACAACAGTTTGAAGGAGCCGTGGGTTTGGGCGCGGAAGGTGATCTCCGGGCCGAAGACGTCGAGTTTGCCTTTGCCGACGGTGGCTTCGAAGGCGGCGACGCCGTCGCGGAGGTAGGCCTGACCCCAGGCCCAGCCGCTGCGGAGGGTTTTGTCGGAGGCGAACCAGGCGATGGGTCGGATGCTGCCGTTGGCAGTTGCTTCGGGGTTGATGTGGAAGACGGGGCTTTCGTCGAAGTAGACGTCGGCGACGGCACCGAGGCCCCAGGTGGGCTGGATGGTGGTGTCGAGGGTGATCTGCATGACGCTGCCGGGGATATAGAATTTATCGTTGGGCAGTTTCCGTTCTTTACCGCCGGCCATTTCGACGAGGGCGTCGTGGACGGGCAGGCCGAGCTGATAGGCGAGATTGGCACTGCTGCCGATGGTAACGATGTGGCCGCCGGCTTCGAGGAATTCTTTTAGCCGGGGGATCGATTTTTCCGTGGTGATACGGCCCAGGTGGGTGCGGTATTCGGCGGGGATGCTGTCGGGTTTGGGTTGCTGGAACCGGCCGAAGCCGCCTCCGCCGCCGCGGGAACCTGCGCCTTCGCCGGCGGGCGCCGGGATGGCGCCGCCGACAAAGACGATCACGTCATACTTTTCTTTCAGATGGCCGGAATCAATGGCTGCAGGATAGAGGATGTCAACGGGGAAATGATATTGTTCCATGATGTAGCGGATCCAGCCGGAGGGCATGGAGCCGCCGTAGGTATCCCAGAGGGCGATGCGGGCCGGGGTGATCTTAACGGCGCCGCGGGGCTGGTGGCCGGAGGTGTAGAAGTTGCCGTCGGTGGTGCTGCGATAGACGGGCTTGTTGTTCTTGAGCAGATCGTTAATAACTGTGAAGGAGGCGTTGCTTTTCGCGTCGAGCCAGCCGTCCTTTGGTGTGGGGGCGGCGGCGGTCTGTTGCTGACCGTAGGGGATGTGTTCGAAGGGGCCGTCGAAGTTTTCGAGGAAGCGATCGAATTTGATTCCCATAGTATAAGCCAGGGTCCAGCCGGCGGCGTCGTAGGGCGCGATGGGCGGGCCGCCGGGGTAGGCGAAGTCGTTGGGGTGATCCTGGGGTTCGAACATGTCGAGGACGTGGGGGCGGAAGGCCTGGTCTGTTTTTATGATGAATGAACCCGCGGGATAGGTTTTGCCGGCGACGGTGAATTGCGCGGTGGCTTTTTCCACGCGGATACCCGTGCCGATGAGGGCGTTGATGAAACGCGTGGCGGTCTGGATGTCGGGTTGGTCGGAGGGAATGATGTAGCCGCGGGCGTCGCGGAATGCGGGGTTTTTCAGGACGCTGTCGTAAAAGCGGGTGGGGATAGTATCGATTCGGGAAGCTTGATTAGTATTGGGACGGGAGGCCGCGTAGAGTTGATTGATGGCTTCGACGCGTTTGGGTGAGAGCGTCCAGTAGTCGTGTTGGCCGCGGTCGATGGAGTTGCGGCCCATCTTATAGATATTATACAGGAGCTCGTCGCGATAGCGCATGGCGTAGTCGAGGACGGCGTAGTTGAGGGAGACCGAGTAGTCGATGGATTGGCGGAAGTACCATTTCCGCGGGGTGACCGGGAAGGGTGTAGAGCCGCTTGGGATGAGCCGGTTCGGGACGAGGGGTACATCCTGGGGGGTGGGGCTGCCGATGATCTCCGTGAGGAGGCCGATCATGTTATGAAAGTACGTCGTGGTGCGGAGTCCGCCGTTGTACCAGGTGGAATAGACACTTCCTGCGCGCTCGGTATAACCCGGTTTGCCTTCGACATTCAGTCGGTTCACCATGGCCGCGCCTACGGCGTCGAGGCTCGTCATGACGAGGGGATCGAACACGTAGTTAAACGGATCGCGATAAGGCGGGCCTGCGAGGATGGAGCCGGGAGGGCCTGCCTGGTGATGGTTGTACATGATCTGCGGGATCCATTCGACGAAGAGCTGGCGGCAGATGTTCTGGCTTTCCTTTAGGTTGAGCATGTAGAAATCCCGGTTGTTGTCATGACCGGCGTATTTTTCCCAGAGGCGGGGTACCTGTTCGAGGGAGCGCTTTTCGGGATTGGGGTTGCGCATGTACCAGCTGCTGACGAGTTCCTGCCCGTCCGGGTTGGCGTGAGTCATCAGGATGATGACCTTGTCGAGGATGTTCTTTGTTTCGGCGTCGGTGCGGCTCAGGAGCTGATAAGCCGTCTCGATGAGCTGGTGAGCGCCTACGACTTCGGTCGCGTGGAGTCCACCGTCGATCCAGACGATGGTTTTGCCTTCGGCGGCCAGAGCATGTGCCTGTTCGTCGGTGAGGCCTTCGGCGTGGGCCAGTTGCTGGGAGATAGCTTTATACTTATCGAGAGCCTTTATATTCTCGGGAGAGGAGACGATGAGCATGAACTGGTCACGGCCTTCCTCGGTCTTGCCGATGATGGTAAATTTTGACCGGGTAGAGGCAGCGGCCATCTTTTGGAAGTAGGCTTCGGTCTGGGTGTAGGTGGCGAGTTGATAGTTGTCGCCGATGTCGAAGCCGAAGAAAGACTTTGGCGTTGGAATGGCGGGATCGGGTTGCTGACCGTTGGCTGCGGTAACGATCAGTAAAAATACTATGGAAAGTAGGTGGTTTCCTCTCATGTGCAGTAGCGTTTGTCAATGAAAGTATTGATAATTGTGGGTTTGATCCAAAAAATACATGAACGGGGGAATGCGGGTTTGGCGTTTTATGTAATTTCCCCCTCTGCAATTATTAAAAGCCATGAATCATCTAACCAAGACTATCATTTTATTCGTTTTTGTCGCTGTCAGCTATTGTGGATGGGCCGCGCCGATCGGGCCGGACTCCACGGGGAAGGATACGACCAAGTACATGCATTTTAAGGATCTGCCGTTGAAACCGCAGCGCACGATCCAATTTACTACCACGGAAGGTACCTGGACCTCGCTGGATGTGAGTCCGGATGGTAAGACCATTGTTTTCGATATGATGGGTGATCTTTTTACCGTGCCGGTCGCGGGTGGTAAGGCCACGGCGGTGACCCAGGGGATCGCATTCGACTCGCATCCGCGGTGGAGCCCGGACGGGAAGAAGATCCTTTTTTCTACGGACCGGAGCGGCGCCGAGAATCTCTGGTGGATCGATCTGGAGAAGAAGGATACCTTTCAGGTGACGAAGGAGCGGGATCAGAATTTTCCGAGCAGCGCCTGGACTCCCGATGGGGATTATATCGTTTATTCCAAGGGGAAGATGAATGTCCAGCTTTATCTTGTATATAAAGATGGAGGGTCCGGGACGCAACTGATCTCTACGCCGGCCGGGCTGAAGACGATAGATCCCGCGGTGAGCGCAGATGGACGGTATGTTTATTTCTCGCGCCGGTTTGGCCCGTGGAATTATAATGCCGATCTGCCGCAGTACCAAGTGGGTGTTTACGACCGGGAGAACAGTAAGGTGAGCACGATCACCAGCAGATATGGCAGCGGCTTTACGCCGGTGTTGTCAAAGGACGGCCAGTGGCTGGTGTATGGCAGCCGGTATGAGGACAAGACGGGGCTGGTGTTGCGTAACCTGGCTACGGGGGATGAGAAGTGGCTGGCGTATCCTGTACAGCGGGATGACCAGGAGTCTATTTCCACGATGGGGGTATTGCCGGGGATGGCCTTTATGCCGGACAGCAAGTCTGTCGTAGCCGCGTATGGCGGGAAGATCCATCGCATTCCAATCGACGGCAGTGCGCCGACGGAAATTCCATTCAGCGTCGATCTCAAGCTTGAGTTGGGGCCGCGGCTCGAGTTCAAATATCCTGTTTCCGACTCTGCCTATGGTCTGGCTACACAGATCAGGGATGCGGTGCCTTCGCCGGACGGCAAGAAGCTGGCCTTTACGGTGCTCGACCGGCTGTATGTCATGGATTATCCGAAGGGTACGGCACGGCGGTTGACGACGAACAATTTCACGGAGGCGCAGCCTTCGTGGAGCAAGGATGGAAAGTCTCTGCTTTATGTAACATGGACTCCGCAGGGCGGGCAGATCTATAAAGTTGCCGCGACGGGCGGGCCTGCGGTGCAGCTGACGAAGGCGCTTGCGTTGTATCAAAGTCCTGTATTCGACAATACCGGAAACCGGATCGTCTTTTTGCGAAGCAAGGCACAAAAATACAAGGACGCCATCGAGGTCGGGTATGATGATGGAGAGGAAGAACTCTGCTGGATGCCGGCAGGTGGTGGAGACATCACCAAGATCGAGATGGCCCGGGGACGGGCAAATCCTCATTTCGTACAGGGTGAGGACCGGATCTATCTGAATAATGGCGGGGGCGATCTGTTGTCCATTAAATGGGATGGTACGGATGAAAAAACCGTCGCGCATATTACGGGGATCACGACCTATGGGATCAGTATCTATAAGCATGGGAGGCCCGATCTCGGGGACAATTGCATGCTGAGTGAGCAGGCGGCTGAGGCTGCGGAGATGCAATTGCCGAGTCCGGCGGCCACGATCACTATGTCGCCGAATGGGAAAAGAGTCATTGCGCAGATCAATAATGAGATCTATGTGGCGACGATCCCGATGACGGGGAAGACGGTGACCATTTCGGTTGCGGATGCGGGTAGTGCGCAGTTTCCCGCCCGGAAGCTGACGAAGCTGGGTGGGGAGTTCCCTTCCTGGGAGTCCGACGGCAAGAAAGTACACTGGAGCCTGGGTAATGCGCATTTTGTCTATGATGTGGATGCGGCGCAGGCTTTTGAAGATAGTGTGAAACTGGCCAAGAAGGTCGAGGCAAAGCGGATAGCCGATTCGCTGGCGGCCATCAAGCCCTTGACTGCGGCAGACTCCGCGAAGCTCAAGGCTGATTCGGTGAAGATCAAGGCTGATTCGCTGGCGAAGTTGAAGGTGGATAGCGCGGCCAAGAAAACGCCGGCCGGGCCGAAGAAAGATCCGGTTTATGAGGCGATCGAGACCGCGGTCAAGGTCTATTATCAGCGGGATCTGCCCCAGGGTGCGGTTTTGCTGAAGGGAGCGCGGATCATTACGATGGAAGGAGACCAGGTGATCGAGAATGGGGATATCCTTGTCGAGAACAACCGGATCAAGGCTATTGGCGCATCGGGATCGCTGACGGTGCCGGCCGGTGCGAAGGTCGTCGATGTGGCCGGGAAGACGATCGTTCCCGGCTTTGTGGATACCCATGCGCATATGTGGCCACAATGGGGTGTTCACAAGAACCAGGTGTGGAAGTATGCGATCAACCTGGCCTATGGGGTTACGACGACGCGCGACCCGCAGACGGCTACGACGGATATCCTCACGTACCAGGATGAGGTGGATGCCGGGATGGTCTTTGGGCCGAGAATTTACAGTACGGGTCCCGGGGTAGGTTTCTGGGATTATAACGTCAAGGATTCCGCGCAGGCAGAAGATATTCTCCGTCAGTACAGCAAGTATTACAACACGCATTATATCAAGATGTACCTGACGGGGAACCGGCAGCAGCGCGAGTGGATCATCATGGCGGCGAGGAACCAGAAGCTGATGCCTACGACGGAAGGCGGGTTGAATACCAAACTGAATATCACCAACCTGCTCGACGGCTATCCCGGTCATGAGCATGCTATTCCGATCTATCCGTTGTATAATGATCTTGTGAAGGCTATTGCGGTGTCGCAGATGTGTGTGACGCCGACGCTGATCGTCTCGTATGGCGGGCCGTTTGCGGAGAATTTCTGGTGGGAGACCGAGAATCCCTATCATGATCCCAAGCTGCAATACCTGATGCCTTATGAGGAGCTCGCCGGTAAGACGCGGCGAGACAAGGCCGGATGGTTCATGCCTGAAGAGCAGGTGTTCCCCAAGCATGCCAAGTCGATGAAGGCGATGGTAGAAGCAGGTGCGCTTGCAGGGATCGGCAGTCATGGCGAGTTCAATGGGATCGGTTATCACTGGGAGATGTGGGCGATGGGTTCCGGCGGGATGAAGCCATTGGATGTGTTGCGGACGGCGACGATCCTGGGGGCTACGGGTCTTGGGCTCGACGGGGACCTGGGGAGTATCAAGGCGGGCAAGCTGGCCGACCTGGTCATCCTCGACAAGAATCCGCTGGAGAATCTGCGCAACACGAATACGGTGAAGTATGTGATGAAGAACGGACGGTTGTATGACGGCAATACGTGTAATGAGACGTATCCCGCGCAACGGACGCTTGACCGGAGCGAGTGGATCTATTCGAAGCCAGCCAATAACACGGGGGTTGTCGAATAGGGGGTCGGAAGAAGACCCTGGGGTCTAGTCCGGGGAAACGACCCAGAATTGGTTCAAAATTCCATTTTTGGGAAACTTTATTTTTTAAAAAATACATAAACACCCTTAAGATCAGTTAAATAAGAATTGGAACAATAATAGATGCCCAGGTGGAAGTAAAATTCAATACCTATGCGAGGTTTTGCACTTGCTTTCTGCCTGGGCCTCTTCTTTTGTGCCCAGTCCCAAACGGCCTATACCTGGAAAGGGACTGTTTCAACGGATTGGAATACTGCGGCCAACTGGTTGCCGAGTGGTGTTCCCGGTGCTGCGGATAATGTCACGATCGTGACCGGCAGCAATCCCTGTATGCTGGCCGGCAATATTTCCATCAACAATTTAACGGTGACGAGTGGAACGCTCAATCTTGGCGGATACACGCTGGCGACGGGCGGAACTACTGTTTCGCTGACCGGTGGCGGAGTGCAGAACGGATGGTTGTATGTTGTCGGGGCTACGACGACGAGTTTTTCCAGTGGGCCCGTGGTCATGAATTGCAAGGTGTATATCCGGAGTGCGACGGTGTCGCTGAAGAATACCACGTTCCAGGATTCGCTGGTGCTTACGAAGACCGGGAGCAGTAATGACGCCAGTCCTGGTGGGAATACCTTCAACGGGGGGGTGAGCATCACCAATAACGGTGCGGGCTATCTTGTGATGGCCAATGGTACCGGGGATGTGTTCAACGGGGATGCCGTCTTTACCGACTCGGCGAGTGGAAGTCTTTATCTTGCGCATAACAGCAGTAATAATGTCTTTAATGGCCAGGCCACGTTCAACAGCTATTCGACGGCGGGTGGCGGGGTCTTTGCGAGTGTCTATTCCGCGGGGACGCAGTTCAATGGAAATATTGTTGTCAACAGCAATGCCGGCCTCGGGGTTCAGTTCTGTACCGGCAATACGACGGCTACCGTGACGCTTGCCACGGGTAAGACGCTGACCATTGGGGCCGGCGGGTTTTCGGCGGGATCGCTGTTGCTGCGGCAGTTTACGCAGAGCGGCGCTGTCGCGCATAATTTTGTGCTGACCGGGACCGGTACGATCGCCTTCGGTCCTTCTTCCACGTTCAATGGGGATGTTACCAGTTCGAGTCCGGACCTGTTGCTGAACGGCTGTACATTCAACGGAGCTTTGACGGCGACCAAGACAGGCGCGGGGGGTGATGCGGGTTCCGGCGGGGATATCTTCAATGGCGTGTGTAGTCTCACCAATACCGGTTCGGGTTACCTGTTGTTTGGAAACGGCAAGCCCGATATCTGGAATAACGATGTCACGTTTACCGACAATGGATCGGAGCGGGTGTTACCTTGCTGGAACAGTATCGGCAATCAATTCAATGGGAATATCATCGTCAATACTTCGGGTTCCGCAACGGGGATCCAGTTTTGTGGAGGGAGTTTGACGTCAACGGCGTCGCTTGCCGCCGGTAAGACGATCCAGGCGGGGGGAACGGGTTTGACGAGCGGATATTTGTATCTAAAACAATTCACGCAGTTGGGGTCGGCGCCGATCAACCTGACGGCTACGGGCAGTTCGGCTGTTTATCTTGGGCCATCCAGTGCTTTTGGCGGTGCGATGTCGATCACGGCGCCGGATATCTTGGCGCAGGGGGCTACCTACAGCAGTCCTGTTGTGTTCACCAAGACCGGAGGTGGGAGCAATCACAATAATCAGTACCAAAATATCTTCAATGCGAGTTGTACGATCAATCAGCAGAGCAACAGTGGTTATTTTATGCTGGGATATAATTCGAATGATCTTTTCAATGACGATATCACGGTGAGCAGCACGGGGTCGGGCGGGATCTACCTGGGCTGGACGTCCGGTACGGGTACGCCCACGCTGGCGGCAGGGAAGTCGATCTATGTCGGGGGCGGCGGGTTCAGCGCGGGGTCTTTGAATCTGAATGGTTTTACGCAGCTGGGCAGTGCGCCGATGAACCTTTCCTTTACGGGTGCGACTACCGGGATGACCTTTGCACGGTCGTCGGTCATCGGTGGGGATGTCACCATCAACGCGCCTGATGTTTATTTAAGTGGAGCTACGTTCGGCGGCGCCGTGACGGTGACGAAGACGGGGGCAACGGGTGACCGCGGGCAGGGTGGGAATGTTTTCAACGGGGTCTGCAGCATCACCAATTCGGGAGCGGGCTACCTGGTGCTGGGCAATACGAATGGAGATGTCTGGAACAGTGATGTGACGTTTACCGATAATGGTTCGGAGCGATTGTTACCCGCCTGGTCGAGTACAGGCAATCAATTTAATGGGAATATTACCGTCAATACGGCGGGAAGTGCTCAGGGGATCCAATTTTGCGGTGGGAGTGCTTCGGCGACGGCAACGCTGGCTGCGGGCAAGACGATCCAGACAGGAGCTGTGGGGCTTACTACCGGGTACCTGTATCTGACGAAGTTCACCCAGGCTGGATCCGCGCCGATCAACCTTACAGGGAATGCGACGATCTATCTTGGGCCTTACAGTGCTTTTGGCGGGTCGGTAACTGTAACGGCGCCGGATATCTGGGCGCAGGGGGCGACCTACAGCAACCCGGTCATCTTTACCAAGACCGGCGGCGGCAGCAATCACAACAACCAGTATCAGAATATCTTCAACTCGACCTGTCTGATCAACCAGCAGAGTAATACCGGCTATTTCATGCTGGGATATAATTCGAACGATCTTTTTAATGACGATATCGTGCTGACCTCGACGGGAACGGGTGGGATCTACCTGGGCTGGACTTCCGGTACCGGTACGCCGACGATGGCCGCGGGCAATACGATCAGCATTGGGGCGGCGGGATTCAGCGCCGGATTCTTAAGTCTGAATACCTTTACCCAACAGGGGAACGTGCCGATGAATCTGTCATTTACCGGGGCGAGCACGACGCTTGTATTTGCGAGGTCTTCCGTCATCGGCGGGGATGTCGTTGCGTCGTCGGCCAATATCTATTTCAACGGGAGTACGTTCAACGGGGCTTTGACTGCCACGAAGACCGGAGCGGCCGGTAACTATTCCGCTGGTGGGAATGTGTTCAATGGCGTCAGCAGCTTTACCAATTCCAGCGCGGGTTTTTTCCTGCTGGGGAATAGTTCTCCGGATGTCTGGAATGCCGATGTAACGTTTACCGATAATGGATCGGAGCGGCTGCTGCCTTGTTGGGCAAGTACCGGCAATCAGTTCAATGGGAATATTTTTGTGAATACCGCGGGTTCTGCCCAGGGAATCCAATTTTGCGGCGGCAATTCGACTGCCACAGCGACACTTGCGACCGGCATGACGATCCAGGCGGGATCGACAGGACTCAACTCCGGGTATCTTGTCCTGAAGCAGTTCACGTCACTGGGAACGGGGGCTGTGAATCTTTCGATGGCCAGCTCAGCTACTACATTACAGTACGGTCCTGCTTCGAGCTTTGCGGGGAATGTGACGAGTTCAAGTCCAGGACTGTATTTCAACGGCTGCACATTCGGCGGCACGGTGAATTGTGTGAAGACGGGGGCGTCGGGGGATGTTTCGTCGGGAAACAATATTTTCAATGGAGTAACGACGATTACGAATAACGGCAGCGGAAGCCTGTACCTCGGAAATGGCAACAAGGATCAGTTCAATGCCGACGCTACATTCAATAATACCGGGAGTAATAATTTTTATATCGCCTATAACAGCACGGGGAATGTTTTTGGAGGTGTAACCACCTTCAACAATGCGCCCGGGGCCAATACGGGAATTTTCGTGAGTCCTTATTCCAGCGGAACCGTGTTTTCAGGAAATATCGGCGTGAGTTCAACAGCGGGGACGGGGGTACAATTTTGTGGCGGCAATGGGAGTGCGACGGCCTCGCTGGCCGCGGGCAAGACGATCAGTATCGGGGTGGCGGGGTTCAGTTCGGGGACGCTGTTGTTGCGGCAATTCACACAGACCAGCGCCACGGCGCAGAGTCTGGTGTTGACGGGGACGGGTAATCTGACGTTTGGACCTGCTTCTTCCTTTGACGGGGATGTGACGGGGACCAGTCCAACCCTGTACCTGAATGGGTGTACCTTTAACGGAGTGACGAACCTTACCAAGACCGGTGCGACGGGAGACTGGAGCAATGGCGGGAATGTGTTCAACGGGGTGAGCAATATTACCAATAACGGGACGAGCTATTTGTTGCTTGGGTCGACGAGTCCCGATACCTGGAATAGCGATGTGGTGTTTACGAACAATGGCACCGAGCGGTTGTTGCCTTGCTGGTCGACCACGGGCAACCAGTTCAACGGAAATATCTATGTCAATACTTCTGGAAGTGCGCAGGGGATCCAGTTCTGTGGTGGGAACAGTACGGCTACGGCGACGCTTGCCGCGGGCAAGACGCTACAGACCGGGTCGGCCGGGCTTAACGCGGGTTATCTGCAACTGCGGCAGTTTACGCAGGCGGGGTCGGCGCCTATCAGCCTGACGATGGGCAGCAGCGCTACCTATATCCAATACGGACCTTTGTCTTCGTTTGGGGGGAGTATCACCTCGTCGAGTCCGGGGCTTTATTTTATCAGCAGTACGTTCAATGGGGCAGTGGGGGCGACCAAGACCGGAGCCAGCTCGGATGGCAGTTCGGGGGGAAATGTTTTCAACGGGTCCCTCCTGATCACCAATACGTCGAGCGGAACGTTGTCGATGGCGACGTCGACGGGGGATGCGTATAATGGGAGTGTCCGGTTTGTGAAGAGCAGTACCGGGGCGATCCAACCCAACTACAATGCCACCTGTACTTATGCAGGGAATCTCAGTGTCGGAGCGGCTACGACGATGACGTTCGGGATTGGGGGTGCGGGGATCGCTTTCTTTACCGGGAGTGGGGCTCAGGCCGTCAGTACCGACGCCGGAACGCCGACGCCGGTGTTCACCAGAATGGTGGTTGCCAATACGGGGAGTGGAGTGACTTTGAATAATCCTGTGAATGTATCCGGCACGCTGACGATGAGCAGCGGGTTGTTGCATAGTTCTTTGGCGGCGATGCCGACCTTGCTGAACGGGGCTTCTACCGCGGCGGGTACTGCGTTGTCGACCAGTTATGTCGATGGTCCGATGTGTTTCCAGAAGTCCACCAGTGGGTCGACCACCCTCAACTTCCCGGTAGGGGCCGCGCCTGATTGCCGGCCGGTGGTGCTGACGGTGAACCATTCCAATACCACGCTTTACAATTATACGGTTCAGGTGTATGATATTCCAGGGGCGTCGCTGGGGTATTCGCTGCCGCCGACGGTCACCTCGATACCGGTCGCGCATTACTGGACGATCACCCGGACGAATGCCGCGGGTACGAGTCAGCCCAACCAGAATCTCAGTGGTAACCAGACGGTGCAGCTCTTTTTTGGATCTAACGACAATATCGTCGACGGGACTGTTATGCATGTCGTGAAGAATACGTATACGGCTACGACTTCGTGGATCGACGTCGGGGGGACAGGTGGGCCCGCTTATAGCGGTGGGTCGAACCTGACGGGCAGTATCACATCCACTTCCGCGCCGACTGCTTTCAATTCTTTCTCTACCTTTTCGCTGGGGCTGAGCCCGGTCTGGTTGCTGCCGACGAAGCTGTTGTATTTCAAGGGGCAGATGAATGGTACGCAGGTTGATCTCAGTTGGGCAACCGCGATGGAATCCCATAACAGTGGGTTTACGGTCGAGAAGAGCAGCAATGGGACTGACTTTACGCCAATGACCTGGGTGCCCACGAAGGCCGATGGGGGCAATAGTGCGCTGACCCTGGAGTATGGAGCTGTGGATGTCGCGCCGTATCCCGGCACGACCTACTACAGGCTTGTGCAGACCGATATTGACGGGCATTCGACCTATTCGCAGGTGGTGATAGTCCGGAGTGAGGATGAGAGGGCTGTTTCCGTGTATCCCAATCCTTCGCGTGGAAGCATTGTGATCAGCGGGCTGACAGGCAACCTGTCTTCTGCGAGGGTCGTTTTTTATGATCTGTCGGGTAAGCCGGTGCTGGAAGCTACCGCGGCGGTGCAGGGAGGAGTGGTGCGGCTGGATACCCGGCTGAATAACGGGGTGTATGTGTTGAAGCTGCAAACTCCTGACGGACCGGCAGTTGTCCGGAATATCGTGATCCTGCATTAGGGATGACGAATTATTTCCGACCGGAGAGTAGGAAATTGTCGCCAGGGTGTCTTAAATTGGTGAGTTTCTGCTTGTCATGAGAATAATTGTGCTGCTGTTCCTTTTGTTGGCGACCGGGGGGGCGGTCGCGCAAACCTGTACCGGAGGGTTGGGGACTCCTATTGTCAACATTACCTTTGGCCAGGGGTATGATTATGGGCCTGAATTGCCGAATGGAACGACCTCTCTTACGTTTGTCAAGAACTCCTGTCCCAATGATGGACAATATACGATAGTCAGTTACTCTCCCGCCTGTTTTGGGGCGACCTGGCTTCCCATGGGGTCCGATCATACCGGCAACCAGGCCGGAAAATATATGATCGTCAATGCCGACTACAAGCCGAGCGATTTTTTTGTACAACAGGTAGACGGGCTTTGCGCCGGCACCAGTTATCAGTTCTCCGCCTGGGTACTCAATCTTTCAACGTATCCCGGGCAGATCCTTCCCAATATTACCTTCCAGATAGAAAATCTGGATGGAACCGTGCTGGCCACATTTACCACGGGTGATATCCCGCATGCCAATCCCTATAAATGGGATCAGTATGCTTTTTATTTCAACATGCCGGCGGGTGTCTCGTCGGTGCGGCTGCGGATGACCAACAATGCGCCAGGGGGAATTGGAAACGATTTTGCGCTTGACGATATTACGTTTCGGGCCGCGGGGCCGGCCGTGAATATTTCCGCCGATGGATTTGCGACGAACGATATTACCGTCTGCGACTATAATCAGCAGGCGATGAAGCTCACCGCCGTTGCGGAGAGTTGTTATCCCACCCAGGTGGTGCAATGGCAGGAGAGTACCGATAATGGAGTAACGTGGAATAATATCCCGGGGCAGACTGCATTGACTTACCTGCGGCCGGTGAAACCGGTGGGGGATTATCTTTACCGACTTGGTGTTGCGCAAACCGGAAATATCGGGAGCGCCAGTTGCACCGTGTTTTCCGATGCGCTTCACATTGTTGTTGTGAAGAATGCGTATCCCGCGGTGTCGATCGCGGCTTTATATCCCGCCATTTGTATCGGCTTGCCCACTTCTTTCCTGGCGACGCCGACCGAAGGCGGGGACGACCCACATTATCAGTGGTTGGTGAACGGGGTCGCGGCAGGGCAGGATTCGGCGGGGTTTACGACTGCATCACTCGCTGGTGGAGCTGCGGTCAGTGTGGTGCTGACGAGCAATGCCGTCTGTGCCGTCAATCCGGTGGTTTCGTCCAATGTCGTGAGTTTGCCCGCCGTGGCGGTGCCGGTGCAGAGTGTGGGGATCGATGCGTCGGCTACGGCGGTGTGTGCCGATAGTCTTGTTCAATTTGTCGCGAAGCCTGACAATGGCGGGGCGACGCCTGTCTTTCAATGGCAGGTGGATGGGGTTAAGGCTGGGAGCGGACCGACGTTCAGTACCGCGCTGTTGAAGGATGGGGATGTGGTGAATTGCATCATGACCGGGAGTCAGACCTGTAGTCAGCCCGTGAGTGCGGATCCGGGGATCAAGATGACGGTGTATCCGTTGCCCGTGATCCAACTGGATTCCGTGGCGATCATTGCCGGGGGGGCGAGTATCCGGCTGGAGCCCGTCATTACGGGGGATGTGGTGACCTGGAATTGGAGTCCTGTGGCCGGGCTTGACGATCCGGTCATTGCCGAGCCTTTGGCGAGTCCCGTGGCGACGACGACCTATACCCTTTATGTGGTGACTTCGAAGGGTTGTCATACGGCGGGGTCGGAGCGGGTGATGGTGTATTATCCGTTGAAGATGCCGGGGGCGTTTACGCCGAATGGGGATGGTAGAAATGATGTATTCCGGGTGCCGCCGATGTCGCCGGTGGTGATCCGATCGTTTGCGGTGTACAATCGATTTGGGTTGCGGATGTTTTACACGACCGATGTTGGTGCGGGGTGGGATGGGAGGTATAATGGGACGGCGCAGCCTGCCGGGGCCTATGTGTGGGAGTTGGTTTTTGTGAATCCGGTCACGAAGAAGGTGGAGGGCCGGAAGGGGACGGTGGTGTTGGTGAGGTGATGGGGTAGCGGGTGTTTATTCCGAACGGAGGTTATCAATAGGGTTTTGGCGGGCGGCGGCGGCGACGCGGAAGGCGATGGTGAGGACGGTGATGCCGAGGAGTGTTCCTGCTGCGAGGAGGAATACCCAGCCGGAGAGGGTGGTGCGATAGGCATAATTCTCCAGCCAGCGATGCAGGGCGTAGCCAGCGATGGGGATCGCGATGGTGAAGGCGATGGTGAGCAGGAGGAGGAAATCTTTTGACAGCAGCAGCATAATATTTGCAATACCGGCGCCCAGTACTTTGCGGATGGCGATCTCTTTCTTTCTTTGTTCGGCGGTGAAGGCGGCGAGACCGAGCAATCCCATACAGGATATAAAGATGGTGACGGCGGTTGCCGCGCGTACGAGCCAGCCCAGTTGGCGGTCGGATTCGTAGAGGTGTGCGATAGACTCGTCGAGGAAGGTGTAGTTGAAGGATGCGGTGGTGGTCGTTTTCCAGAGGGTTTCCAGTGTGCCGAGGGTTTGGTGGATGGTCGAGGCGCTGGTGACGACGGGGAGGCGGATGGCCATCACGTTCTCGAGATTCGTGAGATGGCCGATGATCACCGGGATGATGCGGTCGTGAAGGGAGCTCTGGTGGAAATCCGCGACTACGCCAGTGATCGGCCAGGAGGGGTCGCCATTTATACTGAGTGAGTGACCGATGGCGTCTTCGGGATGGGTGAAACCGAGGGCCCGGCAATAGGTGGCGTTGATGAGGAAGCCGTTGAGGCTATCGCCCGGGGGAAAATTGTGTCCTGCGAGGAGGGGTATACGATAGAAGGAGATGAAGTTCTGATCACCGCCCTGGAGTTTGACGAAGAGTTGGGTCGATCTTTTCCCGTCGAGTAGGATGGGGCGTTCGATGGTGGCGACGCCTGCGGGTGCGTAGCTTTCAAGGGTCACTTCTTTTACGCCGGCGAGTTGTTGGGCGGCGGTGGCGAACCGGCGGAGTTCCTCCTGGGAGTGATAATTGCTGACCGTGATGACCGCATTGGTGGCGATGCCCATGTCGGCATCGAGCATATAGTGCAGTTGGCGGCCTGCCGTGATGGAGCCGATGATGAAGATACCGGAGATAGCGAACTGAAAGACGATGAGTGCTTTGCGGACGAAGGCTTGCCTGTCCGTTGGGTTTGTTTTCCCATTTAAAGAGGGGGCGTAGTTTGCCAGGACGCGGGCCGGATAAAAGCCGGCGAGGAGGGTCGTGATCGTGATGACAGCGGCGATGAAGAGCAGGGTGTTCGGCGCCAGGGGGTGGAACCGGACTCCGCTGGGTAAGTAAGAATGAAACAGGCTCAGGATGGGTTGTACCAGGATGATGGCGAGGACGGCTGCGAGGACGGTGATGAGTGTGGTCTCGGTGAGAAAGCGAAGGATCAACTGGGGCTCGCTGCCGCCGAGGATCTTGCGGACGCTGACCTCTTTTGCGCGGCGCAGGGATTGGGCTGTCGAGAGATTGATAAAGTTGACGATGGCCAGCAGGAGGATGAAGGCGGCCGTACCGATGAGGCCGTAGAGGGCCGGGCGGTGGGCTTTTCTCATCCCGTCGTGGGAGAAATCCGAATTAAAGTGAACATCGGCCAGGGGTTGGAGAACGATGCCGAAATGAACGATGTTCGCGAGGGGGCCCATCGCGATGTTTTTGGAAAGGAGGGTGGCGATGCGGCTTTCGATGTGGGAGGGATCGGTACCGGGTTTTAATTTGACGAGGGTACGAACCCAGGGGTTTGCAGGACCGGGTTTCCAGTCGTCGGGATGGAACCGGTTGCGAAGGAAGGTATGGGCGATCGTCGGCCAGGAGATGAATTGGGTTTGGGGAAAATCAGTGTTTCCGGTCCAGTCTTTGACGATGCCGGTGACCTGCAGGAGGAGGGAATCGTCGATGATGAGGTTTCTGTTTATATAAGAGTCGACCGGGTGGCGGCCAAAATGTTTCAGCGCCTGGCTTTCGGTGAGGACGATGGAGCCCGGGGCGGTGAGGGCGGTGTTTGCGTTGCCGGCGAGCCAGTCGAAGGGGAGGATGCGGAAGTAGTCGGTGGTGGTGACGATGGTGGTATCGTTATAGCGATAATAGGCGGCGATGGTTTCGATGCCGGGGATGGGGCCGATGACGCCCGGGGCGGGTGGGGGGATGTTCTCGGTATAGAGGTAGGAGGCAAATTTCGAATTGAAGTTCTCCGAGAGTCTGCCCCCGGTGCGATAGATCCGGTCTTTGTCGGGATGAAAGGCATCGAAGCTGAATTCGTAGTGGGCGATGGTATAGATGGCGATGCAGGCGCAGATGCCCAGGGCGAGCCCGAGGATATTGATCAGCGTATAGCCTTTGTGCCGGGTGAGGGTGCGAAAGGCATAGCGGAGGTGGTTTTTAAGCATGGAGGGGGGATGCTGGGATGGGGAGATTCCATAAAAAATTGTAGTTTGGGAAGATGAAAAAGATAACCTTACCTGCTGTCTTCCTGTTTGTCGTATTCAATTGTATGGCCCAAACCGGGGGATTGCGTGTCGCGCCGGGGATCCGGCTGCCGGATGATTCGGTAGCGGGTCGGTTGTTGATGGGGAGTCTGTCGGGGTGGATGGCCGCGGGAAATGGGCCGGACTCGTTGAATGAGTATGTGGCCGAAGGCGACCGGCCGACGATGGCGGTGTTGATGGCGCAGCTGCGGAGGTTGAAGGGTGACTGTTATGTCGGCGGGTTGACGCCGCTGGATGGAGATCACTGGCAAGTGCAGCTGAATTATCCCGGGGCACAGAAGGATACGCCTTCATTGCAGGCCTGTTGTACGGTGCTGGCGCGGCGGGAAGGGACAAGATTCTATTTTTCGACGCCGGTGGCGCAGAATACGGCGGGCTGGAAGCAGAAGACCATTGGGTGTTGCACTTTTCATTATGCCGGGGAGATCAATCTGCGGCAGGCTGCCGAGTTCGAGCGGACGGTGGCTTCTTATGACCGGCGGTTGAAGATCGGGAAGCCTGTGATCGACTTTTATTGCTGCAGGAATTTTATGGAGGCGGCGAAGCTGGTGGGGATCGACTATATGGCGAAGTTTGGCGGATTTGCTTATTCCGATCTGTCGGAGAACTATGGGCTGCATGAGGTGATCGTTTGCGGGAACGAATGGAAGGATGGGTTTTGTACGATCAGTATGCACGATATGTGGCATGACCAGCTGCATCGGGCGGTGTCGACGAAGATCATCAACCGGCCGGTGGATGAGGGGATGGCATACCTGTATGGCGGCAGTTGGATCACGTATAGCTGGAAGGATATTTTGGGTCTTATGAAAGAATACCAGGCCGGGCATCCCGGTGCGGATTGGCTGGCGTTGTATAAGGATGGGATCAATGTGATCCCGCCACCGAAGATCATCAAGATCTCCTATATCATCAATGCGCTGATCGTGCAACGGCTGGAGAAGGACCGGGGTTTTGCCGCGGCGCTTCCGCTGTTGTGTTGCGGGCCGAAGGAGCCCGGGGACGCCAATTATTTCGCTGCGTTGCGGACGGTCACCGGTGTCGACGAGCGAGGTTTCAATGCTTACATCGAGGGTTTGGTCAAGGCCGCCCTGGATTGATCTTCGAGTTGTTTCATTCTTAACAGGATCGAGTAGGATGAGAGGATATCCTGCGCGAATTCCAATTGTTTTGCCGAAAGGTTATTTTGTTTTCCCTGAGCGGCCTGTTGGGCGTTGATGGCCAGTTGTTCGTCGGTCATGCCTTCTCCCAGCGACTGGTAATATTGCATTTGTTGCAGCAGGTCCTTTTTTAGAGAGGCTGCGACCTTTGCGGCCAGCGGAAGGTCGTCCGCGGCGTAGCAGGTCTCGAGGAAATAGAGAGAATATGAGTTGTCCGCATTGCCCAGGTTGCTGGTCATTCCATAGGGGAAATTATTGAGATCGACATTTTGGTCGTAGTGTTCCAGTACGCGGCGGGCTTCTTCCTTGCGGCCGGCGGCGGCGAGGCTGTTCGCGATATCGGTGTGGGTCAATTTGATCAGGTTGAGGCGGCGGCGGTTCTCTTCGTCGAAGTAGACGCCGGGGGTGCCGGCATGACCGTACTGGTATTTCGTCATGACGTATTTGTAGGCCACGTCGTTGTCGACGCGGCTGTTCTCGACCGGTGTCAGTTGATAAGTCATGCCACGGTTGCGAATGTAGTTACCCAGGCCCAACTGATTGGCATCGCCGAGGGAGGTGAAGCAGATCGGGCGTTTCCAACGATTGGCGGCAATGATCGCCAGCATATTCAGGTCGTTCTTCAGCAGATAGTTCTTCCGGTCGGAGATGTTGAGTTTTAGTTGCGGGGTGATGGGTTCGCCGGGGTGTGCGGCGCCCGAGGCGAAGGCCATGCCCGCGTCCACGGGGACCGAAAATTTGCGGGTGGGCAGGAGGTTGATGGGCATGCCACTTTCCGATTCGGTCGTATACCGGGGATCATCGTTTGCGAGCACCGTCTTAAAGGTGTCGTAGAGGTCGTAGTATTTGTCTTTGTCGAAGCCTGTCAGGCGATCGCTGAAATAAGCGATGGTTTTTTTGTCCCCGGCTATCTGTTCGGGGGTGAAGAGGACGTCGATGGGGGATGCGTTGTTTACCTTATAGCGAAGCTGGTTGATGAGCCAGTCCGTGCCCGCGAGGGTATTGATGATGACGCGGACGTCCGGGCGGATGTGTTCTACCTCCTGTGCGTACCAGATGGGATAGGTGTCGTTGTCTTCGAAGGAGAAGAGGATGGCATTTGGCGGACAGGATTCGAGATAGTCGACGGCGAGGTCGCGGGCCAGGGTTTTTTTGCTCCGGTCGTGGTCGTCCCATTCCTGGGAGGCCATCAGGATGGGAACCGCGAGGAGACAGAGGGCGGCGGCGGACCAGGTCGATGCGGCGCGGGGCAGGCGTGGAATGTAACGGGTGAGGTAGCGCGAGAGGAACTGTTGCACGCCGATGACGCCGAGGCCGATCCAGATGGCGAAGACATAGAAGCTCCCGGCAAAGGCATAGTCTCTTTCCCGGGGTTGGAGTCCGGCCTGATTGAGGTAGAGGACGATGGCCCAGCCGGTGAAGAAGAAGAGCAGCCCGGTGACGATGGCGTCGCGGCGGTTGCGGCGATATTGAACGAAGAGTCCCAGCAGTCCCAGCAGGAGGGGCAGCATGAAGAGCCGGTTATAGGATTTGTTGTTCTTGCGGGCGGTGTCGGGCATATGACTTTGATCGCCGTAGAGCAGGTTGTCCACGAAGCCGATGCCGCTGACCCAGTTGCTGTCGCGGGGGTTGCCGAAGCCCTGGAGGTCGTTTTGCTTGCCGGCGAAGTTCCACATGAAGTAGCGGAAGTACATCCAGTTGGTCTGGTAGTTGATGAAGTATTTGATGTTATCCGCCATGGTGGGGACGTCGCCGTCGGACATGCCGGAGAAGCGTCGGTACGTGTCTACCTCGTTGCGGGTATTATCGGTGTTGTACATGCGGGGGAAGAAATGGGAGGAGGGGGTGTGGGCCCAGTCCTGGGCATATTTCTTTCCGGCGATGTCGTAATGGTTGTCGCCTTTTACATAGAGGTTACCCGCTTCGACGTAAGGTGGGGCGTCGGTGAAGTCGGGGCCATAGAGGATGGGCCAGTCGCCGTAGCTTTCGCGGCCGAGATAGCCAACGAGGGAGACAGGGTTATCGACGTTGTACATATCTACCGGGGTGTCGGCATTGCTCCGGATCATGGTGGTGATATAGGTGGAATAGCCGAGCAGCATGAAGGACGCGCCCCAGAGGCCTATTTTGAGATAGTACTTGTTATGCTTTACTGCCCAGCGGATGCCGAAGACTATGGCGGCAGCGAGGAGGACGAAGAAGGTTGTGAATCCGCTGAAGAAGGGCAGGTTGAGCGAGTTGACGAAGAAGACGTCGAAGGCGCCTGCACCCTTTATCGTATATTGGATGACGAAGACCTGTACGAAGCCGGTGATGCCGCAACCGATGAGGAAGGCGATGATGGTTCCCCAGAGGGTGGGCTTATATCTTTTGAAGTAGTAGACCATCACGATGGCGGGGATGGTCAGGAGATTGAGGAGGTGGACGCCGATGGAAAGTCCCATCATGTAGAAGATGAAGATGAGCCATTTGTCGGCGCCGGGTTTGCCGGCATTATTTTCCCATTTGAGGATGGCCCAGAAGACGATGGCTGTGAAGAAGGCGGAGGAGGCATAGACTTCTCCTTCGACTGCGCTGTACCAGAAGGAATCGCAGAATGTGTAGGCGAGGGCGCCGATCGCACCGGCGCTGAGAATCGTGATGGTTTGGTGTTTTGTGGGTTCGGGGTTTGTATCCGCGCCTTGTACGAGTTTTCTTGCGAAGTGGGTGATGGTCCAGAAGAGGAATAGGATCGAGAGGCCGCTGGCGAGTGCGCTCATGCAGTTGACGGCGCGGGCAGCGGTGTGGGGGTTATCGCCGAAGAGGATGATAAAGAAGCGGCCCATGAGGATGAAGAGGGGGGCGCCGGGCGGGTGAGGGATCTCGAGATTCTTGCAGCTGGTGATAAATTCGCCGCAGTCCCAGAAGCTACCGGTCGGTTCCATGGTGAGGATATAGACAGTACAAGCGAAAAGGCCGATGATCCAACCTGTGATGCGATCGAGCCGGCGGAAGTTGCTAATAGCGACAGAACCCTTCATATGAGTGTGTTATGTGTTTTTTTTACCAAAGAAAGTGCCGGATGACAGGCGGTGGAAGATCAAGTGGTTAGGATGCGCGCAATACGCCGCGTGTTCGGTTTCGATACAATCAATGTACGGGGATGCGATTGGGTGAAGCGGTGAGTGAAGCCGTTAGCGGGTGAGGTCGTGGAGGTGGAAGATGGGGGTGAGGTCGGCGAGGTTTTCGGTTTTGAGGATGTTGGTGATGGTTTCGAAGTTTTTTTTGTTGTCGGCGGAGTTGGAGAAGAAGACGATGGAGAGTTCGTCGGCGGGGAGTTGGACGACGAAGTTGTTGAAGCCGCAGGTGCTGCCGGAGTGGAAGAGGAGGAGGGGTGGATCGAGGGATATGAACCAGCCGGCGGCGTAGAAGTTTTTGTTGTTGCCGGTGATGGGGAAGCGGAGGCGTTTAAGGGTGGCGGGGAGGTTGATGAGTTTGTTTTGTTGGAGGGCGCGGGTCCATTTTGCATAATCGATGAGGGAGGTATAGACGCCTCCGTCGCCTTTGGTGGCGCTGGTGATGCTTTGATCGTTGGGATAGATGCGGCCGGCAGAGTCGGTCGCAAAACCCATGGAGCGGTGGGGGATGTAGGTGTCGGGGATGTAGACGGCGCTGCTGTCCATGCGTAGAGGCTGGAAGATGTTTTCCTTTATGTATTCGGGGTATGTTTTGTGCGAGGCTCGTTCGATGATGAGGGCCAGGAGGCAGAAGCCGGAATTGCTGTAGCGGAAGCGGGCGCCGGGCGTGAATAGGGTGGAGTCGTGGGTCGAGAGCAGGCGAAGGACATCGGCGTCGAGGACCTGGGTGGTTTGGGTTGGGGGGATGAGTTCCTCGTAGTCGAGCAGGCCCGAGGTGTGTGTGAGGAGGTGACGGATGTGCATGGTCCTGCCGATGCGGGCGGGGAGTTCGGGAAGCCAGCGGCCGATGGGATCATCAACGCCGAGGGCGCCGGATCTTTCCAGCAGGAGGATGCCCATGGCGGTGAATTGTTTTGTCACCGAGGCCATCCGGAAGTTGGTGGTGGAATCGAGGGGTTGGCCGGTGCGGGTATCGGCGAGGCCGACGGCATTGCGGTAGATAATCCCGCCGTGTTTTTCTATCGAGAGGACGAAGCCGGGTTTGCCAGTGGACTGACTGTTGAAAAAAGAGTCCAGCCGGCCCTTGAGGACCGGCTGGCTTTTAGAGTATAGGTTATTGAGCGTAAGTAAGAGGATGAGGGCCGAGATGGTTCTCATCCTCTGAAGATAATCATTTTTACAGTGCTTCGATAGAAAGGCGCGTTGTTTTTTCTTTTTTGTTGAACTCATAGACCATTACATAGCCTTCTTTTGCCGGGAGGACTGTCACAAGATTGTTCCCTTCTTTATGCACGATGGTGCGGGCCACCTTTTTCTGGTTTACATTATAGATGTCGATATCTTTTTCTTTGTCGATGATCAGGTACTGGGTACGGGTGTCGGAGTTCTTTACCGTATAGTAGCTGTTCGGATCGTAGGAGGAGACGGGGAAGGTGGCAAATCCATAGGAGCTGCGTGGTGCGGGGACGGTGGTTGTGAGTTCGAGCTTTCCGGCAGGATACTGCTTGAACAGGTGAACATCCCGGGTTGCGTATTTATTGGTTCCACCCGCCAGGAAGGCAGGTGCGCCATAAAGCGTCCAGACAGTGAGGACGGCGCCTGTGATCGCGCCCCACCGGACTTTGCTTGTGAGGCCACACGCTGCGAAGATCGTGTTTCCCTGGTAGTCCTTGAAGGCCCGCTCTATGTTTGCGTATTCATGCGACTGGGGCAGATAGCCATATTTGTCGATGAAGGTCTTGGAGCCATCGTTCCAATAAGAGAAGGATGCCTGGATGTCTTTGCGGGTGTGGCCGTTGAGGCTGATGGTGAAAACTCCGGTGTAAGGACCGTGAGCAATGGCGCGGCCGGAACCGAAGCGGTTGCCTTTGATGGAATCGATCACCAGACCTGCGAGGTAGGGTTTGCCTGTGACGGGGTCGTTGTCGAAAGCCAGCACTTTCAGGGAGTTTCCTTTCCTGTCCTTTAAGAGGAATTTGGGATAGGCAGTGGAATCGATCGCGTTGAAGCTGAGGACCTGGTAGCCGCCTTCCTTCATTGCCTCCTGCATTTTTACGAGGAGGGACACTTCGACGCCGGAAGCCAACATCGTGAAATCCTGCGCGTTCTCGTTTATTTGTTTGTGCCAGAGCAATTTTCCGGCGGCATCGAAGACCAGCAGCTTGTTGGAGAAATCGTCGCCATAAAAGCAAGCGAAGCCTTTGCCGGTGATATTTCGTAGCTGGATGCTATGCTTTAACCGGCCGTTGCCGATCACTTTCCGGTTGCTGCCATAGGCATAAGCGAATTCCGGGGTAATATCCATGGAGGTCTTCGTAACACCAAGGATCTTGCCATTCAATCCCAGGAACTGGTTAAAGAGGGCTGCTTTACAGTCGTAGCGGAAGTTGTTGAATTCTTTTTCGCTTTTGAATTCCCGGCCTACGAAATTCGTTTTTATGTAGGCGAGGCAGAGTACTTCCTGATCGAAGGAGACTGCTTTCAAATTCAGCTTTTCTTCCCGGAACTTTACCGAGCCAATGTCGTTGAGATTCTCATCCATGATCTCGATGCGATAGTTAAAAGAGTCGGCGCTGGCTTTCTCCAATTGTGTAAAGATCAGATAGCCCACCAGGTTGCCGTCCTGCATGATGGGCTCGAAGTCCTGGGCCATATCTTCGCTAACGGCTTTGAAGAGTTTGGTTTGTGCCTGTGCGGCTGTTGTGGTCAGCAGGAGCACACATAGGGTGCGGATGAGGTTCTTCATGTTATTTCTTTTCGAAGTTTTGGGCGAATTCGTTGTACATGCTGGTGGCGTTGCCGGTAGAGAAGAGGTGTGCGGCCCGGGCCTTGTTCTTATCCGAGTCATCGGGGTCGAGGGCGAGGGTGAACACGAAAGACCTCAGGTCTTTTTCGGCGGCCGGCATGTTCTTCCAGAATCCACCGTCCTGCAGGGTCTGGCAGGCCTGTTTGAGGTTGTCGCGGGGGATCTGTTCGAGGAGGGTTTGCAAGGCGTAGTAGTCTTTGGAGATGATCTCTTTCGGGACGACGCCGATGGCGTTGAAGCGGTTGAGCATGCGATCGGAATAGTAGAGTCCGGCGAAGATGTTGCTGAGCATGAAGTCGTACCAGAGATCGGTATTGCCTTTGTCCTTGATCATCAGGATGCGGTAGAGGCAAGGGGTGAGGTTGACGCCGGAGTACATATTCCACAGGAGCATTTTATTGGCTTTATCCTGGATGGGGGCGGGGATAGGAGCGAAGGTCGGGTTGGGCGTGGTGAGGCTACGGGTCTTTGCATAGCGATCGATACAGTCGGGGTGGGTCTTCAGGGAGTCGGCGAGTTTGCTGGTGTCCGAGAATGAGTAATTACGGGTAGAGAGGCCGTGAGTGCGTTTTTGGGTCCAGGCATCTTCGTAAGGGAGATGATAGGCCGTGAAAATAGCCTTTAGTGAATGCTTCAGCGGCTGCTGGAGTTCGAGGTCCGAGCTATCGAGGTGGAGGAAATAGCCGGCGTGGAAGGCGATGCCGGTCCTTTTAAGCAGGATCACGGCCAGGGAGTCGGCTTCGCTTTCGTGGTAGCGCTGGTGACGGCTGCGACTGAAGCTATATCCCTCGACAACCTTTTTTAGCCGGGAAAGGCGTTCGTATTTCGAGTCCATCACTGCGTTCAGGGACTGTTTGTATTCGTCGGAGCTGAGCCATTCCGCTTTTTCGTACATGGCGTTCTCGACGTGATGGAGAATATTGTGCGACATTTCATGGGCGATGGCGAGCGCCAGTTCTTCGCGGGTGGCTGAGAACGTGACGATACCGAGGTTGACGGCGAGGAGATTGCCGCCCATGGCATAGGCATTTACCGAGGAGCTCCGGTCGATGAGCAGGAAGGGCTTTTGCGGAATGAGTTGGCGGTTTGCGTCGGTTATCTGGCGGACGATACCGTCGACGTAATTATAGACCTCATTATCATGGACATAATCGTCGTTGTTGATGCGGCTGACTATTTCGTCGGTGCGTTCATCCCAGATGTCCCGGTATTTTTTCTGAGCGGCTTTGTCTTTGAATGAGTTGGGGCATACCCAGGCCTTTTTCAGCGAATCCCGTTGTTTGTTGTAGTAGAAGTGAGAGAGATCCTGGTAGGAGTAGAGTGAGCCAGGTTGTGCGATCGCAGTGGTTGTCAACAGGGAAGCTACGAGTGCGGATAAGAGGATTCTTGTACTCTTCATCGGATGAACCTATAGGTTTAAGGGATAACGACAAAAAGCCAGAAATATTGAGCATTTCACGGGTATGATTTCGGGACTGGTGTGTCATGTTAAGTGCCTGCCCGTTTTGGGGGGTAAAATCTTATCACGTAAATGTTTGCTTATGAAATTCAAATCAATTCGCCGGGCGCTTCCATGCGCGGCCCTGGGCTTTCTTCTGATCACCAGTCTCTTTTCCTGCAAGAAAGATTATCATTCTTCCTCTTCCGCGGCGGGTGTCACTACGACGCCGCGGGCAACTACCTATTCCCTGATCTGGGATGAGGAGTTCAACGGCAGCAGTGTGAATACAGCCAACTGGAACATCGACGTCGGTAATCCCGGCGTTAACAATGAGTTGGAAAATTATCAGGCGGCCAATGCGACGGTCAGCAATGGCAACCTCGTGATCACGGCCAAGCAGCAGTCGGTAGGCGGGCAGCCGTACACTTCGGCGAAGCTGGAGACTGCGGGTAAGTTCTCGGTTCAATTCGGACGGATCGAGGCGAGGATCAAACTTCCGATGGTGCAAGGTACCTGGCCTGCCTTCTGGATGCTGGGGTCGAGTATCAATTCCGGGACTCCGTGGCCGGATTGCGGGGAGATCGATATCATGGAGCATGTCAACACCACCAATACGATATTGGGGACGATGCATTGGAATGGGGGAAGCGGCCATGTTCAGTATGGCAGTAGTACGACGACCACGCCCGGGGACTATCATGTGTATGCCGTGGAATGGGATGCCAACAGTATCCGCTGGTATGTAGACAATACGTTATACGTCACCGGGAATATCCAGAACAATATCAATAATACGGGGGCCTTTCATCATCCCTTCTTTATCATTCTAAACCTCGCGATGGGTGGGAATCTGCCGGGTAATACGATCGACAACGCCAGTCTGCCCACGCAGATGCTGGTGGATTATGTGCGGGTATACAGCATGACGCCGAATTCCGGGCCGCCCATTGGCCAGACCATTTCGCTGATGGGTAGCAACAACCTGTTTGTCAGCAGCGAGGATGGGCAGCAGCCGATGAATTGCAATCGGGCAACTCCGCAGGCCTGGGAGCAGTTCCTGGTGGTGGATGCCGGTGGGGGAAAAGTAGCTTTGCAAAGCATGGGCAGCTATGTATCTTCGGAGAACGGGGTGAATCCTATTACCTGTAACCGGCCGACCTTCCAGGCGTGGGAGACCTTCAGCTGGATAGACAATGCGGACGGGACGGTTTCGTTGCAGGGTAATAATGGCAAATTCGTCTCATCGGAAAATGGAACGCAGGCAATGACCTGTAATCGAACGACGGCAAGTCTATGGGAAGATTTTCGCGTAGTGCATTAAGTATAATAGCGTTGTTGCTGACCGGGCAGTGGGCCAGTGGTCAGGGATTGGAGGCGTCCGTCTCGGGTGGCTTTCAGTCGTTGGATCTGCACTGGTCCATTGCCGGCAACAGCGCGGGACAGGCCCCGAATGTTTATTCCGAGCTGAAGTGGCGGAGAGTCGCAGGCGCGAGTGCCGGTGTTGCGTTGCGGTACCGGTTGCGGCGGCGTTGGGTTTTCTTTGGAGAGGGGTCGCGGGTGTTTACGTCGACGGGCCGGGTGTCGGACAAGGATTATTCGGGGGATAATCGAACGGGAGTACGTTATGATCAGAATTTTTCGGGGAGTGATGGATATAGCTATGCTGTTGCGGCGGGAGCGGGATACCGGTTATGGGCGGGAAAGCGGTTGGAGCTTGTTCCGGCCGCCGGATATGGGGGGAGCGGTCAGCATTTGACCATAACCGATCCGGGGGGGCTTTATAGCTTTTTGAACAGTTATTATCAGAGCTCGTGGTTTGGGCCGCTGGTGCGGGTGTTCTTGTTTTGGCGTGGGGGTGAGCGATGGGGGGTATCCGGGATGGTCACTTATCACCAGGTGAGTTACCGGGCCAAGGCGGACTGGAACCTGATCGCGGATTTTAGTCATCCGGTAAGTTTTCGCCACCGGGCCAATGGTTTTGGGGCGGAGGGGGAGTTGGCGGTTTCGTATCGTGTATACCGGACGGTGGAGGTTTTTTGTGCGGGGAATGGGTTTTGTTGGGAAACGGGTAAGGGAGTCGACGAGTTGTATCGTTCCAGCGGTGCGTCGCAGCAGACGCAGTTGAATGAAGTGGTTATGAATGGGTTTGGCTTGCGGGCGGGGTTGAGGATGGGTTTTTAGTTGTTGTTATTCTTTCGCTTTTCCATCATCTTTTCTTTTTGTTGTTCCTTCCATTGTGCATAGAGCGGGCGTTGGTCGGCGGTGAGCAGGTCATTTATTTTTTGATCGGCGTCGCGGTTGACCTCGCGGCGGGCGCGGCCGTCGGTGCGGCGATCATTGGTGGGATTATTCCGGAGGCTGTCGAGAGTAACGTCACGGTGGATGAGGATGACCTGCATTTGGGTGACCTGGTCTTCGGTCAGATTCAATTGTTGCTGCAACATTTTTAGTTGGCGGACGGCTTGTTTGGTGGGGTTGGGTTTTTTGGGTTGTTGGGTGGTGGTATCGGTGGTTTGGGCGGAGGCAGCCAGGCCGAGGCCCAGTGCGAAGATCAGGATGCTGAGAGATCGCTTCATTAATAGTCAATTTGGCGGGTTGGACCAAGATAGGGTGAAAAGGTTTAATATCCCCAGGTATTAAACCTTTCGTTTTTACTGCCATCCAAGAAAAAATTCCTTGTACATGAAAGTTGTGGTAAAAGTGATCGCTATTGCCGGCGTGGTAGTAGCGGGATGGGCGTTTTCAGGGCGGGGTGTGCCGACCGCAGGGATGCCGACGGCAAATGTGGTGGGTGAATTCGCAAAATTTCCGTGGCATGAGTCGGGGTTGACGGAGGGGCAGGCGGCTGCGCACCTGGTCAGTCGTTTTACGTATGGCGCGAAGCCGGGTCAGGTGGATGCCGTTGTGCAGATGGGGTTGGAGAACTGGTTTGCGCAGCAGTTGGGAGGGATGTTGGCGGACGACTCGCTGGAACAGCGGCTTAGCCGATACGATGCGCTGGAGTTGAGCAATGAGGAAGTAGCCAATATGTATCCCCGCAACGGGCAGGTGGTGCGGATGGCGATCCGGGATGGGGTGATCAACAAAGATTCGGTGAAAGTGGACCGCAAGGAATACCGGGATGTGTTACAAACTTATATGCAGCAGAAGGGATTGAAGCGGGAGCAGGATCTTTTCCGTCAGTTCTTTTGTCAGAAGGTGTTGCGGGCGACGTATTCGGAGAACCAGCTGAGGGAAGTGATGGCGGACTTCTGGTTCAACCATTTCAATGTTTCCATTACCAAGAATGATTGTGCCGAATTTATTCCGGCTTATGAGCGGGATGTGATCAGGCCGAATGCCCTGGGTCGATTCAATGAGTTATTGTTGAAGACGGCGAAGTCGCCGGCGATGCTGTATTATCTGGATAATTTTATCAGTAGTTCGCCTTTGCCGGAGGGGCAGCCCGAAATGATGGATTCGGCGGGCAAGGCGAAGCGGAACCGGGGGCTCAACGAGAATTATGCGCGGGAGGTGATGGAGTTGCATACGCTGGGTGTGGATGGTGGTTATAGTCAGCATGATGTTACGGAGGCGGCACGGGTGCTTACCGGGTGGGGTGTTTACCCGATGGGGCAGTTTGCCAAGGGAGCTGGTGCGGTGCGGCTGGCCCGGTTTACGGACGAGCAGGTCTTGAGGCGGGGTTTTGTGCATGACGGGGATTTCTTTTTCAATGCGAACCGGCATGATAAGGGTGAGAAGGTTGTGTTGGGGCATGTGTTCCCGGCGGGTGGGGGTTATGAAGAGGGGGTGGCCCTGCTGAACCTGCTGGCGCATCAGCCGGCGACGGCGAGGTTTATCTGCCGCAAGATCGCGGTGCGGTTTGTGAGTGATGAGCCGCCGGCGGCGCTTGTCGACAAGATGGCGAAGACGTTTATCGATAAGAACGGGGATATCCGGCAGGTGTTGCTGACGATGGTGGAGTCGCGGGAGTTTTGGAGTCCGGCGGCTTTTAGGGAGAAGACGAAGTCGCCGTTCGAGCTGGCCATCGGAGCGGTGCGTGGATTGGATGGAGAGATCCGGCAGCCGATGCCGTTGTTTGCCTGGGTGACGCGGATGGGGGAAAAAAAATATTATTACCAGGCGCCGACGGGTTTCCCCGACAAGGGCGCCTATTGGATCAATACGGGATCGCTGTTGAATCGAATGAATTTTGGGCTTGCGCTGGCAGGAGGGCGGGTGCCGGGAGTGCGAATCGATCTGCTGGCGTTGAATAACGGGCACGAGCCGGAGAGTGCGAGTGCGGCGTTGGCTATTTATGGGAAGATATTGTTGCCGGGGAGGGATCTTGCCGCGACGGAGAAGCGATTGGAGCCGATGTTGAGTGAGAAGGGGCTTGCGCAGAAGGTGAATGAGGCTGCTGCGGCCGGTGGGGATGGCGCCGGGAGGGCCGGTGATGCGGGGATGATCGCGCCAATGGATGACAATTCGATGTTGGTGCAGGCGGTTGGGATCATTATTGGTTCACCAGAATTTCAAAGGAGGTAACCTATGGTTTCGAGAAGAGGTTTTCTGAAGGGGAGCGGGATGGCGCTTTTCGGCGTCGGTCTGATGGGCGGGATTCCGGCGTTTATGGCCGAGGCTGCGGCGAGCGAGAAAATCGCGGCGCCGTATAAGCGGAAGCGGGTGCTGGTGTGTATCTTTCAGCGGGGGGCGATGGATGGGCTGATGGCTGTGACTCCGTTCACGGATGCGCATCTGCAAGCGGCGCGGCCGAATTTGTCATTGCCGGTGGTGGCGGAGGGGAGGGGGAATGCTTTGATCGACTTGGATGGTCGTTGGGGGTTGCATCCCAACATGAAGGCCTTCGAGTCATTATTCCGGGAGGGCAGGCTGGGGATCGTGCATGGCATCGGGTCGCCGAACAATACCCGGAGTCATTTCGATGCGCAGGATTATATGGAGTCGGGAACACCCTTTAATAAGGGAACGGCAAGCGGTTGGCTAAACAGGGCCGTCGGACTTTTGGGTCATGATGCTCTGACGCCTTTTACGGCCGTGAGTCTGACTTCGGCGTTGCCGCGGTCGTTCTATGGGGATCATCCCTCGGTGGCGATCAGTAATCTGCAGGATTTTGCCATTCAGCTGAAGGGGAATCCCGCGGCGGCGAATGTGGCGGCGAAGAGTTTTGAAGAGCTTTATGATCAGACCTCGGCGGGGCTGTTGCATGATGCCGGGAAGGAGAGTTTCGAGGCGATGAAGCTATTGCAGACGGCCGATGTGCGGGGTTACCGGCCGGCTGGTGGCGCGGTGTATCCGACGAGTCCGCTGGGAAATTCGCTCCGGCAGATAGCGCAGCTGATCAAGATGGATGTCGGGCTGGAGGTCGCGTTCACCGAGTCGAATGGTTGGGATACGCATTTCAACCAGGGGACGGATAATGGGATCTTTGCGCGGAATGTCGCCGATCTGAGTAATAGTATCGCCGCGTTCTGGAAGGACCTGGATGCCTACCAGGATGATGTAACGGTGATGACCATGACCGAATTTGGACGGACGGTGCATCAGAATGGAACGGGGGGGACGGACCATGGGCGTGGAAGCTGTAACTTTATTCTTGGGAATAACGTAATAGGAGGGAAGGTGCATGGGAATGTGGCTGAGCTGGCGGTGGAGAACCTGGAGGATGGGCGTGATCTGCCGGTGACGACGGATTTCCGGGGAGTGTTCAGTGCGGTGGCGGATGCGCATTTGAAGATCTCGGATGACCGGGTGCTTTTCCCGGAGTGGACGGGGAAGAGGGTAGCGGTGATGAAGGGGTAGTTTTATCTCAACTATTCAATTTCTTCAGATGGTCCGAAAGCCGTAGGCTCACGGCTACAACCGTGAGGGTGGGGTTTGGCGCTCCTGCGGTAGAGTAAACACTCGAACCCGTGATAAAAAGGTTGGCGATGCCGTGAACTTTCGAGTTGCGGTCCACCACGCCAAAGTTGGGGTCATCACACATCCGCGTGGTGCCCATATGATGCCAGCCTCCCGAAGTGAAATCAGGCCATTTTGCGTCATCGGGGTCTTCGAGGTAGCTCATCAACTCCACGCGACCGGCACCGGCGGCGCCCAGCTGGCGTCCGATGAGTTCGTGCATCGTCCGGATGCTCCGCCGTTCCATCGCGCTCAGCTCCCAGTGGAGGATGGGAAGCGGCATGCCGAAGGCATCGGTCTTTGTGTCAAGGGTGACGCGCGAGTTCGGATTCGGCGCCTGTTCGATCCGGGTAAACAGTTGAAATCTGCTGTCGAAGCCGCTGTGCGGCCACATAAAGGGATGCGAATGGTTGGCGTTGTAGACGCTTTTTCGCGGATCGGGGTCGTTCCACACCTTGATCATCGGCGGCTGCCCCTTCACCTCCCGGTACGGTGTCAAACAGGAAGTGCCGTGCAGGATCGAATGTTTCTCCTGCATTGCAGGACTGATGCCCAGCTCACAGCGCATCTTGGTGACTGCCCATTTCTTGATATACAATTTCAGCGGATCGGGTTTGGGCAAATGCAGCCAGGCGGACTCGATCTCCAGGTGTTCCATGAAATACCGGCCTACGACATCCCGGTCATTGCCCAGGCCCTTCGGGGCCTGCCGGTTGCAGGAGAGCAGGATGCGGGGGTTCTGGATCCCGCCGCAGGCCAGGACAAATCGTTTGGCCTTCACCGTATGCTCCTTGCCCGCGAAGTTCTTTACCGTCATGCTCTCGATGTTCGAGACATTCGAATTCGCCGTGATATCCACAACGTTCGCATACGTATAGAGGTGAATATTCTTCGATTCTTTCACTGCCGGGCCATATTTCGGGCCGAAAAGGGTCGGCGGGCTGAATTGCCATACTTTGTCGGTCACTACCGGATTATCCGGCAGCAGGGAGACGAGGGTCGGATCTTTTTTTTGCCAATATGCCAGATCCCATTCTGATTCGGGGAGATCTACAATGTGCGTGGCCTTCTTGTAGAAAGGGTCGAGATCGGCTTTACGGAAGGGCCAACCGCTATGCGGAACCCAGGGCCGGGGTTCGAAGTCCAGTTCTTCGAACGGCGAACAGAAACCACCCCAGTGATTGCTGCTGCCCCCGAAATAGTGCAGCGCCGCCGACGAAAGCGGAAAATAAGGCTGGCCCGTGTTCGTGCCCTGGTACAGCTCCTGAATCTTCGGTTCAAATTCGAACCCACCGCCTTCCAGCAGGATCACCTTGTAAGGTGTATTGTTCCAATCCATTGCCATGCTCATGCCGGCCGGGCCCGTGCCGACGATACAAAGATCACCTTCAATGAGCGAATGGTCAGGGAGATTGCGGGCGTCGATATGCATGCCAGGTAAATTATTTATCGTAGGGAATAGAGTGCGCATTGCCGGGCCTCAGTGCGGGAGAGCACCCAGCCGTTGATGGTAACGACCCTGCCATCGGCATAGTCGTCACGGACGGCCTGATCCAGCTTTTGCATCAGTCGGTTATAGTCCGCTTCGGAGTGGGACCGGTCCGGGCTCTCACCACAAGTGCCCAGCAACATCGGCATCAATTTGTCGAGCTTTGCTTCCTCCGGGTTTCGCGCGCGATAGGCCGTGCCGATGGCCCGGATGGTATTGTCATCACAGACATTTGTCAGGAATGCGGGTTCGCCCATGGTCCTAACAAGCGAATCGCTATAGCGTCGGTAGGCTGCAATCGGAATGGCGATAATTGCCGCGGCGGCAACAGTGTACAAGATAAATTTTCTTCTCTTCAATTTGACACGGACTTAGGTTAATAAAGGGACGAAGTAAAATTAATAATAATACCTTAAACGTCATAATCAAAAGCCTATTTGTGTGATATTTAGGGGATTAGTTTAGTTTGCGTTGTTGTTGCTGGCGGTAGTGTTCTTCGCGTTGTTCTTTTTCGTCGTCCATGTCGGGACCTTTCTCAATTTTTTGCCAATCGATGGTTTTGTTGTAGCGTTTCATCGCCTGCTGGGGGTTGAAGACTTCTGGTGAGGGGAGGACGAGGTCATAGGGCCGGAAGTCGGGTTTGTCTGTAAAGAAGTCCTGCAGGAGGGTGGCGGTTGCATCGTATTGGTTGACGTATGGGACGTCGAGGAGCGTATAGATCGTTTTTAAGATCGAGCCGAAGTTGGCATGGACGTGTGAGGTGTAGTTATGTTTTACGTAGGGGCCGGCCATCAGCAGGATGCTGCGATGGGCGTCGATATGATCCACTCCACCCTGGGGGTCGTCTTCGGTGATGATCACCAGCATCTTTTTCCAGTAAGGGGTTCGGGACAGGAAGTGCAGGATGCGGCCGATGGCGATGTCGTTATCGGCGACATAGGAGTGGATATAGGGGTAGCCGTCACCGGGGCGGGGGTGGGCGGTGTGGTCGTTGGGTACCTGCATGGTGATGAGCCGGGGCATTTTGTGTTTGCCGTCGAGCCACATTTTTTTGAATTCCGATTCGAATTGTTCCATCCGGAACTGGTCGGGGACATTTGTGTTGAAGCCGGCATAGTTGTGGCTGGTGCGGGGCCAAAGCGCTTTTTGCATCGGGACCATTACGGCATGGGCCGCGCCGGTGGCCGTGTCCATCCATTCTTCGCGGACATGCGCCGTCTCGTTTGCTTCACCGAAATTATAGAAAGAGATATGGCTGCGTTCCAGGGCTTCCCAGAGTCCGCCGCGTTCCGCATAGTCTTCCGGGTCCATGCTACCGGTGGAGCCCGGGAAGCGACGGCCCGAAGCTTTGGAAAATATTTTCGCCGTCTTGTCGACGCTCGAGTTGGCCTCCACCCATTCGTTTGGGATGACGCCCAGCATCCAGTGGTGGCCATGGATGGATGCGTCGCTATCACAGTAATAGTTGTCCGAATAGCCGAACTGCTTCGCCACTTTCACGTGGTTGGGGGCGATATTCATGTGATAAAGCGTTTTGTCTTTTGCGATCAGATTGACGCCGACGCCGAAGCGGGCCAGTGTGGAGTCGCCTTTTGAGAGCTGTCCCAGTACTTCGTCGTAGGTGCGATTTTCCTTTGTGATGTAGACGATGTATTCGATGGGGCTTTTGCGGACGTTCTGAAGGGGCGGGAGGGGGTTACGGCCGTCGTCGGCGACGGGGGTATTGGAGAATGTGTTTGCGATCGCCTGGCGGGTATCCGCTTCCAGTTGTGCCGCATCGGGGACGGGGATCTTTTGAAAGGTACCCAGCTGGATATCGCCGATGTAGGTGCCCTGGATGGGGCGTTTGAAGTGGGCGCCGCCGTTAGGTCCCGCGCCATAACCGCGGCAGGAGATGACATAGAGGTCGTGTTCGTCTTTACCGAGCAGAACGCGGGAGGGGCCCCAGCCGGTCGGGATGAGCCCGGTGGTGTTGCCGGTGGAGAGATCGATCACCGCGATGGCGTTGAAGCCGAGGAGGGCTACATAGAGGGTCTTTTCGTCCTTCGATAATGTCAGGCCGAAGGGGAGGAGGCCGCGATAGCGGTCGATGGCCGGGTCGACATGGATGGGGATAGTCGCTGTGATGCGATGGTTGCGATAGTCTATGACGGAGATGTTGTCGTTCGTCGCGTTGCTGACGTAGGCGTAGCGGCTGCCGATCGCGAGGGAGTTGGGGCTTGACCCGCCGACTACTTCCGCGCCTTCGACCATCTGGCCGATCTGGTGGCCCGGCTTATAGCGATCGATAATGCTGTTGGTGGCGAGGTCTACCGAGTAAACGCTCATGGCTTCCGGGGCGAGGGGGTCGCCTACGCCGGGGATCTTGCGGCCGTCGAGGGTGTAACCTTCCCGGGACTCGGGAGTATTATCGCCATAGGGGTGGAAGGGGATGACCTTGCTGTTATAGTTTTCCGGAGTGAGATCGGGAAGGAGGGGGTAGTCGTACATGCCGACGTTTGCTTCGAAGGCGATCTTATGGTCGGGGCTGAGGGCGAGGCCGAAGGGTTGGCGGCCCGTGCGGATGGAGGCCGTGATCTTTTTTGTCGTGAGGTCGATACGAACGAGGCGGAAATTGCCTCTGTCGAGGACGAGCAGTTCGTTGTTATCGGGATTATAGACCAGATCGGACGTGAAGCTATCCTGATAATCGACGGTATCGGAGGGGATCTGGCCATCGAGGGAAATGGAGTCGATGCGCTGCATGGTCGTGATATCGTAGCCGATCACGGCGCCGTTGTCGCCACCGCTGAGGTAGACGGTTTTCGAGTCGGGGAGAAAGGCTACGCCGAGGAAGGACCCTTTTGACAGGGGAGAGCGAATAGAGCCGTCGTAGGAGGGCACCCGGGTATTGGCCAGGGTCGTGTTGTCGATGATGGTGAATACGCCGTCGTGGAGGGTGACGGTGGTATGCCCGTCTGGGGAGAGGGTCATGCCGAAGGGGTCGTGGGTGATGGTGATGGTGCGGCCTGCGGGTGTGCAGTAGCGGCCGCTGGGAAGGACGCTTCTACCGGCGGTGTCGATATGGGTGTAGGCTGTCGTGCCGGGGACCGAGAGGATGGTATAATTGTGTTGGGCCAGGGAGGTCAGAGAGCAAAGTAAGGCGAGAGGAAGGAGGAGCCGGGTGAACATACACACTTAATTGAGGGTTAAAAGTAAGGTACAATTATTACCTTAGGATTAAATCAGGAGTCAAATTGGAAGGGGTTTGGCAGGTATTGGTCAGTAATTTCACGGTCCTCCGCAAGCGCGACATGCGTATCTATCTAACCGGCAACGCGATCAGTCTTGTCGGAGACTGGATGCAGCAGACGGCCCAGGCCTGGGTGGTGTGGCAGCTGACGCATAACGCTACGGCGCTTGGTGTGGTTGCTTTTTTTTCGCAACTGCCGTTCTTTCTTTTTGGTCCCTGGGTGGGTGTCGTTTCCGACCGGTATGACCGGCGGAAGATCCTGATCGTAACGCAGGTGCTGATCATGTCCTTTGCGTTTATTCTTGCTTTTCTTGTTCAGAGTAACATTTTGCGGCTGTGGCACGTCTATATCCTGGCGTTCCTGCTTGGCGTGGTATCGGCGTTCGATGTGACGGCCGAGCAGGCGTTTATCGGGGATATCGCCGGGGATGGCAATATCCGGAAGGCGATAGCACTGAATAATTCGTTGACGCAGCTGACCCGGCTGGTCGGGCCAGCCCTTGCGGGTTATCTGATCGCGCAGATCGGGGTAGCGACCTCGTTTTGGGTGAATGGGGTGAGTATCCTTGCCTGTATCTTTTGCCTGCTGGCGGTGCGTTCGCGCTCAACAAAAGCGGCGACACCGGGGAAGGGGATGCAACAATTCAGGGAAGGTTGGCGATTTTTTATAAGGCATCCGTTGCTGAGGCTGATTGTCGTGTTTGCGAGTGTCCAGGCTTTTTTTGGATTGTCGACGATCCAGTTGTTGCCGGCGATTGCGTCGGTAGTGTTGAAGGGGGATGCGAATACGCTTGGCCGGCTGCTTGGTGCGGCCGGCGGGGGGGCGCTGGTGGGGATCCTGGTGGTGATGCCATTTGTCGAGCGGATCAAGCGGCCGTGTATGGCCATCGGGGGCGCCCTGATCTGGAGTGGGGTGTGGTATGCCGCGTTTTCGTTGACAGACCGGCTTTGGATAGCGATGATCTGCCAGTTTATGACGAGTCTTGGGGCTGCCAATGTGGTGACCTTGTCGATCGGGTTGTCGCAGGAGCTGACGCCGCCGGGGATGCGAGCGAGGATCGTGAGTGTGTTTCTGATGATCATTTTTGGGTTGCAGCCGGTGGCTTCTTATTTGATCGGCGCCGGGGCGGACAGGATCGGGTTGCAGCCGATGGTGCTTATCAATGGGGTGATGATGGTGCTGGTGCCCGTGTTGTTGTTGACGATACCGAGGCTGCGGCAGTTGAGAAGGGGCGCGCGCGAGGAGGAGGTGAAAGATCATTGTGTAGGATTTTAGTGTATTTTTCATAAAATTTTTGTCTTTCATGCGGGAGCGGATCCAGTTCATTTTCAAATTCTTGCTGCTGGTTTTCCTGATAGCCCTGCTTGTTCTTATCTGGGAGAGTCTTCCTATTATCACGGGTTATGCGGCGAAGATGGCGTGTTCCGGTGTTTTTGTCGCCGGCCGGCCTGCCAACCAGGTTTTGCGGCAGGATCTCGCGTCCTTTCCCGTGAGTCTCGCTTCGTGTACGGTCGATCCGCAGGACAGCAGTGTGACGGCTTCGGTGCTGGGTTTGGCGAGCCGGAAGGCTATTTACCGGTGGAAGCTTGGGGCGACGCTGGTGAGTGGGGATGTGACGGAGGAGGCGTTGCGGGAGCAGCATATTCCGCGATGGGCGGCGCCGGCGGTGAATCCCGATACGGTCGACTGGCCGATGGGGGACCGGCTGCGTGTGGGGGATGGGAGGAAGGGGATCGATACGATAAAAATGCAGACGGCGCTGGGATTTGCGTTTGGGGAAGGGGGTGCGCCGATCACGGGTACGAGGGCGGTGCTTGTTATTTATCATGGGCGGTTGATCGTGGAGCGGTATGCCCCCGGTTTCGACCGGCATACGCGGCTGACGGGCTGGTCGATGACCAAGGGGATCACGAATGCGCTGGTTGGGATCCTTGTGGGACAGCAAAAATTAAAAGTCGATGCTCCGGCGCCGGTTGCGGAGTGGGCAAACGATAGCCGGCATGCGATCACGCTTGCCGATCTGTTGCATATGAACAGCGGGTTGCGCTGGTGGGAATTTTATGGGGGACCGAGCGATGCCACGCGGATGCTTTTCAAGGAGTCGAATATGGGTGGGTATGCGATGCGGAGTCCCATGCGTGATCCGCCGGGGCGGGAATTCAATTATTCCAGCGGGTCGACGAATATTCTTTCCTTGATCGTCCGGAAGGCGGCGGGGGATGAGGATTACTATCATTTTCCCTACCAGCGGCTTTTCGAGCGGATAGGGATGTACAGTGCGGTGATGGAGCTGGATGGTTCGGGGACATTTGTGGGTTCGTCTTACTGTTATGCGACAGCGAGGGACTGGGCGCGATTCGGGCTGCTTTATCTGAATGACGGGATGTGGAATGGGCAGCGGGTGTTGCCGGAGGGGTGGGTGAATTGGACCAGGGCGGGTGGGAGTTATGGAGCGCTGTGGTGGTTGAATCACGCCGTGGAAGGGAAGCGGCGGCATCCCGAGTTACCGGACGATTGTTTTGCCTGCGAGGGGTATGAGGGGCAATATATCTGGGTTATTCCATCGAAAGACGTGGTGATCGTGCGGCTTGCCTGTGAACAGGGGAGTAAGTTGAATCCGGATACGTTTGTGCCGGAGGTGTTGCGCGCATTGCCGTAGAGGGATATGGGTAGGCGTGGGGAACAAAAAACCGACCAGGATCGCGTCCGGAGACCGGAGCATCCCAGCCGGTATGGGTCGGGGTAAAACGAGTTTGGGTATAGACCCCAGGGTCTAAACGGGTAGAGGAAGCGATAAGAGTCTGGAAAGCACTTAAATAGTGGACGTGCTAAGATAGGTGTTTTTTTGAGATGTAAAGGGGCTGTGGCGGATTTTAATGAAGTTCGATGCGCCTGCCTTCTTTTGCGGACTGGGAGGCGGCTTCCAGGATGCGTACAACGATGAGGTTATTTGGCAGGGAGGAAAGGTCGTTGCCCGGATCGGTCTTGCCGGAGAGGACGTCCGCGAGATAGGGGATATTGTCGCGATATTGAGCCGGGTGAACGGGGACGCTGTCGGTGTTGTTCTTTATTCTCTTCAGGAGTTGGTGGTTATTCAGCGCGTGCAGGTAACCGGTAGTTCCAAATACTTCCCAATCTTTTATGCTATAGGGCCAGTTCCAGGAGGCTTCGATGATGCCGGTGGCGTCGGGGTATTCCAGCAGGATGGTGGCGTCGTCGTCCACTTTCGGATAGACGGAGGGTTTTATGCGATGGGTGACGGCTGTGACGGCGGTGGGAGCTTTGCCGTGCATGAGCCAGGTCATTAGGTTGGCGCCGTAGCAACCGAAGTCGCGGATAGCTCCGCCGCCGTTTTTGACCGGATCGGTCAGCCAGTTGAGGAAGTCGGGGCTGCACCCGATCTCTTTTGGACCTTCATGGCCGTCGTGGACGATCATTTTGCGTGGGGCGCCGATGGCGTCCTGGCTGACCATCTCGAAGATCTGCTGGTTGGTATCGTACCAGGTGGTCTCATAGTTTACCAACACCTGAATATGATATTGGGCTGCGAGGGCGGCGATGCGGGTTGCGTCCTTTACGGTTGTCGCGAGTGGTTTCTCCACTATGACGTGGATATGTTTTGGGGCGCAGGCTTCGACGACGCCGAGGTGTTCGGAGATGGCGTTGTAGGCGAGGACTGCGTCCGGGTGGGTGCGATCGACGAGCGTGTTGAGGTCGGGATAGAAGAGGGAGTCCGGTAACTGATAGGATCTTTTATAGCGGGCGATGAGTTGTGGATCGGATTCGGCGATGCCGGCGATGATCACATCGCCGTGTTTGAACTGGTGCATGATGTTATGCACGTGATCGTGTGTCAGGCCGGCTACTCCTACGCGTAGAATTTTTTGCCCAAGGGTGTTCTGGATGGAGCATAACATAATCATTAACATAATGTTTGCAGGCAAATACAATTTTTTTATCATTTCTGGCTATGTTATTGCATTAGTAGGATCAATGAGACCTATGAACTTCAAATTTAAAGTTATGAAAAAGACTATTCTATCACTCAGTTTATTGTTAGCTCTCGCCCTTGTGGCGATGCGGGCAAGTGCGCAGGTGAGTGTGGGTATCTCGGTTCATATTGCCCCTCCTCCTATTCCCGTATATGAACAGCCGCCCTGTCCGGTGGATGGATATCTCTGGATACCGGGTTATTGGGCCTGGGATGAGGATTATGGCGATTACTATTGGGTGCCTGGTTATTGGGAGGCGCCGCCGACTGTAGGGTATTTGTGGACGCCGGGTTATTGGGGTTGGGTTGGTGGGGTATACCGCTGGAACGTCGGTTATTGGGGTCCGCATATAGGATATTATGGCGGGATCAACTATGGATGTGGTTATGGCGGTGTGGGATATGTCGGCGGGGAATGGTATGGCGGGCGATTCCGGTATAATACCGCGGTGACGCGTGTGAATACGACGATCGTCCATAATACTTATATCAACCGGACGGTGGTTGTGAATAATGTGAATGTTTCGCGGGTCAGTTATAATGGCGGATCCGGTGGGGTGCAGCGGCGACCCGATTCGCGGGAGATGGCGGCGATGAATGAGCGGCATATCGAGCGAACGAATGTGCAGACGGAACATCAGCAGGCGGCGATGAGGGATCGCAGCGCTTTTGCGAATGTCAATCATGGGCGGCCGGGTACTCCGGCGGTGAGCCGGCCGTGGACGTTCAATGCGAACCGGCCTGGCGCGCCGGCTGGGAATATGGCGAGACCGGGTAATGCGGGGGTGAGCCGGCCGAGCAATCCGGGGATGAACAGGCCGAATGCCTCGCCGAATATGAACAGGCCGAATGCCTCGCCGAATATGAACAGGCCGCAGCCGCAGATGCATAATGCGCCGCCGGCGCGTAATGTGATGCCTGCGCGGCCGGTGAATCAGCAGCGACCGATGATGCAGCAGCAGCGGCCCATGCAACAGCAGCAGCGACCAGTGATTCAGCGGCAGCCGATGCAACAGCGGCCGATGCCGCAAGCCCATCCGGGCGGTCAGCCGCATGGTGAGCAACCGCATGGAGGTGGTGGGCGCCCAGGTGGAGGCGGTGAAGGAGAACATCACCATCGATAGAAGATCGAGGCTTTGTAATTTCGGACAAAGGCGCTGTGCGCCTTTTTTTTGTGGGTATAAGAATTATCTTTGAGTTAAGTCTGGTGAATCGACGATCGCTAAAATCGAAATTTCGCAATTTGCCGCCATTATGGAAAATCTAGCTGCTATCCGGAACGGTGATCATGCCGTGTTCATCGAGGTATATGAGCAACTGCATGCGAGATTGTTCCGGTTCTTCCTCAAACGAGTCTACTTTCACGATACAGCAAAAGATCTTACGCAGCAATCGTTTATCCGGCTTTGGCAATACCGGGAATCCCTTTCGATGGAGCATACGCTGGAGAAGCAGGTCTTTATTATTGCACGAGGACTGCTGATCAATCATTTAAAGAAGGAAACGACACAGAAAAAGCTGAAAGCGGAAATGGGCCGCGATGTGCCTGTCGAGAGCGTACCGGCGGGTGATGTTCTGATGGAGCGGGCCAGTGAAGTAAATGCCGCCATTCAAACGCTGCCGCCCGTACGGAAACGGGTTATTATCTTAAAAACCTTTCACGGCTTCTCGAATAAGGAGATCGCCCAGCAATTACAGATCTCGGTGAAGACCGTAGAGGATCATGTAACGAAGGCTTTCCGGCATATCCGGCAGGTGATCGCCTTTTTTTTATTTTGAGAGCAGGGGTTCTCATCCCCTTCATCTGTATATAGATATCGAATAAACCATCAATGCCAGCAATTACCCGGGAACTATTGGAGAAATTTTGGTTGGGCCTTTGTACGGAAGAAGAGGCGACGCTGGTCGAAGCTTATTTCAGGGAGCATCCGCAGGACGAGTCGTTGCTGGAGGAGTTTGAATCTGCCGGCGAGGATCCCATTGCCGAAGAGGACCGGGTTGAAATGCTTGGGAATGTAGTGAAAGCCACGGAGCCCCGGAAGGCAACGATCAGAAGGATCGGAGGGATGATGGCTGCCGCGTCACTGCTTGTCGTCGTTGTTAGTGCATGGATGTATTATAAAGGGGAGAAGAAGCAGCCGGAACATGCCGCGCCCCTGGAGGCGGCCATCTGGGTGGGGAAACACAATACGGACAGCAAACAAGTGAGGGTTGCCTTACCGGACAGCACAGAAGTGGTCCTGTTGCCGGGTGCGACGATCTTATACCGGAAAGACTTCGGGTCTTATGACAAGCGGGAAGTAAAGGTCGACGGACAAGTGGTGTTCTCCGTGCGAAAGAATAAAGAAATGCCTTTTATCGTGTATAGCGAAGGGGTGCGGACGACGGTGCTCGGGACGATCTTCGAGGTCGACGGCGATAAGGCCACCGATCATATCCGGGTGCGGCTATTACAGGGAAAGGTCAAGGTGAGCATGGATGCGCAGTTGGGTGATCCTTCGAAAGAATATTATCTGAAGCCCGGCGAGGAATTCGTGTATGGGAAATACGATAAAAGTATCGTGGTGCGCGACTTCAAGGGTACAGGCGGGGGATATGCCGCTCATCGGGTGAAGCGGGTGCCAGGGCGGCCTGACAGTCTTGCCAACTGGTATATGTTCAATAACCAGGGGCTGGCGGATGTTTTCGATCAACTTGCAATTATCTATAACGTAGAGATACAGTATTCCAATGCCGAACTGCGTAACAAGTATTTCATCGGCAAGCTGGACAGGAAGGATTCGCTTCATAAGATCCTGAGTGATATTGCGCTATTAAACCATCTATCCGTGGTCGAACGAGAGGGTTCTTACATCGTTCGAAAGAGTAAGTAAACACAAACATCACATAATGGAAAAGTTTTTTTTCAAAGCACTTGTGCTGGTGCTTGGCATGAGCCTTATTGCCGCGTCCCTGTGTGCGCAGCAGTCCGGTTCGGGCAGTGTCAGCGGCATTGTGAGGAATGAGCAGGGTGATCCGGTAGCCGGAGCCACCGTCGTTGCCACCAATCTGATCACCGGGCTATCGGCCGGGACCCAGACTGATACGGCGGGCGTATTCCGGTTTCCCAAGTTGCCTGCGAGTGGGAAATATAGTTTTGCCTTTAGCAGTGTCGGTTTTCAGAACCAGTCGCTCACCGGTTATTCGGTGAAGCCGGATGGGTCGGTCTCGATACTGGTACGATTGAAAGAGCAAACCAATGCGTTGAATGAAGTGGTGGTTGTGGGTTATGGCACGCAGAAGCAGGCGAATCTCACCGGGGCCGTGACGCAGGTCAGCCGTGAGGTGCTCGATAACCGGAGCCTGCCCAATATCACACAGGGACTGCAGGGTGCGATCCCCAATCTCAATCTGGTGATGGCGGACGGCAAGCCGTTCACTTCTCCTATTTATAATGTTCGTGGGAGCACTTCGATCGGGCAGGGTGGATCGGCTCTTGTGCTGATAGACGGGGTTCAAGGCGACCCCAGTCTGCTGAACCCCGATGACGTAGCCAGTGTCACGGTGCTGAAGGATGCGTCTTCGGCCGCGGTGTATGGAGCAAGAGCTGCCTACGGTGTCGTCCTTATAACGACCAAGAGTCCCAAGAAAGGCGGGTTCACGATAACGTATTCTTCCGACTACTCGCTCAAGAAACCGACGGCGGTGCCGCAGACGGTCAACAATGGGTATCAATATGCACTGATGTTCGATTCCGCCTGGGTTTCCTGGAACGACAATACATCGATCCCGCAGAATGTCAATAAGACGCAGGTATTCTCCCAGGCGTATCTGACTGCGCTTCAGCAGCATGATCAGAATCCTTCGCTGCCCAAGGTGGACATCGATCCGACCACCGGGCAATACGTTTACTATTCCAATATGGATTGGTATGGGGCGCTTTACAAGAAGAACCTGGGAGCCATCGACCAGAACCTGTCGATCTCGGGGGGCAGCGGTAAGACGAATTATTATGTATCCGGGCGGTACTACAACCAGGATGGGCTTTTCCGGTACAATTCCGACAATTACCGGATGTATAACCTGATGGCGAAAGGAAGTATGCAGGTGCTTCCCTGGCTTCAGATCTATAACAATACGCAGTTTACGGCGCGTAAGTATCATAATCCGATCAATGTGGGTGAAGGCGGTGGGGTCTGGCGGAATATGGCGGATAACTCGCATCCTTCGACTCCGATGTTCAACCCCGATGGGTCCCTTACTTCGGCGGGCGCCTATTCGGTGGGGGATTTTTGGTATGGGAAGAACGGGATCGATTTTTATGACCAGATCATCAAGAACACGACCGGTTTTGTAGCCAATATCTATAAGAACCAGATCCAACTGAGAGGTGATCTTACTTTTCAAAGCACACAATCCACCCAGACCCAGATCAGGGTTCCGGTGCCTTACGAGCTTTCTCCGGGGGTGATCAATTACCTGGGTACGGCCTACAATGACCTGACCAATACGTATAATCCGACCAATTACCTGGCTGCCAATATTTATGGTCAGTATGAGAAGACATTTGCTTCCGATCATTATCTGAAGGTGCTGGTGGGTTATAACTTCGAGCAGTCCACGCTGAACGGGTATAGCGTATTGCGGAACGGGCTTATCTACAGCAATGCCACCAACCTGAACCTCGCATTGGGGCAGAACACCTCGACCACGGGGAACTACGACAGATGGGACATCCTCGGCGGGTTTGGCCGGATCAACTATGCATTCCGGGATAAATATCTGCTGGAGCTGGATGGCCGGTATGACGGTTCATCGAAGTTCCCGTCCAACCAGCGTTATGCTTTCTTCCCGTCTGTCTCCGCCGGCTGGCGCGTGTCCAAAGAATCCTTTTGGCATGTGCCCGACGCGATCGTTTCGGACCTGAAGATCCGCGGGTCGTATGGATCGCTGGGTAATGGGAACATCGCGTCGTATGCCTATCAGGAGCAATTCAAGATACAGCAGGCTACGCGGGTGCTTGGTGGGGTATTGCCTCAGACCACCAGCGCTCCGGGCGTATTGCCGGACGGTCTCACCTGGGAAACGGCCAAGACTGCCGATATCGGATTGGATCTGACGCTGCTTAAGAGCCGGCTGACGGTCACGGCCGACTATTATCAACGGACGACCGACAATATGTTTACGGTCGGCAGAACCCTGCCCGATGTCTTTGGGGCCACGGTGCCCAAGGGTAATTACGCCAATATGTGGACGAAGGGCGGAGAGATCTCCGTTGCCTGGCACGATGCGATCAAGGTCGGAGGCTCGGCGTTGCATTATCATATCGGTGTATGGGTATCGAACTACTCTGCCAAGATAACGAAGTACAATAATGCCACGGGTGTGCTGACCGATTATTATCCCGGGATGAGGCTCGGCGAGATGTGGGGGTATGTCAACGATGGTTACTGGACTGCGGATAATGTGTCACAGGCGGCGACTTTCCAGAACTTCATCAAGGTCTCCAACAGTAATATCTACAAGCCCGGCGATATCCGGTTCAAAGACCTGAGCGGGGACAAGGTGATCAACAACGGCGCCAATACGGTGAGCAACCATGGGGATATGAAGATCATCGGGGACTCCCTGCCGCATTATACTTACGGTATCAATCTGGGCGGCGACTATCATGGGTTCTTCCTGAATGCCTTCTTCCAGGGGGTAGCGAAGATGGATTGGTGGCCCGGCGGCGAGGCGGATGCGTTCTGGGGTCAGTACAACCGGCCTTATGATTTCCTGATGAAATCACAGGTGGGCAAGATCTGGTCCGAATCGAATCCGAATGCTTACTGGCCGCGTTACCGGGGTTATGTAGCCCAGAGCACCAACCGGGAACTATATGTCACGCAGACCAAATATATTCAGAACGTCGCTTATCTCCGGCTTAAGAATATCCAGGTGGGGTATAGTCTGCCGTCGAGCCTGATCAACAAGGCGCATGTCAGTGCCGCCAGGATCTATGTCTCGGGAGAGAATCTTTGGACGGCATCGCCGCTGTACAGGGTGACCAAGGATTTCGATGTGGAGAATATCGGTAAATCGGATAATGTCACTACCGGAACGACCAACAACGGGAATACCAATAACTATCCTATTCTGAAAAGTGTAACGCTTGGTTTATCAGTAACCTTCTAAAAACAAGTTATGTTCATCAAACATTCGATCATAAGATACCTCAGCGCCGGTCTGCTGGTTGTGGGAACCCTGGCTTCCTGCACAAAGAATCTCAATCAGACGCCGCAGAGCTCCGCCACCCAGGCGTCCGTATTCGGCAGTAAGGATGGTTTGGCGCTTTATTCCAATTCCTTCTATAATATTCTGCCGGACATCAAGACGCCTTTCCGGACCGATTGTAATCTTTCCGATTATGGAGCGGTCTCCGCTATTCCGACGTACATCCAGCCGGGCGCCTATACCTCGCTGAACAATTCGGACTGGAAATGGACCGATCTGCGGAACATCAATTATTTTATCCAACATGTCAACAATCCGGCGGTGGCTGCATCGGTGAACGCCAACTATCTCGGGCTGGCGAGGTTCTTCAGGGCTTACTTTTATTTCAACAAAGTGCAGGAATATGGGAATGTACCCTGGATCAACAAGCCGCTGGATGTGAACGATACGACAATCCTCTATGGAAAGCGGGATGACCGGACGCTGGTAATGGATTCGGTAATGGCCGATCTCAATTTTGCCATTGCGAATATCAGCGCTACCACCGATGCTACCCGCAGCACCATTACAAAATGGGTTGCTTATGGGATGAAATCGCGGATCTGCCTGTGGGAGGGAACGTTCCGGAAATACCAGAGCTCGTTCAATCTGCAGGCTTCGGCCAATACCTGGTTGCAAGAGGCGGCCAACGCGGCGAAGGCGGTGATGGACAGTGCAGGGTTCAGTCTGAACACCGGCGGCAATACGGCTTATCGCAGCCTGTTCGTCAGCTCCAGCCCCGTAACCAATGAGATCATGCTTGCCGACGTGACCAGCACTTCGCTTGGGATCTACAATGACGCAAACTGGTTCTACACCAGCGCTACGTACGGAAACCGGTTCAATTTCATCCGGACCTTTATCAACACCTATCTGAATACCGACGGAACCCGGTTTACAGACATTCCAGGCCACGATACCATTTCCTTTGTGAACGAAACGAAGAACCGCGACTGGCGGCTTCAGCAGACGATCCGTACTCCGGGTTATACGCGGATCAGCGGGGGCAATACGGTTGCGGCGCCGCCAGTTTTCTCTTATACTTACACGGGGTATCAACCTATCAAGTGGGTGTTGGACGATATGGTGAATGATAACGGGGCTACCAATACGAATTCTATTTCCCTGATGAGATATGCCGAGATACTGCTGAACTACGCCGAAGCGAGCGAGGAACTGGGTACTTTCACGGATGCTGCCTGGGCCAAGACGATCGGGGCGCTTCGTTCCCGGGCCGGTATTACTGCCGGGCTCACCACCCGGCCTACGTCGGTCGATGCTTATTTGCAGGCACATTATTTTGCTGATATCAGCGATCCCGTGTTGCTGGAGATCCGGCGGGAACGGGGTATCGAGCTTGCGTTGGAGGGATTCCGCTGGGCTGACCTTATCCGCTGGAAGCATGGGGAGCTGGTGTTGAACACGTGGAATGGTTTTTATGTGCCCGCGCTCAATACGCTGATGGATCTTAATGCCGACGGCAAACCCGACGTTTATTTCTACAAGGGTTCCGCGCCTGGCAGCCAGGTGAGCGGGGTGACCTATGTCAGTGTCGGCGGCACGTCGTTGACGCTGGCCAACGGTACTTCGGGCGAGCTGCACTGGCTGGATAATGTCAAGAGGACCTGGAGTGACTATATGTATCTCAATCCTATTCCGTATTCCGCGTTGCAATTAAATCCGGCGCTGGGACAAAATCCACAATGGCAATAATTATTTTATGAATAAGGCTTTGATGATCATTATCGCGACCCTGCTGGCTGTTACAGCCGGCAGGGTTTCTGCGCAAGAAAAACGTTTGGCCAGTCATGTCGTCGTGATCACGGTGGATGGGTTTCGTCCGGATTTTTACCTCGACAGCAGCTGGCATGCCGTACGGATCCGGGAGTTGATGGCCGCGGGGACGCATGCGAATGGGGTGAACTCCGTTTTTCCTTCGATGACCTATCCGTCGCATACGACGATCGTGACTGGGGTGCAGCCCGTGAGGCATGGGATCTATTATAACAATATGTATGAGCCGAATGGCCCGACGGGGAAGATGTACTGGAATGCGAGCAGTATCAAGGTGCCGACCTTGTGGGGGGCGGTGCAGGCCAAGGGAATGACCGCGGCGGCGCTTTTCTGGCCGGTGAGTGCGGATGCGCCTGTGCAGTATGATATTCCCGATATCGGGAGTATGGGGGAGAAGGTGCGGGAGGAGTATTCCAAGCCCGCGGGTTTTGTGGACACGGTGCGGCAGCGGGTATTCGACGGGGAGTCGAAGATCGAGTATGGCCGGGATGTGAATGTGGCCAGGATTGCCGCGTATGTGATCAATGAGGCGAAGCCGAACCTGATGACGATCCATCTGTTCTCCGTGGATCATCATGAACATCTGCAGGGGCGGGATGGCGACCTGGTGCGGAAGGCCGTGATGGGTGCCGACAGTGCGGTGGGGATCATCGTCGATGCGTTGAAGCAGGCCGGCATCTGGTCGGAGACTGCGGTCATCGTGACCGGGGATCATGGATTTGGGAATGTGGCCGTTTCCGTGAATCCCAATGTCTGGCTTGTGAAGGCGGGGCTGATCACGGATGTCAAGAAAGATGAGTGGAAGGCGCAGTTCTTTTCCGTGGGCGGGTCGAGTTATTTGTACTTAAAGGACCGAAATGATGAGGCGACGTTGAAGAAGGTGCGGGAAGTGCTGGATGGGCAGCCGGATAGTGTGAAGCGGCTGATCCGGGTCATTTCGCGGAAGGACCTCGATCGGATAGGGGGGAATCCCGAGGTCGAGTTTGCGTTGAGCGGGCAGAATGGGGCTTCATTCGGGAATGCGATGAGTGGGGAGGCGGTGCGGCCCGGGCATGGCGGAACGCATGGGTATTTCCCGGATTTCTTCGAGATCCGGACGGGGTTTGTCGTTTGCGGCCCAGGTGTCAGGGCCGGAGGGGTTATTGGGGAGATGAATGAGCGGGATATTGCGCCGACGGTGGCGAGGTTGTTGGGGTTGGAGTTTCCGAGTGCGGAGGGGAAGGCGCCGAAGGAAGTCTTTAAATAGGGGATTTATCAGTATATTCGAAGGGTCCGCCATTGCGGGCCCTTTTTTATGACTGACAGGAGAAAGTTCATACAGGCGGCGGGATTGGGGATTGCCGGGTTGGCGGTACCCGGGTTGGCCGGTCGTGATCCGTGGCGTGACGATGTCGCGCCGGGACGTTACTGTGGCGGCGATGCTGCGGCGATGCCTCTCAAGCTTGGGATTGCGGGGTATAGTTTTGCGCATGTGCCGATCGATCAAGGAATTGCAATGATGAAGCGGGTGGGGATCGATGCCTTATCGATCAAGGATTTCTATTTGCCGTTGGACAGCAATGCCGAGACCGTCAAGGGGGTCGGGGAAAAATTTTCGGCGGCAGGCATCCGCATCTATGCTGCGGGAGTTATATATATGAAGACCCAGGCCGAGGTGGACCGGGCATTCGATTATGCGAAGATGCTTGGGGTCGATCTGATCGTCGGGGTACCTAACCCCGAGTTACTGGCGTATACCGAGCAGAAGGTGAAGACCTATAATATCCGGGTGGCGGTTCACAATCATGGCCCCGGGGATCTTTATCCGACGCCGGTGGAGGTCTATGAGCATATCAAGGGATTGGATCCGCGGATCGGGTTGTGTGTGGATATCGGGCATACGGCGCGGGCCGGTGGTGATCCCGTGAAGATGGTGCGGGATTATGCGCCGCGGGTGCTTGATGTGCATCTAAAGGATCTGTCCGTCATTACGAAAGAAGAGCATGCTATCGATCTGGGAACCGGCGTGTTGGATATCGTCGGGCTTCTGAAATCACTTATACATAACCGGTATAGCGGATACTGTAGTATCGAGCATGAGCTGGATATGAACGATCCGTTGCCGGGGATTGCCGAGTCGGCGGGGTATTTCAGGGGTGTGGTGAAGGCGTTGGGTTAGTGGAAATGGTGATTGTATCGGGGCAGTTGCGGTACAGGCAACTGCCATTAATTCTATTCCGTTTGTTGTTTCTGATCTTCCCGTAGAAAGGCTGGCCAGCCAGATGACGATTCGCCTTTTACAGGCGATGTGACCCCGTATACCAAAACAAAATCTAACAACTAAAATTGCTGATTATGAAACACATTTTTGGATGGGTGTTGATCTTTTTTGTACTGTTATCGACTGCCTGCCGCAAGGTTAGAATAGACAAGAATGACCTGCGGGATTTTCAGCAGGTGAACCTGGTGGCCAATAAATGGAGTTATGGGCCCAAAACGGTGGATACCAGTTTGCAAAACGCCTGGGGGCTGGCCTGGTCGCCGACGGGAATTGCCTGGGTCAATTCCAATGGCGGTCATGTCAGTGAATTGTATACCGGCGAAGGCGCCATTGTGCGTCCCGGGGTGCGGATCCCGTCGCCTACCGATACGATGGGTGGGGTTCCCAGCGGGATCGTTTTCAGTGGTGGTAAGGGCTTTACCCTGGCGAACAAGCAGGGCAGCGCTTTTCTTTTTGTAGGTGAGGATGGGGTATTATCGGGATGGAATGGGGCGGCGGGTAATAATGCCTTCCGGATCAAGGACCGGAGTGCATCATCTATTTATAAAGGGTTGGCATTGGCGGCGAGTGGCGGGGCCAATTATATCTATGCGGCCAATTTCAAGACCGGGAAGATCGATGTATGGGATACGACGTTTGCCCCGGTGTCCATGCCTTTTCATGATGCGGGTCTTCCTGCGGGGTATGCGCCATTCAACATTCAGGCGATCAGCAATTGGCTGTTTGTGACCTATGCCAAGCAAGGTGATGGTGGTGATGAGGCGGATGGTGCGGGTCTTGGTTTTGTGGATGTTTTCAATACGGATGGATCCTTTGTGCGGCGGTTTGCGTCGAGGGGAGTGTTGAATGCGCCCTGGGGGGTAGCGATGGCGCCCGCCGGTTTCCTCGAGGCGAACGATATGAGTGGCAAGGGGGAAAAGGGTAGTGACGATAAGGGTGAGAGTAAGGGCCATGGTAAGGATGATCTCAACATTCCGGTCATCCTTGTCGGGAACTTCGGGGATGGGCATATCAATGTGTTTGCCGAGGATGGAGAGTGGTTGGGGCGGTTGCAGAGTCATAACCGGCCGATCGTCATCGATGGGCTTTGGGCGATCGGTTTTGCGCCGACCACGGCGACGGCTATCGATCCGATGCGGTTGTATTTTACAGCGGGGCCTGCGAAAGAATCGGACGGATTGTTCGGGTACCTGATAAAGCAATAGGGCAAACCGCCTCCGGCGGTTTAGCGGATGCGCTGGCGGAAGGGTTCGAGGAAGGTGCTCTTTACCTGACCGGACCGCAGGATATAGGTGATGCAGACGGCGGCATAAGTGATGGTCCGGACGAGTTGCGCGGTGAGGTCATAGTCGTAGGTTTCGAGGGATGCCGGGAGCGGGATAAAGATGTGGAGCAGCAGGAGCAGGAGCCGCCCGGAGAGGAGGATGCCGAGGTACCAGAGGAACATTTTCGGGAAGATGTCCCGCTTCCTGATAAACCAGATGAGAACGGCGGCGCGACCGGTGATAAACGTGATGTGAAGCGCGAGTTCCGTAAGATAACGGTATTGGAAGTTGCTCCCGCCTGCCTTGCCGAAGGCCGTCCAGTTGCTGTAGTTGTAATAACCGCCCCGGAAGAGCTGGTATCCTTCGAGGAGGAGGCTTATACCGATGCTGATTCCCAGCAGGGCGATCCAGCCGCCCAGGGGATAGCCTGTTCCGGGGGCGTAGAGGGTTTCTTCGCTGCGGCTGTTAAGCCAGACGAAGAGGCGGGAGAAGAGAAGGAGGAAGAAGAAGGTGAGCCAGATGGCGGGCCAGCAGACTTTCCAGTCATGACTGAGGGAGGCTGGCCTGCCAATCTCTTTTGAAGGGGGTGCCGCCTCCGGGAGCAAGCCTTCGGGGGTGATGGTTTTATAGAGCTGGAAAGAGATCTTTCCGAACATATTCTTATAGTCTTCTTTGTATTGCCGGAGGGCGGAAGCGGGGATATGATCTTTGAATGTTCTCAGAACATAGACGAGTTTTATGTTGTTGTCCCTGACTTCGGGGATGAAGTCGAACTGATAGGAATCGTTCTTTACGTGTAATTCTCCACCGCCAAACTCCCAATCTTCGGGGAGGGTAATGTTCAGGGTGTAGCGGACATCGTAGGGAAAGTTCAGGGACAAGGGGGCGTCTTCGGCAGCGTCGGTGGGGTCGGGGAGGGCCTGTTCCAAGGTCCTTGCGGTAAATTCGAAATATTTTTTATCCTTTTTATCCGTATTCCAGATGTGTGGGATCGTATAGCGTTCATGGACTGTGAATTCGTTCTTTACGCTGTCGTCGGAATATGTGACGGGCGCCGACAAACGGATGCCTTCGAAAAGTGGAGCATAATATTTGCGGTATCTTTCTTCGACGTCTTTCAGACTGTTCTCTGCGAAAGAACCGCGGACGTCGTCGGCAGCGCCGCCAGTGTAGAAAGAGGTGACGTCAAATCGCGAGCTGTCGTAGTACTTTGCATTTAAAGTTTCGGTGATAATAAAGTTGTTGATCCGGCCGGGAGTAACGGGCTGCAGGCCGGATTCCCCTTCTTCCAAAACCAGGGCATAGCCATAGTCGGGGATGAAGAGGTCTTTCAGCTCTCCGCGCTGGCCGGCGTCGGTGGGGTCGATATAGGTGTAGACGCCTTTTGACCGCCGGATCGCGACTATTGCGTGGTCGAAGTCACGAGGGGAGGGGGCTATGCCGGCGAGTTGGCTTCGGGTATCGGTGCTTACGAGGGCGACGAAGGCGGGGATCCCCTGTTGTCTCAGGATGGCGGTCAGAAGGAGGGCCTTGTCCTTACAATCGCCGAAACGCTGATCAAAGACCTCGGCGGGAGCGTGAGGTTGATGGGTGTTGACACCGATCTCGAGGCCCAGATAGCGGACCTCATTCTGTACGAACCGGTTAGCAATATTGGCAAAGAGGTCGGTATTGCCTTTTGCGCGGAGTTGCCAGCCGGCGATCTTTTGTTGAAGCGGGGAGGGCAGGGAATAGTTGTAATGATTGAATGTAGCGAGGCCCCAATCGATGACTTCCGCCCAATTTTTGTACTCTGTGATATAGATGGTAGGCGACTTGTCGAACCAGGATGGGGTATCCGAATCGTCGTCGTTGTCGGTGGATGGCTGCAAGTCCGGGTTTGTCCAGGAGTAGGCGATCGTATTTCCCTGGCTTTGCTCTTTGGGCGCCGGTGCATTGTTCACGGACAGGATGCGGAGCGGCCGGGCGGCGGTGGTGAGGATCGTCTTATAATAATTGCAGATGGCTGTTGTGCCGCTGAAAGAGAAATCGTCGGAATACTTGTTTCCAAAAACGGGATTGAATCCGACAACCGAATAGGCTACGTCGATCCGGTCTCCCTTGCGAACGTCTTTGAGGGTGATGAAGGCCCTTTTTAATCCATTGTACTCGAACTGTCCTGACTCCTTTTCTTCTTCAATGACCTTGATGCGGGAAAGGTCCAGCCTGTCGATGAGGGAGCCATCGCGAATGATGGTGATCCTGTGGAATACGACCTGCTGGAATTCCGGGGCGAAGGTGACCGAAACTTCCGAGGCATTCTGCACGCCGGACTCATTGGCGATGGCAATAATATAATGTGTGAATTTGGCCTTGTTGGGCAGGTTGGTTTGGAGATCAATGAGCTGGTAGTAGTAGCCGTTGCTGATCTGGTCAGGGGCGGGTTTTTTGTCGAGGTCGGGGTGAGTAGTGAATAACCAGGCCGGGAGAGAGCCGGATCTGACGGTGGGAAGGGCGGAGATGTGAAGGGATACGAGCAGGCCCAGGATGATGGACAACGCGATGCGCATGAATGAGGGTCATTAAGGGCCGAAGGTAAAAAAAAAGGGCCAGGATAGAAATCCAGCCCCGTTTTTAAATCCAATATCCTATGAAAAACCGAATAGTATAAGGCAACCCGCGTGCCGGAAGCCGAACCAGGACCCCGGGGTTTAAAAAACTTTTTTACATATTTGATTTTTATGTTTTTATGATTGAATAACTATTGCCATGCGAAATGGCGCGGAAAAGTGGGGCGCTGAATTGCTCCCAGGAAAGGAAAAAATTTCCCAAAGCAGGAATAGTGCGGTCGAATGCAGGAAGCCGGAGCGCCGGGGTGAGAAGACGGAAGAATGATGAAGGCAGCGTAACGCATATAAAAAATTATTATTAACTTCAAAAAGAAGGACTCGATATGGGATGGCGGATGACGATAACACTACACACTTTTGTCTTACTCAGCTGTTCTTCTCTTTTTGCCCAACGGGTGTCGTATTGCGAGCCGTATAGCGACCGCTTTACACTGCGACAGGAGATGCTGGGCAAGGTGGGGGACTATTATTGGGTTTCGGCGATCAATCGCAAGAAAGTGATCCGCCGGAGTATCTTTTCGGCTACGGAGGACCGTGAATTCGTAATTTATGATGGGAGGATGGGGGTTAAGAGTATGGTCGAGGAGCCGACTTATACGGTGAATTCGGTGCGGGAATACATGGTCATCGCCGATGATCATTTCGACCGGATCAACCTGTTGAGGAATGGGAAGGAAACGGATGTCCGGCTGCAGCGCTACGAGGCGGGGGGTGAGGCCCTGGAGCCGGATCACAATATCGGGGTCTTTCCTTTTACCGAACCCGGGACGAGTTTTATGCTGGTCCGCAGTCTGGACCGAAAACGGAGTCTGCTGGTGGGTTTTGAATTTCTTTCTTCGGGCGCGCCGCGTTTGCACGCTTATTTATACGATCAGGAGTGGCATTTGCTGACAAAGCGGGTATATCGTCATCCTTTTCTGAGCCAGCCGATCATCCAGGATGATTATTCCACGTATCCATTGGAGGATTTCAATAAGTCGCCTGTCAAGCTGGCCGATGACGGGCAATGGATGATGTTGTCGCCTTCCCGGATGAACAGTAATTTCCTGCTTTTTCATTTCGCGGCCGCGGATACTACTGTTTCGTGCCGGGAAGTTATGTTGCCGGGAACATCGGTGATGGAGGACGTCTGTCTGTCCATCGACAATGGGACGGGTGAGGCTGTTGGTGGGATCCTGTCGACCTTTCACTACTCGCCGTTGAAGAATGTGCAGGTGGTGCATTATTCGATGCGGACGAGGACTTTCAGTTTCGACTCATCGTACCGGCTGAACACGCTCAACGGAAGACGGATCCGGAACGACAACCTGGTAAAGGAGAATTTTGTCGCGGTTCCGGGCCGGGGGTTCCTGCTGATGAAGGAGTATGGCCGGGCTTTTGAGCGGGATATAGAAGAAGAGGCTTATGATGAAGGATGGGATCCTGCCTTTTTGTTTGCATCCAATGATATCCCCGATCCCGCGAATGCCGCGGGGCCATCGCCCGCGCGATTGCGGCTGCCTGAGCCGAAGTATGGTTACGCCCGATATAAGGAGACTTCGAGTCCCGACTATCATGACCGCGGGGATCTCAGCCTTTATTATTTTCCCGGCAGCCGGAAGGACAGCTGTTGGAGTGGGATGATCAGCCAGCAGCAGGTAACGGAACTAAATTCCCCCAATCTCTCCTATTTGATGGTGCCGATGCAGGACCGGATCGTTTTTCTATACAATAGTTTTGTGCATGGGGAGAAGATGTATGCCTCTACTACCGTGATAGATCCGCGCGGGGAGCAGGTGACCAGCGAGGGTATTCTTTTCTGGGGGCTGAAGAAAACGCTGGACTTCCAGAATTCGCGACAGATCGCACCCGACCAGGTGGTGATCCCGTATGATATTTTTGTCAACGGGAGTGTGACCGGGAAGGCCGGGTTTGCGGTGGTGGAGTTCCGGTGAGTTATTTTGATCCGCTGGCTTGCAGTAATTCCTTTAAGTGATCGCCCCAGATGGTGGGGTTGGAATGGGTGCCGTGACCGGAGGTTTTTTCGGTGATGGGCAGCAGGATATATCTTCCTTTTGGTACTTTTTTGATAGCGGGTTCCATGACGTTCATTTCGGGCGGGTTGCATTCGTCATCCGCGGAGTTGACGGCATAGAAGACGCATTTTATTTTTTCCAGGTTTGGTTCGGGGTTATAGAACCGGGAGGCGTCGAAGGCATAGATCATGTCGTTTGCATCCTGGTGTTTGATGAAGTTCTCTACTGAGGAATTGTATGCTTTTTCGGCCTGATCGCGAGTAGGGGAGCGGCGTTGCATTTGCCAGGGGCTGCTTGTCATCCACATCATGGAGGTGTAGGCGCCGCGGAGGCCTGCAGCGGGTGGTTCGGTATACTCGCCTCCTTTCCAGGCCGGATCATTCTCCACGCATTGGATGGCGGCGAAGCGGGTCATGCGATTGCGGCCGCCGATCTCGATGGGTTCGCTGGCATTGGCCATGCAGGCATCCATGAAGTCGGGATAGGTTTCGGCCCATACCCAGCAGTGCATTGCGCCCATCGATGTTCCGAGGATAAGGCGGAGATGGTTGATGCCCATCTTTTCTGTGAGGACTGTGTAGTCGGCCCTGATCATATCATCATATGTATATTTTGGAAACTTCATATGCAAGCCATCGCTGGGCTTGCTGGATCTGCCGTGGCCGATGCCGTCGGGCAGGATGATGAAGTATTTATTGGCGTCGAGCAATTGTCCGGCCTGGAAGAGGTTGCCTGCGAAGAGGCGGTTGGTGAAGTTATGACTATTGCCGGTGGTGCCGTGCATGATGTAGACGGCGTTGACGACCTGGCCTTTTGCATTTTTTACCGGTTTTCCGAAAGTGGTGTAGTGGAGTTTTAACTCGGGCAGTGTTTCGCCGCTGACGAATTTGAAATTGTTCAGTTGATAATCAACTTCGGTGGAGTCGGGAAGTTGCGCCTGCAGGCGGGCGGTGATGAGGAGGGTGGGCAGCAAAAGAAGTAGAAGCTTTTTCATGGAGTGAATGTAGGATTTTTATTAAATTGAACCTTTGGGTGTTGTTGCCCGATCTTGACGGATGATAATCGGATTTTACCCTCCTCCTCTTACTACGTAAAAAATGAGTCTTATGAGATATTGCTTTTTTGCGCTGCTTGTATTCTTTTGCTTTAGTCGTTGTTCGGAGCCGGTGAAAGGGCCGGGTCCGGCTGACTATTTCGCCACGCAGGATTCCGGAGTGCAGACCGGGAATGTCAAACTGGTGGAGATAGCCACTCCGAAAGGGAAATTTCATGTCTGGACGAAGCGGTTTGGGAATAACCCGAAGATCAAGGTGTTGTTGTTGCATGGTGGGCCGGGCGGGACGCATGAGTATTTCGAGTGTTTCGAGAATTTTCTGCCGAAGGAGGGGATCGAGTTCATCTATTACGATCAATTGGACAGCTGGTACAGTGACCGGCCCAACGACAGCAGTTTGTGGACGACGGAACATTTTGTGGAGGAGGTGGAGCAGGTGCGGCAGGCGCTGGGGCTGAACAAGGATAATTTTTATCTTCTGGGGCATAGCTGGGGTGGGATCCTTGCGACGGAATATGCGCTGAAGTACCAGGCGAACCTGAAGGGGTTGATCATATCGAATATGATGGCGAGCATGCCGGAGTATGAGAAATATAATGGCGTCCTGCGGACGAAGATGCGCAAGTCGCTGGTCGACTCACTGAAGGCCTATGAGGATAAGGGGTTGTACAAGGACAGTGTTTATCAGGCATTGGTGATCAAGGAGTATTATCATGAGCATTTATGCCGGCTGGCTGATTGGCCTGATCCTGTGGTCAGGATGTTCAATCATCTTAGTGAGGGAATCTATGTGACGATGCAGGGGCCGAGTGAGTTCAAGACGGGGGGTAGGTTGATCACCTGGGACCGGAGCAAGGATCTTGGGCAGATAACGGTTCCGACGTTGACGATCGGCGGGGAATATGATACGATGGATCCGAAGTATATGGAATGGATGAGCAAGCAGGTAAAGCAGGGCCGGTATGTGTATTGTCCCGAGGGGAGCCATTGCGATATGTGGGATGATCAGGCGCACTATTTTCCTGGACTTATAAAATTTCTAAAAGATGTGGACCAAAACAAGTAAGATATGTCTTGCGGCATCGCTGTTTATTTCTTTGATGGGGGAGGCGCAGCCTACGCAGAAGCCGCCGTTGCATGGCAATCACTGGATGGCTGTTACGGGTAAGCCGCTGGCGGCGGAAGCCGGGGCGCAGATCTTTCAGAAGGGTGGAAATGCCATCGACGCAGCTTGTGCGATGCTCGGCGCGGTGTGTACGATGTGGGATGTTCTTAGCTGGGGTGGGGAGACACAGGCGCTGATCTATAATCCGAAGACGGGGAAGGTGATCGCCATCGATGCGTTGGGTTGGGCGCCTACGGGGGCGACGCCGGCGTTTTTCAAGGGCAAAGGTTATAATTTTCCACCCGAATATGGTCCGTTGGCGGCGGTGACACCAGGAACTCCGGGCGGGCTTTGTTTTATGTTGGCGAAATATGGTACGATGAGTTTGAAGGAGGTGCTTGCGCCGGCGATGGAAATGGCGAAAGGGTATGCGATCGAGGCGCAGACGGCGAATAGTTTCGAAGGGCAGAAACGGCGGTTAAAGGAATGGCCATACAGCAAGGCTTTGTTTCTGCCGCATTTGGGTGAGAAGCGTGAGGCGCCGGAGGCCGGAGAGGTCTTTGTTCAGAAGGATCTGCTCGAGACGCTTGCCAGGATGGTCGAGGCGGAACAGGATGCGCTGAAGCATAAGAAAACGCGGGAAGAGGCGATCATGGCGGCGTATGACCGGTTCTACAAGGGGGATATCGCCAAGGAATTCGTGCGGGGCTGCGAGGAGCAGGGGGGATTGATCACGATGGAGGATCTTGCCGCCTGGAAGCCGATCGAGGAAGAGCCGATGTCGGTGAGTTATAAGGGGATCGATGTCTATAAGCTGCAGCAGTGGACGCAGGGGCCGGCGATGCTTCAGGCTTTGAATATCCTGGAGAATTTCGATCTGAAGGGTATGGGGTATAACAGCAGCAAGTATATACATACAGTGTATCAGGCGATGAATCTCGCTTTTGCGGACCGGGATTTTTACTATGGCGATCCTTATAACAATACGGGGCAGCCGATGAAGGGATTGTTGAGCAAGGAGTATGCGAAGGAGCGGGCGAAGCTGATCAACTTCGAGCATAATGATGCGATGGCGGGACCGGGCGACCCTTATCCTTTCGAGGGGAGGACGAATCCTTTTACCGAGTTGTTGAAGGAGCGGGCGAAGTTGTCGGGGCCGGCGCGGGGAGGGTCTGGAGCTGCGGGGAGCATGAATGAGTCGGCGGCGGCAGGTGTTGTCGGGAATGAGACTGCTATGGTGGATGAGGCGTTGTATCATGACCGGTTGTGGCGGGGGACGACGAGTATCGAGGCGGCGGATAAGGATGGCTGGGTTATATCGGTGACGCCGAGCGGTGGATGGACTCCGGCCTGTGTTGCGGGGCATACGGGAGTGGGGATGAGTCAACGGATGCAGAGTTTTGTTTTGGATTCGATCATCGACCCCTTCAATGTGGTCAAGCCGCATCAGCGGCCGCGGGTGACGCTGACGCCGAGCCTTGCGTTGAAGGGTGGGAAGCCGTATCTGTGTTTTAGCGTACAGGGCGGGGATACGCAGGATCAGAATCTGCTACAGTTCTTCCTCAACATGGTGGAATTCGGAATGACGGTGCAGGAGGCTACTGAGGCGCCGAATATCAATTCCGACCAGCTTTGGTTGTCACTTGGTGGTGAGCGGATGGAGGACCGGCGGCCGCGGCCGGGTCGGGTGTTGCTGGGGAATGTGACACCGCCTTATGTGCGGCAGGAGTTGCGGAAGATGGGGTATATGGCGACCTTTGGGGATAGAACGAGTGGACCGATCAATGCTATTATGGTCGATGCCAAGCATGGCACCCTTTGGGGTGGAAGCAGTAATAACGGGGAGGATTATGGGATAGGGTGGTAGGGTGGATTTCGGCGGTTGTCAGCGGGCGGCGGTGGGGCCGGGTCTGACGGTGAATCGCGTGTAGGATACGCCGGCGCGGCCATCGGCGGAGAGGCCCTGGACGACGACGAGGTATTCCCCGGGAAGGTCTGAAGTGTACAATCCGATGGAAGCCGGTTTTGTTCCCGCACGGACATCGGGTGACCAGTATAGAACATTTCTGAAATCCGGCAGGCGGCTTTGCGTCTGCCGGTTTGTATTATATGCGGGGGAATAGAATTCGCGATGATATTGCATTCCTTCATATTCGAGCTGGAGGGAATTGGGATCCAGTTCGAGGCCTTCGAAGTCGCCCTTGAAGGTGGTGAAGCTGGCGATACCGCTGAAATGGGAGGGGCCAAGGATATATTCCCGGGGGATGACATCGAGCTTTTTTACTTTCAAAGGATCATAGTTGAAGATGCGGTCGTTTGGTACGGGAACTCCGTCGAGGAGTACCAGGGTGTTGTCGTCCGTGAACACCGAGTGTGCCGGCTCGTTGAGCATGACGATGTGCTGATGGCCCTGTTTGCGGGTAATATTGATCTCGCGGACATATTCGCGGAGCACCTCTTCGATGCTGGTAAAGCGGGTATAGTTGTCCAGCAGGTAGGTGTAGTCGCCGCGGTTGAAGAAGGGGGTGGTATCGACACGGGGCGTCCTGAAGCGCCGGAGGCTGTCGCCGGTGTAGATGTTCTCCACCTGCATGCCGATGTTATGGCGGGTGAGGGTTTGAAGTTGGGTGGTACGGAGATGGAAGGCAGGAAGGGGCTCTGTGCGGGCATATTGTTCAGAGAAGGGGGTGAAGGCTTCTACTTTATAGGGAGATCCTTCGGTACCGGTGTGGATGATGATGCCGTCCTGGCCGTAGAAGTCTTTTATATCGAACTGGAATTTCCCGGCGGTGTCCGTCTGGGTGGCTGCGAACTGAAAGGTAAGGCCAGGAGTCGAGAGCCAGGTGGTGACGTCGTTTGCGGGCGCACCCGAATGGGGATCGGTGAGGCGGCCGGAAATGAGCTGGCCGCGAATTTCGGGTGGAAAGAGATGAGGGCCGGTGGGATGGGTGAGGACGTCGGACCAAAGAAATCTTGACCAGCCGTGAGTTAGGGTATACAGGTTTGCCAGGGATGGGTCATCAAATACCCGGTTGCCGGGAATTCGGCCGGTCCATTCCGAGGAAGTCCAGAGATAGCGGACGATATCCGTGACGGGTTCGCCCTGCAGGGAGTCGAGTCGATAGACGGCGACGGAGAGATGGGCGCTTGTGTCGGCGGTGCTGATGTCGAGCTGTAATTTTTCCCGGGTGGCGTATTCTTGTTTGTCGGTGGTGGCGGTGATGGCCAGTTTTTTATGGGGCGGAAGGAAGAAGAGGCGTTCCGCCTGTGGGCGGCCGGCGAAGTCAAAAAGAGTGAAGCGGCTGTTCCCATCCTGCAATTGCCGGCGTGAAATGATAAAGGTTGCTGAGTCTCCCGTGCGGGTCGGTGGCTGATCGGTGAAAGCCGACCAGGTGCCCGAGTGTATGAAGAGGCGCGTGTCCTGGAGGGCGAGATCCCGGCTGGCGTGGACGACGAGTGTGAGGTTGTCGCTGTTGTCGAGGAGGTGGACGGTATAGCCCCTGGGTAGTATGCCGGGGATCAGGAAAGTGCGGGTACTGTTGTCGGGACAGCGGAGAATGGCTTTATAAGTTTGTCCGGGCAACGGGGTGAAGGTGAATGTGCCTAATCCTTCGGTTTGGGTGTGAAAGGTGAGGACGGTGTCGTTGTTGGCGCCGAGGATGGCTCCGCCGGCATCGAGGGGTTGGCCGGAATTGGTATTCAATGCTTCGAAGGCAACGGTAGAGGGCAGACCGGTGACGAGGTCGCCGCCTTCGGGGAAGAAGCGCAGGCTGTATTGTGTTAGCGAGTCAGGCCGGGTGAGGGTGGCGGTGTCGACGCCTTTGATCGTGTTGACGATGGTGACGGGGGATTCGAAAAAGGTCTGTGGACCGAAGTTCTTCATCCAGTTGGTATAGGCGCGGAGGCGATAGACGCCCGTGTTGATGCCCGGTGGGATATAAAAAGAGCCTTCGCCGAGGCCTTTGTCGAGAGCGATCTTGCCCTGGAGGACGGATTTGTTGTCCTGGTCGAGGAATTCGATATACGCCAGTTTGCTAATGTCCTGGGGCCGGTGGGTGTTGCCATCGACACAATAGATCCGGCACCAGCAGATCTCGCCGGAGAGATAGAAGGGCTTGTCGGTATGAACAAAGAGTTTTTCCTGGAGAACGACGCTCTGCCAGGTGTTGACGCGGGTCTGTATGGACGGGAAGACATCGGTTTGCGCTCCAGCGTGGAGGGTGTAGAGACAGCAGCAAAGGATGGCTATATATTTCATTGTTGTCATTGCTATCGGGATTACCAAAATGAGGGACGGATGTCGGTGCCAGTGAGCCTGCAATCGACGCAGGTTTTGTATTCGTAGTGGATCGTTCCGGTGGAAGTTTCCTGCAGCCAGGGCAGATAGCCCTGGGTCCATACGTCATAAAATTTGGCAGCAGAGGTGGTCATATCCTGGCAATCGGTTCTATAGTCCCAGGGTTTTACCTGATCATTTGTGATAAAGATGCGTTGGGTCTGGCTGTTGCCCCCGCTGATAAAGCCGAGGACCTGTTCGCTGGTATCGGAGAGGCAGCGGATATTGCCCGGATTTGCGGAGGGCTGGACGCCGATGATGGAGCCGATCTGTTCGGTGTTCTTTTGGAGGGTCTGCCACCATGTGAAGGCGTCCTTTGTGAGACCATATTGTCTTGCCAGGATGCTATAGCGGACGGTCAGTTTTTCGGATCCGTTGGGGATGAAGATAATGGGTACTCCGTAGGCCACATCGGAGCTGAGTTGGGTGGTGGAGGCGACGATAATGTCGGTGGAGCTCTGATCGTGCCAGCAGATATAGCCGACGCCAGGGACGATACTGTAGATCGACCTTGTATTGGGATCAAACTGGACGGTGGCTTCGACGGCGGAGTGGAACTCCCAGGTCTCTTCGTATTGCCAGCGATAGTAGTGGGTTTTGTTCTGCGGGTCGTGGGAGTTCGCGTAGATCTGAACGCCATCGTGCAGGTCGGTCTGTTGCCTGATGAAATTGAGGCTGTCGATGGGTGGGTTGGATATGAGGGGTATGTACGCAGAGACATACTGCTTCCCGCCGGTGGTGATGTGGAGCCGGTAGCTGGTGTTGTTGCCGAAAGCGAACGGGGGGTAGCTGTAGGTTCCCGGTTGGATCTCGTGGAGCGGATAACTGTTCTGCAGGGCATCTTCGATGACGACCGTTGCGCCGGACTCGGGCGTGTAGGCATTGCTGTCGAGTTTAACGGTGCGGGACAGGGTAAAGACCGTGGAATCGGAGCCGTTCGTCTCGATCCAGCCCTCCACGACGAGGTCGTTAGGGGGATGGGCAATTTCCGGCGGCTCATAAGTTTGTTTGCAGGCGATGGCCGACAGGAGGAGGAATACTATGGGGCATAAACGTGCTCTCATTACCAGAAGGATGGTGGTTTGTTTGTACCCGACAGGGTGCAGTTGACGCAATAATTATGGGCGACGGCGGCAGCCCCCGGGCTTAATACATTATAGAGGAGGTAGCCGTCGCGTAAATATTGTGGGATCATGTTGAAACCGATAACGAGGGTGGGGCAGTCGTCGTCGTAGGTCCAGGGCTGCACCTGGTCGGTGGAAATAAAAATGCGCTGTTTTTGGGTATTGCCGCCGCCGACGAGGCCGACGACCAGCTTTGCGGAATCGTTGAGGCAATGGATATTGCCCGGATTCGCGGAGGGCTGGATGCCGAAGATAGAGCCGATGTTTTCGGTGTTCTTTTGGAGGAGCTGCCACCATATGAAGGCATCTTTAGTCATGGCGTATTGTTTTACCAGCACGCTGTATCTCATTTGCAGTTTCTGGGAGTTGAGTGGGATCAGCAGTATTGGGGCCTCGTGGATCATGTCCTGGGCCAATTGGATAGACGTAGCCAGGGTAAAGCTGTTGCTCTTGTCTGACCGCCAGCAGACGTAGGAGGTGTCGATGAACGAGGTGACCGCGTTGTTCCTATAGGTCCAATTCGCGTAATATTTTACGTGGAACTGCCAGGTTTCGTCGCAGGACCAGCGATAGTAGTGCGTATTGTTCTGCGGGTCGTGGGTATTGGCATAGAGGGTAACGCCGAGGTGCAGGGGATCGTCGCTTCTTTTCCAACTGATGCTGTCGATGGGCGGGTTGCTGATGAGCGGGACATAGTCCGAGGCGTATTCGTCGTGGGTGCCGGTGATGATATGGATGCGGTATTTGTTATTGTTTGCAAATGCGTATGGGGGGCGGGCATACCATCCCGTCCTGACTTCGCTGAGCGGCCAGGTGTTGCCGGTGGAATCTTCGATCGTGACGTTGGCTCCGGGTTCGGGGGAGTAGTTGGTGTCGCTCAGGGGGGTGGTCCGGGAGAGGGCGAAAATGGTAGAATCCTGGCCGTTCGATTCTATGAAGCCTTCCACGACGAGATAGCCGGGTGGATGGGCGATGGCCGGCGGCAGATAGGACTGGCGGCAGCCTATCGTGACTGAGATGAGGATGATAAATATTGCCGGCGCGTGTCTCATCAGAAGCGGATGTTGAAGTTGACGAATGGGATGGCGCTGCCGAAGATGGACAATTTGTAGCCATTGACGACGCCGCCTTCGGATACAAAATAGACATTGTAGGGGTTCTTTCTGCCGGTGAGGTTGTATACGCCGATGGTCCAGGAGTCATGGGTCTTCTGGTGGACTTTATAGTTGCCGTCGATATTCATGGAGAAATCGGCGCGGAAGTAATCCGGGATGCGATAGGCGTTGCGGTCGGAGTATAGGACACGTGCCGAGTTGGCGTAGTAGTATTCGGCGATGGGAAGGGTGATGGGTCTACCGGAATAATAGAGGACGTTGCCGGAGAGGCTGAAGCGGTGGTTGACTTTGTAATTGACGACGGCAGTGACGTCATTGGGGATATCGAAGTCGGCGGGGTACCAGTTTCCATGGTTGACCACCTCGCCGGAGGTGGGGTCGTCGGTTTTGAGGAATGTACGTGACCAGGTGTAGGAGACCCATCCATTGAGTTTGCCGGTTTGTTTGCGGATCATGAATTCCACGCCGTATGCTTTTCCTTTTGAGTTGAGGACGTCGGTTTCGAGGTGGGGGTTAAGGATGAGGGTGGCTCCGGAGCGGTAGTCGAGGTAGTCATGGAGCCGTTTGTAATACACTTCGACCGAGGTTTCGATCGTGTTTGCCAGGAAGTTCTTGTAGAGGCCGAGGGAGAGCTGATCGCCGAGTTGGGGACGGACATAGGGGTCACTGAGCTTCCAGATGTCGGTAGGGGCCATCGAGGTTGTATTCGAGAGCATGTGCGTATACTGGCGGAGGGAGTTGTACCCGGCTTTGATCGAGAAGGAGTTGCTCAGGGACCAGCGGGCGGAGAGGCGGTATTCCGGTCCCTGGTAGGTCTTTATGATCTTCCCGCTTGGGTAGAAGGTAAGGCCTGTCTGATCCAGTATGGTCTTCGGTTGACCTTCCGGATAAGTGTATTCGCTGTGTGGGCCGATGTAGTTGAACATGGAATAGCGGAAGCCGGCGACGAGCGAGAGGGTGGGTGTTATCGTAAAGCGATCGGAGAGGTATGCCGCGGACTCCTGGCCATATTCGGCGGCCATTTTATTGGGTGTGACGAGGGAGCGTTTATCGTAAGGTTCGTAGTCGCCCGGATGGAGGGTGTAGCGGATGCTGCTCAGGCCGAAATCGAGGCTATGTTTCGGGTTGATATACCAGGTGTGGTCCGCTTTGAAGTCGAGTTGATTGATGTCGAAGTCCAGTTTGAAACCGTTGACATAGTTGCCATCCGAGGAAATATTATACTGGTAGCGGTCGTATCCCAGGAGGTAGGTGCCGGTGAGCTTGTTGCTATAGGTGTGTTTCCATTTAATGTTCAGGTTGCGGTTGCCGTATTTGTAGAAGGTGTCGCTATTGAGATTAAACCGGTCATTGCTGAGATAGCCGCTGAAATAGAGGTTATTCTTTTCGTTGAAGCTGTGGCTGATGAGCAGGTTCACGTCATTGAAGGAGCCTTTGCTGTTTTTGTATTGGTCGGGGAGCAGGCCGAGGAGCCAGTCCGCGTAGGTGGCGCGACCGCCGAGGATGAAGGAGGTCTTGCCTTTGTCGATAGGGCCTTCGATGGTGACGCGGCTGGTGAGCAGGCCGATGCCTGCCGAGCCGGTGTATTCCTTTTTATTGCCTTCGCGGGCGGTGATGTCGAGAACGGAGGCTACGCGGCCGCCGTACTGAGCCGGGATGCTGCTTTTGAAGAGTTCGACCCCTTTTACCACTTCCGGGTTGAAGGCCGAGAAGAAGCCGAAGAAGTGGGCGGGGTTATAGATGGTGGCATCGTTGAAGAGGATCAGGTTCTGATCGGCGGAGCTGCCGCGGACATTGAGCCCGGTGCTGGCTTCGCCTACGCTTTTAACGCCGGGGAGGGTGAGGACGACGCGAAGGATATCGGCTTCGCCCATTACGGTGGGAACTTGTTTTATCTGTTGGATGTTGAGTTGTTCCACGCCGAGTTGGACGCGGGAGATGTTCTGGGCTTTTTGGGAGGAAACGATCACGGTCCGCAGGGTCGTTACCTGCTCGCGGAGATCGATATCCATCTTACCGTCGCTGTAGAGCATGATCTGGAAGTGGCCGTCGCGGAGGCCGAGGCCCTGGATGGTAAGAAGATGGTGGCCGCGGGGGAGGGAAAGAACGTAGTTGCCATAGCGGTCGGTGACGGTGGAGATGCCGGGGATCTCGGGAGTAACGACTGCGCCGGCTACGGGCTCGCCTGTGCGCGCATTGTGGAGAGTGCCAGAAACGAGCGCATTTCCCGGGGCGAGGGTATTGGTGCGGGGGCCGATGGTGTAGAGTTTGGTTTCGACGCTGCCTTTGCCGCGGGCGTTGCGGTCGTCACCAAAGCGGACGGTGGTGCGGGAACCCGTGTCGGTCTGGTTTGTCGATGCAGGGGTGAGGCCGGTCTGGATCATCCATCCTTTTGTGAGGAAGATGTTGCCTGTGTCGTCGATCGCGTAGTGCCAGGTAGTTTTACTGAACAGCCGGTCGAGGATCTGTTGGAGGGGGGCATTTGTTACGTTGAGATCGACGTCGAGGCTATCGAACTGTGCGGGGTCGTAGAAGAAGTGGACGGGCAGCTGGGCTTCGATGCGGCTGACGAAGCTGTCGATGCGGGCATGGGTAAGGTTCAGGCTGATGCCTTTACTTAGCTGAGCCGGGGTTTGTTGGGCAAGTACCGTGGAACCGGCGAGGAAAAGGTGGAGAAGCAGGATCAGGTGGGGCCGGCGCATAGTCAATGGGGTAATTGGTTATAGTGGTCGACAATGGCCTGCATGGCTGCTGCCGGGTCTTTTTTGAAGCGGATGTGCTGTGCGTGCTGGAATTGCTGTAGTTCTTTCTTTTTGTCGGAAAGCAGGGTGAGCAGTTGTTTCCCGGAGGTGACGGAATAATAATGGTCCTGTTTGAAAAGAATATATTCGTCGTGAGCGGTGATCCGGCGGTAGAGCTGGGCCATCTCCACTTTTTCTTCGATCTTTTTTGTGTGGCGGATGTAGAGGGAAGTAGGGCCGGAGGAGAGGCGTTCATAGAACCCCGGGGTCTGTTTTGCCGGCAGATAGACGAAGGTGTGGGTTCCGAGGGTGAACTCCTGTACTTTTTCCGAGGCCAGCATAAGGGGCTGGCCTTTGGGGTCGGTAATGACGAGGTGGTCTTTTACGAGGTCGTACAAAAGGGGGATGTGGGTATAGGTGAGGCCCTCGTAGACGAGGGATCCTGTGACGAGGTTGGGTGTTTCGAAGGTAGCGAAACCCTGGATGCCGCGGTAGTCGGGCTGGTAAGCGATACCGTTATAGATGGCTGCGCCGGGGCCGATATAAGATTGGTAGAAGATGGAGGCGCGCGAGGCGGGGGTGCTGTCGGCGGGTGGTTGGGCGGCGGTGGATAATGCCATGCATAGGCATGCGAAGGTCTGCAAGCAGCTAGTTTGAATGGTCGACATGGTACTAATATAACGAAAAAGGGGGCTGGCGCCCCCTTTTTCGTTATGATTTGAAATTAAAATTTGATTTGTTCGCCTGTTTGAAGCGGAGCCAATCGGGGATGGATACGTGTTCTACGTAGGGATTTTCGGGATGGTTCTTTATGTATTCCTGATGATAGGGTTCGGCGGGGTAGAAGCTGTTGAAGGGAAGTACCTGGGTGACGATGGGCCCTGAATATTTCTTCGAGGCTTTGAGTTTTTCGATCTCGGCTTCGATGATCTTCTTTTCCTGATCATTGCGATAGAAGGCGATGGACCGGTATTGGGTGCCTTCATCGGGGCCCTGACGATTGAGCTCAGTCGGATCCATGCTGGCGAAGAATGCGGCTACGAGGGTAGCGTAGGAAATTTTTGCCGGATCGTAGAAGACCTGTACGGTCTCGGCATGGCCTGTTGCGCCGGTGCAGACCTTTTCATAGTCCGGGTGTTTGTCGGTGCCGCCGGCATAGCCGGAGACAGCGTCGCGCACACCTACAAGACTTTGGAAGACGATCTCCGAGTGCCAGAAGCAGCCTTCTGCAAAATAGGCGACGGCTTCGTTGGCCGAAGGTTTTGATGATTCCTTTACCGGGATATTGACCGGTTGTGTGTTCCCGCAGGCGGCCAGCAGGAAGAGGGCGCTGAGGGTTATAGCGAGTCTTTTCATGTTAGTGAGATTTTGTTGGTGCAGCACCGCCTTCGGGGACGAAGATGAGGGCGGCGGAATTCATGCAGTAGCGTTTGCCGGTGGGCGAGGGGCCGTCATCAAAGACATGACCGAGGTGGGAGCCGCTTTTGCTGTCCACCACTTCCCATCTGTCCATTCCATCAGTTAGGTCCCTTACGAGGCGAACTGCGTCGGGATTGACCGGGGCGAAGAAGCTGGGCCAGCCGGTGTGGGAATCGAATTTGGTATCGGAGGTGAATACGGGTTGTAGGGAAGCTGCCGAGTAATAGGTCCCTTTCTGGTAGAAATGGTCATATTTTCCGGTGAAGGCCCGTTCGGTGCCCTTTTGGCGAAGGATAAAATATTGTTCCGGGGAAAGCCGGGCTTTCCATTCGGCGTCGCTGAAGGACATGGAATAAGTAGCTTTTGGTCCGGCCGTCGGGGGATCGGGGTATTTTTTTGATTGCGCCGCTGCGGGCAATGTACCGATAAAGAGGATGGCCAGCGCGAGGATGTTCAATTTCATGATCTTTTATTTATATGTCATATTAACGAAAGAAAGGGCAAGAGGGTTTGTTAAATCGGTAAAAGTGACAATTTTATCAGGATTGCTGCAACATTTTTGCCGCATGCCCGTCCTATAAAAAACTAACGACCTCATGTTCAAGAACTATTTGAAAGTCGCATTTCGCAACCTTTGGAAGAACAAAGGGTTTTCCTTTATCAATATTGTTGGGTTAGCGGTGGGGATGGCCAGTGCCATTCTTATCCTTTTGTGGATCCAGAATGAGGTGAGTTATGACGATTTTCATGAGAAGAAGGATCGGATCTATGAGGCCTGGAACCGGGCCGAGTTCAGCGGGGAACTGCATTGCTGGAATACGACCCCCAAGGTACTTGCCGCCGCGATGCAGCGGGATTTTCCGGAGGTGGAGCATACGTGCCGGGTGGACTGGGGTGGACGCCTGCTTTTTACCGTCGGGGATAAGCGGCTGATGATCAGGGGGAACGTAGTGGATTCCATCTTTCTCCAGGTCTTTAGTTTTCCCATGGTGAAGGGAGATCCCAAGACGGCGCTGATGGACCCATATAGTCTTGTTGTCACGGAGTCGCTGGCCAAGAAGCTGTTTGGGAATGAGGAGGCGATGGGCAAGGTCGTGCGGATCGATAATAAAGATAACTACACCGTCAAGGGGGTGGTCAAGGACCCGCCCAATAATACGCGGTTCAATTTTGAATATCTGCTGCCCTGGGCGCACACCCGCCGGGAAGGGAATGATGACCGGTGGTGGGGGAATAACAGTACCCGAACCTATGTCCTGTTGAAATCTCCGTCCTCCCTTGCCTCGATCGCGCCCAAGATGAAGGTGATCAAGACACGGTATGACAGTACTGAGAAGAAGTGGGAGATGTTCCTTTACCCGATGGACCGGTGGAGGCTTCATTCCAGCTTCAAGGGGGCGGTGGAAGATGGGGGAAGGATCACATTCGTGCGGCTGTTTGCCATCATTGCCGGGTTCATCCTGCTTATTGCCTGTATCAACTTTATGAACCTGAGTACGGCGAGGAGCGAGAAGCGGGCGAAAGAGGTCGGGATCCGGAAGGTCGTTGGCGCGCCGCGAGGCCGGCTGATCAGTCAATTCATCGGGGAGTCGGTGTTGTTGTCGTTCCTTGCGGCGGTGCTCGCGATCGGTATTGTGCTGGTGAGTTTGCAGGGGTTCAATACGCTTACCGAAAAGCATCTGTATGTTCCATTCGGCAGTATGTGGTTTTGGATACTGGCGGTGTTGTTCATTTTGTTCACCGGATTGCTGGCGGGAAGTTATCCGGCCTTTTTCCTTTCTTCGTTCCAGCCAGTAAAGGTGTTGAAGGGGACTTTCAAGGCGGCGAATGCGCTTGTGACACCGCGCAAGGTCCTTGTGGTATTGCAATTCACCTTTGCCATTATCCTGATCATCTGTACCATCATTGTCACGCAACAGATCAATTATGCACGGGACCGGGAAGTAGGGTATGACCGGGCCAATATGGCGTACCATTTTATGACGGGCGATATCGCGAAGAATTATAAGATGATCAAAGACGAGCTTCTGTCGTCGGGGGTGGCTACGGCCGTGTGCCGGACGAACAGCCCGTGGACCCAGCGGTACAGTGACACCTGGGGGTTTGTATGGTCCGGAAAGGATCCAAACGACAAGACCGATTTTATCCGGGAATGCGCCGATGAAAACGTGGTGTCGACGACGGGGGTTACCCTTGCGGCGGGCCGGGATCTGGACCTTGTTCATTATCCGACCGACAGTCTCGGCATCCTGCTGAATGAGTCGGCGGTGAAGGCCATGCATTTCAAGGATGCGATCGGGCAGCAGATCAAGGATGACGATATCGCCTTTCATGTAGTGGGGGTGATCAAGGATTTTATCATCGAGTCGCCGTATACGCCGATCCAGCCGATGGTCATTGTCGGGGCCAAGCAGTCCTGGTATAGTGTGTTGAATGTCCGGTTGAATACGAAGAATTCCACGGAGGCCAATCTGAAGAAAATGGAGACGATCTTCAGGAGATATAACCCGCAATACCCCTTTGAGTTTCAGTTGGTCGATGAGGAGTACAGCAGGAAGTTCGATGATGAGAAGCGAATAGGAACGTTGGCGGGGTTGTTTGCGGTGCTGACGATCTTTATCTCGTGTCTCGGTTTGTTTGGGCTGGCTACGTATATGGCGGAGAACCGCGTTAAGGAGATCGGGGTGCGGAAAGTGTTGGGGGCGTCGGTGGCGGGGATCACTACTTTGTTGTCGAAGGATTTCCTGAAGCTTGTGGTTGTGTCGTTTTTGGTGGCGACGCCGGTGGCGTGGTTTGCGATGTATAAGTGGTTGCAGGATTATTCCTACCGGGTGAAGATCCAGTGGTGGGTGTTTGCGCTCGCGGCGGGGCTTTCGGTGGCGATTGCGCTCATTACGGTAAGTTTCCAGGCGATCAGGGCGGGGCTGGCGAGTCCAGCGCGGAGTTTGCGGAGCGAATAAGCCGTGAATACGACATTAAGGGCTTGAGGTTTTCGTGTCGGGAGATTATCTTTAGGCGGAGAACCCCTTTTTATGAAAAATACCCGGCCAACTCTGTTTGTCATTATTCTCTGTTTTTTTTGCGATAGTTTGTTTGCGCAGCGAGATACGTCGCGGCTTGATGCCGGGTGGCTTTCGTTGGACCGCTCCTTTACACAAGGGATTACCGTCAAGGGGGCCGATCTGGAGAAGATGCCATTCGCCAATCTGGCTGATGCGATCAGGGCCTGGTTCTATGGCGCATATACGGTGCCGGGGACGCTCGCGTATGTAGTGGACGGGAACCCCGTGACCGATGTCAATCTCTATCCCATTTATGAGATCGAAGAGGTAACGCTGGTGCAGAATGCCACCGGTGCGGCGGCCTACGGGTCCACGCAACAGGATCTTGTGATCGTTACCACGAAGCGGGGTAAGGGGCGGAGTGGGTTTCGGGTGGCGGGTCAGGCGGGGCTTGTGAATGCGAATGGCAATGGGGTAAGTACCCTTACGAATGTCTACCATCAGTATTATGTTGGTGGATACCAGAACCTGGGCAAGGTGAGTTATGGAATATCGGCGGGCTGGATACGGGATGTTTCGCCGGTGTCTTCGGAATCTTATGTTCATGTGGCTACGCCGCTGAACCTTCAGCGGTGGAGGTTCAACGGCAATGTGCGTTGGCAGCCGGCGGAGACACAGAGTGTGGAATTCAGGATGGGATATGCGCCCGAGCGGATGGACCAGGCGCTCGATTCGTCGAGATATGTCGGAGAAGTTTCAATGGCCAATGAGCGGGTTCGGGCCCATTTGCTTGCGCCGCAGCTCCATTGGAACTGGGAGGTGGTTCCGGGGTTGAGGCAGGAATTGCAGATGAGTTATGTTGGAAGCTCGATCGATCTTGCCACTATACACGAGGACTCAAATTTCAATACGCAAGGGACGAGGGTAAACACCTATGGGGGGCTTTTACAGCAGCGGGTGAACCAATTTTTTGCTAACGAGCGGCTGAGCTATTCGTTGAAAAAAGGCGGGTGGGTTTTCCGGCCGGCAGTCAATCTTTCATATAACCATATCGATGAGAAGATCGCCTATGGTACGTCCACGTTCAACATTTCGGGGAGTGCTCCGGTGGTCGTTGCGCCTGTTCTTGGACCGATGGTGGAGCAAACGGGTAATCTGCTCTTTTTTTCGCCTGCGCTGGAGGTCGGTTTCGGGCGTGTGGTCGATCTGCAGGCAGGAGTCCTGATGGACCTGCACCCCGGGAGTGAAGCGAACTATAAAAAGGCGTTGCCGTTTGCTTCGCTGGGGGTCGATGTTTTGGGGTTTGGGGCTGAACCGAAGCGCGCGAGTCTGAAAGTATTCGGTTCGTATGCCGAGCGGTCGCAGCTGTATGTCGATGACTATTCACTGCCCGATCTGTCGGGGGGAGGCGCCGCTTACAGCATTCTGGATGTCCACCGGCCTAAATATACCTATCAATATTTTGCGGTCGGCGGGGGTGGTACGGTGGATACGATCTACAGCCAGTTGGTGCCGGTGCAATATCCGAACCGATTCCGGGTCTACCAGGCGGGGATCGCCTTTGCCCTGGGAAAAGTCTTGCGGGTGAGTTACAGCTATGAGCGCCGGGAGTTTTTGTTGCCGGGAAACTATAACGCCTCTATTTCGAGTATTCCCGGTCAGAGTCTGGCGATCGTGCCGCTGCTCAAAAGCGATGCGCATCATTTCGATGTCCGTGTTCGGGTGACCGGGGAAAAGGCGCTGAGTTGGGAGACGGGACTTGGGGTCACGGCGTTGCGGAGCAGGGCGTATTATACTATTTTCTTTCCGCAGGGTATGTTTGCAAATGTGCAGGTCAGATCCATGGCTCCGACTGGGGATGTAGATCCGGCCAAGTTCTCGTGGACCGGTGGGTTTATGAACCGGTTGAAGGTGGGCTCTTTCGAGGCAGGGCTCGATCTCCTTTATCATTTTGGGGAGGGGTTCTATGCGTACAATCAGTATGGATCCTTTCTGGATCACAAGCAGAATTCGGTGATGACGCCGAATGTTTATGTCGGATACCATTGGAAGCTTGCTCATGGCCGGATGCTGGAAGTATTCCTGGACAGCCGGGGACTCGTGCGGAATAAGACTTCCGATCTGCCGGACAATCGCCGGTATTATACGCTTGGCGGGAGCATTGAACTTTAATCTATGAAGAATATTGTTTTGGTATTTGCGCTGGCGCTTGCCGGCGGTAACGTTGCTCTCGGGCAACGGGATAGTTCCTATTACGATCCCGGAGTTGTTTCTTTGAGCAAAAGATTTACGCAGACGATCACCATCAGGGGCATCGACCTGGAAAAGATGCCGTTCACGCATCTTAGTGAGGTGCTAGGGGTGTGGGTGTATGGGGCTTATTCGAACCGGAGTGCCGTGTCGTATGTGGTAGATGGTCTGCCGGTGGGCGATGTGAACGGCTATTCCATTTATGATATCGATGAGATCGTGCTGATCCAGAATGCCGGGGCCTTGCTGAATACCGGAGGCTTGCAGCAGGAGATCGTGTTGATCCGAACGAAGCGCGGGAAGGGTCCAAAGGGAATAAATTTTGCCGTGCAGAGTGGAATGGTAAGTGATACCGGGTCGAGTCGTGGCCGGGTGCGTTGGTATCATAATTTTTTTGCTTCGGGCTATAGGAATTTTAAGCATGTGAGTTTTGGGTTGTCGGCCAATTATCAACGGGATGTGTGGCCGTTGCCGGGCGGGACGACGGTCACGCCGTATAATCTGCAGCGCTGGCGGCTGAATGGACATTTTGCCTGGCGGCCGGATGCTCATAATGAGATCGAGGCGGCGGTCAATTTTGTGCCGCAGCGGATGGAGTCCAATGGGGATTCCCTTTATAAGGGCTATTCCTATCGTGGGTGGAACAAGGGGAGTCAGAATTACTGGCTGCCGCGGCTTCGTTGGCATGGGGAGTGGCTGCGGGGGCTGAGCAATGATCTCGAGGGCCGGTATCTCGGGTCGACGTACCGGGAGCGGGATCTTTCGGATGCGGGAGATACGATCTATAATTATCGTTTTAAGACAATGTACTTTGATACGGTGCATGGCGAGCATGTAGCTGTGCGGGAGGCTTTGCGGTATGCGCTTCAGGCGGGGGGATGGCGGATCAGTCCCGCGTTCAACCTGTTGTATGAGCATTTGAGTTACCGGCAGGGGGCCGAGCGGATCGATTCTTCCGGTCCACAGGGAGTTTATCGTTCCAATGGCGCGAGCGCGGCCCTTTTATATGGTAAAGGGCACTGGTTTACCCTGGTGCCCGCGGTGGATATTTCCTACCGTGAGGTGTTGGATGTGCAGGGAGGGGTGGAGCGGTATTACCAGCCGCATCCTGATGCCAAAGCGAAGCAGTATTATCCTTTTGTCACTGCGACGGTGGATGTGTTGAAAATGGTGAGGCCCCGGTGCGGCGGGAGCATGCAGGTGTATGGATCGTATGCCAAGCGGCGCTGGACGCAGGAGAACAATAACTATGGTCAACAATATGAAAGTCTGGCCGATCTGCGGGGAGGGACAGCTTTTTTGGTGCCGGGGGCCTTGTCGGCGGGCAATACGATCTTTGGCTCCATTTCGAATTACTTTCCCAATCTTTATCGTCCGGACCTGGCGGATTACTGGGTCTGGGAGGTTGGGATCGGCGCCGTCGCGGCGGGAGGACGATGGAAGTTCAACTATAATTTTGAGCGGCGTAATATCTATAAGATGGTGATTATCCCCTTGCCTGCCGGGACGGGAGTTGCTTATTCGGTCGGCTATCCTAACGGGCCTTCGGCGCTGCATCATTTTTCCGTCGAAGCGACGGCAGGGTCCGGGGTGAGGTGGGAGTGGCGCTCGAGGCTGCAGGTGACGCTGCTCAGGAGCAATTTGGATCCGACCTCGCTACGGATTTACGAGTCCGCTGTTACCGGCGATAAGTATCCGGACAAGTTAAGCTGGACGGGCGGGTGGGTCAACCGGGTGCGTGTTGGGCGTTTGGAAGGTGGGTTGGATCTGTTGTGGCATTCCGGAGAGTGGGTGACGCCGAATGTATTTGCCGGATACTGGTGGGTGAAGGCGGTGGAGGTGTTTGTCGAAGGAAGGGGGATGATAAGGAATACCTCCCCGACCCTAATGGATGCGAGGAGGTATTATACTGTTGGCGGGAAGTTTACCTTGTAATTTATTTTGTATTCCAGCGGAAGTAGCGGATACCGAAGACGGTGAAGACTACGGTATAGCCCAGGCTGGCCAGCAGATACATCGAGGATCTGTTGGTCCAGCCGCCGGTGGTGAAGGCTGCCGCGAGGATATTTTTTGTCGTACCGTAGGGTGACCAATCGGCAATGGTTGTCAGCAGAGGGCCGAAGGCGCCGAAGGCCGCGAACTGGCCGATCATGATGAACAGGAAAAAGACGAGGCGTGTCGTGACGTTGACGGTCTCGGGAGTTTTGACAAGGCCGACGATCATCTGACCGAGGCTTAGATAGACCGCGCCGCCGACGATCGCCGCGAGGAATCCGAAGAGATAGGCAGGAGCGTCCAGTTTGATATGATCGACCTGGAAGCCGATGATGAATAAGATCAATGTAGTGATCATGATCATCACGAGCTGGACGGCCAGGCGGCTGGCGATGATGGTCCAGCGGGGGGCGGGGGTTACGCGGAGACGTTGGAAGATGCCTTTGTCCCGGTCGCGGGCGATGGCGTTGGTATAGCCCATCAGGCCGATGGCATTAAGTCCGACGGCAATACAGTTGGAGAGTCCAAAGGCGCCGCCTTTGAATTCCACTACAGATTTCCATGAAGCAAGAATGATCGACGGAATGAGAATGACCATGATGCTTGCGCGGCGGTTGCGCCATTGGGCAGTGAGGTCCGCCTTCAGCAGGCTTGAGAAAACGGTGCCGGCTGAGGGCAGATTATAGGCGGGGCGGCTTGTTTCGCTGATGGGGGTGGCCGTGGTTGTTATAGTGGATGACATGGTTTTTGGCTTTGTACTGTTATTTTTGACCGGGTGTTTGATGGTTAAGAGCGGATGGCTGTGCCGGTTAATCCTATAAATACGTCTTCGAGGGTGATGCGGCCTTTGCGGGAGGCGCGGATGACCTCGGGCTTGTCGCGGTTATCGTCGATGATCGCCTGTGGCGTGTCGATGGTGATGATCTGGCCGTGGTCGATGATGGCGATGCGGTCGCAGACCGACTCGGCTTCTTCCATCGAGTGGGTTGTCAGGAGGATGGAGTGACCTTTTGCGCGCATGGCTTCGATCCTTTCCCAGAGCTGGCGGCGGGATTGGGGGTCGAGGCCCGTGGTGGGTTCGTCCATGAGTACCAGCGGGGGCTGGTGGATGGTGGCGATGACCAGGGAGACACGTTGTTGCTGGCCGCCGGAAAGTTGGCCGAAGCGCTTTGTTGCTGAGTCTTCCAGTTTTATATCGGAGAGGATCTCGTTTGTTCGTTGGGTCGAAAGGGCGATCCCGTGGATGCCGGCAAAGAGCTGGATGATCTCGGAAATGGTCAGCTCGGGCTGGAAGCTTGTGGACTGGAGTTGGACGCCCATGGAAGCGCGGGCGTGGAGGGGTTGTTCCCGGGTGTCGTTGCCGGAGATGCGGATGGAGCCGCTGTTCGGCTTTAGCAGTCCTTCGATGGCGCTGAGGGTGCTGGTCTTGCCGGCGCCGTTGGGGCCGAGGAGGCCGAAGATCTCGCCGGGCTGGACCTGGAAGGAGACGCCTTTGACGGCCTGGAAGCTGCCATAGCGAACATTCAGGTTTTCGACTTCCAGAACGGGTTGGTTTGTTGGCTTGTTCATGGTACTAAGGTAACGCGCGCGGAGCGTAGGGACAAGGGCGGGGCGGCGGTTTTGGGGGGAAATGCCGGTGAAAGGGCCGGATGGGGCGGCGAATCTATTGGATTTGGCGATGTCGGCCGGTGAGTGGAAGGGGACCGTGTGGTGCCGTGGAGGAGGCGGGGTGGGTGGGTGCCATTGATGGCGAGTATTATCCGGATCACGGATTCGATGGTCGAAAAGGACGGAAGGGATGCGGTGTTGCGGGTTACGCATGGGGAGGCGATCTGATTGGTTGGTTGAGAGAACTGAAGTAGATTGCGATAAAATTATTTTATGCGTTCACTTGTTGTCGCCTTTTTTATCCTGTTTTTTTCGGTGGGGGTTAACCGCCTTTCCGCTCAATCGCTAACCAACACGGCCTGGAAGTTCTATGTTGAACCGCTGCATGATACCCTGACGATGCATATCGGGGCCGATACGAGTTATTCGACTTCGAGTTCAGGGGAAATGATCGTCCGGTCGTTGTGGAGGCAGGTAAAGGATACCGTGAAGATCAATGATCTGGATGGGATGTATCCGTGTACGGCGGGAGAAGGGATCTACCGGGTGAGTGTCGAGGGGGACTATCTGACCTTTGTGATGGTAGTGGACCCGTGTAATCAGCGGGCGGATGCGCTCAACGGAGTTAAATTATTGCGGGCGAAGGAAATGAAGAAATAAGAGGGGCTCGATAAAAATAAGAAAGGCCGGGTCAAGCCCGGCCTTTTCATTTTATCTGGTTTCTTAGAGGAGAGTTACGGTTACGTTCTCGGTTACGGTCTTGCTAACCTGGAACTGACGCACGATCTCAACGTTATCAGCGGTGCGGATGATAAAGGTGGGGTGGATGTCCGTGTCAGCGTTCTCGATGAATACGTTCTTGGAGAAGTGCGCATCGTTGAACTGCTGGTGGTAAACCACGTCGCCGTTGTCGTTCTTGATGATGAGGGCGAACTTCGCGCCGGTGTTGTTCTCGAAATCAACCTTGAAGGCGAGGTTGTTGTTGCTGGTGCCCTGGTATTTTACGGTTACTTGTTGTTCGGTGCCGGCTTTTTTGTTCTCACCACCATTGGCGAGGGTATTCAGGGGATTGGAAACTACGATCGCTGCTGCTACTGCTGCTACTGCGAAAAACTTTGCTACTGTTTTCATACTATTCTTATTTTATTCTTTACAAAATTGTTAACGAAAAGAGTTGTTCGGCAGGCGTGATCGTCGGAGTAGATGGCGGGAGACAATCGAAGTAGGTAATGAAGACGATACAAAAGTAGGGCGCAATTTTAGGGCATCGAAACCATTCTTGGGTCTTGTTTATTATGCCAAACCGGTGGAGTATTTTATTAACGTATTGATGTTTAGTGTTTTAGATGGGTGATGGGAATGATAACCAAGCGCTTTTTGAGACATGGAAAAAGGTTATTATCTTGTATAGGCATGAGTTCGTTATAACCATTTCAGCTTTACCATTTTCCCTATGATTTCCCTATGAGTATGGAACGTATTCCTATAGTACCCCCAACTATTGCTCCGGTGCCAACCGGGGTAAGGAGACCGTTGTTTTCGGTGATGATCCCTACGTATAACTGCACCAATTATCTCCGGGAGGCGCTCACCAGCGTCCTTTTACAGGATCCGGGTGCGGATAAGATGCAAATTGAGGTTGTGGATGATTGCAGCACGGACGCGGATGTACGTGGGCTTGTCGAGCAATTGGGCAAGGGGAGAGTGGGTTATTTCCGGCAGGAGCGGAATATGGGCAGTCTGCGGAATTTCGAGACCTGTCTGAATCGCAGTACGGGGGAATTTGTGCATCTTTTACATGGGGACGACCTGGTCAAGCCGGGTTTTTACAAAGAGATCGAGTCGTTGTTCAATCAATACCCCGAAGCGGGGGCTGCCTTTACCGGCTATTTGCATGTCGACGAGCGCACGGAAGTGCTTTATCCCAATGACACGTTGTCCGAGCGGCCCTGTATCATCAAGGACTGGCTGAGTGTGATCGCGGAGGGTCAGCGGGTGCAGACTCCGGCGATGGTGGTGCGGCGGAGTGTTTATGAGCATCTGGGCAGCTTCTTTGCTTTTCATTATGGCGAAGACTGGGAGATGTGGGTGCGGATCGCGGCTCATTATCCCGTGGCGCATTCGCCCAGGCATCTTGCCAAATACCGGGTCCATAAGAGGAATATCACGAGCAATTATTTTTGCAGCGGGCAGAACATCCGGGATATCGAGAAGGCGATCGAGATCGTACAGCAGTATTTGCCGGCCGAGATGCGATCTCAGCTATATGAGCGTGCAAAGCGGCATTATTCGCGGTATTTTGCCCGGACCTCCGATATGGTCTATCACAGCTATCATCATCCGCAACAGGCGCTTGCCCAGGCAAAGGGCGCTTTCAACATGGATGTGAATCTTACTACTATTTACTTTGTCTGTAAGATGTATATGAAGCTGCTGATCCGCTATCGCTATAAGGATATGCAACAGCAGCAGCCTGCTTTGTATTGATCAAATGTCCCCACTTTTTTAGCATGATGACGAGCTGGTCCAAATGGACCGGCTTGCTGAGGTAGTCGTTCATTCCTTCAGCGAGGCATTCGTCACGATCCTGGTGGGTGGCATTGGCGGTCATGGCGATGATGGCCGGCTGGTGGCCACCGCCCCGGCGGATGAGGCGGGTAGCTTCGAGGCCATCCATTTCCGGCATCTGGATATCCATCAGGATGAGATCGAAGGGAGCACGAGCGAGGTGTTCCAGGACTTCTTTCCCATTGACGGCGACGATGGGATTATACCCCATTTTTGTCAGGATGATCAGCGCCAGCTGCTGGTTGATAGGATTGTCTTCCGCCAGCAGGATACAGAGCGGATATTTATTGGCGAGAACGGGGATCGACACGTTTTCCGGAAGGGTTTTCAGGGCTACGGGGTGGGCGAGGATCGTGAAGGTAAAGTTGGAGCCTTTTCCGGGAGTACTTTCTACTTCGATGTGGCCATTCATGAGCTGGACCAGCCGGTCGGAGATCGGAAGGCCCAGGCCGGTTCCGTCATATCTGCGGCTGACCGAGGGGTCGCCCTGCGCGAAGGATTGGAACAGCCGGTTGTACTCGCCGGGGTCGATACCGATGCCCGTGTCTTTTATTTCAAAGCCTATCTGTACATAGCCGGGAGGGGCGTCGGCCGGGAGCGGCGTGGCGGGCAGGAAGAGCCGGATGCGGATCTCGCCGCGTTCGGTAAATTTTACAGCGTTGCCGACGAGGTTGATGAGCACCTGGCGGAGCCGCGCGGTGTCGGTAACGATATGCGTAGGGACGTCTTCCTCGATGTGGCAATGAAGCAGGATGCCGGCTTTGAGGGTCCGCGCCATAAAGACCTCCAATACTTCTTCCACGCAGAGGCGGAGATCGGTGTCTTTTTCTTCCAGGATGATCTTCCCGGATTCCATCGTAGAAAAGTCGAGGATATTATTAATAACGGAGAGGAGGGTATCGCTACAGCTTCGGATCACGTCGATGTAGCCGCGTTGTTCCCTTGTAAGGTTTGTTTGTGTCATCAGGGAGGACATCCCGGTGATGCCATTCATGGGAGTGCGGATCTCGTGGCTCATATTGGCCAGGAAGAGATTTTTTGTGCGTTCGGCTTCGTCTGCAAGTCGGGTCTGCTGGTCTGCAAGGAGCTGTAGCCGGCTGGTCTTGTTTTGCAATCTGCGGATGTGGATCACGCAGGCGACCAGGCAGGACAGCAAGAGGCAGGCCAGTACTGTAGCTTGTGTGGATAATGACAGCATCGGCTTGGGTTTCAGAGAATAATAAATGTCATAGGACCTCAGGGTCTATGCTAAACGGGATGCCAATGGATGTATTTTGGGTCGCTGCGCTTATTTGGCGCGCATAAGAGTTTTTACTTAGAAATCTTAGATCGTGTTAATGTCGAATGGAAGTTTTCGGATGCGCTTGCCTGTCAGGTCGAAGATGGCGTTACAGAGTGCCGGTGCGAGGGGTGGCAGGCCGGGTTCGCCGACACCGCCGGCCTTTTCGTCGTTGTCGACGATATGGACCTCGATCTCGGGGATCTCGTGGATGCGGGGCATTTGGTAGGAGTCGAAATTTCTTTCCACTGCCATGCCGTCTTTGAAGTGGATGTCGTGTTTCATAGCGGCGCCGAGGGCCATGACAATGCTGCCTTCCACCTGCTGGCGGATTATTTCCGGGTTGACGTACCAGCCGCAGTCCATGAGGGCGACGACCTTATCGATCTTTATTTTTCCGTCGGGTTTGCGGGATACTTTTACCACTTCGCCGACGATGCTGCTGAAGCATTCCGTAATGGCGACTCCCCAGCCTTCGTTCTTGCCGCGGGAGTTCCAGCCGGTGAGGGTGATGAGCTGGTCGATGAGGGCCTGGTATCGTCCATCGTCCAGGTGCTGCCGGCGGAATTCAAACGGGTCCTTGCCGGCGGCATGCGCCATTTCATCCATGAAGGACTCATATGCGAAGCCGTTGGTGGAGGCGTAGACCGAGCGCCACCACATGACGGGGATGGGGCTGACGGTTGGAATATCGGCGAAGCTGTAATTGCTGAAGGAATCGTAGTAGGGTTTGCAGAGACCGTCGAGGGTATCCGCGTTAAAAGAATGTTTATCGACGCCGGGGTTTTCGTGACTCATGTTCTGGGTGGCCGTTCTTGTCTGGAAGGCATCTACATGACCTTCTTTGGCGAGACCGGCTTTACAGGCGTAGACCGCGCCGGGGCGGAAGGGGCCCTGGGTCAGATCGTCTTCCCGGGTCCAGATGACCTGGACGGGGGCTTTGATCTCTTTTGAAATTACGGCTGCCTCATGGGGGTAGTCGAGGAAGGCTTTGCGGCCGAAGCCGCCGCCGAGGAAGGTCATATTGACCGTGACCTTGTCGAGGGGGATGCCCATGCGCTGGCTAAGGTCCGACTGGACCCAGTCGGGGCCCTGGATGGGACCCCAGATGTCGATGCGGTCGGGTTTTACATCGGCGATGCAGTTGAGGGGTTCCATGCAGGCATGGGCCTGGTAGGGGGCTTCATAAACGGCTTCCACTTTTATGGGAGCTTTTTGAAAGGCTGTTTCGAAGTCGCCGCCGGTGCGATCGTTGAGGCCGGGTTTTTTGACGTCTTCGTGCATGCGGGCGAAGAGTTGTTCGGTGGAGAGGTGTTCGAAGCCGGTATCGTCCCAGGTGATCTTGAGGAGTTTTCGTCCTTCCATGGCGGCCCAGAGGTTGTCTGCGACGACGGCGACGCCTTCCTGGAGGTGGTCAAAGACCGTTCGTTTTACTATGAGGACGTGTTTAACGCCAGGGATGGTTTTTGTTTGGGTGTCGTCGAAGCTTTTGACCTTGCCGAGAAAGCGGGGGTTGCGTTCGACGACGGCGTAAAGCATTCCCGGGATCTTTTTGTCGATGCCGAAGATGGCCGATCCGTTTGTCTTAAGGGGAATGTCTTTTCTCGGGAGCGGTTTGCCGACGAGTTTATAGTCTTTTCTTGGTTTTAGTTTTATGTCTTTTGGCGGCTGGAGTTTTGCGGCGTCTTCCACCAGGTCGCCATAGGTGAATTTCTTGCCGGAAGGTTTATGGAAGACCTGTCCGTTCTCCGCATAGCAGTCGGAATGCGCCACGCCCCATTTTTTGGCGGCGGCTTCGATGAGCATTTCGCGGGCGGAGGCGCCGATGTTGAGGAGATGTTTGTATGATCCGCGGACGGTCGAGCTGCCGCCCGTGATCTGGCTGCCGTATTTCTTGTTGTTACCGGGGGCGAAGAGGATGTTGATCTGATCCATGGCGACTTCGAGTTCTTCCGCTATCATTTGCGGAACCACCTGCCAGGCGCCCTGGCCCATCTCTGAGCGGTGGTTGAGGATGGTGACCTTACCGGATCTGTCGATCGAGATCCAGGTCATGAGTTCGATGGCTTCCGGCAGAGTGCCGCCGGAGGCGTTGATGACCTTTGGTGTGGTGTTGCCTGTGCAGCCCGGCAGATAGGCGCCGAGGACGAGGGCGATGCCCGAGAGGCCGGTGTTCTTTATGAATTGGCGGCGGGAGCGCGCCGAGGTAGTGCGTTGCATGGTCGTTTAGTTGAGTGTGGAGGCAGGTTTGGTGGAAGCGGCAGCTGTTTTTATGGCTTTGCGGATGCGGGTGTAGCAGCCGCAGCGGCAGAGGTTGCCCTGCATGGCCATATCGATGTCTTCGTCGGTGGGGTGGGGATGTTTGTTGAGGAGGGCCGCGGCGGCGAGGATCTGGCCGCTTTGGCAGTATCCGCATTGAGGGACCTGTTCGGCGATCCATGCTTTTTGCACGGGGTGGGAGTTATCCGCGGACAGGCCTTCGATGGTTGTGATCGGTTGCCCGGTAACGGCAGATGCCGGGATGGAGCATGACCGGATGGGGTTGCCGTTCAGGAGGACGGTGCAGGCGCCGCATTGGGCCACGCCGCAGCCAAATTTTGTTCCGGTGAGACCGACGAGATCACGGATGGCCCAGAGGAGCGGCATTTTTTCGTCCGCCTCGATGGTGACGGCTTTGCCGTTTATCTGGAGGGAGTATTTTGGCATGGCAACGATGTTTTTGGTATTCAGAAAGTTAGCAAAATCGGGGGGCTTTAACAAATCTTTACGTTATCGATTGGTTATAGGCGGGTTAGGTGATTAATCCTTGTATATTTTTTGCAGTCTTAAAGTAGAACACAAAAAACTCAAGAATCATGAAAAAGATATTAATTGTATTGTTCTCGCTTGGGCTTGCCGTTGGTGCATCGGCTCAGCGGGGGCATATCGTCGGCGGGGGTTTTTATCATGGCGGTGGTGTTGTGGTTGTCCCCCGTACTTATGTAGGCGTTGGATTTGGGCTTGGCTATCCCTGGGGGTATCCTTATGGGTGGTATGGTCCGTGGTATGGAGCATATCCCCCGTATTATTATGGTTATGGCGCGATGCCTTCCCAACTGGAACTGCAAGTGCGGGATATCCGAAAGGATTATGATCAGCAGATCAAGGATGTGAAGCATGATAAGTCGTTGACCAGGCAGGAGCGGAGGGCTAAGGTGGATGAATTGAAGAAAGCGAAAGAGGATGCGATCGTTCAGGCACGGCATGATTATTTTGACCGGAGCAGGAGGAATTATTATAATAATAATGGGAATGGAAATGGCAATAGTAACGGGAACGGGAACGGGAATGGTAATCAGAAGAACGATGGGCCGGAGTATCAGAATCAAAATTCCGATTCCGGTACGAAGTAATACTTAGGTCTGGGTTGTTGATAAATTGAGGGGGTTACTTATCGTAACCCCCTTACTTTTATAAGATGAATAAAGTCGTTTGGATCACGGGTGCATCTTCCGGTATTGGCGAGGCGCTCGCTTATGCTTTTTCGGCTGCCGGGGCCAGGGTGTTGCTGTCGGCCAGAAGGACTGAAGAGTTGGAACGGGTGAAGGCTGCGTGTGCGAACCCGGGACTCGCGAGGGTGTTGCCGATGGATCTGCTGGATGTGGCTTCTTTCGAGGAGCGGGTGAGGGAGGCGGTAGGTGCTTTTGGGCAGGTGGATATCCTGATACATAATGGCGGGGTTACGCAGCGGGGGGCCGTTGCGGAGACGGAGCTGGCGGTGCAGCGGCAGGTGATGGAGCTGGATTATTTCAGCTATGTAGCGCTGACGAAGGCGGTGTTGCCGCATTTTATCGAGCGGGGCGCCGGGCATTTCGTGGTGATGAGCAGTGTGATGGGGAAGATCGGGACGCCGATGCGGAGTGCGTATGCCGCGGCGAAGCATGCGTTGCATGGGTTCTTTGATTGTTTGCGGGCAGAAGTCGCGGGGATGGGTATTAAGGTGACTGTTTTGACACCGGGTTATATCCGGACGAATATTTCGCAGGCCGCGATCACGAAGGATGGGTCGGTGCTGGGGAAGCCTTCGGAGAATATCGAGAAGGGGTTGGCGGTGGATAAGGCTGCCGCTTTGATGCTGAAGGCTATCCGTAAGGAGAAATACGAGGCGTATATCGGGAAGAGGAGTATGGAATGGGTGGCCGTTATTTTGAACCGGCTGGCACCGGGATTGGTGATGAAGCTGGCACCGAAGTTTGTGCCGAAATGATTTAGAGGGTATTTAGTGCATATAAGATAATGTTCACGCCGAATTTTGTGTTGTCTTCCGCCAGGAAGCGTTTGTTGCGGAAATCGTAGTCCCATTCACATCCATAATCTTTATTGCTGTAGAGTACGCCGATGCGGCCATTGATAACGATGGCCTTTAGATAGTCGTGTACGAGGTCGTCGCCCCAGCCGTTGAGCTCGAAGCCCGTATTGGGCGGGCCTTTTTCGAAATGGAAGAAGGAGTTGTAGATGGCGTGGGTGTTGGGGATCTTTTTCAGCGCCGTGGGGCCGAAGATTGTGGCCATCTGGGTTTCGAAGCTTCGGGCGAAGAGGCCGTCGATGTCGTGGTTGCAGTCGTCGGCGAATACGAAGCCTCCATTCTCCACATAGCGTTTGAAGTTGGCGCTTTCCTGTGCGTCAAATTGCACCAGCCGGTGTCCGCTGAGATACGCGAAGGGGTACTGAAAGATATCGGGGCTGTCCAGGGACAGGACTTTTTCCTGCAGGTTAACGGGAATGGTGGTGTATTCTATGAGCGAATTCAGCAGGTTGACGGGCATCCGCTGATCGGTGTCCCAGTCCCCTGACCGATAGCGTAGTCTCATGAATGTAAATGGATTCACCGTTCCTGTAATTTTTTTAAAGTTGCTGATTTTATGGCTAATTTTCTCAAATATGTTTAAAAGTTATTTGAAGACGGCCTGGCGAAGTCTCCTTCGGTACAAGGGTGCGACGCTGGTGAAGCTTTCGGGGCTTGCCATCGGGATGGCGTGTTGCATGCTGATCCTTGTTTATGTCAATGATGAGTTGAGTTATAATACGGGCGTTCCGGAGATGGGGATGGTGTACCGGGTAAATTTTGTGAAGCATGGGGATGGAGAGACGCGGGTGATGGCGGGGACAACGAATGCGGTGGGACCGGCGATCGAGAAGGATATTTTGCAGGTTGCGGCAGTGGGACGACTGTATAACCGGAGTGGGATATTGGAAGTGAAGGATGCGGCGGAGGGTGTAAAGCGGTTCCAGGAGCCGGGGGTGTATTTTGCGGATGAGGGTATTTTTTCGGTGCTTGGGATTGGGGGTGCTTCGCATAGTGCGTCGCTTGGGGTATCGTCTACGGCGATGCTTGCAGCGCCGAATTTAATTGTTTTGACGAAGGCCATGGCTCGGAAATATTTTGGGAGAGAGGATGTCGCGGGACAGTCCATGGTCTATGAGAATGGGACGGTATTGCGGGTAGCGGGAGTGATCGATGCGCTGCCTGCCAATTCAGATATTCATTTCGATGCGCTGATCTCTTTCGAGACGCTTTATTCGGTAGAGCCCAAGGGGATCAGTGATTTTTTGCGGACGAACTGGTTGTATGGGCCTGCTGAGACTTATGTGCGACTGAAGCCGGGGGTTTCGGTTGCGGCGGCGGAGGAGCAGGTGCGGCAGCTGACGAAGAAGTATGGGGATGCGCGGGTGGCGAAATCTTATTTCTTCTCGTTGCAGCCGTTGCGCGACATCCATTTGCATGCTTCGGATGTGGAGGGGAATGCCAGTACGAACAGTATGGGGTATATCTATATTTTCTCGGCGATAGCTTTTCTCATCCTGCTGATCGCCAATATCAATTTTATCAATCTTTCGAATGCGCAGTCGCTGACGCGGATAGCGGAGATCGGCGTGCGGAAGGTTTCCGGGGCGGATAGCCGGCAGTTGTTATTGCAGTTCCTGGGTGAGGGGCTGCTGGTCAGCGCCATCGCTTTTGTGATCGCGTTGGGGCTGACGGTCCCGGGTTTGAGGTTGCTGAACGCAGTGACCGGGAAGACGCTGGGGACCGATGTGCTGGTGCGAGGCCCGGTGTTGCTGGTGTTTGTCGTGCTGCTGTTGGGGAGCGGGTTGGTGGCGGGGACCTATCCGGCGGTGTTTATCACGCGGATGAGGCTGACGTCGCTGCTAAAGGGGAAGCCCGGGGAGAGCCGGGTGAGCGGCAAATGGATTCGGCAGTCGCTGATCGTTACGCAGTTCGTGATCGCGGTCGCGCTGGTGACGGGTGCACTGGTAATCCAGCGGCAGCTGAGCTATCTGCGAAACAAGCCGCTGGGATTCGACAAGGAGCAACTGGTTGTGGTCCCGTTGTTCGGGAAGAATCCATCACCGATCAGCAGCGGGGTCGACGGACCGTTACGGGCAAGAATGAACGCTTTTGAGAATGATCTCCGGGCGAATGCAGCAGTCCGGGCCGTGACGTTGTCGTCGGTGATGCCGGGGGATGGTTTTGTGACCGGGCTGGTGATCCCGGAAGGGCATTTGGAGACCGACAATATCTTTGTTCCCTGGGCTTCCGTGGATTATGATTTCATTTCTACGATCGGTGCGCCGCTGGTGGCGGGCCGGGATTTTTCGAAGTCGACGGGGACGGATCATCTGCAGGCTTTTGTGATCAACGAGTCGGCGGTGCGGACCTTTGGCTGGAAGAATGCGGCGGATGCGATCGGCAAGACGATGGTCCGGGGAGATGCGCAGAATGGGAAGAAGGGACATGTGATCGGGGTGATCAGGGATTTTAATTTCGGGCGGCTGGACCAGCCGCAGCAGCCGCTGATCCTGGATGTGAACGTGCCGAGGTTTACGACGTTTGCGGTCCGGGTGAAGCCCGATCATCTGCCGGAGACGCTTGGGATGATGCGTGGGTTATGGGACAAATATTTCCCGGAGCGCATTTTCGAGTATCGTTTTCTCGACGAGAATATCAATGCGCTGTACAATGCGCAGGAAAATCTGAGTCGGCTGGTGCGATATTTCGCGCTGATCGCTATATTCGTTTCCTGTACCGGCGTATTTGCGCTTGCGGCATTTATGGCGGCGCAGCGGACCCGGGAGATCGGGATCCGCAAGGTGCTTGGGGCGTCGGTCGGCGGCCTGGTCCTGTTGTTGATGCAGGATATTTTGCGGTTGGTTGTTCTCGCCTTATTTATCTCCATCCCTCTTGCCTGGTGGGTGATGAACAAATGGCTACACGATTTTGCCTATAGGATACCGCTGGCCTGGTGGATCTTCGCGATTGCGGGTCTGCTGACGGTGGTGATCGCTTTTTTGACGGTTGGGATACAGGGGCTGCGGGTTTCGCGGGTCAGCCCGGTAAAAAGTTTACGTAATGAATAAAGAGCTTTTAGAAACCCAGGTAGGGTCATTATTGGGGAAGCTATCGCATTTGAAGAAAGAGATGGGTAAGGTCATTGTCGGTCAGGAGGCCATTGTCGAGGAGATCCTCGTGGCTATGCTGGCGGGGGGGCATTGTCTGCTGGAGGGAGTGCCCGGACTGGCCAAGACGCTGATGGTCCGGACGCTGTCGCAGGCATTGGACCTGAGTTTCCGGCGAATTCAGTTCACGCCCGATCTGATGCCGACGGATATCCTGGGGACGGAAGTGCTCGAAGAGGATCATACGACGGGGAAGCGGTTCTTCAAATTCGTCAAGGGCCCTCTGTTTGCGAATATCGTGTTGGCGGATGAGATCAACCGGACGCCGCCCAAGACGCAGTCGGCCTTGCTGGAGGCCATGCAGGAGTTCGAGATCACGTATGGCGGGGTTACCTATTCGCTGGACCGCCCGTTCTTTATTCTTGCGACGCAGAATCCTATCGAGCAGGCCGGGACGTATCCCTTGCCCGAGGCGCAGCTGGACCGATTCCTTTTATATATCCGGATCGGTTATCCTACCGCGGAAGAAGAGACGATGATCCTCAGCCAGACGACGGGGACGCGGCGGCCGGTGGTGGATGCCGTGCTTGGCGGCGAGGAGATCCGGCAGTTGCAGGGGCTTGTCCGGGAGGTGAGTATCAGTGAGGACCTGGTGCAGTATGTGGCGTTGCTGATACGCGCCACGAGGCCTGAGACTTCCGGGGATGGATTTGTGAAGGAGTGGGTGCGTTGGGGAGCGGGGCCGAGGGCGGGTCAGGCACTGATCCTGACAGCCAAGGCGCGGGCTTTGTTCCACCAACGATATGCCGTTGTCGCCGAGGATCTCTATGCGATGGCGTTACCGGTGTTGCGACATCGGGTGCTGGTGAATTTCAAGGCCGAGGCGGAGAATATTCATTCCGATGATGTGACGCGGCATTTGATCAAGTCTATTGCCCGGCCGGGAGGGATGCTGTGATGGTGAGGCCGGAAGACATATTGGCCATTAAGGACCTGTCGCTGGCAGCACGCCGGGTGATAGACGGGTTTATGTCCGGGATCAACAAGAGTAACGTGAAGGGGGCGGGGCTCGAGTTCAGCCAGTACCGGAGCTATCAGCCGGGGGATGATCTTCGCTGGCTGGACTGGAAGCGAGTGGCTCGGACGGACAGGTATTATATCCGGGAGTCAGAGCTGGAGACGAGTATTTCGGTGCGGTTGCTGGTGGATGCGAGTAAGAGTATGGATCACCGGGATGGTGCATTTTCCAAAATCGATTATGCGCGGCATCTGGCTGCGGCGCTCGCGTGGCTGGCGCACTCGCAGGGAGATGCTGTCGGACTATACGTATTTCGGGAGGGTGGGGTGTTTTCGTTACCGGCGCGGCGCGATCCGCAGCATCTTGCCCGGATGTTCCATCAATTGGAAACGTTGACGACGGGTGGGGTTGTGGGGGATGCGATCGCGTATCGAAATATCTTTCTTGGCGAGCAGCGGCGGGAGTTGCTGATCTTTATCACGGACTATTATGAGCGGGACGGCGAGATCAGCCGGATGCTGGAATTGCTGTCGGCGTTGCGGCATGAGATCATCGTGTTCCATGTGATGGCTGGAAATGAGTTTTCACTCGATTATAGCGGGTATAGCCAGGTGGAGGATCTGGAGACCGGGGTGCGGGTGCCGCTGGGAGCGGCGCTGGGTGCTTTGGATGAGTATGCTTCGCGGATGAAGGATTGGCTTGCGAGTGTGCGGATGCAGTGCCTTGACCGGCAGATAGAGTATGAGTTGATGCGGATGGATCAGCCGATGGACGGTGCGTTAAGGAGATATTTAAAAGGTAGAATAGTTTGATCCAGTTTTTACAACCGATAGGAATGTGGGCGATGGCCGGGGTTATGATCCCGGTGATCGTGCATTTGTGGAATGACCGACGGGGGAAGGTGTTACGGATCGGAAGTGTGGCTTTGCTTGCGGGTTCTTCGAGGCGGGCGGCGTGGAGTCCGCGGCTGACTCAGCTCTTATTGTTGTTCCTGCGGTGTTTGCTGGTGATCGCGTTGGCGCTGTTGCTGGCGGGGCCTTTTTATATGCGGGCGCCGAAGATTGGGAAGGGATGGGTATTGGTGGACGAGTCGGCGGGTGGGGGTCCTTATCAGGAATACATCGATCGCAGGATAAGGGCAGGGCGAGAACTGAAGGTTCTTGATCCCGGGGTGAGTTATTGGGAGGGGTTTCGAAGGCTGGACAGCATGGCTCCGGGTCAATTGGAGTTTGATGTTATTACGCCGGGGTTGCTGGGCCGGTTCAAGGGGATGCGGCCAGTGACGGGCCGGTGGGTAGGATGGACGATCTATACGCCGGAGGATTCTTTGAGCGAGTGGGTGGAAGCCGCGTGGCGGGTTGCTCCCGACAGTATTATGGTTTTGCGGGGCAAGAGCCAGGTTACGGGGACTGAATTCCGGCGGGAGCGGGTGGCGTCGCGGGCTTCGACCTTCGAAGGAGTGGTGGTGGATACCGCGGCGGTGGAAGTCGTGGTAGAAGGGAACCGGCAGGAGCAAGACTATCTGCGAGCGGCGCTGAAGGCGCTGGGTGAATATACCGGGCGGCGGGTGAGGGTGGTTTCTTCGGGTGTGGGCTCCGGACATGTGATCCGGTGGCGACCCGAGTGGAGCGAGGCTGCGTGGGATGGACGATTGCCGGTGGTGTTGGGCCGGTTGCTGTTTGAACGGGAAGGAAGGGCTGATAAAGATCGCCGGGTGATCGATGAGGTGCAGGTGAGGCCGGTGAGGGTCGCCGGCGACGGAGGGATAGTGCGTGAGCGGGTCGATCTCCGACCGGTGTTATGGGGGATCGTATTTGCGTTGTTTTTTTTGGAACGAATATTAGTTTTTCGACGTGGAAAGGCTTAGGAAAATATGGCGGCGATGGAGGCGGCAGAGTATTTTATTCTGTCTGATGGTGGCGCTTGCGGTTGCCCTCGTGTTGACGACGGCGCTGTCGTTCCTCTGGGAGTGGTGGGTTGTTGTGTTTGTGGTCGCAGGTAGTTTTTTGGGAGTGTTTTTGCTTTTTCGGGTGTGGAGGATGAGCTTGGCGGATGTAGCAAGATACCTCGACCGACAGTTGCCCGAGCTCGAGGATAGTTGTGGATTGTTGCTTCGACCGAGGGAGGAGTTGGGGATGTTAGCGCAGTTGCAGGCAGCGCGCGTGGAACGGCGGCTTTTGTCGGCGACGCTTCCGAGTCCGATGCGGCGGAGGTTGTGGTGGGGGCTAGGGATCGTTGGAGTGGCCATAGGGGTGAGTTATATTATCGCATTGGAAAGATCGGTTTTGAGCTGTCATTATCCGGGGGATATTGGGCGGTTGCAGGGGGCAGCTGCGGCGTCGGTAGGGGTTCGGTCGGTAATGGTGCGGATCACACCGCCGGCGTATACGGGGAGGGCGATGCGGAACCAGGATAATTTTTCGGTGGAAGCGGAGGAAGGGTCGGCGGTGCGATGGGAGGTGAGGACAACCGGGATGGCGGATACGGTGGCTTTTATTTTCAATGATACGGCGGTGCAGGTGTTGAAACGGGAGGACGGGGATCGATGGAGTCTTTCGAGTGTGGCGCTGCATGCCGGTTTTTACCAGGTGCGGATCGGGAGTCAGTTATCGGGATTATACCGGTTCGAGGTGGTGAAGGATGAGGCGCCGAAGATCAGGATCGTGCGGCCAAAGGGATATACTGTTATCGACTATGGCGAGCCGACGAAGGTTCCGTTGCAGGTGGAGTTGAGTGATGATTACGGGATCGTCGGGTCGTCGATCTTTGCGACCGTGTCGAGTGGAAAAGGGGAGGCCGTGAAGTTCAAGCAGCAGGAGCTGCATTGGAATCAGGGTTTTTCGGGCGGCGCTCACTATTCTGTGAGCCGGGTCCTGGATCTGCCGGCGCTTGGGTTGAAGCCGGGGGATGAACTTTATTTTTATTGCCGGGCGCGGGATAATCATGGACAGGAGTCGCGGTCCGACATGTATATCCTTTCGCTTGCCGATACGGCGCAACTGATGAGCCTGGAAGGGATGACGCTGCCGACGGACGTCAAACCCGAGTTCTTCCGGAGTGAGCGGCAGATCATCATCGAGACGGAGCAGTTGTTGAGGTCAAAGGATACGATCGCCGTCGAGGCGTTCAAGGATAAGAGTAATGATCTGGGGATCGACCAGAAATTACTGCGGTTGCGGTATGGAAAGTTCCTGGGTGAGGAGGCGGAGGAGGGGGAGCGTGGTGGGGGTGTGCAGGGAGATACCACGACGTTTGGTGCGTTTGGGGATGCGACGCGAATATTGGATGTGTATTCGGATAAGCACGATAATGCGGAGGACGCCACTTTTTTAGAGCCCGCGGTGAAGGCGCAGTTGCGGGCGACGTTGTCGGAAATGTGGAGGGCGGAGCTGCAATTCCGGGTATATAAGCCGCGGGAGGCGTTGCCTTATTGTTACAAGGCGTTGCGGTTGTTGAAGGATCTGCAGCAGCAGTCGCGGGCATATGTTGCCAAGACGGGGATGAAGCTGACGCCTCTGAATCCTGCGAAGCGACTGACGGGAGAGTTGGGAGCGATTGCCGCGCCGGTGCAGCGGGTTGAGGGTGGGTCTTTATTGCCGGAAGAGGATGTTTTGCGGATGGGGCTTTCCGTGTTGGAGGGGATGCGGGCCGGGATGAAGCCGGGTGAGGGAGACCGGGTGGTGTTGGAGCGGGTAGGACGGAAGCTCGCCGGAGCTGCCGCGGCGAAGCCGGGAAAGTTTTTGGCGGGGTATGAGGGGTTGAAGAAGTTGGTGGAGGCTGCAGGAACGGGGGCGAGTGGATCTGAGTTGGGGACGCCGGGGGCGGAGGCGGATATTTTTGCGGCGGAGAAGGCGGTCAGGCAATTGCTACCGGAGGTGGAGGCGCGGCCAGTGGCTGTGAAGGTGCCGGCGGATGGCGGACTAGGGCGCCTTTATTTTCATTTTCTCAGATGAGCAGTTGGAATTATATCGTAATCGGATGTTGCCTGGCGTTGCTGGGTTTTTTGTTGTGGCAGGAAAGGCGGCGGGCAAACCGGGCGCGGCTGTTATGGCGGTCATTTGCTACAGTTGTTGCTGTAGGGGGATTGGCCTGTCTGGGATTGCCTGTTTATTACTGGGGGGATAAGGATGCGAAGTTACCACCGGCGACGGGGGCGCTATCTGTTTCAGCGCCTTCGGGTGTAGTTGCGGTGGATTGGCGGCGGAATCTGGAGCGGGGAGATTCTTTGGTGGTGCAGGGGCGATGGGTGGGTGGAACCGGGAAATTATTGCTGATGGGATTGGGCTCGGTACTGGATTCGGCGAAGGTGAGGGATTCCGGAAACTTTTCGCTGGGTGTTGTGCCGGCGCAGGTAGGCAGGGCGGTGTACCGGTTGGCGGTTGTCGAAGGAAAGGATACGGTGGAATGGGAAGACGTACCGGTGGAGGTCAGGATGGGTGGTCCGTTGCGGGTGCTGTTGCTGGCGGCCGCACCGGATTTTGAAAATAGTTTTTTGATGAAATGGCTTTCGGGGGGTGGGCATGCCGTGGCTAGCCGGACGCTTGTGAGTCGCGGCAAGACACAGGAGGCTTTTGTGAACCGGGAGCCTGTGGGGTTGGCGGCTTTGACGCCGGGATTGCTTGCCGGTTTTGATCTGGTGATCGCCGATGTCGCTGCATTGCCAACGCCCGGGTCGGCCGAGCGGGCTGTGCTTCAGCGGCAGATGGAAGAGAAAGGGTTGGGGTTGTTGGTAAAGGTGGACAGTGCGGGTCTGGATTCGATGGTGCGGGTGATGAAGGGGCGGGTGTCGAGGGTGTTGGAGCGGGATTCGAATGGCCGGGTTGTATTGGGGAGTTTTTTGAATAGGGCAGGGAAGGTGGTGTTTACGGCTTTGAATATGAGTTATAGCCGGCTGCTAGCGGGGGATCGGGTAAGATATTCCGCCTATTGGGCTAAGTTGTTGAGGGCCGCTGCGCGGCCGGTTGAGGCAAAGGATGAGTGGAGTTTTTCGCCGGATCTGTCGAGGGTACGGGAGGAAGTGAGTGTTCGGTTGCAGACAGCTGCGAGCTTTCCGCAGGGCATGGTTGGGGGGGATGGTGAAAAGGATGCAGCGGTGTACCTGGCGCAGGCTGCGGGGTTGCCTTTTGAGTGGAGGGGAAGGTATTGGCCTGGGAAAGAGGGTTGGCATTGGGTTAGCCGGCCGGGTGGAGATACGGCGTGGTGGTATGTGTGGCCGGAGGGGGCGTGGAAGAAGATCGAACGGGCTCCGAGGTTGGAGGAAAAGAAGAATCTTGTCGTAGCGCGGGAGCGGATGGAATTTCCAAGGGCCTGGTTTTGGGGGTTATTCCTGTTGGGTACGGTCTTTTTATGGGTTGAGAGAAAAATGGGCGGGATGAGCGGATAGATTGCCAGCTTATTTTTCGATAGCTTGGGCTATGAAAAGAAAAGAATTCCTACACATGGCGGGAATGGGGCTGGGAGCCCTTGCCCTGCCGAAGCTTCCTTTCGGCTCGCGGTTTATCGACGAGGCCGAGGCGTTGCAGGGCGGGATGGACGTGGCTACGAAGAAGAGCCTTGCGGACGTCGCGCTGAATGCCGCCAAATCGGGAGGCGCTACCTATGCCGATGTACGCATCGGGAGATACCTCAACCAATTTGTGATCACGCGGGAGAACCGGGTACAGGCCATTGCCAATACGGAATCTTTTGGCGTCGGGATCCGGGTGATCGCCAACGGTAGCTGGGGCTTTGCGGCTACCAATGACGTTACGGCCGAGGGGATGGCCAAGACGGCGGCGAAAGCGGTTGCCGTTGCCAAGGCTAATTCGAAGATCATCACCGAGCCGGTTCAACTGGCGCCGCAGAAAGGCTATGGAGAAGTAGCCTGGAAGACGCCGATCGTCAAGAATGTTTTCGAAATTCCGTTAAAGGAGAAGATCGACCTGCTTTTGCAGGTGAACGGTCTGGCGATGTCGGGTGGGGCGAGTTTTGTGAACTCGGCGTTGCTGGCGATCAATGAGCAGAAATATTTTGCTTCGAGTGATGGGTCTTATATAGATCAGGATATTCACCGGTTGTATCCCAACTTCAATGTGACGAAGATCGATAAGGCGTCGGGCAAGTTCCAGACGCGCCGGAGTCTGAGCAGCCCGGTGGGGATGGGATATGAATACCTGACGCCGACGCCCGAGAGCAAGGTGGGTGGCATCGTCACGAGATACAAAGACCGATATGATATCCTGGAGGATGTGAAGAATGCAACCAATGATGTTGCGCAGAAGATCACGGCGAAGAGTGTGGAGCCGGGCAAGTATGACCTGGTGTTGGACCCGTCGCATCTGTGGCTGACCATTCACGAGTCCGTGGCGCATCCCACCGAGCTGGACCGGGTGTTGGGCTATGAGGCCAACTATGCGGGAACGAGCTTCCTGACCCTTGACAAATGGAAGTCGGGGAATTTTCATTTCGGCAGCAAGCTGATGAATATCGTGGCGGATAAGCTGCAGCCCGGATCGCTGGGGGCTGTGGGCTATGATGACGAGGGGGTACGATGCGGGAAATGGGACCTTGTCAAAGACGGCGTGCTGGTGAACTACCAGGCTATCCGTGACCAGGCGCATATTATTGGTCTTAAGGCTTCGCAGGGTTGTTGCTACGCGCAGAGCTGGGCCGATGTCCAGTTCCAACGGATGCCCAATGTCTCGCTGCAGCCCGGGAAGGAACGGCTTACGGTGGACGATATGATCAAGAATGTACAGAAGGGGATCTATATCATCGGGGACGGCAGTTTCTCGATCGACCAGCAGCGGTACAATTTCCAGTTCGGCGGGCAGACCTTTTATGAGATCAAGGATGGGAAGATCGTGGGGATGTTGAAGGATGTGGCTTACCAGGCGACGAACCAGGAATTCTGGAACTCGCTGGTTGCGGTTGCCGACGAGCGGGATTACCGGCTTGGAGGCGCCTTCAACGATGGCAAGGGCCAACCGGGACAGTCGAATGCCGTCTCGCATGGCAGCGCCACGTCGCGATTCAATGGGGTCAATGTAATTAATACTGCAAGAAAAATCGGTTAAAAAAATATTTGTATGTCGATCTTTAGTAAAGAAGAAGCACAGAAGCTCTTAAAGAAAGCGCTGAGCTATTCCAAGGCGGAGGAATGCGAAGTTTCGCTGAACGGATCGGAATCCGGAAATATCCGCTATGCCCGCAATGCGGTGTCGACGGCGGGGGAGATCAGCCGGCTGAACCTGGTTGTCAGTTCGAGCTTTGGCAAGAAAACGGGTGTGGCCAGTATCGATGAATTCGATGATGCCTCGCTGGAGAAGGCGGTGCGGCGCAGTGAGGAACTGGCGCAGCTGGCGCCCGAGAATCCCGAGCATATGCCGTTGCTGGGGCCGCAGGAGTTTCCCGAGTCCATTACATTCGTTCCGGCGACGGCGGCGATCACACCCGACACCAGGGCCGAGGCCGTAGGCAAGAGTATACAGGTTTCGAAAGATGCGAAGCTGCAGGCCGCGGGTTACCTGGAGAACAGTGTGAATTGCCTGGCGGTGATGAATTCCAAGGGGCTGTTTGCTTACAATAAGGATACCGATGTGATCTTTACGATCACGACGCGGAATGAGGAAGGGACGGGTTCGGGGTATGCCGCTCGTGGGTTCAATGACGTTTCGAAGCTGGATACTTTTTCGGCGACGAAGGTTGCCACCAGTAAGGCGAACGGATCGGTGGGCGCTCGCGCGATCGAGCCCGGGAAGTATACGGTCATTCTGGAGCCTGTAGCCGTCGCGTATATGCTGGAGAGCATGTTCTTTGGGTTGGATGCGCGAAATGCGGATGAGGGGAGAAGTTTTATGAGCAAGCCCGGTGGGGGGAACCGGCTTGGGGAACAACTGATGGATCAGAAGGTGAATATTTATAGCGATCCGTTCCATCCTGAGTTGCCGTCGGCTACATGGAACCGGGAGGGACAATTGATGACGAAGCGGAGCTGGATCGAGAAGGGGGTGGTAAAGAATCTGAGTTATTCGCGCTATTGGGCTTCGAAGAAGAATGTCGAGCCGGTGCCGGGTCCGGGGAATATCATCATGGAAGGCGGGAATGAGAGCATCGAGGATATGATCAAGAGTACGGAGAAGGGGGTGCTTGTTTCGCGGCTTTGGTATATCCGGATGGTGGATCCGCAGACTTTGTTGCTGACAGGTTTGACGCGGGACGGTACGTTCTATATCGAGAATGGCGAGATCAAGTTCCCCGTGAAGAATTTCCGGTTCAATGAGAGTCCGGTGATCATGTTGAATAATGTGGAGGCGTTGGGAAAGCCGGAGCGGAGTATCAGTGTGGAGTCGTACCGGAGTTACCTGGTGCCGCCGATGAAGGTGCGGGATTTTACGTTCACGTCGTTGTCGGACGCCGTTTAGGCGCAGTCGAGCATAATTTGTTAAAAACCCGGCATTCGCCGGGTTTTTTTTGTCCGATGTTTGGAATTTCGGAAAAGGTGCGTAGATTTGGCTACGACAAACGTCGTACGATAACACAGGTAGTATGAAAAAAGAAAAGAAAAGTCTGCCGACGGATGCGGAGCTCGAGATCCTGCAAATCCTTTGGCAGCGGGGGCGCGCCACGGTGCGGGAGGTTTATGACCTGATCTCGCAGCGGAAGAAATGTGCCTATACGTCCACGTTGAAGATCATGCAGAACATGACGGCCAAGGGGCTTGTCAAGCGGACGGTAAAGGACCAGGTCCATACCTATGAACCGGCGGTGGAGGAGGCCAGGGTGCGGAACAGCCAGGTGAAGGAGCTGATCGATCGTTTCTTCAAGGGTTCGTATTCGCAACTGGCGATGCATGCGCTGGGGCAGTCGTCGAAGGAGGAAAACCTGGATGAGCTGCTTGATCTGGTAAAAAAATTAAAAAAAGACAAAAAATGAATTGATGGTATTCACAGTAATCGGATGGACGATCATCCATAGTCTTTGGCAATGCCTGGGATTGGTTGCGGGCCTGAAATTGTTTTTGGGTTTTGTGGATGTGCGGCGGTCGGGGGTGCGGTATGCGGCGGCGTTGGGAGTGTTGGGATTGGCGGTCGTTGGCGTGTTGGCGACGTTCGGGTGGGAATGGCGGGCGATGGGCGGGAGTGTTGCTCCGGTGGTTGCAGGTGGAGGAGGCGTGCCTGGGATCGGGACTGGGGTGGTGGAGGCAGAGTCAGGTGCGGGAGCCGATCTTGCCTGGCAAGTATGGCTTGCCCGGTGGTGTCCTTACCTTACGGTGGGTTGGATGGTTGGGGTCGTATTTTATTCGGGAAGACTCTTGCTCAGCGGGTTCGAATTGGGGCGGATGCGGCGGATCGAGGAGGCAGAAGCCTCCGGCAGGATGAGTCCGTCTTCAGAGGGGGTTCGGGGGCTTTTGGATCTTGTGCAGCGGCGGATGGGCGTTCGGAGATATGTGCAACTGCTGGTCACCGAGCGGGCAGCTGAGCCGATGACTTTTGGATTTTTGAAGGCGGTGGTTGTATTGCCGCTGCAGTATGCGAGTCAGATACCTACCGATCAATTGGAAATGATCCTTGCGCATGAGGTGGCGCATATCCTGCGGCGGGACTACCTGGTGAACCTCGTGCAGAGTGTTTTTGACGCCTTGTTGTTCTTCAATCCCTGTTTCCGGATGATCTCTGCGATAGTGAGGGAAGAGCGGGAGTATTGTTGTGATGACCTGGCGGCAGCGGCTGTCGGCGGGGAGGAGCGAATGGCGATTGCGTTGACGAATCTGCGGCTGGTGCGGAGTGGGTTGGCGTTGGGGCTGTCGGTGACGCCGTCGAAGGGATCCTTTTACCGGCGGGTAACAAGGTTGATCGAGCCGGTGAAGCGGCCGGGGTTTTCGGTGCGGGCTGCTTTGTTTGGATTGTTGGGGGCTTTTGTCGTGGTTGTCGTGTTGTCGCAGTGTTCGCGGAGCGTCATTGCGCGGGATACGATGCCGACGGCGTCAGACCGGATCGGGACGGTGCTTGAAGATAACCAGGCGGGGTATAAGGAAGTGGTTTATAATTACACCAGGGGAGGGCAGGTCCATGATATTTTTATGGTGAAGACGCAGAAGGAAGCGACGCCCTTGTATGGCTACCTGGACGGGGTTCGGCTCGATCAGGAACGGATGGATATCATTGTGAAAATGTTGAAGAGTCAGCGTGAAGTGAACGTGGTGTACGTGCGTGGGCGGCGGGATGCGGAGTTAAAAGAGGACGAGCCAATGGCGAAAATCGTCCCCGATTCGTTAGGATCGATCGAAAAGGAGATCAAAGTAAGGGCGGCAGAGGGAAAGGATACGGCTGAGCTGGTCAAGATCCGGGTGCGGTTTATCAAGGAGCAGGTGGAGTCGGCGATGAGTGAATACAAGCAGGAGGTCCGGAATATTCCATTTGGGGTGGAGCAGCATGAGTTACTGACGAGGATCATCACGAACAACGCCTATTCGCCGGAGGACCGGCGTCAGTTGAATGAGCTGATCCGGAAGCGGGGGCTGGACGAGGTGCGGGTGGAAGGTAAAGTGATCAAGGATTAGAGATCTCGAAGTCGGCGAGCAGGTTGGTATCGGGGTCGGCGGTGATCGTGGTGGGTTTTTCGACGAAGGGTATTTCGGCGTGGGTGGTTTTGTGACTGATGTCGATGCGCTGGACGACGCCGTCGAGGCTGAGCTCGAGGGGGAAGGTGTAGATGTGTGGACCTGTCTGGATGCAATCAATGAGAATGGCTTTTTTGTCGGGGTCATATTTCCAGGAGATCGTGAGGTGGGGGTGGCCGGGAGTGTTGAGCCATTGATGAAAGAAGGTATGGAGGTCTTTTCGGCTGACTGTTTCCATTACTTTTTCGAAATCGGCGCTGGAGGCGTTCTTATTGCGATAAGTAGCGTAGTATGTCGAGATGCCTTTCCAGAAGGCCTGTTCGCCGATCGCACGGCGGAGCATATGGAGGACCCAGCCGCCTTTTTCATAGCTGTTGGGATTGAGGAGCTCCATGTAGTCGTTTTTTACGGTGGTATCGACGATGGCTGTAAGGCGGCGTTTTTCGAAGGCGATGACCTTTTTCCGGTCGGCCTGGAGGTTTTTTTGGAGGGTGTCGATGCCGTATTTATTTTCCAGATAGCAGAGGGTCATGTAGGTGGCGAAGCCTTCGCTTAGCCAGAGGTGTTGCCATTGGGTTTCGGTGGCTGCATCGCCAAACCACTGGTGGGCGATCTCGTGGGCCATAAGGGATTCCACGCCGGGGGAGCCTACGGAGCCTGCGAAATAGAAGATGGCGCTGGCATTTTCGAGTCCACCGAAGCGGGTCTTTGACTGGACATTGCCACATTTTTCGAAGGGATAAGGACCGATGTGCGTGATATAGAAGGGAAGGATGTCGAGGGCGTAAGCGTAGCTTTTGAATCCTTGTTCCTTGTTCTCCTGATAGACATAGTTCCAGACCGGGACGCCCATGGCATCGCCGGGATGGTCGACGGCGAAGTCTGCGACGCCTATGACCATTACTTTTGGCGAGAGCGGGTCGGATTCGACCCAGCGGGTGAGTTTTCGGTGATCTGAGATGGCTTCCTCTCCCTTGAGTGCGCCGTTGGCTACGACGGTGTAGTGGTCGGGTGCCGTGATGTTGAAGGCAACGGTCGCTTTGTCGGAGGGATGGTCGACACAGGGCAGCCAGTTATGGGCGCGGTTGGGCCAGTTATCGCCGAAGAAGCCGCGGCTGCCGAATTTATTCTTAGAAATGATGAGTCCGTCGGCGGGGATGCCTTGGTAGTTGATGGTATAGGTGTGTTGGGTGCCGGGTGTTCCGGCGGAATGGATAACCAAGCGCTCGTTCTCCTGCGTGAATTTTACCGGGGCGCCGGCCTCGGTGATATTTGTGACGGTCATTCCTTTGCCTTCGGCGTTCTTTTTTGTCAGGTCGAGGCTGAATTCGGGAGCCTTTTCCCGGAATTCGAGCGTGACGGCAGCGGCGCCCTGGATGGCGTTGTTGCTGTCGGTCAGTTGGAGCGAGAAATCATAATGCTGGACGTCGATGGTCCTGTTGTAGGGTTGTGCGTGGAGCCGGGTACAGAAGAGTAGGACGAAGAAGGTCAAGGGAATTAGTTTGGTCATGATGACAGTTTGTTGAGATCGAATGGAAGTTTGCGGATGCGTTTGCCGGTGGCGGAAAAGACGGCATTTGCGAGGGCCGGCGCTACAGGAGGCAAGCCGGGTTCGCCGACGCCTTTGATAACGGAACCGCCTTCGGCGAGGATGTGTACTTCCACTTTCGGCATTTCGTTGATCCGCAGCATGCGGTTATTGTGAAAATTGGATTGAACCGATTTCCCGCCTTCGAAGTGGATACCATCTTTTGTTGCGGCTACGATGCCCATTACAATGGCGCCTTCGACCTGGGCTTTTACCATGTCGGGGTTGACGACCGTTCCCAGATCGATGACGGAGATGACCTTTTCGATCTTTATACCGCCTTCTTTGCGGGTGGAGACCTCGATCACGTTGGCTGCGAGGCCGGCGAAGAATTCATACTGGGCTACGCCGCGGCCCCAACCTTTCGGCAGCGGGCGGTTCCATTTGGCGACCTCTTTCAGCTTTGTCAGTACGCGTTTTGTATCGGAGTCCTTTGTCAGCAGATCCAGGCGAAACTGCAGCGGATCTTTTTTTGCCGCGTGGGCCATTTCGTCGATGAAGCATTCGTGTGCGAAGGCGAGGGTGCTGCTGGTGACGGAACGCCAGGGTTGCATCGGGATATGAATATCCGCGAAGACATAGGCGTTCTTCATGTTCGGGATCTCGTATTTCTGATCGCTGATGCCTTCGGTCATGGAGCGATCGGGTTTCGTCTTATCGTATTTGGCGGACTTGGTGGCGTTGATCGAGGGTGAAATGACCTTGTGCTGGAAGGCGAGGGCCTTTCCGTCGGGAGTGATGGCGCCTTTCATGGCGGAGAAGGTCATGGGCCGGAAGGGACCGAGCTGGATATCGTCTTCGCGGGTCCAGATGACCTTGACGGGCTTGCCGATGGTTTTCGAGAGGCCCGCGGCTTCGCCAGCGTAGTCGGCTGCGAGTCTGCGACCGAAGCCACCGCCGAGGAAGGAGATATGTGCTGTGATATTGTCCTGTGGGATGCCGAGGGTTTCGGCGAGCTCGCGTTTTACGATACCTGCGCCCTGAACGGAGGTCCAGATGTCCACTTTATCGTCTTCCTGCCAATGAGCGAGGCAGTTCATGGGTTCCATGGTTGCGTGGGCGACGACGGGTGTCTCGTAGAGTGCTTCGAGTTTATGTTTATCGTCGGCTTCGGCCATGGCTTTGTCGAATTCGCCGCTATCGTGAGCGATGAGACCGTCGGTGGCGGCGAGATCGCGGAGATGTTGTTCGTAGGCGGTGGTGGTGAAGGTGTCGAAACCCTGGTGGTCCCATTGTACTTTCAGGGCCTTGCGGCCTTTAAGGGCGGCCCAGTAGTTCTCGGCGATGACGGCCACCCCTTCATAGCGATTCTTGCCCAGGACGCGTTCCGCTTTTACCGTTTTGATAACGCCTTTGACCTGCAGGGTAGCGGTGTCGTCGTAGCTGACGAGTTTGCTGCCGAATACGGGGCTGCGTTCGACCGAGGCATAGACCATGCCGGGGAGTTCCATATCGATACCATAAACGGCGCGGCCGGTGACCTTCAGGGGGATGTCGAGGCGGGGCATCGATTTGCCGAGGATCGAGAAGTCTTTTGGATCTTTCAGTGTGGGATTGGCGGGTACTTCGAGGGTGGAGGCGGCGGCAACGAGGTCGCCGTATGTTGCTGTTTTGTTTGTGGGTTTGTGAGTGATGGTTCCGTTCGCGGCGATGCATTCTTCGACGGGGACGTTCCATTGTTTTGCGGCGGCGGTGCGGAGCATTTCTTTTGCGGCGGCGCCTACTTTTCTCAGGTTTGCGTAGCTACCGCGGACGGAGGAGCTGCCGCCGGCGGACTGGCCGGGAATATTTTTCTGGCCGTTGCTGGTGACGATGGTGACGGCGTCGAGAGAGACTTCCAGTTCTTCTGCGATGAGGGCGGGGATGGATTGATAAGTGCCCTGGCCCATTTCGGGTTTGGGGTTGATAATGGTGATCTTATTGGAGGGTTCGATGATTATGTAGGGGGTGATGTTGGCGGTTTCGGCTGTGCCGGTTTCGGCGAGATCGCCGAGTAAGGTCGGAGGCAGATCGGCGGCATGGAATTTTGTGATGGCGGCTTCCGCTTCGGTGGTGGTCGCGATGCCGAGGATGAGGGCCAGGCCGGAGAGGCCGGTATGTTTGAGGAATTCGCGGCGAGCGATCTTATTTGTGGACATGTGAGGATGCTTTAAGAGTGGGTGAGCGATTTCTGCAAGCTGGCCGGGGGTGTTTGAGTGCCGGCGGCCCGATGGATGGCTTTCCGGATGCGGTCGTATGTTCCGCAGCGGCAGATGTTGCCCTGCATGGCGACGTCGATGTCCGTATCGGTCGGTTTTGGAGTCCGGTGCAGCAGGGCTACTGCGCTCATGATCTGGCCCGACTGGCAATAGCCGCATTGGGGGACCTGTTCTTCGATCCAGGCATTCCGGATCTTTTCTGCCTGTGGATTGCCGGTCAGTCCTTCGATGGTCGTGATCTTCTGGCCTGCTACCGCGGAGACAGGGATGCCGCAGGAGCGGACGGCCGATCCTGCGAAATGGACGGTGCAGGCTCCGCATTGGGCGATGCCGCAGCCGAACTTCGTCCCTTTCAGACCCAACAGGTCGCGGAGCACCCAAAGCAAGGGCATATCGGCCTCGGCGTCCACCTGAACCGACTTATTGTTAACGGTAAAAGTGTAGATTGCCATAGCGTAGAATTTGCTATAAATATACCACATATTTATCCTACTTTTATCTTACTCAATAATTCGTTAGTGTGCCTGAATATTTGAATTGCCCGAATTGGTTCCACCGGCTCCCCTCCATCTATAAGCTGCTCATCAGTTTTTGTGTCGCCACGATCATTTCCGTGTGTTTATCGTCGGTAAAGATGGAAGGAATGACGAGGATCATGATCGGGTGGGACTGTTTCAGTGTGTGTATGATCGTCATCAGTACGGTTATCTTTTCCAGCATGCGACCGAGGCAGATCAGGGTGCTCGCCAAGCAGGAGGATGCCGGGCGGATCGTGGTATTCATTATCGTATTGGTTGCCACGCTGGGGAGTTTGCTGGGGGTGTTGCTTTTACTGCAGAATAGGGAGCAGTGGTTGTTGAGCAAGGGATTGGAGACGACGATCTATATTACCGGGGTTATTTGCAGCTGGGTGTTGTTGCATACGATGTTTGCGTACCGGTATGCGTTGTTGTATTATGGGGAGCACCCGCTGGATCCGGATATCCACACGGTAGGGTTGCAGATCCCGAATGAGTTGTGGCCGGATTATCTTGACTTTGCCTATTTTTCCTTTGTGATAGGGATGACCTTCCAGGTGTCCGATATCGAGATCTCATCGCGGACGATCCGCAGGGTGGCTCTTGTGCATGGGCTGCTTTCTTTTCTTTTTAATACGGTGATCGTAGCGTTAACGATCAATGTTGTCGTCGATCTGAAGGCGTAGTTTACCTGAAGCGATCGGAGATGGTGTAGGCGACTTTGTCATTGAGGCGGAGGAAGACTGCTGCGTTGATCTTGCGGATGTGGCGGCGGCGGTGTCCGGCGAGGAGGCGGCCCTGGTTGTCGAATAATTGCGGTTGCTGGAAGTAGGCGAGGATGTAATATTTTTTGTTGACGAAGGGGGAGTTGACGGCGCGGGGCCAGAGGGAGAGGTAGATGAGGGAATGTCGTTGTTCTTCGGAATAGTAGTCGAGCTTGTCGATCCAGGTGCAGTTCATGTCGCGCATGCGGGTGATGAGCCAGTCGATGGGGTGGGGCTCGTAGCCGTATTTCACGAGGGTGTCTTCGAGGCGGGATTCGCCGACGCGGTATTCATAGATATAAGTAAGGGTATCGGTGATGAGTTCGAGGGAGACGCGGTCGAAAGGCCGATCGGTAAATTCTATGGAGAAGGGTTTTTTGTTGTAGGCGCGGCGATAGGTGTCTTCGATGCTGTCGAGGGTGGGAGAGCGCCGGTGGTAGAACCTGGTGATGTTCAGTTTGGCGCAGGAGGTGCCCGCGGTTACCAGGATGGCGAATACCAGGATGAGATAGTATGGAGTGGTGGTTCTCATGAGTTTTGAGGTGGGGTGCAGTGGCTGATGCCGAAGATGATCTTTTTCAGAAATTTGAGATGTACCTGTCGCAGGGTGCGGCCGCCATAGTCCCAGTAGACGAATTCGACACGGTCGCCGTCGCCAGGGATGCGGCTGATCCTTTCCAGCACGATGAAGTGGGTCGGGAGGCTTGTTCTGAACTTATTGTGATCCTTCTTGTGAAGATAGAGGTTGTTGACATAGAGATAGGTGGTACCTGACTGCAGGCATTTGGTGAGGTAGCCATAGAGGTCGGGGACGTGGGCGCGGATGAGGTCCGAGCCGTGGGCTTCCACTTCCCAGCTGAGCATCTGGCGGATCATACGGTTGAACTTGCCGTAGTTGCAGGCGGCCCAAAAGGTGTTTTCGGAGCCGGGATGAAAACGGCGGGTGAAGAAGTTGAGATAACTGCGGAAGTGATCGGCGAGCATGAGGAACCAGAGCTGGTCGGCGGGACGGATATCGAGGATGCCTTTGAACCGGAGGGTTCCCGCGGCGACGTGGATCGAGGGCGAGGGGTTGAAAGGGATCTTGTTCCAGGATGCTTTTCCTTCGAGATAGAGGGTGATCATGAACCGGGTGTACAGTAGTGGGTCTTCCTGCAGAGGAAGGTAGGAGAAGGCGGCATAGCCGCAGAAATTGGTGTTGCTACCCTGATAGATCTTCAGCGGCTCCTTTATGTTGGCAATGAGGTTCTCGATGAAGAGGCGGCCTTTGATATTGGGCCACCAGGAGCTGGAGTCGGGTATTTTTGTGTCTTTTATGAGATCGAGGGCTTGTTGGCGGGTGGAGAGGTGTTGTAAGGTGTCGGCGGGGAGACGCCAGAGGGTATCGTTGGGCGTTGCTAGAGCCGGGAATGCCGTTAATGACAGAATGATCAGAACAAAAGCTAAACAGAGGTTGGGATTCTTCATGCGGGGCGCTACAATTACCGCACTAATATAACGATTCCTTTTCGATAGGCGATCCCGCAGGCGGTAGCAGCCTTGATCTGATAAATATAGGCACCGGCCGGTTGGGGCGTCCCGTTGAAGAAGCCGTCCCAGCATTGCTGCGGGTCTTTGGTATAAAAGACTCTTACTCCCCAACGATTAAAGACCTCCATTTCCAGGGAAGTAATATGTCCCCAATATTTCAGGCCGAAGCAGTCGTTGTTGCCATCGTTATTGGGGGAGAATGCCGAGGGTACCGGGTATTTGCTCAGCGCTTCGGTGTTGTCGACTTTTACCAGGATCGAGTCGATGGTCGAGCACCGATTGGCATCGGTGCCTTTTACGTAGAACATAGTGGACTGCAGGGGATCCACTACTGGTTGCGAGGAGTTGAGATCGGTGATGCCGGGTTCCGAGAGCCATTGATAGCGGAGTGCGCCGGTGACGGAAAGGGTCGTCTGACCTCTTGTACAGTCGATGGGATTGGAGCTGCTGATCGAGAGGGTGGGTAGCGGGCGAACGGTGACCGGCAGGTCGAAGGATTGGCTGAGGAGGCAGATATCATCGCCGACGGTCACCTTATAGTCGGTGGAAGCGTCGGGTGTGACCAGGATCGAAGAGGTGTTGCCCAGTGGCTGACCGCCGGCATCGGTCCATGTGTACGTGTCGCCGCCGGAGGCTGAGAGGCGGAGGGTGTCGTTGAGACAGATGGAGGACTTTGTTGGCGTGGCGGTGAAGACCGGGAGCGGATGGACTGTAACGTCGACGGAATCGATGGCGGTGCATCCGTTGGCGCCAGTGACGTGGGCATAATATTTTGTCGATGCCGCCGGGGTTGGGGTGATCGAAAAACCAGTGGCCGTAAAATTCGGATCCGAGGATGTCCAGTTGTAATTTATTCCACCAGATGCCTGTAGCGTGATGGGTTTACCCTGGCAAATGGTGGCATCGGGGGTGATGGCAGGTACCGGCATTTGCTTTACTGTCAGTGCAACAGAGGCTGTGGACTGACAGTTAAACTGGCTTGTGGCAGTGACGGTATACGTTGTAGTGGCGGCCGGGCTTGCCAATGGAGATTGGGCTTGTGGATCGGAGAGGCCAGCGGCGGGTTGCCACTGAAAATTGGCGGGCTGGCCGGAGGTTGTGGTCAAGGGGATGCCCGGCTGGCCGCAAAGAGTTGTGTCCGAGCGGGTCCGGACATCGGGTAGAGGATTAACCGTGATGGTTACCGAGGCGGTGGATGGGCAGCCGTTACCGCCCGTGGCCGTCAACGTATAAGTGGTTGTGGCGGCAGGAGTGGCTACCGGACTGGCAGCGGTTGGGTCATCCAGACCGGCGGAGGGCGCCCAGCTATAGCCAGAGAGGACGTCCGGTGTTGTGAAGGAGAGCGGGGCCGAGCTGCCGGCGCAGACTGCTGTCGATGGTGAAAGCGTCAGATTGGGGGCAGGATTGACGGTGATCGTGACGGAGGCGATGGACTGACAGGCCTGCAGGTCGGCGGCCGTGACGGTATAGGTCGTCGTTGTTTGCGGCGATGCTTGCGGATTTGGGATGGCCGGATTATCGAGACCCAGGGCCGGCGACCAGGTATAGGAGTTGCCACCACCCGCCTGCAAGGGAGTCGACTGTCCATTACAGATGGTTACCGCCGGGGAGATGGTGGCTGTAAAAGGGGTACATAGGGCTGCGGACAGGACGAAGTAGTCTTCTACTTCGCCATCCGGCGCGAATCCTGTAGCCTGCCGGGTGGCGGCCTGATTGGAAGAGAGGCGAAAGCGAAACCCATATCCTGTCGCGGTGCCTACCGGAAGATAAGCCGGCAGGCCGGTCCATGTGAGCGTAGCTGCTGTTGCATTATTGGGGATGACGCTAGTGACGGATTCACCGGCATCGAAGGTGCCGTTGCGATTATAATCGAACCAACCTGTGAGCCAGGCGTCGCTTCCCGTTGTGTTATGTACAACCAGATTTACGCTATAAGAGCCGCTGTGGTCGTATACCGCGAAAGAGCTTACTCCTTCTTCGTCGACGCCGATGGCATTGTCGTCCGTGTATTGGATGGGGTCTGCGTCACCGGGTACCGAGCCGATCATGAGGGTCGGTGTCTGTACGAGGGCAGGCAGGGGCGCCAGATAGTTGCAGGGATTTTGGATGGTGTAGCCCAGCTGATGTTGGGCGTAGCCATAGGACGCGGGCAGATCGCCGCGGTCTTCCGCGGAGAGGATGCCGATGGCGATGGACATTCCGCCTGTTGTGGTTGCATGGTCGAGGGTCACGTCCAGCTTCATTGGGGTCAGGCCGGGAGATTGAGTCGTGATGATGGGGTTCTGGCCTTCCTGTGCATTTCCATCGAAGGTATTTTGGATGGATACCGTGTTTGTGCCGCAGCCTGTGAGCGGATCGGTGGTCTGGGCAGAGTTGCGGAAAAGGGCCATTGTTTGCCAGGGGCTGCCGTTGGTAGTGAAGGTGGTCGTTTCCCCGGTCCAACTTGCTTCCGCATCTGCGGTGATGAGGTTGAAACCTACGGGGGAACCATTCCGGGTGGCGGAGACGGTCATCGTGAATTTCAGGACGCCGGTTCCCGTCGGGCCGTCGTACAGGGAGGGGAGGATGGTAGGGTCGGAAAAGTCATAAAGCAGGTGGAGCATCGCGCCGAAGTAAGTGTTCATCACTGCGGGAACGGGTTCGCGGGTTATCGCATTTGAGAAGGTAACGGTAATGGACAAGCCGTCGTCCGTGGTGAAGGTTTTTGTTGCCCCGTTGGTGATTTTTACGCCAGCCCAGTTGAGCCACCAGATCTGGGATTTGAGGGCGCCGGTTCCCAGATCGGCATGTTGTGCGAAGGCTGGTATTAACAGGAGAAGCAGGAAAAGGCTTAGGAGCAGTCGGCGGGGCATGGTCGAAAGAAACAAAAAAATGTACATTTATGCAAGTGTTGGAAATGAGCGCATTGCGTTAAATGGTGGGAATGTAACTTTTTAGGGGAGTGGATCGTCCTAATCATGCCATGCAACAAAACCTTTCACTGTTGCGTCTCTTAACCATCATTGCAAAATTCACATTATGAAAAAAGTATTGTTATTGCTAGCCTGTGGATATCAGGTGTTTGCGCTGCAAGCGCAGCCTAAGGACCGGGAACCCTATCTACAAAAAAGTTTTGCCCGGGGGGCTGTTCATGCGATTGAAGTGGAGACTTCCGGAGGGAATATTTCGGTTATGGGAACTACGACGGGGGATGCCCGGGTGGAGGTGTATGTGCAGGGAGATAATGGCCGGTGGAATCTGAGCAAGGATGAGATACAGAAGAAACTGGATGAGCAGTATGATCTGGAGGTGGGGCTGCAGGGGGATAAACTGGTGGCTGTGGCCAGGTCCAAGCGCAATTTCAATAACTGGCGGCATGGGGTTTCTATTTCGTTCAGGGTGTTCACTCCCGTGGAAGTCAGTTCGCATATCCGCACCAGCGGTGGCAATCTCGATCTGAAGAATCTTACGGGGAATGAGAATTTCCAGACGAGCGGTGGGAATATTACGGTGGATCACCTGGCTGGAACTGTCTATGGACGTACCAGCGGTGGGAATGTATCCGTTGCCGATAGTCATAATGATATCGACCTCGAGACCAGCGGCGGTAATATGGATGCTCTCCGTTGCGAAGGGAAAATCCGCCTGGGGACCAGCGGAGGAAATGTCGGATTACGCGATGTGAAGGGGACCATCCGGGCGACGACTTCGGGCGGCCAGGTGGACGGCGGTCAGATAAGCGGAGAAGTGCAGGCGCATACGTCGGGCGGGAATATCGATCTTAGCGATGTGGCCGGCAGCCTCGAGGCTTCGACCAGCGGTGGAAATATCCATGTGAATTTCCTGTCGGCGACAAAATATGTCGATCTGTCCAATTCCAGCGGAGATATTACGGTGACGCTGCCGAGTGGTCAGGGAATGGACCTGCGGATCAGCGGCGAGAGGATCCACACCACGGCCATGAATAATTTCCGGGGTGATCAGGATGAACATCATATCCGTGGGACGTTGAATGGGGGTGGGATACCCGTGAAACTGGACGGAAATGGAGGCAGTGTGCATGTGAGTTTTAAGTAATAAGGATATTATTAGTTGGACGGCCCCGGTTGCAACCGGGGCTTTTTGTTATATTGGTCCAATGAAACAATTTGTCATAGCGATATTATTTTCGGGCATGACCGTTATCGGACATGCGCAGACTACCATTGTCCGGGACCCCGAGATCGAGGCGATGGTAAAGGAAGTGAATGCGGATAGTCTTCAGTCGTATATCAAGGGCATGGTTGCCTTTGGTACGAGGAGTACGGTAAGTTCGGTCACGGATAAGAAAAAAGGCATCGGGGCGGCGCGCAACTGGGTGCTCAGCAAATTCCAACAATGGGCGGCGGCATCCGGCGGCAGGCTGACTGCCTTTGTCGATACGACGACCTATGCGGCCGATGGGAGAAGAGTAAAGGAACCGATCAATCTCGGAAATACGGTAGCCACGCTCAAGGGGACCGATCCCAACGACAGCCGCATTTTTATCATCAGCGGTCACCTCGACAGCCGGCGTACGGATGTGATGGATGGGACCAATGATGCGCCCGGGGCCAACGATGACGGCAGTGGAAGTGCGGCGGTGATGGAGTGTGTCCGGGTGATGAGCAGGCATTCCTTCCCGGCAACGATCATTTTTGTAACGGTGAGCGGTGAGGAGCAGGGATTGCTGGGAGCCACCTATATGGCCAAGAAGGCAAAGGCCGCCAACTGGAATATCGAGGCGGTGCTGAACAATGATATCATGGGCAGCAATAACAGCAATGAGACGAATATCATCAATAATACCCAGGTGAGGGTCTTCAGCGAGGGCCTTCCGGGATATGATCTGGACAAGGCGGCGAAGAATATCCGGCAGTTGGGATTGGAGAATGATGGAAAGGCGAGGCAGCTGGCCCGATATGTAAAAGAGGTGGGAGAGCGATATGTGGACAATCTTGAAGTGATGCTGATCTACCGGAATGACCGATTCCTGCGGGGCGGGGATCATACGCCGTATGTCGAAAACGGATATGCCGCGGTGCGGATCACGGAGATGAATGAGAACTATAATCATCAGCACCAGGATGTCCGGACGGAGAAGGGGGTTGCCTATGGGGATCTGGCAGAGTTCATGGATCTTGAATATTTGAGAAAGAATACGGCGATGAATCTGGCCAACCTGGCCAATCTGGCCAAGTCGCCTTCGATGCCGCAAGAGGTGAAGGTGGAGGTGCGGAATCTCACCAATGGAACTCAGTTGTCGTGGAAGGCGCCGGCGGCGGGGCGGGTTAAGGGTTATTATTTATTGATGCGGGAGACGACGAGTCCGGTATGGCAGAAGAAGATGTTTATTTCGGGGACGGAGGCGAATGTGCCGTATTCGAAGGACAATTATTTTTTTGCGGTCCAGTCGGTGTCGGAGACTGGGAATGAGGGGCTTCCGGTGGTGCCGGTGCCGGGGCGGTGACGGGTGGTGTAACATTCGGTAAGAGTTGGGCGTCCTAAGCTCACAACTATTCCTCATGCTACGTAACTACTTCAAAACGGCGCTGCGCAATCTTTGGAAGTATAAGGGGTTTTCCGCCATTAACATTGTTGGCCTGGCCATTGGCCTGGCAACCGGTCTGCTGATCCTGATCTTTGTGATGGATGAGCTGAGCTATGATCAATTCAATAAGAATGCCGACCGGATTTACCGATTGGACGGGGAGATCAAGTTTGGCGGGAATCATTTTATCCTTGCTGTGGCACCGGCTCCGGCGGGCCCGACGGTGTTGCGGGAGTATCCTGAGGTGATGAAGGAGGTGCGATTTCGGGGGAACGGGGGACGGCTGGTGAAGAAGGGAAACCAGAATATCAGGGAAGAGTCGGTGATCATGGCGGATTCTACCTTGTTCGACGTGTTCTCGCTGCCGATGATCGCCGGTGATCCGCATACGGCGTTGAAGGAGCCCCGGAGTGTGGTGCTGACGGAGAAGATGGCCCTGAAATATTTTGATGGGACGAACGTCGTCGGGAAGACCCTGATGATCAATGATTCGGTGCCGTACAAGGTGACGGGGGTGATCAACGAGATCCCAGCGCAAAGTCATTTTCATTTTGACTTTTTTCTATCGCTGTCGGAATCGGAGGAGGCCAAGCGGACCGATGACGGGTGGCTGAGCAATAATTTCAATACCTATCTGGTGTTGCGGGAGGGAACGGATGCGAAGAAATTCGAGGCGAAGATGAATCAGGGGCTTATCGTGAATCACGTCGCCCCGCTGGTGCATGCGGCCGTGAATATCTCGATGGAAGACTTTTACAAGTCGGGGAATATGCTCCAGTTCCAGCTTACACCGCTGACATCCATCCATTTGCATAGCAATAAAACGGCGGAACTGGATGCCAATGGCAATATCCAGTACGTTTATATCTTTTCGGCGATAGCGGTTTTCATTCTACTGATCGCTTGTGTAAATTTCATGAATCTGTCGACGGCCCGGAGCGCCAACCGGGCCAAGGAGGTCGGGATCCGGAAGGTGCTGGGGTCGCTGCGCGGGAATCTTATCTGGCAGTTTATTATGGAGTCCGTGTTGATCAGCTTTATCGCCATGGTGCTGGCGATAGGGCTTGCGTATTTGTTATTGCCGGTGTTCAACCAGCTATCCGCCAAACATATGGAGATCGGGCTTTTTTCGAGGCCGTGGTTGCTGCCTTCGATGGTGTTGCTGATGTTGGTCGTCGGGTTGCTGGCGGGCAGTTATCCGGCCTTTTTCCTCTCCGCCTTCCGGCCTATATTGGTGTTAAAGGGGAGTATGTCGGCGGGATTCAAAAGCAGCTGGCTGCGGAATTCGCTGGTGGTCTTTCAATTCGGCATCTCTATTTTTCTGATCGTCGGGACGACGGTGATCTACCGGCAGTTGAGCTATATCCACAGCCGGGAGCTTGGGTTCAACCGGGAGCAGGTGCTGATCGTGAATAATCCCTATGTGTTGGGCGACGGGGCGAAGGCCTTTAAGGATAAACTTTTGAATTTGCCGGGTGTACAAGGGGCGACCCTTACCGGATATTTACCGACCTCGGATAACCGCAATGATGATGCGATCTTTTTGTCGCCTGACCTGGACATCAAGAAATCGATCAGTATGCAGACATGGCCGGTGGATGATCATTATATTCCGGTATTGGGGATGAAGATGGTGGAGGGAAGGAATTTTTCGAAGGACTTTTTGACGGATTCGACTGCCGTGATCGTGAACGAGGCGGCGGTGAGGTTGATGCAGGGGCGAAAGCCGTTGGAGTCGAGGCTTTATGAAATAGACGATATCAAGACGAAGAAGGTGAAGGAGTATCATATTGTCGGGGTGGTGAAGGACTTCAATTTCAACTCTCTTCGTCAGGTGGTCACCCCGGTGGTGCTTTTCCTGCAGCGGGATTACGGCCGGCTTGCCTTGCGGGTGAGTACGACAAATATCCATCAGCTTACCGGCCAGATCGAAAACGAGTGGCGAAGGATGGCGCCGTCTCAGCCGTTCAGTTATAATTTTATGGATGAAGAGTTCGATAATATCTACCGGAGTGAGCAGCGGATGGGCGGGATCTCGCTTTCGTTCTCGTTGCTGGCGATCTTTATAGCCTGTCTGGGATTGTTCGGGCTAACGGCGTATGCGGCCGAGCAGCGGACGAGGGAGATCGGGATCCGCAAGGTGCTTGGGGCTTCGGTGACGGGGATCATCCGGTTGTTGTCGCGGGACTTTCTACGGCTGGTGGTGGTGGCTGCTATTGTTGCGTTCCCGCTGGCGTGGTGGGCGATGCATAGTTGGTTGCAGGATTTTGCTTACCGGATCACGATCGGGTGGGAGGTCTTTGCCGTGGCGGCGGGGATCTCGGTGGGGATCGCGTTGCTGACCGTGAGTTTCCAGGCTGTGAAGGCGGCGTTGGCGAATCCGGTGAAGAGCTTAAGAAGCGAATAGCTGAGGGACGGCTACGTAAAAGGGAGTGATCTTTTTCATAGTGCTAAAAATACGATGGAATCCCCTATCTTAATGGGCAAATTTTAGCTATGACCAGGTGTTTTTTACCGGCTTTGCTGCTTTGTTTCAGTCTCTGCGGCATGGCACAGAAAAAGATCGTTGTTTATCAGTCCGATTTTGGATTAAAGGATGGTGCGGTGTCGGAGATGAAGGGGGTGGCGATGGGTGTCTCGCCGGATCTGAAGCTTTTCGATCTTACGCATGAGATCCCAGCGTACAATATCTGGGAGGCGGCTTACCGGCTGCAGCAGACTGTGCCGTACTGGCCGGCGGGGACGGTGTTTGTCTCCGTGGTTGATCCGGGTGTCGGGACGTCGAGGAAGTCGGTAGTATTGCTGACGAAGACCGGGCAATATATCGTGACGCCGGATAATGGGACGTTGACATTAGTGGCTGAGTTGTTGGGTATTGCCGCTATCCGGGAGATCGACGAGGCGGTGAACAGGCGAAAGGATTCGAAGAAATCTTATACATTTCATGGCCGCGACGTGTATTCCTATACGGCGGCGAGGCTTGCGGCGGGGGTGATCGGCTTTGAACAGGTTGGTCCGCTGTTGGCGAAGCAGGAGGTGGTATCGTTGCCGTATCAGCATGCGGTGATGGAAGGATCGGTGATCAAGGGAACGATACCGGTGTTGGATGTTCAATACGGAAATGTATGGACGAATATTCCGGCGGAGTTGTTTCAAAAATTGGGAGTGAAGTTCGGCGAGGTTGTGGCGGTGCGGATCTTACATGGAGGGCAGGAGGTTTATCAGGGCGAGATGCCTTATACCGAGACGTTCGGATCAGTGGAATTGGGTAAACCGCTGACCTATCTGAATAGTCTGTTACAATTATCGTTTGCGTTAAATCAAGGGAATTTCGCGGCTAAATATGTGATTGCCAGCGGGGGTGAGTGGACGGTAGAGGTTCGGAAGAAATAGTCGACGGAGGTGTTACAGGTAGAGCTGAACCATATGCCGCCAATAGCGGGCTTTGTGGGATTCGCCGTCCCAGAGGTGGAGGGCATTCCAGATGCCTTTATTCCAGAGGGCATTGCTGAGGGCTTTGTTGTTTTCGAGGAAGACGTCCCGTTCGCCAACGACAAGGATGATCTCCATGGATTTTAACAGCGCGATCAATTGGGGGTCGGCAAGATTCGGGATGTACCGGCCGGGCATATTGAAATAAATATTTTCGTCGACGTAGCCATCGAAGAGGTCGTCAAAATGTTCCATGGAAGTGGTCAGATCGTAGCGGCCGCTGAGTCCGACCATTTTATGGAAGAGGGTGGGATATTTGAAGGCGAGGTTGGCGGCATGATAGGCGCCGAGGCTGCAACCGGCGGCTATGACAGATGGATGGGGGTTGAGGTGTTGTACGAGGGGCAGGACTTCCTGCAGGACGTATTGTTCGTAATCGAGGTGGCGGGTGATACGTTGGGCGGGATGCAGGTCCTTTGCGTAGAAGCTTTCACGGTCGACGCTGTCGAGGCAATAGACCTGGATGATCCCGGATTCGATCTTTTTGCGGAGGGCGTCGATGACCTGCCAGTCTTCATAGTCGTAGAAGCGAGCGGTGCGAGTTGGGAAGAAGAGTACCGGGTCGCCGGCATGGCCGAAGACCAGCAGTTCCATATCTCTTCCGAGATGGTTGCTGAACCATTTGTAGTATTCGCGTTTCATGTAGGCTTCGCCGATAGGTATTGCAGAATGATCTCTTTCCATAAAGCATAGCCTTTGTCGTTGATGTGAAGTCCGTCAGGGTCAAGGAATTCTCTTTTCGGATAGCCGGCATTGTCGGTCATCCGGTGGTAGATGTCTATGAAATGCAGGTTGTTGGCCTGTCTTTTTATTTCGTCTTCGATGATCTTGTTGGTATAGCGGATGCTATCAACGATGTTCCAGCGGCTGATGCTGGGCTTGATGGAAATGAAGGCGAGGGGTATGTCGCCAAAGCGCTGGCGGGTGCGGGAAACCAGTTGTTGAAAAAAAATGAATACCTCTTCGGGGTGGCGGCCATCGCCGAGATCATTGTCGCCGGCGTAAACGATGATCGACGCCGGGTTGAAGGGGGATACGAGGCGATCGAAGAACCAGTCGCAGGCAGCAAGAGTGGAGCCGCCGAAGCCCAGGTTAACGGGATGATAACCTGCGAAGTCCTCGTTCAGACTTTCCCAGAGCCTGATGGAGGAGCTGCCGTAAAACAGCAGTTTTGGTTCGTAGGTAAGAGCCGTTCTTTCGTGTTCCAGCCTTTGCACCTCGTTTTCGTACCAGACCATATAAGGGGTTTGCTTGGGCAAAGATACCTGTTCGGTTCGAAAACCGTTGTGAAGGCGCGAATTGGTAAAATTAAGATAATCCGCTACTGGAGAAGGTGGGGCTGACTGTTGATCCGGGTTGTGTGGTGGTGGTCGATGCGGCCGAGAAGGGAAATGAGCTGGTGTTTTTCTTCGGGGGTGAGCGCGTCGAGGAATGTATTGTGGACGGGGCCGAGCTGGTGATTACCCTGCTGGAGGAGTTTTTTACCTTTATCGGTGATGCTGAGGAGGGCGGAGCGCCGGTCGTCGGGATCCGGGGTTTCGGCGATGAGGCCTTTTTGTGCCAGCCGTTTTGTGATCTCGACACCGGTGGAGTTTTCGATGAGGAGTTCGCGGCAGAGTTGTTTTTTATTGGGACGATTCATCATGGCCACCTGAAGCAGGGTAGCGAATTCAATGTCTTTTGTAAGACCCAGGGCCTTTACTATCGGTTTTGAAAAGAGGCGGAGGATGTTGTGGTTTCGGGCGATGAGGAGGGCACCGAGGGCTGTTTCGCGGGGTTCAGGTTTTGGTGACTGCGGTTTTGTAGTTGCCGGCTGTATGGTTTCCGCGCGTGGTTGCGCGTTTGCGAGGATCCATCTCGCAAAACCAGGGATATCGCCATCGGGATGTTCGCTGGTGTATTTCTCCCATTGCGACAGCAAGGGAATGACAGAGATCGCAACGCCGGCCATTAGAGCAATTTTGGTCCAAGATAGAGCAAATACAACAAATTTGGTATATTGGTCAAAATTTGACGCATGAAATATTTATTGGTGGGGTTATGGTTTTTTGTTGCTGGTGAGGTGATGGGGCAGTCGCCTGCTTTCGATTCGGGATTGGTGGTTGCCGAAGGCGCTATTCGTCCCGAGTTGGTTTCGCATCAATTTTCTTTTACGGAAGGGGCGGCGGTGGACCGGGCGGGGAATGTGTTTTTTACAGATCAGCCCAACAATAAGATATGGAAATACACGCTCGATGGGGAACTGGTGCTTTTTATGGATAGTGCGGGAAGATCGAATGGGATGTATTTCGATGCCGGCGGCAGGTTGGTGACCTGTGCCGACGAGCAGGAGCAACTGTGGTCGATAGGGCCGGACAGGAAGGTGAAGGTGTTGTTGAAGGATCTTGGCGGTCGGCGGCTTAATGGTCCCAATGATCTGTGGATCGATGGTAAGGGAGGGGTGTTTTTTACCGATCCGTATTATCAGCGGCCGTACTGGACGCGGACGCGTTCGGAGCTGGATGGGGAGAAGGTTTATTATTTGCCGCGAGGCGCCAGGCAGCCGGTGGTGGTGGCGGCGGATCTGAAGAAGCCGAATGGGATTGTGGGTACGCCGGATGGTAAGACCTTGTATGTGTCGGATATCGGGGATGGGAAGACTTATGCGTATACTATTGGCGCCGGTGGTCAGTTGTCGGGGAGAAGGTTGTTTTGTGCGCAGGGGTCGGATGGGATGACGCTGGATGAGCGCGGGAATTTGTATCTGACGGGGGATGGGGTGACGGTCTATGATGTTTCCGGGAAAAAGATCGCACATATTCCTGTACCGGAAGCGTGGACGGCGAATCTTTGTTTTGGAGGCAGGGACCGGAAGACGTTGTTTATAACGGCGTCACAGGGAGTGTATGTGCTACGGATGCGGGTTAAGGGGGTGGAGTGAGGATGGCGGCCGGTGGATGGAGGTTTGTGTTCGTGGATGGCCATGGCTGTCGCCGGATGGATGAGTTAGTGGGCTACGAGAAATTGCTCGATCATTTCGCGGTAGGCCTGCATGGTATCGGGTTTTGCGACGACGTCCTGGGCGCCGAGCTCGAGGCATTCCTGATAAAAATCCTGTACCTGATAGGTGGAATAGACGATCGTGGAGATATTGCAGTAACGAGGACTTTCCTTTAGAAAGATGAGGCTTTCCTTACCCGTCATTTTAGGCATATTCTGATCGAGAATGATTATATCGGGCAGTTGGTCGTCCGGCATTTTATCCAGGAGGGCGACCATTTCGAGACCATTCTCAGCGTTGACGACTTCGGCTTCGGGATCTATCTCCCGAAGGATCTCCTCGAAAATCTGGCGGTCATCCGCATCATCATCCGCCAGGACTATTTTTTTATACTTCAGCATATGCTTTATTTTGGTCGATGGGTAAGGGGGCGGGTCATAGTTGTGGTTGGAGCTCATGTTTATCGATCCAGTTTTTGAACGTGATGAATGTGTCTTCGGCCGCTGCGATAATTTCCCGATGTTGGTGGGGAGACCAGGGCCGATTGAGAAAATCTTTGAAAGACTGCCACATACTCCCTGTTTCAGCGCCATAGCCATTGAAGAATGAGATGCCCTTTGCGGAGCCCAGTTGCCGGCTGATCATCGCGGCGATGATGCGGCCGCCGAGTGTGCCGACCTCAAGGACATAGAGTGCGCCGAGGGCCCGGGCATAGGAATCGATGACGGGGAGTTCCTCACAGCGCTCAGTTGTATGTGTTTCGGTGTTGAACTCTTTTAGATCCCAGAGAAGATATTCGGTGCGGCTTCGTTTTATCATATCAGGAAAAGTCTCCGGCGTCAGATGGCGACGGATCAGGTCTTCGAGGGGAGCATAGAATCCATAGAGCCAGTTGAGCATGCGGACATAGTCTTCGATCGTGGTCACATTTCTCAGGGCGAGGACCATCTTTTTCTCTGAGGCGGCATGTGCAGCTTCGGTAGTTTCCTTTAATTCGTCTGTTAGTTGCATCCTTTTTTGTTTGATGTGTGGAAGGAATGGGGAACTAATTCCCCATTCGACTCCATTAATCTTATTATACGGTGCTTTTCTTCCAATGGAGAAGCAAATTATCCTATTGAAGGGAACAAAAACGCGGCCATTTTTGAGGTTGCATTGTTGCGCGCGTTATGGTGATGGCGGGGCTGATTTTTTGAGCCGGATGAGGACGAGTTTGGAGACGGGGGTATTGCTTTTTTTTGCGACGTTGTCGATGGGGATGAGAACGTTCGTTTCGGGGAAGTATGTGGCGGCGCAGCCTGCGGGGATCGGGTAGGGGACGACGATAAAGCGATGGGCGATGCGACGGACGCTGCCGTAATCGTTGTAGAGATCGACGATGTCGTTGGGCTTGAGGTTTTGTTGTTCGATGTCGTCCATGTTAAGAAAGATGACGCGCCGTTCGTTGAAGACCCCGCGATAGCGGTCGTTCAGTCCATAGATGGTGGTGTTGAACTGGTCATGACTCCGGATGGTCATCATCATGAGTTCACCGGGTTGGAGTTCGGTGAAGGCGGGGGTGGCAATATTGAATCGAGCTTTACCATCGGAGGTATTGAATTTTCCGGCGCGCGGGGCGTTCGGCAGATAGAAGCCGCCGGGTTCGCGTACGCGCTTATTGTACTGATCGAAACCCGGGATGGTGCGTTCGAGGTCGTCACGGATGGCGTCATAGTTTTGTTCGTAGGCGTTCCAATCGACCTTTGTGTGTTTTATTGTCGCCTTTGCCAGGCGGCAAACGATGGCGGGTTCGCTGAGGAGATGGTTCGAGACCGGATGCAGGATGCCTTTCGAGGATTGGACCACACCCATCGAGTTCTCGCAGGAGACGAACTGTTCCCGGCCGCCGGTATAGTCCCGGTCGCTTCGGGCGAGGCAGGGAAGAATTAGGGCTTCTTCGCCATGGACAAGATGGCTGCGGTTCAATTTTGTAGAGACGTGTACGGTAAGACGGCAGCGGCGAAGGGCTTGCGCGGTATACTCCGTATCAGGGGTGGCGGAAAGAAAATTCCCGCCCATGGCGAAGAAGACACTTGCTTTGCCTTCGTGCATGGCGCGGATGGCGGCTACGACATCGTAACCGTGTTCGCGAGGCGGCTGAAAGCCGAATACTTTTTCAATGGAGTCGAGGAGTTTTTGGGTGGGTCTTTCCCAGATGCCCACTGTCCGGTCGCCCTGGACGTTGCTGTGGCCGCGGACAGGACAGGTGCCGGCTCCGGGTTTGCCGATGCTGCCTTTCAACAGGAGAAGATTGGCGACCTCTTTTATTGTATCGACAGCATTGGTGTGTTGGGTGAGCCCCATTGCCCAGCAGATGATCATCTTTTGCTTTTGTTTTATGAGTCCGGCAGCCTTTGCGATGTCGGGAATGGGAATGCCGCAGGCGGCCGAGAGATTGCTCAGGTCGACCTGTTGGATGTGTTGAATGAAGGCTTCGTAGCCTGTCGTTTTGTCGGCGATGAATTCCTTGTCGAAGACGGTGCCTGGGGCTTTTTGTTCTTCCTGCCACAGGAGGTATTCGATGGCCTGAAGCAAGGCCATGTCGCCATTGAGTTTTACGGGAAGATAGAGATCGGTGAGCTCGGTTGCGAAGCCGAGGAGGCCTTTTATCTGCTGTGGGTTATTGAACGCCATGAGGCCGGTCTCCGGGAGTGGGTTCACGGAGATGATGGTCGCTCCGTTGTTTTTCGCTTTCTGCAAGGCGGTAAGCATGCGTGGAGCGTTGGTGCCTGGGTTTTGGCCCATGATGATGATCAGTTCCGCCATATGGAGGTCGTCGAGGGTTACCGAACCTTTACCGAGGCCGAGGGATTCGCCGAGCGCTACGCCGCTGGATTCGTGACACATGTTGGAGCAGTCGGGGAGATTGTTGGTGCCGTATTCGCGGACGAAGAGCTGATAGAGGAATGCGGCTTCGTTGCTGGTACGGCCGGAGGTATAGAATATTGCCTCGTCGGGTGAGGACAGGGCGTTGAGGTTTTCGGCTATTTTGGTGAAGGCGTCATCCCAGGTGATGGGTTGATAGTGGGTGGAGCCCTTTGGGAAGTACATAGGTTGGGCGATGCGGCCTTTGCCTCCGAGATGGTAGTCGGTGAGTGTTGCGAGGTTCTGAACGGAGTTTTCGGGTGCGGCGAAGAAGTCAGGGGTGAGTTTTTTTGTGGTGGCTTCGTCGGCGACGGCTTTAGCGCCGTTCTCGCAGTATTCGGCTATGCCTGAGCGTTCGTCGTCGGGATCGGGCCAGGCGCAGCTGGGGCAGTCGTAGCCGCCTTTTTGATTGACACGGGCGAGGGCTTTCAGGCCGCGGGTAAGGCCGGCTTCGCCGATGGTGTGGCGGAAGCTGGAGATGATGGCGGGGAGGCCGACGGCTTTATGGGGGATGTTACCAGTATGGAGGTTGGTGAGGTCGGAGGGGTTTTCGGCTGATGGTTGGTTGGTGTTTGTCGCGGGGGTGTTTGTTGCGGGTGTGTTGTTGTCGGATGGTTGGTCGTTCATGGTTGTTCGATTTAGATGCGGATCCGGTGGGCGCCGGAGTAGATGTTGAAACGTTGCTGCCGGAGGAAGCCTACGAGGGTGATGTCGTTGTCTTCCGCATGCTGGACGGCGAGGCTGGAAGGCGGCCCTACAGCTGCTATAATTCTTATTCCAGCCATGGCGGCTTTTTGGATAAGTTCGAAGCAAGCGCGACCGCTGAGCAGGAGGATGGTATTTTCCGTTTGGAGGTTTTGTTTCAGGGCGTGGCCGATGAGTTTGTCAAGAGCGTTGTGGCGGCCGATGTCTTCACGGAGGGCGAGGAGATCGCCTGTGGGTGTGAAGAGGCCGGCTGCATGGAGTCCGCCGGTGGCGTCAAAGATGTTTTGTTCCTTGCGGAGGAGTAGTGGGAGGGTATAGAGCAGGGTGGCTGGAATGGATAGATTGCCGGTGCTTTGTCTTGGGAGGGGCGTGTGAAGGCTTTCGAGAGATGTTTTTCCGCAGACGCCGCAACTGGAAGTTGTGTAGGAGTGGCGTTGGGAGCGAGTCAGGTCGGGGGTAAGGCCGTCCGGAAGGATGAGGGTGATGGTGTTTTCGGTGTTTGTCGATGTTGGGAGAATGTGGTAGTTTTTCGGAAGAGCCCCGGTGACCGGGAGGATGCCTTCGGTGAAAAGCCAGCCGAGGGCCAGCTCTTCGTCGTTGCCGGGGGTGCGCATGGTAACCGAGAGGCTTTGTTCCTGTCTGGGGGGCTTGGTACCGTATTGAATACGAATCTCCAATGGCTCTTCGATCGCGACGGGGTCGTTTGTTTGCCATAGGGCGTCATCCGCCATTTTTTGTACCGGGAGCCGGGTTATGCCGGGTATATTCACATCTGTTTCCGAGGAGTCAGGCATATTCAAAATTACGTTAAATTAGGGGGATGAATAAACTGTCTATGTGTGCGGGCTACCGCCGTTGGGTGGTGCTTACCTTATTTTCCGGACTTATGTTGCCTGTGACCCTTTCCGCGCAGGAGTTTTCCGGTGTGGACCGGCAGCGTTGTGAACAGGAGGCGAAGCAGGTGTCGATCGTCCGGGATAAATGGGGTGTCCCGCACATCTATGGCAAAACCGATGCCGCCACCGTATTCGGGTTGCTCTATGCCGAGTGCCAGGAGGATTTCAGCCGGGTGGAAAAGAACTACCTGGAGATGCTGGGCCGGCAAGCGGAGGCTTTTGGCGACTCCTATCTTTATACGGATGTGATGATGCGGCTCATCTATGACAGTGTTCAGGCGAAGGCGGACTATGAGCATAGTCCGGCCTGGATGCATCAGTTGCTGGACGCATTTGCGGACGGAATCAACTATTATTTATTCAAGCATCCTGAGATCCAGCCGTTAGTGCTAAAGCATTTCGAACCCTGGTATGCGCTGATGTTCACCGATGGGAGTGTTTCGGCTACCAGTACGGGTGGGGTCCGGGTCGACGAGATAAAGAATTTTTATATCCAGCCGCCGGTGGTGGCGAAGGCAAAGGCACCGGTGGTGTCCGAGATAGAGAAGATGGTTTTGGAAGACAGGGGAATCGGTACTTCTTCGAGTACGGGAGAAAGGAGCAGGCATGAGCCGGAGAATGGCGTCGTCGATGGAAACCATGACGAGCCGGAGGGGTGGCTGCCAGATGAGGATGAACGGGGTTCGAATGGATTTGCGTTGGCGGGATTTCGGACTGCCTCGGAAGCCACAGAGCTCTATATCAATCCGCATGTTCCCTTTTATTTCCGGATGGAATGCCAGGTGGTGAGCGAGGAAGGACTGAATGCCTATGGAGCCGTTACATGGGGGCAGTTTTTTATCTACCAGGGATTCAACGCCCATTGTGGGTGGATGCATACCTCGAGTTATGCCGACGTTGCCGATGTATATATTGAGAAGGTAAAGCAACAGGGTAAGAGCTGGGTCTACGAGTATGAAGGTCAGACGAGACCGGTGAAGACAAAGGATCTTGCCTTGTATTATAAAAAGGAAGGCGTCGTTCAGTCCTTTCCAGTGAAAGGGCTTTATACCCACCATGGGCCAGTGATAGCGAGCCGCGACGGCAAGTGGCTGAGCCTGCGGGAGAATAACCGTAGCCTCAATGCATTGGAAGAGGCCTGGCTGATCACGAAGGCCAATACATTCGACGAGTACAAGAAAGCGATGGATCTCCGGGCCAACACCACCAATAACACCGTCTATGCGGACGATCAGGGTAATATCGCCTACTGGCACGGAAATTTTATGCCGAGGCGGGACAGTAGTTTCGACTGGAGTCAGCCCGTAGACGGCTCGGTCGCTGCAACTGAATGGAAAGGAGTACATGAGCTTGACGAAATAGTGCATGTCTACAACCCTGCTACCGGGTATATCCAGAATTGCAATTCCACCCCCTATTCGATGTCGGGCAACAGTAGCCCTGAGCGAAGGAAGTATCCCGCCTATATGGCGCCTGACGGCGAAAATTTCCGGGCGCTGAATGCTATGCAACTGCTTAGCGGCGCGGACAATTTTACCCTGGATAGTCTCACGGCCAAGGGATATGATCATTACCTTACGGCATTCGATGTTCTGCTTCCGCCTTTGTTTGCGGCGTATGCGACGGCTCCCGACAGTATCCGCAAGGTGTTGCAAGAGCCAATAGGGCTTTTGCAGAAATGGGATCGCCGGTCGGGTGTACGTTCTGTCCCCACCACGCTGGCCGTGGAGTGGGGAACGAAAATGGCCCGGTTTGCGCCGAGGCCGAGAACGCCAGAAGAGGCGTCTAATGCCGTGAGAAATGTTCAGCTGGAGGTAGACAAGAGCACGCCGGAACAGAAGATTGCGGAATTGGTCGGTGTCGTCAATGAATTGCGGCAGCAATACGGCAGCTGGAAGATCCAGTGGGGAGAGATCTGCCGATATCAGCGGCTGACGGGGAAGATCGTCGAAACCTATGACGACAGGAAGAACAGCCTTCCGGTGGGGCTTGTTGCATCGGCATTTGGGGAACTGCCTTCTTTTGTAAGCCGGGTGATGCCGAATACCAAGAAACGGTATGGGGTTTCCGGTAACAGCTTTATCGCGGCGGTGGAGTTTGGCAAGAAGGTGAAGGCAAGGACTATTGTCACGGGTGGGGAGAGCAGTGATCCTGCGTCGGCGCATTTTGCGGATCAGGCTTCGATGTATTTGAATGGACAGTTCAAGGAGGTGTTGTTTTATCCGGAGGATGTGAATCAGAATGTGGAGAAGAGGTATCATCCGGGGGAGGAGTGATTCATTAGTTGGGGAGTTGGGGAGGGCGATTTGCGAGAAGCAGAAGAAGGCGGCGTGGGGGGATGGGTTGATGGATCAGGTCGCGAGGGATTTGTCGGGGGAGTTTCCGGGGATGAAGGGGTTTTCCGCACGAAACTTGTTTTATATCAAGTCAAAGAAAATAATTGGTCAAGGGCCGTGTTGACGATGCAGCTGGAGGGCCGGCTTTATGAGCGCAGCGGGAAGATCATTAATAATTTTGATTTTTTGACGTTGGGGAAGGAGGCGAAGGAGCGGGATCTGGAAGGAGCGCTGGCCGATCAAATCCAACGGTTCCTGTTGGAATTGGGTCAGGGTGCTTTTTTATCATACACGACTCAGGTGTTATGTGGTGATCGAGCTCAAGATCACGGATTTTTTGCCGGAATATGCAGGGAAGTTGAATTTTTATTTGAATGTCGTTAATGACAAGTTAAGACATGAGTTGGATCAGCCAAGCGTGGGGATCTTACTATGTAAGACTTCCGACAAGGTGACGGTGGAATATGCGCTGAAGAATATTTTGAATCCATTGGGAGTGGGAGAGTATCAGATTACGAATGCTATACCGGAAAATTTGAAGGGGAGTTTGCCGTCGATAGAGGAATTGGAGCAGGAGCTCGAGGTGGGGTGTGAGGTGCAAAAATAAAGTGCGGCATGGGGCGAATCCCAGCACGAATTTTGGGATCGTTTCGGGGTAATTAACTAAAACACATCGTATGAAATCACAATCGCAGGAAATCACCGGGGGTGCTGGTGTCGGTGGGCGGGGGTCGCATGTTCTTTTGGCGGGGAGCAGGAGGGAGATGCGGCCGGGCGCCCAGGTTTTGGGTGTAGCAGATCCCGATGAATGGCTGGAATTGACCATTAAGTTGAGGCGGAAGAAAGCCTTACCGGAGCCGGTGGGAGGAGTTGGAGTGGCGGGGGCGGGAGCCGGAGGAAAGGAGGCGGGAGCTGGAGCTGCGGCTGGCGCGGGGGCAGGAGCGAAGTCGGCGGATGGTGCAAGTGCGGGTGCAAAAGGGGCGGCGAAGCCGCTTACCCGGGCTGAGCTGTCGGCGCAGTATGGGGCGGACCCGGCGGATATCGAGAAGGTGAGGACTGTTCTTACCTCGCTGGGATTGAAGATCCTGAAAGAAGATCCGGTAACGTGTACGGTTCGGGCGGGAGGAACGGCGACGGTGGTGGAGTCGATCTTCCAGGTTCGACTATTTCATTATTCTTCGCCCAAGGGAAATTACCGGGGAAGGAAGGGTGATATTCATGTGCCGGCCGAACTTTCGGGGATCATTTTAGCGGTGTTCGGGTTGGACAACCGGATAATGGTCAAGAGGCGGCCGTTGCGAAGGCGGAATCATTCCCTCCACATGGCGCAACAGGAGGCGGCGAGCCGGAGTTGGTTCTATCCGGCCGAACTGGCTACGATCTATTCGTTTCCGCCGGGAGATGGCACGGGTCAGACGGTAGGATTGCTGGAGTTCGGAGGTGGATTTTTTCAGGATGATCTTACCACTTTTTGTCAGAATGCAAACGTTGCGGTTCCGGCGGTGAAGCTGGTGTCTGTGAACAATACGCCCACCAATCAACGGGATGGCGCGGAAGGAGAGGTGATGCTCGATGTAGAGGTGGTGGCAGGTGTTTGTCCCAAGGCTAAGATCGTGGTATATTTTTCCAGCTTTGATGAGGGCGGGTGGGTCGCAGCCGTCGATACGGCTGTTCATGATGACCAGAATCCATTGAATGTGCTTTCTATCAGTTGGGGTTATGCGGAAGATGCACCAGGCGCCTGGACAGCCGGGGCGCTGGATGCCATCAACGATTCGCTAAAGGCGGCGGCATTGCTTGGCGTGACGATCCTTGTTGCTGCGGGGGACGATGGCTCCGACGACCAGGTGGGTGATGGTCATGCGCATTGCGATTTTCCCTCTTCGAGTCCCTATGTGCTGGCGGTCGGCGGTACGACGTTAAAAAAGTCGACCACGGGTGTGATCACGGAGACGGCCTGGAAGGATGGGGATGGGTTGCGGAAAGATAATGGCGGCAGCACGGGTGGGGGAGTGAGCACTTATTTTGCCCGCCCCGACTGGCAGAACGTCAATATCAACTCCGTGAATCCGGGGATGTTCGATGGCCGGATCATCCCCGACGTCGCAGCTGATGCCAGCGCCAATACGGGTTATTGGATGGTGGTCGACGGTCAGGGCGGGGTCAGTGGCGGCACGAGTGCGGCGGCGCCGCTCTGGGCTGCATTAATCGCGCTGGTCAATTCCGGCCTTGGCAAGCCGGTGGGTTATCTGAACCCGCTGTTGTACCAGGCCGGAGTTGGCGGGAAGACGCTTGGTCAGACCGGTTGCCGGGATATTACGGCCGGAGATAATGATACGGCCTCGGTGGGGGGATATTCGGCGGGTGCCGGCTATGATGCGGTGACGGGATGGGGGGTGCCGATCGGGACGGCGCTATTAAGCGGATTGAAATAAGAAAGTGAGAAAGGGCACCTAAGGGTGCCCTTTTTTATAGTGGTTATTGAAGACAGTTGGCGGTGACATTGGTGGCCTTATTGCTAAAGAGAGCCTTTGTCACCTTGCTCAGATTGGTCTGAGAGGTCTTGCTGATATTATAGGTCATGATGGCGGCATAGCCGTTATTCCTGATAAAGTTGGATGCGGTAGTCTCATCGGTCCCACCGATATCGACGCCGATGGCCAGTTTGGTTTTTGCCATGCCGGCACTGACATAGGGCGCCAGGCGACCGGAGTAGTTGGTGTTGCCGTAGGTCATTTCCCATCCATAGTCAAGGATGTCCCCGGCCTTTTTACCATTGTATACGGCGCTGAAGTATTGGGTGTCGTTGAAGAGGGCCTTTGTGATGTATTTGGTAGTACCCAGCTCCGCACGAAGCGCGGAAAGGGCAATGACCAGGGAACTGGTGTTTGTGGTACAGGTGGAATACTCATCATCAATGTCGATACCGTCGAGCCCATATTGGGTGACGGCATTCCTGCATTGAACGGCGAAGCTGTCGGCCTGGGCATAGGTGGTAAAGCATCCCCAGCCGGCATTTTCATGGTTGCCGAGTACGGTCAGCAATACTTTAATACCCAGGGATTGCAGATACGCGACATTCCCTGAATTGAGGGTGCTTTGTACCTGGGGATTGAAATACAGTACGGCGTTGCCATTGGCATCGGCATTGATGTTGGCGGCAAAGATGACGGCAAAGCTGAAATCCTGTTTAGCAGGACTGCCATAAGTGTAACAGCCGGGATTGTGGAAGCTGTTGGAATTGACCTCTACATAGGCGGTGATGAAGGGGGTGGTGACGGCAGCGGCAAGCGGGGTGACGGAAGTTGTGGTTGTTGCGGGAGTGGAGAGTGGTGAAGTAATGGATTTGTCGTTCTTTGTACAGGTGACCAATAGCAACGACAAGGCAAGCGGGATGGAGAAGGTTGTTCTTTTCATATTACAAGCGTTTAGTTCTAAAAGGTAAGGAATTTTATGGATCGAGAGGATCATAGGGGTCCATATGCAGGGATTCCATTACGGGATAGTAGCTGACCTCGTGGGTGGAGACACCATGTTTCTCCTTATAAGGCAGATACCCCAGCTCCCGAAGGTTGCGCTGGTCGAAACGACCTTGTGGAAGGATGATATAATCGATCTGGGATTTGGTGCTTACGCAAAGAGAAGGAATGGTGATAGGGATCCCATACCGGATCGTGAGGCGGTTGGCGTTGCGAAAGTTGGTGGTCGTGTGACGGGCCTGCGGATCGATGATGACAGCGCTTTCGGGAATCCCCTGTGTAAGCAGGTATTTTTTCATTTCGAAGGCTTCGGCATAGGGGGTATGAAAGGGATGAACGAATCCGCCGCTGACGATGATGAAGGGGGCTAATCCTTTCCGATAGCGGTCGGCGGCCAGGTTGCATCGCATGCGACCCATCGGATCAAAGGCCACTGTTGAAAGTTCGGGGCCTTCGCCAGGGACCATGATCGCGGCGTATTTGTATTTTTTCCAGTCGATCAGTCGAACGTTGGCTACCGCGGCCTTGTTCTCTTTTTCTTCCAGCGGCTCGAAGCGAGCAGGCTCATCCCGGTCGTTGAGATCCATGAGCTGCAGGGCGAGGGAAAGAGAAGGTTGGAAGAACAGCCTCATCGAGTCGGCTTTTTCGCCGAGATAAGCGAAGAGATCTTTTAGCGCCGACCGATAGTAGCGACTGTTGACGTCATAGCTAACCGAGTCGATACCGGAGTAGCGCATTCTTTTTCCGAGTCCATACTGATCGATAATATAGTTGATGCCGACGATCGTTTGCGACCAGACATTGAGGAGAAAGGTTTCGTTGTTACCGGCAATGAAACGTTGGTAGCAGCCGGAAGGGCGCAAGTGGCGATCGATCAGTTCGTCGAAGGCGGCGGTATTGGCATGATAGAGATCGAGCAGGGCGCGGGCCACGTCTGCCGAATCGGCGGTGGTAAAGCGAAAGTCAGTGACCAGGGAAGCGGCCCAGCTGCAAGTGTCCGTTGCATGGGAGCGGAGCAGGCTCAGGCGAGTCTTGTCAAGTTCTTTCAGGGTAGGGTCGGCGACCAGTAGTTTTTGGATGGCCGGGGTCTGGGCGATGACCGTGAACCAGTAGAAATTTTTGTCCGAAGTGGGGTTGGAAGAGCGGATGAGATGGTAATCCTTTTGAAATCCGGCCCCCGGCTGGGAACGGCCGGGCAGGACGATCGTCAAAAAAAGCACTACAGGGAGCAGAAACTTGGAGGATGCAGACGTCATTTTTAGTGATTTTTTTAGTAGTCTACGAAAAGAGCAAAAGAACTACCCACTCCGGAGGAATTAATAATTATTTTAACATTCCCTAATCCAAGCATAACACCTCAAAGTAAGGGCGCGCATGAAAATGGTCGTCCTTTGCAGGACGTATGCTACCTATACTTCTGCTTCTCATTTCCTGGCTTGGTAAGCCGGAGATGCGATTATCCCAATCCTTTACAATAGACTCTTTAGGCGCCTGTCAGGGTATTTCCTGGCAGAACGGAAAGGCCTATCTGTATGGAGACCGGGAGGTCGGCATGATCCGGGAGTTCGATCTGGCCGGGGACTCTCTTCAATATACGGGTCGCGAATACAAACTTACGCTTAATGATACGGATGTGATCAATCACCCTACGGGGTTTGCGATCCACGGGAAGGAGCCGGTCTTTCTGGGGAACAGCGTTCTACTCGACCGGGCGACCAACAAATGGTATGTGGCGACCGCGGACTATGGCGAAAGGGCCAATGAGGTGCGCTTGTATGATCCCGCCGTGCTCGAGCATGCCCGGAAGACGACGGATAAAGGGGTGTTGTATAAGAAGTTCACCTGCGGACCCTGGGTGCAGAACATGCAGTGGCTACCCTCGAAGGGCTTGCTGGTGCTGATCCAGAACCAGGTGGAAGGACGCAAGTGGCGATTCACCTATATCGATCTCAACAAATCATTGGAATCAGGCAAAGCGGAAGTGGTCGGGACGGTGGACAGCATCGACCGGGGAGACGAACTGGAAGGATTCACTTTTCTTTCCACGCTTTCAAAAGGAGTAGCAGTGACCTCTTCCCGGAAAGGGAATGTCAATTTTATAGATATAAACTGGTAAGGCGACATGCAATCGGACCGGAGTAGCGATAAAGAGCTTTGGCGGCTTATTTCGCAGGAGGACGACAGAACTGCGTTTGAGCAATTGTACAGGCGTACCCTGCACGCTTTGTTGGGTGCGATCTATAAATGGGCGGATGATGCGGAAGAGGCGGAGGATATCCTGCAGGAAGTGTTTCTCGATCTCTGGGAAAGGCGAACGAAGATCCAGATCAAGAATGAAGTTTTCTCCTACTTATATAGTATGGCCCGCTACAAGATCTTCGACCGGTTGCGGGAAAAACAACTGACCGAAAAACAGATCAGGGCCTGGACTCTTGTAATGCAGGAAGAGGCGGTAACCACCGCTGCTTTTCTCGAAGAAGAGCTGGCCAGCCGGGAAGCGGTGGTTTCTTCAGAGCTCGAGCAACTGCCTGCGCAGATGAAAAAGGTGTATCTCCTCAGTGCGGAGCAAGGTAAAAGCATTCGGGAGATCTCCGAGGAGTTGCTGGTCAGTCCTTACACAGTCAAGAACCATCTTCAGAAGATACGCAAGAGATTGCGCGATGCGGCGGTGCGTTTGTCGAGTTTCTTTCTCTAAAAAGGCCACAGGCCTTTCGGCTGAGGTGTGTAATGTTACCACAGTATTAATTCGATTTTCGGGAGTAGTCCTTTCTTTTTGTTTGCCAGACTTAGATACGTATGTATCAAGAACAAATAAAGGAGCTATTGGAGCGGTATATCAAGGGCGAGTGTTCCGATGAAGAGGTGGCCGTGCTGGAAAAATGGTATGACCGGTTAAGCCTGGAAAAAGATGCAACACGATTGCTGTCCGAAGCGGAAGAGCAGCGGCTGGTGCGGGAGTTATGGGAGAAAATCGCCGCGAAAGAAAACCCCGAGATGGGTAGTGAGGCGGAGAGCCGGTTTCGTAACCGACGCGCCCTGCGTTATGCGGCAGTCTGGGCGGGGATGATCATCGTCTCGGGCGGGATCTGGATGCAATGGAACAGGAAAGGCTCCCGGGCCGTAGCAAAGCGGCAACCTATGTTCACGACCATCGCGACAGCCTATCAGCAGGTGCGGAAGATCAGGTTGCCGGACAGTTCTATCGTCTGGCTCAACTCCGCGACACATGTTTCTTTTCCGGACGACTTTATTACCAATCGGGAGGTGCGGCTTAGCGGGGAGGCCTTTTTTGATGTGAAACCCGATGTTGGTCATCCATTTGTAGTATTGGCTGGCACTACTTCGACAAAAGTTTTTGGTACTTCATTTAATATTTCGGCCTATCCCGAAGCGGGGGAACTGCGGGTTTCGCTCAAGAGCGGAAAGGTAGGATTCGAAGCGGGGAGCAAAGGCGAGCAGATCCTGTTGCCCGGTGACATCATGATCTATGATAAGGAATCGGGAGCGGGCGAGGTTGTACAGGAGGCGCCGGGAGAAATGGACAGCTGGACTGCCGGCCGGATGGTATTCTACAAGACGCCATTGAAGGAGGCGCTCGCGCAGATAGAGGCGAGATACGGGTTGCATATTATCTATGATCATTCGATCGCCAACCGGACGATCACTTCAAGATTCGAGAATACGGCACTTGAAAAAGTGTTGCAATCCCTTTCGTTTGGATGGGATCTGCATTTTACCAGGGTCGGCGACACCTTACATGTACGATAACGAAAACAATAAATGTCTGACGGTATGACAAGAAAACAACAACACCGCTTTATGGGAATTGGGTTGCTCCTGGTGTTCCTGCTCCTGGGACAAACGGGATGGGCCCAGACGATCAGGCTCGACCTGAAGGGAACGGATCTGAGCAAGGTCGTATCGGCGCTGCAGCAGCAGGCGCCCAACGTAAATTTTACGTATAGCCAGGAAGTTCTCGAGAAAGTGAAAGTGGACCGGATCCAATTGCGAGCGGCGCGGCTCGAGGACGCGCTCCAGACGTTGCAGAGGCAGTACGGACTGCATTATCTGCTTGACGGATCGAATGTAACCTTGAAGTATGTGCCTTTGAATACGGCGCCGGAAGCGCCGATGTCCGGCGGCCGGCGGATCGAGGGGACGGTTGCCGACGAGAATGGTCAGCCTGTCCGGGCCGCGACGGTGCATGTGAAGGGAACGCAAAACGCGGTGGTAACGGATGACGACGGCCATTATTCCATTTTGGTGACGGCCGGGTCGCATCTGGAGGTTTCTTCCGTCGGATATGGAACCCAGGATGTGCTTGTAAAGGGTGTCAGTCCGTTGGATATCCGGATGCACCAGGGACACGACGCCTTGAACGAAATAGTTTTCGTGGGGTATCAAAAGATGCGTAAAAGCGATTTTACCGGCGCAGTTGCCAGTGTGAAAGCCAGTGAGCTGAATGTTTCCGCGCCTACGGTGGGTCAGGGTCTCGTTGGTAAGGTAGCCGGGGTCGTCGTATCGCAGACGGACGGATCGCCCTATGCGAGTCCCAAGATCCGGGTCCGCGGCGTAAACTCTTTTAATGCAAGTACCGATCCTCTATATGTGATCGATGGTTATCCGGCGGGGAACGATCTTTATATCAACCCGAACGATATCGAATCCGTCGACATTCTGAAAGATGCCGCTTCTGCAGCAATTTACGGATCACGGGCCGCGGGGGGCGTCATCCTGATCACGACGAAGCGGGGAAGGCCGGGCAAAGGGAAGCTTGAGTACGACTATCAATACGGCATCAATCAGCTAGCGCATAAGGTGAAACTGTTGAATGGCGATCAATTCGCTCAGCTGGTGATCGACGGCCGGAACGACAGCTATAAGGACCTTGTGCAGAACCAGGGTCTTGTCTGGAACGACAATATGTATCTCGACAATAACGCTCAGCGGGTTGCGCGGGTCGGTAACGGGGCTTCGGTGAGCATTCCCACGGAGCTGTATGATTTTACCACGGGCAAAGAGATCAAGCAGAAATACAATACCGACTGGCAGGATGAGCTTTACCGGAATGCGCCTTTTATGCGGCACAACCTGGCGTTCTCCGGCGGTACGGATAAGGTGCGGTATATGCTGAGCGGCGACTATCAGAGCCAGGATGGGATCATGTTGAATACCGATCAGCAGCGGGTGAATTTCCGGGCCAATATCGACGGGGACGTTAATGACAAGGTAAAGGTCGGAGCCAGCATTTCCTATACGGGCAACACGAACCATGAGACCCAGGAAGGACGCTGGGATCATAGTCCCGCATTTGGCGCGCTGATCTATATGCCTGTGTTCCCGGCCTATAATCCGGACGGCAGCATCGCGCAATTCCTGGCGGCTGGGGAGTCGGCACAGTTCGGGTATCAATCCATCGAAAATCCGATAGCCACGGCGGTGATGACCAAAATCAAGCGCCAGGGAAACCGGGCTACTTATAACGCGTATGCGACCTATGAGTTCATTCCCCACCTGGTATTCAAGGCCAACCTCGGGTTGCAGACCTATGGTGAGAAATACGATTACTATCTGCCTACTTCGCTGAGCAGCGGGACCAACCCGCCTTTCTCCGCGGCGTCTATCGCGGCGGCGAATGCCGTGGCTCAGAACCTGAGCCAGAAAGACCAGCTGAGTGAATTCACGCTCACTTACGACAAGCATTTCGGACCGCATGCGTTGAATTTCCTGGCGGGTTATACGGTACAGCAGACCAACAGTGATCTGCTCGGTATTACGGCGAAGGGTTACCAGAACGATCTTATTCCCGAGGTGACCGCGGGTACGCCGGGGCAGATAACGATCAACAGCGGTAGTGGGAAAAGCGGTTATACGTTAAACTCCTATCTCGGCCGGGTGCAATACAACTATGAAGGGAAATACTATCTGACGGGTTCGTTCCGGACGGATGGGTCTTCCCGGTTCGGCGCGGCGAATAAATGGGCGGTTTTCCCATCGGTGAGCGGCGGCTGGACGATCTCTAAAGAGAACTTCTACAAGGGCTGGCTGGAAGAGCACTCGACCCTGCGGTTGCGGGCTTCGTGGGGCCTTAGCGGTAACAACAATATCGGGAATTACAACACGGTGCAGACCTACAACAGCCCGACAGGGGTTATTTTTGGCAACAACGTCATTTCGCAGGCATATCTTGCGGGTAATGTAATGGACAACGGTCTGGAATGGGAGTCTACCCAACAATACAATGTGGGTATCGACCTGGGGTTGTTCCACGACCGGGTCCAAGTGATCGCCAACTGGTACAATAGCCGGAGCTATAACCTGCTTGTCAATAATAATATCTCGGCGGTGTCGGGTTCTTCTACCATTCTTACAAACCTGCGGAACTCGAGGATCAGGAACACGGGTTTCGATATCCAGGTTGATGGAAAGGTAATTCAAAGCCCGGGTGGTTTCAACTTCAATGTCAGCGGGAATATCTCGATCAACCGGAACAAGGTGCTCAATCTCGGTGGGGCCAGTACGATCATCAGCACCGGTGCAGAGCGGTCGTATATTACTCATATTACGGAGACGGGTCAGCCGATAGGTATGTTCTACGGTTATAAGGTTGCCGGTATGGCCCGGGCGAAGGATACGGCCGGGATCGCAGCCGACACGAAGGTTTACAACGCCAACAACCAGTCTTTCCCCAAAGGATATAAGTTGCAAGGGCCGGCGCGGTCGCTTGCGCAAACGAATCCGATGCGTCCGGGTGACCTGTACTTCAAGGACGTCAACGGGGATGGCGTTGTCAACTCCAGCGATCTTGGGATCATCGGTACTCCGTATCCGAAGTTCACGTATGGGTTCAGTCTTTCGGCGAGCTACAAGGCAGTGGATGTAAGCGCCTCCTTTACCGGCAGCTACGGCAACCAGGTTTTGGATGGACAGGACTATTATCTGTTCAATATGGAGGGATCGGGTAACCAATACGAGGTCGTTTCGCAACGGTACCGCTCGGAATCGGAGCCGGGGAATGGACATGTTTACCGGGCATCGCGCGCCGGTACGCAGAGCAACAGCACGCGGCTATCGACCTTCTATTTGCAGGATGGCAGCTTTTTACGGTGTACCAATATTTCGATCGGGTACAACCTGCCGGATATTACGGTGCTGCATAAGGCGGGACTCAGCGCTATCCGGGTCTATGCGGGTGTGAACAATGTCTTTACGATCACCAAGTACAAGGGGTATAATCCCGAGGTGGATTATAACTACAGCATCGGCAGCAGCACGGCGAACCTGACACCTGGTGTCGACTATGGGGTATATCCGCTTGTCAGGGCGTTCAATTTCGGAGCTCATGTAACCTTCTGATCACAGACCGAGCCGCCGGAGGTGGCTTGACAAAATTTAAAATCGAAACGATGAGAAATAAAATTATAGCGATGTTCTGCGCGGGGCTGGTGTTGTGTTGCTCCTGCAAGAAAAGCTTCCTGGTGCAAACGAACCCGAATGCGGTGACGATCCCAGCCTTTTATACCTCCGAGACGGATGTGCTGCTGGCGATAAACGGATGCTATTCGGCGATGAAGAACAACAATGCGATGGGCGAGGAGAGCGATCTGTTTACGGATCAGCGGTCGGACGATGCCGGAACCAACGATAACCAGTCCAATGCCGGGGAGCCTTTCCAATTCAACAATTTCTCGCTGTTGCCCACCAATACCTATCTCTACAGTCATTGGAAGCAAATGTACAGCGCCATCGCCCAGTGTAATATCGTGCTGGCGAATGTCGACAAGGTGACCTTTACAGACAGCCTGAAGCCCACGTATACGGCGGAGACCAAGTTTCTTCGGGCGATGTTGCTGTTCGACCTCGTCCGGGAATTTGGAGATATTCCGATGGCAACGGTTCCCCTGAATACTCCGGAACAGATCACGGCCGCGACGTTCCGGGTACCGGCGGCGCAGGTGTATAATCAGATCATCAGCGATCTTGCAGATGCCACCAAGTCCAATCTTCCCGTGCGCCAACCGTCCGGCAACCGTGGGCATGCTTCGATGCAGGCCGTCAATTGTCTGCTGGGAACGGTGTATCTGACAAAGTTTGCCACCCTTGATGGCGGAAATAGCGGAAAGGCTCCGAACTCCGATCTGGACAGCGCGGAGTATTATCTGACGAACTGTTACAATCAACGGACATTCACGGATCTCAAGACTATCGCCTATACCGACAATTTCGACGTGACCAAGAAAGCCTCGTGTCCCGAGCCGATCTTCCAACTGGTGTACCTGCAGGGGGACGTGAACTACTATTCGCATATTGCGACAGACGCCCAGGCGGCGGGGGAATTCATCACGACCAAGAAGACGCAGAGTGGGGTAGGCTACAATGTGACGCATGACCTGGTAAAGGAATTCGAGGTGACCGATCCCCGGGACAGTTTTTCTGTCCGCTACGATACTTTTAAGACGGTAAAGGACTGGTATGTGACCAAGTATCGGGATACCAGCGCCGCGGCCGGCGTCAATGGCTATGGCGGGAATGATTTCCCGGTGATGCGGTATGCCGATGTGATCCTGAAGCTGGCGGAAGTGAATATGTACAGGGGCAAGACGGCGCAAGCCATTCAATTTCTCAACATTGTCCGGACCCGCGCAAAGATGCCGGACTATGCCACGTCCATGGCGGATCCGACCTATAGTGCTAAATTCCCGACGTTGAAGCTTGCGCTGCTGCATGAGCGGCGGAGTGAGCTGGCTTTCGAGCATCACCGGTGGTTCGATCTGTTGCGTTTCTTCAGCATCAACGACCTGGTGACTTATATCCATAGCAAGAACCAGGCGGATTGGGGTTTGGCGAATATTGCGAATTTCAACACCAAAGACGAATTCTATCCAATTCCCTATAACGAGACCATTCTGGATCCGAAACGGATGTATCAGAACCCGGGGTATTGAGTTCGGGCCGCTTCCCATTAGTGATAATAATAATGTGGCAAAAACCGCGACAAACGTCGCGGTTTTTTGTTATTTTTAGCTATGCATGGGTTAACTCGCAGGGATTTTCTTAAAAAAGCAGGTGTTTTGGCTGGCGGTGCATATCCGGCGATGATGGCGATGGGGCTCGTACCGGCCGCTCCGGTGCATCCTTTCCGGCTAGAAGGGAGTGGGAGCGGAAAGGAGGTGGTGATCCTCGGGGCCGGGTTGGCGGGGATGGCGGCGGCCTATGAACTGGGTAAGCTTGGTTATCGATGTACGATCCTGGAGGCCCGGGACCGGGCCGGGGGGAGGTGCTGGAGTGTTCGCCGGGGGGCGACGAATGAGGAGACGGGAGGGGGCGGGCATACCGCACAATTCGATGAAGGGCAGTATTTCAACGCCGGTCCGTCGAGAATTCCACATCATCATGGTCTGACCCTGCATTACTGCAAGGAGCTGAATGTGCCGATCCAGGTGTATAATAATGTGAACGAGAATACCTATTACTATAGTGAGGGGAAGGGGTCATTGTCGAACAAAAAGGTTCGGGTTCGGGAGGTGCATAATGATATGAGGGGCTGGATGGCTGAGTTGCTGGCCAAGGGGATGGATGGGGGGAAGGTGGATGCGGGGATGAGCAAGGAGGATACGCTGAAAATAATCGAATATCTGCGGGCCGAGGGCGGGCTGGACATCGATAAGCTCTATAAGGTGTCGGCGCGGCGCGGTTATGTCGCGGGCCCCGGGGCGGGGACCTGGAGGGGAAGCTGGGAGAACCGCTGACGCTGCTGGCGATGTTGCAGTCTGGATTGCTGGACCCGGATTTCTACAATGTTGCGGAATATACTTATGAGTTGCAAGGCACTCTTTTTCAGGCTGTAGGCGGTATGGACCGGATAGCGGCGGCTTTTGAAAAGAAGGCAGGGCCGCTGATCCGCTACCAGGCAGAGGTTACCCGGATCCATAATCTGGAACAAGGTGTCAGCATCCTGTATAAAGATAAAACGGGAGAAAAGACATTGAATGCCGACCTTTGTATCTGTACGATCCCGCTGCCAGTACTGACGAATATCGATCACAATTTTGGGTCGGATGCAAGCCGGGCGATAGACTCCATCGTGTACATGAATACCGGCAAGATAGGACTGCAGTTCAAGCGCCGGTTCTGGGAAGAGGACGAAGGGATTTACGGGGGGATCACTCATACGAACAACCAGCTGACGCAAATCTTTTATCCCTCCTATGATTATTTGAGCGGCAAGGGAATCCTGATCGGATATTATAACTTTAATGAGAAGGCTGTAGCTACGGGTAATCTTTCCTATTCTCAACGGGAGCAACTGGCGCTGGACAAGGGCAGTCTGATCCATCCGCAATACAGATCCGAATTCGAGAATTCATTTTCGGTGAGTTGGCATAAGACGAAATACAATCTGGGCGGGTGGGCGTTGTATTCGGCGGAGGAGCGACAAACATTGTACAAGTCATTGCTACAGCCCGACAAGCAGGTGTATTTTGCCGGAGAACATATGACCTATCTCAATGCGTGGATGGCGGGGGCCCTGGAGTCGGCCCGGAGTGTGGTGGCGGCGTTGCATAGCCGGGTGACGGGTCAGCGGTTTTCGTATCCGAGTTTTGGGAGTTAGCGCTATTGATCGGGCGCGGGCAACAAAGTATTCAACCACCAAAAATAAACTGTATGGGCAACTCAATCAGTCGTCGCACCCTGCTCAAGAGGGGTGCTCTATTGGCCGGCGGTCTTCCTTTTGCCGCCAGCCTGCTGGACAAGGTACAAGCCAGCCCGGCGATCCTGCATCCCGGAACTTCTTCGCTTCCTTATACGGAGGCCTGGACAGAAAAAACGATTGCCCTTAATGCGCCGGTTCCGCTGAAGGCCCGGCTCTTTGCCAATGAGAATCCTTTCGGTCCCTGCGAAAAAGCACAAAAAGCCATTATCGAGGCTTGTCCGACCAGCTATCAGTATCCCTTTCGGGCGATGCCCGACCTGACGAAGAAGATCGCCGAATTTGAAAAGATCAAGGAAGAGAACATCCTGCTTGCTTCCGGGTCTTCTCCCTTGTTGATGGCTTCGGCCTTGTATTACAGCAAGCCGGGCGGGAATGTCATCACGGGTGATCCTTCCTATGAGGATCTTCCTTCAAAGGCCGTACGGATGGGGGAAAAGTGGGTGAAGGTGCCGTTGACATCGGAATATAAGCTGGACCTGGAGGCGATGGAAAAGGCCATCGATGCCAACACGGGTCTGGTATATGTTTGTAATCCGAACAATCCTACGGGAACGGTGGTGGACACTGCGCAGCTGAAAGCTTTTGTGGAGCGGGTGTCGAAGCGGGTACCCGTGTTTGTGGACGAAGCTTATATCGACTATTTACCTGATCCGCAGGGAACGACCCTGATACCCATGGCCAATTCGAATCCGAATATCATTGTTGCGCGGACCTTTTCGAAATTGTACGGGTTTGCGGGCTTAAGGCTCGGCTATGTGGTCACGCAGCCGGATACGATCAAGAAACTGTCACTTTATACGGAGGCTTCGATGTCGATATCGGCGACGACCCTGGCTGCGGCGCTGGCCAGTTACCAGGACCGCGAGTATCTCGACGGGGCGTTGAAGAAAACACTTGCATCGAAGGAATATCTCTATGGGGTGCTCAAGAAGGAGGGTTATACCTATGTCCCATCGAGTGCGAACTTTGTGTTGTTCCCGATCAAGATGGAAGGCCGGCAGTTTACGGATGAAATGATGAAGCGGGGTGTGGGCGTTCGTTTCTGGAAGTTTAACAATCAGGAATGGTGCCGGATAAGTATCGGCCGGATGGATGAAATGGAGGCATTTGCCGCCGCATTTAAAGAAATATCTTAAAATTGTTGGATGAAGAAAATCATATTAATGGCCTGCCTCCTGGCGGCAGGCCTTTTTTCCGTGCGTGCCCAGGATTCGGCGGCCAGCCGGGCGATTACGATGGCGGAATATCAAAAGACGGCAACGTTTTCCATCACAGATCTGGACAAGGAGACCTATGTCAAATTCGAGAATGCGTATATCCTCGACAAGAGCGGGTTTGGCAAGCCTTATTTTATCACGGGGGATGATGGAAAGAAGAAGCGGATCGACCTGTATAAGCTGATCCTGAAGGAGGGCCGGGTCGAATTGGGAACGATGATCTATTATACGAACGAGAAAGGGCAGCGATGGGCTGCGTGTATGCCCGGATATAAGGCCGATGCCAAGGTATGGGAGAAGTATTTTGAAGATGTCCATGCTATCGAGAAGGACGAGGCCAATTTCGTGCTGAAGCTTTCTTATGTGTTGTCAAAGGAGCTGGGGTATCAGTTGTACCGGAATGCTACCGGTGCGGGCAACAAGGATGTGAGCCGCGAGGCCGGCACGTATGGTAACGATATTTGTTTCCCGGGAGAAACGGAAGTAGCGATGGCGGGTGGGTTGACGAAACCGCTCAGTGCCGTAAAGGCGGGAGATGCGGTGGTGACGATGGACCCGGCGACGGGGAAGGAAAAGACCGTTTTGGTGAAGGAGCTGACGATCCATGACGCGAAGAATTATGCCATTACCCGGCTGGTGCTGGTTGCTGCAAGGGTGTCTGGGGACCGGGAGGTCGTGCTGTCGTCGCGGGTGTTGGAGGCCACGCCAAATCATCCGATGGCCGGGGGGAAGAAGGCGGGGGAGCTGAAGGTCGGGGATGAGGTATTGTGTGATGGCGGTGTTTTTACGGTTTGGGACAAGACCGAGGGCGCCGGTGGGACGCAGAAGGTTTATAATATCGTGGCCGATGGAGGGAATACGCTTATCATGAATGGGGTGATGGTGCGGCAGAAATAATAAAAAGGCTGTAAGTTTGGCGATGCAAAAGCCAGTATTGGTTATCAAATTGGGCACGGCGGTGCTCACGAATGAAAAGGGGGAGATTGGTCAGGCCACGATCAAAAAAGTGGCGGCAGGGATTGCGGAGTTGAGTGGGAAGTACCGGGTGATCCTCGTTTCGAGCGGTGCGGTGGGAAGCGGCAGAGGTTTTTTTTCGGGGTATAAGGGGACGCTGGCCGAGCGGAAGGCTGCCGCGGCTGTGGGTAATCCCATCCTGATCCGGCATTACCAAAAGCATTTCTCAGTCTATGGCATACCGGTGGCGCAGGCGCTTTGCGAGCGTCAGCATTTCTCCAGCCGGCTACGATTTCTGCAGCTGAAAGAAACCTTCGAAGAATTCTGGAAGAACGGCATTCTGCCGGTGATGAACGAGAACGATCTTGTCAGTAATGTAGAACTGAAATTCTCCGACAATGATGAGCTGGCCACCCTGACCGCGATAGGGTTCGACGCGGAGGCGTTGTTGCTTTGCACTTCGGTGGGTGGGTTTATGGATGCGGACAAGAAGATCATTCCGGTGGTAGAGAAGGTGGATGCGCGGATCATGGGCTTTGTCGAGGAGGGAAAGAGCTCGCTGGGGCTGGGCGGGATGTTGTCAAAGCTGACGTTTACCCGGCTGGCCACTTCATTGGGGATCCGGGTCGTCATTTGCGGTCTTGGTGGATCGAATCCTTTTGGCGATGCGCTGGGAGGGAAGACGGGAACGAATTTTTTACCCCGGGAGTCCAATCTCCGGGCCCGGCAGAAATGGCTGGCGAGCGGCTCGATCACCCTGGGCAGTCTTTTGATCGACAAGGGGGCGGTGAGGGCCCTCGAGCGGCGGCATAGTCTGTTGAGTGTGGGGATCCGGGGGGTCCAGGGAAAATTTGCCGCGGGCGAGGTTGTGCAGTTGAAGGATGAGGAGGAGCAGATCGTTGGGGTTGCGAAGGTGAAGCTGGGGGTTACAGAAATGACGGCCAAACTAAAGAATAAGAACACGATTGCCGCGCATGCGGATGATATTGTATTGTTTTGATATGAGTACCAAGAGTATCGAACCTTTGATCCGGAAGACCCATCGTGCAGCGGTGGAGTTGAGGAGGGCAAGTGACCGGCAGATCAAGTCGGCGTTGCTGTTACTGGCCAGGAGTCTCGAGGAGCAGGGGGCTGCGCTTTTGCGGGCCAATGCGAAGGATGTGGCCCGGCAGGATGCCAACAATCCACGTACGGACAGGCTGTTGTTAAATGAGAAGCGGATAAAAGCCATTGCGCAGAGTATCCGCAAGGTCAGCCGACTGCCCGATCCGTCGGGAAAGCTGCTGGACAGCAGGACGCTGGCCAACGGGTTGAAGGTGGAGAAACGGGCGGTGCCGCTGGGGGTGGTAGGAGCGATCTATGAATCGAGGCCCAATGTCACCTTTGATATCGCGGCGCTTTGTCTGCGCAGCCGCAATGGTTGTCTGCTCAAGGGCAGCCAGGAGGCGGCAGATACCAACCGGGCGGCGATAGGGCTGATCAGGAAAGCGTTGGAGGTCTCGGGGATCCATCCCGATTGTGTGACGTTGCTGCCGCCGGAACGGGAGGTTGTGCAGGAGTTGTTTACTGCTACACGCTGGGTAGATGTGCTGATCCCGCGGGGCTCCGATTCACTGATCCGCTATGTGCGGAGCAACAGTCTTGTCCCTGTTATCGAAACGGGGGCAGGGGTGTGTCATGTGTATGTAGAGAAGGATGCCGACCTGGATAAGGCTGCGGCTATCGTCGTCAATGCCAAGGTTTCGCGGCCGTCCGTTTGCAATGCGATGGATACGTTGCTGGTGGATCGGGCGGTAGCAGCCGGGTTGCTGAGCCGGCTGCGGGAGCCTTTTGCGAGGTATGGGGTGGAGGTGTTTGCCGATAAGGAGGCGTTCTCCGCGCTAAAAGGATATTCGTTGCTGAAGCGGGCGGGGTCTGAGGATTATGACCGGGAGTTCCTGAGCCTGAAGTGTGCGGTGAAGGTAGTGAAGGGGATCGATGAGGCTTTGGATCATATTTCCCTGCATTCGACGAAGCATTCCGAAGCGATCGTTTCAAAGAATAAGGCGGTTTGCGAGCGATTTTTGGCGGAGGTGGATGCCGCGGCTGTTTATGCGAATGCGTCGACGCGGTTTACGGACGGGGAGGAGCTTGGCCTGGGGGCGGAGATAGGTATTTCCACGCAAAAATTGCATGCCCGGGGGCCGTTTGCGCTGGAGAAGCTGGTGACCGAGAAATGGATTATCAGAGGGGTGGGGCAGATAAGAGAATAGGGGGCGGGCTGTGGTCGATCAGGTGGGGCAGCGGGCAATAAATTTTATTAATTGTCAAAAAAACGATTAATTTAGGGTTCCTAAATACGATTTGCATATGAATGCCACGAGGACCCTGCTTTTTGGTTTCTTTCTTTTTCTTTCCATTTCCCTTTTTGCGCAGAACAGCGCCGGGTTTACGATCAGAGATACGTCGGGGCCGGTGATCAGCCGGTTTGTGTATGGACATTTTTCCGAGGATCTCGGGCGGTGTATCTATGATGGTTTCTGGACGGGGGATCATATCCGGATGGATGTGGTGGAAGCTCTGAAGAAGATAAAAGTTCCGGTCCTGCGCTGGCCGGGCGGGTGTTATGCGGATCAATATCACTGGCGGGATGCCATCGGTCCGCGCAACGAGCGGAAGCACACCGTCAATACCACCTGGGGGATGGTCGACGAAGACAACAGTTTCGGGACGCACGAGTTCCTGCAGCTTTGTGATCTGCTGGGTTGCGAGCCTTATATCGCCGGGAATGTCGGAACGGGCACGCCGGAGGAGATGGAGAACTGGCTGGAGTATCTCAACTATAACGGCAAGAGCACGCTGGCGGATCTGCGGCGGCGGAATGGCCGGGAGCAGCCCTGGGGCGTCTCTTTCTGGGGTGTGGGGAACGAGAGCTGGGGTTGTGGCGGGAGTATGACGCCGGAATATTATTCGGGTGAGTATAACCGGTATTCGGAGTTCTGCAAGAACTATCCGGGGAGCCGGCTCAGGCTGATCGCCAGCGGGGCCAACTCGGATGATTACAATTGGACGGAGACGTTGATGAAACATATCGACAAGGGCCGTACCTGGGGGCTCTCGATGCATTACTACACCCTTGTGGGGGACTGGGAGCACAAGGGATCGGCGACGCAGTTTGGCGAGGATGAATATTTCAAGGCCATGGTCGCGTGTTTGCGGATGGAAGACATCGTGAGCAAGCACTCCGCGATCATGGACCGGTACGACCCACGGAAAAAGATGGCGCTTGTCGTCGATGAGTGGGGGATATGGACGGATGCCGAGCCAGGCACCAACCGGGCATTCCTTTATCAGCAGAACAGTCTGCGGGATGCGTTGATCGCCGGTACGACGCTGAATATCTTCAACAATCATGCGGACCGGGTGAAGATGGCCAATCTTGCGCAGACAGTGAATGTGCTGCAGGCGCTGGTATTGACAGATAAGGATAAGATGTTGTTGACGCCTACCTATTGGATCTTCGATCTGTACAAGGTTCACCAGGATGCCCGTTTGCTTCCTGTTCAGTATTCCAGTCCGGATTATGCGCATGGCGGAGCGAAGATCCCCGCGGTGAATGTTTCGGCTTCGAAGGACAGTACCGGGGCCGTTCATGTCTCTTTTGTGAATCTGGATCCGGCGAAGAAGATCAGTGTCCGGACCAGTCTGCCGGGAATTGCTTTCAAGACGGTGCAGGGGCAGATACTGACCTCGGCACGATTCACCGATATCAATACGTTTGCTGAACCCAATAAGGTGAAGCCGGCTGCTTTTAATGGGGCTCGCAAAGAGGGCGGTGATCTTGTCGTCGACCTGCCTGCGATGTCCGTTGTAGTCCTGGAACTGAAATAATACCTATGCGTTACGGGGGCCTGTTATCGTTGCTTTTGTTTTGGGCCGGCGTCAATGCGCAGGTTGCCATGAAGCCGCCGATGGGCTGGAACAGCTATAACTGTTTCGGATCGGCTGTTCACGAGGAGGAGGTCAAGGCGAATGCGGAGTATATGGCGCAGAACCTGGCCCGATATGGCTGGGAGTATATCGTCGTGGATTTTCTCTGGGCGTACGACAATCCGCCAGGCAGCCGGATCGGGAATCCTTTTCAATTGCGGTTGGGAGACGGGAGTTATGTTCCCTGGCTGGCCATGGATGAATGGGGGCGGCTGCAGCCGCATGTCAATAAATTTCCTTCCGCATCTGGCGGCAAGGGGTTCAAGCCGCTGGCCGATCAAGTTCATTCGCTTGGGTTGAAATTCGGCATTCATGTGATGCGGGGTATCCCGCGACAGGCGGTGTGGAGCCGGAGCCCGGTGATGGGGGTGAAGGGTGTTACAGCGGATGCGATAGCGGATACCGGATCGACCTGTCCCTGGATGAACCAGATGTATGGGCTGAACATGCAAAAGCCCGGGGCGCAGGAGTATCTCAATTCCCTGCTGAGGCTGTATGCCGACTGGGGAGTCGATCTGATCAAGGTGGATGATATCTCGAGACCGTATAGTGCGGCGGAGATAGAAGGATACCGGAAGGCGATCGCAGCCTGTGGCCGGCCGATGGTGCTTAGTCTTTCGCCCGGGGAGACCCCGCTGGCGGATTCGGTGCATGTGCAAAAGTTCGGAAATATGTGGCGGATGGCGGATGATTTCTGGGACAGCTGGCCCGAGATGCTGAAGATGTTCGACTATGCGAAGAAATGGGAGGGCGTGGGTGGACCGGGGCATTGGCCGGATTGCGATATGTTACAGATGGGTAAGGTCTCGAAGCGTGGGCCGGTGGGACCGGAGCGATACAGCCGGTTTACGGATGATGAACTTGTCACGCATCTGAGTTTTTGGTGTCTCTACCGGTCGCCACTGATGATCGGTGGTAATCTGCCCGACAACAGAGAATTGGAGAAGAGGTTGTTCAGTAATCCCGAAGTGTTGAAGGTGAACCAAGAGGGAACGAATCCGAGGCAGGTGGTCAAGGACGAAGGGAGGATGGTGTGGGTTTCCGATGCCGGCGGTGGGGCGTTGTATGTGGGTGTGTTCAATATCGGGGACAGTGCGAAGGATGTGGCGGTCGAATTCTGGTCATTAGGGTTGAAGCGTGCAGTTGCAGTGCGCGATCTTTGGAGTCAGCAGGATGCCGGGGTTTTCAAGAAGCGATATTCCAGGGTCTTACCTGCGCATGGATGCATGCTTCTAAAAATATTTCCGCGTTAACTTAATTTCCTCTTACCTTTGGTTTGTACTTTAGGGGTGCTCGTTAACTCGGGCTGAGATGATACCCTCAAAACCTGATCCGGATAATACCGGCGAAGGGAAAAGGCGGACTTCTTCTTTTTTTGCGTAATGCAGCACCTCTTTTTTTGGGCAATTAAATGACCTGGCGTTCGTGCCGGGGGAGGAACTTTTATGCCGGAGGTGTCGATCAATCAACAAAAATTCCAGTTACCTGAGGGCGGCTGCCTGGCGGATGTGTTAGTGCATTTGCGGATGGGGCAGGCTGATGGGATAGCCATTGCCGTGAATGAAACGGTGATCCCACGTACCCAGTGGGCGGGATACCGGCTGCAGGAGGCCGATCGAATCTTTGTGATCAGGGCGACACAGGGAGGATAAAAATCGATTTTATGAATAATGTAGTAAGCCGGGAGCCATTTCCCGCGTCGCAAAAAATCTATGTACCAGGTTCTTTGCATCCCCTGGAGGTTGCCATGCGTGAGATCCAGACGGGGGATGGGCCCGTGAGAGTGTATGACACCAGCGGAGTATATACCGATCCTGCTGTCGAGATCGATCTTCAGGCCGGGTTGCCAAAGCCACGGGCCGGGTGGGTGAAAGAAAGAGGGGGTGAGGGGAATGTGACGCAGATGCATTATGCGCGGAAGGGGATCATTACCCCGGAGATGGAGTATATCGCGATCCGGGAGAGTCAGGGGATGACCGGACCCGGCATTACGCCGGAATTCGTACGGGATGAAGTTGCCCGCGGGCGGGCCGTGATCCCGGCGAATATCCATCATCCCGAGACTGAGCCGATGATCATCGGGCGGAATTTCCTGGTGAAGATAAATGCCAACATCGGGAATTCGGCTGTGCGTTCGAGTATCGAGGAGGAGGTGGAGAAAGCGGTGTGGGCCTGCCGCTGGGGTGCGGATACGATCATGGATCTCTCCACGGGAAAGAATATTCATGAGACGAGGGAATGGATCCTGCGTAATTCGCCGGTCCCGGTAGGCACCGTGCCTATCTACCAGGCGCTGGAGAAGGTGGGTGGGAAGGCGGAGGAGCTGACCTGGGCCATCTATCGCGACACGCTGATCGAACAGGCGGAGCAGGGCGTGGATTATTTTACGATCCATGCCGGGGTGTTGCTGCGTTATATCCCCCTGACCGCGAGACGGGTGACGGGTATCGTTTCGAGGGGGGGCTCGATCATGGCCAAGTGGTGTCTCGCGCATCACAAGGAGAGCTTTTTGTATACGCATTTCGACGAGATGTGCGAGATCATGAAGGCCTATGATGTATCTTTCTCGCTGGGTGACGGATTGAGGCCCGGATCCATCGCGGATGCCAACGACGCCGCGCAGTTTGCCGAACTGGAGACGTTGGGAGAGCTGACAAAGAAGGCCTGGGCGCAGGATTGCCAGGTGATCATCGAGGGGCCGGGGCATATTCCGATGCATCTGATCAAGGAGAATATGGATAAGCAGCTTGCTATTTGCCAGGAGGCGCCGTTCTATACGCTGGGGCCGTTGACGACGGATATTGCGCCGGGGTATGATCATATCACTTCGGCGATAGGGGCGGCCATGATCGGATGGTATGGCACGGCGATGCTTTGTTATGTGACGCCGAAGGAACATCTGGGGCTTCCGAATAAAAAAGACGTCAAGGATGGGGTTATTGCGTATAAGATCGCCGCGCATGCGGCGGATCTCGCGAAGGGGCATCCCGGGGCACGTTACCGGGATGATGCGTTGAGTAAGGCGCGGTTCGAGTTCCGCTGGCAGGATCAGTTCAATCTTTCGCTCGATCCCGATACGGCGCGGAGTTTTCATGATGAGACGTTGCCGGCGGAGGGAGCGAAGGTTGCGCATTTCTGTTCGATGTGCGGGCCGCATTTCTGTAGTATGAAGATCACACAGGAGGTGCGGCAGTTTGCCGAGGCGAACGGGATCGGAGAGGAGACCGTGTTGGAGACGGGGATGGAAGAGAAAGCGATCGAATTCCGGAAATCGGGTTCTGAGATTTACTTATGATGGATAATAATTTCTTGATAGCGGTGCTGACCTTGCCCGGAAGTTTTGACGGCGAGGCCAGGATCCTCGAAGAGCTGCTCGAGTCCGGTGTGGAGCGGTTGCATCTGCGTAAGCCGGAGATGGGACTGGCTGAACTAGAGAAGTTGGTGGTGCGACTGGCGCCGCGGTGGGCTTCGAAGCTGGTGTTGCATTATCAACCGGAAATGGCCAGGCGTTATGGTATCCCGCAGCTGCATGGGCCGGTGAAGATGGGCGAGGGCACGGGATTGCGGCTTTCGACGTCGGTTCATGGGTGGGAGGAGTTTGCCGCGTTGCCGGAAGGGTTGGAGTATGCTTTTATCAGTCCTTTGTTCGACAGTATATCGAAGAAAGGGTATGAGGCGGGCAAGGGGTTGTTGTCGATACCGGGAGGGGGGCTGCCTTGCCGGCCGGTTGGACTTGGCGGGGTCGGTGCCGGGAATATCGGGGAGATGGTGCGACGGGGATGGACCGGTGCTGCGGTGCTGGGGGCTATCTGGGAGGAGCCGGGGAGGGCGGTGGCATGTTTTCAACAATTAAAGAATGCAGTGAATGGAACGACCGAAGGTCCTGGTGGTGGCGGGTTATGATCCGAGCGGTGGGGCGGGTGTGTTGGCCGATGTGAAGACGCTCGAGGCGAACGGTGCCTACGGGTATGCGGTATGTACCGCCATGACCTGGCAGAATGAGCGGGTCATCCGGCGTGTGGACTGGCTACCAGAGAAGGATGTGTTCGCGCAGGTGGATATCTGTTTCGAGGCCACGGGTTTTGACTGGGTGAAGATCGGGATCGGATCGTCTATAGGGGCGGTGGGGAGGATCGTGCGGCATGTGCGACAGTGGAATCCCGCCATCCGGATCGTCTGGGACCCCGTGATCCGGGCGAGCAGCGGGACGATATTTTGGGAAGAAGGGGTGGCAGGCTGGGAGGAGATCGCCGCGCAATGCTTTTTGCTGACGCCGAACTGGGAAGAGATCGGGTGGTTGTATCCGGGTGAGGATGTGTTGGAGCGATGCCGGATGCTGACCGGGCGGCCGGACTGTCATTTATTTCTGAAGGGCGGTCATCATCCCGATCACCCAGGCAGGGACTGGTTGTGGAGTGGTGGCCAGGTGCGGGTGCTGGATCCGGAAGCAGGAATGGAGGTCTATCCGAAGCATGGATCGGGTTGCGTACTGGCCTCGGCATTGACGGCGAATCTTGCGTTGGGGTATGAGTTGGTGGTCGCGGCAGAGCGGGCCAAGCGATATACGGGGCAATTTTTAGGGAGCAATAAAACATTATTGGGATGGCATCGATAGTCTGGCGGCCTCTCGGCCGGCTGTATTTTTTGACGATGGATGATGTGCCCACCGGGCCAGTCCAGCAGGTGGAAGCGGCGTGTCAGGCGGGTATCCGGTGGATCCAGCTGCGAATGAAGGTCGCATCGGATGAGGAGGTGTTGGAGGCAGCGCGGGCGGCGAAGAAGATCTGTGCGAAGTGGGATTGCGCCCTGATCATCAACGACCGGGTAAGTGTTGCCGCAGAGTCGGGTGCACATGGGGTTCACCTGGGGAAGGATGATCTGCCGGTTGGCGAGGCGCGGCGGTTGTTGGGTGAGGACAGGATCATCGGTGGGACGGCCAATACGATCGAGGACATCCGGGAGCACTGGCGGCAGGGAGCCGACTATATCGGACTCGGGCCTTACCGTTATACGACGACCAAAAAGAACCTGAGTCCAATCCTTGGGTTGGAGGGATATCAGCGGATCATGCGTCAGATGAGCGAGGAGCAGATCCCGTTGCCGGTGATCGCCATCGGCGGGATCGGGATGAAGGATGCCGCACCGTTGCTGGAGGCGGGGCTTCACGGGATCGCTTTTTCGGGGATGATGGTACATGCGGGGGACCGGTCGGGGCTGGTGCGTTCGCTGGATGAAACTATTAAAAAATCAACCTCATGTTGACTATTGCAGACAAGAGCTTTCAATCCCGGCTGTTTACCGGTACGGGAAAATTTGGTTCGCTCGCTACGATGGAAGAGGCGCTTGAGGCCAGCGGGAGTGAGCTGGTGACGGTTGCATTGCGGCGGGTGGAGATCCGCGCCGATGTGGGGGACGATCTGCTGCGTCATTTGCGGCATCCCCAGCTGCATTTGTTGCCTAATACGTCGGGAGTCAGGAATGCGCGGGAGGCCCTCTTTGCCGCGGAGCTTGCGCGCGAGGCACTTGGGACGAACTGGCTGAAGCTCGAGATCCATCCCGATCCCCGGTGGCTGATGCCTGATGCCGTGGAGACTCTGATCGCCGCCGAAGAGCTGGTGAAGAGGGGATTTGTGGTGTTGCCCTATGTGCATGCCGACCCGGTGTTGTGCAAGCGGTTGGAGGAGGTCGGGGTGGCGGCGGTGATGCCGTTAGGGGCCGCGATCGGGAGCAATAAGGGATTGAAGACGATCGATTTTCTGGAGATGATCATTGCGCAGAGCGGGGTGCCGGTGGTGGTGGATGCCGGGATCGGGGCGCCTTCGGATGCCGCGCGGGCGATGGAGCTAGGGGCGGATGCCGTGTTGGTGAATACGGCTATTGCCGCGAGCGGTGATCCCGTGAGGATGGCGCGGGCCTTTAAGTTGGCGGTGGAGAGCGGGCGGATGGCTTTTGAGGCCGGGCTTGCGGGAGGCGCCGGCGGGATGGGGCCGGTGGCGGCGGCGGCGACCAGTCCGTTGACGGCTTTTTTGGATTAGCTGGAGGATCGTTTTGGGGAAATCAAAGTGCTATAAAATGTTTTCGAGCGAATTCGACAAATACGATTGGAATGCCATAAAGCAGGGCATTTATGGCAAGACGGCGCGGGATGTGGAGCGGGCGTTGGGGAAGGCGGCGCGTGACCTGGAAGATCTCAAGGCGCTTCTTTCTCCGGCCGCGGCGCCCTATCTCGAGGAGATGGCGCAGCTAAGCCACCGGATCACGCAGAAGCGTTTTGGCAAGGTGATCCAGTTGTATATTCCCTTATACTTGTCCAACGAGTGTCAGAATATCTGTACTTATTGCGGGTTCAGCTATGAGAACAAGATCGTGCGGCGGACGCTGAGTGCCGGGGAGTTGCTGCGGGAAGTGGCTGTCGTCAAGGAGATGGGTTATGAGCATGTGCTGCTTGTGAGCGGGGAGGCGAACCAGACTGTCGGGGTGGATTATTTTGTAAAGGCGCTGGAGGTGGTCAGGCCGCATTTTGCGCAGGTGTCGATGGAGGTGCAGCCGCTGGAGCAGGACGAATATTCGTTGTTGATGGAGCACGGGTTGCATACGGTGCTTGTTTACCAGGAGACGTATCACCGTGAGGACTACAAGCTGCATCATCCGAAGGGGAAGAAATCCAATTTTGGGTACCGGCTGGAGACTCCCGACCGGCTTGGGAAGGCGGGGATCTACAAGATGGGATTGGGGGTTTTGATCGGCCTGGAGGATTGGCGGACGGACAGTTGGTTTACGGGGCTGCATTTGCGGTGGCTCGAGGCGAGGTATTGGCGCACGAAATATTCGTTGTCGTTTCCTAGGCTGCGGCCGCATGCAGGTGGGGAAGGGGATCGGCAGCGACCAGATGCAGGTGGGCTTGTGCCGAAGGTGGAGATGACGGACCGGGAATTGATCCAGCTGATCTGTGCGTACCGGTTATTCGATGAGGAGGTGGAGCTATCGCTTTCCACGCGGGAAAGCCCTGTTTTCCGGGATCATGCGGTGAGGTTGGGGATCACGTCGGTCAGCGCGGGGTCGAAGACCAATCCGGGTGGGTATGCCGTTGACAGGGAGTCGTTGGAGCAATTCGAGATCCATGACGGGCGGAGTCCGGGGGAGATTGCCGCGATGATCCGGCGGCAGGGATATGAGGTGGTGTGGAAGGATTGGGACCCGGTGCTGCAGGCCGGAGGTTGCCGGCGGGTAAGTTAAAATCGGAGAAGGGGGTGAAGTGATTTTGGGGTATTTTGGGTTATGAGAAAGCTAACTGTACTTGTGACCTTCTTTCTTGCCATTGCCGGTGCGGCTTCTGCCCGGCCGGAGTTTCGGTATACCGTGAGGGTAGATGATGCGGGCAAGCATCTTTATCATGTTGTTTTTCATGTCGAGGGGATCGAGGGGCCGGTGGTCGATCTGAAGATGCCCGCCTGGATGCCCGGTTATTACCAGATACTGGACTATGCGGCGGGGCTGAGTGGCTTCCGGGTGCGGGACGGGCGGGGAGATTCCGTTGCCTGGGAGCGTACGGATCGCCGTACCTGGCGGGTGGCGACGCCGGGGAAGGGAGGGGCGATGACGGTGGAATATGATATTTCCGCCCATCTGCTTTTTGCCGCGCAGTCGATACTGGATTCCGCGCATGGGTTCATCGCGCCTACGGGGTTGTTCCTGTATCCCGAAGGTTATCTGAGCAGTCCGGTGACGGTGGAGCTGGACCTGCGGACTGGATGGAAAAAGGTCGCCACGGGGTTGGACCTGGTGGCGGGGAAATCGAATGTGTACCAGGCGTCCGACTTCGATATTTTGTATGACTGTCCCATTTTGATGGGCGATCTGGACGAGTTGCCGTCCTTTACAGTGAGAGGGGTTCCCCATTATTTTGTCGGCTATAAGATGGGGGAATTCGACAAGGCCCGGTTCATGGGTGAGATGAAGAAGGTGATCGAAGCGGCTACGGATATGATCGGCGATATACCCTACACCCATTATACTTTTTTAGGGATCGGACCCGGGCGAGGCGGGATCGAGCATCTGAATTCCACTGCGGTACCTTTTGCCGGCAATCAGCTGACTACGGACGCGAGCCGGAAGCGGGTGTTCACTTTCCTGGCGCATGAGTATTTTCATCATTACAATGTGAAGCGGATACGGCCGATCGCGCTGGGGCCTTTCGATTATCAACAGCAGAACCGTACTAATATGCTTTGGGTTTCGGAGGGGCTGTCCGTGTATTACGAATATATGACGGTGTTAAGGGCCGGACTGATGCAGGATACCGACCTTCTGAGGAGCCTGAGCGGAAATATCGCTGCGTATGAGAAAAAGCAGGGCCATCTGCGGCAATCGCTGGCGCAATCCAGCTGGGATACCTGGAATGACGGGCCGTTGGGTGGAAGCCCCGATTCGACTATCTCGTTCTATGACAAGGGGCCGGCCGTGGGTCTGTTGCTGGACCTTGCCATCCGGCATGCGACGAAGAACCAGCATTCACTGGATGACGTGATGCGAAGGCTTTACCGGGAGTTTTACCAGGAGAAAAAGCGGGGATTCACCGATGCGGAGTTTCGCAGGGTGTGTGAGTCGATTGCTGGCGAGCCATTGCCCGATATCTTCGATTATGTATATACGGTGAAGGAACCGGAATACTCGAAATATCTGGCCTATGGAGGGTTGGGGATCGATCCGAACTGGAAGATATCCGCTTTGCCGGATGCCGATCCTTTAGCTGTGGCTGTCAGGAAAGGTCTCCTCGGGAGGTAAAGGCGCCCCTGCTAATGGAGGAGATAGAGCGTGTAACTGTCGTTGTGAAGGACTGCTTTTCCCGGGACCGTGAAACCGGGTTTTACAGCGGCCTGAGCCTTGCCCGAAAGAAGGATATAGTCGACTTTGTACTCATCGAGTAATTTTTGCAATGAATCCTGTTGTCCCTCGCGAATGGCGTCCAGCATGGCCGTTCGATCGTTTTCCCGTTTTTCAAAATCCACATATGGATTTGAGAACGTATAAGCAGTGGAGACCATTTTACGGCCGGTAGGCATTACCGGGAAGAGGGATGGGTCTTTTTCACAAAGAACGACCTTATCGGGAGGTGCGTTGTGGAGGATATAGTTGTATACTTCCACTTTATCCCTGTCATTCTGTTTACTGATGGAAAGTTCCCTGCCATTTACAAAGTCCTCGCGTTTTATGTAAAATGGGAAGCTGATAGCAGCGAAGATGAGGATTGCCGGCGCCCAGTATTTATGCAGGGGGCGGAGCAGGAAGACCAGGCCAAATCCAAAGAAAACGGACTGGATAGCTTTAATGTAGATGAAATAGTGAAAGGACGGTACCATGGCCGGCAAGTGGATACCATACCGATGATCGAGGCCTGCGACGATCGTGGCGAACAGGTACAGACCTGTCGAGACATACAGCCAGGACAAGACGATCCTGCGGACGAGTCCGCCAGGGAAGGACCGGTAAAAACTGATGAATCCGACGGCCGCAACGACGAGACCAACGTTGAAATTCGCTTTCAGGAGACCCCAAAGATGATTAATGAAAAAGAGTCCTTCGGTGTATTCAGAGGGTTCGCGGTTGATGATATGCAGATGATATTTGCCGGCTACAAAATAGAGGATAGGAGATGCGGCAAGAACGAAGAATATGAATGCGACGAGGGACTGGATCACGTATTTTTTTATCTGCTGCTGGTGTTTTTGTCTGAGTGCAGTGAACAGGTTGCCGGACTGCAAAACACCCAGGATGAGGACCATGATCACGGCCGGAGCGGCATGGCCGAGAAAGGTAAGACCTATCAGGAAGCCGAGTCCTGCAAACCAGGAGAGCTTTCCGGTGGAGAATGCTTTATAGCAAAGCAGGATATCGAGGTAGAAGGCAAAGAGCATGAAGGACGAGGGGTAGAGCCACGGCGTATAGGTGGCTCCCAGTACCAGCAGGATCTTGCCCGAGGCAAGGAACAGGTAGGAGAGGGAGGCTGCGAGGGCTACCCGCGGATCGAAGAGGCGAAGGCACATGATAAAGAAGAAAATGGGGCCAAGGATGTTCAGCCAGACGCCGCCGCGGACAAGGACAACATTTATCGGAAGGCCGGTAAGTTTTACAATGCCTGTTTCGAGGAGAAAGAGCAGGGGATTATACCAGAGCCATTCGTTAAGATAGCTGGGGTCTTTGCCGTAAGTACCGTCGAGCGCTCCCTGGACGAAAGACATATCCCGATCGAAGTCGACGTCGAATGGCCAGAGAAGATCATGGGTGGTGCGAAAGCATTGAAAAAATGCGATAGCGAGCAGGACCAGGAATGTGATCCAGACGCCGATACGCTGTTTTTGGGGCAGGGCTTTTAAAGAGGACATGCACCAAGATAATACAGGGTTTCGGGTCGTGCAAAAAAAGTATTAAGGCCGTCCCTTATACAAGGGACGGCCTTTGTCTTATGGGAGTGCGATCGTAATTGTCCTTGCCGACACGCGGACGAAGTAGATACCCGGTGGTAACTGGGTAATCTGTGTGGCGCCATTGACCAGCCGATCAGCGCGCAACAGGCGGCCCCCACTATCAAAAAGAGAGTAAGGCTCGTTGTTGCCGTGTTGCAATCGGACCTCCACCGATCCTTTTCCGGCGACATACCAGAGGAGCTTGTCGGCTGTCGGGAAACTGATAAGGCGTACGGAGCTGTAGTTGTAGGTCCCATCGAGATCGGTTTGTTTCAGCCGATAGAAATTATTTCCCGTCAATGGTTGAAGGTCCGTGAAAATATAGTTAACCAGGGCTTGGCTGTTCCCTGCCGCTGCGACGGTGCCGATGTCTGTGTATGTTTTTCCGTCCGGGCTGCGCTGGAGGATAAAATCGCTGGTATGCTCTTCCATTGCCGTTTGCCACTGGAGTACGACGTTACTGCCCGAGCGGGTTGCCGTGAATCCGGTGAGTGTGATCGGCAGCGGGGCGGCGATAAGAGTGTGGGTCGTAAAATTCGAAGTGGCGCCGGAGAGGGCGAAGTTCGAGATGGCGCCGTTATTCACATTCGAGCTGTTGTCGAAGGCGGTGGTCAGGCCGGCGTCGTTGCCGTTGGAAATGCCCTGGTCGAAGCTGAACTGGCCGATCAGGCCGCTTTCAGTGCCGGTAAGGGTCATGTCTTTGTTGGCCAGGATATCCGAGCTATTGCGTTTCACATTCCAAATGCGGACCTCGTCGATGCCGCCGTTGAAGGGTTTGTCGTCGGGACCGGAGGTGTTCTTTGCGATACCGAGGGTAAGGGGCTGGCTGCCGATAGTGCCCAGTGCGCCTGGGATCGTGCCCTGCTGAAGGCCGTTGACATAGACCGTGGTGGTCGAGGCGGCGTCGTCCATAACGAAGGCCAGGTGAGTCCAGTTGGAGGTACCTGCCGGGACGGCGTAGTCGAGGGTATTGATGGCTGAGCCGTTGTCGAGGCCTATCTGGGTGGCTGACAGATGGAAGCTATAGCGCACCCCACCTGTGCCGCGATTGCCCAGCACCGTGGCCCAGCTGCTGGAAAGTGTGGTGGGGTTGACCCAGAATTCGACTGTTCCGCCGCCGACCAGGTCATAGCTGTTATCAGCGAGGGCGGGGATATTTACCTGGTCATCCACGCCGTCGAATACGAGGCCGTTGCTGCCAAACTGGATGGGGGAGGCTGTCCAGGAATTGGTGCCGCCCAGATCGCCGCTGATCGCGCCATTCTGGCTGTTGCCGGTGCTATTGGCACTGTTGGCAACGGATGTGCCGCCGGCATCGTCCATTTTGTACCAGGCGATGAGGTTATTGTCATTCACGTCGGGGGTGCCGAACATGTCTCCTTTTATCTGAAGTTGGGACCGGGTCGTGCCCCAGGCTTTTACTTCGTCGATCTTACCGACGGTGGGCTGGGACAGATCGGTCTGTACACCGATGCGAAAAGGCTGGTCGTCGTTGAAAAAGAAGCCGCCCAGATTCGTTTTCAGCTTTCCGTTGACGTACAGGCTGGCGATCGTGGTGACGGAGTTGTAGCTCAGTGCAAAATGGGTCCAGGCGTCGAAGGTCATGGGGACGCCGGTGCTTGGGAAGATGGCGGGATCGCCCAGTTGGATGGTGCCGTCCGCCGCGTAGCCAACGGTAAAAGCGAATCCCGTGGAACCTTCCGAGATGAGGGTGTGGATGTTGCCATCGTTCATCGTCTGGGGAATAAAGGCCCAGAATTCGACGGTGAAGTCTCCTGTCGGGTCGATCACGTCCACGCCGGAGGTCACATAATTAGAACCAGTAAGATTGAGGGAGGTGTTTTGTGCCGACAGGTTGAGAGAAAGGCACAAGGACGCCAGGAGAAAAGTGTAGCATTTTCTCATAGGATACTGATTTTGGATTCGGATTTAGATGTCGGGGTGAAAGTAGCTAAAATGGGGGAGGAGTTATAACCACGAGGTTAAAATAAGAGGGGGCTAAGGGTTTTCCTGAGGATAAAACACCCTAAATTACAGACGATGGGGAATGTGAAAAATATGCCACAATTGAATGGTTTCCTTAATATCTCCACGGCGCAGCGGGACGAGTTCAGGGAGAACGGGCATTTGCTTGTGAGGGGTGTTCTGGACGCTCCGGATGCGGCTATTTTTCGTCAATTGGTGGTGGAGGCTGTGAAGCGGCATAGCCGTGATAAGCGGCAGTTGCCGGACCGGGGGATCTATGGCCGGGCATTTGGTCAGATGGTCAATTTGTGGCGGTTGGACGAGGGGGTACGGGAGTTTGTGCTGGCGAAGCGGCTGGCGAAGGTGGCGGCCGATCTGCTTGGGGTGGCCAATGTGCGGATCTATCACGATCATGCGTTGTTCAAGGATGCGGGCGGGCGGGCTACGTACTGGCACCAGGATCAGTATTACTGGCCGCTGGATACCGCGGATACGGTGACGATGGCGATGGCTTTGACGGATCAGCAGATCGAGATGGGAATGTTTGTCTTTGCGACGGGTTCGCACCGGCAGGGTACGATCATGGATCCGAAGCTTTCGTCGGAGCCGGACAGTACCTATCGGAAATATATCCGCGAACAGCATTTTTCATTGAGCCGGGCGGCGGGAATGCGGGCCGGGGATGCGACGTGGCATTATGGGAATACGGTGCATCATACAGCTGCGAACCTGTCCGATAGGCGAAGAGAGATGATGACTATCACATATATGGCGGATGGCGCGAGGGTGGCGCAGCCTTTGCATCCAGCTCAGGTGAACGAGCTAAATATGTGGCTGAAGGGATTGCCACCGGGGCGGCTGGCTGCCTCAGAACTGAATCCCCTGGTCTTATAGTTGCATAAGAATTAGGGTTATTCAGAGGGGTGGAAAAATACTCGGAAAAGGGTATTTCCAGAGTCGGGAAAAAGTCCCAATTTAGCTCCTGAATCTAAAAATAATCACCAAAATGTTTGAAAAATAAAAAGGAATATGTACCTTCACGCTACTATCAACGCCTGCCATATTCTAAAATCCTCTGAATATTGGGCTATTTAACTCTTTCATGTATATCTTTTGATTTGACCCACCATCCTTGAAATTCCTAAAGATCTTGACGATCTAGGATTAGTAAAAAAAGCCAAAATATCCACTAGTTATTCTGTAAAGCCAGCTTCTAATTCTATCCGGAAGCATTTTCTTGAAGCCAATACCTCGTGTTAGCCTGCGTATTATTTCCATTGCCATCCTTGAAAGATCAAGTTTCTACTTGAACCCTAAAAAACAGTGGTAATGAAAAAACAAATTTTGGCTATCGACGATAGCAAAGCTATTCGGTTCCTGCTTCAGACAGTACTAGGGAGAGATTATCAGGTTGTGACAGTGCCTGATGGATATTCGGCAATGTATTATCTTTCTCACCGTGAGCATCCTGATCTGATCATAGCCGATCCCCAGTTACCTGATATGGACAATTGGGAATTGATCGAACAACTGGCGAGTAGTGGAATGTACGGAGATATCCCGTTAGTGGTATTATCCGGTCTTGATTCGAAAGAGACAGACGCCAGATGTGTAGAGCATGGAGTATTGAAGTATTTCATGAAGCCGTTCAATCCGGTCGAATTGGTGGAAGCCATTCAAGACCTGGTGAGCAATGGCCAACTTGATAAAGATCGCGTATTAGCGAGTTGAAAATCCAGGATGTTCTCATCCGGGAAATTCAATCCAATTAAGAGCGTACAGCGTATATACCCTGAATCGTAAAAAGGAAGCGGATACTAAGACCAAAGAGCTGCTTCTATTTCTGAGCCACCGTATTTATGAATACCGTAAACCTGTTGTATGGATTTATTATATCTACCCCAAACTGTACAAAAGACCAAGAAAACTACTCCGCGAGTAACTTTCAGGTCTTATCATCTGCCGCAAACGGGCGACTTCCAATTCAGCGGGTTCTGCTATGTTGGAAGGAACAGCAACAATATTATGAAGCTTGTCGAGCTTTATAAAGAAGGAGCTGTTCTCGAAGGTTTGGAGAAGGCAAAAAATGAGTTGTTGAGAGGCGTGGAGCAGGGTAAGCACAAATTACCCGAAGTCATCATCTGTGAAGCGCGTTTTGATTTTGCGACGATCAGTCATTTCAATCAATTTCTCCGCAAGCATAGTGTTCTTCGTTCTATACCTTTTATCCTGGATGTTTCGGGGTTGGGGAATAAGGATGTATTGCTTTATCGTAAGCATGCCCGCCCGGACGAGATGTTATTCATCGAAGATTGCGACAAGAAGGATCTGTTCAGCAAGATCCGTTTTCTGTGCAAGATGAAGGCGCATGCGAACAAGGATGAAGCAGCGCCGAAGATCGAGGAGAAATCCCTTCGCAGCCTGCGTTTTGGTCCGATGAGCAAGCGTGCTTTCGATATTCTTGTTGCATCGGTAGCGCTGGCATTGTTGAGCCCTCTTTTCCTCCTGATCGCGCTTGCGGTCAAGCTGGAATCGCGCGGCCCGATCTTTTATATCGCCAAGCGTGCCGGGAAGGGTTATAAAATCTTTAATTTCTACAAGTTCCGGACTATGATCCATGGAGCTGACAAGAAGGTTAATGAACTGGCCCACCTGAACCAATATGGGGCCGATAAGGGGCCTGTCTTCTTCAAGATCAGCAACGACCCACGTATCACGAAAGTGGGTAGTTTCCTTCGGAATACCAGTCTGGATGAGTTGCCGCAACTGGTGAACGTACTGCTTGGGGATATGTCGCTTGTCGGCAACCGTCCTCTGCCTTTGTACGAGGCCAAGAACCTTACGACGGACGATTATGCCGCCCGTTTTATGGCGCCGGCCGGGATTACCGGGTTGTGGCAGGTCAAGAAGAGGGGTACGAAGGAAATGTCGGTAGAAGAGCGGATCAGCCTGGATATCGATTATGCCTCGAAATGTAATTTCGTCACCGATCTTTGGATCATCGCTAATACTCCCAGCGCACTCCTGCAGAAGGAAAATGTCTAGGGATGGCCTCCGGCCATCCCGGAGAATGTCTAGGGCGGCCGCGGGCCTCCCCAGAGAGAATGTCTGATCGGTGCGGTCGAAGGCCTCCGGGGGCTAGGATCGACCAGCTATTTCGCTTACCTTGCAAAAAAAAGAAGATCAACTTTATGTTGAGGGATCGTCCTTTAATATCCATTATTGCGCTCAATTGGAATAATACCGCAATAACGTGTGATTTTCTTAACTCCATCCGGAAGCAGAACACGTATTCGAATATAGAAGTGATCGTTGTCGACAATGCGTCCAACCAGGATCCCAGTTCTGCCTTTCTCCAGGTTTATCCCGAGGCGATCATCGTTCGCAATCCCCGCAATCTTGGATTTTCAGCAGGTAATAACGCCGGGATCCGGAAGGCTACCGGGGATTATCTTTTTATCGTGAACAACGACACCGAGTTTACTCCGGGTTTGCTGGAGGGTTTGCTGGAGGCGTATGAACAGTATCCCGACGCGGGGATCGTCTGTCCCAAATTCCATTATTTCTTCGACAAGGGCACCATTGAATACGCGGGATATTATCCCGTGAATATCTTCACGGGGCGGAACAGTATGATCGGTTGCCGGGAGAAGGATCACGGGCAGTATGACGAGATGAAGGAGACGCATTATGCCCATGGCGGCGCGATGATGGTGCCCCGCAGGATCGTAGACGAAGTGGGGGTTATGCCGGAGGAATTCTTTCTCTATTATGAGGAGTTCGACTGGTCGGAGCAGATCAAGCGGCATGGGTTCAAGGTCTATTACCAGCCCAAGTCCCTGATCTATCATAAGGAATCGATGACGACGGGAAAGTCGAGTCCGTTGAAGACCTTTTACCTGACGCGCAACCGCATTCTTTTTATGCGCCGGAATACACCTCCACTGGCGTTCTCTTTGTTTGCCCTCTATTTTGTGTTTTTTACCATACCCAAGAATACCCTGACTTATCTTGTAAGGGGCCAGAAAGAGCATCTGAGTTCTTTCTGGAAAGGCATTTTCTGGCAATTCAATCGCACCATTACCTTTAACTGATCTATCTATGTGTGGAATCACCGGCTTTGTGGATTTTAAAAAAACTACCGGCATCGACGTGTTGCGAAAGATGTCGGATGCGATGCTTCATCGCGGGCCTGACGACGGCGGCTGTGAAGTCTATGAAGCTCCCGACGCGGCGATCGGGTTTGGCCAGCGCCGGCTGTCGATCCTCGATCTGTCTCCGCTGGGGCATCAGCCGATGCATTTTGGCGAGCTGATCGTCAATTTCAACGGGGAGATCTATAATTTCAAGGAAATAAGAAAGGAGCTCGAGGAGAAGGGGTATACGTTTAATTCGTGGTCGGATACAGAGGTGATCCTGAAGGGATATGATTGCTGGGGGATCGATGTCGTGCAGAAGTTCATCGGGATGTTCGCGTTTGTTCTTTATGACAAGCGAAAGAATCAGATAACTCTTTTGCGGGACCGGGCGGGGGTAAAGCCGTTGTATTATTACTGGAACGACGAGATCCTTTTGTTCGGTTCCGAGCTGAAGGCATTATATGCTCACCCGGCGTTTGAAAAAAAGATAGATGTCAACAGCGTGGCGCTCTTTCTACAGTTCAGTTATATTCCGGCGCCCCACAGTATCTTTCACCGGACCTATAAATTGCTGCCCGGGCATTATCTGACGATCGATCTCGCGAGCCGCAAGCAGCAATTGACCAAATATTGGGATGTATTCGATCATTACAATAAGCCGAAGCTCGACCTGTCCGACCAGGAGGCGATCGAGGAGACGGATAAGCTGTTGAAGAATGCTTATGAATACCGGATGGTAGCGGATGTGCCGGTGGGACTTTTTCTAAGCGGCGGGTATGACAGCAGCAGTGTGGCTGCCCTGTTGCAGACCGGCCGGACCGAGAAGCTGAAGACTTTTACCATCGGCTTCAACGAGAACGAATTCAACGAGGCGCCGGAGGCAAAGAAGATCGCCGGTTTCCTCGGGACGGATCATACGGAGTGGTATCTGACGGCGAAGGAAGCCGGGAGTGTGCTGGACCGGCTGCCCGAAATTTATGACGAGCCTTTTGCCGATAACTCCACGGTGCCGACGGTGCTGGTGAGTGTTCTTGCGCGGAAGCAGGTGAAGGTGGCGTTGAGCGCCGACGGCGGGGATGAGATCTTTGGCGGATATAACAAATTCAACCAGGCGGAGAGATATACGAGTCAATTTCCGCCGTTCGTGCAAAGTTTTATCAGTGGTACGATGTCGCTGATCAAACCGGAGCATATTCCTTATTTCAACAGCAAGTACAATTTTGCGACCCGGTATGAGAAGATGCGGCTGATCTGGAAGAGTCATGATCCCGTGACAGCCGTCAAGTATATCAGTCAGTATATTACCGAAAAAGAGGTAGAGTCCTTCCTTGGCCGGCCTTTCGAGCGGTATCACACTTTTTTCGAGGATGGGAAGCTGCTGGAGCACAATGACGGCATCGTCAACCGGCTGCTGGCTATCGACTATAAGACCTTCCTCGTCGATAACAACCTGGTGAAGATGGACCGGGCGACCATGTCGGTGAGCCTGGAAGGACGAGAGCCGATGCTGGACCACCGCGTGATCGAGTTCCTGGCGCAACTGCCTTCATCGCTGAAGATCAGGAACGGGGTGAACAAGTGGTTGTTGAAGGAAGTGGTGCACCGTTACATTCCGAAGGAACTCATGGAGCGGCCCAAGCGGCCGTTCATCGCACCATTGATGGTGTGGTTCCGGGAGGAGCTGAAGGAACAGCTGCGGTATTATCTCAGCGAGAAGAGTCTTTCGGCGACGGGAGTATTTGCTTTTGGGCCGATAGTGCAGCTGCGGGATGAATATCTGGCCGGGAAAAAGGTGAATTATCAAAAGCTATGGCAAGTGCTGATGTTCCAGCTGTGGTATGATCGCTGGATCGAAAAACTGTAATAATGATAACGGGAAGAAAAATAAAAGTTCTGGAATGTATCCGGCAGGGTAAGATCGGCGGCGGGGAATCTCATTTGTTGAATCTTGTCGAATACCTGGACAAAAGCCAGTTTGAGCCCGTGGTGCTGAGTTTTACGCAGGGGCCCATGATCGACCGGCTGCAGAAGATGGGGGTTGGGTCGGATGTGATCTATACGGAGAAGCCTTTCGATCTGACCAAGTGGGGAAGAGTAAAGGACTTATTGAAGGAAAAGAAGGTGGATCTTATCCATGCGCATGGTACGCGTGCCGCAAGCAATGTGCTTTGGGCTGCGCGGTCGCTCGGGATCCCGGTGGTGTACACGATCCATGGATGGTCTTTTCATCAAGACCAGCAGCCGTTGCTGAAGCGGATGCGGATTGCGGGGGAAAGCTATATTACTAACCGGACGGCAGTGAATATTTCGGTATCGGAGGCCAATCAGGCTTCGGGAAAGGAGAATATAAAGGGATTCGAGTCGGTGCTGGTGAATTACGGCATCGACCAGAAGAAGTTCTCGCCAGCCGGCGTTACCAAGGATGTCAGGGCGGAACTGAAGATCACGCCTGATGCTTTGTTGGTGCTTTTTATCGCGCGGTTTACCAAGCAGAAACAGCCCCTGGCGATGATCAGGGCGTTCAAGGCGGCGCTGGAGACGGTGCCGGACATGCGGCTGCTGATGGTGGGAGATGGGGAATTAAGGGAAGAGGCGCTGCAGCTCAGTTCAGAACTAGGGCTTGGGGACAGGATCCTTTTTCAGACCTTCCGGCAGGATGTGCCTGATGTGCTTGCAGCGGCCGATATTTTTGTCCTGCCGTCGCTTTGGGAGGGATTGCCGATCGGTTTGCTGGAGGCCATGGCAATGGGGAAGGCGATCATTGCCTCGGATGTGGATGGGACGGGCGAGGTCCTCAAGCACCGGGAAAACGGATTATTGATCAAGACCGACCAATTGGTATCCTCCCTGACGGAGGCCCTGGTCCAGTTGGGCCGGGACCGGGAAATGCAGAAAAAATTTCAGGAAAGGGCCATAGAAACGATCAGCGGACGTTTTAACGTTACGCGAATGGCCCGGGAGATAGAAGCTGTTTATAACAACGTGTTAAACAAACCTTTAGAGTAACAAACCTTTGTGCAAAATGGAATTTAAAAAGATTGTCGACATCAAGCGGGTGAATTTTATTGTGGATGCCCTGAAGGCCAATCTGCCCGAGGGGGCGGAGGTGCTGGATGTGGGCTGTGGAAATGGGGTGATCTCGAGGTATCTTGGGGAGAAGGGGTTTGTGGTCCGGGGGGTGGATGTCAGTCCCAAGGCGATCGAGCGGGCCCGGAGTTTAAATACCTTCCCCAACGTGCGGTTCGAGGTGGTAAGCGCCGAGCAGCTGGTTGCGGACGGGCATAAGTATCATGCGGTGGTGTGCAGCGAGGTGCTGGAGCATCTAAACGAGCCGGGAAACCTGTTGAAGGTGTTGCACCAGATCCTGCATGATGACGGGGTTTTGGTGGTCACGGTGCCGAATGGCAAGGGTCCGCGGGAGTCGCTGGTGACCAAGCCGGTGCAGCGGATGCAAAAGAAGAACGGCTGGCTGTGGCGGACCGTCAATAAGTTCAAGCAGTCGCTTGGTTATAAAGGGACCACGGTCCAATCGGCAGCTGATGATCTCACTCATATTCAATTCTTTACGCGTCCTTCACTGGAAAAACTCGCCAGTGATAATACTTTTAAGATCGTGCGGTTCGGGAAGACCAATTTTGTTGAGGACGTATTTCCCTTTTCCTTATTTACAAAGAAGATCAAGGTCCTGCAAAAATGGGATTGTGCGCTAGCGGATGTCCTGCCTTACCAATGTACCGGTGGCTTTGTCACCGTTTGGGAGAAGGCTAAGAACCGGTAAGCTTACTATGTTTGACCAGGGGGCGCATTTTGACAAACTCCTTATGTTCCTTTTTTGAGTTGGCGTTGCGTTTATCCAGGCATTGCTGGAGTACTTCTGCCATTTTCTTGTAATGGGGTGCCATGAGAAAGGTCTTATGGTCGCCGGGAACGTTGTGGATGGCTACGCCTTTCAGGGCATATTTTTTCCAGCCGAGATATTCCGGGTCTGCTATGAAGAAGAGGCGGGTTTCGACCCTGAACAGATCGATCTCGATATCGAGGGGTTGCAGTTTGTATTCCTCGTAGGCTTTATCGATCTTTTCGTTGACGCGGGCCGCGTGCTCCAGGGTGTCCAGTTCGTTCTTCTCTTCCGGTAGCAATCCAAATTTTTCGAGCGGTTGGCGCATTTTCCTGCGGAAGAAGGAGGATTGGTAGCGAATGGTCTTTCCGGGGTGTTTGACGAGTGATCTTAGAATGAAGAGCATTTTGGGCAGTTGCCGGAAAGCTTTCCGGAACATTCGTTTCCACAGCGGTTCGAATTGCACGGAGGTGTTATCGGCCGCGGTGTCGAAGATACCGAGCATTTTGACTTCTTTGCCAAGAGCTTTTAGTTGCCGGGCCATTTCGAAAGCGACGAAGCCGCCGAAGGAATAACCTGCGAGGCAGTAAGGGCCTTCCGTGTTATGTTGAAGTATTTCCGTTACATAGTGACCGGCGATCGCGTCCATATTATCGAGTGGTTCGTCGATGCCGTTAAGTCCTTTAGCCTGGAGGCCGAATACGGGTTGATCGGGGTCCAGACTTTTCGCTAATGAATTGAAAATCATTACGGTAAGCCCTGCGCCGTGAACGATATACAGCGGTGTTTTAGACCCTTTGGTGCGGATGGGAACGAGAGAGCTCCAATCGAGGGGCTTCTCGGTTTGTTCGAGGCGTTGGGCCAGAAGGGCAATGGTAGGGCATTCCACGAGTGTGGTGAGGGGCAATCGTCTGCCGAGGGCTTTATCGAGTTGGATCATAACCTGGATGGCGATCATCGAATGGCCGCCCAGTTCGAAAAAGTCATCATGGATGCTCACTTTAGTCAGGCCGAGGGCCTGGATCCAGGATACGGAGATCAATTTTTCAAGATCAGTGGTTGGGGGGACGTATTCTTTTGACGAGGCTGCGGAGGGTATTGTATTTCTGTCGGTCGGGCGAGGGAGCGCTTTGCGATCAATCTTGCCGTTGGCCGTCAGGGGAAGCTGCTTCATGGCGACGTAGTCGTTGGGGACCATATAGGCCGGCAGGAGGCTATGGAGGCCGTTCTCCCAGGTACGTTGCTGTTCGGCAGGAAAATGGGTTGCGTCCGGGAGGTTGTTGCCGGCAGAGACGATATAGGCGACGAGCCGTTGGTCTCCGGGGCGGTCTTCGCGGGCAATGACGACGGCCTCTTTGATGCCTGGTTGCCTGATCAGGCTATGTTCAATCTCACCCAATTCAATACGGTGTCCGCGGATCTTGACTTGATGGTCGATACGGCCCAGGCACAGGATATCGCCGGATTCGAGGAGCCTGCCGAGGTCGCCGGTGCGGTACATTTTTGATCCGTCAGCTGTGAAGGGGTTTGCTACGAAGCGTTCTGCAGTGAGAGCGGGCCGATTGTGATAGCCACGGGCTACCCCTTCTCCGCCAATGTATATTTCGCCGACGGCGCCGAGCGCCATGGGGCGGGTGGCTTCATCGAGGATATACACCTGAGTATTGTTGATAGGCCGGCCGATGGTGACGATCTCGTCGCCGGGGAGGATCTGTTTTATCGTAGACCAGATGGTGGTTTCCGTGGGACCGTACATGTTCCAGAGCGAAGAACATTTCGAGGCGAGAATACCGGCCAGGTCTTTGGGGAGGGCTTCGCCGCCACAGAGGGCTTTGAGTGGAAGCGGGCTATTCCAGCCGGCGTCGAGCATCATCCGCCAGGTGGAGGGCGTAGCTTGCATCATGGAGATGGACTCGTTACGAAGGATGTCAAGGAGGATGCGCCCGTCCTTTGCCGACTCCTGGTCTGCAAGGACGAGCGTTGCGCCGCTGATCAGGGGAAGGTAAAGTTCGAGCCCAGCGATGTCGAAGGAGATGGTTGTCACAGCCAACAGGCGGTCGGCGGCGGTGATCCCGGGCTGACGCTGCATGCTGAGCATAAAATTAACGAGGTTGTGATGTTCGATCGCTACTCCTTTAGGGGTGCCGGTGGATCCGGATGTGTACAGGATATAGGCCAGATCGCTTCCTGCACCTTCATTCGGCGGGGTGGGGGAGTAGTTGTTCAAATTATGCCAACAGTCTTCGAGGATGACGTTTGTGGCTTCGGTGCGAAAGCGGCTGCGGTATTTGGCGGCGGTGAGCAATCTGGTGGCTGCCGAGTCTTTCAACATGAATTCGATCCGGTCATCGGGATAGGCGGGATCGAGCGGAATATATGCTGCGCCGGCCTTCCAGATAGCGATCATGGCGATGACCATTTCCGCCGAGCGGTCCAGGGCGAGGCCGACAGCGTCGCCTTTTTTGACACCGCTGGCTGCGAGTAGCCGGGCGAGGCGATTGGTCTTGTCGACGAGGGTCTTGTATGTGATGACGACACCTTGAAACTGCAAGGCGGGATGATTTGGATCACGGGCTGCATTTTCATCTATGAAAGTGTACAGCGCCTCGTTCTTCGGATATTCGACGACTGTTTCATTAAGGCTGTCGAGCTGTTTATTGGAACTATAAAAATCCATCACCGGCAAGTCCCGGATGAGGGAATCCTTGTTTGCCGTGAGTTCCCGCAGGAGGTGTTCAAAGCGGTTCATCATGAGGCGGATGGACTCCGGTTTGAAGAGCTGGGTATTGTAGGACCATTCGAGTACGAGGGCTTGCTCGGAGCCGGAGGCGTTGAGGAAGATCTCGAAGTTCTCGTATTCCCTCGGGTTGTAGGCCATCCGGTAGCTTAGGTTATGGAAGGCAACACCGTTATCGAGGCCCATATCGATATTGAAGACGACCGGCACCAGTGGGATGCGGGACGGGTCCCGGGAAATGGAAAGCCGTTTAAGCAGACTGCCGAAGGTGAACTGCTGATGGTCGTAAGCGTCAAAGATCTTTGGTTTGCGTTGTTTAAGATAGGCGGAGAAGCTAAGGTCGCCATTGGGCCGGCTGCGGAGTGGGAGAAGGTTGACGCAGTGCCCGACGAGGTTCTGATAGCCTGTAGCGGATTGGCCGGCTGCGGGGAGGCCGAGGACGATATCCTGCTGGCCGGTGAGGCGATAAAGGAAGATCTCGAAGGCGGCCATGAGGGTCATGACCATGCTGCAACCTGCACCTGCGCCGAGCTTTTTTAATGCCTGGACGAGTGCAGCGTCGAGGGGATAGTCGTCGCGTCTGCTTTTATAGGTGCGGAGGGCAGGCCGGGGAAAGTCCGTCGGCATATCGAGGACGGGAATATTGCCTTTGAACTGGTCAACCCAGTATTGTACAATAGCAGCATATTCCGGGCTCTCCATGAATTGCCATTGCCCGATCGCATATTGGCTGAAGCGGGCGGCTTCGCGAAGGTTTGGCTGGATCCCTTTTGCGTAGGCGGAATATAATTGACCCAGGTCCTGCAACATGATCCCGAGGGACCATCCGTCGCAGACGATATGGTGGGCGGTCAGTTTGAAAAAATATTCCTCTTCGGCCAATTTGAGTAAGGTCATCCGGAAAAGAGGGCCTTTCAGCAGGTCGAACGAGGTCTGGGCGTCTCTGCTGGAGACGTCTGTGATAAAGGCCTGTTGATTTTCCCTGGCGGCGGAGAGGTCCTCAAAATGGAGGTCAGCCTTTAACTCTTTGAATACCAATATTTTAAGGCCATCTGCGCTAAATGCCGACCGGAGAGCTTCATGTCGGGCGACGAGATCACGAATGGCGTTTTCCATAGCTGGTCTGTCGAAGGGGCCAGAGAGTCGAAGCGACACTGATTCGTTGTAAGAACGATTTGCGTCTTCGCCTCCCAGGCGACAGGATATCCAGATCTCCAGTTGGGGTTCGATTGCGGGCAATACCCGAATGATCTCCGGTCCGGTGAAGGGGTCGAATTCTACCGGCAATAGGTCGTTAGTCAGTTTTCCCTGGTCCAATTGTCTTCTATTTAGTTGACTTGCAAATACTTCCCGGGGCGATCGGGATCGTTGATAAACCACGCCGGGTTACCGTCCTGATCCCTGCCCAGTCTTGCGCCAGGAATCAACGGTGATTCATCGACTTTTATTTCAGGGTTTTTATTGAGGACCGTTGGATTGGTGGTGATGCTTTGAAGAAAGCCGGCATCGATAAGCTGATCGACGCTTTGTTCGAATTTTTCGATGATGGTATCGATGTCTTTACGAGTGTGCGATTCGGTCAGAAAACAAGGAAAACCATCGAGGATATGGATGCCTTTATCCCTCATGAGGGTAAAAAGCAGTTCTCCATAGGCGATCTCTTCTTTCCATTTAATCTTCCAGAGTGAGCCAAACTGGGCTACGTAGAGCGGAAGGTCGTGGCGCTTACAGATGGCATTAAAGGAGTCTGCCAGATATTTTGCGTTATCGGTAAGCGACTGCTGGAGGGCCGGGCCTTTTGCCTTCATGTATTCCAGGGAGGCTTTAGAGGCCGCCAGAGCCAGTGGATGTCTTACAAAGGTACCGGCAAAATACGTTACTCCTGCTTCCGGTGTGGAATTATCTCCATATTTCCAGTCGCCTCCGTCTAATGCATTCATATACAGACTCTTGCCGGCAATTACTCCGATAGATATGCCGGAGCCGATGACCTTGCCGTAGGTGCCAAGATCGGCTTTGACGCCGAAGAGGGCTTGAGCGCCTCCGGGGTGCATGCGGAAGCCGGTGATCACTTTGTCGAAGATAAGGCAGGTGCCTGCATCTTCCGTGATAGTGCGTAATTTCTTAAGAAAATCCACGGGTTGGAATTCGGGGCGCCGGCTTTGGACAGGTTCGACGAGGACGGCGGCCAGCTCGTGGGCGCGTTCTTTGATGATGCGCAGGGTTTCGTCTGTACCATAGTCGAGGATCAGCATATTCTGGACTGCTTCGGGCATAATGCCCGGGGCGGCGGGGTATGATCTCAATTTTTTGGAGCCGCGAACGATGACTTCATCCACGATGCCGTGATAGGAGCCTGCGAAAGCGACGATGGTGCTGCGTCCTGTAACGGTGCGAGCGATGCGCATGGCGCCGAGGACGGCTTCGGACCCGGTGTTACAGAGTGCTGCGCGGTCAAAGCCGGTGAACTCGCAGATGAGTTTACTGACCGGTCCGGCGAGTTCGTGTTGAGGGCCGATCTCGTAGCCTTTCTCCATTTGATCCTGGATTGCTTTGACGATGATGTCCGGCTGATATCCAAGCATGTTGGAGCCAAAGCCATTGAGGGCATCGATGTATTCGTTGCCGTCGAGGTCCCAAAGGCGGCTGCCTTTGGAGCGGTTCACGACGATGGGATAGACGATCTCTTTCGTCTGTGGTTTGAATCCGGTGACAACGCGGGGATCGGCCATATAGGATCGATGTTCGGCGGTATAATTCTTACTGGAAGCCGTCTTTGTGGTGTAACGGGCGACCAGGTCGTTGAGAAAGGTTTGCTGGCGGGTATCGAGTTCCCGGGCGTTCTTATCGATCTTGGCGGTGGCGCCAAAGGGTTTTTTGTGTTCGGCTATTTCTTCCGATGTGAGTTCGCCTTCCGTTTTCGGTTTGCCGTGACCGTTGGACGAGGGCATCGGCGTGAAAGCGGGCGCGGTGAGGGCCTGTTGTTGTGGGGGCGCCTGTGGTATTGGGGCTGGAGCCTGGTAGACCGGCATTGGGGCTCCGCTTTGAAGGAGTTGGATCTGTTGAGCCAGCAATTGGATCTGTTGGGAAATGAGGCCGATGACCGTTGTGTTGTTACCCGGGGCCGTCGTGTAAGTCTGGGTGACCGGCTGGGGAAAGGTCAAGGGTTGCGGTGAGTACATTTGTGTTTGCGGCTGCTCATGTGGCTGTGGTTGCGGGTGTGTTTGATGGACCGGTTCCGGGGGCAGGTTTGCGTCCAGATAGCCCACGAGCAGGTTGAGGCTACCGTATTCTTCGTTCAGCTGGCGGAACGAGATCGGCAGGTTGAAACTCTTTTTGAGATTGAGAGCTACCTGGGTGAGCAGGAGTGAGTCGAGGCCCAGTTCAACGAAGCTGTTGTCCGGATCAGCGGATTGCAAATCGATGCCGGAAGCGTCTTCCAAGATCTCTTTCACTTTTCGAATCAGTTCTGTTGTACGCATAGGTCTGTTTTGAGGCTTAATTTTATTTTCGGGAATAGGGTTTGAGGATATGGAAGTCTGCGGCTGTACCGGCGTTGGCTGGGCTGCCAGAGGTGGGTTGACCCAAGCCGGCTGACGGTCGAAAGCGTATGTCGGAATTTGGAGCCGGCGGCGATGCTGGCCGGAGTAAAATGAATTCCAGTCGGGTTGGATGCCGTTGAGCCAGAGTTGGCCGAGGGACTTTAGAATGGCCTGGTACTGGGATCCGTCTTCTCCCGTGTCCAGGCTGGAGATAGCGATCGCGGGTTTGGAGATGCGATGCTGGCGGACAAGAACGGAGGCGACCTTACCAGGGCCGACTTCGAGCATCAGGCGATAGCCGTTCTCAAGGAGTGTTGTAACTGCATCGGAGAACCTAACGGTCTCGCGCAGATGTGCGGCCCAGTAGGCTGGGTTTGTTGCTTCTGCGTCGGTGAGCCATTTGCCGGTGGCCGTGGAGGCTATAGGCAGGCGGGGCAGGCTGAGTGGGATGGACGCCACCAATTGGCGGAAGGGTTCCACGACGGGGTCCATCATGGACGAGTGAAAGGCGTGGCTGGTATAAAGTGGTTTATTCTGATGGCCTTTTGTTTCGAGGAGTGTCGAGAAGGCTGTGATTTCGGGGGTGGGGCCGGAGACGACACAAAGCTCCGGGCTGTTGACTGCTGCCATGGAAAGTGTTCCGGACAGGAGGGGGGCGATCGAATGGTGTGGCGCACGGATGCTGAGCATGCTGCCGCCGGGTTGTTCCGACATCATCCGGCCGCGGACGGCGATGAGGAGCAGGGCGTCTTTGAGGGTGAAGACGCCGGCCAGGTGGGCGGCCACGAATTCGCCGATGCTGTGGCCCGCGAATGCTGCGGGTGTAATGCCCCAGCTTTTCCACAGACAGGCAAGTGCATATTCTATAACGAAGAGAGCTGGTTGGGCGTAGATGGTATTGTTGATCCGGGTGGTGGTTTCGGGATTTTCTTCATTTGGATAGAGAACGTCCCGGAGGTCTTCGCCCATAATTTGTTGCAGGAGCAGGGCGCATTCGTCGATGGCGTTGCGGAATACGGGTTCGTGCTGATAAAGTTCAAGGCCCATGTTCACCTGTTGGGAGCCCTGTCCCGGGAAGAGGAAGACGACATCGGTGCGGGATTCTTCGAGGACGCCGGTGGTCGGGGGGGCCGGTGCAGGTGGTTGCAATTGGTGTACGAGATCTTTTTCGTCAGTGGCCAGGATGAAGCGGCGGGCTGCGAAGTCCGCGCGTGTGGACTGGAGTGTATAGGCGATGTCTGCCAGGCTTACCGATGATGCATTGGCGGAGGCATAGGCTGCGAGACGGCGACCATAGGCTTCGCGGCTATTCAGGGTCCTTGCGGACCAGGTGATCAGTTGGAAGGGTCTGCCACCGGAGGTGACGGGAATGGAGGGCTGCGGGGCTTCTTCGACGATGACATGGACGTTGGTTCCCCCGACGCCGAATGAGCTGACTCCTGCTCTTCTGGGGCCGTCGGCGTGCCAATCACGGAGTGTGGTGTTGACGAAGAACGGAGATCGTGCGAAATCTATTGCCGCATTTGCCGATCTGAAATTGATCGATGGTGGCAATTGGCGATGCCAGAGCGCCAGGGTTGTTTTTATGAGGCCTGCGACGCCGGCGGCGGCGGTAAGGTGGCCCATATTGCTTTTTATGGAACCGAGGGCGCAATATTGTTTTTGAGGTTGGTCGCCAAAGGCCATCTGTAAGCCTTCGATCTCAATGGGATCACCCAAAGGGGTAGCGGTTCCATGGGCTTCGACATAGCTGATCGATGCCGGGTCGATACGGGCTTCGGCGATCGCCATGGCGATCGCGCCTGCCTGACCTTCGGCACTCGGGGCCGTGAAGGAGCCTTTTGCGGAGCCGTCGTTGTTGATACCGGCGCCTTTCAGGATTGCATAGATGGTATCGCCGTCCTTTTCCGCCTGATCTCTTCTTTTCAGCAAGACGACGCCGGCGCCGTCGCTGAAGGTGGTACCCTGCGCTTCGGCGTCGAATGGGCGGCAATGACCATCGGGACTAAGCATTGCGCCTTCCTGGTAGATATGACCGCTGCGGATGGGTGCGGTAACGGAGGCTCCGCCGGCGATTGCGACGTCGCAGTGACCTCTGCGCAGGCTATCCATTGCCTGCGCTACCGCCAGCAGGGAGGTTGAGCAGCCGGAGTGGATGCTAACGGCGGGGCCTTTCAGGTTGAGCACGTAGGCTGTGCGGCTCGCGACATAGTCCTTCTCGTTATAGGTCATCACCTGAAAACCGCCGACCCTGGCTACCAGATCATGGTTGGGGATGACGTTGTTGAGATAGTAGCTGTTATTACCCGAGCCGGCAAAGACTCCGATGGAGCCGGAGTATTTTTCGGGCAGGTAGCCTGTTTTTTCGAGCACTTCCCAGGTGATTTCGAGGAAGATCCGTTGCTGGGGGTCCATCAGTTCTGCAAGGCGGGGGTTGATGCCGAAAAAGCCTGCGTCGAAGGAGTCGGCTCCGTCGATGATGCCGCGGGCGGCTACATAGTCCGGGTCGTTACGAAGAGAAGCCGGAATGGAGGCGTCCAATTCTTCTTTTGTGAAGAAGGAGACAGTCTCCCGGCCTTCTTTGAGCAGGGCCCAGAGATCCCCGATGGTGGAGGCTCCCGGGAAGCGGCCGGCCATTCCGATGATGGCGATATCGTCGTTGCTATCGGCGGCGGTCCGCCGGCCATGATCTTTTGGTACCTGGATGCGGGTTTTTTTACCACCGTCGATCCAGGCGGCCGCGCTTTTTACAGTTGGGAATTGGTATAGACGGGTAATCGGCAGGTCGATGCCGTGCTCTTGCTGGAGAGAGGCTACAGTCTTCAGGCCTACCAGGGAGTTACCGCCGAGTTCGAAGAAGTTGTCGTCGGTGCCAACCTTATCCAATTGCATGAGTTGGGCCCAAAGGGTGGCCAGTAAGGTTTCGGTCTTAGTAACCGGTGCCTTGTACAGAACGGTGAGATCCGGGCGTTTGATCTCCGGTTTTGGAAGCGCGCGTTTGTCGATCTTGCCGCTGGTGGTATGCGGGAGTTCATCGAGCCAGACAAATGCCGCGGGCATCATGTAGTCCGGCAGGGTGCGGGAGATGAGGTGGCGTAAGGATTGGGTATCTTTTTTGCCGCTGCTGCTGACCATGTAGGCCACGAGTCTTTTTGTGCCGGGGACGTCTTCTCTGGCAACGACGACGGCTTGCTGGACGTCGGGGTCCTGATTGAGGACTACTTCTATCTCGCCCAGTTCGATCCGGTAGCCGCGGATCTTCACCTGATCGTCCATGCGGCCCAGGAATTCGATATTGCCGTCGGGCAGAAAGCGGGCAAGGTCGCCGGTGCGGTAGATGCGAAGTTGCCCTTTTTCGGGATGGTTCCATTGCAGGTATTTCTGCGCGGTCAGTTCGGGGCGATGGAGATAGCCTTCGGAGAGGCAGATGCCGCTGAAGCAGAGTTCGCCGATGTCGCCATCGGGAAGCAGGCGTTGTTGTGAATCGAGGATCCAGGCTCCGGTGTTATCGATCGGTTTCCCGATGTTGGGAAGTGCGGGCCAGTTTGTGGGATCGCCTTCCAGAACCAGTTCGGTAACGACGTGTGTTTCTGTTGGACCGTATTGATTGTAAAGTATGGCGCCGGGCAGTGCGGCGAAGAAATTGACCACCTGGGGAGTGATCTTCAGCTGTTCGCCGGCGGTCATCACTTCCCGGAGACAAGAGGGGAAAAGCTTTGCCGCATCGGCTGCTTCGGTGATGTATTGCAGTGCGACAAAGGGAAGGAATATCCGGTTGATATTTTCCGATCCGATGAAGCGGAGGAGCTTTTGGGGATCCAGGCGAAGTTCATCTTCGATGAGTACGAGTGTTCCGCCGGTTGTGAGCGTTGCGAATAATTCCTGGAATGAAACGTCGAAGGTGAGGGGGGCGAACTGAAGGGTACGTGTGCCGGCTGCTGCCATGGAGTGCCGTTGCTGCCATTGGAGCAGATTAACGAGCGGTGCGTGGCCCATGCATACGCCTTTCGATTTGCCCGTGGACCCGGACGTATAGAGGAGGTAGGCAAGGAATGGTTCGCGGTTATGTATGTCAGTTATGTTATTGGGCGAACGTGCAATGGCATCGAACGGAAGGATCGACAATCCATTCAGGGATGCGAGAGAGGCTTCGGCTTCGGTGGACATTGCAAGGCAGGTATCGATGCCGGAGTCTGAGACTATTTGTTGGAGTCGATCCATCGGATAGGAGGGATCGAGAGGAAGATAAGCTTTGCCTGAGCGAAGGATGGCGAGGACGCCGACGACCATTTCGATCCTGCGGATAGTGCTGATGCCGATGGCTGCGGAGTTGGGGGAGCGGGAGAGGATGGCTTTTGAGAGGCGGGTTGCTTCGCGATCCAGATCGGCATAGGAAAGGGAATGTTCACCGAGACTAGCAGCTGTCAAGTTAGGAGTCAGGCGACATTGTTGATCAAACAATGAATGAATGGACATTTCCATATCTACTACGATAACAAGGTTAGCGTTCACAGGGCGAGAATGAGCCTCGGCCTTGTATTTTAGGGGGTTCTAGAGTCACTCAAATATACTATTAACTCTGCGATTTTTTTAGTGTTTTCCGCCTTAAGTGCATTAAAAATTGGGTAAAAGGCAGTATCTTTAAGTCACTTACTACCTGGCGTACGTTTTTCCCCCTGTGTCCAGTCTCCGAATGATACCGCGGTTATAAAAAATACCCAAAAACAATAATCCCCATGTTACAGCAAGCTGCTAAACCCAGGGCCGTACCCGGTATTGTCGAAACGATAGACCGGAGGTCAAATCTTTCCCGTAGGGAGCTCGTCAAGGAGTATATCGAACCAGGGCGTCCCGTAGTCCTGACCGATGCGGCACACCGATGGCCCGGAATGGGCATGGTGACGCCCCAGTTCATCAAGGAAAAGTATGGTCATTTAAAGAAGACGGTCAAAGGAGTGGAGTATACTTTTGCCGAACTGATCGACAGGGTGTTGGCCTCTTCGGAAACCAATCCGGCTCCTTATCCCTTCAATGTCAATGTCGAGTATTATTGTCCCGAGATGCGCAAGCAATTCAAGCCGGAGATCGTGTTCGGCAAAATGGACCGGATCAATCATCCATTGCTGCCGCGGTTCATGATGCATGGGACGGAGGTGTATGAATTCTTTATAGGCGGCCGTGGGGCATCCTTTCCTTTTCTGCATATCGACGAGCTTTTTCTTCATAATCAGCTGACGCAACTATATGGCAGCAAGGAGTTTATTCTGTTCGGGCCGGATCAGACGCAGTATCTGTATCCGCTGCCGGAGAACCCCAAGATCTCGCAGGTAAATGTGCTGAATCCTGACTATGAACGTTTCCCGCTGTTCAGAGAGGCTCGCCCGATACGGGTGATGGTCAATCAGGGTGATACGTTATTGTTCCCCACGGGCTGGTGGCATATTACTCAGATCTATGAGCCCAGTATTTCGCTGGGACGTTGTCATTTGAACGGGTCCAATTGGAGGTCTTTTGTAAAGGATGAGGCGAAGGTGTGGAGGAGAAGGTCCGCGGCTATGGCGATGGCGGTGTATTTTTATGGGATGGCGTTGGGGGTCCTTATGGATTTGCAGGAGGCAATGATCAAATTGTAACCGGCTTTTCGGAATAATAAAAAGGGGACCCGGGGGTCCCCTTTACTATTTTCTGCAGGTGGGGTCACGAACGTTTGGTTCCGAGTGCATCGCCCAGTTTGCAGGTCTGACCGGCCAGCCATGCGTAGCCATACTGCTTAATGGCTGCCAGGGTACCTTCCCGTTTCTTGAACATCCATACATCCTTCATAAAATCCGGATAGTTTTTTCTGTTCAGTTGGTCGAATGCAACGGAGATGGTAGGAGTCAGGGAGTAGGCGCTGTGCCAGGTGCCAAATGGGATAAAGAGTGTTTCTCCCGCACCAACTGTGAAGTTTATGGGAGTGGCGTTCCTGTATTTGGGATATTTTTCGTAGTCGGGTTCGAAGATGTTGATATCGGAGCGCCATGGGTCATCGGGTTTCGGGTAGAGGAACTCTTCCTGCCCTCGCGGGTATACGGTAAAGCGTTTTTCTCCATAGAGTTGGTTAATCCAGGCGCTCAGATGGTAGTAATCCAGATGTACATAGGGGAACCGTCCGCCAGGGCCGCCGATGAAGAGTTCGGTTACTCCGCCCCAGTGTCCTTTTTTGAACCATTTGCTTTCGAGCCAGTTGGGACAAGCATAGTTGAGATTGAGAGGTTGGAGCAGCGGGGTAAGTTCCGGCAGGGTTTCCGGGATGTTGTAAATGATGGGGTAGGGAGCCGGGTTTTGTTCGGTGCTGTTTTCCACGAGATCCATAACCTCACGCATGGTGTACTTCTTTCCTTTTACATCGACGGTGCGGTCGCCATAATTGGCGCGGAACCAATCAGGAGTGAAGAGGCCATTTGCTTTCCAGACCTTCGAGGCATTTTTAAAAACGACAGGAGTTCCGGTCATGTAGAATTCGTGATAAAACTCTTTAGGGGAAATGTCGTCCACTTTCTGCACTTGCATTTTTACGCGGTTTGTGGGTTGAAAAATACTTTTTTTTTCCCGTTAATCATAGGCTTCGCGGCATTTTCTTGCTGAACCGAGGCCGGATGTAAATCTGGTAAAACTCAGGATAGAACTGGACTGCGTACACAAAGGTATTGAGAAAATTGATCTTTAGCTGACGGTTGAGGATGACCTGGATGATGATAAAAAAGATTGCGCAGGCGGCGAGTGATGCATAGACGGCGCCCATCATTCCAAAATCCTCGATCAACAGCCAGGTGAGGAAGAGTTCAAGGCCTGTAAAAAGCATGATCACAATAAAGTTCAACCGCGGTTTTCCGATGGAATCCATAATGGTGCCGAAGAGCCTGCTGAATGGCGTGAAGATGCAAACGAGTACGGTAAGGCGGATGATGGGGATCGTTTCGGGGTATTTGTTGCCTGCAATAAACCGGACAGTGAAATCCGGGAAGAGAAATAGAACTGCGAGGCAAGGGATGAGGATGGCCAGAAGGGTCCCCACCGATTTCTCGTAAAGATATTTTATTGCATCGTGGCCTCCGGAGGCGAAGCGTTTGGCGCTCTGCGGGAAAACGATGGTTCCGAGGGCGTTGGTCGGAACTTCGGTGAGTGTGGTGATGCGGACCGCGACATTAAATGCTCCGGCCGTGTCGGCCGAAACGATGGCGCCGAGCATCATCTGGTTGATGGAACTGGTGAGGACACCGCTGATATTGGTGCCGAAGACGTATTTGCCGTAGCTGAAGAGTTTTTTCACCCAGGCCCAATCGACTTTCTTTTTGAGTATAATCTCGTCAACCACAAAGAGGTATTGGATGAGCATTGCGACGAATGCACAGGCGGCCTGTACCCAGATAAAGCTGATAAGGGTAAGCGGCCAGCGGAGATAATACGCGAATACGACGTAGGTGAAGAAACCGCCCTGGCGAATGACGCTGCTTATCAAAACGCCTTTGAAGCTCAGGTTTGCCTGTTCTATCCACTGGAACTGGTAAAGCAGGCCCTGGAACAAGTAGACGATGTTGAAAAGGTAGAACATATTGATCAGACCCGGATCGTGCCAGATGTGGGCGAGGTATCCGGCAAGGCACACATTGACGATCATGCAAGCCAGCATCAGTCCTCCGCTGAGATAGAATGATGCAGTGACGATCGCCGGGTGGTCTTTTTTAGAATGGTCTGAAAGGTATTTTATAAGGGCATTTTGGACCATTCCGCTGCGGGCCGAGTCGAAGATGGTGGTGGTTGCGACAAAGAGCGACCAGATTCCGTAATGATGTTTATCGAGTTCGCGAACAAGAAAATAAAAACTTCCAAAACCAAATAAAAGGTTTTGAAAATTGATCATCAGGCTCAGGAAACCAGATTGGAGCCAGTAGCGTCGATTAGGAGTATTCATGGTGACAGCGGTCGTTTCTCAGGGTGCAGAATATAGCTGATCAGCCGATCCGTGACTTGAGAAATCCGACGCTGCGAAGATACATGGCATAGACGGAAAAAAGACGGGGACGGTAACTGTTGCTTTGTAAATAGTCGACGAGGTCGGGCCAGTTCGATGAATTGGACAGACTGATCACCGTGCTTAGCGAGGTGCCGGGAACGCGGGTGGTGTGCCACCAACCTGAGGGCATAAATGCGCTCTCGCCGGCTTTTACGACCTCGCGGGTAGCGGTTGCGTTTGCGAAGAGCGGATACTTGTCCAGATCGGGATGGTCTACATCCACGATCTCAGAGAAGCGGGTACCGGGTTTACGGTAGAGCCAGGGTTCCTGATCCGGGGGGTAGATGACGATCTCTTTGTCGCCGTAGTGCTGCGTGATGAAAGCGTGGACTCCGAGGTCGTCAATATGCAAATAGGGAAAGATCCGGCGACCACAGAAATTCACTTCGATGTAAGATTCGCGATTGAGGCGGCGGGTAACGGAGCCGACGAGATATTTGCCGCCGAGCCAGTTCGGTTTGACGTATGACGGGGTCGGCTGAACGTGATCAACAAGATCCGGGAAAACGTCTTTCAAAGGCTGTTCGCGAAGGAAGGGGCCGGGTTTATCGCTGTGCGTAGTGATGGCATCGATAAAATCCTCCATTCGCATTTCACCCTGATCGGTGTTTAGTATCTTGTTCGGATACTTCTCCCTGAAGAATTGAGGTGTCCATGTGGACGCTTTCCAGGCCGCCGTAGCGTCAGTAATGATAACCGGTTTTCTGGGAAGAAGATATTCGTTCTTGAATTCTTCGTAAGAAAGGTTGCTACGGCGGTCGACCGTGACAGGTCTGGTGTCGGTGTTAGGGGTTGCCTTTAAAGCAGGCATACTTTCACTTCTCATAATCACGTTATTATATTTGCCAAGATATACATAATTTTAGGAAATATTAAGCCTTTTTACCGGGGCGACCGGGTATTTTCCGGCCCGGAAGTTGATAATGAGAATGTTCGATTATGAATGATAATCAAAATACTACAAACAGGGTACCGAGCGTACATGAGAGGGTAGTTGTCCTCTTTATGGCTGCGATGCTTGTTTTTGTCATTTTAAAAGTCTGTTTTCTCTAATCTGCCATGACGACGAACAATCCAGTACTCCGCCGGAAACAGCGTGTCAGCGGAAGGTTGAGCAAGTGGCTTTCGCGGAAGTTTATCGACGAAAAGCTAAACAACTGGGTTGGATGGATCCTTTTTGGGCTTTTGGCGGTTAGTCTGGGCTACCTGATGGCGGCGCAGATGACGGTAGGGGCGAGTATTTTAGGGATCGTCATCGGGATTTGCCTGGTCATACCGGTATTTGCCAGCAGCGGAGTGGGACTGGCCTTTATCTTTATCTATAATTTATACATCTATGTGGTTCCCCGGCTGACGGGGCTTTATGATCTGAAGGTTGGCATCGGTTATGACGCGCTGCTTATCTGCACTTTGCTGGGCTTTGTGTTACGCCGGGAGGGGATGGGGAAGGGGTCTGCCGAGTTATTCCGGACGCCGGTGATGATCTGGACGACCGTGTTGTATCTCTGGACTGCCCTCGAGATAGCCAATCCACTGGCCCATTCTTTCCAGGGATGGTATATCAGCTTCCGGGTTGCTACCGAGAGTTTTCTTTTGTTCATTATCTCCTATCATGTGATGAAGAGCCAGAGACGGATCAATCAGTATCTGGCGGTGCTGTTCTGGGCATCCTTTTTCTGTGCGTTGTATGGTTGTATCACGCAATGGCATGGGATCTTTCCCTTTGAAAGGGCGTATATCGGCAGACTCAAGGGTGGTTCGGTCTACTATGCGGGGCAGGTGCGTATCTTCTCGACGGCTTCGGGGCCCACGGGGTTCGGCATGGATATGGCCGGCGCTGCGGTGATGTTTATTATCCTGGGGCTAAATGAGAAGAGAAAGCGGCTCAAGTGGGCTTATTTCTTTGGGGTGCTGATCATGATCCTCGGCAGCACTTATTCGGGGACACGGACATCCAATATCATGCTGATCGCGGGTTTAGGGATATATATTTTACTGAATTTCGACAAGAAGCAAACGCGCATGTTTGCGGGAGCGATGGTCCTGCTGCTTTTGATCGTCATCAAATTACCCTATTACAGCAATCCGACGCTGAACCGGTTTCGAAGTACTTTCGAGGGCAAGCATGACGAGTCCTATCTTGTGCGGGAGGTGAACCGGAAGCGGATCCAGCCCTATATCTATACCCATCCGATGGGTGGCGGATTGGGGACTACGAATGCCCAGGGGCTTGTTTATAATCCTGGTCATCCTTTGGCAGATTTTCAAACGGATGACGGTTATCTCAAGACGGCGTTGGAGATCGGCTCGATCGGGCTGCTGATCACTTGTATCCTCTATTTTTGTATCCTGCGAATGGGAGTGCGGGAATATTTCCGTACGGACAAGCCGCGTAACAGGGCGGTCCTGGCGGCGTGCCTCGCCTGTCTTTTTTCGTTTATGCTGGCCGATCTGGCGCAGGAGGGAATCAATGAGATCACGAATGTCGCGATCTATTATCCTGTGATCGCGATCATGCTGCGTATTAATTATGTGACTTAAAGTTCTCCTTTTTTCAGTTGGTTGACGGCATAGTCGCAGGCGCGGGCTGTGAGGGCCATGTAGGTCAGGGATGGGTTTTGGGTGGCCGAAGAGGTCATGCAGCTGCCGTCCGTGATGAAGACGTTCTTTACATCGTGCATTTGGTTGAAGCTGTTGAGGACGGAGGTTTTGGGATCGAGGCCCATGCGGGCGGTGCCCATTTCGTGGACCGCGGATCCGCCGGGCTGGGGGTGGCTATAGGCGTTGATATTCTTAAATCCTGTGCGTTCCAGCATTTCCTGGGTACTTTCTTTTACATCCTTTTGCATGGCGGTCTCGTTTTCGTGGTATTCGAAATCGATCTTTACCACGGGCATTCCCCATTTATCTTTTTTGTCGGGATCGAGGGTCACTTTATTGGAATAATAGGGGAGGGTCTCGCCCCAGCCGCCCATCCACATGATCCAGGGGCCGGGCTGGACTAATTTGTCGCGGAAACCGGCGCCAAAGCCGTCGAGGGAGGCCAGGTGGTTGATCCCGTCCAGGCGGATGGCGTAGCCCTGGAGACCATAGCCACGGGTGAAGTCTTTCCGTTTCGTTGCGGGATTGATATTCCTATACCGGGGGATATAGATGCCGACCGGTCTTCTGCCTGAGTAATACTGATCGGGGAAGCCGTCGTATTCCCCCTGGGCGCCGCTGCCCGTGAAATGGTCCATCAGGTTATGACCTACCTGTTCGCTGGAGTTGCCCAGTCCGGAGGGGAAGGACCGGGAGGTCGAGTTCAGGAGGAGGGCGGCAGTCGCGATGGTGGAGGCGTTGAGGAAGATAATGCGGGCGAAATATTCGGTTACTTTCTTTGTATGGGCGTTCATGACCCGGACGCCGGTGGCCTTATGGGTTTTTTCGTCATAGAGCACTTCCATGACGATGGAGTCTGGCAGGAGGGTCATGTTCCCTGTCAGTTCCGCGGCGGGGAGGGTTGCCGCGTTGCTGCTGAAATAGCCGCTGAAGGGGCAGCCGCGCGCGCACAGGTTCCGATACTGGCAGGGGCCACGACCTTTTACCGCCTGAGTAAGGTTGGCGACGCGGCCGATGGTCACTATGCGGTCGGTATACAGTTGTTTTATCTTGTTGGTGAATTCGGTTTCGACGCAGGTCATGTCCATTGGGGGGAGGAACTGGCCATCGGGAAGATGGGGGAGGCCTTCTGCTTTACCGCTGATGCCGGCAAAGGTTTCAACATAATCGTACCAGGGGGCGAGGTCTTTGTAGCGGATGGGCCAATCCACGGCGACCCCTTCTTTTGCGTTGGCTTCGAAATCGAGGTCGCTGAGCCGGTAGCATTGCCGGCCCCAGGTAAGGGACCGGCCGCCTACCTGGTAGCCCCGGATCCAGTTGAAGGGTTTCTCCTGGATATAAGGATGTTCCCGGTCACTGACGTACCATTGTCTGGTGCCTTCCGAGTAAGCGCCGCTTTGGATGGGATCCCTCTCCGTATCCTGGCGGGTGACTTCGTTATGGTGAGGGAACTCCCAGGGAGCCGTGAAGGCCGTCGTATAGTCCTTTACGTGGGTGACACTGCGACCTCTTTCGAGGACGAGGGTCTTAAGACCTTTTTCGCAGAGTTCCTTTGCTGCCCAGCCGCCGCTGATCCCTGATCCGACGACGATGGCGTCAAAGGTGTTGGAAGCTGCGCCTTTTGTATTGAGATTTGGTATTTGATGCTGATCGCCCATCGAATATTAATTTGTCGCCCAGGCTCTTTGTCCCGGGGCTTTTGGGAGGCAGCCGTGATAGCTGCCGGGGACTGGTACATACGCGAGTCCCTTGCTGGCGCCCTGCTCGGAGGTACAATAGCCGCGGACCGTATATTCCCGCAGCAGGTAGAAGAACGCTTTGCCCATATATTTGTTTTGGGCTTTGCCGAGGATGCCCTCGAGGGGACGGCCTTTTTCCTGAAAATGGGTCAGGATGGCGGTTTGTTCCCGGGCGGAGCAGGCTTCATATTCTTTTTTATAGTGGGACCGGCTGTAGCCTGCCAGGTCTTTGATGCCGTCGATAAAGGTATTGGCGTCATGGATGGGGACACAGTCTGTTACGAAGCGGATGATGAAATCGTGGACGCCTGCGTCGGCTGCGCCGGGGATGTCCGCAGCGGGGGGGATAATCGTCTGGACCAGGGCTGCGAGGGTTGCCCGGCGGCGGTCGAGTTCCTTAAAATCAGGGGATCTGTGCCATTCGTACCATTCATATCCCGAAAAAGCGCCGACGCCGATGGCGCCGGTGAGCAGGATGCGGCCGATGGCGGTGCGTCTATTCATGTTAGTTGATGACCGATTCCAGCCGAACACCGATTACCTGTTCGATCTCCAGTTTTTGCAGGTCGGCCTGCAGCTGATAATTCAATAGTTTGGTCATTTCCGCCGAATAGCTGCGGGAGGCTTCGCTATACGCTTCAATGGTCACGGAGCCGTCGTTGAAACGTTTCTCCATCTGGAGGAAGGAGGCGTGGATGTCGTCCGCGACCTGCCGTTCCATGAGGACAAGGGAATTGCTGACGCGCCATTGTTTGTATTTGCCAAGCACGTCCGTCCTGAGCTTCAGGGCGGCGTCGATCTGGTTGTCTTCGGCGATCTTTACCTGCTCTTTTGCCGCTTTGACCTGGCCTCCCTTGGAGATGATGGTACCGATGGGGATGGTGATGCCGTAGAAATATTTCGGATAGATGTAGGCGACATTACTGTTTGCGACGGCGTGTTTGAACGACTGGTCGTTAAACTGGGAGGAAAGGACGAGCAGGTCGAACCAGGAGTTCTTTTCCTGTCTGACCTTGTATTTGGCGATGGTGATCAGGCGGGTGGTTGCGTCGTAGGAGACGTTCTGGAGGGCCAGCTGGACGAGTTTTTCCTCGACGCCGGTATCCTTAATGGGCAGCGAGCGAATCGGCCTTTTGCTGACGGGCGGTGTATATGGAGGAACGTAGGTCTGTGCTTTAACGGTCGAGGAAACGATCAGCAGGACCGGAACGATCAACAAACAGGATCCGGTGAACCGGAAGCTTCTTTCTCTCTTCATGAGATGGGTGTTTGACGAATGTAATATACAGGTTTGGTGCGATTCATGGTTCAGGATCAGGAAACGTTGACCATTTCGAGGTCCACCTTGTTGAGAATTGCGCCGCTGAACTTCCCATTCAGTTCATGGAAGAACTGCAGGGATTCCTTGTCGATCTGTTTAATGATCTGGTCGGCGGAGAAGACCCCTATCACACCATCCACATATTGTGCCAGTTCCCGGCTGTCGGAAAAGTCGTTCAGGGGAGGACCTTCAAGAAAGATGAAGTCGTAGTCGTGAGCGAGGCTTTTCAGATGCTGAAGCAGATGTTTGCGGGGAAGGATCTCCGAAGGGGTATAGTCGCCGCCTTCGGCGCCTATTATGTAGACGGTATCGACGCCGATGTTCTTGGAGAGATTCCGGACCTGCTCCGCCAGGGATTCGTCGTTGCGGTCATTGGGCACTATCTTTTCTAGGATTGCCGGGGCTTCGAACGCCACGGTCAGGTCGTTATTACAAAAGTTCGTGTCGATGATGAGGACGCGTTTTTTGCTCATGCTCATGCTATAGGCCAGGGCCTGGATGAGGGTTGTTTTGCCCTGTCCTTTCTTGGTGCTGGTGAACAGGAAGATCTTTTTGCCGCTCCTTTCGATTTCGTGTCTCAGTTTGCGCAGGGATTCGCGGAAGATGTTGTGCCGCTGCTTATCCTTGATATCGTAGGTTGGGTCGAGCGTGGTCACCAGCTCGTTGATCGTCTTTTGTTTCAGGTTCATGAAGTTGATCATGCTGATGAGCTTCAGGTTGACCGTGCGTTCGAAAAGACGCGGCGTTTTCACCGAAGAGTCGAGATAGGCCAGGATGAGGATGATCAGGATCGTCGTGATCGCGGAGCCGATGCCGGCGAGGGCTACGATCAGGACTTTCTTGGAAGGCTCCGGCAGGATCGCGGGCTGACCGGTGACTACCTGGCGGAAACTGTTGAGTGAAGAGGTCGTATAGTCGAGGGCGTCATTGTAGCGTTTTTTTGCCTCGAGATAGTCTTTGTTGGCCTGGTCGACGTCCTTCATCTGGGTTTCAACGGCTACTTCGCGGGAGGCGTCCGCATAACTGTTGCCTCGCAGAGCGTTGATCTTGTTTTGCAGGGAATCGATATAGCGTCTGCTTTCTGCAATGTCGAAATCGAGATCGTTCTTTTGCTGGAGCAGGTCGGCCTTTTTGACGTTCGGATCTTCGGTCCTGGTCGTAGCCGGGTCTGCACCATGATAGACGTTCTGATTCGAATTGACGATCTTGTTCTGGTATTCCTTCTGAAGCTGGTTATATCTTGCGAGCAGGGTCTTATCCGTAGAACCGCTGTTAAGGTAGGCTGTGTAGGCGTCGTTCATGGCTTTTCGAAGCATGAGCACTTCGCCGTTGGTATTGTCCGGGGGAGCCACGGGCTGAGTCGGTGTCGTTCCTGTTTCGACGCCCATGTTGGCCAGGCGCTGGTTGACTTTGCGAAGGCTGGAATAAAGATTTACCTGGCGGGCTTTCTCGTCGGTGAGAGCCCGGTCGGCGTTGGTGAGTTCAGCCAGTTTGCGGGAGTCCGCAGCGGCGCCGACGGGGGCTTCCCCTCTAAGGGCGGCGTTCTTGGTATCCAGTTCCTGTTTTCGTTTTTCCATCAAACTACGCAGGGTGTCGATGCCCTCCTGCGAGCGGTGGCCGCGGGCCGTATTATAATAACGGAGGAACTGCTGATAGAGCGAATTGACGACGAAGGCCGACAGCTCCGGGTTGTCGGATTTGAACGAGATCTCGATATAGTCCGTTCCCGAGAGACGGCCGACGCTGAGTGATTTGTCGATCGATTTGTAGTCGTAGTTGTAGAGCGACAGGTATTCCTGCAGTTTCTTTTCGTCCGGGTTAAAGGAGTTCAACATTGTCACGGTCTCGAGCTTATCGCTATAATCCTTGCGGGCCTGCTCCAGGTTGACGGCCTGGTAGAGAGGAAGCTTGCGCTTTTCTGCCGGCACCACCCGGAAGGGGTTGGGATTTTCGAGGTCGTGAAGGATGAGGCTGTAGGAGAGCAGGTTGATAACGATCGGGGACGTAATGGTCGCGATGGCGTTATTGAACTTGACATCGGCCTCGTAGAGCGAGAAATTCTCGCCGAGCCTGATCTCGTCGGAAATGGTAAATCCTGTGGAGATTTGGGTCACCGATTTATAGCTCTTAGGTTCATTGCGCATGAAGTACCAGGCGACAACGCCGGCGATAAGGGCCACTCCGATGATAATCCATTTTCTCTTGAGTACGATCCGGATATAATACAGTAGGTCCATTAATTTTCAGATACGATTATAAATAATTGAATATTAAATAGATAGGAAGTTGGACCGAAAAGTCGCGTAATTGGGGCGTGAATGCGATTGTAAATATAGTAAGTGATTCTTGTTGGTGCAAGTTTTATGCCCCGGGAAGGGTGCGATTTAATCCCCCGGTGCCGGTTCGAGGGTGCGCCGGGCTTTTTCCCAGGTGGCCGTTTGTCTGCCGCGAAGGAACCGGAAGAAACCGAGGATGACGGAAAGGTTCATGAAAGTGAAATAGTAGGCCAGTTTTGCCGGTTTGACCTTGCGGAAGGCGGGAGAGAGCCAGGCGAGGAAGGAGACGGCGTAAAAGGCGATCTGTGCCGCGAACAGGGCGATATAGAGCGGCCCGGCGGAGAGCAGGAAGGCGTTGGCGAGGATCGCCAGGATGAGACAGAGAGGACTGAGTGTCCAGCGGAGGACCCGGTGCGAAACGTAAAGGAAGGTAAGGCGTGGGTACTTCCAGAAGGCGAAGAGGGAGGTCAGCATGCCGATGGCCTGGAATCCGCCGGCGGCGATGCGGATCTTTCTTTTTTGTTCATCTTTCATGGAAAAGGACGGAAGTTCCATGGCGTAAGCGTCGGGTTCGTAGCGGATGCGATAACCTTTTTGTGTGACCTGCAGGGAAAGGACGAAGTCGTCGAGGATGATATTATCAGGGAGGGGTTCATAGAGTTCACGTCTGAGGGAGAACAATTCTCCCGCTGCGCCTACAACTGAGTAAAAATCTGCGTCGAGTTTCTTGAGGGCCGATTCGTATTTCCAGTAGAGGCCTTCGCCGGCGCCGACGTCTTCGCCGCCGGTGGATGCCGACAACACTTTTTTCTCGCCTGCCACGCCGCCCGTCTGTTTGGAGCTGTAGTGGCGGACGATATTCTTGACGGCGTCGTTGTTCAGAAGGGTGTTCGCGTCGCTGGCGATGATGATCTCCTGTGTCGCTTCGGCGACGGCGCGATTGAGCGCGGCCGACTTACCGCCTCTGTCCGAGCGGTGGAGGAGGCGAATACCGGGAGACTGGGTAATTATTTCGGGCGTGCGGTCGGAGGAGCCATCGGTGACAAAGAGGAATTCTATTTTGTCTTTTGGATAATCTTGTTCTAATGAGTTGACTATCTTCTGTTTGATCACGTCCTGTTCATTGTATGCGGCGACGATGAATGCGACGGTGGGCCGGAAGGTCTCGTCATCTTCGGCTTTTTGTTTACTGCCGGTGATCTTATTCAGGATAAACACAATAACGGCGTAGCCCGCGTAGTTATAGAAGACCAGTCCACAGGAGACGTAGAAAATCAATTGCCACAAATACATGTCCTAGTTTTTTTGTATTATTTTTGAGCCGGCCAAAGCCGGACGGGTCATACCGAACGCGTTTCGCGCATAAAATTATATAAGTAAGTGTCATTTTTAGAAAAAATCGCCCATCTCTTTTATCTTCTTCTTTTTGTGTTCCTGGCATTTTCCGTGGTATATCTGTTTGTGTTGTCGCTTGCGGGGCGGGTTCGGCGTGTGAGGCCGGCCAGGATGGCTGCGACGCCAAAAAATAACATTGCGGTAATGGTGGCCGCGTACAAAGAGGATGGGATCATCGTTTCGACGGCGACAAATTTACTGGCGCTGGATTATCCGGAGGAGTTGTATACCGTGTATATCCTGGCGGATTCGTTCCAGCCGGATACGCTAAGTGAGTTGCGCCGCTTGCCGATAGAGGTGATCGAGGTTGTTTTTGAGAAGAGTACGAAGGCCAAGTCGCTGAATGCGGCTTTTTCCCGGATCGATCGCAAGCATGATATCGTATTGATCTGTGATGCCGACAATATGCTGGAGAAGGATTTTCTCCGGAAGATAGATGGGGAATTCGCTGCGGGCGAGCGGGCGGTGCAGGGGCAACGGGTGGCCAAGAACCTGGACAGTCCGTTTGCGATCCTGGATGCGTGCAGTGAGGCGATCGGGAACCATTTATTCCGGCGGGGGTCGAATGCGCTGGGGTTGTCTTCTTCCGTGATCGGCTCGGGAATGGCTTTCGATTTTGCCGAGATGCGGCAGATCATGAGCGAGATCGATGCGACCGGGGGATTCGACAAGATCCTGCAATTAAAGGTTGTAGAACGGGGGCATTCGATCCGGTATTTGCATGATGGCCTTATCTATGACGAGAAGATCTCGAATTCGAAAGCGTTCAGCAACCAGCGGAAGCGCTGGGTGTCGAGTCAGCATCAATATTTAAAAAAGTATTTCATACCCTCGTTGCGGCAGTTATTCCGGGGGAATATCAACTATTTCAACCTGGGGATCCTGCACAATGTGGTTCCGCCGCGTTCTTTCCTGTTCGTGCTGATGCCCCTGCTGGTCCTGGTGAGCTTTTTTGTACAGCCTGCGCTTTATTGGGTAGCGGCATCGGGAGTGCTGCTGGTGCTTTTCGTTCTGTCGATGATGATGGGCGTGCCACCGGAGCTCGTGAACCGGGACCTTTGGCAGGCGATGTTGCGGTTACCCCGGGCAGTGTTCATCATGTTCGGGACGCTATTGCATTTGAAAAAGGCCAACAAGACCTTTATCCATACCGTTCACACCAAGACCGAGATCAATAACCCCGCCTTGAAGAATACTACAAATCCCAAAGTTTGAAAAGAAATAAAATCGCGTATCTGACCATCAATGATCCGCAGGATAAACGTAGCTGGAGCGGCATTCCGTTTTATTTGGGGCAGTCGCTCGTGCAGCATGGCTGGGATGTGGACTTTATAGGTCCGGTGAAGATCCCGCGATGGCTGGACAAGACGTTGAGGGGGATGGCCAAGCTGAACCGGATCCTTTTCCGGACGGAATATGCGACCAAGTACAATCTGTTGACCAGCTGGTATGCGCGGCGTATATACAGGCGCAGGATGAAGGGGAAGGAATATGATTGTATCGTGGCGCCGGCCAATTCTACCGGTGTAGCCTATCTCGACAGCCGGATACCGATGGTATATCTTTCGGATACTACTTTCCGCCTGATAAGCAACTATTACAAGAATGAGTTCGAGCGGATCAGTCCTTTCTCCCGTTGGGAAGGTGACTTGCTGGAGAAACGATCGTTGGAGCGGAGCGCGGCGATCATGTATTCTTCGCAGTGGGCGGCGGATTCCGCGATGAAGGACTATGGTATCCCCGCGGACCGGATCGTGATACAGCCGTATGGCGCCAATATGGACGGGATCCCGGACAGGGCTTCCATTTTTGAAAAGGAGAAGAACAAGCGGCTTACGCTTTTATATCTCGCCGTAGAGTGGGAGCGAAAGGGTGGGAAGATCGCTTATGAAACGCTGTTGGCTTTAAAGAAAAGGGGGGTGAATGCGGAGCTGATAGTCTGCGGTGTGGTGCCTCCGGCGGAATTCAATGATCCGGATATGACCGTGATCCCTTTTTTGAACAAGAACAAGGAGGAGGATCACGGGCGCTTTATAGAGCTTTTATCGTCGGTGCATTTCCTGTTGCTGCCGACGCGGGCAGACTGTTCGCTGCTTGTTGCCTGTGAGTCGAATGCATATGGGGTGCCGGCTATTTCGACGGATACCGGCGGGGTGTCTTATGTCGTACGGGATGGGATAAACGGATATTGCCTGCCCTATGATGCGAACGGTGATGCCTATGCCAATAAAATAGCGGAGCTGTTCGAAGATAAAGGGCGATATCATGCGCTTGTGCAGTCCAGCCGGCAGCGCTTCGAGGAGGCGCTCAACTGGGACAGCTGGATGAAACGTTTTGAACGGGTCTTTGAGGAAAAGATCCTCACTCAGCGTAAATCTGCTTCATGATCGCACTGGCTACGTGAGGCCGGTAATGCGAGGTTTCGTAATAATTCTGGATATTATTTGTAAAGGCGTTGATGCCGGAGAAGTCGAAAACTTTGTCTTTCCCAAACAGGTCTTTCAGGAAGGACAGGTCGGCTGGGTTGATCTGCTGCTGGTCATACAGCGGGCTGATTACGATCCGGTAGCTGGTACTATCTTTTTTAAAGATGGCGGCGATGGTATTCAGTAGTTCGGCCTGGGGGGCGCGGATCACGGCTTTGGCGATCTTCGGGCTTGTGGTATCGCGGGTATAGAAGATGTTTTTCCGGGGGCCGTAGTATTCGGTGGGATCCTTTTTTATCATTGTTTCGAAGAAATCCTGGCGCATTTCGTTGGTGACATAGTCGTAAAAGAACGGACGGTCATCGAGGATGAAATCCCGTTTCATATACTCCTTTACTTTCCCGGATAGTTTGAAGTCGAAGTAGGCGGACATAAAATTGAAATCGAAGAAATCCTTCAGGCAGTCTATCTGGAAGGCCAATGGATTCTGTCCGGAGATATTCGGGTCTTTTATGAAGATGTGGCCGGCTGAATTCTTATCCTGATTGAGGAGGGCCGCATCGATGACCAGGAGGGCATTGGCAATATGGGTCTTGCGGCTATCGATGAAGGCGATCTTTTTGGTCACGCCGAAGATGGATTCGCCGGAGGCGTCGAAGTGATAGCATTTGGAGGCTTCGCGGTGGATATAGTCTTTCCAGATGCCTACCTGGTAGTAGATGGACCGGGAGTTGCCGAAGATATAGGAGTCGTAGGCGAATTCGGGGGAGTGATTGATCCAGTTCTCGGTGGAGACCACGTCTTTATTGGGGCAGACGTACATGGGTTTGCCAGATTGGTAATAGGCGTCGTAGTGTTTGAAGACCCTGAAGGGGTCGAGGTAGAAATAGAGTCCGACCAGCACGAGGAAGGGGGTGGAGAAGAGGGTGAGTTTTATTAAAAAGGATCGGGTTGTCATGGCGAGGGCTTAGAACTGGAAGTAGATGAATTGACGGTTATCGTATACGCCGAAGAAGATAATGACGGCGAGCATGATATAATACAGCGTCCACCGGATGTAGATCGGTCGTTTTCGGATGAGGGCCGGGACGTCGTTGTAGGTCTGGAACCATTCGATGGCCTGCAGTAGGATGATGAGCAGGAAGGAGAGTTGCAGATCGAGCTCATAGACGGGCATGAACCCGATGAGGGATTTGACGCTTTCGCCGGAGAATTTTCCGTGGGTGATGAAGCTGCCCAAATCACCAAGTGCTGCCGGGAAGCGGCCGATGATGTAGAAGGCGTCGTGGATGGTATTGGCGCGGAAGAAGACCCAGGCTACGAGTACGAGACAGAAGGTGGTGATCATCTGCAGAAAGCCAAGCAGGCGTGGGCGGCTGATGAGGCCGAGGGTCCGGTTGATCCCGTTTCTTGCTTTTTCAGTGATGATGGCGAAGATGAGGTAGAAGCCATGGAGGGCGCCCCAGACGACGAAGGTCCAGTTGGCGCCGTGCCAGAAGCCGCTGACCAGGAAGACGAAGAACAGGTTGAAATACCAGCGGGGAATGGAGACCCGGCTTCCGCCAAGGGAGATATAGAGATAGTCCCGGAACCAGGAGGAAAGGGAGATGTGCCAGCGCCGCCAGAACTCCGATACATTTTTGGACCGGTAGGGTTTATTGAAATTTGTCATGAGCTTAAAGCCCATGATCCGGGCCGCGCCGAGGGCGATGTCGGAGTAGCCGGAGAAGTCGCAATAGATCTGGAAGGAGAAGAAGAGGGCGCCTATCAGAAGGGCCGTGGGGGTGTAGTGATGGGCGTCGTTAAAGACGGGGTTTGTGATCTTGGCGAGGCGGTCAGCGATCACGACCTTTTTGAACATGCCCCACATCATCTGTTTGAGGCCTTCGGTGGCGTCGGTATAGTTGAAGTGTTTCTTTTCGTAGAACTGGTGGAGGATGTTCTGAGGCCGTTCGATAGGTCCTGCGACCAGTTGGGGATAGAACATGACGTAGAGGGAGTAGATGCCGAAGTGTCGTTCCGGTTCCTGGTGGCCGCGATAGACCTCGATGGTATAGCTCATGGCCTGGAAGGTGTGGAAGGAGAGGCCGATGGGCAGGATGATATCGAGAAAGGGGAGGGAATAAGTCGTTATATGGGCTGAGTGAAGGAGGTCGTTGATGTTATCGATGAAGAAGTTGTAATATTTGAATACGGAAAGGACGCCGATATTGGCGATGAGGCTCATTACGAGATAAGCTTTCCGTTTTGGGCCGGTCGCTTTTGCGATCATGATCCCGGCGATGTAGTCGATGACGATCGTAAAGATGAGGATCAGGATGTATACCGGGATGAAGGCCATGTAGAAGATGCAGCTGGCAATGAGCAGGTGCAGCCACCGCCAGCGGTGGGGGAGGAGAAAATAGATAAGGGTGACAATGGGGAAAAAGAAAAGGAATTGCAGGGAGTTAAACAGCATAGGCGGTTAGGTTAGCGGTTTGGCCTTTTGGATAGACTCTTCGAGCATTTGGAGGATACGGGAATCTATATCTGCATCGAATTTCCGGCCGAACAGTTTGCCGGAGGCTTTCATTTTGTCGAAGTCGCCGACGTCGAGGATGCGGGGGTGGCCTTCGGTCTGGCCGGTCCAGTCGACATAGACAAGGCTATCGCGGATACGATCTTTGAAGGTGGAGTTGTAAAGGACGCTGGCAAAGATGAATTCATCGGCTCCCCAGCAGAGCTTGAAATAGCGAACGACTTTTGGGTGTTGTTGCAGGAAGTCGCGGATATACTGGACGGCGGGGGAGGTCAGGGTGAACCAGTTTGACCGGCCGACGATCTTATAGTCCAGTGGGAATTTCCTGGGTGGAAAGAGTTTTTTCTCCAGCATTTTATTGGCCAGCCTTTCGATGCGGTGTTTGCCGGGGATGCGCCAGTTGATCAAATGATATTTGAGAACCCGGGGGGCGGCGTCTTTCCATTCGTCTTCGATGGATTGACAGGTGATGAATTCGACGCCTGCCCGGTCGGCTATGAACTGGTAGATCTGTTCCGGGGACCGGAGGGGGAAATCCTGGGCGGAAGTAACGTTTATGTAGTCGTATTTTTTGGGCAGGATCTCTTCGAAGCCATTGAGGGTGGCCTGGATCGTGCCGTATCCGGCCCAGTAGACGGGGCTCCGGTTTTTAATGAAGAAGACATTTTTTTTTTGTGCGAGGAATTCAAAGGGGGTTTGATCGACCTTTTTATCGACGTGGATGTAGAAATCGAAGGCCGGATGGTCCAGGACTTTGATCAGCCGTTCCAACTGCTGCGGGTTCTTGTGCGTCAAAATCAGGTGGGCGATTCTCATCTGTTATTTACCGGATGGTTGAGGTGAGAGGAAACCTTTCGCATACGAGAAAAAGAGTTTATAGTAATCGACGATGTGCCGCGCCATGGTGGGCAACACCGCTCCAATCTGTCGTTTAATAATGAAGTACCAGCATATGGCTCCTAACAGGCAGGTGATCATGGTTCCAACGGCCGATCCGTAAAAACCCAAATTAGACAAACAAATATAATTAATTACAAGGTTAACTCCCAGTGAAATGGTATTAATAATAAAGCAGAGTCTGGCTTTTCCGATGGAGTTAAGAAGGTTGGCTCCCTGGTTTTGCATAGGGCGGAAGAGGCCGGTGATCATATACATCTGGAGGATGGGGGCGGCTTCCATATAGTTCTTACCGGCGATGACGAGGATTATCAGTTTGGGGAAGAGGATGACAAAAATGGCGGTAGGGATGGTGAAGGCCATTAGGATGCCGACCATTTTTTCATAGAGGTAGCGAACTCTTTCCCGTCCTTCGCTGGCGGAGGCTTTGGACACTTTTGGAAAGAGGACTTCGGCGGCGGCGTAGGAGGGAATGTCGACGACCTGGTTGAGTTTGGACCCGACGCCATAGTTGGCTACCCATGATTGCTGCATTTTCACGCCAGCTACCATAAATTGGTCGACGCTTGCGAAGATGTTACCGACGAGTCCCGATCCGAATATATAGCCGCCGTAGGCAAAGATCCTTTTTATCCAGAGTTTGGTGGGATCGAAGCGGCCGCGGATGTATTTCCGGCTATAGAGGGTAATAATGATCGTTCCGATGGCGAGGCTGAAGGACTGGTAGAGGGCCAGCCAGGGGAGGGTGAAAGGGATATGGAGTAGGGCGGTGCCGAGGATCAGGGCGAAGAAGATGATCTGCCGGGAGAAGTAGCCGGCGAACACACCTTTGAAGTCGAGATGGGATTGCTGGATGGCTTCCATGTGTGAGAAGAATACCATGAAGATCAGGCCGGGGATAAACCACAAAAGAGTATTACCGAGGTCAGGTCCGGCATGCAGCCAGGAACCGACTTCGCGTGAGAAAAGTACGATCAATGCAATGAATACGATGCTGATGGAAGCATTAATTAATAAAGAAGAAGAAGCGATGGTTGTTTTCTCTTTCTCTTCGTCAGAATTGCTTACATAGCGGATGTGTGCGTTCTTTAAGAGTCCGCTTTTTGTGGTTTCGAAGATGGTTGTGATTGCGAGGAAGAGCGTCCAGGTTCCTATCTGTGGTTTGCTTAGTGAAAAGCGGATGAGGATGATGTAATTGATCAGCCCGAAGAGGGTTACGGAAAACCGTTGCATGATAGAAAAAAAAGCCGAACGAATCCAGTAAGAAGAGAAATATTTTTTCAACGGTTAATATTTAAGCTCATAGGGCTATCTGCCCCAAACTTACGGTAAAAACCTTGATATTTTCGTACCAGTTTTCGGGTATTCCTTATGTTTCCATACTAATAACTATTTTTTATATATTTTATTGCGCGTCAACGGGTTGAATTTATACTGGGGAAGGGGACTAAATGCATACCATAATTAAAGCAGATCCGGTCATATATTATCCCTTTTTGGCATGAATATTGTCAAAACTAACGAGACTATTAAAAGCCTAGATTTTTCTTTGATCGTGTTCCTTTATAATTGAGTTCTGCCCTATCCTATTGAAATTGGTATTCACAGATTGATCAGAGCAAAAACGACAGAACGACCACTTGTGTTAATTGATGCTAAAATCCAAATCATGAAAGCCAGAACTTTACGTTTAATTACGGCCGTACTCACATTTCTTCTCTGTTTCTTCAGCACTCGTTCCTATTCACAGAAGTATATTATTGGCGCCGGCGAGTATGATTGTTATATCATCAACACGTCTACGCATAAAGTGTACAACACCGCTGGTGGGGTACCTTATCTTGTTCCCGGGCAGCCGACGGTAGTCACTGCTGTTGCGGGTGCGCTGCATCATGCGTGTTGTCTTGATGACCAGGGTAATGTGTATTGCTGGGGGGACAATGCTTATGCGGAGGTCGGGAACGGGTCGATCGGTGGATCGGTTGGTTCGGCGACGAAGGTAGCTACGGACAGTCTTGGCAATGCCTTTAATAATATCGTGCAGGTATGTCCCGGGGCCAGTGCCGCGGGATACCTGACTATTGCGTTGAAGGGTGATGGTACCGTGTGGATGTGGGGTGCAACGGGTTCGGCCAATCGTGGTAACGGTACTTATGGGGGGACGGCGATGCGGCCGGTGCAAATTCCTTTTCCCGCGGGGACGGTGATCAAGAAGATCCAGATGGACCTCATCGGTTGTGCATTGGATGCCAATGGTAATGTGTGGACCTGGGGTGGTGTTGTCGGGTATCAGATGCCGTATATCCTTGCGCAGAACAAGGCCAATCCGGACCCGACCGTACCGGCGAAGATCAATATTACATCTCCGGTGGTGGATATTGTGGCGGGGAGCAGCTTCAACTATGCGCTTTGCGCCAATGGTGATCTTTGGGGTTGGGGCTTCTATCCGAACCTGATGGGGATGGGCGCTACGGCCGGTGCGCAGCTTGTACCGACCAAGCTGAATTCTTATTTGAATCTGCCGAATGCGATCAAGCAGATCGCCGCCAATAATGAGAGCAGCTTTGCCTTATTAACCGACGGTACGATCTGGGCCTGGGGGGACAATGCCTGTGGGTCCATTGGTAATGGGGTGGAGCTGAATTATGCTACCTATAAGAATTCTTCCGGGGTTGCCGCACCGTATGCCTGGGACTGGGGCAGTGCGGAGCTATTGCAGGCCAAGCCGGTGCAGATAGCAGTCGGTCTGAATAATTTTACCAACATCTATACGGGGTTGGGTGATGTCTTTTATACCTATGCGGAAGATGCCAACGGCAATCTTTTCAGCTGGGGCCGGAACAAGGGCGGGGTGCTTGGCAGCGGGATGGTGAATGCTTCCGGGGACATCCTCTCGATCTATCCGAACTCCTGGGATGTGCCGTGGGTAACGCCGATCAATCCTTTTGGGCTGACCAAGGCGTCGATCACTTCATCTCCTTATTGCGTGTTGAATCCGAGCGGTTCGCCGTGTAATGAGTATTCGATCCCGAATGTGGCCAATCCTACGTGCAGCGCCGGTTCCAACCAGAGTATCTCGACGACGACCACGACGCTGAGCGGGAGCGCTACGACGGCGAACAGCAATACTTTTATCAACTACTATTTGTGGACGCAGGTGTCCGGGCCTTCCACGGCGCTGATCACGCTGCCTTCGCAGATCAACCCTACGGTCAGCAATCTTGTAGCGGGGACGTATGTGTTCCAGCTGAAGGTAACGGATAACAACTGGCGGACTGCGACCTCGCAGGTGACTGTCGTTGTCGGGGGCAGTATCAATCAGCCGCCGGTGGCCAAGCTGGCGAGTTCCAGTATTACGATCACGCTTCCGACGAGTTCCGTGTCGCTTGACGGAACGGGGTCCTCGGATCCGGACGGCAGTATCAGCGCTTATAGCTGGGCGCAGACGGCGGGACCCAATACGGCTACTATTGCCACGCCTGCCGCGTCTACCACTAGTGTGACCGGTTTGGTTGCGGGTACTTATACTTTTACTTTGACGGTGACTGATAATAAGGGGGCGACGAATACGGCTACCGTGACTGTTACGGTGAATGCTGCTGCTCCTGTCACTCCGCCTACGGTGAGTGCGGGCAGTGATGTGACGATTACGCTGCCGGTGAGCACGACTACGCTGACCGGTACGGCTGCGGGTACCAATGGGGCGACGATCTCGTCCACGACCTGGAGCCAGGTGAGCGGGCCTGCTACTGCCACGATCGTTTCCGTCGGCAACCTGGCCACCGTGGTGAATGCGTTGGTGCAGGGGGTTTATAGCTTCCGGCTTACGGCTACCGATAATCATGGGCAGTCTTCGTCGGCTACGGTGAATGTCACTGTGAATGCTGCTGCTGCGCCGCCGCCGACCGTCAGTGCGGGCAGTGCCCAGACGATCACGCTGCCGACGAGTTCAGTGACGCTTTCGGGTACGGCTACCGGCAATGGCGGGGCTACGATCAGTTCTACGCAGTGGGCGCAGACAGGTGGGCCTACCACCGCGACCATCGCAGCGGCGACAAGTCTTTCTACTACTGTTTCCAATCTTGTACAAGGAACTTATACATTTACGATCACGGCTACGGACAGCAAGGGCCAGACGGCTTCTGCGAATGTGACGGTTACTGTCAATGCAGCGCCGGCGGTACCGCCGACGGTGAGTGCAGGCAGTGCGGTGACGATCACTCTGCCGACGAACTCCACAACTCTGACCGGTGTGGCTACCGGCAATGGAGGTTCCACCATCAGCTCCACGCAGTGGACGCAGACGGCAGGGCCTTCCACGGCGACAATCGGTTCGGCGACAACTCTTACCCCAACGGTATCTAACCTGTTGGCAGGGACTTATACCTTCCTGCTGACGGCGACGGACAGCAAGGGGCTGACGGGTACCAGCACGGTAAACGTCACGGTCAATACAGCACCTGCCGTGCCGCCGACAGTGAGTGCCGGCACGGATCAGACAATCACGCTGCCGACGAACTCCGCATCGCTGACTGGTACAGCTACCGGAAATGGGGGCGCTACCATCAGTTCTACGCAATGGACGCAGACGGCAGGGCCTTCAACGGCGACTATCGGTTCGGCGACGACGCTTAGCCCAACGGTGTCTAACCTGGCGGTGGGGACTTATACCTTCCTGCTGACGGTAACGGACAGCAAGGGTCAGACGAGTTCCAGCACGGTGAAGGTGATCGTCAATGATGCACCTGCGGTGCCGCCGACGGTGAGTGCCGGTACGGATCAGACGATCACGTTGCCGACTAATTCCGCAACGTTGGCGGGTACTGCTACCGCGAACGGAAGTGCTACGATCAGCACCATACAGTGGACGCAGGCGGGCGGGCCTTCCACGGCGACTATCGCTTCGGCGACGACGCTTACCCCGACGGTGTCCAACCTGGTGGTAGGGACCTATTCCTTCCTGCTGACGGTAACGGACAGCAAGGGTCAGACGAGTTCCAGCACGGTGAAGGTGATCGTCAATGATGCTGCCGCGGTGCCGCCGACTGTAAGTGCAGGTAGTGGTCAAACGATCACGTTGCCAACGAATTCGACGACCCTGACGGGTACGGCTACGGCCAATGGCACTGCGACTATCGTTTCAACCACGTGGACCGAGACGAGCGGACCTTCCGCTGCGACGATCGGTACGCCATCGGGCTTATCGACAGCTGTCTCCGCCCTGGTTCAAGGAACTTATACATTCGTTCTTACTGTAACGGACAACAAGGGCCAGACGGCTACGTCATCTGTTACTGTAACGGTGGATGCTTCGACGCCGCCTCCTAGCTTCACGCCGCCGACGGTGGATGCGGGTACGGCGCAGATCATTACGTTGCCGACGAACTCGGTAACGCTGACGGGTACTGCTACGACGAATGGCGGTGCTACTCTTGCTTCGACCCAGTGGACGCAGATCGGCGGTCCGGCTGCTGCCACGTTCAGCGGTGGCGGAACCTCGCTGACGACTACGGCTTCCGGCCTGGTGCAGGGTGTTTATGTCTTCTTACTTTCAGCAACAGATAATAATGGTCAGACTGCCGCGGCATATGTAACTGTGACGGTCAATGCCGCGCCGACTGTTCCGCCGACGGCGGATGCAGGATCCGACCAGACGATCACGTTGCCAACGAATTCGGTGACGCTAACGGGCACGGCTTCGGCAAATGGCGGGGCTACCCTTAACTATATCCAGTGGATCCAGATCAGTGGTCCTGCTATCGCAACGTTCAGCGGCGGAGGCACTGCGCTGACGACGACGGCCTCCAATCTTGTACAGGGTGTGTATGTATTCATGCTCAATGTCAAGGATAACAATGGGCAGGCTGCCGGCGCTTATGTGACCGTGACGGTCAATGCAGCGGCGACTGTTCCGCCTACCGCGGATGCCGGTGCCAATCAAACGATCACGCTGCCGACGAATTCGGTGTCGCTGACCGGTACGGCTTCTGCTAATGGTGGGGCTACCATTACCTATATTCAGTGGATACAGACGGCAGGTCCGGCCATTGCCACGTTCAGCGGCGGGGGTACAACCCTGGCGACGACCGTCTCCAACCTGGCACAGGGCGTGTATCAATTCATGCTGAATGTCAGGGATAATAATGGGCAGGCTGCAGCAGCCTATGTCACTGTGACTGTCAATGCGGCGGCAGTTGTTCCGCCGACGGTTGATGCGGGTGCGAACCAAACGATCACGCTGCCGACGAACTCGGCGACTCTGACCGGTACTGCTACGGCCAATGGCGGAGCTACGTTGTCCTCCACTCAGTGGACGCAGGTGGGCGGCCCGGCGACGGCGACGCTCAGCGGCGGGGGCACGGCTCTTACGACGACGGCTTCCGGTCTTGTACAAGGGGTGTACGTGTTCGTACTCGGCGTGACGGATAATAATGGTCAAACGGCGTCTGCCTATGTAACGGTGACGGTCAATGCTGCACCGGTCACGCCGCCGACAGTGAGCGCCGGCACGGATCAGACGATCACTTTGCCGACGAATTCCGTGACCCTGACTGGTACGGCTGCGGGCACGAATGGGGCGACGATCGTATCCACGCAATGGACGCAGATCGGCGGTCCGGCTGCTGCGACGCTCAGCGGCGGGGGAACCTCGCTGACGACGACGGCCTCCAACCTTGCACAGGGCAACTATGTGTTCATGCTTAGTGTGAAGGATAATAATGGTCAGACGGCATCCGATTATATTTCGGTAACTGTGAATTCGGCTCCGTTGCCGGTTACGCCGCCGGTGGTAACTGCGACGAGCCAGGATCAGGTGCTTGTCCTGCCCGCCACTACGACGATCCTTACGGGTACGGCTGCCGGTACGAATGGAGCTACCATTGTCGCTACTGAATGGATGCAGGTAAGCGGCCCGAACTCGGTGACTTTCCAATCACAATTAGGTCTTCAGACGCAGGTAAGTGTGCTTTCGCACGCGGGTACCTATGTCTTCGAATTCCTCGCAAAGGATAATAATGGTCAACTCTCGTCTGCTACGGTGTCCGTGAAGGTTACTCTTCCGTCGCCGCCGGTAGTGTATGCCGGAGTCGATCAATCGATCGTGCTGCCGAATAATGCCATTACCCTGAATGGTACGGCTACGGCGGGCAGCGGGGCGGCTATAGTCGGAACGACGTGGTCGCAGGTCAGTGGACCTTCCGCGGCAACCCTGGCGTCGCCCTCGAGCCTCAGCTGTGGGGCAACCGGTCTGCTCTATGGTACTTATCTGTTCCGACTGACGGCGCTGGACAATTCCGGTCAGCAGGTGAGCGATACGATGACGGTAGTAGTCAATCAGCCGCTTGCGAATATTCCGCCGATCGCCAATCCCGGCGGTGATCAAAACCTCACGCTGGCGGGCACTGATACTACGATCTCGCTCAATGGATCGGCTTCGTTCGATCCTGATGGAGTGATCGTGTCCTGGTCCTGGTATCAGCTTTCCGGTAAGGGTGGGGTAACCATTGCCAATGCCAATACCCCAACGCCGACCATTTCGGGTCTGCAGGTCGGAACCTATGTCTTTGTGCTTGTCGTTACCGATAACCGCGGGGGGTCGACCCAGGCGCAGGTGACGATAACCATCACCGCCAATACGAATGCGGCTCCGAATAACTCCGGTCTGATCGCAAATGCGGGTAAGGATACGACCATCGCTCTGCCGGCCAGCAGTGCGCGACTTGACGGTAGCAGGTCTTCGGATGCCAACGGTACGATCGCTTCCTATAAGTGGACGCAGGTGAGTGGTCCTGGCGGTATGACGCTTGGTTCGCCAGCCGAAGCTGTAACAGATGCGAATAACCTGGTGGCCGGTCTGTACCAATTCCGCCTTACGGTGACCAGTTCGACTGGGGATACGGCGAGTGCAACCGTGAAAGTGACGGTTATGAGCGATACGCGGACATCCACGATAAAGGATTCTTCGCAAGAGCATTTCTTCCTATATCCCAACCCCGCGCATGACCAAACGACCCTGAATATGACGGGGGATGGGCAGGGCCAGGTGATGCTGAGTCTGTTCGACCTCAACGGGAAGTTCGTCAAGGCGCTGCAATTCACGAAGGCGCCCGGAACCTCCTCGGTGCTGATAGATGTGTCGCATCTGATGGCGGGTATGTATATCATCCGTGCAACGTACGGTAATAACCAGACACAGCAGATAAAGTTAATGAAACAATAAAAGTTCGTCTCATGGCTTATGAGGAGAGGCCATCCCGAGAGGGGTGGCCTTCTGCTTAGGGGGACCCCAGGGGTAACCTCTAGTTTTTCCGGATTTATTGGCTATCTTGTAGCTCGTTTGTTAAAATTTGAGCTAATGGCAACGAGGAATATCGTCATCGCGCCTTGTGGGAACAAGTCATATCTCTTTCAGGAAAGCTGGTTGCGGGAGAAGGACAAAAAGGACTTTGACGTTTGCCTGTTATTCTATCACGAGACGATCAACAACCCTGCTTTATACGAAAAAGTAGAGTTCTTTTATCATCTGAAGGGGTTCAAATACTTCATGTTGAATGAATTGTTGACGAATGTCCGACCGGAATGGCTGAATACGTACGATTACTTCTATTTCCTGGATGATGATATCGAGATCGACACCTTCCAGATCAATGCGCTTTTTGCGTTGAGCCGGGCTTTTGGCTCTGCCATCAGCTGCGCCTCCCTAAGCAAGGATTCGTTCTGCAGCTGGCCGATCTTCCGGCAGCAGCCCAATAGTTTTTGCCGGTTTGTAGGTCAGATAGAAGTGATGGCGCCGCTATTCAGCCGGGAGGCGCTCAAGACCTGTCTTCCTTCGTTTACGGGCAATCGCAGCAGTTGGGGGATCGATTCGGTCTGGTCCAAGATGCTGGGTTATCCGAAGGACCGGCTTATCGTTTTTGATGAGGTGGTCATGAAGCATACTTTGCCGGTGGGTGGAGGCGAATTATATCGGAAGATCCAAGTGGATCCGCATAAAGATTGGGAAGAGGTGGTGACCAAGTTTGGCGCCCGGAAGCAGAATTATGAAGAATATGGGCGGCTGCAGCGTGTGAATGCCAAGCACAGCCGGATGTTGTTCCTGATCGTTAAGGTGCGGGGTTTTTGGACCCGGGTGGAGCGGGCCTGGAGGGATTACGATTTCTGGTCAAGGGTTCGCCGGCGCTTGCCGCGAGCAGGATCATAAACGGTTCGACGGGGTAGGTGTATCTTGTCAGGACGAACAGGATCACATGGATACAAGTAACGGTGATAAAAGGGAGTGTCAGTAAGTTAACTTCAAAGGAGTGGCGGTGCAGCCACCAGCCGATACATCCGAAGACGATCATGAAGAAATTGCCTATGCCGATGAGGAGCCTTGCCTTCGTGCCGCGGGTGCCATGTTGTGAGGAGGGATAGAATCCCCAGAGTTCCCAATAATTTGCCCATTTCTGACGGAGGTATTCCCCCGGCTCATTTTTCATATGGTCGATATAAGCGGCGACGATCTTGTCGCCGGTGTTCAGTTCGGGATGATCTCGATTGTAGCTAAAGTCCACGTAGCCGCCGCTGGCCGTGATCGAATACAGAATATTGATCTGGTTGTTCCCCGCGATGGAGAATACTCCCGTCTTCCAAAAGCAATAGAGTCCGACGATTATGAGGGGCAGGACGGTTCCCGCGGCGAGGCGCCAGGGGATCTTTTTTTCCCGGATGGTTTTGATGGTGAGCAGTGCAATGGCGATGGGGGCGACATTGGTCCGGACGAAGATAGCCAGGGCGAAGAAGATGCCGCTCCTAAAGTTTTGTTTCCGGTAGTAGAAGAAATAGGCACCCAGGAGAAGAAAGGCGGAGGGCAATTCGCTGGTTAGCCAGCGGACATAGTTTACCTGTGAGGGGAATACGGCCAGGATGATGGCGGCCGCCAGCGCGATGAAGGAATTGGAGAATACGCGTTTGCCGATGTCATAGATGAACCAAATGGTCAGGGTGGAGAGGAGGATATTGCACCAGAGGAGGAGTGTATCGCTGTAGCGGGGCGTGATGAATTTCGAGATAGCCATGAGCAGTGGATAGCCATTGGGGAAGAAATTGAGGTAGCCACCGGAGAGGAGGATATTCGCCTGGTGGTAGTATTCAGGAGTATCTTCGTGTCTATGGGGCAGCCCGCTGAAGAAACAGATCGCTACCCGTAGGAGAAAACCTACAATAAGGACGAAAATCAGGATTTTCTTTTCCGAGATCCTATTCATGCAGCGGATGTTTTTCGATGGCCTTATAGAGTTCTTTTATACTGTTCTCCCAGGTATGTTGATTGGCGAACCGGATCCGTTCTTCGCGAAGGGCGGCATTGTCTGCGGAGAGGGCCTTTTCGATGAGGGTTGGGTAGTCTTCGGGGGTATCCGCCAGGTAGGTATGGTTCTCAAACAACTTCATGGTAGCGGTGCGGGTGGCGACAACGGGTTTGCCCATGGCCAGGTACTCATCGATCTTGAGCGGGTAGTTGCCGATGGTCATTCCGTTTATCAGTTGCGGGTTTATACAGACATCGCAATGGGCGATGTAGGCGGGCAGGGTGGTGATGTCCTTTCTGCCGAGGAAATGGACATTTGGAAGTTGGTGGAGTTCGCTGGCGGTAAAGAATTCGTCCTCGGGTCCCACCAGCACAACATGCCAATCCGGTCGTTTTCGGGCGATCTCCAGGAGGATGCGGATGTCGATCCGGAGGCTGACGATGGCTCCGACGTAGCCGATGATCGGATGGGGGATGTTCTGCAGGTCGGCCGGGACAGGATAGGTTTGGTTCGGGTTGAAAATGGATAGGGAGCAGCCCTGGCCGATATAGGAGCTATCGGGATTGTATTGGCGGAGGTAGTCGGTCAGATAGAGGGAGTTGGCGACACCGATGTCGGCTTTTGCGATATGTTTTGGTTCGAGGGTCTTGCCGTGTTTGGCCCAGTAGGGGACGGCCAGCAAATTGTCCCGGCTGTAGTAGATGTACAACTGAGGCTTGAGCAGCTCTTTCAAGTAGAAGGAGCGGAAGATATCGTTGTCGTTGAATAGAATATAATTTTTGAAACCGAGAATGGCCGTTGCGTCGCGAATGTCCGCAGCGAGCCGGCGGTTGTTGATCCTGTTGAAAAGGTCGAAGAGGAAGGTGGAAGGCAGCCAGGTGAGGGATTCGATGACCCGGATGGGGGAATAGTTCCACAGATTGGGGCCGAGCTGGACGACCTCCTTTTTGCGTTGCCGGATAAGCTGGAGGTGGCCGGCGATGTGCGGATCTGCCTTTTTTTGCAGGATGGTCCGACGGTCGAGCGGCATATTGATATATAGAACCCGGTGCTGTTTGGACAGTTCCAGGGCAATATTCTTACAATTGCTTCCCAATTCAAAATACCAGGCCTGAAGGCCTACAATTACAAAATCCATAGATTCTTTTTTTATTGGAAGGGCTTGAAAAAAGAAGCCGTTCCTAATCGCAGCATGGGTTTGTCACCGGTGGTGTCCCCATACGTGTATATTTCCGTATAATCAGGCAAGGCATATCGTTGACGGATCCTGCTGACCTTTTCTTCCCCGTAGCAGTTGTGGCCTTCGATGCGCCCGGTGAGTCTTGGTTCTCCCTTTTTATCGTTAAAGACGGCGAGGCGGGTGGCGACAAGTTCGGCACCGATCTGTGCCGCCCAGTGTTTTATCCAGTTTTCCGGTGAGGCGGAAACAATAACGACGGTGGCGCCTGTTTCGCGGAGCCGGGTGATCTCGGCGATCGCTTTTGGGCGGATCAGGCTTGGCAGGGTCTCGAGTGAAAAGGCATTGCAATGTTGTTCGAACAAAGCTACTGGTTGCCTGCCAAAAAAATGTGTAAGAATCCGTTCTTTGGCCGACTGGTTGGAAATAAGTTTTAGTTTCATTGCAATGAGCCAGGGGCTGTTCAGCAGGAATCCAAGGGCAAGGCGTATGCCACCTCTGCTAAAGTGGATAAACTCCAGCAAGGTGTCCTTTGTGGTAATGGTGCCGTCGAAGTCGAAGAAGGCGATGCGTTGGCTCACAATTTCAGTTTTTTAAACAGGAACTCGGGAATGGTCTTTATGACGAGCATGATCCAGCGCCAGAACCATTTGACGTAGATGACATTTCTCTTTTTTTCGAGGGCGGTGCCGACGGCGGCGGCGACCTGTTCGGGAGTAGCGGTCAACAGGGGTGGGAGGGTCAATCCTTCAGTCATCCGCGTATAGACGAAACCGGGTTTTACGGTCATGACGTGGAGTCCGTGGTGGAACAGGCGGTTGCGGAGTCCGGAGAGATAGGCGGTGAAGCCGGCTTTTGCGCTGCCATAGAGAAAATTGCTTTGACGGCCTCTTTCACCCGCCACGGAGCTGATGCCGACGATGGTACCGCTTTTTTGGCGTAGATAATCGTTTGCGACGATATTGAGGATCGAGACGGCTCCGACATAATTCACTTCAAGGATATTGCGGCATTCTGACCAATCCGATTCCGCTTTTGTCTCGTCGCCGAGGTAGCCAAAGATACAGATGGTGATCTCGGGTTTGACGGGCAGTTCCGTCCAGAAGGTTGCGTGGCGGTCGAAGTCACGGGCGTCGAATTCAAGGAGGGTGGCCGATACGCCGTAGCGAATGGAGAGGTCGGAGCGGAGGGGCTCCAACCGATGCGCATTTCTTGCCGCCAGTTGCACATCGTGTCCTGTCGAGGCGAATTTCCGGGCCAGAGCGGTTGCCATATCCGAACTGGCACCGAGTAGTAGAACTGAGGGCATGACAATTATTTAGAATCCAGGGCGGTCCTTAAAATATTGAATATAGGAACGTCCTTAAAGTACAGAATGACTGCAAAGCTTGCGATCCAGAGCAGCAGGGTGACCTGGATGAACCGGTCTTTATACAGGATACGGGTTGGCGAGCCGGAGTCTTCGGAGATGTAGATCAGTTGCAGATAGCGCATGAGTCCGGCGAGGACGAAGATCGCGGTATAGTAGAGGCGGTAGGTACCTAGTTTCGTCTTTGTTTCGTTGTCCATCGTATACATGAGGTAGGCGACGATGATGATGGAGGAAACGAGCGCCAGCAGGATATTCAGCAATTCGAGATTATAGCCTTTTATGGACTTTCGCATGTCGGCGCCGGAGTGGACCTTCAGGAGTACGTCATCGCGTCGTTTGCCGATGGCCATAAAAATGGCAAGCAGCAGGACCATGATGATGATCCATTCGGAGAGGGGGACGTCGGCGATGACCGAGCCGGATTTGATGCGAAGGACGAAGCCGATGGCCAGGATAAAGATGTCGAGGATGGCAATATTTTTAAGTCCGAAGCAGTAGCCGAGGTTGAGAGTAAAGTAGACGAACAGGACGACTACGAATGGGGGGCTGGTGAACCAGGCAATGCCAAACCCGAGGAGGATGAGGATGGCGCAGATGGCCAATGCGACTGCCGGGGATATGGCGCCCGAGGCCAGGGGGCGCTTGCATTTTGTCGGGTGTTTGCGATCGTCCTCCCGATCGCGATAGTCATTAATGATATAGATGCTGCTGGCCATGAGGGAGAAGGCCACAAAGCCATAGGAAAGGCGTACCAATTTTGCCCATTCGAAAAATTCGCCGGCGAAAAAGAGGGGTATAAATAAGAAGAGGTTCTTTGCCCAGTCTTTGGGCCGTAATAGCTTAAAATACAGCAAAACAGTAATTTATAGAAACAAAATACAAACAAAACGACAATAGTTATAGCTTATTTTTGTGTAAATTTTCCGCTTCATCAGTACAGTGGCTTCCATACTTTCCAATCCGATAGAATATTTAAAAGGGGTAGGCCCGTTGCGGGCCGAGCTGTTGCAAAAGGAACTGGGTATTTTTTGTTTTCGGGACCTGTTGGAGCATTTTCCCTATCGGCATGTCGACCGGACCAAGATCAATCTTATCCGGGAAATCGAGCCAGCCACGGAGTACATCCAGGTTGCGGGGAAGATCGTGAGTGTGGGCTTGCTTGGCGACAAGCGGAGCCGGCGGCTGGTGGCCGAGTTGCGGGATGCTTCGGGGACGCTGGAGCTTGTCTGGTTCCAGGGTATCCATGGGATTCAGAAGCTTGTTCAGGTGGGTGGGGAGTTCCTGGTTTATGGACGGGTGAGCTTTTTTCAGGGGAGTCCGCAGCTGACGCATCCCGAGATAGAGGTTTTGCAGGGGCAGGGGACGGCGAGGCCGGAGTTCCTGGAGCCAGTATACCCGACGACGGAGAAGTTAAAGGTGCGGGGGCTTGGGGGGCGGCAGTTGGGCAAGTTGACGCAGGTTCTTCTTAATATGTTGAAAGAGAGCGACTTGATGGAAAATTTACCGGATTCAGCCATGCGTTACCCGGATGCCGAGACGGGGGAAGAGCGGATGTGGCTTTCGCGTTTTGAAGCGTACCGGCAGATCCATTTTCCGACCCAGCCCCAGCTCTTCAGGCGGGCGGTGGACCGGCTCAAATTCGAGGAGTTGTTCCTTGCGCAGGTGCGGCTGGGGTTGATCAAGTCAAAGCGGCACCGGTATTCGCATGGAGTCGTTTTTTCGCAGGTGGGAGAGCATTTCAATCGTTTTTATACGCAGTATCTGCCTTTTGAGCTGACGGGTGCGCAAAAAAGGGTGCTGAAAGAAATAAGGCGGGATACCGGGAGCGGCCGGCAGATGAACAGGTTATTGCAGGGGGATGTGGGCAGCGGCAAGACGATGGTGGCTTTGTTGTCGATGCTGCTGGCGGTGGACAATGGGTTTCAGACCTGTCTGATGGCGCCGACGGAGATCCTGGCGCGTCAGCATTACGAGGGTATTTCGGCGTTGTTGAAGGAATTGCCGCTGGAGGTCCGGTTGCTGACGGGTTCTTCGAAATCGAAGAGCCGGAGGGAGGTGTTGGAGATGGCGGCTGAGGGAAGGCTGCAGATCCTGATCGGGACGCATGCGGTGTTGGAGGAGGCTGTGAAATTCCGGAAGCTGGGTCTGGCGATCGTCGATGAACAGCACCGGTTTGGGGTGGCTCAGCGCGCGCGGCTTTGGGCGAAGGCGGAGGTTCCGCCGCATGTCCTGGTGATGACGGCCACGCCTATTCCGCGGACATTGGCAATGACGGCATATGGTGATCTGGATTATAGTGTTATGGACGAATTGCCGCCCGGAAGGCAACCAATTCAGACCGTTCATCGTTACGAGGATAAGAGGCCGCAGGTAATGGATTTTATCCGGCATGAGGTGGCGAAGGGGAGGCAGGCCTATGTGATCTTTCCGCTGATCGAGGAGTCGGAGACGCTGGACTACGAGAATCTGGAAAAGGGGTATGAGAATATAAAGGCGTGGTTTCCGGAGCCGAAATATTGGATCAGCAGAGTGGATGGAAGGCAGAAGCAGGAGATCCGGGATACGAATATGCAACGTTTTCTCCGTGCGGACACTCAGATCATGGTAGCGACGACGGTGATCGAGGTAGGGGTAAATGTCCCGAATGCGACGGTGATGGTGATCGAGAGTGCGGAGAAGTTCGGGCTGTCGCAGTTGCACCAGTTGCGAGGAAGGGTCGGGCGGGGTTCGGAGAAGAGTTTTTGCATCCTGCTGACGAGTCCCCGGTTGGGAAAAGAGGCGAGGGAGCGGATGAGCATTCTTACCGAAACTAACAATGGCTTCAAAATTGCTGAAAAGGACCTCGAAATCCGGGGGCCTGGCGATATCGAAGGGACCCGGCAGAGCGGGTTACTGAACTTTAAGCTTGCAAATATTGTTCAGGACCGGTATTGGCTCGAGCTGGCGCGCGACAGGGCGACGGAATTGCTGGACAGGGACCCCGACCTGGTGACGGATGAGGCAAAAGCGTTGAAGGCTTTTCTGCAATCGCAGCATGGTAAAACGGCCTGGAGCAAGATATCGTAAATGGATTCAAGGGTTATGCTAAGAATATGCCTATTTTTTACGCTACTCGTCTTATCGGTCCTTCAGCTTGCTGCACAGTCTGGGTACCTGGAGTTTGTTCAGAACAAGGGTCAATGGGATAGTTCGGTGCTTTATCGTGCCGAGCTCGATGCGGGGGCTGTATTTATTCAAAAGAAGGGATTTACGATCCTGCAGCAGGACACGGCGGATCTGCGGCGAATCCATATGCTAATGCATGGAGAGCGGAGGGGTTTGCCGGTGGGGCATGCGGGAAAACCGGGATCGGGCAATGCGGACGATCCCTATCTGCTTCATTCGCATGCCTATCACGTCGTTTTTGAAAATGCGAACGACAATGTGGAGATCGTGCCGGAGAAGGTGCAGCCCTATGCCCAGCATTATTTCGAGGGCAAGGGCAATAGCAAAGCGGCGGCCAACTGCGGGGTGTTTCTGGGCGTTGTCTATAAGAATCTTTATGACGGGATCGATCTGCATTATTATACGGAAGCGGGGAATGTGAAATATGATCTTGTCGTTCATCCGGGAGCTGATCCGAACAAGATCAGCATCCGCTATTCGGGGCAGAATAATCTTGCGGTGAAAAAGAACCAGGTGATCGTGAAGACGTCGGTCGGCGTGGTGAGGGAGCTGGAGCCGAGATCGTACCAGGCGGGCGAGCAGGGTCGGGTGGATGTATCGTGCAAATATGAGCTGAAGGACAACCGGATCCGCTTCCGCGTGAACAATTATGACCGGAATAGCACGCTTGTGATCGATCCGCAAGAAGTGTTCTGTTCGTTTACGGGTAGCCGTTCGGACAACTGGGGGTATACGGCGACGTATGATAAAGCCGGAGATCTGTTCCTTGGCGGTATCGTGCTCAACTATTCGGGTTTCCCGGGGACTTTGTTCGGAGCCACGGCCGGCGCTTTCCAGAGCACGTACCAGGGCGGGGACCAAAGCGAGGGCGGACAGGCCGCCAACGGGCAGATCTCTTACTACAATTATGATATCGGGCTGATGAAGTTCAATTCCAGCGGGACCCGGCGGGTGTGGGCGACGTACCTGGGCGGTGCCGGGAACGAGCAGCCGCATAGTCTTGTCTGTGATGCGCAGGGAAACCTCATCATCACGGGCCGGACCTCTTCCACTTCTTTTCCGCCGGTAACCCTTCCAACCTTTGGCCGCTGCGGCGGTTTGGACATTTTTGTGGCCAAGCTGAGTGCCGACGGCACGACGCTGATGGGCGCCATCAAGATCGGCGGACAGGGATCCGACGGGGTGAACAATTCCCCCAAGTATCTGAATGAATTCGGGGAGGGCACGCAGGAGCTGAGGCTGAACTATGGGGATGACGGCAGGAGCGAGGTTATCCTGGATAATACGGGTAATGTGTGGGTGGCCGCGTGTACGCGATCGCTGAGCGACTTCCCGACCACGGCGAATGCCTTTCAAAAGACGGCGGGCGGCGGGACGCAGGATGGAGTGCTGCTCAGGCTGACTCCTGATCTCAAGACCGTATTGCTCAGCACTTTTATCGGGGGAGGTAAGGCTGATGCGGCATTTGTGCTTGCGCAGAGTCCGACGACGGGTCAGATCTATGTGGCGGGAGGAACGCAGAGCAACGATTTTCCCGGGGTGGCGTCGGGGGTGGTCCGGAGTGCGAATGACGGAAGTATCGACGGATTTATTTCCATTGTGAGTCCCGACGGCGGTACGCTGGTGAAGTCTACTTATTTCGGGCTGGACAATGTGACGGATATGATCTATGGCATCGGGTTCGACAAGAAGGGCTATCCGTATATCACGGGGACTACCAATGGTACGATCCCGGTCGTGGCTTCGCCGTTCAACCAGAGCAGCGGCCAGGCGAGCGGCAAGCAATTCATCACAAAGCTGCAGCCTGATCTGACGGGGATCGTGTATTCGGCGAATTTCGGGCCCGGTGGAACGACCTATCCGAATATTTCACCGACGGCCTTTCTGGTCGATCGATGCGAGAACGTCTATGTCAGCGGTTGGGGTGGGGGGATCGATCCGGGCGATGGCTATCAGAATTCAGGTACTAACGGGCTGACCACCACGTCCGATGCGATCCGGTCGACGACGGATAACCAGGATTTTTATTTTTTTGTGTTGAAGAAGAATGCGGCGAGCCAGCTGTATGGCAGTTTTTTTGGGGAAGTGGAGGCGTCGGATGGGCAACGGAGCAGTCTTGGGGACCATGTGGATGGGGGGACGAGCCGGTTCGACGAGCAGGGGGTTATTTACGAGGCTATCTGTGCGAATTGCGGCGGGATCGCCCAGTTCCCCGTATCGGCTGCTGCCCCGTTCCGGACCAACGGAGCGGCTTCTTTCGGGGGTTGTAATGAGGCAGCTGTAAAGATCCAATTCAATTTCGCCGGTGTGGCCGCGGGGCTGAAAGTGGTGACGCACGGGCGGGGGGACAGTGTCGGTTGTGCGCCGCTGACGGCGACCCTTTCCGATACGATCCGGAGCGCGAAGTTGTATATCTGGGATTTTGGGGACGGCACCAATACGGGACTAACGACGAACTATACCTACGATCATACTTATACCTCGGTGGGCACCTATAAGGTGACGTTGATCGCGATAGACAGCAACAGCTGCAACGTCGCGGATACTGCGGTCCGGTATATACAGGTGAAGAATAATCCGGCTTCTTTGGATTTCCGGTATGACAAGACCGGGCCCTGCGAGTCGTTCGACTATATCTTTACGAACCTTTCGACTGTGCCGCCGGGGGCACCCCCGTATAGCGACACGGCCTTTACCTGGGCCTTTGGGGATGGGGGAACGCTTACGGGGCAGCCGGTAACGGCGCGGCCGACGCATTCCTATCCTGCGCCGGGGCCGTATAAGGTGACACTGTCGCTGGTGGATACCTCCTATTGTAACGCGCCGATGGATACGACGCGGTTGCTTTATGTCACCCGGAACGATACGGCGCGATTCACGACGCCGCAATTCGGCTGTGCGCCCTATACTGCGGTGTTTACCAACACGTCGGTCGGGGGGCAAAAATTCTATTGGGATTTTGGAGACCGCAGCCCGATCGACAGCGTGGATTATTCGCCCAGCCACTTGTATTCCAATACAGGGTCGTATACGGTGAAATTGACGGCGGTGGACTCGACGACGTGTAATATCATCAGTACCTATTCCTTTGCCGTCACGGTGCAGGGGAAGCCGAAGGTGGATTTTACTTATACGCCATTATCGCCGCAGCCGCCGAATACGCCGACGGTCTTTACCGATGCGTCTACGCCGGGTGTGAAATACGAGTGGTTCTTCGGAGACGGGACGTCGGAGGTCAAGGCGACGCCGGACACCGTTGTGCATCAATATATCAAGACGGACACTTTCCTGGTGTGCGAAGTGGTGACGAATGAGTCGGGCTGTGCGGACACGACCTGTCATCCTGTATCGCCCGTGGTCAACCCGCTGCTGGATGTTCCCAATGCCTTTACTCCCGGAAGGTTTGGGGTGAATGCGGTGGTGAAGGTGGTCGGATTCGGCATCACTCATATGAGCTGGAGGATCTACAACCGGTGGGGACAACTAGTATTCGAGAGCAACGATCCGTACATTGGCTGGGACGGCTCTTATCATGGGGTTCAACAGCCGATGGATGTGTATGCTTATACGCTGGAGGCGGAATTTTCCGATGGGACACATGCGACGAAGAAAGGGGATATTACGCTGATTCGATAAGTACGGGGGATTTTTGTAAATTGTAAAATGCTCTATTTGAAAAAGCGAGCGTTCTATATTGTTATTATCCTGATAGCGACCGTTTTAAAGGGATTTGCCCAGGCGGGAGCTTCCAACATTGAGTTCGTGGAGAACAAGGGGCAGTGGGATTCCCGGGTGCGATTCAAAGGAGAATTGCCCAATGGGGCTCTGTTTCTCGAGAAGCAGGGTTTTTCTGCCCTCCTATATAACTCCGATGACCTTATCTCGCTTACCGAAGCACACCATGGCATCAAGGCAGGCACTAACGGGCCGTTCCATGGGGCGAATGTCAAGGTTCCGGGCCCGGGAAATGGAGGGTCAACGGCGGGGCAGACGGGCAAGTTGCGGGCGCATGCCTACCGCGTGACCTTTATGGATGCTAGCGATGGGGCCACTGCAATTCCGGACAAGGTGCTTCCGGGTGTCAACAATTATTTTATCGGGAATGATCAGTCGAAATGGGCTTCGGACTGCCGGGTCTTCCAGGGAGTGACGTACAAGAACCTGTATCCGAATATCGACGTGCGGTACTACACCAATGACGGGCAGTTGAAATACGATATCATCGTTCATCCCGGTGGGGATTACCGGCGGATAAAAATGAAGTATGAGGGAGCGGACAAGCTGAGCATCAAGAAGAGTCAATTGATCGTGGGTACGTCGGTGGGGCCTGTTACCCAACTGGCGCCCTATTCATATCTATACAACCCTGCAGGTCGAACGGATATCCGTTGCCGGTATATCATCCGGGACGGGAATACGGTCAGCTTCGATCTGCCGGATTACGACGGCAGCGCGACGCTTATTATTGACCCTAGAGTGGTCTTTGCTTCCTTCTCGGGCAGCAAGGTGAGCAACTGGGGTTTTACGGCGACGCCGGGGCAGGATGGGAGCTTCTTTTTTGGCGGCATCGTTTTCGGGTCGGCCTTTCCGTTTACCACGGGTGCGCTGGAGCCGTCCTATGGGGGCGGAAATTTCGACGTTGGGATCGTGAAGCTCAATACCAGCGGAACCTCCAAGATCTATGCTACTTATCTGGGTGGGAATTCGACGGAGACGCCTCATAGTCTTATCTGTGACGGGCAGGGTAATCTGACGGTGCTTGGGAGGACCTATTCCAACGATTTCCCGTTCCTTTCCGCGGCCGGTGGCGGTGGTGGGGCGGATATGTTCGTCACCCGGATCAATGCGGCCGGCAATAAACTTACGGGGAGCATCCGGATCGGCGGTTCCAGGGATGACTGTGTCAACATGGAAGATCAGGCCAAGTCGCCGCCCAATGAGCGAACCGATTCGCTGGTCCGAAATTATGGCGATGATTCCCGGAGCGAGGTGGTGCTGGACGGGCAGGGGAATATCCTTGTGGGTGCGTCGACGCAAAGCACGGATTTTCCGATCGTGACCAGTGCCGGGTCGGTCTTTCAGCCCATTTTTGGCGGTGGCCGGCAGGACGGTGTGGTCATCAAGATCGATCCCACCTGTAATCGAATCATCTGGTCGAGCTATCTCGGCGGTACGGGGCCCGATGCCTGTTTTGTTCTCAAGCCCAATCCCGTGACGGGGGATATTTTTGTGGCTGGAGCCACGGCGAGCAGCGATTTTCCCGGCAACAAAAGCGGGGTGATCCAGCCTGGTTTTGGCGGTGGTATTGCGGACGGATTCGTGGCGCAGATCTCGGCGAATGGAACGCAGCTCATCCGGAGCACCTATCTTGGAACTAGCTATGCGGATGCCATCTATGGCCTGCAATTCGACAAGAAGGGCTATCCCTATGTAATGGGGACTACCAACGGGACCTGGACGGTGCAGAATGTAACTTATTTTATCGGCGGCGGGCGGCAATTCGTATCGAAGCTGCAGCCGGATCTTTCCGGTTATGTATATTCCACGACTTTTGGGACACCTTCGGGAGCACCGCGTGGCCTTCCGAATATTTCGCCGGTGGCCTTTCTCATCGACCGCTGTGAAAACATCTATGTGAGCGGTTGGGGGGGATGGATCATCGGGAGTGGGTCCGATCCTTATGGATTATCGGGGACGGCGGGTTTACCTACGACACCGAATGCCTACAAGCGGCTGAGCGATAACCGGGATTTTTATTTTATCGTGATGCAAAAGAATTCCAGTGCGTTGTTGTACGGCACTTTTTTTGGTGAAAATGACAATTCCAACAGTATCAGCGAGCATGTGGATGGGGGGACGAGCCGGTATGATCAGAACGGGATCATCTATCAGGCTATCTGTGCGAACTGCAGTGGTCCGCAGGCTACGGGGCGTTATCCGACGACACCCGGGGTGTGGGCTCCGGTGAATGGGGCGGGCAACAGTGGCTGTAATATGGCTGCGATAAAGATCGCGTTCGATTTCGCGGGGGTTTCGGCCGGACTGCAGGTATCGGTGAACGGGCGGAAGAACGATACGGCGGGCTGTATCCCAATGGACACCTATTTCCAGGATACGGTGCGTAATGCCAAGCAATATATCTTCGATTTCGGGGATGGAACTCCGCAATTGGCGACGACCAGTTATTCGGCCGAGCATACGTATCCCAATCCGGGATTTTATACGGTGATGCTGGTGGCTATCGATTCCAACAGCTGTAATGTTGCGGACACGACGTACCGGCACGTGATCGCGCGCACGGATCGGGCAACGGTAGATTTCGATTTTGCCAAGGCGGACCCGAATAATTGCAATTCGCTGGAATATGCTTTCACCAATACCTCTTCGGCGCCGGCGGCCAAGCCTTTTGGCCCCAGTTCCTTTATATGGGATTTTGGGGATGGGTCGCCGGAGGTGACGATGGGAAATGGAAATATCACCTATAACTATAAGAGTCCGGGGACGTATCTCGTCAGTCTCATCCTGAACGATACGAATTATTGCAACTATCCGGATACGACGACCAAGATGGTCCGGGTTTCGACTATTGCGAAGGCGCAGTTCATTACTCCACCCACCGGGTGCGCGCCTTATAACGCGGTATTCAACAATACATCGCTTGGGGGCACAACGTTCCTTTGGAATTTTGGTGACGGCCAGACCTCGACCGATCCCAATCCGACGCATCTTTATCCCAATCCGGGAACATATGTAGTCACCTTGCATGAAGAGGATCTGAACACGTGCAACAAGACCTCGGATACCAGCTTTACGATCACGGTGCATATAGGGCCGACGGCGGAGTTTTCGTGGGCGCCTGCGCCGCCGGTGCCCAATATCCCGATCGTATTTACCAATGCCTCGCAGGGAGGCTACAGCTATCTGTGGACGTTCGGGGATGGGGATTCGACTACGCGGAGCACGATGGATACGGTGCAGCATCTGTATAACGCCACCGACAGCTTCCCCGTATGCCTTTATACGACGAATGAGTATGGTTGTGTCGACACGGCCTGTCATGTGGTGGCCAGCCTGATCAATCCGCTGCTGGATGTACCGAATGCCTTTACGCCCGGCCGGTTCGGTCAGAATTCGATTTTGAAGGTAATGGGCTTTGGGATATTACATATGGATTTTAGGATATATAACCGGTGGGGGAAGATGATCTTCCAGTCCGACAACCCGAATGTGGGTTGGAACGGGACGTATCTGGGGGTCTTGCAGCCGATGGATGTGTATGCCTATACCCTGGAGGCACAATTTTCGGATGGGAAGCGGGTAAGTAAGAAAGGAGATATAACTTTGGTCAGGTAGGGGGGCAGAGAGGTAGGGGGGCAGACCGCGGCTCGTTAATCCGTCGTGAAAGGACAACCAAAATCAGGTAACCTACGTTAATAAGAAATAGAAAAAATGAGGGGATTGAAAACAATACTGGTGCTTTGCTGCGGTCTGACCCTGGGAATCCCGGGTGCCGACGGCCAGGACCTGCATTTTTCACAGTGGTTCAATGCTCCCCTCATCACCAATCCGGCCAATACGGGATTTATTCCCGATGCGGACTACCGGCTTGGGGCTAATTACCGGGACCAGTGGTCGGCGATCATGTCGGCTCCTTACCGGACGATGAGCATCTGGGGGGACGCGCAGGTTTTCCGGAACCGCATCGAGAATGGCTGGATGGGACTTGGCGGGGTGATCCTGCGGGACGATGCCGGTGCGAGTACGCTTACTTCCACTTCGATCTACGGATCTGTTGCCTACCATCAGATGGTCGGGTATGCGAGTCTGATCACGCTGGGTTTCAACACCGGCTGGGTGAATAAGCGGATCAACACTTCCAACCTGAAATTTCCGGATCAATTCGATGGGAAGTTTTTCGACAATACCCTACCGACGAGCGTCATTATCGATCATCCCGCGGATAATTACCTGGATATGCAGATAGGGATGAACTATGCCTATTTTCCCACGAATAAGATGTATTTGAACGGTGGTTTTTCGGTACAGCATATCAACCGGCCGCGGGAATCTTTTTTTAATACGGACCCGGCAGGATTCGACAGCAAGATCAAGCCCAGGTATACGGCTTTTGTCAATGCGAGTATAAAGGCGAATGACCTTGTGATCATCAATCCGATGGGGTACTATACGCAGATGGCGGGTGCGAGCGAGATGGTGATCGGGCTGAATGCGCAATACAATCTGCAGGACGAGGGGGATCAGCAGGTTGTCGGCGGGCTGTATATGCGGCCGGGAGATGCGATCATCCCGATGATCGGGTTCATTTACAAAAATATCAGACTATCCTTCACATATGATGTCACTACTTCCGCGCTGAAACATTATGACGGCGGCTATGGTTCCTGGGAGCTTTCGTTGATCAACCAGGGCTTTTACAGTCAATACAATGGGGATAAGCGGCAGTCACTTTGTCCGAGTTTCAAGCCATAAAAATATTATGATAAGAAAGGTAGTATTTGCGTTTTGTTTTTTGATGCTCACACTGGCCGGGATGGCGCAGGAGCATATGCCCAACCGTACGTATACGTATTCCGACGAGACTCCCGCAAGCGGTTTCTCGAAGGAGAATCTTTTTCTCGGCGGCAGTCTGGGGCTGGGTTTCGGCTCCTATAACTTCGATGTCGGGGTCAACCCGGAGATCGGGTATTCACTGAACCGGTGGCTGGATGTTGGGGCCGTAGTCAACTTCAATTACAGTTCGATCCGGGCTGATGCCAGTGGTTATTATAACGACAATACGAGCAGCAAGCAGTTTACCTATGGCGGCGGGGTTTTTGGCCGGGCCTATGTGCTTCCATTTCTTTTTCTGACGGCGCAGCCCGAGTACAACTGGACGAGCATTACCGAGCGGTATGTGCCTACGGGCGAGTCTGCGACCTTCAAGGCCAGTGCGCCGAGCCTTTTGCTTGGGGTTGGATATGGGCGGAGGGTTGTAGGGGAGAGCGGGTTTTATATTGCCCTGATGTTCGATGCCATTTCCAACCGGAATTCGCCTTATAACGACGTATACGGGCATCCGCTGCCGGTTCTGCGGGCGGGTTTCGACTTTTATCTGCACCGGAGATAGGAATTGGGCGAAGCAGGTTATTTCCTATAGAGCCGCTGGAAGCGGCGCGACCGAAGGTCAGACGTTGGCCGTTTGCGCGAATAGAGCTATTTTGCGTGATAGTTCTATTCGCGCACATAATTTTGGTGAATGTCGTCTTTTTTGCTTTTTGCCTTTGTCATCGGCTATTTCCTGCTGCTACTGGTTGTAGCCTGGCGTACTTCGCGTCATTCCAACAATGATTCGTTCTTTATCGGCAACCGGAACTCCAACTGGATGCTGGTTGCGTTCGGGATGATCGGGACCAGTCTTTCGGGTGTAACATTCGTGAGTGTTCCCGGGACGGTCGGGGACTGGGCAGGGGATGTCCATAAGGCGTTCGGCTATTTCCAGGTGATCATCGGTTATTGGTTTGGCTATCTCGTGATCGCGTTTGTTCTTCTGCCGTTGTATTACCGGCTTCATCTGACTTCCATCTACAACTATCTGCACACGCGATTCGGAACCGTCGCTTATCGCACGGGGGCGTTGTTCTTTATTATTTCGCGGACGGTAGGGGCGACGGCCCGGCTTTATCTTGTGATCAACGTGCTGCATATTTTTATTCTGAAGGATCTTGGTATTCCTTTCGGGGTCACCAGTCTCGTCATTCTGCTGATGATCCTGTTGTATACGTTCGAGGGCGGGGTGAAGACGATAGTGTATACCGATACGTTGCAGACCACCTTCATGCTGTTGGGGCTTGTTGTATGTACCATTTATATTCTTCAACACCTTCATCTGTCGCCTGGCGGGGCTATGCAGGCGCTCGGGGCCAGGGGGCTTACGCATGTCTTTAACGGGGATGCGGCCAGCAAGGGTTTCTGGGGCAAGCAGATCCTGGGTGGGATGTTCATTGCCATTGCCATGACGGGGCTGGATCAGGAGATGATGCAGAAGAATATCAGTGTCAAGAATGTCCACGATTCGAAGAAGAATGTCATGACGTTCAGCTTTATCATGGTACTGGTGAGCTTTCTGTTCCTCTTCCTTGGTGGGCTGTTGTACCTGTTCTCGCTGGAGCAGGGGGCGGTGTACCAGGGGCATGCGCTGGTCATGAACGGGCGGAATGTGATCGGGGACGACCTGTTCCCGACGCTTGCGCTGCATTATCTGCCGAGCGCGGTTTCGATCATTTTTATCATCGGGCTTATTTCGGCGTTGTTTCCGAGCGCCGATGGGGCGCTTACGGCGCTGACCTCCTCGTTTTGCATCGATCTGTTGGGGCTGAAGGAACGGTCCGATCTGAGCGAGCAGGGGAAGAAGCGGGTCAGAATGACGGTGCACATCAGCTTTGCCCTGATCTTCCTGGCATGCATCCTAATTTTCAAATGGGTAGATAATAAATCCATCGTCAATACCGTCCTCGAGCTTGCCGGGTATACTTACGGACCTTTACTGGGGCTTTTTGCCTTTGGCATTTTTACGAATCGGGTCATGGCCAATACCTGGAAGATCACAGCGCTCTGTCTGCTGGCCCCGGTGGCTTGCTATTTTCTCAGCCAGTATTCGGGCCGATGGTTCGGAGGTTTTCAGATCGGGTTGGAATTGCTGGTTATCAATGGTTTATTGACTTTTGTGGGCTTGTGGGCCCTCTCGAAAAAGGAATAGGGGAACAGGCTATTCCTGTATCTTTGCCCGATATGGAACTCGTCAACCCATTGGCACAGACGTATGCCGAACATTTTTCCTCGAAACTTGATCCGTTGCTGGAGGAGATTGCCGCCTATACCGCGGCCCATCATCCCGAGGCGCATATGCTGAGTGGTCCCCTGCAGGGTAAGTTGCTGGAGATGATGAGTCAATTGCTCCAGCCGCGGCGAATTCTGGAGGTCGGGACCTTTATGGGATATAGCGCGCTCTGTCTGGCCGCCGGGCTTGTAGATGGGGGCGTCCTGCATACCATTGAGCTGAGAGACGAGGATGCGGACCGGGCGGAGGGATATTTCCGCCGGTCAAACCGGGGAGACCGGATAATATTGCATCGTGGAAACGCGTTAGCCATCATCCCGGCCCTCGACGAGGTCTGGGATCTTGTATTTATAGATGCCGATAAGCCCGGGTATATCGATTATTACGAAATGGTGGTGCCGCGGTTGAGAAGCGGCGGGCTGATCATGGCGGATAATGTACTTTTTCATGGGCAGGTCCTTGAATCTACCGTGACCGGGAAGAGCGCAAAGGCGATCCAGGCTTTTAACGAGCGGGTGGAGGCTGATCATCGGGTTGAAAAAGTGTTGGTTACTGTCCGGGATGGTTTATTTTTCATCCGGAAGAAATAAAGATTGATGCAATTAAAGAGTATCGTAACAGGATTGTTGTTGTTAGCGGCCTTGCAGTCGGTGCGGGCACAGATGAGCGTGAACGGGGTTGTGTATATCAATACGTATAAGGGGCTGGCGATGGCCGAGGAGCAGCGGTCAGGGATCCCGGCGTCGATCATTCTGGCGCAGGGGTTGCATGAGACGGAGGCAGGGACGAGTGAACTGGTGAAGCAGTCGAACAATCATTTCGGTATCAAATGCAAGGATGACTGGAAGGGCCAGGTGGTCTATCATGACGATGATGCCCGGCAGGAATGTTTTCGCAGTTATGCGACGGCGGCGGACTCTTACCGGGACCATTCCGATTTTCTGAAGAGAAGTTCACGATATGCATTTCTTTTCCAATTGAATCCCACGGATTATGAGGGCTGGGCCTATGGGTTGCGAAAGGCCGGATATGCTACCAATATCCGTTACAGCCAGATCCTGATCAAACTTGTCAAAGACTATAACCTGCAGCAGTATACGCTGATCGCGATGGGGAAGAAAAAGCCGTCGGAGGAGGTGGTATTGACGATGCCGGGGGCTCCAGTTGGAACCGAGGTAACGAAGGTTCCGAACGAGGTCGGGCAAGGGACGACGCCCGGCCGAAGTTCTCCGGTGACGGCGGATGTGGCAGGGAATGAGGCGGTTGCGACGAAGAATGAACCGGCTGCAGGAGCGGGCGGACTGAGCGGGGCGCCGGAAGTGGCCTATCCGGAAGGGGAGTTCACCATCAACCGGACGAAGGTGATCTATGCGCAGGCGGGTACCAGTCTGCTGGCTATCGCGAACCAGTATGAGGTATCGCTGCCGCGACTGCTGGAGTTCAACGATATGAAGGAGCAGGATGTGCTTGTCAAAGGGCAGTTGCTTTTTTTGCAGCGGAAAAGGAAGACCGGATCCATCGAATTCCATGTGGCAAGAGAAGGCGAGAGTATCTACGATATTAGCCAGGCTGAGGGTGTGCGGCTGGATGACCTGCTGCAATTCAATCAGCTTAGCCTGGATTCGAAGGTGGCGGCGGGACAGAAGGTCTATTTGAACAAACGATAAATCAATTTCAACATATGTCCACTATACGGGTTCACGACAAAGAGTTTGGTCCTTATTTGGGAAAGGAGCTGATCGACGAGAAGATACAAGCCATTGCGGATGCTATAGACCGGGACTATGCGGATAAGCGACCCTTGTTCATCGCGATCCTGAATGGCGCATTCATGTTTGCGTCCGATCTGTTCAAGAAGATCTCGATCGAGGCGGAGATCAGTTTCATCAAGCTGGCGTCGTATAAAGGGACAAAATCGTCCGGGCAAGTGATCACCGCCATTGGACTGGATACCGATCTGCATGGACGGCATGTCGTTATCGTGGAGGATATCGTGGATACGGGCAAGACCCTGAGTGAATTTTTACCGCAGCTGGAGCATCAGCAGCCGGCGTCGTTGAAGATTGCAGCATTGCTGCATAAGCCGGAGGCGACCGTCTATCCAATCTCCGTCGACTATCTGGGTTTTTCCGTGCCGAATAAGTTCCTGCTGGGCTATGGGCTTGATTATGATGGGTTGGGACGCAATATTCCGTCGATTTATCAGTTGGTAGAGTAGAATGGGTTTGAAACCTGCCATCCTAGCGATAATGTGTTCTTTTTCGCTTGCTTCCGCGCGTGCCCAGTTTTATTTACGCGGGGACGTGAAGGATGAGAACAACAGCTTACTGGCGGATGTGCGGATACTGCTTCACTCGAGCGGATATCTGTATCATTCGGGGAGTACAGGGGCTTTCGGGATTCCTGTGCCCGCCGTGTCGGATACGCTGACGCTTTCTGCAGACGGGTTTCAGACGCTGATCGTGGCTGTCGACGCCTCGAAATTTCAAAATCTTCATTTACGCAGCAGCGGCCGGATGGCGCCCTCGACGCCGTCCAGGAAAAGCCTTTTATCCCTGACGAAGAACTGGCGAAGCACGGATCGGAAGGGATGGACCGTTGGCGGCGAGACGTATAGCTCCCTTGTCGAAAATGATTTCATTCCTGCACGGAAATTTCCTGAAACCGGTTTTGCGGTTACGATCGACAAGGCCTCCTACAGCAATGTGCGGCGGTTCCTGAACATGGGAAGTACGATCCCGCCCGATGCGGTGCGGATCGAGGAGATGCTCAATTATTTCAATTTTGGGTATACCGATCCTCCGAGGGACAGTTGTTTTGCTTTTCGTTCACAGCTATCGGATTGTCCCTGGAATCCAGCGAACCGGCTATTGTTCCTTCAGGTGAATGCCCGCAAGATCGACCCTTCCCGAATCCCGCCGGCGAACCTGGTCCTGCTGATCGATATTTCGGGGTCGATGGACCTGCCCAATAAGCTGCCGCTTTTAAAGTCTGCTTTTCGTCTGTTAGTCAATAACTTACGACCAGTCGATACTGTTTCAATGGTGACTTATGGGGGGAGTGTTGCAGTCTCGCTGGGGCCCACTTCCGGGGAAGATAAGAAGAAGATCCTGCAGGCGATAGAGGACCTGGCGCCGGGGGGGGCGACCCCTGGTGAGGCCGGAATCCGGGCGGCGTACCGGGTAGCGAAGAGTCAGTTGATCAAGGGCGGGAATAACCGGGTGATCCTGGCTACGGACGGAGATTTCAATGAGGGAGAGACCTCGGAAGAGGAGTTGGAGAAGCTGGTGGCCCAGTATAAGGATTGGGGGGTATATCTGACCTGTCTGGGGGTGGGGATGGGGAATTATAAAGATTCCAAGCTGGAGGTCCTGGCCAAGAAGGGGAACGGAAATTTTGCTTATCTGGATGATGAGCGTGAGGCTGAAAAAGTGCTCGTCCGGGAGTTTACGCAGACGGTGTATGCGGTGGCGGACGACGCCTATCTGAATATCGAGTTCAATCCCACGCTGGTAAGGGATTACCGGCTTATCGGCTTCGACAATAAGGAAAAGGTATTGTCGGACACGCTCAGCCAGCTTCAGGGTGGGGAAGTAGGAAGCGGTCACTCTCTGCTGGCTTTGTTCGAGATCGTTCCGGCAAACCGCGACAGCGCGGCGTTGCAGGATGCGGACCGGCTGGCGCAGGTACAGTTGAATTACCGGCTGCCGCGTGACCCGCGGCCGCGGATCAGTACTTATTTATGCGGGAATAATCCGGTTCCCTTCAAGGGGCTGCAGCCCTGTTACAGATTTGCCTCGTCTATTGCGTTGTTCGGAGGTTTGTTGAAGCGCTCGAAGTTCATCCGGCAGGCGGACTGGAAGGATGCTATCGAGATGGCGGAGCAGTCGAGCGATCCTGCTGACGGCGTGCAGCAGGAGGTCATTGCGTTGATGGAAAAAGCCCGTAAGATCTACGGGCGTAATAAGCATCACAGAAAAGAAGAGGATTAAAGCTGGGACCGCGGTTCCTGCGGGGGCGGTCAGGCTATGAAAACATCTCCCTCACCTTGTCGAAGAAGCTGCGTTCGTTCTTATCCGGTTTTGGCTGGAAATTGGGCGAACCGTTGAGTTTTTCCAGTACGGATTTTTCTTCCGGTGTCAGGTGCTGGGGTGTCCAGACATTGACATGGATGAGCTGGTCGCCTCTCTCGTACGAGTTTACCCCCGGGAAGCCTTTGCCTTTCAGGCGGAAGATCTTGCCGCTTTGGGTACCCGGTGGGATCTTGATCTTTGCTTTTCCATCGATGGTCGGTACTTCGGCCTGAAAGCCGAATGTCGCGTCAGGGAAGGAAAGGTGAAGTTCGTAGGCGACGTTAAGCCCGTCGCGGTGTAATTCCGGATGTTGTTCTTCTTCGATGAGGATGATGAGGTCACCGGGAGGGCCGCCTCTTTCACCTGCGTTGCCTCTGCCGCCGACGCTTAGCTGCATGCCTTCCTGTACACCGGCGGGGATATCGATACTTACAGTCTCTTCGCCATATACGCGGCCTTCGCCTTTACATACCGTGCATTTTGCCGTGACGATGGAGCCTTCGCCATTACAGGTGGGGCAGGTGGTCACGGTTTGCATCTGGCCAAGGAAGGTGTTGCTGACCCTTCGTACCTGGCCGCTGCCACCGCAGGTGGAGCAGGTCTGGACGCTGTTCTTGTCTTTTGCGCCCGAGCCGCTACAGGTGGTACAGCCAACGTACTTTTTTACTTTGATATTCTTGGAAACGCCCTTGGCGATCTCTTCGTAGTTGAGTTTGATCTTTACGCGCAGGTTACTTCCGCGGACTCCCCGGGCGCGTCCTGCGCCACCGCCTCTGCGGCCGCCGCCGAAGAAGCTGCCGAAGAGGTCATCGCCGAAGATGTCCCCGAACTGGCTGAAAATATCATCCATGTTCATGTTGCCGCTGCCGCTGAAGCCACGGCCATTGCCGGACAGGCCTGCATGTCCATAGCGATCGTACTGGCCTCTCTTTTCGGCGTCGCTGAGCACTTCATAGGCTTCGGCGGCTTCCTTAAATTTCTCTTCAGCGGCCTTGTCACCGGGGTTGCGATCGGGATGGTACTGCATAGCCACCTTGCGGTAGGCTTTTTTTATTTCGTCGGCAGAGGCTCCTTTCGCTACCCCCAATACTTCGTAATAATCTCTTTTTGACATAGTCTTTGAACGGGGTGTTGGGGTTTATTTACCTACTACGACTTTTGCGAAGCGGATGATCTTATCGTTGAGGTAGTATCCTTTTTGTACTTCGTCAATGACCTTCCCTTTGAGGGCGGGATCCTGGACAGGGATCTCGGTGATCGCCTCATGTTTTTCCACGTCAAAATCCGTGTTGATGCTCTGCATGGCTTTCAGACCTTTGCTCTGAAGGACGGAGCGGAGCTTCGAGAAGACGAGCTGTACTCCTTCCTTTAGCGGGATATCTTCAGTCGACTGCAATTGTTTGTCGGCACGGTCACAGTCGTCGAGCACGTCGAGCAAGGAGATGATGACCTCTTTACCGGCCGTCTGCCGTAACTCCAGATTTTCACGGGCGCTGCGTTTCCGGAAATTATCGAATTCCGCGAAGAGGCGGAGATATTTGTCCTTTTGTTCCTGGACTTCTTCCTTAAGGCGGTCAATCTCTTCTTCGCGGGCACTCAATTCGCCGAGACGAGTCGTCCCGGCAATATTTTCGTCGGTGTTCATATCGTCGATATTTTCGCGGTCCTGATCGTCTATATTGAAATCTTTCATAGTTATGTTGTGTGTTTCACAAAGTGGTTCGCTAAAATTGGCACAAAGGTAAGGTTGTCAATATTCCTGCCAAGCCGCAATTAAAGACAAAATGTCTTAAAAATGGTATGGCGGCTGACATGCCTCGTAATCGGTTGCGGGAAAATTAGTAATAATGCTCGGACCGAAGGCCTATTTTTGTGCAGGCCGCCAGATATAACCGAATGGATATTAATCCCTTACATACAGATCAATTAGAGCCGTTGTGGATCCGTACCCTGGAAGGGAACGAGCAGGCATTCCAAAAGATCCATCGAGAGCTGTTCAGGGGGCTTTATAATTACGCTTTGAAGATATTGCAGGATGGGGAGTTGGCTAATGATGCCGTGCAGGAGCTGTTTGTGCGGCTTTGGGTGAGGCGCAGCAGTATCGGCCCGGTGCGGAAGGTGAAACCCTATTTTTTTACGGCATTAAGGCGGCAAATTCTCAATCACTTGCGAAACAACCAGGCGAGGGCTTTGAAGATAAGCAGTCTTCCGGTGCCGGATATCGATTTTTCTCCGGAGGAGGTCGTCGTGCGTAACGAGGAGTATGAGCTTTTGCAGGCGAGGATCGCTGCCTTGCTGAACGAGCTGCCTAAGCGGCAGAAGGAAGTTATTTACCTGCATTATTTCGAGGAGATGGACTATTCCCAGATAGCGGAGGTGATGGGGATCCATTACCAGTCAGTATTGAATCTCACGCAAAAGGCTCTACAGAAATTGCGGCAGGCCGATCTCCTGCCCGTATTGTTATCGCTAGCGGCAATTTATCGCTGGTATGTAAAGATCTTTTAGAAAAAAGAGTATCCGGGTCTCATTCTCGTGTCCTTAGGGATAAATCAGCGTCATGGACGATGTTACCAAGAATAATATGGATGATCTGCCATTCGGGTTCCGGCCATTGCCGGTGGATGACGGGTTGCGGGAGCGGAACTGGAAGGCTGTGGAAGATGCCATCCGTGCGCGGGAGGCAATTCGAATGGGTGACGGCAATGGCCGCAGAAGGGGCATCCGCCTGATTCGGGTGTTTGCGGCCGCGGCCTGCGTTGCTGCGCTGGGATTTGGCCTCTGGTGGATCGGCGCGCATACCGGCAGTCCGCAATATGTCCAGCAGAAGACGGCATATGGTGAAATGAAGACGATCGTTTTACCGGACAGTTCCGTGGTGATCCTGAACAGCAATTCTTCGCTGCGAATCCCCGAGCAATGGGCGGACGAGTCCGGGAGGCACGTATGGCTGGAAGGCGAAGCCTATTTCCAGGTAAACAAGCAGCCGGTTACAGCGGCAAAGTTTGTCGTTCATACCCGGCAGGTAGACGTGGAAGTGCTGGGAACGAAATTCAATATCAATACGCGGAGACAGCGGGCCGTGGTTGCCCTGGAGGAGGGGAAGGTGCGGTTGTCGATGCACGGGAATGATTCCGCGATCCTTGTAAAGAAGGCGCCGGTGATCATGCGGCCGGGGCAGGTGGTTGTCGTCAATTCGGCGCAGGAGGCCAGTATCAACGAGGAGAAGCTTGTGGCGTCGCATTCTTCCTGGACAAGACACGAGTTCCATTTCGATCATACGCGGTTGGATGAGGTCGCGCGGTTAGTGGAGGATACATATGGATACCGGATGCAGATGGAGGATTCCGTTGCCATGGGCGCATTTATGGTCTCGGGGGATATCCGCGTCCGGAATGTCGAAGAAATGGCGAAGGTGCTGGAAGCTTCGTCGGGTTATGTGATGCGGATCGAGGAGCGGACCATTTTTGTACGATATCATTGAAAGCTTTAGAAAACTACACGCCATATGAGAAAAAGAAACCTTACAGGTAAGGTGCTGCTATTTATCCTATTCTTACTAGGTTGCGGCAACCTGACGAACGCCCGTTCGCAGACGAGTGCCTGGCTGACCTCCTATTCGCAGGTCAACAATACACGTGAATTGAATGCCCCACAGGAGCACCGGATCCAGGCCCGATCGATCGGCAGTATCCTGGCCGATGCCCGTAAGCTTTTCGATGTCGATTTTATCTATGAGTCCAAGGTGTTGCCGGATACGAAACTGGTGATGGACGTGGAGAAGTTCCGGTCGGTGGAAGATTTCCTCGACGAATTGTTGCGGCCCTATAACCTTCGATACAAGAAGGTACTGGCCAAGGCCTATGTCATCTATTCCAGCAATTCCGAGTTGAAGCGGCTGATCTCCGGTCTTGTTCGCGGAGGTATGGATTTGACGGCGGAATTGAGCCATTCCGTGGATGCGAAGGCGATCGTCGTCACGGGGCATCTGGCCGATGACAAGGGTGCTCCGCTGGAAGGCGTCAGTGTGATCGTCAAGGGCACAAGCAAGGGGACGCTGACTGACAAGGATGGAAATTTCCGGTTGGAGGTGCAGAATGGGAGTGCCGTGCTTGTCTTTTCGCTTGTCGGTTACCAGACCAGGGAAGAACTGGTGGGAAGGCAGACGGATCTGCAGCTTACCCTCGCGGGCCAATCGCAGGGTCTTGACGAAGTGATCGTCGTGGGTTATGGTACGCAGAAGAAGAGTGTTGTTACGGGGTCTATTTCCAGCGTGAAGTCCAGTGACCTGGAGGACCTGCCGGTGAACCGGTTGGAGGATGCCTTGCAGGGTCGGACCTCCGGAGTGACCATTGCCGCCAATTCGGGGCAGCCGGGGTCTTCGCAGCAGGTGAGGGTACGGGGTACGACTTCCATCAATGCCAGTGATCCGTTGTATGTGGTGGATGGGGTGCCCCTGGACGGCGGCGGACTGGATTATTTGAACCCGGCCGACATCGAGTCCATCGAAGTTCTGAAGGATGCGGCAAGCCAGGCCATCTATGGTGCGCGTGCAGCTGCCGGCGTCATCCTGGTGACTACGAAGAAAGGCAAGGCCGGTTCGATGCGTGTCAGCTATGACGGATATTACGGCACACAGGCTCCTGCAAGAAAACTGCACCTGCTGAATGCCCAACAATATGGCACGCTGCGCAACGAGAGTTCGCTGGCGGCAGGAAAGGGGCTTGTGTTTACCAATCCTGCATCGCTGGGTGCCGGAACAGACTGGCAGAGCCTGATCTTCGACAACCATGCCAGTGAGATGAACCATCAGCTCAGCTTCAGCGGCGGCACGGATAAGAGCACTTTTTATACCGGGCTCGGATATTTCGATCAGAATGGTATCGTTGCAGATCCCATCTCCTGGTACAAGCGGCTTACTGCCCGGTTCAATGGTGCGCATAAGATCAATTCGTGGCTCAGCTTTGGGGAGAATATCGGGTATTCCTATATCAAGAACCAGGGATTGGGAAATACTAACAGTGAGTTTGGCGGACCTTTGAGCTCGGCCATCAATCTCGATCCGGTGACGCCTGCGGTGATCACCGATGCGACCCTTCTAAACGATCCCAACAGCATTTACAATACCAAACCGGTGATGCGGGATGCGCAGGGAAGGCCTTATGCCATTTCCAATTATGTCGGCCAGGAAGAGACCAATCCCCTGGCTTATATCAAGACGCAACAAGGCAATGGTTACAATTGGTCGCACAATGTCGTAGCCAACGGCTATCTCAGCGTGTCGCCCGTCAGGGGGCTCGAGCTGCGAACCTCGATCGGGACCAAGCTGGCCTTCTGGGGCAGCAACGGGTTTACGCCTATTTACTATCTGAACGGATCGACCGGCAACTCCATTACGAATTTTTACCGGGATAACGAGAACCTGTTCATCTGGGACTGGGAGAACACGGCTTCGTACAACCGGCATTTCGGGTTGCACAATGTAACAGCACTTGTCGGCACCAGTGCCTGGGAAAACAACGGGGGAACCGGGATCAACGGTAATTTCCAGTACCTGCCTGTGAGCAACCTGGGACAGGCCACGCCGAACTACAGCCTGCCGAATGCCGACAAGGTGGCTAACGGTTATGATGGCGTCACGCATCATGTAAGCTCGGAGTTTGCGCGGGTGACGTACAGTTATGACGACAAATACCTGCTTGAGGGGCAGATCAGGAGGGATGGATCCACCAAATTCGGCGCGAACAATAAATATGGGTATTTCCCCGGCGGATCGGTTGGCTGGGTGGTGACGCGGGAGAATTTCTTTCCTACCAATGACGTGCTGAGCTTTCTGAAGATCCGCGGCAGCTATGGGGTGACCGGTCAGGATAATATCGCGGATTTCCTGTATGAGTCTACTGTGAGTGGCGGCCGCAATTATACGTTCGGTAACAACTACAGCATCGGGTATAGTCCTAACGCACCGCCTAATCCCAATTTGAAATGGGAGCAGACCACCCAGGTGGATGTAGGGTTCGACGCGGTCGTGTGGCAGAACGTTACGGTAGGACTGGACCTGTACAACAAGAAGACGACGGGCATGCTGATGACCGAACAGTTGCCGGGGTATGTGGGCGCCAGCGGAAATCCCACAGCCAATGTCGGCGATATGAGTAATAAGGGGATCGAGTTGGAGCTGGGGTACAACAAGAAGATCGGCCAGGTGCAGCTGGGATTGAGGGCCAATGGTTCGCTGTTGCGGAACAGGATAACATCCCTTGGTGTCACTCCCTACCTGACCGGGGCTAACCTGCAATCCAGCGCTTATGAACTTGCCCGGACTGCCGCGGGGTATCCCATCGGGTCGTTCTATGGCTTCAAGACCCTTGGGATCTTTCAAACGCAGGCCGATGTCAGTAGTTATGTCAATAAGAGCGGGCAGCTGATCCAGCCCAATGCCAAAGCGGGCGATTTCAGATGGGCCGACCTGGATGGGGATGGACAGATAACCTCCAAAGACCGGACCTTTATCGGTGATCCCACTCCACACTATACCTATGGGTTCACGGCTACTGCTTCGTGGAAGGGTTTCGACATCCTGGTCTTTGGTCAGGGAGCCGGGGGGAACCTGATCTTCCAGGGTTTACGCCGGCTGGATATCCAGGCTGCCAATTACTCGACGAAGGCGTTGGGTCGTTGGACGGGTTCCGGCTCTACCAATATCTATCCCAGGCTGGTAGATGGGGACCCCAACAGCAACTTTACCAATCCTTCCGCTTTCTACCTGGAGCCGGGCGCTTATTTCCGGATCAAGACCCTGCAGATCGGCTATACTTTACCGAAGCATCTGCTGCGTCAATGGACGCTGCAGAAGGTGCGGGTGTTTGTAAGCGGATATAACCTGGTGACCTTTACCCACTATACGGGGTACGATCCCGAGATCGGCGGCGGCTCAAATACAAGTATCGACAGGGGCTTTTATCCGCAGGCCCGGACTATGCAGGCGGGATTAAGCGTCGGATTCTAACGATTAAAACACAAAGTGTATGAAAAGAACGAACTTTCTATATTCCTTTCTCCTGGCAAGTGTTGTATTGGGGGGGCCAGGCTGTAAAAAGAGTTTTCTTAACGCGAAACCGGAGGGGACGACACTCGAAAGCGACTATTATCAGAGCCCTGACCAGGCTTATGCGGGGCTTATTGCGGCCTACAACCCTTTGGGCTGGACGGTAGTCAGCTCTTACTCGCCCAAGATGGTGGAACTGACCCTGGCTTCGGACGAGGCCTATGCGGGTGGCGGTTCTTCTTCCGATATGACGGGTTTTCAGCAATGGAACACTTATACGCTGAATGCGGCTACGCCGAATGTTCCGGGTGATCTTTGGGACCGCAATTTCACGGGGATCTCCCGGGTCAATACCCTGCTGGGGAAGATCGGGAATGTTCCAGGGCTCAGCGGCGATCTGAAAGCAAGGTATACGGCGGAGATGCAATTTCTGCGGGCGTACTATTATTTCGATCTCGTACGGTTGTTTGGAAATGTGCCGCTGATCACCACCGTGCTGCAACAGAGCCAGTGGTTCACGCAGACGCAGGTCAAGCCGGCAGATGTTTATGCGCAGATAGAAAAAGACCTGAATGCGGCGATCCCGAATCTGCCCGCAACGGTAAATACCGCAACCGAGGGCGGGCGGGCTACCAAGGGGGCTGCGCAGGCGTTGCTCGGCAAGGCGATCATTTATGAGAACAACAATTCCCGGATGGCGGAGGCAGCCAATGCCCTTAAGCAAGTGAATACATCGCCCAACTATAAACTTCTCGCCGACTACGCGAGTATATTCGATCCCGGCAACAAGTTCAGTTCGGAATCTGTTTTCGAGATCGTGCATACTTCGGCGTCTGGTAAGTCCTGGGGCAACTGGCCCAATTTCGATGGGAATGTAGGGGTGCAGATGGTGGGGCCCCGTGGTTATAACGGACCGACCTTTGAATCGGCTGCGGCCGGATGGAGTTTCTGTCCCATCACTCCCGACCTGGTGAATGTGCTGAAGAACGATCCCCGGTATACTGCGACCATTGCGAATATCGACAGTCTGGCCAAGGCCGGAAAGTGTAGTTACACTCCGGGCTATATGAACACGGGATATTTCATCCGGAAATACGCACCGCTGACTGCATATCAGGGTACGGTAGGGGCTATCGAGTTGAACTGGACAAATGACGAGATAGAGATCCGTCTTGCCGACACCTATTTGCTGGAAGCTGAAGCCCTGATACGGGGTGGCGGCGATCAGTCGAGAGCCCAATCGTTGTTGGATGCCGTGAGGGCAAGGGTTGGATTGCCGTCGGTGCAGGCCACGCTGGATAATATTTATAACGAGCGCCGGCTGGAGCTGGCTACGGAAGGGCATCGCTGGTTCGATCTTGTGCGTACCGGGCAGGCGGCGACCGTGCTGGCGAAGAAAGGGTTCCAGGCTGGGAAGAACGAGGTGTTGCCGATCCCGCTGCAGGAACTGAATAATACGAAACTCGTACAGAACCCGGGCTATAATTGATAACCGAGCTTTTATCCTATAATAAATAAATTGATTGCCATATGCGAAATGTTTTATTTTCATTGTTGCTGGTTGGGGCGGCCTGGCTTAGCGGGTGCACTCCCGATAAAAATTCAGCGAGCCTTGGCGGTTTGCCCAAGGCGAGCTTAGCCATTGCGCCGGTGAGCGGGGCGGTGAATACTTTTGCGGCTGCTGCCGGTACGAAGGACGTTTTTTCCTGGTATTGGGATGCGGGTGACGGATCAGGCCAGAAGGCCGGTGCGGCAAATGACACCCTGTACTATGCGAAGAAGGGCAATTACCGGGTGACCCTGATGGTGCTTGGTCATGGCGGTTATGATACCGTGTCCCAGATCGTATCCGTAGCGGCAGATGACCCGGGTATCAATGTTTTGCAGAATGGGGCGATGACCAGCCCGACAGGCTGGACGACCTTGAATGTGGGTGGGACCCAGACGACGATCAATTTTACGTCCCAGGGGTTGAACCTTTCAAATGGAGCGAATAGCACCACCAACGGGGCGATTTACCAGGCAATAAATGTAAAGGCCGGTACGCCTTACACTTTTACGGCCAATGTACAGGGGGCCGGGGCTTCGCAAACCTGGGTCGAATTCTATATCGGCGCTACGGCGCCGACGCAGGGAAGCGATTATACCGACACCAAGCTCTGGTCGATGAATACCTGGTCGGGTTGCGGCGTCGGACCGTTCAACGGTAATGTCGTGACGATCGGTTGTTCGGGATCGGGAGCGAGCAGCGGGCAGATCAGTTTCTCCAGCGACAAGACCGTCTATTTGGTGATCAAGGCCGGCAGCTATCAGGGGTCACTTGGGACGGGTGGGGTGACGGTCTCGAATGTCGGATTATACATGCCATCGCATTGATATGAATAGACAACGAATATTACTGATCTGGGTGATTTGCGGGTTTGCCGCCTGTTCGAAGGGCGGGAAGGGTGACGGCGGGACCACGGGCAGTCAGCCATCGGTGAAAGTGAGTGATGTCACCCAATCCAGACAGACGACCTCTTCTCCGTTCCGGTTCTATATCGATGCGAGTGCCGTCAGTCAGCAGGCGATCACGGTCAACTATGCGACCGGAGATGGCACGGCCAGGGCCGGTGCGGACTATACGGCTGCAACGGGGACGGTCACGATACCTGCGGGGCAGACCGAGGTGTATGTCGATGTGCCGGTGTCGGGGGATAGTCTGCGGCGGGCAAATCAGCAGTTTTATCTGACCCTGAGCAATCCCGTAAATGCATCGCTGGGTACGGCAAAGGCTACTGCGACGATCCTCAACAGCGACCTGTTGTACCTGCCGACCGACACGAGCGGGTATACGACCCCGACCAGCTATCCGGGGTATCAGCTTGCCTGGAGTGATGAATTCAACGGGAGCGTATTGAACGCCCAGGATTGGAACTATGAGCAGGGGAATAACAACGGCTGGGGAAATCATGAACTCGAGAATTATACCAATCGGACGCAAAACGTTTTTTTGTCGGCAGGTCACCTGGTCATCGAAGCCCGGCAGGAATCGTATGGCGGCAACAATTACACGTCCGGCCGGATAACGACCCAGAACAAGCGGAGCGTTACTTATGGCCGGATCGACATCCGCGCCAAGCTGCCGGTGGCGAAGGGGATGTGGCCGGCGCTTTGGATGCTTGGTTCCAACATCTCATCGGTCCCCTGGCCGGGTTGCGGGGAAACGGATATCATGGAGTTGGTGGGCAGTTCGCCGGGCCGGGTGACGGGTTCGATGCATTGGCAGCAGGCGGGTGGGGCCGAGGGGACGTATAACAACAATTACGATCTTCCATCGGGGCAGGATTTTTCCCAGCACTTTCACGTTTTCAGCCTGGTGTGGCAAAATAACAGCGCCCAGTTCCTGGTGGATGACCACGTCTATGTCAGCGGGGGTATTTCGAATGTGGCGAGCGGGGTTTATCCGTTCAATAGCCCTTTCTTTTTTATCTTCAATGTAGCAGTAGGTGGGGATTGGCCGGGGCCGCCCGATGGGACAACGGGGTTTCCGCAGCGAATGTTCGTGGACTATGTGCGGGTGTTTCAGTAAAAGCTTATTATGAGAAAGAACAAGATAATTTGGGTGGTGTTGGTGGGTTCGGTGCTGGGTGCGTGTGGTAAGAAGAATAGTCCGGCGCCGCCGGTTACACCGCCCGTGGATACTGTTTCGAAACCCGTGAATTCCCAGGTGGCGTTCTGGCTGACGAACCCGGATAAATCGGTGTTGTTCCAGCAACAGAATGTGGCGTTGAATTTCAACGGCGGGGTTGCGGTCGAGCCGGTGATCACGGTGGATTCGACGACCACGTTTCAGACGATCGACGGATTTGGCTATGCCCTGACGGGCGGCAGTGCGCAGCTGATCTATTCTTTGCCGGCAGATCAGCGGGCGGCGTTGGAGCAGGAGTTGTTCGGGACGGACGATAACCACATTGGCGTAAGCTATTTGCGGGTGAGCATCGGGGCTTCGGATATGAGCGCCAGGGTTTTCTCCTATGACGACAATGCCTATCCGACCCAGCCGGATACTTTGCTGGCGAATTTCGATCTTTCGGATGACAAGACCTACCTGGTGCCGTTGTTAAAAGAAATCCTTGCGATCAATCCTTCGATCAAGATCCTCGGAAGTCCCTGGTCGGCGCCGGCCTGGATGAAGGACAATAACAGCAGCAAGGCCGGGTCTCTGCTGTCCCAATATTTCGGGGTCTATGCGAATTATTTTGTGAAGTATATCCAGGCGATGAAGTCCAACGGGATCACGATAGACGCCGTTACGCCGCAGAATGAGCCTTTGAATGCGAACAACAACCCGAGCATGGTCATGACCGACACGGCTGAGGCGCGATTTGTGCGGGACTGGCTGGGGCCGGCGTTCAAATCCGCGGGCATTGCGACAAAGATCATCGTCTGGGATCATAATTGTGATGTTGCTTCCTATCCGCTGACGATCCTTGCCGACGTTAATGCGGCGCAGTATGTGGATGGGAGTGCATTCCATTTGTATGCCGGGGATATTTCCGCGCTTTCTACCGTTCACAATGCCTACCCCAATAAGAATGTCTATTTTACCGAGCAATATGTTGGCGGGCCGGGGAATTTCGCCGGCGATCTGGACTGGGCGATCAGGAACCTGATCGTCGGGGCATCGCGCAACTGGAGCCGGAACGTGCTGGAGTGGAATATGGCGGCGGATGCCAATTATGGGCCGCATACGAATGGGGGATGCGGGGTTTGCCAGGGCGCGTTTACCATCAATGGGGCGACGGTGGGGAGGAATACATCCTATTATATCATTGCGCATGCGTCCAAGTTTGTCCGGCCGGGGTCGGTGCGGATCAGTTCCAATCTCAGCGGCAATCTGCAGAATGTGGCGTTTCTGACGCCGGCGGGGAAGAAGGTGCTGATCGTGCTGAATGACAATGCTTCAGCGCAGACGTTCACGGTCCAGTTCAATGGGAAGAATTTTTCGACGGCGCTGAATGGGAATGCGGTGGGGACGTATGTGTGGTAAAGATGTACCTTTGCGGCCATGACAAAGGTTTACCTGAAAAAGAAGATCAGCCGGCGGGTGGAGAATGGCCATCCATGGATATTTGGAAATGAGGTTGCGAATGTGGAGGGGGATAGTGCCGGGGGGAGTACCGTCGAAGTTTTTACGCATGACAAGAAGTTCATCGGAAGGGGATATATCAATCTTCAGTCGCAGATCTCGGTCCGGCTGCTGACGCGGGACAAGGGGGAGGCCATCGACGATGGCTTTTTTTACTCCCGGTTGAAGGAGGCGTGGGATTACCGCCGGCGGCTGGGCTATACGGAGAACTGCCGGCTCGTTTTTGGAGAGGCGGATTATCTGCCTGCGCTTATCATCGATAAATTCAACGATCATTTTGTATTGCAGACGCTGGCACTTGGGATGGACCGGTGGAAGCCGGCGATCGTGGATGCTTTGCAGCGGATCTTTCAGCCGAAAGGCATCTATGAACGCAATGATGTACCGGTGCGGGAACTGGAGGGGCTGCCGCAGCAGAAGGGGTTCTTATCCGCACCGTTCGAGACGCAGATCATCATCAACGAGAACGGTCTGAAGATGCATGTGGATATCGAGAACGGGCAGAAGACGGGTTATTTTCTCGATCAGCATGATAACCGCCGGGCCATTCAACATATCGTGAAGGGTGCCGATGTGCTTGGTGCATTTTGTTATACGGGTAGTTTCGAAACGCATGCCGGATTTTATGGCGCCCGGTCGGTGCTGGGACTGGATATCTCCGAGAATGCAGTTGCGCAGTGCCGGCGGAATGCCGAGCTGAACGGGCTTGGCGAGGTGTGCCGGTATGAGGCGGTGAATGCTTTCGACGCGCTGAAGCAATGGAGCAAGGAGGGGCGGCAGTACGATGTGGTGATGCTGGACCCGCCGGCGTTTACAAAGAGCCGCGAGACCATCCAGAAAGCCATTACCGGGTATAAGGAGATCAACCTCCGGGGGATGAAGATGGTGAAAAAGGGAGGGTTCCTTGTCACGTCTTCATGTACCAACCTTGTGCAGCCTGAACTTTTCCTGGAGACGATCCAACTGGCGGCAAAGGATGCCCGGCGGCGGTTGCGCCAGGTGACGTTTCAGGCGCAGGCGAGCGACCACCCTATTATCCAGGGATGGGAGAATACCAACTATCTAAAATTCCTGATCGCGCAGGTGCTTTAATTGCTTAAGCGTTATCATGCCCGTCCTGTGATCAGGAGAAAAAACTGGTTAAATCGCTTTTTCAACGTTCCGCCTATCATGAAGGCGATCAGAATGACGAGGGTGAGCGATAGGACAAGGAATAAGATGAGCACAATGTCATAGTGCAGGTATCTTTCCGCGCCCAATTTGAGCATGACGCGTTGGACAAAGGCGAAGAGGAACATATTTATGGCGAAAAGAAAGAAGGAGTAGGGTTTGTATTTTTCGAGGTATTTGAATGCAAGACTATCCTGATTGCTGTCGAGCAGATTGTAGACGGAAATGAGGAAAAATACGGCGATCAGGATCTTCATTTCAAGCAGGGGGAAAACCTCGTCCTTCCATGGGGCGGTGGAAAGGCCTACGAAGAACAGAACGGGTATGAGGAGGACCACTCCCAATTTGCTGACCGGTATACTGGGCAGCTGTTTTTCGTTATAACCGAAATAGCAGCCGACGAGATAATATGGTAGAAAGCGGGAATTGAAATAGAGGTCTACGATATTGAAGGAATAGCAAGCCAGTACCAGGAGGACAAAGGCCCAGAATATGTAGCGATTCTTCAGTAAATAGTAGAAGACAAAGTTGAAGGGAAGGATCAGTACCAGGTTGAGCAGGTACCAGAAGTTGGCCAAGGGCGGATGCAGCAGGGTCATGAGCACACTCTTGAAGTCGAGCGATGATTCCGGAGCGTACCAAAAAGAAGAATGGAAAACGCGGGTATATCCTTCTTTTACCAGGTGGTAGATGACGAAGAACGAAAGGCTCCAGAAGATGTACGGAATGACGAGGCTGTGGAAGCGGGTCTTCAGTTTCCGGGTATAGTTGAATTTCTCTTTTGTTCGATAAAAGAAAAGGTAGCCTGACATCATGGCCAGGCAGGGTGAGGTGAGGTCGAAAAAGAAGTTGTAGACGTTTTTGTCGAAGGGTTGGCTCACGAGCCCGAGGTTGAGGGCCCAGTGATTGATGAGTACCAGGTGAATAACGAGGAAGCGCAACTCATCAATGTGCAGCATGTTCTTTTTCATACACGGGGGCTTAGGGTATAATTAGTATTTAGGGTTTAAATCGGGGATAACCGGTTTAGCTCAACAAAGGAATGGAATTAAGATGCAGTAGTTTGGAGTGTGGACCTTTAGACTATTTGTTAACCTGGAACATTCCGGAGTCAGTTACCCTACCTTCTTCGTTCTTCAACTGGAAGGTGTAGAGACCGCGGGGCAGGTCGCTCAGGTTGACAGTGGTCTTTTCCGTCATATCCTGAACGTCTTTCACTTTTCTTCCCAGAAAACTGAATATCTGCAGAGTTATGGTCTTGTTTGGATCTTTGGTCAGTTCGAAGGTGATATAGGAGACTGCAGGGTTCGGATAAAACTTTATGACTTTATGCTCCGGCTCGGATAATGGGCCGCGCGCCTGGCTTTTAGCCTGGGTGGAGATCAATAGAATAGTGGATAACAAGATGTAAAAATTCCTCATGCCAGGTTGAACTTTACATATGGTTCCAAAATAGTCATATCTTCTCAAAGATACAAATTAGCCATGAAAATAATGTAACAAAATAAAAGGCCGGATTCGTCCGGCCTTCTTGTATTTATTTGAATATCATTTAGTTGAGAGTGGATAGTGTTTTCTGGATGGCTTCGAAATCGGGCAGATCGGTGGCTGTTTCGAGGATCTCGGCATAGCGGACGATCCCGGCCTTGTCGATGACGAATGCCGATCTTTTGGATACGCCCCGCATGTCGAAGACGAAGGTATCGTAGAGGGTGCCGTATTCCGTCGAGACGTTCTTGTTGAAATCGCTGAGGAGGGGGAAGTTGAGCTGCTGGTCTTCCTTGTATCTGCCGAGTGTGAAGAGGGAGTCGACGCTGATCCCGAACACCTGGGCGTTGGCCTGGTTGTAGAGGGCGATATTGTCGCGCATGCTGCAAAGCTCTTTTGTACAGGTGCCGGTAAAGGCTTGCGGGAAGAAGAGAAGCAGGACGTTCTTGCCTTTATAGTCGCTCAGGGTGACCTTTTGTTTTTCGGAATTATAGAGAGAGAAATCGGGTGCCTGCTGGCCTACCAGTACGGGTGTGCTCATAAAGAAATTTTTAGGAAATAAATGTATGCTAAAATCTCGGATCGTGGAATTTTCCATTGGTCGTTCTGTCCCGATCCCGGCTGAGCAACCCGGTATAAGAGAGGGAGAGCTCGAAACCGCCGCGGCTGTTGCTGACCGTATTGAGCCGCGATACGTTGACGTCGTAGCTGATGCCGAGGTTGAAGGAATACATTTCCAGTTTGAGGACCGGGATGAGGGCGTCGTTCCAGCGGAAGAGGGCGCCGAGGGTGAAGGTATATGGATAGTTGTCGGGGTCCTCGCCGAGCTTGTAGGAATACAGGACGCCGCCAATGGTCTCGGTAGAGCCGCCCTGTCGGGAGTAATCGCCATAAAGCGTCACATAGGAGTAGTCGTTGACGACGGTTTTGAGGCCGGCGGAGAATACGATCTTGGGATCCAGCTCGACGGCGGGATTTTTATAGAAAGAGTTTTTTGGCCTGTTAAGATGATGATAGGCAAAACCGGCGTACATGGAGTTTTCGTTCTCGTGACCGAAGCTCGTATTGAAACTGATGCCGATGCTGCCGTCGAGGTAGTGGACGGTTGGGGTGAGGATGGTCTCACCGTTGGGGAGGGCGGGATCGTAGGCTGTCCCGTTGTACTGGCTATTGGTTGTGACCTTAGAGAGGTCGATGGTCTTCTCGACGAGGCCGCCCATGAACCCCAGCGACAGGAACATTGGTTTATCGTTGCTGAGCGATTTGTGATAGTTGAGGGCGGGCATCAGTTCCGTTGTGGTCAGGGCCGCGGTGCCGGCTTTGTCATAGAGGACCTGCAGGGCGGTGGTAAAGTAGTCGCTTTGCTGGCCGACGGGCCATTTTACTTCCGCGTTGAGCGAGCCGGTGCGATAGGCATCGGTGAAGCTGTTCCATTGATCGCGGAAAACAGTTTGGATGCGGTAGTCGCCCGAAAAGATCCCGGCCAGGGATGGGTTGCGGAGGAGGGGTGTTTCATAGAACTGGGAGAAATGGAAATCCTGCGCCCGGGCGGTCATGCCGAGGAGGAGCAGGAGGAGTACGATATAGGATCTATGTTGTCTCAATCGAAATTCAATTTGCTTTTATCAAATGGGCGCTACCGCAATAGGGTAACGGTGCCATGGATTGCTATTACCTGGGCATTCTGACAGATCACTTCTACTATATAAACATAGGCGTCGGACGGGGCGGGGTGGCCGTTGAATTTTCCGTCCCAGCCCATATTCTCGGTATTTGCGGGGAAGTCCTTCCGTTGGAAGACCATTTGTCCCCAGCGATTGAAGACGCTCAGGGATTGGACATTGTACAGGCTTTTACCGCGCGGGTAGAAGACGTCGTTGACGCCGTCGCCATTGGGTGAAAAGGTATTTGGCATGAACAGGTTGTCGGCGTTGCAGACAGTTTTGATCAGGATGCTGTCGGTGGAACGGCAGTTGTTGGTGTCCGTGACCGTGACCGTATAGAGTGTGGTCAGGAGCAGGGTAGCCACGGGGTTGGGGCAGGTGGCGCAGTCGAGATTTGCTCCCGGCGCCCAGATCCAACTCGTAACACTGCTGCTGTAGGTAAGGGGAATGGTAATGGGGATACCCAGCGGGGTAACGATCTCCCTGGGGCCTTTTATTTCAGGCAGTGGATTTATCGTGACGTCGTGGGAGGTGGTATCGTTACAGCCATAGGATACGGAAGCGGCGAGGGTGATATGGAAATTGCCCGATGTCATCAGAATGGCAGGATCTTGTATATGGGAGGTCTGACCGTTGCCGAAATTCCAGTTCCAGTTGATAGTATCCACCTGCGGGGCCGTCAGGCTTCCTTCGAACTGAATGATGCCGGCGCAGGGAATGCTGCCCACGGTGATGATGGGATGCGGAGTCTGGTAGGCATGGACGGTGTCGGAATAAGACTCCGTACAGCCGCTGTTGGTCACCACTTTCAGCGTAACAGGCCAGGTGCCTGCGACATTGAAATAATGTGTAGCATTATTTGGCCCGGGACCCGGGTCTGTTTGGGGCGGCGAGTTGTCGCCGAAGGTCCAGGTCTCGCTGGAGATGCCGTCATTGGTCCGGGTGAAGTCGCTGAAGTTAACTATGCTGCTATCGCAGAAGGAGTGCTTGTCGATAGCGAAGAAAGGAGTGGCTCCGAGGACGGAGATGCCGTTCGCGCCGGGGAGGGATACGAAGCATCCCGTGGAGTCTTCCAGTGTGAGCCGCGGATAATAGGTGTTCGGCTTACGGTACATGTGTAATGGGGTGCGATCCTGCGTTGTGTCCGAGGCACCGTCGCCGTAGAGGAGACTAAAGAGAGTATAGCCTGGCGGAACGATGTTGAATTGGACGGGAACGGAGTCACAAGCCTGCAGGGGACTGTAACTAAAAATTGTGCCGTTAAAAGGATCCTCTACGATCACATGCCGGGACACCGTGTCAAAGCAGCCGCCGGGTCCCCGGGTATAGAGGATGGCGGTGTAAGTGCCGTAATTGTTATAGAAGTGAGAGGTTATGGGCAGAGTGGAGGTCGTCCCGTCGCCAAAGTCCCAGTAGAGGGAGTCGATGAACTGTGCTTTTGATGTGAATTCGGTTTGTAATGGAAAGCAGATGGCTGTGGTGTCTGCAATATTGAATGCTGCGATGGGTTTTTGGATGCGGACGGGTTTTGTGACGGAGTCAGAGCAGCCGTAGGAGTCGGTGACTTTTAGTTTAACGTTGTAGGTTTGGCCGCTGGTGGCATAGGTGTTTGTCGGTGTTGCCGAGGTGTTACCGTCGCCGAAATTCCAAAGTTCGGTGAGCGGGGCGTAGCCGACCGACGAGTCGATAAAGGTCAGCGGGACGCGGGGGCAGTAGAAGCTGTCGGGCCCCGAAAAGGCGGCATAGGGGGCTGTGATATGAAAGGAATCCGGCGGCGTGTAGATGTCGGTGCAACCGTTGGCGTCGGTCACCTTCAGGGCGACATGGTAGTAGCCGGTGTCGGCGAAGGAGTGATTGACCGGAGAACCTGTGCCTGGGGCGGAGCTATCACCGAAGTTCCACTGGTAGCCTGTGATGGCGGCGTTGTTTGCCGGATCTGGGTTACTGTTCGAGGTAAAGGCGATGGGGCTGTTCCTGCAGGAGCCGCCGGTTGAGGTAAAGTGGGAGGTGGGGCCGATGAAGAGTACGGGCCTTGGTGCGGTAGAATAGGAACATCCATTGCTGTCGGTTACGGTCAGCGTTATTGTCTCGGGGCCATTCGCGGTGTTGGCATTCGAATAGAGGGCCCCCGCATCCAATCCCGGGGCATGTGGCGTCACCTGCCAGGCGAAGAGGGTGATGAAGTCATTTGCATTGATATTGCCGGTGTTAACGGTTGAGGTGGATTTGAGTGTGTAAGTAGCGTTCTTACAGACCGAGACCGGGTTCGTTGGCAGCGTGTCGGTTAAGAAAATGAACGAGGGTGTGATCTGGCCGAGGGCAACAGTCCGTTGCCAGGTCTGGGTACAGCTGCCTTCGACGATGGTGAGCGAGACTGTATAAACTCCCGGGCCTGCGTAAGAGTGTGATGGTGACGATGGGATAGGGTCAGTTTCAGTGGCTCCGTCGCCAAAATCCCATTTGTAAGAGGTCGTAGTGCCGGAGCCCAGATTGGAGGAATCGATGAAGTGGACATTGTTAGTGCCGCAGGTCACCTTGTAGCCAAATGTCGGGAAGGGAGGGTTCACCGTAATGAAATGTGCCCTGGTGAAGGGGCAGCCATGGGTGATTGCCGTGAGCAATACCTTGAAGTTGCTTGGTGAGCCGTATGAATGACGGATGAGCGAGACATTGGAATTACCGGAAGTAGCGCCGTCGCCAAATGTCCATCTGTATGCATCGATCGGGGTCGTGGAGGTCGCGGCGAAGGTGACGGTATCCCGGCCGCAGACAGGGGTGGGCAAGAATGTGAAGTCGAAGTCAGCAGTTGTCACCGGGGTGCCGATCTTAACCGTAGTCGTAACGGGGGAGGAGGTGCAGCCGGTTGCAAATGTAACGGTCAGACTGATGGTATAGTCCCCGGCAGTGTTATAGGTAAAGGTTGGGGTTGGGGATGTTGAAGATCCTTCGTTGGAGCCGGGCGCGGACCAGTTGTAGCCGGTGACTGAAACGATCGAGTTGATAGTGGCGGTGGGGTTGATGGTGGTGGAATCACCCGCGCTGCCTTTTATGCAGGTACCGAGGGTGCCGCCGCCATTGATGTTTACGACAGGGGCTTTGATGGTGATGAAGGCGGTCTTTTTTGTTGTCACGGGACAACCGCCTGCGCCAGTGACGGTGAGCTTGACGTCGAAGGTGCCGGTTTGCGTGTAAGTATGTTGCGGATTCTTTGAGGTAGAAGTAGAGCCGTCGCCAAAATCCCAAAGCCATTGCACGGGTGAGCCGGTGGTGGCATCGGTGAAGCTCACGGTCAACGGCTGTTGGCAGCCGGCCGTCCTGTCGGCGGTGAAATCCGGGACGGGAGCTGCCAAAACATGTACGAGCTTTGAGATGGAGTCGATACAACCGCCGTATTTGTTCACCAATTGAAGCGTATAATTGCCGGCAGTGCTATAGGTTTTTGTTACCGGGCTTGCCGTTTGAACTTTGGATCCGTCGCCAAAGTTCCAGGTCATATTGCTTGGCGCGGGGCTGGATCCGTTAGTCCAGGTGGCGGCGGTGTTGACGCAGGCGGTATCGGGGCCGGTGATCGCCACGGTGTAGTTCCCCAACGGGATGGTCTTCTGGATCGTATTGCTACAGCCCAGATCACTTTGTACCTGAAGGGTGACGGTGTAGCTGCCGCTCGTGGGATAGCTGATGTTTGTGGGGGTGGGGCTGCCGGAGCTGATGGGGGTTGCGCCGGTGCCGAAGTTCCAGTTATAGGTAAGGTTTCCCGGTCCGGCGGTCTGATTGAGGAAATTGCCTACAAAGGGCGGCGAACAGGAATTCGAGGTTTGGTCGAAGGCAAAGTTGGGCTGGATGCCATCTACGACGCGCAAGTACCGGGTCTGGGTGACGGCGCCTTTGCACCCGCCGGAATTGGCCACGGTAAGGGAGATATTGTAGTAGCCGGGTTGGGTATAGGTGTGCGAAGGATTGGGGTCGGTGGATGATGTGCCGTCGCCGAGGTTCCAGATCCAGGACGTGATGATCCCGACGGCCGGGGTGGAATGATCGGTGAATTGAACAGCGGCCGGCGCGCAGAGCAGCTGGCGGTCGGAGGTAAAGCTTGCCGTGGGATAGGGGAAGACGGTCACAAAGCCGGATTTTACTACGGTGTTGGAGCCATCCTTATTGCGGGTCGTAAGCGTGACGCTGTAGGTGCCCGGGTTTGCATAGCTGACGGAGGGGTTTTGGGCGGTCGATGACTGACCGTCGCCAAATTCCCAGTCCCAGAACAGGGGCTTATTGGTGGACAGATCGGTAAAGTGAACGGCGAGGGGGCCGCAGCCGGAGGTTGGTGTGGCGGTGAAGTCTGATACGGGGGCCTGGGCATTCAGTTTTCCCAACAGCAGTAAGAGGCAGCCAAAAGCAATTATAAGTTTTCGGTTCAACGAAACGATCGTTTAGGTATTCGAATGACGGTTCTTCCGGCCAATGGTGGTCGGCCGTTTGTTAGAATAGGAATTTAGAGCAGCATTCGAAGGGAACCGGACTATTGTTTTTTTAGCTGCAGGATGTTGGTCGTATGGTTGACGGTGTCCGTGCATTTAGCTGAGACACTGTCGTTATAGCTGTCTTTTATCGTCCAGGTCTCGTTCAGGTAGACCAGGGGTGCGACTGCGCCGGGAAAATTGGTCGAAATAGTCCGCGAAACGATGTTATCCGACCACTGGCCAGTAACCGGGACACTGGCCTTTGTGCCCGTCACGGTGTAATTCGCGTCAAATTTAAAGAGATAACCCGAGAAAGCAGCGGTGATATCGCTGTCATTTTGCGTATAGCCGCTCACGTACCAGTACCCATTGGTCATGACGGATAATGCCGCTTTCTCTTCCTGTTTCTGAATGTATTTCTTGCAGGAAACGAAGAGGAAGATCAGTCCAGGTGTAAGGATCAACAACAGCTTGCGGTTCATAGGCTCCGATTTATATTCAAATTTTATAAATATTATCGTATTTGTCAAGTAAATAGCTCAAAAAATACCTGATTTCCAGGGTTTTTCCGGTCGTTTTTTGACATAATTCCTCGCTGGTATAGCGGCGGCCCCAGCGGTGGATGTTTTCCCGTAGCCAGGCGAGCAGGGGGGCCGTATCGCCGGAGCCGATGGACTCGGACAAACGGGGGATTTGGCTTTCCGCGGCCGCGAAGAACTGGGCGGCATAAAAGCTGCCGAGGCTATAGGTCGGGAAATAGCCAAAGCTGCCATGACTCCAATGGACATCCTGCAAACAGCCTCTTTTATCATCCGGAACAATAACGCCCAACCAGGCGGAATAGTGTTCGTTCCACCAGGCGGGGATATCGTTAACGGCGAGACTGCCGTCGATGAGGCGCTTTTCGAGCTCGTACCGGATCATGACATGGAAATGATAGGAGACTTCGTCGGCTTCGGTGCGGATGAGCGAGGGTTGGACCTTGTTGATGGCCTTATAGAACAGCTCCGGGGAAATAGCGCTCAATTGTTCCGGAAAAATGGCTTGCAGCCGGGGGAAGATGGTTTGCCACCAGTTATAGCTTCTGCCGACATTATTTTCCCAAAGCCGGGACTGGGATTCGTGAATGCCCAGGCTGGCGTATTCACCCAGGGGCAGGCCGTAGAATTCTTTGGGAAGGCCCTGTTCATATAGAGCGTGGCCTGTTTCATGGATACAGCTCCAGGTCATGGAATTGAAGTCGTGTTCATCGACCCGGGTAGTGATTCGCACATCGAGACTGTTGAAATTCGTGGTAAACGGGTGTTCCGAAAGATCCTGGCGCCCTGCCTCGAAGTCGAAGCCCAATTGCCGGATGAGCCCCATTCCGAAGTCCCATTGCTGCTGGTTGGGGTAGTTACCCCGGAGAAACCGGTCTTCGATGGAAGGGCTGCCGGAGATACGGCCGAGCAAGTCCTTCAGGGGCTGGCGGACTTCCGTGAAGACCCGGTCCAGCAACGCAACGGTTGCACCCTTCTCATACTGATCAAGCAGGGCGTTATAGGGATGGTGTTCATAGCCCGCTAGTGCGGCCTCTTCTTTTTTCAGTTGGATCATGTTGCCGAGGTCTTCGCTGTAGAGGGCGAACGAGTTGGCTGTGCGCGCCTGGATCCAGGTATGAAAGCAGCGGGAGCTGGCTTCGCTGAGGCGGCGGATAAAGGCCGGCGTGAACTTTTTTTGCCGGTTGTAATCTTCCAGGCTTAGGGCAATATTGCGTTGCTCATCATCTCCGAGGTCCTGGCGGGCGTGCAATTCTTCCAGCAGCCGGCCCATTTCGGGAGCAATGAACCATTCGTGCGCTATTTCGGAAAGAGTGGCTAACTGGCGGGCCCGGAATTCGGCGCCTTTCGGCGGGAGATAGGTCTCTTGATCCCATTGCAATACGGATGCGGAAAATTTTACATCGGCAATCTTTTGCATTCGAGCCGTATATTCGCAGTAGAGCTGTTGCGAGGACTGTGTTAAGATCATTTTAACAAATTATAATTCGGCCAGGAAAGAAAACATTCCGAAATTAATTGCATTTTGACAAGTATGAAAAAAATTTGCCGCCTGTTGATTGCTCTGCCGCTGTTGTTCCCTATGCTATTGCGTGCGCAGAAGCTGGATTCCATGTTAAATGTATATGCCGAGAGATTTCCCCAGGAGAAGGTATATGTTCAATTTGACAAGAATCTGTATCAGCCGGGCGAAACCATCTGGTTCAAGGCGTATATCTTCTCGGGCGCCGATCCCTCCATTTACAGCAAGAATTTTTATGCGGAGTTGTCCGATCCTTCCGGAGCCGTTATCCAGCGGAAAGTGTATCCGATCTCTGAGTCGAGTACGGCCGGCAATTTCGATCTGCCGAAAAATATCAAAGACGGTCATTTGCATTTCCGGGGGTATACCACGTGGATGACGAATTTCGACACTGCCTTTTATTTTGAAAAGGATATCCGCCTCTATGATAAAAAGGATAGTGTCATTACCGTAACGCTCGTTCCCAGGGAGACGCGGCTGCAGTTCTTTCCGGAGGGGGGTGATCTGGTTGCGGGAGTAGAGGGGATGGTCGCCTTCAAGGCTAACGATCAGTTCGGGTTGCCGGTGAATATCAAGGGCTCGGTGCAGGACAAGTCCGGGAAAGAGGTGCTGACCTTTGCGTCGGAGCATGATGGGATGGGCAAATTCCCGCTGACGCCCGATAAAGGAGACTCGCTTACCGCGGTCTGGAAGGATGATAAAGGCATTGAACACCGAACCGGATTGCCGGCTGTGCGGTCCATCGGGGTGGTGCTTCGGGCCTTGCCCGGTAATCAAAAGGTCCTTTTCTCAGTAGCCCGGAGTGCGGAAGGCGGGCCGGAGCAAAAGCATCTGACCATCATTGCGCATATGCATCAGCACCTGGTGTATAAGGCGAAGGTCAATCTGGAGGAGAATTTTATGAGCGGGGGGACGATACCTACCGGACAGTTGCCGAGCGGCGTACTTCAGCTTACGATCTTCAATGAAAATCTGCTGCCGGTGTCGGAGCGGGTGATCTTCGTCAATAACCATGAATACCTGTTCAAGCCGGAGATGGCACTGCAACTGAAGAGCGTGATCCGGCGGGGTAAGAACAGCCTGATGATCAGCGTGCCGGATACGCTGCGGAGCAATCTTTCGCTCTCGGTGACGGATGCCACGGCCGACGGGATGTTCCCGAGCGAAGACAATATCGTTTCCCGCCTGCTGCTGACAGGGGAGTTAAAGGGGAAGGTCCATAATCCTTACTATTATTTTTCCAGCACGGGAGACAGCCTGGTATCGCAGCTGGATCTTGTGATGCTGACGCACGGCTGGCGGCGATTCAAATGGGAATCGCTGGTGCGGGGACAGGTGCCCGTGATCAAGAATCCGGAGCAGGATTATCTTTCCATGCGGGTCGAGGTGTTGGGGGTGGATCCTTATAAGATAGCCAAGGACGAATCGATCAATGTCATCATGAGCAAGAAGGATTCGAGCACGCAGATGTATTCCATACCGCATATTTCGGGGACGAAGTTTGGAGTAACGGGGCTGGTCTTCTACGATACGGTGAAGGCCTATTATATGTTCAACGTCAACCACGCCCTGTCCAATCAGGCGGCCGTGACCTTTAATACGGGGCTTGTTCCGACCCTGAGATCCGTCAAGCCCTTGTCCAAGGCATTCGAGGGATGGACGGCGGAGGATTCCGCCTATCTGCGCCGCAACCGGTATATCGCGCAGGAACAGGCCCGGGTTCAGCCGGTGGACGATGCGAAGGTGAAGACGCTGACCACCGTGACGAAGACCGCACGGGTGAAGACGGATAAGGAAAAGCTGGAAGAACGGTACACGTCGGGGCTGTTTGCCGGAGGGGACGCTTATACGTATGACCTGGTAAATGATCCGCTGGCAGCGGCTATGCCGGATATCTTCACTTATCTGCAGGGGAAGGTGCCCGGTCTTCAGATCACGACCTCGGGTCAGCCAGGGGGTGCGCCGGGATTGACCTGGCGGGGTGGGAGGCCGAGTCTTTTCCTCAATGAGATGCAGACGGATGCGCAGCAGTTACAGAGCGTTCCGGTAACGGATGTGGCCATGGTGAAGGTCTTCCGGCCGGGATCGATGGTCGGCTTTGGCGGCAGTTCCGGTGGTGCGATAGCTGTCTATACCAAGAAGGGTGGAGACGAAAAGCGTACTGATCCCAATGTCAAGGGATTGGACCGGGCAATCCTGATCGGATATTCCATACCGAAAGAATTCTATGTCCCCAACTATCTTGAAAACAATTCCCTGAATGAAGCAGAAGACCTACGGACGACGCTTTACTGGAAGCCCTATGTCCTGACGGACAGGGATAGCAAGCATTTCAACTTCGACTTCTTCAACAATGATATCACCAAAAAATTCAGGGTCGTGCTGGAAGGGTTCAACGAAGAGGGGAAACTGACCCATATCGAACAGATCGTTCAATGAGTACATCCATCGCCGATATCGTTCGTTACCTCGAGTCGATAGCTCCGCCGGCCTATCAGGAGTCGTATGACAATGCGGGTCTGATCACGGGCAATGGGTCCTGGGAGTGCACGGGAGTGCTTACGACACTGGATGCTACCGAGGAGGTAGTAATGGAGGCCGTGTCCTGCCGGTGTAACCTGATCGTCGCCCACCATCCCATCGTATTTGGCGGGCTGAAGAAGATCACCGGCAGGAACTATGTGGAAAGGACGGTGATAGCGGCCATCAAGCGGGATATCGCTATTTACGCCATTCATACCAACCTGGATAATGTGGTAGCCGAAGGTGTCAACGGCCGGATCGCGCGAAAGCTGGGAATCCAGGGCGGGCATCCTTTGGTGCCGCGGGAAGGAGTATTGCAGAAGCTCTATTGTTTTGTGCCGGTGGGTCACCTGGAAGCTGTCCGGGCAGCCGTTTTTGCGGCCGGCGCCGGGCATATAGGCGCGTATAGTGAATGCAGCTATACCGCGGAGGGAACGGGAACGTTTATGGGTGGGGAAGGTACTGATCCCTTTGTGGGGCAGCCCGGCAAGCGGCATTATGAAAAGGAAGGCCGGCTGGAAGTGATCGTACCGGCTCATCTCAGCCGGGAGGTCGTCCGGGCGATGATCGTCGCCCATCCGTATGAGGAAGTGGCCTATGACCTGGTCCCGCTGGCGAATGTCCATCCCGGGGTGGGGTCGGGCCTGATCGGCGAACTGACTGCGGAAATGGAAGAATCGGCCTTTTTGGACCTGATCCGGTCGGCATTCGAGGTTCCGGTCATCCGACATACCCGGCTGACGGGCAGGCCAGTAAAAAGGGTGGCCCTTTGTGGTGGAGCGGGTAGCTTTCTCATTTCCAAGGCTTTAGCAGCCGGAGCCAACTTTTATATCACATCGGATGTTAAATATCATGAGTTTTTTGATGCGAACGACCAGTTGGTGATAGCCGATATCGGACACTTCGAAAGTGAACAATTCACTGTGGACCTGCTTTTTGAGGTTTTGCGGGAAAAGTTTCGTAATTTTGCGGTCCTTAAATCGGTGGTTAGAACGAACCCGATAAAATACTATTATTAAAAATATGTCAAGCGTAAAAGAATTCTCTGTTGAGGAAAAGCTCACCTCCCTGGTGACCCTCCAAAAAGTTGAATCGAAGTTGGACGAGTACAAAATTCTGAAGGGCGAATTGCCGATGGAAGTCAGCGACCTGGAAGATGAGATCACGGGTTTGCATGCCCGTCAGACGAGGGTGGAAGAGGAGATCAACGGCATCCAGGAATTCATCAATCAAAAGAAAGAGGCTATCAAAGAGGCCGATGCGCTGATCAAGAAATACGACAAACAAAGCCAGAACGTCAAGAACAGCCGCGAATTCGAAGCGATCAACAAGGAGATCGAGATGCAGCAGCTGGAAGTCAAGCTGGCGGAGAAGCATATCAAGGATGCCAACGAGGAGATCGCCGAGAAGGTGCAACTGTTGGAGAAGGCGAAGAAGAATATCGGCAGCAAGGAATCCGTATTGAAGAACAAGAAGGATGAGCTGGATAAGATCATCGCCACTACGGAGAAGGAAGAAAAGCATTTTACGAAGCTTTCGCAGGATGCCCGGGAGAAGGTGGAGCCGCGGTTGCTGCATTCGTATGATCGCATCCGGGGCAACTACCGTAACGGGCTTGCCGTGGTGCCGGTGTTGCGTGATGCCTGCGGCGGCTGTTTCAATGCCATCCCCCCTCAGCGTCAGAGCGAGATCCGTCAGCGCAAGAAGATCATCGTCTGCGAAAACTGCGGCCGGATCCTGGTAGACAATGAGCTGAACGATGCCGTTGAGGTTAAATAAACTTGCATTTGCCGTCTGCTTATTACTACCGTTTCTAAGCGTCGCACAAAAGCACTACGATTTCAATAATACATGTCGCCAGGCCTACCAGTCCATTATCGCGTTGCGGTTAGAGGAAGGGAGCCGGCTACTGGAATCTGAGAAAAAAAGGGATCCGAATAATCTGATCCCTTTTTTTCTTGATAGCTATATCGACTTTTTCCAACTCTTTTTCAATGAGGATCCAGCGCAGTATGCCGCGTGGAAGGGGCGACTGGACCAGCGGCTCGAGCTGATGAGCCAGGGGCCGGAGGACTCTCCTTTTCACCTTTTTACCCGGAGTCTGCTGCATTTTCAATGGGCGGCGGTGCAGATCAAGTTCGGCAACAACTGGGATGCCGGTTGGGATTTTCGCCGGAGCTTCATACAAAGCCGGGATTGCGCCAAGCGATTTCCGGGTTTTGCTCCTGCAACGATGCTGAGCGGAGCGATGCAGGTGGTGGCGGGTACGATCCCCGACAGTTACAAATGGCTCAGCAGTCTCCTGGGGATCAGAGGAAGTATTGCCAGCGGGATGCAGCAGCTCGAGCGATTCCTGGCGGGTAATGACGAGTGGGCCGTGTTGTACCGGGATGAAGCGATCTTTTATTATCTCTATCTGAAATTCTATATCGAGAACAAACCGGATGAGGTGTTTGCGTTTATCCGTCAGCATCAGCTGGATGTCAGAAACAATCACCTTTATACCTATCTGTATGCCAACCTGTGCATCAACGATCACAAGAGCGCGCAGGCGTTACAGATCATGCAACAGATGAATAACAGCTCCGACTACCTTGATATGCCTGTCTGGGACCTGGAAATGGGCTATGCGACCCTGAATCATCTCGAGCCGGTGGCCGCGGATCACCTGGAGCGTTTTCTACAGCGCTTCAAAGGGAAGTTCTATGTCAAGGATGCGTTGCTGAAGCTATCGTGGCATTACTATCTGAAAGGCGAACCCGCCAGGGCAGACAGTTGCCGGCAAGTGGTTTTGCGCAAAGGCGGGACTGAGGCGGATGCAGACCGGCAGGCGTTGAAGGAAGCCCGGAGCGGGAAATGGCCGAACAAGCTATTGCTGCAAGCGCGGCTACTCAGCGACGGGGGATATTTTACGGAGGCCCTGCAACTGCTGCAGGGGACGAGCAGTTCGGGGTTCGAGGCGGCAGAGGAGAAATGTGAATATGCGTACCGGCTCGGCCGAATCTATGACGGGCTAGGCAGGGGCGATGAAGCGATCGAAGCCTATCTGACCGCGATAAAGACGGGGCAGCAGCTGAGGGAATATTATGCGGCGCGAGCGGCATTGCAAACGGGGTATATTTATGAACAGCGTGGGGATAAAATGCGGGCGATCTCCTTCTTCGAAAAATGCCTTTCCCTTAAGGATCATGATTATAAGAATTCGCTCGATCAGCGGGCGAAGGCCGGTGTCGCCAGATGCAAGGGTGAATAGAGGGAATTTTCCTTAATTTGCCGGCGCGTAACCGGATGAGTCCGGTTACGAAATTTTATGCTACGAAGGATAGAAATACAAAACTACGCGATCATCGATGCGCTGAATATCGATTTTTCCCAACGACTAAATATCATCACGGGGGAGACGGGAGCGGGCAAATCCATTCTTATGGGGGCGCTTTCGCTGATCCTGGGGGACAGGGCCGATTCAGCCGTATTGCTACAGCGGGACAAGAAATGTGTCGTAGAAGGTATGTTCACGCTGGCGGGAAGGAAGGAGGTGGCGGCTTTTTTCACAACCCACGATCTGGATGTCGAGGATGAGGTGGTCATCCGGCGGGAGATCGCGCCTTCCGGCAAGTCGAGAGCTTTTGTGAACGATACCCCGGTGAATCTGGAGCAGCTGAGAGGCCTGAGCTCCTTGCTGGTGGATCTCCACCGGCAATTCGATACGCTGGAGCTGGGTGAATCGGATTTTCAGCGGGAGGTGCTGGATGCTCTCGCGAGCCAGGGAGGCGTGCTGGAAGAATATCGCGGGCTCTATCGAGGCTGGCAGGCCGCAGCCCGGGAATTGGCTACCTTGAAGGAGCAGCAGGCGCAATTCAACAAAGAACTGGACTATAATAAATTCCTTTTTGATGAGCTGAGCGAGGTGGATTTGCGGGAGAATGAATTGGAAGAGCTGGACAAGGAGTTGAAGATCCTGAGCAATTCGGAGGGGATCAAGACTGCTTTGTCGAAGGTGTATTACGAGTTGAAGGAAGGTGAGCAGCCGTTATTGCAGCAATTGAAGGGGCTGCAACAGTCACTGCAAACCTATGCGGCCTACCATCCCGAGTTGTCGGGGCTTGCGGAACGGATGGCCTCGGTGCAGATCGAACTGCAGGATATTGCCGGCGAGGTAGACCGGATCAATGAGGAGACAGGCTATGATCCACGGAGGATCGAGGAGATCAACGAGCGGCTTTCGGCCGGGTATAAGCTATTGAAGAAACATGGAGCGCAGACGACAGGCGCCTTGCTGGAGATCTTCCGGCAGCTGCAGCATAAATTACAGGATTTCTTCCAGGTGGACGCGGGTATTGCCGCGGGTGAGAAAGAAGTTGCGCGGTTGATGCAGGAGGCCCGGAAGAAAGCGGAAGTATTGTCGAAGAACCGGCAATCGCAAACCGGCCCGTTGGAAGATAAGGTAAACAAGCTGCTCAAGCAGGTGGGGATGCCCAACGCCCGATTGAAGGTGCAGGTGGCGCCTGCGGGACTGGATGCATTTGGGGCCGACGCGATAGACTTTCTATTTGATGCCAATAAGAGTGGACGCTTCGAGCCGATACGCAAGGTCGCTTCGGGTGGTGAGCTAAGCCGGCTGATGCTTTGTATCAAGTCACTGGTGGCGGAATCGATCGATCTGCCGACGCTGATCTTCGATGAGATAGATACCGGCATTTCGGGAGAAGCGGCGAAGCAGGTAGGGCTCATTTTAAAGGGGCTGGCGAAAAAACGGCAGGTGCTGTGTATCACGCATCAGCCGCAGATCGCCGGAAAGGCAGACGCGCACTATTTTGTCTACAAGGCCGTCAAGGGGGAAACCATCAAGACCAATATACGGCTGTTGAACCAGGATGAGCGGATCACGGCGATCGCCCAGATGCTCAGCGGCGAGAAGCCTACCGCGGCGGCGCTGGAAAATGCCCGGGAGATGGTGTTGGGATAACGATCATGAAACTGCGTTCTTTACTGATAATGTTGTGTATCGTGGTGGCGATGGTGCCGATGTACTATCTCAACCGCTGGCTACTGCGCGTGATCCGGCCGAGGGAGTCGGCGGGCAGATTCTTCCTTTTTGTTTTCGCGAATTTTCTGTTGGTGGTGGTCTATACTGTTTTTATTGTGGGGCTGGCTGTGCGGCTGTTTGGGTGATATTTGCCTATATTTGGCGCAAAATTCAATCTATGGCATACAACCTGCTTAAAGGGAAAAAAGGGATCATCTTCGGGGCGCTGGATGAAAAGTCCATTGCCTGGAAGACGGCGTTAAAATGTTATGAAGAAGGTGCGCAGATCGTTTTGTCGAATGCCCCGGTGGCGCTGCGGATGGGAGAGATCAATAAATTAGCCGAGGCGGTAAAGGCTCCGGTGATCGGCGCCGATGTGACCAATATGGATGATCTGAAGAAACTCTTCGAGGAGTCGATGAAACATTTTGGCGGAGGGATCGATTTTATTCTTCATTCCATCGGGATGAGTCTGAATATGCGGAAGGGAAAGAGCTATACGGAGATCGACTACGAATTCAACAAGAAGACACTGGATATTTCGGCGATGTCCCTGCACCGGGTGTTGCGGACGGCCTGGGATCTGGATGCCTTGAACGAGCAGGCGAGTGTAGTTGCGCTGACCTACATTGCCGCGCAGCGGGTATTCCCGGATTATAACGAGATGGCGGATGCCAAGGCATTGCTCGAGAGTGTGACGCGCAGCTTTGGTTATAACTACGGATTGAGGAAGAAGGTGCGCGTGAATACAGTTTCGCAGTCACCGACGCGGACTACGGCCGGAAGCGGGGTAAAGGGTTTTGATGGGTTCATCACGTATGCGGAGAAGATGAGTCCGTTGGGGAATGCATCGGGTGACGAGTGTGCCGATTATTGTGTGACGTTGTTCAGTGATCTGACGAAGATGGTGACGATGCAGAATCTCTTTCATGACGGCGGGTTCTCCAATACGGGGGTGACGCAGGCCGTGATCGAGATGATGGAAAAATAAACAAAGTGGCGCTCCGAGGAGCGCCACTTTCTTAATATTCGTCTTCGTTAAAAAAGAAATCTTCCTGTGAAGGGTAATCAGGCCAGATGTCATCGATGCCTTCGTAAATTTCGCCTTCGTCTTCCAGTTCCTGCAGATTCTCTACCACTTCGATGGGAGCACCCGAACGAATCGCATAATCGATCAACTCATCTTTGGTAGCCGGCCAGGGGGCGTCTTCCAGGTAGCTCGCTAATTCAAGTGTCCAAAACATCGCTCTTAATTTTTCGCAAAAGTAATTTTTAAAATGATTTCACCAAATTTCTCTCTTCCTATTTTGGGACAGGGGAAATATGCGGCTGCGCCGCAGGGATATTTTTTTGTAGGTTTGCGGGGCACAAATTAATAGTATGTTAACAGCCAAGGGAATACAGAAATATTACGGGAATTTGTGGGTTTTGAAGGGGGTGACGGTGGAAATTGCCAAGGGGGAGATCGTGAGCATTGTGGGTCCGTCCGGCTCGGGCAAGAGTACCCTCCTGCATATCCTGGGGACCCTGGATGAGCCGGCAAAGGGGGAGATCGTGCTTCAAAACAAGAAGCTCCATGACCTGAAAGGGAAGCCGCTGGCGGCCTTTCGCAATAAACACATCGGCTTTGTCTTCCAATTCCATCACCTGCTGCCGGAGTTCAGCGCGCTGGAAAATGTTTGTATCCCGGGCTGGATCGCGGGGCGCAAGAAGCGGGAGGTGGAGGAGCGGGCGACGGAGCTGCTGCGGGTATTGGGGGTGGATCACCGGAGCGAGAACAAGCCAGGGGCATTATCGGGTGGGGAGCAGCAGCGCGTGGCGGTGGCGCGGGCGCTGATCAACAATCCGGACATCGTATTTGCCGATGAGCCGACGGGCAACCTGGATACGGCGAATGCCAAGGAGCTGCATCAATTGTTCTTCGATCTGCGGGACCGGTTCCAACAGACGTTCCTGATCGTGACGCATAATGAGGAGCTGGCGACGATGAGTGACCGGGTGTTGCACATGAAGGATGGGCTGATGGTTTAGATCCTTGGTTTCCAAGGGATTTCGGGGACGGCGAGGCGATGGCCGACGAACCGGGACAATTCGAATAAATAATCACTAAGACGATTCAGGTATTGCAGGACGAGGGGTTCGACGGGAGCCTCTTCCTGGAGGCGGACTACGCAGCGCTCGGCGCGGCGGCAGACGCAGCGGGCGACGTGTGCGGTGGAGACGGCGGGGTGGCCGCCGGGGAGGATGAAGGACTTCATGGGCGGGAGCTCGGCGTCCATGGTGTCGATGGACAGTTCGAGGTGGGTGAGGTCGCTTTCCTTGAGGTCGGGGATGGCAAATTTGGGCTCTTTTTCGGGGTCACAGGCGAGGGAGGAGCCGATGGTGAAGAGGCGGTCCTGGATCTCGCGGAGGAGGGATTGCGCTTCGGGGAAGAGGGGGGAAGGTGCAGGGGCTGCGGGGATGGTGGAGGAAGATGTAGCTGTGGCCGAAGAGGTGGCGGAAGATGTGGGCGCGGCCGGGACGTTGGTGGCGGATGAGGACGCGGCGGCCAGGTGGTCGCCGAGGAGGCCGATGAAGGAGTTGAGTTCGTCGACGGTGCCGTAGGCTTCGATGCGGAGATGGCTTTTGGGCACTTTTGTGCCGCCGATGAGGGAGGTGGAGCCTTTGTCCCCGGTTTTTGTATAGATGCGGAGTGACATTGTGAGGTTTTTTCTCGCGGCGGTTATTCGGGTGTCTGGCTATTGGACGATGGCGGCGGCGGATTTCCGGCGATCGCTCTCGATCACGCCGTCGCGCAGTCGAACGATGCGGTGGGCATAGTTGGCGATATCTTCTTCGTGGGTGACGAGGACGACGGTGTTGCCTCCGGCCTGGATGGCGCCGAAGATCTCCATGATCTCGATCGAGGTCTTTGTGTCGAGGTTACCGGTGGGCTCGTCGGCGAGGATGAGCGAGGGGTTATTGATAAGGGCCCGGGCGATGGCTACGCGCTGGCTTTGGCCGCCCGAGAGCTCGTTGGGCTTATGATGACTGCGATCCGTGAGATTTACTTTTTCGAGGACGGCCATGGCCCGTTCGATCCGTTGCTTGGTGGGGATACCGGCATAGACGAGGGGCAGGGCGACATTTTCGACGGCGGTGAGGCGGGGCAGCAGGTTGAACTGCTGAAAGACGAAGCCGATCTCGATGTTGCGGACGTCGGCGAGGTCGTCGTCGGGCATTTTGCTGACATCCTGGCCATTGAGGACATATTTCCCGGAGGTGGGGGTGTCGAGGCAGCCGAGGATGTTCATGAGGGTGCTTTTCCCGGAGCCGGAGGGACCCATGAGGGCTACATATTCGTTCTTTTGGATATCCAGGGAAACGCCTTTGAGGACAGGCAGGGCCTGTTTACCCATGTAGTAGCTCTTCTGGATATTTTCAAGGTGTATGATAGGCGTCGGTGTCATTATAGGTGTGAGGGGGTGGGGTGTTATTTTCGGATGACTTTAGGGACTTCGAAGTAGGTGCCGTCGGTGGCGGGGGCGGTGGAGAGGGCTTCGGCGCGGGGGATGGAACCCTGGAGGATGTCTTCCCGGAGGACGTTGACCTCGGGGCTCATGTGCAGCAGGGGTTCGACGCCGGTAGTGTCCAGTTCGCCCAGCTTTTCAACGAAATGGATCATCTTCTGGAGGTCCTTTTTGATGGCTTCCTTTTCCGTGGCGTTGAATTCCAGCCGGGCAAGATTGGATAAATTGTCGATGAGTGCGTCGTTGACTTCCATGCCAATGCTTTGGGACAAAAATAGCTATCTTCGCGGTCCGATGGAAAAAAAGAAAGATATTGTTATGAGCGGCATCCGGCCGACGGGGTTCCTGCACCTGGGGAACTATTTTGGGGCGGTGCGGAACTATGTCCGGATGCAGGAGGATTTTACGTGTTACTTCATGGTGGCTGATCTTCATGCGCTTACCACGCTGAATGAGACCAAGGAGTTGAAGACGCATGTCCGGCGGGTGATGGCGGAGAATATTGCGAGCGGGCTGGACCCGGACAAGGTTGCTTTTTATTGCCAGAGCCATGTGCCGGAGACGGCTGAGCTCTACCTTTTTATGAATATGCTGGCGTACGTGGGCGAGCTTGAGAAGACGCCGACCTTTAAAGACAAGGTCCGGCTGCAGCCGCAGAATGTGAATGCGGGGTTGCTGACCTACCCGGTGCTGATGGCGGCGGATATCCTGTTACAACGGGCCACGCTGGTGCCTGTGGGTAAGGACCAGGAGCAGCACCTGGAGATCGCGCGGGATTATGCGCAGCGGTTCAACGGGCGCTATGGTGAGGTGTTTCCGGAGCCCTATGCCTTTAATTTTGGCGAGGCGCTGGCGAAGGTGCCGGGCCTGGACGGGCAGGGGAAGATGAGCAAGAGCGAGAACCAGATGGCGACGTTGTATCTTGCGGATGACGACGAGACGATCCGCAGGAAGATCTCGAAGGCGAAGACGGATAGCGGCGGGCAGCCGGGGGCGCCGATGCCGGATTCGGTAGCCAATCTGTTCCAGTTGTTGCGGTTGGTGAGCGGGGAGGATGTGGTGAATAAGTTTACCGCGGACTATGCGGCGGGGACGATCCGGTATGGGGATATGAAGAAAGAGCTGGCGGAAGGGATGGTGCGGTTTATCGCGCCGATCCGGGAGAAGGCGGAGGCCATTCAGAACGACACGGTGTATCTGCGGCGCGTGATGGAGCAGGGGGCGGAGAAGGCGAGGGCCCGGGCGAAGGTGACGATCGAATTAGCCAAGGATGCAATAGGATTAAACTATATTTGACCGTTGCGCCGGCGTGGCCGGTGTGGAAATCATATTTATCGACTGACGCTATGACTAAGAGTAAAAAGCCCAAGCACATTGCCGTTGCGGGAAATATCGGCGCCGGCAAAACGACGCTGACCGAGATGCTGAGCAAGCATTACAAGTGGATCCCGCAATTCGAGGATGTGGACCATAATCCGTATCTGAATGATTTTTATGAGGACATGCCGCGCTGGTCCTTCAACCTGCAGATCTTCTTTTTGAACAGCCGGCTGAACCAGCTGCTGGAAATACACACCGGCACAGAGACGGTGATCCAGGACCGGACGATCTACGAGGATGCGCATATCTTCGCGCCCAACCTGCACGAGATGGGGTTGATGAGCAAGCGGGACTACAATAATTACTTCCAGTTCTTCCAGACGCTGAAGCGGATGGTGCAGCCGCCGGACCTGCTGATCTACCTGCAGGCGTCGGTGCCGACGCTGGTGGCGCAGATCCAGAAGCGGGGGCGGGAGTATGAGGAGAATATCCGGCTGGATTATTTGAAGCGGCTGAATGATTTTTATAATAAGTGGATCGAGGGATATAAAGAAGGTCCGTTATTGATCGTGGATATCGACAAAAATAAGTTTCCGGAGAATGAGGAGCATTTGGGGGAGATCATTACGAGGATCGACAGTCAGTTGTATGGATTGTTCTAAATGAGTTGCGGCGGCCAGTGGCCGCAGTAAAAATAAAAAACCCCACCGTGGGAGATGGAGTTAGTTTTGGCAAACAATCGAAGACTGTTAATAAAGTGGTGCCAAGCTCTGATTTTTTTCTTAAATCACAAACTTTTTAGCTACTTTTTTTTGGGGTTGGACCTGCGGCGAGAATTTCGCTGTCGACGCCGGCGGCGTATTTATCGAAATTCTTGACAAACCAGCCGGCGACCTCGTCGGCCATTCGGTCATAGGCGGTGGGGTCGGGCCAGGTGGTGCGCGGATTCAGGAGTGGGGCCGGGACTCCGGGACAAGAGAGGGGCATGGCCATGCCGAAGATGGGGTGCGGCGCGTACTCGACGGTGTCGAGGGCGCCTTCGAGGGTGGCGGTGATCATGGCGCGGGTGTAATTCAGGGAGATACGGCTGCCCTTGCCAAAGACGCCACCTGACCAGCCGGTGTTGATCATCCAGACCTTTACGTTGTGTTGTTTCATTTTTGCTCCGAGCAGCTGGGCATATTGACCGGGGTGCAAGGGCAGGAACGGGGCGCCGAAGCAGGCGCTGAATGTTGGTTTTGGTTCGGTGATGCCGGTTTCAGTGCCTGCGACCTTGGCGGTATAGCCGGAGATGAACTGGTACATGGCCTGGCCGGGGGTGAGCCGGGAGATGGGCGGCAGTACTCCGTAGGCGTCGCAGGTGAGAAAGAAGATATTTTTTGGCATAGGCCCGGCCGAAGGTTCGAGCGCATTGCTGATGTACGATAGCGGATAGGAGACGCGGGTGTTTTCGGTGATGGAGCCGTCCTCGAAGTTGATCCTGTCGGTGCCGGGATAGAATTTCACATTTTCGACGAGGGCGCCGGGGCGGATGGCGCGGTAGATCTCGGGTTCTTTGTCTTCCTTCAGATTGATACACTTTGCATAGCAGCCGCCTTCAAAGTTGAAGAGGTTGTCGCCGGTCCATCCGTGTTCATCGTCGCCGATGAGCTGACGGCGGGGATCGGCGGAGAGGGTGGTCTTACCGGTGCCGCTCAGACCGAAGAAGATGGCCGTGTCACCTTTGGGGCCTTTGTTGGCGCTGCAGTGCATGCTGAGGACCTTCTTCTGGAGGGGAAGAATATAATTAAGAATGGTGAAGACGGATTTTTTTGTCTCACCAGTATAGCCGGTGCCGGCGATGAGGATCAGTTTATGGCGAAATGAGATGACTACGGCGTTGGGGTTGCGGGTTCCGCATTGGGCGGCGTCGAGTTGCAGGGTGGGTGCGGAGAGGATCTGCCAGTCGGGGCGGAAGTTCTCGAGTTCTTCTTCGGTGGGGCGGAGGAACATATTATACGCGAAGAGGTTGGTGCTGGCGAGCTCGTTGATCACGCGAAGGTTGAGGCGATACCGCGGATCGGCGCAGACGTAGCAGTCGCGGACGAACACTTCGGGTAGTTGGTTGAGATAGGCGGTTATGGCGGAGAAGATGCTATCGAAATATGTTTCTTCGATGGGTTGGTTGAAGTCGTTCCAGTGGATGGAGCCGGCGGTAAGTTCGTCCTTAACGATGTACCTGTCTTTTGGGCTGCGGCCTGTGAATGCGCCGGTGCGGACGACGAGGGCGCCGGAGTCGTTGAGTACGCCTTCCTGGCGGCGGAGGGAGTGGCGTACGAGTTCGTGGGGGGGTAGTTGGTAGTGAAGAGAGTCGGAGATCTTCAACCCCAGGCGGACGAGGTGGTCCGTAGGGATGGCAAATGCAGGCACTGACATAGCGGGCAATCGTTTGTTTCCACAAAGCTAAAAGAATATTGTTTTATAGCAAGGCCGCAAAGGGCCAGTGGATTAGAAATTATCAAATTATAGGATGTATTGGTTAAAATATTGCTAAACTAACGAGTGTTAGTTTTGGCGGGATTTAGGAAAAGGGGGGATTTGATGGTGAATCCATAAATTTGTCGCCGCGCCAGGGATTGGCAGGAGCACCGTGTGCGACAGAAAGCCCGGCGCGCCGACGCACGGTGAGCATTGGTGCGGCGGCGCGGGCGCCCAAAGAAATATTACGATATGAGGTATTTTCCAAATAATCCGGAGTTGTTTGCGGCCAACCGGGCGCGGTTTGTGGCGGCGATGGAGCAGGGGGCGATGGCGGTGTTTGTGAGTAATGATGAGATGCCGTCGAATGGGGATGCGCATTATCCTTTCCGGCAGAGCAGTGATCTGTTCTGGCTGACGGGGGTTTGGCAGGAGGAATCGATGCTGGTGTTGTTTCCGGGGCATCCCGAGCAGCGGTACCGGGAGGTGCTGGTATTGGTGCGGTCCAGTGCATTGAAGGAGAAGTGGGATGGCAGGCGGCTGAGTGCGGAGGAGGGCAGGCAGGTCTCGGGCATCGGGACAGTGATCTGGACGGACAGCCTGGAGAATCTGCTGCCGCAGTGGATACATATGGCCGGGAGTGTGTACCTGAATTCGAATGAGAATGACCGGCGGCGGGGGCCGTTGATATCGCGGGAGTACCGGTTCATTGGGGAGATGCGGGAGCGGTGGCCGTTGCATGCGTTTCGCAGAAGCGCCCCGGTGTTACGGGAGTTGCGGGCTGTGAAGTCGGCGGCGGAGGTGAAGTTGATGCAGCAGGCGGCGGATATTACGGGGGAGACGTTCCGCCATTTGTTGAAATTTATCAAGCCGGGAGTAATGGAATACGAGATCGAGGCGGAGATCTGGCGGGGATTTATCTCGCGGCGGAGTGCGGGGCCGGCGTACGAGAGTATTGTGGCGAGCGGCGACTCTGCGCGGGTCCTTCACTATATCGAGAATAACCGGGAGTGCCGTGACGGCGAACTGGTGCTGATGGATTTCGGGGCGTCGTTTGGGGGCTATAGCGCGGACCTTACGCGGACGGTGCCTGTGAACGGGAAGTTTACGCGGCGGCAGGCGGAGGTGTATAATGCCTGCCTGGCGGTCCATAATTTTGCAAAGCAATTGTTAAGACCGGGGTTGTTGCCGGCGGACTATGTTCGGCAGGTGGGGGAAGAGATGGGGCGGCAGTTGGTTCGCATCGGATTGTTGACGGAGGCGGATCTGAGCAGTGCAGGACCGGAGGCTCCGGCGCATTCGAAATATATGTATCATGGGGTCTCGCATCACCTGGGGATCGACGTGCATGATCTGGGGCCGCGGCATGAGCCATTCCGCGAGGGGATGGTGCTGACGGTGGAGCCGGGCATTTATATCGAGGAGGAGAAGATGGGGATCCGCATCGAGAATGATGTGTGGATCCGGGAGGGCGGGAATGTGGATCTGATGGCGGGGGCGCCGATCACGGTGGAGGAGATAGAGGGAGTGATGGCAAGCGGACCACGGGTCCGCTGACCGAAGGTCGGACAAATAGATGGATTGCGCCGGAGGTTTATATTTGGTGGAGAAACCGGAGGCGCGATCCTTGGCGCATGGGGTGCATGTGGTTTAAGAGGATACGAAATAAAATACCTAATTTTCGGGCATGAAGAATATACCCAATCTTTTCACTTTGTTGAATTTGTTCTTTGGCTGTATCGCGATCGTCCTGATCCTGCAGAATGGGATCACGACGCTGACCTACGCGGATGGGACGCAGTATATCGGGATGCCGGAGCGGGTGGAATGGGCTTCGCTGTTTATCGGGCTGGCGGGGCTGGTAGATTTCTTCGACGGGCTGGTGGCCCGGCTTTTCAAGGCTACATCGCCGATGGGCAAGCAGCTGGATTCGCTGGCGGACCTGGTGAGCTTTGGGGTGGCGCCGGGTATGATCCTGTATCAGCTGTTGCGGTTGAGCTATTCGGGGCAGCCGAATGGATTGGATGTTTCGGTGGGTTGGTTGTTGCCGGCGCTGATCTTTCCCTGTTGCGCGGCGTACCGCCTGGCGCGTTTTAACATCGACGAAACGCAGGCTTATGGGTTCAAGGGAATGCCGGCGCCGGCGGCGGGACTGCTGATTGCGTCGCTGCCGTTGATCTCCTGGTACTCGACGAGTGAACAGGTGCAGGGGCTGATCCTGAACAAATGGGTGCTGTATGGATTGATCGTGGTAGTGGGTTGGTTGATGGTGAGCAAGCTCCCGCTGATGGCCTTGAAGTTCAAGGATGCGGGGTTGCGCAACAATTGGCCGAAGCTGGCTTTGGTGGTGCTTGCGGTGCTGGCGGCGGTGTTTTTGAAGTGGCTGGCGGTGCCGGTGGTGTTCATCTTTTATATTATTGTATCTTTGGTGCAACGCGAACCACGGGTTCGCGGGCCGAAGGCCGGACGATAAATGTTTTGGCCCGAGGGCTATTTTTTAATTTGGAGCCCGATGGGCCAAAAAAATAAGACGACATGACCTTTTCGGTACAAGTGAAAGTTATGCCTCTCAAGGAATTATTGGATCCGCAGGGAAAGGCGGTGATGGGTGGGTTGCAGAATCTGGGGATCAAGAGTGTGAACGATGTTCGCATCGGGAAGAATATCTTTTTGCAGATAGAGGCGGCATCGGCGGATGAGGCGAGGAAGATCGCCGAGGAGGCGGGTAGGAAGTTGCTGGCCAATCCAGTGATGGAGTATTTCGAGATCTCGGTCGACGGGGCGGAGGCCCGTTCGTAAACGAGGCCGTGGCCGATGTTTACAGATATTGTGATGTCGCGGCAAAAAATAAATTTCGGCAATTTTTTGCCGGCGACTTTAAAGTTTTTTGTTTTGCTCTATATCGTTCCATCTCCCATCGGTAATCTGCAGGATATCACGCTCAGGGCGCTGGAAGTGCTGAAGAGTGTGGATCTGATCCTGGCGGAGGATACGAGGAATTCCTCCAAATTGTTGAATCATTACCAGATCATCAAGCCGATGTCGCCGTATCATCAGCATAATGAGCATCGGGTGGTGAGACATCTGGCCGATCAGTTAATCGGGGGGAAGAAGATGGCTTTGTTGACGGATGCTGGGACTCCGGGTGTGTCTGACCCGGCTTTTTTATTGGTGCGGGAGTGTATCCGGATCGGCGTGCCTGTTGAGTCATTACCGGGGGCGACGGCGTTTGTGCCGGCCCTTGTGAATAGCGGCCTGCCGATGAACCGGTTTTGTTTTGAAGGGTTCCTGCCGCCGAAGAAAGGGCGGCAGACCCTGCTGAGGCAGTTGGCCGCGGAGACGCGGACGATCGTGTTGTACGAGTCGCCGATGCGGCTGGTGAAAACGCTGGAGGAGCTGGCGGGGTATTTTGGCGCGGACCGCCAGTGCTGCGTGAGCCGGGAGTTGACGAAGATGTATGAGGAGAACCGCCGCGGAAGTTTAACGGAGGTGTGCGAACATTTCCGGGAGAAGGGTGTAAAAGGGGAGATCGTGATCGTGATCGAGGGGGCGCCTGATAAGAGACGGCGGGATGCGTCGGACGAGGATCTGGGGCGGGAGGAGGATGAGATCGAGGGTGAGGATGCGGGTGGAGAGGAGTGAGGGCCGCGGGCAAGGTTGGGAAGGATGATGTGGCCGGAGTGGGAGTGAGTATGCGGGGTGAAGTTGGGAAGGATGATGTGGCCGGGGTGGGAGTGAGTATGCGAGTGGAGTGAGTATGCGGGGGCGAGGTGCGAATAAGCCTATATTAACCTAAATAATCTAGTATGAAAAAGATGGTTCTTTTGTCCGCGTTCTGCGGGGCATTGTTGTTTATGGCCGTGGGTGCTCAGGCACAATTCCGCAGCGTGCCGGCGGTCGTGACGGACTCTTTCAAGTTGAAGTATCCGCATGCGTCGGCGGTGAGCTGGTCGGACAAGTTGCTGGCCGGGGGTTTCCAGGCGAGCTTTACGGATGGGAAAGACAAGTTCACGGCGCGTTTTGGCAATAAGGGCGACTGGCAGTGGACGACGAAGAAGATCACCAAGGACGAGATCCCTGCGCCTGTAAAAGATGGGTTGGCCAAGAGCAAGTATGCGGGGACGGAGTGGGAGGTCAAGACGGTGACGATCAAGTTCATGCCGGGCAATATCACGCAGTACCTGATCTACGTGGAGAAGAGTGATCTGAACAAGAAGAATCTGACGTTCAGCAGTGAGGGCCAGTTGTTAAAAGATTCGAGCACATTGTAAGGGGGGCCGAGGTGTGTTGTAAGAGGTGCGCCGGGTTGTGAGGCAGGTGCCGATGAGTTGAGAAAATTCTTAGAAACGTTATGATAAAAAAGATGTTCGTTTCCGGGGCGTTGGTCCTGGGAATTTGTGCTGGGGTAACGGCCCAGCCGGACCGGTGGCAGCAGCGGGTGAAGTACACGATGAACGTAGATATGGACGTGAATACCAACCGCTTCACCGGTGCACAAACGCTTGCCTATACCAATAACTCCCCGGACACGCTTACGAAGGTGTTCTACCACCTGTACTGGAACGCGTTCCAGCCGGGCAGCATGATGGATAACCGGAGCCGGGAGCTTGGGAAGATAGTCTACAGCACGGGGCGTCGCGGCGGCCAGGAGCGTGACTGGGACAGCCGGGTGAAGGACCGCATCCTGAACCTGAAGCCGGAGGAGATAGGCTATCAGCATGTGTTGTCGCTGACGATGAATGGGGTGGCGCAGAAGTTCAAGGAAGAGGAGACGATCCTGGAAGTGGAGTTGACGCGGCCGATCCTGCCGCATACGACAGTGATGTTCCAGATGAAGTTCGAGGCGCAGTGTCCATTACAGATACGCAGAAGCGGGAGGGATAATCCGATCACGGGGGTGCGGTACTCGATGAGCCAGTGGTATCCGAAGATGTGTGAATATGATTACGAGGGATGGCATCCGACGCCATATGTCGCGCGGGAATTTTATGGGGTGTGGGGAGATTTTGATGTGACGATCTCGATCGACAAGCGTTATATTTTGGGAGGCACGGGATATCTGGAGAATGCGGCTTCGGTGGGTTATGGTTATGAGGCACCGGGAACGAAGGTGGTCCGGCCTTCGGGTGACAGATTGAGCTGGCATTTTTCGGCGCCGAATGTCCATGATTTTATGTGGGCCGCGGACCCGGACTATAAGCATCTGGTCCGGCGGATCCCCGGCGGGCCGACGATCCATGTGTTGTATAAGAACGCGAGCGGCGAGGCCAAGAACGATAGCTCGTGGACGACGGTGGCGGACGCGGCGGTGTTGGTGTTACCGTATATCGAAAAGCATTTCGGGAAGTATCCCTACAAGCAATATTCGTTTGTGCATGGCGGTGACGGCGGGATGGAATACCCGATGAGTACGCTGCTGGCCGGGCCGGGGCTGGGAGGCGCTTTCCACGAGTGGATGCACAGCTGGTACCAGGGGATGCTGGGTACGAACGAAGGGATGTATCCGTGGATGGATGAAGGGTTTACGACCTATGCGGAGGGTGAGGTCAGCGCCTACTATTATGCTGAGATGCTGAAGAAGCATCCGGATGACAAGGGGCTGCAGGATGCGGTGGAGCGGAGGGAGCGGCTGCCGTTGCATCAGAGCGATTCCTACAGCTCGTATTTCGGACTGGTGAAGAGTGGGCTCGAGGAGCCGCTGACGACGCATGCGGATCATTTCAATACGAACTATGCTTATGGGATCGCGAGCTATTCGAAGGGTGCGATGTTTATCGATCAGCTCGGCTATATAGCAGGCGGGGCTGTGCGGGATGAGATCCTGCTGGAATATTACAAGGAGTGGCGGTTCAAGCATCCGAATGCGAGTGATTTTATGCGGCTGGCGGAGAAGGTGAGTGGGATGAAGCTGGACTGGTACCGGGAGTATTGGGTGAATACGACGAAGACGATCGATTATGCGATCGATAGTCTTTGGGAGGAGAATGGCAAGTCGAATATCCGGCTGAGGATGGTGGGGTATATGCCGATGCCGATAGACGTGGTGGTGACGTATAAGGACGGCACTAAGGAGATGGCTTATATCCCGCAGTATTTTATGTTTGGGGGGAAGCCGGTGGAAGACCCATCGATCCCGAGGACGGTATTCGAGCCGTGGAAGTGGACGAGTCCGACCTATACCTTTACGGTAAACAGGCGATTGTTGGAGATGAAGATCGTGGAGATCGATCCGACGCAGCGGATGGCGGATGTGGACCGGAAGAATAATAAGTTGGAATTGAATTGGTAAGAAGCCGGCGCCCAAGCGGCTCCGGATATAATGGAAAAGGGGCCGTCTACTTTTGGTCGTAGACGGCCCCTTTTTGCAAATTATTCTTTTCAATCAGGGGACAAGGTAAAATGACTAACGGATCTGACTGATGCGAGCCCGGAGCAAAGGTAGATGCCTACAGAGGGTAAAACAATACCACTTTGTGGTAGATTTAGCCGTAGAGGGTTATCGGCCGTAGAATTTGTTAATGGCTTCCACGCGGTTATTTACATGCAATTTTTCGTATATGTGATAGACGTGTTTGCGCACGGTTTCCTGGCTGATAAAGAGCCGGGCTGCGATCTCTTTGTACAGCATGCCCTGGGCGAGGAGTTGGAGGATCTCGTTCTCTCGGTTGGAGAGGATGCTGATGGTTTTTGGGGGGGCGCTGGCGCCGGTGTCGTTGGGGGCTTTGACCTGGAAGGCGTTGACGACCTTGCGGGCTATTTGTGAGCTCATGGGGGCGCCTCCTTCATGTAGCTCCCGAAGGGAGTCCAGGAGTTTGCCGGGGGCTGTTTTTTTGAGGATGTAGCCGTTGGCGCCTGCTTTCAGGGCTTCGAATATTTTTTCGTCCTCTTCATAGATGGTACACATCATGAAAAGTATTTCCGGGTGTTGCGGTTTCAGTTGTCGAACGCAATCGATGCCACTCTCTCCATCTCCTAAATTAATGTCCATGAGGACCACATTGGGTCTTGCCTCGGGAATCTTCTGCAGGGCTTCTTCTGCGTCCGCATAGGAGCCGGCCAATGTGTAGCCATCTGCCATCAGGATGATCTGTTCGAGGGCAGAGCGGATGTCTTTGTTGTCATCTACAATGCAAACAGATATTGTCATGGGGCAAAGGTCCGGTCCTTTGGGGAGATTTCAATACCACATTGTGGTAGTTTTCCATCCGGGGCGGGGCCTGAGGAGATTGGGGATATAGCGGCCAGGGGTTTACGGGTGTGGAGGGTGGTGGCGAAGTTCTGCTTGGGGTTTACGGGTACGGGTGGCTGCGGTGGAGGTTCGGGTAGGGTCAGAAGGGGACGTTGAGGACATATTTGTCGCGGAACTCGTTGAGTGGGAATATTTCATAGATCTCCATGATGCGGGGACGAGTGTTGCTTTCTGAGATCTCGGCCGAGAGGTCGCCGCCTTTGAGACAGATGAGGCCGGAGGGGTTTCCGGGTCTTGGTTTGCGGAGAAGGGGGCGGGACCAGTCGTGGAGTTCTTTGAGGGGGGCGACGGCGCGAGAGACGGCGAGATCGAATTTTTTGTTCTTTATGTCTTCTGCGCGGGTATGCTGGGTCGTGATATTGGTGAGACCGGTGGCTTCGCGGACGGCTTCGACGACCTTTAGTTTTTTGCCGATGCTGTCGACGAGGTGGAAGCGGGTCTCGGGGAAGAAGATGGCGAGGGGGATGCCGGGGAAGCCGCCGCCGGTGCCGATGTCGATGACCTCCATGCCGGGGGCAAGGGTGAAGGCGGCGGCGATGGCGAGAGAATGGAGGACATGCCGCTCATAAAGGCTGTCGATGTCCTTGCGGGAGATGACGTTAATTTTTGCATTCCATTCGTTGTAGCAATCGCCCAGGGCGGTCAGCTGTTGCAACTGCGCGGGGGTGAAGTCCGAGAAGTATTCGAGGACTATTTCCAGGCCTTTGGCTTTTTCCATAATGTGGAAGAGAAGATGATATAATAGCCGAGCATCCAGAGATCGAGCAGCCACCACCAGGGGAAGAGGTCTTCCTCGCCCAGCTTGCGCATGGCCTTGTTAAAGATGAAGCCCTGGGTGATGAGGCGGAGGCCAAACAGGATGAGGGTGATGCGCCAGTCGAAGAAAAGGCTGACGAAGAATAAGGGATAGAAGAGCAGGTGTGTGGACGAATAGAGGCCCAGCAGTAATTTGTGCAAGGGTTTGTAATACCGGGCGGTGGAATAGTGCCGGGCTTTCTGGCGATACCATTCGGAAAAGGTTTTCTTCGGCTCGGAGTGGGTAAAGGTATCGGGATCGATGACGATGGCGGTGTTTTCCTTTGTTGCGACCTTATTGATAAAGAGATCGTCGTCGCCACCGGGGACGTGGTTGATGGCGGAGAATCCTTTGTTGCGGAAGAAGACATCCTTTTTATACGAGAGGTTTCGCCCGACTCCCATATAGGGATAACCGGCGAGGGCGTAAGAGAGGTATTGGAGGGCGGTGTGGAAGGTATCGAAGCGGATGATCTTGTTGAGGAAGCCGGGGCTTTTTTTATACGGGCTATAGCCGAGGACGACCTCGACGCCATCCTGATAGGCGTCCTGCATTTTCTGGATCCAGAATTCGGTGGCGGGGATGCAGTCGGCGTCGGTGAGGAGGACGATCTCGTGCTGGGCCTCTTTGATGCCCATGCTGAGCGGGTATTTCTTACCGGGGATGCCGAGGGCCTCGTGTTCGAGATTTACGATATGGAGCCCTTTGAATGTCTTTTTGAATTCGTCGAGGAGATAGCGCGTTTCGTCCTGGCTGTTATGATTGACCACCATGATCTCGTGGGTGGTGGGATAGCGCTGGGCCAGGGCTCCGGGCAAGTGGGTGACGAGGCGGGCGGCTTCGTCGCGGGCGCAGATGATGACGGTGACGGGATGTTGTTGGGAGTGTTCTTTTGGCGGGGGGGAATAGAACGCCAGCTTTCTGAAGAACCAGCCATAGTAAAATAGTTGTACCAGGGTGATCAAACAAAAAACGATAAAAAACAGCTCGAGCCAGGGGAAACTCCAAAACGTTTTAGCCATAGGTGTTTATCTGTCGTTCGCCGGCGGGTGGACGGCGCAGGGGCGAAAGTACAAATTTTTAGGGATGACGAAACGGGGGGGATGATGTAAATTGCGGGCCGAAATATGGCAAGTTTGGAGTTTACATTGATTGCGGGGGCGCCGGGGTCGGCGGCCCGGGCGGGGAAGATTACCACCGACCACGGGGAGATTGCGACGCCTATTTTTATGCCCGTGGGCACGGTAGGCAGCGTAAAGGCGGTGAGCCAGCAGCAGTTGAAGGCGGATGTGCAGGCGCAGATCATACTGGGAAATACCTATCATCTTTACCTGCGTCCGGGGCTGGAGGTGCTCGAGAAGGCGGGTGGGCTGCACCGGTTCAACGGCTGGGACCGGCCGATCCTGACGGATAGCGGGGGGTACCAGGTGTTCTCGCTTTCGGGGACCCGGAAGATCCAGGAGGAGGGTGTCGTCTTCCAGTCGCATATCGACGGGAGCCGGCATTTGTTCAGTCCGGAGAAAGTAATGGATATTCAGCGGTCGATAGGCGGGGATATCATCATGGCTTTTGACGAGTGTGCGCCTTATCCGTGCGAGCGTGGCTATGCGGAGCGGAGCATGCATATGACGCACCGGTGGCTGGACCGGTGCTGGACGCATTTTCACAGTACGCCTGACAAATACGGCTATACGCAGAATCTTTTTCCGATAGTGCAGGGAAGTGTGGTGCCGGAGCTTAGGAAGGCATCCTGTGACTATATCGCGGGCAAGGGGGCGGTGGGGAATGCGATAGGCGGGCTCAGCGTGGGCGAACCAGAGCAGGAGATGTATGATATCACCCAAATGTGTTGCGAGTTGTTGCCGACGGACCGGCCGCGGTACCTGATGGGGGTGGGGACGCCCTGGAATATCCTGGAGTGCATCGACCGGGGTGTGGATATGTTCGATTGTGTGCTGCCGACGCGCAACGGACGGAATGCGATGCTTTTTACTTCGAAGGGGGTGATCAATATCGACAATAAGAAATGGGAAATGGATTTCTCGCCGATAGACGACGCGATAGGATGTGCATTCAGTGCATATTATTCCAAAGCCTATCTACGGCACCTTGTGAAGGCCAAGGAGATCCTTGGGCTTACGATCGCGAGCGTCCATAATCTTGCGTTTTATCTGTGGCTGGTGGGTGAGGCGAGGAAGCATATCCTGACCGGGGATTTTGTTTCGTGGAAGCGGGAGCAGGTGGAGGTGCTGAAGACGAGGCTGTAAAGGGGGGCCTGGTTGCGGCAGCCGCGGCCGGGCGTGGGGCGGTTTGTGCGGAAGAGGTCGGAGAAGGGTGAATGGTTGCGGCGGAAGACGTTGGCGAGGGGGAGAGGATATCGTCGATATAGACGATGCGGGTGTGGCTGGTCTTTAGGAGTGATCGTTTGTTGAGCTTCAGCCGGGCCAGGGCTCTGAGCTGGCGATAGAAGATACGGGGAATGTAGAGGATCATCCTTGTGAGTGACCGGTGGGTGATGTCCTTTGTTACGATGAGGAGGAACGAAAGGGTAAAAGCGGCGAGGCCTGCCAGCCAGGCAAAGCTCAGCCGGGGATCGATGAACCAGTCGGTGATCATCATGAAGCAGGAGAGGGTGAGCAGGATAAAATAGGGCGGGCGAACGAGGTTGTATGCGAAATAAATAAGATTCCCATCCCGCCTGCGGAGTCCGGTCCACAATAAGTCGAATGCATTCCCCAGGAATTTGAAATGGGCGGCGATCCAGCGAATGCGCTGGCGCTCGAAATTCTGACCGTCGCCTACCTTTTCATCATAGAATACGGCGTCCCTTGCGTAGGCAATGCGACGGATATTTTTAACAATTCCCAATTGGAGTTGCTTGTCGAACCCACCGGTTTTGCTTCGCTCATCGTATTCAATCGTTCGGTATAGGTGTTTATGAACGGAGATGCCGCTTCCGGAGATGTTCGAGGAGAGGCCGAGGAGGGAGCGCATGTCTCGTTCGATGAAGTTACTGAGGGAGGCGCCCATGGAGTCGATCTGTTCGTATGCGGCCTGGCTGTTCTTTGACCGCATTCGGCCACAGACGGCGCTGCAGCCGCTGTTGTAAAAGGCGTTGAGGGTGTGAAGAAAATCAGGATGGACAAGATTGTCGGGGTCGAAGATCACCAGGACCTCGTCCTGATCAGTGAGATGTTGCAACCCATAGTTCAGCGAGGCCATCTGGTCGTTGAGGGCGGTGGGCGGTTTGAGAAGATGGATGCGGGTATCGCGGAAGTGGAGGTGCCGGATGTCGCAGTCGTCGGCGACGACATAAACGTTAAAGCGTCTATGGGTCTGCTTCAGGAGCGAATCGATGATCGGGGGGATGAGATCGGTCTCCCGATGGGCGGTGATGACGATCCCGAACTGATACTGCTTGCGGATGGCCCGGAAAGGGGTAGGCCGTGGCCTGAGGCCGAGAAGCCGGGTTCCTGCATAGATGAGCAGGAGAATAAAGGGATGGAACAGGAAGGAGACGAGGAACAGCTGAGCCGCCAGGTACAGATACCACAAAATAATCCAAGGGTGTTGCATTGGATGCGATTTAAAAAGTGTTGGTTAAATCGTTAGACAGGCCGAAGGAAATGGATAATCGAGTGGATGGCGCAATCGGGAGGACGGGGGGTGGGGGAGTTTTGGTTGGGAGTTTGGGTTGGGAGTTTGGGTTGGGGAAGAAATGGGTAGGGGCAGATCGGTCTGGGGAAGAAGTGAGCCGGACAGTTTGGGCCGGGGGACTATTTTTAACAGCAATTTCTATACCCCCGGGGGGTAAGGTGGCGTTAATAGGCCGGGAAATGGGGAAGATGAAGTAAATTGCGGCCGCCATGTGGCCCGCGGGCCAAACCAGCGAGCCGGAGGTTCGCCGGCCGAAGGCCAGACCAAAAGATGGCTTTGGGCCGGAGGGTATATTGCGAATGCACCCGGAGGCGCAAAATTATGATCAAGCTGCTCGACCGATATATATTAAAGAAGTTTCTCGGAACCTTCCTTTTCACGATGCTCGTGATCACGTCCATTGCGGTGGTGATCGATACGAGTGAGAAAGCGGATGATTTCGTGCGGAGCGGGCTGAATGCCCGGCAGCTGATCATGCTTTATTATATCGGGTTCATCCCGTTCATCATGTCGATGATCTATCCGCTGATGGTGTTTATCGCCGTGATCTATTTCAGCAGTAAGATGGCGGGCAAGTCGGAGATCATTGCGATCCTTGCGGGCGGGGTTCGGTTCAACCGGATGTTGCGCCCGTATCTGATAGGGGCTGTCTTTCTTTCGCTCATCTTCTGGCTGGCCAGCCAGTATTGGATACCGAAGGCCAATGAGATACGTACGGACTTTCAGGCGGTGTATGTGGACCGGAACAGCAGCTATAACGGCGATCCTTATAAAAACAACAATTTCTACCTGCGGGTGGACCCGGTGACCTTTGTGGGATTCCGCTACTATGATACGGCGAACAAGGTGGCGACCAATTTCTTTATGCAGAAGCTGAAGGGAAATAAGGTCTATTACAATGTGCGGGCGGAGTCGGTGCGATGGGATGCGGGCAGTAAGGACTGGAAGCTCTCGACGGTGGTGGAGCGGACGATCGACGGGATCCATGAGACGCTGAAGCGGGAGGACACGCTGCATGTCAATCTGAATGTACAGCCGAAGGAGCTTCGGCGGGACGATTATCTGAAGGACAAGCTGACGACGCCGGAGTTGCATCAGTTCATCCATATGGAGGAAGTGCGGGGTTCGGAAGGGTTGAATACCTTCAAAGTGGAGCTTTATCACCGGGATGCGACGCCTTTTTCGGTGATCATCATGGCTATCATCGGGGCGATCATCGCGAGCCGGAAGATCAGGGGAGGAAGCGGCTTGCATCTGGCGGTAGGGATCGTGCTGGCGGCCATTTTTGTGGTGATGGACAAGTTTGCGGTGACGTTCTCTACGAAGGGGGAGCTTCCGCCGATGCTGGCCGCCTGGTTGCCGAATATCATCTTTAGCGGGGTAGCGTGTATATTTTATGTGAAAACGCCGAAATAGGACGGCGGGGAGGCCGCGAGGGGGGAAGTTCCGGCCGGATGGGGGTGGATAGTCACGAACGTTCGTTAGTTTTCGTTAATTGGAATTTAATTATTTAATGGCAACGGATCATTTGTTCCCCCGCGTTTTGTACAGTAACTTTAGCGCTTAGATGGGCAGTGGTCCATCTTCCTTTCCGAAAAACTAAATCACAGGGCTACAACTAATTCATATGGCTACAACTAAGGAACGGTTCAAGGTCAAGGCGGATGCTTTGTCGGCCGAGATAAAGGAGATCATCAAGGAGCATGGCAATAAGAAGATAGGAGAAGTTACGCTGTCCCAGGTGTACCAGGGGATGCGGGGGATTACGGGTCTTGTGACGGAGACCTCTTTGCTGGATGCGCAGGAAGGCATCCGGTTCCGTGGTTTTTCGATCCCGGAGTTGCAGCAGCGGCTGCCGAAGGCCAATGGGGGAACTGAGCCCCTGCCTGAAGGATTGTTCCACCTGATGTTGTTGGGTGAATTACCAACTGAAGACGATGTCCACGATATTACAGCCAACTGGCAGCGGCGTAGTCATGTGCCGAATCATGTGTTTGCGGCGATCGAGGCGTTGCCGAAGGATTCGCATCCGATGACGCAGTTCGTGGTTGCGATCATGGCGTTGCAGACGGAGAGCAAGTTTGCCGAGCGGTATGCGGATGGGATGGCGAAGAAGGATTACTGGGAGGCCGTGTTCGACGACTCGATGGACCTGATCGCGCGGCTGCCGCGGGTGGCTGCCTATATCTACCGGCGAAAATATAAAAATGAGGATCATATTCATCCGGACGGTCTGTTGGACTGGGCGGGGAACTTCGCGCATATGCTGGGCTACGAGGACGAGACGTTCCGGGAGCTGATGCGGCTGTATATGACGATCCATGCGGATCATGAGGGCGGTAATGTCAGTGCGCATACGACGCACCTGGTGGGATCGGCGCTGAGTGATCCGTACCTGAGCTTTGCGGCGGGAATGAACGGGCTTGCGGGTCCGTTGCATGGGCTGGCGAATCAGGAGGTGATCAAATGGATCCTGGAGATGCGGGAGGAGTTGAAGGTGGAGCGGCCGTCGAAGGAGCAGATCGCGGAGTATGTGCAGAAGACGCTGAATGAAGGGAAGGTGGTGCCGGGTTATGGGCATGCGGTGTTGCGGAAGACGGATCCGCGTTTTGCGGCGCAGATGGAGTTTGGGAAGAAGCATATTCCCGACGATGCGCTGGTGCAGACGGTGTGGACGATCTATGAGACCGTGCCGCCTATTTTGCAGTCGCTGGGTAAGATCAAGAATCCATGGCCGAATGTGGATGCGCATAGCGGGGCGCTGCTGGTGCATTATGGCCTTGTGGAATATGAATTCTATACGGTATTGTTTGGGGTGAGCCGCGCGCTTGGGGTTCTGGCGAGCCTTTGCTGGGACCGGGCGTTGGGATTCCCGCTGGAGCGGCCGAAGTCGGTGACGACGGAGAGTGTGAAGGATTGGTTGAAGGGAGAGGGGGAGATCTGGGGGGATTAACCGAAGGATTCCGAAAAAAGTTGAAAGGGTTGGCTTAAGAGGCCAACCCTTTTTTTATGTCTTCGAGAATGTCGTCGCGGTGTTCGAGGCCGACGGAGATGCGGATGAGGCCGGGGGAGATGCCGACGGCGGCGCGTTCTTCGGGGGTGAGTTTCGCGTGGGTGGTGCTGGCGGGGTGAGAGGCGATGCTTCGGGTGTCGCCGAGGTTGGCGGTGAGGGAGAGCATACTGAGGCTGTCGAGGAATTTGCGGCCGGCTTCGAGGCCGCCTTTGAGTTCGAAGCAGACGATACCGCCGCCGTTCTTCATTTGTTTTTTGGCAATGGCGTAATGAGGATGGCTGGGCAGCAGGGGATAGCGGAGGCTGGCGATCGCGGGATGGCTTTCGAGGGCCTGTGCGATATATAGGGCGTTGGAGGAATGGCGTTCCATCCGGACGTCGAGGGTTTCCAGGCTCCGGCTGAGGACCCAGGCGTTGAAGGGGGAGAGCGAGGGGCCGGTGCTGCGGCAGAAGAGATAGACCTCTTTTATCAGCTCTTTTCTTCCCAGGACGGCGCCGCCGAGGACGCGGCCCTGGCCGTCGATCCATTTGGTGGCGGAGTGAACGACCAGGTCAGCGCCAAAGTCGATGGGGGTCTGGCCGATGGGGGTTGCAAAGCAATTGTCGACGTTGAAGAGGAGGTTGTGTTTTTTGGCGATGGCGCCGGCGGCGGCGAGGTCGACGATGTCGAGGCCCGGATTGGTGGGGGTCTCGAGGAAGATCATTTTTGTGTTGGGCCGGATGGCGGCTTCCCATGTCGAGGGATCGGTGTTGACATAGGTGTATTCGATGCCGTATTTCGGGAGGTATTTTGTGATGATGGTATGGGTGCTGCCGAAAATGGCGTTGCAAACGAGGAGGTGGTCGCCTTTTTTGAGAAAAGTGAGGAAGGTGGCGACGATGGAGCTCATACCGGAGGCGGTGGCAAAGCCTGTCTCGGCGCCTTCGAGGGCAGCCAGTCTGTCGATGAATTCCTGTACGGAGGGGTTGCTGAAGCGGCTGTAGATATTACCTTCTTTTTCATCGGCGAAGACGGCGCGCATTTCTTCGGCATCCTCGTAGCAGAAGCTGCTGGTGAGGAAGAGGGGGGTGGAGTGTTCTTTTTCCGGCGTTTGGTCGGCGCGGATACGGATGGCTTTTGTTATGCGGTGGGACATGTTTTGTTGCGGTTGAATATTGAAGAAAGGTTTTGGCGGATCCGGGTATGGTTCGATGATGCGGCGGGTGGCCGGGGCCATCAGGCGCAGCGGTAGACGGCTTGGCCGTTGACGGTGAGTTGCCAGGTGATGACGGCACGGGCTTCGCGGAGGGTGGCGGCTACCGAGCAGTATTTGTCCATGGACAGCATGCAGGCCTTTTTTGCCTTATCGGGGTCAATGTCGCCCATTAGGACAAAATGGATATCGACCTTTTCCCAGAGGGTGGGTTCTTTTCCTTTTTCGCGTTCGCCATCGATGGTCATGTGGAAGGCTTCGACGGTCTGACGTTGTTTGTTGAGGATGGAGACGATGTCGATGCCGCTGCAACCGCCGAGGCCCATGAGGAGCATTTGCATGGGGCGGACTCCAAAGTTGGCCCCGCCTGACTCGGGGCTGCTATCCAGGCGTACGATGTGTCCCGAGGCGTCTTTTGCTTCGAAGCCAAAGTCCCCGCTTACCCGGTCCAGCTCGATTCGGATCATAAATAGAAGATTTTTGCAAATTTACGGGGTGTGAGCTTATTTTGCATGCTAAATAGGGCGGAGCCCAATTCGTTCCTGAAGGGAACAGAAATTATGATGAATTATCTAAGGTCCAGTCTTCCTTTTGTTTTGGAGTCGGGTGGGGTCCTGCCGGGGATTACGATCGCCTATCATACGTATGGCCGGATGAATGCGGATGGGAGCAATGTGGTATGGGTTTGTCATGCGCTGACGGCGAATTCGGATGTTGCGCGGTGGTGGCCGGGGGTTGTGGGGCCGGAGGGGGCGGTGCGGCCGGAGGAGTACTTTATCGTGTGTGCGAATATTTTAGGCTCTTGTTATGGGAGTACGGGCCCGGTGGGGGCAGGTCCGGGCGTTGGAGAGCATGGGGTGGGGCGTCAGGCCGATGATGGAGGTGGTGATGCCGGTGAGGCTCGTGATGGGGTTGTTGGTGAGGGGAAGGCGCGCGATGGAGGTGTTGGCGAGAGGGGTCGTGATGCCGGGAGTGGAGCGGATGCGGGAGAGATGCCAGTGGGCGGGGCGGAGCTGGGGCTGGGTGCGGAGCCGATGTATAGCGACTTTCCGATGATCACGATCCGGGACATGGTGCGGGCGCATATCCTGTTGCGGAAGCATCTTGGGATCAACAGGATCCACTTGCTGATGGGGGGAAGTATGGGGGGATACCAGGCCCTGGAATGGGTGGTGATGGAGCCTGAGCTGGTCGACCGGCTATTTCTTATCGCGACCTCGGCGACGGAGAGCGCGTGGGGGATCGCGGTGCATACGGCGCAGCGGTTGGCGATCGAGGCGGATGGCAGCTGGCGGGAGGCGTCGCCGGGTGCGGGGCAGAAGGGGTTGAAGGCGGCGCGGGCGATCGGCATCCTGACCTATCGCAATTATGGCATTATGGTGCAGAAGCAGACGGATCCGGACGCGGAGAAGCTGGATGGATTCCGCGCTTCTTCCTATATAGAATACCAGGGGAAGAAGCTGGTGGAGCGGTTTAATGCGTACTGCTATTGGTTGTTGACGAAGGCGATGGACAGTCACAATATTGCGCGGGGCCGGGGCGCGGGAGGAGAGGGGACGACTGGGGACCGCGACGCGGCTGTGGAGGCGGTGTTGCGGGGGATCCGGCAGAAGACCCTGATCATCGGGGTGACCAGCGATATTTTATGTCCATTCGAGGAGCAGCAGCATATGGCGGCGCATCTGCCGGATGTGCGGCTGATCGAAATAGATTCGGCTTATGGCCATGACGGTTTCATGGTGGAAGGAAATAAAATAGCCAGTCACTTGCGTGACTGGCTGACGGACTCCCGTTAATGTTTTTGTTTAGCCGCCGACGAGCTTCAGCTTACCCTGATAGTAATCCAATACTTTTGTCCGGTAGATGAAGATATATCTGGAGAGGGCGAGATTTACCTCGGCCTGGTCGCTGCGGATCTTTGCCTGGAGATAGACATCGGATGTGACGACGCCCTCGGTGAAGCGGATGTTCGTGATGCGGAAGGATTCTTCGAACGCTTTCGCCTGATCCATATAGAATTTATAGCTCTTGTATGCCAGGATCATGTTCTGGTACTGGGTTTCGACGTTCTGCTGAAGCTGATTGCGGATGTTGGCATTGTTCAATTGTGCCTGTTCGACATTCAGTTTTGCATTGCGCACGTTGTTGCGTACCTGGAATCCGTTGAGGATGGGGATGCTGACGCTGATGCCGATGTTCTCCCCCCGGTTGTTCTTGAACTGGTCCCACCATTTTGGATAGGTGTAAGAGCCGGCGGTGTAGCCATATTGATAGATGGGTTGGTTGCCTGCCGCGTCGACGGAAAGCGAGCCAGACTTCACATAGCCGCTATCGGTAGGATGAAAAGTGCCGGATGGAACATTCGTCCAGTTGGTGCCGACGCTTGCATTGAGCGAGATGGTGGGATAATAGGCGCCGCGGGCCTGGGCGAGGGCGCGTTGGTACTGGAGCACTTTCAGCTGGGTGGACTGAACGGCGGGGATGAAGGAAAGCGCCTTGCGAAAGATGCTGTCAGAACCGGAGTTGTATTCGGCGACATCGGTCGCCGTGATGGTGTTCTGGTAATCGACATCCCGGTTGTAGGGGATGTTCATGAGGGCGAAGAGGGAGACCTTGGAGTTTTCCAGGGCGTTGACATTGGCAGCGATATTGACCTGGTCGCCGGCGTAAGCACCTTGCAGATCGGTAAGGCCGGAAAGGGGATTCAGGTTTCCCGCCGCGGCCTGGATCTTTACTCTTTCGAGCTGGGCGCTGTCGGAGCGGGACTGCTCGATGGCGAGGGTGAGCTGGTCGCGATTGCTCAGGACGGTGAGATAGGCCAGCAATACGTTCAAGGCGATATTATCCTTTTGCCATTGCAGGTCCATTTTGCTTGCGTCATAGGCATAACGGGCTGCTTTACGGCCATTCTGGAGCTGTAGTCCGCGGAATAGTGTCAGGCCGGAGCTTAGAGAGGCGTTACCCTGTTCGTACTGGACGTTCACATATTGGTTGTTCGAGGTGCTGATGCTTCGGCCGAAGTTCAGCGACTGGCCGCCATTGGCGTTGAGCGTGGGCAGCATATATTCCCAGGACTGGTCGTACTGGATCTTATAGCCCTGGGAATTGAGATTCGCGTTGTTGACGGACAGGTTGTTCTTCATGGCGATGTCGATGGCCTGCTGCAGGGTAAGGGTGCCACTTACCTGGTCGTTACCAGGGATGGACTTGTCTGCGTATTGAGCCTCGAGCGTGCCGGTGCATAGGGCGAAGGACAAGAGGAGGAGCGATAGAGATAGATAGCGCATAATTATATTATGTTGTTGTGCTTGTCGGGTCTTAGTTCGAGTTATCGATGCGACCGTCGAGCAAGTTGATGATCCGGGAACCGTAGGCGGCGTTCTTCTCCGAGTGGGTTACCTGGATGATGGTGACGCCTTCGTTGTTGAGCTGTTTGAACAATTCCATGATCTCTTCGCCCTGGCGGGAATTGAGGTTACCGGTGGGTTCGTCGGCCAGCAGCAGTTTTGGTTTGCCGATGAGGGCGCGAGCGATGCCGACGAGCTGTTGCTGACCGCCGGAGAGCTGGGTGGGGAAGAGGTCTTTTTTACCGACGATCTGAAATCTGTCCAGGATATCGGCTACCATGGCCTGTCTTTCGGAGCCTTTTATATTCTGATAGATGAGCGGGGTTTCGATGTTCTCGTAAACCGTAAGCTCGTCGATAAGATGGTAGGCCTGGAAGACAAAACCAATGTATTGTTTATACAGCTGAGAACGTTGCTTTTCTTTCAGGGAGTGGACGCCCTGGCCGAGGAAGAAGTATTCGCCTTCGGAGGAATCGTCGAGCATCCCGATAATGTTGAGTAAGCTGGATTTACCGGAACCGGAGGGCCCCATGATGGAGACGAATTCCCCTTCTTTTATCTCAAGGTTGATGTCCTTCAAAATAAAATTGGGCTTTCCGCCGACATTTACCCATTTCGAGATACGCTTAAGATCGATCATAGTTTCTTCTAATTAGAGATTTGTACTTGGGTTTACTATACTTGCAACCGTGTGCCGGTTTACAACGCTTTGAAAATCATTTATTTGTGTTGGTGTTGCCCTTTTCTTAGTCCGCTTTCGATACAAGAAGTGTACGGTTTTGATACAGTTCGCGTACGGGATGGGGTGAGCCTATTCCGATCGTAAGTTCTTTACGGGGGAAGCCGACAGGGTGCGGAGGGTGAGTCCGCCGATGACGGTGAAGGCGATGGCCAGAATGAGGGCTTCGGTGAGCAGGAAGGTTCCTGCGGTGACGGTAACGCGATAGGCGAAATTATCGAGCCAGCGGTGGATGAGCCACCAGCTCAGCGGCAAGGCGATGAGGGAAGCGAGGAGGGCGAGCCGGATGAAATGCCCGGATACGAGGCGGAGGATGTGGAGTTTCCCTGCGCCGAGGATCTTGCGGATGCCGATCTCTTTTGTCCGGCGTTCGATCGTGAAGAGGGTCAGACCGATGAGACCGAGGGTGGCAAGAAGGATGGCGAGGACGGTGAAGAAGGTGATGGCCTGGCCGAGGAGTTTTTCTTTTGCGGCGAGGCGGCCGAAGTTATCGTCGAGGAAGCTGACGTCGAGGTTCTCGCCGGCGAGTACGGTTTCTCCCTGTTGTTTCAACCAGTCGAGGAATGCGGCGGGATGGGCAGTGGAGACGTGGATGGCAAGGGTGGTATTCCCTTTTGGCGCGAATCGCAGAACGGCGGGAGCGATCTTTTCATGGAGGGAGGTATAGTTAAAGTCCTTTACCACCCCGATGACACGCTGGCTCCCGTTGAGGAGTTTGCCAACGGGATCGAACAAACCCAGGACGGCGACGGCGGATTCGTTGAGGATGAGGGCATTTGTATCGGAGAGGAGATTTTTATTGAAGTCGCGGCCGTCGAGGAGATGGAGGCCGAGGGTGCTGATGTATTTCTCGTCGACGGGGAAGGCTTCGAGGAGCACATCTTTCCGGCTGTCGGGGCTGCGATAGCTGCCTTTTTCGAGGGTGTTCCCGGCGGGGACTCGACCGCAGAGGCTGGTTCCCCTGACCTGGGCTTGTTGGTCTACAAGCGTCCGGAGCGTCTGGAACTTACGGGTAACCTCAATGCTGTTGAGGCTGCCGGGATCCTGCAGGAGGACGACGCCATCGGTGCGCATGCCTTTGTCCTTTGCATTCATGTACCGGAGCTGGCTATAGACGACGAGTGAGACGAAGAGCAGGCCGATAGCGATGATGAATTGCAAGGTCACGAGGCTATTGCGGAGGAGGGGCGTATTTTTTCCCGAGCCGGAGGTCGAGCGAACGGTGAGGCCTGGCCGAATTCCGGTGAGGTAGATGGCAGGATAGATGCCGGCGAGGAGGCCGACGGCCACGGAGAAGCCGATCAGCCAGAGATAATTTGCGGACAGGAAGGGAATCGGCCCGGTAAGGGCGGAGCCGGTGGAATATTGATAGATGAAGAGGATGACCTGGATGAGGCCGCAGGACAGGATCATGGCGAGTGAACTGAAGAGCAGGGATTCCTTTAACAGCTGGGTGATGAGGTCGATCCTTGGGGCGCCGAAGGTCTTTTTGAGGCCGATCTCTTTTGTGCGGATGGAAGAGCGGGCGGTGACGAGATTTATATAGTTGATGATGGCGAGCAGGATGAGGAGGATGCTGATGGCGCTGAGGAGTTGCACCTGGGTGAGGTTGCCGCTGGTGCCGATGTCGAATTTAAGGGTAGAGTGAAAGTAGATATCGGTGAGGCGTTGTGTGTAGAAGAAGACGGAGGTGCCCTGGGTTTTCCATTTTGTGTAAGGGTCCGCGGAGCCGCTGGCGGGGTAGACGACCTTTTCGCGGACGCGTTCGAGCCAGGTGTCGAGCCCGGCGAGGGAGCCCTGGGGTTTTAGCAGAACGTAGTTATAGGTGGAAACCATCATCCAGGGAGACAATGAACCGGCTTCCGCGGGTTTTTCGACCCGGGGAATGAGGATCTGGGGATCGAGATGTGATTTTGCGAAGCTTTCCTTTAGTACGGCTACGATGGTGTATGGCTTAAGGTCTTTTCCGACATAGATGATCTGGCCGACGGCTTGTTTGGCGCCGAAGAGTTTATGCGCCTGGGTGGCGGAGAGAATGGCCTCATTGGGCCCGAGTCCTTTTTGGGGGATGTTGCCGGCGGCGGTTTCGTAATTGAAGATATGGAAGAAGGAAGAGTCGACCTGGTATTGGCTGATCCCGGTGAATGCGCGGTCGTCGCGGCTGGTGCGAACGGCATCTTCGCTGGTGCCGATGGAGGTGAAGTCTTCGACGTCCTTGCAGGAGTTGAGGGCGAGGTCACGGAGCATGGGTTGGCTGAAGGCGAAGGGGCCGAGTTGGAAGAAGTCGGTGCCGATGCGGGCGATGCGGTCCGCGTGTGGGAAGTGGCGGTCGGTGCTGAGTTCGCGTTGGGTATATACGAGGAGGATAAAGGATGCGGCGATGCCGATGGCGAGTCCGCCCATGTTGATGAGGGAGAAGACGGGGTATTTGCGGAGTTGGCGGAGGGCCGGTTTTAAGATAGTGATCATGCTTTAAAGCTAAGGTTTTTTAGTCTGTTCTGAGGGATTTTGCGGGGTTTGCGGTGGCGGCTTTCAGGGATTGGGAGGCGACGGTGAGGACGGCGATGAGGAGGGCGAGGGCGCCGCCGGCGAGGAAGAAGATCGCGCTCAGGGGTATATGATAGGCGAAGTTTTCCAGCCAGTTGTGCATGGCCCAGGCGGAGATGGGGGTGGCGATGAGGATGGAGAGGCCCACGAGGCGGACGAAGTCGCGGGAGAGGAGGGCGATGATATTGGGGACGGTGGCGCCGAGTACTTTACGGATGCCGATCTCTTTTATGCGATGTTGGGCGGTGAAGGCGGCGAGAGCAAAGAGGCCGAGGCAGGAGATGAGGATGGCGATGACGGAAAAGACTAGGATCAGGGTAGAGACTTTTTGATCGGCTTTGTAAAGGGCATCGAACTGGTCGTCGAGGAAGGCGTAGTCGAAGTGTTTGGAGTTGTCGAAGCGTTTTACGAGGGCGCGGACGGCGGCGAGGACCTGGGTGGCTTTGCCGGGTTCGGTGCGGATGAAGAAACGGGCGCTCCATTTTGTGTTGCCGACGATGGCCAGGGGGTTGATCTTTTCGTGGAGGCTGGCGAAGTGAAAGTCCTTTACGATGCCGACGATCCGGCCGGTGTCTTCCTGAAAGATGAAGCGTTGGCCGAGGACGGGTTGGTGGAGATTCAAGGTTTTGACGGCGGTCTCGTTGAGAACGAAATTGTTCTTGTCAGCGCCCTGCGGGTCGCCGAGCCAACGGCCCTGCACCAGTTGGAGCTGCATGACCTTCTGGTAGTCCTGGTCGGCGTAGAAGTGGTAGATCGTGGGGCGGAAGGAGGTGTCGCGACCTTCCCATTCGATGCCGCCGGAGGAGGCGCCGCTGACCCCGATGATCGAGGAGTTGGAGACGGTGACGCCGGTGACGCCAGTTTGCTGCTCCAATTCATGTTTGACGACTGCTCTCATGGTGTTCCGTTCCTCCCCGCTCCTGGACCAAATGAAGGGCATGAGGACCGAGAGTACCTGGCTTCGGTTGTAGCCGGGGTCGGTGTGTTGAATATAGTAGAGCTGGCGTTGGATGACGAGGGTGCCGACGATCAGGATAATGGAGAAGGTGAATTGCAGGACGACGAGACCTTTGCGGAGGAAGATGTCTTTGAACTTTAGCATGGCACCGCCGCGAAGGGTATTGAGGGGTTTGAAGCCGGAGAGGAGGAGGGCGGGATAGATGCCGTTGAGGGCGGTAGCGGCCAGGAGGGTGATGCCAATGATCTGCCAGGTCTGAGGGTTGGCGAAGGGATTTGCGAAGGATTTATCGGTGAGGTTGCGGAAGGCGGGTAGAGCGAGTTCGACGAGGGCGATGGTGATGAGCAGAGAGATGATGCTGATGATGAACGATTCCGTGATGAATTGAAGGAAGAGGCTTTGTTTCCGGGCGCCGATGATCTTGCGGATGCCTACTTCTTTTGCGCGCAGGCTGGCTCTTGCGGTGGTGAGGTTGACATAGTTGATGCACGCGATGACGAGGAGGAAGATACCGAGGATGGTAAAGATCGTGACGGTGCTTCGGCTGCCGGTGGCGAGCGGGGTACCGAAACTGAGGTTCGTTTCGAAGTGGAGATCCCTGAGACGGGTGAGGGAAAGAGTGGTGGTCTTTGCTTCGGGGTCGTCCTTGGCCTTGTCGCGGAGGATGCGGGTCAGGGTTGTGCCGGTGTGTTCCGGGCGGGCGCCAGGGCGAAGACGCATAAAGACCTGGAAATTGTAATTGCCCCAGCCGAGGTTGTCTTTCCGGTAGCTGGGATTGGACAGGGCGGCATCGACGGGCAGGAGGAAGTCGAACTGGAAGCTGCTGTTGGTGGGGAGGTCCGTTATGACGGCGGCCACTTTGTAGTCGACAGTGTCGATGCGGAGGGTGCGGCCGACAGGGTCTTTATCGCCGAAGTATTGTTTTGCTTTTATCCGGGTGAGGATGAGGCTGTAGGGATGGCTGAAGAATTCGCGTGGGGTGCCGGCGATGAAGTCATAATGAAAGACGTTGAACCAGGAGCTGTCGATGTAGGCACTGTGTAATTCCACGACGAATTCATCGCCCATACGGACGGTGGTGGTGGTGGGTTGGATGCACGTGACGGCGTCTGCTTCGGGGATGCCGGTGCGGGTGGCGGCTGCCAGGGGGAGTGGGGCGGTGGCCCAGGTCCATTTTGCGGAGCCGATATAGGTGGTGACGCGATGGATGCGGTCCGTGCCGGGGTGGTAGTTGTCGTAGGTGAGTTCGTTACCGACCCAGAGGAAGATGAGGATGGCGGCGGTCATGCCGGCGGCGAGGCCGGTGATATTGATGGCGTTGGTGGCGCGTTGTTTCCAGACATTGCGGAGGGCGGAGCGGAAGTGGCGGAGCATGGTGGCGTCGGTTTTTTGGTGATTGGTGGTTGGTGTGGGAAATTTAGGGTTTGTGAAGGGCGCTTATTCGGTTCTGAGATTTTTTACGGGGTTGGATCTGGCGGCTTTGAGAGATTGGGTGCTGACCGTGAGGATGGCGACGAGCAAGGCCAGGATGCCGCCGGTGACGAAGAATCCGGCGGTCAGGGGTATATGATAGGCGAAGTCCTCGAGCCACTTGTGCAGTGCCCAGGCGGCGATGGGGGTGGCGATCAGGATCGAGAGTCCGACGAGCCGGATGAAGTCACGCGAGAGGAGGAGGACGATCCCGGGGACGGTGGCGCCGAGGACCTTGCGGATACCGATCTCCCTTATGCGCTGCTGGGCAGTGAAGGCGGCGAGTGCAAAAAGGCCGAGGCAGGAAATAAGGACGGCGATGCCGGAAAAGGTGGTGATCAGCGTGGAGACCTTTTGATCGGCTTTGTAGAGACCGTCGAACTGGTCGTCGAGGAAGGTATAGTCGAATGGTTTCGAAGGAGTATATCGTTTTACGATGTCGCGGGCGGCGGCGAGGGCCTGGCTGGTCTTCCCGGGTTCGGTACGGATGAAGAAGGTGGCGCGTGATCGATCGTCGTTGTAAATGACGAGGGGTTGGATCTTATCATGAAGGCTGGCGAAGTGGAAATCCTTTACGATACCGATGAGGGTGCCGGTGTCCTGATGAAAGCGAAAGGTATGACCGAGGACGGGGGTGGTAATATTGAACGTTTTTAATGCGGTCTCATTTAAAATGAAATTGTGTTTATCCTGCGGGCTGCGGGAGTCGAACCAATGACCCTGCGCCATTTGCAGCTGCATGACCTTCTGATAGTCTTCGTCCGCGGTGAGTTGGAAGACGGTGGGACGGAAGGCGGTGTCGCGGCCCTCCCAGTCGAGGTTGCCGGCGCTGGAGCTGCGGATCTCGACGATCGACCCGCCCGCGACGGTTACGCCGGAGATGCCGGTATGGCCGAGCAATTCCTGTCTGATGGTCTGCGTGAGGGTTTGACGCTCCTGGCTGCTTCTCTGCCGGACGAAGGACATGTTCACGGAGAGGACCTGGCTACGGTTGTAGCCGGGATCGGTGTGCTGGATATAGTTGAGCTGCCGCTGGATGATGAGGGTGCCGACGATGAGGATGATCGAGAAGGTAAATTGCAGGACGACAAGGCCCTTGCGGAGGAAGGCGTCTTTGAATTTGAGGATGGTGGCGCCGCGCAGTACGTTGAGGGGGCGGAAAGAAGAGAGGAGCAGGGCGGGGTAGATGCCGTTGAGTGCGGTGGCGGCGAGCAGGGTGACGGCGATGATGCTCCAGGTTTGGGGATTGGTGAAGGGGGCGGGAAATTGTTTATCGGTGAGATTGCGGAATGCGGGGAAGACGAGGGTGACGGCGGCGAGGGTGATGAGCAGGGCGAGGATGCTGATCACGAGGGATTCGGTGATAAACTGAATAAAGAGGCTGGATTTGCCGGCGCCGATGATCTTGCGGATGCCTACTTCTTTGGCGCGGATGCTGGCGCGGGCGGTGGTGAGATTCACATAATTTATGCAGGCGATCACGAGCAGGAAGATGCCGAGGATGCTGAAGATGGTGACGGTACTGCGATTGGCGTGGATGATGGCGCCGTTGCCGGAGGTGAGCCCGGTCTCGAAGTGGAGATCTTTAAGGGGGAGGAGGGAGAGGTCGGTGCCGTGGGGGTTGTTGTGGATGGCGAGGTTGCCCCGGGCATAGAGGTCGGTGATGGCGGCGCCCGCGGCTTGGGGGCTGGCGCCGGGGCGCAGGCGCATATAGACCTGGCCGTTGAAGTTGCCCCAGTCGTTGGTGTACCGAAGCCGATCGGGATTGGACAGGAGGGCGTCGATGGGCATGAGGAGATCGAACTGGAAGCTGCTGTTGGAGGGCTGATCCTTTATGATGCCGGCTATTTTATAGTCGATGGTATCGAGGCGAAGGGTGCGGCCGATGGGGTCGGCGTCGCCAAAGTATTTTTTTGCTTTTGTGCGGCTGAGGATGAGGTTATAGGGGGAGCTGAAGAAGTTGCGGGGGTTGCCGGCGATGAAGTCATAGTGGAAGATGGTGAACCAGGCGCTGTCGACATAGGCGGCATTCTTTTCGGGGAAGAATTCGCCGGCGATGTTGACGTTGGTTAAATTCCAGGGTTCGAGGAAGGTGACGGCTTCGACCTGGGGCAGGCTGGTGCGGGCTGCCGCGACGAGGGGATAGGGGGCGGTTTCCCAGGTCCATTTTACGGTTCCGAGATGGGAGGTGACGCGATGGATCCGCTCCGAGCCGGGGTGGTAGTTGTCGTAGGTGAGCTCATTGGTGACCCAGAGGAAAATGAGGATGGCGGCGGTCATGCCGGCGGCGAGGCCGGTAATGTTGATGGCGTTGGTGGCGCGGTTTTTCCAACAATTACGGAGGGCCGTGCGGAGATGGTTGAGCATGTGGGTTGGTTGTATGGTTATTCAGCTCGGAGTGATTTTACGGGGTTGGCGTTGGCGGCTCGGAGGGTCTGGGTGGTGATCGTGAGCAGGGCGACGACGAGGATGAGGATGGCGGGACCGATGAAGAGCCAGGGTGTCAGGGAGATACGGAAGGCATAGTTGTCGAGCCATTTCTCGAGTACGAACCAGGTGAGGGGGGTGGCGATGAGGAAGGATAGGAGGATGGGGCGCATAAAATCTTTTGTGAGGAGAGTGAGGATATTGCCCACACCGGCACCGGAGATCTTCCGGATGCCGATCTCTTTTGTGCGTTGGTTCGTGACGAAGGAGGCGAGGCCGAGGAGACCCAGACAGGAGACGAAGATGGCGAGGCCGGCGAAGAGGCTGAAGGTCTGACCGAACTGCTGGTCGCTTTTATATTGCTGGGCGTAGCGGTCTTCGAGGTAGAAGTATTCGAAGGGGTTGCCGGGGAAGAAGGATCTGAAGCGGACTTTTACGTCTGCGATGATCTTATCGTAGTTGTCGGGGGTACCCGTGAGTTTTAGCGAGTAATAGGTGTTGGCGTCGGGGATGAGGCGGAAAATATGGGCGTCGTAGGCTTCGCGGAGGGATTCCTGGTGATGGTTGGAGACGATGCCGACGATGGTGTATTGTTTTCCCCAGAAATCGATGCGTTTGTTAAGCACGTCTTCGGGTTTTTGGAAGCCCATGTTCTTTACTGCGGCCTCATTGAAGAGGACGGCACCGGTATCGGAGCGGAAATCGCGGGAGAAGTTGCGGCCGGCGAGGAGTTTCATGTCGAAGGCTGTGACGAAATCGTAGTCGATGCCGATGACCCGGTATTGGCGGGCTTTTGTCTGATCGGCGCCCACTTCTTTGATGCCGCCGGCGTTCCAGTCTACTTTGCGGCCGGGGACCTCTGTCGAGGAACTGATATAATGAACGCCGGGGATGCGGAGGATCTCGTCGCGGAAGCCAGTGAGTTTATTGTCATAGGTGGAGTCGAGTACGCGGGGGCCTTTGAGTACGAGGGTGCGGTCGATCTTTACGCCGAGGTCCTGTTTCTGCATGAAGTGGAGCTGGCGATATACGGTGAACGTACCGACCATGAGAAGGACGGAAGCGGCGAACTGGCCGATGACGAGGGCCTGGCGAAGGAAGGAGCCGTGGCTGGAGGTGGTGAGTTTGCCTTTCAGCACGGTGATGGGTTTGAAGGAGGAGAGCACGAAGGCGGGGTAGATACCCGAGAGGATGGTCCCGGTAACGAAGATGATGGCCAGGGTGGACCAGAAGCTGGTGGTGGCAAGCAGGGAATAGGTGAGGCTTTTACCGGCGACGGTATTAAAGATGGGCAGGCAAGCGGCGATGAGACCGATGGCGAGGATGGCGGCCATCGTGTTGATGAGGAGGGACTCGAATAGGAACTGACTTATGAGCTGGCGGCGGAGGGAGCCGAGGGTCTTGCGGATGCCGACCTCTTTTGCTCTTTCTATGGAACGGGCCGTGGCGAGGTTGATATAGTTGATCCAGGCGATGATGATAATGAAGACGGCGATGATCAGTAAGAAGCTGACGGCTTTTCCATCGCCGTTGACCTCGGCGTCCATCATGTAGTTGGGGGAAAGGTGGATCGAGGCGAGGGGTTGGAGATGAAAGACCATGTTCTGTTTGGACTCTTTCATTTCTTTGCCCCAGCGGGTCTCGCTGAGCGCGTTGATCTTTTTTTCCAGGGCGACGGGGTCGGTGCCGGGGCGAACCTGGATATAGGCGAACCAACCATCCCAACCCCATTGAGTCGTGGCGGGGTCGCCGATGAATTTCTGCCAGGTGGCGAAGGAGAGGAGCATGTCGAACTTCAGGTGGGTATTGGCAGGGGGATCGGGAATGACGGCGATGACCTTAAAGGGTTCCTTTTTGTTCATGAGGATGGTCTTGCCGATGGGTTCTTCGTTACCGAAGTATTTGCGGGCGGCGGATGAGGTGAGAACGACTTCATCGATGTTCTTGAGGGCATCCTTTGGCGATCCTTTCAGAATGGGGTATCCGAACATCGGCAGGAAGCTTTCGTTGGCCCAGTACATCTTCTCTTCGCGGAATTCTTTGTCCTGGTAGGACATGACGGATTGCCGGGCATAAAGGCGGGTGAGGCTGGTCACTTCGGGAAGGGCATCCTTTACGACGGGGCCGATGCCGGCGGTGCCTGCGGCCCATTGCGTGCCGAGTTTGCCTTCGTTGTAACGGTCGAGCTGGATGCGATAGATATTGGGGCCGTTGGCTTCGAATTTGTCATAGCTGAGCTCAAAGCGGACATATTGGAAGATGAGGAGGCCTGCTGCCATGCCGATGGCGAGGCCGAAGATGTTGATGAAGGAGAAGATTTTGTGTTTGAACAGGTTGCGGAAGGCGATGGTAAAGAAGTTGGTGAGCATGGCTATCGGTTGTCTCCTATAGTCGCGGGGTCGGGTGATTTTGTTGCACGGCGGTTCAGTCTGTCCGGAGGCTTTTTACGGGGTTGGCGGTGGCGGCTCGCAGGGAGCGGTAGCCAACGGCGATGGCGGCGATGAGGATCGTGGCGGCGAGGCCGATGAGGAACTGCAGGGGGCCGACGGGGATCTTATATTTAAAGTCTTTTAGATAATTATTGGTGGCCATCCAGGCGACGGGGGTGGCGATGATGAAGGCGATGGCGATGAGGCGGATGAACTCACGGCCGAAGAGCCAGGTGATCTGGCTGATACTGGCGCCCAGGACTTTGCGGACGCCGATCTCTTTTGTGCGGCGGACAGCCATGAAGGAGACGAGGCCGTAGAGGCCGAGGCAACTGATGAGGATGGCGATGGCGGCGAATACTTCGACGAGTTTCAGGAGGATGGTGTCGATGAAGTAGAACTCGGCGATGCGATCATCGAGGAAGGTATAGGAGTAGACATAGTCGGGATAGGTGTTGTTCCAGACGGGTTCGATGGAAGCGAGGACCTGGCGGAGCTGGCTGGGGTTGACTTTGAGGGAGCAGCCCTGGTAATTGGCCGAGGCGGTGGTGATGGCGACGGGGGCGATCTCACTTTTCAGTGAGTAGGCGTGGAAATCCTTTATTACGCCGACAATGGGGACCCGGTTGTCGTTGATGCTGATCATTTTCCCGAGGGCATCGAGGGGAGACTTGAGGCCCAGTTTTTTTATGGTGGTCTCGTTGACGAGATATTCGCGGACGGTGTCGGAGGGATAGAGGTTACGGCCGGCCACCAGTTGCAGGCCGAAAGTGGGAAGGTATTGGTCGTCGGCGGGTTTTATATTGATGTCCCACCGTTCGGTCTTTGGGCGGTTGTCAAATTGAATATCGGTATTCTGGTTGCGGCGGGAGGCGGGGGGTTGCATACAAAAGCTAAGCTTTTCCACGCCGGGGATGGCGGCGAGGCGGGTGCGCAGCGTATGCATTTTGGTGTTGTCGGTGGTGGGGATCGGGATAGTGACGATGGCTTCTTTATTGAAGCCCATATCCAGGTTCATTGAATAATGCATTTGCCAGGCGACGATGACCATGGCGATGATCAGCATCTGGGTGATGCTGAATTGGACGATGACCAGGAGGCGGCGGAGGGAGAAGCCGCCGATATGGGCCTGCGAGAGCTTGCTTTTGAGAGCGAGAACCGGTTCGAAGCGGGCCAGGACGAGGCCCGGGTAGGAACCTGCGGCGAAGACCACGAGCGTGATGATCCCCAGGAAGAAGGCCATCATTTGCCAGGTAGAGAAGAGTTGGAGGCTCATTTTTGCGAAGGTGAGCTGGTTGAGGGCGGGGAGGGCGGCGATGGCGACGCCCCAAGCGAGGACGCCGGCTGCGAGGGTGATCAGGGCGGTCTCGGCGATGAACTGCCAGAAGAGTTGGTTGCGGAGGCTGCCCATTACTTTGCGGATGCCTACTTCCTTGCCGCGGTTGAGTGCCTGGGCGGTGGCCATATTGATGAAGTTCATGCAGGCGGTGGCGAGGAGGAAGGCGGCGATGATCAGGAGGGTCCAGCTGTATTTTTTGTCGAAGGTACCGTCAATATTGGTGTTGGTATGGATGTCGCCGAGGGGTTGGAGGTGGTAGCTGGTAGCTGCGGCGCCTTCGGCGTCGAGGTATTTTTTTGCCAGGCCGACGAGGGCTTTATCTACGGTAGCGGGATTGACGCCGGGGCGGAGGAGGACGAAGCAGTTGCTGCCGGAGTAGAGGGCGCCCCAGCTGCTGTCGCTGGCATAAGAGCGGTTCCAGTCTTTGAGGTTATCATAGGACAGATAGATCTCCTGTTTGCGGTCGGTGTTGGCGGGTAGGTCGTGCAGGATGCCGGTGATGGTAAAGTTGATGTCATTGTTGACGCGGAGGGTACGGCCGATGGCGGTGTTTGCGGCGCTGCCGAAATATTTCTTTGCGATGGATTCGGTGATAATTGCCGAGTGCGGGTTTTGAAGGGCAGTGCGTTTATCACCCTGGGTCAGGGGGAAGTCGAAGATGTCGAAGAAGGAGGCCTCGGTGAAGGCGATGCCGTTCTCCTCTTCGAATTTCTTCGGGGTTTTTTCGCCGGGCAGGGAGACGAGGGAATTGCGGTAATAGACGATCCGGGCTGTTTTTTCGGCATAGGCGTAGTCGTTGCGAAAGGCTTTCCCGAGTGGTTGGGGGGCGCACCCGATGTGGGCGAGGGTCTCGCTGTTGAGGTCGGTGACGATGCGATAGATGCGGTCCTTGTTGGGATGGAAGGTGTCGAAGCTGAGCTGGTAGGAGACGAGGGTAAAGATGAGGATGGCCGCGGAGATGCCGAGGGTGAGGCCGATGACATTGATCGCGGTGTAGGATTTTTGGCGGAGGAGGGTGCGCCAGGCTATTTTAAAATAGTTCTTTAGCATTGCTGAATTTTATTGATGGTTAGGGACTGTTCATTGATGGTTAGGGCCGTTCATTCGGTTCTCAGTGATTTTATCGGGTTTGCCAGCGAGGCCCGGAAGGCCTGGAGGCCGACGGTGAGGAGGGCGATGGCCAGGGCGAGGATGCCGCCGAGGGCGAAGACCCACCATTGGATATCGATGCGATAGGCATAGTCCTGCAGCCAGCTGTGCATCACGAACCAACTGAGGGGGATGGCGATGACGAGGGCGATGAGGACGAGCCAGAAGAATTCCCTCGAGAGAAGGAGTACGAGGCTTTGCTCGGTGGCGCCGAGGACCTTGCGGATGCCGATCTCGCGGGTGCGTTGCAGGACGTTGTAGGCGGAGAGGCCGAGGAGTCCGAAGCAGGCGATGAAGATGGCGAGGGTAGCGAAAAGGCCGAAGGTTGCGCCAAAGCGGGTGTCGGCTTTGTATTGACGGCCGAAAGAATCGTCAAGGAAGAAATAGTTGAAGGGGTCCTGGGAGAAATACCGGTCCCAGGCTTTTTTTATCGTCTCGATGGACTGGCCGGTCTGATTGGCGGCGAATTTTATCGAGTAATAATTCCGGACATTGGGATTGCAGAGGATCATCATGGGGTTGATCACTTTTTGCAGGCCCTCGTGGTGGTAGTCAGCGGCGATCCCGATGACGTGGAGCGTGTCGCGGCCGGGGGTGATGTTCTTGTTCAGGGCTTCTTCGGCATTTGCAAATCCGAGCTGCCGAAGGGCGGTCTCGTTGAGGATGACCCCTTTTTTGTCCGTGGGGAATTTATTCGAGAAGTTGCGGCCTACGACGAGGTGGAGCTGGTAGCTGGGGATGAAGTCATAGTCGATGGCCATGAGGTAGAGGGTGACGGCAGCGGTGTTGGTTTTATCGGCGCGACGGACGCCGCGAGTCCAGTAGATCTCCTGGCCCATGACGATGGAGGAGGCGGTAACGCTTTTTATCCCGGGTTGCTGGAGCAGGGAGTTCTTGAAGGGTTGAAAGGCGGCCTGATAAACCGTATCGCGTTGCTGCGAGGCGGCGCCGTCGAGGATGAGGGTCTGGTCGATCGCGACGCCGAGCTGCTGGTTACGCATGTATTGCACCTGCTGGTAGACGAGGATGGTGCCAATGATGAGAATGACGGATACGGCAAACTGGCCGATGATGAGGCTCTTGCGGAGGAACTGGCCGCGACTGGTGTTCTTGAAGAGACCTTTCAGCACGGTAATAGGATGATAGCCTGACAGGATAAAGGCGGGGTAGATGCCGGAGAGCAGGGTGCCGAGGAGGAAGATGCCGAGGAAGAGCAGGACATAAGTAGTGGGCAGATGAAAGGCGCCGGCATCGGTGCCGATGAGATTGTTGAAGGGGCGGGCGAGCAGAATGGCTGCAACGGCGGCCAATACGAGGGCGAGGGTGTTCAGTAAGAGGCTTTCGGTGAGGAATTGAAGGATGAGGTCGACGCGAACGGCGCCGAGGACCTTGCGGAGGCCTACTTCTTTTGCTCTTTCGAGTGAGCGGGCGGTGGCGAGGTTGGTATAGTTGATCCAGGCGATGGCGATGATGAGGAAGGCGATGAGGAAGAGGAAGCTGACGGCTTTGCCGTTGCCATTGACTTCGGCTTCCTGGTTGTAATTAGAATAGAGGTGGATATCGGAGAGGGGAATGAGATGAAGTTCGTTGCGGTTATTATTCTTTTTGGCCCAATCGCGGTTGTTCATATGGCGGTCTGAGAACGCCGGGAGCTTGGATTCGAGAGATTGCAAGGCTACGCCGGGTTTTAATTGGACATAGACGTAGAAGTCATACCAGCCCCAGGCGGTTTCGGAGGGATGGGAGGAGTCGCCCTGGGCGAACTGGATCTTGTCGATGGTGGAGTAGGAGACGAGATGGTTGATGATGAGATGCGAGTTGGCGGGGTATTCTTTGAAGACGCCGGTGACCTCGTAGTCCTGGACGGTGTCCCAGGCCTGGGCGCGGAGGCGTTTGCCCATGGGGTCCTGGTCGCCGAAGTATTTTCTGGCCATGGATTCGGAGAGGACGATCTTACCGGGGGCGTCGAGGGCGGTGGCGGCGTTACCGTGGAGAAACTGGACGCCGAGCATGTCGAGCATGGAGGGATCGGCGTAGTAGCCTTTGAGCTCGGTGAATCTTATGTTCTTTGTCGGGTTGGACAGGAGCAGATCGGCATCGATCAGGCGGCCGAAATTTTCTACCTCGGGAATTTCCTTTTTGAGGGCGGGGCCGATGGCGGGGAACGAGGTGGCGGATTTCCACTGGAGTTTGCCCTCGTGGTAGGAGTCGAGGCGGATGCGGGCGATGCGGCTGGTGTTTTGCTGGAAGGTGTCATAGCTACGTTCGTATGCGACGTAGTGGAAGATGAGCAGACAGCAGGTGATGCCGATGGCGAGGCCGAAGATGTTGAGGGCGGAGTAGCCTTTTCTTTTGAGGAGGCCACGCCAGGCGATGCGGAAGTGGTTGCGGAACATAGTTTATAGTTGGGGCGGGTAGCCTGCGGCTACCCGCGGGTTCATTCCGAACGGAGGGCTTTCACGGGGTTGGCGAGGGCGGCTTTGATGGCCTGGAAGGCGATAGTGAAAAGGGCGACGGCTGCCGCGAGGATGCCTGCGGCGATGAAGACCCACCATTGCATGGAGATGCGGTACGCGAAATCGCTCAACCAGCTGCGCATGGCTAGCCAGCCAATCGGGAAGGCGATGAGGGAAGCAATGGCAACCAGTTGCAGGAAGTCGGTAGACAGCAGGGTGACGATGCTGCCGGTGCTGGCACCGAGGACCTTGCGAACGCCGATCTCTTTTATGCGCTGTGAAATGGCAAAGGCGCTAAGACCGAGGAGGCCGAGACAGGCGATGAAGATGGCGATACCGGCAAAGGTGGTGAACAGGGAGCCTTGCTGTTGTTCTGTTTTATAGAGTTGCTGGAAGCGTTCGTCAAGGAAGTTGTATTCGTAGGGAACCTCGGGGAGGTATTGTTTCCAGACTTTTTCGATATGGGCCATGGTGGCATTGATATCGGAGCCGGCGACCTTGACTGAGATGCGGCCAAACTGGTTCTGATTGGCGGGGAGGATGACGAAGATGACAGGCAGGATGGACTGGTGCATGTCCTCGAAGTTGAAATCTTTCATGATGCCGACCACTTTTCCTTTTACGCCGCCGTAGGCGAAGTTGCGGCCGATCATCTCGTCGGGAGTTCTTATGCCGAGAACCTTTGTGGCGGCTACGTTAAGAAGGTAGCCGGTGCTGTCGGTGGCGTAGTCGCGGGAGAAATCGCGACCGGCGGCCATGGGAATTCCATAGGTCTTTACGAATTCGTGATCGACTGCAACGTATTTGATATCGGCGTTGACGGGGCGAAGGGAGTCGCCGGCTTCGGACTGGGCGCCCATTTCATCGAGGAGACGGCCGCTGGGGATGCGCGAAGAGCGGGTGGTGGCGAGGACATGGGGATCCTGCCGCAGGGCGTTGCGAAAGGATTCAAAGGTCTTGTCGAGGCCATTGTTATAGCGAAGTGTGACAATATGATCCTTATTGAACCCGAGGGGGGCATTCTGCATATAGTGCAGCTGCTGGAAAACGATCGTCGTGCTAATGATGAGGACAATCGAGATCGAGAACTGGAGAACGACCAGCACTTTGCGGAAGCTGACGGTTTTGCCGCCGGCTTTGAACAGGCCTTTGAGCACTTTTACGGGCTGGAACGAGGACAAGAAGAGGGCGGGGTAGATGCCGGAGATGACGCCGACGACAAAGGGGGTGAGGATCAGGGGAATCAATACGGATGCCTTGAGCAGGACCAGCGCGGAGAGATGGAGGCCGGTGAGCCCGTTGAGCCAGGGCAGGAGCAGGAGGGTAAGGCCTGAGGCGAGGATGATGGCGAGCCAGGAGATGAGGACGGACTCGCTGAGGAACTGGGCGATTATTTCGTGGCGTTGAGCGCCGGATACCTTGCGGATGCCGATCTCTTTGGCCCGGAGTGTGGAGCGAGCCGTGGAGAGGTTCATATAGTTGATGCAGGCGATGAGGAGGATAAAGAGGGCGATGGCGCCGAAGATGGTGACGCGGCTGCTGTCGCCGTTGGTCTCGATCTCCTCATCGGTATGGCCGTGGAGATGGATATCGGTGAGGTTTTGGACGTAGAGTTTTGTGTATTTGGAGGGTTGGGAGGTGGGGTCTTTTTTGTTGTAGGGCATATGCCGATCGATAAAAGCCGGGAAGCGGGCTTCGAGGCTTTTGGCCGGATATTTTTCGGGGAAGAGCAGGTAGGTGAAGAAGGAGTTGTTGCCCCAGTTGTTCATCAGTGCCTGTTCGCCGTAGATGGCGGAGTCCTTCAGGGTATTGAAGGAGATCATGAAGTTGGCGTGAAAATGGGAGTTCCCGGGCATGGGGGCGATGATGCCGGAGACCCGGAAATTGTAGCGATTGTCGAGGCGGACGACCTTATTGATGGGGTCGGCATCGCCGAAATATTTTCTTGCGACCTCATTGGTCATGACGACCGTGAAGGGGTCGGAGAGGGCATTTGTGCGATCGCCCCGGATGATGGGGACGTCGAACATGCTGAAGAGGTTGTTGTCGGCGAAGAAGACGTTCTCTTCGTTGAAGAGTTTTTCTTCATAGCGGATGGGGGTGGTGCCGGCGGGCAGGAGGCGGGTGATCTTCTCGATGTCGGGGAAGTCGTTCTGCAGGAGGGGGCCGAAGGGGGGAGCTACGGCGCCGAGGTGCAGGGAGACGATGCCATCCTTGTTGTTGAAGCTGCGGGTGACGCGGTAGATGCGGCCGGCCTTGCTGTTGTATTTGTCATAGCTTTCCTCGTGCAGGATGTAGGTGAGGATGAGCAGGCAGCAGGTAAGACCGACGGTCAGTCCGAAGAGGTTGATAAAGGAAATGACGCGGTACTTTGCCAAATTGCGGAAGGCGATCTTGAGATAGTTTTTGAACATGGCGATGATGTTTAGCCGTTGCCGGCTATTACAAAAAACGATTCGAGAGCTTCCGTTGGTTGAGAGGAAAAGCAGACCGGCAGTGCCGGTCTGCTTTTATATGAGAATATTTTCCGTTACGGCCTGACCGTCCAGCATACGGATGATGCGGTGGCTGTACTTGGAGTCGTGTTCAGAGTGAGTTACCATGATGATCGTGGTGCCTTGTTCGTTGAGGTCGGTGAGAAGGGTCATTACTTCATTACCATTCGACGAGTCAAGGTTACCTGTCGGTTCATCGGCCAGGATCAGCTTGGGGTTGTTGACAACGGCGCGGGCGACGGCGACGCGCTGTTGCTGACCACCGGAGAGCTGCTGGGGATAGTGGTTGCGACGGTGCATGATCTGCATTTTGTCGAGGACCACTTCGACGCGTTGTTTTCTTTCGGGGCCTTTTACGCCCAGGTATATGAGGGGGAGTTCGACATTTTCGAATACAGTCAGCTCATCGATGAGGTTAAAGCTCTGGAACACGAAACCGATGTTGCGTTTGCGGAGATCGGCACGTTTCCTTTCGTTGAAATGGGCTACTTCGATGCCGTTGAAGAGGAAACTGCCGCCATCGGGATCATCGAGCAGGCCGAGGATATTTAGCAACGTCGATTTACCGCAGCCGGAGGGACCCATTACGGAGACGAATTCGCCTTCTTTTACTTCGAAGGTGAGCTTGTTCAGAGCGATGGTTTCCACCTCTTCCGTGCGATATGATTTTTGAAGTTCAGTGATCTTGATCATACTATGAGCTGTTTAGAGTGTGTGTTTATTATGACGGCTTTCAAATCAGAAGCAATTTGTTGACCAACAGGGTGGAGTATTCTCCGCTTGCGGGAGATTTTTTTGACCCGGATTGTTGGACGCCGGCGGCTTCGTTGTCGGTGGCTTCGCCGGATGTCTTACCGCCGGCGGCAGTGCGGCAGGAGCGGGAGCACTCGTTCGAGGTGGCGATGGTCGCCATGCTGAGGACGAGGGCGAAGGTGAGAAGCAGACGGAGGCGCATATAGTTGGTTTTTTGTAATAGACGCTTGTAATTAGCGTTCTGTTACGTTTTTAAGGTACAATTTTTATTATTTCTTTAGAACAAGTTCCTGCATATTTCCATAGTTTTCGTAGCTGCTGGTCACTACTTTATCGCCGGGTTTCAGGCCGGAAAGGACCTCGTAATAATCCGTGTTCAGGCGGCCGATGGTGATATCGACGCGATAGGCGGTCTTTCCGTCCTCGCGGAGCTTGAAGATCCAGTTACCGCCGGTCTGCTGGTAGAATCCGCCTTTGGGAACCAGCACGGCGATGGTCTCATCGCTGAGCGCAAGGGTGATCTGGAGGGTCTGGCCTTTCCGGATGCCTTTTGGTATTTTGCCAACGAAGTTCATATCCACCATGAAGCGGCCATTTGTTACCTGCGTATAGACCTTTACGATCTTCAATTTATAGATAGTACTATCGCCCTGAAGGGTGAAGGTACCGGTCTGGCCGGTGTAGACGCGGTTGATATAGTGTTCGTCCACGTCGGAGAGCCGGACCTTGAAACCGTCGAGTACGTCGAGCTGGCCCAGGGGGGCGCCGGGGGGTTTAGACTGACCGATCTCGGCGTCGAGGGAGGTGAGCTGGCCGTCGCGTGGGGCAACGATGGTGAGGCCGGCGACCTTCCTTTGTACGATGTCCAGCGAGGCACGCGCGCGCTCCAGATTCTGTTTATTCTGATCGCTTTGCTGTTGCCGGGAGATGGAATCCTGATGGAGGATCTCCCGCTGGAGCTCGTATTGCTGCTTATAACTATTATAGTTGTTCGTTGCCAGGGCCAGTTCCTGGGAGCCGATGGCGTTCTGGGCGAACAGCTTCTTATCCAAATTATAGATGCGCTCTGCTTCGGTATATTGAAGTTGCACGGCGGCCAGGGAGGTCTGTTTATTGACCGTATTTTGGGCAGCCTGGACCTCGGCATACTGGGTCGTGGCCAGCATCTGGGAGACCTGGGTGGCGGCGTTGGACATGTTCAGTTCCTGATCGGTATTGGCCAGTTTCAGGATCGGATCGCCTTTTTTCAGGATAGCGCCATCTTCCACATATCTTGTTTCCACGCGGCCCCCGTCGGTGGTCACCAGGTAAATGGTGGTGAGGGGGAGGACGGTTCCGTTCTCGGGGATGGATTCCTGAAAGGGGGCCTTTACTATTTCGGACACTGTAATACGGTCAAGATCAACGTTTAGTCTGGATTTTCCAGAGGTGAAGTAAAAGCTTCCAGCGATCAAGAGAATTAGGGCCAGGATGCCTGCGATGGTCATCAGTCGTTTGGTGGTCCAGGTTTTTTTCGGTCTGACTATGTCTACCATAAAGAATTTGTGTTTGGGTTTTGTCCGTCGGGTCCCAGCCTTTTGGGCCGGGCGCGGGTCTTTTTAAAAATGGCCCCCCAGTATAAAGATACCGGGAGGACTACACATGAGAAAATTCTTAAAAAATTCTTGTCAGGATAATAGCAAAGACATGCCAGAATACAATACCCATGATTTACAGTTTCTTAGGTGTGCCGGATGGATTTTGTAGTTCATTTTTGATACAAGAAGTGTCCGCTTTTGATACACTCCGGTTTTAAGGGCTGATTATATAAAAAATTAATTGCCATACATTTACAATTAAGGTACACTTGTGGTGACCGCATGTTGCATCTCAAACAAATTATTTTATGAATCTTAAAAATGCCAACATACTAGCTGTCGATGACGATCCGGATGTTTTGACGGCGGTGCGACTATTATTAAAGACGGAGGCTGCGGACATCGTGACGGAGAAGAACCCGGAGAATATCCGGGCATTGCTTGCTAAGCGGAGTTTTGACCTGATCCTGCTGGATATGAACTTCAACAGCAGTATCAATACGGGGAATGAGGGGTTGTTCTGGCTGCGGAAGATCAAGGAGTTCGGTTCCACGGCGGCGGTGATCATGATCACGGCCTATGGGGATATCGACCTGGCGGTGCGGTCTTTGAAAGAGGGGGCGGCGGATTTTGTGGTAAAGCCCTGGCATAACGAGCGGTTAATCACGACGATCAAGGAGGCTCTGAAGAAGAACGACCCGAAGAAACTGGGCTATGAGGCCCTGTCGGATTCGGTGATCGGGAGTGAATTATTGGGGGAGTCCGAGGTGATGCGGGATATCTTTTTCAAGATCTCGAAGATCGCGCCGACGGATGCGAATATCCTGATCCTGGGGGAGAACGGGACGGGGAAGGATCTTATCGCCAAGGCGATCCACCAGCATTCGCTCCGGGCGGAGAAACCCTATATCAAGGTGGATGTGGGGGCTCTTACGGAGACCTTATTCGAGAGCGAACTGTTCGGGCATAAGAAAGGCGCCTTTACGGATGCGCGGGAGGACCGGATGGGCCGGTTCGAAACGGGTAACGGGGGGACGCTGTTCCTCGATGAAATAGGCAATATCTCGCTGCACCAGCAGGCGAAGCTGTTGTCGGTGTTACAGAACCGGCAGGTGACGAGGCTGGGGGCGAACCAGGCGGTGCCGATCGATATCCGGCTGATCTGTGCGACGAACGTGCCGATGACGGAACTGGCGAATGAGAGCCGCTTCCGGAAGGACCTTATCTACCGGATCAATACGGTGGAGATCGTGGTGCCGCCGCTGCGTAAGCGGGAGGAGGACATTGTTCTGCTGGCGCGGCATTTTGACAAGATCTATACCAACAAGTATATGAAGCCCAGTCATGACTTCGATCCGAAGGCGGTGGAGAAGCTGAAGTCCTATCATTACCCGGGTAATGTGCGGGAGCTGCAGTATACGATCGAGCGGGCCGTGATCATGGCGGAGGGGGATGTGCTGCAGGCGAAGGATCTTATCTTCTCGCCGATCGAGTCGGCGCCGGCGCAGGCGGACGAGCCGCAGGAGCTGAAGTTGAGTACGATCGAGAAGAATGCCATATTAAAAGTGATCGAGAAACATAACGGAAATATTTCCAAGGCAGCCAAGGAGCTGGGCCTGACCCGGACGGCCTTGTACCGGCGGCTTTCTAAATACGACATTTAATGCCTATGATATTCAAACGCTACCAGGAGAGGATCCTTATCCGGGTGCTCATCATGTTCCTGTTCTTGTCGGGTGCTTCTTTTTTGTTGGTGAAGGGGATGTATGAGAAGCTGGTGCCTGTGTTGGTGGCGGTAGTGTTCTCGCTCATCGACTTTTACAATTTTCACCGGAAGGCACAGCAGGAAGTGGAGCAATTCGTGGAGTCGATCCATTACCGGGATTTTTCGCGTTATTTCGACGTAAAGGAGGCCCCGGTGGAGTTGCAGTCGCTGCGGCAGGGTTTTAACGAGATCAATTCTACTTTCAAGCTGATCAGCCGGGAGCGGGAGACGCAGTTCCAGTATTTGCAGAAGATCCTGGAGCTTGTGAATACGGGGATCCTTTCGTATGAGCATAAGACGGGAGAGATCGGCTGGATGAACGAGGCGATCAAGAGTATGCTGGGTGTTCCCTATTTAAAAAGTATTTCCTCCCTGGAGCGGCGGGATCCGCAGTTGTACCAGGAGATCATGAATCTGCGGCCGGGAGAAAGCAAGATCGTGTCGCTGACGCGGGACAAGCATGTGTTCAAGACGTTGCTGGCGGCGACGGCTTTCCAGACCGACGCGCGTGTCTATAAGTTGATCGCATTCCAGGATGTGAATGAGGCGTTGGATGAAACGGAGGCGAAGGCCTGGCAGCGGCTGTTGAGTGTGATGACGCACGAGATCATGAATTCGGTGGCGCCCATTTCTTCGCTGGCGGAGACGATGCTGTTTCGACTGCAGGAGTCGGCTAGGGTGTTGCAGGGTCAGGGTCAGGAGGGGGCACTGGAGGATCTGGAACTGGGGATCGGGACGATCCGGCGGCGGAGCGAGGGGTTGCTGAAGTTTGCGGAGACGTATCGCAATCTCAATAAGATCACGACGCTGAATCTGAAGAAGATGTTGGTGCGGGACCTTTTCGAGAATCTGCATGTGCTGATGGAGCCGACGCTGGAGCAGAAGCATATCGAGCTGGAGATCATCATGCTGGATCCGGATATCGCGTTGGAGGCGGACTCGGCGCTGATCGAGCAGGTGCTGATCAATTTGGTGGTGAATGCGATCGATGCGGTGAAGGACCGGGCGGAGCCGACGATCACGTTGTCGGCGGTGACGGGGCCGCACGGGAAGGCGATCATCAAGGTTGGAGATAATGGGATGGGGATGTCGCCGGAGGTGATGGATAATATTTTTATCCCCTTCTTCAGTACGAAGAAGACGGGGAGTGGGATCGGGTTGAGTCTGTGTAAGCAGATACTCTTATTGCATAAGGGCAATATACAGGTGCAGTCGGCAGAGGGAGTGGGGAGTAGTTTTCTTTTACATTTTTAGGGTGTGTTCACGATGGGTCAGGATTGCGCGATCCACTTTTTGAAGCTTGCGGCGTTCTCCTGGCTGATGATGATCTCTTCGTTGACGGGGAGGGTGAGTTCGACGCTGATCTTGCTTCGTTCGAGGGGTTTGAAGCGCTTTATGTAGTTGGCGTTGATGATGTATTTGCGGTTGGCGCGATAGAAGATATTCCGGTCGAGTTCTTCCTCCAGTTCGCTGAGATTGCTTTTCTCCGCCATGTATTTCCGGTTGTCTTTGTCTACCAGAAAGATGAGTTTGTGTTCGGTGAAGAAGTAGCCGGCGTCTTCGACGCGGACGGCCTGGAATTCGACGCCTTTGCGGACGAGGATGCGGGATCTAACCCTATCCGGGTGGCTTGAGTAGTAGGGGCCGGCGTCGCCGTTCAGGTTGTTACCGTTTACGGCGTGGCTGTAGAGATGGTCCTGCGCGGTTATGAAGTGATTGCGCAGGCTTTTATATTTCCGGATGGCGTTCTTAAGTTTGTCCTGGCTAATAGGTTTTAGCAAATAGTCGATGCTACTATATTCAAACGCTTGTGTCAGGTATTTGTCATAAGCGGTGGTGAAGATAACGGGGCAGGTGACCTCGCAGGCCTTGAAGATATTAAACGAGAGGCCGTCGGACAGCTGGATATCCATGAGAATGAGATCGGGCTGGGGGTTCTTGCTGAGCCAGCGAACGGTTTCATCGACGCTGTAGCAGCCGGCCACGACGTCAATTTTATCATCGATGGCCTGTAATTCTTCGATCAGATTCTCTGATGCCGGCTTTTCGTCTTCTACGATGAGAACTTTCATGTGGCGATTTTGTTTTGATGATCCGAGATATGGTGATCCGAAAAGAGATCCAAATGATGATCCAAAAATAGATACGAACTGTTTTTTTATCGTTACCGCTTATCCTTCCATTAGACGATAAGACGTAATCCTTCTGGTAAATGTTGCACATGGGACGGATGAAAGATATGGCCGGTTTCAAAAGCGGACGATCGGCAATTTTACCACGAAGGATTCAAAATTATTTTCCACCTGGATATTTCGTTTTGTGATGAGCTTGTACCTATTGTCGAGGTTGCTCAGGCCTATTTTGGATGTCGGTTGAGGATTGCTCCGCCGATTCATGATATTCCTGACGATGACATAGTCGGATGAGATGGAGACATCGATGGCGAGTGGTTTTTTCTCGCTGAATTCGTTATGTTTTATCGCGTTCTCGACGAGGGCCTGCAGGGAGATGGGAGGAATGAGAAAATTTTCAGCGGATAGGTCGGTTATTTCAATGGACATGCTGATTGCTTCAGCGAACCGGATCTTCAGGAGGTAAAAATAATTGCTTATGAATTCGACCTCTTCGCGGAGGAGGACGAGGTCTCTTTCTTTATTGCTGAGGATATAACGGTAGACGCGGGCGAGGGTATCGTTGTAGAGCCGGGCGCTTTTGGGGTCACGGGTGATGAGGAAGGAGAGGGTGTTGAGGGAGTTGAAGATGAAATGGGGGTCGATCTGGTTCTTCAGGGCTTCGAGTTCGGCCTGCGCCTTGGCGACATTGAGTTGTTCCACGCGGGATTCGTTGTATTGTTTCTCGAGGTTGAGAAAGAGGATCTCGTAGATATTGGTGATGAAGCAGGCTGCGATGATAATAATGAGGACGGTGTTGACGAGATGCTGGTTATCGCCCTGGGGTTCGTGTGAACAGTATTGCCAGAGGCGGAGCAGGAGCAGGGAGATGGCGCCGGAGTAGACGATGTTGGCGAAGAAGAGAGCGACGATGATCTTGTAATACGATTTTTTTGACCAGGGGTATCGTTCGCGGATGAAGTACATGAGGCGGACGTTGCCTTCCCAGACGAGGAAGGCGACGACGATGAAGAAGAGGTAGCAGGCTGCGAGTTCAGAGGAGGAGTAGCGGCGGTTTGTGATGAAACCTGTCAGGTTAGGGATAAACAGGCCCAGCGCGGGGATGCCGATCGATTTTACAAGGCGGTCGTTTAAGGCGATGTGTTTATTCATAGCAGGTCCAGGCCCGGTTTTTCGCCGGGCGAGTATATTTTACTGTTTTGGGAAGTACGTCGTTGGTAAGCGCGGGTGGTGTAGTAGAATGGAATAACGGCAAGTAATTTAAATGTGCTGTGATAGAAAAGTTAATTTATTGCAAAAGGAAGTTTGTCGAAGTATGGGCGGGCGCGCAGCAGGAGGAACGGCGAGGGACGTTCATACGGCTATTACTACCATTGGACCCTGAAAATTCCCGTTTGAGTCACTTTACCCAGTCGCCGAAGAAAATAGTGGTTATTATTGTGCCGTGTGACTTAATCAAACTCGTTCCGGGGGAAAGGTATTTCACTAACGGGCAACTTCCCCGGATGAAATTATAAGTTGTCCTTAGAAGTTTTCTCATGTGACCCGCAGGTGGTTTCTACCACCTGCTCTTTTTTTTAAATATGGGCCGGTTCGGCCCTTCTGTTTTTAAATATTCCCGCCTGTTTTTTTCAATCCTTTGCTTTTTTTCTTCAATGACCGGGTGGTTTTTGCTTTTTTGGCTGCAAAATTTCCGCCTACCCTACCATTTTGGTAGGGTACAATTCGTCGTGTTATAACCTGCTTAAGTCGTCTCTTTTCCTGCTTGGGTAACTCACGGTTACTTACGTGCGTCACGTATACTATTTTTTCTGTCTTTTTAAACGAAACATGGGTAAAGTGCCTATGAACGTCGAGAATTAGCCTACGAAAAGCCGCTTGCGGGCGGTGCGTTGGCACATATATAAACCATTTCAAAACCAAAAACCAAACAGCAAATGAGAAAGCTTATTCTATTTCTTGTGGCTAGCTTGCTGGTATCGGTGCTGGTGAAGGCACAATCCCGGGAAGTGACGGGGAGGGTGACCGATTCGGCCGGAAATCCGTTATCAGGAGCATCAATCAATGTGAAAGGAGCGCGAGGGGGGACCAGTGCGGGGGCGGACGGGGCATTCCGGATCAATCTGCCTTCGGGCCGGAATACCCTGGTGGTGAGTGCGGTGGGATTCGATCCACAAGAAGTACCTATCAGTGGAAGCAACACCGTTAGTATACGGTTGTTCGCGGCGACGAGATCTTTGAACGAGGTGGTTGTTACGGCGCTGGGGATCCGGCGGGAGAGAAGGGAGCTTGGGACGGCGACGCAGACGGTGAATGCGGATCAGCTGAACAAGTCGGGGACGGGGAATGCCCTGGCCGAACTTGAGGGGAAGGCGTCGGGTCTAACGGTCATCACGAGTACCGGAGATCCCGGGGGCGGGGTTTATTTCCGGTTGCGGGGTGTTACCTCCATCACGGGGAGTAATCAGCCGTTGATGGTGGTGGACGGGGTGCCTATCGACAACTCGGTCAACAACTACGATCCTACGAATGCGGGGGCTCTCGCGTCGGGCGCGAATGCGGATCTGACGGGTGGAGCGCAGCCGACCAACCGGGGTTCGGACCTGAACCCGGACGATATCGAGTCGATCAACGTATTAAAGGGGCCGGCTGCTACGGCGCTGTACGGCATCCAGGCCGCCAGCGGGGCCATTATCATCACGACCAAGAAGGGCACCAACCGGAAAGGGGTGGGGGTCACGTTCAATTCGAGCTTTACGGTCGACAAGGTGGGCATGCTGCCGCCGCGGCAGAACGAGTGGGGTCAGGGGCTCAACGCAGTCTATAGCGGTCCGGAAGTGGGACGGTCAACCTCCTGGGGCGCGAAGATCGACACCTTATATTGGGACGGTGCGACGGATTATCCCTGGGATAAACATGGCGCCATCGTCGGAAAGTCCGATCCGGCGGCAAAAACGAAGGTTACACCGTACAATCCCTATGATTTCTTTCAAAAGGGATATACCTATAATAATAACATAGCCGTATCAGGGGGTAGTGACAGGGGTGCCTACCGGATGTCGTTGGGGAATGTGGAACAGACGGGGATCATCCCAAAGACGAAGTATGTGAAGACGACCTTCAGTATGAACGGGCAGGCGAAGTTGAGCGAACGGCTCAACATCGCGGGTGGGGTAACCTATATCAATTCCATCAATAATAAGTCGCAGCAGGGGTCCAGCCTTACGGGCGTAATGCTGGGTCTGACGCGGACGACGCCGACCTTCGACAACTCCAACGGTCATACGAATGCGGCGGATCATCCGGATGCCTATCAATTCCAGGATGGAACGGGGAATCAGCGCAGTTACCGGGGATTCGGGACCTATGATAACCCTTACTGGGTCGTCAACAAGGATCCCTTTACGTCGAGGCTGAACCGGGTGTACGGTTATGGCAATGCGACGCTGAAGGTATTGGACTGGATGGACTTTGCATGGCGGGTAGGGGGTGATGTTTATACGCAGGACGATAAGGATGTGTATGATATCAACTCGAGCCAGTTCCCCAATGGGGCGATCTATATGAACAATTACCAGACCCGTCAGTTCAACAGCGACTTTACGGTGAACATGCATAAGACCTTTAGCCAGGACCTCGGGGGTAGCCTGTTGGTAGGACATAACTATTTTGTGACGCAGAATGATGTCCGGTTCATCACCGGGCAGACCTTCAATATCGCGGGCTTTTACGATGTGTCGAATGCGAGCTCATTCCTGTCGTCGGAGACTGAAGCTCACAAGCGGACGATGGCGTTCTATGCGGAGGCCGAGTTGAAGTATAAGGATATGTATTATCTGACGCTGACCGGCCGCCAGGAGACGTCTTCGACCTTGCCGGCGCACAATAATACCTTCTTCTATCCGTCGGCGAGCTTGTCCTGGGTGTTCTCGGAGCTGGACGCGGTCAAGAACAGCAGTCTGATCTCCTTTGGGAAGTTGCGCGCTTCGTTTGCGCAGGTGGGTAAGGATGCGCCGATCTACGGTTTGAACTCGCCGTTCGCGCCGGCGACGATAAAGGACGGGTTTACTACCGGCATCACCTATCCGGTGGATGGGTTGGCCGGCTACCAGATCTCCAATGTCAATACGGTGATCGGCAATGCGGATCTGAAACCCGAGAAAACGAACAGTTATGAGTTTGGGGCCGATGTGAGCTTTTTGAAGAACCGGATCACGGTGAATGCAACGGCCTACTACAGCCGAAGCAATGGGGTCATCTTTCCGACGTCGGTGGCGTATTCCTCCGGGTATGCGGCGAAGCTGTTGAATGCGGCGACGATCGACAATAAGGGTCTGGAGCTGACCCTGCAGACGACGCCGGTAAAGACGGTGTACGGATTACGGTGGGATGTGACGGTGAACTGGAGCCGGAACCTGAACAAGGTGGTTGCGCTGGCGCCGGGGATCGACCGGTTCTTTGTGGCAGGCTTTGGCGGCGGGGAGGCGGAGATCGATGCAGTGGCTGGAAAGCCGTTCGGCGTGATCTACGGGAGTACGTTCGTCCATACGGACCCGGCGAATCTGAAGAGCCCGATCCTGATCAATGACAATAATGGTGTGGGCTTTGGCCAGTATCAGCCGGCGGTGGTGGGCCCGAATGAAGTGATCGGGAATACCAACCCGGACTGGACGGGATCGGTGATCAGCAGTCTTTCCTATAGGGGACTGACGTTCGGGTTCCAGGTGGATGTACGGCATGGCGGGGATATGTGGAACGGGACGCGGGGTGCGCTGGCCAACAAGGGTACGGCGGTGGAGACGAACAACCGTTATAAGCCGGTGACCTTTAAAGGTCCGCTGGGGCACCTGGACCTGGCAGGCAATATCGTGCATAGTGAAGGCACGGTGGACAAACCGGGGCCGGGCGCGCAGAATACGACGGCTTCCACTTACGACCAGTATTACTGGCAGAACGTGGGCAGCAGCTTCGTAGGACCACAGGAAGTGGATATCGAGAATGCGGGCTGGACGAGGATCCGGCAGGTGAGCCTGACGTATGAGCTGCCGAAGAAGACGCTGGGCAGGTCGAAGCTGACGCTGCTGTCACTGACCATTTTCGCCAACAATCCGAAGATCTGGACCAAGTACCAGGGGGTAGATCCGGAGACGAGCCTCGCGGGGCCGTCGAATGCCCAGGGGATGGATTATTTCAATTCTCCGGGGACGAAGAGTTATGGTCTGAGATTAAACCTTGGTTTGTAAGTCATTTAAATCTTTAATCATGAAACTTAAGATAATTGCTCCGTTCCTGATCGCTGCCCTGGTGTTTTCGGCGGTATCCTGCAAGAAGACCTTCTGGACGGATTACAACAAAAACCCGCAGGCGCCGGATTCCGTGACGGCCAACCTGATCCTGCCGAATGTACTTTCCTCGATGGGCTATACCCAGGGGGGCGATATGTCGCGTTTTAGCTCGCTGTTCACGCAGCAGGTGGTGGGTGCGAACAGTCAGTCGCAGGCTTATTACAACTATGTGATCAATGCGGGTGTCTTTGACAATCTGTGGCCGGATTATTATACATCGACACTGAACAACAACGACACGCTTATGCATCTGGCGGACCGGAAGCATTTGAATATGTACAGCGGGATCAGCCGGATCTTTATGGCGTATTGTCTGCAGGTGGGCGTTGATATGTGGGGCGATCTGCCCTATTCGAAGGCCTTCCAGGGAGACAAGGACCTCAAGCCGTCCTACGATCAGGCGAAAGGGTTATATGATACCGTTGCGAGCCTGGTGCACCAGGGCATCGCTTATATCGCGAACCCGGATCATGGTCTGCTGGTTCCCGGTAATGATGACCAGATCTATCATGGGGATTCGGCCTCGTGGGTCTATTTCGGTCATGCCATCCTGGCGCGTCTGGCCATCCATCAGAGCAAGGGTAATGCGGCGATGGCGGTGACGGCTTTGACGGAGGCGGCGGCTTCCTTCCCATCGAGCAAGTTCAATGCGCAGTTCATTTTCTCGACGTCGGAGACGGCGGCCAATCCGTGGTATCAGTTTAATGAACAGCGGCCGGGGGACGAGACGTTCTCCGATGCGCCGCTGATCGACAGGATGACGGCAAACGGTGACCCGAGGGTGGCGATCTTTACGGACCCGAATACCGACCTGGGGGCGTATTATGGCAGTGCGAATTCGCCGGTGGAGTTCATCACGTATGACGAATTGTTATACCTGTCGGCAGAGGGGGTATTGCGCAATGGAGGAACGTTTGTCGCCTCGCAGCAGTTCCTGAATGCGGCTATCACGGCGAATATGACGAAGCTGGGAGTTAAGCCGGCGGATATTACGACCTATATCACGACACACGGGCAGATGCCGACGACGAGTGTGAATGCCGCGATAGCGTTTATCGCGAACGAAGAGTTTACGGCGCTGTATCTGAATCCGGAGGCCTGGGTGGTTTGGAGGCGGACGGGAAGTCCGGCGCTGTCGCCGATCATCACGGGTGGTCAGATCCCGCGGAGGCTGTTGTATCCGCAGACCGAGTTGTCGTTCAATACTGCGAATACGCCGACGGGGATCACGTTGTATGCGCCGACGCTGTTTTGGGATAAGTAAGTTTGAGGCTGTGCGTGGATCATTGTGAGTGTGTTGGATTTGAGGATACTGTCAATATTGAGTATTTGAGGAAAAAGCTCCCTAAAGGGGGCTTTTTCTTATTTTCAGGGAATGGAAAAAGCTTTATCGCGCACCCTGGGGCCGCTTTTGTTGTGGGGGCTTGGAGTGGGGTATGTCATATCGGGAATGTATTTCGGTTGGAATCTTGGGTTGGCGGAAGGGGGGACGCTGGGGCTGGCTATAGCGACGAGCGGGGTGATCGTGCTCTATATCACTTTTACTTTTTCGTATACGGAGCTGGCCTGTGCGATCCCGCGGGCGGGCGGGGTTTTCGATTATGCCACGCGCGGACTTGGGCCCGACCTGGGGTTTATTGCGGGAGTGGCGCAGCTTGTTGAATTTCTTTTTGCTCCGCCGGCCATCGCGGCGGCGATAGGGGCATATTTTCATATTTTTCTGCCGGATGTGCCGGTGGCGGTGATCGCGGTGGCGGCGTATCTTATTTTTACCTTTCTGAATATTTATGGAGTGAAGGCGGCGGCGGGCTTCGAATTGATCGTGACGATCTTTGCGGTGGTGGAGTTGCTGATCTTTTCGGGGGTTTGTCTCCCGCATTTTTCCTGGCAGAACCTGGAGCGGAACGCCTTTCCGCATGGATGGAAGGGGGTATGGGCGGCGGTGCCGTTTGGCGTCTGGTTCTTTCTTGGGTTGGAGGGCGTGGCGAATGTGGCGGAGGAGGCCAAGCGGCCGCAGCGGGATGTGCTGGTGGGTTTTGGTTCGGCGCTGTTGACCCTGATCGTGCTTTGTGTGCTTGTGTTCGTTGCGGCGACGGGGGTGGCGGGATGGGAGGCCATCGTGTATCCTACACCGGGAGTGGCTGCGACCTCGGATTCGCCGTTGCCAATGGCCCTATCAAAGATAACCGGGACCAGTGGGTGGATCTATCATTTGCTGATCACGATCGGGCTGATGGGGCTTGTGGCTTCTTTTCACGGGCTGGTGCTGGCGGCGGGCCGGGCGACGCTGGAGTTTGGGCGGGTGCGATATCTGCCCGCGGCGGTGGGCCGGGTGCATGCGGGGCGGGGGACGCCGGCAAATGCTTTATTGATCAATATGGTGATCGGGATCGGGGCGTTGTTGTCAGGGCAGACGGGGGATATCATTACGATCTCGGTGTTTGGGGCGCTGACCTTATATGTACTGGCGATGGTGTCGGTGCTGGTATTGCGCCGGAAGGAGCCGGAGCTTGTGCGGCCGTTCCGCGTGCCGATGTATCCCGTGTTCCCGCTAGTGGCGTTGGTGATCGCGGTGGTTTGCCTGGTTGCGATGGTGAGTCTTAATATTAAATTATCTGTTATTTATTTCTCCCTATTGTTGGTGAGTTATATTTGGTTCCGGTTCACGGTCAAGGGCCGGCGGGACCGGGGCGTTAATTCGTAAAATAATCCGATGACGAACAATCAATCATTTTCTGAGTTGCTTGCCCGGCTGGGTGAGGAGCGGGTTGAGAAAGTAAAGCTGGCCATTGCGGATGTCGATGGGATCCTCCGGGGTAAGGTGATCGCGTTGGATAAGTTCCGATCGATCGCGTCTACGGGGTTTGGGTTTTGTGATGTTGTTTTTGGCTGGGATGCCGAGGACCGGGCCTATGATAATGGGGCTTTCACGGGGTGGCATACGGGTTATCCGGACGCGGTGGCGGTGGTGGATGGGGGGACGATGCGGAGGGTGCCGTGGGAGGGAGGGTTGCCGTTCTTTCTGGCGGATTTTCGGGGGAGTGGTTCGGCGGCGGGTGCTGGCGGCGGGGGTGCGGATGTCGCGGGTGTTGGCGGCGGAAGTGGGGATGCTGGGGCGTTGGCTATTTGTCCGCGGAGTTTGTTGAAGCGGGTGATCGGGCAGGCGGCGGCGGCGGGGTATTCGGCGTATTTTTCACAGGAGTTCGAGTGGTTCAATTTTATGGCGCCGGCAACGGCGGGGGCGGCGCCGACGGCATCGGGGAGCTGGTCGTTCAACGATCTGAAGCCGATGACGCACGGGATGTTTGGATATAGCATATTACGGGCTTCACAGGGCAGCGCTTTTTTCCATGATCTTTTCGACAGCCTGAAGAAATTTGGGGTGCCACTGGAGGGATTGCATACGGAGACGGGTCCGGGTGTCTATGAAGCAGCTATCTTATACTCGGATGTGCTGGAGGCGGCGGACCGGGCGGTACTTTTCAAGACGGCGGTGAAGGAGATCGGTCACCGGCATGGGATCCTGCCGACGTTCATGGCGAAAGTGAATCCGGAGTTGCCGGGTTGCAGCGGGCATGTGCATCAGAGTCTCTGGGCGGCGGATGGAAGCCATAATCTTTTTTTTGATGAGAGTGCTCCGACGCGGATGAGTCCGTTGATGGAGAGTTATATCGCGGGTCAGCTGAGTTGTCTGCCGTATATCCTGCCAATGGTGGCCCCGACGGTGAACAGCTATAAACGGCTGGTGGAAGGCGCCTGGGCGCCGACGACGCTTACGTGGGGCATCGACAACCGGACGGTGGCGTTGAGAGCGTTGCCGGGAGGGGATAAGTCGACACGCCTGGAGACGCGGGTGGTCGGATCGGATACCAACCCTTACCTGGCGATGGCGGCCTGTCTGGCGGCGGGATTGTATGGAGTCCGGCAAGGGCTCCGGCTGAACACGCCGGCGACGAAGGGGAACGGATACGAAGAGAAGCTGTACGGGGTATTACCGCGGAATTTGTGGGAGGCGACGCAGGAAATGAAACGGTCGCCGATTGCGGTGGAGCTTTTCGGCCAGGAGTTTACGGATCATTTTATCCGGACGCGGGAATGGGAATGGCGACAGTTCGGACAGGCGGTGACGGACTGGGAATTGCAACGGTATTTTGAAATAATTTAAAAAAGGACCTTTGGCCTGAGGGCGTTCGGCGTGTCGGGGGGAGGCCCGTTGGCGTTCGGCCTGATGGCGAGAGGCGTGAATTTTATGATCGACTACAATGTTATAAGACAATACAATTTTCCGACGACGATCCGGTTTGGGGCTGGGGTGATTGCTGAGCTGCCGGAGCATTTGCGAAGTGTGGGGATGCAGCGGCCGCTTTTGGTGACGGATCCCATGGTGGCGCAGCTGGATTTTTTTGGCGATCTGCGCAGGAAGCTGGAGGCTCGTGGGTTATCGGTGGAGGTTTTTTCTGAGATCCATAAGAACCCGGTGAAGTCGGATGTGGAGAAAGGCGGAGCTGCTTTTACCGGTACGGGGAGGGATTGCATCATCGGGATCGGCGGCGGTGCGGCCATGGATGTGGCGCGGGCCGTTGCGTTGCGGGTCCATCATCACCGGGACCTGTTCGACTATGACGATCTGATCGGCGGGGATGTATACGTTACGGAGGAGGTACCTTATTTTATCACGGTGCCGACGACGAGCGGGACCGGGAGCGAGGTTGGGAGGAGTGCGATCATTTCGGAGGATGATACGCACCGGAAGAGGATCTTATTTTCGCCGAAGTTGTTGGCGAAGGTGGTTTATGCGGACCCCGCGTTGACTATGGGATTGCCGCCTTTTGTAACGGCGGCGACGGGGATGGATGCGCTGACGCATAATCTCGAGGCGTATCTTGCCAAGAACTGGCATCCGATGTGTGAGGGGATAGCGTTGGAAGGTGTGCGTCTTATTCATAGCAGCATTGCAGATGCGACTTTGCGGCCTGACCTGGAATCGAGGAGCAAGATGATGATCGGGTCGTTGATGGGGGCTGTCGCTTTTCAGAAAGGGCTTGGGGTGGTGCACTCGCTGGCGCATCCAATGTCTTCGTTGCTGGACACGCATCATGGGTTGGCGAATGCCGTGAATCTACCTTATGGGATGCGATTCAATATTGCAGGGTTCGAGGGGAAGTTCAGGGTGATCGCGCAGGCGATGGAGTTGCCTGGGGGCGGCGGTCTCCGGCAGGATGAGTCCGTTTCGGAGGCGGAGAGGATTGCGGCGGGCCGGGCGGATGGAGAGGCGGTGGTCGAGAGATTGTTTGCATTGAATAAAGAATTGGGGCTGCCGACGAAGTTGCGGGATGTAGGGGTTCGGGAGGAGCATTTGGCGCCGCTGGCGGATCTGGCGATCGCGGATTTTGCGCATCCGAATAATCCGAAGCCGGTGAGCAGGGACGATTTTTTTAAATTGTATAAGGAAGCGTTATGAGAATCGGGTTGACCTATACGGGGACGGATTGGAAGCATGACAATTATGTCCGGTGGTTGAAGGCGGATGATGCGGGGATCGAGGTGGTGCGACTGGAGGCGGGTGGTGATACCGATGTGATGGCGGGGCTTGATGGACTGGTATTGTCGGGGGGAGTAGATATTGCGCCTAGTTTTTATGGCGGAGCCGATCGGTATGTGAAGGCGCCGGCCGATGGCTGGCAGCCGGTGCGGGACGGGTTCGAGTTATCGGTGCTGGAAGAGGCCTGGAAGAGAGGATTGCCGGTGCTTGGGGTTTGCCGAGGGTTGCAGTTGATCAATGTGAGCCGGCAGGGTAGTCTTGTGCAGGATCTTGGGGTGGAGGGGGATGTGGTGCATGAGAATGCTGTTGGGGTGGATAAGGAGCATGGGGTAGTGGTGGAGAAGGGGACGTTGTTGGGTGAGGTGGTTGGCGGGGCGGCTGTTTTGGCGGGGGAGGTTCGTGGGATGCCCGGCGGGTTGGGTGAGGCTGGTGGTTTGACGGGGAAGGATCGTGGCGCGGGCGACGGGTTACGCGGGATGGTGAATAGTGCGCATCACCAGGCGGTGGGCCGGTTGGGCGCCGATCTGCGGGTGAATTGCCGGGCGGAGGATGGGACGATCGAGGGGATCGAGTGGGAGGAGCCGGCGGGGAAGCCTTTTTTGCTGGCGGTGCAGTGGCATCCGGAGAGGATGTTTGTGAATGGGGTGGGGGATGGCGGTTTTTGGAAGGGGGTGAGGGATCGGTTTATTGCTGAAATAAAAAAGAATATATTATAAAATATGCAGATCATCAATCCAGCGACGGAAGAAGTCATTAGTGAAGTGCAGGAAGATACGAAGGCGACGGTGGAGGAAAAGTACCGGGCGGTGAAAAAGGGGCAGCCGGCGTGGGCGGCGCGAACGGTGGAGGAGCGGCTGGCGTGTATCGGGCGGTTCTATGAAGCGTTGGAAACGGAGAAAAAGGTGTTGGCGGAGACGTTGACGAGCGAGACGGGGAAGCCGCTGCAGCAGTCGTATAATGAGCTGAACGGGGCGCGGGGAAGGATCCGGTATTTCCTCGACAATACCGCGAAATGGCTGAGTGAGGAGTGGGTGGTAACGGAGGGGGCTACACGGGAGAAGATCGTGTACGAGCCGCTGGGGGTTATCGGTAATATTTCGGCCTGGAATTATCCCTACCTGGTGGGGGTGAATGTTTTTATCCCGGCGCTGCTGGGCGGCAACGGGGTGCTTTACAAGCCGTCGGAGTATGCGACGCTGACGGGGATGCACATCCGGAGATTGATATATCACAGTGGGGTACCTGAGAATGTGTTTGCGACGATCGTGGGTAAGGGGAATGCGGGGGAATGGTTGCTGGAGCTGCCGTTGAACGGCTACTTTTTTACGGGAAGCTATCGGACGGGCAAGCTTATCGCGGAGCGGGTAGCGTCGAAGCTGGTGCCCTGCCAATTGGAGCTTGGCGGGAAAGACCCATTGTATGTCATGGATGATATCGAAGATGTCGATAAGGTCGCGGCGGCGGCGCTTGAAGGTGTAGTGTATAACAACGGCCAGAGCTGCTGCGCAGTAGAACGGATCTATGTACAGGAAGGCATTTACGACGCCTTTGTAAAAGCCTATACGGAGCAGATGCAAAAGATGGTCGTGGGCGATCCGATGGATGGAGCGACGGAGGTCGGCGCGGTGACGAGACCGGGGCAGGTGGAATTTTTACAGGGACAGATAGAGGATGCTGTATCCAAGGGTGCGAAACTGTTGGGTGGCGGACAGCGGATCGGGAGAAGAGGTTATTTTATGGCGCCGGCGGTATTGGTGAATGTCAATCATGGGATGAAGTTGATGACGGAAGAGTCATTCGGACCGGTGGTTGGGATCCAGCGGGTCAAAGATGACGCGGAGGCGGTGGCGTTGATGGGAGATACGGAATATGGACTGACGGCAGCTGTTTATTCAAAGAGTTATGAGCGGGCGGAGCGGGTGATGCAGCAGCTGAATACGGGGACAGTTTATTGGAATTGCTGCGACCGGGTGAGTGCGGGGCTGCCCTGGAGCGGGAGGAAACATTCGGGGCTTGGAATGACACTTAGTTACCAGGGGATACGGGCATTTGTGCAGCCGAAGGCTTATCATATCCGGCCGTAGATGACGGGGGGTGTAAGGTGTTGATATAGAGTGGCATGCGAAGGTTTTCACAGGGCGTGTATATTTAGGGGTGGGAGACGAGGAGGATGTTTTATATTATTACCGTGGATTGGTCCAAAAAAGATAGTGATGGGGAAGTACAGATATGACCCTCGCCTCCGGCGAGGGTTTTTTGTTGCCGTGAGGGGTGAGAAAAATTTGAGGAGAGGGCAATAGAAATTGCCAGCATAAAAAAAGGAGAGGGCAATAGACATTGCCGGCATAAAAAAAGGAGAGGGCAATAGACATTGCCCTCGCGTCACGACTTTGTGACCATTCAAAACTAAAAATATAAAAAAATGTGCTAGATGCGGATGATACAGATAACTGTCAAATTTACCATTCTCATTGAATTATACAAATACCCTGACATACTAATTCCGGGATTTAGTAAGAAATATCGCGGTTTGCGTATGTGCTACGCATTCCGAAAACGATTGCGTAGATTCCTAAGGTTTTGATTTGGGCAGATCGGAGCGGTGCAAAATTTTAGTAAAATGCCGCGAAATTTTTGCAAGGGGTAAATTAGAGAAGAAGTTTATCGGGGTTGGGAATGAAGTTGAGAAATGCCTGGAAGTTGGCTTTGTACTTCCGCTTGTCCAGTTTGTAATAGAAGGCGCCCTTTTTGGAGTTGGCTTTGTCCTTTTCCTTTTGCTTTATGAGGAGCTCGGTGGAGAGGACTTTGCGGCTGAAGTTGCGGTTGTCGAAGGCCGTGTCGTAGATGCCTTCGTAGAGGATCTGCAGTTGCGGGATGGTGAATTTTGCGGGCAGGAGTTCGAAGAGTATCGGGTGCAGCGCGGCTTTGTAGCGCAGTTGTTTTTTCGCGTTCTCCACCATTCGTTTGTGATCGAAGATGAGTTCGGGGAGTTTTTTGATGTGAACCCATTCGGGGTGGTATTCGGTGCTGAGCTGTTTTTCGTACTGATGGATGTCGATGAGGGCGAAGTAGGCGATGCTGAGCGTTCTTTCGACCGGATCGCGGCCGGGTTCGCCGAAGGCTCTGAGTTGCTCCATGTATACACCTTCGAGGCCGGTGAGTTTTTTCAGGATGCGGTTGGCGGCTTGTTCGAGGCTTTCTTCCGCTTGAAGGAAGCCGCCCATGAGGCTCCATTTACCTTTTTCGGGCTTGAGGCCGCGTTGGATAAGGAGAAGTTTGATATCTGATCCGTCGAATCCGAAGATGATGCAATCTACGGCGACCAGCATACGGGTTTCGCCCGAGTAACGATTCATTTTATATTGTCGCTTTTTTCGTGAATATAGTGCTTTTAGTCTATTTCCGCACAGGCGAATTCTTCGCCAGTGTTTGGAGTACGTCTAATATCGGGCCTTTGGCCGGCGGGCTTCCTGCCTGCCCTGCGGGCCTGTGGCCTGCCTACCAGAATTTCACGTATATAGCCATCAGGATCGCCAGGGTGACGACGATCAGGGCGACGGTGGACGGCGATACCTTGAACATAGCCCGGTCGAGCTGGAAGGCCTTGGCATTGATGCGGGGGCCGCCGAGGCTGATCCCTACCATGACGAGGACGGTGAAAAGGAAGGCGAGTCCCATCCAGATGAGGAAGGGGATCTCATAAACCGTCGTGAGGACGCCATTGACCTCCTTCTGGGTAGGATAGGCGGTATAGAGCCAGGTGTTATGGCCCAGTACTTCAGCGGCATAGTTATTAAAGAAGACGCAGAGGGCGAAGCCGGTGATTAGGCCGGCGACGGCTGCGGCGGCGGTGGTTCGTTTCCAGAACATGCCGAGGAGGAACATCGCCAGGACGCCGGGGCTGATGAAGCCGGTGTATTTCTGAATATAGGTGAAGCCGCCGCTGCTGCTGATGCCGAGGAGGTCTTTCCATGTGAAGAGGACGCCGACGATGAGGGCGCAGACGATGGTGGTGCGGCCGGCCCAGACGAGCTTTTGCTCACCGGCGTCCTTGTTGAAATATTTTTTGTAGATGTCGAGGGTAAAGATGGTAGAGATGCTGTTGAGCTTGCCGGCGAGGGAGGAGACGATGGCTGCGGTAAGGGCGGCGATCGAGAGGCCTTTGAGACCGGCGGGGAGGAAGCCGAGGACGGCGGAATAGGCATTGTCCTTGCTGCCGCCTTCGAGATGGAGGGCATTGTGTTTGTAGAGGACGAAGGCTGCGATACCGGGAAGCATGACGATGACGGGCATGAGCAGCTTCAGGAAGCCGGCGAACAGGATACCGGTGCGGGCAGTTTGCAGATCGGCCCCAAGCGCACGTTGGGTGATGTACTGGTTACAACCCCAATAGTTGAGATTGACGATCCACTGGCCGGCGGCGTACATGGCGATGCCGGGAAGCACAAGGTATTTATTGACCTCCAGCTGGCTGGAAGCGGCTGTGGGTTTGTTGAAGATCATCCGGAAATGTTCGGGGGCATCCTTCAGCATGGCGTTGAAGCCGGCGAGAGCATTTGTGCCGAGACCGAAATTCTGAGCTACGACGGTGAGGGCAAGGTAGGAAGTAGCGAGACCGCCAATGATGAGGACACCTACCTGGATCACGTCGGTGAAGCCGATAACCTTCATCCCGCCGAGGGTGATGAGGAGGGCGAAGATGGCGAGGCCGATCATGATGAGATGGAGGTTGTGTTCGTAGACCTCGACTCCACCGGTCGATACGAGCCCGCTGATGGCGGCGGCGCCAAGGTAGAGGATCGAAGTGAGATTCACGAAGACATAGAGCAGCAACCAGAAGATTGCCATGATGAGGGACACGGTCTCGTTGTATCGCATCTTCAGGAATTGCGGCATGGTGTAAATCTTGTTCTTGAGATACACGGGGATAAACCATACTGCAATGATGATGAGGGCTATGGCGGCGATCCATTCATAGGCGGCTACGGCGATGCCGGCGAAGAAGCCATCACCACTCATCCCGATGAACTGTTCGGCGGAGATGTTCGAGGCGATGAGGGACGCGCCGATGGCCCACCAGGTGAGGGTGCCTTCTGCGAGGAAGAAGTCCTTTGTGTCCGTGACGGCTTTCTTTTTACGGCGATAGATCCAGATGCCATAGGTGGAGACTATGATGAAATAGACGACGAAGACGACATAATCTGAGAAGACGAGGTTGCGGTTCATGAGCAATCGGTTTTTTGTTGGCGGTAGGAGATGTGATCGGGGGTGGATGAATGAAGGAGGGGCACGGGCCCCTCCGGTTGTTATTTATTTGAGTTGATAGTAGGCTTCATTCCAACGGAGTTCGTTACGGAACTGGTGCAGTTGGGTATCCTTGCCGATGAGGGCGAATTCGATGCCTGCCATGTCGGCGAAGTCGCGCATGTGTTCCGATGTGAGGTTCTGGCTATAGCCGGTATGGTGGGCGCCGCCAGCCAGGATCCAGGCGGTGCAGCCGGTGCGCATATCGGGATAGGGTTTCCAGAGGACGCGGGCGACGGGAAGCTTTGGCAGGGCATGGGTCGGCGCCACGGCTTCCACTTCATTGACCAGGAGACGGAAGCGATTGCCCATGTCGATGATGGAGGCGTTGATGGCGGGTCCCGCCGCGGAGTTAAAGACCAGGCGGACGGGGTCGGCTTTGCCGCCGATGCCGAGGGGGTGGATCTCGCAGGAGGCCTGGCCGTCGGCGATGGATTCGCAGATCTCGAGCATGTGAGCGCCGAGGACCATGTTGTTACCGGGTTCAAAATGATAGGTATAATCCTCCATGAAGGAGTTCCCGCCGGGTAGTCCGCTGCCCATTACTTTCATGGCACGGACGAGGGCGGCGGTTTTCCAGTCGCCCTCCCCGCCGAAGCCGTACCCGGCGGCCATCAGGCGTTGGGACGCGATGCCGGGAAGTTGTGTCATGCCGTGGAGGTCTTCGAAGGTGTCGGTGTATCCCTTGAAGCCGCCTTGTTCGAGGAAGGTCTTAAGACCCAGCTCGATCTTCGCGGCGTCGCGGAGGGAGCTGTGCTGCGCCTTGCCTTTGCGCAGGGATTCGGCGAGTTTATATTTTTCCTCGTATTCCTTTACCAGGCTGTCGATGGCGCTGTCGGAGATGGCGTTTATTACTGCAACGAGATCGCCGATGCCATGGGTGTTGACAGAGTAGCCGAATTGCATTTCGGCTTCCACTTTGTCGCCATCGGTGACGGCCACCTGGCGCATGTTATCGCCAAAGCGGACGAATTTTGCGCCCTGCCAGTCGTTCCAGCCGGCGGCGGCGCGGGCCCAGGCTCCAAGGCGGGCAAGGGTGTCGGGATCCTGCCAGTGGCCGGTGACGACCTTGCGGTCGAGCCGCATGCGGGACATGATGAACCCGAACTCGCGGTCGCCGTGGGCGCTCTGGTTGAGGTTCATGAAATCCATATCTATGTCGCCCCAGGGGATGTCACGATTGAATTGGGTATGGAGATGGACGAGGGGTTTTTGCAGGATGCGCAGGCCGCCGATCCACATTTTGGCGGGAGAAAAGGTATGCATCCAAGCGATGATGCCGATGCAATTGGCGGTGTTGTTGGCTTCGGCGCAGGTGTGGTAGATCTCTTCGGGTGATTTGACGGTGGGTTTGAATACGACCTTCACCGGGATCTGTGCGGCGTCGTTAAGCGCTTTTGCGATGGTTTGTGAGTGTGCGGCTACCTGTTTTAGTGTTTCTTCTCCGTAGAGGTGCTGGCTGCCAGTGAGGAACCAGACTTCGAATTTTTTTAAGTCCATGTGGGTGGTGCTATGTTTTTTATGAGCTTTTATGAGCGATTATTGCCCGTAATATGAGTGTGGGCCGTGTTTTCTTTCGTAATGTTTTTTTATAAGGGAATCTTTAAGGCGAGGGGCGTCTTTGCGAATTTGCTCGGTGAGCAAGGCCATCTGGGCGACCGACTCGAGGACGGCGCTGTTGTAGACGGCTTTTTCGGCGGTCTTGCCCCAGGTGAAGGGGGCGTGGTTGCCGACGAGGACCATCTCGACTTCTTCATAGCTGAGTCCTTTATCGCGAAAAGCGTTCATGATCTGGAATCCCGTCTGGTACTCGTAGTCGCCGAGGATCATCTCATCGTTCATCGGCGGGGCGCAGGGAATATCGACGGTGTTGTGGTCCGCGTGCGTGGTGCCGAAGATGGGGATGTCGCGCTGGGATTGTGCCCAGGAGGTGGCGTAGGTGGAGTGAGTGTGGGCGATGCCACCGATCTTTTCCCAGTGTTTGTAGAGGACGGCGTGGGTGAGCGTGTCGGAGGAGGGGCGAAGTTTTCCCTTGACGGTCTTGCCGTCGAAATCGACGATGACCATTTTTTCGGGTGAAAGTTCGCTGTAGGGAACGCCGCTTGGTTTTATAGCAAAGACGCCCTGGTCGCGATCGGCGGCCGAGACGTTTCCGAAGGTGAAGAGGACGAGTCCCAGCTTTGGCAGCTGCCGGTTGGCTTCGTAGGCGGCTTCCTGGATATCTGTGTATTTGCTCATAGTTACTATTGTGCAGGATGTTATCTGTTACAGGGTGGCCTATGGTTTATGCGTGATGCTGTGTGGTGTGTTCGATGAATTGGCCCAACTGCCCATATTGCCGGAGGCGCAGCTCATACATGGCGGCCCGGCCGGGATCGGGGGTATAGGTGGCATCGAAGCCCTGACCAATGGCGGCCATCGCGTCTTCCACTTTGGGATAGAGGCCTGCGGCCGTGGCCGCGAACATGGCGGCTCCGAGGGCGCAGGTTTGTTCGGAGGAGTGGATGCGAAGGGGGCGGTTCATGACGTCGGCCATCATCTGCATGATGAAGGGTGATTTTTTTGCTACTCCGCCGAGACCGATGAGTCCTTTTACGGGGACGCCTTCGATGATGAAGCGATCGACGATGGTGCGGGCCCCGAAGCAGGTGGACTCCACGATGGAGCGGAAGACGCGTGGGGCGTCACTGGCGAGGTCGAGGCCTGTGATAGCGCCTTTCAAGAGTTGGTTGGCGTCGGGGGTGCGGCGACCGTTGAACCAGTCGAGGGACAGTTCAGCACCGGGGTCGGAGGGGAGGGCAGCGGCCTGACGGCTTAATTCGGGAATGATGCGATCGAGGATGGCATCGGCGGGGCCGGATGTGATGCCGGAGCCGGATGTCGAGGGACCGGATGTGGCGGCAGCGCCCGATGCTGTGGTGTTCCCCCCCATGAATTGAAGGGGCCAGGCGATGAGGTTGCGGAACCAGGCATAGGCATCGCCGAAGGCGGACTGGCCGGCTTCCATCCCCATCATGCCGGGGATAACTGAACCGGGCACCTGGCCGCAGATGCCTTTTACGAGGAGTCCTTCTACTTCCTTCAGTGGGGCGACGAGCATGTCGCAGGTCGAGGTGCCCATGACCTTGCTGAGATGGTAGGGTTCGATCTGGCCGCCGACGGCGCCCATATGTGCGTCAAATGCGCCGATGCCGACGGTGACGTCGGTGGATAAGCCGAGGCGGGAAGCCCATTCGGAGGAAAGGCGGCCGGCAGGTTTATCGGCGCTGTAGGTCTCTTTTGGAAGACGGCTTGTGAAGCCCTTGAGTAAGGGATCGAGAGAAGAAAAGAACGCGTCGGGGGGATACCCGTTGAATTCCTTTGCCCATAGGGCTTTGTGGCCTGCGGCGCATACGCCACGTTTCAGTTGGGCCGCGCTTGTTCCGCCGGTGAGCAGGAAGGGGATCCAGTCACAGTGTTCTACCCAGGAGTAGATGGCCTTTCCCACCGCGGGGTCCACTCTAAGAATATGCAGGAGCTTGGCCCAGAACCACTCCGAGGAATAGATGCCGCCGACAAACTGCAGATAGTTGACGTCGAAGGTGGCGGCATGGGCATTTATGGCTGCAGCCTCCTTTACGGAGCTGTGGTCTTTCCAGAGAACGAAGAGGGCGTTGGGGTTTTGTTCGAATTCGGGGAGCAGGCCGAGGGGGGTGCCGGTCTGATCGACGGCGACAGGAGTGGAACCCGTGGTATCGATGGAGATGGCCCTGATCCCGGCGGCTATGGCGGGGCCTGCATGGCGGAGACAGTCTTTTATGGTATTTTCCAGTCCCTCGATGTAGTCTTTCGGATGCTGGCGGAATATGTTCTCGGCGGGGTTGCAATACAACCCGTCCTTCCAGCGGGGATAGTAAAAGACGGAGGAGGCGATCTCGCTGCCGTCGGCTGCGTTGACAATGAGTGATCTGACCGAGTCCGTGCCGTAGTCTACTCCTATGACGTAGTTATCTTTTCCCATATGGCGGTGTGAATTGAGGCTTGTCCTTTTGATCAAGACTTGTCAAAATAACATTTATTTTCTCGTTTTTTAAAAATTATTAGGGGTTTGGGGGCCGCGGGGCGGGAAAATGGGGAAGTGTGGGGCATGGGGTGGCGGAAATGGGGAGTGCGGGGTCGGCTGGTGGAGAAAATGGGACGAGTTGGACGGGAAAGGCTGCTTGGCGGGTGCGGGCCGGTTTTTTGCAGATATGAGTTGAGTCAGACCACGTTGGTCGTATCCGGGGTTCGCCGAGGGGGCGAATCTGTGGATATATTACGCAAAATTAAATGCCTGACTTTGAACAAATTTCTTTGTCTCATGATAAGATACGTACGGATTATTTTATAATACGAAAGAGTTATCAAATCATACGCACAAGGTGTTTGGTCGTATTGGAAGACATTGATTTATAGAAGTTTACCTTCGGTTTTGCGTGCAGGTTATACGAGAAATAGCCTAAATTGTCTTACCCCCCAAATCGCTGGCGAAATGGAAAACAAGCTTAAAATCAACAGAATCAAAGCCGTCCTTGCTGAAAAAGACATATCGCATAAAGAATTGGCGATCAGGGTCGGCGTAGCTCCCAACAGTGTTACCAGGATTTGTAACAACGAATTCCAACCTACTTTGAAGTTATTGCGGGCGATCGCTCTTGCGCTGGATGTGGATATCCGGGAGTTGCTGATCCCCACGCGGGTGACGTCGCCGAGCTGAGGCCGGCAGGTGGAGTAGCCGGGAAGGTCCGCGCCGGCGTGGGGAGGCAAAATGACGGAAAGTGGGGAGAAAAGCTCCACAGCTGTGGAGCGCGTGGTATCTTTAGGGCATGCGATGCCTATTCCTTATTCTTTTCATGTTAACCGGCCTGGCGGTCTTTTCCCAGGAGCAGCCCAATGGGTTTTTTGTCGATAGTCTGCAGCGGCGGCTTGTGGGAGCGCAGACGACGGAAGACAAGGTCGATCTTTTGTTGAAACTGGCTTATGCAACGACGGATTCGCTGCAGGCGGAAGTGTATTCCGGCGAGGCGTTAACGGATGCGGAGCTTAGTCGTGACCGGCGGCTGATGGTGGAATCCTATTTACGGAATGGCGACCGTTACCTGAACTACCAGGGATTGGTAGGCAATCAGGACAAGGCTCAGCGACAGTTCGAGCAGGCGGAACAATTAGCGCGGGAAGGAGGGCTTTCGACGTTGGTGACCCAAAGTTATTACCAGCTTTCGAAGCTTTGGCGGATCAAGGGTGATTACGAAAAGGCGTTGTCATACAGCAACCAGGCGATGGCAGTGGCGATCAATACCGACAATGATTCGGCAAAAGTGGCGGGCTATCTCTCCCTGGGTGAAACCTATCTGAATATGAAGCAGATGCCTTTGTCCTTTCAGAATTTTTCGGAGGCGCGCACCATTGCGGAGATGAGCGGGAGCGAAAATCTGCTGCGAAACGTGTATGTTGGGCTGACCCGATTTTACTCGGACATGCATGAATATGGCAAGGCTATCGACTATACGATCAAGGCGTATGAGCTGGACCGAAAGATGTGGAATGGGACGAATATGCTGGTCGATCTTTACTGGTTGGGAGACTTCTTCGGTTTGGACAAAAAGTGGGATCTGGCGGAGAAGATGTATGAGCGGAGTATTGCGCTGGCCGATACGCTGCATTACGATCTCAACAAGGTATATTCTTATTTCCGCATCCTTTCGATGTATTTTCGGCGCAACGAGTATTCGAAAGGCCTTCAGTATATGCTGGGGCGGCGGGAAATGCTGGATTATCTCAACCATTCAGGATATGCGTTTTATATCGGCCAGATAAAGGCGATCGCTTTTTCCAAGGAGAACCGGCTTGACAGCGCCCTGCATTATTTCACGATAGCGGAGCCGGCGGTGGTGGAGCGGGGAAGCAAGGATCTCCAGTATGATTTCTGGTCCTCGTATGGCGACTATTATATCCGGCGACGGGATTATTTCAAAGCTATCGACTGCTACAAGAAAGCTTATCAAACGGTGGTTGCGGTCAGTGACCCGGGGCTGAAGGTGGACATGACGGACACCTTGCGGAGGCTGTATGAGCGGGTGGGAGACTACCGGGGGGCACTTGTCTACAACCAGCTGGCCGCGGCTGAGAGGGACAGCCTTCGGGCGAAGACGCAGGAGACGGAGCTGATGAAGCTGGAGGTGGAGACGGAGAACCGGCGGAAGGAGCGGCTGGCGCACGAGGAAGAACTGAATACGGAGAGGCGGCACAATATCCAATATATGGGGTTTACGGTGGGGTTGGTGTTGCTTTTTATTTCCATCGTCGTGCTCGGACGGTTTCCGGTACCCGTATCGTTGATCCGGACGGTGGTGTTCCTTTCCTTTATTTTCCTTTTTGAATTCATCGTGTTGTTACTGGATAAGACGATCGCGGCGTGGACGCATGAGGAGCCGTGGAAGGTGCTTTGTATCAAGATCGTTTTGGCTGCGGGTCTTGTACCTTTGCACCATTGGCTGGAGCACCGGGTGATCCATTATTTGAGTCACCGGCGCAGGCCAGCGCCGGCTGCGGTGCACAAAACCTAATTCATGCCTACTCCTTCGAACCGACCTGCTTCGACGATGATGGTGGTGATCGCTTTTGCGATAGTGTATATCGTCTGGGGATCCACGTATTTCTTTATCCGGCTTTCCGTGTTGCATATTCCGCCGATGCTGGTGGGGATGTTGCGTTATCTCATTGCGGGGGTGCTTTTGCTTTGCTGGTGTCTGATCCGGCGGGAGCCGTTATTCGGGAAAGGGGTTATCGGACCGGCGTTCGTGTCGGGTTTTCTTTTGCTTTGCGGGGGGAATGGGATCCTGATCTGGACTGAGCAGTATATCCCGAGCAGCCTGGCGGCTGTGTTGTTGGCTTCGGGGCCGATCTGGTTTGTGCTGCTGGACCGGAGGCAGTGGGCGGTGAATTTCAGGAGCAAGAGTACGCTGCTGGGACTGGTAGTGGGATTTGTCGGGGTGTTGTTGTTGTTTGCGGAACGGTTGAAGGGGGGAAGCGGTTCGGCGGGGTCGAGTAGAGGAGGTGTTGTGGATGGGAGTGGAGGCGCGGGGTCGGGTTCGGCGGGCGCCGCTGCGGGAGGGATGGCGACGGTAGCCTTGCTTGTTCTGCTGATCGGGTCGATCTCGTGGGCGGCGGGGTCGCTTTATTCCAAGTACCGGAGCGCCCCGGTATCGAACTCCGTGAATGCGGGCTGGCAGATGCTGCTGGCGGGGCTGGTTTTTCTTCCGGCGAGCCTGATCAGCGGGGAGTGGCAGGGGTTTCAATTCCGGGAGGTACCGGTTTCGTCGTGGATGGCGATCGCTTACCTGGTGACGATGGGATCGTTGGTGGGCTATAGCGCTTTTGTGTGGTTGTTGCAGGTGCGGCCCGCGACGCAGGTGAGTACGCATGCTTATGTCAACCCGGTGGTGGCGGTGCTGTTAGGGGTGCTTTTCGCGGGGGAGAGTATGACGCGGTTGCAGTTGGCGGGTTTGGGGGTGATCCTGGCGGGGGTGTTGTTGATCAATCTGGCCAAGTACCGGAAGCGGACGGATGTGGCTAAGCCGGCAGGGATTGCGGAGAAGGTGGAGGCGGAGTGAGGGGCCGAAAAATACTAATGTCTATTAGGCAGATATTGTTGTATAAATATCCAGTTTTCAACCAGAAACCCTGTTTATTTGTTAGTTTCACGGCATGGATTACAGAACCTTATTAGAGCAGGCCGAACATTACGTCAGGACGTTGTACGACACGCAGATGAGCGAAAAGCTGTATTACCATAATCTCCGGCACACGGAGAAGGTGGTGGAGGCGGCGACGCAGATCGCGCAGCACTATCAACTGAGCGATGTGGATTTTTTTACCGTGTGTGTGGCGGCCTGGTTCCATGATATCGGGTATCTGAACGGGGCGGGGCAGGGGCATGAGGAACGGGGGGCGAGGATGGCCCAGTCATACCTGGAAGGGACGGGGCTGGAGTTCGGGGTGATCGAATCCATCAAGCGGTGTATCATCGCGACGCAACTGCCGCAACGGGCGGTGGGGTTGACGGAGCAGATCGTTTGCGATGCGGACCTGTATCATCTGGGAACGGACGAGTTCAGCGAGCGGAACAAACTGATGAGAAAGGAGGCGGAGGCGGTGCAGGACCGGAAGATCAGCAAGGAAGAATGGCGCCGGGGGACGATCCGTTTCCTGGAGACCCATCAATATTATACAGACTATTGCCGGCTGTTGTTAAACGAGAAGCAGCATGAGAACCTGTTCAGGCTGAAGGCAAAAGAGCCGGCGGATTCGGGGGGCAACGCGATCGACACGCTGTTGAAAGAGCATGGGCTCGACGAAGCCCGGAACGAGGACCAACAGCCGGCGGAAAAGAAAACGGAAAAGAAGAAGGATCCGGGCCGGGGGATCGATACGGTGTTCAGGATCACTTCGAACAACAATCAGAAACTCAGTTCACAGGCGGACAGCAAGGCGCATATCCTCATTCAAGTGAACTCGATCATCATTTCGGTGTTATTGAGTCTGTTGCTCCGGAAGATAGAGGATCATACAAACCTGGCTATTCCGGCGACATTACTGCTTGCAGTGAACCTGGTCACCATCATCTTCTCTATCCTGGCCACGCGGCCGCATATCCCGCCGGGAACGTTCAGTCAGGCGGATCTGGACGAGAAGAAGGTCAACCTGCTTTTCTTCGGGAATTTCTACCGGATGAGCCTGGAGCAGTATGCCAGCGGGATGCTGATCATGATGGACGATCGCGATTTCTTATATGGCAGTTTGATCCGGGATGTCTATTTCCAGGGTATTGCGCTTGGGAAGAAGTATCGGTGGTTGCGCCTTTCGTACAATGTGTTCATGTATGGGCTGATCGCTTCGGTGATGGCCTTTTTGATCGCTGCGCTTGCTTTCCCGTCCAGATAGGTGCGCCCGTACGGGGGATCCGATGGAGGGATTAAATTTTCAATGGAAAGATGGACCACGGGTCCATCGGCCGAAGGCCCAACGTTAGCGAAATTTTTCGCCGGGCTAATTTGGCCAAAAGCCCGAAGCGAAAAATTTATGCAGAATGCCGTTATCCATATTATTAAAGAGTTGGAGGGTGCGGGGGAGGTGGATTCCCGGCTTTCTTTCGACGGGTTCGTTCATTTTCTGAAGAAGCGTCGCCAGGAGGATAAGACCATGCGGGTCAAGTTCCTGGATTTTGTCATTCATTATTTCGAAGAGCGGCTTAAGGGAAAGCACGTGATCGAACAGGAGGAGATGGTGGAGTATGGAGACCTGCTCGAACTGATCTATACCGTCATATTCCCTGCAGTGGCCGATGAGCGGGATACGGCCTGGGCGCTGGGGGTGCCGGTGAAGCCGGTCATCATCTACGGGACCGATGTTTTTTATGACAAACTGCGCGATCCGCTCACCAAGAAAGTGAAAGCCTGTATGATCGACGATCAGGACAAGGTGCGGACGAAGGTGAACCTGGAGCTGATCTATTCCATGATCTTCCGGCAATTGTATGGTTTGGACCTGCCCGCAGGTCACACGGTGATCCGTGGTCTTCAGGATGAAGAGACGGGGCTGCCGGGGTATTTCCGGCTGAATATCGATAGCCGGTTCGTAGAAGTGGTGCCCAAGGGAACGTTACCGCCTGTGAATATGGCCGAACTTAAGGCGATGCCGAAGCCGGAGGTGATCCCCTGGCTGGTGGAGCATGTGCCGCTGACGTCCTTTATCTTCGAAGGGATCTCGGCGCTAACGGTGACGGATATCACAACGGAGTATGTGGTCGACAACATCAAAAATTCGGTGCTCAACCCGGACCTCCGCGACGGGCGACCGAACTATGCGGAAGTGATCCGGAATCTGAATGTCCTTGCCGGTACCAATGACGTGAGTTTCGGGCTGCTGCCCCTTTTGCTGGTGAACGGGAAGCCGGTGTATTCGGATACGAGCTGTTACCATAGCATCCTCGGGGAAGCGGCCGAGACGGATGAGGAGACGGAGAAGACCTATCTCTGCCTGGTGAACCGATACTTCAATGATCCGCGTCCGTTGCTTTATGAGACGCTGCCTGCTCCGGAAACGGGCGAATATTTCTTTCTGGAGGTCTTGCGCCGGGGCGGGATCCACTCCTATGCGCTGGTGCCGGTGTATCACAATAACCGGCTGGCGGGGGTACTGGAAGTCTCTTCGCGGAAGCCGGGCGTATTGAAGCCGGGTCTGCTTTCGCGGCTCAATGTGGTGATCCCGCTGCTGGCGCAACTACTGCAGCGCGCGATAGACGAGTTCGATGCGGACCTCAAGTCGATCATCAAGGAGAATTTTACATCGATACAACCGGCGGTGGAATGGAAGTTCAATGAAGCGGCATGGCATTATGAGCGGATGAGGGAGCGGAGCGATGCCACGGCGTCGGTGGAGACCATCTATTTCGATAACGTCTTTCCCCTGTACGGGGCGATCGATATCCGGAATTCGACGATAGAACGGAACAGTGCGTTGCGGAAGGATCTGATCACGCAGTTTCACCTGCTGACGGAGACCCTGATCTCGCTGCAAAAGGTGGTCAACCTGCAGTTGCTGGAAGAACTTTTGCACCAGGCGCAGAAGTGGCGGCTGGCCATGAACGGAGCGCTGACGACCGCCGATGAGCTGAACCTGAACAGCTTTCTCCGGGACAAAGTGGACAATTTCCTGGTCCATTTCCGGGAGACGCGGCCGGACCTGGGGGATCTGATCACGCCCTATCTTCAGGCGACGGAGGAGGAAGGTGAGGCTTTTCGTTATCGGCGCGAACTGGAGTCTTCGATCCAACTGGTCAACAAGACGATCAACGGGCTGCTGGAGGAAACGATCGAGGAGCTGCAGAGTTCTTATCCCTTCTACTTTGAGAAGTTTCGCACGGACGGGGTGGAATACGATATCTATGTCGGGCAATCGATCTCGCCGGGGAGAGCATTCGATATCCTGTATCTCCGGAATCTCCGGTTGTGGCAGCTGAAGTCGATGGCGATGGTGGCGCGGCAGACGCACAATCTGTTACCGGAGATGGAAGAGCCGTTGCAGACGACGCAGTTGATCTTTGTGCATTCGGCTTCGATAGACATTAGTTTCCGGAAAGATGAGCGCCGGTTCGATGTGGAGGGCGGATATAATATCCGGTACCAGGTGGTGAAGAAGCGGATCGACAAGGTGCGGGTGAGGGATACGAATGAGCGGCTTACGCAGCCGGGGAAGATCGCGATCATTTATCTTAACGATCGCGAGGGCGAGGAGTACGAGGGCTATATCAGGTATTTGCAGGAGAAGCAGCTCCTCGGCGCGGAGATCGAGCACCTGGACCTGGAGGAGTTGCAGGGGGTGAGTGGGTTACGGGCGTTGAGGGTTAGTGTGCTATGGTAGAGGGCGCCGGCGTGGAGGATGGGCGTGCAATGTGATGATCAATCGTTTTATGATAATCCTGTTGGCGTTCTTTTGGGGACTGTCCGTTGCCTCGTGTGGCGGGGACGGGCATAAGCCGCCCAAAGAGCAGGTCAAGCCTGCGGTTGCACAGGTGCCGTCGCCCCACGGATATGATCTTGGGGCGCCGAAGAAGACCGTTTTGCCGGAGGCTCTGCACGAGATCTCGGGGATCAGTTTTTTTCATAACGACCAGGACACTCTTTATGCGATCGAGGACGAGACGGGACGGCTTTTTTCTTTTCACCTCGGGGATGGGCGATTTCCTTCCTGGAAATTTGGGAAGCATGGTGACTATGAAGATGTCACGGTGCTGAATCGTAGTGAATTTGTCGTGCTGCGAAGCGACGGCAGCCTTTTTGTGTTTCCGAAGACGATGGTGCGCAGCGGAGATAATAAGGGCGTGAAGATCTATTCAAAGATCCTGCCCAAGGGGGAGTATGAGGGACTGTATGGGGATGAAGGAGGCAAGCTGATCGCCCTATGTAAGAATTGCCCGGATGATGACCAGCGGGATGAGGTGTCGGGGTATGTATTGCAATACGATGATAAGCATGTCCTGCGGGTGACGGATCATCTTCTTGTCGAAGTACAGAAGTCGGAACTGAAGAGTATCCATAAAAAAGTAAAATTCCATCCCTCCTGTCTGGCCCGGCATCCGCTGACGAAGGAATGGTATATCATCTCCTCGGTGAACAGGTCGTTGCTGGTATTGGACGACCAGTGGAAGGTCAAGGCGATGTACGATCTCAACCCCATCCTGTTCAAGCAGCCGGAGGGGTTGGCTTTCGACGCGAAGGGGAATATGTATATTTCGAACGAGGGAGTCCAGGGGAATGCGAATATCCTGTACTTCGCCTATAAGCCATAGTCAATAACTGTATCATGAGACGAATAATAAGAACCATCAGCCTTGTATTTATTGCCGGCGCGAGCTTTACGGCGGCGCAGGGTCAAACCGACCCGGTCATTCAACGAATGTTCCTGGTAGGAGACGCAGGGGAGTTGAAGGACGGACATCATCCGGTGTGCGACTGGCTGAAGCAGCATGTCGACTGGAACGATACGAGCAATGTGCTTGTCTATCTCGGGGACAATATCTATCCCCATGGGATGCCGTCGCCGGATGGCATGGCAGGCGGTGCTTATGATCTTGCGCGGAAGATCCTGGACTACCAGGTGTCGGTGGTAGCGGGGAAACCTGCGAAAGCGTTCTTTATCCCGGGGAACCATGACTGGAAGCAGGGCAAGCCCGGCGGCTGGCAGCAGGTGAAGAACGAGGAGGAGTATCTCAGTTCGCTGGGGATGCCGAATGTGGACATGTTTCCGAAGGCGGGCTGCCCGGGGCCGGTGGCTATTCCGCTGGGAAATAAAATGGTGCTGGTGTGTATGGACAGCCAGTGGTGGCTGCAGGATCCCAAGGACCGGCCAGGGATCGAGTCGGCCTGCGACTGTAAGGACCCGAAGTCCATCATGAACGCGCTGAAGGATATCGTGAGCACGTATCCCGACAGGCTGATCGTGCTGGCCATGCACCATCCCTTTTATACGCATGGAGAGCATGGCGGATACTATACACTGAAGGAACATCTTTTTCCACTGACGGATAAGAAGCCGGAGTTGTATATTCCCCTGCCGGTGATCGGTTCGATCTACCCGATCTCGCGGGGGGTGTTCGGGAATGTGCAGGATACGAGGAATCCCAGGTATAAGGAGATGCGGGAGGACCTGGAGTCCATCATCCGGGGACACAGCAATATCATCCATGTGGCGGGGCATGAGCATACCTTACAACTGTTGCAGCATGACAGTGTATACTATGTGGTGAGTGGCGCCGGGTCCAAGAATACCCGGGTGAAGATGGGTGCGAATTCGCTGATGGCGCGGGAGAATATCGGATTTGCGACGATCGAGCTGCATGCCAGCGGCAGGAGCGAGATCCGCTTCTATAATGTGGATGCGAAGGACCTTGATCAGACCTTTTATACGGCAGCGGTGCCGCCGCTGATCGCGCGGGTGGATGCTGCTGCTATTGTCCGGAGTTTCCCCGACAGTGTAACGGTGGTGGGTGACTCATCGTTTCCTGCGGGCGGATTCCATCGCTGGCTGCTGGGAAGTAATTACCGAAAGGAATGGTCGGCGCCGATCAAAGTGCCGGTGTTCGATATGACAGGGTGGACGCCGCTTGAACGCGGCGGGGGGCTACAAACGCGAAGTCTGCGGATGGTGAATGCGCGGGGTGAGCAGTTTGTGCTCAGGGGGGTAAAGAAATACGTTACCGACGAGGCGTTGCCACCGGCTTTGCGGGGAGATGAATTTGTCAAGGATCTGGTGTCCGATGGGGTTTCGGCATCCTATCCCTATGCGGCCTTGTCTATTCCACCGCTGGCGCAGGCGCTGCAGGTCCCGCATGCGAATCCCAGGCTGGTGTATATGCCGGATGATCCAAGGCTGGGCCGATTCCGGGCGGATTACGGGGATCTGTTCGCTTTATTAGAAGAGCGTGAGCCGGGCAATGGGAAGAAGACCTACAATATGACGGACGTCGAAGAGCTGCTGCAGAAGGACAACGACAATACCGTCGATCAGCGCCGGGCACTGCGGGCAAGACTGCTGGATATGTTCGTGATGGATTTCGACCGGCATGAGGACCAATGGCGCTGGATGCAGGAGGATAACGGGAAGGGAAAGACGCTTTCGCCCGTCCCGCGGGATCGTGATCAGCCTTTTTTCATCAACGAAGGGGTGATCCCGTATTTTGTCGGTTCGGCCTGGGTCACGCCACAAGTGCAGGGTTTCCAGCCAAAGGCGAGGAATATCAATGCGTTTAATTTTGCCGCGAAGAATTTCGACCGGAACTATCTGAACGAGTTGTCAGAGGCCGAGTGGCGGAAGCAGGCGGAGGAGGTGGTGGCGACCATGACGGACTCGCTGCTTGAGGCGGCGCTGAGGCTGCAGCCGAAGCCAATCCAGGGTTATTCGATGAATTCCATTATCGCGAAACTGAAGGAGCGGCGGAAATACTATGTGGAGGAAATGATGATCTATTACCGGTTCCTTTCGAAGACGGTGAGTATCTATGGCAGCGACAAGCAGGAGCTCTTCGATGTGGAGCGGAAAGGTGGCGACACGGTGGTGGTGAACGTTTATAAGATAAGCAAGGACGGGAAGGAGTCCAAGAAGCTTTATGGCCGGGTCTTTACCTCGGATGTGACGAAGGAACTGCGGCTTTATGGACGCGGAGGGGATGATCAGTTCCACATCCATGGCACGGACGGCGGGGCCACGGTAGTGAGGATCATCGGCGGGCCGGGCAATGATACCTACAATAACGAGGCGAATGCGCCGGCAGGTAAGACGAAGATCTATGACCTGAGCACGGAGAAGAATGTTTTTCAAGGTAAGGGTGCAGAGCGGAAATTCCTTTCGTCGGACCCGGCGGTGAATGCGTATAACCGGCTAGGGTACAAATACGATATTCTGGCCCCCTTGGTGAGCGTTGCCTATAACCCGGACGATGGAGTCTTTATCGGTGCTGGTTTCCGGTACACGACCCAGGGTTTTCACGAGGATCCCTACAAGACCTTGCAGACGCTGACGGCAGCGCATTCGTTGTCGACAAAGGCCTATGTGTTCCGGTATGCCTTCGAGGCCACTCATGCGATAGGCTCGCTGGATCTCCTGCTGCATGCGGATGTGAAGGCGCCGAACAATACGATCAACTTCTTTGGCTTTGGAAATGAGACGGAGTTCAATAAGGATACGAAAGAAGGTATCCGTTTTTACCGGGCGAGGTATAACAGCTATGAGGCGGATATGCAGCTGCGCAAGCGGTTTGGATCGGTCTTTTCGATTGCGGCGGGGCCGGCCATCGAGTATTTTGGCCTGGACAGTGCGGATAATTTCGACAGATTCATCAACCAGACGCCGGGTAATGGGCTGAATGGGGCGACGCTTTACCAGAACAGGAGCTATGCGGGGGGCAGGGCGACGGTGGTTGTAGACAATCGGGACGATCTGTTGATGCCTTCGCGGGGGATCTTCTGGGAGTCGAAGTTCGGGACTTATGGCGGGCTGAATGACAACAGTCATGCCTATTCCCGGCTGAACAGTGATCTGGCCTTGTATACGAGCTTTAACAACCGGGGCAATTTTGTGATCGCCAACCGGGTAGGCTGGGGAAAGAGTTTTGGGAACTATGAGTTTTACCAGGCGCAGACCCTGGGGGCGCTTGAAAACCTGCGAGGGTATCGCAAGGACCGGTTTACGGGCGGCGAATTGTTCTATCACAATATCGATCTGAGGATCCGGCTGGCGGATTTCAGTACGTACCTGTTTCCGGGGTCGGTGGGGCTGGTGTTTTTCAACGATGTAGGCCGGGTCTGGCAGGAGGGGGAGATGAGTCACCAGTGGCATGATGGGTATGGGGGAGGGTTCTGGATCAGCCCGTTGAAGAAGCTGGTGTTCTCGGCGAGCTATGGGCAGGGGACGGATGGGGGCGTGGTGCTGGTGAAGCTCGGCTTCCAGTATTGATCCCTGTGATCCGGCTTGAGGCCTTTGGAGGTGGATAGCGGGGCTGGCCGGGGTGATACTATTGGCGTATAAGGTTGGAATGCTTGAGGATATTTTACAATAAATCGGACCGGGAGGGCGTTTTCCACGGGACCCCGTCCGATTTGTAGTATGTTGTTGTCAACCCGATCTTTATGGTGTTTTTTGCAGTGTCTGTTGCTATCCTTTGCGGCCAGCGCACAGAACATGCATCTTTCCTTCGAGCATCTGGGGACGACCAAGGGGCTTTCTCATAGCAATGTGATCTGTGCGTTGCAGGACAGCCGTGGATTCATGTGGTTTGGGACCCGGGAGGGGTTGAACCGGTACGACGGCTATACCTTCACCGTCTACCGAAACAAGGTTGGGGATGATAAGAGCCTGTCCAATAACGTGGTGAACGCGATCGTAGAAGATTCCAAGGGGTATCTCTGGATCGGCACCTGGGGTGGAGGGCTGGACCGGTACGACCGGGGAACCAATAGTTTTGTGCATTTCCGGCATGACCCGGGTAACCCCACCAGTCTTTCGAGCGACCTGGTGCTTTGTCTTTTGCGGGACAGCCGGGGTGCTATCTGGGTAGGCACGGACGACGCGGGGCTGAACCGGATGGACCCAGACTCCACGCGTCCCGGACAATTCGTGCATTACAGTCACCAGAACAATGACAAGAGCAGCCTGGCCAACAACTGTGTCAAGACGATCTGTGAGGACGGGAGCCACCAGATCTGGGTGGGCACGATCAACGGCGGGCTGGATCTGTTCGAGCGGCCGGAGAACAATTTCCGGCATTATGTGCATAACGACAAGGATCCCCGATCCATCAGCAATAACTCTATTTCTTCCATTTATGAGGACAGCCGTTACCGGCTTTGGGTGGGCACCTATACGGGCCTGGAGTTGCTGGACCGGGCTACGGGAGGGTTTGTGCATTACCGGAAGGACAGCCGGTCGAGCGGCGCGATGGAGAACAGCGTGGGGATCACGAACAATACGGTCAATTCACTGGCAGAAGATGGGGATGGCAATCTTTGGGTGGGAACGGAAAACGACGGGCTTATCATTCTCGATACGACGGGGGTGTTGCATCACTATCTGCACGATGATGTGGACGCTTCCAGCATCGGAACGAACTCTCTTTACGGGATCTACCGGGATTCGAAGAACAATATGTGGATAGGCTCGTTCTCGGGGGGCCTGGACTTCGTCAATTCGGATACGCGGCGGTTCGCATTGTACCGGCACAGCTCGTCCCCCACCAGCTTAAGCGACAATCATGTTCTTTGTATCTACGAGGATTCGCGCGAGAATCTCTGGATCGCGACGGACGGGGGCGGGGTAAATCTTTTTGACCGGAAGACGGAACAGTTCACGCATTACCGGCATATCCAGGGAAATCGTAACAGCATCTGCGGGGATTATATCCTGCATGTGATGGAAGACAGCAAGGGCAATCTATGGTTTGGCAGCTGGGCGGATGGATTGACGATCTACAACCGCCGGGCGGGCACGTATACGAACTTCAAGGCGGAAGGGGACAATCCACACAGCCTGAGCTGCAACAATATCTGGGATATCTGCGAAGACCGGCAGCATCGCATCTGGATCGGTACCTATGGGGGCGGGCTCGACCTTTATGATCCGGTTCACCGGAGCTTTGTTCATTACCGGCACAACGATAACGATCCGCGCAGTCTGGCCAACGACATGGTCCATTCGATCGTGCAGGATGGCAATGGACGGATGTGGATAGGTATGGACGGGGGCGGGATCGATCTTTTCGATCCGCTGACGGGCAGTTTTGCGCATTACAAGCATTCAGATGATCGTAACAGTCTTTGCGGCAATTATGTGAACAATATCGTCGACGGCCGGGAAGGGGATCTTTGGATCAGCACCACGGAGGGGCTGAGCCACTATGAAGTGAATGCGAACCGGTGGACGACCTATACGATCAAGGACGGGCTTCCGGATGATGTGACTTTCGGGGTGATCCGCGATACGACGGGTTGCATGTGGGTAAGCACCAACAAGGGGCTTTGCCGCTGGGATATGACGCATCACCGGATCCAGAATTTCACGGTAGCGGACGGTCTGCAGGCCAATGAATTCAAGGAGCAGGCCTACTGCAAAAGCCACGAAGGGCTGCTTTATTTTGGCGGGATCAACGGGTTCAATGTGATCGATCCGAAGCGGGTGCAGACGGCTTCCTTCGATCCGCCGCTGGTACTAACGAGCTTCCAGGTGTTCAACCGGGAAGTTCCGATAGGCAGCAATGGAAAGGAGCATTCCCCGCTGAGCCAGGCTATCTCGGAGACGCAGCGGATCACGCTGCCGTACAAGAGCAGCGTTTTCAGTTTTTTCTTCGCCTCGCTCAACTATACCAGCCCTGACAAGAAGCAGTATGCCTATATGCTGGAAGGCTTCGACAAGAACTGGAACTATGTCGGGGCGGAGCGGAGTGCGACCTACACGAATCTCGATCCTGCGACCTATACGTTCAAGGTGCGGGGGATGAATAATGCCGGCGAATGGTCGGACAAAATATTGAGCGTGCAGGTGCAGATCACCCCGGCCTTTTGGATGACCTGGTGGTTCCGGCTGTTGCTCGTCCTGGTCATCATCGGGACGGTCATCGTCTTTTACCGGCTGCGGATCAATACGATGAATTCGCTGACGCGGGAGCTCGAGCGGCAGGTGCGGGAGCGGACGGAGCGGCTGACGAGTCTTACGCAGGAGGAGATAAAGGCAAGAGAGGAGGCGGAACATGCCAATAAAGCAAAGAGTATATTCCTGGCGACGATGAGCCATGAGATCCGCACCCCGATGAACGGGGTGATCGGGATGGCTTCGCTGATGGCCCAGACGCCGCTGACACCGCAGCAGCGGGAATACAATACGACCATTCTGAATTGCGGTGAGAGTCTGCTGAATGTGATCAATGATATCCTGGACTATTCGAAGATCGACTCGGGCAAAATGGAGATCGAGCAACGGAGCTTCGAACTCCGGAAATGTATCGAGGGCGTGCTGGACCTGTTCTATGAGAAGGCGGCCGATTCGGGGTTACGGCTGCGGTATCATATCGGGGGAGAGGTGCCGCCGTTCATCGTGGGAGATGCGTTGCGGTTGCGCCAGATCCTGATGAACCTGGTGAGCAATGCGGTGAAGTTCACCCATGAAGGAGAGATCTCCCTCCGGGTGCATTTGCTGGAGGAGGATGCAGACGGGGTGTTGCAGCTTTGTTTCGAGGTGAAGGATACGGGGATCGGGATCCCGGAGGAGAAGATCGGGGTGCTGTTCCAATCTTTTTCACAAGTGGATTCGTCGACTACGCGGAAATATGGCGGTACGGGGCTGGGGCTGGCGATCACCGAGAAGCTGGTGGCGCTGATGGGGGGAAAGATCGATGTGAAGAGCCGGCCCAACCAGGGTACGGTATTTACTTTTACGATCCGTAGCAGGGCGGGAGAGGCCTCGGCTTCACAGGAGAAGGAGGAGAAAGGTGGACTGGAGAAGATGACCACGGATTTTGCGGAACATTATCCGTTGCGGATCCTGGTGGCGGAAGATAATATCATCAATCAGCAGCTGATCCGGCAAATATTGGGGAATCTGGGATATGACCCGGACTGCGTGGAGAACGGGCTGCTTGCGGTGCAGGCGGCGAAGTCGAAGGACTATGAGATGATCCTGATGGATGTGCAGATGCCGGAAATGGACGGTCTGGAGGCGACGCGGCAGTTGCGGCACTGGACTGGAAGACAGCCGGTCATCGTTGCGCTAACGGCGAATGCTATGCGTGGGGACCGGGAGGATTGTATCCGGGCGGGCATGGATGATTATATCAGTAAGCCGGTGCGGCTGGATGAATTGATGAGGTTGTTGAAGAAGTGGGCGGTGCAGCCGAGGGAAAGAAGGGTTGGATGATTGTGGCGGCCGCGCCCGTACCCGAGCGTGGCGAAGGGTAGGAACGAGGAGGAACGTGGCGAAGCAGTTCCGACGAAGTTAGAGGGGAGGTGTCTGCGGCGTTAGATTTTCCGGTGGAGGGAGGATTCGCGGATGATGAGTTCGCTTCGGATGATAATCGTGTCGGTGGTGCGGGCGGAGGAGAGGCCGGCGAGTTGTTCGAGGAGGCTGCGGGCGGCCTGTTCGCCCATTTCTTCGCCGGGATAATTGATCGTGCTGAGTTTGGGTTGGATGATGCGGGCGATGGCGTCGTTGTTGAAGCCGACGATGGCGATGTCTTCGGGGATGTTTATTCCTTCTTCTTTTAATGTTTGTGAAAAGACGGCGGCGAAGAAGTCGTTTGTGGTGAAGACGCCGTCGGGGCGTGGGTTCATGGCGGCTACCTGTTTGGCGCTTCTGATCGCGCTGGCTTCGCTGAGGTCGTTGACGATGACGAGATCCTTTTCAAAGGGGAGGCCATAGTCGGCGAGGGCCTGCTGGTAACCTTTGAGGCGATCGGCATAGACGTTACGGGCGAGGTTGGCGGTGATGTGGGCGATGCGGCGGCAGCCCTGGGCGGCGAGGTGGGCGGTGGCTTCGTGGCCGGCGCGGACGTTGTCGATGACGACGCGGGTGCCATAGGAGTAGTTCTGCTCGACCCGATCGAAAAAGACGATGGGGATGTTTTTCTGGACGAAGGGTTCGAAGTGCTCCAGTTCCTGGGTGTCGAAGGCGAGGCTGGCGATGAGGCCGTCGACGCGTTTGTGGAAGAGGTTGTGGGCGTTGGCGGCTTCCTTGCGGAAGGTTTCGGAGGAGTGACCAATAATCAGATCGTACCCGGCTTCGGTCGTGACTTTCTCGATGCCGGCGAGGACGGAGCTGATGAATTGACTTTTGAGCTCGTGCACGATGATGCCGATGGTGTTGGTCTTTTGCATCCGGAGGTTGGAGGCGAAGCTGTTGGAGCGGTAGCCCATCTCCTTGGCGGTGTCCATGATGCGTTTTCGGGTCTTTATATTGATGGCGGGGTGGTCTTTCAGGCCGCGGCTGACGGTGGCGGGGGAAAGGTTGAGTACCCGTGCGATGTCGTAGATGGTGATGTCTTTTTTGCCGGTCATAATTAGCTTTGGAGGCGGACTTTCAGGGTCCGGGTGTAAAATAAGCGGTTAAAATTTAAAAATGATTGTGCAATCGGTTACAATTTCGGGAAAACCGCGCTATATTTACCGGCCGGTGAGGATGAGAGGGGCCGCGGGGGGGTGACGAGGGGCGTGATGCTGAGGACGGAGGTGAGGTTGCGGCGGGAGAGGTTGCGGCGGGAGAGGATCGTGACGGCAGCAATGTTTGCGGCCGGCTGACCGGAATTAAAAAACTGATTGCGCCATGTTGCTATTAGGCATTGACCTGGGTACTTCTTCCATTAAAGTTGCTGTAACGGACGTCGATACGCACCGGGTGCTGGCTACGGCTCAGTATCCGGACGAGGAGGCGGCTATTATTGCCCGGCAGCCGGGTTGGGCGGAGCAGTCGCCGGATCTGTGGTGGGAGTATGTTCAGGCGGCGATACGCCGGGTGCATGCGTCGGGTGTTTACAACCCGATGGATATTGCGGCGGTGGGGATTGCTTACCAGATGCATGGGCTGGTGCTTGTGGACAAAGAGCAGCGGGTGTTGCGGGATAGTATCATCTGGTGCGACAGCAGGGCGGTCCCTTATGGAGACGGGGCGTTTGCTGCCATCGGGGAGCAGCGGTGTTTGCAGCGGCTGCTGAATTCGCCGGGGAATTTTACCGCGGCGAAGCTGGCGTGGGTGAAAGAGAATGAGCCTGAAATTTATTCGCGGATCGATAAGGCGATGTTGCCGGGGGATTTTATCGCATTGCGGCTGACGGGGGAGGCGACGACCTCGATCTCGGCGTTGTCGGAGGGGATCTTCTGGGATTTTGCGGCCGACACCTTGTCGGAGGACGTGTTTCGATATTTTGGATTCGAGCGGAGTGTTATTCCGGAAGTGCGGCCGGTGTTTTCCGCGCACGGAGGATTGAAGGCGGATGTGGCGACCGTGCTGGGAATGAAAAAAGGGATCCCGGTTACTTACAAGGCGGGGGATCAGCCAAATAATGCATTATCATTGAATGTTCTTGAACCGGGTGAGGTGGCGGCTACGGCGGGCACCTCGGGGGTTATTTATGGAGTGAGTGATTCGCTGGTGTATGATCCGGGGTCGAGGGTGAATAGTTTTGCGCATGTGAATTATGGGCCGGAGTCGCGGCGGGTGGGAGTGTTGCTGTGTATCAACGGGACGGGGATCCTTAACCGCTGGACGAGAGACCTTGTTGGGGGGCGCGGTGAGGGACGCGGGGGTGATGCCGCGGGGTGGAGTTATGAGGAGTTGAATGCGGCAGCGGCAAAGCTGGAGCCGGGAGCGGGGGGATTGAAGGTGTTGCCGTTCGGCAATGGGGCGGAGCGGATCTTTTACAATAAAATAGTGGGGGCGCAGCTATTGGGGCTGGACCTGAATGCGCATGGTGCGGCGCATCTTTACCGGGCGGGCCAGGAAGGGATTGCCTTCGCCTTCCGGTATGGTCTTGATATCATGCGGGAGAACGGGATGAACCCGGGTGTGATCCGCGCCGGGAAGGCGAATATGTTCAAGAGCCCGGTGTTTATCGAGGCCTTTGTCAATGCGACGAACGTGCCGGTGGAGTTGTATAACAGCGACGGAAGTGTGGGGGCGGCGATCGGCGCAGGCATCGGCGCCGGTCTTTACCGGGATGCGAAAGAGGCGTTCGCAGGGCTGCGACCGGTGCAACTGATCGAGCCGACGAAGGCGGGGGTCTATGACAACCTGTATGGGGAATGGAAGCATTATTTATCTTTATTTATATAAAATAAGCGTTATGGAATTTTTTAAAGGGATAGGACCGATCCGCTATGAAGGACCGCAAACAGATAACCCGCTGGCTTATCGCTGGTATGACGAGAACAAGGTGGTTGCGGGCAAGAAGATGAAGGAACATCTGCGGATGGCGGTAGCGTACTGGCATTCGTTTGTCGGTAACGGTGGGGATCCGTTCGGCGAGCCGACGCATCTGTACCCGTGGAATGAGAAGGCGGATGCTGTGGGCCGGGCAAAAGATAAGATGGATGCGGCTTTTGAATTTATGACCAAGCTTGGGTTGCCGTATTATTGTTTTCACGACGTGGATGTGGTCGACTATACGAACGATGTGGCCGACAATGAGAAGCGGCTGCAGGCCCTGGTGGACTATGCGAAGGAGAAGCAGGCAGCCGGCGGCGTGAAGCTGTTGTGGGGAACGGCCAATCTGTTCTCGAACCGCCGGTATATGAACGGGGCGGCCACGAATCCGGACTTTCATGTGCTGGCGCATGGGGGTGCACAGGTGAAGGCGGCGCTGGATGCGACGATCGCGCTGGGCGGCGAGAACTATGTTTTCTGGGGCGGACGCGAAGGCTATATGAGCCTGCTCAATACGAATATGAAACGGGAGCAGGAGCATCTTGCCCGGTTTCTGCACACGGCGAGGGATTATGCGCGCAAGCAGGGTTTCAAAGGCACGTTCTTTATCGAGCCAAAGCCCTGTGAGCCGACGAAGCACCAATATGATTACGACAGTGCGACCGTGATCGGGTTTTTGCGCCAGTATGATCTTTTGAAGGATTTCAAGCTGAATATCGAAGTGAATCATGCGACGCTGGCGGGTCATACCTTCACGCATGAGTTGCAGGTAGCAGTGGATACGGGAATGCTGGGCTCGATGGATGCGAACCGGGGGGATTATCAGAATGGATGGGATACGGATCAATTCCCGAATAATATCAACGAGCTGGTGGAGGCGATGCTGATCATCCTGGAGGGTGGCGGCTTCCAGGGCGGAGGGATCAATTTCGACGCGAAGCGGCGGCGGAATTCGACGGACCCGGAGGACCTTTTCCATGCCCATATCGGCGGCGTGGATACGTTTGCGCGGGCGCTGGTGATCGCGGATGCGGTTTTGCGGGAGTCTGATTACCTGAAGGTTCGGGCGCAGCGTTATGCGTCGTTCGATAGTGGGGAGGGGGCGGCTTTCGAGAAGGGGCAGCTGAGCCTGGAGGATCTGCGGAATTATGCTGTCGCCAAGGGGGAGCCGAAGACGGTCAGCGGGCGGCAGGAATATTTGGAGAATGTGATAAATCGTTATATTTAGAGCTTCGAAGCCCCCGGCGGGTTGCCGGGGGTGTTTTTTGCGCCGCTTCGCAGGTTGCGGGGGGGATACCATAACTGATGCCATATGCAGATGCTACAAAGCTGGGACTACATCGTTTTTCTCGTTTATTTCGTGATCGTTGCTTTCTATGGATTTTGGATCTACAACCGGAAAAAGTCGGCACAGACGAGTTCGAAGGATTATTTCCTTGCCGAGGGGGCGCTGACCTGGTGGGCTATCGGAGCCTCGCTGATCGCCTCCAATATTTCGGCGGAGCAGATGATCGGGATGAGCGGGTCGGGTTTCAAGCTGGGTCTGGCGATCTCGACCTATGAGTGGATGGCGGCGGCGACGCTGCTGATCGTGGCGATCTTCTTTATCCCGGTCTATCTGAAGAACAAGATCTATACGATGCCGCAGTTCCTGAGCCAGCGGTATAACGGGACGGTGGCGATGATCATGGCGATCTTCTGGTTGGCGCTGTATATCGTGGTGAACCTGATGTCCATCCTGTACCTGGGTGCGCTGGCCGTGAGCAGCATCTCGGGGATCAATATCTATGTTTCCATCGTCGGACTGGCGGTGTTTGCCATCATCATTACGCTGGGTGGGATGAAGGTGATCGGTTACACCGATGTGATCCAGGTGTTCTTCCTGATCCTGGGCGGCCTGGTGGCCACCTGGATCGCGCTGCACCTGGTGGCGGAGAAGTCGGGGCAGTCGGGGTTGCTGGCCGGGTTCAAGATCATGACTTCGCAAGCGAGTGATCACTTCCATATGATCTTTAAGAAAGATTCCCCGAATTATGTGAGCCTGCCGGGTTTGTCGGTGCTCATCGGGGGGATGTGGATCGTGGATCTCAACTATTGGGGTTGTAACCAATATATCACCCAACGTGCGCTTGGAGCGGATCTGAAAACGGCGCGGAGCGGGATCCTATATGCGGCATTCCTGAAGCTGCTGATGCCGGTGATCGTGGTATTGCCGGGGATCGGGGCCTATGTCCTTTATCAGAAGGGGATGTTCCATGCGGAAATGCTGAGCTCGGCGGGCGCGGTGGATGTGAACAAGGCCTATCCCAACCTGATGACGCTTCTGCCGGCGGGTTTCAAGGGGCTGGCGTTCGCGGCGCTGACGGCGGCGATCGTGGCTTCGCTGGCGGGCAAGGCGAATAGCATTGCGACCATATTTACTTTGGATATTTACAAGAAAGCGATCAATAAGGATGCCGACGAGCGGCACCTGGTGAATACGGGGAAGATCACGGTGGTTGTTTCGATGCTGCTGGCGATACTGATGTCGCTGATCATCGGCGAAAAGCTGATGGGCGAGGGCAAGCAGGGATTCAATTATATCCAGGAGTATACGGGGTTTGTGTCGCCGGGGATCTTTGCGATGTTCCTGCTTGGGTTCTTCTGGAAACGGACGACCTCGAATGCGGCGTTGTTTGCGACGATCGGCGGGTTCATTCTTTCCTGTGTCCTGAAGTTCCTGCCGATGTGGGTGAATTTGAGTTGGCTGACGCCTTATGGGCTTTATCAACCAAATATGGATAATGGCGGGAAGTTCGAAATTCCATTCATCGACCGGATGGGGATCGTCTTCCTGTTCTGTATCGTGGGGATGGCGATCATCAATTTTGTGGATAACCGGCGGGGCGTGGAGAAGAAGGGATTGGAGATTGATGCGAGTATGTTCCGGGTGAGCAAGTCTTTTGCGATCGGGGCGCTGGTGATCGTGGGATTGCTGATCGCGCTTTATACAGTGTATTGGTAGGTACCTGTTGGATATTATTTGGAAAAAGGACTAGCGACAGCAGTCCTTTTTTCGTATAAAGACTGCTTTGAGCAGGCGAAGGAGAACGTTACCGATGGAGCGTAGGGCTGCCATTTTTAACGGGTGTGTTGGGTAATATAGTCGATGACCGAGCCGACGGTGGTGAGCTTTTCGGCGTCTTCGTCGCTGATCTTGATCGAGAATTCTTTTTCCAGAGCCATAAACGTTTCGAGCACATCGAGGGAGTCGAGACCAAGATCGCTGGAGAAGGAGGCCGTGTCTACGAGGGCGGCTTCGTCAACTCCGAGTTTTTCGTGGATGATGGTCTTTATACGATCGGCTATCCTTGATTGCTTGCTTACTGCTGTGTTCATAACATTACATTTTACATTGCCGGCAAGCGTCTACAAAGGTAAGATTATTTTATTTTTGCCGCTAGTGCATTGGGCCTTTACAATTAATTAACAAAGTTGAACACAACAAAGAAGACGATCACGGTTACCGGAAGTCCCGTAACGGGAATCTTATTGAATTTCAATCAGGAAAAGAGAGGGGGAGTGGCGCTGGAGCTGTTGCTGGTGTTGGAGAAGAAGGAGGGGCGGAGCTTTCAGCGGATGCCGCTGACGGGGGGGAACTATAAATCTTATCTGCAAACCCTACCGGGACCGGTGGGGGCGGTGGTGCGCCGGGCTTCAGACGAGGTGCTGGTGGAGCAGTTGGTGAAGGGCGGGTTTGGCTGGATCCGGGATGCGGATAAGCCCTTTGACGTATTGGATGAGCGGCATCTTCCTTTGTTGCGGAAATGGATGGCGGAGGTGATGCAGGAGCTGCGGCCGCTGGCCCCGGCGATCAAGTTTTTATATTACCTGGCGCCGGGTGAGGCGTATCATTCGACGGCGATAAGGCCGGCTTCGTTGAGTGCAGCGAGTCCGGGACTGCAATTTGTGCTGGAGCGGCAGTCGGGACGGCTGAAGCTGCGGGTCATGGTGTCGATCAATAACGGGGTTTTTCCGCTGGAGGATTTTCATCAATGGGCTTGTTTCCTCCGCAGCGGGAATGAGTTCTTTGTTTTGAAAAGGGAAGACCGGGAAGTGCTGGAACGTTATCACGCGGGCGAGCTGGAAGCGAGGGAGGAGGGGATGCCGCGATTCATGGCTACGGTGGTGCGGCCGTTGGCGGACCGGTACCCCGTGAATATCGATGCGGTGATCAGGACCTCGATGATCGACGAGCAGCCGCAGGGACGGGTCTATGTGAGTGAGCTGAACGAGAATTTTTTGATGATCCGGCCGAAGTGGCGGTATGCCGACGAGGAGCTGGAGGAGGAGGATGTGGAGGAGACGCGGGTGGAACGGGAAGACCAGGTGTTGGTCATTGCAAGGAAGAGGCTGGAAGAGGCGCGACTGTCGGAGGCGCTGAAGGGGTTGCATCCGAAGTTTGCCGGCCAGAGCAATGGCTATTATTATTTGAATTTCAAGGAGGCGTTGGAGAAGAGCTGGTTTTTAAAATTCTATCAGTTGATGCAGGAGATGGATGTGCCGGTGTTGGGGATGAACCAGCTGCGGAAGTTCAAATACAATACGAATGTGCCTACGTTCGAGATCCTGGCGGGCAAGGGGATCGACTGGTTTGACCTGCATATCCGGGTGAGTTATGGCGAGCTGGTGGTGCCGCTGGCGGACCTGCGCAAGGCCATCCTGGGTAAGCAGGAATTCATCCTGTTGTCGGATGGCAGCCTTGGGATGTTGCCAAAGGAATGGCTGGAGAAATATTCGCTGTTGCTGCGGATGGGGCAAGTGCGGGAGGGTGTGATGCGTTTGCCGGCGTTGCATTGGACGATCCTGGCGGAGGCGGGCGGATCTGCCGATGAAGCAATACGCCTCGAGCTGGAAGAGAAGAAGCGGCGCTGGGGGGCTCTCGACACAGGAAAGGAGTGGGCTTTGCCTTCGGCTGTGCAGGCAAAGTTGCGGGATTATCAGCTGGCGGGGTTCCAGTGGATGTGTTTGCTGGATGAGATGGGTTGGGGTGGATGCCTTGCGGATGATATGGGTTTGGGTAAGACCTTGCAGACGCTGAGTTTTTTGCAGCATGTAGTGGAGCGTTATCCGTCGGAGACGCATTTGGTGGTATGTCCGACGTCTCTTTTGTACAATTGGGAGGGGGAGTTGAAGAAATTTGTGCCGGGCCTTGACTATTATATGCATTATGGTGCGGACCGGGAGTTGGATGAGGAGCGTTTTAAGCGGGCGCATGTTATTATCACGAGCTATGGGATGGTGCGGAACGATATCGAGCATTTTTCGCGGTGGCGATTCGGCTATGTGATCCTGGACGAGAGTCAGGCGATCAAGAACCCGGCTTCGCAGGTGCGGAAGGCCATCCAGCAGTTGCAGGCGCGTAACCGGCTTGCGTTGAGCGGGACGCCGGTGCAGAATAATACGTTCGACCTGTATGCGCAGATGGATTTTCTTAATCCGGAGATGCTGGGGAGTGCGGAGTTCTTCAGGGGGGAGTTTGCGGGGCCAATTGACCGAAACGGAGATAAGGAGGCGGCTTTGCGGTTGCGAAAGCTGATCTATCCTTTTATCCTGCGGCGGACGAAGGAGCAGGTGGCGCGGGATCTTCCGGATAAGACGGAGATGATCCTGTGGTGTCAAATGGGGGATGAGCAGCGGAAGATATATGACAGCCATAAGGACCACTACCGGGAGAGTTTGCTGGAGCGGATAGCGGAAGATGGGATGGGGAAGAGCAGTATTTATATTTTGGAGGGGTTGACGAAGTTGCGGCAGATCTGTGATAGCCCGGCGTTGCTTTCCGGGGCAGGAGGCCCTGACAGGCCTGCCGATGGTCCGACGTTAGGATGGCCGAATGTGAGTGTGAAGCTGGAGGAGCTGGTGCGGGAGGTGATCGAGAATACGGGGGACCATAAGTGCCTTGTGTTCTCGCAGTTCACGTCGATGCTGGGGTTGATCAGGGAGGCGTTGGACGCGGCGGGGATCGGGTATTTGTATTTAGATGGAAGCGTGGCGGCGGAGGACCGGCGGGAGTCGGTGGCCCGTTTCCAGGAGGAGGGTTCGGAGCGGGTGTTTTTGATCAGCCTGAAGGCGGGTGGGGTTGGGTTGACGCTGACGGCGGCGGACTATGTGTATCTTGTCGATCCGTGGTGGAATCCGGCGGCGGAGCAGCAGGCGATCGACCGGAGTCACCGCATCGGGCAGGTGAAGAAGGTGTTTGCGTACCGGATGATCTGCAAGGATACGGTGGAGGAGAAGATACTGCAGTTGCAGGAGAAGAAGCGGAGCCTGGCGGCGGACCTGGTTGCGGATGAGGCGGGGTTTGTGAAGCAGCTGACGAGTGAGGATGTGGCGTATCTATTTAGTTAGTTCGATGCCGGCGTCGGTGATGAGGATCTTTTTTTCTTTATAGAGGCGGCCGGTTGTCATTTTGAATGTTTTTTTGCTCATTCCGAAGAAGGAGTAGATGGCTTCCGGGTCGGACCTATCGTGGTAGGGGAGGTGGCCTTTGTTTTCGCGGAGGAGGCGGAGGATCTTGGTGGCGGCGTCTTCGGTCTTTTCATATCCGGGCTTGCCGGGGACCACATCTATTTCGGTGTCGCCGGAGGCGGAGCGATCGGCGCCGACGATATTTTTTATGAAACCGGGGAAGCGGTCGCCGGTTTTGACGTCGCGGAAGATGTCATCGAAGTGAATGACTCCGGTGTATTTGTTGTTGATGATGACGAGGTGGCCTATGTCGGTGCGGCGGAAGACGGTGAGCTTGACGAGATCTTTTTCTTTGAGGGGGACATCCCTGTTGCTGAGCAAATGTTCGATCTTTTCGGTGGCGGCGAGGCGGCCGGTCTGTTCGTCGAGATAGATCTTTACGAGGTAATCGCCGCCGAGGCGCATGCCGGTGAGTTGTTTTGATTTAGGAACGAAGAGGTCTTTCATGAGTCCCCAGTCGAGGAAGGCGCCTTGCGGGGTGAGGCTGACGACCCGAAGCAGGACGATATCGCCGAGGACGGCTTTGGGGTGTTGGGTGGTGGCTATGAGGCGATCTTCACCGTCATGATAAAGGAAGACTTTGAGTTCGTCGCCGGGTTTTGCGCCGCGGGGGACAAAGCGTTTGGGGAGGAGGATGCCATCCTTGCCGTCTTCGAGGATGAGGCCGAAGGCCAGTTCCTTTCTTACTTTTAATGTGTTGTATTCGCCGACCTTGATCATGGCGGTAAAGGTAAGCATCCGTTTGGGAATTATGATCGGATGGCGGGGGCGATGCAAGTACGGGCAATAATGGGATGGCGGGGGGTGGCAGCTGGGGGAGATTTCGTAGCTTCACCGGATATGAGATACAGCGTGTTATTTATCGGGCTGATCGTTGTGGCCTGTCATTCGGGGTCGAATGGTGTGCTTGGCGAGGGCGCCAACTTTCATGTCGGGGCCGGTTATCCGCGCAGTTTCCGGTTGCCGGATGGCAGTATGGTGCGGGTATTTCCCAACACGACGGTGTCGGTTGCCAAGGGGTTCGGCAAGGACAACCGGGATGTGGATATCGATGGGGAGGTGTTCCTTGAAGTGACGGGGGCGGGCACGAAGCCTTTTATCGTGCATACGCGCGACCTGGTGCTGGAGGTCATGGAGGGTAGTGCGCGATTTCATGTGGCGGCAGACCGGTCCAAGCCGGGTGAGGAGGCCGATCTGCTGGAGGGGCGGTTGAAGGCAAGCAAGTCTTATCATTCCGATACGGATAATGAGCCGGAGGAATTGGCCGGCGGGGAAATGGTGATGATCAACCGGGACATCGATCTGATGGAGCGGGAGAAGCTGAGCCCGGCCGAGCTGGACAAGCTGAAGGCGAAGCCTTAAAGGGGCGCGGCGGGGTGTGGCCTCCGCGGTGGGAGTTGGGGGCCCGGGATGTCGAGGACTGACGGTGTTGGGGTTACAGTGAGGCCAGGGACGACAAGGGTTGGCGGGCGTAGTGTTCCGAGGGAACATAGCTGATGATGGAGAGGCCGGGCTGCATTTTCAATTGAAAAGTCTGGGGTGGTTGGAGCGAGAGCAGGAGCTGGTCGCCGATGACTTCATGGAGCGTGAGGTCGCCGGTGATCCAGGTCAGGCTGATCGTATGCGTAGAAGGGTCGCGGACATCGGAGGAGACGATGCCGAAGCGGTGTTGGGTGAAGGGGATGTCTTCGTTGCCGAGGTTGTCCTGCAGGCCGGGGATGCGGTTTTGCAGGGAGGCAATGAGACCGGCGAGGGCGAAGCTGACTTTGAAGGGGAGGGCCTGCTGGGATTTGGGGAAGGTGGTGCGGATGGCTTCCCAGGTGTAGAGTTCCTGGCCTTTCGAGAAGGATTGTTGCTGGATGCCGAATTCGGCGAAGGAGACGGAGAAGAGCTTTTGCTCGAAGGAGTTGGTCGACCGGCAGTCGATGATGCGGCGCCAGGCGAGGCGGATGGTGGCTTTTGACATTGTTTGTTCTTTTAAGGTTTTTGTAAGCGGCCTGGCCCCGGAGGGGCCAGGCCGTAGTTGTTTGGCTCAGAGGGGAACACCCACTTTGAAAGTGGCGGTATAGCCATCGGTGGTATTTCCGCTGATGGTAACGAGCTCGCTGCTATACGAGTCGGAGAAGACCTGATCGGAAGAATTGGTGATGGAATTCTGGCCGTGCGCCGAATACAGAGAGGTCGCATAGACCGTGGTATTGAGGCTGTCGGGAAAGGCCAGCTGGGTGGTGAGTTTGAGCACCGAGTTGACGAATACTTCCACGTGGATATGAGTGACGCGACCGGTGTACCAGCCGGGGTAGATGGTCGTGAATTTGACCTGGCCGTTGCTGTCGCTGAGCTGGATGCCGCGGAGGAAGGTTTTACCCGTGTTGTCCTGTGTTCCCAGATAGCCGGGTTCGCTGTATTCGGAGTAATAGCCATCTTTATCACAGTGCCAGATATCGACCCGGGCGCCGGAGATGACCGCGCAGCTGTTGTTGGAATTGACGAGGGTGAGCGTGAGTGAGAGTGGGATGCCCGTTTTGCTTTCCGTGATGTTGGTGCGAAAGATCGCGGAGTTGCTGCTGAGATCGTAGGGATATGGGCCCGCGGTCTCCGACGGGGTGGCGGAGCAGGAGCTGTTTGTTGTGCCGGTGTAAGTACTGTCGGTGCTGCTGCTTGAGGAGCTGGATGATGAAGAACTGCTGCCATTGCTCTTGCTGCAGGCTTCGACCAGGATCGGTACGGAAGTAGCACCGATGAGGATGCTTTTTAAGAATTTTGCTCTAGTGTTTTGTTCCATGGTGTGCATTTTTTGGAATAACGTGGGGGCGCTGCGTCAAGTTGCCGCTTTAACAGGACGGATGAGGCGAATGGGGGGATTGCTGCGGTGAGTTACCGGAGGGTGAATGATGCGGGGATGGCGAGGCGTTAGCGGCGGAATTGTTTGAAGAAGGCGGTTTCGTAATTGGTGCCGATGGGGAGTTCGCGGCCGTTGATCAGGACGGTCTTGTTACGGACATTTTCGATGCGGCGGAGGGAGACGATATAGGAGCGATGGATGCGGAGGAATTCAGTGGGTGGGAGCATGGTGACGATGCTTTTCATGGTCATGCGAACGGTGAGCGGGGGTTTGCTTTCCTGATAGATCTTGAGGTAGTCGTCGGCGGCTTCGACGAGGAGGATGCCGGAGGTGTCGACGCGAATGAGGCTGTAGTCGGCGCGGATGAGGAGGGCTTCGGCGAATTGTCCCTGTTGGGTGCTGCGGAAGGCGAGGTATTGATCGGCTTTGTTTACGGCCTGCTGGAAGCGTTCGAGGGTGAAAGGTTTTAAGAGATAGTCGATGGCGTTGAGGTTGAAGCCTTCGACGGCGTATTCGCTGTGGGCGGTGGTGAAGATGGCGAGGGTGCCGGGGCCGATGGTCCTGTACAGATCGAGCCCGGACTGAGAGGGCATCTGGATGTCGAGGAAGAGGAGGTCGACGGGGGAATGTTTGAGGAAGTTGAGGGCTTCGGTGGGGCTGCGGAAAGTGCCCTTCAGGCTCACGCTGCTGGTGCGAGCACAGAAACTTTCGATGACTCGCAAGGCGGGGGCTTCGTCGTCTATTGCGATGGCGTTGATCATGTCAGGTGTAAACTTAGCACAACAATAAAATTTTCTGCTCCATCGGTGATAGAGAGGGTATACCGGGCGGGGTAGAGGATGCCGAGGCGTTGGCGGGTGTTGGCGATGCCGAGGCCGGCGGGTCCGTGGGGCTGGGCCATTGTGACGACCTTTTTGTTGTCGACCTGCAGGCGGAGCTCCGTCTCCCCTATGTCAATACGGATGCGGATGGCGGAGGGTTGTTCCGGGTTTATGCCATGTTTGAAGGCGTTTTCGACGAAGGGGATGAGGAGGAGTGGGGCGATGGTCTTTCCGGCGGGTTGGCCGGTAACGCCGAAGTCGAGTTGGAGGGCACCTTCGAAGCGGGTCTGTTGCAGAGAGATATAATCAGTGAGATAGGTGATCTCCTGTTCGAGGGGGACGCGGTCGCGGCCGGCTTCGAGGAGGACGTAGCGCATCATGGAGGACAGTTTGACGACGGCGCCGGCGGTTTGTTCGGAGCGTTCGAGGGCGAGGGCGTAGATGCTGTTTAGGATATTGAAGAGAAAGTGGGGGTTGATCTGGGCTTTGAGATAGGCGAGTTCGGCGTGGAGTTTTTCTTCTTCGGCGCGGACCCAGCGATCGCGGATCTTGAGGAGGAGGGCGAGGAAGAGGACGACGAGGAAGAGAAAGAGGTGTTGGCTGAGGTCCATGAAGCGGAAGGGGCGCAGGTTGCGGGGTGGGCTGAAGCGCGGGTTGGGGGTGTTGGCGCCGGGTTGGAAGTTGGGATCGGTGGCAGGGGTGTTGGGGGTGTTGGCGCCGGGTTGGAAGTTGGGATCGGTGGATGGGTTGTTGGGGGTGTTGGCGCCGGGTTGGATGTCCGGTGGCGGACCGCCGGCGTTATTGGTGGAGTTGGGGGAGTCAGGGGGGGCGGGATCGACAAAGGGTGCGTTCGTGTAGGGGCGGCGGCCGAAGGGTGGGCTATGGCGGGGGATGAGGATGAAGGGCATCAGGGTGAGGAGGGCGAAGCAAACGACATTGAGTAATACGAAGATCCAGTATTTGCGGGTGAAATAGAAGGAGGGGATAAGTAGGAAGTAGTTGGTATAAAAGACACCCAGCACGAGTACATAGATGATGAGGTCGCGCTGGGTGGGCGGATTCGAGAGATAGGATTGAAGGGGCAGGGATTCAGGCGAGAAAAGGATGGGCAGGGACAGGAATAGGATGCATCCGGCGAGATGCAGAAAAAGGGGATGAATGCGGCCTGTCATGCCGTAAAACTAGGGAATTTGAGTGGATGCTGAATCTTAGGGATGCGGGATTGCGAGGGCGGGGCGGCTATTCGTGCTCGGCGAAGGTGAGAACGAAGTTGTTGTTGTCGACGATGGAAAATTCCGTGGCGCCGTAGAAGGTCTTTTCCAGGCCCTGGAGCACCGTAACCTTATCCTTGATAGCGGTAAAGAAGCTGCGGATATCCTTCAGATTTATATAGAGTAACAGGGACCCGCCGTCATTGCGGCTGATATGGGGAAGGGTGTCGCCGAGGCTTTCGAGGGTCTGGAACATCATGGTGACGCTGCCGTTGGTCATCATGGCCCAGACGAGAGGGCCCTGGCCTTTTTCGGGGACGGACATGGTGAGCTGGAAGCCGAGGAGGCGGTAGAAATCGAGCGTGGCGTCGATGTCTTTTACGAAGAGATTGGGAGAAAGAGATTGCATATCGGTGTTTTTTTAGGGTTTAAATATAAGCTAAAAAAAGTAGTAATTTGATAAAAATTTTGGTATTTTATTTTGGGGGCAAATAGGGTATCTTGGCTTTTATGTTACCTGTTGTGTCTTACCAAATTGCGGACAGTATCGATGTGAAGGCCTTCCGCTCGAGCTATAAAGAGGGGATCTACCATTATGATGCGGACGAATTGTTCTATAAGACCGGGGAGTTGTCCTTTGTTTATGTTTTCAAGTACGGAGTGGTTTGTTTCCTGAATTACAGCGAGGCGGAGCGGGAAACGTTCCTGCAACGTATCGCGGCTTTTTGCAAGGATGTTTTCGAGGTGAAGCTGAGCGAGGAGTTCGAGGTGGAGACGGATGCGCGGGAAAACAAGTTCGGGTATAACAAGATCGAGATCGTGTCGCCGGATATCGAGGTGTTGCGGCTGATCATGCTGAATGTGAGTCAGTCGGTATCGCTGGATTATTATTCGGAGCAGACGAATCTTTTGCTGGAGGAGACGAACAGCCACACGCAGAGTCTGGAGCGGAAGGGGCGGTTGGCGATCAGCGGGCAGTCGCTGAAGATGTTTATCGGCAAGACGTTGAATCTGAAGAACCGGATCTCGGAGAACCTGTATATTTTCGATTCGCCACCGGAGACCTGGGAGGATGAGAACCTGAACCGGATCGACCTGGGGTTGAAGCGGACGTTCGACCTGCAGGAACGTTACAGGGATATCCGGGAGGGGTTGGAGATCGTGAAGGAGAACCTGGAGTTGTTCAAGGATCTGTTGCAGTACCGGAACAGTACGTTCCTTGAGTGGATCATCATAATACTGGTGGCGCTGGAGGTGGTGAACCTGGTGATCGAGAAGATTTTGAAATAGAGTGAGGCGCCGCACGCATACCCGAGCGCAGGGAGTTCAGGTGGCGATGTCTGCGGCGAAGTGGCTTTAAAAAAAGAAGCCCAGATAGACATCCAGGCCGTTGCTAAAATCCAATATCCTATTAAAAGCCTAAATTGTAGTGCAAAATAGCGGCCAATATACTTTAAACGGGATCGCCGTTTTCCGGGTGTAAAAGGTGAGGAATAGGTTGCAAGTTTGTAGAGTAAATTCCTCAGTAGAGTGTGGCGCGCATCAATTCTGTCGACATTTATGAATGAAAATATTTTGAATGGGATTGCGAAGAAGACGGGAGTAAGCGATCTTTCGGAGTTGCTTGCGGATAAGTTGTCGGGGAGTGAATTGAGCTCGTTGCTGCTTGCGGTGTATGAGCGGAAAACGAGAAAGATGAAGCCGGCGGAGTTGCTGGCGCAGTACCGGCAGAACCGGCTGGTGCAGCCCTCTTCGCTGGATAAGATCGCGTTGATGGAAAATGAGTTGATGACGCTGCGATTTTTTCGCAACCGGGGATTTTTTCCGGTGGAGTTGTCGCCGGTGGCAGCGCTGGGGACCTGTTCGGTCGTGGCGGCGGTGAGTCAGGACAAAATCATTTCAGGCGTACGGAATACGGAGATCGTAGCAGATGCGACGAACTGCATCGCGATGCATGTGGCGGATGTCCGCAAGCGGGGAGAGGAGGGGGTATTACGATTTTGCACGACTCACCGGCATGTGCGAACGCAGCCGTTTGCCAATCCGCGGTTCCTGCCGCATTTCGTGATCGGGTGCATGGTGACGGCGGGCAGGGATGTGGGCAGTTACGGGTTCGAATGCGAGGGGGTAGTGGAGCAGGTGGGGAACCTGGTGGCGTTGTTGAGGGATGAGTATGGGGTTGGAGGTTTCCGGCTGGTGTTGAAGCGGCGAGGGGGATATGAGGGGGTGTTGGTGGATCGCGTTGAAGCGGCGTTGCGGGAGGGGGTGAACGGGGTGAGGGTTGAGAGAGAAGGGGCCGGAGGGGTTGGAGTGGGAGAGGGGTATTATCTGGGTGTTCAGTTCAAGCTATATATCGATCATAACGGCGGGGAGTGGGAGATTGCGGATGGCGGGTTTGTGGATTGGACGCAGAAGCTGGTGGGGAACCGGAAAGAGCGGATGCTGATCAGTGGTTTTGGGTTGGAGTTATTGTATAAGATGCGGCTGGGTTTGTTGTGAGGCGGATGGGATATTGTGTGGCGAACGGATCGTAATTTTGTGGATATGATCTCAGAAAAAGATATTTTGTTTTTGCGGGAGGCGATCGACCTGGCTAAGGAGGGGGTGGAAGAGGGCAAGGGTGGACCTTTTGGGTGTGTCATTGTCCGGAATGGGGAGATAGTGGGGCGGGGGTGTAATGGCGTAACGTCTACGAATGACCCGACGGCGCATGCGGAGATCGTTGCGATCCGGGATGCGTGTCAGCGGTTGGGGGATTATCAGCTCTCGGATTGCGATGTGTATACGTCCTGCGAACCTTGTCCGATGTGTTTGGGCGCCTTGTATTGGGCGAGGCCGAGGCGGGTGGTGTATGCGGCGACTCGTCATGAGGCGGCGGAGGCGGGTTTTGACGATGCCTTTATCTACGAGGAGATCGGGTTGGAGGGGCGCGCGCGGAAGATCCCTTTTGTACATCAGCCGATGGCGGGGGCGGGGGAGTTGTTTGGACTCTGGCGGGAGAAAGGGAATAAGCGGCTTTATTGAATATTAAAAAAAGGCCTGTCTGATGGACGGGCCTTTTTAATAGGAGCCGCCCCGGGAGGGGCGGCTTGTTGGTGTTTATGATGGGTTATTCTTTTGTTTTCTTTTCGTAGACATCCCAGCTGTTGTTGCCGTTGGAGCGGAGGGTGACGCGGGCGTCGGCGTTTTCGAGGGTGATGTAGTAGTTGGAAGCTCCGTCGCCGGTGAGTTCGAACAGATCGGTAATCCAGAAGTCGGAGTAGCTTTTCTTGACGTCCAACAGCAATTGGATGGGCAGTTGGTTGGAGGTGATGTTCCGGGTGAGGGCCAGGAGCTGGCCGTTTTCGGAGTAGAAGGCGTACATGACGACGTCGTTCATTTTGAAGGTCAGCTTGGTGTAGTTGGCCTTGACTTCGGTGCCCATGAGTTCGGCTTTTTTGAAGTCTTTGTGGAAGGCGACTTTAACATTATTGTTGCTGTCGTCGGTGGGGGTAGCGAAGGTGCTGCTTGCAGTAAGGAGCAGGGCTACGAAGGCGAATGTTTTGATAGTGAGTGACATATACTTAGGTTTTATAGTTTTGAGAGAATTGGTTGAGTTGTTTTTTGTTTGCTTACCGGCTCTCTTCTGACCGGCTTGCATAACAAAGATAGTATCAAAGGCAGGTACTTTACAATACATAGTACCTTGAAAGGCTAAATACTGGGTTAAGCGGTGGAATTTGATGGATGAAGGGCATCCGAGCGGAGCGAAGGATGCGAACGAGGAGGAGCGAGGGACGAAGCTCCGACGAAGTTCGCGGCGGCGGCTGGGGGTGTTTGTGGGGCATGTGAGGGACCCGGCGGGGGTAGATTTGGGGGCCTGGGCGGGGTGGTTGGATGTATTTGTTGAGTTCATGATTGATGTTTTTGGTGCCCTTTGGGGCCGATTTGTTGGCTGCCGGGGGCGATGGGGGTAATGCCAGCCTGGTGCCGGAAAATGTTTGGGTTGAAAATCAGGTCGTTGTGATTGTTGGTGGTGGCGGGAGTGTTCGGTTTTGATGATGTGGGTGTCCGGTTTGGGATGGGTGGAGTTAAGGGGGAGTTAAGAAGGGGCCTGGCGGCCTACGGCCGCCTAGGCCATAAAGGGAGTTAATATTTCGCTGAGGATGCGATTGACGGTGTCGGCGCGATATAGGAGGAACATGTGGCCGGCTTTGCGGATGATGTGGGTGGGGGTGGTGAGGCGGATGGGGAAGACTTCGTCGCGGGTTCCATGGATGTGATAGAGCGGCTGGGGGATCTCGGTGTTCTCCCATTCGAGGACGGCGGTGAGGGCCCAGCGGATGAACTGGTCGTCGCCGTCGCGGATGACGTCCATCATAAGGCGGCGGTTGGCTGCGGGGCGCAGCATGAGGCCATGTTTGACGCTGGTGGCGGCCTTTAATAATGACGCGGGAACGAGTTTGCCGAGGCCGAGCTGGCCGGCGATGCGGTAGTATCGGGGGAGATGGGCGGAGACGGGGACGCTGCTGATAAGAATGGTGCAGGCGGGTTTTATGACCTTGGCCATTTCGACGGACATGATGCCACCGAGGGAGAGGCCGACGAGGGCGAAGGGGGAGCTTTTATCGATCTGCACGGTCAGGCGGGCGGCGTAGTCACGAAGGCTTTCGTTTGGGTGCGGGGGGATCCAATGGATGTAGTGGGTCTCGAATCCTTGGGGTAGACGGAGATGAGTAAATAGTCGGTAATCCGCTCCGATACCGGAGGTAAAATAAACTTTCACAGCCCGAATTTATGGGTTGAAGTTACGACAAAAATGGATGGGGTTAGAGGCGGCGGTCTTTTGCGTCTATTTCCAAATCGTTGATACTGGCGAAGCGTTTTTTCATGAGGCCGTTGTCGTCGAATTCCCAGTTCTCGTTGCCGTATGCGCGGTACCATTGGCCTTTTTCGTCATGGTATTCGTATTCGAAGCGCACGGCGATGCGATTGCCGGTGAAGGCCCAGAGTTCCTTTTTGAGCTTGTAGTCGAGTTCTTTTTTCCATTTGCGCGTGAGGAATTCGACGACCTGATCCCGGCCGTTGAGAAATTCGTTGCGATTGCGCCATTCGGTGTCGGGGGTATATGCGAGTGAGACCTTTACGGGATCAGAACTTCGGAGGCGCGGGGGAAAGGGAGGGCGTTGCATTTTTTGTGAATTGGCTTTTGCATGTCAAAGGTAGTGACGGCCGCGGGTGGGGCCATGGTATAAATCCATCCATTTATGGTATTTTTGAACATGAGCCGCCGTAAGGATTTCATCCCCGAGACCTTGTATGAATTGTATAAATCGTTTGGGCTGCCGCTGGACCTGCTCGACCCGGCGGATGAATTTACGATCCACAACGTAAAAGACCTGCTGCGGGGAGAATTGCCTTATACGTCGCCGACCTTCCGGCCGAATTTTTTCAATTTCCTTTTTATCAAAGACGCGAAGGGTCGCTGCACGATCGACGAGATGGGGTTCGACCTGGAGCCGGGTACGATCTATTTTACGAACCCGGGCGTGTACCGCACGTTTGGCTGGCGGGAGATCGGAGAGGCGTACCTGGTGACCTTCAACGAGTCCTATTTAAAAGAGAATGTTCATCCCAATATTTACTCGGAGTTTCCCTTTCTGCTGACGGAGACGATCCGGCCGCTGCGGTTGGAGGGTGACGCGTTTGTGGAATTCGAGCGGCTGTACCTGCAGATCTATGCGGAGCAGCATGGGGATTCGCCCTATAAGAAGAAGATCATCGGGAATCTGTTCGTGGTGATGCTGCTGAAGATCAAAGCGCAATTCTGGCAGGACTATAACCCGATCTATGAGGGGAATCGCGGGTCGGAGATCGTGAAGACCTTCAAGCGGAACATGGAGCAGCATTTTCGGGAGCTGGTGCACGGGAAGACGGACAAGGTGCTGCGGGCGAGTGATTATGCGGCGATGCAGCATTTGCATCCGAGTTATTTGAATAATGTTATAAAGAGTAAGACGGGCAGGCCGGTGACGGTGTGGATTGCGGAGAAGACGGTTTCGGAGGCGAAGTCGTTGTTGCAGCAGGCGGCGGTGCCGGTCAAAGAGATTGCGTATACGCTGGGGTTTGCGGAGTCGACGCATTTTAGCGCGTTCTTTAAGAAGCAGACGGGGGTGTCGCCGGCGGATTACCGGCGGCAGGTGGGGTAAGAAAGCCGTTGATCAATTGGGTTGATCAACGGCTGTATGAGTTGGGGCGGATGGATTGCGGCTGGTGTAGGAGGCCGCGGCGGGTCCGTTTGCGGCCGCGCTTATTGTTGTTGGGGCATGTAGTTGACCATCCAGTTGATGCCATAGCGGTCGGTGAGGGAGCCGAAGAGTCCCCAGAATTGTTGGCCGAAGGGCATGGTGATGGTGGCGCCGGCGGAGAGGGCGTCGAAGATGCGTTTGGCTTCTTCGGCGCTGTCCGGGCTCACGCTGACGTTGAAGTTATTGCCGGGGTTGTATTTGGGGCCGAAGCCGTCGAGCATATCGGTAGCCATGAGCATGTTGCCATTCCCAACGGGCAGGGCAATGTGCATGATCTTGTTCTTGACGTTGTCGGGGATCTGGCCGGCTTCAGGGCCGTCGCCGAAGCGAGAGATCATGGCGAATTCGCCGCCGAAAATGGATTTGTAGAAATTGAATGCTTCTTCTGTTGTGCCGGGGAAATTGAGATAAATGTTAAACGCTGTCATGATGATGTCTTTTAATGTTGGCAATTGTCGGGTAAAGCTACTGATTGTTGTGATGTGCGGCGGGTGGTAATCGGGACAGATTTGGGGTGGATTGCGACAATCGGATGATCGAACAAGGCCATGTATTGCGGGTTATCGGATGAATAAGGATGGCTGGCCGTTGATGCGTGCGGGTTATTGTTCGCGTTTTATCATGAAGGCGTTGTCCAACTTGTCCATTCCGATCTTTGGATAGTATTCCATGGCCGTGGGCGCCGCGAGGAGCAGGAGCATGCAACGGGGCCCGAGCGCTTCTTTTGTCAGACGGACGAGTTCTTTGCCGATGCCCAGTTTTTGATATTCCTTTCGGATGGCGAGGTCGGACAGATAGCAACAATAGTGAAAGTCGGTGAGGGCGCGGGAGACGCCAACCAGGAGGTCGCCGTCCCAGGCGGTGAGGATCAGGTTGGAGTTCGCATACATGTCGGTGATGCGCTGGATGTCCTTCGTTGGGCGATTGATGCCTGAGCTGTCATAGACTTCGATGATTGCGGCGGTAGTGGGTGTGAGGCCGGTTTTGTATTGAATGTTCATGTTTTGGTGTTTGGCGATCTTAAAAATACGATTGTTGAGGGTGACGGGTGGAGGCCAGATGTAAAATAGGGGGTAGTCCAGGAGGTGGTGGGGGAGGTGATTGCGGAGGCGGGAATGGAGGTTCGAGGCGGGAGTGGGTTGATGGGAGAGTGGGGCGGGAGTTGGGCGTCTTAACTAAAAATTAGCAAATGAAGGTTTGGAGGACTGGGTGGGAGTTGGTTGCTTCGTTGCAGAAATGATCATTTATGAGAGTTGTTTTTGCCTTTTTTTTTGCTTTTTGTTTGCTCGGGGCCGATGCGGGCCGGGCGCAGGATCTCGTGGCCAGTCTGAAAGGATGTGCTTCGACGGTGCGATCGATCGAGCCTGCGGACACCGATTATACGGACCTGGCGGGATTACGTGCGGCAGTTGGCGGGGCCCGGGTGGTCCTGCTCGGCGAGCAGACGCATGGTGAAGGGTCAACCTTCACGGCTAAGATCCGGCTGATCAAATTCCTGCATGAGAAGATGGGATTCGATGTGCTGGCCTTTGAGAGCGGGTTTTATGATTGTGCGCGGATCTGGGAGAACGTGCAGGCCGGCGGTACGCTCTCGCAGGAAGTGATCGGAAGCCTTTTCTACATGTATGCTACGAGCGTGCAGACGCAGCCTTTGTTCGACTATATCCAGGACGGATTGCACGGACCGCATCCGCTGGTGCTGACGGGATTCGAGAGTCAGCATACAGGGGTAAAAGCAAAGACACAGCTCTTCGACGATTTCGAACGTTTCTTGAAAAAACGGGCACCCGATGAAGTAGATGAAGAATGGTGGTTATTCCGCCGGGTGAGTGTGGCGACCTTCGGTTCGCGGGACTACCGGCCGGGGCTTGCTGAAAGGGAACGATTTTTCCACAAGCTGTCGGAGCTGCAGCGGCTGTTGACCGAAGGGGGCCGGGTGACGGACTCGTTGACAAACAGCGAGGGGTTTTGGTACGAGGTGTTGAACAGTATCGAGTCGCAGACGAAGCGGTATTGGGGGATGGTGACGGGCAACGAAGTAAGTGTCAGGGATGCACAGATGGCGAAGAATCTGATCTGGCTGGCGGAGAAGGCCTATCCGGGCAAGAAGATCATCGTATGGGCGCATAATGGACATATCGCGAAGGGCATGGGTTCCCTTGTTGAAGGGGGCCGGCGGGCGCCGCAGGGGGATAGCGCTTTTGTGCCGATGGGGGCGACGATCCACCGGTATTTTGGGAGTAAGGCCTACTGCATCGGATTCTCAGGGTCGGAAGGAAGTTATATGAACTATGTGAATGATCAGATCGTGACGGTTGCGCCGCGGCCAGCGGGAAGTATCGAGGGTGCGTTGGCGGGGGCAGGGGATGTCTATGCCTTTTTGGATTACCGCCGGGCGTCGGGGGCATTGCAGAAGGCGCAGTCGGGGACGCTGGCGGATTTTGGTGAGGTCCGCGGGATCTGGCCGGAGGTTTTTGACGGGTTGTTCTTTATCGGGAGGGTGTCGCCGGTGGAGAGGACGGGGAAGTAGAATCAAAAAAAGGTTGTAACATATGTTTTGCTCATACGTATAATTGTTAAACAACCGATTATGCGTATAGCGAGAATTTTACCGGGGTTCATACTATTACTTATTGTGGGTTTTGGCGCCGGCGCCCAGACGATGCTGGTCGACCGTTTTACGAAGGTGATCGTCAGCCCGTATGTGCAGGTGGTTTTTGAACAGGGTGAGTCGGAGAGCGTGACCATCAACGGAATGCTGGTAGACAGCAGTAAGCTGCATGTGGAGGTGCATAACAAGACCTTACGGATCTACCTGGATGGCGCGAAGGACCTTCCAAAATATGAAAAGACGTATAATGACCATGGTGGCCGGGAGACGACGCGGCTTTATCCCAATCATGCGGTGATCGCTACGGTTCGGTACCGGACGTTGAAGGCGCTATCGCTGCGGGGAGAAGAGACGCAGCTTTGTCAGAGTCCGCTGACGGCAAATAAATTTTCGCTTTGGGTATATGGAGATTCGAAGGTGATCTTTACGGAGATGCATGTGCGGCAGTTGCGCGCCGTGATCTATGGTGATGGATCGGTGGATGTGAAGTCGGGGAAAGCGGAAATGCAGCGGTTCACGGCGTATGGCGACGGGAAGATCAATACGACGGCGATCTCGGGGAGGAGTGGAAAGGTGACTTCGTTTGGGGAGTCGGAGTTTAGTCTGAATGTTTCCGACCGGATAAAGATCACAGCGTTTGGGGAGGCGAAGGTGAGATATATGGGGAACCCGGATATAGTGAAGGGGATCCATATCGGGGAGATGGATGTGAGGAAGATCGATTAGATGAGGACCTAAAAAAAAGGGTGTTTTCACGGGTTGGGCGACCTTTTAAATGGTGTAGCTTTCATTAAAGCCCCTTCACGGATGCCCAGACAATGCCCTTTTTGTAAAGAAGACATCAAAGAAGATGCAATTAAATGCAAGCATTGCCAATCCCTTTTATATAAAATAGAGCCGGAAGAAATAAAGAAGGCCGATGATGGCAAGGGGGATTCGAAGTACGTCACCTATGTTTTGGATAAGGACCTCGTCCGATTTGCAAAATTTGCGCTGTCGGTACTAGCTATTTTTATAACGATCGGTATCATCTTATATGGGGTAGATCTTAAGCAAACAGCGAAGGAATTGGGAGAAGCCAACTCCAATCTGCAGGAAGCCCATAAAAAACTCTCTTCTTCTTTGCCCAAAATAGACTCCCTGGAATCGAAGATCGACTCGATCAGAGGAGAGGTGGAAGACGCCCGTTCCAAAGCGTCGGAGGCGCTAGCTGAAATAAATTCGAGACGGGAGGAAGCTATTCTCCTGGTTGGATCGATAAGATCGCTGAGTCCGGAGCAGCTGGAGAAGCTGTCGAAGATCAGGGATTCGGCGGGTGGGCAATTCGCAACGTTGTTAGACTTTAACAACTTATGGAAGGCCGGCCAGACACTGCGGATATTCTTTTTGAACGGTACTCAAATTCAAAGGGAGAAGGTTGTAAATATTGCGCTGGAATGGACGAAATATGCGAATCTAAAATTCAAGTTCATCGGCGATGCGGGTTCGGCGGATGTAAGAATAACCTTTGAAAAGGGCGGGACCTGGTCCTATGTTGGGACCAATTGCCTGGCCATTCCACACGACCAGCCTACAATGGGTTTGAGTATTTCTGTGGCAAAGGCGGTGTTGCCTTTCGACAGAACTGCCATTTTGCGCGAGTTTGGCCATACGCTCGGACTGTTGAATGAGGAACAAAATCCGAATGGGAATATAAAGTGGAACAGGGAAAAAGTGATGCAATTTTACGGAGGTACCTATGCATGGGACAGGCAAACAATAGAAAACAACCTTTTCACAAAGTGGAAATCGAAGTCAAAGCCATTTGACCCCCAATCGATCATGATGACTGCGATTTCAAAGGATCTGACGACGGATGGGTTTCATACGGAATTGCAGGATCATTTGTCGTCGATAGACAGGGAGTTCATTGGGCGGTTGTATCCGAAGTAAATTTTGCGAAACATGAAGAAGCCGGACGGGAGGTCCGGTGGGAGTCAAAAGAAAGAGGCCGGACTTAGGATGTCCGGCCTGGTGGAGAATATCGGAGTCGAACCGACGACCTCTTGCATGCCATGCTTTTTTTGAAGCGGGGATAGCTTGCATGTGATGGTGAAATGTAGTGCTGGCAAGGGTTTTGGGTTTGGTTTGCATGCTGAAAATCAATAATGTGTGGTCTTTGGTTTTAAAATGGTTTTAAAAAGCAGAGATTTTGCATGCGCATGCAAGAGGTTTTTTTTAGATGAAGTAGCAGCCTTTCCCTCAATGGTGAAATTTCAAGAGTTTGAAAAAAACTTGGTCAACTGGAGAGAAAGAGCTGAATGGAATGCTGGTTAAGTTTTGGGACTTAGATAGTGGGAGGCATAATATGAACATTGATTAGAAGAATAACTTTGTAAAAAGCCGATTTTATGGATATCATTATTGATTTTGATGGCATTCAAGACTCCTCCAAACAGGACTGGTTGCTTCGAACCCTGAAATTAATGGGCATAGGCTACCATATAACGGAAAGAGCTCAAACCTTGGATGAATATAATATTGATCTCGAAGAAGGGGATGCTGAAATTGGAAGGGCAATTTCAGCACTAATGAACAGTTGAAGAAAGAGATCATGTCATGGTAAAGGCCGGACAATGCAAGTGATAGGAATTGGACGATTAGTTGTTTATAATTCTACTATGCGTACGAAACTATAATAATTTAACTATATTTACGGCAAACTTGCTTACATGAATCAGGACCTCTTGATCAGATTGTTCAGATCCATTGAAGGTGAGCCTAATGAAGATATCGTCAAGGTGGCAGAAAAAGTGATCGAGGACGAAGAGAAGAAAGGCCATCAAAAATTAGCTGAAAAGTTGAGGAGCATCCTCACAAAAAACATCCAGTCCTATAGCTCCTTCAAAGGCGAACTAAGAACTTTGTTACCGAAAGGTGTCGTCATTCCCACCGATAAACGGTATAATATCCCACTTGCCTCTTTTGTTGACCGGGATCATCTGCGTCATCATATGATCCTGAGTAAGGAAATTGAAAGTAGAATTCACCGGATTGAAAAAGAATATGTCGCCCGTGAAAGGTTAGGTCATTTTGGGCTTAAACCTCGGCAGAAGATTCTTTTCCATGGCTTGCCCGGTTGTGGTAAGAGCATGGCTGCGGAACGGATCGCATGGACTATCGGTCTGCCTTTCCTCAAAGTCCGCTTCGAAGCGGTCATTTCATCCTACCTGGGTGAATCAGCATCCAATCTCAAAAAGCTATTTGAATCACTGAATCATTTTCCTTGTGTTCTGTTGCTCGATGAATTCGATTTCATTGCCAAGGCCCGGTCCGACAGGTCGACTGATGCTGGGGAAATGCATCGGTTAGTCAATATTTTATTGAATTTATTGGAGGATTACCATGCTCCTGGTATTCTGGTTGCTACCACGAATTTCGAAGGGATCGTTGATCCGGCTCTTTTCCGGCGTTTTGATGAGATTATCTTGCTGCCCAAACCCGGTAAGGACGAATTGCTAAAGATCCTCCACCTCACCCTCTCCTCAGTCCAGACATCCAGGGAGATAAATTGGACCGGCATCATTGAAAAACTGAAAGATTTGTCTGCGGCCATCGTAGTCAAGACGGCAAATGACGCAGCAAAGTTAGCCATCGTTGGAGGAAAGAATATTGTGGAAGAGCAGCACCTGTTGCAGGCCATAGAAGAGAATAGGATATATAATTAATGCCCTTATGCCCGATTTTCCCCATCTAAGCCTCATCCAAGTTTTAGAAAGAACGCCTTTTAGGCCTGGTCTGGGCCCTAGAAAGAGGAGTGCGCAAACAGTCTACAATCTTGAGCACCGACAAGAACATTTCGATGCGCTATCGGGGTCAATTGACACGCTCCGCCAGCAATGGCAACAACAAATACAAGATCGCCGTGAAGCCGGGTTGGATGAACTTCCCAATCAGGAGATCACTCCTGTATATCTTAAGATCGATCTTGGAGCCAAAGACCTCGAGTCTCTGACCAGCTTTGGTATCCAGGTGATCTCTGAGGAGGACGATGGGTTCATCGTCGGTGCCAATTCGGACGATTTTAGAAAGTTCGCTGACCGCCTCGAGCAGTTTCTTCAGCAATCGAATCAAAAATTCAAAGATTCGGCTGCCAGTATCCTTGAGGTCATCACCGATCCAGATGAACGACTGAAAAAAATCCTTTCTTCTGACCTGTATAACCGCCGAGCGACCTTCCCTCAGTTGCAAGAAATTACTGTTTATGTTTTGGCATCGGCCTATCTGCGCACACCGGATTATCCCGTCAAGGGTGCGGAAGAAACAGATGAACATTATACCAACAAGGTGGCCAGATGGAAGACAAGAAACGATAATCAATGGCTGGCCCAAAAAGATGAGTTAGCTATGACTCGGCAGACTATGCTGGAAAATATCATTCGACCCCATAATGCCCAACAATTGGGCCCCTACCTTGAATTTGAAGACGCCTTCGGATGTATGTTGCGCATCTCTGGCCTTGGTTTGCGCGATCTCGTTTTCAACTGCCCATTTATTTTCCGCGTCGAAGAACAGGATCCACTGGTCGCCTTCGAAGGGTCCCAAGAAATGGAGCAAATTCGGGAGATTGAGGTCCTGCCTCCAGATGAGACGGCCCCGAAGGTCTGCGTGATCGATAGCGGAATACAGGAAGGTCACAGGCTGCTTGCCCCAGGCATCGATAGCATCGCTTCCTATTCCTATGTGCCGCATGATGCCGATACCTTCGACAAGGTATCTAACGGAGGCCATGGAACTAGGGTAGCTGGAGCGCTTCTCTACCCGTTCGGTTTTGAATTGCTCGGTTCTCCCTACAAATTACCCTATAGAATACAAAATGCCCGGGTACTGAATGACCGGAATCAGTTGAGCAGTCTGCTCAATGAAGCCGACGCTATGAGGCAGATCGTCGCCCGCTACCATCCTACACGGCTGTTTAATCTCTCTGTTTCCAGGAATAAAGCCGAGAATTACACTCATATGCCGTTATGGGCTGCGACTATAGACAAACTGACTTGGGAAAACGATATTCTGTTCTTGATTGCGGCTGGCAATATAGATGTTGGTCCTGGCGCGTTTACTATCCAGGATGGCCTCGCTGCCGGCCTGAACTATCCCGGGAATTTACAAACAGAAACCAGTCGAATCACCAACCCGGCACAAAGCAGCTTCGCGCTAGTGGTGGGTTCAATTGCCCATGATCAATTTAGTGATGGGATAAGAATCTCCTTCGGCAGACAAGGCCAGCCTTCTGCCTTTTCCCGGACAGGTCCTGGGCTTTGGGGCATGATCAAGCCAGACGTTGTAGAATTCGGCGGCGACTACATCTACAACCCCGCTACCAGAGCGGATATCGCCACTGAAGAGAGCGTCTGCCCTGCCCTAGTTCGGTCCACCCGTGACGGCGGTTCCGCCATCGGTCGGGATGCGGTAGGTACCTCTTTCAGTACACCGAAAGTGACTCACATTGCCGCAGCGCTTCAGAACGTTTTTCCGGACGAACCGACACTGCTTTACCGAGCCCTGATAGCGCAATCTGCCCGAATACCAACTGTAGGCGACGAGATCGAGAATGCTATATGTCACTATGGATATGGTCTTCCCGATCTCTATCGGGCAACGAGCAATTCATCACAGCGAGTGACCCTCTATGCCACCGGATCGATCAACCCCAAGAATGCCAATCTCTATCGTGTCAAGATACCGACAGAAATATCTCGGCCGGGCAATGACTTTAACATTCTTATAGAGATTACCCTTAGCTATAAAGCTGAACCCAGGATCACTCGAAAAGGAACAAAATCTTACTTGTCCACATGGCTCGATTGGGAAACCTCACGCTCCCGTGAGCCATTAGAAGTTTTTCGAGACCGTGTGCTTGCTGAGCCTGCTGATATAGATGACGAGGAAGAGCCACAGACTGCATCCGCAGCTAGCTGGGAGGGAGAACAATTCCGGTGGACCATTTCCTCCAGGTCCAATTCTGGCGAGTTCAGTAATATTCGCCGTCAAGACAGTACTCTCCAAAAAGATTGGTGTGTGGTCGCATCCAATCAAATGCCTGATGATTTTGTTATTGCCGTAAAGGGACATAAAGGCTGGCAGCGCGATCTGGATAAACAAGTACCCTATGCGCTTGCCGTGAGCTTTGAGGTGCTCGATGCGGAAGTCAATCTATATGAATTGATAGAAGTAGAAAACCGCATCGAGATCGAGCAAGAGATACGAATTTCACAAACATAATGATTTTGTTAAAACAGCTTTTTTAGACGACAAATGTTTCGACCCAAATTATATTTTTTTGACTAAATCTCGAGATTCAATCGATAACGAACTATGAATATTTTGGAAGGATTAAAAGAGCCTGTCTTTCTGCTGCCAAAGCATAATGATCAAGATACTTTCCCCACTCTGTTAGCAAAAACATATGCCTTATTTTTGGATACCGTTGACAAAATTGATACAGGAAGTATCGTTCCTAAACTCAAAGAGAATAGGCAGGTGCTTGAGACATTTTGCGAAGGATTAATTAAAAGCGCAGAAATTTATTATCGAGGATTTCCAGCTGAGGCATATTTCGAATTCGATGCGGCTATGGGTTTGGTAGAGGATTTTTTGCTGCCGAAAAATGCAGGTATGGCGGGAATTAGAGAGTTCGAGCCTTATTATCGAGCAAGGGTTGGAACGAATACTCAATTTAAAAGAAAGGAAATGTTTCATATTCCATTTGAAAAAAGAGAATACGTTACAACTCAAAGGTTTAGTGTGCCAGGGTTACCGTGTCTTTATCTTTCTAACTCAGTATATGTTTGTTGGGAAGAACTAAGAAGACCCGACATTAATAAAATGCAAGTTTCAAGATTTAAGTTAGAGAACTATCGGGTAAAATATTTAGATCTTTCTTTAACGCCAAGTTATCTGACACAAATGCTTGAAGTAACAACTAAGGGAGACATTCTTGCAACAACAAAAGAGACGCACGAGCAGGCATTGGATGGATGGGACCAAATGACTTTAAATTATTTGATGAGATGGCCATTGGTTGCTTCTTGTTCTATCAAAGTTCAAAAATCAGATGGTACATTTAAACCCGAGTATATTTTTCCTCAATTTCTTCTTCAGTGGGTGACAAATAACAAAAAAATAGATGGCGTAAAATATTTTTCCGTCGAAGCTAATATATCTTCTACAGTCGACCATTCTCAACTGATAAACTATGCGTTGCCTGCAAAAGAAATCAAATCCAGTGGGCTTTGTAAAACAATTACGGACTCTTTTTCATTGACGGAGCCCGTGTCATGGGAGATGCTAAGTATGGCAAATCCAAGTGTAGTTTTGCACGATCAAGAAAAATTTAAAAAGGTAATCCATAAGCTGGGATGGGACACCATTGCGGCTACTGTAGAGTTTGTAAAAGGAAAGCAAATATTCTATTGGCACACAATTTTTGGAAAAATGGAAATTGAAATGGCTGATATGTTTTTTGAGAAAATCAATTGAGGCGGCTAATTATATAAAGGACACTTTTGCGGCAGTCCAAGATCATTTTAGATAATTTATGTGATAGTTCTATAAAGGACCTTGCATGAGGCCTATTTTCTTGGATGCAGTAACGCATAGAAAATGTTTTGTCATGGGGTATTAGGGAGGCACCCAAAATTAAATTTTTCTGGGCGAAACGATGTGAATAAATTTAATTGGCAAAGCAAATAACCATTAAACCAACGATATGGATGTTCAACCACAGAACCAGAACATTGATAAGTTATTTTCTAATACCACATTTTACATTGATTTTTACCAGCGTCAGTATAAGTGGACGGAAGAACCCGTAAAACGATTACTGGATGATATATTCTATAAATTCAATGAGGAATACGCGAGATACAAGGATCTCAGTTTGCCACTGACACAAAGTATTAGTAAGTACGGTTGGTACTATTTGAACACATATGTTACCAACAGCGTAAATGGAAAACTGTATCTTGTTGATGGGCAACAGCGCCTCACTACCTTGACTCTTATTTTAATAAAATTGAAACATTTGTCTGAGGAATATGGGTCTAAATTGGATGGGTGGATTGGTAGTAAAATTGTCGGTTTGTCTGGATATAATACGGATTTCTGGATGAATCATGAAGCGCATAAAAAAACCATGGAAGAACTCTATGAAGGCGTAGATCTTGAGGAAGTTGATGTTTCTTCTGGTCTTACTGCACAAAACATGGTAAATAATTTTGGAATCATATCGGCTCGGCTTAAATTGGAGTTGGTAGATATAAAGCGATTAGAATCCTTTACCTTTTATTTCTTGCATCGTCTTGTTCTCATAAATCTTAATGTTGAACAAACAGATGTACCTATGGTATTCGAAATTATAAACGACAGAGGAATAAGGCTGAAACCTTATGAAATTTTAAAAGGAAAACTTCTTGGACAAGTATCTAAGGAGGAGTTAGACGGGCTAAATCTAAACGAACTGTGGGAAGAACAGGTTTCTACAATTAATGGCTTTAGGGAAGATGAGATTGATCAGTTTTTTACTTATTTTTTGAAGTCAAAATTTGCGGATACTGTTGGAGAAGGCAGGAAATATGATCGGGATTATCACAGAGTAATCTTTGCTGAGAATAAGCTGAAACTCGATCATAATGCCCTGGAAGTAAAAAGTTTTTTGCTAAACGACTTTAGATATTATACCAGTCTTTATGCCAGATGCTTCGGCTATTACCGAGATGATTCACTCGAAAGCAACTTTGAATATGTCTATTTTAATAGCCTTACAGAAATGGATAATCAGTTCCTGCTTATTCTTTCTTCTTGTGTCGTAAATGATCCACAGGAAAACGAAAAAATTGCAAGGGTGGCCTATGAATTGGACAGGTTCTTCTGTTTGCTCCAATTGCAGAGGAGTTATGGAAGTAATGAGTTAACGCAGTCAGTTTATAAAATTAGTGCAGAAATCAGAAACAAAGATGTAAACGTAATAAGGCCGGCTTTTGAAAAAGCATTGTTAGAGTTGCTATCTGAGGCTAGAGGAGTAGAAGCCGCTTCTCCATTCAGTTATAGCTTTTTCAAGGAGACTGGAATAGAACTGGACAAAAGGTTTAAGCGCTATTTTTTTGCTAGAGTTGAAAAATTTATTGCAGATAATACTAAGATGAATCTCAAGCATAGCATGTATAATTTGGTGCAAAACACAGGCATCGTCAATGGATTTCATATCGAGCATATCCTAGCAGATAATTCCGAGAATTTAAAGCTATTTGCTGACGAAGAAAAGTTTACAAGCGAAAGAAATCGATTAGGAGGGCTATTGTTGCTAAAGGGAAAGGACAATATAAGTAGCAATAATGAAACCTATTCACAAAAACTAAAAACCTATTCAAATACACTATACTGGAACGAAACTTTGAGGCAAGATACGTACAAAAGCAAGATTGACTTTTCAAAAATGATTCAGAAATATAATTTGAACTTTCGCCCAATGCCTACTTTTGGACCTCAGGAATTGGAAGAGAGGCACAAGTTGCTTTTCGATATTGCTTGCTTGGTTTGGCAATAACCCTTGTATAACTTTCAGAGATATTATAAAAAGCGAAGGGCGAGATATTGAAATCTCGCCCTTTGAGTGGAGGATATCGGGGTCGAACCGACGACCTCTAGCGTGCCACGCTAGCGCTCTAGCCAACTGAGCTAATCCCCCTTTATCAAACAATACTAAAGAGCTTCAAAGCTTGGTTTCAAACAAGTTTTAAAAAATTATTTTTCAAATTTTTTTCTTGTTGTAACCTCTTACCCACCAATTAGTTCCGCTACTAGAAAAAAAGCATGCCATGCAAGCGCTCTAGCCAACTGAGCTAATTCCCCGTGATGGTGGCCTGGTGGGGCCGGGGCCAAAGCGGTGTGTGGACCGGTTTGGGGAGTGCAAATATAGAGGATTTTTGGACAAACAATTCAAATTGGGGGGTGTTATTTATCTTTGGAGGAATTATGGGAGTCTGGAGACAAATTGCTGAGTACTTTTATATTAAGAAGCGGGATCCGAATGCGCCGACGTCGGGGGCGATGCGGTTTATGCATGGGGTCAACCGGATTTCCTTTTTCATGTTTATCGTGGGGATTATCTTTTTGATCCTGCGGTTATTTTTTTTCAAGAGACATTAAGGGGGCCGCTCCGGGGGGTGAGAGGGTATTGGCGGGAGCCAGTGCGTGGAGAGGGTGTGTCAGGGGTGAGGCCAGGGGCTGTGCCGGTAGCAGACAGTGCGCGGGGGCGTGTGATAGGGGCTGTGTGTTGTGGCCTAGGGCGTCGCGGGCGGTTGGTTGCGGAGGAAGGCGACGATGCTGTGAGCGGCGTTGGCGGAGGCGTGGCCGCCCTGACTGAGGAGGTGTTTGAGGTCCTGGTAGTCGCGGGTGAGTTGGCGGCGGCGGTCGGGGTCGTCGAGGAGGCTGTCGAGTTCGCGGCGGAGGTTGACGGGGGTGAGGTCGTCCTGGATCAGCTCCTTTACAATGAGCTTATCCATGATGAGGTTGACGAGGGAAATGAATTTGACCTTTATGAGTCTCCGGGCGATGTGATACGAAATGGCGCTACCCTTATAGCAGACGACCTCGGGAACGCCGAAGAGGGCGGTCTCGAGTGTGGCAGTGCCGGAGGTGACGCAGGCGGCATGGGCCTTTTGGAGCAACGCATAAGTTTGGTTGCTGACGGCGGCGACCTGGGGATATGGCGCGAGGATCTCGTTATAGAACGCCTGGTCCTGACCAGGGGCCTGGGCGACGACGAATTGGTAGCCCGGGAAGAATTCGCTGACCTTTAGCATGACGGGCAGTTTCTTCAGGATCTCCTGCTTACGGCTGCCGGGCAAAAGAGCGATAATGGGTTTGTCGAATTCGGGAATAGCTCCGGCCGGAGCCTGGTAGTTGTCGATGACTTCGACGAGGGGATGGCCGACGTACTCCACCTCATAGTGCCACTTTCGGTAGAAGTCCTTCTCGAAGGGAAGGATGACGAGCATTTTGTCGACGCATTCGCGGATCTGCTTTACGCGGTTCTCCTTCCAGGCCCAGACCTGGGGGGAGATATAGTAGATAATGCGAAAGTCGCGGGGGGTAGGTTTGGCGGGAGAGGTGGGCGAATGGGATGTGGGTTTTGTGGGGGTGAGGCGCTGTGCGTGGGCCCATGAGGCAATGCGCAGGTTGAAGCCGGGATAGTCGATGAGGATGAGGGCATCGGGCTGGTAGTCGAGGATGTCCCGTTTGCAGAAGTCGAGGTTGCGGAAGATGGTCCGGAGATTGGAAAGCACTTCGACGAAGCCCATGAAGGCGAGGTCTTTGTAGTGCTTGACGAGGTGCCCGCCCGCGGCCTGCATCAGATCGCCGCCCCAGCAGCGGATATCGGCCTGTGCATCCTGTTTTTTGAGTTCCTTTATGAGATTACTGCCGTGGAGGTCGCCGGAAGCTTCACCGGCAATGAGGTAATACTTCATGCCGGGCAAAGATAGATTTTTCTTATCTTACACCAGAACCGCATGAGATATTGAAATTTATATGACTGCTTACAATCGTAGACGATTCCTCGACGCGCTGGGGATGTTTTCCGCCACAACGTTTTTGGCGACGCTGGCGAAGCCGGCCTGGAGCCGGAATTTGGAGAAGGCCCTGCTTTCGGCAGCGCACCGGGCGCCGGAGCAGCTGGCGGACGACGAGACCTTCTGGTACTCCGTCCAGCAATCTTTTACCGTCAATCCTGAAATAGTAAACCTGAACAATGGAGGGGTGTCGCCCTCCCCCAAGGTGGTGCAGGACGAGATGAAGAAAAATTTCGATCTCTCCGAAGGCGGCCCCAGCTATTATATGTGGCGCATCCTCGATAAGGGGCGCGAACCCCTTCGAAAAGAGCTGGCGCGCATATCGGGTTGCTCGGCGGAAGAAGTGGCCATCCATCGCAACGCTTCGGAAGCGCTCGAGACGGTGATCTTTGGCCTGCCGCTGAAGGCGGGTGACGAAGTGGTCGTGTCCAAATATGACTATCCGAACTGTGTCAATGCCTGGAAACAGCGCGAGCTGCGGGACGGAGTCAAACTCGTTTGGGTGGAGCTGAACATGCCCAGCGAGGATAATGAATACATGGCGGCGCAGTACATAAAGGCTTTTACGGCGAAGACAAAGCTGGTGCATATCACGCATGTTTACAACTGGACCGGCCAGATCGTGCCTGTCCGGATGATCGCGGACGCGGCGCATAAACGGGGAATCGAGGTGCTGGTCGACGGAGCGCATAGCTTTGCCCATTTCGACTATACGATACCCTCGCTGGGTGCGGACTATTTTGGTACGAGCCTGCATAAATGGCTCGCAGCGTGTATCGGGACAGGGATGCTTTATATAAAACAGGACAAAATCGCGAATGTGTGGCCGCTTTTTGCGGCACCAGATATCGAGTCCAATAAAACCAATATCCGGAAATTCGAAAACCTGGGCACCCGCCCCTTCTTTATCGAGCAGGCGATCGGGAAAGCGATCGAGTTTCATGAGATGATCGGGGTGGCAAGAAAGCAACAACGTCTCTTTTATCTGAAGAATTACTGGATGGACGCGGTCAAGGACCTCCTCAAGATCAAATTCTATACGAGCATGAAGCCGGGTTTCGGGTGCGCCATCGGGGTAGTGGGCTTCGAAGGCGAGACTACGGGAAACGCATTGGAGAGTTTTCTATTCGGCGAACATAAAATACACGTGACGACTATCAACTGGGAAAACATTCATGGAGTGCGGATCACTCCCAACGTATACACCACTACAAAAGATCTCGACCGACTGATCGCGGCGCTTAAGGAGTACGCGACGAAGGCATGAGCCAGGAGTTGAAGCGCGAGATCAGTTTATTGCAGGCGACGTCCATCAATATGATCGATATGGTGGGGATCGGGCCGTTCGTCAGTTTCTACCTGGTGATCCAAATGGTGGGGAGCAACCTATTCATCTGGGCCTGGGTTTTCGGAGCCGTGACGGCGCTGATCGACGGGATGATCTGGAGCGAGCTGGGAGCAGCCTATCCACTGGCCGGCGGCAGCTACAATTTCCTCAAAGAAGCTTATGGTAAGAAGGGAGGTCCGCTGATGTCCTTTCTCTTTGTCTGGCAGACCTGTCTGCAGTCGGCCCTTGTAGTAGCTTCGGGCGCGATCGGGTTTGCACAGTATTTCCGCTATCTTGTTCCGCTCAATTGGTGGGAGGCGAAGGCGGTATCGGGACTGGTGGTGATCCTGATCACGGCCCTGCTGTACCGGAACATCCGGACCATCGGAAAGATGACGGTATTCCTATGGGCGGGCGTAGTCACGATCCTGCTTTGGATCATTGTCAGCGGGTTTACGCATCAGCAGGTGACCTACTCTCCCTTCCCCGGGGACGGGCAGTCGATGTTCAGCTGGTCGTTCGTGTTGCTGACGGGCCATGCGTCCGTGAAGACGATCTACAGTTATCTCGGGTATTATAATGTCTGTCACCTGGGCAGCGAGATCCGCAACCCGGGAAAGAATATCCCACGGAGCATCTTTATCTCCATCATTTGTATCTCCTTTTTTTACCTGGCGATGAATTTCAGCGTTGTCGGGGTAATTCCCTGGCAGGAGGCGATGCGGTCGGAGCACGCGATCAGTCTTTTTATGGAGCGGATCTATGGGTCGCGGACGGCGCAGGTGGCGACGATGCTGGTACTCTGGGTCGCCTTTGCCTCGTTGTTCGCAGTGGTGCTGGGGTATTCGCGCGTGCCGTATGCGGCGGCGGCGGATGGAAATTTCTTCCCCTGGTTTGCCCGGCTGCATCCGCGAAAAGGGTTTCCGTATGTGTCGCTGTTGTTCGTGGGCGGGCTTGGGTTTGTCTGCAGTCTGTCGTTGAAGCTGACAGACGCTATAAGCGCGATCCTGGCGATGCGCATCCTCGTACAATTCGTGGCGCAGGCGATAGGAGTGGTCCTTCTCCGGCGGCGACTGGGGACGGCGCATCTTCCATTCAAGATGTGGCTTTACCCTCTCCCGGTGGTGTTATCGGTCGGAATATGGTTGTTCGTCTGGTTCTCGACGGGATATGCGGCCCTGCTGGGGTTGTTCCTGATGGCCTGTGGAGTGGTGGTGTATTTTGCGGCCCGGAATACCTGGCTTGCTAAAAGGAAAATGACGTAGATTGGCCGAAAATTGCAGGTCCATATGATGAAACGTAGAAAGTTCCTTCAACAAAGTATGTTGGCTTCGGCGGGGGTGATGATGTCGGGTAAGATGATGGCCGGTGAGATGATGGCGGGCGCCGATCTCCCGGTGGTGCGGATACCGGAAGCCCAGCGCAAGTTCAAGAGCCAGGTCGTAGAAAAGACGATCCGTGAAGTGCGGTCGGGCGCGGGCAATAAAGAGATCGGCTGGCTTTTCGAGAATTGTTTTCCCAATACGCTTGATACTACGGTCGACTTCAGCGTGACCGGCGGCAAACCAGACACCTATGTGATCACGGGGGACATCGATGCGATGTGGCTCCGGGATAGCAGCGCCCAGGTGTGGCCTTACATCCCCCTCTGCAAGGACGACAAAGATCTGCAACAACTGATCCGCGGGGTGATTCACCGCCAGGTGAAAAATGTGCTAAAGGATCCCTATGCCAATGCCTTCTATAAGGACGAGAACAAGATCAGCGAGTGGAAGAGCGACGTCACGGATATGAAGCCGGGTGTGCATGAGCGGAAATGGGAGATCGATAGCCTTTGTTATCCGATACGGCTGAGTCATGGATACTGGAAGATAACGGGGGATACTTCGCCATTCGATGCGGACTGGATGTCGGCGATGGAGAGAATTCTTCAGACCTTCCGGGAGCAGCAGCGGAAAGAAAGCAAGGGGCCTTACAGCTTTATGCGGAGGACGGAGTTCGCTACGGATACGGTGCCGCTTCGCGGGTATGGCTATCCGACGAAGAAGGTTGGGCTTATTCATTCCATGTTCCGGCCGAGTGATGATGCGACGGTCTATCCTTTCCTGATCCCTTCGAATATTTTTGCGCTGAACAGCCTTGCCGATATGCGGGCCATCTTCCAGGCGATAGGCGCGCATGGTAAGCCGGTGGACGATGCGGCGTATAAATTGATGGATGAATTGCAAAATGTGCTGCTGGAGCATGCGATCGTGAATCATCCGGTGTTCGGCGAAGTCTTTGCGTACGAGGCCGATGGTTTTGGCAATCATTTGCTGATGGATGACGCGAATGTGCCGAGCTTGTTGGGATTGCCTTATCTGCAATCCCCGCATTTAACGGGACCCTTGTCGGTGCTGCATCCGGAGCAACGCGGATACACGGTGTACCAGAATACGCGGCGGATGTTGTTGAGTGATTCGAATCCGTTCTTCTTCAAGGGGAAGGCGGGTGAAGGTATCGGCGGGCCGCATGTGGGGATGGATATGGTGTGGCCGCTGAGCATTATCATTCGCGGGCTAACGAGCCATGATTCGCAGGAGATGGCGCTTTGCCTGAAGATGCTGCAGCAGAGCAATGCGGGGACGGGCTTTATGCATGAGTCCTTCCACAAGGACGATGCGGCGAAGTTCTCGCGCAAATGGTTTGCCTGGGCGAATACCCTGTTCGGGGAGTTCGTGCTGAAGGTGTACCATGAGAAGCCGGCGCTGTTGAATGCTTAGTCTGCGTTGAGGCCGGTCCGCTGGGCCGGCTTAGCTGCGTTTGACCAGGTGGAAATCCTTTCCTTTTTTTATCAGGATATATTTCTCCCTAAGTAACCAGGAGTTATCGATGATGGTTTTGGGATCGGTGATCTTCCGCTGATTGATACTAACTGCGTTTGCCGTGACGAGTTTCCGCGCCTCCCCTTTGCTGGAGAAGAATGATGCGCCGCTTTCGAACAGGAACGTCACGATGTCTACCGGAAAAGGGGAAGTGGAGACCGTGGTGGGGACGCCTGAGTTTTCAAGAACCGAGAATTCGGTTGCATTGATGTATGCGATGGGGTCATTGCCATAAAATCCCGCGGAGGCATTCAGGATGCCATCCAGTTTATCTGCGCCGTGAACGAACCGGGTCACTTCTTCGGCCAGTCTCTTTTGCAGGAGCCGCTTGCTTTCGTCGGCCTTGTGTTCGGTAACGAGCGCGTCGATCTCCGCCTGGTTCAGGAAGGTGAAGATCTTTATCCATTTTTCGGCGTCGACATCCGAAGACTTCAGCCAGTATTGATAGAACTCGTAGGGAGTTGTCTTGATGGGGTCGAGCCAGACGTTGCCGCCTTCGGTCTTGCCCATTTTTGTTCCGTCCGCCTTGGTGACCAACGGACAGGTGAAGGCGAAAGCTTCCCCGTCGCCGATGCGGCGGATGAGCTCGGTGCCGGTAGTGATATTGCCCCACTGGTCGCTGCCGCCCATCTGGAGCTTGCAGTTTTTGTTCTTGTAGAGCCAGTAAAAATCATAGCCCTGGACCAATTGGTAGGTGAATTCGGTGAAGCTCATGCCGTTTTCGCCTTCCAGACGCTTTTTTACACTGTCCTTTGCAGACATGTAGTTTACTGTAATATGTTTGCCGACATCGCGGATGAAATCGAGAAACCGCATGTCTTTGAACCAGTCGTAGTTGTTGACCATTTCGGCCTTATTGGGCAGGGAGGGGTCGAAGTCGAGGAATTTTTCCAGTTGTTTTTTTACGCAGGCGAGGTTGTGGTTGAGGACGTCCTCGCTGAGGAGGTTTCGTTCCTGGCTTTTTCCGCTGGGGTCGCCGACCATTCCGGTGGCACCGCCAACCAGTGCAAATGGTTTATGACCAGCCTTTTGTAAATGGACGAGGACCATGATGGGCAGGAGGCTGCCGACGTGGAGGCTGTCCGCGGTGGGGTCGAAACCGATATATCCGGAGGTCATTTCCTTTTTCAGCTGTTCTTCAGTTCCCGGCATGATGTCCTGGATCATGCCGCGCCATTTGAGTTCTTCGATGAGATTCATGCTATTGATTGGGGACCCGTGGTCCATTTTGCGCAAAACTAGGGGATTCCGGGGAATGTGGGGTGTGGGCTCCGAAAAGACGGAATGGGGAGCGGGGAAATGCTGTGGGGCTAAGGGTTTGAGATGGCGGAGGATATGATGTTAATGGGACAATATTGTCGTTAAAGGAACGTTATAACCCAATGATCCGTATCGTCGTTGAAAGCCTTCTGTACAAATACCTTAACCGTTGGCTTATGCTGAAAAGATTGTGGGGCAGGAAAACCCTATGCCCATTTTTACTGGTTGTTGCCGGATCCCTTGTTCACCTGTCTGCTTTTGCTCAATTCACGAAATATTCCAATGAATTTTTAAATATCGGCGCTGGCGCGCGTGGGCTTGCCATGGCGAGTGCGCAGGTGGCTTCGGTATCGGATGCCACGGCGGGCTACTGGAATCCGGCGGCGCTGGCGAATATCAAGGACAACCCGCAGCTGAGCCTGATGCATGCGGAATATTATGCGGGGATCGGTAAGTATGATTTTGCGAGCCTGGCGTTGCCGTTGAAAGATAACAAGCGGGTGCTGGGGCTTACGGCGCTGCGCTTTGCGGTCGACGACATTCCCAATACGATCTTTCTTGTACAGCCGGACGGAACGGTGAATTTCGACAATATTACTACGTTCTCGTCGGCGGACTATGCTTTTATCGTCTCGCTGGCCCAGCATGAGAAGATGCTCGGCGATAAGCAGCTCAATTTTGGCGTCAACGCGAAGATCATCCACCGCACTGCGGGGGATTTTGCCACTGCATGGGGTTTTGGGTTCGACGCGGCCGCGCAGTTGTCGGGCAAGCGCTGGCAATTAGGGATTGTGGCGAAGGACGTGACAACCACATTCAACGCCTGGTCCTTTAGTCTTAACGAGGCGATCCGGGAAGTGTTCTATGAGACGCAGAATGAGATCCCGGGCAAGTCGATAGAAATGACGGCCCCGCAATTGCTGATCGGCGGCGCCTACAATTTCCGGCTGAACAAGAATATGAACCTGATGGCAGAGGCGGATCTGGATGTGACCTTTGACGGCCGGCGGAACACGGTGATCAGCTCGAACCCGGTGAGTATCGATCCGCGACTGGGAATGGAGCTTTCCTTCAAGAATATCTTCTTTGTCCGGGGCGGGATCAATAATTTCCAGAAAGTGCTTGACGACAGGGATACCCTCAACAGAAAGAAGACCTGGATCTATCAGCCGAGCGTAGGGGCTGGATTCAAGGTGGGAGATATCCAGATCGATTATGCGTTCGTCAATCTGGCCAACCAATCTTATCCGTTGTATACCCATGTTTTTTCCGTGAGGATCGATTTGCGCAGAAAAGAGAAGAAACGCTAAAACCCATTGTATGAAAAAGTTATTTACTATTTATTTTTTATTGTTGTTGGCGTTGGGTGCTGCGGCTCAGCCTTACAATAATGAATGGATCGACTATAGTAAAACCTACTATAAATTCAAGGTCCCGGGTAATGGGCTTTATCGTATTTCCCAGAGTACGCTGGCGGCAGCGGGGATGGGTGCGGTTCCGGCGCAGAACTTTCAGCTCTTCCGCAATGGAGTGGAGGTGCCTATCTACGTAACGAACGGCAGCGGGGTCATGGGCAGCAGCGATTATATAGAATTTTTCGGGAAGGGGAATGACGGGGTACCCGACAAGCCCTTATACCGGAATCCGGCCTATCAACATACGATGGTATATAGCCTGGAGACGGACACGGCCATCTATTTCCTGACGGTCAATCCGACCGGAACGACTTTCCATTATACAACGGCACCTAATAATGTTGCGGGGAGTCCGCTCAGTCCGGAACCCTATTTCATGTGCACCGCGGGCAATTATTTCCATGGTATCCTGAATCCGGGATTTGCGCAGGTAGTGGGTGAATATATCTATTCTTCGGCTTATGATATGGGAGAGTTCTGGTCCTCGGGGAACATTTCGCCGGGGTATCCCTATCAACCGAGCACCATCGGCATGTCTGTATATGCGGGTGGGCCGGATGCCACGATCAAATTCGGGATGGTGGGCGGTGCAGACAATCCGCGAACGGTGCAATTGAGCGTGAATGGGACCGTGCTCGGGGATACGGTAATGAACAGTTTCAACGACCTGGTCACCACAAGACCATTACCGCTGAGTCTTATTACGAGCAGCACGGCAAACGTTTCGTTTGTGGACAATTCCCCTGTGCCTACGGACCGGATGGTGGCTTCCTTTTATGAGATCACCTATCCACGGACCTTCAATTTCAGCGGCAACACCGCTTTTGGCTTCAGCCTTCCGGCGAAATCGGCGGGTTATCTGCTGAACATTGGAGGTTTTGCGGTCCCGGGTTCGACCCCGGTGCTGTACGATGTCACCAATGGGGTCCGATATGTAGCGGTGGTCAATGCGGGTGTGACCTCGTTTGCAGTGAACGGATCGACGTCCGCTACTGCTTTTTTCCTCGTAAACGAGGATCCTTCGACCGTGATCCCTGTGACCTCCCTGACACCGAAGACCTTTTTGAATCTTACCAATCCGTCCAACCAGGGAAATTATATCATTATCGCCCATCCGCAGATCTATACGGGAAGCAGCGGTAACAATCCGGTCACGGACTATAAGAATTACCGCAGCAGTCCGACGGGCGGGGCTTTCAGTGCCCAAGTGTACGATATCAACGAGCTGCAGGATCAGTTTGCCTTCGGGATCAAGAAGCATCCGCTTTCCATCCAGAATTTTCTCCGGTATGCCCGGGCGAAGTTTGCGGCCAAGCCGCAATACGTGCTGCTGGTGGGGCACGGGATGACCTATGACACTTATTTCCAGTATAGTGAGAAGGCGCATGATCCATTAGCCGACCAGCTCAACCTGATCCCGACCTGGGGTACTCCGGCTTCGGACAATATGCTTGCGGCCGACAATGGCGCACAGCCGACGCAGGTTACGCCGATAGGGCGGATCTCGGTGGAGTCGGGTCGGGAACTGGAGGCGTATCTCGCCAAAGTGAAGGAGTATGAGTCGGCGCAGACGAACTCACCGAATACGATCGCGGGCAGGCTCTGGATGAAGAATGCGGTCCATCTTACCGGGGTCAGCGAACCTTACCTGGGGACCATCCTTTGTAATTATGAGACCTACTATGCAAGTATCATTTCGGATACCCTGATGGGCGCCTCGGTCTCGCTGTATTGCGACGGGAATGCCAGCCAGGTGAGCCAGGTTCCGACCAGTGTGATCTCGGGTCTGTTCAGTACGGGTTTGAGCATGTTGAACTATTTCGGTCACTCCTCCAATACGGTGTTGGGTTACAACCTCGACAATCCGAATGACTATAACAACCAGGGCAAGTATCCGATCTTCTTTGTCAATGGTTGCGATGCGGGCGACTTTTTTATCTACGATCCACAGCGGATCAGCGGAGTAAGCAAAACGTTATCGGAGACCTACGTTCTGGCGCCGGAGAGGGGGTCTATCGCTTTTATCGCGAGTACCAATTTCGGGATCGTGAACTACCTCAATATCTTATTGACGGGCCTGTACAACCTGATGGACGGACCCGACTACGGGAAGCCGCTCGGGATCCTGGAGAAGGATGCGTTGAACAACCTGGTCAATTCGGTGCCGGGGGATTATTTTGCGCGGCTGCACGCAGAGCAAATGACGACACACGGGGACCCTTATGTAAAGTTGAACCAGGGGCCAACCGACTACGATATCGAGGCTTCGCAAGTGACCGTGAATCCGACGCTGGTGTCAGTGAGCAATACACAATTTACGGTCAACGCGAAGATCTATAATCTTGGCAAGGCGGTGAACGACAGTGTGCTGGTGACCGTCACGCGGACCTATCCAAACGGCACTTCCACAGTCCTGTTGTCGAAGAAGTTGAAAGGGATCCGCTATGTGGATTCCGTGCAGGTGGTCGTACCGGTGATCGCTTCCCGGGACAAGGGGGCCAATAAGATCACGATCACGGTGAATCCGGGCAATGTCATCCCGGAGGCAACCTATGCGAATAATTCGTACACGCAGGATGTCTTTGTCTACCAGGACGGGGCGACACCGGCGTATCCGTATAACTATGCGATCATCAATACGCCGACGTCGAAGCTGATCGCGTCGACGGCGAACCCGTTGCAGACGAGCACGCAGTATGTGATGGAACTGGATACGACGGCCAATTTCAATTCGTCGCTGAAGGTGACCAAGTACCTGACCTCTGTCGGTGGTGAACTGGAGTTCGACCCGGCGGTGAGCTATATGGACAGTGTGGTCTATTATTGGCGAATCTCGCCGGTGCCGACGACTCCGACTGGCGTCTATACCTGGAATATGAGTTCGTTCATCTATATCGATCCCGCGCACAGCAGCCTGGGGATGAACCAATCTCATTATTTCCAGCACCAGGGTTCGACGGCTGACAGTATGCTGATCAATACCAACCGGAAGTGGGCTTTTGGGACTGTTACACATAATATTTATGTGATCAACTCCATGTATCCTACCTCGGGTCAATATGATAACGACTTTGCGGTGGGTATCGATGGGGATTCGTATATCATGAGCGCCTGTGTCGGCCACTCATTGGTGTTCAACGTGATCGACCCGATCACCTTCAAGGCGTGGAAGAACGTGGATTCGCTGGGAAACAATCTTTATCTGAGCGGCAGCGGCCCGGCGAACTGCGCTGAGGACCGGAACTGGAATCTCGAGTTCTCGTATGAAAACGCGAACAGCCGTTACCTGATGACGCGGCTCATGGACAGCATTCCCAACGGATATTTCGTCGTGGTGAGGAGTTTCGACTATGACGCCAGCGGAGGTTCCTACGTCCCCAACTGGCGGGCGGATACCTCGCTGTACGGCAGCGGAAAATCGCTTTACCATTACCTGGTGAATGCCGGCTTTGCCTATGCGGATTCGATCACTTCGCCGCGCGACTGGCAGTTCGTTTATAAGAAGGGGGATCCCAGTTTCGTACCGCAATACCGGATATCGCAGGGGCTCTATGATAAGATATCGATGTCGGTGGACGCCCCGGCGCTGTTCTACAGCGGATCGGTCACTTCGCCGCTCTTTGGGCCGGCGAAGGCGTGGAGCCAGGTGCATTGGCGGGGACATGACCCCGTGCCCGCGACGGACACGGTGGGCTTCCAGGTGATCGGTGTCGATACCGTAGGGAATTTCAAGACGCTATATAAGGTGAACAGGACGACCCAGGATATCGATGTATCTACTGTCAATGCGAAACTGTATCCCTATCTGCAGCTCAAGCTGACGACGCTGGATTCCCTCCATGCGCAGCCGTATCAGCTGGATTACTGGCGGGTCAATTATACGCCTGTTCCGGAAGGGGCGCTGGCGCCGAATATTTTGCTGAAGGCTCCGGATACAGTTGGACTGGGACAGCAGGTCGAGTTTGCGGTCGCGTTCAAGAATATCAGTCCTTTTGCCTTCGACAGTATGAAGGTCAAGCTGTATCTGCAGGATAACAGTCATGTCATCCATGCGATCAATGTGCCGAGGAAGCGGCCGCTGGTCTCGGGGGATACGGTAGTGCTGGACTATACTTTCGACAGCAAGCCTTATTCGGGCGCCAATACGCTTTATGTCGGGTTCAACCCGGACAACGATCAGCCGGAGCAGTACCTGGGGAACAACTTCCTCTATAAATCGATCTATGTGAAGGGGGACATCCGGAATCCGAACCTGGATGTGACCTTTGACAATGTTCATATTCTGAACGACGACATCGTTTCGGCGAAGCCGCATATCCAGATCAAGCTGCAGAGTCCGTCGCAGTATCTGTTGTTGTCGGATACGTCGCTGTTGAGTGTGCAGTTGAAGTACCCCGACGGGTCGCTCCATGCATACCGCTTCAATAGCGATACGCTGCGTTTCACACCGGCCACGAGTCTTGCCAACAACGTAGCGACGGTGGATTTCACACCGGCCTTTACTACACAATATAATCCGCAGGGGGATGAGTACGAACTAATAGTCAGCGGGAAGGATGAAACGGGCAGCCCGGCGGGTCTGACGCCCTATCGGGTGAGCTTCAAGGTGATCACCAAGCCGATGATCTCGAATATGCTGAACTATCCCAACCCCTTCACGACGTCGACGGCTTTTGTGTTCACGATCACGGGCAGCGAGGTGCCGCAGAATATCAAGATCCAAATCCTTACGATCACCGGGAAGGTGGTGCGGGAGATCACGAAGGAGGAGCTTGGGCCGTTGCATATCGGCCGGAACATTACGGAATTCAAATGGAACGGGACGGATATGTACGGTTCGCGGCTGGCAAATGGCGTATATTTGTACCATGTCGTTACCAACCTGAACGGCCATTCCCTGGACAAGTACAAGGCGGCTGGCGACAATACCGATAAATACTTTAATAATGGCTATGGTAAGATGTATCTCATGAAATGAGTCAAAAGACCGATGCACGAAGGTTCGCCAGGAATCTTTTGTTCTTCCTGTTCATTTTCGTGGTGCTGATGGAGGTGGGGTTTCGGATCCATGACCCCTTCCATTTGCGTCTCAAGGGGAATAAGATCGTGCTGCCCGTGGATCAGCAGCTCATCATTACCAACCACATCAATCCCAAGCTCGATGCGGTGATCGTCAATACCCGTAATCACCTGGGATTCCGCGGGGCTAATTTGCCGGCGGACACCGGCTCTCTATTAAAGATAGTTACCGTGGGCGGGAGTGCTACGGAGTGTCATTTTCTCAATGACGATAAGACCTGGCCATATCTGCTGGGGAAGGCGCTGGCGGACTCGCTGGGGCGCTGCTGGCTGAACAATGCGGGGTTCGACGGGCATTCCACCTATGGGCATATCATTCTCCTGAACGACCATGTCAAGCAGCTGCGGCCTTCGGCCGTGGTGTTCCTGGCGGGGATCAATGATGTCGAGGCTAACTCGCCGACCTTTCACGACAATTTGAATACGAGGGGCGGGAAGGTGGGCTGGCGTCATTATATTTTCGAGAACAGCGAGGTGCTCAATGTGGCGCTTACGTTCTTCCGGGGATGGCGGTCGCAACGCTTCAATAATACGACCGATGAGTTGCTGGTGTTGGATAGTGTCCGGAGGCAGCCGCTTTCAGAGGTGGTGATGCGGGCCCGGCTGGCGGCGCAGGAACCTTTTCTGGCCGGTTACCGAAGCCGGCTTATGCAACTGGCGGACACCTGTCTGGCCTGGCATATCCTGCCGGTCTTTCTGACCCAGCCTGACCAGTTCGGAGCCGGAAGGGACCCGGTGACAGGGGCGGATCTCGAACTGTTTCCCGTAGATGGGCCGGATGCGGCCATGAACGGAAAGCTTTTGTGGGAGATGCTTGAACGTTATAACGACGTGGTCCGGAGCGTTTGTGCGGAGCGTGGGCTGCCGATGGTGGACCTGGCGAGGCTGATGCCGAAGAACAGCCTGTATTTTTACGATATGACGCATTTTACGAACCAGGGAGCGGCGGAAGTAAGCCGGCTGCTTTCGGGGCCGCTGTCGGCTTTGTTTAGACAACGTTTTCCTTACCTTGTGGAATGATCAGGAAGACATCAGGTCCTTCGCGTGAGCCGGCAGGCTGGCTTGTCCTGCTGGGTTTTGCCCTGGGGACGGTGTTGTTGTACTTCCCGGTGCTGGGGAATGGCTTTCTGACGGATGATTATGCGGCGCTCTACCGGCTGCTGATCGAAAAGCGGGTCATTTATCAGGATATGATGCGGCCGCTGATCGATGTTTCCTTTTACCTGAACTGGTTTTTTTTCAAACTTCATCCGACGGGATATTACCTGTTCAATTTCTCGGTCCATGCGCTTGTGTGTTATATGGTCTACCGGGTGGCGCTGGATCTGCCGTTGTTTGCGGCGTCCGTGGGTCAGCGGGTGGGCTTTGCGTTGACGGCCGGGGTTCTTTTTCTTTTTTATCCATTCCATAATGAGGGGGTTGTCTGGTTGTCGGGCCGGCTTTCGTCGATGGCGGCGCTTTTTGGGTTGCTGGCGATCCATATCAGCCTGACCCGGCGGGGGCCGTGGGGGACGTTTATTGCTGTGCTGCTGTGGTTCACCGGGCTTTTTGCCTACGAGTCCATTATTGTGTTACCGGCGTTGGTCCTGCTTTTGGAGTGGATCTGTTTCCGGGACTGGGCGAGAACGGTGCGATCGGGAATGGGCTGGATGGCGGCGGGTATTTTGTGGCTGGTGATGCGTTTTTTTGTGGCGGGGGGCCTGTTCCCAACGTATGTACGGGGCGGAGTGGAAAGTGACAGGGGATTGCTGCGGTTTGCAAAAGTGCTTGGGCGGTGTTTTTTGCCGCCGACGGACAACATCTTATTGCTGGAAGGTTTGTTTATTGGATTGGCGATAGCAGTGCTTCTTCTGCATATTCTTTTTTGGCGGCGGCTGGCGAGGGTGCGACGGGTGGGAGTGGAGCGAAGGAAATGGCCCTTATTGGGGCTGGAAGTTGGTTTTTTTATTGCGCTGTTGCCGGCGATCGCCTTTGGTGTGAGCACACGGACATCCGAGGGAGACCGGCTCCTGTATTTCCCTTCGTGTTTTCTTTGTTTGCTGGTCTCCGCGTTGTTGTTCTTTTTCTTTCCGCGCCGGCGGTGGCGGTTGCTGGTTTGTGCGGTCGTTGCGCTGGCGAGTGTATTTTTTATAGAGGGGAATAATCAGAAATGGGTGTTTGCTTCTTCGACGGCCGCAGCCGTGCTTGATACCGTGCGGGCCGCGCCGGGGCGGGTGGTGCTGGTCGATGCGCCGGATGAATGGGAGGGGGCGTTTATTTTCCGGAATAATTTTGAGCAGATGTTGCGGGTGAACGGGATCGATGCGGGGAAGGTGGTGGTTGCTCATTTTTTGTTGCGGAAGGAGTATTTGCCCGTGGGAGGCCGGATCGTGCCGGAGCGGAGGGACAGTGGGGTGTTTGTTTATCCGTCGACGTTGGTTGTAAGGGAGGGGGAGCGGTTCCGGGTATCGGGTTTGCCGGGGAGTGCCCGGATGCCGGGCATTGCGGAGACTTTTAGTGCCGGTGCGGACCGGGTCTACTATTGGGATAAGTTCGGGTTGAAACCGTTAATTTTGGATCAGCAATAATATGTTCTCTTATTCAGACTATGCTTCAAGAGGGTTCAACCTGGTGCACAATCGTTTGTTGCCCGGCTCGAAGCGGCTTTCGTCCCTGATGATCTATGCCACCGACCTTTGCGATTCGGGGTGCAAGCATTGTCTTATCTGGGCGAAGCGGCCGACGACGATATTGTCTTTTGATGCCATCGTCCGGATCATGGAGAGCAAGTGCGTTCATCCATCGACGATGGTCGGGCTGGAAGGCGGGGAATTTCTGCTGCATCCAGAGGCCGACCGGATCATCGAGTGGTTCTCGCGGCATCATAAAAATTTCGATCTTTTTTCCAATTGTCTTAAGCCGGAGCGGCTGGTGCAGGTGGTGAAGGAATACCGGCCACACCGGCTGTATATTTCATTGGACGGGGACAAGGACACCTATCTGCATATGCGGGGGAAGGACGGCTATGAGCGGGTGCTGCAGGTGATCCGCGAGTTGAAGGGGGTGGTGCCTATTTTTGTCATGTTTACGTTGTCGCCTTATAATGATTTTGAGGACCTGCGGCATGTGGCGGCGGTTTGCAAGGAGAACGGGGTTTTTCTGCGCATCGGCATTTATAATAATATTCCTTTTTTCGATACGATCGAGGATGCGCCGGCTTCGGCCTTTGGGCAATATAAGAATGAGGAGGTGCTGACGTACAGTAAGGCGAAGGCGTTGCAGGAGAAGAAGGTCGACGGGGCCGGGTCGGAGCGGAAGGTGGAGGATTATACGGACCGGATACCGGCCGAGGTGCGCGAGTATGGCGAGAATTACGACTATGTGAAGTTGTATCACAAGTGGGTGACGGGGAAGTTGCGGTTGGGCTGTCACAGTATCATGGACAGTGTGATCGTACTGCCCGATGGGGACGTGCCCATCTGCCAGCACTTGCCGACGCGGCTCGGAAATATCCACCGGCAGTCGCTGGATGAAGTGTTCAATTCGCCGGAGAGCAATAAGCAGCAACAACATCATTCGGCCAATTGCAACCAGTGCTGGGTGGCTTATCACCGGAAGTACGATATCGCGTTGTACCGGAATTTCGAGAAATATTTTGGCCGTTGGGCCACGACGAAGCTGCTGGGTTATTATCAATGGGATACCGATGAAAAATTCTGACGAGCTATTGATGATGGGTAACGAACGGCATGCCGGGTATGCTGGAGCAGCGCCGTACCCGCATATTTGCCTGGATGGGTTTTGGGATGCCGCCGATCTTTCGCGGGTAGCGGCGGAGTTCCCGGAGCTGGGGGGGAAGGAGGATGTCCGGTTCAACGATCCCAACCAGGTGAAGCTGGCATCCAGGGGCGAATACCGAATGGGCCCGGCCACCCGGGAATTCGTTCACTTTCTCAACTCGCAGCCTTTTCTCGAATTTTTGAGTGCGTTGACGGGGATCGAGGGTTTGATCCCCGACCCGTATTTTGTCGGGGGTGGTTTTCATGAGATCAGGCGGGGCGGGTTTCTCAAGATCCATGCGGATTTCAACAAGCATCCCGATCTGCAACTCGACCGGAGGCTGAATTTGCTGATCTATCTCAACGAGAACTGGGAGGAAAGCTATGGCGGGCATTTCGAGTTGTGGGATAAGGAGATGAGGCAGTGTGTGAAGAAGTTTCTGCCGGTATTCAACCGGATGGTGATCTTTAGTACGACCGATGTTTCTTATCATGGTCATCCGGATGCCTTGAGTTGTCCGGAGGGGCGGAGCCGGCGGTCGCTGGCGCTTTATTATTATACGAATGGGAGGCCGCGGGGTGAGGTTTTGTCTGACGGCAGGATCACGACACAATTCCGGGCGAGGGAGCAGGATACCGCGAAAATGAGGAATTACAACCGGGTCAAGGACCTGGTGGTGAATGTTACGCCGCCATTTCTGTTGCGGCTGTTAACCAAGCGCATGAAATAGCTCATAGATGCCGGTGAGGGAGGCGAGGTCGTTTGCTTCGCCGGTGCTTTGTTGGCCGGTGTTTCGTGTTCCGGTGTTCTCCACGAGGGCGACGAAGTTCTCTATTTCCGGGAGGAATCCCTGGACGAGGAAGGTATTTGTCTCGAGTGCCGGGGTGAGGGTGGGGATGCCGGAATAATATTCTTTTGTGGTGAGTGGACGGTTCATGAGCCTTTCCGTGGGAACGTTGAGCGGGCGGAAGGGCATTTGTTTGCCGGTGACGGAGGTGGGATATTGAAGGGTGAGGGATTCGCCGGGCAGGTCGACCTCGAGGGATTCGAGGGGTGGGTTCCAGCTATAGTGGGTGGAGAGGTGGAGGAGGCCCGAGCAGCCGCCGGGGTGGGTGAGGTGGAGCTGGATTGTGACGCCTTTATCGTCCTGGTGTTTTGAAAAGGATTCGAGATGGGGGGCGCCGAAGAGGAAGCGGGCGTAGTCGAGAGGATGGATAAAGAGTTCGGTGAGGGGGTCGCCCTGGGCGAGCGGGCCGGTTTGAAATTTATAGCAATAGCTTTTTGCGTTGCGGCATTTCTTTATGATGGGCATGTTGCCGGGCCAATATCGGCGTTGGAGGCCGATCTTGCAGATGGCGGAGGGGTTTGTGGTTTGGAGGTTGCGGAGCTGGGCGAGGGTTTGGCAGGGCGGTTTTTCTATGAAGATAGCTTTGCCGGTGGGTAGGAGCCGGGTAAGGATCCCGTAGTGGGCTTCCGGTGCGGCGCAGACGAAGACGCCGGCGACGGTATCGTCTTTGATAATGTCTTCGAGGTTATGGGTAAAGGTGGTTGCAGGGAAGAGGGAGGACAGATCGTCCTGCCAGTCCGAGCTTTTTGTACAGATGTATTTCAGGGGAATGTTGAAGTAGCGGAGGATCGGATAGAAGGTGGTCATGCTATGGATGCCAAAGCCGACGAAGGCATATTGTTTTTGCGCATGGAAGAGGGGGGCATGGAAGTATCTTTCCTTGCGAAACCTATTGTATCTCTTCAAGAGCGCGTTGAGCATGCGGGGCGGTGTTTGTCCGGACAAGTTCCGTAAATTTTCTTTTATTTCTAAGAAAATAGGGAATGAGAATGGTTCCCTTATAGATACCCGTTTTGTTCTTCCAGCCTTTTGGCTGGAGGTTCTTTGGGCCGGGGCGAAGGACGAGCCATTTGAAATAGGACAGGGTGGCCTTCAGCATGGCTTTGCTGACGCCGGGTTCGTGGCGGCCGAGGAAATAGAACCAGCCGACGAAATCGGTGAAGAGGCGGATGCTGACGACGAAGAAGGCGTGGAAGAAGGGCAGGTTGCGGGAGAGGAGGATATAGTTGTTCCGGAAGGTGAAGAAGGTTTTCAGATAGTTCTCCCAGGAGAGCGTGCCGCCGCCTTTGTGGTAGACGACGGACTGCGGGCAGGCGTAGATGGTATAGCCCATGTTGCGGACGCGCCAGCAGAGGTCGATATCTTCCTGGTGCATATAATAGTAGTCGTAGAAGCCGCCGGTTTTTTTGAAGAGTTTCGAGCTGAAGCACATGCAGCCACCGGTGGCCCAGAAGACCTCTTCGGTGGCGTCGTACTGGCCTTCGTCCTTTTCGATGCTGGTCAGGACGCGGCCGCGGGTGAAGGGGAGGCCGAGCTGATCGATCCAGCCGCCGGCGGCGCCGGCGTATTCGAAATATTCACGGCGATCGAGTGCCCGAAGCTTTGGCTGGCAGATACCGATCGTGGGGTTGTTCTCGAGGAGGGTTACGAGGGGTTCGATGAAGCCGGGGGTGACCTCGATGTCGGAGTTGACGATGAGGTAGTAGTCGGTATCGATCTGTTTCAGTCCGAAGTTGTAGCCACCGGCGAATCCCCGGTTCTCGTTCATGGGAAGGATGTGAACGGAGGGGAATTTTGCTTTCAGCAGGGAGATGGAGTTGTCGGTCGAGTTGTTATCGATGACGTAGATGGATTTATTCGGGTAGGTGGTGGCGAGGAGGAAAGGAATGAACCGTTCCAGGTAGTGAGCCGTATTCCAGTTGAGGATGACAAGTGCAACGGAGGGGGTGTTCTTCATTCGTGTTTTTTGGTTTCACCGGCTTGCATGATGCGGGAGACGTACTTGCCGATCATGTCGAATTCCAGATTCACAGTGCTTCCGGGGGTGACGGTTTGGATATTGGTGTGTTCGAAGGTGTAAGGGATGACGGCGATGTCGAATTTCGACTTTTTTACGTTGAAGATGGTGAGGCTGATGCCGTTGAGGCTGATGGAGCCTTTTTCGATGACGAGGTGGCTGAATTTTTTGGGGAATTCGAAGCGGAATTCCCAGGAGCCGCCCATGTCGTTGCGTTCAAGGCAGGTGGCGGTGGTGTCGACGTGGCCCTGGACGATGTGGCCGTCGAGGCGGCCGTTGAGTGTCATACACCGTTCGAGGTTAACTAAATGGCCGGGTTGCCAGTGTCCGAGGTTGGTCTTTTCGAGGGTCTCTTCGATGGCGGTGACGCGGTGGAGGTTGTTTTGGACGGCTTCGACGGTGAGGCAGGCTCCGTTGTGAGAGATGCTTTGGTCGATGGTGAGTTGGGGGGAGATGGGTGATTCGATCCAGAAGGTCTTATTGGTGCCGTGAGTTTCGATGGAGTGGATCTTGCCCAGAGATTCGATGATGCCGGTAAACATGGGGCCAAAATTATTCGTTTTTTTCCGAAGTTTTCCTATCTTTGCAGTCCTTCCAGACGAACCACAGGTTCGGCGACCGAAGGTCAATCAATTATGCTGGGTTTGAGCCGAGGGCTAGATTCCGCAGGTTGGCCCGAGGCGCAAACAAAAAAGGGGGTATAAAGATATGTTGATCATTGATTCCAAAGATTGCGAAAACATCGACAAGGCGCTGAAGAAGTACAAGAAGAAGTTCGAGAAGGCTAAGACCCTGGTTCAACTTCGTGAGCGTCAGTCGTTTACTAAGCCGTCTGTACGCCGGCGGGGTCAAGTGCTGAAGGCTGTGTACAAGCAGCAGCTTGCCAGCGGTAAACTGGATTAGTCCATTCTTGTAAAGATATTACGAGGCTGCCCAGCGAATGGGCGGCCTTTTTTTGTTTGGGGCTGTCGGGGGCTATTTGTCACGGATGGCCTGAGGGCCATTCTAGCGGACGGTCTGAGGGCCATTCTAGCGGATGGCCTTTTTTTGTTTGATGGCGGGGGATTCGATGCAGTACCAGGAAAGGAGGGCGAGGGGGAGGGTCAGGAGTAAGGTGAGGAGGAAGAGGAGGGTAGAGTTGTTCATATGTAAATAATGGATTAACAATTGTTCAATTGGGTAACCCCAGATGAAATAGCCGTAGGAGCAATCGGGGCGGGGTGTGAGGCGTTGGAGGAAGGATGTTGCGGTGAAGCCCAGATAGAGGATGAGGGCGGGGAGGAGGAGGCAGGCGGCGTAGAAAAAGGCCGTTTCGCCCAGGGGAGAGATGCCTATTGCGGCGAGGAGGATCGCGAGGGGCCACCAGGGGCGAATTTTTATGCGGTGGCGATGGTAATAGACGAGGTTGCCGATAAGAAAGAAGGAGGCCAGGCGGGTATAGGGGGCGAAGTTGAAGGCGGGTCCGAGCAGGGACGAGCCGGCGGATTGGATGCGGGAGTATAAGGCGGCGTCCGCGACCAGCAGGGCGAGGAGCAAGGCAAGAAGGATCAGGGGGCGGGTTTTCCGGGGGATAAAGCTTGCCAGGAAGAGGCCTGCGTAGCATTTCCATTCGATGGTGAGGGACCAGAGGGAGGCGTTTACGTCAGGGCCGACGGGGGAGTCGGTAAATACCCCGGGGAGTTGGGAATGGATCTGGATCAATAATATGGACCTGAGATACCGGAAAAATAGCGGGTCCGTAAAGTAGGCATTCAGGGGGAGGGTTGTGAGGAGGGGGCCGAGGATAAGCGCTGTTGCGAGGATGGCTGTTACGGCGGCGGGATAGAGGCGGAGAAAACGCTTCCAGACGAAATTGCGGCGGCTGGGGCTTTTGTCAAGGGATTGGGCTACGAGCAGGCCGCTGAGGAAGAAGAAGGTCTGCATTGCCATGCCGCTGCCGCCGACAAGGTTACCAGAGATGCGGTAGATAGGGTCTTTTGCGCCATAGCAATGCGACCAGATGACCCCAAAGGCGCTGATCAGGCGGATGAGCTTGAAGTTGTTCTGGCCCTGGTTGTCGAGGTGGGCGGAGATCTGTATTGCTTTTATACCCGGGAGTTTTGGGGCAATTTCGGTAAATTCGTGAAACAAAATGCATTGCGTTTGGACGCGACGATCTTTCCCTTTATCGACTACCTCAAATTCGAGAAGCGTTATTCTGTGCATACGATCCGGTCGTACCAGGACGACCTGGAGGACTTTTTTGCTTTTTTGCGGGATGAATTTGGGGAGATGGGGATGCGGGAGATAACGCCGGCCGTGGTGAGGACGTGGCTGGCAGGGTTGAAGGACAAGGGGATGAGCTCGCGATCGATCAACCGGAAGATCTCTTCTTTGCGGAGCTTTTACAAGTATCAGTTGCGGGTGGGGGGAGTCGAGCAGTCGCCCATGACGGCGATCATTGCGCCGCGAACGAGCAAGCGGCTGCCGGTGTTTGTGGAGCAGGGGGATATGGCGGAGCTTTTTGCGGAAGTGAGGTTCCCGGATGACTGGGAGGGGATGACGGACCGGCTGATCCTGGCGATCCTTTATCATACGGGAATGCGGCTCAGTGAGTTGGTGTATCTGCGGGAGCGGCAGGCGGATAGCGGTACGAGTACTTTCAAGGTGTTGGGAAAGGGAAATAAGGAACGGGTGATCCCGGTGAGTCCGGTGTTGATGAAGATGGTGGAGGAGTATAAGCGGCTGAAAAGGGTGGAGTTGGAGGCGCCGGATGGGGAGGTTTTGCTGGTGGGGAAAAAGGGGCGTGCGTTGTATCCGAAATATGTGTACCGGGTGGTGCGGGAGTATCTTGCGCAAGTGACGACGATCGAGAAGAGGAGTCCGCATGTGTTAAGGCATACATTTGCGACGCATTTGATGAATGCCGGTGCGGAGTTGAATTCGGTGAAGGAGTTGCTGGGGCATGCGAGTCTTGCGGCGACGCAGGTGTATACGCATAATACGATCGAAAAATTGAAGGATATCTATAAAAAAGCGCATCCGAAGGCGTAGGTTCCGCGTGTTTGGAAACGGGGTGCGAATGTTGCAAAAATGGATGTTTTTTAACGCAAAAGCACGGCATTAAATTTGGAAAAACGCCTGGCAAATATTAACTTCATTGTCCCACGAAGCGCAGTTTCATGTAGCTGCGCCATTAACCTTGTCCTCCAGCAGAAGTAGTTCTTTCATTTATTGTTCACTGATTAAAAATTTGGGACGTATGAACGTAAACATTCAAACTGTGCACTTCGACGCAGACGGTAAGTTGGTCGAGTATGTAAGCAAAAAAATGAACAAGCTAAACACGTTTCATGACAGAATCATCAAGGTCGACGTATTCCTCAAATTAGACAATGTGGTGCACAACATTAAGGACAAGATCGCGGAGATCAGGGTCCATGTTCCCAGGCACCATTTTTTCGTTAAATGTTCCTCTAAATCATTTGAAGAGTCCTTTGACAGCGCGTTCGAGTCGCTGGTGAGCCAGGTGAAGAGGAAGAAGGACAAAGAGCTCGCATAATTAAACTATCTAAAAAACTTTACAGCGCCTTTCGGGGCGCTTTTTTTATTGGTGGAAATTGCCGTTTTTTGGCGAATGTTCCTTTCATCTCTTGAAAAGCAGGGGCTTCTGACCTCCAAGGACAGGATCCTGGTCTATTCCATTTGGGGCGCCGTGCAGGTGGTTTTTTTGGTGAGTTTTGGGATCAATGACCATTGGGATGCTTACCGGTATATCTCCACTGCGCAGGATATCGTGACGGGTCACTGGGATCGCAGGTGGAACACGGGTTTTTATTCCGCCTACATATTTGTGCATGTTTTGTTGCGGCTGGCCGGGTTGCCCGCGAAGTGCATGTATGTCATCCAGCTGTTGCTTTCCGCGGTGGCCCTGGATTATTTCATGCGTACGCTTTCGCTTTGGGTCAGATCGCGGATGCCGTTGTTGATCAGCGGGATCCTGTATGCGATCTGTGTCAATATCCAGCAGTGGGTGAGTATTCTTTTTACGGACCCGGTCTTCTTTGATGTCCAGACCATTGCCATTTATTACCTTCTTACCGAGCGGGACGGGAGGATGGTCCGGTCCTGGATATTTATGATCCTATTGCCCTTGATCCGCCCGACGGGGGTGTTATTTTCGGTGATTGCCTTTGTATACTGGTTGGTAGTTTCGCCGCGATGGCGGAGGTCGGTGACGGCGGGTATCTGGCTGCTCTTTTTGGGGGTATGGGTATATCTGGCGTTGACGCGGGATCAGGGGTTCTTTTTCCCGAATCATAATCTTGAGGCGAATGTGATCTGCGGGTATCCGAGCGGACTGTTGGGGGATCTGCGTGTCCAATACCGGGAGGGGATGAGTGTGATCGATTTTCTATGGGCCAATCCTAAGATGACGGGGAGGTTGTTCGTGGAGAGGTTGTTCAAGTCGTTCTCCATGTCGAGGTCCTTTTATTCGTCCCTGCACAATTGGGTGGTGGAGGGGGATGCGATGCTCTATTATCTTCTGGCCGTGATCGGTTTTGTGGGGTTACTGAAGACGGACACTAGGGCTGGGTTGATCCTGGCTGTGGGGGTGGGAGTCTTTTGCGTGCCTTGTGTGGTCTTTTGTGTGGATTCGATGGGGCGGTTCTCGCTGCCGGTGTTTTGTTTTGTACTTTTGTTCGCGGGAGTTGGGGTGTCGAATATTTACCGGTGGATTACCGGGAAGGGGCAAAATTTTCCGGATGAAAATTTTTGAAGTTCAATATTTTGCCTACCTTTGCCTTCCCAAAAAAAGCAGTAGATCAGTGTGGTAAGCGTTTGGGATAACCGAGCGTAGCGAAGGTTATGAGCGAGGAGGGGCCGTGGCGAAGCAGGCCCGACGAAGTTTCTATTAGCCGGCGTAGCTCAGTTGGTAGAGCAGCTGATTTGTAATCAGCAGGTCGGGGGTTCGAATCCCTTCTCCGGCTCGGCTAGAAATCCGCGGAAGCGGTTTGAAAAAAATGGGCAAGTAGCCAAGTGGCCAACGGCAACAGACTGTAAATCTGTCCTCTTCGGAGTTCGGTGGTTCGAATCCATCCTTGCCCACAAGTAGTTTTTTGTAGAGAAGATCTTTTAGGAGTTCATGCGGAAGTAGCTCAGTTGGTAGAGCGACAGCCTTCCAAGCTGTAGGTCGCGGGTTCGAACCTCGTCTTCCGCTCCAAGTAGCCGATGACCGACCGCCCTGGGCGGGCGCAGTGAGAATGGGGTTCCGGGACCGGCGGGGTTGGGAACCGGTGGCTGAAATGAACCAGCCGTTGTAGCTCAGGGGTAGAGCACTTCCTTGGTAAGGAAGAGGTCGTGAGTTCAATTCTCATCAACGGCTCTTTTTGGATTTGTAGTAGTATTGAATCGTATAAGTATAACAGGTTTCGGCGACTCAACGACCTCCGGGATACCGGAAAAGTGGGGTTGGGGACCTGTAAAAAGTTTAAAAACACAACTTAAAAACAGATAACAATGTCAAAAGAGACCTTCAAGAGGGACAAACCCCACGTTAACGTTGGTACGATTGGTCACGTTGACCATGGCAAGACCACTTTGACTGCTGCTATCACCTCTATTCTGGCTAGCAGAGGGTTGGCAGAGGCAAAAAAGTATGATGAGATCGATGCTGCTCCGGAAGAAAAGGAGAGGGGTATTACCATCAACACAGCACACGTTGAGTACCAGACGGCTAACCGTCACTATGCTCACGTTGACTGTCCCGGTCACGCTGACTATGTAAAAAATATGATCACTGGTGCTGCTCAGATGGATGGCGCTATCCTGGTAGTTGCTGCTACTGACGGCCCGATGCCCCAGACGAAGGAGCATATCCTGCTTGCGCGTCAGGTAGGTGTTCCCCGGATCGTTGTATTCATGAACAAGGTTGACCTTGTTGATGATCCCGAGCTGCTGGAACTGGTTGAAATGGAAATCCGCGAACTGTTGAGCTCTTATGGTTTCGATGGTGACAACACCCCGATCATCAAGGGTTCTGCAACCGGCGCCCTGGCTGGTGAAGACAAGTGGGTCAAGCAGATCGACGAGCTGATGGCAGCTGTCGACAGCTATATCCCGCTGCCTCCCCGTCCGGTCGATCAGCCCTTCCTGATGTCTGTTGAAGATGTGTTCTCTATCACGGGTCGTGGTACTGTTGCTACGGGTCGTATCGAGCGTGGCCGTATCAAGGTGGGTGAAGCTATCGAGATCGTTGGTCTGCAGGAAGCTCCGCAGAACTCTACGGTAACGGGTGTGGAAATGTTCCGCAAGTTGCTGGATCAGGGTGAAGCTGGTGACAACGCAGGTCTGCTGCTCCGTGGTATTGAAAAGAACCAGATCCGTCGTGGGATGGTACTTTGCAAACCCGGCTCCATCACTCCGCACACCGAGTTCAAGGGTGAGGTTTATGTACTGAGCAAGGAAGAAGGTGGTCGTCACACTCCTTTCTTCAACAAATATCGTCCTCAGTTCTATTTCCGTACGACGGACGTTACGGGTGAAGTTACACTGCCTGCAGGAACCGAGATGGTTATGCCTGGTGACAACACTTCGCTGTCTGTTGTGCTGATCCAGCCGATCGCCATGGAGAAAGGTCTGAAATTCGCTATCCGCGAAGGTGGCCGTACCGTGGGTGCAGGTCAGGTGACTGAGATCGTCAAGTAAGACGAAAAAATCTTCGGATTTTTTATATCTTTGTAAAACTGAGAGCTGTTCCGGTAAAAGGGGATAGCTCTTGGTTTTGATACGGGCATAGTATAACGGTAGTACAGAGGTCTCCAAAACCTTCAGTCTGGGTTCGAATCCTAGTGCCCGTGCAATTTTTTAACAATGAACAAGATTTCGACCTATTTCAGGGAGTCATACCGGGAGTTGCTGGAGAAAGTGACCTGGCCTTCCTGGTCGCAGCTGCAGCAATCGACGGTGATCGTGTTGGTGGCGACCCTGTTGATCACATTGATCGTATGGGTCATGGACCTGGTATCCAGTTCGATCCTGCACTTTGTTTATTCATTATTCGGCGCCAACTCGTAATCGCCTGATTCGGGAGTGCGCGAGTCTTGCCTAAATTCTTTTTATGACGGAGACAGTCAATCAACAGGAAACAAAGACCCAGCCGGAGACCAAATGGTATGTCCTGCGGGTCGTCAGCGGGAAGGAGCGTAAGGTAAAAGAGTATCTTGATAAGGAGATCTCCCGCGGCGGGTGGAGTGAAATCGTGAAGCAGGTGTTCCTGCCGGTCGAAAAAGTGTATAAGGTCCAGAACGGGAAGAAGGTCATGCGGGAGCGCAACTATTATCCCGGTTATGTGATGGTGGAAGTGACGGAAGGAAAGCTGGGTGATGATCTGAAGGAAGTGATCAAGAATACGAACAGTGTGATCCATTTTCTGGGTAAGGAAAATCCGATAGCATTGCGCAAGGCGGAGGTGAACAAGATGCTTGGGAAGATGGATGAGATGGCCGAGTCGGGCAGCATGAGTATGAGTGAGCCGTTCATCATTGGAGAGACGATCAAGATCATCGAAGGGCCATTCAACGATTTCAACGGGATCATCGAAGAGGTGAATGACGAGAAGAAGAAGCTGAAGGTGACGGTGAAGATCTTCGGCCGGAGTACACCGGTAGAATTGAATTACATGCAGGTAGAGAAGATCGCGTAGTGGCAAACGCCCGTCGGGCGTGAGTTGTACGCGATGTATAAGAAATAAAAAAGCCTTCCAACGGAAGGCCCCCGGTGAGCGAAGCGATCCGGACGTTAGATAAAAAGAAAAAGAGGCCGCCTACTTTTAAAGAGAGGCGGCCTCTTTCTTATTGTTGGACTTTTTATCTAGAAGTTGCCATTGTCATTGTCGGTATCGAAATGATGAGGAGCGGGAGCGTCATCAAAAGTCGAAGGAGTGGGTGCCGGCGTAGGCTCGGGCATCACTGTTACGACGGGCTTGGGAGCCGGTTTCTTTTTTGGAGCTGCTTTTTTCGGAGCTGCTTTCTTGGGAGCTGCTTTTTTGGGAGCGGCTTTCTTAGCGGCTTTTTTTGGAGCTGCTTTTTTGGCTGCTTTTTTCGGAGCTGCTTTCTTTGCAGCTTTCTTTACTGCTTTTTTAGCGGCCTTTTTTGCAGCTTTTTTGGGAGCGGCTTTTTTCTTAGCAACTTTCTTTTTCGCAGCCTTTTTAGGAGCCGCTTTTTTTACTGCTTTCTTAGCAGTCTTTTTGGCTGCCTTCTTAGGAGCTTTTTTGGCCGCTTTCTTAGACTTTGACATAGTTTGTTGAGCGTTTTAAGTTGTTAGTGAGAATTATAATGGATTAATAGTGCAAAAGTTAGTCAGAAAATTCGAATTATAAAAAAATGAGGCGGAAATTTCTTTTGATAAAGGGTTCGCATCGAAGGGGATAACCCCAGAGGTGGGTGGGATAGGGGCATTTGTTCGGGTGAGGAATGGCGAGAGAGGGGTAGATGTGGCGGCCTTGGGGGCGTATTGGGGGATGGATGGAGGGGCGGGAGTGGACCGCGCGGTTGGCGGGGAGTCGTGCAGGGGATGCCGGATCGGAGGTGGTGGTTGGGTGGTGAGTGGTGCGGGGGGGTGAGGCGGCGGAGTTGAAGATATTTTGGGAAGTTTTGTTCGCTTTTCTATGAATTTTATTAACTTTGCGTCCCCAAATAGAAGTTCTTAGACCGCGTCGGCGTGTTTGGGGAAAAATCACGCCGGCGCGAAGCTAATGACTGGCCTTCGGCCGAATCGCCTTTGGCGATTCTCGTATTGGTTTGGGAGTGCCTGCGAGACGGGTACGTTAACACCAAAAAAAAGTAACATGGCAAAAGAGATTTCCGGTTATGTCAAGTTGCAGGTAAAGGGCGGTCAAGCCAATCCTGCACCTCCTATCGGTCCGGCGTTAGGTTCCAAGGGCGTGAATATCATGGAGTTCTGCAAGCAGTTCAATGCGCGGACCCAGGATAAGATGGGTAAGGTCCTTCCCGTCCTCCTCACGGTTTACACGGACAAATCCTTCGAATTTATTATCAAGACCCCGCCCGCAGCGGTACAGCTGCTGGAGGCTGCCAAATTGCAGAGTGGTTCAAAAGAGCCTAACCGTAACAAGGTTGGGAAAGTCAGCTGGACGCAGGTGGAAGCGATCGCAAAGGACAAGATGCCCGATCTGAATTGCTTCACCGTCGAGAGCGCGATGCGCATGGTGGCTGGTACCGCCCGTAGTATGGGTATCACCGTCGAGGGCAAGGCGCCTTTTGCAACTAAATCCTAACGTCTAAAAAATCTGGAAATGGCAATCACGAAGAAAAGAAAAGCAGCCTCTGCGAAGGTTGATAAAAATAAATATTACACGCTGAAGGAAGCTTCTGCGTTGGTGAAGGAAGTAAATACGACGAAGTTCGATGCTTCCGTGGACCTGCACGTCCGTCTGGGCGTAGACCCCAAGAAGGCTGACCAGTCCATCCGGGGAACGGTAAATCTGCCTCATGGCACGGGTAAAACGAAGCGCGTACTGGTGCTTTGCACGCCCGACAAGGAGAATGATGCGAAGGGCGCGGGCGCCGATTTTGTCGGTCTGGACGAGTTTATCCAGAAGATAGAAGGTGGCTGGGTGGATGTAGACGTTATCATCGCTACGCCCTCGGTCATGCCGAAGATCGGCCGTCTGGGTAAGGTACTGGGTCCCCGTAACCTGATGCCGAACCCGAAGACCGGAACGGTTACCAATGATGTAGCTGCGGCGGTGAACGAAGTAAAGGGTGGCAAGATCGCTTTCAAGGTGGATAAGGCTGGGATCATCCATGCTTCTATCGGCCGGGTAAGCTTTACTCCCGAGAAGCTGCAGGAGAACAGCCAGGAGCTGATCAACGCCATTATTAAGGCAAAGCCGGCTACGGCCAAAGGAACTTACGTGAAGAGCGTGTTCATGGCCAGCTCGATGAGCCCCGGTATCGCTTTGGACGCTAAAGCATTCATTCAGTAATTAATTCGGGATCCCGGGTAACCGGACCTACAAAGCAAGAGTTATGAACAAAGATCAAAAAAATGAAGTCATTGAGCTGTTGAAAGACAAGTTCAATCAATATAACAACTTCTACGTCACCAACACGGAGTCGCTGACGGTAGAACAGGTGGGCAAGCTGCGCCGGATCTGCTTCGACAAGAATGTAGAGATGAAGGTAGCTAAGAATACCCTGATCAAGAAGGCGTTGGAGAGCATCGACAGCACCCGTTTCAGCGGGATGTACCAGAGCCTCAATGGGGTTACGGCGCTGTTGTTCTCGGAGAATGCCAAGGAGCCGGCAATGATCATCTCTGCGTTCCGCAAGGATGCGAATACGGAGAAGCCGATCCTGAAGGCGGCGTTTATCGACGGAGATGTATTTGAAGGTAACGATCAGCTGAAGACCCTGACCACGCTGAAGAGCAAGCAGGATCTTATCGGCGAGATCATCGGTCTTTTGCAGTCGCCTGCGAAGAATGTCATCAGCGGCCTGAATGCGGGCGCGAAGCTGGCGGGTATTATCAAGGCGCTGGAAGATCGCGGAGCGAATTAAAATGGCGCCGGCGCGTGACCGAAGGGTTGCGTGGGGCGGCAATGGATGAGAAAATGGCCAGATACGGCCTGAAGATAAGGCTTATGCCGGGGAGCCTGATGACCTGGCAGATTTTTTTAAACTCTCCGCCGGAGCGTATAAATGCAGTGAAGGCGGAAAAAATTTACAATTATGGCAGATTTGAAAGCATTCGCAGAACAGCTCGTTGGGCTGACTGTAAAAGAAGTTAATGAACTCGCGAAAATCCTGAAAGAAGAGTATGGTATCGAGCCTGCAGCTGCTGCTGTAGCTGTTGCCGCTGGTCCTGCTGCTGGTGGTGGCGCTGCTGCTGCTGAAGAGAAGACCTCTTTCAACGTTATCCTGAAGGCTGCCGGCGCTAACAAGCTGAATGTCGTTAAGGTCGTTAAGGATCTGACTGGTCTTGGTCTGAAAGAAGCCAAGGACCTGGTTGACGGTGCTCCCAAGCCCGTTAAGGAAGGTATCAGCAAGGCTGACGCTGAAGCTCTGGTAGCTAAGCTGAAGGAGACCGGCGCTGATGTTGAGATCCAGTAATTTTTGCGATAGAACGGTTTTCGACCCCAGTCCGAGGACTGGGGTTATTTTTTTGTGGAGAATGAAAAAAGTGGTATTTTTGCGGTCCGTTTCCCCAGGCTAAGGTGCTCATTGATAGTCATTTATGCATTTAAATAGATGAATGTCAATGGGTTAGGTTTATTGATATACAGATAAAAAAACCGGTTTTTACATATATGTCTTCAACAAAATTGCAAAACAGGGTCAATTTCGGTAAAATCAAGCATTTGGCTGAAACTCCTGACCTTCTGGAAGTGCAGATCCAATCTTTCAAAGAATTCTTTCAATTAGAGACTACCCCGGACAAGCGTAACATCGAAGGTTTGTTCAAGGTTTTCAAGGAAAACTTCCCGATCACGGATACGCGGAACATTTTCATGTTGGAATTCCTGGATTACTTTATCGATCCGCCCCGCTACACGATCGAAGAGTGTATGGAGCGTGGTCTGACGTATGCGGTTCCGCTGAAGGCAAAATTGCGTTTGAGCTGTAACGATGAGGAGCATGTGGACTTTCAGACGATCGTGCAGGATGTGTTCCTCGGCAATATTCCCTATATGACGCCCCGGGGTACGTTTGTGATCAACGGCGCAGAGCGTGTCGTCGTATCGCAGCTGCATCGTAGTCCGGGTGTATTCTTCGGGCAATCCATTCACCCCAACGGCACGAAGATCTATTCCGCCCGCGTGATCCCTTTCAAGGGTGCGTGGATGGAATTCGCTACCGATATCAACAACGTGATGTATGCGTACATCGACCGGAAGAAGAAATTCCCGGTAACGACCCTGTTGCGCAGCATCGGTTATGAGACGGATAAGGATATCCTCGAGCTCTTCGGGATGGCTGACGAAGTGAAGACGGACAAGAAGGCCCTGCAGAAATTCATCGGCCGGAAGCTGGCTGCCCGCGTACTGCGTACCTGGGTGGAAGATTTCGTCGACGAAGATACCGGTGAGGTAGTGTCCATCGAGCGGAATGAGATCGTACTCGAGCGGGATACGATCCTTGACGAAGAGGCGATCGAAATGGTTGTCGAGATGGATGTGAAGAGTGTGTTCATGCAGCGGGAGGACGTCGGCGGCGACTATGCGATCATCTATAACACTCTGAACAAGGATACCTCCAACTCGGAACTGGAAGCCGTACAGCATATCTACCGCCAGCTGCGTGGTGCTGACGCTCCGGATGACGAGACTGCACGGGGGATCATCGATAAATTATTCTTCAGCGACAAGCGTTATGATCTCGGCGAAGTAGGCCGGTACAAGATCAACCGCAAGCTGAACCTGAACCAGCCGTTGGACCAGAAGACCCTGACGAAGGAAGATATGATCGAGATCATCAAGTATCTCGTTCGTCTGACCAACGCCAAGGCGGAGATCGACGACATCGATCACCTGAGCAATCGCCGGGTTCGTACGGTGGGTGAGCAGCTTTATGCTCAGTTCGGCGTAGGTCTGTCGCGTATGGCGCGGACGATCCGGGAACGGATGAACGTTCGGGATAATGAAGTGTTCACCCCGGTGGACCTGATCAATGCGCGGACGCTGTCTTCCGTCATCAACTCGTTCTTTGGTACCTCGCAGCTGTCGCAGTTCCTGGACCAGACGAACCCGCTGTCGGAAATCACGCATAAGCGGAGGATATCCGCCCTTGGACCGGGCGGTCTGTCGCGTGAGCGCGCCGGCTTCGAAGTCCGTGACGTTCACTACTCGCACTATGGTCGTCTTTGTACGATAGAAACGCCTGAGGGGCCGAATATCGGTCTGATCTCGACGCTTTGCGTTCACGCGAAGATCAACGAGATGGGCTTTATCGAGACTCCCTATCGTAAGGTCAATGACGGTAAGGTCGATTTGAAAAAGCTAACTTACCTCAGCGCCGAAGAAGAAGATATCGCGAAGATCGCGCAGGCGAATATCACGCTTGACGAGAAGGGTAATTTCGTTGAAGAAAAGATCACTTCCCGTCAGACGGGTGACTTCCCGATCCTCGACAAGAACGAGGTGGAATTCATGGACGTCGCGCCGAACCAGATCGTTGGTCTCAGTGCGTCTTTGATCCCCTTCCTCGAGCACGATGACGCCAACCGTGCGCTGATGGGATCGAACATGCAACGTCAGGCTGTTCCGCTGATCCGTCCGGAGATGCCGATCGTCGGTACCGGGTTGGAGGCAAAGGCTGCCCGTGATGCGCGGATCCAGATCCACGCTGAAGGGGAAGGAGTTGTAGAGTTCGTGGATGCAAACGAGATCCATGTCCGCTATGACCGTAACGATTCGCAGAAGCTGGTCTCCTTCGAAGAAGACCTGAAGATATACCGCCTGACCAAGTTCATCAAGACGAACCAGGAAACCTGTATCAACCTGAAGCCTGCCGTTAAGAAGGGCCAGAAGGTGAAGGATGGGGACTTCCTGACCGAAGGTTATGCGGTGCAGGATGGTGAGCTGGCCCTGGGTCGTAACCTGAAAGTGGCGTTCATGCCCTGGAAGGGTTACAACTTCGAGGATGCTATCGTGATCAGCGAGAAGGTAGTAAAAGAAGACCTGTTCACTTCCGTCCATATCTCCGAATATGAACTGGAAGTACGGGATACGAAGCTGGGTGAGGAAGAACTGACCCCGGATATTCCGAACGTTTCGGAAGAAGCGACCAAGGACCTGGACGAGAACGGGATCATCCGTGTCGGCGCCCAGATCAAGGAAGGCGATATCCTGATCGGTAAGATCACGCCGAAAGGCGAGAGCGATCCGACTCCGGAAGAAAAGCTGCTGCGCGCCATCTTCGGCGACAAGGCCGGTGATGCGAAAGACGCTTCACTGAAGGCTCCGAGCGGTACGGAAGGGGTGGTTATCTCCAAGAAACTGTTCCAGCGCGCCAAGAAAGACAAGAATGCGAAGGTTCGGGAGAAGGCAGCGCTCGAGAAGATAGAGAAGGTACATGAGAAGAACACTTCCGACCTGATGGATGTGTTGCTCAGCAAGCTGACGGTACTTCTGAAAGAGCATGTATCGGCAGGGGTGAACAACAACTTCGGGGAAGTGCAGATCGGCAAGGGCGCCAAGTTCACCGCGAAGAATCTGAGCGGCATCGACTACCTGAACGTCAACCCGCTGGGTTGGACGGGTGAGGCAAAGACGGACGACTCGATCAACATTCTGCTGCATAACTACAGCATTAAGTATAACGAGGAACTGGGTCGCTACAAGCGTGAGAAATTCAATATCTCCATCGGGGATGAATTGCCTGCTGGTGTATTGAAGCTTGCGAAGGTTTACCTGGCCGTCAAGCGGAAGCTGAAGGTGGGTGATAAGATGGCGGGCCGTCACGGTAACAAGGGGATTGTCGCGAAAATTGTAAGAGCTGAAGACATGCCGTTCCTGGCCGATGGTACGCCGGTGGATGTGGTTCTGAACCCGCTGGGTGTACCGAGCCGTATGAACCTGGGCCAGATCTATGAAACGGTTCTTGGCTGGGCAGGTGAGAAGCTGGGTGTGAAATTCGCGACGCCGATCTTCGACGGGGCAACCGTAGAAGAGATCGCCGACCATATCTCAAGGGCAGGGTTGCCGAGCTTCGGCCATACCTACCTGTATGACGGTGAGACCGGTGAACGTTTTGACCAGAAGGCGACCGTCGGGATCATCTATATCATCAAGCTCCACCACATGGTCGACGACAAGATGCACGCACGGAGCATCGGACCATACAGCTTGATCACGCAGCAGCCGCTGGGTGGTAAGGCTCAGTTTGGTGGTCAGCGTTTTGGTGAAATGGAGGTTTGGGCGCTGGAAGCCTATGGTGCGTCGAACATCCTGCAGGAATTGTTGACCCTGAAGTCCGATGATATCATCGGTCGTGCGAAGACCTATGAGTCGATCGTGAAGGGTGACAATATCCCGAGAGCGGGTATCCCCGAGTCCTTCAACGTGCTTGTGCATGAGTTGAGGGGGTTGGGTCTGGACCTGAAGTTCGATTAAGATGCGGCCGAGGCCGCGATGAACATGGCTCCGCTAACTGATGAATAAATACAGAGGCCACCCCTTGGGGTGGCCTTTTTTATGGGTCGGCTTTTTTATAAGTAGGTAAGCCACCATTGGGTGGCGACGTGGGCGCGTTTGTAGGAGTCGAAGCGTTTGCAGAGGGGATAGAGGAGGAGGACGACGGCGATCCAGACGAGGTAGACGACGAGGAGATCGAAGCCATAGCCTTTGAGGGCGGTGACGCGGGCGGGGCTGGAGGCGAGGAAGAACATGGCCTTCCAGTTGTGGATCGAGATGGCGGCGCCGAGAACGGCGAGCAAATGCACCAGATAGAGATGCGCGAGATAGTAGAACATGGGGACGCGACCGAAGACCTGGATCTTTGAAGTCCAAGTGGTGCGGACACGTTCGGATAACGCGAGGAAGACCATGGCGGGGCCGAGGGTCATGAGGATATACAGGAGGGAGGGCGGATATTTGGTCGTGTTGAGAAAAGAGGCGAGACTGAAGGCAAAATTCCGCTGAACGGACCAGGGATGGCTTTCGCCATAGACGTTGAGAGCGCGCAGGACGATGAAGAGAGTGATGGCTCCGGCGCCGAGGCAAATGAGGATGGATCTTCTGTTACCCATTCTCATGCTCGAGCGATAGAGATAACCGGCACAGAACCCCACGGTCATGATGCCAATCCATGGAAGGATGGGATAATGAATAAATACCTGTTTGTTGCCGAGGTGAAAATTGCCGCCGTCATGAAGAAGTCCCCAGCCGATGGCTGCAAGGCTGTTGCCGGGAACGTGGACGTTATCCAATAAATTATGACCGGCAATGATCAACACACCGGTGAGCAGGATGAGCTGGAAGGGAAAATAAATCAAGGCCGCCAGCGCGATCATGCTGCAGCCGATGGCCCAGATGACCTGCAGATTGAAATAGGGAAAGAGGGGATTGAAATACCAGGCGAGGCCGACGATGAAAAGCTCGGCGAACAGCAGCCAGACGCCGCGGGTGAGCAGGAAGAATGCAAGGGCCTTGCGGCCTTTTCTCGCGCCATGTAAATAGGCGGAGACGCCGGCGAGGAAGACGAACACGGGTGCGCAGAAGTGTGTGATCCACCGGGTGAAGAAGAGGAGGGGGGTGGTCTTTGACAGATCGGTAGGGTCAAAGAGCGATACGTCGCGATGAAAATAGGCGCGAACATGGTCGAGGGCCATGATGATCATGACGGTTCCTCTAAGCAGATCTATGGATTCGATGCGCGTGCGGCTTGCCGCGGCGGGCTTGCGATCGTTGACACGTGAGACCGAGATGGCGGCGGGGGCAATGTTGTACATGGGCGCAAAAGTAAGTGGCAGCGCGGGTTTCAGCAGAAGGGAAATAACGATTGGAGGTTTTGATCTCATCACCGGCGGCGGAGAGTTTTTCATCGGCGGGCAATGAAGTTTTACAGTCGGCGATGGAAATTTTATGATCATCGACGTGTGGACCGATCGTTAGATGAACGGGACCGTTCATAGTACGGCATTGGTGAATATCAATGGTACGGTAGGAAGAGGCTCGGTCGGAACCGATCTGAACACGATCCCCGCGGCGGCGATAGACCGGATCGAGGTGTTACGCGATGGAGCAGCGGCCCAATACGGATCCGACGCGATCGCAGGTGTGATCAACGTTGTGCTGAAAAAGAATTATACGGGCTGGAATGTCACCGGTACGGCAGGCGAGAATTTTACGAAGATGCCATACAAGGGCGGGATCGGGATAAATGACGGCGGCAATGTCCAGATGGATGCCGATGGCGGCTTTGCGCGAAAGAACGGAGCTTATTTGCATGTGAGCGGACAATGGCTGAGGCGGGCGGCGACGAACCGCAGCGGGGAGGATAATTTTCCCCTGATCTATCTGGGTAATGCAGGCGCCTTCCCTGCCAATCCGTATCCGAAGGCCTCCGTGAGTGATGTCCAATACCGGCAGTGGCTGATGGACCAGGATGCGGCGATCGCCGGCGAGTGACGAAGTGCAGACGCAATTCAATGCGGGAAAGCTGAGCTTTTTTCAAAATACGGCCAATATGGATGTGAGCCGTCTATACCGGTGGTCGACGAAGACGTCGCTGAACGTCGCTTTCGGCGGGGAATTCCGCAGCGAGGTGTTTCGCATCGACGCGGGAGAGCCCAACAGTTATAATAACGGCCTGAGGCTGGCGCATGTGGATTCCATCCGGCCCTATCCGGGAATGACGGCTTACACGACCTTTCCTGTTGCCGTCGCCACGGCATCGGGATCGCAGGTCTTTCCGGGATTCAAGCCGCAGGACGCAGTCAGGGCGAGCAGGAACGTATACGCGGCTTATGGTGACCTGGAACTGACGATGGGCCGGCTTTTACTGGATGGAGCCCTGCGGTACGAGGACTATGCGGAAAAGGGCTTTCGCTATGATAACCTGAGTGGAAAGCTTAGCGCCCGGTACGAGATCGGTCCGTGGTTTTCCGTCCGTGGCAGTCTTAGCAACGGCTTCCGTGCGCCCTCCCTGCATCAACTTTATTTCCAGAATACGTCTACGCAATTCGTAAATGCGCAACCGTCGAATTCGCTGACGGCGAACAACTATAATCCAATCGTCCGGGATGCGTTCGGGATCCGGGAATTGAAGCCGGAGACTTCGACCAGTCTTACGGTTGGGCTTTGCGGAAAGGTGGGCAGCGGGATCGAGTTCACCGTCGATGCCTATTTTATTTCGATCAGGGATCGCATCGTTCTGTCGACGGCGTTCAACCGGAGCAATCCGCTGGTGAATACGATCCTGAACAGTAACCATGTCGATTCTTCCACATCGGCCTTGCAGTTCTGGACGAATGCGGTGAATACCGAGACCAGGGGTATCGATGCGGTCGTGACGGATAAGGTCCGCGTCGGGCGGGGGAATGCGAGTATTTCGGTGGCGGCGAATTTCAACCAGAACCGGGTGGTCGGTGGGATCCATACCAATTCGGTGATCGATGATCCCAAGAATAATCCGAGCGTCCATGATCCTTCGGCCAACCCAGCCAACGACCTGGGGGCGACGTTGTTCGACCGGCAACAGCGGGGCCGGATCGAGACTGCACAGCCGAACAGCAAGATCAGCCTGGTGCTGACGTATGCGATAGGGCATTGGGAATTTCTGACGCGGAATGTCCGGTTCGGGCGGGTGCAGTATCTGAACAATGTGGATCCCCGGCTGGTGAACAAGAGCACGGGAGCCTATTTCAACGATATCGCCCTGGGTACGGACCAGGAGTTCGGAGCAAAGGTGATCACGGATGTTGTGGTGACCTACCGGTTCAAACGCGGGATCGCGCTTTCGGTGGGCGGCAATAATATCTTCGACATCTATCCGGATAAGGTGTATGTCGATCCACGGAACAACCTGGCGGCGGTGCATGCGAATCCTATCGCGGGGGCCAATAAGACAGCTGGAGGATATAATTCCGGGCGTGATGCGTCCAACCGGGGCCGGTTCCTATTTAATCCGAACCAATTCGGGTTCAACGGGAGGTTCCTGTTTTCCCGCGTCTCGGTGTCCTTTTGATTTTTTGCACGGATATCGGCCTGATCGACACGATTATCGTCTTTTCGAACACGGGGTTGCATATGTATAAAAACGGGATTATCTTGGGGCCTGAGCCCCAACCCGCTTATGCGCCAATATTCTATTTATTCCCGCGTTTGCCGTACGATCTTCCTTTGTGCGGGGTTACTATTTTATCTCCATCCGGGCCGGGCGCAGGCTCCTGTCTTTTCACCGGTGGCGCCCGATGCGGGATTGCTGACCAGTCTGCATAACCAATACGAATCACAGTACAAAGACGAGTCGAACCGGCTGCCTTCCACTTATAAGAAAGATTACCAGGAATGTTATGGCGAACGCTGGAAGAACATCGAGCAGAAGTTCACTCAACAGGAGATCTATACGGCGGCGGATGCCCAGGCTTACCTGGACCGGCTGGTTGCGGAGATCGTGAAGAACAACCCGATGCTGAACGGGCATCCTTTCCATTGTTATTTTTCGAGAAGCGCTATTCCCAATGCCAGTTATATCGGCGAAGGGATCATCCTTTTCAATATGGGGCTTTTTTACCGGCTTGCGGATGAGAGCGAGGCGGTCTTTATCCTTTGTCACGAGATCTCGCATTGTTACCTGCAGCATCCGGAGAAGAGCATCGGGAAATATGTGACGACGATCAACTCGGACGAAGTTCAGGCCGAGCTGCGGAAGATAAAAGGCTCGGAGTATCAGAAGCGGGGGCGGCTGGAATCGCTGGTCAAGGGGCTCACGTTCGGCAGCCGGCGACATAGCCGGGACCATGAGAGCGAGGCGGACAGCCTGGCGGTCATCCTGATGCAGCATACCCCATTCGCGCCCGCGGGGTCGCTGGCGACACTCCAGTTGCTGGACGGGATCGATAAGAATGACTTCAATACGGAAGGCGCATTGCGGCAGGCCTTCGATTCAAAAGAATATCCTTTCAAGAAGAAATGGGTTGCGCGGGAAGAAGGGCTGCTTGGCGGCCATGCGCATCTTTCGGAAGACCAGGAACAGGCGGATTCGCTGAAGACACACCCGGACTGTTCGAAACGGATCGTGGCGCTGCGACCGCTGGTTGGCGCCGGTGGCCGCCGGTTCGTGATGGACTCGGCGACCTTTGTCCGGCTGCAGGAGCAATTCCGCTACGAGGTGATCGAATATGCCTACACTTCGAATCATTATACGGAGGGGCTTTTTCTCGCCTTGCAGCTGCAAAAAACGCGGGACGGGGATGCGTATCTCGTCAGCCGGACGGGGAAGCTCCTGCTGGGTATGTATAACGCACAGAAGGGGCATACGCTGAGCAAGGTGGTCGACCTGCCCGCGCCGTATTATCCGGAGAACTACAACCTGCTTTTGCAATGGGTACAGAACCTGTACCTGGACGACCTTGCGGCCATCAATTATTACTATCTGCTGAGGCATCACCCGGCGATGGATGCGTATCCTGCTTTTAAGGAATCGTTTACCGAAAGTGAAAAACTTATGAAACAATAACCCAAACCTATATGCAACAACCAATTTTTAAAAGATGGATGCTGGCGGTGACAATGCTGCTGCTTATCCAAGGAGCTTTTTCTCAGGGAAAGCTCAGTATCGACAAAGTCTATTCGGTGTACCTGCGCAATAGCGGGACGATCCTTCAGCAAGGCCAGATCAAGGGCTATTTCTTCCTCTACCAGAGTGATAAGATCGACCGGCACACGAACGAGTATACGGTGCAGATCCTGGATGAGAACCTGAACAAGGTGAAGAGTATCCAATTCGAGGATTCGAAGAAGTTGAGTCTGCTGGAATCGGCCTATAACGGCAGCAGTCTTTGTTTTCTGTTCAAGAACGAGGATAACAAGACCCTGGACACCAAGATCTACGATTTTGACGGGAAGCTGAAGTTCCAGTACAGCCGGGAGTTCGACAAGAAGACGGACGACCTGATGAAGCAGTACGAGACCCTGCATACCGACGAGGGCATGAATAAGAATATGTTCGATGTCGGGCACCAGGGGTATGTATCGGTGCTGCCGATGCGGGACGGGAAGCAACGGACCTATGAGGTGGATTTTTATTCTTCCGAGGCCAAGAAGCAGTGGACATATGTTCCCTCGGATGATGCGGAGAAGTATGCCTTTGCGGAATACCTTGGCAGCACGGACAGCCTGATCATCCTGGAAGTGATGAAGAAGAACCGGGCGTTGAGCACGAATGTCACTTCGCACCTGGTGGGGATCAATTTTGTGACCAAGAAAAAGCAGTTCGACCTGGAGCAGGCCGAAAATGACGACAAGAAGATCCTGCCGAGCAGTGTTTATCCTATCGAAGGAACGTCGAATCTGCTGGTGATCGGTTCTTTCTATGACAAGGACGAGAATATGATGAAGGATTATGGCAAGGGGCTGGCGATGTACGAGATCACGTCGGCGGGGAAGGTGGTCGGCAAGACCTATAATACCTGGGCCGGAGATTTTGCCCGCTACCTGGCTACCAATAGCAAGGGAAGGATCGACGAGGTCGGCTACCTGTATATTCACCGCATTATCCGTACGCCGGATCATAAGTTATTCCTGGTCGGCGAAGGGTACAAGCGGGAGGCGAATGCGGCGGGGATCGCGTTGACGGTGTTGTCGATGGGTCGCAGCAATGCGCTTGGGGTCACCAAGATGGTGGTCACGGATATGGTGATCATGCAGTTCGACGACAAGTATAAGGTGACGGGTGCGGCCATCTATGACAAGAGGAACAATACGGCCATGATGAGTAATGCCGTGGATTATAACAGTCAGCATATTATCGCGAAGTACCTCAAGATGGTGGGCGCTTTCGACTATGAGTTCACCACGGGGGAAGAGGATCATTCCAGCTTTGCAGTTTGTTACAGTGATTATGAGCGGAGCTCGGAGTATCATGGGCAGACGTTCAATGCCATCCGTTATAACGGAAGTAAATTTTCCACTGACAAGATCGAATTGAAGACGAAGGCGAGCAAGATGCGGGTGTTCCCGGCGAAGGCTGGGTCGGTGATGATCATGGAGTATTTTAAGAAGGATAAGAGATTGGATTTCCGGCTGGAGAAGCTGGGATAAGTCGGCCTGCGGCCAAAAAATATAAAGCCACCCGTTGGGGTGGCTTTTTTGTGGGCTATGTTAGTGGGTTATGTTAGCAGGATATGCCAGTGGATTATTTCTTTATGACCCGTTGGGTCTCGACGTCGTTGGCGGAGCTGACTTCGAGCAGATAGACCCCCGAGGCGAGGCGGGTCCCGGAGAAGTCGAGGTGGAGGCGGCTTCCTTCGGATTCGGTGCCGGCCTGGCGCCAGAGTTCGCGGCCGGTGATGTCGAGCAGACGGATCTGGACGAGTTGGGTAGGCACGTGACCGAAGAGAAGATCGAGAGAGGTGCTGAAGGGGTTCGGCAGGGCGGTGAACCGGGGCGATGCATGCGGATCGCGGATGAGCACGATGTTGCTGTAAGTGGCCTGGCCGTCGAAGGAGAGTTCTTTCAGCTGGTAGTAATTGCTATCGGTGGTGAGTGAGTGATCGGTAAAAGTGTAGTCCTGCTCCGTGTTACTGTTGCCGGCGGCGTGTACGTAGCCGATGGACGAGAAATGCTGGCCGTCGTTGGATCGTTCGATCTCGAAGCCGGCCATATTCTCTTCGATAGCCGTGGACCAGGAGAGGATTGCGTTGTCGTTATCCAGCCGGCCGGTGAATCGAAGGAGGGTCAAAGGCAAATTGACCATATTTGGTACGCCGGCGCCAAATCCGGAGAAGCCATTGGTGAAATTATAAGTAAGGCTGGTATTTGTTCCGAGGGCGCCGATGGTGGGTGTTACGATGGTAGGTGTTCCGGCGGCCGTGGGATTGGCGGGGGTGACGGTGTAGATCTGTCCCGGCGTCTTGACGAGCTGGATGGCGCTGAGCGTCTGGCCGGTCGCGGTCTGCCAGCCCTGGACTTCGGCCTGGGTGTAATAGAGTGAAATATTATAGTTCCCGGAAGAATTGTTGGTGGTAGGGATCACATGGAAGGTTTTATCCATGAGGTAGTTGGCGGTAGTGGTATTCCAGAATTGGGTGGCGGAGGTGCCCGCGCGATCGATCACGACCTGCGTGCAGCCATAGTCGAAGCTGCTCAGATTCTGGATGCGGGCCATGAGTTGGCCGTTGGTCTGATCATAGAAATAGACGTCGGCATTGGGGCCGAGGTATTGGGATTGGGAGGAGTTGAGTGCGGTCTGAATGACGGTGGCGGGGATACCGGAGGTAAAGTATGCAAGGGGTTTTAAACCATAGGCACCGTCGAGATAGGGGCTGCTAAAGGGCTGTTCGCAGTCGATACCATCCTGGAAGAGGGCATTGGCCTGATTGCTGGCGCTGCCATCTTTGTAAAATACGAGTTGATCGGTTGCGTCGGAGGCGGAGGCCGTCCCGTTGTCGTAGCAAATTTCGACGACGATGCTGCTTGTTCCATCCCACTGGAAGGGCGCATCCAATTTGAAGGTGTTTATACCGGAGGTGGTGGAATAGGAGCTGAGGGATTTTACCACCTGCAGGGTGCTACCGGCTTCGATGAGCGTGCTTCCATCATAGAGATGCGTTATCGGGAACAGGCCCATTTTTATATTCAGATTGGTATAGGCTCTTGTGCTTTGTTTTGTCCAGACATAGAAACCGATGGAGGAGATGGGGCCTGCGGGGATGCCTGCACCTGACAGTTCGGCCGCGGTGTAAAGGAATTGGGCGCGCTGAGACGGCTGTGTGGCATCGAAGGGGGTGCCGCTCGCGAGGAAGGAGAATGTTCCGATCGTCGCGGTTCCGTATGGGGTGACGCCGGTGGTTGGGGTGTAGTCGTTGTCCCTGATGGTAAGGGTGAATGTGGGCCGGCTGTCGCCTGCGACGGCGTTGCCGCCGCCGTTGTTCACGGTGAAGCCAAGGATGGCTATGCGGGTGCCGTTGACGCTGGCATCATCATAAACGCGAATGGTGAAGGGCAGGGATGTCGACGAGCCGGCAGGGAAGGTGAGTACGCTGCTTGGGCTTGTGAAGCTGCCGTTGGTGGTCATGTCGAAGTCGACTCCCTGAACGGCTGTGCTGCCGCTATTGAGGGTGAGGGTTGCCGTTGTGGCAGCGGTGGAGCCGCCGCCGATGAGCATGTTGTAGGTATAGTCTTTATAGTTGCGGCAGCCGCTGGTGGCAGCGGATGTCTCGGTGTTGCGGTCGCCCTGGAGCTGGAAGTCGATCTTTGGCGATCCGCAGCTTGCATCGGGTGGAGTACCGCCGAGGGAGGTCGTGAGGCTTGCGCGGTAGATCCCCGCTGCGGTCGCTTGCATCCTTGCTGCCTGGCCTGGAGTAAAGAGCGTATAGGTATCGGTATAGTTCATGTAGTTGTACTCGGTGGCGGGGGTATAGTTGTCCGGTGGGGCGCAGGTGTTGGCACCGGTGCGGGGAGTGAAGTTGATCACGCCTGTGCCGGAGTTGATGTTCTCCGAAATAGGGTCGGTATCGCAGACCTGGTCGCCGGTGACGCTGCAGTTGGTGGAAGGGGGACATTGAGAGACGTCGTTGGAGCCTGCGAAGGGATGGTAAAGCCAGAAGGCGTGACCGATCTCGTGGGGGAGGGTTTTCTGACCCGCGACCATCTGGGTGGAGAGCATGACGATGCCGTCGAGGGTGGGCGACATCATGGGACCGGGCAGGTAGGCATAGCCCGCGATGAACTGACCGCTGGTGCCGTCGTTGCCGTCGATCTTGTTGACGATCCAGACATTGTAATATTGAGTGTAGTCCCAGCGGCTGAGATTTTTGATATTGATCTCGTCGGTGCCCCCCGTCTGGCCGCCGCCGGGGCTGTTGATACCGCCTGCGACGTAGTTTGCTACTCCGGAGCCATCGATCCGGTTGATACCATTCGTGGGATTGCAGTTGGGATCGCGTTGGGCGAGGACGAACTGGATGCCGAGGTCGCCGGCTCCATATCCGGTGCCAACAGTGCCGGGCCAGGAGCCGTTGTATACCTGGTTGAGGTAGTCGATCGCGCCGAGGATCTGAGCGTCGGTGGGGTTATAGATCGTGCCGATATCGCCGCCGGTGTGGATCACGTGGACGACGATGGGGATCTGGTAGCTGGAGCTGAGGGTATGTGGTTGGAGGCCGGTGATGGTCTTGCGGCTGTCGCGCCTGATCATCAATTCAGGATGTTGCTGGATATAGGTTCGGAGGGAGGCTTCGCCGGCCTTTAGGTTTGTGCCGTATTTCGGGTCGTCTTTTATTCTTTTGGCGAGGGCGGCGTCGAAGCCGCAGATCGGTTGAGCGATCGTATGCAGGGTTGAGAATCCTAAGCAGCATAGCAGTAGTAGGGGGAGAACGTTTTTCATAATTGGACGGGAGAAAAATGCTAAAAATTATCGAGAGTTCAAAGGGGTGGGGCCACTTTTATTTGCTCTTTGAGTGGTTTTTTCAGAAGATGATCGCGGAGACGTAAAAAGGGACGTTCTACTACAATGTGGAGGAGCCACCCGCCGAGGAGACAGACGGCCACGCAGATCCAGAAGGAGGTGTAGGAGTCGTTGTCGATGCCGAAGGGTTTCAGGGCTTCGTGGGTGAGGTGGATCAACTGTTTATGTGTGAGATAGATGGCGTAGGACCAATTGGCTATGAGTCGGGTAAGGCTGGATGAATGGCGGTAGAGGAGGCTGCCGGGGCTTAGGGCGGGCAGGATATGGCCCGGAGATGATCCAGACCAGCGAAGCGGTTGCCGGCGGCGGATGGGCCGGCGGGGGCAGTTTGCACGCAAGACAGTATGTAAGGTGAAGGAAATTATTACGAGCTATCCCTTGGATAACAGGAAATCCTTCAGATTAGTGTACTGCGCGGTGATTTTTTTACTTTGTTTTTGTTTGTTGAGGATCGCTTCCACGGAAGGAGGTAACGGGATGCGCTGGCCGAGGATCGGTTCGACGGTGTCGTAGAACTTTACCGGATGGGCGGTCTCGAGGAAGTAGCCTTTTTCGCCGGGATGTGATCCCAGATAGCGTTGCAGGGCGAGCCAGCCTACGGCGCCGTGCGGGTCGGCGAGGTAGTGATGGTTGTTATAGAGATCGCGGATGGCCGTAATGGTCTCTTCGTCGGTGATGCTGGTGCTGGAAAGGCTTTCTTTCAGGGAAGGCAGCTGATTTTCGAAGATCTCGAGGATGCGGACGAAGTTGCTGGGGTTGGCGACATCCATTGCGTTCGAGAGGGTGGGTATTGCCGGTTGGGTGTTGAGGGTGCCGGTGGCCAGGAATTTCGGGATCACGTCGTTGGCATTTGTGGCCGCGATGAAATGCCGTGCGGGAAGGCCGGATTGGTGTGCGAGGAGGCCTGCGCAGATGTTCCCGAAGTTACCGCTGGGGACGCAGATGACGGGTGGGTTGGACTTGTCGGCCCATTGCTGCCAGGCGAAGAAGTAATAGAACTGTTGGGGCAGCCAGCGGGCGACGTTGATGGAATTGGCGGAGGTGAGGAAGAGTTCCTGCTGGAGGGTCTTGTCGGCGAAGGCTTGTTTTACCATCTGCTGGCAGTCGTCGAAGCTGCCTTCGACTTCCAGGGCGGTGATGTTCTGGCCGAGGGTGGTGAGTTGGAGTTCCTGCACGCTGCTAACCTTTCCGGAAGGATAGAGGATGACGACGCGGACGCCGTCCACGCCATAGAAGCCGCTGGCTACAGCGCCGCCGGTATCACCGGAGGTCGCGACGAGGACCGTGACCGGGCGGGTATTGTCTTTTACGAAGTAGCCCAGGCAGCGGCTCATGAAGCGGGCGCCGACGTCTTTGAAGGCGAGGGTAGGTCCGTGGAAGAGTTCGAGGGAGGAGGTTTGCGGCTGCGTGTTGCCGGCGCCGGGAGCGGTTGCGGGTGAAGGTTTGCCGGGTGAGTTGGTTGCGGGTGCGATGGGTACGAGCGGGAAGTCGAAAGAGATGGTCTCTCCGACGATGCGGCGAAGTTCCGATTCGGGGAGGGTATCGCCGGTATAGGGGCGGATGACCCGGAAGGCGAGTTCTTCGCGGGAGAGGGTGTCGATGTTTTTGAGGAGGTCTTTTGGAAGGGCGGGGATCGTTTCGGGGAAATAGAGTCCCTTGTCGGGAGCCTGGCCGCGAATAGTAGCTTCTTTGAAGTCGACGAATTTGCCGGGGCTATTGAGACTATAATACTTCATATGATCTTTACTCCTTGTTGGTTGATGGTTGTTACGTACGTGTGGTGATCGAGGCCGATGCGGGTGTAGATCTCCTGCATGGTCCGTTCGACGGTGAGGGCGGTGTTACGGTCTTTGCTGAGCATGAAGATAGAGGGGCCGGAGCCGGAGATACCGCCGCCAAGTGCGCCTGCGGCCTTGCATTTTTCCTTGACCTCGTCGAAGCCCGGGATGAGCATGCTGCGGACGGGTTCGATGATGACGTCTTCGAGGCTGCGGCCGATGAGATCGTAGTCATTCTTTACGAAACCGGCTACGAGGCCGGCGATGTTCCCCCATTGGCGGATGGCGTCTTTCAGCAGCACCTGTTTGCGGAGGATCTGGCGGGCATCGGCCGTGCGCACTTCGATCTGCGGGTGTACCGCGGTGACGTGCAATGCGGGGGCCGGGATGGAGACGATATCGAGGGGGAAAATGGACCGGATAAGGGTAATGCCCCCATAGATACAGGGGGCGATGTTATCCGCGTGTTTTACGCCGGAGGCGACTTTTTCGCCAAAGAGGGCGAAGCGGACCATGTCTTCCTTGCTGAATGGGTTGCCGAGGAGATGGTTGGCGGCTACCACGGCGCCTGCGGCGGATGCCGCGCTACTGCCGATGCCGCTGCCGGGTTTTATCTGTTTGGTGATGATGACCTCGAAACCGACGGGCCGGTCTATTTCCAGGAGCATTTCGATCAGCGGCGCCCCGGCGGTGTTCTTTGCGGGGTCGGCCGGCAGGGGAAACCCGTCCTTGCTGGTGATGATGACGCCGGGTTCGTCGAGCAGTCTGACCTCCATGATGTCGTAAGGCTGGTCGAGGGCCATACCGAGGATGTCGAAGCCGCAGACGAGGTTGGCGACGGTGGCGGGTGCCTGAACTATGACTTTCTTCATGGTTATGAGTTAATAACGCGCAGGACATCGGCGAATACGCCCGATGCGGTGACCTCGGCGCCTGCGCCTGCGCCTTTTACTACGAGGGGTTGATCTGAATAGCGATCGGTATAAAACAGGACGACATTATCCTTGCCGTAGAGATGATACAGATCGTGTTCGGGGCCGATGTGCTGCAGGCCGACGGAGGCTTTGCCGTTGTCGTACCGGGCAACGAATTTCAGTTTTTTGCCTTCTTTTTCCGCGGCCGTGTAGAGGGCTTTGAAATGGGCCTCTTCCTTCGACATGGCGTTGTAGAAATCTTCCACGCTGCCCTGCATGCAGGAGGCGGGCATGAAGGAGTTGTTGGCGATGTCTTCCATTTCGGTCTTTTCGCCTGATTCGCGGGCGAGGATCATGATCTTGCGCATGACGTCGGTGCCGCTGAGGTCGAGGCGGGGATCGGGTTCGGTGTAGCCTTCGTCCTGGGCCTGGCGGACGACCTCGGAGAAGGAACGTTGACCATTATAATTATTGAAGACGAAGTTGAGGGTTCCGCTGAGGACGGCCTGGATGCGCCGGACCTTATCGCCGCTGCGGAGCAGATCGTTGAGGGTGCCGATAACGGGGAGGCCTGCGCCGACATTCGTCTCGAAGAGGAAGCGGGCGTTGTATTCGCGGGCCAGGTCTTTCAGGTGGCGGTAGTTGCTATAGACAGAGGAGCAGGCGATCTTGTTGCAGGCGACGACGGAGATGCTTTTTTGCAGGAGCGTAGCGTACCGGGTAGCTACTTCCGCGTTGGCGGTGACATCGGCGACGACGGCATTGCGGAGATTGCGTGCCGTGATGCCGCCGATCCAGCCATCGAGGTCCATCGGCTGACCCTTTTCGAGGGCTTGTTGCCAGTTGTTGAGGTCGATGCCGTCGCCGTTGTTTGCGAATACCATTTTGCGGCTGTTGGCGATGCCGACGACGCGGATCTGGATGCGAAGATGTTCGAGCAGGTAATGCTGCTGTTGCAGCAATTGGGCGATGAGGCGGCGGCCGACGTTGCCGGCGCCGGTGACAAAAAGGTTCAGCTGTTTATAGGAAGTTTCGAAAAATTCTTCGTGGAGGACGTTGATGGCCTTGCGGACGTCGTCCGCGGCGATGACGGCCGAGATATTACGTTCGGAACTGCCCTGGGCGATGGCCCGGACGTTGACGCCGTTGCGGCCAAGGACGCCGAACATCTTCCCGCTGACGCCCGGATGGCTTTTCATGTGGTCGCCGACGAGCGCGATGATGGAGAGACCGGTCTCGACAACGAGCGGGTCTACCGTTCCGGCGCTGATCTCATGGCTGAAAGCGTTGTCGACTGCGGCTTTTGCAGCCGCGACGTTGGCTTCGTCGATCCCGACGCAGATGCTGTGTTCGGAGGAACCCTGGGTGATGAGGATAACGTTTATCTGCTGACCGGAGAGGGCTTCGAAGAGGCGTTTCGAGAAGCCGGGGATGCCGACCATTCCGCTGCCTTCGAGGCTGAGCAGGGCGATGCGGGGGATGCTGGAGATGCCGCGGATGCTGCCTCCGCCGTCGTTGATGGTATCCAGTTCGATGACCGTGCCGGGGTCAGCCGGGGCAAATGTATTTTTTATCCAAACAGGAATGTTCTTCTTCATTACCGGCTGGATGGTCGGAGGATAGATGACCTTGGCGCCGAAATGGGAGAGTTCCATGGCTTCCTGATAGGAGATGTTCGGGATGAGACGGGGATTGGAGACCAGGCGTGGATCGGCGGTCATCATTCCCGAGACGTCGGTCCAGATCTCGAGGGTGCGGGCGTCGAGGGCGGCGGCTACAATTGCCGCGGTATAGTCGGACCCACCGCGACCGAGGGTGGTCGTAATATTGTTGTTGTCGGCCGCGATGAAACCGGGGAGGACGAAGAGGCTGACACTGGGATTGTCGAGGCTGTACTGGAGGATCTGTGCGTTTGTCCGGACGAAGTCGACGGTGGCGTGGCCAAAGTGGGAGTCCGTGCGGATGAGTTCCCGGGAGTCCTTCCAGGTATTGGGAACACCGAGGGCGTCGAATCGGGCGGAGATGATGAAGGAGGACAACAGTTCTCCATAGCTGACGATCTTGTCCTGGGTCCGTGCGGAGAGTTCGCCGAGCAGAAATACGCCGCTGCAGATGTCTTCTATTTCGTTGCAACGGGTCTTTACGGCGCTGAGGATGCTGCTCTGACCGGTCAGGGGAAGGAGGGCGCGGACGGCTTCGAGGTGGCGCAGTTCGATCTGCTGTAATTTTTCCTTGTACGACTCGTCGCCGGATGCGGCGGAGCGTGCGGCTTCGATGAGCAAATCAGTGATACCGCCTAATGCGGAGACGACGAGGATAGTCCTGTCTTTTGTCAATGCCTGTCTGACGAGTGTTGTTACCTTATTTATATTTTCAGCATTTGCTACGGAAGAGCCGCCGAATTTTAGAACCTGCATACGAAAGTTAAAATAATGAGTGATTTTGTTTTGAAACGGATGTAAGAAATCCCAGGGGGTGATATGGAAATTGACAACCCTTAACGGGTTGTAATGGAGATAATAGTTGTAATTTCAACAACTGTAGTGGAGGAGGCGATATAGTGATGATCGAGGATCACGGCTCTAAGGTAGGAAGAAATGAATGCAAAAACAAAAAAATGGCTATTTCTTATCGATAATAGAGTAATTTTGCGGTTGTTTTGAATGATTTAGGCCTATTTACTGCATTCTTTGAACAGTATTAAATTGGATATATGAATTATCAGCCGTCCCAGGGGTTGCAGCAATTCAAGAACCTGGTGGGTATAAAGTTCCAGCTTTATAACAGTCTGTTTACGTCCCTTCCTTTTCATCGGATAGAGAAGACGGGTATTCTGCTTTCACTTTTGCTGACGATCTGCGAGGATGGATATAAGAAACGGCAGAGTCCGGAGCAGATCCTGGAGGAATTTTTCCAGAAGCATACGGCACTGGTGGGTGAACGCGAGAAGGCGGATGTCCTGTTTCGCTTTGTACAATACGTCGAGCGGCAGATCGTCCTTTTCGATGCGTTGGAGGATGCGGCGTTCAGGCATGTGAACGATATGAGCGGGGCGGGGACGCTGAAGCATTTGATGTCGGAGGTGATCCAGACGAATAAGGAAGAGGAGTTGACGGAGAAGTTGAAGGATTATTCGGTGCGGATGGTGCTGACGGCGCATCCGACGCAGTTCTATCCGGGGGCGGTGCTGGGGATCATCAACGACTTGTCGAGGGCGGTGATCGAGAACAACGCGGCGGATATCAATCTTTATCTGCAGCAATTGGGGAAGACGCCCTTCCTGAAGAAGCAGAAGCCGACGCCCTATGACGAGGCGATCAGTCTTATCTGGTACCTGGAGAATGTTTTTTATCATGCCAGCGGGCGGATCATTTCGGCGTTGAAGGAACAGTTCCCGCATGCCGTCGACAAGAACAATGCGGTAGTGAAGATGGGTTTCTGGCCGGGTGGAGACCGGGACGGCAATCCTTTCGTGAAGGCGGAGACGACGCTCCGGGTGGCGGAGGCGTTGCGCGGCGCGATCATCAAATGTTATTATCTCGATGTTCGCCGGTTGAAGCGCCGGCTGACCTTCAAGGGGGTGGATGTACTGATCGCCGATCTGGAGCAGAAGCTTTACAATAATATTTTTGTTCCGGGGATGCGGACGGAGCTGACCAAGGATGAGATCCTGGAGCACCTGGTGCAGATGCGGGAGATCGTGATCTACCAGCACAACAGTCTTTTCCTGCCTATGATCGATAACCTGATCGCGAAGGTGCAGATCTTCGGTTTGCATTTTGCGACGCTGGATATCCGGCAGGACAGCGCGGTGCATAGCAGCGTGTTGGCGGCGATCGCGGCCAAGGAGCGGCTGTTGCCTGAACATTATACCTCGCTGCCGGATGCGCGGAAGATGGAGTTGCTGACGGAACTGGGCGGGGAGGTGACGCCCGGGTTGTATGAAGATGCGCTGATCCGGGATACGCTGGACAGTATTGCGGCTATAAAGACAATCCAGAAATTCAACGGCGAAGATGGGTGTAGCCGGTACATCATCAGCATGTGCACCAGTGCGGTGAATATGCTGGAGGTGATGGGTCTCTTCCTGCTTTGCGGTTGGAAGAAAGAAGAGCTGACGGTGGACATCGTGCCGTTGTTCGAGACGGTGGACGACCTGCATGAGGCAGCCGGGGTGATGAAGAGCCTGTATGAGAACCGGGATTACCGGGAGCATTTACGGCGCCGCGGAGAAACGCAGACGATCATGCTGGGTTTTTCGGATGGGACGAAGGATGGCGGGTATCTGATGGCCAACTGGGCAATCTACAAGGCAAAGGAGGAACTGACGGCCATTTCCAAGCAATATGATATCGACGTGGTGTTCTTCGATGGCCGTGGTGGTCCGCCGGCGCGGGGAGGAGGAAAGACGCATCGCTTCTATGCGTCGATGGGAAAGAATATTGCCAACAAGCAGATCCAGCTGACGATCCAGGGTCAGACGGTAAGTTCGAATTTCGGAACGGTGGATTCGGCGCAATACAATATCGAGCAATTGATCCATGCGGGTATCAGCAACGATCTTTTTTCTTCCAAGGAAGAGACTTTACAGGAAGATGAGGAGGAGCTGTTGCAGGCGCTTTCTGTCGAGAGCTATAAAGCCTATTCGAAGCTGAAGGATCATCCTTATTTCCTGCAGTATCTGAATGAGGTGAGTCCGTTGCGGTTTTACAACGAGACGAATATCGCGAGCCGGCCTACCAAGCGGAAGAGCAGCGGGCGGCTCGAGTTGAAGGATCTCCGGGCCATTCCTTATGTAGGGTCCTGGAGCCAGCTGAAGCAGAATGTGACAGGTTATTATGGAGTGGGGACGGCGCTGCAATGGATCGACAAGCAGGGAAAATGGGCGGCGGCGAAGCGGTTGTATGCGAACTCGCCGTTCTGCAAGACGCTGCTGGACAACTGCGAGATGGCGATGAAGAAGTGTTTTTTTCCGCTGACGGAGCATTTTTCCACGCATCCGGTTTACGGAGAGATCTGGTCGCTTATTTATCAGGAGTTCGAGCTGACGCAGAAATATATCCTGAAGCTTTCGGGGAAGAATGAGCTGATGGCGGATTATCCCGTGGAGCAGCTGTCGATCCAGATGCGGGAGCGGATCGTGTTACCGTTGAGTACGATCCAGCAGTATGCGCTGACGAAGTTTCAGGCGCTGGAGAAGAGTGGGGCGGCTTCGCCGATGAAGGAGGTGTATGAGCGGCTGATCATGCGTAGTAGTTTTGGGATCATCAATGCGGCGCGGAATAGTGCGTAGCGGTTAAGCCGCTCCGCGGCTTTGGGTCGGCGTAGCGGTTAAGCCGCTCCGCGGCTTTTGGAGTGCTTAGGAAGCAGATAGTTGATTTAGATAGATGCGATAAAGCGGATCGGGCATTGCGGAGCGGATGACCTTCCATTCGACGATGTTGCAGCTGCACATCATGGTCGAGAAGGAATAAATGAAGATGTTCTCGATGGCATTTCGGGTGAGCCTGTTGCCCTTTTCATAGAGCAGACCCATGAGGGTCATGCAATCTCCTACCATTTTAAAATTGTGTTCGAGCGCCATGCGCTTTGTGTAGTCGGTCAGGACCTGGATGAGGGCCGGCATTTCCTGTTGATCGGGGGTGGTCATAGTATTTACGATTGTGCATAGGAGAGGCCAAAGGGAGTGCCAATCCGTTTATAAGTGTAAAATGAGGGAGTTGCGTGGTTTTGGGCCTACCGGAATGAAAAGGCTTTTCAAAATAGAGGGGTTGGATGCCGGGTGTTTGGAGCCCGGTGATTGATTTTCAGTGGTTTGACCGGATTGGAATGGGGTTTGGCCTTTTGGGAGAAAATCGAATTGAAAATGAAAGAAGAACCCGAAGGTGGGTCGGTTGACAAAGGTGGGTTTGTGTCGAATAGCGGGCTTATCGTCAATCCGGTGTATCGTGGGAGTGGCGTCGCGAGGGCGATCAAGGACAAGGTGTTTGCGTTGTCGCGGGAGAAGTATCCTGATGCAGCGGTGTTCAGTATTACCACAGGGGCGGCCGAGCGATTTTGGGATCAGTGCCGGCAGTGTGTGAATTTTGGGATCCTGCAGGGTACGGGGAGGACGAAATGTTTGTGTACGGCGATGTTGTACACGGCAAGGGAGGTTAAGGTATGCTTATAAGTCTTATAGCAATAGCAAACAGAAGTCACAATCAAGTTTTAGAACAATGAAAAAACATCTATTCGGAGTCGTTTTTGCGACTCTTTGCACTGTCAACATTTTTGCGCAAGGTCAGGAGACGCCGGCTAACCGGCAGGCTATTATCGACCAGATCAAGAAGGAAATATTGGATTCGCTGAGAAAGAATCCGGGGCTGCTGGATAAGGGGGCGCCCGGAGGCGCTGCTGCATCGGCGGGGGCCGCCGGACAGGCCGTTGCGGCACCTACCAAGATTCCTTTTGACGATATCGAAACGAATTGGCAAAATGGGAGCGATCGAAGGGATTCGCTTCCTTTTGCGGGCAAGTATTTTACTCCGAGTCTGATGGTCGACGTGAATTATACCTATGCGTTCAAGAACCCGATAGATAACACGGTGGTCGGGTCAACGGCGTTGGCGAGGGACAATGAGATCCAGCTTGCGCACCTGATCCTTGGCGGCGAGTTCAACTATGAGAATGCGAGGGCCAAGGTGTCTTTGCAGATGGGCACGAGGTCGCAGGTTGTTCCGAGAAACGATCTGAGTCCTTACAGGGGGCAATATAAATTGGCCGACGTCTACCGTTATTTGAGCGAGGCCTATGCGGGCTACCATTTCAACAAATGGTATGGGATCAATGTGGACGCGGGTCTTTTCCTTTCTTATATCGGGCTCAATTCCTATTACCAGGTGGAGAACTGGGAATATCAGGCTTCTTATACTTCGGATAATACGCCGTGGTTCTTCAATGGGGTGCGGGTTCAGATCTTTCCGACCAAGCATCTTAAGATCGAGCCATGGATCATCAATGGCTGGCAGAGCTATGGCAAGTTCAATTCGATGCCTGGTTTCGGCTCCAATATCACCTGGAATCCGACCAGCAGCTTTAAGATCCTGACCAATAACTATTATGGTGCTGATGCGGCCGGCATTCCGAGTAGAAAAAGGTTTCATTCGGACAATAGTGCGCTGGTGAGGTATTACAATAAACCAGAGTCGAAAGGGATCAGCAAGATGGCCTTTTCAGTGACGGCCGATCTTGGATTTGAAAAGGGAGGTGGCGTGAACGGGTTTAAGAACGGCGATTCCGCGCAGGGGCCCGCCCAGTATTTTTTGAGTGCTATGGTCTATAACCGCGTGTGGTTTGGCAAGAATAAATTTGCCTGGACCATCGGGGGTGGGGTGATGACCAATCCCGGCCGTTATCTTGTGCTGTATCCCACGGGGCAGGCGAGTCCGCTGCCGGATCCAAACAATCCTACGCAAACGGAAGGGAAGTTCCCGTTCAGTGCGAACCCTGGCGATCCTTTCAAGGCGTGGGACTGTTCGACCAATTTTGACTGGATGCCGAATCAAAGTATCGCCTTCCGGCTGGAATATGTGCACAGGCATGCGAGTGTGCCGTATTTCGCGGGACGGGGCGGGGTAACTTCTCCGAATGGATATACGACGACGCCTTTGCCTCCGGATTGGAGGCCTGACCTGGTGAAGACGGAGGACAGGGTTATTCTGGCGGTCTTATTCAGGTTATAGGTTCGGAGCTTTTTCATTTTGGTAAGGCATATATTATTATTAATTACATATTTAAAAATACGGCTAAATGAATAAGAATTTGTTTAGCCGTATTTCATTTTTATAGCATTTTATTAGTAATAATATGTTTTTCGATGGACTTGTGGGGTCATTTTAGACCTTTTCTAATTAACAAATTAACATGTAATTATTTTTAATATGAAAGACTATTTTTAAAAAGGCAGGGGAGGGATGGGAGTTTGTTTTGTTAACGGGCGTTAACAATTGGATGAAAGCCTTGCTGGTGGGGAGTTTCGAGTGGTTTGAACGGATTGGCCGGATCGTTTTGGTATATGGTTGGTCCTATGAGGGAAAACCATCATATGCTTAAGAGAACTATTTTTTGTTTTGGCGCGCTGTTCGCCATTTGCAAGGGGTACGGGCAGGATACGGCAAAGGCGCCGGCGGCTGCTCCGGCTCCGGCGAGTGCGCCGTTTGCTTTTGGGGATTTTTCCTGGCTGAACGGGAACAGCCGGAAGACGAGTCCGCCGCTGATCGACAGTAAGTATTTCACGAGTGATATTACGCTGGATCTGAACTATACGCATTCTTACAATCATCCGCTGGACAATACGGTGGTGGGGAGTACGGCGTTGGCGAGGAATAACGAGTTACAGCTTTCCTTTTTGGGTTTTGGCGGGGACATTCATGTGGACAATGTCCGGGGCCGGGTGATGATGCAATTCGGGACGCGGAGTACGGTGGTGCCGCGTAATGACGGGAGTTCTTATAAAGGTCAGTACGATCTGCAGACGATCTACCGGTATATCAGTGAGGCGTATGCGGGTTACCATTGGGATAAGTGGCATGGGATCAACCTGGATGCGGGGATCTTTATGTCGTATATCGGATTGTTCTCCTATAATAATTTTGAGAACTGGGGATATCAGCCTTCCTACACGTCGGACAATACGCCATGGTTCTTCAACGGGCTTCGGTTGCAGACCTTTCCAACGGACAAGCTGAAGCTGGAGTTGTGGCTGATCAATGGCTGGCAAAGCTACGGCACCTTCAATCATTCGCCGGGGGCGGGGTTCTCGGTCTATTACCGGCCGAAGGAAACGGTGGATTATGTTGCGAATTTTTACTATGGCAAGGATGACCAGGGTGCGCCGGGGCGTTACCGGATCCACAGCGACAACAGTTACGAGTTGCGGTATCTCAATCGCAAGAATGGCTTCGTGACGAAGGCGGCGTTTTCGGTGACGGGGGATTTCGGATTCGAGAATGGGGATGGGGTGACTCCTTTTGGCAAGGGCACGAAGGGCAAGCCGGACTATCTGCCGGCGCAGAATTTCATCAGCGGGATGATCTATAACCGGCTGTGGTTCGGTGAGAAGCAACGGTTCGCGTGGACGATCGGAGGCGGGTATATGCATAATCCGGGGCAGTACCTGGTGCTGGCGCCGACGGGCTATGCGGATACGTTGTATCAGCAGCAGACGGGGCCGGGGTCGACCTTTGATGCGTGGGATGGCAGCACGTCGGTGGATTACATGCCGAGTCAAAACCTGACGTTGAAGCTTGAGTTTGTGCATCGCAAGGTGAACTCGATGAATGGGGCTCCGGGTACGACACCGTTGGCTGGATATTTTGCCGGACCGGGTGGAGTGACATCGCCTACGGGTTTTACCAATACGGGAGGATACACGTATGCGTCGAGCGGGGCGTCGATCGCGCCGCCGTTGAGCAGCTGGGGTGGGTGGCAGCCGGACCTGCGGAATTCGGAGTCACGGATCATCCTGGCAATCATAGTGAGGTTTTAGGGACTGCGGATCTTTGGAGAACAAAAATCAACAACTGCGATTATGAAAAAGATTGAAGCAATCATCAGAACTTCCAAATTCGAAGAGGTCAAAAACGAACTTAAGAAGATCGGCATCGATTTTTTTTCCTACTGGGAAGCCGCAGGCATCGGAAATGAGCATCTTCGGGAACATCACACCTATAGAGGGACTATTTTTGACACCCAGTATATATCGAGGATTTTCATAGCTATCGTGTTAAAAGATGCAAACGTCGGGAAAACGATCGATTGTATCGAGAAAGCCGCATATACCGGAGAGATCGGGGATGGTATGATCTTCACTTATAACATCGAGGAGTCCGTAAGAATAAGCAACGGCGCCAGGGGCGAGGCTTCAACTGCCGGTCCCGGAGATGAAAAACTTTGACCCATCAACCAAAACTGATCAATTATGATTCGTAAAATAATATTTGTTCTTTTTATCCTTGTCTCCGCGTCATTATCGACCGCATATGCTCAAAAAAGCCCAGACCCCAATGGCGGCAATACCGGAGCAATTGCAGATGTGGACTCAACAACGGGCAAGGTGATCGACTCGGTGGTGAAGGCGAAAGATACGACGGTGGCAGGCGTCAGCGCTTCCGTCAGTAAGTTAGCTACTGCAGTGAGCACGATTGCCAATGCGGACGGCCACAACAAGGTATCCATCAATTTTGTCTGGCTTTTAATCGGAGGATTCCTGGTATTCTTTATGCAGGCAGGGTTCGCATTGGTTGAAACAGGACTGACACGTGCAAAAAATGTTGCACATACGATGGCGATGAATTTGTTTATTTATCCCGCCGGCGTAATCGGCTTTTTTATCTCAGGGTTTGCCATTATGTTTGGTGGTATGGGGGCCCTGGGCACGTTAGGTGGGTTCGACGGATTAAATCACGAAGTGGCCATTACCCTTTTCGGACATACGTTCGGCCTATTTGGCGCAAAAGGCTTTTGCATGAACGGTGTATATGATGTCGGAGTCCTTGGGTTCTTTGTGTTTCAGGTGGTCTTTATGGATGCGACGGCCACCATTCCAACGGGTGCATTGGCTGAAAGATGGAAGTTCGCTTCATTCGCACTGTCGGGACTATTCGTCGGCGGAATAATCTACCCCATCTATGGAAACTGGGTCTGGGGCGGTGGATGGCTTTCACAGCTGGGCGCAAATTTCGGATTAGGTCATGGTCATGTCGATTTCGCAGGATCATCGGTAGTGCATATGGCTGGTGGTGTCCTGGCGCTGGTTGGCGCAAAGATGATCGGTCCCCGACTGGGGAAATACAATAAAAACGGCTCTATCAACGCTATTCCCGGCCATAATATTCCAATGGCCGTCCTGGGCGCACTGATCCTTGCATTTGGATGGTTTGGATTTAACGCTGGTTCGACTCTTGCGGGTACCGACCTGCGGTTATCTGTTGTTGCGTTCAATACGTTGATCGCATCCTGTTCGGGGGCGGCGGCATCGACAGTCTGGATATGGTTCGTTCGCGGAAATAAACCAGACGTTACCATGATGGTAAATGGGCTGCTGGCAGGCCTGGTGGCTATCACGGCACCGTGTGCCTTCGTATCGCCGATGGGAGCGGTGCTTATTGGACTTGCATCGGGATTGATCGTGGTGGAGATAACATTGATTGTCGAGAGGAAACTAAGGATCGACGACCCTGTTGGTGCCGTGGCCGTGCATGGAGCCAACGGTTTGTGGGGGATCTTGTCGCTCGGGTTGTTTGCGGATGGAACCTATGGGGACGGACTGAACGGGGTAAAAGGAGGTGTCAGGGGGCTTTTTTACGGCGACGGTGGGCAATTTGTCGCGGAGTTGATCGGAGGCATAGTTAATTTCGTGTGGTTTGCCGCGGCCGGTTGGATGCTCTTCAAGCTGCTTGATAAGATCGCGGGAAACAGAGTTAAACCGGAAGTCGAATTGTACGGTCTCGACCTGCATGAAATGGGATTGGATGGTTATGCGGGTGTCAAGATGGATAAGAATGCCGAGACGCCCTTGTCGAGATAGATCGCAAATACTAAATGGCGGCGGGTTTGGGGCAGATGGGTTAAATTGAGGTCAAATTTACCAGCATGACCCTTTATAATGCGTTTGCGATCCTGACGGTGCTGGCGGCTCTTTTTGCCTATATCAACCATCGGTTCATCCGGCTGCCGGGCACGATCGGGATCATGTTCATTTCGCTGCTTTTGTCGCTTGCGCTGCTGGTGGCGGGATGGATCGATCAGGCGTTGCTGAGTGAGATCAGCCGCCTGATCAAGAGTATCGATCTGTATACGATCGTGATGAAGATCATGCTTCCCTTCCTGCTTTTTGCGGGTGCGATCCATATCCATGGAAAGAGGTTCGTGTCGCAGCGATGGGCGATCCTGACGTATGCGACGATCGGGACTGTGTTGTCTACTTTTGTGGTGGGGGTGTTGTTGTATTGGCTATGCCGGCTGCTGGGTTTTCCCCTAAGCTTTTTATACTGTCTGCTATTTGGGGCGTTGATCTCGCCGACGGATCCCATCGCGGTGCTCAGTATCCTGAAGCAGGCGCATATCCCGGCCACGCTGGAAGCCAAGATCAGCGGGGAGTCCCTGCTGAATGACGGGGTGGCGGTCGTGCTCTTTATTGCTGTTTATGAGATCGTGTCGCCGGGGCCGATCCAGTTCGATGCCTGGCATATTACTCGGCTTTTTCTGCAGGAGGCAGGCGGCGGGCTTATTTTGGGGGTGTTGCTCGGATATTGCGGGTTCTTTTTATTGAAGAGTATCGATCACTACCAGGTGGAGGTGATGATCACGCTGGCGCTGGTGATGGGAGGCAGTTTGCTGGCGGACCGGCTGCATATCAGTGCACCGATTGCGATGGTCGTCGCGGGGTTGATCACGGGTAGTATCAGCCGGGCGGAGGTGATGAGCGATACCACACGGGACTATGTCGATAAGTTCTGGGAAATGACGGATGAATTCCTGAACGCTATCCTGTTCCTGCTGGTAGGGTTGGAGCTGCTTGCGCTGCCTTATAACCGGATGTATATCGTGCTGGGTTTTGTTTGCATCCCTGTCGTGTTGCTGGCGCGGTATGTGTCGGTCGTTTTGCCGATGGGGTTTTTGAAATATCTGATCACGTTCGAGAAGAATGCGATCCCGATACTTACCTGGGGTGGGTTGAGGGGAGGTATTTCGGTTGCGCTTGCCCTTTCCATCCCGATCGATATGGAAGGGGAGTTGTTTCTTGTGATCACGTATATCGTCGTGCTGTTCTCGATCCTGGTACAGGGGTTAACGATCGGGAAGATCGCGAGGCGATTGGTCTAGGGTTGGCTTAGGGGCGGGTGTTTAGGGGAGGTCGGATCGCGACGGGTGCGGTGGGGCGTCGAGGCGGCGTGTTCAGAAGGCGTAGACGGCGGCGATGATGAATGAGCTGGCGCTATGGGCGGGCGAGCCGTCGGCGTGGTAGAAGATGGGGTTGTTGGCGTTGTCGAGACGGAATTCCGGGATAAAAGTAAAGCCGTCGACGCGGAAATTCGCGGAAAGGGTGGTAGCAAAGATGTGGGCGGGGGCAGGCAGTTTGACGGCCACGTCGTCGTTGAAGTATTCGGTCCTCAGGGTAAAGCCGAGCCATTTTTTGGGGTCGAGGTTGGCGTAGAGAGCGCTGCCCCACCAGTGCCGTTCGTCGGCATATTTTTCGTTGGCGAGCCAGCTGCGGTTGCAGGTGGCGTTGAAGCCGAGGCTGAGGAGATCGCTGGTCTTTGCGTTTACGACAAGATCGAACTGGTGAATGCGGTCGTTATTCGGATCGCGGCCGCCGACGTAGCTAACTGCAAATTTTATGTTGTCGGTGAAGGAATGGCTGTATTGTGCGATGATGTTCTTGTTATTATGTCCGTTGGTGGGGATGCTGCGATAGTCGGAGGGGTTTGCGATGCCGATCATGAATCCGTTGCGGCCAAGGGTGAGATCCGCCTTTACCCCGGTGTGGGAGAAGGGACCGTTGGAAAACATATAGGACATACTATAGTTGCGATTGGCGAAGGCGTCGGGGGATTCGTAGCAGAGATGGGTAGCCCAGGTTCCGCCGGTGAATTTGAGCCAGGCGTTTGGAGAATAGCTGATATAGAGTTGTTTTATCGCCTGGGTGATGCCGTTGTCGTTGTAGGCGAAGGCTTCTTCGCGGGGACCGAAGGCGAGGTCGGCGACCATATCGACGCGGGCGGTCTTGTGTTCGATCTTGAGGTTGGCCATGCCCAGCCTGAACTGGTTATGGGTTTGGGTGAAGGAGGTGAGGGCGTTGTCGGGGGTGCGGGCGAGGTCGTACCGGTAGTAGGCGTCGACGGCGCCGGAGATGGTAAAGGGGAGGTGGGAGGAGTCGGATGGCGACTGGGAATTTGACTTTAGTGAAAATAATAATATGACTAAAATCAGTGAAAACGGCCTAAAATTTTGCATAAGTCAGTTTTAGTATGATTGGAGTAATACTAAATTAGCTAAAAAGTAGGCTAAAAAGACCGTTCGATATAAATATGTAGAAATATTGAATTTATCAAAAAAGCCGGCCCAGGGGCCGGCTTTTTTTGGAAAGCGCTGAAATCAGAGCGCTATCAAGTTAGAATCTTTTCGTTCGAGGAGGGAGGTGCCGACGAGGTATTCATCGACTTTGCGGGCGCATTCGCGGCCTTCGCTGATGGCCCAGACGACGAGGGACTGGCCGCGCCGCATGTCGCCGGCGGTGAAGATCTTGGCGATGCTGGTCTGGTAGTTCCGGTCGGTGGCTTTTACGTTGCCGCGTTCATCGAGTTCGATGTCGAGCTCTTTGAGCAGGCCTTTGTGCTGGGGATGGACGAAGCCCATGGCGAGGAAGGCGAGCTCGCAGGGAAGTTCCTGTTCGCTGCCGGGTACTTCTGAAAATACCGCTCTTCCTTCTTCATTTGTTTTCCATTCCAGCTTAACTGTCTTGAGGGCTTTGAGGTTGCCGTTCTCGTCGCCGACGAATTCTTTTGTTGCGATGGCCCAATGCCGATCGGCCCCTTCTTCGTGGGAGGAAGAGGTCTTGAGGACCATGGGATAGGTGGGCCAGGGCATATGGGCGGTGCGGCTATGGGGCGGCTTGGGCATGAGTTCGAACTGGGTGACGGACATTGCCTTGTGCCGATTGGAGGTGCCTACGCAGTCGCTGCCGGTGTCGCCACCGCCGATGACCACCACATTTTTGTTAGTCGCGAAGATGTTTTCGCCTTCTATGGGGAGGTGGCTGACCCGCTTATTTTGCTGTTTGAGGAATTCCATTGCGAAATAAACGCCTTTCAGGTGCCGGCCCGGGATGGGCAGGTCACGGGGGACGGTGGATCCGCCGGCGAGGACGATGGCGTGGAATTCCCGAAGAAGATCGTTGATACTGATGTTTACGCCTACTTCGGCGTTGCATTTGAAGACGATGCCGGCTTCTTCCATGAGTTTCACCCGTCTTGCGACGACCCATTTCTCGAGTTTGAAGTCGGGGATGCCATAGCGAAGGAGGCCGCCGGGCTGGTCATCGCGTTCGAAGACGGTGACGGAGTGGCCGGCTGCGTTGAGTTGGTCGGCAGCGGCTAGGCCGGCGGGGCCCGAGCCGACGACGGCTACTTTCTTGCCGGTGCGCAGTGCGGGGTGATTGGCTTTTACGAAGCCTTTGTCGAAGGCGATCTCGATGATATGCCGTTCGATCTCTTCGATGGCGACGGGGGGCTGGTTGATGCCGAGCACGCAGGCGCTTTCGCAGGGTGCGGGGCAGATGCGACCCGTGAATTCGGGGAAGTTGTTGGTCGAGGTGAGAATCTCGTAGGCTTCCTGCCATTGCTGACGATAGACGGCGTCATTGAATTCGGGGATGACGTTGCCCAGGGGGCAGCCGCTATGACAGAAGGGGATGCCGCAGTTCATGCAGCGGGCGGCCTGGTGATTGAGCTGTTGGCCGCTGTAGGTGTTGACGAATTCATTGTAGTCGTTCTTCCGCTCGGCGACGGGGCGCTTGGAGGGAAGTTCGCGATCGAATTCGAGGAATCCTGAGGGTTTGCCCATTGCTTAAGAATGATTTTAAAAAGAGAACAACGGAGTGGTTGAGTCACACATGAGAACCGACTCCGCGTTCTCTAAAAGTTTAGCTGCTTGTGGCGGCTTTTGTTTATTATTTATGAGTTGTCCTTTGTGGCTGTGCCGCTTTTGACAACAATACTTTTTTATAATCTGTCGGGAAGACCTTTACAAAATGTTGTAATTGGTTCTCGAAGTCATCGAGGACGAATTTGGCGACGGTGCTGCCGGTGTAGGCATAATGTCGTTGGATCATGTCCCTGAGTTCGGCGGTGTCGTCCTGGCCAACGGGATCGAGGTCTACCATTTCCCGGTTCACGTTCTTTCCGAATACGCCTCTTACGTCATAGACGTAGGCGATGCCGCCGCTCATACCCGCGGCGAAGTTACGGCCGGTGTTACCGAGGATGACGATGCGGCCGCCGGTCATGTATTCGCAGCCGTGATCACCCACGCCTTCGACGACGGCTTTGACACCGGAGTTGCGGACGCCGAAACGTTCGCCGGCTTTCCCGCGGATAAAGGCTTCACCGGAGGTTGCGCCATAGAAGGCGACGTTGCCGATGATGCTGTTCTCTTCGGGAACGAAACCTGCGTTCGCGCTTGGATAGACGATGAGCCGGGCTCCGGAGAGGCCTTTGCCGAAATAGTCATTCGCATCGCCTTCGAGTTCGAGGGTGACGCCTTTTGTGTTGAAGGCGCCGAAGCTCTGGCCGGCTGTGCCGGTGAACTTGAAGTGAAGGGTATCTTCCGGAAGACCATCGCCCTTGTAGCGCTTGGAGATCTCGTTGGAGAGGATCGTCCCGGCGGTGCGATCGGTGTTCTTTATCGGGAATTCCGCGAATACTTTCTGACGGTGGTCGAGAGCGGGTTTTGCCGCGTCGAGCAGTTTCCAGTCGAGGACATCGGCGAGGCCGTGGTCCTGTTCTTCCTGTTTGTGCAGACCGGTATACAGTGATGCCGGCTCTTTGTACAGGATGGGAGAGAGGTCCAGTTTGCCGTATTTCCAGTGGCTGATATTTTCGCGGACCTGGAGGCTATCGACCTGGCCGACCATTTCGTCGATGGTGCGGAAGCCGAGTTCGGCCATGATCTCGCGAAGTTCCTGGGTGATGAATTTGAAGAAATTGACCACGTGTTCGGCATCGCCCGTGAAGCGTTTGCGCAACTCAGGGTCCTGGGTGGCTACGCCGACGGGGCAGGTGTTGAGATGGCATTTGCGCATCATGATACAACCTTCGACGACGAGGGCGGTGGTAGCGAGGCCCCATTCTTCGGCCCCGAGCAGGGTAGCGATGGCGATGTCGCGCCCGGTCTTCATCTGACCGTCGGCCTGAAGGACCACGCGGCTGCGCAGTTTATTCTTGACCAATGTCTGGTGGGATTCGGCGAGGCCGAGTTCCCAGGGTAGACCTGCATGCCGGATGGAACTGAGCGGGGAAGCGCCGGTGCCACCGTCATGACCTGCGATGAGTATGACGTCCGACTTGGCTTTTGCGACGCCGGCGGCGATGGTGCCGACACCGGCCTTTGATACCAGCTTGACGCTGATGCGTGCCGCGCGGTTGGCGTTCTTAAGGTCGAAGATCAATTGTGCGAGATCTTCGATGGAATAGATATCGTGGTGCGGGGGCGGGGAAATGAGGCCTACGCCGGGGGTGGAATGACGGACCTTGCCGATCCATTCGTCCACTTTATGTCCGGGCAGCTGGCCGCCTTCGCCGGGTTTTGCGCCCTGCGCCATTTTGATCTGTAATTCGTCGGCCATAGTGAGGTAGTAGCTCGTGACGCCAAAGCGGGCGGAGGCTACCTGTTTGATGGCGGAGCGCATGGAGTCGCCGTTGGGAAGAGGCTCATAGCGCAGTTCGTCTTCGCCGCCTTCGCCGGTGTTGGACTTCCCGCCCAATCTGTTCATCGCGATCGCGAGGGTCGAGTGGGCTTCGTGGGAGATGGAGCCGAAGGACATGGCGCCGGTGGCGAAGCGTTTGTAGATATTTTCGGCGGGTTCTACTTCTTCGAGCGGAATGGCGGGCCGGTTGCGCTTGAACGTGATCATGGAGCGCAGGGTCGCGGCTTTCTCGCTCTGGTCGTTGACGGCCTTTGAATACTTTTTGAAGACGTTGTAGTCGTTCATCCGCGTCGAGTACTGCAGATTGTGGATCGTGGTGGGGTTGAAGAGATGGAACTCTCCTTTCCTTTTCCACTGATAGATGCCCCCTACGGGCAGACGTTCGACCGGGATATCTTTTCTACTGAAGGCGAAGAAGTGTTTGGCGAGAACTTCCTTGGCTATTTCATCGAGGCCCATCCCTTCGATGCGGGAGGTGGCGCCGGTGAAGTAACGGTCGACGACGGTGCGATTCAGGCCAACGATCTCGAAGATCTGGGCGCCCTGATAGGATTGGAGGGTCGAGATACCCATCTTGGAGAAGACCTTGAGGAGACCGTCGTTGACTGCCTTTGTATAATTCTTTTTGAGTTGTTCGGCGTCCACTTCCGTTTGGAGCCGGCCGCTGAGTTTCATGTCCCGGATGCTGGACAGGGCCAGGTAGGGGTTGATGGCGGTGGCGCCGAAGCCGATGAGACAGGCGAAGTGGTGTACTTCCCAGACGTCGCCGGCTTCCACAATGATCCCTACCTGACCACGGTAACCCTTACGGATGAGGTGGTGGTGGACGGCGGAGCAGGCGAGGAGGGAGGGGATGGGAGCGTGGTCGGAGTCGATGGCGCGGTCCGTGAGGATGAGCACTTCGAAGCCGTCTTCCACGGCATCTACCGCATAGCGGCAAAGGCGATCGATACCCTTCTGGAGGGAGCCGGGTTTGCCGTCGGCGCGGAAGTAGGTCTGAAGCGTCTTGGCCTGGAAGATGCCGGTGTCGATGGAGCGGATCTTCTCCAGTTCGTGATTACTGAGAACGGGATGTTTCAGTGCTACGCTGTGACAGGCGAGCGGGTCTTCCTCCAGCAGATTGGCATTACCTCCGACGAAGCTGGCGAGTGACATGACCAGTCGTTCCCGGATGGGATCGATGGGTGGGTTTGTCACCTGGGCGAAGAGCTGTTTGAAATAGCTGCTAAGGTGTTGCGGCTGGTCACTGAGGACGGCGAGCGGAACGTCGGTACCCATGGAGCCGATGGGTTCTTTGCCATCGAGGGCCATTGGGGCAATGAGGGTGTCGAGGTCTTCAGTGGAATAGCCGAATGCTTTCTGGTATTTGAAGATCTGGTCGTGTTCGAGATGGGTGAAGAGGACCCGGGGTTCGGGCAGCTCTTCCATGCGGATCTTGTATTTGTTAAGCCACTCGGCATATGGTTTCTGCGAGCAGATCTTTGCTTTTAGTTCGTCGTCGCTGATGATGCGTTCCTGTTCCAGATCGACCACGAACATCTTGCCGGGTTGCAGGCGGCCTTTTTCCTTGATGAGCCGTGGGTCGACAGGGAGGACGCCGGTCTCGGAGGCCATGATGACGCGGTCGTCCGTCGTCACGCAGTAGCGGGAGGGGCGGAGGCCGTTACGATCGAGGGTGGCGCCGATGATCTTGCCGTCGGTGAAGGAGATGGAAGCGGGGCCGTCCCAGGGTTCCATGATGGAGGCCTGGAATTCGTAGAAGGCTTTCTTTACGGGATCCATCTGGTCATTACCGTCCCAGGCTTCGGGGATGAGCATCATCATGACATGGGGCAGGCTCCGGCCGCAGAGGGTGAGCAGCTCGATGACGTTATCGAGGCAGGCGGAGTCGGAGGAGCCTTCGGCGATGATGGGCAGGAGCATGTCCATCTCTTCCTTTGTGAAGTAGGGAGTGGTAAAGGTTTTCGCGCTCGTTTTGAACCAGTTGAGATTTCCCTGGAGGGTATTGATCTCGCCGTTGTGGGCGATATACCGGAAGGGCTGAGCCAGTTTCCAGGAGGGGAAGGTGTTTGTTGCAAAACGGGAGTGGATAAGGCCGAAGGCGGAGACCACTCGTTTGTTGCTCAGGTCAGGGAAGTAGTTCCTGACCTGGCCGCTGGTGAGCTGGCCTTTGTAGACGATGGTTTTATAAGAAAGGGAGGCCACGTAGAAGCCGATGGCGTCCTTTTTTATTGTGTTGTTGATCGTGTTGCTGGAGTAGTTGCGCAGCAGGAACAGTTTGCGTTCGAAGTCATCGGGCTGCTTGATATGATCAGGGCAGGCGATGAACACCTGTTCCATTTCCGGCTCGACGGAGAGCGCGGTGGCCCCGATGCCGTCGGGGTTGGCCGGTACTTTGCGATAGCCGAGGATCTCCAGGCCGAGTTTTTCCGCGCTGCGGGCGAAGATATCGCGGCATTCTTCCTTGAGGCGGATATCGCGGGGGAAGAAGAGCATGCCGACGCCGTATTTGCCGTAGGCGGGGAGATGGATGCCGAGGCGAATACATTCATCGAAGAAGAACTCGTGGGGGATCTGGATCATGATGCCGGCGCCGTCGCCGGTGTTGTTCTCGCAACCACACGCGCCACGATGTTCCATGTTCTCGAGGATGGTCAGTGCATCCGAGACGATCTGGTGGGATTTGTTGCTCTTGATGTTGGCGACAAAGCCAATGCCACACGCATCGCGTTCAAATTCAGGAGAGTATAATCCTTCTTTGATCATTGTTGATAGCAATATTAGACGTTTTTCAAAAAAAGTATCGTTTCCTTAGAATTTCGTATGGCATAAGCGATGATCAATCGTCTAAAATTACGAAAAAAATCGGAAAATTAGAGTTTTTAATAATTTTTATTGTCCACAGGATTGGTGGGTTTTCCCCGCCCCGCAAGCGGGGCTAATGTCACAATATATTGCCCTTCGGGCGGCGCGGCTGTGCCGCGCCCTGGTGGATTACACTAAATAACTGAACAGGGTATTATCCTTGTTCAACTCAGTGTAATTGATATTGAATTTTTTCATGTTACGGATGAGGGTGTCATAGTCTTCACGGGCGGATAGTTCGATGCCGACGAGGGCGGGGCCGGTTTCCTTGTTGTGTTTCTGCATGTATTCGAAGCGTGTGATATCGTCGTTGGGGCCGAGGACGTCGCTTACGAATTCTTTGAGTGCGCCGGGGCGTTGGGCGAAGGTGACGAGGAAGTAGTGTTTGAGTCCTTCGTATTGGAGGGACCGTTCCTTTATTTCCTGCATGCGGTCGATGTCGTTGTTGCTGCCGCTGACGACGCAGACGACGGTCTTGCCTTTTATCAGTTCGGCGAAATCGGGGAGTGCGGCGATGCTGAGGGCGCCGGCGGGTTCGACGACGATGGCATTCTCGTTGTAGAGTTGCAGGATGGTGGAGCAGATACGGCCTTCGGGTACGGTGTGCATGCCGTCGAGTACTTCGTGGCAGATGCTATAGGTGAGGTCGCCGACGCGCTTGACGGCGGCGCCGTCCACAAACCGATCGATATTATCTAAGGTGACGGGGTGACCGTTCTTGAAGGCAGCGACCATGGAGGGGGCGCCTTCGGGTTCGAGTCCGATGACCTGAGTTTTTGGCGAGTAGGTTTTGAAGCAGGCGCCGGTTCCGGAGGCGAGTCCGCCGCCGCCGACGGGTACGAAGAGGTAGTCGATGCCTGTTTCACCGGGGGGGAGGTCTTCGAGGATCTCCACGGCGACGGTGCTTTGGCCTTCGATGATGCGAAGATCTTCGAAGGGTGGGATGAAGGTCATTCCTTTTTCTCCGGTGTATTTGCGGGCGGCTACGGCGCAGTCGTCGAAGGTATCGCCGGTGAGGACGATCTCGATATTCTCTTCGCCGAACATCTTTGTCTGTGTTACCTTCTGCTTTGGGGTGATGATGGGCATGAAGACGACGCCTTTTACTCCCAGTTTTTTACAGGAGTAGGCGAAGCCCTGGGCGTGGTTTCCGGCGCTGGCGCAGACGACCCCTTTTTTAAGCTGGTCGACGGGGAGGCTGACCATCATGTTATAGGCGCCGCGAAGCTTGTAGCTACGCACGACCTGGAGGTCTTCCCTTTTCAGGTAGACGCGGCAATCGTATTTTTTTGACAGGGTATGGTTGTATTGCAGCGGCGTATGGTGAACGATCTTTTTGAGCCGTTCGGCCGCGGCATGGAAGTCCAAGTCCCAGCCTCTTACGAGGCTGGGGTTATTTGGATGTATGTTAGTTTGCGACTGCTTCACTCTTTGATGATTTTGCGGGTTGATTTTCGGGACGGAGGCTGCGTACCGTCTTACCGGCCTGCCAGAGTTCGCTTTCGCGGAGTTCTTTCAGTTCGGCGTCCAGCTTTTCGCGATAGTCGGGCTGGCTGTTAGAGTCGATACTGCGTTGGGATTCCTTGCCGGCGGCTACACTCTCATAGAGTTCGGTAAAAACGGGCAGGGTTGCGTCGCGGAATTTTTTCCACCAGTCGAGAGCGCCGCGTTGGGCTGTGGTGGAACAGTTGGCATACATCCAGTCCATACCGTTCTCAGCGACGAGGGGCATGAGGGACTGGGTGAGTTCTTCGACGGTCTCGTTGAACGCTTCGGAAGGAGTATGGCCCTTTTTGCGGAGCACTTCGTATTGAGCGGCGAAGATCCCCTGGATGCAGCCCATGAGGGTTCCGCGTTCGCCGGTAAGATCGCTGAATACTTCTTTTTTGAAGTCGGTTTCGAAGAGGTAACCGCTACCGACGGCGATGCCGAGGGCTGTAACGCGGTCCTTGGCCTTGCCGGTGGCGTCCTGGAAGATGGCGTAGCTGCTGTTGAGGCCACGACCCTGGAGGAACATGCGGCGGAGCGAGGTGCCGGAGCCCTTGGGAGCTACCAGGAATACGTCGACGTCCTTCGGGGGAACGATACCCGTCTGGTTGTTGAAGGTGATGCCGAAGCCATGGGAGAAATAGAGGGCTTTGCCGGGGGTGAGGTGTTTTTTCACCGTGGGCCACAGGGCAATCTGTGCGGCGTCGCTGAGCAGGTAGCAAATGATGGTGCCTTTTTCGAGGGCTTCTTCGATCTCGAAGAGGGTTTCGCCGGGAACGAATCCATCGCGGACGGCTTTGTCCCAGGTCTTGGAGTTCTTGCGTTGACCGACTATGACGTTGATGCCGTTATCTTTTTGATTCAGCGCCTGACCGGGGCCCTGTACGCCGTAGCCGATGACGGCTACCACTTCATTTTTCAGTGTCTGCTGTGCTTTGGCGAGGGGGAATTCTTCGCGGGTGATTACGTTTTCTTCCACACCGCCGAAATTGAGTTTTGCCATTGTTTTTATGTTTGTTGTTGTTTGTGATTGTTTTTTGTTCGGCCCCTCTGGGACCGTGTTTGTAAAGCGCTAATATCTGTCCTTCGGACGGCGGCCTTCCAGGCCGCCCTGTACGGGCCTGCCGAGGCGGAAGCCAGGGGCCTTACATGCTGAATACTTTATCCTGTTCGTTGAGATATTGGTTTTCCACGACCTCTTCGCCGGGGTCGGTGAGTTCGAATTCTTTTAGTTTTTTGTGGAAGCCTGCGCTTTCCTTGATGATGGCGACGCGGGCGCTGCGGACGAATTCGATGAGGCCGTAGGGTTCGAGCACGGTGACGAGGCGGTCGATCTCTTCGCGCTGGCCGGTGGTTTCAAAGACCGTGTAGTCCTTGCGGATCACGACGGCGCGGGCGCCATATTCACGGAGCAGGCGTTCGACCTTTACCTTTTCGGCGATCTCGTCGGTGGAGACCTTGTAAAGGGCCAATTCCTGCCAGATGATCTCTTCGTTCGTATTGTAATACGCCTTCAGGATCTCGACCTGTTTCTCCAGCTGGCGGCAGAGTTTACGAACGACCTCTTCCGTCTCGTTGATGACGATAGTGAAGCGGTGGATGCCTGGTACTTCCGTGGGGGAGGTATTGAGGCTTTCGATGTTGATCTTCCGGCGGGAGAAGAGGATTGCGATGCGGTTGATGAGGCCGATCTGGTTTTCCGTGTAAACGGTGATGGTATATTCCTGCTTGTTCATGTTTTCTGTTTTGTTGTCCTCAATTGTTTATTTGAGTCGGATCTCACTTACGCTACAGCCCTGGGGTACCATCGGGAAGACGTTGTTCTCTTTCCCGGTGAAGACCTCGAGGAGGTAAGAGCCCTTATGGTCCAGCATGGTTTTCACTGCGGCCTTCAGGTCCTTGCGGTCGCTGACGCTGCTGGCCTCGATATGGTAGGCTTTTGCCAGGGTGACGAAATCCGGGCTGGTGATATCCACGAAAGAGTAGCGTTTGTCGTTGAATAGTTCCTGCCATTGCCGGACCATGCCGAGGAAGCGGTTGTTTAGGATGAGGATCTTCACTTCCGCGCCGAATTGCATGATGGTGCCGAGTTCCTGCAGGGTCATCTGGAAGCCGCCGTCGCCAATGATCGCGACGACCGTGCGGTCGGGAGCACCGTATTTTGCGCCGATGGCGGCGGGAAGGCCGAAGCCCATGGTACCGAGGCCGCCGGACGTGACGTTGCTGCGGCTCTTGTTGAAGTGGGCGTAGCGGCTGGCCACCATCTGGTGCTGGCCGACGTCGGTAACGATGACGGCGTCGCCGCCGGTGAGTTCGTTGAGGACCTTTATTACTTCGCCCATGGTGAGGTCGGCCGTAGTGGGGTTCAGTTCGTTGTGGATGACGGCTTCTTCTTCCTGTTGGTCACAGTCTTTAAAGCGCTGGAGCCATTCGGGGTGCGTTTTGCGGTCGACTGCTTCGGTGAGCAGCGGCAAGGTCTCCTTGCAGTCCCCCCAGACGGGCACGGTTGCCTTTACGTTCTTATCGATCTCGGCCGGGTCGATGTCCAAATGGACGACCTTTGCCTGTTTGGCGTATTTGTCGAGGCGGCCCGTCACCCGGTCGTCAAATCGCATCCCGACGGCGATGAGCACATCGCAGTCGTTGGTGAGAAGATTTGGACCATAGTTACCGTGCATGCCCAGCATTCCAACATTTAGCGGGTGATCGGTGGGCAGGGCGCTGAGGCCGAGGAGGGTCCAGGCGGCGGGGATGCCGGATTTATCGACGAAGGCTTTGAACTCCTGTTCCGCTTTGCCGAGGATGACGCCCTGGCCGAAGAGGATGAAGGGTTTTTTTGCTTCGTTGATGAGGGCTGCGGCCTTTGCGATGTATTCTTTTCTGACGATCGGTTTCGGACGATAGCTGCGGATATGTTCGCATTTCGTGTAGCCTTCGTAGTTGAATTTCTGTACCTGGGCGTTCTTGGTGATGTCGATGAGAACGGGTCCGGGGCGGCCGCTGCCGGCGATGTAGAATGCTTTTGCGAGCGCCGCGGGGATCTCGGTGGCATCGGTGACCTGGTAGTTCCACTTGGTGACGGGGGTGGTGATGTTGATCACATCCGTCTCCTGGAAGGCATCGGTCCCGAGGAGATGGGCGAAGACCTGGCCGGTGATGCAGACGAGCGGGGTGCTGTCGATCTGGGCGTCGGCCAGACCGGTGACGAGGTTGGTTGCGCCGGGCCCGCTGGTGGCGAAGACGACGCCGGTGCGACCGGAGGTCCGGGCATAGCCTTGTGCTGCATGGATACCGCCCTGTTCGTGGCGGACGAGGATATGCTCCAGTTTGTCACGATAATCGTAGAGCGCATCGTAGATGGGCATGATCGCACCACCGGGATAACCGAAGATGGTGTCGACGCCTTCTTCGAGAAAGGCTTCGAGTACGGCGGCGGAGCCGGTCAGTTCCCGCACCACCGGGGCCGTCTGTTTTGCGGCTTTGGACTTGGGCTGTGTGGTTTTGGGAGTGGCTGTTGTGTTGCTCATACTATTGTTTTTTTATGCTTCGTCAGTAACGCAGCCTTCGGCGGCGTTCTTTACTTGTTTTGCGTATTTATAAAGGAGACCTTTTGTTGCTTTCAGGGCGGGTTGTTTCCAGGCAGCTTTTCTTTTGGCCAGTTCTTCCGGGCTTATTTTTAGCGTGATCGTATTTTTTGTCGCATCCAGTTCGATGGTATCATCGTCTTTTACGAATGCGATGGTCCCGCCGATGTGCGCCTCGGGAGTGATATGTCCGACGACGAAGCCATGGGTGCCGCCACTGAAGCGACCGTCGGTGATGAGGGCGACGCTTTTCCCAAGTCCCGCGCCGATGAGGGCTCCGGTGGGCTTCAGCATCTCGGGCATGCCGGGGGCGCCGACGGGACCGACGTAGCGGATGACGACGACATCGCCGGGTTTGATCTTTTTGGTGTTGATACCCTCGATGAAATGATGTTCCCCATCGAACACGCGGGCGGGGCCTACAAAGCGTTCGCCTTCTTTGCCGCTGATCTTGGCTACGCTGCCGCCTTCGGCGAGGTTGCCATAGAGGACCTGCAGGTGACCGGTGGCTTTGATGGGGGTTTCGAGGGGCTTAATAATGTCTTGTGTCTTGAAATCGATGGCCGGGATATCCTTCAGGTTCCCGGCGAGGGTCTTGCCGGTGACGGTGAGACAATCGCCATGGAGAAGACCTTTTTCGAGCAGGTACTTCATTACCGCGGGGGTGCCGCCATGTTCATGAAGATCCTGCATGAGATATTTGCCGCTTGGCTTAAAGTCGGCGAGTACCGGGATGCGGTTGCTGATCGCCTGGAAATCGTCCTGTGTCAGTGGAACATCGACGCTTTTCGCCATTGCGATGAGATGGAGGACGGCGTTGGTGCTGCCGCCGAGGACCATGATCGTGGTGATGGCGTTCTCGAAGGCCTTGCGGGTCATGATGTCCTTTGGCTTGAGATCTTTTTCCAGCAGGTGGCGGACGGCGGCGCCCGCTGCGATGCATTCCGCTTTTTTCTCCGGGCTGAGTGCGGGATAGGAAGACGAGTAAGGGAGGCTCATGCCGAGGGCTTCGATGGCGGCAGCCATGGTGTTGGCGGTGTACATGCCGCCACAGGCGCCGGCGCCAGGGCAGGCGTTGCGGACGATGCCTTTGAAATCCGCATCGCTAAGGTTGCCGGCAATGTTCTGACCGAGGGCTTCGAATGCCGAGACGATATTCAGGTCCTGACCTTTATAGTGACCGGGGGCGATGGTGCCACCATAGACCATGAGGGACGGACGGTTCAGACGACCCATGGCGATGATACAGCCGGGCATGTTCTTGTCGCAGCCGGGGAGGGCGATCACTCCATCATAATATTGTGCGCCGCAGATGGCTTCGATGGAGTCGGCGATGACATCGCGGCTGACGAGGGAGTAGCGCATGCCGTCGGTGCCATTGGCCATGCCGTCACTGACCCCAATGGTATTGAAGATGAATCCGACCAGGTCTTTCTCCCAGGTTCCTTTTTTAACGATCTGGGCGAGGTCGTTGAGGTGCATGTTACAGGTGTTGCCGTCGTAACCCATGGAGGCGATGCCGACCTGGGCTTTTGCGAGATCCTGATCGGTGAGCCCGAGGCCATAGAGCATTGCCTGGGCGCCGGGTTGCGTAATATCCTGTGTGAGTGTCTTGCTGTATTTGTTCAGTTCCATTGCTTTGAATTGCGCTTAGATAGTGGCGAGTGTTTGTTGTTTTTCCGTGACCTTGTCCTTATATGCCTGTTGGATCTTTCTGCTTTGAGTCGTCTTCCAGGGTTGGGGGAAGGTATAGTCGTCGATGGAGGCCCAACCTATGACCTCGGCGGCGGTGCCGCAGAAGAAGGCAGTGTCGGCCTGTTTGAGATCGGCGAGGGTATACTGGCCCTGTTCGACAGGGATCCCGAGTTCTTCACAGAGTTCGAGGACGGTTGCGCGGGTGATCCCCGGGAGGATATTGCCTGCGGCGGGGGTGTAGAGTTTTCCGTTCTTTTCGAAGAACATGTTGGCGCCGGGGCCTTCCGCTATGAATCCGTTCATATCAGTGAGGAGGGCTTCGTCGAAGCCTTTTCCTTTTGCTTCATGGCTGGCCATGATGGAATTGACGTAGTGGCCGGCGGCCTTTGCTGTAATCTTAAAACCACGGGGGTTAGGCCGTTGAAAAGAGGAGGTCATTACGCGCAGGAGTTTTTCGCCGAGGAAGGGCGCCATTTCCCAGGTCTGGATGACCGTGAAGGATTCGGTGTTGGGGTTGAAGGACATGTTGGCCGGGCCGTATACTACGGGCCGGATATATGCGTCCTGGAGATTGTTCCGGTCGAGTACGTCGTAAGCGGCGATGATGAGCTCCGCGGTGGTGTAGCGATATGGCATATTGAGGGCTTCGGCGGAGCGCTGAAGGCGATCGAAGTGTTCGACGGCTTTGAAGATGCTCGTTTTTCCGTCGACGGTGCGATAGGAGCGGATGCCTTCGAATACGGAGTAGCCGTAATGGAGGGACTGGCCGTAGAGGTCGGTCTTTGCTTCCGATGCTTTCAGGATGGCGCCGTCGAGCCAGAGGACTGTGTTTTCGTTATAATAGTTTGCCATATCGGTCTGTTTTTTGCGGCCTGGTCAAAAAGAAACGGCCCGCCTTTGGGAGGCGGGCCGCTGGTATTTTGATTTATCGTAGTTACAATTACCACCCTCCTCCCTGTGTCACAGGAATAATAATCACCACCACGATAATTATTAAGGAGAGCATTTTCATGCTACGAATATACGTCCGCCTTGTGAAAAAACAAAGAACTAGTTTGCGCTTTCGGGCTTTTTTTTGAATTTGAGCCCTCAGCGCAAACGGCTAATGATGGGCCTTCGGCCAGCGGACCACAGGTCCGCTTTGACCATTTTTATATAATAGTCGATTTTCTCAATTCTATATTATCCCGATGGATGTCGCCGGGGGTCTTTCCACTGACGTAGTCGCTGATGAGTTCGCCGATGGTAGAGGTGAAATAGAAGTTGATAGGATCGATATCTTTTGTGACGAAGCCATTCTGCAGGGTCCAGTTGGCTGCTTCCCGCACCCGGTTTGCTTCGGTGTGGAGGCCAAAGTGATCGAGCATCATGGCTGCGGAGAGAATGCTGCCCAGGGGGTTGGCGATGTCCTTGCCGGTGGCCTGGGGGTAGGAGCCATGGATGGGTTCGAAGAGGGCCGAGCCTTTGCCGATGGAGGCGGAGGGCAGCAGGCCGAGGCTGCCGCTGATGACGCTGGCCTCGTCGCTAATGATATCTCCGAACATGTTTTCTGTCAGGACGACGTCGAATTGCTTTGGATTGAGAATGATCTGCATTGCCGCGTTGTCGACGAAAAGGAAGTCGACCTTGACGTCGGGGTAGTTGCCGGCGATCTCCTGAACGACCTTGCGCCAGAGGCGGGAGGTCTCGAGGACGTTGGCTTTGTCGACAAGGGTCAGCTTCTTGCGGCGTTGCTGCGCCTGTTTGAAGGCGAGGTGAGCGATGCGTTCGATCTCCTCGCGGGTATATACACAGTCATCGCTTGCCTGCGTGCCTTCTGCGTTGACCTCTTTTTTACCGAAGTAGATGCCTCCCGTGAGTTCACGGAAGATGACAAAATCGACATTCTCGAGGATCTTTGCTTTCAATGGTGAAAGATGCTGGAGAGAGGGGTAGGTAGTTACGGGGCGGATGTTGGCGAACAGCTGTAATGATTTCCGCAGTTTCAGCAGGCCCTGTTCGGGGCGCACCTTTGCGGTGGGATCATTATCGTATTTCGGATGACCGATGGCGCCGAAGAGGATGGCATCGCTGTTAAGAGCTGCTTCGATGGTCTCGTCGGGCAGGGGATTTCCGGTCTTGTCGATCGCGCATGCGCCCATCAGGTGGTAGGAATAGTTGAATTCATGACCACCTTGTTCAGCGACGGCGTTGAGGACTTTTATCGCCTGGCGGGTCACTTCGGGCCCGATGCCGTCTCCTTCAATGACTACGATGTTTTTTTGCATAGTTGTTTAATGTTGGGTGGGGTACATATTTATTATATGGTCGCGTGTTTTTGTTCGAATGTCTCGATCTCGGGTTTCAGGCTCAGCAGGAAGTCGATGTCGTCGTAACCGTTGAGCAGGCAGGTCTTTTTATAGTTGTTGATCTCGAAGGGTTCGGATCTCCCGTTGAGCGTGATGGTTTGGGCTTCGAGGTCGACCGAAAGAGTCGTTTTGGGATCTTTTTCGATGGCGGCGAAGATTTGCTTCAGGAATTCGTCGCTTACGGTCACCGGGAGCAAAAAGTTGTTCAGGGCATTATTCTTAAAGATATCGGCGAAGAAGCTGCTTACGACGACGTCGAAGCCGGCGTCTTTGATCGCCCAGGCAGCGTGTTCACGGCTGGAGCCGCAGCCGAAGTTCTTGCCGGCTACCAGGAATTTTCCGCTATAGGTCGGGTTATTGAGGACGAAGTCTTTTTTGGGGGTTCCGTCGCTGTTGTAGCGCCAGTCCCGGAAGAGGTTGTCACCGAAGCCGTCGCGGGTGGTTGCTTTGAGGAAGCGGGCCGGGATGATCTGGTCGGTGTCGACGTTCTCGAGGTGGACGGGGACCGCGGTGCTGGATATTTTATTTATTGATTTTGACATGGGTTCTTGTTTTTCTTGCGGACCTTCGGTCCTTTGTTTCTGTCATCTATTTTATTGTCCTTCGGACAGCGGGCCCGTGGCCCGCTCAGAGGTATTCACGGATATCGGCTACTTCGCCTGTTATTGCTGCGACTGCTGCGGTCAGCGGGCTGGCGAGCAGGGTGCGGGCGTTCGGGCCCTGGCGGCCTTCGAAGTTGCGATTGGAGGTCGAGATGCAATATTTTCCGGCGGGGATCTTGTCTTCGTTCATTCCCAGGCAGGCGGAGCAGCCGGGTTGACGGAGGAGGAAGCCTGCGTCGGCGAAGACCTTGTCGATCCCTTCTTTGATCGCCTGTTGTTCGACCTGTTTGCTGCCCGGTACGACCCATACTTCGACATTGTCGGCTTTTTTCCGGCCTTTTACGAAGGAGGCGACGAGGCGGAGGTCTTCGATGCGGGAGTTGGTACAGCTGCCGATGAAGACATAGTCTACTTTTTTACCCTTGATGGCGGTTCCCGGTTGGAGGCCCATATACGCCAGGGATTTGGGATCTGCGCCGGCTGGGATCTGGCCGCTGACGGAGACGCCCATGCCCGGGTTGGTCCCGTAGGTGATCATGGGTTCGATGTCGGCGGCGGCGATGGTGATCTCCTGATCGAATCTTGCGCCTTCATCGGAGTAGAGTTCTTTCCATTGGGCGAGTTTTTTATCCCATTCCGCGCCTTTGGGGGCGAATTCGCGGCCCTTCATATAGTCGAAGGTTGTCTGGTCGGGGGCGATCATGCCGCCGCGGGCGCCCATTTCGATGCTCATGTTGCAGATGGTCATGCGGCCTTCCATGGAAAGGCTGCGGATGGCGGAGCCGGCGTATTCGACGAAGTAGCCGGTGGCTCCGCTTGCGGAGATCTGCGCGATGATATACAGAATAATGTCTTTCGAGGTGACGCCTTTGTTGAGCGTTCCTTCGACATTGATGCGCATCAGTTTGGGTTTGCTTTGGAGCAGGCACTGGGTGGCCATGACCATTTCGACCTCGCTGGTGCCGATGCCGAATGCGATCGCGCCGAAGGCACCGTGGGTGGAGGTATGACTATCGCCGCAGACGATGGTCATGCCAGGCTGGGTGACGCCGAGTTCGGGTCCGATGACATGGACGATGCCCTGGTAGGGATGGCCGAGGCCGTATAGTTCGATGTGATGTTTTTTTGTATTCTCTACGAGCGCCTGGACCTGGATGCGGGAGAGTTCTTCTTTTATAGGAAGGTGCTGGTCGAGGGTGGGGACGTTGTGGTCGGCGGTGGCGACGATCTGTTTGGGCCGGAAGACTTCGATGCCTCGTTTTTCGAGGCCTTTGAAGGCCTGGGGACTGGTGACCTCGTGGATGAAGTGGCGGTCAATGTATATTACGGAGGGGCCACCACCGATGGTTTTGACGACGTGGCGGTCCCAGATCTTTTCAAAGAGTGTTTTTGGCATTTTACGAGTTTTATTATGGGCCTTCGGCCGGCGGATCTGTGATCCGCGTTGTTATGCGAGTACGGTCTGATAAGTTTTTGCTAATTGATGAAGGTCGTCCTCCATCACTTCTTTCTTGGTGTCGGCGATCTGCAGGAATCTTTCGTAGAGGGCGTCGACGTCGTTGCGGGAGAAGGAGTAGCCGATCTTGTGGAGGCGGAAGGCGAGGGCGCTACGGCCGCTGCGGGCGGTGAGCACGATGCGGGAGCCTTCGGCGCCTACTTCGTCGGGGTTGATGATCTCGTAGGTGGAGGCGTCCTTGAGGAACCCATCCTGGTGGATACCGGAGGAATGGGAGAATGCGTTGGCGCCAACGATCGCTTTATTGGGCTGAACCGGCATACGCATGGTGTCGGAGACCAGCTGGCTCATGGGATTGAGGGCCTTCGAGTTGATGCCGGTATAGAAGCCGAGGTCCTTATGTTGTTTGATCACCATCACGACCTCTTCGAGGGATGTGTTGCCGGCGCGTTCGCCGAGGCCGTTGATGGTGCATTCGATCTGGCGGGCGCCTGCGCGGATGCCTGCGATGGAGTTGGCGGTAGCCAGGCCGAGATCGTTATGGCAGTGGCAGGAGATGACGGCTTTGTCGATGTTGGATATGTTGTTGACCAGGTAGGCGATCTTTTCACCATATTGATCGGGGAGACAGTAGCCGGTGGTGTCGGGGATATTGACGACTGTGGCGCCTGCGGCGATCACGGCTTCTACCACGCGGGCAAGATAGGCGTTCTCGGTGCGGCCGGCGTCTTCGGCATAGAACTCGACATCGTCAACGAAGTTCCGGGCCCATTTTACGGCCTGGACGGCGCGTTGGAGGATCTCTTCGCGATTGGAGTTGAATTTGCTTTTGATATGGGAATCGGAGGTGCCGATGCCGGTATGGATGCGGGGCCTACGGGCGTGTTTAAGCGCCGCGGCGGCTGTTTCGATGTCTTTTTGAACGGCCCGGCTGAGGCCGCAGACAGTAGCGTTCTTTATAATTTTGGCGATCTCTTCCACTGAGCCGAAGTCGCCGGGGCTGGAAATGGGAAAGCCAGCTTCGATGATATCGACGCCGAGGGCCTCCAACTGGAGGGCCAGCTCGATCTTTTCTTTTGTGTTGAGCTTGCAACCGGGTACCTGTTCGCCATCGCGGAGGGTCGTGTCGAAGATGAAGATTTTTTGATCGGACATGGAAATCAAATTAAGTAGTGGATAAATTTACCTTTGTTTAAATTCGCTTTAAAATCATAATAAGGAGTGTTTTACGGACCTTAATTGGGGGTAAATCGCTTGAAACCCGCTCCAGTGGCGAGTTTACCAATTTTAAATTACGATGCCCAACCGATCGTCAGATGTGTTGTTTCAATTGATAAAGTCATTGGAAAAGTCCGAAAAGCGGAATTTCAAGCTCTATATCAAGCGGAATTCGGCCAGTGAAGACTTGAAGAGCATCCAATTGTTTGATGCTCTGGACAAAATGGAGGAGTATGACGAGGCCCAACTGTTAAATAAAAACAAAAATCTGCGCAAGCAGCAGCTCTCCAACGTCAAGGCGCATCTCTACCGGGAGATCCTGACCAGCCTGCGTCTCATAAGACAGGAGGAAAATATTGATATTCAACTACATGAGCAGTTGGATTTTGCCCGGATCCTATATAATAAAGGACTTTATCTCCAAAGTCTTCGTACTCTCGACAAGATCAAAGAGCTTGCGAGAGCGAATAATCAGGAGACGTTCCTGCTGCAGGTGCTTTTTTTCGAGAAGACGATCGAGGGTCTGCATATCACGCGAAGCATGCAGGACAGGGCCGACCAGCTGGCGGGGGAGGTTGATGTCGTGAATGATCATCTGCAGATGATCAGCCGGCTTTCGAATCTTTCGCTGGAGCTATACAGCTGGTATATCCGAAACGGGGTGGCCAGGAATGAGAAGGATGAAGCGGCAGTGCAGGAATTCTTCGAGCGGAATCTGCCGGCTGACATCAGTTTGTGTCAGGGGTTTTATGCGCAATTATATCTGTACCAGAGTTTCAGCTGGTATGCCTTTATCCGGCAGGATTTTTTGATGTATTACCGGTATACTCAAAAGTGGGTAGACCTCTTCGAGAAGGAGCCGTTCATGCTACGGATCGAGACCTCGCATTATATCAAGGGGATGCATAATCTGCTGGGGGCGCATTTCGATCTGCTCAACGATCAGAAGTTCGAGGAGACGCTGAAGCAATTCGAGGTATTCTCGGAATCGGAGGTCGTGAAGAACAACGTGAACAACCGGATACAGACTTTTGTATACCTGTATATCTCGAAGCTCAATCAGCATTTTATCTATGGGACGTTCACGGAAGGGTTATGGCTTGTGCCTTATATCGAGGAGAAGCTGAAGGAGTATTGGATCTATCTGGACAGGCACCGGATCCTGGTGTTCTATTATAAGATAGCCTGTCTTTATTTTGGGAGCGGAGATTATGAGAAGACGATCGACTATTTGAATAAGATCATCAACTGGAAGGTGGATCTGCGGACCGACTTGCAATGTTATTCGAGGTTGCTGCATCTGATCGCGCATTATGAACTGGGGAATTTCGGGTTGCTGGAATACCTGACCAAGTCGGTGTACCGGTTCATGGCCAAGATGGAGAATCTGAGTCACGTGGAGGAGGAGATCTTCCGGTTCCTGCGTAAATCATTCAATCTCAAGCCCCAGCAACTCAAGCCCGAGTTTGCGAAACTGCTGGAGAAGCTTAAGGCGTATGAAAAGAGCCGGTTTGAGACCCGGGCGTTCGTGTACCTGGATATTATTTCGTGGCTGGAGAGCAAGTTGGAGGATGTACCGGTGCAGGACATTATCCGGCAAAAGTTCTCGCGGGGAAAGCGGAGAGGGTAGGGTTCCGGCCGGGGGCGGATGGAAAGAGGTCCGGAAAGAGGCGGGGGGTGGGTGAGAACCGCTTTGAGAGGAAAAAATTGAAGTGTACGTATAAATGGACGCAATCCAACTTTGTTAGAGCGGACAATAACTTTTTTATATTAAAAATCGTACCTTTGCCCTCCTTGATTTGGGCCCAAAAGCATATTTTAAGAAAGTAAGATAGCCTTCCGGAGAGATACCGGGTAGGGTATTTTTTTGATATTCAATGGGTTGGATTAAGTTTAAAAAAAGCATATTTCGCTATGGCTATCAAAAAAGAAAACCGTCCAAGAGCCACTTTTTCCAAAATCACGATCGGTCTTGCATCGCCTGACAGCATCCTGGAGAGGAGCTATGGGGAGGTGTTGAAGCCTGAGACCATCAACTATCGTACGTACAAGCCTGAAAGGGATGGTTTGTTCTGCGAGCGTATTTTCGGTCCGGTGAAGGATTATGAGTGTGCCTGCGGAAAGTACAAGAGGATCCGGTACAAGGGAATCGTTTGTGACCGTTGTGGGGTGGAAGTAACGGAGAAGAAGGTAAGACGTGAGCGGATGGGCCACATCAAGCTGGTGGTTCCGGTGGTTCACATCTGGTATTTCAAATCTCTTCCCAATAAGATCGGTTATCTGCTTGGGATGAGTTCCAAGAAGCTTGAGAGCATTATTTATTACGAAAGATATGTCGTCATTCAGCCTGGGATCCGGACGGACAAGGGCCAGAACTATGCCGATCTTCTGACGGAGGAAGAATACCTGGAGATCCTGGACACGCTGCCTAAGGACAACCAGTATCTGCCGGACGAGGATCCGAACAAATTCATTGCTAAGATGGGTGCGGAAGCGGTGCATGACTGTCTGGAGCGGATCGAGCTGGATCAGTTGTCCTTCGATCTGCGTAATGCGGCGGCCAACGAGACCTCCCAGCAACGGAAGGCCGATGCGTTGAAGCGGCTGAGTGTCGTGGAAGCTTTCCGTGACGCCAATTCCCGGATCACAAACCGTCCTGAATGGATGGTCATGCAATATATCCCTGTTATTCCTCCGGAATTGCGTCCGTTGGTTCCGCTGGACGGAGGTCGATTTGCATCTTCTGATCTTAATGATCTTTACCGTCGGGTGATCATCCGGAACAACCGTCTGAAGCGGCTGTTGGAGATCAAGGCGCCCGAGGTGATCCTGCGTAATGAAAAGCGGATGTTACAGGAAGCCATCGATTCGCTGTTCGACAACAGCCGAAAGTCCAATGCCGTAAAGGCAGAGGGTGGTCGGGCGCTGAAGTCGCTGAGCGATGTGCTGAAGGGCAAGCAGGGCCGTTTCCGTCAGAACCTGCTTGGTAAACGTGTCGACTACTCTGGTCGTAGCGTTATCGTGGTCGGTCCTGAGCTGAAGCTGCACGAGTGCGGTCTGCCGAAGGATATGGCTGCCGAGTTGTTCAAGCCGTTCATCATCCGGAAGCTGATCGAGCGTGGCATCGTGAAGACGGTGAAGAGCGCCCGGAAGCTGGTAGATAAGAAAGAGGCTATTGTCTGGGATATTCTTGAGAACATCTTAAAGGGTCACCCGGTGATGCTGAACCGGGCTCCGACGCTGCACCGGTTGTCTATCCAGGCTTTCCAGCCCAAGCTGATCGAAGGTAAGGCTATCCAGTTGCACCCGTTGGTGTGTACGGCCTTCAACGCCGACTTTGACGGTGACCAAATGGCTGTTCACGTGCCGTTGAGCAGTGCCGCGATCCTCGAGGCGCAGCTGTTGATGTTGTCCTCTCATAACATTTTGAACCCGCAGAATGGTACTCCCATCACCCTGCCTTCGCAGGACATGGTGCTTGGGCTTTACTACATCACGAAGGGCAAGAAGTCTACCGCCACCGAGAAGGTGAAGGGTGAGGGCAAGCATTTCTACAGTGCCGAAGAGGTGATCATCGCCTACAATGAAGGCCAGGTCGATCTGCATGCATATATCAAGGTGAAGACCCGGGTGCGCGGCGCCAACGATACTTTGGAGAACAAGTTGCTCGAGACTACGGTCGGCCGGGTGTTATTCAACCAGAACGTTCCGGTGGAAGTAGGGTTTGTAAATGCACTGCTGACCAAGAAGTCGCTGCGGGAGATCATCGGTAACATCATCAAGTGGACGAATATCCCCAAGACGGTGAAGTTCCTGGATGATATCAAGCAACTGGGTTTCCGGATGGCATTCCGTGGTGGTCTGTCGTTCAATATCAATGACCTTATCATCCCCGACACCAAGGAAGAATTGCTGGAGAATGCGAAGGGTGAGGTGGACGAGGTATGGGACAACTATAACATGGGTCTGATCACGAATAACGAGCGTTATAACCAGATCGTCGACATCTGGTCGCGTGTGGATACCCGGATCACGGAAACGCTGATCCATGAGCTTGCTACAGACAAGCAGGGTTTCAACTCCGTGTATATGATGCTGGATTCCGGTGCGCGTGGCAGCAAGCAGCAGATCAAGCAGCTTGCGGGGATCAGAGGTCTGATGGCCAAGCCGAGGAAGTCGGGTTCGACGGGGAGCGAGATCATCGAGAACCCCATTCTGTCGAACTTCAAGGGTGGTCTGAACGTATTGGACTACTTCATCTCCACGCACGGTGCGCGTAAGGGTCTTGCGGATACCGCCTTGAAAACGGCCGATGCCGGTTATCTGACGCGTCGTCTTGTGGACGTTGCGCAGGACGTTGTGATCACGGAAGAGGATTGCGGTACGTTGCGGGGTATTGCCACTTCGGCCCTGAAGGATAATGAGGATATCGTAGAACCATTATATGATCGGATCCTGGGTCGTACGTCGCTTCATGACGTATATGATCCGGCGAACGACAAGCTGATCGTTTCTGCTGGCGACCAGATCACCGAGGAGATCGGTAAAGCGATCGAAGATGCGGGGATCGAGACGGTGGAGATCAGATCGGTGCTCACCTGTGAGAGCAGGCGTGGGGTTTGTGTAAGGTGTTATGGTAAGAACCTGGCTACGGGCTATACGGCTCAGAAGGGGGATGCGGTCGGGATCATTGCCGCCCAGTCCATCGGTGAGCCGGGTACCCAGCTGACCCTGCGTACCTTCCACGTGGGTGGTGTTGCGGGCAGTGCGTCGGTAGAGTCGACAATGCTCGCCAAGTTCGAAGGTACCGTTCAGTTCGACGGTCTTCGTACGGTGACGACCAAGAATAATGAAGGCGAGAATGTCCAGATCGTCATCGGTCGTACCGGTGAGATGCGGATCATGGATCTGAAGAATGACCGGCTTTTGATCACCAATAACGTTCCTTATGGTTCTACCCTGACGGTAAAAGACGGGCAGAAGGTGGCCAAGGGTGATGTGATCTGTAGCTGGGACCCCTTCAACAATGTCGTTATCTCCGAGATCGCGGGTAATGTGAAGTTCGATGCGGTCATCGAAGGTATCACGTACCGGGAAGAGGCCGACGAACAGACCGGTCACCGTGAGAAGGTGGTTATCGAAACGAAGGATAAGACGAAGATCCCGTCGATCAATATCGAGGGTGGAAAGGAAGTCAAGAGCTACAACCTTCCGGTTGGTTCTCATATCATCGTTGAAGGAGAAGAGGAAGTGAAGGCCGGCCAGGTTATCGTGAAGATCCCGCGTGTGCTTGGTAAGCTGCGGGATATCACCGGTGGTCTGCCGCGTGTAACGGAGCTCTTCGAAGCGCGTAACCCGGGTAACCCGGCGATCGTGAGCGAGATCGATGGTGTCGTTGCTTTTGGGAATATCAAGAGGGGTAACCGGGAGATCATCGTGGAAGCAAAGGATGGGGTGATCAAGAAGTACCTCGTTCCGCTGACCCGTCAGATCCTGGCGCAGGACGGTGACTTTATCAAGGCCGGCTCGCAATTGTCGGACGGCCAGGTTGCGCCTGCGGATATTCTGTCGATCAAGGGTCCGTTTGCCGTACAGGAATACGTTGTGAATGAGATCCAGGAAGTATACCGTCTTCAGGGTGTGAAGATCAACGATAAACATATCGAAGTGATCGTCCGCCAGATGATGCGGAAGCTGACTATCGTCGATCCGGGCGACACGCGCTTCCTTGAAGAGGATACAGTCGACAAGTTCGAGTTTTTGGAAGAGAACGACTGGATCTTCGATAAGAAGGTCGTTAGTGATCCGGGAGAGTCCGGGAAGCTGAAGGCTGGTCAGATCGTGAGTCTGCGGGAGGTCCGGGAAGAGAATTCCATCCTGCGGAGGAACGACAAGAAGCTGGCCGAATTCCGGGATGCAAATGCTGCCACCTCGGCGCCGCTGCTGCTCGGTATCACCAAGGCTTCGCTGGGTACTCAGAGCTGGATCTCGGCGGCTTCGTTCCAGGAAACGACGAAGGTGCTGTCTTCCGCGGCCATCCAGGGTAAGAGCGACGACATGCTCGGTCTGAAGGAGAACGTGATCACGGGCCATCCGATCCCGGCTGGTACGGGCTTGCGGGACTTCGAGAACATGATCGTGGGCAGCAAGGAAGAATATGAGCTGCTGCAAACGACCCGTGAGGCCATGCAATTCGATGAGGAAGAGTAAGGTTTCAGCCAGATAATAGAATTGTTAAAAATCATAAAAGTAGGAGGTTAATCACCTCCTACTTTTATTTAAGCCGCTGGAAGCGGCTTGTCCGGCAGGACAGACATTAGCGGTATGGACGCGGATACGAAAATTTTAACAATGCGTATACGCGTCCATTACTATATTCGCGGTTATGAAGTATATCTCTACCATTTTAAGCATCGTCGCATTGGGCCTTGTCGCCGTCCTTTTTCTTACCCAGAACCGTAAGATCGACGAGTTGAAGAGTCATGTAGCGGGGGAAAAGAAGACGAGCGGAACGGGCTTTAAAATGGCCTATTTCGATATGGACAGTCTTCAGGCCAACTACAATGAGTTCAAGGATGCGCAGGCTGATCTGAAGGCACAGGAGAATCAGATGACGCAGGAACTGACTAGTCTGGACAGGGCGAATCAGAAGAAGATAGAGACCTGGCGCCAGCGGCAGCAAACGATGACGCAGGCGGAGGGGGAGCAGGCGCAGCAGGAATATCAGCAGATGCAGCAGCAGTTTGCGAGCCGCAAGCAGAGCCTGGAGCAGGCTTATTATAAGAATACGGAGGATAAGAAGACGAAAATCCGTCAGTCCATCGAGAATTACCTGAAGGAGTATAATAAGCAGAAGAATTATTCCTATATCATCCAGTACGACGCCAATGCCTTTATCTATGCGAAGGATAGCACGTATAATATCACAGCCGATGTGGTGAATGGGTTGAATGCGACCTACAAGAAGAAGTAGTCCGGGGCTCTTCCGGGCGGATGGGGGGTGTGATGAATTTTACCTATCTTCAGGTTTATGGCAGAATCCACCAAAACAACCACCTCTACAACTACCGCTTTCAAGCCTACGCTGGGCTTACTGGACGGCACGATGATCGTTGCCGGGTCCATGATCGGAAGCGGGATCTTTATCGTCAGTGCGGATATTACGCGAAATGTCGGCAGCACCGGCTGGCTGATCTTCGTATGGCTGATCACGGGTTTTATGACCTTGTCGGCGGCTGTGAGCTATGGGGAGCTGAGCGGGATGTATCCGAAGGCCGGCGGGCAGTATGTTTATCTAAAGGAAGCGTATAATCCCCTGACCGGATTTTTGTATGGGTGGAGTTTTTTCGCGGTGATCCAGACGGGGACCATCGCAGCCGTCGGGGTGGCTTTCTCGAAGTTTGCCGGTTATTTTTTCCCGGCGCTGGAGTTAAAGGACGAGAATATCATCTTTATGCTGGGCAGCTTCAAGATCTATTGGGCCCAGTTGGTGTCCATCGTGCTGATCTGTTTTCTTACCTATATCAATACCCGCGGGATCGAGGGCGGCAAATGGATCCAGCGGATCTTTACGTTTACCAAGCTTTTTTCACTTTTCGGACTTATCGTGCTGGGATTGTTGTTGGCTGCGAGCGGCGAGGTCTGGAAGCATAACTGGACGGATGCCTGGAATATGCATTCCCTGTTGCAGGACAAAAAGACCGAGGTTATTACCGGCAGCACTCCGGTAGTCGGTCTGGCGATGGTGGGGGCTATCGCGGCGGCGATGACGGGGTCGATCTTTTCGAGCGATGCATGGAACAATGTCACTTTTATCGCCGGGGAAATGAAGAATCCGAAGCGGAATATCGGGTTGAGCCTTTTTTTGGGAACGCTGATCATAACCGTGATCTATGTGTCCGCCAACCTGATGTATGTGAGTGTGCTACCGCTGGATCAGATAGCATCGGCGCACCAGGACCGGGTGGCAGTGGTTGCGGCCAACACGATCTTCGGGCATATCGGGACGTATGTCATTGCGGTGATGATCATGATCTCGACTTTTGGGTGTAATAACGGGTTGATCCTTGCGGGTGCGCGGGTCTATTATACGATGGCGCAGGACGGATTGTTCTTCCGGTCGGCTGGTCAGCTCAACAAGAACCGGGTGCCGGGCTGGGCGCTCTGGGCGCAGTGCGTTGTGGCGGCTATCCTTTGCCTGAGCGGGAAGTATGGCGATCTGCTGGATATGATCGCGTTTGTAGCGGTGGCGTTCTATGCGCTGACGGTGCTGGGAATCTTTGTTCTTCGCCGGAAGCAACCCTTACTGGAGCGGCCGTATAAGGCATTCGGCTACCCGGTGCTGCCGGTGATCTATATCGTGCTGGCGGTGGTGTTTTGCGTGGCGCTGATCTATCAGAAGCCGACCTATGCGACCTGGGGTTTGATCATTGTGCTGGCGGGCATACCATTATATTATCTTGCGGTTTCAAGGAGGGAAAAAATATAGTATATGGAGTTTTCAAAGTTGTTTGGACAATTTGATAAGATCAAAGTAGGGGTCATTGGCGATATGATGCTGGACACTTATCTATGGGGACATGTGGAGCGGATCTCGCCGGAGGCGCCGGTGCCTGTTGTAGCGTTGGAGCGGAGGGAGAACCGGATCGGAGGGGCGGGTAACGTTGCGTTGAACCTGGTTTCGCTTGGGGCGAAGGTGACGGTGTTCTCGGCGCTAGGCGCGGACCCGGACGGAGAGCGGCTGGAAGGGTTGTTGCGGGATCAGGGGATCAACACCAGCTATCTGCTGACGAGCGCCGACAGGATCACGACGACCAAGGCGAGGGTGATGGGGCGCAATCAACAAATGCTGCGGTTGGATTCGGAGACGACGGTCGATCTGGCCGCAGGGATGGAGGATGAGTTGCTTGGCGAGTTGCGCCGGTATCTCGAGATGGAGCGGCCGCAGGTGGTGATCTTCGAGGATTATAATAAGGGGGTGCTTACGCACCGGGTGATACGCGAGGCCGTGGCGCTTTGCCGGCGGCATGAGGTTGTGACGGCGGTGGATCCCAAGCGAAAGAATTTCTTTGCATACGAGGGGGTGACCATCTTCAAACCGAACCTGAAAGAGGTGAAGGAGGGGTTGAATATCTTTTTAGAGGAGGTGAATGTTGCGACGATGGGCGGCGTGCATGAGAAGCTTGCCGAGCGGCTGAAGCATGAGATATCGTTTGTCACGTTGTCGGAGAAGGGCGTTTTTGTGCGGGAGGGAGAGCGAGGGATCGTGATCCCTTCGCATCTGCGGAATATTGCCGATGTATCGGGTGCGGGGGATACGGTGATCGCGGTGGCTTCGCTGGTGTATGCGGCTACGAAGGATATCAGGTTGATGGCGGAGGTGGCCAATATTGCCGGGGGGTTGGTGTGCGAGGAGGTGGGTACGGCGGCGATAGACAGGGAGCGGCTTTTGGAGGAATGTAAGAGGTTAATCCATTGAGCCGCCGAGGCGGCTCGTCCGAAGGACAGACATTAGATTTTCAAATAAAGATGCTTCGCCGTTAGCGGCTATTCAAACATCTTCGAATATTCTTCAAAAATATTCCTCGCTATTTGGAGTAGCTTCGCACTATGTCCAAGTATACTCTCGCGATCCATGGCGGTGCGGGCACGATCCTGAAGGAAGATATGACCCCGGAGCTGGAACAGGCCTATCAGAACGGTCTACAGCAAGCCATGAATGCCGGCTTTGCCGTCCTCGAAGAGGGCGGGTCGGCCATCAATGCGATCAAGGCTACGATCGTCATTCTCGAAGACAATATGTTGTTCAATGCGGGCCGGGGTTCGGTCTTTACCAAGAAGGGCTTGCAGGAAATGGATGCGGCCATCATGGACGGGCGGACGCTGGATGCGGGTTCGGTTACAGGTGTCCGTAATGTCAGAAATCCGATAGAGCTGGCGACGGAAGTCATGCTCAACAGCAACCATGTGTTCCTGAGCGGGAAGGGGGCGAGTGATTTTGCGATCAAGCAGAGGATCAAGCTGGAGCCTGATGAATATTTCTTTTCACAATTCCGTTACGATCAGTGGAAGTCGATCCGGGATTCCGACACGTATTCGCTGGATCACACGCATCAGCGGCTGGAAGAGCTGATGCGGGACAAGAAGTTCGGTACTGTTGGCGCGGTGGCCTGTGACCAGGAGGGAAATATCGCTGCGGCGACGAGTACGGGGGGGATGACCAATAAGAAATATGGCCGGATCGGGGATAGTCCGATCATCGGCGCGGGGACGTATGCGAATAACCGGACCTGTGGGATCAGCTGTACGGGCCATGGGGAAATGTTCATCCGGGCGGTGGCGGCGCATGATGTCAGCTGTCTGATGGAGTATAAGGGGCTTTCGCTGCAGGAGGCGATGGAGATCGTGGTGCATGAGAAGCTGATGGCCATCGATGGAGAAGGGGGGATGATCGGGGTGGATTCGCAGGGGAATGCTGCGCTGGTGTTCAACAGCCAGGGTATGTACCGTGGGTTCAAGAGCAGTGATGGGGCGGGTATGGTGGCGATTTATAAGTAGGGGCGGGTGAGGCCCGGCCGATTGGGCGGGTTGTGGCCGTTGTGGCGCCAGGAACGGCGCAAATTCGGTAGTTTCGCTACCATGAAGAAATATGCGGTCATTGTTGCGGGTGGATCGGGTTCGAGGATGGGGGCGACGGTCCCCAAGCAGTTCTTGTTGCTGCAGGGCAGGCCTGTCCTGTGGTATTCCCTGAATACTTTTTTATTGGCGGATCATGATCTTTCGGTGATCCTGGTGGCGCCGGCTGCGCATTTGGACGCGGTGAAGACGCTTGTCGCGGGTGTTACGGAGCCGGTGAGGGTGCGGATCGTCGAAGGAGGGGAGACCCGTTTTCATTCGGTGCGGAATGGGTTGAGGCATGTGGAGAAGGGGTCGGTGGTGGCGGTGCATGATGGGGTGCGGTGTCTGGCGAGTGTGGACCTGGTGCGGCAGTGTTTCGAGCAGGCGGAGCGGCTTGGTTCGGCTATTCCGGTGGTGGACTGCAAAGATAGTGTGCGGTGGATAGAGGGAGATGGCGCGGGAGTTCGTGGGGTAGCGGAGGAAGGTGGCAGGGGAGTTCGTGGATTGGCGGCGGAAGGCGGGATGGCGGCGGAGGGGAGCCGGCCGTTGGATCGGAGCCGGGTGAAGCTGGTGCAGACGCCGCAAACGTTTTTGAGTAATATATTGCTGGAGGCGTATGGGAAGGGCGGAGATGGAAGTGGGTTTACGGATGAGGCGACGGTGGTGGAGGCGGCGGGGCATCCGGTGCATTTGATCGAGGGGGAGGTGAATAATATCAAGATCACGGTGCCGGCGGACCTGGTGTTTGCGGAGGGGGTGCTTGCGCAGGGGTGGAAGGGATAACGGGAATGTCCGGGGTGGGAGCGGCTATTGCGACGGGGTTAGTGCAATCCAGAGACGGGGGGCGGTAGGGCCGGGGAAGGGGGTGAGGCGGTAGTGGGATGTGAGAAAAGTTTCCCATTCGGTGCGGGCGGCGGGATCGGAGAAATAGTGGTCCCGCGGATCATAGATAATATATCGGGTTTGGTAGCGAAGGAGGTCTGCTTCCATCGCTTTTAGTTGCAGGTTGCCGGGGTCCCAGCCCGGATACCATTCCCAGAAGTGCTGATAGATCCAGTGGCAGGGAGCAAATGTTCCAAATTCATTGTAGGCTTTTACCCAGTTGTTATCGCCGAAGGCATAGAGTTGCCGGTCGGCGGGAGGATGTGCGCGGAAGTATTTGTATTCGGGCAGGCCGGTGAAGTAGTCGGCGTTGTGGGTCGAGAGATGGGTGGCGTGCTGGGCGGCGTCATAGAGTGGAAGGCTGCAGAGCAGAAAGCCATAGAGCAGGCGGTTCTTTTTTTCCAGGAGCCAGTCCTGTTCGGTATAGGCCCAGGCGACGAATACCAGGATGGGCAGGGTGGAGGCCAGTGGAAGCAGGTAGTAGTGGAATGGAGCGCCGGCCTGTAGTTTTCCGGCAAGGATCTCGCCGGCGAAGGAGGCGAACAGGGTGGCGAGGGCAGCGAGGAGCAGGCCCTTTTTTTTATGTCTGCCGAGTGCTGCGCAGATGCCGAGGGCGAGGGTTGCGACGAAGGTCATTTCCAGACCGGTATCATCCAGGCCTTTTTTGATCGCTCTAAAGTGCTCACCGGCTGAGGAGCGGGTGGTGTACCAGGTGGTGTTGAATGTAAATGCGTCGTACCAGGCGGCAGAGAGGGCATGATGGACGGCGAAATAAAGAACGAGCGGCAGGGTAATGGTACAGAAGCCGGCGATGGCAAGAAGGCTGTCGCGGAGGATCCCCCGGGTGCGAGGTTCGGCTGTGGCGGCGGCCGCATTCGGGCCCGTAGTTGTGGCCGGTGGGGCGAGGCGGGCAACCAGGGCGTAGAGGAGGAGGGGCAAGAGCGTGATGATCCCGTCCTGTTGCATGAAAAGGGTGGCGGCTGCAAGGAAGCCGAGCCAGTAATAGCGATAACGATTGTTGTCATCGAGGAGAAGGCAGAAGAAAAGGAGGAGGAAGATCGCGGTATAGCCGCGGGTCATACTGACGCCGAGACAGATCAAATAGTTTCGGATGAGCAGGTTGAAGAGCAAGGGCGGAAGCCAGGGCCAGGGGAGGGCGAGGCGGCGGCAGAGCCGGAGGAAGAGCAGGGTTGCGGTGAGGACGAGGGCGGTATTGATGAGCCATACGCCCCAGGGGCCGGCGATATTCAGGAAGTAGATGAGCGGGGGTTTATGATCGAAAACATCGCGGTAGGGAACGCCGCCGGCGCGGATGAGGCGGCCGAGATAGCGGAAGATCTCGATGTCGTCATAGAAGGCGTCTACCGGTGGGCAGTAGAGGAGGCTGAGCCCGACGGAGGCGAGGACCAGCAGGAGGGTAACCCGGCCGGCCGAGAGTGACCCGACGAGGGGTGTGGCAAGAGAAGAGGGATGATTATGATGGCGGCCGGTATTCATGATTTAAACAGGCTCCAGGGCCAGGGCAGCTGACTATGCCGATAGAAGAAATAAGGTTGATCGATGGCGCCGAAGTTGGTATAAAAATAGGCGATTCCCGGCAAGTCGGAGCCTTCGAAGTCGAGGGTGAAGCCGGTGCCGGCCCATTCGCGGACGAGCTGATCGATGAGGAAGTGGTTTGCTTCCACCTTGCGGCCCGCGGCGGGTGTGGTGGACTGCAGCAAATAAATGCGGCTGGAGTCGCGGAGCAGCAGTGCCGTGGCCATGGGCTCGCCGGCTTTAACGGCGGCCCGGAGGACGAGTTGATCTTTTTCTTTCAGATGGAGACAAAGGTTCCGGAAGCGGGTATAATCCCGGGGCCGGACGGCGGGGTGGCGGGCGGCATATTGTGTGCGGTAGGTGTTTATGGCGGTATCCAGGTCGAGCTGTTGCGTATAGACGAGACCGGCACCCGCGGCCAGTCTGAGGTTGCGCACCAGGTCTTTTTTATACCGGCTTTCGAGCACGGGGTAGGAATCGGAGAGCGGGAGGACGAGGTTGACCTGGGTACGGAGGGTGGGATGCGCGTTCCCATGATTGAGAAAGATCTCCGCGAAGCGATAGTGCCTGATCAGTGTCTGCAGGAAGGCATCCGTGAGACCCGGTGTGATCGCCGATGGGGAGAAGATGCCGGTCTGCTGGGTAAAGGCGGGCTGGCAAAGGTAGGTGACGCCTCCCTTGCGTCGCCAGGTGAGCGGCATAACGGCCTGGTAGTCGTCGAGTACGAGGGCATCCCACTGGCCGGCAGTCATTGCGTCGAGATAGAAGTGAAAGCCATAGATGAGGCTGTTTGCCGAACGGCCGACACAGTCGTCCCAGCGGGCGATGTCAATCTCCTGCCTTTGCAGATAGCGGATATGGAAGCCGTTGGTCATTCTGAAGAATTGTCAAAACGGGGTGATGCCCAATAACTTTTTCAAGTCTATATTCTGCAGGTCGATGCTAAAGGATATTCTTTTTGTGAACGTGTTCTGGTCGGACACCGTCTTGAGCTGGCTGGAGAAGTCGCTGCTGTATACCAGGGGGGCATAGACGCGGACGACGTCATGGAGGAGTGACAGTTCGAGTCCGCCGACGTAAAGAAAGTGGCTGGTCGGGGGATTGTTTTGCCAGGCCTGGGCATAGGTTCCGGCGTCGAAGAAGATAAAGAGGGGGAGCCACTCGGGGACGATGGAACGGGGCAGGGAAGTACGGAGGTTGATGGAGGCTACCCAGTTGTCGGAACGGCCCTGGAGGGACTGGAAGAGATCGGTACGGAGCTTGAGGTCGCCGTCGCGCATGAGGATCTGCTGACTGGCGCCGCCGGTGAACTCATTGCGGCCGATGAAATAGCTGTTGTAGGTGTAGTCTTCATTACCGCGGAGGGCCGTGAGTTTTGGCATGAAGCGGCTGAGGTCTTCGGATGTGGACCGGTTGCCGAGATAGCCGAATTTGGCGCCGAAGATGCGGAGGTCGAGGCCGCCGCCCTTTGCGTAGTTGAAGAAATAATTGGCGGTGAGGTTGGCGCGGTACCAGGAGGCGGCCTGCTGCACCTGCAGGCGGACATTATAAGGATAGAGGACGCGGGTATCGCGGATGTCGAAGCTCAGTTGATTCAAATAGCGAAAGCTGTATTTCCCGGGGAGTGGATAATATTGTGAGTCGGTGGTTTTGAGAACATAGTTGTCGAGGTTCTTTTCGCCGATAAGATAGGTCTTCCATTCGATGGCCTTTTCCAGTGTGCTTCTGGGAAAGGCTTTTGGAAAGACGATGCGGAGGCCCGGGGTGATCTTATAATAGCCGCCGGTGAGGTGGCGGCCGGTACTATCGGTTCCATCCATGGAAGAGAAGCGTTGGGCGCCGAGCATTCCCTGAATTTTTTGGAGGCCGTGGTCGGGATAGAGGGTGGCGATGAGGCCGCCGGTACCGTTGAATTGTTTGCTGCCGGTGGCATAGACGGGTGCGAGGTAGAACTGGATGGGGTTGGGAGGCAGATTGAAATTATGGATCAGCGCACCGATCATGAAATGGTCATATTCGTTGTACTCGACGGCGGGTGAGAGGCCGAGATAATTATATTTATCGCTTTGCCTGGTGCTGAAGAGCAGGGCTGGTTTTAGCTGGCGGTGTTTCGCAAGGGGAGGGAGTGCGCCTTTTCTATCGAGAAGGCCGAAGAGGGTGTCTAGCGGCCGGTTGGCGGTGGTCGTAATTGCCTGCCGGAAGTCATTGGGATAAGGATGTTTGAATTGCCATTGCTGGAAATATTGTTGCATACAGCGATCGAAGAGCGCTATCCCGAGGCTGTCCTGGAGCATTTTCATCCAGCTGCCCGTCTTGGTATAGGCGATGTTGAAATAGTTCTCTTCGGTAAAGTCTTCGGACGGGGTATTGATGGGCTGGTCGATTTTCCGGACGGCGCCGGAATATACGGATGGCAGGTTGTTGTCTTCGACCGGCGGATATTTTCCGGTCTCGTAGCGATTATCGTAATAGGTATTGATGCCTTCGTCCATCCAGGGGTAGCGGCGTTCGTTGGTTCCCAGGATGCCGTAGAACCAGTTGTGGCCGACTTCGTGTTCGATGGTGAGATCGACGTCGCGGGCGGGGCCGGGGCTATTGATGGCGGTGATGGTCGGGTATTCCATTCCGCCCGTGGAGCCCATTTTTGTCTGGACGGCGGTGACCACATTATAGGGGTATTCGCCGATGAGGGCGGAGCGGAAGCGGACGGCGTCTTTTATAAAGGTGGTGCTGCCAGACCAGCCATCGGGCGCGGTGGGGGTATAGTAGGAATAGACGTCGATGATGCGGCCGGAGGGCAGCCGAAGGGTATCGTGGTCGGTGTGGAAGGTGCGGTCGGCAAACCAGGCGAAGTCGTGGATACGGTCCTGTTTATAGTGCAATGTTTTTGTGCTGGTGGAGGGGGCGTCGGCGTCCGGCTCCTGGCGGCCGGCGGCATCCTGGAGTTCGCCGGTTGCGGCGACGATGAGGTTGTTTGGTACGGTGATGCGGACGTCGAAGTTTCCGAATTCGCTGTAAAATTCGCCCTGATCGAGATAGGGGACGGGGTGCCAGCCCTGGCGGTCATAGACGGCGGGTTTGGGATACCATTGGGTGATCTGGTAGGCAACGGTTGGCGGTGGCTGCGGGGTGGTGGTGGGCTTTCCAAAGGCATGGTGTGGCGGTTTTGGGGAGGTAACGGTATAGCCGCCGCGGGAGAAGTTGTAGGGAAGTTTTTCGTGGAAGGGGGTCGTGAGGGTGATGCTGTGGCCGGGGGGGAGGGGTTTGGGCAGATTCACTTTAATGATATCGATGTAGAGGGGATGGTCTTCCATTTTTGCTTCCTCGCCGTCGACGCGGAAATCCAGCCGGTTCATATATCCCCGTTGCTGTTTGTCGGAGAAATAGAAATCGGTTCTGCCGTTGGCGAGGAGTTGTTCGCTGAAGGCGGTGCGGTCGTTCTTATAGGCGTTGGGCCAGCAGTGGAACCAGATGAAGGAAAGGGTGTCGGGGGAGTTGTTGGTGTAGGAGATACGGACGAAGCCGTCGAGGCTTTTGTCGGGGTCGTTGAGGGTGACCTCGATGGTATAGTCGACTTGTTGTTGCCAATAGGGTTGCGCCTGGGCGGCGGCGCCGCAGAAGATCAGAAGCAGGAGTATGGCGAGTTTTTTCATTGTTTTTTTGGCGCCCGTGGCGCGTTCGCTTATATCTGGCCTTCGGCCATAGCGCCTGTGGCGCTATGGGGCGCATCCTATTTGCCTTGCCCGGCGAGAATGATCCTGAGGGTGTGCAACATGATCTTCATGTCAAGGGCGAGGGAAATGTTCTCGAGGTACATCAGGTCGTACTTCATCCGTTCGAGCATTTCTTCCAGGTTCTCGGCATATCCGAACTGCACCATGCCCCAGGAGGTGAGACCGGGTTTTACTTTCAACAGGTAGCGAAAATAAGGAGTACGACGATATAATTGATCGACATAATATTCACGTTCGGGGCGGGGGCCTACGAGGCTCATTTCGCCCCGGAGGATATTCCAGAGTTGCGGCAGCTCATCGATGCGCCATTTGCGCATGATCTTGCCCCAGGAGGTGATGCGGGGATCGTTGTGCGAAGAGAGGGCGGGGCCGTCTTTTTCCGCGTCCCGGACCATCGACCGGAATTTATAGATCAGGAATTTTTTGCCTTTGAAGCCGATCCTTATCTGTGAATACAGGATGGAGCCGGGGGAGGAGAGGCGGACGCGGATGGCGGCATAGAGCATGAGGGGGGAGAAGCAGATGAGTCCAATGATGGAGCAGAAGATGTCCATGATCCTTTTGATATTCTGCTGCCATTCGGGCATAGGGCTGGTGTAGATGTCGGAGAGCACGGCGCCGAGGACATTGCTTGTCCGGACCGAACCGGCGAGGATGTCGAGGGTGCTGGGGATCATCTTTATGCGGACGTCCTTGTTGCTTAGTTTTTCGATAATGATCTCGAGGTCTTCTTTTTCGCCTGCTTCGAGGGCGACCACGACCATGCGGATATCATGTTTGTCGATGGTGCTTTCTATTTCTTCGGCATTGCCGAGATCGGGCAGGTAAGCGGCGATGCCGTTCTCGTGTTGGCGTGGGTTGCTGACGTAGCCTTTATAGCGATAGCCGGTGTTGCTGAGTCCGTCGCGGGTTGTTTTGTAGATATGGGTGGCGACGGCGTTGCAGCCAACGAGGAGGGTGTTGAAGTATACGGTGCCGCGGCGGATCTGGTGGCGGGCGATCTGAAGAACGGCCATGCGGCCGATGGAAGTCAGGAGGAATTGGGAGAAGAGGTAGACGAAGTAGGTCTGGTAGAAGTAGTGGTAGTCTTTTACGGGGTCGTTGAATACGATGGCGAAGAAGATGAAGGTACAGCCGAGGAGGGACCAGATAAAGGTGTTGGCGATCTCATTCAGCCGGGATTTTTGGTACAGCCTGTGGTAGGATCCGCCGATGGTGAACAGGATCAGCCAGCCGATGGGGATGGTCGATACGCCGAGCCAGAAACGCTGGGTGAGGAGGAGGTGATGGTTGACGAAGAGGGGTTCAGACAAAAGATAGCGGCGGCTGAAATGGAAGATGTTCGCCGACAGGACGGCGGCCAGATAATCGCTGACAATATACCAAAGGATGGAGATGGTATGTGTTCTTTTGGACGCTGGCATGCCCCTATCAGGTGTTGATCGTGTTGTGTTTTATCTTTTGCAGGATTTGGTGAGCAATGTCCATGGCCCGGAAGCCGTCGACTTCGGATACCCGGGTTGGTGTGTTTGTCAGGATGGCTTCGCAGAATGTTTCCAGCTCCATCCGGATGGCATTGACCTCCGGGACCGCCGGATTGGAAAGCGCAATGGTCTTCTTACCGTTAGGGGTTTCGATATCAAAGGCGAACACGTCCCGGTCGCTGGGAGTTTTCAACTTGATGATCTCAGTCTTTTTATTGAGAAAATCGATACCAATATAGGCATCTTTCTGGAATAATCGCATTTTGCGCATCTTCTTCATTGAGATGCGGCTGGAGGTGAGATTGGCTACACAACCGTTGTTGAACTCGACGCGGACGGACGCAATGTCCGGGGTATCGGTCAGGACGGCGACGCCGCTGGCTGAGATGCTTTTTACTTCACTTTTTACGAGGCTGAGGATGATGTCGATGTCGTGGATCATGAGGTCGAGGATGACGCTGACCTCGGTGCCGCGCGGGTCGAATTGTGCGAGGCGATGGACTTCGATGAACAGGGGATGCAAGGAGACGGATTCGAGGGCGAGATAGGCGGGGTTGAAACGTTCTACGTGGCCTACCTGCAATTTGACATTGGATTCCCGGACGAGCTGTACGAGCACGCGGGCTTCTTCCATCGTATTGGCGAGAGGTTTTTCTACGAATACGTGTTTACCCTTGCGGATGGCTCTTTCACAAAGCTGAAAGTGCATGGGAGTTGGCGCTACGACGTCGATGAGGTCGCAGGCGTCGGTGAGTTGGTCGGGGTCGGTGAAGCGGGGGATCTGGTATTTCTCTGTAATCTGTGCGGCTATGGCGTCGTTGGGGTCATAAAATCCGATCAGTTCCGCCTTTTTTATCTCCTTCCAGTTATTCAGATGAAATTTCCCCAGGTGACCAACGCCGAATACACCGACTTTAAGCATTTATTAAATTTTATTCTGCCCCAAACCTACATCAAAATAGCGAGAAAACGACCAGGAGGTTCTCTTGACCATGCGTTTGATGGTGGCGAGCATCAGGCCTATTTCAAGGATCAGGAAGATGTTGAAGCAGACCGTATAGGTGTTCATGAAATGGGCGCGGAGAGAAAAGCCGTCAACTCTTGCCGCGCCGAGAAAGATGCTGAGGATCTTCCTGATTGCGGGAAGGATGACGGGCACTTTGGTCCAGTTGGTGTAGCGGACGTCTTCGTAGCGATAGTTGAGGTCGTATTCCGCGGGGAGTTGTTTGGAGTAGTATGCCCAGTCGCCGTGAACGTCGGCGAAGCTGGCCAGTTGGCCATCGGGGCGGATGAAGCGGAGGTTGAAGGTCGGGTCGAGGACCACCCAGGTTTTGCCCGTATAGACTTCGACGATGTTGTGGGCGCCAAAATATCCGTAGGCTTTCATTTGTGCGATGCGAACGGGGTAGTGATAGGTATCGATGATGCGGGCGAGGACCTGGGAATAGCTGCCGCAGGCGCCGCTGGCGGTCATGAGGTCTACCGCGGTGGAGCGGAAGAGGCCGGCTTCAGGCCCCATGGCGGCGGCGGCATCGTTATTGAACGTGACGGCGCGGGGCTTCATGAGGTAGTAACAGACGTTCATCGACTTTACGACGATGGAGTCGGCGTTATCGTTGATATCGAGATGATCGTTGATGTTGGATTTGATGGATGCGAAGAGTCCATTCTCGTAAGAGGCCTGAATCTTAAAGCAGAGGAGTGCAGCGAGCAGGAATCCATTGAGAAACACGAGGACATACAGGTTTCTGGCAACGGTCCTGATGAGGGTAACCGAAAACTTCATACAAGGATATTGGATGGTTATCTAAGGGCTCTTTTGTGCCTTTAAGGTAATACGCTATAGGAACGGGGAAACAATTATTTAGTTGCCCTGCTCTCCAACTAATTTGAAATTATTTTACGGTGTAAGTGGTTTTGCTTACCCCTATACCGGTGATCTTCAATGAGCGCCAGCCGGTTGGGAGGCGGGTCGGGAGCTGAATAACGCCGTTGGGGGTGATGTCGAGCCCGCCAAAGCCATTGAGCATGGCCTGGAGGACGCCCCCCGCGCCGGTGGCGAAATAGGGGTTATTGCCCGTTGCGGTCTCGGCGATGACGCCGAAGGGTGGGCGGAGGTTGGGGGTATAGCCCTGTTTGAGAGCAGTGAGCGCTTTATCGGGTAGGCCGAGGCGTTCGTAGAGGATGGAGAAGATGGCATGGGTCATGGCGGGGCCTTCGCCTACCCGGGGTTCGTAGTATTCCAGGTCGCGGCGGATCTCCGCGGGGGCGGTAATCTCCTTCAGGGGGTAGGAGAGGAGGTTGACATCGGCCTGTTTTATGGATTCGCCGTTGTAGGAGGCGTGTTCGCGGGTGGTGCCGTCGGGAAAGCGCAGGATGGGGATATTGTTCCGGACGGTGGTCCAGTCGGGGTCGGGGGTGAGGCCGAGGGTGCGGGCCGCTTCGGCGGCATATTGGAGGTTGGCGCGGGCGGCGGCGTTGGTAAAGGCGTTGTTGTCGATGTTCTCGGCCCATTCATCGGCGGCGACGACGTTTTTTATATCGTAGTGGCCCGGGCCGTTGCGTTCGACCCGGCTGGTCCAGAAGTCGGCGGTGGCCTGGAGCAGGGGGTAGCCTTTTTCCTTTAACCAGGTCTTGTCCCGGGTTACGAGGTAGTAATTCCAGGCGGCGATGCCGACATCGGCCGTGATATGGTGTTCGAAGGGACCGCTAAGGGCCCAGACGGGGGTTTCTTCGTTGCCGCTGGCGGCGCTTTCCCAGGGGAACATGGCACCTTTGTAGCCGTGGTCTGAAGCGTTGAGCATGGCTGCGGGGAGGCGGCGATACCTGTATTCCATCAGGGAGGCAGCGATCTTTGGTTGGAGGAGGAGCAGGGCGGGGTACATCCAGATCTCGGTGTCCCAGAAGGTGTGGCCGTTGTAGCCGAGGCCGCTGAGGCCCATGGGGGAGAGGCTGTAGGAGGTGCCTTCGCGGGCAAAGGAGTAGAGATGGTAGAGCATGAGGCGGATGTCGCGTTGCATGGCGTCGTCGCCGTCGATGAGGATATCACTTTGCCAGAGTTGTTCCCAGGCCTGTTCGTGGGCTTTTATCAGTTGTTTACTGCCCTGGAGGGTGGCGAAGAGGGTGAGGCGTTCGGCTTCGTTGAGGGGATCTTCGTTATGGGCGGAGGTGAGGGTGGAGCCGACGACGGCGAAGTGGTAGGTGGTACCGGCGGTGAGATGTTTTTTGAATTTGATGAGGTGCATGTTATTATCCCACATCTCATGGATGACGGCGGGTTCGGTTCCATGTTGTTCGTCGAAGAGGATACTGTTCGATGCCGCCATGAGGAGTTTTCCGGTGGGACTTTTTGCCGTGGAGGTGAGGAGGGAAATGGTGACGTGGGGGCGATCGATCTCGTTATAGTAGTTCTCGACGTCTTTGAGCATATCGGGGGCCTCCATGACGCTGGCGGGGGTGATGTCGATGTCCTTGCGGGCGGTGATGGTGACGTCTACCAGGGCGGTGTAAGGCAGTTGCCGAAGCGAATACCAGGTATATTGGACGGTGGCTTTGTCGCTGTAGTCGAAGCTGGTGGTGAGGCATGCGCGGTGCATGTCGAGAGTTTGACGAAGGTGGGTCGTCTGTTTGAAATTGTCGATGCGGCGGCCGTCGATGTCGAGATAGAGGTTGACGAAATTGAATGTTTTGAGGATGTTGCTGACGCGGCCGCGGCCGTAGAGGTCGAAGGCGCCGTTGAGTACGACGTCTTTTGCGCGGAAGGGGTCGGTGGAGGAAACGAGGCCGACCATGCCATTGGCGACGGTGACGCCGAAGTAGTTGGATGGGTCGATGGTGTCGGCGCGGATAGTCCAGGTGTCGGAGTTGGGTGGGGTTGATGCGGTGTTGGTGGCGGAGGATGCGGATTGGACTGATGCCGTGTTGGTGCCGGAGGATGCGGATTGGGCCGGTAAGATCGTGGAAATGCCGAGGCAAATGGCAAGGAGCAGGATGGTGACGCGCATGAGTACAATTTACACATTATTTCTTAACTTGCTTCAGACCTTGTCCATATGAGAAGTTTTGCCAAAGAAGCCACCGCGTCCGGAAAGGATCCGGTGGATATCGTCCTCGCACTTTTGAAAGAGCTTTCGATCGAGGTGACTGCCGAGAGCGTCCGGGAGAGTATCCTTTCACATCCCTATTATCCCAGTCTTTTGTGTATATCGGAAAGTCTTGAGCGTTGGGGTCTGGAGACCCTGGCACTGGAGATCACCGCTTCGGATCTGGAGCGGCTGCCCTGTCCTTTTCTTGCGCACTGTCCTTCGGTGGGGAAAGATCCTTACAAGATGGTAAAGGCTGTGGGAGAAGGAAAGCTTGTCTGTGTAGATGGACGGGGCCGGGCGGGGACTATTCCGATGGATGAGTTTTGCGGGATCTGGGATGGCAAGGTGCTGGTCATGGAGACGAAGGAAACTACGGGAGACCCGGACTATCGTGCTCAACGGCAGCGGGAGCATTGGAAGATGTGGCGGAAGGCGCTTGCGGTGGTAGTGATGCTTTTGGCGATGGGCGGAGCTGTGGGGCGGTTTTTGAAGAGTCCGGGGCATGGCGGATGGGAAGCTATTTATTTTATTGTCGTGAGTGTCGCCAATGTGTTGGGGGTGGCGGCGACGGTTCTGCTACTTGGCTTCGAGCATGGGCGGGGAGATAAACGGATCCAGCGATGGTGTTCGCTACATGACGCCATGAGTTGTGCGGCAGTGCTGGAAAGCAGGGCGGCCCGGATCCCGGGCGGGGTGTCGTGGAGTGAACTGGGGTTGCTTTACTTTGCCGGCGCTCTCGGGTATGGGTGGGCTGTTGCTTATGGAGGCGTGTCGCTGGCGCCGATGGTCCTGAGTAATTTTCTTGCATCGGGGTATATTATTTTTTCGCTGGTCTACCAGGGTTTTGTCGTCCGGAAATGGTGTCTGTTCTGTCTTTTTATCCAGGCGTTGCTGTTGACCGAGGCGGTTGTTGCTTTTGCGGCGCGTCAGCCTTCTACTACCCATGGGATTTTTCGATTGGAGGATGTGTGGCCTTTTGTGGCGGCCTATGCGGTGCCGGCGGCGGGGTGGGTGCTGATCAGGCCGTACTGGCTTCAAAGTATGGAAGCCGATGGGATGAGGCGGGTTCTAAACCGGTTGATGCGGAACGAAGGGGTTTTTCAAAGTCTGCACGGGCAATCCGATGCATTGCGGAATGATCCATGGCCCGTGGCGCTTGTCACGGGTGAGGAGAACGCGACACGATCCGTGGTATTGGTCAGCAGTCCCTTTTGCGGACCCTGCGCCAATGCGCATGTGCAGCTGGAAAGGTTGCTGGAGACGGACCGGCGATGGAAGGTGGGATTTATATTTTCGATCGTGGGCGAGGATGAGCAGGCCGCGGGGGTGGCCGGTAGTTTTATCGACGCGGCGGCGAGTGGGGAAGAGCAGTTGCATTCCGCGTTGCGGGAATGGTATGAAGGAGTGAAGAAGAGTGGGGGCAGATGGGAGGGGATCCCGATGCATGGCCGGGCGCCGGGCGCCGAGGCGAGGCGAAGGGTTGCGGCGATGATCGAATGGTGTGCGAGGGAGGGGATCCGGTATACGCCGATGGTGTTTGTCGATGGGCGACTGATGCCTGAGCATTACGAGATCGAAGACCTGCGATATCTATGAGTTTTCCTTTTATACATCAGTCGGAGTCGATGGATTGTGGTCCTGCCTGTATCGGGATGATCGCTGAGTTTTTCGGGATGAGTTATTCCTTGCCGGAGCTGTCGGTGTTGTGCGGGATGACGGAAGAGGGGGTGTCGTTGCTGGGGCTTAGCCAGGCGGCCGAGGCGATCGGTTTCCGGACGATGGCCGTGGGGGTTGGTGATGGTTCGGCGGCGGAGTTGCCGTTGGCGGGTGAAGTTGGGTTGTTGGATGCGATCGCGAGGGAGGGGTTGTTGCCGTTTATTGCCCATTGGTCATTGCGGCATTTCCTGGTGGTGTACGAGGTATCGGCCGAGCAGGTATGGATCGCGGATCCTGCGCGGGAATTGATGGTGCTTGGAAGGGAGGAGTTCCTGGAGCAGTGGCGCTCGGGTGAGGAGCGCGGGATAGCGTTGTTGCTGGAGCCTGTGGTGGAGGCGTCAGGCAAGGCTTGTTGATCGAGTTTGTGGAGGCGTCAGGCAAGGCTAGTTGATCAAGAGTGTGGCGGGTAAGGGATTAAAAACCGGGTATGAAATATATTCAGACGTTTTGGCCAGGGGGTGATCGGGTGAAAGAGGAAGGATCATTCGGGTTCAGGGGTGGGTGGCTTTCGGCGGAGTATCATTGGATGAGCTGGGCGTTAAGTGTGCTTGAAGCGAACAGGTTCCTGGGACCAACGGAGCTTATCACAACGAGCGCCGGCGCGGAGGTGCTTTGCGGCATTTTCGGGTTGCCTTATGCCGGGGTGTCCACTGCGCTTGACGGAATGCCGGGAAGCTATCCGGCGGGCCTTTTTTCCATGGCTAAGATCTATTCGTATAGTTTGCAACAGGAGCCTTTTTTGCACCTGGATGGGGATGTCGTGTTTGGCGCCCGGCCGGCGGAGGAATGGTTGGCGGCGCCGGTGGTGTGTCAGAACATAGAGCGGGATCTGTTCTTTTACAGGGCGGTGCTGGACCGGATGAACGACATCTTTTCATATCTGCCTTTTCCTTTCGGGCGGGCGGATTATGCCCACGGGGAGATCTACAGTTGCAATGCCGGACTTTTTGGAGGAAGCGATATCGGGTTTATCCAGCAGTATTGCCGGGAAGCGACGGAGTTCATCGAGGGGAATCTGCGGTCGCTGGGCGGGGTGCAGCCCGGCGATGCGAATTTCATTTATGAACAGTATCTATTGTATTGCCTGGCGAGGAAGCGGGGTGTGGTGGTAAGGCCCTTTCTTGGCGAGGTGGTGGAGGACCCCTTGTATAAGGAACTGGTACGCTTCCAGGATATCCCGGTTGCGCCGATCATCCATCCCGTAGGCGGCTTCAAGCGAATGCAGTGGGTGTGCAATCATGTGGCGAGGCGGCTGAGGGGACTGGATGCGGATGTTTACTACCGGATCATCGATGTGCTGAGGAGAGAAGGGGTGTCATTACGGAGCAGGGTATACGAAAAAAGAATTGTTGTGCGGGGAGAGGTGCGGGACGTTTTGGAGTTGCAGAAGGCGACGCGATATGCGCGGACGGGGGCGGCGCTGGAGTGGCTTGTCCGGAAATACGGATCGTGGGAGCGGGTGGAACTGACGTCACGGGAGCGGGATTGTTTGGATGAGGTGTACCGGCTGGAGGCGGCCATGGCGGGGCTCACCGCTGAGTTATATGAAGAGGGAGAGGAGATCGATGCGCTTTACCAGAAAGATATCGAAGCACATCAATCAATATTGAGGATGTTTTCACTTTCGCGGGAAGAACGATTGGATCGCCGGGTAGGATTCAATCCGGGCGCGCGCATCATCAGTCTGCGTCGCAAGTGGGTAAATGATAAGAGCGGCAGGATCGAGGACATCATTTCCCTGCATTTCGAGAGCAGTGAAGATGTGGATATAGTCGGATCCGGCACTGCAGTCATAGTGCCGGCAGTCTTACAATTATCTGTAAGCGAATACTATTTAGATGAACTGGATGGGTTGATCGTTGAGGCGTGTATGGAGCCTTGCACGATACGCGCGTTGCTTACCGAACTGGAGCAATGTTTCGATGCAACCGATTTAGAAAGCGACTATGCGTCATACGTTAATTTAATTAATGAATGCGTGAAGCGACTATTGTTTGCTGAAGTTTTGGTAACTTACCACTATTAAACATTTTCCATATGAAAGAGAAATTAAAACAACCGGGTCTCCTGAAATTGGGGAAAGAACTTTCGAAGAATGAAATGAAGAAAGTAGTCGGTGGCGACAGTTGTTACACTGTTTGCACCGGTGGTACTTATTTTGGATTCTGCCAGTCATCGTATTGTGCGGCGGCGGGGCATGGTAGTTTTGTTGGCTGTGGATCCGGCTGCGGCGGCGGGCTTTAGTTGTTGCCAGTATTATTTAATTGATCTGTCCCGGCGAAAGCCGGGATTTTTTTTGCGCCTTCGGCGCGTAAGCGCTAATGTTGGGAGGCCTGTGGCCCTTCCTGGAACCGGATGATCTGCGTGCTGTCGTTGTTGCGAACGAGGATGAGGGCTTGTTTTCCGGCGATCCGGATCGGAAGGATATGGCGGACCTGACCCGGGATGGCCAGACCGTTGAGCGGTGTTGCTTCGAATGCCGCGTGTCCTTTGTTTATGAGAAGGGTGCCATAGTCGGCGTCGTAGCGACCCATCTGGATGTTGTTCTCATAGTAATTTCCTACGAGGAGGAGATCCGGCAGGTTGTCGCCGTTTGCGTCGACGATGACGGCATCCCGGTAGGGCGAGAGCTGGGCTTCCCAGGGAAGGGGTTTTGGCTCGAAATGAAGATTGCCGTCGCCCACGAGTACGGCATTGGAGAAATAGTCCGCGGTGAGGGTGTCGGCGTTCTTCAGTTGACCATCGGGAAAGAGGTCGGAGAGGCCGGCTTTTGCGAAATCGCCGGCGTAGAGGAATTTTTTCTTCAGATCGGGTATTTGCTTTTCGAGTTCGGATTTATTTGCGAAGGGGTATTCTTTACCGTGGAGATAATAAGTCAGGATCTGTTCTTTTGTGTTGTTTCCGTTGAAGTCGCCGTAGTACATTCTGACGGGTTCGCCGGGAGTCGCTTTTAGCCGGCTGTTGAGCCCGAGATTACCTGCGATGAGAGAAGTATGGCCGTCGTTGTCGAGATCAATGGGCAGGATAAAATTCCACCAGCCTTTTTTGTCGCTGAGGATCTTTTTTTCGAAGGAGGTTCCTTTGTTGAGGAAGGCGACGATGCCCCCCCATTCCAGGGATAGGATCAGGTCTTTTTTCCCATCTTTGTCCAGATCGAACCAGACGGCATGGGTGACGAAGCCGATGGAGGAGAGCTGGCCGGCGAGTTTTGCGGTAACGTCGGTGAAATGGCCGGTACCGTCGTTCTCTAACAGATAGGAGTGAGGGATCTCGCCAAAGTGAAAGGGAACGGAGCGACCGCCGATGAAGAGATCGGGATGGTTGTCCCCATTGAAGTCCGCGGCGGCGACGCAGGAGGCGTTGACAAAGAGATTGTCGAAGGCGTTCTCTTTTTTTGTGAGGCGGCCTTTCCCGTCTCCGAGGTAGATGCGTGGGGTGAGCAGGGTGTCATGGCCAAAATATTCGTTGCCGCCGCCGGCGACGATGAGATCGGGGTTCCCGTCGTAGTCGACGTCGGCGAAACAGGCGTCCACATCTTCGTACATGCTATCCTTTTCGAGGGCGGGCTGTGGGATGGCTTTGAATTTTCCCGCTTTGTCCTGGATGAAGAGGCTGCTTTTTTCCCGTTTCGATGACCCTATGAAGACGTCTTCGAGACCGTCCCGGTTGCAGTCGCCGACGGCCAGGGCGGGTCCTTCGGTGGAAAGCATATGTGGGATGAGCGGTTCCCGGTCAAATTCGTGGAAGGGATTTTCGGTGTGTTTATGAAGAAGGCCGGTAGCGGCGGTAATGTCCGATACGCGGCGGGTGGGGTTCTTCCAATGATCGGTCAGGAGGGTATAGTCGAAGCGGGGCAGGCCGGGTTGCCAGCTCAGGGTGAGCAGGGTATCGCCGGGCCTGCGGTCGATGCGTTGAAACGTGTTGTCGGGCCAGACGAGGAAGAGGGAATCGATCTTCGTGTGATCGAGTCCGACATGAATGGGCGTTTCGGCGCTGGAGAGGAAGCCTCTTACCGGGTATTTTTCATATGTGCGGATACCGCCATCGGCGTAGAGGATCAGTTTGGCGCCAAGCGCGTTGATATTTTTAGCGGGGCCTTTGAGCCGGAGATCCATCCAATCCTTTCTCTTCCCGTCGTTGCAGGTGTTGCGGTACAGCATCACGGGCTGATCGATACAGCTGGCGAGGATATCCAGGTCACCGTCGTTGTCGAGATCGGCGGAGATCGCTCCGTTGGAAAAAGAAGGCCGGCTGCCGTCGATCCTGTTGTCGAGGTCGGCAAATTGCATTTTGCCGGTATTTTGAAAGAATTTGCTGGGCAGCCTGATCTCGGGGAATTTGCCGATGCGGTCTATTTCGAGGTTGTTCCCCTTCCCATTGCCGTCGTCGTTGCCGACCTTGTCGGCCAACTCCTGGTTGGTCACGAAGTTGATGAAGTCGATATCATTGAGTCGCTTGGGGATGCCATTGGAAATGAACAGGTCTTTAAGCCCGTCGTTATCGAAGTCGACCCAAAGGGGGGACCAGGACCAGTCGGTTGCGGCGACGCCGGAGTACAGGCCTATTTCGCTGAAGTGGCCATTGCGCCGGTTGAATTGAAGGTTGTTGCGGGTATACTGGTAGCTATAGCCGTAGCTGAGCTTGATGTTGAACCCGTCCCAGGTGTCTTCGCCTTCCGAGCGCCGGAGGATATAGGGGTCTTCCGCGAGCATGTCCATGGAGATGATCTCCGGGTAGCCATCGTTGTTTGCGTCGGCGATATCGACTCCCATGGAGAAGCGGCTGGTGTGCATGATCCGGCTGTCGAGATCATCGCGGAAAGTGCCATCGTGATGGTTGATATAGAGATAGTCGTTCTCATGGAAGTCGTTGCCAACATAGATGTCGGGATAGCCGTCCAGGTCGATGTCGGAGACGGTGATGCCGAGTCCGTAGCCGAGGACACTGCTGTGAATGCCGGCGGCGGAGGTGACGTCGGTGAATTTCCCATTGCCTTCGTTGCGGAAGAGCCGGTCGCCGGAATAGGGATTTGTGGAGGCGAGTTTTTCGTGGCGGAAGCCATAGGTGCCATTCTGGTGAAGGGTGTGGTTTAGCAGATACAGGTCCAGGTCGCCATCGCCATCGTAGTCGAAAAATACGGCCTGGGTGCTGAAGCCGACAAAATCGAGGCCATATTCTTTTGCTTCGTCTTTGTAAGTGGGAATGCCATCTTTTCCGATGCCCTGGCAGACGAGAAGCTGGTTATGGCTGGCGGGCAGGCCCTGGAGATGGCCGACGCGGCAGATGTAGATGTCGAGCAGGCCGTCATTGTTGATGTCAACGACGGATACCCCGGTGGACCAGCCGCTGTCGTTTGGGATGGCGGCTTTTGCCGTGACGTCGGTGAAATGAAGGTTGCCGTTATTGAGATAGAGTTTATTCTGGCCCTGGTTGGCAGCGAAGAAGAGATCGATCCGGCCGTCGCCGTTGAAATCACCGGCGCCGACCCCCCCGCCGTTATAATAGTACATGTACTTGAAGATGTTGAATTCGGCGGTTGGGTGAAGGGTATTGCTGAAGTCCAGCCCGGTGTGGTCCTGGGGAAGCACCTGGAACGCGGCGTCCTGAATGTTTACGGTGGAATGGTGGCAACCGGCAAGGATCAAAAAGCCTCCCAGGATCAGAGAGATGATGGCACGCTTTCGGAGATGAACCATGGGGTAAATATACATGTTCTTTTGCCGATATTTTCCTATTTTGCGGGTGTTTGACAATGTTGCCGAATATGAAAAAGTGGCTCCTGATCTTCACTGTTGCTGTACTCGCCGCGGGTTCTTATTTTATCTTTTCCGCGCCGTCTTCCGTCCAAAAAGTTATTGCCATCCAAGCGAAGGTCACTGCGGCCAATCGTTGTTTTATGGATACGTCGGCCTGGCGCAGGTGGTGGCCGGCAGGTTCGGGTTACCGGATCGACAGTCTTTTCTACAATGAGGTGCGCTTCCGGTTAAACACGGATATGGACAAGCCCATGAGTCTGCGGATCGCGCAACTGAACACGGACAGCGTGCTCCTCGGGTGGGAGGGGAACTTGTCGAGGCGGGGCCAGGTGGAGATGGATTCGGTGCTGGAGGCGTTTCGTTCTTTTGTAGGGGTTGCCAAGAATATTTACGGGGTGAATTTCCAGCGGACGATGAGCAATGATTCTACCCTGATAACCATTATCCGGATGGAGGCGGTTTATCCGTCGACGGACTATATCTATGAGAAGATCGACAGTCTCCAGGCCTATGCCGCCGCCAACCATGCGCGCGTGATCAATTATCCCATGTTGAATGTGACGCAGGAGGCGACGGGGCTGTACCGGGTGATGATCGCGCTTTCGCTTGACAAGACGCTTGCGGGCAATGACCGGATCATTATCAAGCGGTTTGTGCCCTGGAAGATGATCGAGGGCGAGGTGTTGGGTGGGGTACGGGATGTGCAGCGGGCCATGAAGCAGCTGTATCGATTTCGGGATGACTACCGGTTATCGATCATGGCTCTACCTTTTCAGTCGCTGGTGACGGACCGGCGGCAGGAGCGCGATTCGACGAAGTGGGTGACGAAGGTTTTGGCGCCGATCTCCTAGGCTACGGTTTGAGTCTTGTGACTTACTGTTTGAAGTTGGCGTTGACTGAGAAGAGGACCGGATAATCATTGTTCCGGAGGAACAGCAGGCGATCATTCTTCCCTTTTATTTCTTTTATGTCCCGGATCTGGCCGGGAAGCTGGAGCCCGGTGCGGGTTGGATCCAGCCAGGTAAAATTCCCTTTTCCATCGCCGAGCAGGATGTGGCCGAAGCTGCCGTCGAGGCGGCCGAACTGGGGCAGGAAGCCGAATTCGTTGCCGCCGGCGACGAGGTCCGGATGGCCGTCATGGTTGAGGTCAAGGCATTGAACGGCATTGACGGAGGACAGCTGCATTTGTGACGGAAGTTTTTGGATGCGGAACCTGCCATTACCCTGATTGAAGGCGACGATGGAGGAGCAGTAGTTGAATTGTTTGACGGTCGAACTGTCGATCGCGGAGGCGGGGAGGAGTTCCTGTACGGAGCGTTTGGCAAAATCCTGGTTGCGCAGGTTCAGCTTTTTTATCACTGGAAGCTGGAGTTCCATTTCCCGTTTCAGAAAGACGGGGACGTCGCGGCCATCATAGGTGCGGGTCATAACGATATCGGGGATGCCGTTCTGGTCGAAGTCGCTGACCCAGAGTTTTACGGGGTGGGTGGAGTCGGGGGTGCAATAGAAATTCTCGCCGATGTTGCCAAGGACGAGATCAGTCTTTCCGTCGCCGTCGAGATCGGCGGCTGTGATGGTTTGCCACCAGCCGAACAGTTTGTTGAGGTTGGAGGAAATTTCCTCGAAATGGTCGGTCTTCCAGGAGAAAATGCGGGGGCTCATCCATTCCCCTGTGATGATCAGCTGGTTGGTTTTATCGCCGGTGACGTCGGCCCAGACGGCGCCGGTGACCATGCCGATATTGGCGATGTCGGGATTTTTTGTTTTTGCGATATCGGTGAAGTGGCCTTTTCCGTCGTTGAGGAACAGAAAGCTGCGCGGGGAAGCTCCGTATACCCTGGGGATGCTTCGGCCGCCGATGAACAGGTCGAGGTTGCCGTCGTTGTTGAAGTCGGCGGCGACGGCGACGGCGGTGTTCATGCCTTCGTTATTTGCCGGGAAGGCGTTGGCATCGATGTTGAAGTTGCCTTTCCCATCGTTGAGGAAGAGGCGAAATTGCATCTGGCGGGTGAAGGGTTGGTTGTTGTTGCCGCCGGGGCCGAGGAAAAGGTCAAGGTCTCCGTCTTTATCGGCGTCGAAGAAGAGTACGGCTTCGTCTTCGAAGTCCCGGAATTGGTCGAAAGCGGGTTCGGGTTTTCGCTGGAACCGGCCGTCGGCTGTTTGAAGATAGACCTGGCCGGGATGGCCGCTGGCCCCGCCGATGTAAAGATCGGGCAGGCCGTCGCCGTTGAGGTCGCCTACCGCGGATTTGGGGCCTTCGCGGGAGAGCATTTTTGGAAGGTTACGCTCGAAATAGAAGTCGACATTGTCGTCTTCCTGGTGTTTTTCAAAATCGGTCTTTATGGTTTGCAGGAGTAATTTCCCCGAGTCGATGGCCGGCGGGTGCGGGTAGGGCTGGGGGTTGGTGGATTCGCTGAGGTTCAGTACCTGGTTGATCCGCGGAGAGAGGATCTTTTCGCGGCTCTTGTCGGGCCAGAGGATGACGAGGGAGTCGACCGCGGTGGTCTTGCCGATGCCGATGATCTGTTTATAGTCTACGCAGGACTGGAAGCCCCTGCTCGGGACGACCTCACGGGAGAAGACCTGTTTGCCCGCGTAGGCGAAAATGCGGGCGCCGATGGCGTAGGTATTCTTGTCCCGGCCTTTGAGAAGGATCCCCAAATAATTGTTTCCGTTCTGTTCGCGGGAATTATTACGGTAGATGAAGGCCGGACCATTTTCGTTGTTGATGATAAGGTCGAGGTCGCCATCGTTGTCCAGGTCGCCATAAGCAGCGCCATTGGAAAAGGACTTTTGGTTGAAGCCCCAGTCGAGGCCGATGTCCGAGAACCGCAGGTCGCCGAGGTTGCGATAGGCTTTATGGAGCATCGGGGTGACCGGCACTTTTTGAAGGATCTGGTCTATCTCTTCTTTTTTTCCGTCGAGGACCATTTTCTGGAAGACGTCATTGGCGAAGTAGTTCATGAAGTCGAGGTCGGTCACATCCTTGTTGACCCCATTACAGACGTAGATGTCGTTGTACCCATCGTTGTCCATGTCGAACAGGAGGGCGCCCCAGCTCCAGTCGGTGGCGGATACGCCGGAATAATTGGCGATGTCGATGAATTTTCCATTGCCGTTGTTGAGCTGAAGGCAATTCTTCATGTATTGGTGGTAGAAACCGGATTTCACTTTGGCGTTGTAGAGATTGATATCATCGAAGGCGCCGAGGGTTTTAAGGCGATAGTCGTCGCCGGGGAGCATGTCGGTGGTGAAGATCTCCGTATAGCCGTCGTTGTTGATGTCCGCGATATCCGCACCCATGGAGGAGAAGCTGGTATGGCCGAACCAGTCTTCTAGTTCGTCTTTGAAGGTGCCGTCCTTTTGGTTGATGTAGAGGTAGTCGCGTTCATAGGAGTCGTTGCTGACGAAGACGTCCGGCCAGCCGTCGTTGTTGATGTCGCCGATGGAGACTCCGAGGCCGAAGCTGATGAGGGTGCCATGGATGCCCGCCTTTTGAGTGACCTCGGTGAAGTGGCCGTTGTCGTTGCGGAAGAGGTGGTCGCCGCCGCCTTTTAGAAACTGGGCGATGGGCCAGGCGCTGTCCGGGAGGTCGCGATGGTTGGCGTTGTTGAGGGTGTTGACGGGGATGGGGCTGTTATTGATCATGAAGCAGTCGAGGTCCCCATCGTTGTCATAGTCGAAGAAGGAGACCTGGGTGGTATAGGCCGAGATGTCGAGTCCATATTTTGCGGCGGATTCGGTAAAGGTGTTGTTGTGGTTGTTGATGTAAAGTTTGTTCCGGCGATTGCCATCGCTCATATGGCCGGAGTTGCAGACGTAGATATCGAGCCAGCCGTCGTTGTTGATGTCTGCGAATACGACGCCGGTGGACCACATGCTGTCCTGTCTGAAGCCGGCGCCGGCGGTGATATCCTCGAATTGCCAGTTGCCTTTGTTAAGGAAGAGTTTGTTCTCGCCCATGTTGGAGGTGAGGAAGACGTCGGCAAGGCCGTCGTTGTTGATGTCGCCGATGGCTACGCCGCCGCCGTTGTAAAAGTTGCGGAAGAGGAAGCTGTTGTCTTTTTTGCCGTCGGCCACGGGGTTGCTGAATTCGATGCCGGTGTGTTCCTGCAGTTGGAAAAGGGGATGGTCGTTGCCGTTGTGGTGGCAGGAGGAGATGAGTGATGAGAGTATGGCGAGGCAGGTGAGGAGGAGAAGTAATCGGCGCATAGTGCGGGCTTTCTTGCAAATCTTGTGGCTCAAGTTAATGAAAAAGAGGCTGTCAAACAGCCTCTTTTTCATTATATATTCTGATGATGATCTTAGTATCCCGGGGGTTCGATCAGGTTGGGGTTTGCAGCCAGGGCCTGGTCGGGGATGGGGAACACCAGGGTGTGGGTGTCGCCATCGGCGGGTTTCAGGTACCAGGCTTTCAGGAAGACGCCAAACCGGATGAGATCGGTACGACGTACCCATTCCCAGTAGAGTTCGCGGCCTCTTTCTGCGAGGAGGGTGTTGGGGTCGTATACGTCGCTTGTATTGACGAGACTCAGAGGGCCAACCATGGGGTTCGCACCACGTGCTGCGCGGACCTGATTGACGAGGACGAGTGCGGCAGCGTTGTTGGGGGCGGATTGGCGCATAAGGGCTTCGGCGACCATCAGGAGTACATCGGGATAGCGATAGTACATGAGCCAGTTGCCGGCGGTGTTGTAACTGGTTGCGCCGAGGGAATAGTCAGGCGCATATTTAATGACCCGAATCCCCGTGCGTTCGAGGGTCTTGGGGTCTGTTTCCTTCAGGTTCGATGCGATCTGGGGCAGGTAGGCCAAAAGATTGGCCTTCCGGTCATAGATGAGGCTGTCCTTTTCGTTGTATTGCTGACCAATGAGGAATCCGGGTTTGATGCCCGACTGGTCAGTACAGCCTTTATAAAATCGTCCACCGATGCGGGTGTCTTTGAGCAGGGTATCCTGCGCCGATTGGGTGATGGCAACGTCGTTCAAAGCGAAGGAGTTGTAGAAATTGGCTATGGTGGAGAACCCATTCCATCCGGCCTGGGGATTGAGCGGGGTGTATGAGTTGTAGTGCAGGGTCGGCCACCATCTGTTCTGGATGCCGCTGTTACCGACGGATACGCCGGAGCTGTTGGCATAGGCGAAGATGGCTTCGTGCGAGGTGTCGTTCGTCGGGCTGAAGTTGTCAAAGTAATTTTTGCTGAATTTGTATTTCGCATTGCCCATGATGGCGGTTCCGAGTGTGATGACCTGCTGCATATCGTTGTTATCGAAGGTCGGGGCATCGCGTTTGATGAATGCCCCACGGTTAAGGTAGGTTTTCATCAGAAGCATGCGGCATGCATCAGGGGTGGCCTGGGTAATGGGGTTAGATGCGCTCAGTTGGGGAAGAATGGTCGTCAGTTCACTGATGATGAATTGAACGGCACTGTCGCCGCGAAGAACCTTCGGGGCATTGAGCAGATTCTCTCCTGGTTCACGAAGGGGATACTGACCATAGAGATCGAGCAACTGGTAGAGCGCGAAGGCCCGGACGAAGCGGGCTTCTGCTGCCTGCTCGGCGGTTGGATTGAAGGTAAGGGTGTTGGTGGCGTCGAAGTTGACCTTATTGAGATTGTTCCACATGTTCAGGAAGATGTTGTCACCATCATTCCGTGGCCAGTTGTGGAAGTAAAGGGCGCGCCATTCGCCGTTGTCATCCCAGTCGCTCTGGCGGGTGGGCACGACCTGCTCGTCACCAACGACATCTTCCATGGGGGAGATGGCGCCTGAGCCAAGGTCGGAATAGCAGGTGGAAAGGTCGGTGTAGGCTCCTTTGAGGAAGAGCGATGCATTGAAGGATTTAGCGGCCTCCGTAGGAGTGAGGGTGCTTTTTAGCTCCTGGTGCAGCTTGGTACAGCCGGTGCCGATCGAGGCGAGGCAGAGCAGCGAGCCAGCAATCTTTGAATATTTATATAAGTTCATATAGACGTATGTTTTGAATAGTGAATCGAATATTAAAGGCCGAAGTTCAAACCGAAGGAGATCATCCGGGGCGTGGGATAAGGTACATATTCCATGCTCCTGGAGGGATAGTTATTGTTATTCTTGTCGATGTTCACTTCGGGGTCGAATCCTTTGAACCCGGTGATGACGAAGAGGTTTGTACCGGCTGCCCAGGCCGTGAGGCTTTTAATATAGGGACCAACATTGCCGAAGGAGTAAGCGATGCGGGCGTTCCTCAACTTGAAGTAGTTGCCGCTTTCGAGGTAGCGGGTAGAACCGACGGCGCCATCGCTGACGTTCTCGCCTTTACCGAAGACCGATTTAGCTGCGTTCTGGCCTTTGGAGAAGGAATAGATGTTGGTGATCGTGTTCAGGGTGTTGTTGTAGATCAGGTAACCGAAGGAGCCGCCACCATTGATGGTGAGGGTCCACTTCTTGTAGCGGAGGGTCGTGCTCACACCCAGCATGGTGGTGGGGTTCGGGTTGCCGGCGAAAACGGGGCCTTTGTTGGCCGAGTCGACGATCTGGTTGCCGGAGTGGTCGAAGCCCTGGAAGGGTTTGAGGTAATAGACATCGACCGGCTGGTTGTTGGCGATGGCCTGGGCGAATACGCCGGATACACCGTTACCATTGACCGCGCCTGTCTGGATGAGGGCCTGATTGAAGTTCGTGAGCTTGTTCTTATTGTAAGAGAACGTAACCCCGAGATCCCAGGTGAAATCCTTTTGGCTTACGATATTGCCGTTGAGCAGGAGTTCAAAGCCTTTGTTGATCAGCTTGGCCGGGAGGTTGATGAAGTAAATGGAGGCGGGCGCCGGCTGGATGGCCACGCTCTGGAAGAGGATGTCGGTGGTGTTTCTGTTATAGTAATCGAAGACACCGTTGATCCTGCCACCGAGGATAGTGAAGTCGAGGCCGACGTTTGTGGTCGTTGTCTTTTCCCATTTCAGATTGGGGTTGGCGACATTGGTCTGACCGGCGGTGTTATAGGCGCCGGAGCTGATCTGTGCCTGGGAAGCGCCCGACGGGAATTCCTGGTTACCCGTGATACCCCATGATCCGCGAAGATCGAGGGAGTTGATGAAGGTGCTGTTCTTCAGGAACTCCTCATTGCTGATCTGCCATTTTGCACCGAAGGAGGGGAATACCCCGTATCTGTGATTAGAACCGAACTTATTGGAACCGTCGTCCCGCACTGTTGCCGTGAGGTAATATTTGTCCTGCAGGTTGAAGTTCACGCGGCCGAAGTAAGATTGCAGTTCGGCGAGGGGGTCACCCGACTGAGAAAGCGGGTTGGTCTTTTGCGCGTTGTCCATGAAGTCTGTGTACTTCACGTTGGTGCGGGTCGCCTGTGTCAGGTTGGTATTGAAACCAGTTGCTGACAGGGAGTTGGTGGAGAAATCCGTCTTGAAGTATTCGTAACCGGCGATAGCGTCAAAGCGCAGATCATTGGTGATGTTCGTATTGTACTGCAAGGTATGGGTAAAGGTCTGGGAGGTCAGCATGGCGTGACCGATGGCGCCCACGCCTGTTCCCGAGATCCCCTGGATACCATTGACCCAACCGTCGATGTTGGTATTGCGGGTACCGGTGCTGTGGTTGATGGCGTAAAGGAATTTGTAGTTGAGGCCTTTTGTGATCTTGACGCCGGCGGAGACGTTTGCCAGGAAGGTATTGACGTCGGCTACGTCGTTAAAGGCATCGATGACGGCGAGGGGGTTGGGAACGCCGAAGGTATTGGAGGTATTGTTGTTCCAGGTACCATCGCTGTTCTGGAGGCGGACGGTGGGGTTCCAGTTAAGGGCCCAGGCCATCAGGTTGCCCCCTGCACCGGCGGTGTTTGTGAAGAGCCCCATGTTCTCGGTGGTGTGACCGGCGATGAGGTCGAAATCGAGGGTAAGTCGTTGATCGATGAACTTGAAGGTACCGCCGAGGTTACCGAGATATTTGTCCAGTTCGGTCTTTTTAACGAAGCCCGGAGTCTTGGAGCCCAGGAAGGAGGCGCGGTAGCGGCCGTTCTCGTTGCCACCGCTGAGGGCGAGGCTGTAGTTTTGGGCCCAGGTGTGCTGAGTGATCTCCTTGAGGGTGTTAACCGAGTATCCCGAGTCGTAGTTGAAATTATTTGCTTTGAGCTGGGTGCGGAAGTCGCCGGCCGACATGAGGCCGTAGTTCTTCATATATCCCGCGGGGAGGCCCCAGTTCATTCCGGCTTCGAGTTTTGTACCGCCCGCTGCACCTTTTTTGGTAGTGATGATGACGATACCGTTGGCGCCGCGTGAACCGTAGATGGCGGTGGAGGAGGCGTCTTTCAATACGTCGATCTGTTGGATGTCGGCGGGGTTGATGTAGAGGAGGGGATTAGATTCCGGAGTGGCACCGAAGGGGAGGCCGTTGGCGCCGAGGTCTAACGGTGGTTTGCCGGTACGGCCATCGAGGGCGACCCCGTCAACAACATAAAGTGGGTTGTTAGCGGAACGGATGGAGTTGTTACCTCTGATCACGACGGTGGTCGCGGCGCCGGGTTGGCCGCTGTTGTTGGTGATCTCCAGACCGGCTACTTTGTTTTGAAGCAGTTGGTCGGGGGAGGTGATGGCACCCTGGTTGAAGTCTTTTGCCGTGACGGAGGTTACCGAGCCGGTGACGTCTTTTTTACGGACGGTCTGGTAACCCACGACGACGACCTGGTCAAGACCTGTCTGGGTGGGGGCGAGAGAAACGCTGACGTTGTCGCTGATGGCTACTTCCTGCGTTTTAAATCCTACGGATGAAACGGTGAGAGTAGTGGCATCGGGGGCGACGCTCAATTTGAAGGAGCCGTCGCCTGCGGTGGAGGTTGCTGTTTTGGTACCTTTTACGGTAACTGTAGCACCTTGAACCGGAGCGCCTTTGTCATCGAGAATTTTGCCTGTGATCGTTTTTGTTTGGGAGAAAGCTGTTTGTGTGAAAAGTACACAAAGTAAGATGAAGCCCGTCAATCTGCCGAGCAATCGTTGAATGGTCATAAAGCAAAAGTTTAGCAATTATTGATCGAAGGTAAAAAAATTAAAGTTTACTTAACAAATTTATTTTCCTTGATAAAATGTTGGAGCTTATTGACATGGACAGCGTCATGCGGGGTTGTGCTGCAAGGGTTGAGCAGTTTTTTAACTAAATCGAATTAGCAAAAAGGAGGTGGTGGGGGATGGGAGGTTTGGTGGTGGGTTGGGTCAGCCGGCTTTGGCGAGGGTGAAGATGTTGACGGTGGCGGAGGGGAAGGTGGGTTGGAGGGCGGTGAGGATCGAGAGGATGGTGGCGCCGGTGGTGAGGATGTCGTCGATGAGGAGGAGGGAGGAGGGGGTGTGTTGCGCGGGAGTGTTGGGTGCGGCGGCGGGGTTGGTGGATGGGGCTGCGTCCGGCGGGGGGATGGGGGTAGCCGGGGTGTGTGAGCCGGCGGGGATGGGGGTATCCGGAGTGCGGGAGGCGGCGGGGATGAGGGCGGCGGGGATGAGGGCAGCGGTGTTGATCTGGTAGACGCCGGCGAGTTCGGCCTGGCGCTCGCGGAGGGTGAGGCTTTGGCTGGAGGTGGTGGGGCGGGTTTTTTGGAGGAGGCCCGGGAGGTAGGGGAAATGGAGGTGCCGGGAGAGGGATTGGCCGAGCAGGTCGAGGGGGCAGGGGAGGCCGGGGGCGGGGCGGGTCTCTTTGTGGCGGAGGGCGCGTATAATAATAGTGTGAGCGGGCAGGCGGGGGGCGAGGTCGTCGAGACTTTTGACGGACCAGTCGAGCCAGGCGTCGAGGTCGGGTTGGCGGCCGTGTTTGAATTTGAGCAGGCTTCGGGAGAGGGTGTCGACGCCGTCGCCGAGCGGAAGATAGTGGCAGAGAAAATAATGCCGGTAGTGATTCTTCTGAAAAAAGATGGATGTTTCGTGCAGCCCCATGATCTTTGCCTCTTATCTTTTGTGAAATTACGGGATTAAAATTATGAACGGGATGTATACGGAAAATTATCTGGCCGATTGGGAGTCGAGGTTCGCGGCGTATGTGCATGAAAATGGGGACGGGAAGGATGGATCGCATGATCTGGGGCATTTTCAACGGGTGTGGAAGGCGGCGCGGTTTATCAACCGGGAAGAGGGTGGTGGGGCGGATGAGCTGGTATTGCTGGCGGCGGCTTATTTCCATGACTGGATCTCGTTGCCGAAGAACCATCCGCAGCGGAGTGATTCCTCGCGGCTCAGCGCGGAAAAGACGGTGGAGTTGTTGAGGGATGTATTCCCGGGATTTCCGGCGGAGAAGGTGGAAGGGGTGCGGCATGCGATCCATGCGCATAGCTTTTCGGCCGGGGTTACGCCGGAGACGGTGGAGGCGAGGATCCTGCAGGATGCGGACCGGATGGAGGCATTGGGGGCGATCGGGGCGGCGAGAACGTTTTATATCGCGGGCCTGCTGAGTACGCAGCTTTTTGCGGGGGAGGATCCGCTGGCGAAGGACCGGGCGCTGGATGACCGGCGTTATGCCCTCGATCATTTCCAGGTGAAGTTGTATAAGCTTCCGGGATTGATGAATACGGCGGCGGGCAAGAGGCTGGCGGAGCGGAATGCGGAGTGGTTGCGGGTTTTTGCGGAGAAGATGGATGCGGAGATAAGGGGGGAGTGGGGATAGAGGACGAAGAAATCAGCGGGAAATATGCGGGATCGGTTTTTTAGATTATTTTGAGAACAATGAATCAAGACGAAAGCCTGGAGGAATTTCTGGAGCGGGTGGACCGGGATTTCACGGCCCATATCTCGCTGGATTGCGTTGTCTTTGGATTTCATGCGGGGCAATTGAAGATCCTTTTACTGAAGATGAAGCATGAGGACCGGCGGGCGTTGCCGGGGGGCTTTGTCATGAATAAGGAGACGCTGGAAGAAGCGGCTATCCGGACGTTAAGAGAGCGAACGGGTGTGGAGAATGTGTTCCTCCAGCAGTATCGCGTGTTCAGCGATCCGCAAAGAAGTGATCCGGATAATCGCGCGGAGGACTTTCGGAAGATCGGGATCGATCCGGGCAAGGCGCGTTGGTTTGCGCAGCGGTTCATCAGCGTGGGGTTCTATGCGTTGGTGGAATTTTCGTGTGTGGTGCCTCGGCCGGATCTGTTATCGGATACCTGTGACTGGTATAACCTGGAGGAGCGAGGGCCGCTGATCCTGGATCATGATCAGATCCTGATCGAGGCGTTGCACACGCTGCAATCGCAACTGAATTATCAGCCTGTGGGCTACAATCTCCTGCCGCGGAAGTTCACCTTGCCGGAGCTGCAGAAATTATACGAGGCGATCCTTGGCAAGAAGCTGGACCGCCGGAATTTTCAGCGAAAGGTCTTTTCGTATGGCATCCTTCGCAGCCTGGACGAAAAGCGGACGGGAGTGGCTCATAAGGCCCCCTATCTCTACAGCTTCGACCTGCGCAAATATCAGAAAGCCCTCAAACTGGGGTTGCAGGGAGGATGGTAGAAGTGGGGCCGCAGAGTGGATGGTTAAATTGGGCTTACAGGGAGGATGGTAATCAGCTCCTTATGACCCGGTGTTCGCGGCAGGCTCCTTTCGGGTCAAAAAAATAACTTTGGACGGAGTCAACTCTATCGTCAAATCCTTCGTAATCCTATCTGGAGGTGTTATTTTCATATTATGAAGACATTGCTACCTGTCTGTTTACTGCTTATCTTCTCTTTGTCCGGCCTGGCGCAGTCCTCACAGGTATGTCCGTTGAACAATAATTTTTCATTCGGGAATCTGACGCACTGGGAGGCTTATACGGGCAACAATGCGTCCGGCAATGACAATCAGACCAGGCTACCTTATGATTCGAGTGTCGGCCCGCCTTCGGGCACGCTTGGGGCGAATGTCATCTATGAATATAATCTGCCTTCGACCCCGGGGATACAGATCGTCAACGGCGCAAGCCGGGATTATTTTGGAAACTTTTTAACGATACCGACCATCAATGGGTACAAGTATAGCAACAGTATCCTGTTGGGAAGTACGGCTATTACGCATAGCCGGAGCGGGGGTGCGGCGGGGGGATACGTTCGGGGGGTGAGTTACCGGTTCACGGTTCCGGCGGGTTCGCCCGACGACCCCTATACGATGACCTATGCCTATGCGATGGTGCTGGAGAACGGGACGCACAATTCCAATAACCAGCCGATGTTCAAGGCGACGCTGGAGGCGGCGGGCAAAGTGATCGATTGTGCCTCCCCCGAATATTTTCTACCCACCCTGAACAATGCGAACAACGGGCCTTCGGGTGCGACACTCGACTCGGCCCTTGCGAAGAGCCAGGGTTTCTTCCTGAGTTTGCGGCCGTCGCCGAATGCGAATCAGAGCGGGACAGGCCCTGCCGGCGAGCATTTACAGGATGTCTGGTATAAGGATTGGACGGAAGTGACCTTCGACCTGGGGCCGTACCGGGGGCAGGAGGTGGTGCTTACCTTTGAGACGGACAATTGTGTTCCCGGTGGACATTTTGCTTATTCCTATGTCTCCCTGCGTAATACCTGTGGGGGGCTGGTGCTTAGCGGACCGGAATCGGCCTGTGTCGGCAGCGTACTGACCTATTCGATCCCGGCGTTGACGGGAGCTACCTACCAATGGAGGGTGCCTTCGCCCTGGACGATCGTTTCGGGGGCTGACAGCAATATCCTCAAGGTGCTGGTTGTCGACAACCCGAGCCATAGCGGGACTATTTCCGTGACAGAGCAAAACAGCTGCGCCAATCTATCCGCGCCATTGGATGTGAAGATGGTGCCGCCCACGGTGGCGGGAACGCTTTCGAAGCCCTTCAATGAAGTATGTGCGGGGACGAACAGCACGACGCTTACGTTATCGGGCAATGTCGGCAGTATCCTGAACTGGCAGTTGACGACCGACGGGGTACACTATGATACGATCGCGAATACGACTCCAAGCTATACGGCCGTCAATCTGAACACTACCACCACCTATCTGGCCCTGGTGCAGAACGGGGAGTCCTGCTCGATCGATACGGCCACGATGGCGAAGATCCAGGTAGACCCGATGACGGTCGGAGGCTCGCTTAATCCGGCCACGATGCTGGTCTGCGCGGGACAGGACAAGGATGCGCTGCTGACGCTGACGGGACAGACCGGTACGCCGACCAACTGGCAGTCCTCTTTTGACGGGGGGACCACCTGGACGGATTTTGCACCACCGGATGTGGACAGCACGTACGAGATCACCAATCTGTCGGCCAGCGTCGAATACCGGGTCGTGGTGCAGAGTGGGGTTTGCCCGTCGAAGATCAGCGACCCGGCGGTGATCAATTATGTAAACGTCCCCTATCCACAGACGACGATCGATCCGGCGGATACTCTTATCTGTTACAATACCAATGCCACGCTGAATGCTGTCATTTCGGTGGGGACGAATTACGAATGGACGAATACCGGTACGCTTACCGGTACCTTCACCGGCACAGTGCCTTCGACTCCTTATTCAATATCGACGGTGGCCCATCCTTTGATGTCTACGAGGTATACGTTGCGGACCGAGAATGTGGGTTGTCCCAATATCCGGGTGGATACGTTCCAGGTTCGGGTGATGGCGCCAATCATCGTGGATGCGGGGAATGACACGTCGGTGGTGGTGGGTCAGCCGCTTCAGCTGCTGGCTACTTCCACGGATACGGCGACGGGCGGGGACTATTTCACCTGGACGCCGACGTTGGGTTTGAATGATCCGAATATTGCCGACCCGATAGGCATTTACTCGGCGGAGACGGACTCTATCCGGTATACCGTGACGGCGACCTCGAAGCTGTACGGATGTTCAGCCTCGGCGCAGAAGTTGGTGGTCGTGTACAAGACGGGGCCGGATATTTTCGTGCCGAATGCGTTCTCGCCGGGCGGGTCTACGAACAATATCTTCCGGCCGATACCGGTGGGGATCGCGAAGCTTCAGTATTTCCGGGTGTATAGCCGATGGGGGCAGCTGGTGTATAGCACAACGCAGATAGGCCAGGGCTGGGATGGCCGGCAGAACGGGCAGCCGTTACCGCCTGGCGCTTATGTGTGGGTGGTGCAGGGGATCACGTATGCGAACAAGGTCGTTTTCCATAAGGGAACGATGGTACTGGTACGGTAGCGCAGCGGGCAGCGGCCGGCGAGATAAGTCGCGAAAAATAGGTATCTTTTGGGCAAAACCCTGCCTGCATGAGGAAGCTCTTTTATGGTGCGCTGATCTTATCCCTTTTATTTCCACGAATTGTTTTTGGCGTCGATACGACCGGGATGCGCCGGGAGATCGCGGCCGTTCTTTCGCAGCAGCCGCAGGCGAGCTTTGCGGTAGCGTTCCGGGACCTGTCTACCGGGGTATCTTTTTTTATCAACGAACATGCCTCCTTTCATGCGGCCAGCACGATGAAGACGCCGGTGCTGATCGAGGCTTTTAAACTGATCTCCGAGCACAAGCTCTCGCTACAGGAGCCGATCCTCATCCACCTCGACTTTATGAGTATTGCGGACAGCAGCCGGTATATCCTCGACTCGACGAGTGACAGCGAGCGGGAGATGTATGGGCTCGCGGGTCAGCGGCTGCCGTTGCGGCTGTTATTGTACAAGATGATCACGGAGAGCAGTAACCTGGCGACGAACCTGGTGATCGAGCGGATAGGAGCGAAGAATGTGATGGAGACGATGCGGGAGATGGGAGCCCGCGAGATCCAGGTATTGAGGGGAGTAGAGGATAACAAGGCGTTCGAAAAGGGAATGAACAATACGACAACAGCGTATGATCTGATGTTGTTGTTCGATAAGCTCGCTTTGGGGAAAGCGGTGGATGCGGCTTCCTGCGCGGCTATGATCGCGATCCTGAAGGATCAGCATTTCAAGGAGTCGATCGGCGGCAAGCTGCCGGCGGATGTGCAGGTGGCGAGTAAGAGCGGCTGGATCACGGGAGTATGTCATGATTCGGGGATCGTGTTCCTGCCGGATGGGCGGAAGTATGTGCTGGTGTTGTTGTCGAAGGGCGTAACGGAGGAAGGGATGGCGCATGATCTGCTGGCGACGGTTTCCAGGATCATCTATGATCATGTGGTGGGGCCGGGACCCGGCGGACCGGTGAAAGGGGCAGATGTTCCGGGGTACCGCCGCGGTTGGGGGCCCGATCTTTCGGCGGCGATCCCTACGATCAATAAAATGTACCGGGCTTTTGCAGAGAAGAATCACTATCCGGGGATGGTTTACGGGGTTGTGGCTGGTGGTGAACTGGTGTACAGCAATGCAGTAGGTTGGAGTGATGTGGCCAGGAAGATCGCGGCGGGGGTGGGGTCCGACTTCCGGATCGCCTCGATGAGCAAGAGCTTTACGACGGTGGCGATCCTGCAGCTTCGGGATGCGGGAAAGCTGAAGCTGGACGATCCGGCGTCGCTGTATATTCCGGAGCTGAAGGGGCAGCATGGGCCGGCGTCGGATGCGCCGGAGATCACGATCCGCAACCTGCTGACGCATTCGGCGGGTTTCCCGGAAGATAATCCCTGGGGGGACCGGCAGCTCGAGGCTACGGATGAGCAGTTGATGGAGCTGGTGCGACAGGGGATCGCTTTTTCCAATAGCCCGGGGATGTATTACGAATACAGCAATCTTGGGTTTACGTTACTTGGACATATCGTTGGGAAAGTGAGCGGTCTTCCCTATCAAAAATATATCACGGAGTATGTGCTGAAGCCGCTGGGCATGACTCATACGTATTGGGAATATACGGAGGTGCCGGCCGATAAGCTGGCACATGGGTATCGCTGGTTGAACGGGGAATGGGTGGAGCAGCCGATGTTGCATGATGGCGCTTATGGAGCGATGGGGGGAATGATCACGACGATGGAAGACTTTTCCAGATACACCGCGTGGCAGCTTGCGGCGTGGCCATCGCGCAGCGGCGGGGATGAGAGTGTGTTGGGGCGGAGTTCGCGGCGGGAGATGCAGCAGCCGTGGATGTTCAATAATCTGAATTCGGGCTTTAGTTATAACGGAAAAGATGTTTGTCCGGTGGTATCGATGTATGCTTATGGGATCCGCTGGACGAAGGATTGCAAGGGCCGGACGATGGTGGGGCATACGGGTGGGTTGCCGGGGTTTGGCAGCAACTGGATGATCCTCCCGGACTATGGGGTCGGGGTGATCTGCTTTGCGAATCTGACGTATGCGGGAACGGCTTCGATCAATATGCAAGTGTTGGATACGGTGATCACGCTGGCACGGCTGAAGCAGCGGGAGGCGCCGGTGACGGCTATCCTTGCACAGCGGCAGAAGGAGCTGGCGGCTTTGTTGCCGGATTGGAAGGGTGCAAAGGAGAGTGGAATATTCGCGGTCAATTTCTGGCAGGACTATTTTGTGGATTCGCTGCGGAAGGAGGTGGGTGCGTTGTATGCGCGGGTCGGCAAGATCGTGCGGACGGGCGAGATGCATGCGGAGAATGGATTGCGGGGATGGTTCTTGCTCGAGGGGGAGCGGGGAAATATCGAGGTGCGGTTTACGCTGACGCCGGAGCGTTCGCCGAAGATCCAGGAATTTCGGATAAGGCTTGCAAGCGGGCGTTAGATCAGTGTCCGCCGTATTGAAGAAATGAGATGACCCAAATAAGGATGACGAGCATAAAGGCCTGATAGTATGCCCAGAAGGCTCCCATCCCGTTGTCCTTGTCATATTGTACCAGGCTGAGGAAGGCCCCCAGAACAGGTATCCAGTAAATCAGTCTATTTTTCACAAACCAATCCTCCTTCCTTTAAAGTTACGATTATTGATGGAATTCAAGAGAACAAGGATCGCGCCTACGCCGAGTGGGTTTTTGCATGTGGGGAATATCCTTTCTTTTTCGCTGACTGCGGGGCTGGCGCGGCGGTCGGGGGCGTCGATCCTGTTGAGGATCGATAATCTGGATCGGGAGCGGGCTTCCCAGGAGTATTTGCAGGATATTTTCGAGACGTTGCGATTTTTGGGGATCCCGTGGGATGAGGGTCCGAAGGATGTTGCCGGGTTTGAGCGGAGCTGGTCGCAGGTGCGGCGGCTTTCGATGTATGAAGAGGCGTTGCGGTTGTTACGGGAGAGTGGGATGGTGTTTGCGTGTAGTTGCAGCCGGGCGGAGTTAGCGCGTGCGGGTGGAGATGGGGGGTATCCGGGGACGTGCAGAGAGCGGGGGGTCCCGTTGGATGCGCCGGGGGTCAATTGGCGGTTGAGGACGGATGCGAAGAGCGCGGGGTTTGTGCGAAGGGATGAGTTGCCGGCGGAGATGCGAGACTTTGTGGTGCGGAAGAAGGATGGGTTTCCGGCGTATCAGTTGAGTTCGGTGGTGGATGATGTCCATTTTGGAGTCGACCTTATTGTGCGAGGAATGGACTTGTTGCCGTCGACGTCAGCGCAGTTGGTTTTGGCGGAGGTGTTGACGGTGGCGGGGATGGCTGAGGCTGCGTCGTTTGGCCGGGCGCGGTTTGTGCATCATCCGTTGCTGCTCGGGGCCGATGGGGACAAGCTGTCGAAGTCGGCGGGGGCGACGTCGATCAACTATTTGCGTCAGCAGGGGCATTCGGCGGCGGATGTGTTCGCGCTTATTGGACGTTTATCGGGGTTGGAGGAGCCTGTTGGGGATTGGGAGGGGTTAGCCACACGACTTTTTGCTCGGGGGTATGGGGTTGGGAGATGATGTCTTTATACAGATTGACCCGTCTTGCGAGGCGATAGCGGTAGCCTCCGGACTGTTTTAGTTTTTCCGGGGTGAGGACGGCGAGGGCGATGTCGTTGCCGAGTGTGCGGCATTCGGCGATAATATCACCGAAGGGGTCGAGGATCATGGAGCAGCCGTTCTTGAGCTGATCGTCGTCCATGCCGATGGCGTTGCTGAAGACGGCATAAATTCCATTATCATAAGCGCGGGCTGGGAGCCATTTCATCAGCCACTGGCGGCCTTTGAGGCCATCGAATTCGATGCGCAGGGAAGTGGGGTCGGTCTCACGGGCGGTCCATAGTTTTGGGTCGACGAAGCCGGCGCCGGGACGGGTGGAGGGAGTGCACATGGTGACGTGCGGCATGAAGATGAGATCGGCGCCGAGGAGGGTGGTGGCGCGGACGTTCTCGATGATATTGTTATCGTAGCAGATCAGGATGCCGCATTTCCAGCCTTTGAGATCGAAGACGACGTATTCATTGCCGGGGGTGAGGTGTGGATTGATAAAAGGATGGAGTTTGCGGAATTTTGCGATGAGCCCGTTCTTGTCTACCGCTACATAGGTTTTATAGAGTTTATCTTCCCTGTCCTTTTCGAAGAGTCCTGCGAGCACGACGATGCCGCTGTCGCGGGCGATGTTTGTGAGGGCAATTATACTCGGGCCGTCGGGTATGAACTCGGCGAGGTCGAGCATTTGTTGTTTGTCGAGGTTTCGCGCGAAAGTGTAACCACTGATGCTGTTCTCGTGGAAGGCGATGGCGTCGGCGCCGCCGGAGGCGGCGCGGGTGGACAGTTCGCGGATGACGGCAAGGTTATGTTGTTTGTCGCCGCTGGCCATTTCGAATTGGGCGGTTGCGATGGTGATATTTTTCATGGTTTTGTTTTCCATGGTGCTTTTTTCCATGATGTTTTTTTCCATGACATGAAGGTAGCGGATTTTGGCAGCGGGATGCAGGTTCAGGCCATGCGGACCGAATTTCTTAACCTAAGTTCATCGAGGCTCCAGCGATAAGCGGGTTGGAGGGCGAGGAGGAGGCTTGCTGCGCTAACGGTGAATACGGAGTAGCCGAGTGGGGAGGTGATGCCGTCGGCCATGGACATGCAGAGTGCGAAGCAGAAGGCGAGGCCGCAGCTGGCGAAGGCTGCCCAGCGGGTGAGGAGGCCGATGAGGAGGAGGATGCCGCAGGAGATCTCGGTGATCGTGGCGAGGATGGCGAAGACTTCGGCGAGGCCGGAGGGGAGGAAGAACATGAGTTGGTGGGCGCGGGGAGAGAAGTGGGCCCAGTCGCCCCAGCTGACCCAGGGTTTTCCGAAGGGGCCCCAGGCGCCGATGCGGTCGAGGCCGAACCAGGTGTAGGCGGTGCCGAGGGAGATGCGGAGGTAGAGTTGGGCGAATTGCTGCATTTTGGTGGGTTTTTATAGGGTCAAAGATGAGGGGTTTTTGGTTGAGTTTGGGGGGCCAGGAGTTAGAAAGGGGGTAGGCCAGGGGGGTCAAAGATTGTAATGTTTGAGGACGTCGGCGGGGACGCCTTCCCATTTGCCGGGGGAGTTGCCTTTGTAGCCGAGGTCTTCGATGCCGATCTTGCTGGTGAAGAAGCCGATGGCGGTGAGATCGCGCATTTTGTTGAAGAAGGCGACGCCGGGTTGCATGGCGGGTTTGGCGGTGAAGGGATAGGCGATGTCGCCCAGGACTGCGAGTCGTTGGTCGGGGGTGCAGGTCTTGAAATCTTTTTCGAAGCGGCGGAGGCATTCGGTGTCGAGCCAGCGGAGGCCGCCGCGCATGGGGAGTTGGTGTTGGGGCTCGTCCTTGACGATGAATTCGATGAAGTCGGGGACGCCGGCGTCGGTGGCGCTGCCGCTGTGTGCGTCGCGGGGAATAATGATGTCGGCGAGGATGGTGATGGTGGCCATTTCGTGGGCGTCGAAGAAGGTTTGTTTGAAGAGGGAGCCGTCACGGGTGATCTCGAAGTCCTGGCGGCCCAGTGTATCAACGGGGTGTTCGGCGATGGGCGGCTTTGCGCGGTTGGTGTTGCAGGCTTCGAGGATGGTTGTGGCGGAGATGGCGCCGAGGCCGAGGACTTTTATAGTGTTGCGGCGGTTCATAGTTTGTGTTTTGGAATGTGGGTGAGTGTTTGTGTTTTGGTGGGGCTAGACGTTTTGTTTTTTGCGTTGGTCGATCAGGTATTCGGCGGTGCGCATCGACAAGGCGAGGATCGTCCAGGTGGGATTCTTTTCGGATTGTTGGGTGAAGACCGATCCGTCCGTCACGAAGAGATTTTTGCAGTCATGGGTCTGGCCCCATTTGTTGAGCGGCGCTTTTTTGGGGTCGTCGCCCATGCGGATGGTGCCGACCTCGTGGATGCCTTTACCGGGTTTGTCGAGGCCATAATTCGTATCGGGGCCCTGGGGCGGAACGAGGGAGATGCCGCCCATGGCCTTGACGATGGCCTGTGCGGTTTCCTGCATGTGTTTGGCCTGGGCAATATCGTCGGCACTCCATTTGTATCGAAAACGGAGGACGGGGATACCGTATTTATCCACGACGTTGGGATCGATCTCACAATAGTTGTCTTCGCGGGCGGTGGAAGCGCCATGACAACCGACGCCGGCCATGGAGCCGTAGAATCGGCGATAGTCGTTCTTCAGCGCCGCGCCGAAGCCGCCGGCGGGTTTTGTTTTTCCGTCAGGACCGGGGATGAATCCATTGAGATACGGCACGGCCGCACCTTCGAATCCGAAGTAGCCGCCATAGCCGGGCATGAACATGCCGCCGAATATTTCGAGGTGATAACCGCGGGAGAAATTCTGTTTTTTGCTATCGAGCCACCAGGGTGAATAAAGATGAAGGCTGCCGACGCCGTCCTCGTTGAAGCGGGGCCGGTCGAAGAGTTGAGGGAGAATGGCTGCACCGCCGCCCTGGGTGGAGTCGTGGAGGTATTTGCCGACGGCGTTGCTGCTGTTGGCGAGGCCGTTGGGATGTTTATCCGACTTTGAATTCAGGAGGATGCGGGCGGACTCACAGGTGCTGGCGGCGAGGATGACGGTCTTTGCCTGGACCTGGTATTCCTGCCCATCGTCTTTGTTGATGTAGCTGACGCCGGAGGCGAGGCCTTCCTTGTCGGTGAGGATCTCGCGGACGAAGGCTCCGGTCGTGACCGTGAGGTTGCCGGTCTTTAGAGCGGGGATGACGAGACAGGAGGAGGATGAGAAGTCGCCGTAGATCTTACAACTGCGGTTGCACTGGCCACAGAAGAAGCAGGCCTGGCGATCGCTGTTGCCGGGCAGGGGCGCAGTGAGGATGGAACCGCGGCCGGGGATCACGGGAATGCCCAGGCCGATGGCGGCCTTTTTTACGAAGAGTTCGTTGAGGCGGGGTTTTGGCGGTGGGAGGAAGATGCCGTCGGGATCGTTCTCGAGTTTTTCGATGGAGCCATAGACGCCGATGAGTTTATCTACGCGGTCGTAGAAGGGAGCGATCTCGTCGTATGTAATGGGCCAGTCGTCGCCAACGCCGTAGGCGGTCTTGCATTTGAAGTCCTTTGGTCCCATGCGGAGGGAGATGCGTGCCCAGTGGTTGGTGCGGCCGCCAAGCATGCGGGAGCGAAACCATTGGAAGTCGGAGCCGTCCTTTTGGGTGTAGGGTTCGCCGTCGATCTGCCAGCCGCCGAAGGCGGCGTCGAAGTCCCCCATCGGTCTTGTCGCGTTGCCGCCGCGGCGCGGGGATTGGTAGGACCATTTTAGTTGCTGGGAGTCTTTTGCGGGGTCGAAGAAGGGGCCGGCTTCGAGCATCAGGACTTTGATGCCGGCGTTGGCGAGGATGTAGCCGGACATGCCGCCGCCTGCACCGGAGCCGATGATGACGACGTCGTAGACGGTGGGGGATTTTATGAGTTGCATGTGGTGTGCGTTTTGGTGTTAAGCCTTGGCGCCCGAGGCTTCGACGAGCTTCTTTGTGGCGAGGGTGCCGGTGTAGTCGTCGAGGTATTTGCTGTCCTTTGTGTACATTTTGAAGAGGCCGCCTTCGTATTCGATGCTGACCCAGCCGGTGAAGCCGGATTCCTTTATGATCCTGAACATGCGGATGAAATCGGTTTCCGTGTCCGTGCCGTCAGCGTTGAAGAGGTGGGTCTTGGCGTGGACGCCTTTGGCAAAGGGCATGAGTTCGGTGATGCCTTTATAGCGATCGTACTCCTCGAGGCATTTTGTTTTCATATAGCCGGCGATGTCCATGGTCTCGGGTTTTGTGCGGTTGACGCAGAAGTTGCCGAAGTCGGCGAGGGTGCCACAGTGGGGACTGTTGAGTTGTTTCATGACGCCGGCGAGCCAGGCGGCATTGCAGGAGATGCCGACATGGTTCTCGACGATGACGTCGATGTTTTGTTTACGCCCATACTCGATCAGGCGGCCGAGGCTGTCGACGGCGGCGGTGGCGACGTCTTCGGGTTTGCCTTCGCCTTCGACATTGACGCGGATCATGGGGCAGCCGAGGGTTGCGGCGGCGTCGAGCCATTTATAGTGATTTTCGATGGCCTTTGTGCGAGCGGCGGAGTTGAGGTCGCCGAGGACGCCTTCGCCGTCGACCATGATCCGGAGATTATAGCAGCCGGCGTCGGCGGAGCGCTGTTTTAGTTGGCTCAGGAACGCCTGGTCTTTTGCCTTGTCGGCGAAGAACATGGAGCAGTAGTCGAGGCCGGGGATGCCGAGTTCTTTGGACTTAGCGGGGAAGTCGAGGGGGTTTAGTTGTTGGGTCCAGAATTGGCTGGCGAAGGAGAATTGGGAGACGGCGAGTTTGAAAAAGAGAGGGGGCGGGGCCGTTGAGGGTGCCGAGTTTGGGTTGGGGGCGGGTGCGGAGTTCGGGTTAGGGTTGGATGCGGAGTTCGGGCTGGGGTTGGTTGCGGAGGGGTTGTTGGGGTCGCGGTTGTCCGGAGCTGCGGCGCGGGCGAAAGAGGATAAGGAGGAGGCGAGACCGAGGCCTGCGGCGCCGAGAGCGGCCTGGCGCAGAAAGTTCCGTCTGTTTTGTTTCATTTTGTGAAATTTACCAAATGAAGATAGGGAAAAGGGTTTATTATTTAGTAGGATTCACTAAATAATTTAATTTTGGGTATGAGCAGCAACCAGGATCTAAAGGAGTTCATCCTTCATGGATACAAACATTATATCCCGCATGTATCGATCGACTGTGCGATCTTCGGCTATCATGAGCGACAGCTGAAGGTGCTGTTGATCAAGCATAAATTTTTGGAAGGGTGGTGTTTGCCCGGCGGCTATATCCGGCGGACGGAGAACCTGGTGGAGGCGGCGAACCGCAATGTAAAGGAGCGGACGGGGATTGACGGGTTGTTTCTGCAGCAGTTCAAAACGTTTGGGGATCCGAACCGGATCAAGTTGGATGAATTCGACGTAGACAAGTGGTATGAGGCGACGGGGATCAGGATCACGCGGGATAACTGGCTGATCGATCAAACTATTTCGGTGGGGTTCTATGCGATAACGGATTTCTCATTGAGCGTCCCGCAACCAAACTTTATGGCCGATGATTGTGCGTGGTTCGATATCCACGAGATCCCGCCGCTGGAGTTCGATCATGACGAGATGGTGAAGGAGGCGTTGCATACGATGCGGGTGCAGTTGTATCACTACCCGATAGGCTATAACATGTTGCCTGAGAAGTTCACGTTGGCAGAGATCCATTCCCTATATGAGACGTTGCTGGGGAAGAAGCTGGACATCAGCAATTTTCCGAAGAAGCTGATCGCGCTGGGGTTGTTGAAGAAGACGCCCGAGAAGAGGAGTATTGGGGCGCACCGGGCGCCCCATCTGTATACCTTTGATAAACCCTCCTATGACAATGCGTTAAAGGAGGGGTTGGTGTTGAGTTAGGCTGCGGGAGGGTAGCGGTGACGTTGGTTATTGCCGGGTGACGGCATAGGTAATGTGGGTTGCGGCGGGCGAGTGGATGGTGTTGATGATATTAAAGTTGAGTTTTGTTTTGTCGACGCCGTCGAAGAGGCGGATGCCGCCGCCGATGAGGAGCGGGGCGATGTGGAGGGTGATCTCGTCGATATGACCGGCCTCGAGGTATTGGCGGATGCAGTCGGCGCCGCCGGAGATGCGGATGTCTTTACTCCCTGCCGCGACTTTGGCCTTTTTCAATGCGCTTTCGATGCCATCGTTTATGAAGTAGAATGTGCAGTTGTTCTTTTGCACCCAGGGTTCGCGTTTTTCGTGGGTGAGTACATAGACTGGCGCCTTGAACATCCCCTCGGGCCAGTTGGGTTCGCCTTCTTCGAACATCCTTTTTCCCATGATCCAGGCGCCTGTCCGGGCGAAGACCTTGCGGACGAGATCGCCGTCATTGTCCTCTTTCTCGCCTTTCCCTTCCATATCATGTACGTCCCAGAATGCTTTTTGAACGAACATCCAGTTATGGATGGCGGGGCCCTGATCGCCGAGCGGGTTTTTAGGGCTTCTGTTCTCGCCGGCCATGAATCCGTCGAGGGAGACGCCGATGTCGACAAATGTCTTGCTCATAATTTTTGTTTTATCAAAGGTATTTCGCGGCGGGGATTAGAAAAATACCTGGTACCGACATTTAATGGGTGTGATTGCGACAAAATGCTGAAATTAGCCGCGCAATAAACCTTATTATGGCTGAAATCGGTTTGCAGCATATTGCCCTGAGCTTTTCGGGGGGAGGATACCGGGCGGCGGCGTTTACGCTTGGGTGTGTGTCCTATCTCAACCGGACATCGTATGGGGGCGCACCGCTTTTTACGCGGGTGAAATTCATTTCTTCGGCATCGGGCGGATCGATAACCAACCTGGTGTTGTGCGGTATGTTGAGGGAGGGACGAAGCTTCGAGGAGGTGTATAAGCACCTGGTCGAACAGATGCAGGGCTGTCAGCTGGTGGATGCGGTTTTTGACGTTTTAAACGATGAGGCGGCATGGGCGGCCCGGCCAGATAAGACGCGGAATTTTATCAACGCCTTTTCGATGGTCTATGACCGGGAGCTCTTCCATGGGAAAACTTTTGGGTTATTGTGGGAGACGCCGGCTGGTGACGGGTTTGTCGTGGACGAGACCTGTGTGAATGCGACGGAGTTCAATAATGGTCTGAATTTCCGGTTTGGGACCAGGGGCGTGTTGGGTAACCAGTTCCTGCATTTCAAGTCACAGAGCCGGGATGTCGTAGGGAAGATCAAGCTCGCGGATATTTTGGCCTGCAGCAGCTGTTTCACCGCGGGGTTCGAACCGGTGGTGTTCCCCGGAGATTTTACCTGGCAGCAAGGAGGAGAGGGAGTTACGAAGGAGCAACTTTCGGCTGCGATGGTCGCGAATAACCGGTATAACAGCACAGTCCTGGATGAGCAGCAGGCGACGGAGGAGATCGGCTTTATGGATGGCGGGATCGATGATAACCAGGGGATCTATGCGTTCTTGCTGGCCGATGGCCGGGCCAAAGGGTATGAATATGATCTTTATTTTCCCTGTGATGTAAGCAGTAATTATCTGAAAAATCCTTTCCGGTATGCGCCGGAGAGGACGGCGCCGTTGCTGCAGCGGAGTCTTGCCGAGTGGAAGGAGGAGGGACGGAAGTTGCGGACGAAGTGCCAGTGGTGGGTGGTGGTTGCGTTGTTAGTATCGGTGGGCTTGCTCTTACTGCCCCCTGTCCGGCTTATCGGGGCGGGGTTGTTGGGGATGTCGCTTAGCGCGATATTGTTACCGCTTGTGGTATTCCGCATCCTGGTGAGGCGGGTTCAGGGGTTGGTGAGCACGATCCTGCCGCCGGCCGCGCCGGGGCAACCACAGGGGATGTACCGGCTGGTGTTCAAGAAGCATATGGGAGCATTCTTTAAGATGCCGCTAAGCCGGCTGATACAATTGCTGGAGGTGCGCGGGGCTTCCGTGGGTTTGCTGGCTACTACTATTTTTTTGAAGAAGATCAGGCGGGCTAGTTATGAGCTGTTATACGATGAACGGCCCAAAGATAATATTGCCATGACGGCCGTTTATCAGCTTTCGACGAAGAATGCGTTGCAACTGGACATCGATCTGGCGGGAGAGCCGTGGGACCACGAGACGCAAACCATTCCGGATGGCTCGCAGTTGCTGGATACCTTTCTTTTACCTTCCGAGGTATTACGCGGCGTGATAGATAATGCTACGGCGATGGGTACGACGTTATGGTTCGATGCGGAGGACCAGGGAAAGAAGTGCCTGGAGAGTTTGCTGGCGGCGGGGCAGGCGACGATGTGCTTCAATCTGTTGCGGGTGAGTTACCGGTTTGGGAATGCCGATGAAGAATGGCTGGAGCTGCGGCGGCAGTTGGCGGCGGATTGGAAGCGTTTCAAAGAAGAGCCTTATTGGATGTATAATGAATATCTGGGATTAGCGGGATTGCAGGGATATGCTAAGGTGGGGCTTTAATTATTTTTTTATGAGAGTGTCCGTTTTACCGTTTTTGTTATCCGGGTTTCTCCTTGTGGCCGCGGCCGGCGGTTACGCGCAGCATAGTCCGGAGAAGGTGTATGCCCAGGATGCGTTGCGGTATGATACTTCGACAAAGCTGTACAGGACGGCGTATGCGCCGAAGGCGCGGGCGGGTGCGCCGAATATATTTATCGTGATGCTGGATGATGTGGGGTTCAGCACGGCGGGGGTGTTTGGCGGGCTGGCGGAGACGCCGACCTTCGACAGTCTTGCGCGGGGCGGCCTGCGTTATACCAATTTTCATACTACGGCACTTTGTGCTCCGTCGCGTGCCGCGTTGCTGACGGGCCGGAATCATCATTCGGTGCATATGGGGCATTTTACGGAGACGGCCTTCGATGCCGCGGGGTATGACGGCTATATGCCCTTCGAGAAGGCTACGATGGCGGAGGTGTTACGGGAGAATGGCTATAATACGTTTGCGGTGGGGAAATGGCACCTGACGCCGGTGCGGGAGCGAACGGGGGCGGGGCCGTACAATCGATGGCCGACGGGTCGTGGGTTCGATAGGTGGTATGGGTTTTTGGAGTCGGCAACCGATCAGTATTATCCTGTATTGTGGGAGGGCATTACGAGAAGTCCGGTGGATACTTCGCTGGGAAAGCATCTGAATGTGTACCTGGCTGATCAAGCTATTCAATATGTTAAGGAGCAGCAGGCGGCTGCGCCGGGGAAGCCCTTCCTATTATATATGGCGCCGGGGGCAACGCATTCGCCGATGCAGGTGGATGCGGAATGGATCGAAAAGTACCGGGGGAAATTTGATATGGGCTGGGACCGGTACCGGGAGGTGGTGCTTGCCAACCAGAAGCGGCTTGGGGTGGTGCCGGAGTATGCGGTATTGCCGCCGCGCAATGAGAAGATCCCTGCCTGGGAGACCTTGTCCGCGGACGAGCGGCGGCTGGATGCGCGGGCGATGGAGGCGCATGCGGGCTTTTTGTCACAGGCTGACCATGAGGTCGGGAGGGTGATCTCCTATCTGGCGGGTGCGGGGGTGTTGGAGAATACGATCGTGATCGTCATAATCGGGGACAACGGCGCCACGAAATATACCAGTGAGATCCCTGGTGTTCCGCCGGGGATGGAGAAGGCCTCGCATGCCGAGCGGGTGACTGCGGCTATTCCGCACCTGGATGAGATCGGCCGGAAGAATTTCAAGGGGGATATCCCGTTGGGGTGGACGCAGGCGACCAATGCGCCCTTTAAGTTGTGGAAGGGTGATGCGAATGCGGAAGGTGGGACGCATAATCCCATGATCGTATATGCGCCGAAGTATATACGGGCGCGTGGCACGGGGTTGAGGCATCAGTATACGCATTTGGTGGATATCTGGCCGACATTGGCGGAGATGGGGCGGGTGCGGATGCCGGTTTCCGTGAACGGATATGTGCAAGCGCCGATGGAAGGTGTCAGTTTTGCATATTCTTTGAATGATTCGTCTGCGACAGAACGACATGTTTTACAGTATTACGAGACGGGTGCGTCGCGGGGGGTATATTTTCATGGGTGGAAGGCGGAGGCGTATCACCCGCTGGGGCGGGATTGGCGGAAGGATGTGTGGGAGTTGTATGATCTGCGGCATGATTTTAATGAGCGGGTGAATCTGGCGGGGAAGTATCCGGAGAAATTGAAGGCCCTGAGGGCGGTGTTCGAGCGGGAGGCGAGGAAATACCATGTCTATCCGTTGCATGATTCGTGGTTTCCGGCGAACCGGTTTCTGCAAATCAGCGATAGCCGGGAGAAGGAGGATCTGGATGATTAGGGTTGCAGGCAAGCGCGTCGTTTTTTCACGTTGATTTATAGACGATTAATTTTTGCGGACGTCCGGCCAAATGGCCGGCGTTTTTTTTGTGGCTATTTGAAGAAAAGACAAATGGCTAAATTAATGGGGCGGCCTCCGAAGGCCAGGAAGCAGGAGAAGAATATCGGCTTTTTTGTGACTCTGGTGCAATATTTCGTGATCCAGCAAAAGGCGGAGAAGGCGGGGGTGAATATTTCCGACTATCTGCGGCAGACGGCGGTGAACGGGCAGGTGAGGGCGAAATGGACACCGGAAGAGCGGGAGATGGTAAAACGGTTGATCGGGCTGTCGCCGTTGCTGCATCAGCTGGTGGAGGTTGCGAAGAAAGAGGGCGCGGCTGATGCGATGTTATTCTTTGTGCAGCGTCGTGAAGAATTCGATAATGCCGTTAATACGCATTGCCATGATCGCTAGGACGTTTCTTACAGCGAAGGGATTTGGGGAGACCTGTGCGTATCTCTGTCAGAACCAGGCGAGGGCTGAGATCCTGGCCGCGGAGGGCGTTCGCACGCACGACCTGAAGTTGATGGCGGCGGATTTCGAGTGGCAGCATGGGTTGATGCCGGAGAAGGAGAAGCCGGTGTATCACTGTGTGCTGAGCTTTCCGGCGGGGGAGCGGGTGGAGGATCGGCGGCTGGTGGAGCTGGGGGAGCGGTATCTGGAGCGGACAGGAATGGTCAATACGCAATATGTGTTTGTGAAGCATACCGACAAGGAGCATTTGCATGTGCATATTCTCGCCAACCGGGTGAATAATGATGGGAAGCCGATCGGTAAAGGATTGATTATCGAGCGGGGGATCAGGGCGGCGGCGGAGCTGACCCGGGAGTATGGGTTAAAAGAGACTGAAGGTAAGCGACTCGAGCGCACACACCAGGTGGCTTTGCATGAGCCAGATCAGAAGCGATACCGCATTTATGAGGCGATCAGGGAGGTATTGCCGCGTTGCCGCGATTTGGATGACCTGGAAAAGGGGCTGTTGATGTCGGGGATTGCGATGCGCTACCGGTATGACCTGGAGAGCGGTGAGCGGCAGGGGGTGAGTTTCCGACTGGAGAACCGCAGTTTTAAGGGAAGCCGGGTGGATAAGGGGTGTTCACTGGGCGGGTTGGAACGGACATTGAAGTTGCAGGAGCAGTTGAGGCAGGAGGAGCAGTTGAGACAGGAGGAGCGGGTGCGGCAGGAGCGAGTGCTGCAAGAGCAGTTGAGGCAGGAGGCGGAGCGGCGGGAAACGTTGCGGCAAGAGGAGCAGTTGCATCAGGGATTGGGTCTAGGGATGCGGCATGGGATGTAAGGAATCTGATGGGTCAGCGCGAAGTGTGATGAAGGTGGGGGCGGGTTTGTGTTTTATGATCATTAATGAATTAAATTTTATTTTATGAATGAAGAAGTATTGAAGGTGTTGGTTGATAAGACCGTGGATAATGGTAAGGCAATAAGGGACATGAAGGAGCAGATCGCGGAGATAAATCCTGCGGCTGTGGTTGCCGTGTTGGAGCAACGCATGGGGGCTTTGGAAGAGAAGGTGAGTGCGGCGGCGATGGCGACGGGTGAGCGGATCGGTGAGTTGGCGACGAAGGTAAACTATGTTGGGGGTGAGGTAGCGGGGATGGTCCATGAAGTAGTATCGCCGGGAAGCCGACTGATGACGCAGATGAAGGCCACGGAAAGTGGTGTGCAAGAGTGTATGCAATTCTTTAAGAATCCCATGGTTAAGGAGGTGCATCACCGGCATTTTGTGGGCCGGGCGATATATATATTGGCGGGGATGTGTGTGGTGATAGTGCTTTCGTGGTGTGAGGTGATGAGGTTGTCCAACCGGGCGGCGCAGTATGAGCGGAATGATATCCTTTGGAGGGGCGCGGTGGAGGTGGAGGATTCCGTTGTGATGGGGGCTTTGAATAAGGTGCAGCACGCATATGATTCTGGCCCCGAAGAGTTCAGGAAGGGGGTGATCGATGAAGAGGAGCGGCTGGAAGAACTGGGTCGCCGCCTGATCGAGAAGCACGAGCAGCAGGAGCGGATCGACGAACTGGAGAATAAGAAGAAGAAAAAGTAGGGCGGGTCAAGGGCAAGTATGGGGGTGGCTGTCATTGGTCTCAGCCCAAATCCACAATCTTTGATTCGGCCAAGGCAGTGATGGACCGGAAGCCGGCGTGATAGGCGATGTTGGCAATGTTCTTCAGGATGCCGGCCAGGTTGGCTCGTTCCTCGGGAGTATTAAAGGAGTAGAGGTCATTGTCCTTGTAGTCCCGGAGCATTTCCCGCCAGGTGTCGCTGCCTTTGCCGGTGATGGCCTGCAAGAAGTTGGCGATGGCCTCGTGTTTGTCGGTTTTGGCGAGGAGGATGCGATCCTTTAAGCCGGCCCTGGTCAGAAGGTCGAAGAAGATGAGGATCTGCTTTTTGGAGAAGACGCCTTTTTCTTTGCCTGCGAGGTCTTTTGCGGGTTGTTTTATGATGGTTTCTTTTTCGACGATGGTTTGGGTTTCACGGATGGATTCCTTTTCGATAGATGCGGGGCTGATAAATTCGGGGGCGTGAATTTGTTCCATAGCTTTTTTGAGAGCTTGTTCAAAGTCCAATTCTGCGGTGGTGAGAAATTCGGATAGGACGGAAGAGCGCTCATAGATAAGGAGTTTGTTGATTGCGTGCAGCTCTACTTTCTCATCGGGAAGGCCCCAAATGGCCGGGAAGCGGGAGATAAAAAGATAGAAATGGCGTCTGATCTTTTCGGAGGCGCGATATTGCAGAATATAGCCCTGGATAAGGGGGAGATCGTTTGCCTGGTGGCGGCGGTGTTTTTTATAGAGCTGGAAACGGCGATAATGACCGAGGAGTCGTAAGTCGATGGAGGAGTTGTACCAGCCTGTCCATTCCAGGAAGCGGCAGGATTGCAGGCCAGTCCAGGAATTGAGGCGATCAAAATTCTTATAGTTGTGATTTGGGTTGTCGGCAGAGTGAAATAATCGGAGGTCCATCAGAGACAAGGTTTGTGGGAAGTTAAAAATTTTTTCTGATTGGAATCCAGAATGTGATTTATATCACACGGTGCGGGATTTGAATGTGGCGATGGTTTGGTCGATAAGTGGGCTGATCGTTTCGAATTTTTGGGCGAGGCGGATGATGTCGGATTGCAGGGTGTTCGGGTTGAGGGGTATCCAGCCTTGCATGAGGGTCAAGGGGCCGAAGTCGATGCTGAGGTTTGGCCAGTCGGGCAGGTGGGGTTTGAGGAGGGTGCGGAACCGGGCGGCGAAATCGCGGCTGGGGAGGCGGTGGGTTTTGAATTGGCGGAGTTTGAGGGCGTGGATATTGTAGAGGAGTTTGTTTTCGCGGATGGATCGGTCGGTGACCCAGATGGAGAAGAAGATGCGGCCGGAGGAGGTGAGGGGGGTAGCGGGGTCGCTGGCCCATTCGGGTTTGTAGATCTTGAAGGCGATGGCGCCGAGGACGGGGCCGGCGAAATATAGTAGGCCGGAGGCGGCGGGGGTGATGTGGGATGAAGGCGGGAGGTTGGTGGGGGATGCGAGGTTCGCGGAGGGTGGGAAGTCGGTCGGAGATGCGGGACTGGCCATGGTGATTGCCGCGAGGGCTGATTCGAACTGTTTTTGGTAAAAGGTGTTATCCATGGGTTTGTAAGGTAGGGTGGTTAAGCGGGATGGCTCTTTACATTTGTTAAAAAATACATTTATGGAATACAGAAGACTGGGGCATTCGGGGATCCGGGTGCCGGTATTGAGTTTTGGTACGGGTACGTTTGGCGGGGCGAATGAGTTTTTCAAGGCGTGGGGTAGTACGGATGTGAAGGAGGCCTCGCGGCTGATCGACCTGTGCCTGGAGGCGGGGGTCAGTCTTTTCGATACAGCGAATGTTTACAGTGGCGGTGCGGCCGAGGAGATCCTGGGACAGGCGATCAAGGGCAGGGCCAACAAAGTGATGATCTCGACGAAGGCTACCTTTCCGATGGGGGATGGGGTGAATGAGTTCGGGTCTTCGCGGCTGTTCCTTATCAAGGCCTGCGAGGACAGCCTGAAGCGGCTTGGCGTGGACCATGTCGATATCTATCATATGCACGGCTTCGATGGCAATACGCCCATGGAGGAAGTGTTGCGGGCGCTGGAGACGCTGGTGCAGAGCGGGAAGGTACGGTATATCGCCTGCTCCAATTTTTCGGGCTGGCACCTGATGAAGTCGCTATCGATCTCGGAACGTCACGGATGGTCAAGATATGTAGCGCACCAGGCCTACTATTCCCTGCTGCACCGGGATCTGGAGTGGGAGCTGATGCCGCTGGGGATCGACCAGGATGTGGCGACGATCGTCTGGAGCCCCTTGTCGAGTGGAAAGCTCACGGGTAAGTACCGGCGAGGAAAGCCGATGCCGGCGGATGCGCGGGTGGCGCAGGGCGGGAACCCTGTACGTGGGGTGGAAGCGGACGATGAACGCCTTTATGGTATCCTGGATGTGCTGGATGAGATCAGCGAGGAGACGGGTAAGACGGTTGCGCAGATCTCGCTGAACTGGCTGTTGCAGCGGCCGACGGTCGCCAACCTGATCATCGGAGCGCGCAATGAGGAGCAGCTGAAGCAGAATCTGGGGGCTGTAGGGTGGAATCTGACGATCGATCAGGTGAAACGCCTGGATAAGGTGAGCGAGGTGTTGCCGGCTTATCCCTACTGGCATCAGCGGCAGTTCCCGATGCTGAATACGGCGCCGGAGCTGTATCCGAAGTGGTAGGGATTCCGGACAACCAGTGTTGCAAAACCGGACAGTTGGCGGAGGGGGCGCGGCCATAGGCGAATGATTGACAGCGGGTTCTAAACTGGCACTTGTTTGGCGGCGGAAAGGTATCATGATAAAAAACCTTCTGCTTGTGGCCATCCGCAATTTCAAGCGGGACAAATGGTACAGCCTCCTCAACATCGTCGGTTTGATGATCGGCATCACTTTCAGCGTCTTTCTGATCTTTTATATCAAGGATGAGCTGAGCTATGACCGATACAACGTCAAAGCGGATCGCATTTACCGGGTAGGCGCCGACATCAAAGAAGCCGAGCGAGCGGGAGGGAAGAATGCTTCGACGCAATTCGCGCTGGTTCCCCAGTTGCGAAAGGAGTATCCGGAATTGGAGGAAGCCGTTCGATTTATAGGTGTCGGTAAAACATTGTATAGGAACGGCGCCCTGAATCTATACGAAGACAAGGTTTTCCTTGCGGATAGCAATCTGTTCAAGGTGTTCACCTATTCCTTTATCGAAGGAGATGCGCGGACAGCCTTAGTGGAGCCCAATTCCATGGTGCTGACGGAATCGGTAGCGGAAAAATATTTTGGCCGGGCCCATGGCGTTGTCGGTAAGACCTTGCAGGATGAAAAAGGCGGCATCTTCAAGATCACGGCCGTGCTGAAAGATGTGCCCACCAACTCGCATCTGATCTTCCATGCGCTGGTCTCGATGGGTGTACCGCCGAACTATTATAACAATTGGGGAGCTTTTGGCGCTTATAGTTACGTATTACTAAAACCCAATACGGACGTTGCAGGGCTGGAAAAAAAGATGTTGTCGCTTTATGACAAATTTTTGGCTCCCGTCTTCAAGCCTTTCAATGTCAAGATCCATTATCTATTGGAGCCCATCACCGATATTCACCTGCATTCGGTGTCGGGTAACGAGCCGGAACAACTCGGCAGCATGTCCTATATCTATGTTTTCTCCGCTGTAGCGGTATTTATGCTGCTGATCGCCTGTATCAACTATATGAACCTGACGACGGCGCGGTCCGCAAGGCGGGCAAAGGAGATCGGCATCCGCAAGGTGACCGGCTCATCCCGGAGACAACTGATCCTGCAGTTCCTGGCCGAATCCGCATTGACTGCCCTGGTGGCCATGGTTTTGAGCCTGGTCCTGATCGCTGTCCTGTTGCCCGTTTTTAATTCGTTATCCGGGAAGTCCATCGATCTTCATTCACTGCTGCGGCCCGATACGATCCTGACCCTGTTGGGGATCATCCTGTTCGTAGGCATACTGGGCGGAAGCTATCCCGCCTTTTATCTTTCGAAGTTCAACCCGGTGGGGGTGCTTAAAGGAAGTCTTTCAAAAAGTTCCGGTAACGTGACCCTGCGTCGCGTTCTTGTCGTTGTGCAATTCTCCATCGCGATGATCATGCTGATTTGCACGCTCGTCGTGTATAATCAATTGCAATATCTGCGGAATGTCGATCTCGGGTTCAATCAACAGCAGGTGGTTTCGCTGACGGCGAATGCCAATAGTGATATCCGCAGCAATATAAAGGCCTTTGTCGGTACACTTAGAAAGAATCCCGCTATCATCGCCACCAGTACTTCGCAATCGCGGCCGGGACAGGGATCCAATTTCAACCTGTGGTCGATCGAGACGAAAAAAGGAGTTACGCAAGAGGGAATTGCCAACTATGCCGTCGACGAGAATTATTTCGGGACATTGGGCATGCAGTTGCGGGCGGGCCGGAATTTTACCAATCCTGGTGATACACTGCACAGTATCATCGTCAATGAGGCCATGGTAAAGCGCTTTGGCTGGGATCAGCCTATCGGCAAACATGTGAAGTATCCCGGGGACACTTCGAGCTTTGCTTTTGAAGTGGTGGGTGTGGTGAGGGATTTTAACCAGTCCTCGCTGTATAACCCCATTACGCCCCTGATACTATTTTACAGACCCAACGACAACAACATCCAGGTAAAACTGCGGGCAGCGGAGATACCAACGACGCTGGCGGAGATCGGTAAGGCGTGGAAGGCGAGCTTCCCCGAGCTTCCATTCTCTTACACTTTCCTGGACCAGGACTTCTTTTCGCAATATTCGGCGGATCAGAAGCGGGGGCAGATCTTTACCGCCTTTTCCGTCCTGACCATTCTTATCACCTGCCTCGGTCTGCTGGGGTTGATCGCCTTTACGACGGAACAGCGGCAAAAGGAGATCAGTATCCGGAAGGTGATGGGAGCGGGAGTAGGGCAGATCGTGCCGATGATCACGCGCAATTTTGTGTTGCTGGTGGGCATCTCCTGCCTGATCGCGATCCCGGTCGCATCGATCTTTATGAACCAGTGGTTGAAGTTGTTCTCTTACAACACGGGATTGACTCCTGCGCCATTTTTGTATTCTGTGCTTGGGGTTTTGGGGATCACGCTGCTTACGGTGATCTATCATTCGGTGCGGGCGGCGATGGCCAATCCGGTGAATGGGCTGCGGAGTGAATAAGGGGGCGAGGTGATTGCGTGGTAGAGGGCGGGTTAGCGTTTCAGCATCCGTTCTTCGATCATGCGCATGAGGTTGTCGCGGAAATTGCGGCTTACCGGGAGGTATTGGTCCTGGACGACGACCTGGTTCCCTTCCATAGCGGTTATTTTGGAAAAGTTGATGAGATAGGACTGATGGACCTTTATAAAGCCTGTCGCGGGCAACTGGCTTTCGATGCCTTTCAGTGTGAGATAGGCGAGGAGCTGGCGGCCGGACAGGTGGATGCGGACATAGTTGCCGAGGCTCTCGATGTAATGAATATCCGCCAATTCCAGTTTTTCAATACGTTTTTCGCACCGGACGAAGAGAAAGTCGGTGTGGAGTTGCTGTTTCAGCTCGGCGAAGTCGCGGGCTTTCTGAGCTGCCTTACAAAACCGATCGAACGCGACGGGTTTTAGCAGATAGTCGATGATGTCGAGTTCATAACCTTCCAATGCATATTTGGGAAACGCGGTACACAGGATGACCATGGGTTTGAGGTCGAGGCTTTTCAGCCAGTCGAGTCCCGACACCCTGGGCATTTCGATGTCCAGGAAAATGAGATCGACGGGGTGGTCGCGCAACCAGGCCTCTGCCCGAGCGGTGTTCTCGAACTGGCCGCTGACCTGGAGGTAGGGAATCTGGCCCGCGAATTCGCAGAGCACCTTGCGGGCAACGGGTTCATCATCAACGATGATGCAATTGAGTTTTTTCACAGATCTAAAGTTAACGTGACCGAATAGATGCCGGCTTCCTGCCGGAGATCCAGGGTATGGTGTCCGGGGTACAGCAGTTCGAGGCGGCGGCGGACATTGACGAGGCCGATGCCGGTTTCGCCGGGGTTGTCGTCGTAGGAATTGGTACACGTGAAGACCAGCCGTCCATTGGTCTCTTTGAGGCTGATGACGACATTGTTGGCCTGGCGGTCGTCGCGGGTGGTGTATTTGAATGCGTTCTCGACGAAGGCGACGAAGAGCAATGGGGCGATCTTGCGGTTGGCGTTGGCGACATCGATCTGCAGGGCGATGGAAAGACTTGCGTCGGACCGGGCGCGTTGGAGGGCGACATAGTTCTGGAGGTAGGAGACTTCCTGGTGCAGATCGACCTGGTCAGAGTCGGCCTCGTACAAATTATAGCGAAGGAGATCGGAGAATTGCACGACCATATTGCGGGCCTGGCTGTTCTTACCGTCGATGGTGCCGTAGATGGTGTTGAGGCCGTTGAACAGGAAGTGGGGGTTGATCTGGGCACGGAGGTATTTGAGTTCGGTCTGGAGTTGGCTGATCTGGATGTTGCGGATGTGCTCCCGCTGTTCGGCCCAGCGTTGGGCATAGAATAACAGGGTGGAAATGATGATAAACCAGATGGCGTAGAAGAGGTTCCATTTAAAATAGCTGTCGATCGTCATCAGATCGGTGGGCCAGACGATGCCATCGAAATATTGCTGGCTTTTGCTGCGCAGGAGGGTATCGAAGCCGATGAGGAAGAGCACACCGAGCGTGTAGCCGAGATATTTTTTCCGTTCCAGCATCTTTGGGATCAGGAAGAGGGTGTTGCCATAGACGAGGATCGCCATCAGCAGGAGGGAGATGCTAAAAGGAGGCATGAAGAAGAGCCAACCCAGCTTCCTGATGTATGGTTGCATGTCGATGAGCATGAACAGGGCGTACATCAGCCAGACCATCCCATGAAACAGATAGCGTCGCCGGAAAATAAACGATATCGTTTCCCTGACATCGAGCATATGATCAAAGCTAAGGAATTCGGGTGCAATCTGCGGCCCGATGCGGGTGGGGAGATGCCGGGGGCGGTTGATGGCCTGGCGGACGTGCCCGATATCACGGAATTGCTCCCGGATGGCCCGGTGGCTGAGGTGATGGTCAAAAAAATTTTTTTTACCCGGGGGTCTGTTTAAATTCAGGTTATGAACCCCACTCCACGTATTCGCTCCCTGGACCTGCTTCGCGGGCTGATCATGGTGTTGATGGCGATCGACCATGTCCGGGTGTATTCGGGAATTCCGGCCGGCGGGCCGGATCCGGCGATATTTTTCACCCGCTGGATCACCCATTTTTGTGTTTCGGGATTTGTGTTCTTTGCCGGGGCGTCGGCGTATTTGTATGGGCAGAGGTTGAGGGGGAGTTACCGGGGGGTGAATGATCGGCAGGGTAGTGAGCCGGGGATGAGTGGGGGGGCGGAGGTGAGTGGCCGGCGGAGTGGTGAGCCGGGGATGAGTCGCGGGCAGCGGAGTTGGCGGGGGGCGCTGGCGCGTTTTCTGCTGACGCGGGGGATTTGGCTGATCCTATTGGAGCTGACGGTGCTTCGCGTGTGCTGGTCCTTTAACCTGCGGCTTACGGATTTTGTCCTGGCGGGGGTGATCTGGATGCTGGGTTGGTGTATGGTGTTGATGGCGGCTGTTGTCTGGATGCCCTCGCGCGTGATCTGGATATCGGGATTGGTGATGATCGGGGCGCAGCAGGTGTTTGGTCTCGTGCCGCATAGCTGGACCTGGTGGAATTTCATTTATACGATCAGCGAGGATTCGCCGGCGGGGATCAATATCCTTTATGTCCTTGTTCCGTGGATCGGGGTAATGATGGCGGGTTATGGGTTTGGGGCGTTGTTGAGTTTTGACGCGGCCCGGCGGGACCGGTTGTGCAGATGCATCGGCCTGTCGTTGGTGGGGGTGTTCGTGGTGATTGGGAGTATCCTGGCATTGCGGCGGGGCGGGGAGCAGCCCTTTCTTTTCCGACTGCTAGGTCAGCAAAAGTACCCACCCTCGCAGTTGTTCCTGCTGATGACACTTGGCCCGCTGATCGCGCTGATGCCATTGGCGGAGAAGGCGAAGGGCCGGCTGGCGGGTGTGCTGATGACCTTTGGGCGGGTGCCGTTGTTCTATTATATTTTGCATATCCTCGTGATCCATTCGGTGGCGTTGCTGGTGAACTGGATCCGGGTGGGCAACTCGCTGCAGGGGCACTATCTGACGGCTCCATATTGTTGGCTCCCGGAGGGGCTTCGCTGGCATTTGCCGTTGCTTTATCTTGTCTTTATTTTAGTGGAAATTGTGTTGTATTGGGCATGCCGCTGGTATGAACGTTATAAGATGGCGCATCCGGAAAAAGGATGGCTGAGATATTTATGATACAACCGCCCGAGTTAAAATTGCATTTGCCCATGCACGTTGGGGATGGGATGGCAGCGACGACCACGCAGGTCTGGCAGGTGCTGCTTGCTGCTTATCATGAAGATCTGGGGATGGTCCGGCGGCTTGGGGCGGAATGTCGCGGGTTGCTTTATGCACAATATAATTATGCGCCGCCGATCCATTTTGCAGTAAGGCAGGGACATACCGAACTGGTGCGGTATCTTTTGGCGGAGGGTGCGCATGATCCGGCCTATCGACTGTATCCTTTCCGGGAAAGTCTGCAGACGGTGGCCGGGGATCGGGGTTTTGAAGAGATCGGGTTGTTGCTGGATGCATACGAGGCTAGCGGGGGGGCGGGCTTCCGGGGGGATAATGGGCAGATCGATTATGGGCGGACGGATGTCGAGAAGCAATTCGAGCGGGCGGTAGGAGAGAATAAGGTCTCGGAGGTGCGGCGTATTTTGGAGGAGCATCCCGAGTTTGCGTTGGATAATACGTTTTTTTGGAGTGAAGGAGTGTTGACGATACCGATCAAAAAGGGGTATTATGAAATGGCGGAGTTGTTGATGGGGTATGGGGCGAAAGTACCCTCTTTACTTAAGTGGACGCAGTTCTATTATTTCGAGACGTATGCGCATGCGGAGTGGATCATGGCGCGGGGGATGGATCCCAATGTGATGAGCTGGCAGCGGGTGAGCTTGCTGCATGATATGGCGCAGAAAGGATACCTGGATAAGGCGGAGCTGTTATTACGATATGGGGCGAAAATGGATGTGATCGATGAGGCGTACGAGTCTACGCCATTGGGGCTGGCGGCGCGATGGGGGCAGACGGAGATGGTTCGGTTCCTGCTGGATCGGGGTGCGGACCATGAGTTGGCGGGGGCGGATTGGGCGAGGCCGATGGCGTGGGCGGAGAGGAAGGGACATGGAGAGGTGGTGGAGTTGTTGAGGAGTGTGGGGGCGAGGTGATGTAAGTCCTGGTTCGACAAAGTCACGGCTTTTCTGTGGATGAGAAACTGCCTGTTCGCGCGGAAGAAGGACGGGCCAATCTGATCTCCCAGTTCATCGAGGCTTTTGTTGACGAGGTATTGCTCTTTATTGAATGTAGTGAGGAAGACGGCACCTCTTTTAAGATAAAAGAAAGCGATCTGATCGATGCCAATGGGGAGGATCTGATCCTTCTGGTATACGAGGATGGAAGAGGTTTCGGTTGTTTTTGGGGTGCGGAAGAGGTCTTCGAGTGTCTTATAGCGTAGGGAGTCGCCAACGATCTTTTCGCGGAAATTAAGATATTTCTTTATGGCGGCTGCTACGGAATCTGTGGTGAAGGGTTTTAGGATATAGTCGATGCCGTTGGCCTGGAAGGCATTCAGCGCATATTCGTCATAAGCCGTGCTAAAGATCACGGGGACATTCACGGGCGCGGTGGCAAAGATCTCAAAGCTAAGGCCGTCGCCGAGTTGGATGTCGGAAAAGATGAGATCGGGTTCGGGCATGTTGTTAAACCAGGCGATACTTTCTTTGACGGTGCCGAATATTTTTAAGATAGCGGCCTTTGGCTGGCAAGCTTTGATGGTCTGGGCGAGGTCTTCGGCGGTGATGATCTTCTCCGGCCTGGATATCGGTCTTGTAAAGACTCTTCATCATGCTGAGGGCATTGAATAAAAAATGCGGATGGATCTGCTGTTTCAGGAGGAGGTTCACGGATTCTACGTTGGCTGCCCGGAGACGGGAGTTCTCGATCTCTATGTTGGTCTTTTCGAGGCGAAGGAGAACAAAGCTTTGCATGATCAGCACGATGCTGTTGTTCATGAGGCTTTCGAGGAGGATGTTGTTCCAGCGGGCCTGGATGGTCCAGGGGCCGGGGAGTTTGAGGATGGTGAACTCGAGCGGATCGGTCGCGGTGAAAAGGAGGATGGTAACTATGTAGCCGGCGAGATATTTATAGGTCCTTTGGGTTAGTCGGTTGAGGTTGGGGTGAGTGCGGCGGATGAATGTGATTATGGCAACGTTGATGAGGCCGACGGCGATGAATCTACCTCCGACAAGGAGGGAGAAGAGATAGGCGCTGCCGGCGGGGATCTTGAAGGATGGCGCGAAGGTAGGGGAATTGGGGGTGAAGGTGCCAGAGGTAGGTTGGGGAGGCGGACAAAATGCAGGTTGAGGCGGACGATTTTGACGGCCGCTCCTTAACTGAACTTTAACCTTGATGGGGCTTGATATTCAGTAACTTCGATGTTCAGTTTGTTGACGTATCTCTGATGAACCGGATAAAGGATAAATATCGGCTTTGGGTTTTGCAAGGAGTTTTTCTTGTAACCTGCGTGGCGTTATTCACGGGACAATTTTCCGGGAAGTATCGTGAACATCGGGGTCGTCCGACATACCAATGCGGGATTTCCCCGGCCGATAATTTGAACGACCATGACCGGGATTCTCATTCCTCCGTCTTTCCTCCTCATTTCAGTTTGAAGCTTGAGAAGCGTGATGATGGCGGCGGGTGGTTGGGATCTGTTCCGGCCTTTATTACTCCTGGTTTTTGGGGAGCCGAAAGTTGTGCATTGAGCTCCGTGCCAGCTGAGACGCTTGTTTCTCCTTTTTCATTTTCTCTTTTACTTCGAGGACCCCCTCTCGGGTGATCCAGACGTTGCATTGACCGATAGCCGGATGGCCTTTCTGCCGTTCGGAGATGTCTAATTTTTCACATTAAAATCAAGGATCATGAAGGTGAAGCGGAATTCGCTTGCTGATACCCTGTCTTCGCAATTGACGGTGAGGAGCAAGTTGAGGGGGATCAGGGGTCAGGCGGGTATAGAAAAGAGGAATATTGTTTATTCGGAAGAGGAATTGGAGAGATTGAACAGGATAGCGCGGATGCCGCCTTTTTGCAGGTGGAATCGGGGAAGGGAGGGTGATTATTTGTAGGGGAGGATAAAAGAAAGGCCCACAGCGATGTGGGCCTTTTTGCGGACCGGACGGAAATAAATGTCCGGAATGTCAACCCCAAACGTCTTAGTCATGTAGCGTGAGGGGTTCACGTGTAATTCATCGACAATATTCATCGACAATGAAAAAAGGCTTTTTCAGATCGCCGGTCGTATTGATCCGCATCAGTTCCATCCTGGTTGTTTTAGAGACAGTCGGGCATATGACGGGATATCCCTGGACCTCAAACCGTGTTCCCGAGGAAGCACAACTCGTCCATTCGATGAAAGCTGTCGACTTTTTATTCTTTGGTGAACGTTCAACGTATTGGAATCTTTATACCGGATGGGGCCTTTTCATCGCGGTTCTCCTGCTCACATTGGCAATTATGCTCTGGATGTTATCGAATTTCACCCGGCTGGCGCCAAAACAAGCAGGAGGCATTACAGGAATAATCTCCACAAGTTTGATGGCCTGTGCTTATCTTTCATTTCGGTTTTTCTATCTGCCATCTAGTCTATTACTATCCGTTACCTTCGTAATTCTACTGGTGGCGACAGTGCGGTTGATTACTGAAAAATAGGGCGTCAGCGCATGCGTAAAATTTGGTAAAATATCGAACAAATTTAAAATGAAACAATCCATTATTCACATTACAAAGGGACCCGGCAGGCGATTGAGTTATTCTCTTTTGCTCACCATCTTTATGCTGTGCGAAATCTCACTTCCTGCCCAGTCAATAGCTGTAGCCGATGAATTTGCATTGACTGGCGCTTTGATCTATCCGGCGCCGGGGGAAGTTCCGATCCCTGACGGGGTGGTCGTTGTTGCGCACGGTAAAATTATTGCTGTAGGCAAGAAGGGGGAAATATCGATCCCCCCGGGGGTTCAGACTATCGACTGTACAGGAAAAACGCTGGTCGCCGGCTTTTGGAATACACACGTCCATTTTATGGAACCCAAGTGGAATGATGCAGCCAGGCTCCCCGCCCCGCAGCTTACAGCCCAATTGCAGGACATGCTGACGCGATATGGTTTCACTTCTGTAGTGGACATCGGCTCTGAACTGCAGAACACGCTCGCATTGCGGCGCAGGGTGACGACGGGAGAAGTGAAGGGGCCGCGGATACTGACGGCTGGAATGATCATTTTCCCAAAGGACGGGGTTCCCTATTACGTTACGGACTATTTGCCGCCGGAATTGGTGGCAAAAGTCAAAAAGGGGGAAGCGGCGACGCCTGCCGACGCTGTTCGATTCGTCGATGAACAACTGGCACAAGGCGCAGACGTTGTCAAGCTTATGGCGGTCAGTATCATGCGCCCCAACGGTCAACTTCAATTCAAGCCGATGCCCTTATCCATTGTTCAAGCCGCTACGGCCGAGGCGCATCGTAAAGGAAAACTGGTCTTCGCACATCCTACGAATATGGAAGGCATCGAGCTTGTTCTGGCCGGCCATGTTGACGTGTTGGCACACACTTCGGAAGAGCCATCAAAATGGGATAGTGTAATCACGCGCCGATTGAAGACAGCTAATGTGACCCTTATCCCTACTTTGACGCTTTTCGATCGGGACCAGGATTTCGATGGGATACTGAAAGAAGTAAAAAGTTACTCGGACATTGGCGGCCAGATCATGTTTGGTACAGACGTTGGATTTCTCCCGGACTATCCCTCACTGACGAAGGAATTTGGTTACCTGGCACGCGCCGGTCTGACCTTCTCACAGATCCTCGCATCATTGACCACGGTCCCTGCGAAACGGTTAGGATTTGCAGGCTCGACGGGAATGATCAAGCAGGGCATGGATGCAGACCTGTTGGTGCTGGATGGTGATCCGGCCAAAGATCAAAGTGCCTTTTATCATGTGGTATTGACGTTCCGGCACGGCCGGATTATTTATCAGAAAAGTCCATGATCGGAGGGGTGTTTTTCTCTTCGCTGAAACCTTCAGGAGGAAGGGTTTCAGCAATTGGAGCTTTAGGTGGGGAGTGCTGAAAACAAAAATGGCTAGTCTGCTGCTGGCCGAAGAGGTATGGTATGTGTCCGAAATCGATTAGTTGTGGCCGGCGTTTATGCTTTAGATACGATGAGTTGGGAGGGTGGCGATTTCGGGGCGACCAAATTGCGATCGGGAAAAGAGCTGGGGTGAAGGTAGGTATTCCCTTCTACAAATCGTCTTTCCGTTTAGAATATACCAGTAGCCGGTCAACCAGCTTGTAAATGTTTGTCGAGGGGCAGGAATCTGAGGGTGTTTTTCCATCATGCATCTTTTCCAGTGTCTCTGCCCACTTAATGGCCTGCCGGACGCTGCCTTTCCTGAATAGCTCTTCAACCACCTTGCTGCTGTTTTTTTCGTATCGGAATCCCAGTAGTTTAGTGAGAATGGCGAAATAAGCTTCTCGCCGGATGGCTGTTTGCAGAAATTGAAAATGGAGGACATACCATAGTTCGAACGCCTGGTTGGAGGATCCATTTTCTATTCCACTTTGATGGGCTAACGACACGGCGTTGTCGAAACGAGCGTTGGGAAAATCATCCTTGTCAAAGACGGCCCAGACTTCATCAAAAGGGGGCTTTACCGGATCGGCTGCTCTGGCTTCTCTTTCTTCTATGGCTTTTCTGACTATGTTAATGGTATTATCACCCTGGCCGATTATCTTGATCGTTTCCACCAAATTCTTGGGGAGAAAGTTTCGAAGATGGTCGAAATAGATCGGTTCAGTTCGTTCTCCCTCGCAAACAATAAGAAAATATTTCCTTTCTTCAATCGTCGCGACCGGCTTCGCCGCGGAGACCGCCTTGCTTTTCAAATCGGCGAGCATTTCCTTGAAGGTTTCTTTCTTGACCTTAGCCATGTGCTACCAGTGTTTCCAGACTATCAATAAATGGAATAGCGCCGTATTTTCCTTCCAGGTAGTTTTTGTCGTATGGGCTTTCTTTTCTTGGCTTGTATTCCACCAGGGACGTCACTTCCGAGGCGCCATAGCGATTTTTTTCTACGAAGTAAATCTGATCTCTCCGCAAGAGATCCCTATCCAGCAAGGCGGTGTCATGGCTTGCCGCCAATAGCTGAGCTTTCGATTTGGTTTTTGAGGAATTGAATAATTTTATTACAGATTTGGTTAGCAGTGTATGCAGTCGGGCGTCAAATTCATCGATGACAACGATCCTGTCCTCAGCAATGGCCTTGATAAATACACCGATCAAGCTGAAGTATTTTTGGGTTCCTTCGGACTCCTGGTCCTCCAATAGGAACCGGGCGCTCCCTATGACTTCCCCGTTCTCGTTGAATTTTTGGTGCAAAGTGAAAACTGCCGGCCACTCCTCTGTAATCAGGGTGTTCCTTAACTCACGTGGTAAATCCTTTGACCCTCTATAAAGGGGAACGTTCGTTAGCTCTATGCTTTGAATACCAAGGTCCGCTTTCTGGATAAAGCTCTTTACTTCGTCGGCGTGCTTTTTATCTTTAAGCAGATCGAGGGTTACATTTTTATAAAGCTCATCCGATACACCGTGGATGGTAAAGATGCGGCTGAACCAATCGTTGATCTGTTCGGCTTTTTTGACATTCCATTGTGAAGCCACGGAAAGGAATAGTGCATTTTTCCTGGTTCTTCTTTCTAGACCCTCAGCATTGGGGAAGCGTTTGCTGGTAATTTCGAATTGGTCTCCAATCCGGAGGAAGACAGGGTATTCTTTGGTCGCCTTCGACTCCAGCAGCCACTCTTTATGTATTTTTTCTTTGTCGACTTCGAAGCCATAACGGTACCTATTTTCATCGAGCGTAAAGCACGCCTCGAAAAAGGAAGGCTTATTTTCCGTCACCTCGCTTAGTTGAAAGCTTTCCACATCGATTTGCTCGTTCCCCTGTTTCTCTGTTGCCGAATTGTTGATCAGCCATTTAAACATTACAAAGGCATCCAGGATCTTGGATTTGCCGCTGGCGTTGGGGCCGTAAAGTAAAATCGATTTCAATAAGGGAAGACTTTCGTCTTCGATTACATTGGAATCGGTATGCTCACTGATTGCTGCGGCATTGAAATTCAGTGTAATAGGGTCTTTTATGGACTTATAGTTACCTGTTTTGAAGTATATTAGCATTTTATGCAGGATATATGCATAAAATTACAAAAAATAATCTTTGTTGTTGGTTTTATAAAGTTTTATACGGGAAAAGTGCTGAAAAGGATTGATCGGCCAATAGCGCCCAATTTTGGTCGAAAATCAGGTGTAAATGGCCAAAAAGGATCGGACAGCGGAGCAAAGGCGCTAAAAACTTAGTTCCTCTTTGAATTTGTCATTCCCAGGCTACTACTGATTTTTATTATATCTTATTGGGGACCTGAAAGGTCTCTAGTCGTCTTCAAGATATCATTGAATGGAAATAGTTGGCTCTATGTTTCGCTCAATCAATGGCCTTTTGGAATACGATCATAGTTAGTAATTAATTCATTTTCATTGGCTTTGCACGTAATTCTAAAAATAGCACGCACGGAAACCTAAAAATGGTACGCGCGGAAACCTAGAAATAGTCCGGCGGACGCAAATTTTCGCTTATGGCACTTGCTTCTGGCGTATCCCTGGACGATTATTCCTGTGGAGCGGAGGGATTAGTACATGCAGGGTCCAGCGGGCCACCTTGACTGTGATCCGATCGATGAAGAAACACCTGGTCGGCTTCGAAGCACATTCAGGACACACCATCACTTTCGATAAAATCGATGCAAAATTTTATGAGCAATTTGTCCGGTATCTAACTTATGAGATCCCTTTGTTGCGTAATTACCGGATCACGAAGGGCTTGATGGTAAATACCATTGGTAAAACGATCCGGCAATTGAAAACCTTTCTCAAGGATAGAATGAAAAAGAAGATCATTCCCTTGATGGATTTGGACGCCTTTAAAGGGATGGAGGAAGAGGTGGACGGTGTTTTTCTGGATTGGAAGGAGTTATCAAAGGTCTATCACCTCGATCTCTCCACGCACCCCCAACTGGAAAAGTATCGGGATCTATTTGTCGTTGGCTGTCTTACCGGTTTTCGGTTCAGTGATTATTCCAACCTTCGGTTTGACGAGTACCGAAATGGTATGCTCCACGTCATTCAAAAAAAGACCCTGGCCCCCGTGATAGTACCGCTGAGGGCGGATGCTAAAGCCATCCTGATCGATAAGTACGGGGTACAAATGCCCAAAATCAGCCATGTGAAATTCAATAAGTATATCAAGGAAGTTGTTCGACTGGCCGGAATCAGGGAACCAGTAAAGATGACTCATAAGAAAGGAACGGCATTGATGGAAGAGACGCGACCCAAGTACGCATGGGTCAGTTCTCATACTTGTCGGCGCAGCTTCTGCACCAACGAATATCTGGCCGGAACACCGGTGGAGTTAATCATGGCTGTCAGCGGCCATAAATCAGAAAAATCCTTTCGCCGGTACATCAAAGCGGATGGGATGAAAAAGGCGGCGATGATCAAAGAAATATGGGATAACGGGCCGAGGTTATGAGGATGTTTTTATAGACCAAATAATTGACCCAAAAATGAGAAAACCCGCTCTGAGAGCGGGCTTTGTGCGATTTTTTTGCGGACCGGACGGGACTCGAACCCGCGACCTCCGCCGTGACAGGGCGGCATTCTAACCAACTGAACTACCGATCCAACCTCCGAATTTTGGGGGTGGCACCGGTGGTGAGACCGGGGACCCTTTCGTTTTTCGGGATGGCAAAGATAGGAGAATTTTGATTTTCTCCAACAAATTTTTCCTGTAAAAATTTGATTTCCTTTAATTTTGGCGCAATCGATACTTTTGTAAGAATTATGCCTCAAGCAAAAAACCGCCAGTTCCTGGATTTTGAAAGACCGATCAAAGAATTGTTCGATGAGATCGAGAAGTTGAAGCAGACCGCCGAGAAGACGAAGGTGGATCTGAGCGATTCGATCCGGAAGCTGGAGGACCAGGTGATCGAGCGGCGCCGGGAGATCACTCAAAAGCTTACGCCGTGGCAAAAAGTGCAGTTGAGCCGGCACCCGGATCGCCCGTACACGCTGAAGTACATCGATAAGATGTGCACGAATTTTGTCGAGCTGTTCGGGGACCGGAATGTGCGCGACGATAAAGCGATGGTGGGCGGATTCGCACAGCTGGATGGCCAGACGGTGATGATGATCGGCCAGCAGAAAGGCGCGAATACGAAGATGCGGCAGATGCGGAATTTTGGGATGGCCAACCCGGAAGGGTATCGCAAGGCGCTCCGCCTGATGAAGATGGCCGAGAAGTTCGATAAACCTATCATTACCCTCATCGATACGCCAGGGGCTTACCCGGGCATGGAAGCGGAAGAAAGAGGACAGGGAGAAGCGATCGCCCGCAATATCTATGAAATGATGCGACTGAAGGTGCCGGTCATTTGTGTAGTTATCGGAGAAGGAGCTTCGGGCGGTGCGCTTGGCATCGGGGTCGGCGACCGCGTATTTATGTTGGAGAATTCCTGGTATACGGTCATCTCCCCTGAGAATTGCAGTTCGATCCTTTGGCGGAGCTGGGATCAGAAAGAGAAGGCAGCGGAAGAGCTGCGGCTGACCCCCGACAATATGTTCCAGTTCGGGCTTATCGATACCATCGTCCCGGAGCCGCTGGGCGGCGCACACTGGGATTATATGGAGGCGGCGAGTTTGCTGAAACCGAAGCTGATAGAGACGCTCGAAGAGTTGAAACAGTATAGCCCGGAAGAACGGATCGAGAAGCGGATCGTGAAGTTCGGCAAGATGGGCTTCTGGAATGAGGTGCAGGCCTGAGCCCGATGCGGCTACCAAACACCGAAAAAGCCATTCCTGAAGCAGACAGGCCGAATCCGGGTCGCTGCGACCGGGGCCAGCGGGCAAAGCTGGTTGCAAGGGCAGTGTGAATGCCGGCAAGGAAGGGGTTCCGAGATCCGCAGGCATACAGACGTTAACTTTTTTGATTACCGCTTAATATTATAGCAATGTCTCTCGTTCAACAACTCCGGGGTACCGGGGTGGCAATTGTAACACCATTTCAATCCAATTTTAGTGTAGACTTTAACGCGCTGGGAAAGATCATCGATTTTTTGATCGATGGCGGCGTGGAATATATCGTGACGATGGGCACGACCGGCGAAACGCCGACCCTGTCGAAAGAAGAGAAGAAAGATATCATCCAGTTCACATATGAGAAAGTAGCCGGGCGGGTCCCGGTAGTGGTAGGAGTCGGCGGCAACAATACGGCCGAACTGGAAAAAGAGCTGGGCTGGTTCCCACTGGACAAAGCGGTGGCGGTGCTAAGCGCGAGTCCTTATTACAGCAAACCCTCGCAGGAAGGGCTTTTCCAACATTATAAAGTACTGGCGGCGGCCTCGCCAAAGCCGATCCTTCTTTATAACGTTCCGGGTCGCACGGGTCGCAACCTCAGTGCGGCCACTACGATCCGGCTGGCACGGGAAGTAAAGAATATCGGCGGCATCAAAGAAGCCAGCGGCGATATGGCGCAATGCATGGAGATCCTTCGCGACCGGCCGGAACATTTCCTGGTGGTGAGCGGAGACGATGCGCTTGCCCTACCCCAGATCGCGTGCGGGATGGATGGAGTGATCAGCGTAGCCGCCAACAGCTTCCCCAAGGCCTTTACGGAAATGGTCCGGCTTTCGCTTCGCCATCAGTTCAAGGAAGCGAAGGTTCTCAACGACCGACTGATCGAAGGCTATGAGCTGCTCTTCGCAGAGAACAATCCGGCGGGTGTGAAGGCGGCGATGTTCGAGCTGGGATTGCTCGGCAACTATGTCCGGCTGCCGGTGGTGCCGGTGAGTGATGCGCTGCAGGCGAGAATCCATGATTACATCAAGAAGTAGGGTTAGACGAGTGCGTCGTCGAGTTCGGTGGTTCCTTAAGTAGCAGGACCGGGCAACTGCGTCCCTGGGCATGCCGTTTTCTTTCATATGCGTATGAGGAGAGCGGTCATATGGAGCGTTGGCATATTGGCGGTGTTGCTGATCGCGGGCTATTTTGTTGCCGGCGCCGTAATCCATAAGAAAGTGGATGCGGCTATTGCGGCGCTGCCGCCGTCGGTGCGGGTGAGTTACGCTTCGCTGGAATCCAGCCTGCTCAACAGCACGATGGATCTGCGCGGGGTTCATATCGAGTATACCAAGGATAAGCAGGTTTTTGAAGCAACGGTCGATCGTCTCGGACTGGAAGGGATCCATTTCCTGGAGCTCGCGAGGACGAAGCGATTGCGGGTGGGGCATGTTCGGGTCGAAGGGATCGTGGCGAGTGAGGAAAAGATGCACCTGGCGCTGGAAGGGAGGATCGAGCTCGACTCGGTGTATTCGAAGGAGGCGGGAGGAGAGGTGAAGGGGGAGCCGGCGAGTGGAGATGCAAAAGGGGAACAGCCGTTTGATGCGGGAGGGGTAGGGTTTGGAGCCCTGCATGTTTGGATCAGCCGCTTACGGGGAAGAATACCCGGTGGGGATGAAACGATACATGTGGCCAACCTGGAGCTGGATAGCCGAAAGCGGTCATTCAAGCTGGATAGTCTTCGGATAGAGCCTGTGGCCGACCCAATAAAGATGGGACGGGAGAAGGGGCACCAGATCGATGTCTGGGAAGTCAGGAGTGAAGGGTTCGAAGCGGAAGGGCTGGATGTGGAGGGACTCCTGGAGCAGCGACTGATCGCGGACCGGATCACGGTACATAAGAACCATATTTTCGTTTTCCGGGACCGGCGGCTGCCACTGGAGCCGGGCGAAAAGGCGCTCCCTGTTTCGATGCTGAAAGCGTCGCCGCTGGATGTGCGCATCGGAACGGTCAAACTGGGCCCGACCTTATTCGAGTATAAGGAGTTCCCGAAGGAAGGGGACGAGCCGGGGACCCTGACCATCCACCGGATGACGGCCGAGCTGGAGCCCCTGATCACCCATCCCGAAAAAGGGGATCCGGCCTATCTTACCCTGCGTACGGAAGGATCGCTGATGAATTCAGGCGTCGAGACGGCGACGACGAAGCTGCCGTTGCATAAGGGCGATGCGTATGAAGTAGACGGAGCCTTTCACGAACTGGATGTGACAAAACTGAACAATCCAGCGGAGAACCTGGGGCATTTACACCTCGAATCGGGAATGCTGGACCTGCTGAATTTTCATTTCGAAATGAATGAGGAAGCCAGTAGAGGACAGGTGGACGGGCGATATCATGAGCTGGTGGTCGAAAAGTTGAAGAAGAATGGCAAGGTGGACAAATTCAAGTCGTTTGCGTTGAAGCAGCTGATCATCCCGAAGAATAAGGAAAAGGCGAAAGGCAAAGTGAACTACAAGCGGGATCGGGAGCGGTATTTCTCCTACTACCTTTTACACTCCCTGTTGGTTGGTGTGAAGTCGAGCTTTTCGCTCGGGTTCCTGCTGCCGGGTTGACCGGGTTCTAATCTATATCCTATAGGTAACACCCTCGAGGGCGAGGTCGGTGTTGGGGAAGATGTCGCGGGCTTCCTGTTCGAAGACCTGCAGTTTCTCATATTTGGAGCTGAAGTGACCGATGAGCAGCCGTTGTACCCCGGCAAGGCGGGCGATGTTGGCGGCCTGTTCGGTGGTGCTGTGAAAGCGTTTGCCGGCCTGATCGGACAGGTCCCGGAGATAGGTTGTTTCGTGATAGAGGAGGTCTACACCCTTTACATATTCCGCGATGCGCTCATCGAAGAGGGTGTCCGCGCAATAGGCGTAGGACCGGGCTTTTGTCGCGGGTTCGGTGACGGCCTGGTTCTCGATAAGCACGCCGTCTTTCCGGAGGTAGCTTTCGCCCCATTTGAGGCGATCGAAAAAGGAGGACGGGACTTCCATCTGACGGGCCTTTTCGGGATTGACGCGGCGAAAGGGCCGAATCTCCCGGAAGCGGAATCCCCAGCATTCGATGCGGTGCACGACGGGGAAGCAGCTTACTTCGAATTTGGCTTCCCGCAGGATGACGCCCTCGGCGGTGAGGGGATGGAATTGCAGGGGGTAGGAAAGCTGGATGTCGGCGACCTTCAATTGAAGGCCGATGATGTCTTCGAGGGGAGACGGGGCAAAGACGTGGAGTTCCTGGGTGCGGCCGAGGAGTCCCATGCTGGTGAGCAGGCCGATGAGTCCGAAGTAGTGGTCGCCATGCAGGTGGGAGATGAAGATGTAGTTGATCTTGCTCCGGCGGATCTTATATTTGGCCATCTGCATCTGGGTGCCTTCGCCGCAGTCGACGAGGAAGATCTGATCTTCCATAGTGACGACCTGCGCCGTGGGGTGACGGTCAAAGGCGGGCAAAGCGGAGTTATTACCTAAGATGGTTACGGCCAACATGGTAGCGAATATAGGTATTGCTTGCTAAACGTGGGCTAATAGCTACGTATTGTATTCAAAATTTGTGGCAGGTAGGAATGTCCGAAGAGGTTGAGGTGGATGAGGAGCGGGTAGAGGTTACAGATATCCCAGGCGCGGCGATAGTCCGGGGCAAGTGGGTAGTGGTGATGGTAAGCTTCGTAAAAGGGGGTTTCGAATCCACCAAAAAGGGTGGTCATGGCGAGGTCCATATAGCGGTGGCCGTAATAGACGGCCGGGTCGATGAGGACAGGGCGGCTTTGTTCGTCGCAGAGGAAGTTGCCGGACCAAAGATCTCCGTGAAGGAGGGAGGGTGTTTCGGAGGGGAAGATGGCGGGGAGGTGGTTGTAGAGGCGCTGGAATTGCATCAGAGCCTCTTTGTCCAGCAGATGGGCATCGGCGGCCAGGCGGAGCTGGGGTTCGAGGCGCCGATGGATGAAGAAGCCGACCCAGTCGGCAGAGGGGGTGTTGTCCTGGGGAAGGGCGCCCATGTAGTTGTTGGCGGGGAGAGCGGGCTCGTTGTTGGCGGAGAGAGCGGGCTCCTTGTCTGCGGCGGGATGAGTTCCGACGAGGTTGTCGGCGGAGAGCCCGAATTGAGGCTGCGTGATGCGGTGGAGGGCGGCGAGCTGTTCACCAAAAAGCTGCCAGAATTTAGAGGAGCGGAGACCTTCGTCGATCCATTCGAGGATCAGCAACTGGTGGTCATCGGCTTCGATGTGGGCGATGGTTTTGGGCACGCGAAGGATGTGTTGCCGGCGCAGTAGAGACAGACCATTAGCTTCTCCTAGGAATAAGTCCGGAAAAGTGCCAGCAATATTGAACTTCGCAAACCATCGGCTCGGGCGGCGAAGTCCGCCGGCCGAAGGCCCATCGTTAGCGGAGGGTGAGGAGATGGAATATTTTTGGAACAATTCCATCTCCGAATCGTTATCCTTCGTAGATAGTTGATATGCAGCGTTGATGGAGCCACCGCCTATCTGCCGCACCTGTAGTTCGGTAACCGGGGGGAGGCCGGCGGCTCTCAGAGGATGAGCTTGAAGAAACTGCTTGATTTCCAGGGGCATTGGCTGACTTTCTGTCGGCTTTTGGGATCAAAGATCGGGACCGTTCAACATCTCTCTTTCGATCTCTTCGAGATGGACGATATCCCACGCTTCACTCTCCGTGGGAGTGACGTTCATCAATTCCAAAAGGCCGCTGTCTTCCAGGCTTTTCTCGACTCCGGGTGTAAGTTCACAGATGACGAAAGAGGCGCTGTCCTCGTAGAAAGCCTGTTGGATCCTCACCAGGCACTCCGCGGCAGCTTCTTCCACGGTGGTGATGTCTTTTAGTATGAGAACCACGTTTTTAACTTCTTTTTGAAGAATGGGCAGTAAACATTGCCCGAGCTCTTCTGTCATATTAGCAGCAAGAACGGCGTCAAGGATAGTAATGGCATGAAATTTTTCTCTGGTATCAATTTTGACTTGCATATACACTAATGATTATTAACGGCCGTTAATAAAGTGGTAGAAACGGAAGTCAAAAATATTCGTTATTATTGTATAAAGCTCAATTACTTAAAAATGGATAATAATTTTTCAGCCCAGGTAAAGGAGATTATCTCGTTCAGCAGGGAGGAAGCTTTGCGACTGGGGAACGATTTTATCGGTACGGAGCACTTGTTGCTGGGTTTGATCCGTGAGGGGGATAATACAGCAGTCCGCATTTTGAAGAGTTTCAATGTGGACCTGTATGAGTTGCGCAAGGAAGTGGAGATGGCAGTCAAGGATAAGACCGGTAAGAATATCGCCAACATCAATAGTCTGCCGCTGACCAAACAGGCGGAAAAGGTTATACGTGTGACGGTACTTGAAGCCAAAGCCCTGAAGAGTCCGACCGTAGAGACTGAACATTTGATGCTCTCGATCCTGAAGAACAAAGAAAACATCGCTACACAAATTTTAAATCAATTCGACGTGGATTACGACTTGTTTAGAAATGAATTAGGGGTTGTAAAAAGCAATGACGTTCGTAGCGAGTACGCGGAGGAGAATGATGATGATTTCGACGAGGAAAAGAAGTATTCTCAGCAGAAAGCGCGTGCGGCGGGCAATGCGAAGAGCAAGACTCCCGTACTGGATAATTTTGGCCGCGACATTACCCGGCTTGCCGAGATGGGGGCATTGGATCCCATCGTAGGCCGGGAAGAAGAGATCGAGCGTGTGTCTCAGATCCTCTCGCGCCGGAAGAAGAACAACCCGATCCTCATCGGCGAGCCCGGTGTGGGTAAGACGGCGATCGTGGAAGGCCTGGCCCTCCGGATCGTCCAAAGAAAGGTTTCCCGGGTATTATTCGATAAAAGGGTGATCTCGCTGGATCTGGCTGCGCTGGTCGCAGGGACGAAATACAGAGGCCAGTTCGAGGAAAGGATGAAGGCGATCATGAACGAGTTGGAAAAGAACCGGGATGTGATCCTGTTCATCGATGAGATCCATACGATCGTAGGCGCCGGCGGCGCCAGCGGTTCGCTGGATGCTTCCAACATATTCAAGCCTGCTTTAGCACGCGGGGAGCTCCAGTGCATCGGTGCATCCACGCTGGATGAATACCGGATGTACATCGAGAAGGACGGCGCCCTTGACCGTCGCTTCCAAAAGGTAATGGTCGATCCCCCCAGCGTGGAGGAGACTATTCAAATTCTCAACAATATCAAATCCAAGTACGAGGATTATCATAACGTCACCTACTCCGACGATGCGATCGACGCGTGCGTGAAGCTGAGTGACCGGTATATGACGGACCGGCTGCTGCCGGACAAGGCCATCGACGTACTTGATGAGGTAGGGGCGCGGGTCCACCTGAAGAATATCAACGTTCCGCAGAACATCGTCGATCTTGAGAAGAAGATCGAAGACGTGAAGAACGAGAAGAACAAGGTGGTGAAGAGCCAGAAGTTCGAAGAAGCGGCTTCACTCCGGGATACGGAAAAGCGGCTGCAGGAAGAACTGGAAAAGGCGAAGGCCGAATGGGAAGAAGAAAGCAAGCATAAACGTTACCCCATCGACGAAGAAAATATTGCCGAGGTCGTGAGCATGATGACCGGTATCCCCGTCAAGCGGATGGTACAGGCGGAGACGGAGAAGCTGAGGAATATGGCGGTCGACATGCGTGGCATGGTAGTAGGGCAGGATGATGCCATTACCAAGATAGTAAAGGCCATTCAGCGGAACCGGGTGGGTTTGAAAGATCCGAAGAAACCTATCGGCACGTTTATCTTCCTCGGACCTACCGGGGTGGGTAAGACGGAGCTGGCGAGGGCGCTTGCGCGTTATATGTTCGATTCCGAGGATTCGCTGATCCGGATCGATATGAGCGAATACATGGAGAAATTCACGGTGAGCCGCCTGATCGGTGCGCCTCCGGGATATGTAGGATATGAAGAAGGCGGTCAGCTGACGGAACGGGTTCGTCGCAAACCGTACTCTGTGATCCTGCTGGATGAGATCGAGAAGGCGCACCCGGATATTTACAATATCCTGTTGCAGGTGCTGGATGATGGACAGCTGACGGATGGTCTTGGCCGGAAGGTCGACTTCAAGAATACGCTGATCATCATGACCTCCAACATCGGGGTTCGTCAGCTGAAGGATTTTGGCGACGGGGTCGGATTCGCAACGGCTGCGCGGACACAAAATGTGGACGAGAATAATAAGGCTGTTATCGAGAAAGCATTGAAGCGGACCTTTAGTCCTGAATTCCTGAACCGGATAGACGATGTGGTCATCTTCAACGCGCTTGGAAAGGATCATATCTTCCAGATCATCGATATCCTGATGAAGGGTGTGCTGAAGAGGCTCAACAACCTTGGATTCACGCTCGAACTGACGGACGATGCGAAGAACTTCATCGCGGATAAGGGATATGACTCACAGTTTGGCGCCCGGCCGCTGCACAGGGCCATCCAGAAGTACCTGGAAGATCCGCTGGCGGAAGAGATACTGAACATGAATATCAAGAACGGGGATATCCTGATCGCCGATCTGGACAAGGAGAATTCGAAGATCAGGTTCTCGTTGAAGGAGAAAGCGAAGGAAAAATCTGAAGCATAAATGCCAATCGAATAAAAAAAGGCCGCACCTTTGGTGCGGTTTTTTTTATGTCATGAAGAAGATAATTATCACGATCGACGGGTGGTCGTCCTGCGGGAAGAGTACCCTGGCCAAGCAACTGGCGCGGGAGCTGCACTATGTCTATATCGACAGCGGTGCGATGTACCGGGCCATCACCCTTTATTTTCTCCGGCATCATGTGGACTGGACGATTCCGGCCGCAGTGGCGGAGGCCTTGAGGCATATCAAGCTGGAATTCGTGACCAATCACAAGAATGGACAGACGGAGATGTGGTTGAATGGGGAGAACGTGGAGTATGTGATCCGGGATCTGGTGATCGCGGAGAAGGTGAGCGAGGTTGCCGCGGTGAGGGCGGTGCGGGAGTATGCGGTGGCCAAGCAGCAGGAGATGGGCAGCAAGAAGGGGATCGTGATGGATGGGCGGGATATCGGAACGGTCGTGTTTCCGCATGCGGAGCTGAAGATCTTTATGACGGCGGATGAGAAGGTGCGGGTCCAGCGGCGCTTCAAGGAACTATATGAGAAGAACCCGAATATAACGCTGGAGGAAGTGAAGCAGAACCTGTCGCACCGGGATTATATCGATTCGCACCGGGAGATCAGCCCGCTTAGACAGGCGGAGGATGCGGTGGTACTGGATAATTCGCATCTGACGATGAAGCAGCAGTTGGCGATTGCGGAGGGGTGGGTGAAGGAGCGGATGGCCTGACGGCCCGGAGGGGGCGTGCGGAGTGCGAAGAAGAAAGAATAAAAAAACCCGCCGGAGGCGGGTTTTTTTATATTTAGCGGAGGAACAAAAGTTCCCGGTATTTGGAGAGGACCCATTCCTTGTCGTCGACGAGGAGTTCGAGCTTGTCCACGTGGTAGCGGATCTGGTCGAAGAAGGGTTCTTTTACCTGGCTGTTGTAGGCGATGGCCTTTGTCCGGGTGTCGCTGATGTTGTTGGCGATCTTCCGGGCTTCGATCATCTTTTCCACGAGTTCGCTGACCTTTCCGATGTGCAGGGAGATCTTTTCGAGGATCTGCTGCTGATTGGAGTAGGCGCTGGTGGGGAGACCGAGATCTTTCAGACCCTTGATGTTCGCGATGAGCGTATTCTGGTATCTGATGGACGGAGGAAGAATGTGGCTGGTAGCCAGTTCACCCATGATGCGGGCTTCGATCTGCACCCGCTTGATATATTTTTCGAGCTCGATCTCGTGGCGGGCTTCCAGCTCGATATGGGTGTAAACACCGTTTGCTTCGTAGAGGTGTTTTGCCTTTTCGGTGACCATGGCGTCGAGGGCCAGCGGAGTGGTGCGAACGTTGGGCAGGCCGCGTCTTTCGGCTTCATGATGCCATTCGTCGCTGTAGCCGTCGCCTTCGAAGAGGACCTTCTCACTGCTGACGACGTACTCGCGGATGACGTGCATGAGGGCGATCTCTTTTTTGTCGCCTTTCTCGATGAGTGCATCGACATCCTTCTTGAACTTTTTGAGGGTCTCGGCCAGGATGGTGTTCACGGCGATCATGGCGTTGGCGCAGTTGGCGCTGGAACCTACGGCGCGGAACTCGAACTTGTTGCCGGTGAAGGCGAAGGGAGAGGTCCGGTTACGATCGGTGTTATCGAGAAGAAGCTCAGGAATGCTGCGGTGCAGATCGAGCTTGAGGATGGCTTCGTCCTGTTCGTCGAATTTATCACCTACGCGCTCCTTGACATCCGCGAGGACCTTGCTGAGGTATTCGCCGATGAACACGGAGATGATGGCGGGAGGCGCTTCGTTGGCACCGAGGCGGAAGTCGTTCCCGGCGGAGGCGATGGCAGCACGCAACACGTCGGAGTATTCGAATACGGCCTTAATGGTGTTGACGAAGAAGGTGAGGAACATGAGGTTGGTCTTCGGCGTCTTGCCGGGAGCCAGAAGGTTGACACCGGTGTCGGTGGCCATGCTCCAGTTGTTGTGCTTACCGCTACCGTTGATGCCGGCGAAGGGCTTCTCGTGGAGCAGTACCCGCAGTTTATGACGGCGGGCGACGCGGTCCATGACATCCATGAGGAGCATGTTATGGTCGACGGCTACACTTACCTCTTCGAAAATGGGGGCGCACTCGTATTGCGCGGGGGCGACCTCGTTGTGGCGGGTGCGGAGGGGAATACCGAGCTTATAGGCTTCGGCTTCGAAATCGCGCATGAATGCATAGACGCGTTCGGGGATGCTGCCGAAATAAAGATCTTCGAGCTGCTGGCCCTTGGCGGGAGCGTGACCGAAGACGGTGCGACCGCTCATGACGAGATCGGGACGGGCATTGAACAGACCTTCGTCAACAACGAAGTATTCCTGCTCCCAACCGAGGGTTGCGGTAACCTTGCTGACGTTCTTGTCGAAGTAATGGCAAACCTCTACGGCAGCCTTGTCGAGGGCGGCCAGGGCTTTCAACAGTGGAGCCTTATAGTCGAGGGATTCGCCGGTATATGAAACGAAGATGGTGGGAAGACAGAAGGTCTTGCCGGCACCGACTTCCATAATGAATGCGGGAGAGGAGGGGTCCCACGCGGTGTAGCCACGGGCTTCGAAAGTGGCGCGCAGACCGCCGCTGGGGAACGAAGAGGCGTCGGGTTCCTGTTGGATGAGTGCGGCGCCGTCGAATTCTTCGATCGGAGTGCCATCGCTCTTTATCGTAAAGAAGGAGTCGTGCTTTTCAGCAGTGGTGCCAGTCAGCGGTTGGAACCAGTGGGTAAAGTGGGTGACACCCTTTGCTTCGGCCCATTGGCGCATGCCGGATGCGATCTGGTTAGCCACAGCGCGATCGATCTTCTTCCCGCCCTTGATAGAAGCCAGAAGGCTCTTGTAGGCTTCATCACTTAAAAATTCCCGTGCCGTTTTCAAGGTGAAAACGTTCTCGCCGAAGATGGCGGTTATCTTGGTAGCACCAGGGACCTCGGTTCCACCAGACAAGGTGAGATTGTCGAGCGCTTTAAATCTTAATGAGGACATGCTTGAAAAGTTTTAGCGAAACTACAATGATTGAAGGATATAAAACAATTTTTTAGGCCAACATGACCAAAATCTGATCATTTATGAGGAAAACCGGGGGAAAACTGCGAAAACGATTATATTGAATAATTCATAATCTGTGGGATAAATAAGCAGAGAGCCGCTCATTAAGGGCTTGAAAAAGAGGGAGGGTGCGGAGGGAATGCAGGAAGGGGGCGAGTAAAAAAAGCAGGTAAATGGACCGGTAGCGGACGATGGCGCCAACGAAGGGGATGGTGATGCCGATGGAGAGCATTCCAAAGAAGGCAAAGAGGAGGCAAAAGGCGCCAAAAGAGGTGAGGATGGGTTCCCTGGTCAGGACAAGGTCGTTCTTTTTGTTACGAACTGTTCGTAGAATAGCGAAGATGATGAGGCCCCAGACGGCAAGGAGCTCCAGGGAGAAGGCCCAGTAGATGGGTTGGCCGCCTGATCCGGGGAGGGGTTCGAACAGGCCATTGCGGATGGCGTAGGGCAGGGTCTTTATGAGGCTGACCCAGGAGCCGTCGAGGATGGGCAGGGAGAGCCGGGAATTACCCTGCAGGCCGATGAATTCCTGTTGTCTTTTGGCGATGACGACAGGCCATTCGGAGACGGGCATGACGAGCAGGATGATCAGGATGAGGGCGACGGTGCCGAAGAGCAGGATCCTTCGCCTGTTGCGGTTCTTGCCGCTGAGCCACCAGCAAAAGAGGGCGGGAAGGAGGGTTACGGCGAAGGCGGCGCGGAAGTAGATGATGGCGATGAAGCAAATCACCGCGGCGGTGCCATGGATCCAGGAGAATCCCCGGCGCAGGAGCCGGTGGATGTTAAATAAAAGGAATCCGAGGAGCAGATAGAGGACGCCTTCGCGGTGGACGCAGGAGGTCCAGAACAGGACCGAGGGCAGCAGGAAGATGGAAAAGGCGGTGAGCGGATCATCGGGAAACCGCTGCCGGAAGACCCGGAAGAGGGCGATATTGCCGAGAAAGACGAGGAAGGCGAAGAGGAGGGTATTGATGGCGAGGTCACCGAGGGAAAGGCAATTGAGCAGCATGTGGAGATAGATGATGCCGTTGTGGGTGACGAAGGTCCAGGTGCCGTTGTCGGATTGCCAGAGATCGAACCGGGAGAAGAGCCGGTCACGGTACATAAAGCTTTTTTCAAAATAGTCCCAGATATCGCCATGGCCGGGGTAGAAGCGCCAGGCGATGGCGTTGTGGAGCCATCCGGTGAGGACATGGAGGCCGAAGAGGATCTGCAGCATGGCCGGCCTGATCCCACTCTTGCGGATGAAGCGTAGTTTGGCCACTCCATAGGCGCAGAGAATACAATAAAGGATCAGCAGGAGGATATGCATAGGCTAGTTAATCGTGACCGGATTGCCGGAGGGTTTTTATTTTTTCAAGGTAGATGGCGGCTACGGTCTCCTGTGTATAACGTTGTAATACCCTCGACCGACCATCGAGACCCATCTGTTTTTTTTCGGCAGGCGCCAAATTATAGTAGGCGGCCATTTTTGCGGCGAGGTCCGCGCCGTCCTTTTCGCGACAGAGGTAGCCATTGACCCCCTCTTCGATGAGGGCGCGGCAACCGGCGGTGTCGGTGGCGATCAGGGCCTTGCACATGCTGGCGCCTTCGAGCAGACTCAGCGGGAGTCCTTCCCGGTAAGAGGGCAGGACGATGCAGTCGGCCTGTTGGATATAGGGGCGGACGTCGTCGGTATGACCGAAATAGGTGATGATCTTTTCGGCGACCCATTCGTCTACCCGGGACCGGGGAATGGCTACGGGGTTCTTTTCATCGAAGAAGCCGAGGATCTGGCATTGAACGTTGAGGCCCTGTGCTTTTAGGGATCCGGCGGCCTGGACGAATTCGTCAATTCCTTTGTGGCGGATGAGCCGGCCGATGAGCAGGAAGGTAACGGTTTGCGATGGGGTTTTCGGAGCGTAAGGGGCGGGGTAGAACCGGGTAGTGTCTACGCCTTCACCGGGCAGGAGAAAGGCTTTACCGGAGGGCACGAGGTGTTGGCTCGTAAAGATCTGGCGATCGTCCTCATTGAGGAACCAGACTTCGGCGGACTTGCGCAATGTCCGGCGGTAGCCCATACGGACGACGCGTTGCAACCAGCCTTCGCCGGCGAACGTATAGCCGAGGCCGGTGATCACGCTGATGGAGGGAATGCGGGCACGGGCGGCGGCGCGGGTGCCATACAGATTGGCTTTGACGGTATAGTGAAAGATGATGGCGGGTTTGAGGGTGCGGTAGTGCCGGAACAATTCGCGATAGAGCCGGTAGTCGTGGATGGGCGAGAGGCTCTTTGCGTGAAAATGATGCAATTCGATATAGGAGAGGCCGGGGAGCTGTTCAAATTTTCCGGTATAGGCGTCGCGGGGCGCCAGTACATAGACGGCGAACCCTTCATGCAGCAGTCGTTCAATAAGATAGAGCCTGAATTTGTAGATACTCCAACTTGTGTTTGCTACAAAAGCGATCCTCCCTTTTGCGGTCATAAGTGGCAAACGTACTGATTTTCTCGTACTTTTGCGGCCATGGAAATAACCGTCAAAACGGCTGAACAGCTGCGCCTTACCGCGGAGGAGTTCAGTCTGATCAAGGAAAAGCTCGGTCGTACGCCAAATTTTACTGAATTATGTGCTTTCAGCGCGATGTGGAGCGAGCACTGTAGTTATAAGAATTCGATCAAATGGCTGAAGACCCTTCCGCGTGAGGGGAAGAAGATGCTGGTGAAGGCCGGCGAAGAGAATGCGGGGCTGATGGATATCGGTGATGGCCATGGGGTCGTCTTCAAGATCGAATCGCATAATCATCCCTCGGCTCTCGAGCCTTTCCAGGGAGCGGCCACGGGGGTAGGGGGGATCCATCGCGATATCTTTACGATGGGCGCCAGGCCGATCGCCTCGCTGAATTCCCTGCGTTTCGGCAATCTGAAAGAAGCGAAGACGCAGCACCTGCTTTCGGGGGTGGTGCATGGCATCGGACATTACGGCAACTGTTTTGGCGTACCGACGGTGGCGGGCGAGATCTATTTTGAAGAATGTTATCATACCAATCCGCTGGTGAATGCGATGAGTGTCGGCATCCTGAAGAACGGGGAAACGATCTCGGCGACGGCGGCGGGCAAGGGCAACCCGGTCATTTTTGTCGGTAGTGCAACGGGTAAGGACGGGATCGGCGGTGCCTCGTTTGCCTCGGCGAATATTACAGGGGAGAGCACGAAGGAACTGCCGGCGGTGCAGGTGGGTGATCCCTTCCAGGAAAAGAAATTGCTGGAGGCCTGCCTGGAGGTGATCCAAACGGGGGCGGTAGTGGGAATGCAGGATATGGGTGCGGCGGGCATTATCTGCTCTACGGCGGAGATGAGTGCGAAGGGTGAAGTGGGAATGCGTATCGACCTGGACAAGGTGCCGGTACGCCAGGAGAATATGAAGGCGTGGGAGCTGCTGTTGAGCGAGAGCCAGGAGCGGATGCTGATGGTGGTGAAGAAGGGCCGGGAAGCGGAGGTGGTCAGCATTTTCGAGAAATGGGATCTGCCGGCGGCGGCGATCGGCGAGGTGACGGAGGATGGGTTGTTGAAGTTTTATGTAGGTGGTCAGCTGGAAGCGGAGATCCCTGCTTATGAGCTGGTGCTGGGCGGCGGTGCGCCGCAGTATGACCGGCCGTATAGCGAGCCGGAATATCTGAAGCAGGTGAAGGCCTTCGATGCGTCGAAAGTGGAGGTACCGGACGATCTACGCCAGGTGGCGGAGGCATTGATCTCGCTGCCGAATATCGCTTCGAAGAAATGGGTGGCTGTCCAATACGACAGTACGGTCGGGGCGGCCAATACGTCGACGAATGAACCGAGTGATGCGGCGGTGGTGTTGGCCAAAGGTACTGGAAAGGCGCTGGCGGTGACCACGGATTGCAACAGCCGATACGTATACGCGGACCCGTATAAAGGTGCGATGATCGCGGTAGCGGAAGCTGCCCGGAACATCGTTTGCAGCGGCGGTCAGCCGCTGGGTGTGACCAACTGTCTGAATTTCGGGAATCCTTATAATCCGGAAGTTTATTACCAATTTGTGAATGCCATCAAGGGGATGGGGGATGCGTGCCGGAAGTTCGACACGCCGGTGACGGGGGGAAATGTCAGCTTTTACAACCAGAATCCTGACGGGGCGGTGTATCCGACGCCGACGATCGGGATGGTGGGGTTGCTGGACAGTGTTCAACATAAGATGACACTGGACTTCAAGGAGGAAGGAGATGTGATCTTCCTGCTTGGGAACAGCTGCGACGATATTGCGTCTTCGGAATACCTGCATAAGATCCAGAAGGTGGAGTTCAGTCCGGCGCCGCGATTCGACCTGGACGAAGAATTCCGGTTGCAGCAGAAGGTAGCTGAGCTGATAGCGAAGAAGTTGATCCGGAGCGCCCATGATGTGAGCGAGGGCGGCCTGTTCGTGACGCTGGCGGAGTCGGCCTTCCCGAGGGGGCTTGGATTCGATGTGGTTGCTGCCGATGCGTCGATCCGCAAGGATGCTTACTGGTACGGCGAGGCACAAAGCCGCGTCGTGGTGAGTGTGGCGGCTTCGAAGGTGGAAGCGTTCAAAAAAGCCCTGGGTGGTTTCCCGGCTGAGGAGTTGGGGATCGTTACCAGCGGCAGCTTTGAACTGGATGGGATGGAATGGGGGCAGGTGGAAGAATGGAAGGAGAGCTATGAGAACGCCATCGGCAATTTCATGGCGCGGCTGGTGGAGATGGAATAGGACGGGGGGAGGGATCCTTCCGGAGGATCTTCAATAAGGGTTGCTCCACCCATTTGTAGAAGAGCAGGGAGCCTGCCACCATCACGAGGGCATGGATGTGGATGGCGAGATCGGCCGGGAGGAAGAATTTGAACCGCAACCAGAAGGCGCCGATGGCACCCAACACGAGAAAGTGGAATATATAGATAGAATAGGAGGCATCGCCCAGCAGGAGGATGAGCCGGTGGCGATGGAAGGAAGCAGCGGCTCCGTTCTTTTCGAGGAAAGCGCAGCCGGCGACGATCAGCGCTGCTGAGCCTCCCCAGCCAAATGAATGAATGAATTTGGAGGAAGTTGTCTGCAGCCACGGGGAGATATCATGGTCGGGATATCCGGTGCCTATCCATACGAGTGATAACAGGATACCGGGAATCAGCAGGCCAAGGGCGACCGGCTTTCCGGGTGTCCAGCGTTGAAAGCAAAAGCCGACGCCTACTCCCATCAGGAATTCGAGAATGAAGGGATCCATATAAAAGCCGAGAAAGTCCAGCCGGCGGAACCCGAAAATCCCCCCAACGATCGTCAATCCCCCGAGCACGATCGTCAGGGTTGCTGCTTTATTTTTTATCTTCAGGAGGATGAGCAGGGAGAAAACCAGATAAAAATACCATTCGAAATAAAGGCTCCATGCCTGCACCAGCACCGGGTTTGCTGCTCCGGGGTAGTGCAGGAGGAGAAATGACGAGAGCAGGTCATTCCCGGTGACGGGACCGTGTTCTCCGCGATGGATGGCGGGGTACCAGGCGGCAATGGTGAGGAGGGTGGCGATGTAATAGAGCGGGTTGATCCTGCGAAAGCGATGCCAGAGAAAGGTCCCTGCGGCGGGGCGGCCGGAAAGTCGGGTGGCCGAACAATAGATGACGAATCCCGAGATAACGAAGAAGAGATCTACGCCGAAGCCGCCCAATGCGGTACGGGCGGGAAGGCGCTGCTGCCAGCCCATGGCATAGTTGTCCATCGAACAGATGGCATGGGTGTAAACGACAAGGATCGCGGCCAGGGCCCGCAGCATTTGTATGGAAGCCAATTTCATGCAGCTGTGTTATATTTGCATTCGCGATCAAATATAGACTTGAATTCATGAACAAGCAATACATAGTTGTAACGGGAGCTGCGGGATTTATCGGGAGCTGCCTGGTGGGTTTCCTCAACCAGCATGGGTATAATGACCTTATTCTTGTGGATGCCTTCGGCGATGCGGCAAAGGAGCCGAACCTGCAGGGGAAGAATTTTTCAGAGAAAGTGGAGCGGGAGGTATTCTTCGATTGGCTGGAGGAACGGCAACCGGCGATCTCCTTTGTATTTCACATCGGCGCCCGAACGGATACCACGGAGTTCGATTACTCGATACACCAGCGGCTGAATGTGGAGTATTCCCAGAAGGTGTGGGCCTATTGCGCGGCGCATGGGATCCCACTGGTGTATGCTTCATCGGCGGCGACGTATGGTGCGGGGGAGAAGGGTTATGACGACAGTCACGAACTGCCCTATGAGCTGAAACCCCTGAACCCGTATGGCGTGTCGAAAAACGAGTTCGACAAGTGGGCGCTGGGCGAGATGGCTGCGGGTGCGGCTGCGCCGCCATTCTGGGCGGGGCTGAAGTTCTTCAACGTATATGGTCCCAATGAATATCACAAGGGACGGATGGCGAGCGTGATCTTCCATTCCTTCAACCAGATCAGGAAGGACGGTTTTGTAAAGCTTTTCAAGAGTCACCGGCCGGATTTTGCGGACGGCCAGCAGTTGCGTGATTTTGTATATGTGAAGGATGTGGTAAAGGTGTGTTACTGGCTGATGGAGAACCGGCCGGGATCAGGGTTGTACAACCTGGGCACAGGGAAGGCGAGGTCCTTTGCGGACCTGGTAAAGGCTACCTTTACGGGACTGGACCTTCCGACGAGGATCGAGTATATCGATATGCCGGAGGATATCCGGGATAAATACCAATATTTCACCGAGGCGAAGATGGACAAGCTGAGAGCGGCGGGGTATAAGAGCGCGTTCCATTCGCTGGAGGAAGGGGTGATCGATTATGTGAGAAATTATCTGGCCAAGAACAATCATTATTGACTTTTATGAACAAGAAGATCGCGATCATCGGCGGCGGAAACCTTGGGACGGCTATTGCGGAGGGACTGATCCAGAGCGGGTTTGTGCAGCCCAAGCAGATCCTTATCACGAAACGGAATATCGAAACGCTTTCGTCGCTGGAGCGGAAGGGGGTTCTTGTCAGCGATAAGAATGAAGAGGCGGTGCGTTATGCGGACCTGGTGATCCTGGCGGTGAAGCCCTTCCAGGTGAACGATATTCTGGTCTCGCTGAAGAGCGAGTTCCGGCCGGATAAGCAGGTGCTGGTGTCCGTGGTGACGGGGATCAGTATCGCGCAGCTGACGGAAATTCTGGGCAACGGGATGCCGGTGGTGCGGGCGATGCCGAATACGGCGATCGCGATCCAGGAGAGTATGACCTGTATCGCCGGACAGAACGTGAACGAGGAGCATCTTCAGTATGTGCTGGATATTTTCGATCAGTTGGGCAAGGCGGTGAAGATCGATGAGAAGCTGATGGATGCGGCGACGGTACTCGGCGCCTGTGGGACGGCTTTTGCGATGCGTTATATCCGGGCGAATATCCAGGGTGGGATCGAGATCGGTTTTGATGCGGCGACGGCCAACCTGATCGCGGCGCAGACGGTGAAGGGGGCTGCGGAGTTGTTGTTGAAGAAGGGCTCGCATCCGGAGCAGGAGATCGACAAGGTGACGACGCCCAAGGGGTGTACGATCGCGGGGTTGAACGAGATGGAGCACCAGGGGTTCAGCTCGTCGCTGATCAAGGGGTTGGTGGCGAGTTATGAGAAGATCGCTAAGCCTTGATCGGCCAGGGCCGATCGGCCGAAGGCCAGATGTAAGCGATACGGGTGCGAGGCCTATTTTGACAAGAAGGCCGGAGCGCCCGTTTTAGTAGACAAGGCCTGTGTCCATATCGATGGTGAGTTCTTTGTCGGTGCTGCTTAAGAGATAGAATGCGTTCTCTTCTTTCCAGGTGCGCCGGAGGAGGCCGCCGCGCATGATGTAGACGGATCTGCCGTCGCAATAGCCCCAGATGGCGCGGGAATAGTAATACGCGGAGCCGCCCGGTTCCTTTATATATATTGCGTGGGCATTGTTCACGGTCTTTACTTCATATTCCCGAATGGAGGGGGCATTGTTCCTGAATTCCTCGAAGGTGGCGTAGACGCCGGGGGCGAGGGGGGAGTTGCCGATGATGGGCAGGCTGAAGCGCGTCCGGTTGAATTCAAGGATATCCTGGAGGCTGAGGCGGCGGGCGTGGCCGGCCTTGACGATGGTCAGGCGGGAGGCGCTGTCTGTCATCCGGTCGAGCAAAGCGGCAAGATCGTTCTCCCAATGTTCGTAATAGGTCCCGGTGGGGGTGTAGATGTTCCCCAAACGGTAGGCATGGAGGGTATCGAAGCGCAGAACAGGGATGTATTGGCTATCCCGGACGGCGTAGATCTCTGCTTTTAGCCGGATATGCGTCCGTTCGATATGTTTTCCAGGATCCTTATTGACCTCTTCCCGGAGGTAGCTGGCGTCGGAGAGCCAGAGGTTCCGCAGGACGATGAGGGCGGTGTAAGGGGCGTCGGGGCTGGTAAAATGCCTGTTCAGATAGCCGGCGAGTTCGGCGGCGGCAGGGGAGCGAAAGACGAGCTGCTTGTCGCGGGGATGGCTGAAGGTCGGCAGAAAGGTATGGACCCCGATGCGGGTGGTGTCGGTCCGCTCGTCGATGACCTCGAAATGGCGGAAGGTGCCGGAGGGGGTGAATGCGGCGGGGGGACCGAGCGAGATGGTGACACTGGGGAGCGAGGCAAGAGGGGGGGCGGTCTGGGCGGTGCCGGTGAGACACAGGCTTAGAAGCCCGATGATGGATATTGGGTATTTCATTAGGTACGGAATGGGATACAAAATAGAAAAAATTCGGGGTCTTTCTAATAGTATTTTATATTATATATAAATGATTGTGAGTAGGTTGAAAAAGTGGCGCCAGCGGGGAAACGACACGTAAAGACCCGAAAATTAGGTGGTGATTTCTACCTTTTACTTAAAATAATCCTGTATTATCTTGCGTTTGTGTCCATGTGGAGGTAACTTTGCCGCCGCACAATGAACCTGTCGACACATAATCTTGATCCCTGGAAAAGACCTAAATCCAATAAATCATGAAAGGAAAGACCCTTACTGGAATTGTATTGATCGCCGAGATCGCATCTATCGCTATTCTGCACGCCGTCAAGCTCAATCATTCTGAAAAGACCGCCGCTAAAGAGATCTCCAGGAACATGTCCGCAGAGGCCATGGATACCCGGGTGAAGCCGGCTATAACGCTGGCTGTTCTGAAGTAGAATTCCTGAATCAACACGCAGTATTACCTTATGTGAGAGGCCCAACCGAAGGTTGGGCCTCTTTGATTTATAGGTTGACTTATAAGTTATCCACACAGGTTTTTGCGGCATTACAAATTCATGTAACTTTGCATGACCTCCTTGAATTTCCCTTCTTATATGGTTTTCAGCAGGTCACCGAAGCGGCCAGGATACTAGAGATAGGATTGCTAAGATATTGTATTCCGCCTGTCGCCCAACAACAAAACAACGCATTTAATAATAACTTAATTGACCATACTATGGCTAAGTATGTTTTTGTAACAGGTGGTGTAACTTCTTCACTGGGAAAAGGGATCATAGCGGCTTCGCTGGCTAAGTTGTTGCAGGCCAGGGGGCTGAGGGTGACGATCCAAAAATTCGACCCGTATATCAATGTGGATCCGGGGACGCTGAACCCCTACGAACATGGGGAGTGTTATGTGACGGAGGATGGGGCGGAAACGGACCTCGATCTTGGCCATTACGAGCGTTTTTTGAACCTCTTTACCAGCCAGGCGAATAATGTGACGACAGGGCGGATCTATCAAACGGTGATCAACAAGGAGCGGGAAGGGGCCTATCTGGGCAAGACGGTGCAGGTGATCCCGCATATCACGGATGAGATCAAACGGCGGATGCTGCTGCTGGGACAGGGTAATAAGTATGACATTATTATCACGGAGTTGGGCGGAACGGTGGGTGATATCGAGTCACTGCCCTTTATCGAGGCGGTGCGGCAGCTGCAATGGGAGATGCCGGAGGAGGATTGTGTAGTCCTGCACCTGACGCTGATCCCCTATCTGAAGGCTGCTAAGGAGTTGAAAACCAAGCCAACACAACATAGCGTCAAATTGCTGAGCCAGGAGGGCGTGCATCCGGACGTGATCGTATGCCGGACGGAAGAATCGTTGTCGCCGGATATCCGGAAGAAAATAGCGTTGTTCTGTAATGTAAAGCCGGAGGCGGTGATCGAGGCGGCCGATGCGGCGACGATCTATGAGGTCCCCTTGCTGATGATGCGGGAGAAGCTGGATCTCATCTGTATGAAGAAGCTGAACATTATGAATTATCATGAGCCGGAGCTTTCCCGCTGGAAGGAATTCCTGGACAAGCTGAAATACCCGAAAAGCAAGGTGACGATCGGGTTGATCGGAAAGTATATCGAGCTGCAGGATGCCTATAAGTCCATCCTGGAGTCCTTTGTCCATGCGGGCGCCGTCAATGAATGCAAGGTGCAGGTGGTGAATGTCCATAGCGAGTTCATTACGGATGAGAATGTGGGGGAGAAACTGGCTAATCTGGACGGGCTGCTGGTAGCACCGGGTTTTGGCCATCGCGGGGTGGAAGGGAAGATCATTGCGGTCAAATATGCACGGGAGAATAAGCTGCCGTTCTTTGGCATTTGCCTCGGGATGCAGATGGCCGTGATCGAGTATGCGAGAAATGTGCTGGGACTGAAGGACGCGCATTCCACGGAGATGGATGTGCATACGCCGCATCCCGTGATCGACCTGATGGAGGAGCAGAAGAAGGTGACGGCGAAGGGGGGGACCATGCGACTGGGTTCGTATCCCTGTTCGCTGAAGGCGGGTTCGCTGGCCAGCCAGATCTATGGCGGCAAGGCGGAGATCAGCGAGCGGCACCGGCATCGTTGGGAGTTCAATAATGGCTATCTGCAGTCCTTCGAGCAGGCGGGTTTGATCCCAAGCGGCACGAACCCGGAGAGCGGGCTGATAGAGATCATCGAATTAGCTACAGATACACATCCTTTCTTTTTTGGGGTTCAGTACCATCCTGAGTTGAAGAGTACGGTGGAGAATCCCCAGCCGATCTTTGTGCATTTCATCAAGGCCGCCAAGGAGTTTGCGGATGCGAAGAATGCGGTGAAGAATCCGCTTTTGCAGAGTGAGATGATTTAGGGCGCCTGGCGGGCGGCGGTTTCGGCGAGATTTCGACGAATATAGGGTTGTTTTGACCGGGGCTTTCCGGTGCCTGACGGGCGGTAAGGGGTTTCCTGCCGATCTGGTTGCGGGTGACTGGGGTAAAGCACCTATATTTGCACTTCCTAAAAATATACATAAATGGGACTGGATCGTAATACGGTTATCGGCTTTGTGTTGCTTGGGCTTTTGTTATTCGTTTATCTCTATATCAATACGAAGAGCAGCCACGAGCTGGAGGCTCACCAGAAGCATATCCAGGATAGCGTTGCGCTGGTCCAGAAGACCCAGGAGGCGATGGCGGAGCGGGAGCGGCAGGCGGCTGAGAAGAAGGACAGCAATGTCGTGGTGGCTGCGCCGAAAGTGGATTCCAACAGCTTTGACCTGGCTTTCAAGGGCACCGAGCAATTGCTGACGGTGGAGAACGAGCTGGTGAAAGTGGTTTTCAGCAATAAGGGCGGGCAGCCGGTGGATGTGGAGCTGAAGAAGTTCAAGTCCTACGACAGTACGCCGGTGAAGCTGGTGGGACAGGGGGACCGGATCAGTTACCCTATAAATACCGGCACAGGGGCGGCAGATATTGCCCTATTGTATTTCAAGACCGGTCAGGTGGTGAAGAATGCCGACGGGAGCCAGACGATCCGCTTCGTGCTGCCGACACCGGCGGGGGAGTCGATCGAGCATGTGTATACCCTTCCGGCCAACGATTATATGCTGGATTGGGTGGTGAATGTCAACAATCCGGAGAAACTTTTCAGCCAGAATAATTTCAACCTGGGCTGGCATCTGGAAACGATGCGGGCGCAGAAGAACATTTCCGAAGAGCGGCGGCTGACCAGCATCGGATTTATGGAAGAAGGCAAGTTCGACTACATGTCCTCCAAGACGGAACGGACCTTTGACAAGCCGGTGCAATGGATCGCGTTCTCGCAGCAATTCTTCAATTCGACCCTGGTGGCGAAGAATGGGTTTACGGGGGGAACGGCCCACTGGCAGCGGGAGGCCTCTGACTCTTCGAATGTGGTTGCGCGTGGCGATTTCGCCCTGCAGGCGAAGATCCCGGCGGCGGCCAGTGCGAGTATGTCTTTCCGGCTTTATTATGGGCCCAATGATTTTTCCATTCTTGATAAGCAGGAGGCTGGGATGACCCATATCATCGATCTTGGACGGGGGATCTATTCCTTTGTCCGGCCGGTGAACGTATACATCATCATGCCTGTGTTCAATTTCTTCAAGTCGCATATTGCGAGCTTTGGGATCGCGATCCTGCTCCTGACGTTGTTCATCCGGCTGATAACCTCGCCATTGGTGTACAGCAGCTATCTGAGCGGCGCGAAGATGAAGGCGTTACGGCCGGAGATCGAGACACTGAAGAAGAAAATAGGGGATGATCAGCAGCAGATGGGGATGGAGCAGATGAAGCTGTTCCGGGAGGCCGGGGTGAACCCGTTGGGAGGCTGTATCCCGGCGCTCCTGCAGATCCCGATCTTCTTTGCGCTTTACAGTTTTTTCAGCAGTAATATCGGGCTGCGGGGCGAGCACTTTTTGTGGAGTCATGATCTGTCGATGTATGACAGTGTTTTGAATTTTGGTTTTTCGATACCGGGTTATGGCGATCACGTGAGTCTGTTTGCATTGTGTGCGGTGGTGACGAGCTTCCTGATCTCGCTGTATGGGATGAGCATGACGCCTGATCAGAGCAATCCGGCGATGAAGTATATGCCTTATATCATGCCGGTGTTCCTGTTGATCTTCTTCAACCGGCTGGCTTCGGCCCTGACCTGGTATTATACGGTGTCCAACGTGATCACGCTGGCGCTGCAGTTCGTGATCCAGAATTATATTATCGATCACGCGAAGATATTGGCGAAGCTGCAGGAGAACCGGACCAAGCCGAAGACGAAGTCGAAGTGGCAGGAGCGGCTGGAGCAGATGCAGGAGGCGCAGAAGGAGGCTCAGAAAAAGGGGCCGCAGGGCAGGAAGTAGCCGACGGAGGAGGCGGGTAACGCGGGGAACGCCAAAATAGGGGACTCCCCTTACTTGGAGGTATGACGGGTGTTTCTTATTTTTAATGGATGTTTAATTTGTATCGTAACCCTTTATGTCTGTTCTTCCTATGTATCCTTTTTCAGCCGGCGCGGGCGCAGAAGAGGATCTCGGAGCTTACCCTGGTATTCGATTATTCCGTCACCATCGAGGGGGGGAATAAGCTGGAAGGGGTGGGGAATGCCTCTCACACGATCTATATCAAGGGCCACAGGAGCCGGAGCGAAATGACGAATGCGCTTTTTTCTTCCACCAACATATATGATGCCGCTACGGGTTTTGGGGTGATCCTCAAGGAGGTAAGCGGGCAGAAGCTGCTGATCCGGATGAATCCGGACAACTGGTCGGAGCGGAACCGGATGTATGAAGGCATTGTTTACAAGCCTACGGGCAAGACCAAGATCATTGCGGGATATAACTGCCAGGAGGCGACAGGGCAGACGACGGCGGGGGCGCTGGTGACGGTCTTTTACACGAAGGATCTGGTCCCGGAGAACAGGCAATATGATCCGCTGTTCAAGACCCTGGAGGGGTTACCCCTGGAATATGAGCTTACGAATGGGAATGTGAAGATCTCCTACCGGTTTTCGAAGATGAGTCTGAATCCGGTGCCGGCATCAAAGTTCGATATCCCGAGTGGGGGTTACCGGGAGATGAATTACGAGGAGAGCAAAAAGTTGAATGTTGGGGGATAGGAGCTGTGCCTAATTACCCGGCTGTTTCTAATTATTTATGGGGCATGTTGATGTGCAGATCCAGTAACTGGAGGCTGCTATTGCTGCTATTGTGCAGGAAGACGGAGTTGTTGATCTTGTAGCGATAAGGCAGGATGTAAGTGCTGTTGCCCTTTTCGAATGTGACCAACGTGTTGAAAGACACGTAGTTATCTTTCTTTTGGACGCCGAGGGTGAAGTTTCCGCTAAAGGAAGGACCGGCTTTGAGGGTGAGGCCGCCGGTGGTGCGAATGGGAGTGAAGTTCGTTTTGAGCGAGGGGCTGCTGGACTTCTTTTTGTCCCCGCCGCCGCCTTTGCTGGCAAAAGTCAAACCGACCACTGCAACCAAGAGGATGCTGACGAGCAGCTTGCGCGTCAATTTTCTCCATTCTATAGTAACCGGTTTAAGCATTCTAACACAAATGTAGTAAAAAAAATTGGGTATTTTTTAACCGCTTATCACAAAATTTAATAAACCTTTAACGGCTTGAAGCCGATTTAGTTACAATTTGGTGATTTTTATTCTTCGAACCCGGTGAGGGGCTGCTACTAAAGATACGTTAAATGCACGCGGAGGGTTGCCGATGATCCGAACAATTTAGCCTTTTGGAGTGATCGTTTGCGAGAGTAAATGCGTCCACAGGTGGGGAGAAATTTATTTTCGGCGGGTAGAAGGTAATGCAGTAACTTACGATAACCTTTAACACATGCAAGAAAATCCATACCATCAGGACCGCGAAGAATTGAAGGAATTGTTGAAGCAGTATTCGGATTTGAAAAGTGGACGGCAACATTCCTTTTTGGAGGAAGAAGCATTCGAAAGGATAATCGATTATTTTGATGACACGGAGGATCTGACCCAGGCGATCGAGGCGGTGGAATTGGGGATCGAGCAATACCCATATTCCTCAGCCCTGCTGGTAAAGAAGGCGGACCTGATGATCGCTACCCGCCGCTATCACGAAGCCCTTTCGATCCTCGAGCAAGTGGAGCTGCTCGACGGCAGCGATATCAACCTTTACATTTTAAAGACGGACGCGTATCTGGCGCTGGACCAACCGCAGAAGGCGGCGGCCCTGCTGGAGAGCGCTTTGTTGCATTTCGAGGGCGAAGAGCGGGTGGAGCTGTTGTTCGAGCTGGCGGATGTGTATGACGACTATGAGGAATTTGATAAGATCTTCGATTGCCTGAAGCTGATCCTGGAGCAGGATCCGGCCAATGAAGAGGCATTGTACAAGATCTGTTTCTGGACGGACTTTACGGGTCGCAATGAGGAGAGTATCCGGCTGCATCAGCAGATCATCGATGAGAAGCCGTACAACGAACTGGCCTGGTTCAACCTGGCGGCGGCGTTCCAGGGATTGAAGCTGTATGAAAAGGCAGTGGATGCCTATAAATATGCGCTGGCCATCGACGAGAAGTTCGATTATGCCTACCGGAATATGGGTGATGCGTATATACGCCTGCGAAAGTACCGGGATGCGATAGAGTCGTTGGAGAAGGTGCTCGAACTGTCGCGGCCTGAGGATGTGATCTATGAGGCGATAGGCCATTGCTATGATAAGTTGGACAACTATGCGCAGGCCCGTTTCTATTACCGGAAGGCTTCGCATCTCAATCCTGACGACAGCAAATTGTACTATAAGCTCGCCTGTACCTATATCAACGAGGAGCAATGGGCCCAGGCAGTGAAGCAGCTAGAGGCCGCGATGCGCATCCATGCAATGCAACCGGAGTACAATCTGGCGATGGGCGAGTGCAAGATGCAGCTCGGCGAGTTCAAGGAAGCTATTCAATATTTTTCGAATGTGGTGCGGATCCGGCCCCGGAACATCTCGAGCTGGGAGGCGCTGATCCGCTGTTTATACAACGCCGAATATTTCGAAGAGGCGCTCGAACAGGTGGAGACGGCGATCAGGATCACTGGGGGAAAACCCTTATTTGTCTTCTATCTTTCCGCCGTATACTTTGCCCTGGGTCGCAGCCGCGAGGGGCTCTTGCAGCTGGAGAACGCGATGGCGAAGGCGCCGAAGCTGCTGAAGAAGTTACTGGAGCTGAATCCTGTCATTCTCCAGTATCAGCCGGTAGTGGACATTATTGCCCGCTACAAGAAGAATAAATCCTTCTAAAAGTCGATTGTTTCCTATTTTTGCCGCCGATACTAAGAAATTAAGTAGTGGGCCGGAGGTCGTGCTGCCTGCTAATGGTATTTACGGACTCAATAAAACAAAAGGATGAATTTTAAACTCACGCAGATGCCGCAGCGGCTGGAGAAGCCACGGCAGGACGGAATTACAATGGTAATGGACAAAGGGTTGAGCGTTGATGAGGCCAAGAATTTTTTAAGCGTCGCACATCCTCATGTGGACGTGGTTAAGCTCGGGTTCGGAACTTCCTTCGTCACTCCCAATCTCCGGGAGAAAATAGAAGTCTATCAGTCCTACGGTCTTCCCGTTTATTTTGGCGGCACTTTGTTCGAGGCCTTCCTGATCCGGGGGCAGTTCGACGACTATATAGCAGTCTGCAAGGACTACGGCATCTCGCATATGGAGGTGAGTGACGGCAGCATCACGATCCCGCATGCGGAGAAGTGCGGTTATATCGAGAAGCTGACCAAGCACGGTACGGTGTTCAGCGAAGTGGGCAGCAAGGATGCGGCGCATATCATCCCTCCTTATAAATGGATCGAGCTGATGTCGGCGGAACTGGCAGCCGGGGCCTCCTATGTGATCGCGGAAGCGAGAGAGGCGGGTAATGTCGGGATCTATCGCGGCAGCGGCGAGGTACGCGAAGGTCTTGTTCAGGAGATCCTGACGCAGATCCCGGCCGAAAAGATCCTTTGGGAAGCTCCACAGAAAGCGCAGCAGCTTTATTTTATCGAGCTGATCGGCTGTAATGTCAATCTCGGCAATATTGCGCCTACGGAGGTGATCGCGATGGAAGCGATGCGCGTGGGTTTGCGGGGAGATACGTTCCATCTTTTCCTGGACAAAGACGCGGCGAGATGAGACGTTATGGGCTGATAGGATATCCTTTATCTCATTCATTTTCCCAGAAATATTTTACGGAGAAGTTCGTGCGGGAGGGGATCACCGGTTGTAGCTATTCCAATTTCCCGTTGGCTTCGATCGATGAGCTGCCGGCCGTCCTGGCCGATGCGGAGCTTTGTGGGCTCAATATCACCATTCCCTATAAAGAGCAGGTGCTTGCCTATCTGGACGAGCTCAGTTCCGTGGTCGAGGCGGTGGGAGCCTGTAATTGCATCAGGATCGACGGCGGCAGGCGTGTCGGGCATAATACGGATGTAGTGGGCTTCGAGGAGTCGTTGTTGCCAAAGCTGGGAAGTCATCATCGCCAGGCGCTTGTGCTGGGGACGGGCGGCGCGGCGAAGGCAGTGGAGTATGTGCTGGGGAAGCTGGGGATCAGCTACCGGCTGGTGACGCGGAGACCGCGGGATGGGTCGAACGACCTGGGATATAACGAGGTGGATGCGGCCCTGATGAAGGCGTATACGCTGGTGGTGAATACGACGCCGTTGGGGATGTATCCCAAAGTGGAGGAGTATCCGCCGCTGCCTTATTCAGCGGTGGGTGAGCGGCATTATTTTTTTGACCTTGTGTATAATCCGGCGAGGACGTTGTTCCTGCAGAAGGCCGCGGAGCGGGGGGCGGTGGTGGAGAATGGGCATGAGATGTTGCTCCTGCAGGCAGAGGAGAGTTGGAGGATTTGGAACTCCTGATGTATTTACGATAAAAGTTTGTTTATCGCTTCCTTTGGTACGGGGGCGATTTTTTTTGCCTTGTAGTCATAGCAGACCATGCCGGTGCGGGCGAAGCTGACGGGGACCCATTTTTCGGTGGGGAGCTGTTTTTCGAGTTTATAATAGAGATCGAACCCGACGCGGGAGAATTCAGCGACGGCGACGGAGCCGCGGAGGGGGTCACCGTAGAATAGTTCGCTTTTGAATTCGATGGTGACGTCGGCCATGATCAACCCGACGCCTGCCATATCCAGTTCGAGATAATCATGATGGCGGAGGAATTTTACCCGCAGTTCGTGGATGAGGGTGAGGACGGCGTCGTTGCCGACGTGGCCGCCGTAATTGAGATCGGTGATGCGAATGGGGATCTCGGCGGTAAAGGAGAAGTGTTCGGGGAGGGTTAGTTTCACTCGTGGCATATGGCGTCAAATTTTTGTTTGCAGGAAGGCTACCAACTGGTCGGCGGCTTTCCGGCGATGGCTGTATTTGTTCTTTTCTTCGAGGGTCATCCGCGCGAAGGAGCGGGCATCGCCTTCTGGGACAAAGATAGGGTCATATCCAAAGCCTTCGGCGCCGTCGGGGGAAGTCAGGATCCGGCCCTCGCAGATACCTTCGAAGAGATGTTCCTTTTCATTATAGATGAGGCTGATGACGGTGCGGAAACGGGCCCGGCGATGGGGATTGTCGCCGAGGTTTCGGAGTAATTTTTCGATGTTCTGTTCGAAGGACCTGCCGTCGCCGGCATAGCGGGCGCTGAGGACGCCGGGTTCGCCGTTGAGCGCTTCTACTTCGAGGCCGGTGTCTTCGCTGAAGCAGTTCCCGCCGGTGAGTTTATGAATGGTGGATGATTTTTCGGTGGCGTTCGCATCGAGGGTGGGGTGGGGTTCGGGGATGTCGATGTCGATGCCGGCGGCTTTGAGGCTGATGACCTCGAGTTTGTCGCCGATGGCGGCCTGGATCTCGGTGACCTTATGCTGATTGTTGGTGGCGAAGATGATGCGGGGCTTGTGGGACATGGTCAAGGCATTTTTTATGAACGATGATTTCGAGATCGTATCGGCTTCGCGATCGTTGGCGTGTTCGGCGGCGAGCGTTTGTTTGAGTTGGCCGTATTGTTCTTTTAGTTGTTGGTTGCGTATGAGGAGGTCGCGGAATGCGATCTCGGCGTGTCGTTCTTCGCTGGCGGGGAGCATGAGATGCAGATGAGCGGCGCGTCTGTCGTTGGCCCAGGCCGGTAAAGATGAGTTCATACGTCGAAGAGGGTTTTGAGACAGACCCAGAGTTTGCTTTTGAGCAATTTCGCATCGGGGGTATTGCCGACCATTTGCTGAAGCGATGGAGCGTACAGGTAAGTGCAATTATCATAGGGCTGCAGCTTGAACGCCGGGAAGTTGATGGGGAGGCGGATGGCGGTGGGGTCGACGCCGAAGAGAATGATGTTTTCCGGTTGGAGTTGCCCACGCAGGGTATTGATCGTGACGGGCAGGGTATGATGGTTGACGATGGCGACGTCGCCGATGTTCATGCGACAGGCCTCGAGTATTTTGCTGAGGAAGCCGAGCTGGTCGTCGGGCAGGAAGGCGGAGCCGGGGGAGTCGACGATGATGGTTACCTTGCGCCGGTGGTTGCCGAGGAGTTTGTAGGATGCGGGTTCGGACGGTGTTGTTGCGGTGGGTGTTGTTGTTGCGGAGGGAGGCGTCGGTTGGACGGACGGCTCGGGTTGGGTGACGGGGGCCGGCTTTGCGGTGACGGGTGGTGTCGGTTGTGATGCTGCTGGTTGCGGCGGTGTTTGTGACGCAGATGCGGGTTGTGAGATTGGTTGTGGCGCCGGTTGTGATTCGGGGCGCAGTGCCGCGGGATTGGCGGATGGGATCAGCGCATCGGCGCCGTACCATTCAGATACAAGAATATCGGAGAGTGTGATGTTGTTGATGCTCATAATATATACGGCATATAAATGGCCTAGGTCCATTAACTAACAAATGTTAGTTTTTGATTTTGTTCTCACAAAGATTGTTCGTTTCTTTGTGGATACAAAATTTACCTAGTATGATTGCAGCCCTGGACATACAAGTTACAAAATCGGCGAAGAGCAGGCTTAGCGAGATCGACTTTAACAATCTCCCATTCGGGAAGCATTTTACGGATCATATGCTGGAAGTGGATTGTGTGAATGGCGAGTGGACGAAGGTGCAGATCCGGCCTTTCCAGGATCTTAGTCTTTCCCCGGCTTTGTCGGCGTTGCACTACGGGCAGTCGATATTCGAAGGCATCAAGGCGTATAAGGACCGGGAGGGGAATCCCTTTATTTTCCGGCCTTATGACAATTTTCGCCGCTTCAATATTTCCGCAGAACGGATGATGATGCCGGCGGTACCGGAGGATATCTTTATCGAGGGGATGCGCCGGCTGATCGATATCGACCGGGACTGGATCCCGATGAAGAACGATTTTTCGTTGTATATCCGGCCTTTTATGTTCGCGACGGACGATGCGATCGGAGTGAAGGCTTCGGATACCTATAAGTTCATGATCCTGTTGAGTCCGACGGGGCCATATTATGCCGCGCCGATGCGGATCTATGTGGAAGAGAACTATACCCGGGCGGCCAGGGGCGGATTTGGCTTTGCAAAGGCGGCCGGTAACTATGGCGGCAGTATGCTGGCTACGGCGGTGGCCAAGCAGAAGGGGTACGACCAGGTGTTGTGGACGGATGCTTTCGAGCACAAGTATGTCCAGGAGATAGGTACGATGAACGTATTCTTTGTGATTGGGGATAAGGTCCTGACGCCGGACCTGGAAGCGGGGACGATCCTGGAGGGGGTTACCCGGGACAGTGCGATCGAGCTTTTGCGGGATGAAGGGTATACGGTCGAAGAAGGCCCCATCAATATCGACGATGTGGTCCGGGCCTGGAAGGCAGGGGAGTTGAAGGAAGTGTTCGGAACGGGGACGGCGGCGACGATCTCGATGATCAAAGAGCTTGCTTATGAGGAGTATACGATGAAGTTCGATACGGATAAGTGGGTGGTAGCGCCGACGGTGAAGCGGGTGTTGACGGACATCCGGGAAGGGCGGAGAGCCGATACGAGGGGGTGGATGTTCAAAATATAGGGGCTCGCGGTGAGAGATTGATATAGAAAAATTTGGATCATAAGGGTAGGGACTGTACTTGTGCAGTCCCAAAATAAAATAGGTTCAGAATGCCTACCATACAGCAATTAGTTAGAAAAGGAAGAGAGATTATCCGTGCAAAGAGCAAATCCCGGGCTTTGGATGCATGTCCTCAGCGTCGTGGAGTTTGCACCCGTGTATACACGACCACTCCCAAGAAGCCGAACTCCGCGCTCCGTAAGGTAGCGAAGGTGCGTCTGACGAACAAGGTGGAGGTGATCGCGTACATCCCGGGTGAGGGGCACAATCTCCAGGAGCACTCGATCGTGCTGATCCGTGGCGGTCGTGTTAAGGACCTTCCTGGTGTCCGTTACCACATCGTTCGTGGTAGCCTGGATACGGCTGGTGTTAAGGACCGGAAGAAGAGCCGAAGCAAGTATGGTACGAAGAAGGAGAAGGCCGGTGCAAAGGGGGCCGCAGCTAAACCCGGAGGAAAGAAATAATTAAATTATAACTAGTTAAGTAAGATAATTTCGCCAAACAATGAGGAAGACGCAACCCAAAAAAATACCGCTGGCCCCTGATGCCAAGTATAATGACAAGCTGGTTACCCGCTTTGTGAATAATATCATGTGGCAGGGTAAGAAGAATACCGCGTACACGATCTTCTATGACGCTCTGGACAGAGTAGCCAAGACTACCAATGAGGACGGCTATGAGATCTGGAAGCGCGCCTTGTCAAACGTCACCCCGGCCGTTGAAGTACGCAGCCGGCGTATTGGTGGTGCAACGTTCCAGATCCCTTCGGAAGTTCGTCCGGACCGGAAGATCTCGTTGAGCATGAAATGGCTGATCCGCTACAGCCGCGAGCGTAACGGCCGGAGCATGGCTGAAAAGCTTGCCGGAGAGATCGTTGCGGCCAGCAAGGGTGAAGGTGGTGCTTTCAAGAAAAAAGAGGATACCCACCGGATGGCTGAGGCGAACAAAGCCTTTGCGCACTTTAAGGTATAAATTGTTAATAAAGGTTTTATATAAAAACCCCTCCGAATCTAATGAGATGGAGGGGTTTTTTGTTTGGGGCGGATACCCAACGGCCCGGTGGGCCGTCGGCCGAAGGCCAGACATTAGCGAAATGAGGGAAAATGCGCGATTTTTGGTCCGCGCATTTCCCGAATTTTTCGTACCTTTGCGCAACTTTTCAACAAATAATATGGCAGACTTAAAATTTCAAAGAAACTTCGGGATTGCGGCTCATATCGACGCCGGTAAAACCACCACCACGGAGCGTATTTTGCGCTACACGGGGATGATTCACAAAATCGGGGAAGTGCATGATGGAGCAGCTACCACCGACTGGATGGAGCAGGAAAAAGAGCGGGGGATCACGATCACCTCGGCTGCCGTTAGCTGCCAATGGAACTTCCCTACCAATAAGGGAACGGCGGATGCCAATACCAAAAAATACTATTTCAACATTATCGATACTCCGGGTCACGTGGACTTTACCATCGAGGTAGAGCGTTCGATGCGGGTACTGGACGGACTGATCGCGTTGTTCTCTGCCGTTGACGGTGTGGAGCCCCAGTCCGAGACGGTTTGGCGTCAGGCTAACCGTTACCGGGTACCCCGGATCGGTTTTGTGAACAAGATGGACCGGAGCGGTGCGGACTTCCTGATGGTGGTCAACCAGGTGCGCGAGATGCTTGGTGCGAAGGCCGTTCCCCTGCAGCTGCCGATCGGCGCCGAAGATGATTTCAAGGGCGTGGTCGACCTGATCAAGATGAAGGGGATCATCTGGCATATGGAAACGGAAGGGATGACCTTCGACGAGATCCCGGTGCCGGCTGACATGGTCGCCGAAGCTGAAGAATGGCGTGCAAAGTTGGTTGAAGCCGTTGCAGAGTACGACGATAAGCTGATGGAGAAATTCTTCGAAGATCCCAACAGCATTACTGAAGAAGAAATGCATGAGGCCATCCGTAAGGCGACGATCGACCTGAGCATCGTGCCGATGATGTGTGGCTCTTCCTTTAAGAATAAGGGTGTGCAGACCGCGCTTGACGCCGTTTGCCGCTACCTGCCTTCGCCGCTGGATGTAGCGGACATGCACGGTACCGATCCCAACACGGGTGAGGACATCGTCCGGAAGCCGAACGCGAAAGAGCCTTTCTCGGCGCTTGCGTTCAAGATCATGACGGACCCCTTCGTTGGTCGTCTGGCGTTCTTCCGCTGTTACAGCGGCCATCTGGATGCCGGCTCGTACGTACTGAACGTTCGCAGTGGCAAGAAGGAGCGGATCAGCCGGATCATGAAGATGTTTGCCAACAAGCAGAACCCGATCGACTTCATCGAAGCAGGTGATATCGGAGCGGCGGTTGGTTTCAAGGAAATCAAGACGGGTGATACGCTTTGCGACGAAGATCATCCGATCACGCTGGAGAATATGTTCATCCCCGAGCCTGTGATCGCGATCGCGGTAGAGCCGAAGACTCAGGCCGACGTCGACAAGATGGGTATGGCGATCTCGAAGCTGGTGGAAGAAGATCCCACGCTGCGTGTGAATACGGATGAAGATACGGGTCAGACGATCCTCCGCGGGATGGGTGAGTTGCACCTGGAGATCATCATCGACCGGATGAAGCGGGAATTCAAAGTAGAAGTAAACCAGGGTGCACCCCAGGTTGCCTATAAGGAAGCGTTCACCAAGAGCATTCAGCATCGTGAGGTGTTGAAGAAGCAAACGGGTGGTCGTGGTAAGTTTGCCGACATCCAGTTCGAGATCGGGCCTGCCGATGAAGAATGGCAGAAGGAGAATGAAGGCAAGGACTTCCAGTTTGTCAATGATATTTTTGGTGGATCGATCCCCAAGGAGTTCATCCAACCCATTCAGAAGGGCTTTGAGTCCTGTATGAACACGGGGGTACTGGCCGGTTATCCGCTGACCAGCATGAAGGTCCGGGTATTCGACGGCAGCTACCACGATGTGGATTCCGACGGTATGAGCTTCGAGCTTTGCGCCAAGGCCGGTTTCCGGGAAGCGGGTGTGAAGGCTAAGCCGGTACTGCTCGAGCCGATCATGAAAGTGGAGGTGCTGACGCCTGACCAGTACATGGGTGATGTAACGGGTGACCTGAACCGCCGCCGGGGTATCCTGGAGGGCATGGACAGCCGGAACAACCTGCAGGTGATCAAGGCCAAGGTGCCCCTGAGAGAGATGTTCGGGTATGTAACCGAGCTTCGTTCCATGAGCTCCGGCCGTGCGACCTCTACTATGGAGTTCTCTCACTATTCCCCGGCGCCGAACAATATCGCCGAGGAAGTGATCGCCCGGGTAAAAGGCAAGAAGGTCAACGCCTAAGAATAGTAATTTTCTTTTATATGTTGAAGCCCCGCCAAAGATGGCGGGGCTTATTTTTTGTAATAATTTTTGTAATCGACCGTTTTAACCTTGCTGACCTATGACTATCCAATAGTCATACTTAAAAACCAACATATGAAAAGTAAAGTTGTAAAACTGGCATTTCTGGTTATTCTGATGGTTGGCGCCGGTGCTATGTCGGCTTCCGCTCAGGTTTATGTTACCGTTAGACCCGCATGGCATCCCGTTGCGCGTCCTGTGGCTCCGAGCCCCCGGCACGTGTGGATCGATGAGGAGTGGGAAGCGCGTAACGGGGCTTATGTCGCTGTAGGTGGTCACTGGGCTGCGCCTCCCCATCCGGGTTGGGTGTGGATCCCGGGGCATTGGATCCGCGAGCGCCGGGGTGAGTACTGGAGGCCGGGCCATTGGGCACGCCGCTAGTGTATGCGAAAATAGTATTAGTATAAAAGCCCGGCTGACGCCGGGCTTTTTTGTGTATGTTTGGTGCTATGCGTTTAATCATTGTTATACTGTTGTTCTGCTTTGTTGGCGGTTATGCTCAGCCGGGGTCGACCTTGTTGAAATGGGCGAGTGAGGGGAATGCTTTTTATAAAGTGAGTTCGGGGGCGATCGTTCGGGTCGATCTGCCGGAGAGCCGGGAGACGGTGATCGTCTCGACGGATGCGCTGAGGCCGGTGGGTCATGGAAGGGCGCTGCCCGTGCGGGATTTTTCCTTTTCGGCGGACGGCAAAAAGGTCTTGATCTATACCAATACCAAGCGGGTATGGCGGTATGATACCCGGGGAGATTATTGGGTGCTGGACAGGGGTAGCCGGCAGCTGATACAAGTGGGGCGTTCGCAGCCGGCGTCTTCGCTGCTGTTTGCCAAATTTTCCCCCGACGGCACGAAGGTGGCTTATTGCAGTCAGCATAATGTCTATGTCGAAGATCTTGCTACGGGGGTATCGAAGTGTCTGACGTCGACCGAGGGGACGCCGAAGCTGATCAACGGTACCTTCGATTGGGCCTATGAAGAGGAGCTGGATTGCCGGGATGGGTTTCGCTGGAGTCCGGATGGGAAGCATATTGCCTATTGGCAGATAGATGCGAACCAGATAAAGGATTATCTCATGCTGAATACGACGGACTCGACCTATCCTTTTGTGGTGCCGGTGGAATACCCGGTGGCGGGGCAATCGCCTTCGCCCTATCGCATCGGGGTCGTCGACGTTGTCTCGGGCGTCAACAAATGGATGAATATTCCGGGTGACGCGCATCAGACCTATCTGCCACGGATGGAGTGGGCAGCCAATTCCACGGAGCTGATCCTGCAACAGCTGAACCGGAAACAGAACGAGAGCCAGTTATTCCTCGGCGATGTGGCCACGGGTGGGACGACGCCGATCTATGACGAGAAGGACAGCGCCTATATCGACTGCAAGGATGTCTGGCAGGATGGGGTGATCGCGGGTTGGGACTGGATCAGTGGCGGGAAGGAATTCCTCTGGGTAACGGAGAAGGACGGCTGGCGGCATGTCTACCGGGTCAGCCGGGACGGCCGCAAAGAGACGCTGGTCACGAAGGGGAACTATGATGTACAGGGGCTGAGCCGGATCGATGAGAAGGGCGGCTGGCTTTACTTTATGGCCAGTCCCGATAATGCGACGCAGAAATATCTGTACCGGACGCGGCTGGATGGAAAGGTTGGTCCGGAGCGGCTCACGCCGGCGACTGAGACCGGTACGCATGAATATGATCTTTCTCCGGATGGGCGGTTTGCCTTGCATACGTATAGCAATGCCAATATGGATGAGCGGCAGGAAATGGTGGGGTTACCGGGGCATGCTTTGCTCGCCAGGGCGGTATCGGGGGCGAGCGGCGGCGGCAAGGAGGCTCCTGCGCCCGGTGGCGGGCAGGGCACCGGGGAGTCGGGGGTTGCTGCCGGGAAGAAGGTCGAGTTCTTCAAGATAAAGACCGTTGATGGGGTCGAGATGGATGGCTGGATGGTGAAGCCTGTGCCGTTTGATCCTTCGAAGAGATATCCCGTGGTGTTCTATGTGTATGGCGAGCCGGCGGCGCAGACGGTGCTGGACGAGTATGGGGTCGGAAATAATAACCTTTACACCGGGGATATGGCGGCGGACGGGTATATCTATCTGAGTGTGGACAACCGGGGGACGCCGGCGCCGAAGGGCCGGGCCTGGCGGAAGTCCATTTACCGGCAGATCGGCCGGATCAATATCCGGGACCAGGCGATGGCGGCGAAGGAAATTCTGAAATGGCCATTCGTGGATAGCAGCCGGGTGGCGGTCTGGGGATGGAGTGGGGGAGGGTCGAGCACGCTGAACCTGCTGTTCCAGTATCCGGAGATCTACAAGACGGGGATCTCGGTGGCGGCGGTGGGTAACCAGCTGAGTTATGACAACATCTATCAGGAGCGGTATATGGGGCTGCCGAAGGAGAATGCGGAGGATTTTGTGGCGGGGTCCCCGATAACCTACGCTAAGAATTTGAGGGGCAATCTGTTATATATACATGGGACAGGGGATGACAATGTGCATTATCAGAATGCGGAGCGGTTGTTGAATGCACTGATCGCGGCGGGAAAGGTGTTTCAGTTCATGGCCTATCCGAACCGCAGCCATGGGATCTTTGAGGGGGACGGGACGCGGGAGCACCTGGCGAGGTTGTATACGGATTTTTTGAGGCGGAATTGTCCGGGGGGAGGGCGGTAAGGGCCGAAAGGGGGTGCGGGGGTGGTGGTTAGGAGGGCCGGGGAGCGGTTTTTTCTAAAAAAACCTTCGATTTTTTGGGAGCGAGGCAAACAAATACATACCTTTGCATCCCATTCGAAAAAATGGGATTTGGCTTATGTCTCAACGAATCAGAATCAAATTACAGTCCTACGATCACAATTTGGTGGACAAGTCCGCTGAGAAGATCGTAAAAACGGTCCGGAGTACGGGTGCCGTGGTAACGGGTCCTATTCCTTTACCTACGCGTAAGAAGATCTTTACCGTACTGCGTTCGCCGCACGTAAATAAGAAGGCCCGTGAGCAGTTCCAACTGCATACGCACAAGCGCCTGTTGGATATCTACACTTCCTCTTCGAGGACGGTGGATGCGTTGTCGAAGCTGGATCTGCCTTCCGGGGTAGATGTTGAGATCAAAGCCTGACGGCTGCGCGTCGCATCGAGTTTATGCGTAGCGATCTGAGGCTGCGCATATCGGGTGGCGATCGGATTGTGGCGACGGAGTCGCATTAGTTCTTTCATTCCATCTACAAACTTCCGACAGGGATAAAGTAGCGCTGGATGTAGCTGCCGAAGGATAAATATCCGAGGCACAATGGTAAAGTAAGTAAACAAGTTCCGGGCAACCGGGATGTTACATATGAACAAGCCGTTCAGGGTTTGTTTACTGCCGGTACTTCTGTTCACCATGGATGTATACAAGATGCACGAAGGGTGACGCAAAGAAAAGGTCGGCTGCAAACGAGGGATTGAAGATGTAGATCGATGCTACGAGCCGGGGGCGCGCGTTGCGCTCTTGTGAAAGCCAATAATGTAGTAAGTCTATGCTCTGTCTCATACCCGACGGCACAAATTTTTTAAGAAAATGAAAGGTATTATTGGTAAAAAGATCGGGATGACCAGCGTCTTCAGTCCTGATGGCAAACAAACAGCCGTCACGATCATCGAAGCGGGTCCTTGCGTTGTTACGCAGGTGAAGACCCAGGAAACAGACGGGTACACTTCCCTCCAATTAGCATTTGGCGACAAGAAAGAGAAGCACACTACTGCAGCAGAAAAAAATCACTTCGCCAAATCCAACACTTCTCCCAAACAGTTCGTAAAAGAATTTCGCAATTTCTCCATAGAAAAGGCTCTTGGTGAGTCCGTTACTGTAGACATTTTCGCCGAAGGCGACAAAGTGGAAGTAGTGGGCACATCGAAGGGTAAAGGTTTTCAGGGTGTCGTCAAGCGTCATGGATTCCATGGGGTTGGTGAGCAGTCGCACGGTCAGCATGATCGTCAGCGTGCTCCTGGTTCTCTTGGTAACTCCTCCGACGCCAGCCGCGTTATGAAAGGTGTTCGCATGGCGGGCCGGATGGGCGGTGACCGGGTAAAGGTGAAGAGCCTGAAGGTCGTGAAGATCTTCTCTGATAAGAACTATATCCTGGTGAGCGGTTCGGTTCCTGGTCATATTGGTTCAATCGTATACATTCAGAAGTAAATTCTTTTAAAGACATTACCATGCAAGCAGACGTTTTAAATATAGAAGGAAAGAAGACCGGCAGGACGGTGGAATTGCCCGAGGAGATCTTTGGCGCCGAGCCGAACGATCACGTGATCTACCTGGCCGTGAAGCAGTACCTGGCCGCACAGCGTCAGGGTACGCACAAGGTGAAGACCCGTTTGGAAGTGAAGGGTTCGAGCAAGAAGCTCCACCGTCAGAAGGGTACGGGTGGCAGCCGTAAGGGTAACCTGCGTAACCCGTTGTACAAGGGTGGTGGTACGATCTTCGGCCCCAAGCCCCGCGACTATGATTTCAAACTGAACCGCAAGGTGAAGGATCTGGCCAAGATCTCCGCGCTGGCTCACAAGGCCAAGGGGAATGCGATCGTGGTTGTCGAGGACTTCAAGCTGGATGCGCCCAAGACGAAGACTTTCACGGATGCGCTGAAGAAGCTGAATGTAGACGGTAAGAAAGTGCTTTTCGTTCTGCCCGCCGAATACGATCAGAACCTGTATCTGAGCCTGCGCAATCTGCCGAAGGTGGAAGGTACGATGCTGACGGATATCAACACCTACGACATCGTGAACGCCGAGGTACTGGTGTTGAGCGAAGGGGCTGCGAAGGTTTTCGCGGATGGAGAAGAAGCTTAATTTCAGGGCGAACCACGAGTTCGCCGGCCGAAGGCCCATCATTAAATTGTGCGAAGGGGATGGGCTAAATTTCGAAGGAGACCAGACCCGGAGCACGTAATTAGAAAAATCGATAAGAGATGAAACTCTCTGAAGTTTTAGTAAAACCGATACTGACCGAAAAGGCAAATGCACAGCAGGACAAACTGCGTCGCTATGCTTTCCGTGTCAACCGTAAGGCGAACAAATTAGAGATCAAGAAGGCCGTAGAAGATTTCTACGGTGTCAAGGTGGTGGACGTGAATACGTCTGTCGTACCGGGCAAGAACAAGACCCGCTTTACGAAGGCCGGATATGTTCAGGGCCGCAAGCCTGCCTATAAGAAGGCGCTGATAACGGTAGCGGAAGGAGAGACGATCGATCTTTACGCAGCAATATAGATTTATTAACGAATAATGGTAGCGAAGCCGAAAATTTCGCGATAAAAGACAACAGACATGGCACTGAAGAAATACAAACCGATCACCGCAGGTACTCGCTGGAGGATTGGTAACGCCTATGCCGAAATTACGAGCGACACGCCTGAAAAGAGCCTGCTCGAGAAGAAGAAATCCACTGGTGGCCGGAACGTACAAGGCCGCAGGGCAATGCGCTATATGGGCGGTGGTCACAAGAAGCAATACCGGATCATCGACTTCAAGCGTAACAAGAAGGGGATCTCAGCTAATGTAGCATCGATCGAGTATGATCCGAACCGTACGGCGTTCATCGCACTGCTTCATTATACCGATGGTGAGAAGCGTTACATCCTGGCTCCCCAGGGGCTGCAGGTAGGCGCTACGGTGTTGTCCGGTGACGCAGTCGCTCCCGAAGTTGGAAATGCCCTGCAGATGAAGAACATGCCGCTGGGTACCAACATCCACAATATCGAGATGCAGCCTGGTCAGGGTGGCAAGCTGGTGCGCAGCGCCGGTACGTCCGCTCAGCTGACCAACAAGGAAGAAAAATATGCCGTGCTGAAGATGCCTTCGGGCGAATTGCGCAAGGTGTTGATCAACTGTTATGCTACCGTCGGGGTAGTATCGAACAGCGATCACTCTCTGCAGAGCATGGGTAAGGCCGGTCGTAACCGTTGGAGGGGTATCCGTCCCCGCAACCGTGGTGTAGCTATGAACCCTGTAGATCACCCGATGGGTGGTGGTGAAGGTAAGGCATCCGGTGGCCAGCCTCGCAGCAGGAACGCTCAGTACAGCCGTGGTCTGAAGACCCGTCAGAAGGGCAAGGGCTCGGATCAACTGATCATCCAACGGAAGAACGGTAAAAAATTGTCCAAATAATTTATAACTATCTATTATGGGTCGTTCAATTAAAAAAGGTCCTTACGTAGACTCCAATCTGGAAGAGAAAGTACTGGCTATCAATGAAGGGACAGCCAAGAAAGGGGTGATCAAAACCTGGAGCCGTCGTTCCACCATTACGCCTGATTTCGTTGGGCATACGCTGGCGGTACACAACGGTAACAAGTTCATCCCGGTGTATGTGACGGAGTTCATGGTTGGCCATAAGCTGGGGGAGTTTGCTCCGACCAGAAACTTTAAAGGACATTCTAGCAAAAAGATCGCGTAAACTTATATACATGGAAGCAGTAGCTAAATTGAGAAATTACCCGACGTCGCCGCGTAAAATGCGTTTACTGGCTGATGAGATCCGCGGTATGCATGTTGAGAAAGCCCTGGCTTTGCTGGAGCACCATCCGCAACATTCTTCCACTCCGCTGCACAAGCTGTTGTGGTCTGCCGTGAAGAACTGGGAGCAGAAGAATGAAGGGCAGAGTGCGGCCGATGCGGCTCTGGTGGTGAAGACGGTCTTTGTGGACGGTGGAAGGACTTTGAAGCGTATGCGTCCGGCCCCTCAGGGCAGGGGTTATCGTGTTCGCAAGAGAAGCAACCACGTAACCATCATCGTTGATCAAAACGTCGTCGAGAAAAACTAATTAGATAAAATTTATTCAAGAATAATATGGGTCAGAAAACGAATCCAATTGGGGCCAGGTTAGGGATCATCCGCGGTTGGGAGTCCAACTGGTACGGCAGCAAGAAAGACTATGCTTCCAAGCTGATCGAAGACAACAAGATCAGAACCTACCTGAATGCCCGTATCAATAAGGGCGGCATTGCGAAGATCGTGATCGAGCGTACGCTGAACAAGCTGATCGTGACGATCCACACTTCGAAGCCCGGCATCATCATCGGTAAAGGTGGTGGTGAAGTGGATCGTATCAAGGAAGAGCTGAAGAAGCTCACCGGTAAGGATGATGTCCAGATCAATATCCTGGAGATCCGCCGGCCGGAGCTGGACGCCAACATCGTTGGGGACACGATCGCCCGTCAGATCGAGAATCGTATCAACTATAAGCGTGCCATCAAGATGGCGATCGCGTCCGCACTGCGGATGGGCGCCGAGGGGATCAAGATCAAGGTGAGCGGCCGTCTGGGTGGTGCTGAAATCGCCCGTACGGAAGAGATCAAGCAGGGTCGTACGCCGCTGCATACGCTGCGGATGGATATCGATTATGCGAATGTCTTTGCGCTTACGGTATATGGGAAGATCGGTATCAAGGTATGGATCTGTAAGGGTGAGGTATTGGCGAAGCGGGATCTGAACCCCAATTTCGTGGGTGGTAAAGAAGGTGGTCTGAGTGACCGTCGTGACAGAAGGGATGGCGATCATGATCATCATGGTCATCGTGGCGGCGAGCGTCGTGGCGGTGGTGACAGGGGTGGAGATCGTCGTGGCGGCCATGGCGGCGGCGGTGATCGCCGGCCTGGTGGTGGTGGAGACCGTAACCGTGGAGGTGGAGGCGGTGGGCGCCGATAGTTTTCGGGGTGCCGATCGGAGGACGAGGGTATCTATAAATAACAAGAAACAAGTAACCAGAAAATAATTCTAAGATGTTACAACCGAAGAGAACCAAGCATAGGAAAGCACAGAAGGGTCGGATCCGCGAGACGGCTAAGAGGGGAGATACCATTGCTTTTGGTTCGTTTGCTTTGAAATCCCTGGAGGCCATCTGGCTGACTAACCGTCAACTGGAAGCTGCCCGTCAGGCCCTGACCCGCGCGATGAAGCGTGAAGGGAATGTATGGATCCGCGTTTTCCCGGACAAGCCGATCACCAAGAAGCCGCTTGAAGTGCGTATGGGTAAGGGTAAAGGTAACCCCGAGTATTGGGCGGCGGTCGTTGAGCCGGGTCGTATCCTGTTCGAAGCGGATGGTGTACCTCTGGCGGTAGCCAAGGAAGCGCTCGAACTGGCTGGGCAGAAGCTGCCGATCAAGACGAAATTTATCGTTCGTCGCGATGTGGTTGCGTAAGGAATTTCGAAAGAGTAAAATCAATATAAGATGTTAAAGAAAATCGATTTTAACAACAGCCTGAAGGACCTCAATGAGAATGACCTGAAGGCCCGCATCCAGGAAGACGAGCTGCGCCTGAAGAAGCTGGAGTTTGCGCATGCTATCTCTCCGCTGGAGAATCCGATGAGCATCCGCTCTTTGAGAAAGGATATTGCCCGTCTGAAGACGGCGCTGGCCCAAAAAGTCGCTGTTAAAGCATAAGTTATAAATGCAAAAAGCTAATACAATGGTTGAAAGAAATTTGCGCAAGACGAGGATTGGGGTTGTGAAGAGCAACAAGATGGATAAGACCATCACGGTAGCAGTTGAACGGAAAGTGAAGCACCCGATCTATGGTAAGTTCGTAAAGAAGACTACCAGTTTCCACGCTCATGATGAAAAGAATGAGTGCACCGTAGGTGACATCGTAAAGATCATGGAGAGCCGTCCGCTGAGCAAGACAAAGCGCTGGCGCCTGGTCGAGGTGGTCGAAAAGGCTAAATAAAATATTATATAAGTTTTTAAAGCTTTAATAAGATGATTCAGCAAGAAAGCAGATTAAATGTGGCTGATAACAGCGGAGCCAAGGAAGTATTGTGCATCCGGGTGTTGGGTAACAGCGGTCAGGATTATGCGGGTATCGGCGACAAGATCGTAGTTACCGTGAAGGATGCGTTGCCTTCAGGCGGTATCAAGAAGGGTACGGTTGCCAAGGCCGTGATCGTTCGCACCAAGAAGAAATTGCGCCGGAAAGATGGCAGCTATATCAGCTTTGACGACAATGCCGTGGTATTGCTGAACGCCTCCGACGAACCCCGCGGTACACGTATCTTCGGGCCCGTGGCCAGAGAGCTCCGTGATAAGGGATATATGAAGATCATCTCTTTGGCGCCTGAAGTGCTGTAAGATAAATTTGGACTAACTCCTTCGCGGCTGTGCGGAGGGAAAATATAAAAAAATGAGCAACAGATTCAAACCGAAGTTCAATATTAAAAAAGGTGATAGCGTGGTTGTCATCACCGGCGACGACAAGGACCCGAAGAAGGCCCGGAAAGTCCTGGAAGTTTATCCCGACGATGCCAAGGTATTGGTCGAGGGGGTAAATATCGTGACCAAGCACACCAAACCTTCCGCACAGAACACCAAGGGTGGTATCGTGAAGAAGGAAGCTCCCATTCACATCTCCAACATTCAGTTGTTCGATGCGAAGACGGGTGGCGCTACCAAGGTTAAGCGCAGCCGGGAGAATGGGAAATTAGTTCGAATCGCTAAAAAATCTGGGGAGGTAATCAAATGAGTACTGTAAAATACACTCCGCGTCTCGCAGAAAAGTACAAGAAAGAAGTTGTACCTGCGCTTATGAAGAAGTTCGGCTACAGCACGATCATGCAGGCGCCGAAGCTGGAGAAAATATGTATCAATCGTGGGGTTAACGGCGCTGTTACCGACAAGAAGCTGGTAGAAGTTGCTGTTGACGAGCTGACGATGATCACGGGTCAGAAGGCCGTTACCACGCAGTCGAAGAAGGATATCTCCAACTTCAAATTGCGTAAGAATATGCCGATCGGTGCGCGGGTTACGCTGCGTGGCGAGAAGATGTTCGAATTCCTGGATCGTCTGGTATCCACGGCGTTGCCCCGGGTACGTGACTTCAAGGGGATCAACGAGAAGTCTTTCGATGGCCGCGGGAACTATACGCTGGGTATCACCGAGCAGATAATCTTCCCGGAGATAGATATCGACAAGGTGAACAAGATCACGGGGATGGATATCACGTTCGTGACGACTGCCGGCACCAACGAAGAGGCTTACGAGCTGCTGAAGGAGCTGGGCATGCCTTTCCGTAATAACAAGAAAGAAGCATAAAACTTAAAAAGCAATAAAACATGGCTAAAGAGTCCGTAAAGGCGAGACAAAGGAAAAGGGAAGCGTTATCGGCCAAGTATGCTGAAAAACGCGCCGCTTTGAAAGCCGCCGGCGATTACAAAGCGCTGGATCAGTTGCCCAGGAATGCATCTCCTGTGAGACTGAAGAACCGCTGTCAGCTGACAGGCCGTCCAAGAGGTTATATCCGGTACTTCGGTATCTCCCGGGTTATCTTCCGCGACATGGCACTTGCCGGTAAGATCCCTGGCGTCAAGAAGGCATCCTGGTAGGATACTTTGGCGGTAGGACACCGCGGCGGTAGAGTACTGCGGTGACAGTCCTGTACCTTGTGAGGAATGATATCATTGGATATCGCATTGTAAAAATTTTTTGAAAATCTATAACTGTAAATAAACAATGGTTACTGATCCAATAGCAGACTTTTTGACGAGAATCCGTAATGCACAGATGGCGAATCACCGGATCGTGGAGATCCCGGCTTCGAACCTGAAGAAGCGGATGACGGAGATCCTTTATGATAAAGGCTATATCCTGAAGTATAAATTCGAGGATGACAGCAAGCAAGGCGTGATCAAGATCGCTTTGAAATACGACCCGACCACGAAGGAACCGGCGATCAAGTCCCTCGAGCGGGTAAGCCGTCCCGGTCTGCGTCAATACGCCAGCCCGGCCGAGTTCGTTCGGGTGAAGAATGGTCTTGGCGTTGCGATCATCTCTACCTCCAAGGGTGTGATGACGGACAAGGAAGCCAAGCTGCAGAATGTGGGTGGCGAGGTGCTTGCCTACGTATATTAATTTTTTAAGTGTTGCCAGTACATTAAGCCCGTCCTATACAGGCTGACCGGCCGGCAACGATCGAATAACTTTCTAAATAAACTGAATTATGTCTCGTATAGGTAAACAACCGATCACTCTGCCGAAGGGTGTAACCGTAACGGTAGGTTCCGACAATGTTTTGACCGTGAAAGGCCCGAAGGGTGAGCTGAAGCAAGCCATGGACCGGGATATCAAGGTAGAAGTAAAGGATGATCATGTTGAGTTCAGCCGGCCTACGGATCAGATCCGTCACCGTGCGCTGCATGGTCTGTACCGTGCGCTTGTGTTCAACATGGTAAAGGGTGTAACTGACGGTTACAAGCGTCAGTTGGAGTTGATCGGGGTAGGTTTCAAGGCTTCGAACCAGGGTAATGTATTGGATCTGGCGCTTGGCTATTCGCACAATATCATTTTCGAGATCCCGAAGGAGCTGAAGCTGGCTACGTCCCAGGAAAAAGGGGAGAACCCGAAGATCACGCTTGAAGGTGTCGACAAGCAACTGATCGGTCAGGTTGCCGCGAAGATCCGCAGTCTGCGCAAACCCGAGCCGTACAAGGGCAAAGGTGTTCGCTATGTCGGTGAGGTGGTACGGAAGAAGGCTGGTAAGGCTGCTGGTAAATAATTTTTTGGAAATGGGGCCCTGGTTGGAATCAGGGCCTATAAATAAAATATCATGGATACGAAAGCACTCAGAAGAGAGAAAATCAAATTCCGCGTCCGTAAGAAGATCGCCGGGACGGCTCAGCGCCCCCGCCTGTCAGTATTCCGGAGCAACACAGATATCTATGTTCAGCTGATCGACGACGACGGCGCCAAGACGCTGGCATCGGCTTCTTCGAAGGACAAGGACATCGCGGCCCAGAAGGGGACGAAAACAGAGCAAAGCAAGCTGGTCGGCGGTGCTATCGCCCGGAAGGCAAGCGAGCTTGGTCTGAAGGATGTGATCTTTGACCGGGGTGGATATCTTTATCATGGTCGTGTAAAGGCCGTAGCCGATGGCGCGCGTGAAGGTGGGCTGAAATTCTAATCGTATTTAATTTTAATAGCTGGTAAATAATTACAATGTCAAAAGTAATCTTAAACAGAGTAAAGGCCGGTGATCTGGAACTGAAGGAGAAAGTGGTTGCGATCAATCGTGTGGTAAAAACGACCAAGGGCGGCCGGGCATTCAGCTTCTCTGCGTTGGTGGTAGTCGGCAATGAGAATGGGGTTGTTGGTCATGGTCTGGGTAAGGCAAAGGAAGTCCAGGAAGCGATCACCAAGGGGATCGAGGACGCCAAGAAGAACCTGATCAAGGTTCCGGTGATGCATGGGACTATTCCCCACGATCAGCTGGCGAAAGAAGGCGCGGCCAAGGTGCTTATCAAACCTGCTGCTCATGGTACGGGTGTGATCGCCGGTGGTTCGATGCGTGCTGTGCTGGAAAGTGCCGGTGTGACCGACGTGTTGGCTAAGTCGCTTGGCTCTGCCAATCCTCATAACGTGGTGAAGGCAACTTTTAAGGCGCTGGCCATGTTGCGTGAACCGATCCATGTATCGCGTACGCGTCACCTGTCTTTGAAGAAAGTTTTTAACGGATAATTGGACCGCTGGTCCGCCAAAAAATAGGCTATGGCAAAGATCAAGATCACGCAAGTAAAGAGCGGCATCGACCGTCCGGAGCGTCAGAAGCAGACGCTGAAGGCGCTCGGCCTGAACAAGCTTCACGCTACGAAGGAAGTGGAAGCGACTCCTCAAATCCTGGGTATGGTCCGGAAAGTGACGCACCTGGTGACAGTTGAAGAGGTAAAGTAAATTTTTGCGGGCCGTTGTGGTCCGCTCGCGAGGGGCGATTCCCCGTTAAGTAAAAATCAAAGCGATGAAATTACATGAGATCAAGCCTGCAGAAGGCGCAACACATAGACAAAAACGTTTAGGCCGCGGTGAAGCATCCGGTAAGGGTGGTACCTCGACCAAGGGTAATAAGGGTGGTCAGAGCCGTGCGGGTTATCAGCGGAAGATGGCGCACGAAGGTGGCCAGATGCCGATCCAGAGAAGGATCCCGAAGCGTGGTTTCAACAACATCCACCGCGTTGAATTCAAAGTGATCAACCTGGGTCAGATCGACCAGCTGGCTGAAAAGTACGGAATTACCGAGTTTACTCCTGAGAACTTGTATATCAACGGATTGATAAGCCAGACCGATATCGTTAAGATATTGGGGAACGGTGAACTGAAAGGTAAGTTCAGTTTCCGGGTGCACGCGGTCAGCGAGAAGGCGAAAGCCGCTATCGAAGGCGCCGGTGGAACAATCGAAATTCTGAAATAAAAATTGTTGTAACTTGCATGGACGCACCATCGGCTCGGCGTAGCTTTCGGATGCGTCCTTTTTGCTTACTATTAATTGCATTGTTCCGTGAAGAAATTCTTACAGACTCTTAGAAATATATGGAGCATCGATGATCTGAAAAGTAAGATCATCGTGACCTTCTCGCTGATCTTCGTGTACCGGATGGGAACGTACATCGTATTGCCGGGGATCGATCCGAACAAACTGAGTGCCTTGAATGGCAACGCGAAGAACGGTGCGCTTGGACTTATAGACGCGTTTTCAGGCGGTGCGTTCTCGCAGGCTTCGATCCTGGCGCTCGGGATCATGCCTTATATCTCTGCCTCCATCTTCATGCAGCTGATGACCATCCTGATCCCGCAGATGCAGAAGATCCAGAAAGAAGGCGCCAGCGGTCAGAAGAAGATCAACCAGTATACCCGGTATCTGACAGTGATCGTGACCTTCGTCCAGGCCTATGCCTATGTCACCTATCTGAAGGGATTCGGCAAGGACGCCATCCTCGATACTTTCAGCGCCTATTTCTGGCTGACCACGCCGATCGTTCTGACGGCAGGTACGCTGTTCGTAATGTGGCTGGGTGAGAAGATCACGGATAAAGGATTGGGCAATGGACAGTCTCTGATCATCATGATCGGGATCCTGGCCCGTCTGCCCCGCAGCTTCGTACAGGAGTGGAACGCCAAGCTTGCCGCCGGCAGCGGTGGGATCCTGGTTTTTGTCATCGAGATTGCGGTACTGGTTGCCATTATCATGGGGCTTATCGTTTTGATCCAGGGTGTTCGCAAAGTACCCGTGAACTATGCGAAGCAGATCGTCGGCAGCCGTCAATTTGGTGGCGCCCGTCAGTTCCTGCCGCTGAAGGTAAACAGCGCGGGTGTGATGCCGATCATCTTTGCCCAGGCGATCATGTTCCTACCTACTATTTTTGCAAGTTTTGAAACCGGGAAGGGTGTCGCGAGGTTGTTCTCCGACCCGCGTGACTATGTTCATATGATCATCTACGCGGTGATCGTGGTCGGATTTACGTTCCTGTATACTGCTTTGATCTTTAACCCGAAGCAGATAGCCGACGATCTGAAGCGCAACAACGGTTTTATCCCGGGTGTCAAGCCGGGTCAGCCGACGGCGGACTACATCGGATCGGTTATGGATAAGATCACGTTGCCTGGTGCGGTGTTGCTGGCTGTGGTAGGTATCCTGCCCGGATTTGCACAGCGGCTGGGGATCACGCAGGGCTTTGCTTCCTTTTTTGGCGGTACGTCGCTGTTGATCATGGTGGGTGTTATCCTGGATTCGCTCCAGCAGATAGAGACCCAGTTGTTGATGCGTCAGTACGATGGCCTGATGAAGAGCGGCCGGATCCAGGGACGTCAGTCTTCGGTTTCGAATGCGGTGATCTAGGGTTTACGGCCGGCTGGAAGCCGGTTGCAGACGAAGAGAATAAACTTTTTACTATAGTGACCTGTTAGGAATTAGACCTCCTGACAGGTCTTTTTGTAAGAACCGCTGGAAGCGGTTCGACCGAAGGTCAGACATTAGCCGTTTGCGCGAATAGGGCTAATTTTGCTAGTAGACCTATTCGCGTAATTTTTCAAGTATGATACACTACAAGAAACCAGATGAGATCGAGCTGATGCGCGACAGTGCGCGGCTGGTGAGCAAGACGCTTACGGAAGTGGCGAAAGTGCTGAAGCCGGGGATCACGACGCTGGAGCTGGATAAGCTGATCGGGGAGTTTATCCGGGATAACGGCGCCATTCCTTCTTTCCTTAATTACCGGGGGTATCCGTTCAATTCCTGTACTTCGGTGAATGACGTGGTGGTGCATGGTTTTCCGAATCAGGCACCGTTGAAGGAGGGAGATATCATCTCGGTGGATATCGGGGTGATCAAGAAGGGTTGGCATGGGGATCATGCGTATACCTTTGCGATCGGCGATCCGGGGCCGGAGGTGGTGCAGTTGATCAGGGTGACGAAGGAGTCCCTTTACAAGGGGATCGAAAAGGCGGTTGCGGGCGGCCGCGTAGGGGATATCTCGTTTGCGATAGAAGAACATACGGCGAAGAAATATGGATATGGCGTGGTTCGTGAGCTGGTGGGACATGGTTTGGGCAAGAGCCTTCATGAGGACCCGCAGATCCCGAATTATGGCCGTCGTGGTGATGGGTCCAAGTTGAAGGAAGGGATGGTGCTGGCGATCGAGCCGATGATCAATCTCGGGAAGCGGCAGGTTTATACGGAGACGGATGGGTGGACGGTGCGGACGGTGGATCATCAGCCTTCGGTGCATTTCGAGCATGATGTGGCGGTGAAGAAGGGGCGGGCCGATATTTTATCCGACTACAGTATTATCGAGGCTGCCGAGGCAGCCAATCCTCATCTTTTTACCGGACAGGCAGCTGCGCTGCCGACCTAAGGCTTTGCCCCTCGTCGAGGGGCTTTTTTATAGGGCTTTATTTATGAGGCTTTTTTTATGAATAGAGAGCTTATTGTCATTGGCGGCGGGGCTGCGGGGATCTTTTGTGCTGTGAATGCGGCGCGGATGAGGCCGGGGCTGCGTGTGACCGTGTTGGAGAAGACGGGGAAGTTGTTGAGCAAGGTGAAGGTGAGTGGTGGCGGGAGATGCAATGTGACGCATGCGTGCTTTGATAGAACGGAGATGGCGGGTCGGTATCCGCGGGGCGGGCATTTTGTGCGAAAGGCTTTTTACAATTGGTTTACGACTGATACGATAAACTGGTTTCGGGAGAGAGGGGTAGAACTGAAGACGGAGGAGGATGGGCGGATGTTCCCGGTGACGGATTCTTCGCAGACCATTATCGACTGCCTGATGCGGGAGGTGAATGCGTATGGGGTGGAGGTGCGGATGCATGCGGAGGTGAAGGGGGTGGAAAAAGATGAAAAATTCCGGGTGACGCTCGCGGATGGGCGGGTGTTATCCGCTGATTATGTGTGTATTGCGTGCGGGGGGTATCCTAAATCGGCGATGTTCGACTGGATCAGGGCGCTGGGGCATACGATCGAGGAGCCGGTGCCGTCGCTTTTTACCTTTAATATGCCGGGCGATCCGGTGGTGGGATTGATGGGGGTGTCGATGCCGGCGGTGCAGGTGAAGGTGGCGGGGTCGAAGCTGGTGGAGAAGGGGCCGGTATTGATCACGCACTGGGGACTTAGCGGGCCGGCGGTGCTCCGGCTGTCGGCCTGGGGGGCGAGGGAGCTGGCAGAGCGCTCCTATTCCTTTGATATTCAGGTTAATTGGGTAGATATGGCGGAGCCGGTGGTCCGGGAGCGGATACTGGATCTGCGGCAGGAGCGGGCGGGGCAGGTGGTGGCGGGGAGGAGTGTTTTGGGAGTTCCGCACCGGCTGTGGGAGTATTGGCTTGGGGTGGCGGGGATTGGAGGGGGGGTCCGTTGGGCCGACGTGCAAGTCAGAGGCCAAAATAAGCTGATCCAGTTGCTTTGTGCGGGGAGTTTCACGGTTCGGGGGAAGACGACCTTTAAGGAGGAGTTTGTGACGGCGGGCGGGGTTCGGCTTTCGGAGGTGGATGCGGGGAGTTTTGAGAGTAAGAGGGTGGCTGGGTTGTATTTTGCGGGGGAGATCCTGGATGTGGATGGGGTGACCGGGGGATTCAATTTTCAGCATGCGTGGACGAGTGGGTGGAGTGTGGCCGCGAGTGTGGGGAACAGGTGAAAAATCCATGATTTTTTAGTATCTTTGCAGCCCCGATCAAAAAACTCGGGGTTTTATCATGTCTGAAAACAATATTGTTAACTCAAACGCTGAATCACAGGAGACTGCGGGAGGAGCAACAGCTACTGCCGAGGCTACAGCGACACCAAAAGCACCTGTGCATGTGCAGACTGCGCATGACGATTTCGACTGGAGCATTGACAAGCGCAATGTGGCGGTCTACACCAAGGAGGAAAAGGAAAAGTACGACAAGGTGTATGAGAACACTTTTGTGGCTATCACGGACGGTGAGCTGGTAAGGGGCCTGGTTGTGGGCCTGACCAAGACCGATGTGGTAGTGAACATCGGGTTCAAGAGCGATGGTCTCGTTTCTTTGAACGAGTTCCGCGATCTGCAGAACCTGCGGACGGGCGACGAGGTTGAAGTGATGGTTGTAGAAAAGGAGGACCGGGAAGGTCATCTGCATCTCAGCCGGAAACAAGCGCGGATCACGCGTGCGTGGGAAAAGATCGTGGAAGTACACAAGACGGGCGAAGTGGTTACGGGTACCGTTACCAGCAAGACCAAGGGTGGTCTTATCGTCGATGTCTTTGGTATGGAAACATTCCTGCCCGGCAGCCAGATCGATGTCAAGCCGGTTACCGACTATGATCAATTCGTAGGCAAGACGATGGAGTTCAAGGTCGTGAAGATCAACGAAGCCATCAAGAACGCCGTTGTATCCCACAAGGCACTTATCGAAAGCGATATCGAAGCACAACGTGCGGAAATCATCAGCAAGCTGGAGAAGGGCCAGGTGCTGGAAGGTACGATCAAGAATATCACCGATTTCGGCGCCTTTATGGATCTCGGTGGTCTGGACGGTCTGCTGTATATCACAGATATCAGCTGGGGACGGATCAGCCATCCGAGCGAGGTGTTGAAGCTGGACCAGAAGCTGCAGGTTGTGGTTCTGGATTTCGACGACGGCAAGAAGCGTATCAGCCTTGGTCTGAAGCAGCTGACCCCGCATCCGTGGGACGTGCTGCCTGAGACGATCAAGGAAGGCGAGATCGTCAAGGGTCGGGTGGTCAATATCGAAGACTACGGTGCATTCCTCGAGATCATGCCTGGCGTAGAAGGTCTTGTTCACGTGAGCGAGATCACCTGGGCGAACACGCCGATCAATGCGAAGGAATTCTTCAAGCTGGGCGACGAGCATCAGGCGAAGGTCGTTACGCTTGACAAGGATGCCCGCAAGATGAGCTTGTCCATCAAGCAGCTGAGCGAAGATCCCTGGAATACGATCGAGACGAAGTTCCCGGTCGGCAGCAAGCACAATGGTCTGGTGAAGAATATCACTCCTTACGGTGTATTCGTGGAGTTGGCTCCCGGCATCGGTGGGATGATCCACATCAGCGATCTGAGCTGGCTGAAGCGTTTCAATCACCCCAGCGAGTACACGAAGGTTGGACAACATATCGACGTGATGATCCTGGGCATCGACAAGGACAACCGCAAGTTGCAACTTGGTCACAAACAACTGGAAGAAGATCCCTGGAATGCGCTGGAGGAAACCTTCGCCGTCGGTTCCGTGCATGAAGGCCTGGTTATCCGCAAGGATGAGAAGGGCGCCATCGTGCAGCTGCCTTACGGGCTGGAGGGCTTCGCTCCCAACCGTCATCTCAACAAGGAAGACGGCAAGCAGGTGCAGGCTGACGAAACGGCTCCCTTCATGGTGATCGAGTTCGATCGCAATGAGAAGCGGATCGTATTGTCCCACACCCGGCTTTGGGAACAGTCCCAGCATCAGGAGCGTGAAGCGGTGAAGAAGGAAGCTCGTGCTGATGCCGATAAGACGCGCAAGGCTGTCAAGAATATCCAGCAGAAGGTTGAGAAGCCGACGCTTGGTGATCTGGGCGCCCTGGCCTCTATCAAGGAGAAGCTGAAGCAAGAGGAGAAGGATCAGAATGCAGCTGGTGGAGAGGAGAAGAAGTAAGAGCCTTTCGGCTTAAAATACGAGACCCGGTCTGGCGACCGGGTCTTTTTTATATGTAAATGCATATAAAAGTATTATTTTTCTTTAAAATATATGCAAATACGTATAAAAATTGTATTTTTAATAGAATTATATGCAAAAGCATATAGATATGGGCACACTTGCTGAATTTGTAAAATCAAAACGTAAGGAAGTTAATCTAACGCAGGCTGAGTTTGCGGAGCGGGCAGGGGTCGCATTGACGGTTGTGAGGAAAATAGAACAAGGCAAAGAAAACCTGAATCTGAACGCGGTCAACCAGGTACTAAAAATGTTTGGTCATACTCTTGCGCCTGTGCGAATTCAGGAGATGCGAGAAAGTAAGGAGAACGAATAATATGCGTAAGGCAACAATCTATTATAAAAACATAATTGCCGGAATCCTGACCGAGACCGATGAAGGCGAGTATATTTTCGCATACGATGCCGCCTATCGAGAGCTGTATCCCAAGCAATTCCTGACATTTACTATGCCGGTTAATGGGGGGCCGTATACGGACAAACGACTGTTTGCTTTTTTCGAGGGGCTTATCCCCGAGGGCTGGCTGTTGGATATTGCGACCAAAACCTGGAAGCTTAATCCCAATGATCGAATGGGTCTTCTACTTGCCTGTTGTCATAATTGCATCGGTGCTGTTAGTGTCGAACCCCTAGTCTCAAACGAACATGTCTAATTGTCTTTATTGCTATCAACCTTTGTCGAAGGGAGAACAGCCGGATCTCCATGAGCGCTGCTCTTTGGAATTCTTTGGTCAAAGGAGTGCGCCCGTTCTGCCCTATAGTCTGGGTGAAATGGCGGAATTGGCCAGGAACGTGGTTGAACGCGGTGTTGCGGTGCCGGGTGTGCAACCAAAAATATCTCTTACACTTGTACGGGATACTATCGACGGAGAAAAGCGCGAGCGGTTGACCATTGTCGGTGCGATGGGCGGAAATTACATTGTGAAACCACCCTCGGCAGAACATCCGGAATTGCCACAGAACGAGCACCTGACGATGCGAATCGCGGAAGCTTTCGGCATTCTGACGGTTAAATCCTGCCTGGTTAGGTTGAAATCGGGCGAGTTGGCGTACGTTACCCGACGGGTCGACAGGACGGAGGATCAGGAGAAGATACACATGCTCGACATGTTCCAGATAACGGAGGCCGTTGATAAGTACAAGAGTAGTATGGAAAGGGTCGGAAAGGCGCTGGATAAATATGCGGCTAATACCTTGCTGGATAAGCTGCGTTACTTCGAGCTGGCCTTGTTTGCATTTTTAACCGGTAATAATGATATGCACCTGAAGAATTTTTCCATGATCATCAACCGGAATGGAGAGTGGGGACTGGCTCCGGCATATGACCTGCTCAATGTATCGATTGTGTTGCCAACGGACAAAGAAGAGCTGGCGCTGACGCTGAACGGGAAAAAAAGCAAGCTAAACCGAACCGACTTCGAGGATTTGGCTAAAGGTCTTGGGCTGAATGATCGCCAGATACGTGGGGTCTTTGTGCGGTTTGTGGATTTATGGACACTGGCGACCAAATGGGTAAATGACAGTTTTCTCTCCGATAAATCGAAAGAAGCATACAGGTCGACGTTTGCCGAGCGATATTCCCGGCTTAAACTCACTTGACGTTTCATTGCAAGCCGGTGAGATGTTCGTCGGTGAATTCGAGGAGGGAGGTTAGTTTGAGGTCGGCGGCACCCCATTTGGGGAGGTGGGCCTGGTCCCGGACGGGCACGACTACGCATTTCATGCGGGCGGCTTTTGCGGCGATGAGGCCATTGAAGGAATCTTCAAAGGCCAGGCAATGGAGTGGGTTGACGTCAAGCGCTTCGGCACAGTCCATATACACCTGCGGGTGGGGTTTGCCGTAGGGAAGGTGTTCGGCGGAGGCTACGGCTTCGAAGGCATCTTTGATGCCTAGTTTATCGACCACCACGTTTACCAAAGAAAGTGGGGAGGATGTCGCGAGGCCGATGTGGAAGCCGCGGGTTCTAAAGAATTCGATGATGGGCTTTACCCCGGGAAGGGGGGCTGCGTTGTTCTTTATCTTTTCGATCACGTTGTGATGCAGGGCTGCTTCCGCCGCGGGTATCCGTTCCTTGCCGATGCCGAATTGCGAGAACCAGTAATCGAGCCATTCGCGGGTACGGAGGCCGGTAGTATGATGATATTGAACCGGCGTGAGTGTGACTTTGAATTCGAGTAAGGTTTCGGTCCCGGCTTCCTGCCAGCAGGGTTCGGAGTCGATGAGCAAACCATCCATGTCGAAGATTACAGTATTGAGCGGCATAGGCGCAAAGGTACGGGATGCGCGGATTGGTTGGGTGCGCGGAGGAGGAATGTTTGGTGGAGGGGTAGTTTGGGTGGGTGGAGGAGGAATGTTTGGTGGAGGGGTAGTTTGTGTGCGCGGGAACGGATTGTTTGTTAAGCCAATTTGCGGATTCTTCCGTATTTTCGAAGCGGCGATGAGCCGTGCCTTGTATCATGCCATTGAGAGAACGATTAAAGAATTTCCGGCTGGTGAGGAAACTGGTATATGCCATCGTGGGATTTGTCTCCTATCCCGGCCTGACGATTGTGAACCGCTTAAAGATCAGCGGCACGGAACATCTACGCAAGCTTCCCAAGGGCAACGTCCTTTTCGTCAGCAATCACCAGACCTATTTTGCGGATGTGATCACCTTTCTCCATATCTTCTGCGCCATCAAGTGGGGGAAGAAGGACCGGCTTGGTCTGCCCTGGTATCTGTTGAATCCTTTTACCAATGTCTATTATGTAGCCGCGGAAGAAACGATGCGGGCGACCTGGGTGAGCCGGTTGTTTACGATGGCGGGTGCGTTGACGGTGAAGCGAACCTGGAATAACGGCAGCAAGGAGGTACGCCGGGGACTCGATCCTTCGGATACGCGAAAGATATTCCGGGCATTGGAGAACAGCTGGGTGATCACTTTTCCCCAGGGAACTACCAAGGCATTTGCACCGGGGCGTAAGGGGACGGCGATGATCATCAAGCAGGCACGGCCGATCGTGGTGCCGGTGGTGATCAGCGGATTCTGGCGGGCTTTCAACAAGAAGGGGCTTCAGTTCAAGAAGAAGGGGACTCAGCTGTCGGTCACGTTCAAGGCGCCGCTGGACATCGACTATGATGCGCCGCCGGAGAAGATCCTGGAGCAAGTGATGGATGCGATCGAACAAAGCAAGAAGTATATGATGCAGGGGGCACACCATTGGGTGACGAGACCGGAACCAATCTAACATCATATGTGGCGACTGTTATTCGCGCTGCTGTTGCTTTCCCCCGGGATGGGGTCGCAGCGTAAGCTTTCTGCGATTGACGCGCGGAGAGAAGAGACCGTGGGGTGCGGTCCTGGTGGCGCGTTGGTTTCGGCTGCTGCCGGCGGCGGCCTTTCGGCGCCGGGCGCCGGCGGGGTTTCGGCCTCGGATGCCGGCGTACATTTCAGCCCCCTTTTCCCCGGTTGGGGTCACTATCACTATCCCATTTCGACCTGGAGCGACAGTGCGCAATACTACTTCGATCAGGGGCTCAGCCTTTATTATGGATATCATCTGCCGGAAGCACTTGCTTCCTTCCGCGAAGCGTCATTAAAGGACAGCAGTTGCGCCATGACCTATTGGGGGCAGGCGTTGGCCATGGGCCCTTACTACAACAATACCTATTCCTACAAGATGCCGCAGGACGTTGCGTTCGCGCTGGAAAAGATGAACCGGCTAAAAGTGACGGCGCCGGCCCGGGAGCGGGATCTGGCGGCGGCGATGAACGAGCGGTATTCCAGCGATCTGTCGGACAGCCGGCGTCCGGAGCTGAACCGGGCTTATTCGGAGGCAATGAAGGCATTGATAGGGAAGTATCCTGAGGACAAAGACATCAAGGCGTTGTATGTCGATGGGGTCATGTCGGAACATGCCTGGGATATGTATAACCCCAAGGGAGAGCCGAAGCCGTGGACGCCGGAGCTGGTCCGGTTTTGCGAGGAGATCCTGGAGGCCGATGCTTATCATCCCGCGGCCCTGCATTATCATATCCATTTGATCGAAGCTTCCTATCACCCTGAAAAGACACTTGCCAGCGCGGATAAATTAAAGGACCTGATGCCAGGCGTACCGCATATGGTGCATATGGCGAGTCATACCTATCAGCGGATGGGACTTTATGCAAAAGGCGCGTTCATCAATGACTCGGCGAATGCCGCGCAGCGGGTCTTTGTCCGGGTGGCGGGATCAAGGCTGGGATTGAGCCCCGACATTATCCATTATCATGCCGTGGAGGCGTATTGTGCGTTGAGCGGCGGGATGTATCGCAAGGCATCGGATGAGGCGCAGGAGTGCCGGCGGATCGCGAAGCCGAGATTGCGGCATTCGACGACCTATCTGCAATATCTGTATATGATGCCGGTCTTTGTCGATATCCGGATGGGCCAGTGGCAGTCGATCCTGGACAGGTCTGTGCCGGATGATTCCCTTGGATACGCGGTCATCCTGAACGATTTTGCCCGCGGTCTTGCCTTTGTGCGAAAGGGTGATGTTGCGGCGGCGGGCGCTTGTCTGGAGCGCATCCGCGCGAAGAAGGGAGACGCGTTGCTGGCCGATCCGGTCAAACAGGGCAATCCACCGGTGGTGGGTGTCGCGGTTGCGGAAAGCATCCTGGAGGGAGAGCTACTTTTTGCGCAGGGAAAGGTCGCGGAGTCGGCGGCGGCATTTGGACGGGCGATCCAGACGGAGGATGGGATGGCGTATGTGGAACCCAAGGATTGGGTGCTTCCTGCCCGGCATTTTGCGGGAGCCTGTTTGTTGAAGCAGGGTAAAGCGGCGGAAGCAGAAGCCCTGTACCTGGAGGATCTGGTGCATAACCCGGGCAGCGGCTGGGCGTTGTTGGGGCTGGCGCAGAGCCTGGATGCGCAGAAGAAGAATGGTGCGGCGGAGTGCCGGGCAAAGGCGGCGGCCGCGTTTGCGATGGCGGAGATGATGCCGGCGGGGTCGGCGTATTAGCTTTTTATAAAATAGGCTTTCAGTTCACCGGCTTCTTCGGGTTTCATTTTTCCACCGAGGATGAGGCGCAACTGACGGCGGCGGAGGGCTCCATCATGTAATCTTTTTTCTTCGTCCGTCTCGGCGACGAGTTCGGGAACGGGACGGGGACGGCGGTTGGGATCGAGGGCTACAAAGGTGTAGTAGGCTTCGTTGCTTTTGTACCGGTATTGCTGCGTGAGGTCTTCTCCCCAAACCTTCATGTGGACTTCCATGGAGCTATTGAAGGCGCGGCTGACCTTGGCTTCGATGTGTACGACATTCCCGAGTTTGATAGGGTTCTCAAAGGAAATATTATCGACGGATGCGGTGACGACGGGGGCATTACAGTGTTTGGCCGCGGAAAGCGCGGCGGCGATATCCATCCAGTACATGAGGCGGCCGCCCATCAGGTTGCCGAATACGTTGGTGTCGTTCGGCAAAACGAGTTCTGTCATGACAATGAGGGATTCTCTGGCCGTCTTTGCTTTATTTTGCATACTGCAAATATAGACAGATGAAAGGATATATCATTTTTATGCTGGCGGGGCTGCTTACGATGGGAGTAAAGGCCCAGGGTCGTGGTAAGCGGCCCAATATCATTTTTATTCTTTCGGATGACCATGCTTACCAGGCGACGAGCGCGTACGGGAGCCGGCTTGCATCGACCCCGAATATCGACCGGATCGCGAGGGAGGGTGCGCTTTTTACCCGGGCGATGGTCACGAATTCCATCTGCGGGCCGAGCCGGGCGACCCTTCTCACGGGAAAATACAGCCATAAGAACGGGTATCCGCTGAATGAAAAGAAGTTCAATACGGATCAGCCGGTCTTTCCGATGCTGATGCGGGACCAGGGCTATCAGACGGCATGGATCGGGAAATGGCATCTGGGCAATCTTCCGAGAGGATTCGATTATTTCCGCATCCTGAACGGGCAGGGTCAGTATTATAACCCGGACCTGATCGGTGAGAAAGATACTACGAGGGTGGAAGGATATGTGACAGATATCATCACAGGACTGACAGAGGACTGGCTCGATGCCCGGGATACGTCGAAGCCTTTTATGCTGATCGTCGGCGAGAAGGCAACCCACCGGGAATGGCTGCCCGATATCCAGGACCTTGGCGCCTTCGATGGAGTATCCTTCCCGCTGCCACCGACCTTCCATGACGAATATAAGGGGCGTGTGGCTGCGGCGGATCAGGATATGACGATCGCGAAGACCATGCGATTGAAAGAGGATCTTAAGGTCCATGCGGACTATGAGCATAGTGAGATCTATAACCGGTTTACGCCGGAACAGAAGAAGGCTTTTTACGACTATTATGAGAATAAGGTGAGCAGGGAGTATGATGTGCGCAAGGATACCGGAGAGGCGTTGGTACAATGGAAGTACCAGCGGTATTTGAAAGATTATTTGTCGGTGGCGAGGTCGATGGACCGGAATATCGGCAAGTTGCTGGACTATTTGGATAAGAAAGGACTGTCGAAGAATACGGTGGTCGTGTATACTTCGGACCAGGGTTTTTTTCTGGGCGAGCATGGCTGGTTCGATAAGCGATGGATCTATGAAGAATCTTTGCGAACGCCGTTTGTCATGCGTTATCCCGGGGTGATCAAGCCGGGAAGTACGGTTTCGGGGATGATGCTAAATATCGATTGGGCGCCAACGATGCTGGATATCGCGGGTATAAAAAAGCCGGACGACATGCAGGGGGTTTCTTTTCTTCCGTTGGTGGAGGGTAAGAAAGAGGTGCCCTGGCGGAAGGCGATGTATTATCATTATTACGAGTTCCCGCAGCCGCATCATGTCTATCCGCATTTTGGTATCCGGACGGAGCGATGGGTGCTTGTCCGCTTTTACGGACCGGGAAATTTCTGGGAGTTGTATGATCTGCAGTCCGACCCCCATGAAGTAAAGAACCTGTATCCTGATCCCGCGTATAAGGCGAGGATTGCAGCGCTGAAGCAGCAGCTGAAGCAACTGATCGTGCAATATGATGACCAGGAAGCGTTGAAGCAGCTGGATTGAGATGTTTTCAGATCGAGATGTGATCACAGGTGTGAAGGAACGTGTCGTCCGCATCTGCGCCGAGTCCGGGCGTGTCGGGGATCTCGAGGAAGTAGCCGTTGTAGCGGACGCCGCCGGTGACGGGATCGCTCTTGTGACCCAGGAGGCAGGTGTCCATATCGTGAAAAATAATATTGTCGTGTGCCAACGCGAAGTGGGTGAAGGCGGTAAGCGCCACCCGGCTTTCGAGCATTCCGCCCATCATAGTGGGGACCTTGTGGTTCTGGCAGACGGCGTCGATCTTCGCGGCTTCCAGGATGCCCCCTGATTTTGCAAATTTTATATTGACGTAGTCGCAGGCGTCAGCTGCGATGAGTCGTTTTGCGTCGTGGTGGTTGAAGACGCTTTCGTCGGCCATGAGCTTTATTGGGGAGAGTTTGCGCAGATGGGGCAGTCGGTGGTCATTCCAATGACGCATAGGTTGTTCGCAGAACTGGATATTGTACGGGCCCATTTGCTGCAGGGCCATCGTTGCGGTTTCGAAATCCCAGCCCTGATTGGCGTCGATGCGCAGGATGATGTCCGGTCCCACGGCCGCGCGGATCTGTTTTACGCGTTCCACGTCTTCCGGGCCGTTCTTTCCAAGCTTTATTTTGATCATGCGGACGCCGTCGGCCTTGAATTCCACGGCCCGGGCGGCCATTTTTTCCGGGATGTCGATGCCGATGGTGAGATCGGTTTCGAGGGACCTTTTCTTTCCACCGAGATATTTATAAAGCGGCAGGTTTGCGGCTTTTGCGGCGAGGTCGTGCAGTGCGATGTCGAAAGCGCTTTTTATGGTAGCGTTGAATGCCGTAAAGTCGTGTAGTTCCTGCATCCGGGTTTCCAATGCCGCGGCGTCCTTTCCTTTCCAGAGGGCTGCGAATTCTTTTGCCATTTCGAAACAGGTGGCCTGGGTCTCGCCGACGATCATCGGGAAGGCGGAACATTCACCGACCCCATAATAACCCGCATCGGTGTGTACGCGGATGAGGATGTTCTGGGCGTAATGCATCGTTCCGGTGGCGATGGTGAAAGGATGCATCGGGATCGAGAACTTGTAGATGTCCGTATGGAGGATGGTCATAGTGCGGGCAAAGATAATGCTATGGGCGATAACCCGGGCCGAAGACGGCGCGGCCGGGTTTGGCGCCGGTGTGCGTGCCTGCTTTGAGCACCTGTGTCCCATTGACAAAGACCGCCTCGACGCCGCTGGCGAGCTGATGGGGTTTTTCGTAGGTGGAGTTGTCTTTTATGGTGGAGGGGTCGAAGACCACGACATCGGCATAGTTGCCGACTTTGAGGGTGCCGCGTTTTTTGAGTTTCAGCCAGGCTGCGGGCATACCGCTGAGATGATAGACGGCGGTTTCGAGGGGAAGTAGTTTCTCATCGCGAACATAGTGTCCGAGGAGCCGGGCGAAGTTGCCGTAGGCGCGGGGATGGCAGCTGCTTTTCAGAAATACGCCTTCGGGAGCCATGCTGGCTTCGTCGGATCCGAATGCCATATAGGGGAGGCTGACCTCTTTTTTTACGTTGTCCTCGCTCATGAGGAAGTAGATCACTTCGACGCGAGAGTGATCGGCGATGACCAGATCGAGGATGGTCTCTTCGGGCGTAGTGTGCCTTAGGGCCGCGATCTCGCTGAGTCGTTTTCCTGTGAGATATTTCAGGGAGTCCTGTTTGAACCCGGTGCAGATGATATTGTCCGCGCCCGCGCCGAGATAGAGATTCTCCCAGTCCTTCGAAGGGGTGCGCATTTCCTTTAGAATCTGTTTGCGAGTGGCGGGGTCTTTCAGGCGCTGGATCCATTTATCCAGTCCTCCTTCCTGTACGGCGGGCGGCATGGATGCATCGAAACCGGTGGCTCCGGCGGTGTAGGTGTACATGCAGGCGGTAATGTCGAGGCCGGTCTTGCGTGCGCTGTCGATCTTTTGGATCAGGCTGTCCATTTTGCCCCAGTTGGGTTTGCCGGCGGCTTTGAGGTGGTAGAAGATGGCGGGGATATGGGCCTCGCGGGAGATCTGGATCAGCTCATCGGCGGCTTCGAGTAGGCGGTTGCCTTCGCTGCGGACATGGGAGATGTATACACCGCCGTAGGGGGCTGCGGCCTTGCAGAGCTGGATGAGTTCGGGCGTCTTTGCGTAGGCGCCGGGGGCGTAGATGAGCGCGGAACCGATGCCGAGTGCGCCTTCTTCCATGGATTTGCGGACGAGGTCGTTCATCTTTTGCTGTCGGGCGGGATCAGGAGGGCGATTGGCATAGCCGAGGAAATTCTCGCGGATGGTGGCTGCGCCGACGAAGGATGCGACGTTGGTGGATACGCCCCGTTTTTGGAGGTATCGGAGATAGTCTTTCAGAGTGGTCCATTCGACGTTGTATTTGATATCGCCCTGGTCTTTTTGTTCTGTTTGTTTCATGGAGTCGGTGAAGGGGCCTTCCGAGGAGCCTTCGCCAAAGATCTCGAGGGTGACGCCCTGTTTGATGGCGCCGAGGGAACGGCCGTCCTGGATGAGAGAGATCATAGACTGGCTTTGGAGATCGATGAACCCCGGGCTGACGGCTTTGTTGGTTGCGTCGATGATGTTTGCGGCGGTTGCCCCGGAAAGGTCGCCGATGGCTGCGATGGTGTCGCCCTGGATGGCGATGTCCCCGGTAACCGGTTTGCCGCCGGTGCCGTCATAGAGGGTGCCGGCCATGATGATAGTGTCGTAGTGGGGGGTGGGGTGACAAGCGAGGAATATGGTGAGCACGGGCCAGACCGGCGAGAGCTTTCTCATGAGCAGACATTTTAATATGCGCGGATAAGGCTATTGCTAACTTAGCCCTATCCGCGCAGACGGCTAATGTCGGACCTTCGGTCAAGCTGCCTTTGGCAGCTTTGGCTAAAATAAGGTATTTTTGCGGCCAAATTACCGTTTGTCCGTATGAGTAGCGCCCCCAGATCTGTTTCTTTTGAAAATACCGCCAACGCATTTGAGTACAAATCGAACAAGGAGCTGAAGAAGGCTGAGTTCCTCTTCCGGAGCATGGGTTTTTCGGCACTGGTGAAGATAGGAACACGGGTGACGCCGTGGATGATCCGAAGCGGGTTTCCGGTGAGGAGTATCATCCGGGATACGATCTTTAACCAATTTGTAGGTGGGGAGACGTTGGAGGAGACTGCGGGGGTGGCGCGGAAGCTGGGGGAATATAAAGTGCAGGTGATCCTCGACTACGGAGTTGAAGGTGGAGAGGATGGTGAAGAGGGTTTCGATCAGGCGTGCAAGGAGTTCATCCGGGTGATCGATTATGCCGCGACGCAACCGAATATTCCCTTGATGAGCATCAAGGTGACGGGGTTTGCGCGTTTTGGACTTTTGGAGAAGCTGGATGCGGCGATGGCGGGTGCCGAGGGGCCGTTGATGAAGCGATATGCGCAGGCGCTGGAGCTTTTGTCACAGGAAGAACGCGCCGAATGGCAGTCGGTGAGCCGCCGGATGCAGCAAGTATGCCGGGCTGCGGCAGACAGGAAGATCGGAGTGCTGGTAGATGCGGAAGAGACCTGGATCCAGGATCCCGTGGATACGCTGACGATCCTGATGATGGAGCAGTTCAACCGGGGCCGGACGGTCGTTTACAACACGATACAACTTTACCGGCATGACCGGCTGGCTTTTTTGAAAGATTCTTTCGAAGCGGCTGAACAGCGGGATTTTATTCTTGGAGCCAAACTGGTGCGGGGCGCCTATATGGAAAAGGAGCGGAGGCGTGCATTGGAGAACGGAGTGCCCTCTCCCATCCAGCCCGATAAAGAATCGTCCGACCGGGATTATAATGCGGCGGTGGACTTCTGTATCTCACATCTGGATCGGATCTCGGTCATCGTCGCATCGCATAATGAATACAGCAACCTGCTTGCCGTGCAGCTTTTGCAAGCGCGGGAACTGCCGTTAAATCATCCGCATGTGCATTTTTCGCAACTCTATGGGATGAGCGATAATATTACCTTCAATCTGGCGAAAGCGGGTTGTGCGGTGAGCAAGTATCTTCCTTTCGGGCCGTTAAAGGATGTGATCCCCTACCTGATGCGCCGGGCGCAGGAGAACAGTTCGGTGTCGGGCCAGACGGGCCGGGAGTTGGGGCTTATCCGAAAAGAGCTGCGGCGTCGTGGTTTATAAAGGGGAAGGTGGTGCCGATCTCGGAGGTGCGGCAGTGCGGGAATTTTGCGATGAGGTCGAACTGCCGGATCATCAGGCAGGAAATTTCGATAGACCGGCCGTCTTTAAAAACGATCTCAACTCTTGTCAGCGGTAGATAGCTGCCTTTGCTGCGGCGACCATAGGTAATTATTTCCTGAATATCATTTTTGTTGAATGTTACGGGTGCCGAGGGCGGCCCGTAGGAGAATTCCTGTTTTCCCCTTGAGAGAATGAGTACTTTGTTCTTTACGGCGCGGTAGTGATTTAATGCGAGTGCTCCGATGGTTCCGAGCAACAGGAGAATGGCCAGTGCGGGCAGGAATAGCCAGATGGTGAAATGGGTGAGGATGAGAAAGGTTGATGCAAGGAAGATGAGATTCAAGGCGAGGAAGGCCGTTCCGACGAGTCTGATGGGTCTGATCGTGTAGTGAAAGCCCTGGGTGTGGAATTGAACGTAGTTGTTTTGCAGCCAGGTGATCTCTTTTTTGAAGGATGAGATGTCGAAGGGGGTGTCACTGAAAAAGGCGAGGATGAATGGGTCCGCGTCAGCGAGTTGGTCGAGGGAGTGCGTATAGAGGTGATGGTCCTTGTCGAAATAGTGAAGGACGAACTTCCCGTTGTACCAGGGGGATAGTTTCAGATAGTCGTGGTCAGGGCCTTCGATGGTGATGGAAGGATTGGTGAGGCCAATGGCCAGATGGTCGCGTTGATCCGCCCAGGGGTAGGTGGTGATGAGTTGGAGGGTCTCTCCGGCGGTGCGGGGGATGGCGCTGATATATTCGCCGGTTTCATAGTCTTTGTTCTGGAGTTTGACGATGCGGGTCAGCCGGCTTTGTGCGATTCCTTCCATTTTCTGGCTTCTTTTTTTGTCATTTCTTTTGTGATAACCTCTTCGGGGTCTTCGCAGGTGTAGGGGGCGATGGGCAACAGATATGTGAATCCGGTGTCGATCTTTGGCGAGGGCCGGCCCTTATAGTAAATTGTATTCTTCGCGTTCGATCTCGCGGAGGGGGCGATTTCCTCCCGGGTGTGGTTGTGCGGGGCGTGATTGGGCGAGGGTAGCGATAGTCAGGAGAAGGGCGGCGATAAGGATCGGGGCTCTCATGGAATGAAGGTTTTGCTAAAAATAAAAAAAACGGGGGTATTTGGGCGGGGGATTTTGATAATTGGGGATTTTGATGAACATTTGCAGTCCGAACGCCCTCGGCCAGTGGACCTGTGGTCTGCTTGAGCTGGTTGAGAGATCGGTTGTTTATACGGGTCGTTAGCTCAGTTGGTTAGAGTACTACCTTGACATGGTAGGGGTCACCGGTTCGAATCCTGTACGACCCACCCACAAAGCCGGCCAGACGTAAAGTCTGGCCGGCTTTTTTGTGTTCATGCTGAAGAGGCGGTGCGTGGATTAAAATTGGGTTAAAGGACAACTTAAGAGGGGGAACGGACGTCTTTATCTTAGGAATTCGTTAACAAAACCGGGATAAACTTTAACGTTGTCCTTAACTCCAATCCGCCTGAAATACTAGTTATGAAACGATATCCTGTTTTTATCCTTATTGCCCTTGTGAGTGTTTTTTCCGTCGCCTGTCACAAGAATAGCTCGGGTCCGAATCCGGGTTACGGCCCCAATTCACTTTTTCCGTTGACCGCTGGCGACACCTGGTATTTCCGGGATTCGGCCTTTACGGACTCCGGAACCATGGAGACGTACCTGGATACGATGGTGGCGACGACCAATAAGTGGCAGGATACGCAGTCCGGGCTTATCTTCCTGGGGCTTCAGGATGGCCAATATGGTTGGTTTGACGGTAGTTATATTGCAGTAAGCGCGGACAATACGGCGGTTTACGAAGCCGATAACGGCGGCGATCCCTACACGATGTTTGCAACGGTCAGTCAGGATGGGGCTGTCGGAACCGGAGGAGATGGCACGCCGACGTCATGTCCGATCAGTTCGGTGCAGTATGGATATGCTTCGCCGGTGACGATCGCGGGGTATCAATGTTATAAGAATTCGGAGATCATCACGGACTGTCACAATACGATCCTGGAACAAGTAGTCACCTATCTGAGTCCGGGAGTCGGGCCGGTCAGAATGGAGGATTATCTGACGGATACCACCGGGGGGAAGAATATCTTTTACGAGGATTTCTCGCAGACGCTGATCGGTAAAACCCTAAAGTAGATGAGAGCACTCTTCTAAAGCCACTCAAAACACTTCGCCGAGATTGGCAAAAATTCCACGCGAGCCATTCAAGCCAAATCCATAGTCGAGGGCGATATTCGTGCGAGAGAATTTGTTGAGTTTGATCCGGATGCCCGCACCCCAGCCGGGGTTTATCGTCTCGAACCTGCGACTGACGGGCTCGGTGAAGGACTGGGCATTGACGAAGACGACGCCGCCGAGCAGGCCGTTCGAAAGAATGCCGAAGCGGTATTCGGATTCCAGGTAGAGAAGGTCTTTGCCACGGAATCTTCCCTGAATATAGCCGCGGCCCATATTGCTGTAGGTGTCGCAGGCGGTAGCGGGAAGCAGCAGGTATGGCGGGTTACCCTGAAGCGTAAAATAATCGAAGGTCCAGAATGCAATCATATTATTAGAGCCTGCGGGAAAGCGCTTGTATGTTCGAGCGTCGACCAGCAGGCTTTGCCAATTGGAGTTGCTGCCGAAGAAAGTAAAATTTGGCCGATAGATGAGGCTGGCATAGTATCCCGGCTCGGGGTTGATCGAGTTACGCCGGCTGTCGTAAAGGATGTTTATTGTTGGACCCGAGGAAAAGGATGTCGCGCTGAGCCCGTAGCGTTGGAAGTCTGTGGACCCGGTTGCAGGAGAATCTACTTCGTGCACCTGATAGAAATAGTCCATGTTGTAGCCGAGGCCCAGATAAAAGTCTGGTGCGATCGTCTTGAACAGGGTAGTATAGAACCGCAGGTAAGAGAAGTCGATCGCGTCGCTGTTGGCCGTCGTTGTGCGACCGCCGAGCCCGTAGGTGTCTTGCGGGTATTTTTCATAGCGCCAGTCATTGACGAGATTGTACCGGTTGCCTTTGCTCCAGATATTGCCCTGCAGCGGCATGAGGATCTGGTGCTTTGCGGTAAAAGTTGTGTTGAGGTAGAGATTGGAGAGATTTTGCATCGGTTCAGTGGAGGTATAGAACGCGAGGTTGCCCACCAGGTCGAGGGCGAAGGATGTCTGCAAGGTGTATTCCGCCGAAGGAAGGAGGGAAGCGTAAAGACGTCCGGGTGTCTTTGCGGTGGTGTCGAACCGGGGTTTTGGATGATGAAGGAGCAAGCTTCGGCCGACGTCGATGAGGTCGACCTGCCGGGCGCCCGAGGGCCAATGATGGGTTTGAGGGATGCGGGTTGTGTCGGGGAGGTGGATCTGCTGTGTGTCGGGTATGCGGACCTGCGGTGTGTCCTGGGCGTGGACGACCAATGAGATCAACAGGCTAAGGGCGGCGAACAAGAGGGGTTTCGGGGGAGCGGACACTGGTTTTGGATAAATGTAGAAAGGAATAATGTAAGCGAGTTGTTAATGACGGGCAAGCGGGTTTCGAGCTCCGGGGCGGGGCGGCGGCAATAAAATACAATCGGTTGCAGCATATTTCGTATATTGAAGCGGCGTAGCTAAATCTGCGCTGCTTTCATATGAAAAATTCGCGTCGTCATTTTCTTCAGCAAGGCTCGGCCCTGGCGGGCGGAGCGATCCTTCTCTCGGCTTTTGGTACCAAGCCTTTTTCTTTTTCCGATGTTGCGCCTTCCGACCAGATCAATGTCGGGGCGATAGGGATCAACGGCATGGGCTGGGCTGATCTTTCGGCTGCGATCAAGCTGCCGGGGGTGGATGTCGTTGCGCTTTGTGATGTCGATAAGAACGTACTCGACAAAAGGATGAAGGAACTGGCGGATAAGAAGATCGATACGAGCAAGATCAAGACCTACGGCGACTACCGGAAGTTGCTGGCGCAAAAAGATATCGATGTCGTGATCATCGGTACGCCGGATCACTGGCATGCCCTGATCATGATGGAGGCTTGTATGGCTGGAAAGGATGTCTATGTAGAAAAGCCGGTGGGCAATTCCATCGGGGAATGCCGGGCGATGATGGCGGCGCAGAAGAAGTACAACCGGGTCGTGCAGGGAGGACAATGGCAGCGTAGTCAGCAGCATTTCAAGGATGCCGTTGACTTTGTTCAATCGGGGCAGTTGGGGAATATCCGGACGGTGAAGGTGTGGTGTTATCAGGGATGGATGAAGCCCGGACCGGTGGTACCGGATACGGCGCCGCCCGCGGGAGTGGATTATGCGATGTGGCTGGGACCTGCTGCGGTGCGGCCGTTCAACTCCAGCAGATTTCATTTCAACTTTCGCTGGTTCTGGGATTACGCAGGCGGACTGATGACGGACTGGGGTGTTCACCTGCTGGACTATGGGTTGTTAGGGATGAAGGCGCAATATCCAAAGACGATAGCGGCGTTGGGAGGAAATTTCGCTTATCCGGACCTGTATGAGGAAACGCCGGATACGCTTACGACGCTTTATGAATTCGATGGGTTCAACCTGGTGTGGGACCATGCGATGGGAATCGATAACGGTAGCTATGGGCGGGATCATGGGATCGCGTATATCGGCAATAACGGAACGCTTGTGCTGAGCCGGGGCGGATGGGAGGTGATCGAGGAGAAGCAAAGCAAGAGTAAGGTGAGCAAGGAGTTCGTGAAGGTATCCGACAACGGGCTGGATAATCATATGGCCAATTTTATGAGCGTTGTGCGAAGCCGTAAGATGGAGGATCTGCATTGTTCGATAGAGGCGGGTTCGCATGTGGCGACGGTGGCGCAGATGGGGAATATCAGTCTTCGCAGCGGGCAGCGGCTCTCCTGGGATAAGGCGGCGGGGAAGATTACCGACGAGCGGATCAACCAGCAATATTTGATGAAGGAGTATCATAGTGGTTGGAAGTTGCCCAATATATAGGGCGGCGATGCGGGAATGACCTGGCATCGCGGACCATGTGCTAAATCGTTTTTGTTAACCTGTTTAACCAAATTTGGTGTTAATTCGTGCGCGTCTTGTCGCAAATACACCCTTTTGCCCTGATTTTACAAAATTTCTGTGCATTTTTGCCGTTCCTAAGCGGGCTGCACCGTTTAAATCAAATATTAGCAAAAGGTTTATATATGATCAGACTCGTAACCGTAGCAGTGTGTATGACCTGGGTGTGCCAAATGGCGTCGGCACAAGATTTCAATGGGAATAGCAGGTCTGCTGCCATCGATACGATCAGAGAAGTGAGTGTCACTCCGACCTGGGGTTCCGTCCGGGATACTGTTCCTCACAAGATCGACTGGCAAAAGGCGGCCTCCTACAAACAACCATTTCCTTACAGAAGTCTTTTGTTGCCCGCGGCGATGATCGCCTATGGGGCCACGGCGATCCATAATGGGACGCTGCAAAAGGTGAATAGCCAGATGAAGGACGAGATCTGGGAGGACAATCCCCACAAGCAGATGCATCTGGACAATTACCTGATGTTTGCGCCCACGTTGTCGGTGTATGCGTTGAATGCGGCGGGGATACATGGTGAGCACAATTTCAAGGATCGGACGATCATCCTGCTGATGGCGAATGTGATCGCAAACGGAACCGTCTTTTCGGTCAAGAGCTGGTCGCATGAAATGCGGCCGGATGGATCGGATCGTCTTTCCTTTCCTTCGGGGCATACGGCCGAAGCTTTTGTCGGCGCCGAGTTCATGCGGATGGAGTACAAGGATGTTTCGCCCTGGTATGGTATTGCGGGATATGCGATGGCGACAGCAACTGGGCTGCTCCGGATGTACAATGACAAGCATTGGATGAGCGATGTGATCGCGGGAGCCGGGGTTGGGATCGCGTCTACGCGGATCGCGTACTGGTTATATCCAAAGGTGCAGGGGCTTTTTGGCAAGCCGAAGGACCCTAATGTGGTGAATATCGTGATGCCGACCTATAACAGCGGAACGTTTGGCCTTGCCTGGGTGAAGACGTTCAAGTGATGGCCGCCGGTGGGTTACGGAGTGATTGCTGCCGGTGGGTTACGGCTTTGTGGATGACGCGGCGCTATTTTTTTCCCATTGCATATTGAATGCCGGCCAGCAGATGATGCAGGAACAGCGGATCGGACCAGCTCGCGTCGGTGTGGCCGAGCGCGGTGTAGAAGGACCTTCCGCCTTCGAAGTCGTGGTACCAGGCCATGGGATGATTGTCGCCGTTGGCGCCGCCGGTGTAGGATGACTCGTCCACTTTTATCAGCACCTTGATATCGGGTGCGTAATACTTGTAATTATACAGTTCGTCAAAATGCGTCCAGGGGTCGGGGAGTCCTTGCGTGGCAGGGTTGTCCTTGTCCACGATGATGAATTTTGCTTCCTGTTGTTTGGGGTGGGATTTGAAGTAGCCGCCGACGAGATCGCCATACCATTGCCAGTTGTATTCGCAGTCGGCCGCAGCGTGGATGCCAACGAAGCCCCCACCTTTATGGATGTAGTTCTGCAGGGCCTTTTCTTCCTGAGCACCAAAGACGGTGCCGGTGGGGCTGAGAAAGATGAGCGCTTTGTACTTCCTGAGGATCTTATCGCGAAACCAGGTGGAATCGGCCGTGGTGTCGACGGCAAAACCATTTTCCTGGCCCAATTTTGTGATGGCTGCGATGCCGGTGGTGATGCTGGCGTGGTGATAGCCGTTGGTCTTGCAAAAGATCAGCACGGCCGGCCGGGCAAAGCGTTCGGGCCAGGCATGGCGGGTAAAGCTGCTGACGATGGTGAAAACGACGAGGCAGAGCGCCAGGATGCCGAGTTTCGGACGGGCTGATCTTTGCATGACAGATATACTATTATTGTTTCAGCGTAAGGATGTAGGTAACCATGGTTTTGACATCTTCCGGTTTCAGGGCCTGGTGCGGGGTCATGGGTACGGAGCCCCAGATACCGCTGCCGCCGGAGATGATCTTTTTAACGAGGCGATCGACGGTAGTGTCTTGCGCGTTCGTGTATTTCGCTGCTACTTCGTCATAGGCGGGGCCGATGGATGAACCGCCTTGTGCTTTGTGAAGCCGGTGGCAGGTGGTGCAGTCGCTGCCGCCAATGAGGTCGAGGGCCTTGTCAGAGGCCGTGTTCCCGCCGGCTGGGGTAGTGGTCGCAGGAGTGGTGCTTGCGGTGGAGTCTTTTGTTGCGGTCTTGTCTCCCGAACCGCCACAGGAGGCCATGATGATGGCGCAGGAGAGGGCGGCTACTAGCTGTTTAGTCATGATTTATTGCCTTTTTGGTATGTCTAATGATCGGCCTTTGGCCTGCGGACCCGTGGTCCACTTTGGTTCAATTGCGGTCCCGAAGTTAGGCAGAGTTATTTCAACCCGAGCACGGAACGGTTAAATTTTTCGTCGCTTCCGGTGCCGGCGAAGTCGTCGAAGGCCTTTTCGGTGACCCGGATGATGTGTTCTTTGATGAAGGGGGCGCCTTCTTTTGCGCCGTCCTCGGGGTGTTTCAGGGCGCATTCCCATTCGAGCACGGCCCAACCCTTATAATTGTATTGCGTCAGTTTGCTGAAGATGCCTTTGAAGTCGACCTGTCCGTCGCCGAGGGAGCGGAAACGGCCGGCGCGTTCGACCCAGCCCTGGTAGCCGCCGTAGACACCCTGTTTGCCGGTGGGGTTGAATTCGGCGTCTTTTACATGGAACATCCGGATGCGTTCGTGATAGTGATCGATATATTCCAGGTAGTTGAGGCATTGCAGGACGAAGTGCGACGGATCGTAGAGGAGGCAGGCGCGGGGATGGTTGTTGGTATGCTGGAGGAACAGTTCGTATGTGACGCCGTCGTGGAGATCTTCGCCGGGGTGGATCTCGTAGCAGAGGTCGACACCGTGCTGATCGAATTCGTTGAGGATGGGCAGCCAGCGGGCGCCAAGTTCTTTAAAGCCTGTTTCGACGAGACCCGCGGGACGCTGGGGCCAGGGATAGACGGTCGGCCAGAGCAGGGCGCCGCTGAAGGTGGCATGTGCATTCAGGCCGAGGTTCTGCGAAGCTTTCGCGGCATATTTCAGTTGTTGTACGGCCCATTCCTGGCGGGCTTTTGGATTGCCGCGCACGGCCGCGGGGGCGAAGCCATCGAAGAGGGCATCATAGGCGGGGTGGACGGCGACCAGTTGTCCCTGCAGATGGGTGGAGAGTTCGGTGATCTGCAGACCGGCGGCTTGCACGATGCCTTTTATCTCGTCCGCATAGGTCTTGCTTTCGGCGGCCTTTTGCAGATCGATAACGCGGCTATCCCAGGAAGGAAGCTGGACGCCGATGTAGCCGAGGCCAGCGGCCCATTTGCAGATGGAGGCGAGAGAATTGAAAGGGGGCTGATCGCCCATGAATTGCGCGAGGAAGATGCCGGGGCCTTTGATCGTTTGCATATGACAGTTTTTTCAGTGATGTGTTTTGTGGATCCGGCAGTCTAGATCGTGAACGGAGTCCATTTTTCTTTGCTTTCGTTGCTGCGGATAAGATTGTCGATGAACGCCATTCCGCGGACGCCGTCCTCGGCGGAGGGGAAGTCGAGGGCTTCTTTTGGCGGTGTGGTTCCGTCGAGACGGGCCATGAGGGTGATGGCGAAGTCGCGATAGAGGTTGCCAAAAGCTTCGAGATATCCCTCGGGATGGCCGCCGGGGGTGCGGGTATTGAATTTGGCGTAGTTGCCCAGGTAGCCCATGCCGGCGCGGTAGACCTGGGTTGGTTGATCGAGCCATTTTACCAGCAGGGTGTTGGGTTCCATTTGCGCCCATTCGAGCCCACCGTTCTCGCCATAGATGCGGATCTTCAGCGCGTTCTCTTCGCCGGCGGCGACCTGTGACGCGGTGAGGACTCCCGTGGCGCCGTTGTCGAAACGCAGCAATACGTTGCCGTCATCGTCGAGGGCACGGCCGGGGACGAAAATCTGGAGGTCGGCGCAGAGCTGTGCAATCTTCAGCCCGCTGATATATTCCGCGAGATGCGCGGCGTGGGTGCCGATGTCGCCCATGGCGCCCGCTTTACCGGAACGTTTGGGGTCGGTGCGCCATTCGGCCTGTTTGCTGCCATCTTTTTCAGAGAGGCGGCTAAGCCAGCCCTGGGGATATTCGACATAGATCTTTCTGATCTTTCCAAAGACTCCTTCCTTTACCATCTGGCGGGCCTGCTTGACCATGGGATAGCCGGAGTAGGTATGTGTGAGGCAGAGGAGGAGGCCGGTTTCCGCTACTTTTTTCTGAAGTTGCTTTGCCTCGTCGAGGGAGAAGGTCATCGGTTTATCGAGGACGACGTGGAAACCTTTCTCCAGCGCAAGCATGGCGGGGGCGAAGTGGAGGTGATTGGGAGTTACGATCACTACGAAATCCATCCGTTTATCCGCGGGCAGTTTGCTTTCTTTTTCCATCATCTCTTCATAGGAGAGATAGACGCGGTCTTCCGGCAGGAAGAGGTCTTTTCCGGACGCGCGCGCGTTATCGGGACTGCTGCTGAAGGCTCCGCAAACCAGCTCGATGAGTCCGTCCATATTGGCAGCGATGCGATGGACAGCGCCGATGAATGCATTTTTGCCGCCACCGATCATTCCCATTCGTAATTTTCTATTCATAGCGTTTATTCGTTGGAAGTTATCTGCAATTTTAGGTTACATTATTAAAAATAAAAAATTACATTTACATTGTGTCCTATTGACAGTTAAATAGATTCTTGCCATGAGTACCAACACTACTATCGACGCCAAAAAGCTCTTTCTCGCCAGTCGTATTGCACTTATTTTTACTGCCATGACCTTTGCCTTCCGGGCCTCCCTGGAGGGGGTGTGGGGCGCTGAGTTCCATCTGACCAAGGAGCAGATCGGCTGGATCTTTGGTCCGGCCTTTTACGGCTTTACGCTGGCCATGGTCTTTGGCGGACCGCTGTGTGACGTAATAGGGATGAAAAGACTGTTGGGGCTGGCGTTTATCGGGCATATTGCGGGGGTGATCGTGTACCTGGTGTCGAAGGATGCGACGATGTTGTTCATCGGGACGCTGTGTATCGGGATCGGGAACGGGATGGTGGAAGCGGCCTGTAACCCACTGACGGTTACGCTTTTTCCGAATAATAAAACAACGATGCTGAACCGGTTCCACGTCTGGTTTCCGGGTGGTCAGGCGGTCGGCGGGGTCATCGCTTATTTTATGATGGACCGGATGCACCTCGACTGGCATTTGCTGATCGCGGTGTTGTTCATCCCGGCCATTATTTATGGCCTGATGTTCCTGAAACTGGATTTCCCCAAGACGGAAAGGGTGACTTCAGGTGTGAGTACAAAGGCGATGTGGCTGTCTTGTCTGACGCCTTTGTTCCTGGTGATGTTGCTGAGCATGTTCCTTACGGCGGCCACCGAGTTGGGTACGAACCAATGGATCGTGGCGCTATTGCAGGGTTCCGGGGTCTCGGGGATCCTGGTGTTCGTGTTCATTACGGGGATTATGGCGATAGGCCGGAGCTTTGCGGGGCCGGTGGTGCACCGGCTCAATCCGAACGGGATGCTGATCTTCTCCGCCATTTTTGCTGCTATCGGGCTGGTTTTGCTGAGCAAGGCCACGGGGTATGCCGCCTTTGGCGCGGCCCTGGTCTTTGCGGCAGGGATCTGCTTTTTCTGGCCGACGATGCTGGGTTTTGTTGCGGAATATGTGCCGAAATCCGGCGCCCTGGGCCTTTCGTTGATGGGCGGGGCAGGTATGTTCTCGGTGTCGCTTATCCTGCCGCTGATGGGAAAATGGTTCGATGACTTCAAGGCAGCTGCTATTGCGACGGGTTCCGATGCCACGGCGGCGGATGCGATCGCGGGATCGAATACCTTTATGAAGGTGGCGATCATGCCGGTGATCCTGATCGCGGTGTTTGCATTGGTTTATGTTCTGCGGCGGAAGTCGCAGGGGGCGGGCAAGCCGGCAACGCAGGCCGCGCATTGATCGAAACGCACAATGATCTAAAAATTAGTATCTTCCTTTCTGACAGACTAATCTAAATACAGACTTATTCTAAAATGGCCAAATCATCTTCAAGGCGTTCCGCAATAAAGAAAATTGTCGCCGGTGCGGCGATCGTTGGTGTCGGCGGAACAGCTACTTCCGTGTTGCTTTCACATCAGAAGCCTCATAAAATGAACAAATTGCAGTTAAAAGGAAACATCAATCATTCCGTTTGCCGTTGGTGCTATGGTGATATCAAGCTGGATGATCTTTGTGAAGCCGTCAAGCAGATCGGTTTCAGCGCCATCGATCTTTGCGGACCGTCCGAGTGGGATACCCTGAAAAAGCATGGTATTCATTCGTCGATGTGCAATGGCGCGGAGATCAGTCTGACCGAAGGCTGGAATCACACCGAGTATCACCCGAAGCTGATAGACAACTACACGAAGTATCTCGATCTGATGACCGCTGCGGGATATAAGGATGTCATTTGTTTCAGCGGCAACAGGGCGGGAATGGATGACGAGACGGGGTTGAAGAATTGTGTGACGGGGCTGAAGCAAATCCTGGGTATTGCCGAGAAAAAGGGCATCACCGTCTATATGGAGCTGCTGAATAGCAAGATCAATCATAAGGATCAGATGTGTGACAACAGCAAATGGGGAGTCGAACTTTGCAAGCGGCTCGGGACGGAGAATTTCAAGCTATTGTATGATATCTATCACATGCAGATAGACGAAGGCGATGTGATCCGGACCATTCAGGACAATCATCAATATTTCGGGCACTATCATACCGGGGGAGTACCGGGTCGTCATGAGATAGACGAGACCCAGGAATTGTACTATCCCGCGATCATGCGGGCCATCCTCGCTACGGGCTATAAAGGATATGTGGCCCAGGAGTTCATTCCTGCCAAGGATGACAAACTCGAATCGCTGGCACAGGGTGTCAAGATATGTGATATTTAATCAAAAATATAAGGAGCAAACATGGCTGACAATACTTATGACGCGATCGTCATTGGATCGGGCATCAGCGGAGGCTGGGCCGCCAAAGAGCTTACCCAAAAAGGACTTAAGGTGATCATGCTGGAACGTGGACGGCATATCGAGCACGTGAAGGATTATGTGAATGCGAACAAGGAGGCCTGGGACTATCCGCATCGCGGACATGCGACGGAGCAGATGAAGAAGGATTATCCGGTGTTGAAAAGAGATTATCCCCTGAACGAGACCAACCTGGATTACTGGTGCAAGGATAGTGAGAGCCCTTATACGGAGACCAAGCGATTCGACTGGTTCCGGGGGTATCACACGGGCGGGCGGAGTTTGATGTGGGGCCGTCAGAGCTACCGTTGGAGCGATTTCGATTTCGAAGCGAATAAGCGGGAGGGAATTTCCATCGACTGGCCGGTTCGCTATCATGAGATCGAGTCGTGGTATACGTATGTCGAGAAATGGGCGGGGATCAGCGGATCGAAGGAGAATATCGCGCATCTTCCCGACAGCCATTTTCTGCCGGCCTATGATATGACCTGTGTGGAGAAGGATGTTGCGGCGAGATTGAAGGATCATTACAAGGGATTGCGGCAGATGATCATCGGGCGGGTGGCCAACATTACGGTTCCGCACGAGGGGAGGCCGGGGTGTCAGTTCAGGAATAAGTGCTGGCTGGGTTGTCCGTTCGGAGGCTATTTCAGTACGCAGTCGTCGACGCTGCCGGCAGCGCAGGCGACCGGCAATCTGACGCTTCGTCCCTGGTCGATCGTGACGAAAATCCTTTATGATAAAGATACCAAAAAGGCTACCGGGGTAGAGGTACTCGATGCCGAGACCAACAAGACGTACGAGTATAAGGCGAAGATCATTTTCCTGAATGCGTCCACGTTGAACAGCGCCTGGATCCTGATGAACTCGGCTACCGAGATCTGGCCGGACGGACTTGGCAGCAGCAGCGGCGAGCTGGGGCATAATCTCATGGACCATCATCTTGGTGTGGGGGCCAGCGGTCATGTGGATGGGTACGAGGATAAGTATTATTTCGGCCGCCGGGCAAACGGTATTTATATCCCGCGCTTCCGCAATATCAACGGCGACAAGCGGGATTACCTGCGGGGTTTTGGTTACCAGGGTGGGGGAGGCCGGGAAGGCTATAACCATGAGGTGGCTGAATATGCGATCGGAAAGGAGTTCAAGGAGGCGTTGACGGTGCCCGGGCCGTGGATGATGAATATCGGCGGGTTTGGCGAGATCCTGCCGTATCATGAGAACAAGGTCACACTGGACAAGACGAAGAAGGATAAATGGGGATTGAATGTTCTGAATATCGATTGCGAGCTGAAGGACAATGAGCTGAAGATGCGGAAGGATATGGAGGCGGATGCGGTGGAGATGCTGGAGGCTTGCGGGGTGAAGAATGTGAAGAGCCGGAGCGACAATCCTTTCCCGGGTCGTGGGATCCATGAGATGGGTACCGCGAGAATGGGCAGGGATGCCAAGACCTCGGTGTTGAATTCGTGGAACCAGGTCTGGGATGCGAAGAATGTCTTTGTGACGGACGGGTCCTTTATGACCTCTGCCAATTGTGTGAATCCATCGTTGACCTATATGGCCTTTACGGCGCGGGCCGCGGACTATGCTGTCAGTGAATTGAAAAAAGGGAATATCTAAGATGAACGACTACGATGCTATAGTAATTGGGAGCGGGATCAGTGGCGGTTGGGCGGCGAAAGAGCTTACTGAGAAGGGGCTTCGAACGTTGATGCTCGAGCGTGGGCCGAACTATGAGCATGTAAAGGATTATAAGACGGCGCAAATGAACCCCTGGGACTTTCCGCATCGGGGAAGGGTGACGCAGCAGGAGTTGAAGGACCGGCCCTATATTGCCCGCACCTGGGGTGCGACGGAAGCCGTGATCGATTCCTGGGCGAAGGATGTGGATTGTCCATACACCGAGGTGAAGCCTTTCAACTGGTGGCGGGCCTACCGCCTGGGAGGGCGATCGATCCTCTGGGGCCGGCAGAGTTACCGGTGGAGTGATCATGACTTCGGGGCCAATGCGAAAGACGGCTGGGCCATCGACTGGCCGATCCGGTATAAAGATCTCGAGCCCTGGTATGACTATGTGGAGCGGTTTGCGGGGGTCAACGGCAGTAAGGAAGGGTTGGCGCAGTTGCCGGACGGGCAGTTCCTGCCGCCGATGGAGATGAATTGTGTGGAGCGGGATGTGGCGGCGCGGATCAAGGAGCACTGGAAGGGGCAGCGGCGTATGATCATCGGCCGCAGTGCGAACCTGACGGCTCCTATTCCGGGACGGACCCAATGTCAGTTTCGCAACCGTTGCTGGGAAGGATGTCCCTTCGGCGGATATTTCAGTACGCAGTCTTCCACCTTGCCGGCGGCAGTGGCGACGGGCCGGCTGACGGTGCGCCCCTATTCGATTGTCACGCGGATCCTTTATGACAAGGACAAGAAGCGGGCGACGGGTGTGGAGGTGCTGGATGCCGAGACGAACAAGACCTATACGTTCAATTCGAAGATCGTTTTTGTCAATGCCAGTGCGTTGAACAGCGCCTGGGTGCTCATGAACTCTGCTACCGATGTGTGGCCGGACGGGCTTGGCAGCAGCAGCGGGGAGCTCGGACATAATATCATGGATCATCACTATAATACCGGCGCTGCCGGAGTGATGGAGGGGTATGAGGATAAGTATGTGTATGGGCGCCGGGCGAACGGGATTTACATTGTCCGATTCGCCAATCTCTTTGGCGACAAGCGTGACTATCTGCGGGGTTTTGGTTACCAGGGTGGGGCGAGCCGGGAGGGATGGCAGCGGAATGTCGCCGAGATGAGCATCGGAGCCGAGTTGAAGGAGACGTTGACGGAGCCGGGGCAGTGGACGATGGGGATCACGGGTTTTGGCGAGCTGCTTCCTTATCATGAGAACAAGATCACGCTGGATAAGAATAAGAAAGACAAGTGGGGATTGCCGGTGTTGTCGATGGATGCCGAGTTAAAGGAAAATGAGCTGAAGATGCGGAAGGATATGGCGGCGGAGGCCGTGGCGATGCTGGAGGCAGCGGGAGTGAAGGGTGTTCACACCTGGGACCGGGGCCATCCGATCGGCGATGGGATCCATGAAATGGGTTCCGCGCGGATGGGGCGCGATCCGAAGACGAGCGTGCTGAACGGGCATAACCAGGTGTGGGATGCGCCGAATGTCTTTGTTACCGATGGGGCCTGCATGGTCTCTTCCGCATGTCAGAATCCTTCGTTAACTTACATGGCGTTGACGGCGAGGGCGGCGGATCATGCCGTCAGTGAATTGAAAAAAGGAAACATCTAAAATATCAATATTATGAATAGAAGAGACGCATTGTCCCGGGTTGGGTTGTTACTGGGCGGAACCATTCTGGGGGCTGAGGCCTTTCTGTCCGGCTGTACCAATCCGCCGTCGGCAACTATCGGCGGTGCCGGAACCAATTTCTCCAAGGACGATATTGCTTATCTCGATGAGGTAGCCGAGACGATCCTGCCGAAGACGGATACGCCGGGGGCGAAGGATGCGAAGGTGGGTGAGTTTATGGGGCGGATCGTGAAGGATTGTTATACAGAGGCCGATCAGAAGGTCTTTGTGGATGGGATGCAGAAGCTGGATGCTGCCTGCAAGGCGAAGAACGGCAAAGGCTTTATGGAGAGCACGCCGGAGCAGCGGCATAATCTGTTAGTCGATCTGGATAAGGAGCAGAAGGAATATATGGCCAAGAAGAAGAAAGAGGATCCCGCGCATTATTTCCGAATGATGAAGGAATTGACGCTTTGGGGGTACTTTACTTCGGAGCCGGGTGCAACGAAGGCGTTGCGTTATGTCGCCGTTCCGGGTAAATACGAGGGTTGCGTCGATTACAAGAAGGGCGAGAAGGCCTGGGCGACCAGCTAAGAGTGAGGGTTTGCGGCGCCCTAAGGATGAGCCTTTCGGCACCGTGGATGCGTTGGTCATTCAACCTTTGAGAAGTCCAACGGGATATTTTGTTTCATGAAACCGGTGGTATCCTTTCCATCGGGGAGGGTCATTTTAACCTTGAACTCACACCTGAACAATTTGGCCTCCTGATACCATTCGACGTCCAGCACCTCGAATTTCGGGTGCGAGGCGTCTGTCGGCTGACGGTTCTCCAGGTGTTGGGCCATTGCTTTTTCGAGGTGTTCCTTTATTTCCGCCCGGGACATTTTTCGATGGCAGGTCGCCGTTAGCAAGGCCATGGCAAAAAGTGAAATGATAACTTTCATTGAAGATGTAGTGCCAGATTTCATGGCAATGAAGATACAAGAAAAACAAAATATGCGCATCGCGGCGGTCTTCCTTGTGTTCTTTTCGTTGTTGTGGGTCTCCTGCGGGCAGAATGCCCGGGATTCCCGGGGGCGGCTGATCGCCGACTCCGCCGTCCGGCGCGGCAGGGAACTGGCCGCGGTCTATTGCCAGTCCTGTCATGCCTTGCCCGAACCTTCTCAATTGAACAAAGCCACCTGGGAAAAGGGGGTATTGCCGGCGATGGGTCCGAGGCTTGGGATCTTCCGGTTTGGTGGGGTGAATTATCCTTCCGATATCCGGGATCCGTCCATCGGCCCCGCGTTCTATCCTTCTCAGCCGGTGCTTGCCCTTTGGCAATGGCAGGAAATTATCGATTATTATTCCGGGATGGCGCCCGACTCGATGCCGCGGCAACCCGGGCACGAGGCGATAGATACGGGACTGACCTTGTTCAGGGCCGTCATGCCGCCAGCCGACGGTCGTCCTCCGCTGACGAGTTTTGTACGGGTGGATACTGTTGGGGGCAGGAGGCAGGTAGTCACCGGGAGCCTGTTTCCCAATGTTGTTCGCCGATGGTCTTTCCCGTTGCGACTCACCGATTCGACCTTTTCGCGGACTGCGGTCGTCGATATGTCGTTCTCCGGGGATTCGGGGTTGGTTTGCAATATTGGCAATATCAACCCGAACAATGGGCGATCGGGGACTGCATCGCGGTGGCGGTATGGCGCTGACGGGCGGATGCTGATCGATTCGACACTGCTTCTTGGCGACCTTGCCCGACCGGTGCAGGTGATACCGGCCGATCTTAATGGTGATGGGAGAGGAGATCTGCTGATTTGTGAGTTTGGTAATCTGAAAGGGGCCCTGACCTGGATGGAGGGTATGGAAGGGGGCAAATACGTCCGGCATGTCCTGAGGGCGCAGCCGGGGGCGATAAAGGCCTATGTACAGGATGTCAACCACGACGGGTTGCCCGACGTCTGGGCGCTGTTTGCGCAGGGAGATGAAGGGATCTTTCTTTATATCAATAAGGGCGGAGGAAGATTCGAGGAGCAGCGGGTGCTGCAGTTCCCGCCGGAGTATGGCTCTTCGTATTTCGAACTGGCCGATATGAACGTGGACGGGTTCCCGGACATTATCTATACATGTGGGGACAATGCCGACTATTCACTGGTGCTGAAGCCTTTCCATGGAGTTTATGTCTACCTGAACGATGGACAGAACCACTTCAGGCAGGCCTACTTTTATCCAATCAATGGTTGTTATAAGGCCATGGCCCGGGATTTCGACGGGGATGGGGATCTGGACCTGGCGGTGATCTCGGCGTTTGCTGATTTCGGGCATCATCCGGAGGAAGGGTTTGTCTACCTGGAGAACCGTGGGGGCTTGGCCTTTAAGCCATACGGGCTGCCGGCGGGGGAGGTGGGGAGATGGCTGACGATGGATGCGGGGGATATCGATGGGGATGGGCGGATCGACCTGGTGCTTGGAAATTTTTCGGAGGGGCCGGTGTTGAGCAGAGGAAAGGTGGATTGGAAAAAGGGGCCGTCGATCCTCGTTTTGATGAATATCAATGTGATCGCATCAAAGCACCTGTAAAAATTTATAAGGAATTGTTAAAAAAGTATCGAGATTTATTATACATTACGTGTAGTTTCACGGTAAGATTTGTAAAACCATTCAAAAACTAGTACACGAAGTTATGCCATCCAAAACTAACGGCGCTTGCAAAGGCCTATGCCTTGCTGTTTTCGCATTGCTGCTAAGTTGCAGTTTGTACGCTCAGAGGACCATCTCGGGAAGGATTGTCGGAAAGACTGATAATCAACCGGTGATTGGAGCAACGGTCCAGGTGAGGGGTGCTCAAACAGCCACTTCCACCGGAGCGGACGGAACTTTCTCTCTCAAACTTCCCCCCACTGTTTCAAAAGGTACGCTTGTTATTACCGCCATTGGTTTCGAACCCTTCCAGATTGCGCTGGGGGGTAATGATGCCATTGGGGATATCGCGCTTACCCAGTCGAACACGACGTTGAATGATGTGATCGTGACGGGGTACACTGCACAGAAGAAAAAGGATATCACGGGTTCGGTTGCCGTGGTCGACATCGGAGACGCGAGGAAGATCCCTGCGACAAGCTCGGATCAGCTGCTGCAGGGGCAGGCTTCCGGTGTAACGGTGTTAAATTCTGGTCAGCCCGGAGCACCGAGTACTGTGTTCGTTCGCGGATTGGCGAACTTCGGGCAGAATCAGCCGTTGTATGTGGTGGATGGTGTTCAGGTGGCCGATATGTCGTATATCAACCCGCAGGATATCGAGAGCATCAGCGTATTGAAGGACGCGGGTGCTGCCGCCATTTACGGGGTATCGGGTGGTAATGGCGTCGTGGTGGTCACGACGAAGAAGGGTCGCCAGGGACATACGACCGTCAACTATGATGGTTTTGTCGGCACGCAGCGGCCGATAAGCGGGAATGTCTGGCATCTGATGAATCCCGTGCAGCAATCGCAACTGGCGTTCACAGCGGGCGATGCGGCTACCCAGGCGTTATATCCCGGTGGACCCGGGAATATCCCTACTTATGGCTTCCATGGTCCGGCTGCAGTGGGATCTTTCCCTGCGGCGGGTGTGACTAGTGACCCCGCGATCGAGCAATATTATAATTTCGATCCGAATAACCCGGGCAATGATTTCCTGGTTCAAAAATTCTCGAAGACGGGTACAGACTGGTTCCATGAGGTCTTCAAGCCGGCGCTCACGACGCAGCATACGATCTCTGCCAGCGGCGGAGGTGACCGGAGCAGCTACTATTTCTCGATGAACTATGTCAATCAGCAGGGAACGCTGCTCAACACGTATGAGAAGCGTTACTCGGCACGGCTCAATACGGTGTTCAATGTCAAGAACCATGTCCGGATCGGAGAGAATGGCATGGTGACCTATCGCGACAATAATGGCGGCTACAATGGCGATCAGCAGAATGAAGGCGGCTCCATCGCCTATACCTATCGCGAAATGCCGATCATTCCAGCCTATGATATCAAGGGTAATTTCGGTGGTGGCTATGACGGACCTTCCGGCGAGCCGCTGGGTAATGGTAGCAGCGCGTTGGCGATCCAAAGCCGTGCGGTGAACAACCACGCCCATTTCATGATCATCGAAGGTGCGGTGTTTGCAGAAGCCGATGTTTTCTCGCATTTTCTGGTCCGGACGCAATTTGGCGGCAGACTTTGGAACCAGTATTACTGGAAGCAGACCTGGAACCCCTACAACGACTATGAGTCGCATGCGAATCCCAACGGCGCCGAGGAGCATGATCAGAACAGCAGTGTCCACAACTGGACCAATACCGTTTCCTATAAGAATGTCTGGGGCAAACATAACCTGGCGTTATTGGGCGGCTTTGAGCTTAAGGGTACTTCGGGCCGGGAGGTCAATGCGTTTACATCTGGTTTATTCTCGCTGGACCCCAACTATGTCCAGTTGCAGTATGGTACGCCGACAAACCCGCCGACCAGCAATATCTACCAGCCGACGTCGCGGGCCTCTTTCTTCGGCAAACTGGATTATACGTATAACGACCGGTATATCCTTGGCGCAACGGTTCGCCGCGATGGGAGCTCGATCTTCTACCCTGGTCACCAGTGGGGTACCTTCCCGTCCGTGTCGTTGGGTTGGAGAATTTCCGAAGAAGAGTTCATGAAGCCTGTGACCTGGATCAATGACCTGAAACTGCGCGGTAGCTATGGTCGTGCGGGTAATGACGCGAACGTCAACAACAACAATGCCTATTCGACCTTTGCATCGGGCCCGGGTACTTCCTACTATGGGATTCAGGGCGGAGCGAGCAGCATCCAACAAGGTTTCTATAATAACCAGCTGGGTAACCCGGATGTGACCTGGGAGACGGACAAGATCACGAACATCGGTCTGGACGGTACTTTGTTCGACAATCACTGGGACTTCATCCTGGAATGGTATAAGAAATCGATCAGCGGTCTGCTGTTTCAAAAGGCGCTGCCTCCTCCGGCCGGCGGCGGTGGTGCACCTGTCATCAACGTAGGCGATGTGCAGAATACAGGTCTGGACTTCTCCACTACCTACCATGGCCGTGTCAACCGCGACTTCACCTTCAATATCACCGCCAATATCACGACGTATAAGAGCAAGATCACCAGAATTCCGGGTACGGGTTATTTCGATGCCGGCGCTTCGCGCGATCTCGATATCGTGCGTAACCAGGTGGGACATCCTATCAGCGAATTCTATGGTTATAAGACAGCGGGCATCTACCAGTCCGATGCGGACGCCAAGAAAGGCCCGACCTATTCCGGTGCGGCTGCCGGCAGCTTTATCTATGCCAATACGAATGGAGATACGACCATCGATGCGAACGACCGGACCTGGCTCGGCAATCCCAATCCCAACTTTACCTACGGTTTGAACATCAACGCGGCTTACAAAGGATTCGATCTGACCATCGTGCTGTATGGTTCGCAGGGCGCCAAGGTCTTCAACTATGTGAAGTACTGGACCGACTTCTACAGCACATTCCAGGGCGGCAAGGGCCTCGATCTGTACAACAAGGCTGCCATCGTACAGGGTGGCAAGGTTACCAACCCCGGGGCGACACTGCCCGCGGCGTCCTTCTCGCAGGCCATGGGTTCGAGTACGGTGAGTTCCTTCTATGTCGAACCTGGTTCCTTCCTGAAATGCCGGGTTGCCCAGCTGGGTTACAATATCAGTCCTTCTGTTATGAAGAAGGTGGGGATCGACAAGCTGCACATTTATGTCCAGGCGACCAATCTGTTCACGATCACTAAATACACCGGACTCGATCCCGAGCTGATCCCATCGATTAATGTCAATGGTACGGATAAGAACCAGAATGCCGCCATTGGGATCGACTACGGGGCTTATCCGACCAATCAAAAACAATTCATCGTTGGTATCAACGCATCCTTTTAACGATCAAAAAAATGCTTTATATGAAAAGAAGTTGGAAATATATATTGATGATCGGCTTGCCGCTTGCGTGCATTGTCGGCTATTCATGTAAGAAGTATCTTAATAAACCGATCGTGGGTGCAGAGAGTGCAAGCGGTCTGGCCAGCAAGGCCGGGGTTGACGGGATCCTGATTGGTGCTTACTCGATGCTCGACGGATATGCTTCGGGTCTTAGCTATACGTCCTGGGAGACCTCTACCTCCAACTGGGTGTGGGGAGGGATCGCATCGGATGACGCCTATAAGGGTTCGAATACGACGGACCAGCCGCCTGCCGTGCCGATAGCGAATCACTCCATCGATCCTTCTGATGAATATCTGAAGGAGAAATATGCATTCTGCTATGACGCGGTTCAGCGGGCAAACGATGCCATCCGGGAATTACCGCTGGTAAAGGATGGTTCGATCAGCGCTGCGTATGCCGCCGAAGTAACGGCAGAAGCGCAGTTCCTGCGTGGGGTTTTCCACCTTGAAGCGGCGAAGTTGTGGCGGAATGTTCCTTATGTATCGGAGCGGATCACGTATGTCGCTGGCAACTACGATGTACCCAATCCCGGACCCATTTGGGATTCCATCGCGGCCGATTTCCAGGCGGCGATGAAGGTGTTGCCCAAGACACAGTCAGACAAGGGGCGCGCCAATTATTATGCTGCAGAGGCGTTCTTAGCCAAGACCTATATGTTCGCGCACAAGTATACCGATGCGCTGCCGTTGCTGAACGATCTTATCAACAACGGGGTTACTACATCGGGGGCGAAGTATGTGCTTGGTCCTTTCGAGGATAATTTCGATGCCTCGCACCGGAACAACCCGGAATCGGTATTCTGCGTGCAGATGACCGTGAATGACGGCTCCAATGGTCAGAACTCGAACCAGGGCGATATCCTGAACTTCGCCGCGGGTCCTTATACCGGCTGCTGCGGGTTCTATCAGCCTTCCTATACGTTGGGTAATGCTTATAAGGTAGATGCCAGCGGGCTCCCGATGTTTCAGACGGATCCCGGAACCGGCTATCCCCAGTATAATGTTGCGATGTTGAAGAATGACCACGGGCTTAAGGCGACAGATCCTTTTACGCCTGCAACGGATGCGCTTGATCCCCGGATCGACTGGACTTTGGGTCGCAGAGGGATTCCCTATCTCGACTGGGGGCTTTGCGGTGGTGAGGATTGGTCCCGTGGTGATATCGTTTCCTACAACCCGATCAAGAACGTTTTCTGGCATAGCGCCATGTCGTCCACCAGCGATCCGCTGGCCCAGGGTTGGGCTTCCAACCAGGGGACGTCTATCAACTTCAACCTGATCCGGCTTGCCGACGTGATCCTGTGGCGTGCCGAGTGCGAAGTCGAAGCTAACCAACTGGCCGCGGCGCAGGCCGATGTGAATCTGATCCGGAACCGGATGAAGGCTCACCCCGAATATTGGGTGCATACTTATGTCGACAACAGTGATCCATCCAAGGGATTTACGAATACCAATGCTGCCAATTACGTGATCGGTCTTTATGGGCAGGCTGCGGGTAACACCTTCGCTACGCAAGGGGTGGCCTATGCGCGTGCCGCAGTATATATGGAGCGTCAATTGGAACTGGCGATGGAAGGACACCGGTTCTTCGATCTTCAGCGTTATGACGGTATTTATGGCGGGCCGATGGCGAAAGGCTATATGGCGGGAGTCATAAATGCCTTTATAAAATCTGACACGCGGACCGGGTATTCCAATCCCGTACTCAATGGGCATACCTTTACGGCCGGCAAGAACGAGCTGTATCCCATTTATCAAAGCTTTATCGATATTACGCCCGGGATCATCAAACAAAACCCCGGCTACTAATCGCTTTTTATAGACTGGACCATTCAAAAAAAAGAGATGGCGATCATTAAAAATCGCCATCTCTTTTTTAATTTCACGTAATGCGGAATCAATATTTAATTTGTTTCTTCCTGCTAGCCATATTCTTCTCCTGCAAGCGAAAAACGGTCTTCCAGGTCATCCCTTCCGATCATTCCGGTATTCACTTCAACAATGAGATCACCGAGAACGATTCGATCAATCCGATCGATATGATCAATATCTATAATGGAGGTGGAGTAGGGATCGGTGATTTCAACAAGGACGGGCGGCAGGACCTTTATTTTACCGGCAATATGGTCTCGAACAAACTTTACCTTAATAAGGGCAATTTTGTTTTCGAGGATATTACGGACGCGGCAGGGGTGGGAGGAAGGGAGGAGTGGTGCCGCGGGGTATCCGTCGTTGATGTGAACAATGACGGCTGGCCGGATATTTATGTTTGCGCCAATGTCAAGACCGATGCCCGGCAGCGGACCAATCTTCTTTATATCAACCAGGGGGTGGACAAGGACGGCGTCCCGCATTTCAAGGAAATGGGGGCGGAATATGGTTTGGCGGATACGCTTTATTCCACGATGGCCTATTTCTTCGACTATGACAATGACGGCGACCTGGATATGTATCTCGCGGTGAACAATATTCCCAAGGGCTATAATATCAATGCCTATCGCAAGGTCGTCACGGACGGCAGTTTTTTCAGCACCGGGCATTTGTACAGGAATGAATGGAGCGACTCGCTGAAGCATCCGGTGTACAGGGATGTAAGCAAGGAAGCAGGGATTACGATCGAAGGGTTTGGGCATGCGGCGAGCATTGCGGACATCAACGGCGACGGCTGGAAGGATATTTATGTGACCAACGATTTTATCGGCAGCGACATTTTATATATCAACAATCATGACGGCACTTTTGCGGACAAGTCGAGGTCCTATTTCAAGCACACGTCGTCGGCTGCCATGGGGCAGGATATCGAAGATATCAATAATGACGGGCTTCCGGATCTTTTCGAACTGGACATGAACCCGCCGGATAATTACCGGAAAAAGATGTTCCTCGCCAACAACAGTTATATCACCTATCAGAACTCGGAGCTTTTCTCCTATCAGTATCAGTATACGCGGAATTGTCTGCAGCTAAACCGTGGGCGCCGGGTCACGGGGCTGGATTCCATCGGGGATCCGGTCTTCAGTGAGATAAGCTGGTACAGCGGTCTCGCGGAAACAGATTGGAGCTGGACGCCGATGGTGGCGGATTTCAATAATGATGGCTATCGCGATATTGTCGTTACAGGCGGGTATCCCAAGGACATCACGGATCATGATTTCCAGATGTTCATGCGTAAGGCCAACAATCTCGCTTCCAACAAATGGATCATGAGTCAGATCCCGCAGGTGAAAATCCGCAGTTTTGCTTTTCGGAATAATGGTGATCTCCACTTTTCGGATGTCTCATCCGAATGGGGGATGCAGACTCCCGGATTTTCCAATGGCGCAGCCTATGCCGACCTGGACAATGACGGGGATCTCGATCTTGTTGTCAACAACATCAATGACGAAGCGCGGATCTACCGAAATACGACCCGGGAGAACGCGCCGGATAAGAACCATTTTCTGCAGGTGAAGTTTGCGGGGGACAGCCTGAACCGAAACGGGTTCGGAGCCTTTGTGGAGCTGCGTTACGATCACGGGCGGCGACAGGTGTTTGAGAATACTCCTTATCGGGGATATCTTTCTACTATCCAGGATATCGCGCATTTTGGGCTTGACGGTGTAAAGACGGTGGATTCGGTGATCGTCAAATGGCCGAATGGAAAGATGCAGGTATTGCTGAACGTTGTCGCCGACCAGGTATTGACCGTAAATTCGAGGGATGCGACGTCCCCTTACGGTTGGGGGCAGCCGCGGCTGGCGTCTGACGCTTTGTTCCGGAATATCACCGATAGCCTGGGGCTTCATTACCGGCATGAGCAGCGGGAGTATATCGACTTCAACGTTCAAAAGATGCTGCCGCATAAGTTCTCCCAGTATGGGCCGGGGATAGCGGTGGGCGATATCGATGGGAATGGGCTGGATGATATGGTCGTGGGTGGAGCGGGAGGACATAGCGCCCAGATCTTTCTGCAACAGGCAGGGGGAGGGTTTGTACAGTCGGCGCTGACATCCGATAGCGTGGCCCTGGCAAAGCTGGCCGATGACGAGGGGTTGCTGCTTTTTGATGCCAACGGAGACGGGCATCCTGATCTTTATATCGCCAGCGGAGGGAGTCAGAATGTGGCTAACAGCAGTGCGTTCCGGGACCGCCTCTACCTCAACGACGGGAAGGGCCATTTCGTGTTGCAGCCGGATGCGTTGCCGGAAAATTTTACCAGCAAATTCTGTGTTCGGGCGGCCGACTTCGATCATGATGGGAAGCCCGATCTTTTTATCAGCGGAAGGGTTGACCCGGGGCATTATCCTCAGCCGGTGTCAAGCTTTATCTACCGGAATGATTCGAAGGATGGGCATGTCCGGTTTACAGATGTTACGGCAAGCGTGGCGCCCAGTCTGAAGCAAATAGGCATGGTGTGCGACGGGATATGGACGGATATCGACAATGATGGCTGGCTTGACCTTCTGCTGGCGGGGGAATGGATGCCCCTGACGGTGCTGAAGAACGAGCATGGGGTGCTGAGGAATATAACGGAGGGGACGGGTGTCAGTGGCGAGAAGGGATGGTGGAACAGTATCGTCGCCGGAGATTTCGACAATGACGGAGATATGGACTATGTCGTCGGGAATCTGGGGTTGAATTCGTATTACCGGGCATCGCCCGAACACCCCGTGCGTGTATACGGCAAGGATTTCGATAAGAATGGGGTCTATGATCTGATCCCGTCATTGTATCTTCCCGATCAGAAGGGGGAGCTGCAGGAGTTCCCGGCCATGTCGCGGGATGATCTGCTGCGGCAGATGACCTCGATGCGGATGAAATTCCCTACCTATAAATCGTTTGCGACAGCGACTATGAGCGAGGTGCTTACGCCGGAGCAGCTGAAGGGGGCGACCATTCTCGAGGCTACGCAATTCAGGAGTTGTCTGTTCCGGAACGATGGTGGCGGGAAGTTTACGATCCTGCCCTTGCCGCAGCAGGCCCAATGGTCGGCTCTGAATGGGATGGTGGCCGGGGACTTCGATCATGACGGCAACCTGGACCTGGTGGTGAACGGGAATGACTATAGTGCGGAGGTGTCGACGGGACAATATGATGCGTTGAACGGGCTTTTCCTGAGAGGAGATGGCAAGGGCGGGTTCAATGCCGAGACTGTGGTGCAAAGCGGGATCTATATTCCCGGTGATGGGAAGGCGCTGGTTGCGTTGAGGGGTGCCGGGGGAGGGTTATTGCTGGCGGCAGGTCAGAACCGGGGGCCGTTGATGATCTTCAGGGAGCGGAAGGGAGGAAGGCTGGTTCCGTTGGAGCCTGGTGACCGGTGGGCGTCGGTGCGGCTTCGGGATGGGAAGGTGCGGCGGGAGGAGTTCCATTATGGGGAGTCTTTTTTATCGCAGTCGGGGCGTTTCCTGGAATTGGGTGAAGAGGTGGTTTCGGTCGAGATTTGGGATGAAAAAGGGCAAAAGAGGGTTATAAAATAGTCAATATGTCCAGTGTTCCTGTATGGTTATTGTATGCGGTGTTGTCGGCTTTTTTTGCGGCGCTTACTGCTATTTTTGCGAAGGCCGGGTTGAAGGATGTGAATGCCGATCTGGCGACGGCTGTGAGGACGGCGGTGATCCTGGTGATCACCTGGGGGATCGTTTTGTTCAGGGGAGGTGCGGGTGGGCTACGGGGTTTGACGAGAAGTAATTGGTTGTTCCTGATCCTTTCCGCGGTGGCTACGGGGATGTCCTGGCTTTTTTATTACCGGGCTTTGCAGGTGGGCCGGGTTCAGGAGGTGAGTATCATCGACAAGGGGAGTATTTTCTTTACTATTTTTCTGGCTTTTTTCTTTTTGAGGGAGCCATTGACGGCGAGGGTGTTGATCGCGGCCTTGCTGATCTTTGCCGGGATGCTCGTTCTGGTCTGGAAATAGACCAATGAGGATTGTGTGAGGGCGCTGGGGCAGGCGTAGGGTCGTTGGGGTTGGAATGATGGAAAATTTGTCACCAAAAAGACGGGAAAATCCGCGCCAGACGGGAATATCTCGTTATTTTTAAGAGGGAATGGGCAGGCGATGGCTGTGTCCTACCAAGAACCCCTTATCATTTATGTTGTCAGTCGAAGCCCTTTTTGTGTCCGGGAATTGCTATATTTCCAAATCAACATTGAAGAACCGTGCCTTTTGAACCTCTCCATAATGAGCCAGAGTTGTTAAGACAGATCGCCCACGGGGATCGGGATGCTTTCAGGGCTTTTTACGCGCGATATTACGGGTATGTTCAGCGGTATATTGCTTTGTTCGAGTCGTCGGGCGATAACCTGGATGAGTTGACGCAGGATGTGTTTGTGCGCATCTGGGAGAAGCGGGGGCATCTTGGCAAGGTAGAGTCGTTGAAGAGTTATCTTTTTCTGGTCACCCGGAATGTGGTGTTCAATTATCTGCGAAGCCTGAAGGTACAGCAAAAGGTGAGGGAGCTGGATGGGGTGCCTGAGCAGGCGGGGGATGATCTCGAAGGGGATATCCTGTTCAAGCAATATTACCGGATCGCGCAGGAGGCGATCGACAAGCTTCCGCCGGGCCGGCGTAAAGTGCTGAAAATGAGCATCGATGACGGGATGAGCCTGGATGAGATCGCAGCGGAGCTGAATATTTCCCGGGCCGGGGTAAAAAAGCAGTTGTATTCGGCCACGGCTTTTGTCCGGCAGTATTTGAGTGAGCACGGGGAAATGACCGTGTTGTTATTCGTCTTTCTTTCTCTTTTTGAAAATTTCTGAAAAAAACTTGGTGACTGAGGTATCCCGGAAGGGCCGGCAGGTGTCTTTATAGATAACACCTTATGTTATGAATTTACAGGAAGCCAGGCAATTTGTTGCACAGTTCGTCAAAGGGGATCACACCCCTGAGGAATATGCGACTTTCCTGCGGTGGCTAAGAGGTGCGACGTTGGAGGAGTTGACGGAGATCGCGGGTGAACATGAGGCGTTGCATGAGCATTGGGATGTTATGGGACTGACGCCGACGGCTGAATGGAAGGCCCGGCTGGAAGAGAAGCTGGATCAGGCAAGAAAAGAAGAGGACGTTCCGGTTGTGGTGATCGGGGAGAGTGAATTTGGGCGTCGAACGATCGTGCGTCGTGTTGGGGGACTTGGCAGGAGTTGGGTGGCTGCGGCATCGGTGACAGTGTTGTTGGCTGGTGGAGCGGCGATCTGGTATTCGCAGAAGGGTGGAGTAAAGGTGGAGCGCAGTTTTCAGTTGCCTTTGACCGCAAAGACAGTTGTGAACCCGAGAGGGGGTGCAGAAAAAGAATTGGTTCTTGCAGACGGGAGCAAAGTAATGTTGAATGTTGCTTCCGAATTGAAATATCCTGAGTCATTCGACGGTTCGGAAAGAGTGGTAGAGTTGTCGGGGGAAGCATATTTCGAAGTGACACCGAATGCTGCGAAGCCTTTCCGGGTTCTGACCAGGGATGGGGAGGTGGATGTGTTGGGCACGAGTTTCAACGTGCGGGCCTATGCGGATGAGCCGGTGAGTAAGACGACATTGATCGATGGTTCTGTTGCGATGGTAACAGGATCGAACAGGGCAAAGTTGCATCCGGGTCAGCAGGCGGTGGTCGCGCATAGTTCTTCGGGACAAATTGACCTTATTTCGAAAGTAGATATAGAGTCGTTGATGGCGTGGAGGAAAGGATATTTCCGGTTTACGAACGAAGAAATCAATACGGTGATACGGGTTTTGTCGAGGTATTATAACGTTGATATACAATGCGATCTTCCGGGCAAGTCGATTTCCGGATCGGTCTCGAGAGATAAGACATTAGATGAGAATCTGGAAGCGATAAAAGCGATGGGATATCATATAATAGTAGAAGGAAAAACCAAGAAAGTCACACTTTAGAGCATATTGTCCATAACCATTGAACCGAGTCCGCCGTTACAGCCTACGGTCACGGGTAAATAGAAAAATAAGTATTTATTTTATATTTATTCATGATTTGTAGGCTGTAACTTTAGTTGTATAAACCACTCGGGTGAATGAGGTCGCTGAAACTGACTGTGTTCCTTCTGCTGCCATTTCTTATTAAGAGCCGATTGTCCTACGGGCAGTCTATTGCCCTTATTACTCTCACCGAGAAAAATGCGCCTTTACAGAAGGTGTTGGATGATCTTCATGAAAAGACGGGGTTTACGTATGTGGGGGAAGGAGATTGGCCGACGATCAGCCGGCCGGTGAGCTTTACCGTTAGGAATCTCACGCTGCAGGAGGTACTGGAGCTTTGTTTCAGGGATCAGCCCCTGGTGTATGAGCTCAATCTTCAAAATCGATTTATTGCGATCAGGTCGAAGCCGAAGCAGGACCGGCGGGTGCATGGTTTTGTCTTTGATGAGAACCGGGATGCGATGAGCGGGGTTTCGATCCATATTATCGGGGAGGGGGATGCGGTGACGAGGGATAATGGGGAGTTCGATGTAGTGGTGCATTATAGTGGTACGCATCTTGTTTTTACGATGGTGGGGTATGAGGCGCAGGAAGTATCGTTGCCGGAGGTGGGGAGGGATCTGACGATCGAGATGCATTCGCGGGCGGGGACGTTGGAGGCCGTGGTAGTACATACGGGGTACCAGGATCAGCGGAAGTTGCGTACGACGGGATCGTTCGATGAGGTGGATAATGATCTGTTGAACCGGCGGGTGGCGCCGAATATACTGGATCATATCGATGGGGTGACGAGTGGGGTTCTTTTCAATAAGAATGTGGCGACGAGTTTGAATCAGCCGACTATTTCGGTGCGGGGGCAGAGTACGATCTTTGGGAATTCGAATCCGCTGGTCGTGGTGGATAATTTTCCGTATAACGGAGATATCAATAATATCAATCCGGCGGATGTGGAGAGTATCACGGTATTGAAGGATGCGGCGGCGGCGGCGATCTGGGGGGCGTTTGCGGGGAATGGGGTGATAGTCATTACGACGAAGAAGGCGAAGGTGGGGCAGGGGCAGAGGATCAGTTTTACGATGAGCCAGACGGGGAGTCAGCGGGCGAATTTGTATTATAAGCCGATATTGTCGTCGAGTGACTATATCGATATTGAGAAGTATTTGTTTAAGAACCAATGGTTCGATGGATATCTGGCTAGTCCGTTGTATCCGGCGCTATCGCCAGTGGTTGAATTGCTAGCGCAGGCGCGGCAGGGCGCGATCTCCCAGGCGGATGCCGATGCACAGATTGCTGCGCTTCGGAAGGTGGATACGCGTAGTGATCTGAACAAGTATTATTACCGGCGGGCGTTGAACAGCCGTTACGCGTTAAGCTTTTCGGGTGGGAACGAGAAAGACCAATATTATCTGTCGGCCGGGTATGACCGAATCTTGGCCAATTTGACGCATAATGACTATGACCGGGTCACTTTGTTGGGCAACAATAGCTATGTGCTTATTCCCCAAAAGCTTGAATTAACTACAAGTCTGGTCTACGCCGGAAGTACTACCTATTTGAATAATCTTGGTGGTATTGCAGCTAATTATCCCTATTTGCGACTTGCTGATGGGCGGGGAAATGCGCTTCCTGTTGCCTTTGATCTACGCATGCCTTATGTAGATACAGTGGGGGGCGGAAAACTATTGGACTGGCATTATCGCCCCTTGGATGAACTACGAAATGCAGATAATGTTTTCCATTTAAACGATTACCGAATCAACCTGGGGTTGAGATATGCCATCATCAAAGGGTTAGAAGCTCGGGCGTACTATCAATATAGCCGCGCGGATTCAAATTTTGTCCGTTACAATGGCTTAAAGACATATTACACCCGAAACCTGATCAATTCCTATACTCAAGATTCGGCCGGTACACTGAGCTTTCCCGTTCCCCGGGGCGGCGTCCTAAATGAAAACTTTAATACGATTACGGCAAATAACGTCCGATTTCTCTTGAGCTACAATGACACGGTTTTCCGGCATGGCCAACTGAGTATGATGGCCGGAGCGGAGGTACGGGATATGGAGGCGAACGGTCGAACGAATTGGCTTTACGGCTATAACCCAAACTCCGGCAATAGTATGCCGGCGGATTACCTTCATAGTTATCCCGACTACACGACGGGGCAGCCCAAAAAAATAGCTTATCAGGATAACCAAATAGGAGGTGCCGAACGGTATGTCTCCTATTATGCAAATGGGAGCTATCTCTACAAAAATCGGTATATGATCTCTGCGAGCGCCCGACGGGATGAGTCGAATCTATTCGGTGTCAATGCCAACCAGAAGGGTGTGCCGCTTTGGTCGGTCGGTGGTGCGTGGGAACTGTCAAAGGAAAAATTTTATCATGTAAAATCATTCCCACTCCTTCGATTGCGGGTCACTGACGGCTACAACGGGAATATTGACAGGAACGTATCTGCTTATACAACGGCCGTGGTAAATGGAGGATTGAACCCCTATAACAATACCAGTGCACAGATCGTCAATCCGCCAAATCCTGCCTTGCGTTGGGAACGGGTGCATATCTGGAACATGGGTCTTGATTTTGCTACGAAGAAAAACCGACTAAGTGGCTCTATCGAATATTATATCAAATCAGGGCTCGATCTTATTGGACAGAGTCCCGTTGATCCAACGACAGGTGTCTCGATATTTACAGGAAATACAGCGAATATGATCAATCACGGGTTGGATCTTACCCTACAGGGCAATGTGAATTTCGGCATGATCCGTTGGAACAGCGCCCTACTTTTTAGTTTTGTTCGGGATAAGGTGACACGGTATCTAACCAAACAAGGGGAGGTGAAGAATTATATCGAAACTCCGTTCATTGCTCCCCTAACTGGCCGGCCATTATTTTCCGTTTTTGCCTACCGCTGGAAAGGATTAGACCCCATGAGCGGAGATCCACTAGGTTTGTATGAAGGGAAGGCTAGCAACAACTATGGCAGTATCCTGAGCTCGGCCAATGTTAGCGACCTTATCTATAAAGGCCCTCTAAATCCTACGGTTTTTGGCAGTTGGCGCAATACTCTGTACTGGAAGCAATGGGAACTTTCCTGGAATATTATTTACAAATTGGGTTATGTTTTCCGGCGGACTTCTATTTTCTACAATGCAGTCTTTTTAGGGAACTCCCAAGGGCATCAGGATTATGACCGGCGCTGGCAAAAACCGGGAGATGAAATGCGTACCAATGTACCTTCTATGCCCTCACAGAACTTTTTTAATGATCCTAGCCGGGATGAGTTTTACCAGGATGCAGAAGTCTTGGTTGAGCGTGGGGATCACGTCCGGCTGCAAGACCTCCAGATCAGCTATACATTTTCGCGGTCAGAGCATTCGAAATTACCCATCCAGGGAATCAAACCGTATCTCTATGCGAATAACCTGGGAATTCTATGGAAAGCCAACCATGCAGGGATAGACCCCGACTATATTCAGACTATCCCGCTTCCCCGAACATTAGCAATAGGAGTTAAAATAGACTATTAAACCTTTTGATATGCGCTTTATACTTCGCGGGATAAGCCGATTTGGACTGTTGATGGCACTGGCCCTCCTGGGCTTTACCTGCAACAAGCAGCATTTCCTAGACAAGAAGCCGAGTACACTTCTGTTAGTACCGACGTCTCTTAGCGATTTTCAGCAATTGCTGGATTATACGAATGTGTTCAACCTCGTGCCTGTTCTAGGTGAAGTTTCGGCAGATAATTACTATGTGTCGTACGCGGCTTGGCAGGCGATGACGCCATTGGAGAATCGTTCGTACACATGGAGCAAGGATATCTATAACGGGCAAGGAACGCAACAAGATTGGAACACGCCTTATCAGCAGGTGTTCTATGCGAATGTGGTGTTGGATGGGTTGAAGAAAATGACACCCTCGCGGGATAGTGTCGCGCTTTATGACGCCTTGAAAGGAGCGGCCCTGTTCTTACGGGCATTTGCTTTTTATAATCTGGCGCAATTATTCGCCCCGGTGTATGATAATGCTACCGCGACCTCCGATCTGGGTATTCCGTTAAGACTCAGTTCGAGCATCGATACGCTTTCTGCTCGCTCCACCGTGCAGGCTACCTATGGTCAAATTTTGACTGATCTCCAAACTGCCGAGGGACTATTGCCAACGGGAAGTCCCGGCAAAACTCTTAACCGGCCGGTACAGGTCGCAGCTCAAGCGTTGTTGGCACGAGTGTATCTTAGCATGCGCAATTATGCTGTGGCCCGGACCTATGCGGACAGGGCACTACAGACCTATGCGACGTTAATCGACTATAATACATTAGACTCAACCAAAGCAGTACCGATAGGTTTACTTAATCCAGAGACGCTTTATCAGGCCAGCTTCCTAGGTGTGAATATACAAGGAGCGACTTATTTCTCTTCAATATCGGGTGCTTATACGACGACCTTGGTCGACTCGAACTTGCTCCGATCCTATGATCCAAATGATCTTCGACGGGTGATCTATTATCGGACAAAGACCCATGATTCCACGAGGTATCTAAAGGGCTCATATGCGGGAAGCATTTATCCTTTTGGAGGTTTGGCTGTTGATGAGCTTTTGCTGATCCGCGCCGAAGGTGCAGCCAGAGCAGGGGATGGGAACGCTGCGATAGACGATATCAATACTCTGCTGGGTAAGCGATGGAGAACTGGAAAATTTAGTGGGTATCATGTTGCCTCTGCAGGAGAGGCGTTGGATACTGTGCTGTTGGAAAGAAGAAAGGAATTGGCGTTCCGTGGGTTGCGATGGACGGACTTGCGACGGCTAAATAAAGAAGGTGCCAATATAACTCTTATGCGTATCCTGCCGGGCCCGACTGATACGATAAAATATACATTGGCACCCAATACATTAAACTACACATTGCCTATACCACCTGATGTACTTAGCCTTAATAAGGCAATACAACAGAATCCTAGAAATTAATGACCTGCTTTTTCGGAAGATGGTGGAGTTACTGCGCAACCCGGACAGTTGTTATATGTTCCCACAGTGCAAGGAGAATACGTAAGCCCTCCGTTCGTCGTATAGTAGGTGCAGGTGGTTCCGCCTTGCATACAAGCGTATGACGATCCAACAGGGAGGTATATTTGACCGGAAAAGTAATACTGCTGCAGGGTTGAACAATCGAAATGCGGCTTTGTGGCGAAAGCAGCGCAGATGCTGAAGATGATAGCGAGGGACAAGAGAGACCATTTGATCTTTTTCATACGAAACTGTTTTTTGGTTTTGTTTGGTGATTGTTATTTAAGTGAAGCGCTTCCGACGTTGAATAATGATCCCCACGATCGATACTGCTACGAAGAATAGGTTTAAAATGGCATGCTGCGTCCAGGTCAGGCGTTTTATCACGCCGCCGCAAGAACAAGGCACATAAGGAAAGAAGTGCATGAGAACGACGCCGGTGTAGACCGTAAAGATCCCCATTACAAGGAGGGATCCATAGAAGCCTAACAGTCTCGTACGTTCGAAAACTAAACTAACGGAAATGGCTATCTCCGTACAAGGAATGATCCAAACCAAATATGGTGTCCAGGAATCGGGAAGGGGCTGTTTGTTCATCTCCCCGTAGAAGGTCTTGAAGTCAATGAATTTACTTAGACTCGCGTAAACAAAAAGCAGTATCAGTAGGGCCGAGATACACTCCAGCAATACCTGTCGCTTGAACATAGTTAAATAGGTTTGATCACAAGACCAGTGCTTATGGCAACGTTGTTAAAGGTAATCATGAGCGGATAGGAGAAAGCATTGTACGGGTCGGATAAAGACGAAAAGGAGGATAAAAAAGGAACAGGTTATTGTCAGTTAAATATCGGCAAAAAATATTAGAGTAGCAACATCAAATTATTAAATTTCCGTTTTAACTTTTTCCTGCAAGCGTCGTTAGAATTTTTCCAGGTGGAAAACGTTCTTTATGTACTTCTATTATTCATAAACGAAAAAATATGCGTCGTAACTCCCCGCTCGTAATCTTTCTTTCATCTTTAGTCCTGAATGGGTATTCCCAAAACACAAAATCGATATATAAGGATGATGCCTTTGTGTCGGCCATATTACAGCAACATAATACGTATCGGAAAGACTTACAGTTGCCTGAACTTATCTGGAGCCCGGCGCTTGCCGCCGATGCGTTGGCCTGGGGTCAGCATCTGGCCAGTATTGACAATGGTCAACATGACGCGTCTATCCGGGGTAAAGAAGGGGAGAATTTATGGTGGGGTACGGCCGACGCGTATTCTTATACGGACATGGTCGCTATGTGGGGAAATGAAAAGAGTTCCTTCAAGTACGGTATCTATCCCGATGTGGCTACGAGGAAATCCGCTGTGGTCGGGCATTATACCCAGATTGTCTGGAAAAATACGAATTCCGTCGGATGTGCATTGGTGGGCAATGGCAAGACCGATTTTCTTGTATGTCGCTATTCGGCACCGGGGAATATCGTTGGGCAAAACCCCTATTGATCCCGGGGGCAATGGGACCTGAAGGAGTGCCTGGGCTATTGCCGGTGGGAAAGCTCGCCGGTAATGGCCGCGACGAGTGTTGCGGCGTTATGGGCGGCTGCGCGATAGAACCGGGCGATGTCTTTTTCCGCATCACTATCGGCGGCATCACTGAGGCACCGGATGACGATAAATGGGATGCCTTGCTGCCAGCAGGTTTGCGCCACGGCGGCTCCTTCCATATCTGTGGCTTTGGCCTGCATATTTTGCCACAGGCGGCGGGTGGCGCTCCGGCTGGAGACAAAGACATCGCCTGTCACGATCGTTCCGCTGACTATCCGGGGCATGGGTTTTCCTTCTATGGGCCGTTCCAGGGATAGCCCGCGGCTTACCTTTTCCGCTATACGGATGAGTGTATCGTCGCTCGGGAAATAGAGCGGATTCTTTTGGGTTGTGGCCGGGTCCCGGGTAGAGTCCGGCCTGAGGCTATCGGTGAGTATCCCATAATCATGATAGGCTAGTCTTTTGCCAATGACCAGGTCTCCCGGTGACAAGGCCGGGTCAACGCCACCGGCGATGCCGCTGAAGAGCAATTCGGCGGGATGAAAGTGTTCGATCATCAGCGTCGTGGTGATCGCCGCGTTTACTTTACCGATGCCGGTCAGGGCGACGACGACCTTTCTTCCATTGAGGGTCCCTTCCACAAAATGTAACCGGGCGATGACCGACTCTTTTTTGTCCTGGACTTTTTGCAGCAGGAGAGAGATCTCTTCGCCGTAGGCGCCGAGGATGGCGGTGACGGGGGCATTTGTCGTTTGCGCCGGCGCTGGGCAGATGGCGAAGAGCCAAGCGAGGGAAAGAAGCAAAAGGGTCTTATTCATAGCAGTAGAGGAATTTATCCGAGTAATAAAGATAGGAGGACCAGCGCATCGATCACAAGGAGGGGGAAAGTAATCTCTTTAGACCTGCCGCTACCCATCTTGATAAGGGTCCAGGCGAAGAACCCCCAGATGATGCCCTGGGTGATGGAAAAAGTAAAAGGGATCAGCACCAGGGCCAGGAACGCAGGGATTGCCTCGTCCTGTTGTTGCCATTGAATACGACTTACGGGCCGGAGCATGAAAACTCCTACGAGTACGAGGGCGGGCGCTGTTGCGATCGCGGGAATGGCCGAGAGTATTGGCGACAAAAAAAGGAACGGGAGAAAGAGAAGCGCCGCGGTGACCGCTGTGAGCCCGGTCCTTCCCCCGGCTTCGATACCGACGGCGGATTCTATGTATGCCGTGCCGGGACTGGATCCCAGAAGGCCGGCGATGGTGGTGGAGACGGCATCCGTGAACAGGGCGCGGCGGACATGCCGGGGGTCACCGTTCTCATCGAGGAGTTGTGCTGCTTCCGCGAGTCCCACAAGGGTTGAAAGGCTGTCAAACAGATCGGTAAAGACGAAAGAGAAGATGATCGGAAAGGCTGACCAGCGCAGAGAATGAACGAGGTCGAGCCGGAACAGGAGGCTAAAGTCGGGCGGAGACCACCATCCGGTCGCCTTTACGAGGGGGATACTGCCGCCGAGGTCCCAATGGTCCACGCCCCACCAACGACCAAGGGGTAAGGCGCAAAGTGTCGTAAAAACGATACCATATAGTATGGCTCCTTTTACCTTGCGGGTAACGAGCAGGGCCGTGAAGAAGAGACCTGCCAAAAAGGTACAAACGGCGGGGCTCAAGGGGCCGATACCAAGGAGGGTCGCCGGCCGGTGAACGATAAACCCGGCATTGATCAGGCCGATGAGGGTGATGAAGAGCCCGATGCCGCCGGCGATAGCATAGCGGAGGGTGCGGGGGATCGCCCTTAATATTAAAACCCTGACATTCAAAAGGGTAAGAAGCAAAAAAAAGACTCCTGACCAAAAAACGGCACCCAGGGCCTCCGGCCATGGGATCTTCAGCGCACCAACCGCTGTAAAGGTGAAGAAGGCATTCAGACCCATGCCCGGAGCTACAAGGATGGGATTGCGGGCATACAGGCCCATCATCAGCGTGCTAAAGAAGGAAACCAGGATAGTGGCGGTGAGGACGCCGGAAAAGGGCATGCCTGTCTGGCTGAGGATCGATGGGTTGACTACAATTATATAAGAAGCGGCCAGAAAGGAAGATACCCCGGCCAGGATCTCGGTGGAACGCGTAGTTTGGTTATATTTAAGCGGCTGCGTCGACAATTTCGTCCATAGTTATACCCATGTGGCTTTCGTCGTAGACGCATTCTCCATTGCGGATCAATAAGACCTGCGGGGATTCGTGCTCGACGAAGAACGTCTCGGCGATCCGGTTGGAAACGGGGCGGTTGCCGATGAGATCAAGAAAGTAAAAGTCAATGGTTTCGGGTTGTTTAGCCCGTTCGAGGCGACCTTTGACCAGGGCGCTGGTAGAGCAGCGGGTACTGTGTTTGAAGATGAGTTGGGGGCGGTTGGCAGATTTTTGCCGGATTTCGTCCAACTGGGCTTCAGATTGCAGGGTGATCCAATTCATACGGCAAGATAACACCCAACGACAAAAAAGGTTATCCCTTGGGATAACCTTTTACAAATATTTTTGGGGGAAAAGGGGGATGCTGACTAGCGATATCCAACGTAACCCTGGCTCATTTTGCAACCGCTGCGCGAGGAACCGGTGGTAGCACAGGAAGCAAAGGCGGTAGCCACAGCCATAGCGATAACTAAATAAACGATTGTCTTTCTCATTTTTGTGGTATTTAAATTTGAAACGATAAATTGCCTGGTGGAAGGAACTTGGACCAGGTAATTCGTAGGAAATGGGGAACGGATCGAACCACAGCTTCATCGGCCGAAGGCCAGGACTTGAAATTTAGGGAGATTTTCGAAAGGATAGAGAAAGAATTCGGACTTGAACTGGCACAAAATAAACACAAAAAATCGATATTCGCAAGCCCTAAGAGATTAATTATGAAAGTTCACTTTATAGCGATAGGTGGGAGCGTGATGCATCAATTGGCTATTGCCTTGAGCCGCAAAGGGTATGAAGTTACGGGTAGTGACGACGAGATCTTCGAGCCGGCGCGGACCAATCTGGAAAAGGAGGGGTTATTGCCTGCCTCGATGGGTTGGGAACCGGGCCGGATCCACCCCGGGCTGGATGCGGTGATCCTAGGGATGCACGCCAAGGGGGACAATCCCGAGCTGCAGCGGGCCCTGGAGCTGTCACTGCCGATCTATTCCTTCCCGGAATATATCTACCAGGAGAGCAGGGACAAGCGCCGGGTGGTGGTTGGCGGAAGTCATGGGAAGACGACGACGACGGCCATGATCATGAATGTACTTGCCGCCGCGGGACAGGATTTCGACTACCTGGTTGGGGCGAGGCTGGACGGTTTCCCGCAATCCGTGAATGTCACCCATGCCCCCATTATCGTCTGCGAAGGCGATGAATACCCGGCCAGCGCGTTGGAGAGACGGCCGAAATTCCATTTTCTTTTCCCGCATATCGCGGTGATCACGGGGATCGCGTGGGACCATATCAATGTCTTCCCAACCTTCGACAATTACCTGGAGCAGTTTCGCATCTTCATCAGTATGATCGAGCCGGGCGGCGTCCTCATCTACAATGAGACGGATCCTGTGCTGAAGAAACTGGTGCAGGAGCATCCGTCCACCGTCAGGAAAGTCGGGTATGGAATCCCGGCATACCGGATAGAAAACGGCATAACGCTTGCTACGCTGGAAGGTCAATCCGGACCTTTGAAGGTCTTTGGCGAACACAACCTTTTGAATATGCATGCGGCATTCCTGGTTGCCAAAGAGTTAGGGATGGATGCGGCTGATTTTTTACGCGGGATGGCTTCATTTTCGGGAGCGGCCAAGCGGTTAGAGCTGATCGGCAAAACGGAAGGGGGCAATGTCTACCGGGATTTTGCCCATGCGCCCTCGAAAGTGAAGGCGACGATCCAGGCTGTGAAAACCCAGTTCCCGGACCGAGACCTGGTTGCAGTACTTGAACTGCATACTTATAGCAGTCTGAACGAGCAGTTCCTGTCGGAATACAAGGGGGCGCTCGATCTTGCGGACAAGGCGGCGGTCTTTTATTCGCGGCATGCTTTGGAGCTGAAACGGATGCCACTGCTGCCGACCGATAAAGTAGTGGCGGGATTTGGAAAGCCGGGGTTGGCCGTTCTGCAGGAAAAAGAAGAATTAAGGGAATGGCTGATGAAACAATATTACAAAAATGTTAATTTGCTTCTAATGAGCTCCGGTAATTTCGATGGGCTTGATATAAGAGATTTTTTAATAATATAGAATGCTACAACTTACTCGCCCCTTAGCGATCATTGATCTGGAGACGACAGGGGTCAATCTCGGTACGGACCGGATAGTAGAAATTGCCATTGTGAAGGTGATGCCGGATGGAAAGAAGATGGTCAAGCGGAAGCTGATCAATCCGGAAATACCTATTTCAAGTACCTCGATGGATATTCATGGGATCACGAATGAAATGGTGAAGGATGCGCCGACATTCCGGCAGGTGGCCAATGAGCTGAAGCAATTCCTGGACCATTGCGATCTCGCGGGTTATAATTCCAACCGCTTTGACATCCCCATGCTGGTCGAGGAGTTCCTGCGCATCGGGATGGAGTTCGACGGGAAGGGCAGGAAGTTACTGGATGTCCAGAAGATCTTTCATATGATGGAGCAAAGGACGCTGAGCGCCGCCTATCGATTCTATTGCCAGAAGGAATTGGAAGGCGCCCATGGCGCGGAGGCGGATGCGTCAGCTACCTGGGAAGTGCTGGAGGCACAGGTTGTGAAATATCCACAATTGGGAACGAATATCGATACCATCCTGAAATGTATAGGCGAAGAGCCTGTGGTGGATTTCGCCCGGCGATTTGTATTGGAGAACGGGGTAGAAGTCTTTAACTTCGGCAAGCATAAGGGCCGTTCAGTGGCTGACATCCTGAAGGCGGAGCCGCAATATTATGATTGGATGATGAAGGGAGATTTTCCCCTGCACACCAAGCAAAAGCTTACGGAAATCTTCAACAGGACAATGTTAAAAAAGGGTTAGCGGTTTCGCATGGGGATTGAAAATGCGTAACTTTGTATCTTAAGTATAATCAGGCAGTTGGAAAAGATCGTCATAATACCGACCTATAACGAGCGCGAAAATATCGCCGCAATCCTGGAAGCTATTTTCCAGTTGGGCCAGGGTTTTCATATACTGGTCATCGATGATAGTTCCCCGGATGGAACGGCGGCAATCGTCCGGCAGATGCAGGGAAAATATCCCGGTCAGTTGTTCCTGGAGGAACGTCAGGGTAAACTGGGGCTGGGTACGGCCTATATCTACGGATTCAAGTGGGCGGTCAGAAACAATTACGCGTTCATCTTCGAAATGGATGCCGATTTTTCGCACAATCCCAAGGACCTGATCCGGCTGTATGATGCCTGCAAATACCAGGGCGCGGACGTAGCGGTCGGTTCCCGGTACGTCAAGGGCGGCGGCAATATCAACTGGCCCAAGGACCGGATCCTGCTTTCGCGGGGCGGTTCGATCTATACCCGGCTGATCACCTGGATGCCTGTCCAGGACCCCACCGCGGGGTTTGTGTGCTACCGGAAGGAGGTGCTGGAGACGATCAACCTGGACCAGATAAAGTTTGTCGGATATGCTTTCCAGATAGAGATGAAGTTTGCGGCGTGGAAACTGGGATTCAAGATCAAAGAAGTGCCGATCATCTTCGAGGATCGCAAATTTGGTGTCAGCAAGATGAATAAGGGGATCGTGAAGGAAGGGATCCTGGGGGTTCTCAATCTGCGCTGGCATTCCTTGTTCAAGAATTATCGCAACAGGGTAAAAAATGACGGGATGGCTATGGAGGCTAATTCCATTCCCGCCAAATGAAAAAGGCTTTTATCAAGCTTCATGTAGCTGTTCTTCTCGCGGGGCTTACCGGTGTACTCGGCAGGCTTATCTCCCTCAATGCAGGTTTATTGGTTTGGTACCGGCTTTTGCTGACGGTTCCTTCGTTGTGGTTGCTGGCTTTGTTGCGTAAGCAATCCTTGCACATCGACCGGAAGGATCTCTGGCGTATCTTCGGTATCGGAGGGGTTGCAGCATTGCATTGGGTGAGCTTCTACGCGAGCATCAAATACGCCAATGTTTCGGTCGCGTTGGTATGTTTCTCGGCGATCGGTTTTTTTACCGCACTGCTCGAACCCCTGATCATGCGACATCGAATAGACCGGGTCGAGCTGTTGCTTGGGTTACTGGTCATCGTGGGCATCTTCTTTATCTTCCAGGTGGACGCGCATTATCAGACCGGCATCCTGATCGGATTATTGTCGGCGCTGCTGGGAAGCCTGTTCCCGGTGCTGAATAAACGCATTTTGAAGCGGGTGCCGGCGGAGACGGTGACCTTGTATGAACTGAGCGGCGGCTTTGGGGTACTGACGTTGCTGATGCCGTTGTATCTGTATTATTTTCCTGCGGATTCGCTTGTTCCGGGTTGGAAGGATTGGATGTGGTTGTTGATGTTGAGCTGGGGCTGTACGGTATTGGCCTTTAATCTATCAATGAGTGCCTTGCAGAAAATTTCCGCTTTTACGGTGAATTTGAGCTATAACCTGGAGCCTGTGTATGGGATACTGCTTGCGTTTTTGCTGTTTCGGGAGGATAAATACATGAATGGCGGGTTTTTTATTGGTTTTTTCTTGATCTTTTTGTCGATCGTTTTCCAGATGGCAAGGCTGAGTCGAAAGGCGATGTGAGGGATTGGAAATTTATTCGTGAACATCTATCTGAGTTTTCACAAGTGCGTGATACGTTCCCTTGCACATTATTAGCTCGCGATGATTACCAATTTCAACGATCCGGCCGTTGCTCAGCACAACGATCTGGTCGACATCCTTTACGCTGCTTAGTCGATGAGCGACGATTATAACGGTTCTTCCCCTAAAAAAGGGCTGCAGATTATTCAATATAGTGGATTCATTTTTCGCATCAAGGCTATTAGTCGCCTCGTCAAGAAAAATAAATTCAGGATCACGGTAAACTGCCCGGGCAATCAGTATTCGTTGCCTTTGTCCAGTACTGATCCCTGTGCCTTCCATTCCAATTACCGTATTGAGCCCCAAAGGCAGGCTGTTGACAAAATCGTCTAAATTGGCAACCGCTGTCGCATGACGTAATTTTTTCATATCGACTTCGTTTTCCATTACCGCAATATTTCTCGTAATAGTATCCGAAAAGATAAAACTTTCCTGCATCACCGTTCCACACTTGCTTCGCCATGTTTTATGACTTATATCATTAAGGGAATGCCCATTGACACTAATCTCACCTTTCTGTGATTCATAATACTTAAGAAGTAATTTTAACAGGGTAGTTTTGCCACTGCCACTTTCTCCAACCACCGCAGTAATTTTTCCTTTAGGGATTGTGAAACTGACTTCCCGCAGCACAGGAAGGTTACCTGCTCCAGGAAATGTAAAGCTAACATTGGACAAAACTATCTCCCCTTCAGCGGCCATCGGCAGTTCTTGCAGCGTATGGTCAGGATCGGCTTCTTCATCTCTCAACTCATGGATTTCACGCAACCGGTCCATGCTGATTTTGGCATCCCGCCAACTTTGTATATAACCGATCATTTGTAATATCGGTCCGTTCGACTGTCCGACTATATATTGCGTAGCAAGCATTGTTCCCATCGTCATATTTCCTTTGATCACTGCCATTGCAGAAATCAAAGTTGTAAGAATGATTCCCATTTCGTTGATGAACGAAGCGACTACCTGTTGCCATTGACTCAGTGAAAGGGCCTTCATGTTAATACTAAACAACTTTGCTTGTTGCCTTTCCCAATTTCGTCGCATCGTTTTTTCAATTCCCAATAACTTTATTTCCGAAATTCCCTGTATTATTTGCATCGCTGAGACTTTTTCTTTGGTTGAGGTATCAAACCGTTTATAGTCAAGATTCATTTTATATCTCAGGAATTTTACCGCCCACGAAACGTACAATATTGTTGTGCCTGCAAAGACGATAAATACGCATTTGTTGAAAGAAAAAAGAAAAATGGAGAAGGCGCCTATATTAACAAGTGCAAAGAGCATGCTGACAGATGAACCTGTCAGAAAGGATTGAATACGGTGGTGATCATGCATTCTTTGAAGGATATCACCGGACTTTTTACTGTCAAAAAAGGCGATAGGCAGGTTCATGATCTTAATCAAAAATTCAGACAAAATCGAGGTGCTTATTCGAGAACTGATCTGAAGTAATATCCAGTTCCTTCCAAATTCAGTCATTATTCTTCCTGTGAGAACAGCTAGCTGTGCAAAAGCGACAATGTATAAGAAATGGATATTTAATGTATTGACGGCGACATCCACGATACGTCGTAAAAGTAATGGGACGGTCAGTTGCAAGAAAATCGAAAGAGACAGGCAAAATACCAACCCAAAAAGGAGATTTGTATATGGAAGTATATATCCGATGATTTGCCTAGCGTAAGTATTGTTTTCATGCTGGTATGCATAAAATTCCGGGGTTGGCTCCAACAATAAGGCTAATCCTTCTCCGTCCTCTTCAGGATCCTCAATATTGCTCCATCTTTTCATAAAATCTTTTCTTCCAAAGCGTATCCGACCATGCGCAGGATCTGCTACCATAAGTCTGCCTTTTGTCGTCTTATAAAGTACGATGAAATGCGTCTGGTCCCAGTGCAGAATGCATGGTAACATTGCTTGTCTGGAAAGCGTCGATAGTTTGAGCTTTACAGGTGCTGTTTTAAACCCTATCTTTTCTGCTGCCTCGCTTATTCCAAGGAGATTGGTTCCTTCCTTGCCAATTTGAGATCTTTCCCTGATGAATTGAAGGGAAATGTTTTTCCCATAGTACTTGGCGATCATTCGGAGGCAAGTTGGGCCGCAGTCCATGGAATCCGGCTGTCGGAAAAACGGGAAGGCGCTCATATCGGTCAACATATTATGTCTACGAGACCCTTGTAACACTTTCGGTCAGAAAAATGTTCCACTGCGAATTCGAACGCTTTCTTTGCGAGCCGTTTTCTAAATTGATAATTTCTCAATAACATATTGAAAGCATTTGCATATTCATATGGCTCATCTGCTATTAAAAGACATTCTAAGGCATTGTGACCCAAACCAGCTGCTCCATGTGTTGTTGTCACCAGCGGGAGACCATTTCCCAACGCCTCCACATTCTTGATCTTTAATCCAGCGCCACACCGGACTGGGTTGACGATAATATCAGAGTTACTATAAATAGTTTCCAAGTGGTCAATGAATCCATGAAAGATTGTATTTTCCACAAATCTATTTCCTGACGGTAAGAAATTGTATTTTATGTTTCCATAGATATTCAAGAATACCTGGTTTTTAGCGAGTATTTTTTTCCATACATTATCCATAAACCATCGCAACGCTTCGATATTGGCGATGTATGAACTTGCTACATAGCCGACATTTCTGGCTTTTTTTCGGATATTCATTTTTTTTGCACGGACGGGATGCGGAGCCAATACAAGTCTATCCAAACTCATAAATTTTGATACGATCTCAAGGTCTTCCTTCTGGATCAAAATGACATAGTCGTAGCAGTCAAAGATATTTAACTCTTCCTGTCTAGTAAGCTCTATCCCATCGTAGGCCACTCCGCATTTTCTAAAGCTTTCCATTTTCTGGAATACAAGATCATGAACATCTAGTAGCGTAGTAGTTTCGTCAGGCAGGAATTCTAAAATCCCTGTTAATTCTATATACTCCACTATTGCAAAATCAAACTTTTTGTTTCTTATGAATATCTTAAAGCTTTCAATGTAGTCCTTAAATGTCAGCCGAGGCTCTTTCGAAGCACTCTGAATTCTAATCTTTGGAAAATCACGACCTAACAAGATCATATCAGCGTCGCTTACTATTCCAGCGAAAAATATTGTTATGTTGATTCTACTTTGCAGAAATTCAAGTAATACTCTGATCCTGGATCTATGACCGGATCCATCTCGCCAAAAATCGACGAACGTGGCTACCAGTAGTGTTCTCATGATTCTCGTTTTTCGATCATTTTGACCAGGTTTTGCTCAAGTAATTTTGGATCGATCCAGTAGTCGCCTGTAAAATAGTCGTCGATCCCATGCGTATCGCATATCTGATGATAGTAGTCAATTCCCAGGGCCGCTGCCATATACCAAAAGAGAAAGCTCGGGTGTTCAAGCTCATTTGTTTTGCTTTTATGCAATTCCAGGACAGAAGTCCCGCTATCCATAAATAACAAGTTTGTCAGTCCTGAGCCATGTTCGCCTACTAGGTATTTGACATTCGAAAATACTGCCACTTGTTCAAGAAAGCTGTGCTTTTCTGGATAAAATACCATAAAGTTGAATCTCGCCAGAACCTTCAATATGTCATCTTCATTGACAACTTTTCTCCTTGTCGCAAACTTTCGACTGACGTATAGCCTATTGTCCGATTTGGGGGTTTGGCTGGCAGCGTCTGCCAAATATTCTCTATAGAATTTTCTTATTTGAAGCAAATGTTTTGCATTATATGAGTCGCATATTGGCTTGATTTGCGGGATGACGAGAGATTTCACGAGGAGGTTTTTTCCACTGGGTATATAGTGGATTTTCGTAATTTTAAATGGCGCAAGAGAGGTCATAATAAAATCTTCGTTTGCGTAGAATTTGGGAAGAACCAACGTCAACTGATCCAATTGCTCTCGGACAAGCCACAACCTAAATATCGCTTCACAGATCCAATGGTAGTAGTTAAACCATGGGTGATGTATAGCTAAGTAGGTTGCGTCGTCGTCCAAAGTGATCAAATTTTCGGGATGTTCGATTATGTCATTATAATGATAGGCTGCTTGTCGTAAGTAGTCGTCATATTGCCGAGGATATCTGTGATGAGACTCTTTGATAATCCCGTCTTTATTGATGCAGAAGCCGGAAAAGGTGATCAAGACGTTCTTGAATGTTTTGATTTTTTGAACGGGATGTTGATAGTGCCTATAGGGGCTATATAATGATGATTCCTGATCTGACATGTTGATCGGCAAAGGAACGGAAATGCGACCGGGCATATTTAGGAAGTTTGGTTTTAGGCGAGGATTCTGGTCGGAGTTATGGAGAAGGTATCCGGCATCGTCCGGAGCGTTTTTTTTTGGTTATACACATGTTTCAGTTTAACCAGATGGTATAAAAGGGCCTCATATTTGTTCCTGTACATCAAAATGCCCTTATCCCAGTTCAATCTGCCAGGTCTTCCTTCAACAATATGCAGGTCGAAATAGGGCCTAATATATCCGACATTTTCCAAGCGTTTGACCACATGCATCATGCTTTCGATCTCGGAATGTATTTCGTCATATCTTTTGCCGCTGGAAAAGTCGCTATGATAGAAGTTTGTTTCATCAAATCCATAGTGACGACTATCTGAAAAGACCCTTTTATAGTCCTTGCTTTGCATAAACAACCGCGTTACTTTGTCACAATTCCTGAACAGCGAAAAGCAGCCTGTAATGTAGTCAGGCCTGACACTTATAACGTCGGAAACTTGCAATACTTCGTTTGTGATGAAGTTTCTTATGTTGCCAAAAATGACATCAATGTCGCTGTGTCCCCAGAAATCATAACCCAATATAAGATCGTAGAAAAGAAATCCATATGCTGGCTTAAAGTCACAAAGCTTATAGCCGTTCTGTATACTTACTGGAAAGCCAAGTCTTTCGGAAAATAAGCCATTTATCTCCTCCAGCGTATGATAAATAATACGTACGTTCTTTGGTTTCGGAGAATTGTTCGATTGGTCATCGGTGACAATAATGAAATCTATTGTTTGGTTGTAACTGCACGAATGCAAAAAGAATCTATAATACCAAGGTAGTTCTCCGAAATAACATGAAATTAGTACTATTTTCATTTTGAATGGCTGTTTAATTAGTGAAAGGAAGGAGATAGGTACTCCTTCCTTCGACGTTGTCTGGCAAAATGAATGCTTCGTTATCAACCCGGAGCCACACAATGCGGACTAGTTCCTGGCGGGGCTAGACAATAGGGACAGGTGCCACCACATTCCCACGGTGCATCCAAACAAGAACCGCCACAAGGTATTCCGCCACTTCCGGCCATGATCTGCCTCATTTCGAGCTTGCTTAACTTTCTCACATTTTCGAGGGACAGTTTTTTCAACTGCTTCATAATGATAAAGGTGAAATGTTAAAAATATGCCTACTCTTTTCTTAAGGTTTTCGGCTTCAGCCTTCTTTGCAAAGCTTTTATAGAAAATATTTCAATTCCTGAACATCATATTGTTGCGGTAGCCGACGGCCGTTGACGAATAGACAAGGTGTGTAGTTGATTTCGGCATCGGTACACCATTTGTTCATAGAATTTAATTTCGAATCCTGCTTTTTCAATTCACCATTCATGGGGTATTTAGAAGAGAAGAGTTCGTAATCCTTGATGGGAGCCTGATACCAGTCGTCCAGAGCTAGTTGAATCATTTCCTGATCACCCTTGTCGGCGATAGCCATGAAGTGTTTCGAAACTAGTGCTCCTCTATCGCTATTTGTATTAATGAAAATAATTCTTACCTGTACTTCCTTATTGTTCCTTACTATGTCATGAAGCGCAGGATGCGCTTTGGAGCAGGGGCCGCAATAGGGATTGCAAACTTTTACAATGACATTTGTGGCTTTTTCGTTGCCGATCCTAATGCCCAAATTTTCCCATCCTTCATGAATTATAGGTTGTTGCAGTAAAATGGCTTGAAAAATCTCAGGGCTGTATTGCAGCCGCCGATAGTTAATGAGGTACATTTTTGCATCTCTGGCTTTTACTAGTAAGCTTTTGAGTCCGTACCAGCCGATTATGGAGATAAACAGACAATATGATAGCTGTAACAACATAGGTTCGAGGGCATCTGAGACAGAGATTGATGTTTTGTATTTTGAAAGCCAGAAATTAAAAATGTTCCATACCAGTTCCAAGAGAAGAATTGACTGCACCGTGAGGCACAACATGCACCATTGCTTTACTATTTTCCATTGATAGAAGATACTGAAAAGGATATATGGGAATGCGATGATATTTCCTACGGCGAGTATAAGTGTCTTCTCTTCAAAGGTGAAATGAGGTAGAAGAAGTAAGAGGGTGGTTGTAGAAAAATAGAAAAATCCAAGTTCGGCCCAGCTCACACCCAATATTTTTGCCGCCTTGCTGTTCAACACGGCGTCACAATTAGCATGGCCTCCGGCTTTGCATAGGGGCTTAATATATTCATTTCGATCACCGGTTTCATAGGCCAGCAATAGTATAGCCGTTGTTGTTCCCAGGACCTTGAGCATGGCTATTGGCAAGAACGCGTATAGGTGGGTCGGGGGCATATTTAAAATGAATGTGTATATCAGGAGCGCAACCAGGGATGTATACCAGAGAACCTTTCTTTTTCCGGCTCCTTTTTCCTGCTGCAGGTCTTTGAAGTAGTTCTGGTCGCCACTGTATTCATCGGGTTCAGCTATCCAAATAACATTCTGGTACCGTTTGAGAAATTCTTCCTTTGGGATTGTTTTTATTCTTTTTCTTTTGTGCCTATATGAGATCGAATCGTGATCCATTCTTACTACCAGGACGAATTCTTTTCCCATGCCCGGAACAGTTACAAAGGCCAAGAACGGAGTCTCTGCATCCGGAAGATCTTCCGGTGCAACCTCAAATGCGCTGTTGGGAATATTATATTTGTCGAATGTTTCACTCAGGCTTAAGAGGCTAGGGTAATTTGGATCTTCTTCAAGTCTTCTTTGTATACTCGTTGAAGTAACCTTTGCGCTCAAGAGTTGCAGATAATGAGCTGCGACAATTTTTAAACCTGTATCAAAGCTTTCCGTCATAGATACGATTTTATAGCTGGTACTTCTAAATTTCGGAAATAGTATCGGATGATAGGCGTGTAAGTGGTTATAAAATATAACCTCATTTTTTTCAACTATTTATTGTTTGACAACAATTTATGAGGCAGCGTATGCAAAGCTTGGTTTTCAAGACGCCAATTTGAATTACAGGAATAAAAAAAGACATAAATTCCATGAGATAAAAAAAACCTTATGTACTCAGGCGAAACCATAAAACTTCTGCGCTTATTGAAGGGCTTTAGCCAACAGGGCATAGCAAGAAAACTTGGCATTTCACAAGCTGCATATTCCAAATTGGAAAAAAGGAAGGTGGTGGCTCATGAACGATCAGACGAGATATTGGCAATCTTTCAGTGCTCGGAAGAGGACATAAAGTCGCTAGAGCGGCTAAAAACCTATTATATTGATGCGCCTATTAAACGATAGTAAATAGTTTGGGGATTAATTGCTTACTCTAATTTAGTAAAAATCAGAAAATTATATTTTCGAATGCAGGCGCGGTGCTTTTAGACAGAAGCAAAAACGCTGAGAAACAACCAGCGGAGACACCGGCGGGTGCAGGGGGCGGCTGGCTGAGAGGCCCTACTCAGTAACTTTGTAGTCATGGGAGCTTAAGCGGCTTTGTTGCTGATATAGCGTACGAGGCTTCTTTTTGCTACGGGCAGCAGGGTCTCGTCCACGGGAAATTTCAATTCTGTTTCGATGGAGTAGACGGCCGGGTTGGGAAGACCGGTTTTGAGGCGGATCAGTTCGGCCTTTATATTCTCGTAGGTGTTGACGATGCTCCGGGACCAGGTGTCGATGAATTCCGTCCTTATGCTCCGATATTTCTCATCGTGTTTTTCGAAGAAGCTGAGGCGGTACTGATAGACGCGGGTGTCCGAGCCGGTGCCGGTGCTCAGGAAGAAATAACCTTCGAGGCAGTCGAGGGGGACGAGGCCGACGGGATGGATGACCAGTTTGTCTTCGACGAACTCATAGATCTCGGTGCCGTTGCTGATGGTCTGGCGGATCTCCTGGGCGGCGTAGTTGATGATCTCTTCCAACTCCTTCATCAGCTCATCGTCTTCGATCATCTGCTCGTAGAGGATTTGCAGCTTTTCTATCTGGATGCCGGTCAGTTTTTTTGGGAACTGTTCCTGGAGGAATTTCTTGTTCTCGCGGAAGGCGGCCAGGTTGTTATAGTGAAAGATGATGTCGGCCAGTTGCGGGTACAGCCTGTTTTGGTTGAAATGGCGATGGATCTCCTGCAGGTAGGCGAGTAGGGTGTATTTTTTCAGTTCGAAGTCGATATAGCCGTCTGCGAACCAGGTTTCGGATAGCGTCTTCATTGAATGACGTTTTAAAGCGTATTCAATGAATTTACGAAAATCCGGTGAATAATGCAAGGGAGTGGCCGCAAGACCGGGCCACGGGTCAGGCGCCAATCACCACTGCCTGTCGGGGGAGAAGTTCTCCAGTTCGCGGGCTACAGCCGAGCAGAAGGTAGCGCCGAGGCTTCCGTCGATGATGCGGTGGTCGTAAGAAAGCGACAGGTACATCATATGGCGGATAACGATAGCATCGCCTTCGGCGGTCTCGAGCACCACGGGGCGTTTTTTGATGGCGCCCACGGCCAGGATGGCTACCTGCGGCTGATTGATGATGGGGGTGCCCATCAGGCTTCCGAAGTTGCCAACGTTGGTGAGGGTGAAGGTGCCGCCCTGGGTGTCTTCGGGCCGCAGTTTGCCCTGGCGGGCATTGTCGGCGAGGGTATTTACCTGGCGGGCCAGGCCCGTGAGATTGAGCTGATCGGCGTTGCGGATAACGGGGACGATGAGATTTCCATTCGGCAGGGCCGTCGCCATACAGAGGTTGATGTCCTTTTTGACGATGATCTTGTCGCCATCGACGGAACTGTTGATGAGCGGATATTTCTTTATACAGCGGATGACGGCCTCCATGAAGAGGGGAGTGAAGGTGAGTTTCGTGTTCTCTCTTTTTTCAAATTCCTTCTTCACTTTTTCACGCCAGTGTACGAGGTGTGTAACGTCGGCTTCGGAAATGCTGGTGACGTGGGGGCTGGTGTGGACGCTGCGGACCATATGGTCGGCGATGAGTTTGCGCATCCGGTCCATTTCGATGATCTCGACGTTACCGCTTCCGATGACCATGGGCGGCCGAGACGCGGTCTCCTGGCGGGCCGGAGTCTCGGTACGAACCGAAGTGACGGGGGTGCCGACCGGGGTGGAGTAGCCGGGCGTCGAAGTTCCGCCGGCAGGGACATGGCCGGATCTGCGGTCGGCGATATATTGGAGGATGTCCTTTTTGGTGACCCTGCCTTCGTTGCCGGTACCGGGGATGGATTCCAGCTCGCTGAGCGGAACGCCTTCATTGGCGGCGATGTTGAGGACGAGGGGGGAGTAGAAGCGGGCACCTGTGTTGAAGGTGGTGGGTGTGTGTGCCGAAGCGTATTGAGGCTGGGATTGGAAAGCGGCTGGTTTCCAGCCTTCGGTGGTCGGGTGGCTGGTTTGTGCGGCGCCGTTGGCGCCTGCCGGGGCCAACGATTGGCCGCCGTCGGCCGAGGCGGCCTCCTTAGCGGCGGTGCGAATGCGGGCGATCACCGAGCCGATGGGTACGACATCGTTGACCTGGAACAAGATCTCTTCCACGACCCCTTCCGTGATGGATGGCACTTCGGAGTCCACTTTGTCGGTGGCTATTTCCAAAACGGTCTCATCCTGCTTCACGGCGTCGCCGGGCTGTTTGTGCCATTTCAGAATCGTGGCTTCCATGATGCTTTCACCCATTTTTGGCATAACCAGGTCGACAAGAGACATAAGTTGCTGAATTTTAGATGGACAAAGGTAGTCTTTTTTCGATTTGCACAGGGTGTGCGGGACGAGGGCGGGATTCAATGGTTTGAAAGGATGAATTTCCTTAACAGATTGAGGGCATTTGTTGCCGTTAATTCAATATTCCGCTGCCGGTCGAAGCGGAATGAAAATTTTTGGGTGAGAATATTTTGACGGTTTCCAACGGCTATCCAGACCGTCCCGACGGGTTTTTCGGGAGTTCCGCCATCCGGGCCCATGATCCCTGAAGTGGCGATGGCAAAGTCGGTGTCCAGTTCTGCGAGGGCGCCGCGGATCATCTCCTGTACGGTGGGTTCGCTGACGGCGCCGTTTGCTGCCAGGGTATCAGGGTTTACGCCCAGGGTGCCGATCTTTATTTCGTTGGCATAGCTGACCACGCTTCCTTTGAAATAGTGGCTGCTACCGGAAATGGAGGTAATGAGATGGGCGATGTAGCCGCCGGTGCAGCTTTCGGCGGTGCCGAGGGTATGGCCGCCGGCCTTCAGGAGCCGGCCGATGGCTTCCTGGATAGTGATATCCTCGTCCGTGACCATCCATTCGGCGACCAGTCCCTTGAGGGTATCGAACCGTTGTTGCAGCAGGGTTTCCTGTGCCGCCGCGTCGTCACCCTGGATCGTGAGCCGGAGACGAACCATGCCGTAGTTGGGGAGGTAGGCGAGTTTGATCGAGTCGGGTAGGGACTCTTCGAAGTCCTTTATATGTTCGGCCAGGAAGGATTCGCCGATGCCGGCCGTGAGCAGGGTTCGATGGGCAATAAAGGGAAGCTGGAAGCGCTGCCGCAGGGCGGGGAGCACGTCGTCAGTGATCATTCCTTTCATTTCGTGCGGGACACCGGGCATCGAGACAAAGATGCGGCCGTCCTGTTCGAACCACATTCCCGGGGCGGTACCGCGTTTGTTCTGGATGACGGTGCAGGTGGAGGGTACCTCGGCCTGCTGGAGATTGCGATCGATCAGCGGTCGCTTGAGCATTCGCTCGAAGATCCATTTGACGTTGGCGAGGGCTTTTTCATCGACGACCATGGTACCGCCGAAATATTTCAACAAGAGCGATTTTGTGATGTCGTCGGCGGTAGGACCGAGGCCGCCCGTGATGAGGATGATGGACGACCGGCGGGATTCTTCCTGCAGGGCCTGCCAGATATCGTCCCAGACGTCGCCTACGGCGACGCGGCGTGCGACCCAGATGCCGTTCTTGTTCAGTTCCTGCGCCATCCAGGCGCTGTTTGTATCTATTACCTGTCCTATCAGCAGTTCATCGCCGATGGTAATGATGCTGGCAACAACCTTATTCATCGGGCAAAGGTAATATTTAGTATTTTTTGCCCAAATCACTGTTATGACCGGTAAACTGCCCGTTTTTTTTTGCTGTCTGCTTTTGCTGGGAACGGCCCGATCGCAGGTGCCTGCGATCGGAGGCCGGTTGCGTGTGGCCGTGGAAAGGCTGGAGAAGGACTCTTCGATGCGGCATGCGATCATCAGCCTTTGTGTGCGCGAGGCGGGGACCAACCGGGTCATCTTCGAGCGGAATGCGCAGGTCGGCGTGGCGCCTGCCAGTTGTCAGAAGCTGTTGACGAGCGTCGCGGCCCTGGACCTGCTGGGGCCGGACTATCGTTACCGGACACGCGTTGGCTACCGGGGGACGGTCACGGATGGAGCCCTGAATGGCGATCTCTATATTGCCGGCAGCGGAGATCCAACGCTCGGGAGCTGGCGATGGGATTCCACAAAGGAAGAGGTGGTCCTGGGGCGATGGGTACGGATGGTCCAATTGGCCGGGATAAAAAGCTATACAGGAACCATCATCCTGGATGACCGGACCTGGGGAACGGATGCGGTGCCCGGGGGCTGGATATGGGAGGATATCGGGAACTATTATGGCGCAGGCGCCTGGGGATTGGACTGGCGCGAAAATCAATATGATGTGCGGCTACAGGCTGGTGAATCCGTTGGCGATCCGGTGAAGATCACCAATCTGGCCGATCTTGTAAAAGGAGAGATGCCGGTGTGGATCAACGAGCTTACGACTGGCCCGGCCGGCAGTGGGGACAATTCGTATATCTATCAGCCTCCCTATGGGGAGTTTGCCATTCTCCGGGGGACCGCTCCTTTGCAAAAAGAGGAAACGGTGATCTCCGGATCGCTTCCTCATCCCGCGCGCCATGTGGCGTTGTTATGGAAGGATGCTTTGAAAAAAGCGGGAATTATCCGAGCGGGGGATAAGTTTACGTCGGGGGGGATCCGTGCAGAGTTGGCGCTGGAGCCGGCCGATTCGACGATACATCCGGATAACTGGATCGGCGAATCAGTCTCTCCGGCATTGGACAGTATCAATTACTGGTTCCTGCGGCGGAGCATCAATCTGTATGGGGAAGCCCTTGTCAAAACATTGGCGTTGGAGAAAAAGGGGGTGGTTTCGACTGAGGGAGGTGTTGGGGTGGTGAAGGATTTCTGGGCCGGGCATGGTATCGACCGGGCGGCGTTGCATATCCTCGATGGAAGTGGTCTTTCGCCCCAGAACCGGGTGACGACGGATGCTTTGGTCAAAGTGCTGCAATATGCCCGTACCCGTCCCTGGTTCAAGGCCTTTTACAACTCGCTGCCAATGTTCAACGGGATGCATATGAAGAGCGGCTCCATCGGCGGGGCACGAAGCTTTTCCGGCTACCAGACCGGGGCAGATGGGAAGGAGTATGTTTTTAGCATAATCGTCAACAATTATGACGGGTCTTCCGGCGAGGCGGTGAAGAAGTTGTACGGTATATTGGACAATTTAAAGAAATGAGTGTCGTAGGCGGTCATCCCGGAGGGAAAAAAGGGCGTAATCTTTCGGCGAGTTGTTCCGGTGTTTGGGTCTTTTCCATGGTGCCGGCCTTTACGAAATAAAGGAGGACCTTTCCCGCTGTCAATAGCTTTCCTTTCTCATTAAATACTTCCTGGTGGAATTCGATGCGGTGGTCGACCGGGAGTTCTCTGACGGTTGACCGGACGGTCAGCAGGTCATCATAGCGGGCGGGACGAAGGAATTTCGCGGTGAATTCGATGACGGGCATGATTATTCCAGTTGCTTCGAGGTCCTTATAGCTGAGGCCTAATTGCCGGATGGCTTCGACCCGGCCGACTTCGAAGTACTGGGCGTAGTTGCCATAGTAGACGATGTTCATCTGGTCGGTCTCGGCGTAGCGGACGCGCACCTGTGTTTCACTTACGTACATGATTTGAGGAATTATTTGCCCATTGCGCCGTCGATGCTGATGCGGCCGGGGCCTATCAGGAGGATGGCGAAGAATGCACCGAAGTAGAGCCATGCCTGTTCGTGGAGGCTGCCGTTCATCGACGGTACATGTCCTCTGTGCACCAGGAATTCGGCGACGCTGAAGCTGATGACGAGGGCGAGGGCGGCAAACCGGGTGAGGAAGCCGACGGCCAGCAGCAAGCTGCAAAGGAATTCCGCGAAGATGACGAGGGCGAGAGAGATGCGATGGCTGATATGAAAAGGATCGGGAAAGACGCTTTGAAGGTGGCTGAAGTTCTTTAGTTTTTCAAGACCATAAAAATAGAAAAGAATGAAGCCGAAGATCAACCGGAGGACGAGGGCGGCTACATTGAATGCGGATTCGGAGTAGCCGGTGGAGAAGAACCTTTTCATGTATGATTTGAATTTGCAGTGAAGATAGTTTTTTGCGCGTGTGGACCAAATAAATTTGCCACCGTGCAAAAAACTGGTTAATGATGGCCCTTCGGGCGATGGGCCTGTGGCCCATCTTGGATTTGATCGTTGTGGCGCAAAGACTTATAAGGAAATGTTAAACCATCCAGTTATCCACAAGTGTTTGGAACGATGTTTGGTAAAAGGCAAAATAATTAGAAACTTAGCGCGTTAGGCCTGTTGGTATTGGTATTATATCGGACGGATTTCGGGCACCTTCAAATTTATTTCCAGTGAAGCATACTGCATTATCGCTTTTCGCCATTTTGCTGAGCTATTGTTGTTTTGCGCAACAGACGCGCTACTATGACGACCCGCAGGCCGAGTTCAGGCAGGGGAAGGAGTTCTTCGAGCATGAATTCTACAGTCTTGCCTATCCCATCTTCCGGGATCTGAAGTACTCGCTTCGCGAGACGGACAAGAGCAACAACTCGGTTGAGTATCAGGACGTAAAATACTATTACCTGGTCTGTGCCCTCGAGCAGAACGACAAGATCGCGGTAGGGTCGGCCCATGATTATATCGAGTTGGAGAACAACGCTCCCCGGGTGGCGATGATCAGCTTTCACCTGGCTGAATATTATTTCCGGCAAAAGGATTATGCCAATGCGATGAAGCTGTATGAGCATGCCGATATCGAGAACCTCAGCAACCGGGAGATCGCCGATCTGAAGTTCCATCAGGGGTATTGCTATTTTACTACGAAGCAATTCGACAATGCTCTTCCGCTGTTCAATGCGATCCGGCAGCTGCCGAAGGACCCCAATTATGTCGACGCCAATTATTATTACGGGTTTATCTGCTTTTATCAGCGGAAATACAATGATGCGCTTGAAGCTTTCAAAGTGGTGGAGAACAACCCCACCTATGCGAAGGTGGTGCCTTATTATGTGGCCAACATCTACCTGGTCCAGGGGCAGAAGGATAAGGCGATCGAGTATGCGGAGTCCCATCTGAAGCAGGGTAATCAATATTATGACGCGGAGCTCCGGCAACTGGTCGGTCATGGTTATTATGAGAAGCAGGAATTCGCCAAGGCGCTGCCCTTCCTGGAGCAGTATGTCAACCAGTCGAAGAAGGTGAGCCGGGAAGACCTTTATGAGCTGTCTTATTGTTATTATCAGCTGAAGGATTGGAACAAGGCGATCAGCGGGTTCAAGCAACTGGGTGGGTCTGCCGACTCGATGTCACAGAATGCGATGTATCTGCTGGGAGATGCGTATTTGAAGACCGGGCAGAAGGCCAATGCCCGTAATGCTTTTCTGTTCTGCAGCATGAACAGCAGCAATCCCAAACAAAAGGAAATATCAAAGTTCAATTATGCGAAGCTCTCCTATGAGCTGGGTTACCAGGACGTGGCGTTGACGGAGCTGCAGGGTTTTCTGCAGCAATATCCCAATTCGGAGTATAGCCGGGAAGGCCGCGAGCTGCTGGTGAGCGTGCTGGCCGGCACGAGTAATTACCGGGACGCGCTGACCCTGCTGGACAGTCTCGACCATCCTTCGGAAAATGCGCGGCGGCTGATCCCGCGAATCCTTTATGGCCGGGCGACGGAGCTCGTGAATGACGGATTGCTGCTGAGTGCGAACGAGCTGTTGGACAAAGCGCTGAAGGACCCTAATAATACCAGTGTGCTGCCCCTGATCCAGTTCTGGAAGGGGGAGATCGCTTACCGGACGAGCAAGATCGACGATGCGACGCGGTATTATCTGGATTATCTGAAGAATCCGGTGGTGAATGGCGAGGTGAATCCGACGCATGCCTATTATAACCTGGGGTATTGCTTCTTGAAAAAGGAGAACTACCGGCAGGCGCAGGGCTTTTTCGAGAAGGTGGTCAGGACGCCGAGTCTGAACTCTTCGCCGGTAGAGCAGGATGCCTATCTCCGGACGGCGGACTGTTATTATATGAACCGGGACTATAAGACGGCGCTGGCCATGTACAACCGGGTTGTCGATCTTTCCTGGCCGGCCAGCGACTATGCCACCTACCAGAAGGCGATGATCGCCGGTGTCAGCAACGGGAAGCAGAAGATCGACCTGCTGAATACGATCGCGCGGCGGTATCCGACATCGAATCTGTCGGCGGATGTCAATATGGAAGTGGCAGGTACCTATATGGCGGGCGAGCAGTACCGGGAAGCCTTGCCCTATCTGAAGAATGTGATCCGGACGCCCGGTGCGGACGCCTACAAACCCAAGGCTTATCTGCAATCGGGGATCGCCTGGTATAATCTGAACAATAATCCGGAAGCGCTGAAGCAATATGATTCGCTGTTGAAGCAATATCCCAATTCCCCGGAGGCGCAGGATGGGCTTGAAAATGCAAAGACTATCTACGTAGAGGAAGGTCGCAGCGGGGAGTATGTCAACTTCGCCAAGGGAATGGGGGTAGAGGTCAGCGCCACCCAGGAAGATCAATTGGCCTACGAAGAGGCGGAGGTGCAATTCAACAACGGCAATTTCCCGGGAGCGGTGCAGCGTTTCGAAGCATACCTGGCCAAATTCCCCAATGGAAAGTATTCGCTCGAGGCCTCTTATTATAAGAGCGAGATCTATTTCTCGCAAAAGGACTGGGCGAAGGCGGTGGTCGGTTATTCGATAGTCGGGGACCGGGCGCCGAACAAATTCGGGGAGAAATCGCTGTTACAGGCCGCGACTCTGTATTATTTCAATCTGAAGGATTATCCCAACGCCGAGAAGTATTTCAGCCGGCTGAAGGATTTTGCTTCCTCCGAGGGTAATAAGATGGAGGCGATGCGCGGGCTGCTGCGGAGTCAATACCAGTTGCAGAAGTGGCCGGATGCCGTGACCAATGCCAAGGACCTGCTCAATCAAAAAGGGATCAGCACGGACGACCGGGTGCTGGCCAATATGGCGATAGCCAAGTCGTACCAGGTGAATAACCAATGTGAGACGGCGCTGCAGTATTTCCGGACGGCGGCGGGGCTGACCAAGTCCGCCTATGGCGCGGAGGCGCGTTATAATATCGCCGACTGTCTTTTCAAGGCCGGGCAGAACAAGGACGCGGAGAAGGCGGCTTTCGAAGTAGTCAACAAGTCGGGGTCCTATGAGGAATGGGTAACGAAGGCGTATCTGTTGTTGGGCGATATTTATTTCGCCGAAAAGGACTACTTCAATGCAAAGGCCACGTTCCAAAGTATCGTGGAGAGTACAAAGATCGAAGAGCTTCGGCTGCAGGCGCAACAGAAATTAGCGCAGGTGACAGATGAGGAGAAGAAGGGCAGCAAGATAGATAGTAATAATTAATCAACCCGGAATGTACGCTTACATGGATAAGAAATCTCTTTTGTTGTTGCTTCTCGGCGTATGCTGCGCCGGTGCTTCGTTGCAGGCACAGGATACGACCAAACGCAGGAGTATCGATATTACGTCTTCCTTCAAGCCGGTACTTCGGGAGGCCGTAAAGATCAACTTCAATGCGGCGCCGCCGGCGGTGGATACGAGCAGACCCAGGCTGGCCTATAATATTCCGGCGCAGTATCTTTTCCTCAGCTATCAGCCGGCGGAGCTGAAGCCCGTGGCTTTGCAGCGGGATTCTATCAATCCCTGGGTGAACTACAATTTTATCAAGGTCGGGGTCGGGAATGTCCATATTCCCTATATCCGAACGGGTTTCAGCTTTGGGGATGGGAAAGCGACGTTCTTTAACCTATTCGCCAATCAACTTAGCTCGAAGGGCAGTCTGCCCTATCAGAAGAACAGTATGACGGATGTGAAGCTGATGGGGACGGTGAAGACGGAGAACAATCTGGAGTGGAGCGGCAATATCGGGTTCAAGAACGATGTGTACCATTTGTATGGCTACCGGCCGGATTCGCTGAAATTCACGAGCGACCAGGTGAAGCAGGGGTTCCAGACCTTTTTTGGCGGGTTGAGTCTTCGCAATACCGAGCCGACGGAGTTCGGGCTGTTATATCATCCGAACATCAAGATCAATTATTTCACGGACAACCATGACGCCAAGGCGACCGAGGCAAATACGGTGTTGGATCTGCCGCTGGAGAAGATGATTGGCAAGGAGTACGCGTTCGACCTGGGTTTTACGGCTGACCTGACCCATTACAACGGTCCAAATCCCGCGGGTAAGCCACAGCGTTTTCCCCAGAACAACAATATTTATTACGTGAAGCCGGCCTTTCTGGTGAAGACCTCCAATTTCTTTTTGCAGGCTGCGGTGACGCCTTCCTGGGATAATAAGAGCTTTTATCTGCTGCCCAATTTTCTGGCGGATATCTCGACGAGCGACCAGCGATTCACGATCCAACTGGGGTGGATAGGCTACTACGACAAGGGATCCTACCAGCGGTTCGAGTCCATCAATCCCTGGCTGGCGCAGCCGGGAGACAGTCTGCGCAATACGCGGGTAGAGGAACGTTATGGCGGGTTCAAAGGGTCGATCAGCAATCATTTTACGTATGCCGCCAAGATCGGATTCCTGACGTATAAGAACATGCCACTTTTTGTCAACGACAGTGTGGGTGGAGGAAAGGATTTCGTTGTCCGGTATGAGTCGTCGATGAATGCCCTTCAGTTGCATGGAGAGTTGAGCTATCTGCAGGGGGAGGACTTTACGGTAACGGCGGGGGTCAACATTTATCAATTCAAGAACCAGAAGACGGAGATAAAGCCCTGGGGGTTGCTGCCGGTGGAAGCCAGTGCGCATTTGAAATGGCAGGCGTTTAAGGATTTCTGGGCCAAGCTTGATTTTTATACTTTTACGGCCGCACAATACCGTTCGCCTACGGATGGAGTTTCTTTCAAGGGGGACAATGGGGCTGATATGAATGCCGGCGTGGAGTTCCGGATCACCCGGATGCTGAATCTGTGGTTCCAGATGAATAATATCTTTAATAATAAGTACGAACGGTGGCATCAGTACCCCGTCTATGGATTTAATGTACTTGGCGGGATAATCTTTTCGTTTGGGGATAAGAAATAACCAGATTTCACTAGATTCGCAGCTATGTTCGCCGTTCTGAACGCCTATTTATTTCAACATCGAAGCATCAGCATCCCGGGGCTGGGGACCATTTACCTGGAGACCCTGCCTGCTGCTGTGGACGTTGCCGACAGGACGATGCTGCCTCCTGTGTACCACTTCCGATTTGACAAATACTTCGACGCTCCCGATGCAGCCTTTTTCTCCTATATTGCTACCCAACGGAATATCCTTGATTATGAGGCTATTAAATGGTATAATGAGTTCTCCTTCGAGCTCCGTAACCGGATCAAGAACGAGGATTCCGTTACCTGGGATGGAGTTGGGGTGTTGAAGAAGGACGGGTCCGGGAATGTTCTGTTCGAGCCTGCGGCGACCTCCTTTCCATTTCTGCAGCCTACACCGGCCATGCGGGTCAACCGGCAGAATGTCCAGCATACTTTGCTGGTAGGCGACCGGGAACGCACCAGCGACGAGATGAGCGAATTGCTGCATGATGACGCCGACAAGGGGCGGAAGATCGCGTGGTGGGTCATCGCGCTGATCATTGCCGCCGCCGGTCTTGCCTTTTTAGGTTGGTATTTCTATTCCCATGGATTGTCTGCCGGCAATCAAACCAAATTTTAGTTTCCCAGCATTTATGCCTTTGATCCATTATAACAGTTGCCCAGTCTGTCAATCGGCCGAGCTCGAGCCGGTGTTGCGGGCGACGGACCACACTGTTTCCCACGAGTCTTTTCCCATCTGGCAATGCCGGCAGTGTACGTTGCGTTTTACCCAGGATGTGCCCGATGCGGCGTCGATAGGGCCTTACTATCGCAGTGACGAATACATTTCCCACAGCAATACCAATAAAGGGCTTGTGAACCGGCTATACCACATGGTGCGCAGGCAGACCTTATCGGACAAGTACCGGCTTGTGGCTTCCGCGACGAGGAAGCGGCAGGGGAAATTGTTGGATATCGGCGCGGGAACGGGCGCATTTGTCGGCTATATGCAAAAGGAGGGGTGGGAAGTGACGGGGTTGGAGCCCGATGAGACCGCGAGGGAGCGGGCCCGGACGGACAATGCGGTTCAGTTGCTGGATACGGATCAATTGTTCCAGCTGCCGCCGGATAGTTTCGACGCCATTACGCTTTGGCATGTCATGGAGCATGTGCATGCCTTGCATCCGTATGTGGAGCAGTTGAAAACGCTGGTCCGGCGGAACGGAAGGATCTTTATTGCGGTGCCGAACTATACGTCCTATGACGCGCGGGTATATGGCGAGAACTGGGCTGCCTATGATGTTCCGCGGCATCTTTACCATTTCTCTCCCGATGCCATGGCGACGCTGCTGGAAGCACATGGGCTTCAGCTTCAGTACAGCCAGCCGATGTGGTATGACGCCATTTATATCAGCATGCTCAGCGAGAAATACCGTGGGCATGGGGGCGCGGTGCGGGCAGTTTTCAATGGAATGTCTTCGAATGTGCGGGCCTTTATCGACAAATCGAAGTGCAGCAGCCTGATCTATGTGGTCGCGCGTTAAAGCGTGAATTTTATCTCATAAATACTGGGCCATAGTTTCCCCGTGACGTAGACCTTTCCCGAGGTGGAGTCATAGGCGATGCCATTCAGAACTTCGGCGCCGGGGTATTGATTTTTTGCTTGCTGGACGAGGGAGTCCAGGTTCAATCTTCCCACTACTTTTCCGCTGGAGGGGTCGATCTTCAGGATATAATTGGTCTGCCACTGATTGGCATAAATAAAGCCGTTGATCAGCTCCAGTTCATTGATGTTGCTGACGGGGCCGTTGTTGTCGGTCACGCCCACGATGCGGGCCTGCTGGAAGTTGGAGGGGTCGAGGTAGGTGATATTGCTGGTGCCGTCGCTCATGATGAGGTATTTTCCGTCGGTGGTCATGCCCCATCCTTCAACGCTTGGGAAGGTAAATTCGCCGAGTTTTTTGAAGGTGGCGGCGTCGTAGATGAATCCAACCTTTGTCGTATAGGTGAGCTGGAAGACCTTGCCGTTGAGAAAGACGATGCCTTCGCCGAAATATTTGTTGCGATCGATCTCGACTTTGGGGGTGATCTTTCCCGTGGTCAGATCGACGGTTCCGAACATCGAGCGGCGGTCGGCGGGCATATCGGGCTCGGTGCCGGTGCTTTCGTAGAGTTTCCCGTCGTGGAAGAGGAAGCCTTCGGTATAGGCGCTGGTATCGTGCGGATAGGCCTTGACGACGGTAAAGTCGAGGGTAGGAGGGGTGTTGTCGGCGGGCTTTTCGGTGTTTGTTGCGGGCTTGTCGTTGGAGGTGTTGTTACAGGCTACTAGGAGGCCTGCGGCGAAAAGTAAAAGGCTGAGCTTGTTCATAATACGTTATAGATTCCGCAAAAATAAGGGTTAAAAAACTTGCATTTTTCAAAAAAAATGAGTTGCTTTACATGGCATTATCCATCATAACAGGACCCCCTGCACCACACACCACCATTTTTCTCTTCCATTCGGGTTCTGTTTCTACGTGTTTTTGATATCCTTCCTGAAAGCTAATCCAATACATGGACCATGGTGTCCAGCGTGTTTGCCGGCTACGACGACGTGCCGTTGCTAATTAGACTATTATCTACTACTAAAGCCTTTGTGTCACTGGGTATCCCCCGGGGCGCAACCGATTCTATAAACCCCAATACTTATGATCAGCCCAACTCTGAAATGTGCTGAAATGCGCTGTTGAAAGTTAGCGCATTTCCAGCAAAACGCTAATGATTGTCCTAACGGACAAGCCGCCACAGGCGGCTTAAAAGAGCTTGGTCATGAAGTATTTTTTACCCTTTATCGGGTGTTTGTTGATCGTACTACCCGGGATGAGCCAACGTAGCTGTCGGTCCTTCGACTATCGGCAGCAGCAGTTGAGTCTTCGTCCGGCCCTGGCTTCCGCTGTCGAAGCCAACGAGCAGTTTACGCGCCAGCAGCTAAGGCTGCAGTCGGTGGGCGTAACGGGGACCAATCCCTCCCATAGTGGTGCTGTTCCTTCTCCCCTGATCACCATTCCCGTCATCGTTCACGTCATTTACAATACTGCCGATCAGAATATCAGCGATGCGCAGATCCGCTCGCAGATAGATGTACTGAACCGGGACTATCAAAAACTGAATCCGGATACGGTCAATATTCCAGACTATTATCGTTCGTTTGCCGCGGACTGCGGCTTCCGGTTTGTACTGGCAGGTCTCGATACCAGCGGAAGGCCCACCACGGGCATTGTGCGGAAGCATACGAATGTCACCGCTTTCTCCATTCAGGACGATATGAAGTCTACGGCCAAGGGGGGCGATAATCCCTGGGATCGCGACAATTATCTGAATATCTGGGTGTGTAACCTGCAGGGAAACGTGCTGGGTTATTCGAGCCTGATCGGCGGACCGAGGGAAACGGATGGGGTGGTGGTCGACTACGCGGCGTTTGGTACGACGGGGACCGCGCAGGCTCCCTATAATTTAGGCAGGACCGCTACGCACGAGATCGGTCACTGGCTGAACATGATCCATGTGTGGGGAGATGCGGATTGTGGAGACGACCAGGTAGCCGATACGCCGCCGCAGTCACAGGCAACGTATGGGGACCCGACGGGGATCGTTATTTCCTGTGGCAATACGCCTTACGGCAATATGTATATGGACTATATGGATTTTACCGACGATATCGGAATGCATATGTTCACTTATGGCCAACGGGACCGGATGCGCACCTTGTTTGCGGCGGGCGGTTTCCGTTATGCGCTGCTTTCTTCTCCCGCCGCGTCGGTGGCGGCGCTTTCTACCGACACCCAGGCCGAGCTGACGGGAGAGGGCAACCGGATACAAACGCTGACACTCTATCCCAACCCGGCGGTGAGCCTGGTATCGGTGAAGATGAGCGATGCGGGTTGTCTGGGTTCGACGCTGGAGGTCTATGACCGGATGGGGCAGCGGGTAATTTCGTCCCGCGTAACCGATCTCTGTGTGAACCTGAATGTTTCCCAGTTGGCGAGCGGAGTCTATTTTATCCGGATCAAAGATGGCAAGTCCGAGTCCGGATATACGTTCGTAAAATTATAATGTTCATCTTCTGAGCACCTGAACGGAGTCCGCGGATCCCGCGGCCACGAGAAATTCAGTTCTCTTTCCTTTTAGATCGATGAGGCACCGGGTATCCCCGGGGATGCGAAGTCCGGTTTGGCTATAGGGGAGTGGAGTGAGCTTTCCTCCGCTGTCTATCTTCAAGATCATACCGATCGAGGCATCAAGCGGTCCCATCTGGGCCCGCATCGGATAAAGATTGCCTGCGAGCACGAGGCAGGGCCGGTCATCGATCGTCGATGGGACGATGGCATCGATGCAACTGAGCTGGGCATAATTGGGTAAGGGCCGGGTGGTCCAATGATGGTTTCCATCGTTGTGGAGAACGACGGAGGAAAGCTGGTTGATCCGGGCGACACCTGCTTTGGAAAGCTGTTCCGGAGTGAGGATATCCTCGATCTGGGCGTCGGCGTAGTCGGCATAGCGGCTGAATTTTTTCTGTAAGGCGGGCAGTTCCCGCAGGAGTTCGTCGCGGGAAGCGTAGGGATAGCTTTTTCCCTTGATATAGTAAGTCAGAATGGGATCGAAGGTATTGTTGCCGCTGAAATCGCCATAGTAAACCTGAAGCGGTTCTTTTTCCGAGGCTTTGAATTGGGTATTGGTGCCGAGGTTGCCGACGATGAGATCGGTATTGCCGTCACCGTCCAGATCGAAAGGCAGGAGGCAGGTCCACCAGCCGTAGGATCGGTCGAGCCCGTTGGCAGCGGTCTTGTTGATGAGGCGGCCCTGTTGGTTCTCGAAGATGGTGATGGGCATGAATGGGCCTGCGATGACGAGGTCCGGCCATGAGTCCTTGTTCAGATCGACCCAGCAAGCGTCGCCAACCATTCCCGGATGGGATAGCGTGCTGTCGTGATTGGCTTTATCCATTTCGAACCGCAGGTGTCCCGGACGGCTGGTGTTTTTCAGGATGAGGCTTTCCGGGGCGCCGGGAAAGAAGCCGGGAACCAGCTTACCCCCAACGAACAGATCGGGCAGGCCATCCTTGTTGTAATCCGCTGACCGGACGCAGCCCCCACTAATGGTCTCCGTGGGGAGGGCGTCGGCGGCGAGGTGGAATACTCCTTTGCCATCGTTCTCGAACAGGCGATCCTGGTACTGGCGACTGTTCAATGGGTAGTCGGCGCCGCCGCTGACCAGGTAGAGGTCCAGGTCGCCGTCACCATCCGCATCGAAGAAGAGAGCGGCGGTGTTGCAAAACCCTTTATCCGCATTCCAGGGTTGCGATGGGGCCGGGATGAATTTCCCATCGGGTGTTTGTAAGTAGAGCCGGGATTCCTGCCCGGCGGTGCCGCCAATAAAAAGATCTTCCAGACCGTCGCCGTTGGCGTCGCCTTTTGCGAGGCAGGGGCCGAGATGAGATACCTGGTAGGGAAGGAGGGGGGAAATTTTGAAGTCGACGAAGTCAGAAGGTTGCTGGGCATACCGGACGCCGGAGGAGGGCGTGATATCGGTGAAGAGTGGTTGCTGCCGGTGCGGAGTGTTGGCGGCCGGCGGCGATGATGCGACGGCGAGTGGCGCACCAGCATCTTTCTCTGTGACGGTGATCATCGTGTCTGCCTTGCTACGGCCGACGGTGGAGACCTTGCCGGAAGGCCAGGTGACTGTGAGGGATTCGAAGATGGAATCGCTGCCGCAGCCAAAATGCTCAATGGGATCGATGGATGACTGGAATCCGCGGGTAAGATATTGTTCCTGGTATTGCGTACCGTGGGTAGTGCGGAGGACCAGTTTGGCGCCGATGCCCTGGGTGTTGGGGCTATTGCCTTTCAGGCGGACCCGGAGCCAGTGTCCTTTGTGGGTCTCGGCCGCGTAGTTGCGATAGAGGATGGGGGCGTCGCCGAGGGTATTGATGACGAGGTCGAGGTCGCCGTCATTATCCAGATCGGCATAGACTGCGCCGTTGCTGATCGCTTTTTGCGTCAGACCCCATTCGGCGGTGGCGTTGCTGAAGCTGAGATCGCCGTTGTTGTGGAAGACATAGTTTGTCAGCTTTGTCGAAGGCATCTCCTTTACCAGGCGCCACATCTCCAATTTATTTCCCAGCTTTTCGGCCTGGCCGACGGAGTAGCCGGAGGTATATTTTACAAAGTCGAGATTGGTCATGTCGCGGAAGATGCCGTCGGATATGAACAGGTCTTTCCAGCCATCGTTGTCGAAGTCGGCAAAAAGGGGAGCCCAGCTCCAGTCGGTGTTCGACATGCCGGCGAGCTGGCCGACCTCGCTGAAGATGGGGGTGCTGTCGGCCCCGAGACCATTGTTGAGCTGAAGGGTGTTACGCATCTGTTGATGATGGAACCCGTGATCGGCGCGAAGGGTGTATTTGTCGTAGTTGTCGGGACCCCGTAACAGTTTTTGCCGGTGGTTGTCTTCGGGAAGCATGTCGAGGACGGCGATGTCCGGAAGGCCATCGTTGTTATAGTCGGCGATATCGGAGCCCATTGCGAATTCGGAGATATGGCCGGTTGCTTTTGTGAGCATTTCGCGAAAGGTCCCGTTGCGGTTGTTGAGATAGAGGAAATCGCGTTCATCGTAGTCATTGGTGACGTAGATGTCGGTCCAGCCATCATTGTTCAGATCGCTAATGGCTACGCTGAGACCGAAGTTGAGGCCGCTGCCGTCGATATGCGCCTGTTCACTGATGTCGGTGAAGTGGCCGTTATCGTTGCGATAGAGCCGGTTGCCGAATTTCGGATGGCGTTTGGCCCGGAGCTTGTCGGTATTGAAGAAGGGGTTGAAGAACATATCGGCGTGATCGACCATGAAGAGGTCGAGGTCGCCGTCGTTGTCCATATCGAAGAATGCGACGGTCGTCGTATAGGTGCCCGGGGCATCGAGGCCATATTCTTTTGCGGACTCTTTGAATTGGGGAATTCCGTTGACGTTCCCCTGATTGATATATAATTCGTTGGCTCTGTCCGAGTCCGTCCCGGGGCCGGAATAGCAGACATAGATATCGAGGCGGCCATCGCCGTTGACGTCGGCCATGACGGCGCCGGTCTTCCATTTAGTGCGGCCTGTTACGCCTGCTTTTGCGGTGACGTCCTCGAATCGGAAGTCTCCTTTGTTGAGGTAGAGCCGGTCGGGTTGCATGTTGGCCGTGAAAAAGAGATCGGGAAGGCCGTCGCCGTCCACGTCCCCTACAGCGACGCCGGCGCCATTATAAAGATATTCATAGGTGAGGATGTTGTAATCTTCATCCTCCTTTATTTCATTACGGAAATCAATATGCGAAACCGACGGGGGTATGGCAGCGAACAGGGTTTTGTTGTTGTCGTGTGGCTGGCTGCAGGAAATGATGAGAAGGAGTGCGGGAGGCAGGAGTTTTAGCCTGTTCATAAAAATGAAGATATTTATTATTTGATAATTTTTTTAACTTTATTCCGTAATATGAAGACCCCGTCCACAGAAATCGATTGCAGTATTTTTTTCGCCGCCATCGCGTTGGGGGACGAAGCGATGTTCGAATCCTTCTTCGAACGATATCGCGGCCGGGTGTATGCCCTGGCGCTAAAATGGACCAAGTCGGGTTTTGCAGCCGAGGAGATCACGCAGGATGTGTTCATCAGTGTATGGACGGGCAGGAAGAACCTGGGCGCCGTCCGGGATGCCGGTGTTTACTTCTATACCATTATCTATAATAAGATAAACCGCCATCTGCGGAAGGAGGCCAACAAGGCGCGGATCCTGAAGCTTGCGCAGTGGGGGGCCAACGGGTCGAGCAACGAGACGGAAGAAACGGTGGATGCCAATGATGGAGAACGGTTTATCAACAAAGCGCTGGACCAGTTGTCACCCCGTAAACGACTGATCTATCAACTTTCGAGAAAAGAGGGCAAGAGTTATGACGAGATCGCGACGGTTCTCAGGGTTTCGCCTCATACGGTCAAGAGCCATTTGACACACGCATTGAAACTTATCCGGAACTATATGAAGGATAATGTTTTATCTCTTCTTTGGGTTATACTTCTTCTGCTTGCCGGAAAAAAATAAAAAAATCTTCTCCGCCGGCTCATCCTTTTTTTGATGACGTGACTCTATAACACGAATACCTAGGCATGGGAAAGGACAGGATCTACTATTTACTAAAGCGATACAGGGATAATCTTGCTTCAACGGCGGAAGTGCGGGAGTTATTCCAGCGATTGGAAACCGATGAAGGACAAGCGGGGTTGAAGGCGCTGCTCGCGGAGGACTGGCAGGGGCCGGATGTGGGTGAGGGCGTCGAGCATGGAGCGGTCGAGGGTGTGGATTGGGATACCATGTTGACGGAGATCAGGCGGTCAGCCGTGGTAGCCGGGAAGGGACGACTGGTCTACTTAAGAAAGATGCGTGTTGCCGCTGCGTTGTTGCTATTGATCGGAGGGGCGACGCTTTACTGGATACTTGCTTCGCGTAGAGTTCGGGTGGCTGCGCCATCCATGGTAAGTTCAGTGACGCCGATCGTGCCTGGTGGGAACAAGGCGATGCTGACGCTTGGGGACGGCACTACCATCGTGCTGGACAGTGCCAGGAACGGGATGCTGGCTCAGCAGGGCAATTCAAAGGTAGTGAAGATGTATTCGGGTGTCCTGGCTTATGATGCGCATAGCCGGAAGGAAGAATCGGTGCTTTTCAATACGATCGCCACTCCGTATGGGGGGCAATACCAGGTGGTCTTGCCGGACGGCAGCAAGGTTTGGCTGAATGCGGCTTCTTCGCTGCGATTTCCTACGGCATTCGCGGGGAAGGAGCGGCGGGTCGAGCTTTCCGGGGAAGGGTATTTCGAGGTCGCGCGGGATGCTTCGAAGCCTTTTATGGTGCATGTTATCGATGCATCGGGAGGAGCAGGAACGGATGTACAGGTGTTGGGAACGAGTTTCGATATCATGGCCTATGGCAATGAGGAACGAAGCAGCACGACGCTTGTCAGCGGAAAGGTTCGGGTGGCACAGCCCGGCGGGTCTGGCGGCTCTGTAGAGCCGGAACCCGGGCGGCAGGCGATCGTCGACCGCCGGACGCATGTTTTAAGTGTTGCGGATGCGAACGTGGACCAGGTCATCGCCTGGAAGAACGGCCTGTTCCGGTTTCATGAAACGGGGATCCGGGAGTTGATGCGGCAGGTGGAGCGTTGGTACAATGTGCAGGTAGAGTATAAGACGGATGGGAACGACCAGGATTTTACCGGGATCGTATCCCGCAGTAAGGATATCGATGAGTTGCTGCATACGCTGGAGATGACCCAATCGGTGCATTTCCAGATAGAGGGAAGAAAAGTGATAGTATTACCTTAACCTATTTAGTTATAAAGCATTTACCGAAAAAAGCCAGGGACGTTGGAGCCGCCCCTGGTGGATAGTTCGGTGAATTGCTACAGGCCATGGCTGAATGACACTGAATTGATAAACCAAACCTCTCAAATGTATGAATCTAACTGCAGATGGCAAAGCCCGGCGCCGAAGGGGGCTTTTGCCGGCCAAAATGCTTTTGGTTATGAGATTGACTGCCATTTTTTTACTCGCCGTTTCCCTCCATGTGAGTGCTACGGGTCTTTCACAGACCGTTACGCTTTCGAAGCGGAACGCTACGCTGGAGCAGGTGTTCGAAACCCTGCAACAGCAAACGGGATATAATTTCCTGTTCAACAGTCACCTGTTGGCGAAGGCCCGAAAGGTGACTATCCGCCTGCAGAATGCAACGGTGGATGAGGTGCTGACCCTTTGTTTCAAGGATCAGCCTTTTACCTATGTCGTTAAGGATAAGACCATCATCGTAAAGGAGAAGGAGGCGCCGAAGGCCGCCGACAATGCCGGTGCGCGGATGTCGGGCCCTGTGCGTGGGGTCATCCGGGATGAGAACAACAATCCGTTGGAGGGGGCTGCCGTGACGGTAAAGGGATTGACCGGGGTCGTTACGGACAAGGACGGGAAGTTCGAGATGAATATCCCGGCCGGAAGCTACCAGGTGGAGATCTCGCATGTAGGATATAAAACGATCACGCGAAGCATCACGGTGGGCGGCGAGGTGGTCAATCTGACCTTGTCCCTGCAGCCTGCGGCTACGGGGTTGGCTGAAACGGTCGTCGTGGGTTATGGCTCGCAGCGCAAGCGGGACGTTACCGGCAGCATCAGCAGTGTAAAAGGCGAGGATATCCGCAATCAGCCGGTGAGTAATGCGGCGGATGCGATCCAGGGCCGGGCTACCGGGGTAGACATCGTACACGACGACGGATCGCCGGGGAGCATTCCCAGCATCCGGGTGTTGGGCACGGGGACGATCAACAACAGCGATCCGCTTTTCGTCATCGATGGGGTGCCATCGGGCGGGCTCAATGACGTGAGCCCTAATGATATTGCCTCGATCGAAATATTGAAGGACGCATCGGCTTCGGCCATCTACGGAAGCCGGGCCGCCAATGGTGTCGTGCTGATCACGACCAAGAAGGGCAATTACGACGAGCAGCTGAAGCCTTCGGCCAATGTGTATGGCGGCAACAAGAACCCGGTGAAGTTCCTCTCCATGTTGAAGGCACCGGACCTGGTCGCCCTGAAGACGGAGGCGTATACCAATGATGGGCTTTCGGTCCCTACGGTATGGGGAAATTCCTACTATGCCACGCAGCGTACCGACTGGCAGCGGGCGCTGATGGGCACGGGCACGGTGGCGAATGCCGATCTGGCCTTGCGGGGAGGTAATTCTCACAGCAGTTACAGCCTGTCGGGCAACTACTACGATGAGAAAGGGATGATCCGCAATTCTTATTTCAAGCGATATAGTTTCCGGATCAACAGTGAGCATAAGATCGGAAGCCGGCTCAAAATAGGGGAGGATGCGGTGTACTCCTATACCAATGGTACGTTCAATTCGGGCGCCGGCAATGCCTCGCCCAGTACCCATTCTTCCCAGACGGGCCTGGTTTGGAGCGCTATCCGGTTCAACCCGGCGATCCCTGTTGTAAATCCCGATGGAAGCTGGGGAACGTCGCAGGCCGATAACCAATTGGGGGATATCAATAATCCTGTAGCGACCGCTACCGAGCAGCAGAAGTATAACCAGGTGGACAGGGTGCTGGCCAATGCGTATGCGGAGCTGGAGATCCTCAAGGGTTTGAAGGTGCGGGCCAACTTTGGGTATGACCATAGCACCGACGAGTATTACGAGTATGACAATGCCATGCCTGACCAGACGAGGGGGCCGTCCATCGCTTCGCTCACGCAGGCGTATAACAAGGGGACGACGCTGCTCGAGGAATATTATCTTACCTATAACCATCTCTTCGCGGGAGCACATGCGCTTACGCTCACCGGCGGTTATTCCGCACAGACCTACAGCGGCAACTTTTTCAATGCGGCACGTTCGGGATTCGCCGATACGAGCTATGACCAGCGGGTCCTCAATGCCGGGAGCAGTGCGTCGGCTTCGAACACCGGCTATAACTATGATCCATGGGGTTTGCAATCCTATTTCGTACGCGGCAATTATGCGTACAAGAGTAAATATCTGCTGACGGCTACTTTCAGGGCCGACGGATCGAGCAAGTTCGCACCGGGTAAGCGCTGGGGTTATTTCCCTGCCTTTTCCGCGGGCTGGCGGATCTCCGACGAAAGTTTTTATGGAGATAAGTTGAAGGATGTGATCAATTCCCTGAAGATAACCGGTGGATGGGGACAGCTGGGTAACCAGAATGTAGGCGACTTCCAGTATCTCGGCATCGTCGGTTATGGCGGCGGGGGTGGAACCGGTGGCGGAGGATACGGGTACAATCTGGGTACGACCACCACCAACTACAACGGGGCTTATGTCACTTCGCTGGCTAATCCCAATATCACCTGGGAGCGGGCCGTCACCACCAACGTGGCACTCGAACTCGCGGCGTTGAACAACAAACTAACGGCGACCCTTACTTATTTCAACAAGAACACTTCGGACATGCTGATCCCGTTTCAGCTGGTCGAGACCTTCGGGGCGCAGAGAAATCTGCCCGATGACCCCGGCAATATCACGCTGCCGGACTACAACTTAGGCAAGATCAATAACCATGGGTTGCAAGTGGAGGTCAATTACCAGGACAGGGTGGGCAAGCTGAGCTATTCGCTGGGAGTGAATGGATCGTTCCTGCGTAACAAGGTGACCAAACTATACGGAACGAGCACTTATCTGGCTTCCACGCCTTATGGCCGGGAGAATACCGATATCGCGCGAACCTACGAGGGCCAGCCTGTCGCCTCTTTCTATGGCTTCAAAGCCGATGGACTCTATCAGTCGCAAAGCGATATCGACAAGGATCCGAATGTAGCCAACGATGGCAACAAGGCCAATATCAAGCCGGGAGACGTGCGGTTCAAGGATATCAACGGGGATGGCCAGATCACGGACAGCGACCGGGTGAGGCTGGGTGATCCGAATCCGCGGTTTGTGTTTGGCTTCCATGGATCGGTGGGCTATGGACATTGGGATCTTTCATTCAATTTTGTCGGGGCGACCGGATTTCAATTGTACGATGCCGACCGGCTTTCCGGGCTGGACGCGACCCAGGTGTACAACTGGTATGGCGACCAGAAGAGTCGCTGGCATGGTGCGGGCACGAGCAACAGTGTTCCCCGGCTGAGCATCGACAATCTCAACGACAACTACCGTTCTTCGAGCCTTTGGGTCTTCAACGGCAACTATCTTTCACTGAAGAGTCTTACCCTCGGCTATACCTTGCCCAAACTGACCGTTGGCGACTGGAAGATCCCCGAGATCCGCTTCTATGTGAGCAGCTATAATGTTTTTATGCTGACCAAATATCCGGGTTATACGCCGGAGCTGGGTTATACGAATGCCGGCTCTTCGACGCCGGGTGTGCAACGGGGTGTCGATCTGGCGCAATATCCTGCGACCAGGAGTGTCACTTTTGGCGGAACCATCAATTTTTAGCCTGAAAAACAAAGAAACAATGAAACGAGCATTTTCCTATAGCGTGTACTTATCGATCGGCCTGCCGGCGTTGTTGGCGCTGGTGCTGATCAGTGGATGCGTCAAGCATCCGCTGGATCAGAGTCCGACCGGCGAATATACCACGGCCAACTACTGGCGCAATCAAAGCGATGTCATTGCCGGGGTTTTGGGTATTTATAATATTTTGTATACGGAAGACTGGATCGGTCATGACCTGTATGCCTATGATGATCAGTCGGACGATATCAGTGTGGATGGTGATCACCCTGATTTCAAAGCGATAGAGCGGTTCAATATCGACCCGACGCTTCAGCTGATCTATATCACGTGGCCGTTCGCCTATGAGCAGATCGGGCGGGCGAACAATGCGATCCTGTATATCCCCAAGGTTCCGGTGATGGACGATGCGATCCGGAGCCGGAGTATGGGCGAGGCGTATTTTCTCCGGGGGTATGCCTATTTCGTGCTGAGTCAGATCTATGGCGATGTGCCGTTGATCACGGAGAAGAACCTGACGGCTGCCGACTATAATGTTGCGAAGTCACCGATCGACAGTATCCGGGCGCAGGCGGAGTCGGATTTCCTCAAGGCCGCGACCTTGTTGCCGGAAACCTATGGAGATGCCGACAGGGGCCGGGTGAGCCGTGGTGCGGCGTGGGGGATGTTGTGTAAGCTGTATATGTTCGAGGACAAGTTCACCCAGGCAATCCAGTATGGGAGCCAGGTGGTCAGCGATCCCAATTATGCGCTGGCTACTAATTATACCGATAATTTCACGCTGGGTAACCAGGAGAGCAATACGGAGATCCTGTTCGCGGTGTGGAATAAGAACCAGGAGATATCCAATGTGCCTGCTTCGGCGATAAGCACCTACTTTACGCCGCGGGCCTGGCAGGGTTGGGGTTTCCACCATCCGACGGAGAATTTTGCGGAGGAGTTCGAGGCAACGGACACGGTGCGGAAGAGGGCCACGCTTATTTCGGTGGGGGACACGATTCCCAACCAGACCAACATGACGACGGTCGGCGCCGGAGATGCGTACCAGATGTTCGCCGGGATGACCGGGGCTTCGACGGGACGGATGTTGCCCAGCATGTCCACTACCGGCTATTGCATCCGAAAATATACCGCCTTTATGCCGAGCGGGGATGGAGGCGTCGATTATGATCTGAAGCAGCCGTTGCTTCGCAGCAGCGATGTCTACTTGCTGGTAGCCGAGGCCAAGATCCGGCTCAGCGGCGCCGGAAGTGGGGATGTGGAGATCAATGCCGTTCGCAGGCGGGCTGGGCTTTTGCCGGTCTCGGGGGCGGGGATGAGCAAGCTGATCCACGAGCGCCGGGTGGAGCTGGCGGGGGAGAATATCCGTTGGCAGGACCTGTTGCGTTGGGACAAGGATAAGCTGATCAACCTGGATACGATCGTGGGCAGGACGAAGGCAGCTTCGCCATTGCCGCCATATAATGGGACTGTTATCATTCCAGCGCGTACCTTTACAAGACCAAAAGATTACTATATGCCGATACCCCAGGAGATCATCGATGAGAGCAAGGGGGTGATCAAACAAAACTCAAATTATTAATTTATAGATGCGAAAGTTGGTTTTTGCAGCGGCGCTGGTGCTTTTGTGCCAGGCCGCTTTTTCACAAGCGGCCGAGTCTACTTCTTCTCTTGACCGGCCGGCGCTTACCTCGTTCCTCCAACGTGTGGTGAAGGATAAGGCCGGTGCTTTTGCCGTCGAAGATCTCGCGCCGGAGAAGGGAAAGGATGTGTTCGAGGTGGACCGGGGGGCCGGGGGCAAGATCGTACTGCGGGGGAGTAATGGGGTGAGTGTCGCCTCGGCGCTGAACTATTATCTGAAGCATTATTGTCATTATCTGTTGACCTGGAATGGGAAGCCGCAGCCCTTGCCGGCGGTATTGCCGGCGGTGACCGGACGGGTGCACCGGCGGACGCCTTACACGTATCGCTATTATCTCAACTATTGTACGTTCAATTATTCCATGGCCTGGTGGGGCTGGGAGCGCTGGCAGCGGGAGATCGACTGGATGGCCATGAACGGGATCAATATGCCGTTGGCCCTGACGGGAGAGGAAGCGATCTGGCAGGAGGTCTATCGTGGGCTGGGTTTTACGGATGCGGAGCTGGATGCTTTCTTTACCGGTCCGGCGTTCTTCTCCTGGTTATGGATGGGGAACATCGACAGTTGGGGTGGGCCGTTGCCTGCGCACTGGAAGGAAAGTCATAAGGCATTGCAGAAGCGGATCCTTGCCGCCGAGCGGGCGTTCGGGATGAGGCCGGTGTTGCCGGCTTTTACCGGGCATGTTCCGCCGGCCTTCCAGCAGCGTTTTCCCGGTGCGAAGGTAAAGCGAACGAATTGGGACGCCGGGTTTGAGGATGTCTATATCCTGGACCCGGGAGATCCGTTGTTCACTTCCATCGGCCGGAAGTTCCTGGAAGTGCAGACCCGGGAGTTTGGGACCGATCATTTTTATTCTGCCGATACGTTCAATGAGAATGTGCCGCCGACGACCGACTCGTCCTATCTGGACTCGATGAGTAAGCAGGTGTTTGCATCGATGGCTGCAGCCGATCCCAAGGCGGTGTGGGTGATGCAGGGGTGGATGTTCCATTACAATGCCGCATACTGGCAGCCCGTGCAGATCCAGGCTTTGCTGAAGGCGGTGCCGGATGAGCATATGATCCTGTTGGATCTTTATAGTGAGAGTCATCCGTTGTGGAACAGGACGCAGGCGCCAGGAGTCGCCGGAGGCGGCGGGTCCCGAGCCGCAGGAAGCGGCGCGTCCGAAGGACAGACATTGGCGGAGCGCCCGGATCGGACTACTTTTCCAGTTAAGGCCGATTCCGGCGCGTATTACGGTAAACCGTGGATCTGGAATATGCTGCACAATTTTGGGGGGAACAACCCGCTTTGGGGGCGGATGGGGGCTGCGGCTGCGGACCCTTCGGCGGCACTGCATGATCCTACCTCCGGAAAGATGATGGGCATCGGGCTGACGCCCGAGGGGATCGAGCAGAATCCTGCCTTGTATCACCTGATGCTCGAGAATGTATGGAGGGATAGCGCGATCGATGTCGGAGAGTGGCTGAAGGAGTACGCGTTGGAGCGATATGGGAAGCGTGTCGCCGCGGTGGACGAGGCGTGGAAAATATTGGAAGGAAGTGTATATAAAGGCGGACTCGGTGAGGGTGGGCCGGAATCGATCATCCAGGCGAGGCCCACGTTCGAGAAGAAGATCGACCGGGTGCTGACCGGACTCGACTATGATCCGGCGGTGCTGGTCCGGGCGTTGGGATTATTTGTACGGTCGGCGCCGGAGCTCAGCGGGAGCGACGCTTTCCGGTATGATCTTGTGGATGTGCTCCGGCAGGTGCTGGCCAACTATGCGAGTCCGTTGCAGCAGGAGGTAGCCGCGGCCTGGCGGGCTGGTGATACTGCGGGTTACCGGCGGAGCAGCCGGCAATTCCTCGCGTTGATGGATGATATGGACCGGCTGCTGGCTACCCGGAAGGAATTCCTGCTTGGGAAGTGGATCGGAGATGCGCGGGCCTGCGGCGTAAGTCCGGCCGAGAAGGATCTGTATGAAAAGAATGCGCGTGATCTTGTGACGTTGTGGGGAGACAAGGAGAGCGGATTGCGGGAATATTCCAACAGGCAGTGGTCGGGGCTGATCGGAGGATTTTATAAGCGTCGTTGGGAGATCTTGTTTGCGCGGCTGGATAAGGCGATCGGCAGTGGGGCGATGGACTGGGCGGCGTTCGATAAATATGTAAAGGAGTGGGAATGGAACTGGGTGAATGGTCATGAGCCGTATGCCGCGGAGCCGAAAGGGGATGCAGTGGCTGTGGTGACGGAGCTTTATAATAAATATTTGCCGCTGCTGGCTTCCAATGATCATATTTTCCCGGCCGCGCCGCAGGCGCGGCCGTTCATCGATTTTGACGGGAAGGGATTTTTGATCAAGGGGAAGCGTTGTTTCCTGGCGTCGGCGGGGTTGGAATATGCGCGGATGCCGCATGAGCTATGGCGGGACCGGCTCGAGCGGCTGCAGCGGGCGGGTTTTAATTGTGTCGAGATCTATACGTTCTGGAATTTTCATGAGCCGAGGGAAGGTGTTTTCGATTTCAGCGGCGATCATGATCTCGAGGCTTTTCTAAGGCTGGTGGGGGAGATGGGGATGTATGCGATCGTCCGGGTCGGTCCTTATTATTGCGCGGAGTGGGACAACGGGGGTTATCCGATATGGCTAAGGTTCAAGGAGGGCGTTCGGGTGCGGGAGGACAATGCGGAATTCCTGAAATATGTGGATCGGTTCTTTGACCACCTGATGCCTATCGTCTGTCGTCAGCAGATCCGGCATGGTGGGCCGGTGATCATGGTCCAGCTGGAAAACGAGCACAATCTGGGGTGGGGGACAGCGATGCCGAATGGGTATTTCCGGCATTTGCGGGAGAAGGCTTTATCAAAGGGACTTGAGGTCCCTTATTTTTTTAGTGGGCTGCATCATGCGAGTGATCCGGCGGGGGAAGAAACTTTGGATGATCCGCTGCGGCCGAATCCCTGGTTTTCGACGGAGTTCTGGAGTGTATGGTATAACGGGTATGGTAGCGGTGCGGCTGATTTCGCTGCGTATGCGGGACGGACGTGTAAGATGATGGGGGATGGGGGTGGGGGGTATAATTATTACATGGCTCATGGGGGCAGTAATTTCGGCTATACGAATAATGACGAGGATGCGGCATCCTATGACTATGGTGCTGCTGTGGGGCAGGCCGGGGATCTGCGGCCCATTTATTTTGCTTTCAAAAGAGCGGCGCTGTTTGCACGCGGCTTCCAGGAGGTGCTTGCCGATGGGGTCGACGATACCGAGCGGTGGAAGGGGATGGTGGAGGGGGATGCGGTCCGGGTAACGGCCAGGAGTAGTCGTAAAGGGACTGTTTTTTTTCTTGATAATGCCGGGAAGGCGGCGGTTCCCGTGGAGGTCGAAGGAGTGCAGCTGGCTGTCGCGCCGGGCGAGATCCTGCCGGTGGTGCGGAATTTTGTAGTGAGTGACCGGCTTACGCTTTCGATTGCTCCGGTGAGGATAGTGGGGTTAGTCGGCGGGAATGCGTTGCGGACTTTGGTGGTGGAGGGGGAGACGGGGAGTACGGTCAGTTTGCGGTTTCAGGCGAAAGGTCGGGTGGTGGTTGAGAAGGGGGCGTTGGATGTTGCCGGCGGATCGGGGGCGTTTGTTTCCGGCGGACGGGTGCGGGTACGTAAGGTGGTCACCGCGAAACCGGAGGAGGTGATCTTCCGGGTGGGCGAGGAGCGGATGCGAGTGTTGGTCGTGAGCCGGGAGATGGCTGACCGGACCTGGTTCGTGGGACCGGAAGGGAGGGAGGCGGTGGTCTGTGGGGCGTCGTATGTTGGTTCGGTGCGCGAGACGGGTGGCGTCCTTTCCATGGTGACCGAGATGAGCAGGAAGGAGGAGGTCGGGGCGACGGAGATGAGCAGGAAGGGGGAGAAGGGAGCGAAGTTGTGGTGGTATGGAAGTAAAGGAGGCGAGAAAATATTACAGCCGGAGACGAGGATCGTGTCGCCCGTGCTGGCTGAAGATACGGCGAGGTTATCGCGCTGGAGGATGAGGGCGGCCGGAGAGGCTGCGCTGCCGCTTTTCGACGACCGAAGCTGGACCTATGGTGAGCGGCCCCTGCAGATGGGCGCCGACGGGGAGGTGGCTCCGAATGCCTGGTATCGGGCCAGGGTGAAGATCGACTCTACCGGCGAGTATACGTTACAGTTGGATGGCGGAGACCGGGCGACCGTTTTCGTAGATGGCGTTGTGAGAGCGGCCGTTGATCTGCATGCGGGGGTGGTTCCCCTTCGATTGGAGAAGGGAGTGCATGTGATCGCGGTCTTTACCGCGCATGATGGCCGGGATAAGCTGGCCGGATTCATGGGTTCGATGATGGAGGCTGATCCTAAAGGACTGAGTGGAGAGGTACGGCTGGAGGGTGGTGCGACGGTCTTACAGCGGTTGACCGCATGGCGGTTCCTCCCGGCTTCCCGGGCGGCGGGCGAGTTGTTGCCGTCGGATGCGGATACGGGTTGGAGGCGTTATTCCATCGGGGATGATGCTTTTGATAAGAAGGAGGGGTTTGGATGGTTTCGGGTGTTACTGCCGGCGCCGCCCGCGGGGTGTACCAGCGGGGTGCTGGATTTTCGCAGTACGGATGAGAATGCGACGGTGTTCCTGAATGGGCGGAGGCTGATGCGGCATGAGGGATGGAATATCCCGTTCCGGGTACGGCTCGATGGGTTGGATACGGTGCGGCGGCCGCTCGAGTTGACGGTTTTTATCGAGAATTACTCCAATGAGGGTGGGATCGACCGGCCGGTGCAGGTGCATTATTTTTCGGGTTCGAAGGAGATAACGGGATGGCATATGCGAGGTGGGATCGTCGAGCCGGCGTCGACGGGGGAGTGGTTGCCGGCAGCCTCCGGCAGGATGCTTGCTGTGACGGGGGGTGAGGTAGTGGGTGTGCCTTGTTATTATGCGGCGGAGTTTCAGGTCCCGCGTTATGGGGAGCGGGGGGATCATCCGATATACAGGGTGGGCACGGCGGGACTCGGGCATGGGTCGGTGTGGGTAAACGGACATAATCTTGGGCGTTATCCGGAGAAGACTCCGGCTCCGGGGCTTTATATTCCCGAATGCTGGCTGAAGCCCGGCGAGAATGAACTGGTGATCTATGACGAGGATGGTCGCAGGCCGGATAGTGTGTCGGTGCACCAGGAGTCCGCGGCGGGTCGCCGGCTGGTGGTGTATTCGGCGGGCAAGGGGGTGGTGGATTGGGTGGACCCGACGATCGGGACTGCGAAGAGCGATGTGGTCACGAAGTGGGGAAATGAGGGTGGATGTTATCCGGGTGCGGTGGCACCCTGGGGGTTTGTGCAGATGACGCCCGAGACGAAGCCCGGCGGCGGGTATGATCATGATGACGGACAGATCGGCTGGTTCAGCTGCTATGGGCATATGAGCGGTTATCCGGAAGGAAGCGCCGGCAGGGGAAAGATCATGCCGGTGAGGGATCGAGCCGGGTTTGCGCCGAGAGAATATCTTCATGAAGACGAGATTGCGCGGCCGGGATATTACCGGGTGTTGTTCCGTGACAACCAGACCGTGGTGGAGACGACAGCTTCCGAGCGGGTGGGTTGGATGCGGTGCTTTTTTCCTCACGGTGTCGTTCCGCGGCTATACGTCGAAGGACTGGGCGAGGTCGCGGCTTTGCATTTCAGCCGGGCGGTGGTACGCGAAGAGAAGTCCGGGAACGGGCGGATATTGACTTTTGCGGCGGTGGCGGACGGACCGACCATCGTCGAGGCCGCGATTGCCATCAGTATGGTGAGTGTCGTGAATGCCGAGGCGAACTGGCGGGCGGTGGGGGAAAAGCATCTGTTCGACGAGGTGGTGCGGCAGACTACGGAAAAATGGCGAAAAGTATTGTCGGTGGCTGATGTGGAGGATGAGAAGGCCGGCGACAAGATCATTTTTTATACTGCGTTATATCATTCATTACTACTGCCGTGGGTCATATCCGATGCGGATGGGCGATACCGGGGAAGGGACGGGTTGATCCATGTCGCCAAGGGAAGGGCGGAGTATGGCGGGTTCTCGCCCTGGGATAGCTTTCGAAGTCAGCAGCCGTTGCTGACCTTGCTTTTTCCCGGCCGGGAGCGGGATATACTAGCGTCGATGATGGATGTGTACCGGGAGACGGGGATGCTTCCTTCGGATCCCATGACCGGCAAACACAGCGTAGCCATTCTTGTGGATGCCTGGCTGAAGGGGGTTCGCGGGGCCGGCGCATCGGAGTTGTATACCGCGGTCAGCGAGGGGATCGAAACTCCACCTTTCCGGCCCGGCGACTGGGGGGTCTATAGCCGGCTGGGCTATTTGCCATCGGGTTCGCCCGAGTCCGTTACGCGGACGATGGAATATGCTTATGATGACTGGGCATTGTCCGTGTTTGCGACGGCGATGCAGCGGCAGGAGGAGGCCAAGAGATTATCGAAGGCGGGGTATCGTTACCGAAACCTGTTCGATACGGATTCATTGTTGTTCCTGCCACGGGAAGGGCAGCACTTTCTGGAGCGGCCCGGCACGGTGGGATATAAAGAAGGAGATGCCTGGGTCTATACCTATTTTGTGCCGCAGCATCCTGACGACCTGGTGCGAATGTTGGGCGGCGGAGCCGCTTTTACGCGGAGATTGGACCAGGCGTTGGCGGAGGGCAGGATCGTCTTTGATAATGAGACGGTTTTTCACGTTCCGTATTTCTTCAATTATTCCGGAGCACCCGGTAAGACCCAGGAGTGGGTGAGCAGGTTCCGGGACAACCGGTTCTCGGTCTCTCCCGGCGGGCTGCCAGGTAATGATGATCTGGGTGCATTTTCCAGCTGGTATATCTTTAGTTCGCTGGGTTTTTATCCCTTTTGCCCCGGGAGGCCGGCATATGCGACCGGCACTCCCTTATTCCAGATGGTGACCTTGCGGCCGGAGAATGGCCGGACCATTGTGGTGCGAGCGCCGGGCGTCGATGGTTCGCGGCGGGGTGTGAGGGCCGTGACCGTGGGTGGGAAGCCGGTGACGGGATGGGTGTTGGCCGATTCGTTGTTGCGGAGCGGGCAGGCTGTTTCGTTCCAAATGGGTGAGTGGCCGGCGGAGGAGAAGGAGTCGTTGCCTTTTGTTTATGAGAGTCTCGAGGTGTCACAGCGGAGGGTTGCGCCGGATGAGCCGTTCCGGGTGCATTTCCGGATAAGGAATACGGGTGAATCCGCGACGGCGATCGTTGTGCTGACCGTTGACGGACGGGTCTATGCGCAAAAAAATTGCCTGGTGCCGACGGGCGCCGTGCTGACCGATTCGATGGAATGCCGGCTTTATCCGCTTGGGAAAAGAACGCTGGCGATCGCCGGAATGGAGCAGGAGGTCGTGGTCAGTGGTAGCGGCGGGAGGGATGCGGAGGTCACGGGTCTTGTAGTAAGGCCATTGGTGTGGAAGGGCGATGCGCAGGAGCTGCGGTATTCCGTACGGAATGTCGATGGGGTCAGGCACCGGTATATCGTTCCTATCCGGGAGGGCGGGGAGCGGATGTTGGGGGAAGATACGGTGGAACTGGAGGCGGGTGAAAGTCGGGTCGTGGTGCGTGACTGGGTGGAAGGGGAGCCGGGGGTGAAGGTGGTGGAAGTTGGACCGGGCAAGGCGATCTACAAGGTGTATGACCGGGCCGAGGGTGCGTTGCTATTGTCCTTATCTCTGGCCGATAGTCTGCTGGCTGATCATTCGGGATTTGGTAACAGGGTAAGGAAGATGACGGAGGGATATGTGGAAGTGGCGAATGCCGGGTCGTTGGATGAGCTGGGTAACACGCTGACGATGGCGCTGTGGGTGTATCCTGAGGCGGATGGGGAAGAATTGATGGATATCCTTTCAAAAGGAGATCATCATGTGCTGCAGGTGAAGGATAATAAACAGTTATCCTTTTTTGCCGGAGGATGGGGGCGGGGAGACTGTACCGTCGAACTGCCTGCCGACTGGTACGGGCATTGGCATTTCATTGCGAGTGTATGTTCCGGGAAGGAACTTCGGTTATACATCGATGGGAAATTGAAAGGGTCGACGATCCTGACCGAAGGGGTCGATCTGTCGGGGACGAATAAATGGACGTTGGGAAGGAACGAGGAATTTCCGGGCCAGCGGATCTTCAAGGGGATGCTGGACCAGGTGCGGGTGTGGGCTGCAGCCTTGTCTGCGGAGGAGATCGGCCGGCTGGCGAAGGAGCGTTAGATTGGCTGCGGGGCGCCAGTTGAGCGGCGGAGCGTTAGTTGATCATCATCTCCGCTATCTGTTCGCCTATGACGGGCGCCAGGGCGACGCCCATTCCGCTCATCCGGACGGCGCAGAAAACATGATCGTTCACGGCTTTGAGGATCGGCATTTTTTCTCCGCCCATGCCCATGATCCCACTCCACCGGTGTTCGATGGTATAGTGCCGGCCGGGAAGGATGACCTCGCCGAGGAATCGTTCCAATTCCTGCTGGATATTATCGGTGATCTCCATTTCCGTGGTGGTCTCTTCTTCGAACGCTTTGTTGCGGGCGCCGCCGAGCAGGACCCGGTTGCCGAGGTCTCTGAAATAATAAAAGCCTTCGTCATAATGGAAAGTTCCTTTGAAGGGAAGACCGTCGATGGGTGAGGTGACGAGCACCTGGCCCCGGGCGGGGGTGATGTCCAGCTGGGGAAGCAGCTGACGGGCGAAGGCGTTGGTCGCAACGAGGAGCTGGGAGGACAGCAGGGGGAATCCGTGTTGGGTATGGAGGAGGAGATGGCCATGTACTTTTTCGCAGCCGGTGATCTCGATGTTGTTGAGGACGGTGACTCCCATGGACTGTACGAGCCGGAGCAGGGCCTGGCAGAGTTTTCCGGAATGGAGTTGTCCTTCGGCCCGGCTTTCGACGAGATGTTGCACGCCTGCGAAGCCAAAGCCGGGAATCTTTTCGTTTTGGAGGCGGAAGGTCTTCTGGTCGCCCGTGATCTTTTTCAGGAGTCTGTTAAAGGTATCGATGTGGGAGCGAAGTTCGTTGTTGTCGGCGGATGCGAGGAGTTCATAGCCGCCGTTGCGTTCATAGTCGATGGTTTCGGCGGCGAAGGTCTTCCGGATGCGTTTAATTCCCCTGAACCGCCATTCCACCAGTTGAAGCAGTTGGTCCTCGCCCATTTCCGGCAAATTGGCCATCAGCTCGGTGAGGCTGCCGAAGCAGGCAAAGCCCGCATTGCGGGTGCTGGCGCCGGTGGGAATGATGCCGCGATCGACGATCGTGATGCTCAATTTCGGCGCCCGTTTTTTGAGATACAAGGCGCTCCAGAGGCCAACAAGGCCGCTGCCTGCAATGATGATATCGGCGGGGGCAAAAAAACTTTCCTTTTCCCAGACGGATAGAACTGCCATGCGCCAAAGATCGGATTCCCCATGGGTTTGCGCGGAATATTTTATTTTTGAAGAATGGCGCTTAAGCAAAAAAGCATTCCGGTACACCGGCTGGAGGAGACCACGGATCAGGGTTTTCAGCTGGAGAGGGTGAATTGGCGGGGGGAGGCCGAAAAGAGCATGGCGTTGGGGTCACACCGGGACGACCATTATCTCTTTTTTGTACAGTTGTCGGGGATGAGCAGGGGGATGGTGGATTTCGAGTCGTTCACTTTACTGGAAAACAATGCATACTATATTCTTCCGGGGCAGGTACACAGTTACGAGGAAGCCGCGATCGGCACTACGGGCTGGTTTGTGGCCTTGGATCCCGGATTGATCCCCGATGGGTTCCGTGCGGTGCTCGAGAATCCGTTGCTGGCGATAAAGCCACTGCCCCTTACGGCAGCGGAGTTGCAACCTTTGCTGCAATGCCTGGAGCTGATGCTCACGCTGCATGAGGCGCCGGCTTCCAGCTATTCCCGGCAGGCTGTTTATCCCCTGCTGACCTCCTTTACGGCAATGTTCGCCGATCTGTATGCGCGGCAGCAATGTATTCCCGCGGATAAGGCTTCCCGGGTGCAGACGATCATGCTGGAATTCAAGAAGCTGTTGTTGGTGGAATACAAGCGGCTGAAGAGTCCGGGCGAGTATGCGGGGGCGTTGCATCTTTCCACTTCCTATCTGAACGATGTGCTGAAGGAGACGACAGGGTTTACCGTCAGCTATTGGATCCAGCAGCAGATCGTGCTGGAAGCCAAGCGGCTGCTGTATTACAGCCAGTCGAGCGTCAAGGAGATCGCGCATGAGCTGGGTTATGACGATCATACTTATTTTTCCCGGCTTTTCAAGAAGGCAGTGGGAAGAACCCCACTCGAATTCCGAACGGAATTCGGACCGGCGAAGCCAAGACATTAGAGGTATCGCGTTCCGTGGGGTAAATTTTAGTGGACCCCGCGGGCGCGATGCCCCGCGGGCTTTACCGGGAATAGTCCAATCATTTCCGGCCTTTTGCTATTGTCCTCAAAAACGTATTGGTGTTGCTTTGCGGTATGAAAACACTGACACAAAGAGCAATTGCCCTGGCGGAGGCTCCGTTCCTGCGGAGTGCGGAGGTGCTGGGCGTCAGGACCTGGGAGCCGGGTTCGATCCGGGAGATCGATCTGCATCTGCCGGATTGCGATATGAGCAGATGGACTTGCGCGCAACACCTCAAATGCAAGGTAGGCACTCTTTCTTACCGTGACTATACGCCGCTGGGTTGGGATTTGGAGACATCGACCTGTACGTTACTTATCCATACGGGTCACGAGGGAGCAGGCAGCGTCTGGGCGAGGCAGCTTCAGCGAGGGGATACTGTTTATTACCGGGGAGTAGGCTCCTCGCATCATCAGCCGGCGGAGAAGCAGGAGATGGTCTTTCTTGGGGATGAGTCCGCGATCGGGCATTTCCTCGCCATCCGGCAATTGGCCGGGTCGGGCAGCGGGATCTCGGGGGCGGTTCTGCTTTCGGAGCCGCATCATGAGCAGGAGTTCCACGATTATTATCGCGGTTGGGCCCTGGAGCCTTTGCATAAGGAAGCGGCCGGAGATTACCAGCCGTTGGAACAATGGGTAGAGGGTTGGGATGCGCCTGCGCATCCCGATGCCGTCTTTTACCTCGCGGGATATATCCCTTCGGTTGTGCGGCTGCGCAAGCTGCTGCGCCGGAAGGGGATTGGTGGAAGGCGGGTGCAGGCGCAGGGTTTTTGGGATTGATCGCTTATGCCAGGATGAGTGCTGCTGTCTCAGTGGGGGAAAGGGTGAGAGGGATGATCGTTCCTTCGCGATCGACGCTGACGATGAAGTTATTTCCATCCGGCTCGATGCGAAGGATCCTGTCGCCCGATCGAAGGAAGGGAGTTTTCGCCGACTTGAGCAGGAGATCCGCGGGTGGACCCTGGGTTTCGATGCGACCTTGTTTGAGGATGATGGCGGTATCTGCGAGGCGGAGGATCTCCGGCAGGTAGTGGCTTACGAGGATGGTGGTGAGGTGGTAGTGTTGTTTTATCTTCAGAATATATTCCTGTAATTTATTGCGCATCTCGTCGTCGAGGGCGGAGAGGGGTTCGTCCAGCAACAGCAAGCTGGGGCGTCTTGCGATGGCGCGGGCGAGGGCTACACGTTGTTGCTGTCCGCCGGAGAGCAGGGCGGGCAAGTGGCGTTGCAGGGACTCGAGTTCCATGAGGGTGAGCAATTCGTCGATGTGTCGACGGTCCCCGTTTTTTGGCAGGGCATATTCCAGTTGTTGCCGGACGGTCAGGTTGGGAAACAGGGCGAAGTCCTGGAAGACGAAGCCGATGGCGCGGCGGCGGGTGGGTTGATCGATACGGCGGGTATTATCGAGCCAGGTTTCGTCGCCCAGCCGGATGTGGCCAGAACTGACGTCAGTGAGGCCGGCGAGGATGCGCAGCAGGGTCGTTTTTCCTGCGCCGGAGGGGCCGTAGATGGCGAGAATTTTTCCTTTTTCCAATTGAAAACGGAGATCCAGCAATTGCGTTCCCTGCGCCGTGTAGAGTTTTTTCGTCGCGCTGAAATCGAGGAAGGGGGTCATGGCAGGGCTTTGTATTTGTTGTAGTAGTGATTGATGCCATATACCAGCAACAGGATGGTAAAGGAGAATGCGAGCAGGACAAGGGCGTAGCGATTGGCGAGTGGATAGTTGGTGGAGAGGACCTCATCGTAGATGGCGACGGAGGCGACGCGGGTCTGGCCGGGTATGCTGCCGCCGATCATCATGACCACGCCGAATTCCCCGATGGTGTGGGCGAAGCTGAGGACGGCGCCCGTGATGAGGGAGGCGCGGATATTCGGGAGCAGGATGCGAAAGAGGGTCACGCTTTCGGATTTTCCGAGGGTATGGGAAGCTTCCTTCAGGTCGACCGGGAGTCCGCGGAATCCCGCGAGCACCGGGTTGACCATGAACGGGAGGCTATAGATGATCGAGGCCAGGACGAGGCCGGGAAAGGTGAATACGAGGTGGAGATCGAAGTGGCGGGCGAGAAAACCGCCGAAGGCATTTGCAGGGCTGAATGCGAGCAGCAGATAGAAGCCGAGGACGGAAGGGGGCAGCACCATGGGCAGGCTGATGACGGCCTCGGCGGCGATTTTCCAACGTTGGCGGCTATACGCCAGCCACCAGGCGAGCGGGATGCCGATGATGATGAGGATCAGCATGGTCACAAACGCCAGTTGCAGGCTTAGCCATAAGGGATGCCAGTCGATTGTCAGCGATGTTTCATTCATGATATAGTGCCGGCGAACCAGCGGTCCGCCATCGTTGCTTACGGTTGATCGAATCCGAAACTTTTCAGGATAGAGGTTGTTGCAGGTGAATTGAAGAATGCGGCGAATTGTGTGGCGCCGGCGTTGTCTTTTGCATGGGGCAACAGGACAAATCCCTGATTCAGGGGTTGGTGGGCGGCGGCGGGGATCGGCCAGTATTTCCCGCCTGCGTGTTTCATGGTGGGCGACATGGCGATGGATAGCGCGATGATGCCGATATCGGCGGCGCCGCTTTCGGCGTATTGGGCGGTCTGCGCGATGTTCTCGCCGATAACGAGTTTGTCTTTTATCTTATCGTAGAGATTGTAGTAGTGAAGGCTTTCCTCGGCGCGTTTGCCGTAGGGGGCATGGGCCGGATTGGCGATGGCGATCTTTTTTACCGCGGGATCGAGGAGGCTATTCATCTGTCCCCGGTTGGGATCGAGGGTCTTGCTCCAGAGGACGAGGTGGCCCGTGGCATACATCCTGACGTCGGAGAGGGCTTTGCCGCTCTCCTTTAGTTTTTTGGGATAGTCGATATCGGCAGAGAAGAAGAGGTCGAAGGGGGCGCCGTTGTTGATCTGCTCGAAGAAACTGCCGGAGGAGCCATAGACCGATTTAATGATGATGGATGGGTTTTTTGCGGAGAAGACGGCGACGATGGAGTCCATGGCAAATTTCAGGTCGGCGGCGGCGGCGACCAATACTTCGGTGGTTGCCCCGGGGGCGGGCCTGGCGACTTCGGTCGGAGCTTTGGCGCGGGGCGCAAAGCCTGTAGCGATAAGGAGGACGCTGACGAACAAAAGGCTCCAACGGGGATTGTTCATGGCTCGTGAAATTATCCATAAATTTAGGACCTTCGCCGGAATATGAGCCAACTATTCAGTCCATTGACGATCAGAGATATCATTCTTGGAAACCGTATTGTCGTGTCCCCGATGTGCCAGTATTCGGCGCCCGATGGAATGGCCGGGGACTGGCATCTTGTTCATCTTGGCAGCCGGGCTGTGGGAGGCGCGGGCCTTGTCTTTACCGAGGCAACGGCTGTTTCGCCCGAAGGGCGGATCTCGCCGCAGGACCTGGGGATCTGGAAGGACGAGCATATCGAGGGTTTGCGACGGATCGTCAAATTTGTCCGGGCGCAGGGGAGTGAGATCGGGATCCAGCTTGCGCATGCGGGGAGGAAGGCGAGTGTCCGGGAGCCCTGGAACGGGAACAAACTGGTTCCCGAGGAGCGGGGGGGATGGTCTGTCGTTGCGCCGAGCCCGGTAGCTTTTGCTGAAGGATATGCGCAACCGGTGGAAATGACGACAGTAGCAATCCGAAAGGTAGTGGATGATTTCAAAGCGGCGGCGCGGCGGGCGATGCTTGCCGGGTTCAAGGTGCTGGAGTTGCATGCCGCGCATGGGTATCTGATCCATGAGTTCCTGTCGCCGCTGAGTAACCACCGGCAAGATGAATATGGCGGATCGTTCGGGAACCGGATCCGGTTGCTGACCGAGATCGTCGATGCGGTGAGGGAAGCCTGGCCTCCGGGATATCCTTTGTTTGTTCGAATATCGGCGACAGACTGGGCGGAAGGCGGCTGGTCGGCGGAGGATGCGATCCAGCTGGCGGGGGTGTTGAAGGAGCGGGGGGTGGATGCGATAGATTGTTCCTCGGGCGGACTTGTTCCGCATCAAAAGATACCGGTGGGACCGGGGTACCAGGTGGATTTCTCCCGGCGGATAAGGGAGGCTACGGGGATCCTTACCGGCGCCGTAGGGATCATTACCGACGCGGTGCAGGCTGAAACGATAATAGCAACGGGCCAGGCCGATCTGGTCTTCCTGGCCCGTCAACTATTGCGGGACCCCTATTTTCCGTTGCATGCTGCGGGCGAATTACGGTTTAAAGAGATTCATTGGCCTTTGCAGTATGAACGGGCGAGGTTGCCTTAGAAAAGTCTTTCGTTCGGAGGCCGGATGCCCTGGTAACGAATATAGATGGTCGTTTGTCCGCGATGGTGGGTCTGGTGTTCGAATGCTTTCAGGAGCCAGGCGAAGCGGGTGATCTTGCGATCGCCCTGGCCGGTCAATTCTCCAAGCTTGTTGGGATCGAGTTTCTTTATGCTTTCGATGGCGAAGTCGTAGCTGGCGGTGACGTAGTATACGACGGAGTCTTTTGTCTGGGCGGAAGCGCGGGCCTCGAGACCGCGAGCTGTGAAGTTCGGTTTCTCACCGGTGGCGGTGGAGATGAGGCCGGTATTGCCTGAAGCGAGGTGCAGCATTTGCTGCGCAAAGTTCCGGATGCTGTCGACCACCTTGGCTGTATACTTGTCGGCGGGCATGGTGTTAAGGTAGTCGAGTGTGTAGGCTTTTGCTCTTTCCCAGTCGTTGACGAATTGGGTTTTGATGTCATCTCCACTGATGGATTGGGCGTTGGTTGTTGCGGCGAGGCCGGTCAGGAAGAGGAGAATGGCAAGTGTTTTGGTGAGTGTGTGCATAGTTGGTTTTTTGATAAAATTATAACGGTGTGAACATTTGTATCCGTTGCTTGTTTTAACAGAACCTTAATAATTTGGGAAATGAAGTTAACATTTTACGGTCACGCGACCTTTTCGATCGAAGTAAATGGCAAAAACTTATTATTCGATCCCTTCTTTACTGGTAATCCGTATGCAAAGGATGTTGATATTGATAAGATTAAGGCGGACTACCTGTTTATTACCCATGGGCATGGGGATCATACGGCCGACCTGGTGAGGGTGGCGAAGAGTACGGGGGCGAAGTGTGTGGGGGCGGCGGAGGTTGTGGGCTGGCTGGCGAAGAACGGAGTGGAGAAGGTCCATCCGCTGAATCATGGCGGGCCTGTCGCGTTCGATTTTGGCAAGGTGAGAGCGGTAAACGCCATCCATTCTTCGTCATTCAGTGACGGCACGTATGCGGGTAATCCATTAGGTTTTGTATTTACGACGCCGGCGGGGAATATCTACGCGGCGGGAGATACGGCGCTTACGATGGATATGCAACTGATCCCGTTGTGGGCGAAGCTCGATGTGGCTATTTTGCCGATTGGCGGGAACTATACGATGGATGCGGCGGATGCGATGCACGCCTCAGATTTTATTAAATGTAATAAGATCGTTGGCGTTCACTATAACACGTGGCCGATCATTGCGATCGATGCGGATAAGGCACAGGCGGACTTTGGCGCGGCGGGTAAAAATTTATTGCTTCCTAAACCTGGCGAGACTATCGAAGTCTAAGATATATGATCTTTTTTGCAGCGTAAGGCGCCCTGTAACTGTCACTATTTGGCAGGGGAATTGTTTGCCAGCAGACCTATAGATACCAGAATAATTATAAACCATAAGCATGGACATTAGCGGCTATTTACGTCGGATCAATTACAATGGAGTAGTTTACAGGGATTTGGGAACCTTGAAGGAACTACAATACAATCATGTCTTCTCTATTCCATTCGAGACCCTGGATATTCATAACCAGGTGCCTATTCTTCTACAAATCAATTTTTTATATCAGAAGGTCATCCATGACCACCGGGGCGGCTACTGCTACGAGCTGAATGTGCTTTTCCATAATTTGTTGTCTCTGACTGGATTTGATGTACAGATGATTGGCGGCAGGCTGCATCATGGGAATGGGAAGTTCGGCAGGGAGTTCGAGCATATGGCGCTGCTTGTCAGGCTGAAAGGACGTCAGTGGCTGGTGGATGTCGGATACGGGGATTTTTCGCTTGTGCCCCTGGCTATTGCTCCGGGGGAGATCCAAAGTGACGGGCGCAACTTTTACCAGATCATCGATCCGGTGGTTGTGGACGGTCGTCAATATCTTGGAGTCGCGAAATGGAATGGGACCAAGCAGGATTTTAAGATCGATTACATTTTTACGCTTACGCCGCGGGCGTTGAAGGATTTTTACGTGATGAACGAGTTCCACCAGACCTCACCGGATTCGCATTTCCGGCGGAGTGTGATCTGTACGCTTCCCACGAAGGAGGGCCGGATCAGCATGATCAACAATAAGCTGATCCGTACGGAGAACGGCAAGCGTCAGGTGCGGATCATTCAGAGTGATGATCAGCGTGATGAGGTGCTGGAGAAGTACTTCCATATGGACATGGTCTATCTCCCTTAGAATTCTATTTGAAATAGGATTCGGGGATGGTGCGCCAGAGGTCGTGGGAGAGGTGGCCGGTGAGGAGTTCGTAGACGAGGTAGATGGGCCAGAAGATGTAGTGGATGATCAGGAGGATAATGGAGTGGTTATAGTGCCAACTGATCATGATGGCGTAGAGGCCGAGGATGCCGTAGAGTATGCTGGTATTGCGGTTGTCCATACATCTAATATAAAGAAAAAAGGGGGCCAAGCCCCCTTTTTTCTTTATGGTTATAAGTGGATGGCTTCGCCGTAAGCCGCTTCGACGGCATCCTTTACCGCTTCGCTGATGGTCGGGTGCGGGTGGATGGAGTTGAGGACTTCGTGGTAGGTGGTTTCCAACTTGCGCCCGAGGACGGTTTCCGCGATGAGTTCGGTCACGTTGTAGCCTATCATGTGTGTTCCCAGCCACTCGCCGTATTTGGCGTCGAAGATGACTTTTACAAATCCTTCGTTATGGCCTACGCCGGTAGCTTTACCGGAGGCGCTGAGGGGGAATTTCCCGACCTTGACCTCGTAGCCGGCGTCGCGGGCCTGTTTTTCGGTGAGGCCTGCCGATGCGATCTCGGGAGTACAGTAGGTACAGCCGGGGACGTTGTTGTAATCCAGGGCTTCGGGCTGATGAGCGTATTTCTTTTCGTTGTAGGCGATATTCTCTATGCAAATGATGGCTTCCTTGGTGGATACGTGAGCCAGGGCCTGGCCGGGGACGCAGTCACCGATGGCGTAGAAGCCGGGGACGTTGGTGCTGTAGAATTTGTCGACGGTGATCTTGCCTTTATCGGTCTTGATGCCGAGGGTTTCGAGGCCGATGTTCTCGATATTGGCGCTGATCCCGACTGCGCTGAGGAGGACGTCGGCTTCGAGGGTAACTTCCCCGTTGGGGGTTTTCACTTTGGCCTTTACGCCGTCGCCGCCGGTGTCGACGCTGGTCACCTCGCTGCTGGTGAGGACTTCGATGCCGTATTTTTTATAGTTCTTTTCCAGTTCCTTCGAGATCTCTTCGTCTTCGACGGGGACGATGCGGGGAAGGAATTCCACGATCGTCACTTTTGCGCCCATCGACCAGTAGAAATATGCGAATTCGACTCCGATGGCGCCGCTGCCTACGACGATGATGCTTTTGGGTTGTTCGGGAAGGGTCATGGCTTCGCGGTAGCCGATGACTTTTTTGCCGTCCTGTTTCAGGTTGGGCAGTTCCCGGCTGCGGGCGCCGGTTGCGATGATGATATGTTTGCCTTCGACGATCTGGGTCTTGCCGTCGGCGCCAGTGACTTCGATCTGGCCTTTTGCCTTCAGCTTACCGTAGCCCATGATGACATCGATCTTATTCTTCCTCATCAGGAATTGTACGCCTTTGGTCATTTTATCGGAGACGCCGCGGCTGCGCTTAATGACGGCGGGGAAGTCGGCTTTTCCGCTGGCTTCGATGCCAAAGTCTTTTGCATGGAGGATATCCTGGTATACCTGCGCGCTTTTAAGCAGTGCTTTTGTCGGGATACAGCCCCAGTTCAGACAGACGCCGCCAAGGTTTTCCTTTTCGATTATTGCCACTTTAAAGCCTAACTGTGAAGCCCGGATAGCAGCTGGATATCCACCGGTACCGCTGCCGAGAACGACTACATCGTATGCCATGTCTAGTCTTTGTTTTGTGATTAAATTTTCAAAATCGGACCTGCGAAACTACTGCACAAAGCGGAAATAGCCAAATAGGGGTCGATTGTGTCAAAAGAGGGTATATTTGCGCCCATGATGAAGTTGGATATACTCGCAATAGCCGTGCATCCCGACGATGTGGAATTAGGGTGTGCGGGAACATTATTGATGGAAAAACGTCATGGGAAAAAGGTTGGGGTTGTCGATCTTACGCGTGGAGAGCTGGGAACGAGGGGAACGGCCGAGCTGCGGGCGCAGGAGGCGGCGCGGTCGGCGGAGATCCTTGGGTTGGATGCCCGGGAGAACCTAGGGATGGCGGATGGTTTTTTCCGGAATGATGAGGAGCATCAGCGGCGGCTGATCCAGGCCATCCGGAAATACCGGCCGGAGATCGTGCTGTCCAATTCGCTGGAGGACCGGCATCCGGACCATGGCCGGGCGGGTCAGCTGATCCGGGACGCCTGTTTTTACAGCGGGCTGCGCAAGATCGAGACGGTGGATGACGCAGGCCGGGTGCAGGACCACTGGCGACCGAAGTATGTTTTTCATTATATCCAGGACCGCTATGCCACGCCCAGCTTCGTTTACGATATTTCCCCGGTGTTCGAGGCCAAACTGGCGTCGATAAAAGCCTATTCTTCGCAGTTCTTTTCGGCCGATTATAGCGAGAATGAGCCACAGACGTATATTTCCTCGCCCGAATTCCTGAATGCCATCATCGGGAGGCATCAGATGTTCGGGAAGATGATCGGCGTCCCCTATGCGGAGGGTTTTGTCACCGAAAAAATGATCGGCGTTCAGGAATTTGACGCATTTATACAGATGGATACCTAGGAGATACTTAGGGGCCGGTTTTAGCGTTAATATATTGTGCAGCCTTTAACACCGATCCTGCCCTAAAAATGGTACATTTGCTACCTTATTTATTCAAATTTTTCAATCGTTGATCATGTCACTGCCAAAGTTCTCGAACGCTACCCAATCCTTCCACCTGGAGTTGAAGAAGAGGATCAGCAACTATTTTGAGGAAGTGGGGACGTCCCAGACGGGTAACTACAATTTGTTCCTGAAGGCGGTGATCCTGATGGTCTGCTTTGTTTTCATTTATGTCCACCTGGTCTTCTTCACGCCTTCGGCCATCTGGGCCATCCTGGAGAGTGTGCTGCTTGGCGGGGTGGTTTCGGCGATCGGCTTTAACGTGATGCATGACGGGGCGCACGGAAGCTTTTCGAAATACAAGTGGGTGAATGGTCTGGCGGCGTTCTCGCTGAACATTTTGGGCGGGAACAGCTTTATGTGGAACATGAAGCATAATGTGGTTCACCATGCCTACACCAATGTCGACGGAATCGACGACGATATCGACATCCAACCCTGGATGCGGATGAGCGAGACGCAGAAGAGATACAAGATGCATCGCTATCAGCACCTTTATTTCTGGATCCTTTATTCGGTGCTTTATATCTTCTGGATCTTTTTGCTGGACTATCAGAAGTATTTCAAGAGCAAGGTTGGAGCGGTGCCGCTGAAGAAGATGAGCCTGAGCGATCACTTCGTGTTCTGGGGGTTCAAGGTTTTTCACGCCTTTCTTTTTGTCGGACTGCCGATCTATCGCCTGGGCTGGTATGACTGGCTGATCAGCTTCAGCATTTTTACGCTGGTGGCAGGGTTTGTCCTGAGCATGGTCTTTCAACTGGCGCATACGGTCGAGCACACTGCCTTCCCCGTGGCGAATGAGGAGACCGGAAAGCTGGAAGACGAGTGGGCTGTCCACCAGATCAAGACGACGGCTAATTTCGCGACCAATAACCCCGTCGTTTCCTGGCTGGTCGGCGGGCTGAACTTTCAGATCGAGCACCATCTTTTCCCGAAAATCTCACATGTGCACTATCCCGCGATCAGTAAGATCATCCGGCAGGCATGCCAGGAGTATGGGCTGGTGTATATCGAATATCCCCGGGTCCGCTATGCGGTAGCCTCGCATGTCGCCTTTTTGCGGCAAATGGGGAGAAAATAGCCGGCGGGACTTAATAGTCCAGTCAAATCCTTTCAAAATATTGTAGTTTTGCGCGCCTTGCGGATACCTACCGAAGTTCCGTGGGGTAAAAGTCATGGGTAAAGTAAAAGTTGGGATCGTGCAGATGAGCTGCACGGCTGATAAGGCGGCCAACCTTCAGAAGGCCATGGAAAAAGTAAAGGAAGCAGCCGCCAAGGGTGCGCAGATCGTTTGTCTGCAGGAGCTGTTCACTTCCCTTTATTTCTGCGATGTAGAAGATTACGAAAATTTCAAGTTGGCCGAGGCGATCCCCGGTGCGTCTACGGATGTGCTTGGAAAGCTGGCGGGTGAGCTTGGGGTCGTGATCATCGCTTCGTTGTTCGAGAAGCGGGCGCAGGGAATCTATCACAATACGACGGCGGTGCTGGATGCCGACGGCCGGTATCTGGGCAAGTATCGGAAGATGCATATTCCCGACGATCCTGCCTATTACGAGAAGTTCTATTTTACTCCCGGTGATCTGGGATATAAGGTTTGGCAGACCCGGTACGGAAAGATCGGAGTCCTTATTTGCTGGGATCAATGGTATCCGGAGGCGGCGAGGATCACGGCGCTGATGGGGGCGGAGATCCTTTTCTATCCGACGGCTATCGGCTGGGCGACCAGTCAGGACGAGGCGACGAATGTTGAGCAGTACAATGCCTGGCAGACGATCCAGCGGAGTCATGCGGTCGCCAACGGCGTGCATGTAGTAAGCGTGAACCGGGTCGGCTTCGAGCAGGATGGCGCGATGAAGTTCTGGGGCGGCAGTTTTGTGGCTAACCCCTTTGGCAGTGTATTATACAAGGCGTCGCATGACCAGGAGGAGACGACGGTTGTGGAGATCGATACGCAGGCGACGGATCGTTATCGTACTCACTGGCCCTTCATGCGGGACAGGAGGATCGATTCCTATCAACCGATCACGAAACGATATATCGACGAAGACTAGCGAAAAGGCGGATTGACGAAGGATTAATATTGCAAAGGCATGACACCGAAACAAGCAGGTTATTATTTCCCCGCAGAGTTCAGCAGACACAGCGCGACATGGCTTAGCTGGCCACATAAGGAGGCTTCCTGGCCGGGTAAGATCGCGGCTATCTATCCTTTTTATGCGCAGTTCGTGAAAGAGCTGGCAAAGGGAGAGGAAGTGTGTATCAATGTGGCCGACGAGGCGATGAAGGGCTTTGCGCTGCGGCATCTCGAGGAAGCCGGTGTCGATCTGGAAATGGTGCGTTTTTTTCTTCATCCGACAAATGATGCCTGGTGCCGGGATCATGGTCCGGCCTTTTTGATCAACCCCGCGGCCGCTCAGAAGAAAGTGATCGTGGATTGGAATTACAATGCCTGGGGAGATAAATATCCGCCTTATGATCTTGACGACGATATTCCGACGCGTGTCGGTGAGGCGTTGGGCTTGCCGGTCTATTATCCGGGAATCATCATGGAAGGCGGGTCGGTGGATTTCAATGGTGCGGGGACGGTGTTGACGTCGACGTGTTGTTTGTTGAATCCGAACCGCAATCCCGGTCTGAGCCAGGAGAAGATAGAAGAATATCTGCGCGATTACTATGGAGTCGGGCAGGTGCTTTGGGTGAAAGAGGGGATCGTGGGGGATGATACGGATGGACATATCGACGATACCGTTCGGTTTGTGAATGAGGATACAGTGGTGACGGTGGTCGAGGAGAATAAGAATGACGAGAACTATTCACTGTTGCAGGAGAATTTAGCTGATCTGAAGGGGATGAGATTGTTGAATGGCAAGCAGCTGAATATTGTCGAGTTGCCGATGCCGGATGCGGTGGTGTATGAGGATCAGCGGCTGCCGGCGTCCTATGCGAATTTTTATATTGCGAATGAGTCGGTGATCGTGCCGACGTACCGGTGTGATAAAGATGAGAAGGCGTTGCAGATCCTGCAGGAGTGCTTTCCGGCGCGGCGGGTGATCGGGATCGATTCGACGGAGATCATTTGGGGGTTGGGGAGTTTTCATTGTTTGAGTCAACAGGAGCCTTTTGTTTAGTTTACGGCTTAGCGGCGGCCGGCCTACGGCCGTACCGCGATAAAGAAGAGTTCGGTCCCGGCGCGGGGTTTTATGGAGTTGTAGGATGCGGCCAGGGTTTTCAGGATCAGTTTTTTCCCAAGTAATTGTTGGTATTCGGTTTTGTGGCCTCCGTATGGCGGATGATTGGCCTTCGGCCGGCAGCCCTCCGGGCTTTCCTTGGGTCCGGTGAGGAAGTCGCGGTCGAAGAGGAGGCCGGCGAGTTTGCCACCGGGGTTGAGGAGTTCGTGGACTTTGTCGACGTAGGCGGGTCTGAGTGTTGGGTCGAGGGAGCAGAAGAAGGTTTGTTCGATGATGAGATCGTAGCGGGCCTGGTGTTGGAAGAAGTCGGTGGTTATGATTTTGATGGGAGTGCCGGCGAGTTTTTCGCGGAGGCGTTGGGTGAGGGATTCGGAGATGTCGAGGAGGGTGATGTCGGTGAAGCCGTTGTCGAGCAGCCAGGCCGCTTCCCAGGCATTCCCGCAGCCGGGGATGAGGATGGAGATGGATCTATCGCGGAGCTGTTCAAAATACTGTTGTAAGGGCGGGGAGACACCGCTTAGATCCCAGCCGGTGTCTCCCTCGCGCCAACGTTGGTCCCAATATGATCCTTCGTGATCAGGCATTGATCGCCGCGATAGGCACGTGGCTATGGAAGGCGAGCTTGGACGTGCTCGATGTCTTGAATACATTCGACAGCCAGGAATGTTTCCGCGGGAAGGTAAGAATGAGGTCGATATGGTTGTCGGCGACAAACTGGTTTGTCGCTTCGACGAAATCGAAAAGGCGGATGAAGAAGAATTCGGGATTGTATTCCTTCAGCTTGTTCTCCAGCTTTGTCCGCTCGATCTTGTATTCTTCGGTTACCTGCACGTAATGTTCATCATCGATGTTGACAACGAACAGGCGGGGATTGAAGAGATTGAGCACCGCTTTAACGGTATCGATGGGGATGGTGCTGTCGACGTCCTGGAAGTCTGTGAGGAGGAGGACGTTCTTAGCGGAGGTAGAATGGGTATGCTCCGGGGTGATGATGACGGGCGCGATGGCGCGTTTGACGATATTGAGTGCGTTGCTGCCCATAAAGACCTGGGTAAGACGGGTGGAGCCGGTCAGACCCATGATGATCAGCTGGATATCGTTCTTTTTTACATATGCTTCGAGGGTATCCAGGAAATGGTTGCTTTCTTCCGCGACGACCGACATGCGGGCGCCGGTAATTGTGGATAAGTCGGTGCGAACGCTTTCGAGTGCCAGTTCGACGATGGCTTTGCGACTGGCGTCCTCGTCCCCGTCGGTGCCCAGCGGGCTGCTGTCGGACCCATATTCCAGGGCATCAAAAACATTATACAGGATCAAATGAGCGTCCGGCACGAGATTGGCGATGTGTGCAGCGTAGCGGGCGGCGTTCTTGGATGTCTCGGAAAAGTCGATGGGAACGATAAAATTGTTCATAAATGCGAATTTACGCGTTCAATATAATTATTATTAACGAGTTTTCAACACGTGAATATCACGTGGATCGATTTTCGGCCGCATTTCTTTATTTTTCGATAGGTTTGTCGTTGACTAAAATGTACCTACTGTGCGATTAAAGAGCCTCGAGATAAAAGGATTCAAGAGTTTTGCCGACAAGACCCATATCAGCTTTGATGAAGGCATTACGGGCATTATCGGTCCGAATGGCTGTGGGAAGAGCAATATCATCGATAGCATCCGGTGGGTGATCGGGGAGCAGAAGATCAGTCATCTGCGATCGGAGAACCTTGAGAGCCTTGTTTTTAATGGAAGCAAGACGCGTAGCGCCTCCGGTCTGGCCGAAGTGAGTCTGACCTTCGAAAATACCAAGAACCTGCTGCCCACGGAATTCAGTACGGTGACTGTTACCCGAAAATTCTATAAGAGTGGGGAGAGCGAATACAGGCTGAACGATGTGTCGTGTCGCTTGAAAGATATCCAAAACTTGTTCATGGATACCGGGGTGAGCACCGATAGTTATGCCATTATCGAGTTGGGGATGGTGGACGATATTATCAAAGACAAGGATAACAGCCGAAGAAGGATGCTGGAACAGGCCGCGGGAGTAACGATCTATAAGACCCGGAAGAAAGAGGCCCGGCAGAAGCTGGATGCCACCGAGCAGGATCTGGCCCGGATCGAGGACCTGTTGTTCGAGATCAACAACCAGCTGAAGAGCCTGGAGAATCAGGCCAAAAAGGCGGAGAAATATTACGAGATCAAGAAGGAATACCGGGAGTTGAGTATCGAGCTGGCGAAGGCTGCCCTGGAAGGGTTCAATCTGACCTACCGGGAGTTGAACGAGCAGTCCGAGACGGAAACGGACCGGCGGGTCCGGCTGGAAGCCGTGATCGCGCAGGAAGAGGCGGCCATCGAGCAGGAGAAAGTGGGATTTATCGAGAAGGAGCGGGCCTTGCAGTCGATGCAGCATACGTTCAACGACCTGTTGCAGACTCTCCGTACGAAGGAGAATGAAAAGAACCTTGCTACGCAGCGGCTGAACTTCCTTAAGGAAAAGGAGGGCAGCCTGCAGGAATTTCTGGCAAAAGGCGAGGGACAGCTCAAAGGACTTGACGAAAGTATCGTCTTTACCCGCCAGCAGGTTGGGGAGGAGGAAAATAAATTATCGGGGTTGCAGGAGCAACTGGAATCCCTGAAGGATTCGGTCGACGATACGCGCAAAGTATTCGACGAACGACGGGTCACGATCGATGCGTTGCGGCGGGAGAACGCCCAGATCCAGCGGGATCAGTTCGAAGCGGAGAAGAAGGTCGCCGTGGCCGATACCTCCATTCAGAACCTGCAACGGAGCATCCGGCAGCTGGAAGAGGAACGAATGGTGCGGGACAGCCAGTTGAAGCAGCTGGAAGAAGAGCGGGTGATCAAGGAGCAGGAACTGGAATCCAAGCAGAGCAGTCTCCGCCAATTGCAGGACCATCATGAGCGGACCAAGGAGAATATCCTGCAGGCGCAAGGGCAGCTTGAAACGCTTCGCCAGCGGCTGGCCGATGAGGCCCGGACCCTGGATGCCAAGAAGAATGAGCACGATCTGCTGAAGAGCCTGATCGACTCTATGGAAGGATACCCGGAAAGTATCAAGTTCCTGCACAAGAACCCCAACTGGGTACCTGATGCGCCGATCCTTTCGGATATCATCTATGTAAAAGAGGAATTCCGCGCCGCAGTGGAGAATGTGCTGGAGCCTTATCTCAACTACTATGTTGTGAAGGATCTGTCCGAGGGGATGCAGGCGGTGCATCTGCTCGACGACAAGAAGAAAGGCAAGGCGAATTTCTTTCTGCTGGACAAGATCGTTGGGGCCAACGGTGGCGGAGACGGCCATACCTATGAGGGGATGATCCCGGCGATGAACGTCATCGAAGTGGACGAGCGTTACCGGTCACTGGCGGAGCATCTGCTGGGGAACGTTTTTATCGCGGAGAGCGAGGAAGCGTTGACGAACAGCAATGGTGCCGTTGTACTGGAAAAGACCGGTAAGTATGTAAAAGGGAAATATTCGCTCACGGGCGGTAGTGTTGGGTTGTTCGAGGGTAAGAAGATCGGCCGGGCGAAGAACATGGAGAAGCTGCAGAGCGAGGTCAAGCGGCTGCAAGGGGTAGTCGACGGGTTGAAGTCGGATATCCAGGAGAAGCACAACGAAGTGATCGGCTATAACGAACAGCTGAAGGAGCAGGCCATCCGGCAAACGCAGGATGACATCAACCGGCTGACGAATTTTGTTTTCTCCCTGCAGAATAAGATCGAGAACCTGCACACGCAACAGAATTCCGGTCAGGACCGGCTTGAAGAACAGCAGCTGAACCTGGAAGAGACGATCGCGGGGATCGAGGATACGCGTAACGCCTGGTCAGAACTGGTGCGGGTGGTTGCGGAGTTGAAAGAGAAGGCGCAGGTAGCGGAAGAGGAATACAGAAGCGCGGAGCATGCGTATAACAGCGCTTCCGCGGGCTATAACGAGTTCAATCTGCAGGTGACCCGGCAGCATAGCAAGATCAGCGCGTTGAAGCAGGAAATGGAATTCAAGAGCAAACAGCTGACGGACCTGCGGAATCAGATCGAGGTGAATGCCTCTCAGCTGAAGCAGACGTTGGAAAGCATCGCCGAAAGCGATGACCTGCTGAGTGGGGCCGAGGACGCTTTGCTCGGACTTTTGCGCCGGAAGGAAGAAGAGGAACGTGTGCTGAACGAGGCCGACCAGGCCTACTATAATATGCGCAACGCGCTTGGCGAGAAGGAAAGCGAATTGCGGCACAAGACGAAGGAGAAGGAGCAGCTCGAGCATTTGCTGAGCAGCATCAAGGACCGGCTGAACGAACTGAAGCTACAGTTGGCGGGAATGAAGGAGCGGCTGAATGTGGAGTTTCGGATCAACCTGGACGATATCATCGATCAGCCGCGGACGGGTGAGGTGCCGGTGGAAGACCTGCAGGAAAAGGCCGACAAGATGAAGAAGCGGCTGGAGAATCTTGGGGAAGTGAATCCGACTGCGATCGAGGCGTTCACGGAGATGAAGAAGCGGTATGAATTCATCCTCGAGCAGAAGAACGATCTTGTCAGCGCCAAGGATAGCCTGTTGCAGACGATCCAGGAGGTGGAGGCGACGGCCAACCAGCAGTTCCTGGATACGTTCAATAAGGTGCGGGAGAATTTCCAACGCGTGTTCAAGTCGTTGTTTACCGAGGAAGACACAGCCGATATGGTCCTCGAGAATCCGGAGAATCTGGCCGAGACGGGGATCGATATCGTCGCGAAGCCCAAGGGGAAGCGTCCATCATCGATCAGCCAGCTGAGTGGTGGAGAGAAGACCCTGACGGCGACTGCGTTGCTCTTTTCGATCTATCTGATCAAGCCGGCGCCGTTCTGTATCCTCGATGAGGTGGATGCGCCGCTGGATGATGCCAATGTCGGGAAGTTTACTAATATGATACGCCAGTTCAGCGAGAATTCCCAGTTTATCATCGTAACGCACAATAAGATGACGATGAGCACGGTGGATGTGATCTATGGGGTGACGATGCAGGAGCCGGGGGTGAGTAAATTGGTTCCGGTGGATTTCAGGGGATTGAATTAAAGCGGGGCAAGCGAATTGTCTGAGGTTTTCCGAGTATGCGTACGATCTTACTTTTATTTGCATCGAATTGTTTTATGACGGTGGCCTGGTACTGGCACCTGAATCATAAAGAAATGTCTTTGTGGAAGGCGATCCTCATCAGTTGGGTGATCGCCTTCTTCGAATATTGTCTTACGGTCCCGGCCAATCGGCTGGGCTCGATCAACGGGATGAGTGCGTTTCAATTGAAGATCACCCAGGAGGTGATCACGCTGATCGTTTTCTCCTTTTTTGCCGTTCTGTATTTGAAGGAGCCGTTCCACTGGAAGTACCTGGTCGCTTTTGCGTTTTTGCTTGCGGCGGTGTGGATCGTGTTTAAAAAGTAGGGCTGCGGGCTAGAGGTTCAGCTTTGCAATCCTACCGTTGCCTCCTGCCAGAAAGACGGCTTTCCCTTTTTTCGCCACGCGACAGGCGTGGAAGCCGGCTGTCGAGATGAGTTTCCAATTCATGCCGTCGTCTTCGGAGAGGTCTACGCCGGAGGTTCCGCAGCAGAGAACGTTATGACCGCCGATGAATTCCACGCAACTGCGATAGCCGTGGGGGGGCGTGGCGGGACGGATCCAGGTCGTTCCACCATCATTTGTGAGATAGCAATTCTTTTCCTGTAACGTGTCTTTTGCGAAGTCACCGCCGACGACGATGAGGTGGTGGCCGCCGTGTTCCTTTGCATAGTCTTTTACGGCGACGGAGTTGGCGCCCGTAGTGGTTTTGCCCTGGAGAATGGGCAGGTCGATGGCTTTGTCGCGGATGAAGAGGCGGGAGTTGGGTCCGCCGCTGACAAAGCAAGCTTCATCACGATCGAGATTTCTGATGTTGGTGCCGCTGCTGGCGAAGCAACCTTCGAGGCTATCCGCTTTGGGCAGCTTCCCGAATGGGATATCGCGCCAGGTGTCGCCGCCGTCGAAGCTGCGGGCAATGAAGAAGCGGCCGTTGATGGGGTCACCGACGACGATACCGCTGTCGACGTTCCAGAATTCCATTGCGTCGAGGAACATCCCTTTTGTTGTATTCTCATAGACGAGCTTCCAGGTCTTGCCGCCGTCGGTTGTCTTGAGGATATCGGCGGGTTCCGCGATGGCCATTATTACAGCCGTCATGGCATCGAAGGCTTCGATATCGCGGAAGTCTCTTTTCTCATAGCCGGGAACAGTCATCCAGGTCCAGTTGCTGCCGCCGTCCACCGATTTGCCGACGGTCCCATTGCTGCCGCTGACCCAGACCACCTGGTCGCTTACCACGCTAAGGCCACGGAGGGAGGTTTTGGTGCCGCTGGTAAGGATCTGGATGCCGCTGGGAGGCGCAACGATGCCGCTGGGCGGTGCACCGATGCCGGACTGCTGGGCTGATGTTATCCGGGGGGCGCCGATAGCGAGCGCAAGTGTAGCGAAAAAGCCCCAGAACCGGGCAGCAAAGGTATGGCTGGGGTGACCGAAGCCGGTGGCTAACGCAGCGATCGGGTTCAAAACAGGCTGTTTCTTCATACCTGAAAAATAGCACAATATTGGTATTCCTATACTTATGCTGAAAGTTTTCGCTGTCACCACCACCCTATTCTGTTTCTGGTCGCTTGGCCTGCGGGCTCAGAATCCGGCCGGGACGCTCGTTCCGCCGGATAAGCTGGTGGAGGACACGTCGGGGAAGAGGGATATCGTCGGTGTCGGGCTAAAGCTCCTGCATATCCATATCAAGAAGAAGCCGAAGGTGGATGGAAAGCGGGTGTATTATTCGGTCATTCCGTTGGGTAGTGCAATTCCGGGTGGTGGCGAGGCACTGATCACCTCGACCAATGCGGCGTTCATGCTGGGTGAGGAGAAGAATACCTTTCTTTCCAACGTGACCTTTTCTCCGAGTACCAATCTGAAGGGTGAATGGAATATCCCTTTCCGGTCGAATATCTGGTCGCCGGGGAATAGATGGAACTATAGCGGGGATTACCGGTTGACGTTCTATCCTCAGTATACCTGGGGGCTGGGGGGAAATACTGCGCCGAGTAATAAGGTCCTCGTGAGGTATACGTATGTCCGGTTCTATCAAAATGCTTTGCGACGCATCGGTCGCAAGCCTTTCCTCTTCGCGGGGATCGGTTACAACCTGGACTATCATATCCATATCCGGCCGGATATCGATTCGATCAATATCACGAAGTTCACCGGATATGGCTATGGCACCGGGAATCATACCAATTCTTTTTCTTCGGGTCTTACGTTCAACCTGCTGTATGACTCGCGAAATAATGCGCTGAACCCGTTGCCGGGCTGGTATTACAATGCGGTGTTGCGGCTGAATCCGAAGATCCTTGGGAGCCAGGAGAACTGGTACTCGTTGTATTTCGATGCGCGGAAGTACATCAGCTTCGATCCGAATAAATGGAATGTACTGGCCTTCTGGTCGTATCTATGGACGACGATGGGTTCGAACTCGCCGTATCTCGATCTGCCGGCGATCACGTGGGATGCGAACCAGCGCAGCGGGCGGGGTTTTTATCCGAGCCGGTATACGGGGCGGACGCTATGGGATTTCGAGATGGAGTACCGGCGGTCGATCACGAGGGACGAGCTGTTGGGGTTTGTGGTGTTTGCGAATATGAATTCGGTGACGGAGCCGCGGACCAGTGAGTTTGCGTATCTGCATGCGGCGGCGGGTGCGGGGTTGCGGGTGAAGTTCAATAAGCATTCGGGGACGAATTTTGTGATGGACTTTGGGGCGAGTAAGGGGTATTGGGCGCTTTATTTTGGGTTGGGCGAGGCGTTTTGATGGGGGTGACCGGCGGTTAGCGCGAAGAGGATTATGATCGGGAGTTGGCGCATCGTGGTCTAAGGATGCGCGCTGGCGGGAAGCATGATAATGATTTGCGGAAAGTCGTGTATTTTGTAGAGTATGATAATAAAAAAGATACTCCCCGGAATTGTCCTTTTGCTTATTATTCCTTTAAACATCCTGCTGATCAGCAACTTCCTTAGTTCGTACGAAGATGTTGTCCTTCGTCAATTTGCAAAAACACAATATCAGGACGACTTTATAGGGAGGGGGTTTATGCACTCCGACTTTGCTTTTATTATCGCCTTTGGTATTGCTTCCGCAATCGGAAACGGATGGACATTAAAGAAGCTGAGACGCCGTACGGTGCCTCAGCTTCTACTGCATACGGTGATCGACGATGCGTTGATCCCTCTTAGCGTCTTTTTGATGGTGTTATTCAACAATCAATTCCTCGGACTTCCGCCCACTTCGTCCTTGTTGAATGGTTGGATCGTTGGCGGTCTTTTGATCGGCAAGCACGTGCTGATGCTATCGAGGTTTAGCCGCCGCTTGCCATTGCGGGATCAGCGCCCGAAGTAATGTCCGGCGGCGAGATCGGCGAGCAGGGAGGCGTGGGTCGGACGCCAGCCGAGCCATTCGCGGGTCCTTTTGCTGCTTGCGATCATATCAAGGGCAAAGAAGTGGCCGATCCAGCCAAAATGCGCAGGGGCTTCTTCAGGGGATTTGGAGACGACCGGGAGGTTGAGGCCGCGGCCGATCGCTTCGGCGATCTCGCGAGTGGGGATCCCTTCTTCATCGACTATATGGAGCCGAATGTTTGGAGCGCCTTTTTCCAGCGCCAGGCGAAAGGCTGCTGCAGCGTCAAGCCGGTGGACGGCGGGCCAGTGATTGTTGCCGTCACCGATGTAGGCGGATACGCCTTTTTCGCGGGCGACCTGGATAAGAGTGGGGACGAAGCCGTGATCGCCGTCACCATGGACCGTGGGTGCGAGACGCATGGCGGCCACTTTTACGCCGCGGGCTGCGAGGTCGGCAGCTGCCTCTTCCGAAGCGACACGGGGAAGGGTGTTGGCGGGCAGGGTATCCTCATCGGAATGCTGACCCTGTGGAAGGAGACCGACGCCCGAGGCGATGAGCAGGGGGCGGCTTGAGCCGACGAGGGCGGAACCCAGTGCCTCGATGGCCCGGCGGTCGTTCTCGCAATTTGTCTTCCAATCCGAAAAATCGTGGTTAAAGGCGGTGTGGATGACGCCGTCCGTGGCGGCCGCGCCGCGTTGGAGGCTGTCGAGGTCTTCGATGGTCCCGCGATGTACCTCGGCGCCGGCGGCCTTGAGCGCCGCGGCGGAAGCATCCGTCCGGGCGAGACCGAGTACCTGATGTCCATTAGCTATCAATTCCTTAACGATGGCGGAGCCGATAAAGCCCGAAGCGCCAGTGACAAATACACGCATACTGTTGATTTTTGAATACAAAATTGCGCCGGAAGAGGGCCCTCGGCCAAGGAGATTTGACACAAATTTTTGAGGTCATTTGACCTCTAGCCCGACGGGCACACCCTATCTTTGTCCTATGTTCGAAGTTTTTGAAGCCAATTTAACGGCGGAGGTCCCCTTCACGAAGGATGAGGTGCAATTGATCCGGAGCCTTGCGACGGAGAAGAAGTTGCGGCGGCGGCAGTATCTCCTGCAGGAGGGAGAGGTATGTCGGCACAAGATGTTTGTGGCGAAGGGTTTGTTGAGAACCTACCTGTTGAAGGATGACGGGACGGAAGTGATCATGCGCTTTGCGCCGGAGAATTCCTGGACCTCCGATCACATGAGCTATAACAGTCAGACGCCGACTAAATTCTATATCGATGCGTTGGAAGATGCGGAGGTGATCCTGTGGACCAAGGACGATTTCGATCTGTTGATGAATTCGATCCCTCAGTTGAAGACCTATTCCGAATTGATCAGGACGAGGAGCCTGGATGCTTTCCAGGAGCGGATGCTGACGACCCTGAGTTATACTTCCGAAGAGAAATACCAACATTTCGTTGCGTCCTTTCCCGATGTCTTCCGGCGGGTGCCGCTGCATATGGTGGCGTCGTATCTTGGAGTTTCGAGGGAGACGTTGAGCCGGATCAGGGCTGCGCAGCTGAAGGAAAAATAGTGACTGCATAGTCAGCGGCCCGCTCCTCCGGAGGAGCGGGCCGCTGCTTTTTATGCTATGGTGATATCTTTATCGAGATAGACGTCCTGGATGGTGTTGATCATTTCGACGCCGTCTTTGAAGGGGCGCTGGAAGGCTTTGCGGCCGAGGATGAGGCCCATGCCACCGGCGCGTTTGTTGACGACGGCTGTGAAGACGGCATCCGCCATATCGGAGGCGCCCTTGCTTTCGCCGCCGCTGTTGATGAGACCTACGCGACCGTTGTAGCAGTTGATGACCTGGTAGCGGGTGAGGTCGATGGGGTGGTTATCGGGATGAGTGAGTTTGCTGTAGACCAATGGGGAGGTTTTCCCGTGTTTGGTAGCGAGATAGCCGCCGTTGTTGGTGGGCAATTTTTGTTTGATGATGTCGGCGCGGAGAGTGACGCCGAGATGGTTGGCCTGGCCGGTGAGATCGGCGGAGGTGTGGTAATCGACGCCATCTACTTTAAAGCCGGGATTGCGGGTGTAACACCAGAGGATGGTAGCCATGCCGAGTTCGTGAGCGACTTCGAAGGCTTCGGCTATCTCTTTGAGTTGCCGGTCGCTTTCGGCGCTGCCCCAGTAGACGGTGGCGCCAACGGCGACAGCGCCCATGTTCCAGGCCGTTTTAACGCTGCCGAAGAGGGTCTGGTCGTAGCGGTTGGGAAGGCTGAGGAATTCGTTGTGATTGATCTTTACGACGAAGGGGATGCGATGCGCATATTTGCGGCTCATGATATCCAGCACGCCAAACGTCGAGGCTACTGCATTACAACCGGCTTCCACGGCGAGCTTGATGATATTTTCGGGATCGAAATACATGGGATTGGGAGAGAAGGAGGCGCCGGCGCTGTGCTCGATGCCCTGGTCTACCGGGAAGATGGAGAGGTAGCCGGTGTCCTTTAGTCGTCCATGGCCGATCAGAACCTGAAGGCTTCTCAAGACCTGGTTGCTGCGACCGGAGTTTATCCAGATCTCTTCTACATGGTTGGGCGATGGGAATGCGCTGAGGGTCGATTTGTCAATGACGGGCTTATGTTCCAATAAGAAGGAGGCTTTGTCGCCGAGAAGGTCGAGAATTTTCTTAGACGCCATGATAATTGATTTTGAGTATTGCAATTTACCGCTCCTGGGGCAAAACAAAAAAAATGCCGGCAGATGGATATTGGATTCGGTGAATAATATAACAAAATGGTCATTTCGTGGTTATACCATCCAATATGGAAATAGGAATCGACAGTTTTGCGGCGATGTTCAGCAAGGCTAATGGCAATGGGCTGAGTGATGCGGATGCCATGGCGCAATTGCTGGAGCGGATGGTCCATGCGGATCGTTCGGGGCTGGATATCTTCGGGATCGGGGAGCATCATAGGAAGGGGTTTCTGGATTCGGCGCCGGCTCTAATTTTAGCAGCGGCGGCGGCGCGTACCGAACGGATCCGGCTTACGAGCGCAGTGACGGTGCTGAGTGCGGCCGACCCGGTGCGGGTGTTCCAGAGTTTTGCCACGCTGGACCTGATCTCCGGGGGCAGGGCCGAGATGGTTGTGGGGCGGGGATCGTTTATCGATGCATATCCATTGTTTGGGTTGGATCTCGAGGATTATGATGCGCTTTTTGCCGAAAAGCTGGACCTGCTGCTGGCGATACGAAAGAATGAGTTTGTGACCTGGAAGGGTAAGTTCCGTCCGGCCCTGGATAATCAGCCGGTGTATCCGCGACCGGTGCAGGAGTCGATCCCGGTGTGGGTAGGAGTTGGCGGCACGCCGGAATCCTTTGTCCGGGCGGGGAGCCTGGGGTTACCGCTGATGGTGGCCATTATCGGCGGGGAGACGCACCGGTTCCGGCCGCTGGTCGATCTTTACCGGGAGGCGGGCAAGAGGGCGGGTTTTGGGCCGGAGCGGCTGACCGTTGGCTTGCATTCACTGGGGTATGTAGCCGAGACGACGGAACAGGCGATCGAGGAGTTCTATCCCGGATATGCGGCTTCCATGACGACGATCGGCAAGGAGCGGGGATGGCCGCCGATGACGAGGGGGCGTTTCGAGGCGCAGAACGGTCCACCAGGGGCGTTGCTGGTCGGCGGCCCCGAGGAAGTGGCGGAGAAGGTGCTGCGGCATGCCGAAGCGCTGGGTGGGATATCACGATTGACCTTTCAACTGGACAGCGCGGAGCTGCCGCATGAGAAGTTGATGCGGGCGATCGAGTTGATCGGCCAGCGGGTGAAGCCACTGATCAATGCGTGACCGGGTTGTGGCCGGGGGCGCGTAGCGCAGGTGGCCGGCGCGGATGTGGACCGGGGCCTGGTCGCGCGGCTATGCGTTGCGATTGATACAATTCAGGTCTTCGAAGGCTACTTCGAGACGCTTGATAAAGCTTTCTTCGCCTTTGCGCAGCCAGACGCGGGGATCGTAGTGCTTTTTGTTGGGCTTGTCCGGACCTTCGGGGTTACCGAGCTGTCCCTGGAGATAGGCTTCGTTCTTCTTGTAAAATTGTTGGATGCCTTCCCAGAACGCCCATTGCAGGTCGGTGTCGATATTCATTTTTATCGCGCCGTAGCCGATGGCTTCGCGGATCTGATGCTGGGGGCTGCCGCTGCCGCCGTGGAATACGAAGTAGACGGGTTGAGGGCCGGTGCCTAATTCCTTTTGAATATAATCCTAGCTGTTCTTGAGGATGACGGGCCGCAGCTCGACATTACCGGGGCTATAGACGCCGTGGACGTTGCCGAAGGCTGCTGCCACGCTGAAGAGACGGCCTACCTTGCTGAGCTCTTTGTAGGCATAGGCGACGTGCTGAGGCTGTGTATAGAGCTTTTCGTTCTCGACGCCGCTGTTGTCGACGCCGTCCTCTTCCCCGCCGGTGACGCCGAGTTCGATCTCGATGGCCATACCCAGGGGTTGCATGCGTTTGAAGAACTCCACGGAAGTGTGGATATTCTCTTCGAGGGGTTCTTCGGAGAGGTCGAGCATGTGGCTGCTGAAGAGGGGTTGTTTCTTTTCTTTATAGAACTGCTCACCCGCGTCGATCAGACCGCTGATCCAGGGGAGCCATTTTTTTGCTGCGTGGTCGGTGTGCAGGACTACGGGTACGCCGTAATATTTTGCCACGTTGTGGATGTGGAGAGCGCCGGAGATGCCGCCGGAGATATTGCCCTGCAGTTTGTCATTGGGCATGCCTTTGCCGGCGATGAACTGGGCGCCGCCATTGGAGAACTGGATGATCACGGGAGAATTGACCTTTGCCGCGGTTTCGAGCGTGGCATTGATGGTATTCGTGCCGATGGTGTTCACGGCGGGTAATGCAAATTGGTTTTCTTTTGCGTCTTTGTATAGAGCCTCCAATTCTTCACCGAACAGGACCCCGGCTTTGTATTTTTTCATGGCCGCGAAGATAAGGCAGGACGGGCTAATCTTCGAATTTGCCGAGGTTTTTTTGGAGCAGGGCGAGATTCTTCTGGAGCGTTTGTTTTAGCTGTCTTTTGACCAGCTGACCGATCGACCGACATTTCAGAAAGGCCGGATTTTTAAAGTGTTCCGCCAGTCCGGTCTTCAGCTCCTGGAGCTTTTCGGGGCTGGAAAGAGGTTTGTCCCGGGCCATTATATTCAGCAGTTCCATGAGACGGAAGCGGGAGGAGGCTACCCGAAAGGCCATCATGGTCCTTTCTTCCGTCTGGTATTGCTCTATGGATTCCCTATTGAGATGAGACAGGCAAAGATCGACGAAGGCACGATTTTCCTTGAAGAATTGCGGGATATAAAGATTCTTGCGGCCTTCGTAGGATTGCTGATCGAAGTCGATGGCCCGGATACGATATTGGTAATCCTCGATGTCCGGCGTGATATCGACGACAAAATTATAGGACCGCATGTCGCCCAGGAGCCGCACGAAGCTGCGTTCGTTGAACTTTACGAATTCCTTGGCCAGACGGATCTTATTGGTTTGCGGGTCGTCGAGGAAGTTTTTGATAAAAAGATCGCCGGGGATGCCGGGGATGTGCTCTTCGACCAGGGTGTTGTTATGAGTAAAGAAATGCATCCTGTTGGGGGAGAGCAGGTGCTCGAGTTCCAGACCATAGATGCGGGAGGCGTCGGCCTGTTTTATGTAGTAGTGGTCGTAGTTGTCGTTGAATTTATTGACGATGCGGATGCGGAAGGGATGTGAGTTGGCAAAGCTGCAGAAGTCGATGCGGGCGACGTCGAGATGTTTGGTGTAGCTGAAGTCACCTTCGGTCTTCAGGATGGCATACATCTGGACGAGGCCTTCGCGGATGAAGTCCCAATGACGCATGTCATAGAGGGCGGTCTCCCAGAGGGTGTCCTGCTGGTATTTGTCGCGAAGCGGAACGGAGTAGGTGATATGCAGGAGGAGATCGCGATAGGAGACGGGAAGTTTGACCTCGCGGCCGTGTTGTTTCAGATAACTCCGCAAGCTGTCGGTCACCGGAAAGATGGGTTTTTTCCGGCTGGGTTTGTTGGATCCATCGCCTGCTGGCGGAACGCTGAATTGCATCACGGATCAAATATCGGATAATTGCTCAAAGTATTTTGGGGCTTCGAGGAGGCGGCTGCCGTACCAGCTGAAGAATTCGCCGTCGACGAGGCGAACGGTGGCGCCCGGAAGGGCCTCTTTTATCTCATCGATATGCCGTTGGCGAAAGGGGTAGGGTTCCGAGGAGAGGAGGATATCGGGCGGGTTGGGGCCGGCGAGACTGGAGAGGTCGATGGTGGGGTAGCGGTCGCGACCTGCGAAGTAGTTGGTGTAGCCGCAATAGTGGAGCATGTGGCTGATGAAGGTGTCGCTGCCTGCGCACATCCAGGGGTTATGCCAGATGAAGTATGCTGCGGGGACGGGTTTCGCGGGGAGTGCGAGTTGTTGAAAGCGGTTGGAGATGCCGGTTGCGAGGTCGATTGCCGCGGCCGGCCTGCCGGTAAGTTCGCCCACGGCGCGGATCATGGCCAGGGCATCGTCCAATGTCTTTATATCGCTGATCCAGACGGGATAGCGGGCAGCGAGGGCTTCGATCTGAAAGCGATCGTTCTCTTCTTTGTTGGCAATGATCAGGTCCGGCCTCGCGGCGTCAATGCGGGCGGGGTCGACGGCTTTTGTACCGCCGACACGGGTTTTGGACCGGAACCAGGATTGGGGATGGACGCAGAATTTCGTGATGCCGACGACGGCATCGTCCAGCCCCAGGGTATATAGTAATTCGGTTTGGGAGGGTACCAGGGAGATGATCCTGCAGGGTGTTTGCGGCAGAAAAAGGATTCTGCCTAATTGGTCTGTGAACGAGGGCATGCGGGAAGGTACAAAAGATACGATAAACAACTGGTGGGAGGTGGGTCGTGGCGACCCGTCGATGAAGGCCTCCTGCTAAATTGTGGTGCTTCTAATCAGGATTTAGCAGGAGGGACTTTAATGCAGTACGATGGTGCTGGGATAAGACTGCTTCGGGTTGTTTGTTCGGACGTTGGATTTTGTTAAAAACGTTTTAGTATTTAAGGGCGCTAATTATCTTTCTTTTGTGTTCCAATCAGGTAAAATAGAAGTTGACTGATATTGGATCTCAATGGAATTTCTTAGATATTGGATCGAAAAATTTAAACGGGATCAGGTTTGGTGGTCTTCGGTTTGGATATTGGGGGATGATTGAGTGTATCAATCAACTTCTGATTCAAAAATAGATTGTTAAAATTGATGGGACAATAGAGGTTTTGCTTTATTTAGGGGTTGCAGCTTTTACTAACGACTTCGTAATCATTGCATAGTACGATCGGGTTCCTTCTATCCGAGTGCTCGTAAAACTACGTTAACCGCGAGTATTAACCCTGTCAGGATCCCAGTGCCTGAATGAGGTCATATTTGGTCACGATGTGGTAATTGCCACTTTCGTCCTTTCCGAGTACTGCGCCGTTCTCTTTGCTAATCAATGTGCTAAGCCGTTCGAGTGGGGTATCGAAGGCGACGATGGGATAGGGTTTTTCCAGTACTTCGGCGATGTTTTTCCCTTTGATATCGGCACCGTTGTTCATGACGCGGGAGAAGAGGCCGCTTTCGCTGATGGCTCCGATTACTTCTCCGTCTTCGAGGACGGGCAGGTTCTCGATATGGTATTTTTGCATCAGGTCGAAGGCTTCGGCGACGGTATTTTCAGGGCCGACGGTAATGAGCCGTTTGGTACCCCGGCCGGAGACGATGTCTTTGAAGGATTTGACGTCGAGGAAGCCCCGCTCCATCATCCACTGATCGTTATACACTTTTCCGACATAGCGGCTGCCGTGGTCGTGCAGGATGACGACGACCAGGTCGCCCTTTTTCAACCGGTCCCTGAGCTGCATGAGTCCCTGGATGGCGGTGCCTGCGCTATAGCCACAGAAGAGTCCTTCTTCGCGGGCGATGCGGCGGGCCATGATGGCGGCGTCCTTGTCGGTGACCTGTTCGAAGGCGTCGATCACTTTCATATCGTAGTTCTGCGGTACGAAATCCTCCCCGATACCTTCGGTGATATACGGGTGTACTTCGTTCATGTCGATCTCCCCGGTGCGGAAGTATTTGGTGAGCAGGGAGCCATAGGGGTCCATTGCCCAGACCTGAATAGCGGGGTTCTTTTCTTTGAGGAACATGGCGGTGCCGGTGGCTGTACCGCCGGTGCCCGTGGCTACGACGAGGTGGGTTATTTTCCCATCCGTCTGTTCCCAGATTTCGGGGCCGGTGGTTTCGTAATGGGCGAGGCGATTGGCGAGATTATCGTATTGGTTGGCGTAGAAAGAATTTGGCACTTCTTTGGCGAGACGTTTCGAGACCGAGTAGTAGGAGCGCGGGTCGTCGGGTTCGACGTTGGTGGGACAGACGATGACTTCGGCGCCGAGCGCCTTCAGGATATCGATCTTTTCCTTGGACTGTTTATCGGTGGTAGCGAAAATGCATTTATATCCCTTAACGACGGCGGCGAGTGCGAGGCCCATGCCGGTATTGCCGGAGGTTCCTTCGATGATGGTGCCGCCGGGTTTCAGGCGGCCGTCTTTTTCGGCAACTTCGACCATTTTGAGCGCCATGCGGTCTTTGGCGGAGTTGCCTGGGTTGAAGTATTCCACTTTGGCAAGTACAGTGCAGGGAAGATCCTTTGTGAGTTTGTTCAGACGGATCAACGGTGTGTGGCCAATTGTTTCGAGAATATTGTTTTTGATATCCATGCGATAAAGGTAGGATTTTGCCTTACATTTGCCGCCCGGTTTTCTGCCGTCTGGCGAGAGAAATAATTTTGAAAGACTATGGAAGCTATCTATATACAAAAGATCGCTGAGAAACTCAGCTTTAGCGTCAAACAAATTAACAACATTTTCGATCTCCAGGCGGAGGGGGCCACGATCCCATTTATGGCCCGCTACCGGAAGGAAGCTACCAGCAATATGGATGAGGTCCAGATCGCGGATGTGGTAGAGCAGATAAAATATTTCAGCGAGCTGGACAAGCGGAAGGATACGGTGCTGAAGACCATCGAGGGGCTTGGCAAGCTGGGGCCGGAGTTGAAGGCGCGGATCGAGAATTGCTATGACGCCACCGTGTTGGAAGACATTTATCTGCCTTATAAACCCAAACGAAAGACGAGGGCAACGACGGCGATAGAGAAGGGGCTCGAGCCGCTGGCGAAATTCCTTTTTGAACAAGGCAGCGGCGATCCGGCGGAAGAAGCGGGGAAGTTCATCAACGAGCAAGTAAAGGACGGCAAGGAAGCCTTGCAGGGCGCGAGGGATATCATTGCCGAGTGGGTGGCGGAGAATGAGCAGGCACGGAACAAGGTGCGGCAGCTTTTTACCGAGTCAGCGGCACTTAGCGCCAAGGTCATCGCGGGTAAGAAAGATGAAGAGGAGGCGCAGAAATACCGGGATTATTTCGAGTTCAATGAGCCGCTGGCCGACTGTCCTTCGCATCGGATCCTGGCGATCAGACGGGGCGAAAAGGAAGGATATCTGATCATGGATCTGAATATCGACAAGGCTTCCGCCGTCGACGGGTTGGACCGCATCTTTGTGAAAGGTGGTCCGGCCGCGGGCGAAGTGACAAAAGCCATCGAGGATTCGTTCGAGCGGCTGCTGAAATCTTCCATCGAGAACGAGTTTCGGCTGATAAGCAAGAACAAGGCGGACGAGGAAGCCATCCGGGTATTTGCAGACAATTTGCGGCAGCTGCTGCTGGCTTCGCCACTGGGGTCCAAGCGGATCCTGGCGCTGGATCCCGGGTTCCGGACGGGTTGCAAGGTGGTGTGTCTGGATGCGCAGGGTAATTTCCTGCATAACAGCACCATCTATCCGCATCCGCCGCAACAGGAGGTGGGGGCGAGTACAGCCGAGCTGAAGAGATTGGTTGCGAAATACGATATCGAGGCAATCGGCGTGGGCAACGGAACGGCGGGACGCGAGACGGAGCAGCTGGTTCGGGGGATCGATTTCGGCAAGCATGTAAGCGTCTTCATGGTCAATGAGAGCGGGGCTTCGATCTATTCGGCGAGCGAGGTGGCGCGGGAGGAGTTCCCGGACCAGGATGTAACGGTGCGCGGAGCGGTGAGTATCGGCCGGCGGCTGTTGGATCCGTTGAGCGAGCTGGTGAAGATCGACGCCAAGTCGATCGGCGTTGGACAATACCAGCACGATGTAAATCAAAACAAACTGAAAGAAGAACTGGATCGCGTGGTAGAGAGTTGTGTGAACCATGTGGGCGTCGATCTGAATACGGCCAGCAAGCATTTGCTGACCTATGTTTCGGGGCTTAGCGCTTCGCTGGCCAAAAATATCGTCGATTACCGGGCAAAGAATGGTGCGTTCGCGACCCGGGAAGAACTGAAGAAGGTCAGCCTGATGGGGCCGAAGACGTTTGAACAGTGCGCGGGTTTTTTACGGATAAGCAATGCCGCGAATCCATTAGACAACAGCGCCGTGCATCCTGAGACCTATCATGTGGTGGAGTCGATGGCTGCCGATCTGAATTGCAGTGTGGCCGATCTGATCCGCCAGGGTGAACTTCGAAAGAAGGTCGTGAGGAAGAAATATATCTCCGAGTCCGTGGGTGAGTTTACGATCGATGATATCCTCAAAGAACTGGAGAAGCCGGGTCGTGACCCGCGTAGTCCCATCGAGGAGTTTCGATTCGAGGAAACAATCAAGACGATGGAGGACCTCAAGCAGGGGATGGCGGTACCGGGTATCGTCACGAATATTACCGCGTTCGGGGTGTTTGTGGATATCGGGGTGAAGCAGGATGGACTGGTGCATATCTCACAACTGAGCAATACTTACGTCTCCGATCCCAATACAGTAGTGAAGCTGCAGCAGAAGGTGATGGTGACGGTACTGGAAGTGGATATTGCGCGGAAGCGGATCTCGCTATCGATGAAAGGCAATGCCGCGGGGCCGGGAGGATCGAAGCCTGCCGGCGGATCTGGCGAAAAGAAAGCCGCAGGCGGGCGGCCTGCGGCTCATAAACCGGTTGCGGGGAAATCCGCGGGGGTTAAAAAGGGTGCCGAGGAAGAACCGGATTCCTTCCAGGCCAAGTTGCTGGCGCTGAAAAAGAAATTCAAGGATTAGAGGCCCCCGGTCAGAGCCTTATAAATTTGGCGATGCTCACGCGACCGGATGGGAAATACAGGATCACCGAATAGACGCCCTGGCGTAATTGGGATGCATCCAGCTGGAATTGATTGTTCCCGGTGATGAGGTTCAGTTCTCTGACCTGCACGGGGGCGCCGGTTGGACCGATGATCTGCAATTTTGCCCGGGCGTTTTCCGCCGAACTGACCGACAGGCTCATCTGGCTTGTCTGCACGGGATTCGGAGCGACGCGCATGCCGCCGTCGTTGCTGTTGTTTTGATCGTTGCGATCGTCCTGATCGTCGCGGTCGTCGTCCTTTTTCGTCGTATCGCTTTTCCGGACACAAGACGCCATGTCACCACGGAGATTGTTACCAAGCAGGGGGAGGGTTGTCTGGGTGATCATTCTGATCTCCCCGTTTTGGGGATTGCCCCGATAGAATTTCCCGTCGGTCGTGAGGATAAAGAGCCTTCCGCCGTCGCCGGAGAAGAGGCCCGCCATATCCCCGATGGATGGATTTGGCTGGCGTGGGATGATGCAATTCAGAACGGGGAACCGGGCAAAGGGATCGAAATGGCCGATCCTGGAGGTCGCCGGCAGGGGCGCCGAAGTGGTGAAGGTGGTGTAGATGTTGTGATCGACGGGATCGAAGGAGATATCCTGCAACAGCCCGGTGGACCTGTTGAGCAATCCGGCCAGGATCTCCACCACGCAGGAGCCCACAAACACTTCTTTATATTGAATGGGAATCGAATCGCCTTCTTTCAGCTTGGAGACGTTTGGGATGGTGCCGAGGAATAGCCTTGGGATGGAGGTAAGACTTAAGGGGGTATCCGCGGTAACAGCAGTGAAATAATAGTTGTCGTTGCCATCCATGGTACCGGCTGCGGTGTTGATGACCGATGTGTTGCGGCCGCCTGCAGGCGGCGGGGCGAGTCTGCCGATATTTATGAAGTTTCCGAATTTATCCATGCGGGTGAACCAGGGGTGGGTGACGCTGTCTGTTTCGTGAAGTGCGTAGAGGAAGCCGTCTTTGCTATTCAGGCCGAAGGCGTTTATCTGCAAGTGAATGGGATCTCCGGAAGGCTGGACATTCCCGGACTTGTCGATGGTGAAGATCTGAAAGGGAGTGTTGGTACTGTTGATGCCGGTGCGCGTGACGGCCACCGAAGCGCCGGGGCAATCGTCGAAGGCGACGAGGGGTTTCTTTCCAACACAGGAGGCCATATCCCCGCGAAGATTGCCGTTCAGCAGGGGGAGATTGGTTTGTGCGATATGACTGATCGCTCCGGTGCCGGGGTTTCCTTTATAGTATTGTCCGTCGGTGGTCAGGATGAACAGGGAGCTGTCGCCGCCGAAGAACAGACCCGAGAGATCGTTGGTGGGGATGTTGGGTTGGGCAGGCGTGATGCAAGTGAGGACGGGGTTTGCCGGATCGAACCCCGCCAGTATTCCAGGGGTAGGGGTATTGCCGGGGGCGCGGAAATACGTGTAAATATTGCCGTTTGCCGGATCCCAGGCGATGTCCTGTAGTGCTCCCGTCAGCGGATTCGTCAGCGATGCGAGTAAGGCCGCGCCGCAGGTGCCGGGGTCGATGGGAGTGTAGCTTATGTTGATAGGGTTGTTACCTTGTTGCAGGGATGAAACATGAGCAACCCTTCCCAGGAATAGTTGTGGGGCCTCGGTAGTATTTTGCAAATTCACCACCAGTGCCGTGAAGTAATAATTGTCCTTATCGTCGTTGGTGCCGGCGGCGGTATTGATAAGGCCGACGTGGAATGGGGTGCTCGGGGGGGCGAGCAGGGTACCGAGATTCTCGAAATTCCCGTTCTTATCTATTCTTGTGAGGAAAGGGTTGGCGACATTGGAACTTTCATGCAGACCATATAAGAATCCGTCCGTGGCATTCAAACCCAATCCGTTGATCTGAAGATCGATGGGGTTGCCGGAGGGTTGGATGGCGCCGGCCGGATCGATGAGGTAAATCTGGAATGGGGAGGTGGATGCGTTCAGGCCTGGCCGGGTGATGGCGACCGAGACCCCGGGGCAACCGGAAAAAGGTTGCAGCGAGGAGGTCTGGGCCTTTGTGCCGGCGACGCAGGTCAGCAGGATGGCAATGACAACCAGTACGCGTAGATTGTTTTTCATATAGCAAAGTTTTGATTTGCAGACGATCGTTATCTACGGCATGGAGGGGCCGGCAGTAAAAACGCGAGGAAGGAACAGGCGGTTGCCTGTTATGCGTTGTGCGATTGTTTCTTTTGTTGCAGATACATGTCCAGCATCATGAATCCGGCGATGACGGCGATGCCCAGGAAGATGATGATATAGGTGTTGTTGAAGTACCTGGTGTAGCTGTTGTAGTTGATGTTCTCCAGGCGAGAGATCACGAGATTTTCGCCGGGTATTTTGAGGCTACCGCCGCCACCGGAACCGGAGCCGAAGGTCCATTTGAACTGCGTGAACAGGAAGGTCAATACGCCGAGGATCATTGTCAGGAAGAAGGCGCCGATGCCGCGGATAACGTTCTTGTTGACATATGATTTTGTGGCGGGCGCCACGTGGTGGCGGGCGATCTCTTCCATGACGTTCTTGGTAAAGCGCATGGAGGGAGCTTCCAGCTCCGAGGTATCGAGCAGCTGTTGCAGGTTCAGCAGTTCCCGGTGTTTTAGCTGCCATTCCCGGTTGGTTGCCAGCAATTCTTCGATTGCCGACTTTTCGGTGGGACTGCTGAGCCCATCGATATAATCCCAGAGACGATCTTCCATTGCTTGCTCGGTATTCATGCGTTTGACATTAGGATCTATATAAAGATAGTTATTGTTAGTGGTGTTGTTATCGTTAGTCACCTTGTATATCCTGTACCTCATAACTAAAATGTTTTTCCATCTTTTCTTTCAGGCGATGACGTGCCCTGTGCAGCTTGACTTTTACGGTGTTAGGGTCCAGGCCCATGATGCGACCGATCTCTTCGAGGCTTTGCTCGCCTTTGTAGAAGAGGGTGATAAGCTGGCCGTCGTCGGGGCTTAGGAGCTGGATGGCGGCGTTGACCATGGCATGTCTTGACTTTTGTTCGATGGTATTGGCGGTGAACCCTGATTCCCTGTTCTCGAGCTGGGCGAGGGTGCGTTCGTTATCCATCGAAGTAATCGCCAGTTTCTTTTTTCTTAAGAATGTAATGCAGCTGGTCCGAACCACGGTGTAAAGCCAGGTGCTGAACTTGGACTCGCCTCTGAAGTCGGCCAGGGAGCGGTAGGCTTTGACGAATACGTCCTGGCTGATCTCTTCGGCGTCCTCCCGGTTGTCGGTAAAACGAAGGACCAGGGTAAATACGTATTGCTGATATCGTTCCACCAATTGAGCGAACAAAGCCTGCTCTCCTTGCAAGATTCTTCTAATAATCTCTGTATCAGTGAGTTCAATGCGCATTACGAGGTATGAGACTACTTATTGTTGTCGCAGGTTACAAAGAAAGGTACAAAAAATAAAATGGGGGATTTTTTTGCCGGGGGGTGTAACCTGGACTTTCCGGCCGTAGTCTGAGGTTGTGTAAACAGTTGAAAAAAGTTAAAACGAAAAAACATGGAAACGGGACAATTAGCGATCATTTGGTTACTCCTCTCCACCCTGGGCATCTGTGCGGTGATCTTTGGATGGCGGTATTTGATAAATAAGGAGAATATGTCAATGATAGAAAAGGGGCAAAACCCCAAACTTAAAGCGGAACGGCCGCGGCCTGCACCTTTCCGCAGCCTGAAGTGGGGGCTGTTGTTCGTAGGCGCGGGGTTGGGATTATTCCTTGCCTATTTGATGGACAACACCCTGTTGTATAAGGTCGGGCATGATGTCAACAAATTCAGCAGCAATGGGGATGATTACAATGGCGCCAATGTCATCCTATATTTCGCCTTTATCGCCGTCGGCGGTGGGCTTGGGCTGATCACCTCTTACCGGATCGAGAAGAAAGAATTGCTTGACAAGCAGGAAAAAGAGTAGTAGAGAGCATGTGTTACAAAAAGCAAAGGGGCCTCATGGCCCCTTTTTTATTTTGCGATAACCTCGAGGGCTTTGTTTATGACGGGGTCGTAGGCGTTGCTGACTTCGAAGTAGCCTTCGGTGCGCCAGATCTGGCGGGCCATCAGGGCTTTTAGCCGGTGTTTGAGAATATCCTTTTCTCTTGAGGGGATGGCGGCCAGGCTGACCGTATCTTTGGACGCGTAGTAGCCGAGGCCTTTCCAAAGTCCATCTTCATCATGGAATCCGGCGATGAAGTCGGCCGGTGACTTATAGTTCTGGAAGGTGGGCAGGTGCTGGATATAATAGGCGTAGATAAAGCGGTTGAGCGTGCCGTCCACATAGAGGGTGGTGGTGCTCCGGGAGAAGGTGCTGGTGTCGAATCCCATGAAGATATCCGGGGTAATGCCACCGCCGCCGTATACGGTACGGTGTTCGGGACCCAGGGTCCGGTAGGCGGGACCGGCATGGCGGCTGGACGTATCTCCGTGGAGGACTTCGCCGTCGTGGAAGCGTTTCATTACTTCTTCGTTATAGTCCTCGTGGCCTTTGTCGTAAGGTTTTTGGATGCTCCGGCCGGTGGGGGTATAATACCGAGCGATAGTGAGGCGGAGGGAAGACCCGTCGCTCAGCTGGAAGGGTTGTTGTACGAGGCCTTTTCCGAAGGTGCGGCGACCGATGACGGTGGCCCTGTCCCAGTCCTGGAGCGCGCCGGTGAGGACTTCACTTGCCGAGGCGGTACCTTCATCGGTGAGCAGGACGAGTTTTCCCTTCTCGAAGAGGCCGTCCCGACGGCAGTGGTATTCGGCGCGGGGGGACCTTGCTCCGACGGTATAGACGATGAGTTTATCGCCGTCGAGGAAATCGTCGGCGCATTCGATGGATTCCTGGAGGATGCCGCCGCCATTACCCCTGAGATCCAGGATCAGGCGCTGGAGCCCTTGCTTTTGCAGATCCATGATGGCTTTGGCGAATTCGGCATGGGTGGTCTCGGAAAATCGGTTGATGCGGATATAGCCGGTCTCCTTATTGAGCATATAGGCTACGTCGACGGACGGGAGGGGAATGGTGCCGCGGGTGATGTGGACCTGGATGGGAGCGGGGTTGCCTACCCGAATGAGGGTAACGACGACTTCGCTTGCGCCGGGCCCGCGAAGGAGCTTGCGGATGCGGTCGTTGGTAATGGCGTTGCCGGCAACGACGGAATCGCCCACCTTCAGAAATTTATCGCCTACTTTGAGATTGGCCTTATCGCTGGGGCCGCCGGCCAGGACGTTCATGACGTTGACGGTGTCGTCGAAGATCTGGAATTCGACTCCGATGCCTTCAAAATTGCCTTGCAGGTCCTCGGTCATTTCGGAGACGTCGACAGCGGGGATATAGACCGAATGCGGGTCGAGATGGCTGAGCATGCCGTCGATGGCGCTTCCCGAGATCGTGTCGGTCGAGATGGAGTCTACATAGTTCATGTTGATCAGATCCATTACCTCCTGAACCGGGGTCGGTTTGCGGGCCATGAAGACGCCGGAGGGTCGGATATTGCTACGGAGACGGAAGCCAATGACCATCCCGATGATCATGACGATGGCGAACAACAAGGGTAGCCAGACCTGCAGTTTTTTCATTCAGACATATTTATTGATAGGCAGAAGGCTGCAAATTAATGAATCATAAGTTAAATTGCAGGCCAAAAGCTGATGGACGGCAATGAATATACTAATCGCGGATAGCGGGGCCACCAAATGTGAGTGGTGTCTGCTTTCAAACGGAAAAAAGAAAAAGACGATAGATACCCAGGGGATTAGCCCTTATTTTCTGGACGCGGCCGGCATCGGCCAGGTTATCAGCCGGGAGCTGCTGCCGGTGTTGAAAACGATGGAGGTGGACCAGGTCTTTTACTATGGAACGGGGTGTGCGAATCCGGACAATGTGAAGATTGTCAGGAAAGCCCTTCGGCAGGCCTTTCGGGGCGCGGAGGTGCATGTGACCCATGACCTTATGGGAGCGGCCCTTGCGCTCTGCGGAACGACCAAGGGGATCTCCTGCATTTTAGGGACCGGGAGCAATTCCTGTTATTTCGACGGCCGGAAGATCGTCAAGAACAGCCCCGGGCTGGGTTTTGTGCTGGGGGATGAGGGGAGCGGCGCCTATCTGGGGAAGAAGGTTTTACAGTATTATCTTTACAATACGTTCGATGAGGAATTACGGTATAAATTTGACGCCAAATATGCGACCGGCAGTAAGGAGATCCTGGAGCACGTGTACAAGCATCCCCTGCCCAACCGGTATCTTGCATCATTCGCGCTTTTTCTTGTCGAGAACCGTGGGCACTATATGGTCGAGAATATCATCGAGGATGGGCTGAATGATTTTTTCTTCAATCATTTGTGCAAGTACCGGGAAAGCTGGAAATTGCCGATCCATTTTGTAGGGGGCGTAGCCTACGGGTTCAGGGATGTGGTCAGGGACTTGTGTCAGACCTATGAATTCGAGCTGGGCAATATCCTGCAAAAGCCGATGGATGGATTAATAAAATATCATAAATAACCTGGTATAAGAGTATGGCAATCGACAAGGTTACCGAAGAGGAAAGCCGGTATCATCACCTGGAAAAGATGAGCGTTCAAGAGATCCTTACGAATATGAACCAGGAGGATAGGACAGTACCGGATGCGGTGGCAAATGCGATCCCGCAGATAGAGAAGTTGGTGCTGGCGATCACGGATAAGATGCTGGCCGGCGGGCGGCTTTTCTACATTGGCGCCGGGACAAGCGGCCGGCTTGGGGTGTTGGATGCCAGTGAGATACCGCCCACGTATGGTATGCCTTTTGATCTGATCATCGGCGTGATCGCGGGCGGGGAGACAGCGATCCGCAAGCCGGTGGAGAACGCGGAAGACGATGCTCAGCAGGGCTGGCTCGACCTTGAACAATTCGAGGTCTGTGATAAAGACCTGGTGATCGGGGTTGCTGCCAGTGGAACGACGCCCTATGTCATCGGCGCCCTGGAGAACTGCCGGAAGCGGGGGATCCTTACGGGTTGTATCGTTTGCAATCCCGGTTCGCCGGTGGCAGCGCAGGCCGATTACCCGGTGGAGGTAGTGGTAGGACCCGAGTTCGTGACGGGAAGCACGCGGATGAAAAGCGGCACGGCGCAAAAGCTGGTCCTGAATATGGTGTCCACTGCCGTTATGATCCGGATCGGCCGGGTGGAGGACAATAAGATGGTGAATATGCAACTGACGAACAGCAAGCTGGTGGACAGAGGCACGAAGATGGTCATGGAGGGAACGGGGCTTACCGATTATGAGAAGGCCCGGGAACTGCTGCTGCGGAGCGGAAGCGTCAAGAAAGCGGTGGATTCCGTTACAACTTAGTTTCATTTTTATGCACGAGATAGAACCTTTCTATAATTGGCGGCACATCTATATCAGCGAGGAAGACGAGCGATCGCCGTTCTATGGGAGGGTTTATTCGGAGTTCGAATTCTCACAGACCATTTACAACTACTATATTCATCCGCAGTGGGATGATTTCGGGTCGCGGACGCTTTACCTCAAGGTGCTGCTGGCGGACTATGACGAGCACTATGTCGTCATCGAGTTGTTTGGCGAGTGGAATGACGCCATCGAGAACGATATCATGAACCTGAAACGGGAGGTGACGGACAAGTTCTTTGAGTTCGGCATCACCAAGTTCATTCTTATCGCCGAGAACGTCCTCAATTTTCACAGCGGGGATAAGGATTACTACGAGGAGTGGTATGAGGAGGTGTCGGATGCGGGCGGCTGGATCGCCTGTCTGAACATGCCGGAGCAGACTCAGTATGATTTCAAGAAGGCAAAGCTCAACCGATGGATCGAATTGATCGATCTGGATAACTGGCGTACCTATAAGCCTTTCCATCTGTTTACCCTCATTGACCGGCAAATAATGCAGCGACTTGATTGATCTTTTGTAACCTCCCGCCCGGGAGTGTCGTCCAATGGGCTACCGGAGCCGCCTTTAACGGCTCATCCTTAATGTAATTACATGAAAGCTAAAAATTTATGGATTTTTTGCGTCGGTGGCTTGCTGCTGACCGCGTCCTGCCGGCATCATGGGCGGAACCGGATGGTCATGAATGATGGGACCAATCGGGTCGAGGTTCGTTATGAGGGAGACATTCAATTCAGTGATGATGAGATGACCATTGCCCGGATCTCGCCGGGTGGGTACCTGGAATATTGGCATAACGAGGACCATCTGCTGGCGGGAATGAACGAAAAAGGGGCGTTGGAAATAGAGTTGTACGCGAATGGAAAGGCTGTAGACCGGGAGTCCGCGGAGGGGAAGACCCTGGTGGCCAAGGTTATCCGGGGAATGATCGATCTGGGCTTCGACATCGACGGGCGGATGGACCGGCTCTATCGGAAGGGTGGGTATCCTGCGTTGGTAAGGGAGGTGGACAGTGTGAACGGCGATTATGTCCGGGGGCGTTACCTGGATCGGATACTCGGGGGAGATAGTCTTCCGGTCGGAGTTGTCGCACAGGTGATCACCAGGGTCCATGACCGGATAGAAGGGGACTACGACAAAGAGCGGTTGATCACGAAGATCGACACCGTTTATCTGAAGGATGATACGGTATCGGCAGAGTATCTGTCGGTGGTGAAGAGTATGGGTGGGGACTATGAGAAATCCCGCGCGCTGCAGTACTATTTGCGGAGGGGTATTCCCGGGAAGCAGTATATACCGGTGCTGGAAGCAACAGAAAGCATCGAAGGGGATTATGAGCAAAGCAATATTCTGAAGGCATTGCTTGCGGGACCGTTGGCCGAGGGGCAGCCTTTTGACAGCCTGATGTCGGTGGTCGGAAAGATGGACGGGGATTATGAGAAGTCAAATCTGTTGAAGCAGATCGCCCATAAGGAGATCCGGGAGGGCGGATCCTGGGCCGGGCTGATCCGGACGACTACGACGGTGGACGGGGAGTACGAACGAGGCAATGTGCTGATCGAGATAGGGCAGCGACTGCCAAAGACGGACAGTCTGCGCACCCTGTATATGAATGCGGCAAAGACCGTGCATTCGGATGACCAGTATGGAAAGGTGGTAAAGGCCGTGAACCTGTAGTTTTTTGGGGCTCGGGCGTCCGGACAGAAAAATAATTTGGAAGTTTGGGATAAGTCCCTAATTTTGGTGCACTGATATGATCACTGCAAAAGCATACCGTTATTTTTACTTTTTCTTTTACTTCTACTTTACAGGTAGACCGGGATTGCTTTTGTTAACTAAGAACTAAATAAACTGATTAACATAAAGAGTCCCGGTCAAAAGCCGGGACTCTTGCTTTTTAGGATAGATCGATAAACCATGAGCAAAAGAGTCTCGATACAGGGTTATGAAGGCAGTTTCCACCAGGTAGCTGCGCAGCAATTTTTCGGAAAGGATGTTTCGGTGATCACCTGCGCGACGTTCCGTGAGGTCATCCGGGTTGCTTCGAGCCGGAAGGAGAGTGATGGCGGGGTGATGGCGATAGAGAATTCTATCGCGGGTAGTATCCTGCCTAACTACAATCTGTTGCAGAAGAGCAAGTTGATGGTGGTGGGCGAGATCTATCTGCAGATCGAGCAGCATCTGTTGGTCAACCCCGGCGTTCAGCTGGAGGATATCCGGGAAGTGCATTCGCATCCGATGGCGTTGTTGCAATGTATCGACTACCTGGAGAAGCATCCCGGGTGGAAGCTGGTGGAGACCGAGGATACGGCGCTGAGTGCGAAGCATCTGCATCAGCATCGCAGCAAGCATACCGCCGCCATTGCGAGCGGACTCGCGGCGGACCTTTTCGGGCTCGACATCCTGGCGCCAAGTATCCAGACGATGAAGAACAACTATACCAGATTTCTCATTCTTCAGCGGGAAGACAATGCGATGGTGGTTTCCAATCCCAACAAGGCTTCGGTCAATTTTCATACGGACCATTCGCGGGGAAGTCTGGCGCGGGTGCTGACGAAGATCGCGGATGGCGGTATCAATCTCAGCAAGCTGCAATCTTTTCCTATTCCCGGGAGCGAGTGGGAGTATTCGTTTCATGCGGATATGGAATTCGAGGATATGGATCAGTTCCAGCGGGTGATCGAGTCGATCAGGCCGATCACGGCGGAGCTGCAGATCTACGGAACTTATAAAAAAGGCATAACGATATGACGAGTCCTGTAAAAACCGGCAACTCAATAACGACGGCCAGGAGACTGGACGGTATCGGTGAATATTATTTCTCGAAGAAGCTGCGGGAGATCGATGAATTGAACAAGGCCGGGAAGAATGTGATCAACCTGGGTATCGGCAGTCCCGACCTGCCGCCGCACCCCGATGTGATCCGGGTGTTGCAGGAGGAAAGTGCTAAACCGAATGTGCATGCGTATCAGTCCTATAAAGGATCGCCGGTTCTACGTAAGGCGATCGCGGAGTGGTATCGCCGGTGGTATGGGGTGGATCTGGATGCAGATGCCGAGATCCTGCCGTTGATCGGGTCGAAGGAAGGGATCATGCATATCTGTATGACCTATCTCAATGAGGGGGATGGGGTGTTGGTACCCAATCCGGGATATCCGACCTACCGGTCAGCGGTGAAGCTGGCGGGTGGTGAGTGTATCGACTATACATTGACGGAGGAAGGGGGATGGTTTCCCGATTTTGAGGAATTGGAACGATTGGCAGGGAAAGGCCGGATCAAGCTGATGTGGGTGAACTATCCGCAGATGCCGACCGGCCAGTTGCCGGATGAAGCGGTGTTCGGGCGGCTGGTTGCTTTTGGGAAGAAGCATGGGATCCTTATTTGCCACGATAATCCATATAGTTTTATTCTCAACGACCGGCCGATGAGCCTGCTGGCGACGCCGGGCGCCAAGGAGGTGGTGATCGAGCTGAATTCGCTGAGCAAATCGCAGAATATGGCCGGATGGCGGGTTGGAACGTTGTCAGGAGCGAAGGAACGGATCGACGAGGTCTTGCGTTTCAAGAGCAATATGGACAGCGGGATGTTCCTGCCGGTGCAACTCGCGGCAGCGAAGGCGCTCTCGCTTGGCCAGGACTGGTATGACGGTGTGAACGCGGTGTACCGGGAGCGGAGGGAGTATGCATTTGAGTTGCTGGATCTGCTGAAGTGTGCCTTTAGCAGGAACCAGGTGGGGATGTTCGTGTGGGCGAAGATACCATCCACCTACGCGGACGGATTTGCCCTTAGCGACAAGGTGTTGTATGATGCCGGGGTTTTTATAACACCGGGAGGCATTTTCGGATCGGCCGGAACGGGTTATGTCCGGGTGAGTCTTTGCACACCGGTGGAAAAATTCAGGGAAAGTATCAACAGGATAAAATCGGCAGGAATATGAGATTCGATACCGTAACGATCGTTGGAGTGGGATTGATAAGCGGGAGTTTTAGCCTGGCGCTTAAGGACCGGGGACTGGTTCGCCGGGTCATCGGCGTGAGCCGGACCGGCGCCAGTGCGCAACGGGCGCTGGATCTGGGGATAATAGACGAGGTACTTCCGTTGGAAGAGGCCGTCAAGCAGAGTGAATTGATCTATGTGGCGATCCCCGTGGATGCGACCATTCCGGTCATGAAGCGGGTGATGGATCTGGTCACGGAAAAGCAGATCGTGACGGATGCGGGTTCGACCAAGTCGGCGTTGTGCGCCAGTCTGAAGGATCATCCGATGCGGAGCCGGTTTGTGGCGATGCACCCGATGTGGGGGACGGAATACAGCGGACCGGAGGCGGCGGTGCATGATGCCTTCAAGGGAAGGTGTTGCGTGATCTGCGAGAAGGAGAAGAGTGATGCCGATGCGGTTGCGGTAATGGAGGACCTTTACCAGCAGATGGGGATGCATTTTGTGTACATGGATGCGGACAGTCATGATATGCACGCCGCATATATTAGTCATATTTCGCATATTACTTCTTTTGCATTGGCTAATACGGTGTTGGAGAAGGAGAAAGAGGAGAGTGCGATCTTCGAATTGGCCGGAGGCGGTTTTGAGAGTACGGTACGGCTGGCGAAGAGCAACCCGTCGATGTGGCTGCCCATTTTTATGCAGAACCGGGAGCATGTGCTGGACGTACTGAACGAGCATATTGCGCAGTTGAGAAAGTTCAAGAGTTGCCTGGAGAAGGAGAATGAGGAGTATTTGAGGGAACTGATGGAAAATGCGAATAAGATCAGGAGAATAATCAAGTAAAAGCCAGGGGGTTCGGGAGGAAAAGCGAATGGGAGGGGTGGGGTAACAAGACGGGCCACGGGCCCGGCGGCCGAAGGCCAAGACAAAAGATGGTTTTGCGGAGGTGGGGTAAGTTTTCAAGGACCCCCCGGAGCAAAATCCGTACCTTTGCGGCAAATTTTGACAGTATGACGACATTTGAAGGGTTAGGTCTGGACTCCCGGCTTGTACAGGCGACTGACGCGTTGGGTTTTAAGCAGCCGACACCCATACAGGAACAGGCCATTCCTGTATTATTAAGCGGAACGAAGGACCTGGTAGGATTGGCACAGACGGGGACGGGGAAGACGGCGGCATTTGGCCTTCCGCTATTGCAGTTGGTGGATGCAGCGGAGCGATATCCGCAGGCACTGGTGGTATGTCCGACCCGGGAACTCTGCATGCAGATAGTAAACGAAGTGGAGCTCTTTAAAAAATTCATGCCGGGGATGCATGTGCTCGCGGTGTATGGCGGGACGTCCATCGGACTGCAGATCCGCGATCTGCGCCGGGGAGTACAGATAGTGGTGGCCACTCCGGGGCGGCTGATCGATCTTATCGAAAGGAAGGCGATCAACCTGGAGCAGATAAGTTATGTGGTGCTGGACGAGGCGGATGAGATGCTGAACATGGGTTTCCAGGACGATATCGAGTTCATCCTGCAGAATACGCCGAAGCGGCAGGCGACCTGGCTTTTCAGTGCGACGATGCCGCCGGAGATCCGGCGGGTGAGCAAGAAATACATGGAGTCGCCGAAAGAGATCACCGTGGGCAAGGTCAATACGGGGAACAAGAATATCGACCACCAGTACTATGTGACCTCGGCCAATCAGCGGTATGAGACCTTGAAGCGGCTGATCGATTTCAATCCCGGGATCTATGGGATCATTTTTACGCGGACGAAGCTGGACGCGCAGAATATCGCCGAGAAGCTGACCAGGGAAGGATATGATATCGATGCGTTGCATGGCGATCTGACGCAGCAGCAGCGGGACAAAGTGATGGGTGAGTTCCGGGAGAAGACCCTGCAACTGCTGATCGCAACAGATGTGGCGGCGAGGGGGATCGATGTAAAGGAGATAACGCATGTCATCAATTATGAGTTACCGGATGACGTGGAAGTCTATACGCACCGGAGCGGTCGTACAGGACGGGCGGGTAGTACGGGGATCTCGCTGTCCATCGTGCATAGCCGGGAGATCGGGAAGTTGCGGCAAATAGAGCGGATCGTGCAGGTGCCTTTTCACAAGATGGAGATCCCCAGCGGGAAGGATGTCTGCCGGAAACAGTTCTTTACGTTCATGGATAAGCTTTTGCAGGCCGATATCAGCCATGGGGATTATGAGACGTATGTGCCGATGCTGGCTGAGAAGTTTGCGGATATCAGCAAGGAAGAGGTGTTGAAACGGGTGGCGGCGATGGAATTCGACAGGTTTTTGAAATACTATGAGAATGCCGAGGATCTGAATGTCCGGGAGCGGAGTGTGGGCCGGGATCGGGAAGGGCGCGGGGAGCGGAAAGAATATGGCCGGAATGAGGAGGGGCGTACCCGCGGCAGGGAATATACCAGCAATGGCGAGTATACGAAGCTGTTTGTCAATTTGGGGACGAAGGATGGGTTTTATAAGGCCAGTTTCCTGCAGTTCATCCTCGACATGAGCGATCTGCGGAAAGAGGTGCTGGGTAAGATCGATATGAAGGAGATGAACACCTGGATCGAGGTGGATAAGCGGTCGGCTCCGCAGATGATACGGGCGATCGACGGGAAGAAGTTCAAGGGCCGCAGGATCCGGATGAATGATGCAAATAGTCGTTAATAATATAAAATATCATGGAAGCAACTGAAACAAAGAGCGCGAAGGAAATTGTCCAGGCAGCCTGGAAGAAGCGCCCGCTGATCATTTCCGGTCCCTGCAGTGCCGAAACGGAGTCGCAGACCGTCGAAACCGTTACCCGGCTGGCAAAGACGGGCAAGGTGGATATCGTAAGGGCCGGCATCTGGAAGCCGAGAACCCGGCCGGGCAGCTTTGAAGGCATCGGGACGAAGGGGCTGCCCTGGCTGCAGACGGCCAGGAAGCTGACGGGTCTCCCTGTAGCTGTGGAGGTTGCTACCGCCAAACAAGTTGAGGACGCCTTGCATTTCGATGTGGACGTACTCTGGATCGGTGCGCGGACGACCGTGAATCCATTCAGCGTGCAGGATGTCGCTGATGCCCTTCGCGGGGTGGATGTGCCGGTACTCATCAAGAATCCGATCAATCCCGATATTGAATTGTGGACGGGGGCTGTAGAGCGGGTTGCCAAAGCTGGTATCAGCCAGATCGGGTTGATCCACCGCGGCTTTAGTTCTTACGGCAATACCGAATACCGCAATGCGCCGATGTGGCATCTGGCGATAGAAATGAAGCGCCGGACCCCGGGGCTGATGATGATCAATGATCCCTCGCATATCAGCGGCCGGCGGGATATCCTGCTGGATGTTGCCCAGAAGGCGATAGACCTCGACATGGACGGGTTGATCATCGAGTCGCATATCGATCCGGACAAGGCCTGGAGTGATGCCAAGCAGCAGATCACGCCCGAGCGGCTGGCCGAGTTGCTGGACAGCATCAAATGGCGTCATGAGACGACCAATGAGAAGGACTTTATCGATGCGCTGGCTAAGTTGCGCGAACAGATCAACCATATCGATGATGAGCTGATCCAGCTGTTGGGACAACGGATGCGGATTGCCGACCAGATTGGCAGGTACAAGAAGGACAACAATATCACCATTCTGCAGACGAACCGCTGGAACTCCATCCTGGAGAAGGCGTTTGCGAAGGGGGAGAAGCTCAACCTGAGCAAGGAGTTCGTCACCAAGTACTATGATGCCGTGCATATGGAATCCATCAACCATCAGAATAAGATCATGAACTCCTAGCAGCCATGGTCATCCTCTATGTTCACGTCATTTGGTGTGTGCGCGGGCGGGAAGCGCTGCTCAGCAAGCCGGTAAGACGTGTGCTCCTTGCCCATCTGCAAAAGGAAGGGGAGGAGAAGGGGTTGAGGGTACTGGCCGCGGGTGGGGCGGACGATCATATCCATTGCTTATTGCAACTGATGCCTTCGCAGAATCTGGCGCAAGTGACCCGGAGTATCCGGGTGCTGACGGCGGACTGGTTGAACGAGGCAAAGCTGCTCACGACCGAGTTTGCGTGGGAGGAGGAGTATTTTGCCTATTCGGTAAGTCCGAGCGGGGTGCGGCAGGTGGTCGATTTCATCGGTAAGCAGGAGGAGTATCATCTTACGAAGAGTCTGGATCATGAATTGGACAAGTTTAAAGAGTCTTTCGCATGAATAAGGTACAGTATAAATTTTCCGGCAAGACGACGACCTGGTATCTCGATGCGGACTTTTCCTATCTGAAAAAGCTCGTGGGAAAGGAGAATGCGGTGCTGATCACCGATGAGCATCTTTTTGCGGCGCATCAGAAGCGGTTTGGCGGTTGGAATACGATCGTGATCAATGCGGGCGAGCAATACAAGGTGCAGGCGACCGTGGATTCGATCATCGGGCAGCTGATCGACCTGGGTGCGGATCGGAAGACCGTGCTGGTGGGCGTAGGCGGTGGCGTAGTGACCGATATCACGGGATATGTAGCGGCGATCTATATGCGCGGGCTTTCCTTTGGCTTTGTCCCGACTTCGATCCTGGCGATGGTGGACGCGTCCATCGGCGGCAAGAACGGCATCGATGTGGGGGTTTACAAGAATATGGTGGGTACGATCCGGCAGCCGCAGTTCCTGCTGTACGATTATTCGCTTTTGAAGACCTTACCAAAAGAGGAGTGGGCCGGCGGGTTTGCGGAGATCATCAAGCATGCCGCGATCAAGGATGCGGCGTTGTTCCGGGAGCTCGAGAAGAATAAGCTGACGACCTATCAGCGGGACAAGGCGTTGCTGGCAAAGCTGATCCGGCGCAACGTGGCGATCAAGTCGGCGGTGGTGGAGAAGGACGAGTTCGAGCAGGGAGAGCGGCGGCTGTTGAATTTCGGGCATACGCTCGGTCATGCGATCGAGAATGTCTATGAGCTTTCGCATGGGCAGGCGATCTCGATCGGGATGGTGGTCGCGTGTATGATCTCGGAGGAGTTTACGCCATTCAAGGGGACGGACAGGGTGATCGATGTGCTGAAGAGATATGGGCTTCCGACGCTGGCGGAGTTCGATCCGAAGGAAGTGATGGAGGTGTTGCGGAGGGATAAAAAGAAGGTGAAGGATACGATGAACTATGTGATGTTGAATAAGATCGGCCAGGGGGTTGTCAAGGCGATCCCGCTGGTGGAGTTGGAGAAACTGGTACAATCAATTATTACTGCAAGATGATCACAACTATAGAGCCTTCCACATTATCGGGTGTTATTTTGGCGCCTGCGTCCAAGAGCAGCATGCAGCGGGCCTGTGCGGCGGCGTTGTTACGGGCTGGTGAAACGGTGATCCGGCATCCGGGTCATTCGAATGATGATAAAGCGGCGCTGGGAGTGATACGGGATCTGGGCGCAGAGGTTAGCGAGTTGGGCGATGGGGCGTTGTTGGTGAAGAGCGGCGGTGTTTCAGCAGCCGGCGTGAAATGGAGTGGCCGGCTTGACCAGGGGGGGATCCGCGTCGTGAATTGCGGCGAGAGTGGGTTGGGGTTGCGGATGTTTGCACCTATTATCGCGCTCTCCGATAAGACGATCAAGGTCCAGGGCGAGGGCAGTCTGCTCAAGCGGCCGATGGATTTTTTTGACGAGATCTTTCCCGAGCTGGGGATCCGGGTGGTGTCGAATGGCGGGAAATTGCCGTTGGAGATCCAGGGGCCTTTGCAGCCGAAGGATATCGAGATCGATGGGTCGCTGAGTTCGCAGTTTCTGACCGGGTTGCTGTTCGCGTATGCGGCCGCGGGTGCCCGGAATGTGGCTATCCGGGTGCGTGATCTGAAGAGCAAACCCTATATCGATCTGACGTTGCAGGTGATGAAGCAGTATGGCTGGGGGGTGGAGAATGAGAATTATGAAGTATTCCGGTTTTCCGCTGAGCGGCGGGCCGGGAATCGGGAATATACCGTGGAAGGCGATTGGAGCGGCGGGGCTTTTCTGTTGGTGGCGGGAGCCGTTTCCGGACCGATCACGGTCCGCGGGCTGGACGAGTGGTCGACACAGGCGGACAAGGCGATCCTGCAGGCGCTTTGCGATAGCGGGGCGAGTGTGGAGATCAGGGAGGCGGAGATGGTGATCGGGCCTGCGGCACTAAAAGCATTTTCTTTTGATGCGACGGATTGTCCCGATCTGTTCCCGCCATTGGTCGCGCTGGCGGCCTATTGTACCGGTGTGACGACGATCAGGGGGGTAAGCCGGCTGGCGCACAAGGAGAGCAATCGCGGGCTGACCTTGCAGGACGAGTTTCGGAAGATGGGAGTGACGATCGAGTTGGACGGGGACCTTATGCGGGTCCATGGAGGGAAAGGACTGAAGGGTGCGACTGTCCATTCCCGTCATGATCACCGGATCGCGATGGCCTGCGCCGTTGCGGCGTTGAAGGCGGCGGGACCGGTGACGATCGAGGACGCCGAGGCAATCGACAAATCCTATCCGGATTTTTACCGGGATATACAGCAATTAGGCGCAAGCGTAAACATCAAGCTATGAACAGTATCGGGCGACTATTCCGAATCAATATCTTTGGCGAATCCCATGGGGAAAGCGTAGGCGTCAACATCGATGGCTGTCCGGCGGGTCTCTCGTTGCCGGTGGAGGATTTTCTGCCGGACCTCGAACGGCGGAAAGGGGGAATGCAGAAGGGGACTACGCCGCGAAAGGAGGATGATCTGCCCATCTTCAAGAGCGGGCTTTTTAATGAAACGAGTACGGGGTCGCCGATAACGATCCTTTTTGAAAATAAGAACACGCGGAGCGGGGACTATGAGAAGCAGCGGGCGGTGCCGCGGCCGGGGCATGCGGATTTTGTCGCCCATACCAAGTTTGGAGGGTTCGAGGATTACCGGGGGGGTGGTCCCTTCTCGGCCCGGCTGACGGTAGGACTCGTTGCGGCGGGGGTGATCGCGAAGAAGATGCTGAATGCCGGAGCCGAGGGAGGCAGGGAGGTGCGGATCGAGTCGACAATATTAGAGATCGGGGGCGAAAGAGACCTCGATAAGGGGCTACAGAAGGCTATCGATGCCAAGGATTCGATAGGCGGGATCATCGAATGCCGGGTGAGCGGGCTGCCGATCGGACTTGGAGAGCCTTTCTGGGACTCGGTGGAATCCGTGCTGGCGCACGCCATTTTTGCTATCCCGGCCGTGCGTGGAGTGGAATTCGGGACCGGCTTTGCGGCAGCCCGGATGTTTGGCAGCGAGCATAATGACGCGATCGAGAATCTGCGGGGGCACACCCGGAGCAACCATGCCGGCGGGGTAGTCGGGGGGATCACTAATGGGAATGAGCTGGTGTTCCGGCTTGCGATAAAGCCTACTTCTTCGACCCCGAAGGAGCAGCAGACCCTGAATTGGGAGACGGGGCAGCAGGAGGTGTTTTCCGTCAAGGGGCGTCATGACCTTTGTGTCGCGTTGCGCGCGCCGGTTATCGTCGAGGCTGTGACCGCCATTGTTTTAGCAGATCTCTGGTTGCTCGAACAGCGGTCGTCCCGAGTGATAACTAAAAAATAGCGGTTTGCACTTAGAAATATTAGCGTCTTGTATTATATTGAGCGATATATGAACTATCGACCGCGAAGCGTCCTTTTCTTTCTCCCGGTAGTATCGATGGTCCTGTTGATGGCTTGCAAGGAGCAAGGCAAAAACCGGAAGACAGATAAGGACGATGTGAAAACCCCGACTCAGGTTGAGAACCCCGTAGAAACCGATCTGAAGTCCATGCTCGAACAAGTCGCCAACAACGGCGATAAATTGAATGATTCCACTATCCTTGTTTACCGGAAACTGGCAGACAGTGTGTACGGTGTCAACGGGTACAGCGCCATCTGGAGTGCGAAGCAGCGCTGGCTGCCGGTGGGAGACAGTCTTTTTTCTTTTATCGAAGGCTGCAAGTCCTATGGTCTTTTTCCTTCCGACTATCATTTTAATGCCCTCAGTTTTTATCGGCGGGTGCTCGGCGAGGACACGCTGGCACGAAAGAATGCTACTACCTGGAACCGGGCCGATCTGCTGTTGACCGACGCCTTTTTTACGTTGGTGAAGCACCTTAAGCAGGGACGGCTGGACTATGACAGCGTTACGCTGCGAAAGGATTCGGTATTGTCCGACAGTTTTTTTGCCCGGACGCTTGCCACGGCGCGGCAATTCGGGGTAAGGGGGGCGCTGGACAGCCTCGAACCGAGGCTTGCCGGGTATGACTCGCTGAAGGCTTACCTGGGGGATTTTTTGGCGACGGCGCATTTCCGGAAGCTGACCTGGATCGACTATCCCTACAAGGACTCCGCGGTATTCTATACGTCGTTGACGAAGCGATTGCAGGAAGTGGGATATATCGACAGCAGTGTGACCCGCGCGGATACGGCGATGCTTGCGGGGGCCCTACGTAAATATCAAGAAACCAATAAGTTGAAAGTGACCGGCCGAGCTTCGCAGGAGACGGTGGCCATGATGGACAATTCCGACTGGGAAAAGTTCAAGCGCATCGCCATCAACCTCGACCGGTTCAAGCTGCTGCCTGATACGCTGCCGAAGACCTATGTATGGGTGGATCTGCCTTCTTTTTATCTGCAGGTGCATGACGCCGACACGATCGCGTTAGAGTCGAAAGTGATCGTAGGGGCGCCCAAGACGCGGACTCCGCTGCTGACCAGCGAGATATCCAATTTTGTGACTTATCCGCAGTGGACGGTACCGTCGAGTATCATTTTCAAAGAGATGTTGCCGGCGATCAAGCGGAATGTGGATTATCTGAGGAAGCAGAACCTGATGGTGGTGGATGATAATGACAGTGTGCGGGATCCGAAGCTGATCAATTGGGCGCGGCTGAATAAGAACAATTTTCCCTATCAGCTGAAGCAACGACAGGGGGATGACAATTCCCTGGGAGTGATGAAGTTTAATTTTAAAAATAAGTATGATGTGTATCTGCATGATACTAATGTTCGTTGGATGTTCGACAACAAGTTCAGGGCGGTGAGTCATGGGTGTGTGCGGGTTCAGCAGTGGCGGAAGTTGTCGGCCTTCCTGACCCGGAACGACACGATGCGGTATCATCCGGATACGTTGAAGAACTGGATCTCGCGGCAGGAGAAGCATACGGTTTACGGGTTTGCGCATGTGCCGATCTATTTGCGATATTTTACGGTGGAGGGGAAGAAGGGGAAGCTGGCGTTTTATGATGATATCTATGGTGAGGATAGGGTGTTGAGGAACCGGTATTTCGCAGCGAAGCCGATATTTTGAGTATATTGTACCCGCCGCCCGGCATCGGCGCCTTTGGCGCCTCCGTAGGTTTAATTATTGCCCTACGGGCAGCCGGCCTCCGGCCAGCTAAGTCCAACAAATATGAAAACCCGATTACTCGCCTATCTATTGCTGCCTGTGGCGGTGTATGGCCGCGACGAGCGGCCGATGCGGGACTCCATCCCTGCGGGAGTACAGCATCCTACCAGGCATTCTGCCAGGAGCAAGCCTCATAAGGCGGCTGCTGACACGGTTCAGTACGGGACCGCCAGTTTCTACGCAAACAAATTCGAGGGTCGGAAAACCTTTACGGATGAGATCTTCAGGCAGGAAAAGCTGACGGGGGCCAGCAATACGCTTCCGATGCACACCTGGGTCCGCGTGACCAATCTTCGCAATCATAAGTCTGTCATTGTCCGGATCAACGATAAGATGCATCCCCGAAACAAACGCATCATCGATCTCAGCCGGGCTGCGGCTATCCGCCTGGGCTATGCCGGCAGGGGGCTTACCAGGGTCAGGATCGACGTTCTTGGTAAAAAAAGGCCGCCGGACGCCGAGGATGAAACGGCAGTCCGGCAGCCCGGGCAGGATTAAATTAATGCTTCATTTTTTTGAACACACTGCAATCTCCACTTGTAGACACATGCAGGAGATAGGTACATTTATCGCTGGCTACGGTGACGTAGTAGCTGAGGCCGTCTGTTGAGTCGATGTATTCGATGGCGTCCGTGATGACCGCATTGGGATAGTCCTTTTTCAGGTGGACCTGGACGGTCAGCGGAAGAGTGTTCTTGTCGATGGAGCGGGTGGTGGCGAGGGAATTTCCTTCCCGGTCGTAATAGGCCTGCAGATGGAGCCCGTTCCAGTCGAAGTTGACTTCTGTAAATTGTCCCTTAACTTTGTAGTTGATGGCCGTTGCATTGGGGAACTGACGATTGAAATTATCTACTCCGATAAAGTCGGGTTCGTCCTTGCGGGAAAGTGGGTTTGCGTATGTGCCGATGACTGACAAGAACAGTATAACGGCGATGGATAGACGTTTCATGATTGTTTGGTGTTTACTTTATTAAATGATCTTCTCTAGCTAGCTGTATCCTATAAGACGAATGCAATGCCAAACTTGTTACAGCCTGTAAGGTGTTGATTGTGAATGGCATTAACTTTTTCATCACAAATGGGAGTGTCCGGTTCCGGACGATCTGTTGTACGCTAACAGGACACAAGGACAGTTGTATTCAAAAATCTAAAAAATAAATACTATGAACGCAAGCATTGGCATCGCTCCAGCAAATCTTCAGGCTGTGTCGGTTGAATTAAGCAAGTTATTGGCGGATGAATTCGTTCTTTACACCAAGACGCGGAATGCGCATTGGAATGTGGAGGGGCCTGACTTTCATTCCATGCACATCTTCTTCGAGCAGCAGTACGAGCAGCTCGACGAAACGATGGACAGTGTTGCGGAGCGGATCCGTCAGCTTGGGCATTATGCGCCGGCTACGTTGCAGAGTTTTCTTTCGCTCACGCATCTCACGGAGAAACTGGGCGAGCGCAACGATAGTCCGGGTTTTATCAAGGAGCTGTTGACGGATCATGAGAACATCATCATTTTTCTGCGTGAGAACATCAACAAGTTCGCCAATGATTACGGGGATGCGGGGACGAGTGATTTTATCACGGGGTTGATGGAGGAGCATGAGAAGATGGCGTGGTTCTTACGGGCGCATTTGAATAAATCTAAATAAAAAAAGGCCGGCGTTTTGCCGGCCTTTTTTTATTAGTTGTCTTTTTTTCCGAAGAGGCGTTTGAAGAAGCCTTTTTTCTTGGGTGGTTCCTGTGGTTTTTTGTCTGCGTCGGTGACGGTGATGCGGACGGAGCCTTCCTTGCTGGTGCGGTTGGCTTCCTGCAGGATCTTTTGTTCTTCAGGTGAAAGTTTGGAGTCTACCGGCACGGTCGGGGGGCTGGTATCGATGTATTGGTTGGACTTGCCATTGCCCTGGTTGCCGCCTTCGGCGCCGGGGGGAGCGGTCTTTTCGATGTTCATGTAATCGTACATCATTTCCTTGCGGATGTTCTCGGGCTGGATGAATTTGGCCTGGCGGTCGATGCCGAGGGTGCGGTCCGAGAGCACCTTGTTGAAGAAGTATTCCCAGATGGGGCGGGCGGCCTGGGCGCCATAGCCAAGACCGCCTTCGAGATGGATGAAGCGGTCGTCGCAACCGATCCAGGCACCGGCCATCAGTTGGGGGGTATAGCCCATGAACCAGGCGTCGGCGTTGTCGTTGGTGGTTCCTGTTTTGCCGCCCATCTCCGAAATATTGAGGCGGGTGCGGAGGCCGGCGGCTGTGCCGAAGTCTACGGGGCCCTGCATCATCCGGGCCATCGTGTAAGCGGTGCCCTGGCTGATGACTTCCTTGCGTTCGGTATCGAAGCGGTCGAGGACGTTGCCGTTCTTGTCTTCGATACGCAAAATATAAAAAGGCTTTGTGCTGTAGCCGCCGCTGGGGAACATGGTATAGCCCCACATCATCTCAAACAGCGAGAGGTCGCAGGTGCCCAGCGCCATGGAGGGGTAGGGGTCTATTTTTGTGGGGATGCCGATCTGCTTGACATATTCGGCAAAACGTTTTGGGCCCACTGTTTTCATGATATAAGCGGCGACGCCATTGATCGACCAGGCGAGGCCGGAGGCCATGGTCATGGTACCGCCTTCGTGTTTGTCGGGGCGGGCGGGGACGTAGCCAAAGCCTGGGAAGTATTGCTGGCTGGTCTGGCATTCGGTCTCGGGGCTCATGTTGAAGTCTTCGATGCCTAGGCTGTAGAGGAAGGGTTTTATCGAGCTGCCGACCTGTCGTTTGGTGTTGATGTTGACGTGGTCGAATTTATAGGTCTTGAAATCGATGCCGCCGACCCAGGCCTTTACTGCGCCGGTCACGGGATCCATCACCATGAAGGCTGTCTGGAGCATCGCCTGGTGGTACTTGATGGAGTCGAGCGGGGTCATCACGGTATCCTTTTCGCGCTTGCTGTTCCAGGCGAAGATCTTCATGGCGATGGGCTGGTTGAAGGTCTTGCGGATCTGGGCGTCGCTGAGGCCATCGTCCTCCAGGTTATGCCAGCGATCGCTGTTGCGCATAGCGGCCTCTAGTATATTCTGGTGGTCCTTCCAGATGAGGCCTTTCCGGATGTCGAATTGCGCGCTGAGATTTCGTTGCAGGAGGGGCAGCTGTTTGGCGACTGCCTCGTCGGCATAGATCTGCATGCGGGGATTGATCGTGGTATAGATCTTAAGGCCATCGGTGTAGAGGTTGTACGGCTCGCCGGTGGCGGGATTCTTGTGGACCTTGCACCATCGTTGGAGGTCAGTGCGAAGCACGTCCCGGAAATAGGGGGAGAGGCCGTTGTTCTCGTCCACTTTTTTATAGTTGCTGAGGTCGATGGGCTTTGCTTTGAGTTTGGCGGCCTCTGCGTCGTTGAGGTACTTGTTCTTTACCATCTGGTTGATGACGGTATTGCGTCTCTCGATGGCCATCTTGGGATTCTTCCGCGGATTGTAGATGGTGTTGCCTTTCAGCATCCCGATAAGGACGGCGGCCTCATCGACGGAGAGGCGATCGGGTTCCTTCTGAAAGAAGGTGCGGGCGGCGTTGCGGATGCCGTAGACGTTGTCGCCAAAGGGGACCTCGTTCAGATAGAGGGCGAGAAGCTCCTGCTTGGTAAAGTTGCGTTCGAGCTTTATGGCAATGATCCACTCTTTTAATTTTTCGATGAAGCGGCGGACGAAGTTCTTTGACCCCTGGTCCAGGAGATTCTTTGCCAGTTGCTGGGTGATGGTGCTGCCGCCGCCGTCGCGGCCGAGCTTCAGGACGGCGCGCATGACGGAGTAACCGTCGATGCCGGAATGGTCATAAAAGCGTTCGTCCTCGGTGGCGACGAGGGCATTGACGACGTTGGGAGATATGTCTTTGAACTCTACATTGCTGCGGTTTCCTTTATCCTTGTAGTATTTCCCCATGGGGGTCCCGTCTTCCGCGAAGACCTCGGTTGCGAGGGTTATGGAGGGGTTTTCCAGCTCCTTCAGGGAGGGAAGGGAGCCGAAGACGCCGAGATTGATGAGAATGAGAAAGAGGATAAAGCCCCCTAACCCATAAAAGAACACCTTCCAGAAAATACGGATGAATTTGGACGACATATAGGAATTTGTTGTAATAATGTTTTCCTTCGGCTCGCTCGAGCTGACTTCCGCAAGGTAGGGGAATCGATGTTAACTATTTTCAAAAGTACGTCTGACGTTTTGTTGATTCGCCTGCGCGAATCAAGGGATATTGGGATAGGCGGCGCGGAGGAATGCCCGGTAAGCGGGCAGATCCTTGGTATTCAGCAGCAACTCCAGGTTGGAAGTGGAGATGATCAGGAAAGTGTATTTGCCGGCCGGCAGCCAGGGAACGATCTCTCTGGGGGCCAGCGCCTTAATGTTCTTCATATAGTCGAGCGCGTCGCCGGCATTTGCAAACTTGTTGATGATCATCAGCTTCAACGAGTCGTTGAGCGTGGCATTGGCCGTCGTGAGGGACTTGCTGTAGAATATTTCGGTGTTATAGCGGCTGAATGCGTTAGCGGCTTCCGAAACATACACCGGGTCCACTTTATCCATGACCATGATCACAGCGTGTGTCTGGTCGGGAGTGAGGGTGAATGCCGAATTAAGGTTACGCAATTTTGCGGCCAATTGGGTGCTGTCGGCCTGTAATTTCTTTACCGCCGCGGCGATGGAGTCCGCTTTGCGTTTCAGGATGGCTGATTGCAGGGAGTCGGCGCTGGCCTTTTCCATTGCTTTCTGAAGGGAATCCTGCAGGCGGTGGAGGGCGTCCAGTTTGGCGGCATCCATCGTGATCTTCTGGAGGCTGGCGGTATCGACCTTGAGTTTGTCGGCTCCCGGGGCGGTTACGGCGGGTTTATTCGGCTGGACCTTGACGAGCATGTTGGAGTCGTTCCGTACAAGACGGGGCCTCCTGTTGACTGCGTTCTGGGCGGCCGTGTCGATCTGTGGGGCGACAATGTCGTCATCGCTTGCGCGGGTCACCTGCAGGCGCGTGAGGTAGTCTTCGATCTGGCCACGGCGGTTGAGAACGTCGAGCATCGTGGCTGCTTTTGCGGCCATTGGCGTTTTTGGCCATTTGGTGATGATGCCCGAGAGTACGGCCCGCGCTTCCGGGTCCTGGTGGCTCCGGATGAAATAGACGGATTCGATGTAGAGCAACTGCGGTGTCCAGTACTTATCGCCATAGAGGCTGTCGGCGACGCGTTTTTCTTCGATGGCCTGGGCGAACTGACCTTCTATAAAGTCATTATAGACCTTTTCGTATTGATGGGTCGCTTTTGTCCTGAGGCTGTTTGCGCTGTTCTCGTCGGCCTCGGGATTGACGATGCGGTTTGTAAAGGCGCCCCTGGGGAATTTCTGGTTCAGCAGGTCGAGGATGCGCCGGGCATTCTCTTCATCGCCTATTTTTTTGTAGCAGTAATAAAGGTTGAACAAGGATTCTTCGCGACGCCTGGTCTCGGGGAATTTTTCGAGCAGGCTATCGTAGGTGTTGATGGCTAAGGGATAGTCGGGGATACCGTCCTGATAGGTGCGGCCCAGGGTAAAGAGCGCGGCTTCGATGGAGTCCATCGATTTTTTCATTTTCTCCGGTGTCAGGGGCAGATTGGCCAGCAACGTTTTGAAATCGATGGTGGTGCTGATGGCTGTACGATTGGTGCTGTCGGAGATGTCCAGTCCGTTTCGATTGCCGTTGCGGGGGCCGAGATTGTTTCTTGCGAGTGCGGCTACCTGCCAGTTATCGACGTTGGGCCTGTTGCCCCATTTTGTCCTGAAGTCGGAATAGCCTTTTGCTTTCAGCGAAGGGTTATCGAAATACCAGGCAGCATTGTTGCCGCCGCTGGCAAAGAGATCGGGGACGGCGTTGGCGTTTGCCGATAGCGGGCCATTGTTGTTGAACGAGGCGCTGTCTCCTTCGTCCCGAAGCCCCTGGAGCCGACGGAGCGTCCGGACCATTTTCTTTATGTAGGCGTCGCGTTGCGCGGGGGGCAAGGCGGCGATGCGCTGCAGGCTGTCCTGGCGGCCGATGATGTCCAATTGCCGGACTATGACGGCGAGAGCTGCCTTGCGATCGGGCAACCAGCTGATATCGCCGATGGTCTCGCGGTCGGCGGAGGTGAGGTTAAGGCTGTCGTAGAAGTTTTTTGCGCTGCGGTAGTCCTTTGCTTCGTAGGAAAGGTTGGCCAGCTGGAGGAAGGCCTTGTTGCGCTGGTTGTTGGTGGAACCCACGGACCATTTTATACACTGGCGCAGGTAGGAGATCGCACCGGGTTTATTATTCCGCTCCAGTTCCATCTGCGCTGCCGTGAAATAAATAATGTCGCGGTAAGAGTCGTACCGGTCGCGATGCGCCATTTTTATAAGGGCTGCGATGTTTCGGGCAATATAGTCTTCGCTGCTGTCCTTGTTCTGGCGGATAGCGTTAAGGCGGGCATAGATCTCCAGAATGGGGTTATAGGTGTGGTTGACCGTCTTTTCGTACCAGATCTTTGCAAAGGTGCTGTTGTTCGTCTTTTCATAGAGCTGGGCGATGAGGTATTCCCAGCGGGCCGTCTCTTCGCGGTCTTCGGCCGCGGGGAGGGCTTTTTCTAGGTAGATCGCGGCGCTGTCGTAGATACCCTGCCGATAGAACCAGAGGGCGCGTACTTCCTGCAGCTGGGGCTGAAGCCGGGGCGGGAAGAGCGGGTCATGGACCATGATCTCGATGAGGCCGGCGGCCTGGGGGAACTGGTCCTGTGCGATGTAGGTGCGGATCTTCCAGATAATGGCGTCGTTCCGGCTTGGGGGAATGGAGAATACTTTCTGGGCGACGTTCGGGTGTTCCCGGGTGGCGACCTTATCGGCATTGGTGCCCTCATCCCGGTTGTAATTACTGCCGATGGGCTGGTCGTTGCCTTCCTTGTCTTTTGGGGCGAAGGCCCAGTTGACGAACTGGAAGGTAATGAAGGCGGAGTCGAAATCCTTTTTCAGGTAGTATGTTCTACCGATAAGCAGGTAGAGGTTATCCACCCAGTCAGAGCGGGTATCGTGGATGAGGATACCCATGGTGCATTTGTAGATGATGGAGTCCAGTTCACGCTTTTGGGCGGCGGTGGCATCCAGGCTGTAGTTGTAGAAGGGCAGGAGCCGGGTATAGTCGTCCCTGAAGGAAGCCTTTGCCCGGGCGAGGATCATTTTTATCTTTTCGTTGGAGTTGAAGTAGTAGTTGTAGTGCGTGATGGTGTTCTGGATGAAGCGGCGGACCTTTTTGATCTTTTTACCGTCGTTGGAAGTTTCGGAGGCCAGGGTCCTGTCCTCGAATTTCTTGGGGTGGGTGAGGGTATAGTCGACACCTTCCTGGGCCCGGAGGGCCAGGAAAAGACAAATGAATACCCCTGACAGCAGAATCTTACGATAGGCCAAGATGATGAGATTGAGACCGGTCCGCAATTACGCATAAATAACTGTTTTTCCGGAAATTTATTTTGTTATCTTTAGGCCTGTAGACCAAAAGATTGTACCAATTAATCCTATATGGCTAAATTCGATGCCAATTCCACTCTGAAGCGCCTCCAAAACCGCTACCGCCTGGTAGTTATGAATGACGATACTTATGAGGAGGTGGTTACTTTCAAATTATCGCGACTCAGCGTTTATACCGTTCTCTGCACGATTTTTGTACTGTTGACGGGGCTCACGGTAGCGCTCATCGTCTTTACTCCCCTGAAGCTGTATATTCCGGGATATGGCGATGTCAACAATACCAAGGATCTGCGTGAACTAAAAATACGGACAGATTCGTTAGAGCAGGAGGTCCGGTACAAGGACCAGTATCTGGAGAGTATTCGTAATGTGTTGCAAGGGAATACGACGGTGAAACTGGACACCACGACCTTAAAGATGCCGAAACCTGAGAAAATAAATGACTAAAATCCATATTTATGTTTAACGGAAAGAACAAATCTGATTCTTTTGAAGTGGGCGGCGAGAAAGCGCCTGTGAGCACGAGCGCCAGCCTGATCGGCGCCGGCACTACCATGAAGGGGGACATTACCAGCAATGGAGATCTGCGGATCGACGGGACCCTGGTAGGGAATATTCATTGTTCGGCCAAGGTGGTGATCGGAGCCAACGGCAATGTGCAGGGTGATATCAACGGGCAGACGGCGGATATCATGGGTAAGGTCACGGGGACCATCAAGGTGAAAGATCTGCTTCAGTTGAAAGGCGGGAGTGCCGTCAACGGCAATATCGAGGCTTCGAAACTGCAGATCGAGCCTACGGCCAGCTTCAACGGGGAATGTCATATGACCCAGGTTGCGACCACTACGGCTTCCGCGACCAAATCTTCTTCGGAAAAAATGAAGGATTTTAAACATGCCGAGATCTCCCCTGCCTGATAAGGAGGGAGATCGTCGCAAGGAATTGATCCGATGGGCGGGGCTGGGCACCGAAATGGTCGCCTCGGTCGGGCTATCCGTTTTCCTGGGTGTGAAGGCGGATAAATGGTTGAAGCTTTCTTTTCCAATCTTGTCCTGGGTGTTACCTTTGTTGGTAATAGCCGGCCTGCTGATCAATCTGGTCAGGTCGGGCTCGAAAAAGAACAATGGAAAATAAAGTCAGCCGCAAGGCTCTTCAGCTTATCGTGCTTGTTTTTATCTTGTGCACTATTTTTATCCTTCTGGGCTGGGCCGTCGTTCAGAACCTACATCCCCAGGAAGAAGCAAGGGTTGATTTCAGGGTGCTGTTGGGAGGTAATGTCCTGCTCTTCGGGGTGACGGCCATAAGTTTTTTGCTGTATTCCAAGGCTTTACGTAATAATAATCCCCATGTCTTCGTCCGAATGATGTATGGCAGCCTGTTGGTGAAGATGTTTGCCTGTCTGCTGGCGACCCTTATCTATGCCTGGTTTGCGGGTCGGTCGGTGAACAAGAATGCGATCTTTGGCTGTTTTGGCCTATATGTCCTATATACCTGGCTCGAGGTGAAGATGCTCATGGCAAGGAGTAAGAAATCCCCCAAAAATGTCTAAGAAAGAAGCTCCGCTGGATTATTTGCGCCGGTGGATCCCCGGGGATGCTGCGCCGCTGATCCTGGAGTATCTGAACCATTATAATGTCCATCTGACGATCACGCGGGAGCGGAAGAGCGTTCTTGGCGACTACCGCCATGCTACGCGTTCCAGCAATCACCGGATCAGCGTCAACGGCAATCTGAACGCTTATTCTTTTCTGATCACGCTGATCCACGAGCTGGCCCACCTGGTGACCTTTATGGAATGGGGGAATGGGGTCAATTCGCACGGGAAGGAGTGGAAGGGAATTTACCGGAAGATGCTGGAGGAGTTCATCCGGCTTTCGGTGTTCCCGGCGGATATCCTGAGTGCGCTGAAGAAAAGCCTGCACAATCTGCCGGCAAGCAGCTGCGCGGACGAGAACCTGATGCGGGTGCTCAAGAAATATGATAATAATACAGGCGACCTGATATTGGTGGAGCAGATCCCCGAGGGGGGCTGTTTCAGCCTGGAAGACAACCGGGTATTCCGGAAGGGAAAAAAATTAAGAAAAAGGTACCAATGCACGGAGTTAGCGACGGGAAAATTGTATCTTTTCAGTCCGATCTATGAGGTCAAACCGGCTTCGTAGAATAGGCACTACCCCCTAAATTTCTGGTCGCCCGTTTTTGATCAATCCCATGAATTCCAGGGGTAGCTCTCCGATATCTTTCATCAGAGCACCATAATGCCCCGTCTTGCCCATCGGGGCTGAGAGACGCCTGCTTGTCGGGCGAAATCCACGTATTTTTATTATCCATGGAGCGAGGTTAGCTCAACATGGCGATGACTCCATAGAGGATGGCTATGGAGACGATGAGGATGCCTATAAAAGGCCTGTCTGCATGTTTCATAAAGTAACTCTGGGTGATTTGGGTAATTACGTGGTTAACGCGGCGGGGAAGATAAATAGTATGGCAGCACGGAATTATTCGACGGACGATGCGCAAGCGCATCTCAGACCGCTAATATCCGGCCTTCGGCCAACGGACCTCCGGTCCGTTTGGGTATCGGCGTTGCAGTAGAAAATGGCGGCTTTGTCGGGGCTTTTGGCCAGGCGCCGGAAGCCGGCTTTTTCCAGCAGGGTCACGCGGGCATCGTCGGGAGAGACGAAGCTGATGCGCGTGACGATGCGCTGGATGGACTTATAGCTGAGCAGGCTGTCGATGCAGGTGCGCAGCGCGGGAAGGTTCATCTGATCATTATTGGAAGCATAGAAGCAGTAGATGCCGATGGTACCGGGCAGGGAGAGATAGTTGGCGGCGAGATCCATCTGAACGGGAGGATGGACCTCCATCAGGAAGAGCAGGCGGTCGTGGTCAAATACGAGGTAGGCGCCAAAGGCTTCTTCGGTCTCCATGGAATCGTAGATCTCCCAAAGTCCTTCGTCGGGATAGAGCTGGGGGTGGGAGCCATAGAATTCATGGCGAAACAGTTCGCGGACGACGGGCTTATCCGTCGCCTTGCAAAGGGGCCTCAAAAAGATATCTCCTTTTGGTTGCGATGAGGTTATAGTCAGCATGACACGAATGGTTGAACCATCGGAGTCTTAACCGGAAGTAAATTGGAGGAGCTGGCTACGAAGATGTGCCAAAATTGTGTATAGCGGAAAAATATAAGATGAGAAACCCGGTTCCTGTTTAATTATTTGTAAGGATTTGTAAGGGTAAACCTCTACAGATCGGAATAATCGGCCGGGTGGAGGAAGATTATATCGATGTGGGACACGTTGTGCTGGTACTGCGGATCGGCCACCAGCTTCTTCCAGAAGGGGTCAGCGACGAAGTCCTTCCAGTGCTGCTCACGGGAAGCCATATTTTCGAAGCTGGTCATGTACATGAGATTGGGCATATGGCCGCCGGTGAGAACGCTTGCATAAAACACTGCGTGAAAGCCCAGCCGGTCGAAGAGGGGGATCTCGCCGCCGGCATTGAACATCTGGACTTTGTTCTCGAAGTATTTTTCGGTTGGGCCTTCGTAGCTGCGGAGCTCGTAGATCCTTTCGGCGGGCGAGCCTTTCAGTCCGCCGGGAGCGGCATGGTGGGGCATGTCCGGGAAGGCCTGCAGGAAAATGGATTCGATGCGGAGATAGGGAATATTGTCGAAGGGGGCTTCGATATAGTCCTTTCCATCGGCAAGATATTGGCCGTCTTTTGAGAGGGAGGCGGGGAGGCCCAGGTATTGTTCGAAACTTTTCAGCGGGATGAGGACATAGATGCGGCGGACCGCGGCGGTGTCATTGCCGACCGGCTTAAAGACGCCAATGTCGGCGATCCCCTGGCGATGAAGGGCCGGAAGGAGGGCCGCCTGCAGATATTTGTCAACCTTTGCCTCCTGCTCCGCGTTCTTCAACTGATAAATGCGGATGGAATAGAATTCCTGTTTGGCAGCGGCGGGCACGGGGGTTGCGGTCGTATGGAGAACGGCCAGCAGGGCAATGGCAGCGAAGATCTTTTTCATCAGCGAATTTAACAAAAACTTGGAAAAGGCCGCAAGGGTTGGTATCAGAAATAAACCTATCTTGGCGCACTCCTGACTGATTTATGCGATATATAATTTATCCATTGATACTGTGTTCCCTGTGTTTGTTGTCCTGCCTCCATGGAAGCGGCCAGCAATTTCTCACGGGCAAGATCTATAAGGCTAACAGCACCGAATTTCTCATTTCGGTGAGTATCCACAATATTACCCAGCAACGCTATGACCTCTCCGAAGAGGATGGGAGTTACCGCATCCAGGTCGTACCGGGGGACCATGTTGCCTTTTCGTCGGTGGGCTATGTGGCGGATACGATCACGGTAACGGCGTCGATGCTGACGGCGGCCTATCCAGTCTATCTCGAGGTACGGGCACAGACGCTGAAGGCGATCAGGGTGGGGGAATTCAGCAACTATCAGCTGGACTCCATGGACCGCCGAAAGGAGTATGCCTGGGTGTATAATCACGAGAACACGCCGCGGATGGCGAAGGATCGTCAGGGGGCCGATGGGGTCGGGGTGACGTTGAATATTTTCCGCAACACTTCTTCGGCGGCCAAACAGCGGATCAAGCTGGAAAAGCGGCTCGAGAAGGAAGAAGAGGATTACTATGTCGATGCGCGGTACAACAAGGATTATGTCACCAAGATCACGAAGCTGAAAGGTGATTCGCTCGCCGAGTTCATGCGCAGATATCGACCGTCCTATGAATATTGCCGGAAGGCGGCGAATGTGGATATTCTCGTATACATCAACGATAGTTACAAGCAGTACATGAAGGCGGATAATTGATAGTCGGTCCTGAAGGACAACCGGACCGTGTCCGGTTTTGGACTATATTTATCTCATGAAAGAACTCAGAAGCCGGAATTGGTTTGGGAAAACCGATAAGATGGGCTTCATCTACCGGAGCTGGATGAAGAACCAGGGGTTTCCCGAAGACCTTTTCGACGGCAGGCCCGTGATCGGCATCTGCAATACCTGGTCTGAACTGACTCCCTGCAACGCACATTTACGGGACATCGCCGAGGTGGTCAAGCGCGGTGTTTATGAGGCCGGCGGGTTTCCGCTGGAATTCCCTATTATGTCCCTTGGCGAGACCTTGCTCAAGCCAACGGCGATGTTGTTTCGCAATCTGGCCAGCATGGATGCCGAGGAATCGATCAGGGGCAATCCTATCGACGGGGTGGTCCTGTTGACGGGTTGTGACAAGACCACGCCTTCCACCGTGATGGGAGCGGCCAGTGTGGATCTGCCGACTCTGGTGGTGCCGGGCGGGCCGATGCTGAACGGAAAATTCCGGGGGACCGATATCGGCTCGGGGACGCATGTCTGGAAATTCGATGAGGAGCGGAAAAGAGGAGAACTGTCCGATGCCGAGTACCGGTATGCGGAAAGTTGTATGTCACGGAGTGCGGGTCACTGCATGACGATGGGGACTGCCTCCACCATGGCGTGTATGGTCGAGTCGCTGGGTCTCAGCCTTCCGGGTGCGGCGGCGATACCGGCGGTCGACAGCCGGAAAAAGGTGTTGGCGCATTTGTCGGGACGGCGGATCGTCGAGATGGTGAAGGAGGATCTGCGGCTAAGCAAGATCCTGACGCGGCAGGCTTTTGAGAATGCGATCAAGGTGAATGCAGCTATCGGCGGAAGCACCAATTTCATCATCCATCTGACGGCCATTGCCGGGCGGATCGGAGTACCGCTGGATCTGGCGGATTTCGACCGGTTGGGCAGCGGGATACCGTTGTTGCTGAACCTGATGCCTTCGGGGAAATTCCTGATGGAAGATTTTTATTATGCGGGTGGGCTTCCGGTCATCCTGAACGAATTGCGGAACCTGCTGGACCTGGGTGTGCTGACGGTGAATGGCCGGACGCATGCGCAGAATATCGAAGGCCGGTCGGACTGTTATAACCGGGAAGTGATCGCGGCATATGAAGCGCCGCTGATCGAGCATGCGGGTATTGCGGTGCTGAAGGGCAACCTGGCCGAGAACGGCGCCGTGATCAAACCTTCGGCCGCGACGCCTGCGCTGATGCAGCATCGTGGCCGCGCGGTGGTGTTCAGGGATATTGAAGACTATCACCGGCGGATAGACGATCCCGGACTGGAGATCGATGCTACTTCCGTAATGGTTTTGCAGAATGTCGGGCCGGTGGGGTATCCCGGCATGCCGGAGGTAGGGAATATGGCGTTGCCTCAAAAATTATTAGTCGACGGGGTCACGGATATGGTACGCATCTCCGACGGCCGGATGAGCGGGACGGCGTATGGGACGGTGGTGTTGCATGTGTCGCCGGAAGCGGCTGTCGGCGGCGTTCTCGCCCTTGTGCGGGATGGGGATTGGATCGAGCTGGATGTGGAGGGAAGGCGGCTGCACCTCGATGTGCCTGATGACGAGCTGGAGAAGCGAAGGGCGGCCTGGGCGGCGCCGGTGGTGCCGGGTACGGAGCGGGGGTATGTACGGTTATATCGCAAACACGTACAGCAGGCTCATGAAGGAGCCGATCTTGATTTTCTCAGAGGTGGTTCCGGTTCGGAGGTGAGCCGGGATTCGCATTAGGCGGACCACCGAACTTCGCCGGACCTGCTTCGCCACGGTCCATCTCGTTCCTAACCTTCGATTACACCGCCGAAGGCCAATATTTAGCTGATTTTGGCGCCAAGGGCTAAATTTGGAGACAGCCCGATGGCGCCAAACATAATTTATTTACCTATGCACTTAGTGCTTGTTCTTTTTGGCATCCTCCTGTTGGTGGCGCTTATTTCCTGGGGGAAGATCAATGCCTTTTTGAGTTTTCTCGTCGTTTCTATTCTGACCGGGCTATTGTTGGGCATCCCGTTCGACAAGATCACAGGGGCTGTGTACAAGGGGATCGGGGATACGCTGGGGCAGCTGGCGATCGTGATCGTGCTGGGCGCCATGTTGGGGAAGATGGTGGCGGAGAGCGGGGCTGCGCAGCGGATCGCCACCACGATGATGAATACGTTTGGCGAAAAGTACATTCAGTGGGCGTTGATGGTCACGGGTTTTGTCATCGGCATCCCGCTTTTCTACAACGTGGGCTTTGTCCTGATGGTGCCGCTGATCTTTTCGGTGGTGTACAAGTATAAGTTGCCGGCGATCTTTATCGGGCTGCCGATGCTGGCGTCCCTGTCGGTGACCCATGGATTTTTGCCGCCTCATCCGGCGCCGGCGGCGCTGGTCGGGCTGTTTCATGCCAATATGGGCAAGACCCTGTTGTTCGGGATGATCATCGCGATCCCGGCGATCATCCTGGCGGGGCTTTTTTATTCGCGGACCCTGAAGCATATCGTAGCCCGGCCGCTGGAAGGGTTGGTGGCCGCGGAGAAGCCCGAGGATCAGTTGCCCGGGATGGGCAGCAGCCTGGTATGCAGCCTGCTGCCGGTGGCGCTGCTGATGCTGATGACGCTGCTGGATCAGAAGCTTAGCCTGCCGGCCGGCGGTAAGGCGGTGCTGGCATTTTTCAACGATGCATCGGTGATCCTTCTACTGGCGGTCGGGCTGGCTACCTGGTTATTGGGCACCCGCAGGGGCATGCCTATTGCAAGGGTGATGCGCATCTATGAGGGGGCGGTGAAGGATATCGCGAACATCCTGCTGATCATTGCGGGGGCGGGGGCGTTGAAGGAGGTGTTCTCCGCCAGCGGGGTCAGCCGGGAGATCGCCATGATCCTGCAGGGATGGCCGGTCCATCCGCTGGTGCTGGGCTGGCTGATCGCGGCCATTATCCGGGTCTGCCTGGGGTCGGCTACGGTGGCGGGACTGACGGCGGCGGGGATCATCCTGCCGCTCATGACGCAAATGCATGTCGATCCCAGCCTGATGGTGTTGTCCATCGGCGCCGGAAGCCTGCTCTTCTCGCATGTCAACGACGGGGGATTCTGGATGTTCAAGGAATACTTCAATTTATCGATAAAGGACACGATCCGGAGCTGGTCGGTGATGGAAACGATCGTTTCCGTGGTGGGGTTAGCAGGGGTTTTATTGATAAATTACTTAATGGTTTCCCTTTAATATTAGCTAATTTTAGCAAGCATCGACCCTTTGGAGATTAAAACCTTTCTATTTTGGATAAAACGATCACAAAGGACATCCTCAAAAGCGAGCTATATAGCGGCGAGAGGCCTACCGCGGAATTGTTGTATTCCCGGTACAGCGGAATGCTGTATAGCTATATCCTGCAATTCGTATCTGATAAAACGGAAGCCGGGACTCTGCTGGTGGACATTTTTTCCCGTCTGACCCCGCAGTTGCCAAACGCTTTCGACTCCCAGCTCAGCGTTTATTGCTGGCTGCAGGTAGAAGCCAGAAAGATCATCCTGGAGCATGTTCAAAATAAAAGTGGAGAGGCGGCCGGGCCGGCAGGCGCCCCTTTGGGGAGAGGCCCCAATTCGCCTGCGTTGTATTTTTCGTTGCTGGAGGATGCGCCTCCCGAGCATCAGTGGGTTTTCCGGGAGCTGTTCCTGTATGGGCGGACAAAGGAGGAACTGGCATTGCATTCCGGCAAAGATCTGGCCTATGTCAGCAGGATCCTCCGCGAATGTCTTGGAATGATGAGAAAAAACTTGGGGTGAATATAGAATTGTATTTGCAGAGCGGCATTATCGAAAGCTATGCCTTGGGTTTGGCCACGAAGGAAGAGGTGGACGAATTCGAGCAGTTGTTGCCGCATTACCCCGAGCTGAAGGATGCGTTACAGGATTTCGAGTACCATCTCGAGCTCTTCTCCATCGACAACGAGATCCCGCCTCCACCCGAGGTACGGACGAAGATCGAGGAGCGGCTTCGGGAGTTGCCGGCGATCCCGGATGCGGCGCGAAGGACCTATAAGGGACATCGCACGGAGTATGTGCAGGCAAGGGAGACGTCGAATCATATCCGGGTGCATAAGATCTGGCGGGTTTTGTTTGTCGCGGTGTTCATCCTTTCGAAGATCTTTTTGATCCTGGCTATCTATTATTTCCTGGAATACCGGCATGCGGAAAAGCAGTTGAACCAGATGTCAACGCCTGCCAGCAGCGGACAGTCTACCGGATCGGGAGGAAAATAAATTTTGGACATTGGGTTTTGCCCGTTAATTTTGGCAGCGCAAAAGGGCCGTTGGGCCACGTAAATATGATCAATAACAGACATCATCATCACCATCATGCTTTCTTACCGTAGGTAGGCCGGTGATGTTTTGTCTAAAACATAAAATTACTAAGGGGCTTACCGCAAGGTAGGCCCTTCTTATTTTTATTCATATGACCAAATTGAAAATTGCTATCCAGAAGTCGGGACGGCTTTATGACGATAGTGTGAAACTGTTAAAAGACTGCGGCATCGACCTGAAGAACGGGGTCAACAAATTGAAAGCGGAATGCGACAATTTTCCGATGGAGATCTATTTTCTCCGGGATGACGATATTCCGCAGTATGTAGAGGATGCGGTAGCCGATATCGGTATCGTGGGCGAGAATGTCCTCTATGAGAAGAACAAGAAGACGGAGATCGTCGAGCAGCTGGGTTTTGGGAAATGCCGGCTGTCGGTGGCGGTCGGCAGGAGCGAGCAGTATGACGGGGTCGGGTTTTTGAACGGGAAGCGGATCGCGACGACCTATCCCGGTCTGTTGCAGCAGTTTCTCGACAAGAACGGGGTCCGGGCGGAGATCCATGAGATCAGCGGATCGGTGGAGATCGCGCCGGGGATCGGTCTGGCGGATGCGATCGTCGACCTGGTCAGCAGTGGAAGCACGTTATTCATGAATGGTCTGAAGGAAGTGGAGACGGTGTTGAAGAGCCAGGCGGTGCTGATCCGCAATGAGCGGCTTGGCGCAGAGCAGCGGCAGCTGCTGGATAAATTCCTCTTCCGCATCCGCGCGGTAAAGAAGGCGCGGAACACCAAATATGTTTTGTTGAATGCGCCGAACGACAAGTTACAGGACATCATCCGGTTGTTGCCGGGGATGAAGAGTCCGACGGTGCTGCCGCTGGCGGAGGCGGGATGGAGCAGTGTGCACAGCGTACTTAGCGAAAATGATTTCTGGGATATTATCGAACAGTTAAAAGATGCGGGTGCGCAGGGTATCCTGGTCGTGCCGATCGAAAAAATGGTGATATGAATATAACTGATATCAGGGGGAAGGAGGTACGGGCTGTGAAGGAGCTACTGAAGCGGCCGGTGATCGATGTTTCCAAACTCGAAGCGACGGTCGGGGCGATATTGGATGAGGTGCGGACGGACGGGGATGCGGCGGTGCGGAAGTTCTCGTTGCAGTTCGACAAAGCGGCGCCTGAGCGGATGGAGCTGAGTGCGGAAGAGATCGCGTCGGGTGGATCGGGGCTCGCTGAGGAATTGAAGGCGGCGATCCGGATGGCGAAAGAAAATATCGAGCGCTTCCACCGGCGGCAGGTCCGGACGGAGGAGGTGGTCGAGACGATGCCGGGAGTGCGTTGCTGGCGGAAGTCGGTTCCCATCGAGAAAGTGGGACTCTATATTCCCGGGGGGACGGCGCCCTTGTTCTCTACGTTGCTGATGCTGTCGATCCCGGCCCGGATCGCGGGTTGCCGCGAGATCATTTTGTGTTCGCCGCCAAGTGCGAAGGGCGAGTTGCATCCGGCGTTGTTGTATGCGGCGGGGTTGATCGGGGGAATAAGAGTATTCCGGGTAGGGGGCGTGCAGGCGATCGGGGCGATGGCTTACGGGACGGAGACCATTCCTGCCGTATATAAGATCTTCGGACCGGGGAATCAATATGTCACGTGTGCGAAGCAGCTGGTGCAGCGGGACGGGATCGCTATCGATATGCCGGCGGGGCCGAGTGAAGTAGCGGTCTATGCCGACGAGTCGGCGATCGGGGAATTTGTTGCTGCCGATCTGTTGTCCCAGGCCGAGCATGGGGCCGACAGCCAGGTTGTCCTGGTGAGCCCTTCGGAAGCGGTGATTGAAGGCGTGCTGGTCGAGGTCGAGCGGCAGGTTGCCTTGCTGCCGCGGAGCGATATGGCTCAAAAAGCACTGGCGAACAGCCGGGCCTTTATCGTCCGGGACGGCGTGCAGGCGATGGAGCTCCTGAACGAATATGCGCCGGAGCATCTTATCCTTTGCTGTGAGCATGCAGAGCGGCTTGCGGGGGAAGTGATCAATGCGGGGTCGGTGTTTCTGGGACATTATTCACCGGAGAGTGTGGGGGATTATGCCAGCGGCACGAACCACGTGCTGCCTACCAATGGTGCGGCGCGGGCTTTCAGCGGCGTGAGCCTCGACAGTTATGTAAAAAAGATCACGTTCCAGCAGCTGAGCGAGGAGGGGCTTGGCGCGATAGGAGCTACGGTGCAGCAGATGGCTTTGGCCGAGGGGCTGGATGCGCATGCGCGGGCTGTTACCATACGTTTGGAAAAATGAGATTATGTTCAATTTAGATAAACTTTTACGCGACAACATCCGGGCGCTGGTGCCTTATTCATCGGCGCGGGATGAATTCAAAGGAGAGGCAAAGGTTTTTATCGATGCCAATGAGAATAGTCTGGGTTCTCCGCTTACGAAATGGTATAATCGCTATCCGGATCCGCATCAACAAGCCGTGAAGGCGGCGATCAGCAAGATCAAGGGCATTCCGCCGCAGCATATCTTTCTTGGAAATGGGAGTGACGAATGTATCGATCTGCTTTACCGGGCCTTTTGTGTGCCGGGAAAAGACAATGTGATCATCAACCCGCCGACGTATGGGATGTATGAAGTAAGCGCGCACATCAATGACGTGGAGGTCCGCCGGGCGGTGTTGCTGGACGATTTCCAATTGGACCTGGTGCATCTGGAGACCCTGGTGGATGAGCATACGAAGATGATCTGGATCTGCAGTCCCAACAATCCGACGGCCAATTCCCTCAACCGGCAGGATATCGAGATCGTCCTGAATAATTTTCCCGGGCTGGTCGTGATCGATGAGGCGTATATCAATTTTTCCCGGCACAAGTCTTTTATCCAGGAGCTTAGCGAATATCCGAACCTGGTCGTTCTGCAGACCATGAGCAAGGCCTGGGGGCTGGCGGGGCTGCGGCTCGGTATGGCCTTTGCAAGTGAAGCCATTATCGACGTCTACAATAAGGTAAAACCGCCTTATAATATCAGCCAGGCGACCCAGGAGCTGGCATTGAAGGCGCTCGAGGAGGTGGGGCAGGTGAACGATATGATCCGCAACCTGGTGACGATGCGTGAGCAACTCAGTCATGATCTGCAGGCATTGCCGGCCGTACAGCGGGTGTATCCCAGCGACGCCAATTTTCTGCTGGTCAAGGTGGGGAACGCGCGGGGCGCATATCAGCATCTGCTGGATGCGGGGATCGTCGTCCGGGACCGCAGCAAGGTCGAGCTTTGCGAAGGGTGTTTGCGGATCACCGTGGGAACCGAAAAGGAGAATGCCGATTTGCTAAAATCGCTTAAAGACTGGGTAGTCTAACATAAAAATTAGTGATGCCGGCGGTTCATTTTTCGATTAAATTACAGCCTGTTAATTGTATAGTCTTATGAAATCGATAATCAAAAACTGGTCTTTTGCTACGGCATTATGCCTTTCAGGTTTGGTAGTCTGTGCCGGTGACGGCGGTAAGAAACATGGTCATCATTCCGCGAAGCCGGCGGATGCGGCGAGTCAACTCAAGTTGCCTGGTGGATTCAAAGCGGGAACGGTGGTGGAGGATTTTGGCAGGACCCGCCACCTGGCCGTGGCGCCCAATGGAGTGATCTTTGTCAAGCTGAACCGGGTAAAAGACGGGAAGGGGATCTACCGGCTCCAGGATACCAATGGCGACGGCAAGCCCGACAAGATCACGGGTTTTGGCAATTATGGCGGTACCGGGATAGCCATCAAGGACGGTTATCTGTATGCGTCTTCAGATGTGGATGTCTACCGGTACAAGTTAGACGCCGACTACGATGTTGTGAATCCCGATCAACCCGAGAAGATCGTTTCCGGATTGCTGAACCGGCATCAGCACGAGTCGAAGTCGATCGCCCTGGACAACAGCGGCAATATCTACGTGAATATCGGCGCATATGCGAATGCGTGCCAGGTGCAGGACCGGACGAAGGGGTCGCCCGGACGGATGCCGTGTCCGATCCTCGATTCGGCGGGCGGTATCTGGCAGTTCAAGGCTGATCAGCCGAACCAGACCTATGGTACGGGCACACGATACGCCACCGGCCTGCGGAACGTCGTGGGGCTGGATTGGAACAACCAGACCAATAGCCTGTTCGTGATGCAACATGGCCGTGATCAGCTGAGCAATAACTGGCCGGAACACTGGACCGACAAAGAGAGCGCAGAACTACCGGCAGAATGCATGTATGAGCTGCATAAGGGTTCCAATTGCGGCTGGCCGTACATCTTTTACGATGGGATCCAGCACAAACAGGTGCTTGGGCCAGAATACGGCGGTGATGGGAAGAAGGAACCTGAAAAGCCCTTCCAGGATCCGGTGGTGGCATTCCCTGGTCACCTGGCGCCTGATGGATTGTTATTCTACACCGGAGACCAGTTCCCCGGGAAATATAAGAATGGCGCTTTTGTCGCTTTCCATGGTTCCTGGAACCGGGCGCCGGAGCCGCAGGCGGGTTTCTTTGTCGTCTTTGTTCCGTTTAAGGATGGAAAGCCCAGCGGCGATTGGGAAGTATTTGCAGACAATTTCTCCGGCGGTCCGGACAAGACGGCTTCGGGTCGTGTAGATTACCGACCCTGCGGACTCGCGCAAGGCCCGGATGGGGCATTGTATGTAACGGATGATACAAAAGGGGTAATCTGGAAGATATCTTACAACAAATAGCAAAAAGCTTATATGAGAAGATTCGGTATTTTGTTTGTGCTGGGCGGAGGTCTCCTCGTTCTGGCAACGGGGCTTATGTCGCAGACGACGAAGCCAACGTCTCAGACCCAGGGTGTGCCGGCGGCGCAGATCGCGCGGGGCAAGCAGGTTTATCTCGCTCAATGCCTGGCTTGTCACCAGGTGGATGGGCTTGGCGTGCAGGGGATGAACCCGCCGCTGTCGAAGACGAAGCAGGTGCTGGGAGAAAAAACAGCCCTGATCAAGATCGTGCTGAACGGGATGCAGGGGGTGGATATCGGAGGAGAGGACTATCACGGGGTGATGGCGCCGCACCCCGACCTGACGGACGTGGAGATCGCCGATGTGCTGACCTATGTCCGGAACAGTTTTGGGAATAAGGCGAGTGCGGTGACGGCAGCGCAGGTGAAGACAGTGCGGGCGACGAATAAACCGCCGGCTCAGTAAGGACAAACCGTAGAAAGAACCATTGATGAAACGTATTTTATTTATCGACAGGGACGGCACGCTGATCAAGGAGGCGCCGCCGAGTTACCAGATCGACTCGTTCGAAAAGCTGGAATTCTATCCGGGGATGTTCGAATACATGGGCCGGATCGCGCGGGAATTCGACTATGAATTATTGATGGTGACGAACCAGGATGGATTGGGCACGAAGGGCTTCCCGGAGGATACGTTCTGGCCGGTGCAGAACTTTGTGATGAAGGCGTTGGAAGGGGAAGGGATCCGGTTCAGCGCGGTGTATATCGATAAGACCTTTCCGCTCGAGCAGGCGCCGACGCGGAAGCCGGGTACGGGGATGCTGACGAAGTATATCAATAACCCGGAATACGATCTCGCCAACTCCTTTGTCATCGGGGACCGCATCACCGATGTGCAGTTGGCGAAGAACCTGGGTTGTAAGGCGATATGGCTGAACTCCGATCCGGGTCTCGGTGGGGCGGAGGTGAGTGATTCCCGGCGGGATCTGGAGAATTCCATCGCGCTGGAGTCGGTGGAGTGGAGCAAGATCTATGAGTTTCTGAAACTTGGACTGCGTCGGGTGGTGCATGAACGGAATACCAACGAGACACGGATCAAGATCGATCTGAATATCGATGGGAGTGGAAAGGCTGCGATCTTTACAGGCTTGGGATTTTTCGATCATATGCTGGAGCAAATTGCCAGGCACGGGAAGATGGATCTCACTATCCGGGCGGATGGGGATCTGCATATCGACGAGCATCATACGATCGAGGATACGGGTATTGCGCTGGGAGAAGCCTTTGCGAAGGCGTTGGCCGACAAGCGGGGGATGGAGCGGTATGGGTTTGCGCTGCCGATGGATGAGGCGGAGGCCCAGGTGCTGATCGATTTTGGCGGCCGGCCGTGGATCGTCTGGAATGCGGAATTCAAGCGGGAGCGGATAGGGGAGATGCCGACGGAGATGTTCTTTCATTTTTTCAAATCGTTCTCGGATGCGGCGCGTTGCAATCTGAATGTCGCTTGCCGGGGGGAGAACGAGCATCATAAGATAGAGGCCATCTTCAAGGCCTTTGCGAAGGCGATCCGGATGGCCGTCCGGCGCGATCCGTTGAGTATGGCGCTGCCGAGTACGAAGGGGGTGTTATAGACCGACGGGACGGAGGCCGGCCCGGGGGGGGCGCCCGGATTATACCCGGAAGAATATTTTCTTTTTGTATAAGAAATAGCAGAGGCTCCATTCGAGGGCGAAGACGCAGAGCGAGGTGACGACTGCCGCGACGGCGTCGGGGATGTGTGCCATGCCCATGAGGCCGTTTGTGATGGCGCCGACATAACCGGTGAACCAGCGATCGCCTACAATTTCAAAGAACAAATAGATGAAGAGGGAGTTCATGCCGATGATGGTGAAGAATTCGAGCCGGCGTTTATGATCCCGGGCGTCGATCCACCAGTAGCAGGCGGCCAGTACCAGCAGGACCCAGCCGAGGGAGGTGATCGTAAAGCTGCTGGTGGCGATGCGTTTGATGATGGGGGTGATACCGGCGGCGTCGATGCCGTAGCCGAGGATAAGGGTGGCGATGCCCCAGATGAGAAGTGTTTGTACTTTTTTTGGAGAGGCTCCCAGCAAGAGCTTGCCGGCGAGGGCGCCGGCGATGGTGTGAACGGCGGTGGGAATGCAGTTGATCGCGACCCAGCCACCTTTGTTGATCTTGTTCATGAGCAGGAGATCGACATAGTTCCCGAAGTTGTGCTGATCGGTGAAGGGTTGGTCGAAGCCGGGCACATGGGTGAAGCGAAAAAGGACCTCGGTAAGGAGAAGGAGACCCACGCAGGTGACGATCTGGGCGGTAACGGACCATCGAAAGATGAGGAAGGCCAGGAGGCTGGTAAACGACAATTGGGTGAGGACGTCCCAGAGTTCGAAGGACAGGCCGGTGCGGCGGACGGCATAGTCGAGGACGCCCCAGAAGAAGAGCCAGCCTGAGCGTTTCAGGGCTTTGCGAAAGGATCGGTTCCAGGAATACCCCTGTTGTTGCTGACGCTGAAGGGAGAAGGCCATAGCGGCCCCGGCCATGAACATAAAGGCGGGTTGGACGAGGTCCCAGGCGCGGAGGCCGTGCCAGGGGTGATGGGTGAACTGGATGAAGAGGCCGTGCAGGGGGGTGTTTGTGCTGGATTGGATGAGGGACTCGTAGAGGCCGGCAGATTCCAGTGCCAGCAGGACCATGATGAGGCCGCGCATGAAGTCGAGGGAGAGGAGGCGTGGGGGGCGGGTTGTTTCAGGCATGTTTAAATATAAAAAAATTTGGCGAAATCAGATTTAGCCGCCATATTTGCTGTGCGATGAAAAAAGTAATCAATATTCAATGGTGGTGGCATACGAGTCTCATGTGGGGCAAGTAATGCTATTACTATAGAATTACCATATTTTGAGCCCCGAGAATCGGGGCTTTTTTTATTTCAGGCTTTTGCACTCAATATGAAAAAGATCGCCATCAAGACGCATTGTAAGAAGCTGCTCTCGGATATCTATACGCCCGTGGGCATTTATCTCCGGCTTCGGGACCGGTTCCGGGATACGATCCTGCTGGAAAGCACGGATTATCATGCCGCGGACAACAGCTATTCCTTTATCTGCATCAATGCGATCGCAGGGATCGAGATCACGGATAAGAAGAACATCGAGTTCAAGCTGCCGGGACAGACGCCGGAGCGGCAGCCGCTGGGTGAGCTTGCGGCGACGCCGAGGATCATCTGGGAGTTCATGCAACGATTCGATGTCGAGCCGGCGGTGGAAAAGCCGGTCCGGGCGGTGCAGGGGCTTTTTGGCTATACGACATTCGATGCGGTGCAGTTCTTTGACACGATACAGTTCCGGGAGAAAGATGGATCGGGGGGGAAGACGGAGACCGGGGCGGGCCAGGTGAAGCCTACGATCCCGCTGATGCGGTACCGGCTTTATCAGTATGTGATCGCGATCAATCATTTCAAGGACGAGCTGTTCATCTGTGAGAATGTGATCGCCGGGATCGAGTCCGAGCTGCCCCTGGTAGAGTCGCTGATCCGGAGTAAGGACGTCCCTGTCTATCCTTTCGAGCCGGCAGGAGAAGAAGTGTCCAATATGACGGACGAGGAATACCGGCAGATGGTTGGGAAGGGGATCAAGAGCTGCCACCGGGGAGATGTCTTCCAGATCGTACTGAGCCGGCGGTTCCAGCAGGGCTTTCGCGGCGATGAATTCAATGTATACCGTGCGTTGCGCAATATCAATCCCTCGCCTTATCTTTTCTTCTTCGACTATGGGGATTACAAATTACTCGGGTCGTCGCCCGAATCGCAGATCCTGTTGCAGAACGGGGAAGCGATAGTGCATCCAATTGCAGGGACTTTCCGGCGCAGCGGGGACGATGCCATCGACCGGCAGGAAGCGGACCGGTTGCTGAAGGACGAAAAGGAGAATGCCGAGCATGTCATGCTTGTCGATCTGGCGCGTAATGATCTGAGTCGGAGCTGTGATGACGTGCATGTCGAGCAATATCGCACTGTCCAGTATTATTCGCACGTGATCCACCTGGTGAGCGAAGTGCGGGGAAAGCTTCGGCCGGGGTACAATCCTTTCGCGCTGCTGGCCACGACCTTTCCGGCGGGAACATTGAGCGGCGCACCGAAATTCAAGGCGATGGAGCTGATCGATTCCTACGAACCGACGGCCCGGAGCTATTATGGCGGCTGTATCGGATTTATGGGTTTCGACGGCAGCTGTGTGCATGCGATCATGATCCGCAGTCTGTTGAGTCAGAACAACACGCTGACCTACCAGGCGGGGGCGGGAGTGGTTGCCGCGAGCCGGCCCGAGAGTGAGCTACAGGAAGTGAACAATAAATTAGGCGCGCTGAAGTCGGCTATCCGGTATGCGGCGCAGTTAAACGAATCCAAATAAGATCATTCTGATGCGTATTCTTGTTTTCGACAATTACGATTCCTTTACGTATAACCTGGTGCACCTGGTGGAGAAGCTGTTGCAGCAGAGGGTGGATGTGGTGCGCAACGATGCTATTCCGCTCGAGAAAGTGAAGGACTATGATAAGATCATCCTTTCGCCCGGACCGGGTATCCCTTCCGAAGCGGGTTTGCTGTTGCCACTGATCAGGGAGTATGCGGCGTCGAAGTCTATTCTGGGCGTGTGCCTGGGGCACCAGGCCATCGGCGAAGCCTTTGGAGGGAAGCTGGTCAACCTGAGCTCGGTCTATCATGGAGTGGCGACGCCGATAAAAGTGCTGCGGCCATCGGGTGTTTTCGAAGGAATGGACGGAGTGCTGGAGGTAGGGCGGTATCACAGCTGGGTGATCAGTGATGAAGGGTTCCCGGGTGAGCTGGAGGTGACGGCAAGGGATGATAATAATTTTATCATGGGGTTACGGCATAAGACGCTGGATGTGCAAGGGGTGCAGTTCCATCCGGAGAGTGTGCTGACGCCGGCGGGGGAACAAATAATGAAAAATTGGTTGAAAGCGTAAGATTATGAAAAAGATACTACAGTATTTATTCGAGCATAAGGCGTTGTCGCGGGAGCAGGCGCAGGACGTCCTCACGCGGATCGCCAAGGGGGAGTTCAACGACAGCGAGATGGCGGCATTCATCACGGTCTATCTTATGCGCAGCATTACCATCGACGAGCTGCAGGGTTTCCGGGACGCGTTGCTGGAGCTTTGCGTCCGGGTGGACCTGGATGGACAGGAGACCATCGATATCGTCGGGACGGGCGGGGATGGAAAGAATACGTTCAATATCTCCACGCTCTCCTGTTTTATCGTGGCGGGTGCGGGGCATAAGGTGGCCAAGCATGGGAATTACGGGGCTTCGACCATCAGCGGGGCCTCGAATGTGATGGAGCAGCTGGGCTATAAACACAAGAACGATGCGGGTAAATTGCGCCGGGAGATCGACGAGGCGGGGATCTGCTTTTTGCATGCGCCGCTTTTTCATCCGGCATTGAAGGCGGTAGGGCCAATTCGCAAGGCTTTGGGCATCCGGACCTTTTTCAATATGCTGGGGCCGATGGTGAACCCGGCGTTCCCGAAGACCCAGCTGGTCGGGGTGTACAACCTGGAGATGGCGCGGATCTATAATTATCTTTTACAGCAGACGAGCGGTCGGTTTACGATCATTCATGGCCTTGACGGCTATGATGAGATCTCGCTGACGGGAGATACCAAGGTGATCACCAATTCCGGCGAAAGGATCGCGACACCTGAAGAATTAGGGAAGAGAATGGTAAATGCGACCGATATTTATGGTGGAAATACGGTCGAAGAAGCCGCGAAGCTTTTTGTCCGGATCGTGAAGGGAGAGGGCAGCTGGGCGCAATCGGCGGTGGTGCTGGCGAATTCTGCGATGGCGCTTTATTCGGCGGGGGGCTTTGCAGAGTATGATGATGCCTATGCGGCGGCAGTAGAGAGCCTGGAGAGTGGAAGGGCGCATCAGGCGTTGGAAAAACTAATTGAATTGCAATGAAGAACATCCTGGATAAGATAATCGACTATAAGCGGACGGAGGTGGCTGAACGGAAGAAGGTGTCGCCGGTGGCGGTGTTGGAGCGGATGGCGGGTTTTGAGCGTGAGCCTTATTCCTTGCAAGCTTTTCTCACCGATCCGTCAAGGACGGGGATCATCGCCGAGTTCAAGCGGCGGAGTCCTTCGAAAGGGGTGATCAATGACCGGAGCACGGTGGAAGAAGTGACGAAGGGTTATGCGGAGGCGGGCGCTTCCTGTCTTTCGGTGTTGACGGATGAGCCGTCCTTTGGCGGGAGCAGCGAAGATCTGCTGGCGGCACGGGTGAATAAGATCCCGATCCTGCGGAAGGAATTTATCGTCGACGAGTACCAGATCGTGGAGGCCAGGGCCATCGGCGCGGATGTGATCCTGCTCATCGCGGCCTGTCTGCAGCCCGAGGAGGTTTGCCGGCTGGCGAAGTTCGCCCGGAGCCTGGGATTGGAAGTGTTGCTGGAGATCCATGGGGAGGATGAACTGGGGCATATTTGTGGAGCGACGCCCATCGTGGGGGTGAACAACCGGGATCTGAAGACCTTTACAGTAGATATCGAACGAAGTATCCGGCTTATCGAGCGGATACCGAAGAATAAATTGCTGGTAGCCGAGAGCGGGATCGATAATGTAGAAACCATTTGGCGGATGAAGGACGCCGGTTTCCACGGGTTCCTGATCGGTGAGCGCTTTATGAAAGAACAAAGCCCTGCGGTTGCCTTTGCCTCATTTGTCGAACAGCTTAAAATGCGTCAATGAGAGTTAAAGTCTGTGGAATGACCGAGATAGACCAGGTCAAACAACTCGATGCCATGGGTGTCGACTTCACTGGTTTTATCTTCTACCCCAAGTCCCCCCGTTATGTGCTTCGCCATCTTACCGGCGAGCAGGTAAAGAAGGCGAAGTTGCGCCTTGGCAAGGTGGGAGTCTTCGTCAATGCCACCTATGACGAGGTGATGAAGCAGGTGGACAGTTTTGGACTGGATATGATCCAACTGCATGGAGACGAGACACCGCGGCTTTGCGAGCAACTGGCCAATTATATTACGGTGATCAAGGTTTTCCGGCTGGGTGAGAACGACCCGGTGGAGTGGCTGGTCAAGCCCTACCAGGATTCCTGTGATATGTTCCTGTTCGATACGGAAGGGGTAGGATATGGCGGAACGGGTAAGAAGTTCAACTGGGAGACGTTAAAACCGGCGAAGATCGACAAGCTGTTCTTTCTGAGCGGGGGGATCGAGCCGGCGGATGTAGAGCGGCTTAGGGAATTCGAAAGGGAGCCGGTGGCCCGGAAGTTGTTTGCCATCGATATCAACAGCAAATTCGAAACGGCACCAGGGGTGAAGGACCTCAAGAAGATACGCGCGATGCTCGATGGGATAAAAACACCTAACAAATAATTTTATGATAAAGGAAAGAGTGAGCAAGTCTCCGGATGAGCGAGGGTATTATGGGAAGTTCGGCGGGGCATTTATCCCGGAGATGTTGTATCCCAATGTGGAGGAGCTTCGGACGCGCTACCTGGAGATCATGTATGAGGCTTCGTTCCAGAAGGAGTTCCAGCATCTGTTGCGGGATTATGTCGGCCGTCCTTCGCCGTTGTACCTGGCGGAACGGCTGAGTGCGAAGTATCATGCGCCGATCTATTTAAAACGGGAGGACCTGAATCATACCGGGGCGCATAAGATCAATAATACGATAGGCCAGATCCTGCTGGCGCAGCGGCTGGGGAAGCGGCGGATCATCGCCGAGACGGGTGCGGGTCAGCATGGGGTGGCGACGGCCACGGTGTGTGCGCTGAAGGGGATCGAGTGCATCGTCTATATGGGGGAGAAGGATATCGAGCGGCAGGCTCCGAATGTGGCGCGGATGAAGATGCTAGGGGCGAAGGTAGTGCCCGCGACGAGCGGCAGCAAGACCCTGAAGGACGCGACGAATGAGGCCATCCGGGACTGGATCAACAATCCCGTCGATACGCATTATATCATCGGGAGTGTGGTTGGACCGCATCCTTATCCGGATATGGTGGCGCGGTTCCAGAGCGTGATCAGTGAAGAAGTGCGGAAACAACTGAAGGAGAAGACGGGCAGCGAATTGCCTACGCATGTGATCGCCTGTGTCGGCGGCGGCAGCAATGCGGCGGGCGCGTTCTATCATTTCCTCGAGGAGCCCGAGGTAGAACTGATCGCGGTAGAGGCGGCAGGGCATGGCATTCACAGTGGGCTGAGCGCGGCCACTACGCAGCTGGGCAAGCCGGGTGTCCTGCATGGCAGCCGGAGCTATGTGATGCAAACGGAAGACGGGCAGGTCGTGGAGCCGCACAGCATTTCGGCGGGACTTGATTACCCGGGTATCGGCCCCCTTCATGCCTACTTGTTCGATAGCGGGCGCGGGACTTTTTTGAGCGCGACGGACGAGGAGGCGGTGGCCGCGGCTTTTGAACTGACAAAGCTGGAGGGGATCATCCCGGCGCTGGAGTCGGCGCATGCGGTGGCGGCGCTGGAGCAATTGGAATTGAATGAAAAGGATACGGTAGTGCTTTGTCTTAGCGGGCGGGGCGATAAAGACATGGCCACCTATATGAGGGCCATGGAAGGAGGTGAACTATGAGCAGAATAACGGAGTTATTTAAGCGAAAGAGTAACCGGGTGCTGAATGTCTATTGTACGGCGGGTTTCCCGCGGCTGGACAGCACGCTGGAAGTAATGGCCGCTCTGCAGGAAGGCGGGGCTGATCTCATCGAGTTGGGGATGCCTTACAGCGATCCGCTGGCTGATGGCCCGGTGATCCAGGCCAGCAGCTCGGTCGCTCTTGCAAATGGGATGACGCTGGCGAGGCTGTTCGAGCAGTTGTCGGAGATGCGGCCGGCCATCACGGTCCCGGTATTGCTGATGGGCTATATGAACCCGGTATTGCAGTATGGTTTCGAAAAGTTTTGCGAGGCGGCCGCAAAGGCCGGGGTGGATGGGCTGATCCTGCCCGACCTGCCGATCTACGAATTTGAAACCGAATATGGGCCGGTGATCCGCCGGTATGGGCTGGATTTCGTGTTCCTGGTAACTCCCGAGACCTCGGAGACACGGATCCGTCAGGTGGACGCTTTGAGTAGCGGGTTCCTGTATGCCGTTTCTTCCTCTTCAACGACGGGGAAGGACAAGGATATGCAGGTGCAGGAGGGATACTTCGAACGGCTGAAGAATATGGGTTTGAGAAACCCGGTACTGGTTGGGTTTGGCATCCGCGACAAAGCGAGCTTCGAGGCGGCGAGCCGGTATGCGAACGGGGCGATCATCGGGACGGCGTATATCCGGGCAATAGAGGGAGCGACGGATCTCAAGAGTGCGACAAAGAAATTTTTATCGGGGGTATTGTCATGAAGCTTGTTATCATAAAATATAATGCGGGGAATATTCAGTCGGTGCTGTATGCGCTGGAGCGGATAGGGCAGGAGGCTGTCGTTACCGATGATGCGGCGCAGATCGTTGCGGCTGACAAGGTGATCTTTCCCGGCGTGGGGGAGGCCAGTACGGCGATGGGTTATTTGCGGGAACGGGGACTGGATGAACTGATCCGGGGGTTGCAACAGCCGGTGCTGGGCATCTGTCTGGGCATGCAGCTGATGTGCAGCTATAGCGAGGAGAACGATACGACCTGTCTGGGGATCTTTCCCGAGAAGGTTCGGAAGTTTTCCGACGAGGGGGGGAAGGTGGGCGGTGTCGCGGGCGGCAGCGCGAGGTTGAAAGTTCCGCAGATAGGGTGGAACAATATTTATGACCTGCGGACGCCGCTGTTCCAGGGAGTCCCGGAGAAGAGCTATTGTTATTTTGTTCATGGCTATTATGCCGCGCTGGGTGCGCATACGATCGCGAAGACCGCGTATGGGCAGGCGTACAGTAGTGCATTGCACCGGGATAATTTCCATGGGGTGCAGTTCCATCCCGAGAAATCGGCGCAGGCGGGGGAACGGATATTAAAAAATTTTATTGAGATGTAATTATGATGGAGATCATACCGGCGATAGATATTATTGATGGCAAGTGTGTGCGGCTGACACAGGGTGATTACAGCCAGAAGAAAGTGTATAACGAACGGCCGCTGGAAGTGGCGCAGGCTTTCGAGGATGCGGGATTGAAGCGGCTGCACCTGGTGGATCTCGACGGCGCGAAGGCAGGTGCTGTGAAGAACTGGAAGGTGTTGGAGACGCTGGCGGGGAAAACGGGCCTGGTCATCGATTTTGGCGGTGGGATCAAGACGGCGGAGGATGTGGAGATCGTCTTCAATTCCGGCGCCGCGCTGGCGACGGTGGGAAGCATTGCGGTAAAAGATGGAGCGCGGTTTGTCAGCTGGCTGCAGGAGTACGGGGCTCACCGGTTCCTGTTGGGCGCGGATGTCAAGGACGAGAAGATCGCTGTTGGCGGCTGGTTGGAAACGACGGACCGCTGGGTGTACGACTTTATTTCCGAGTATCTGGAAAAGGGAGTGAAGCAGGTGTTTTGCACGGATGTGAGCAAGGATGGGTTGTTGCAGGGACCGGCGCTGGATCTGTACAAGAATATCGTGGAGAAATTTCCGGAGCTGCATTTTATCGCCAGTGGAGGAGTAAGCGGAATGGATGATGTACGGAGACTGGAGGAGGTGGGGTGCAAGGGTGTCATCATCGGAAAAGCCATTTATGAGGGAAGGATAACATTGAAAGAGCTATGTTAACGAAACGAATCATACCGTGTCTGGATATCAAGGACGGCCGGACGGTGAAGGGCGTCAATTTCGAGAATATCCGGGACGCCGGCGACCCGGTAGAGTTGGGCGCGTTGTATGCGCGGGAAGGTGCCGATGAGCTGGTGTTTTTGGATATCACGGCTACGAACGAACGACGGAAAACGCTGAGCGAGCTGGTCAACCGGATCGCGCATCATATCAATATTCCCTTTACAGTTGGCGGGGGGATCAGCAGTGTTGAGGATGTACAGGTGCTGTTGCAGAATGGCGCCGATAAGATCTCCGTGAACACGTCCGCCTTTCGTCGTCCGGAGTTGGTGTCCGAACTGGCGAAGGAGTTCGGGTCGCAATGTGTGGTGGCGGCCATCGATACCCGCATGGAGGAGGATGGGCAGTGGTATGTTTATCTGAATGGCGGAAGGGTGAGGACAGAAACCTTGTGTACGGAATGGGCGCGCGAGGCGGTGGACCGGGGGGCGGGGGAGATCCTGTTGACGTCGATGAACAATGATGGCACGAAAAAAGGGTTTGCGCTGGATATTACGCGGCAGTTGGCGGAATTGCTGCCGGTGCCGGTCATCGCTTCCGGCGGCGGCGGGACGCCGGATCATTTTGTGGAGGTGTTGGGTGCGGGTAAGGCGGATGCGGCGCTTGCAGCCAGTATCTTCCACTTTAAGGAGATAGCGATACCGGAATTAAAAGGATATTTGCAGGAGCGGGGAGTTTTGGTGAGACTATAAGCCGCGGGCGGATGCCGAAGAATTAAAATCTTGTGTCATGAGGACAACATTGGAAATAAATTTTGGAAAGTCGCCGGACGGGCTTGTTCCGGCTATCGTGCAGGATCACCTGACGGAGAAGGTGCTGATGCTGGGGTATATGAACCAGCAGGCGCTGGATCAGACGCGGAAGGAAGGGAAGGTGACCTTCTTCAGCCGGAGCAAGGGCCGGCTGTGGACGAAGGGGGAGGAGAGCGGAAATCTGCTGCTTGTCAAGGAAATTGCCGTCGACTGCGATGGGGATACGTTGCTGGTCAAGGCGGAGCCGCTGGGTCCCGTCTGTCATACCGGCGCTGATACTTGTTGGGACGAGAAGAACCATCGGGAGGATTTTCTCGTTTGTCTGGAGGAGATCATCGAGCAGCGGCGGAACGACGGGAACCCGGAGAGTTCGTATGTTGCCCGGCTTTTTGGCAAGGGGATCAACAAAATTGCTCAGAAGGTCGGGGAAGAGGCGGTAGAGCTGGTCATCGAAGCGAAGGATCACGACGATAAGCTTTTTCTTAGTGAAGCGGCCGACCTTTTGTTCCATTATTTGATCCTTCTCAGCGCAAAAGGTTATAACTTACAGGATGTAACAGATGTCTTGAAAGATAGACATAAAAAATAATAAAATATGAAGTGGTTTTTTGGAGTGATGCTGGCTTTGCCGGTCGTGGGACTAGCGCAGAATCCGACTCCGGGATTTACGATCCAGGGTAAGGTGGTGGGATTGGCGGAGAACTCGGCGGTGTTCGTGACGGATGCTTCCAACCCGACGGATACGGTGGCATCCGGTTCCGTGAAAGGCGGGCAATTTGTACTGAAGGGACATGTGTCGGAGCCGAATTTGTACGAAGTGAATTTTTCGTCGGCACAGAAGAAGTTGCCGGTCTTTTTGGGCAACGATAAGATGACGATGAACGGTGAGGTGGGGAATATTGCGCAGATAAAAACGGCTGGATCGCCGAGTAACGATGATTTCATGGCTTTTCAAGCGATGTTCCAGCCTTATTTTATCCGGCTGAACGGGATCCTGACGGAGAGTAAGAGCGCGGCCGATGCGGCGACGCGGGATTCGCTGTTCAAGATCTACAAGCGGCTGACGGATTCCATTTTCGTGACGGTGGACCAGTTCATTTCCAAGCGGTCCAACTCGTATGTTTCGTCGTTTGTGCTGGTGGTGGTCAATCAGCTGACGGAAGATTATATGGCGCAGGAAAAGCGGCTGCATTCGCTGTCGGTGGATGTGCAGAAAGGATATTATGCGCAGTACCTCAGCCCGCTGCTGGAAAAGGCGAGTATCGGGGCGGTGGGGACGGATGCGATAGATTTTACGCAGAACGATACGGCGGGGCATGCGATATCGCTTTCTTCGTTCAAAGGGAAGTATGTGCTGGTCGATTTCTGGGCTTCCTGGTGCGGGCCCTGCCGGATGGAGAATCCCAATGTGGTGGCAACCTACAGGAAGTTCAAGGATAAGAATTTTACGGTGTTGGGTGTAAGTCTCGACAAGGCCAAGGAGCCGTGGGTCAAGGCGATCAAGGATGATGGGTTGGCATGGACGCAGGTGAGTGATCTGAAGTTCTGGTATAATGAGGCGGCGGCGAAATATCATATCGAGAGTATTCCGCAGAATTTGCTGGTGGATCCGAATGGGAAGATCGTGGCGAGGAATTTGAGGGGGGTGGCGCTGCAGGAGAAACTTTGTGAATTATTGGGATGTAATTAATAGAACGAGCCCCATCGGCGCTGATGTCTGTCCTTCGGACAGCGACCTCCCGGGTCGCCGGTGGGGCTCGTTCTTGAGGCCCGGGCCGCAGGCTCGGGCCTTTTTTTTGTGTGGACTCAATTAATGTCTTGTCCTTTTTCGAGTTTTGGCATCAGGGTGGCGATGTTGTTCTTGTTGAGATCATCGGGCGCCTGGGCCTGGGCTTTCTTCAGGTAGTCGAGGGCTTTTTTGAAGTCGCCCATAGCGGAGTAACCGCGGGCCATGCCCATGTTGGTGGTGAATTCGTTTGGATGTTTATTGTAATTGAACTGGAAGGCGTCGAAGGCGTCCTTGTTCCTTTTTTGCGCGATGAGCTGGCGGGCGTAGACGTGGATATCCGTGATCTTCCCGAGGGGAAGGGCCTCTTTCATGATGGCGTCGGCTTCGTCTTTCCGGCTGAGTGCATTCAGGACCTGGGCCTTTGTTGAGAGGGTCTGGAAATTCTTGTCGCCGATGCCGGGCATGCTGACGGCTGCGTCGGCCCAGGTGAGTCCTTCCTGGAGATCGACGTTACGGGCGGCGCAGAACTGGGCGGCCATCATATAGTTGTTGTAATTGAAGCCGGGGGTGTTGCGCAGTTCGCGGCGGAAGCTGGCGATCTGTTGATTGACATAATCGACTTCCACTTTGAAGGGGATGCTGAGTTTTTCCCATTCGAGGGCGATCGTGGCGGCATTTTCCTTCTGGTCGATGAACTCATAGCGCAGTCTTTCCACTTCTTTATCGAGGGGTACGGGTTTTACCGTGACGCGGAGGGCGTCTTCTTTCGGATCGTAGAAGAAGCTGCCCCAGGAGGTGTTGTTATGCGAGAAGATGAGGGTGCATTCGTTGGCGCCGTAGGCGATGAAGAAGGCATATTTGCCGGCGGGGAGGGGTCGGCCTTCGACCATTACATCGGTGCTGAAGGTGATGGTGGTGTTCTCGTTGGCGCCTGCCCGCCAGGGAGCTGCCTTGCTGGTACCGAAGCCCTGGTCGGTATATCCTTCCGGGACGAGTTTCCCCCAGATCTGGCCTTCGCGGCCTTTTACGGCGGGCCGGTCATAATTGACGGTAACATCGGTGATGCCTATGCGCTCCGAGACGGCTGCTTTTTTATTTCCGCCGCTGGGCAGGGCTGTCATCGATGTCAGTTGAGCTGTCGAACGGGTGGTTGTCGCGAGGCATAGCAAGGCCGTAAGGCCGATGAGGCTGGCTTTGGTCATATGGATGCTTTTTATGAGTGAGAGAATGAAAACAGTTAGCGTGGTGAAGATAGTTTTTGCGGGAGGCGGGCGCAAGGGAATTTACATCGGAGGCGGATAGAGAGGATGTGACGTTGCGGTTTGCGGGCTGCGCCGAAAAGGGTTGAAGAAAAGGAGGGAGGGATTGAAAATTGCGGCTAGGGGAACTGCAGCTGGCGTTTGTAGAGCTGGATGGTGTTTTCGTAGCCGAGGTAGAGGGCGTCGCAGATGAGGGCGTGGCCGATGGAGACTTCGTCGAGGCCTGGGATGCTGCGGGCGAAGAAATGGAGGTTTTGGAGGTCGAGGTCATGGCCGGCGTTGAGGCCGAGGCCGAGGTCCCGGGCGCGGATGGCGGCTTCGCGGTAGGGGGTGATGGCGGCTTCGCGATCGGTGTGGTAGGCGTGGGCGTAGGCTTCGGTGTAGAGCTCGACCCTATCAGTCCCGGTCTCGTGAGCGCCTTCGATCATGGCGATGATAGGGTCTACGAAGAGGCTCACGCGAATGCCGGCTTTCTGGAAGAGGGCGACGGTTTCGCGGAGATAGTCTTTATGCCGGATGGTGTCCCAGCCGTGGTTGGAGGTGATCTGGCCGAGGGCGTCGGGGACGAGGGTGACCTGGGTGGGTTTTACGTCGAGGACGAGGTCGATGAATTTTTGTTCCTGGGAGTTGCCTTCGATGTTGAATTCGGTGGTGATGATGGGTTTGATGGCATATACGTCGGCGTAGCGGATATGGCGTTCGTCGGGGCGGGGGTGGACGGTGACGCCGTCGGCGCCGAAGAGTTGGGCGTCTACGGCTGCTTTGAGGACGTCGGGATTGTTGCCGCCGCGGCTGTTGCGGAGGGTGGCGAATTTATTGATGTTGACGGAGAGTTTTGTCATGCCGCAAATTTACGGAAAACTGAAAGAGAGGCATGCGCGTGCATGGGCCAAAAAAAGAGAGGCACTCTCGTGCCTCTGGGAGGGGGTCAAGACCAAATGAATAAGAAGAAAAAAGGTAATTAGTTGAGATGTATGACCGGGCCTTCGTTGGACTGTTTGAACAGTCGGGTGTTGAAGACCGGATCGGCGGCAGCCGTTTTTATTTCCAATTGGTAATTGCCTGCGGAGAGATTCTGGAGGTCATCGAGCGGGACGCGATTGGTACCGGCTTTGAGGCCGGCGCCGAGCATGCGGATGATCTTTCCCTGTTGGAGATCGGCCAGCAGGATGATGCAGTCAATAGTTTCATCGCACGTTATCTCGAGCATGAGATAATGATCGAACGGGTTCGGGTACACCGAGATTTCAATTGCCATAACCATAGCCTCAATGATTTTGTTTTGGGGTTGTAAGGCCGTCGTGGGAAGGATCTGCCGGGGTGTTGTCGGCGCTGGTGGGCGTTAGTGACGTTGAGCCGGGGGAACCTTGGTAACGACGCGTACGGGGATTAATGCGGGCATTCTCTCTTTCTGGAAGGTCAGAGCGGAAAGGGCCTGGGTAAAGATGTTCGCGAGTGTTTTCATTGTGCGCGTTTAGGTTATATAGGCCAATATGCGGCCAAAAATTAAGTTGTTGAGGATGAAAGTTTTACGATCGTAATGTCACAGGATGAGCTCCCGGGATGGGACGGTTGCGGTTTTTTTGGGAATTGTTTAGTGAATATACGCAAAAATTTTGCGGATTTGACGAAAATTTTTTGCGTTTTTTACGCAAATGAGACTCCGGGCAGTGAACTCGCTGTTGACGTACCGACACCTTCCGACCTTCGCCCTTGCCACTGGCAAGAGCTCGGTCCCATCCTTCGCTTCGCTCGGATGCTACCTGGGCCAACGATGGGCCTGCGGCCAGGCGCCTAAAACCGGCCGACGAGTTTCAGATTAAGGAGGCGGGGGGTGAGGCGGTTGGGGATGGCGTAGGTGGTGTTGCTGAAGTCTTTGATCAGCATGTAGGAAATGGTGTTGGCGCGGTCGATAAGGTTGAAGACCTCGAGGGTGGCCCAGATGTTCTCGAAGTTGCGGAAGGGGCTGTGGCTGCGGCGGTTGCTTTTTTCGCTGTCGAGGAGGAGGGCGCTGAAGCCGATGTCGATCCGGATATAGGGGTCGATGGTCAGCGCATTGCGGTATTGCAGGCTGCCGGGGATGTTGAAGGGCAGGTTACTGCCATACAAGAAGTTGAGATAGGCCTTGAGATTTTTGTTGGTGGCGAGGTAATCCTGCAGGTAGATGCCCAGGTTGAAGAGGCGGTCGCTGGGCCGGCGGACCCATCCCATGCGGGTTTTGTGCTGTCGAGGGGATGGCCGAGGCTGTCGAGCTGATACCGATAGAAGGACGTGTCGATCTTTTCCATCGAACGCATGAAGCCGAGGCTGAGATAGCTTTCGGCGTCCTTTACCAGCTCGCCGGTGAGGCGGAATTCGACGCCCGTGGCATAGGCTTTGGCGTCGTTGAGGGCGAAGTATTGGATCTTGACATTATTGATATCGTAGGGATCGACGCGGGTCATGTTCTTATAATACGCCTCGGTCGTAAACCGAAAGGGCCGGTCGCCGAGTTTGAAGTTCTGGTCGAAGCCGGCGGTGACCTGCCAGCTGCGCTGCGCCTTTAGCGCGGTGTTCAGCGAACCGTCGGAGCGCAGGAATTCGCGGAAGAAGGGGGGCTGGTCGTAGATGCCGATGGAGGCGCGGTAGATGATGTCGTGCTTTGCTGAGTTGGGACGCCAGGAGATGCCGACCCGGGGCGAGACGAGGAATTCCTTGTTCAGCGTATTGTAATTATACCGGACACCACCCTGCAGGGTGAAATGCGCCGAATCGCTGAAGAGGATATTGTCCTGGATAAAGCCGGTGGTCCGGGTGATGTTCGGGTTCTGATCTCCACTTACGCTGCCGCTGATGGAAGGCTGGCCTGGGACATAGGGCAGTGAGTAGCCCGCGGAATCCTGGTATTGCCATTCGTTGAGATGGGACTGGACGAGTTGTCGTTCGGCGCTTACGCCCCATTGAACATAATGATGTTTCAGCGAGAGATAGCCTTTGTGCGTGGCGTTCCAGACGGCAATGTTGAGCCGGTCGCGGGCGAAGTTCTGATAGGCGCCGGCGCCGAGGGGGTTGGTGATCTGGCCGAAGGTGGAGCTGGTCTTGTCGAAGTCGCGATCGCCGAAGAGATAGATGCCGACTATATCGTACGACTGCTGTTCCTTGTCCTCGAAGCGGGAGGCCATCCATTTGAGTTTGAGCCGCGGGTTGATCTGCTGGGTGAGCGAGAGCCCGAGGAGATTTGCCTGGTACTGGTCCTTCTCCTGGCCCTGGAACAAGATGTCGAGGCCGAGATTGGCGGTATAGTATGGCGAGAAGATCGAGGATGTGAGCTGGCTGGACTGAGGAATAAGATGAAAGCGGGTTTGTGAAAGCGTGCCGAGCAGCTCGAGGGTGTTTCGCGGATCGAGCTGATAGCTGAGTTGCGCCTGCAGATCGGAAGAAGAGGGGGCGTAGGTTCCTTTGGTCTCCTGGCTGCTGAGGAGGCTGCTGTTGGTCCGGTTGCGGAGGCCGACGAGCCACGTGAACTTATTGTGGGCGGCGGTGCCTTCGAGATGGAGGCCCTGTTCGAGGAGACCTACGTAAGCCGATCCGCCGAAGCTTGTGGGTTTGCGATACTGGATGTCGAGTGCGGATGAGATCTTGTCGCCGTAGCGGGCCTGGAAGCCGCCGGTATAGAAGTTGACGCTGCGGGTGAGTTCGGGGTTGATGATGCTGAGGCCTTCCTGTTGGGCATTGCTGACGAGATAAGGGCGGAAGACTTCGAAGTCGTTGATATAGGTCAGGTTCTCGTCGTAGTTGCCGCCGCGGACGGAGTATTGCGAGGTGAGTTCGTTGTTGGAGCCGACGAAGATCTTGAGCAGGCTTTCGATGCCGCCGACGGGGGTAGGGATGTTGATGGCGTTCTTGGGGTTGACCTTGATGAGGCCGGCCTCCTGGCGATCGCGCTGATCCTGTACGACGACCTGTTGGAGGGCCTTTGCGCCGTGTTCGAGGCGGACGACGATCTTTTCTTCTTCGCCTTCGCTGAGCAGGAAGTTGCGTTGTTCGGGTTTGTAGCCGGTGTAGGAGAAGACGAGGGCGAAGGCTTTTTCGGCGGGTACTTTTATGCGGAACGTGCCGGAGTCGGTGGTGGTGAGGCCGGATTGGCGGCCAAGGATCGTGACGGAGACACCGGGGAGGGGATTCTCGTTCTCGTCGAGGAGCCGGCCGGTGACAAAGGCAGCCTTGCGCTGCTTTTGCGCAAGCGCGGGGAGAGCCAGGGAGAAGAAGACCAGGGCGAGGATGACGATTCTCAAGCAGTGCTTTTTTGAATGATGAATCCACTCCGGCAACCGGAGGTTTCCGGTTGTGGAACGATCAGACAATGTTTTTCAGTGTGTGGATGATCGCTTTTGGGTTTTTTGAATGAAATACGGTGCTACCGGCCACGAGGACGTCGGCGCCGGACCGGACGATCATGGCGGCGTTCTCCACGGTCACACCGCCGTCGATCTCGATGAGGGTCGGAAGGCCGCGGTCGTGGATCATTCGGCGCAGGTCGCGGATCTTCTGGCAGGTGTGGGGGATGAATTCCTGGCCGCCGAAGCCGGGGTTGACGCTCATGATGAGGACGGTGTCGATGTCCTGGAGGACATCGCGGAGGAATTCGACGGGGGAATGGGGGTTGAGGGCGACGCCGGCTTTCATGCCGAGGGAGTGGATCTGCTGGAGGTTGCGGTGGAGATGGCGACAGGCTTCGAGGTGAACAGTAAGGCGATCGGCACCGGCTTTCCGGAATGCTTCGGCATAACGTTCGGGTTCTTCGATCATGAGATGGACGTCGAAGATCTTGTTGGTTGTTTTGCGAAGCTGTTCGATGACGGGGAGGCCGTAGCTGATGTTGGGGACGAAGCGGCCATCCATGACGTCGAGGTGGAACCATTCGGCGTCGCTGTCGTTGAGCATTTTGCATTCATCTTCGAGCCGGAGAAAATTCGAGGCCAGCAAAGAAGGCGCTATGATCGGCATTGTTGGTCTGTTTTATGCGGTTTAAAGATATGGATTTATGTGGCGGCTATTGCAGTTTTTTGATATGGTCGGCGGCTTCGGAGAAGTCCTTGTCGAGGGCGAGGGCCTGCCGGTAGTAGAGAACGGCCTGGTCCTTGTGGCCGGTGGCCTCGTAGCAGCGGCCGACCCAGTAATAGCCGTCGGGGTAGGTGTTGGAGACCCTAACGGTCATGAGGAAGGTACCCATGGCGCTGTCGTATTGTTTTTGTTCGTAGAAGGCGATGCCCTTTTCGAGGTAGGCGTCGGTGAACTTCCAGTCGCGGCGAATACAGGAATCGAATTGGACGATGGCCTTTTTGTATTGGGTGATGTTGGAATAATAGATGCCTTTTATGAACAGCGGGTCGAGCAGTTCATGAGCGGAATCCTTTTTCAGGATCCCGTCGCAGATGAGTAGCGCGGCGGGGTTTCGGTTCTCGGCGTAGAGATGGGCGAGCTCGAGGCCATAGGTGTTGACGGGCTGGAGCTGCCAGGCCTTGTCCAGGGCATGGATGGCGGCGGCGGTATCGTGATTCTTCTCAAGCAGGAGACCTTTTTCGTACCAGGCTTCGAAGTTGGTGGAGTCCTTGCCGAGCAGGTGGTCATAGACAGCAAGGGCTTCGTCGATCTTGCCGGATTGCTGGTAGAGTTCGCCCAACATCGAGGAGAAGGCGGGATTGTCGGGATATCGTTGCTGGCAGTCTTTGAGCAATTGTGCGGCCTGGCCGGCGTGACCGATGATGGACAGGGTCGAGGCATAACGGAAACCCGTCATCTCGTCGGGGTGCAGCTCCCAGGAGCGGCGGAAGTCTTCGGCCGCCAGCTCATGAAGGTTGTTATGCGAGAGCAATTCGGCACGTCGGAAGTAGAGGCCGGCGGCCTGGTCCTCTCTCGCCTGATCGAGACTGTCGGTCAGCGGGGCATAGGGCACGCGATGCAGGACAGCTTTCACATCGTCCTTTTTCGAGTTGCCGTGGTTGTTGCATGCCGTCACCAGCAGTACCGAGCAGGCGAGCACCACAAAAAGTGGGAAAATGGGGGAAAGGGTCCGTAGCCTTGTCTTCATAAGACAAAAATAAGGATTACCTGACAAGGACCGTAAAGGTTCGGGTACCGGCCTGGCCGATGGTCTGTACGACAACGGAATTGAGGGACTGCGTCTGCGCGGGCAGGTGAATGGCGTATTGCGTCTGGCCTTTCAGCTCGGCGCGGTACAGCAGCTGGCCTGTCATCGTAAACACATTGACGATCATCTCACCGGTAGATGGGGTGGTGACGTAGAAGGTACCGCCGATGGCAGGGTTGGGGTGGATACCGACGGCGCCATTGGTTTCCGCGACGGTTACCTTGGCGATGTCGGAGTAAAGGACCTTGCCATTGCCGTCGATCCTTTCGATGCGATATTCGATGGTTCCGGCGGGAGCGTCGGCATCGGTGTAGCGGTATTCGCCGTTGGTATAGCCGCCGGCGTTGAGGGTGCCGATGGTATTCCACTGATCATCGCCGGTATTGCGCTGGATCAGATAGTGATCGGCTGTGGCGGTCTCGGCATCCGTGAAAGTAAGCGAAACCTGGCCGGCACCGGCGGTTGCAGCGGTGAGGTCCATGTTGGCGAGGGCCAGGGTATAACAGGCAAGGGCGGCGTTGTTCGAGACGGTAGCACAACCATAGAGATACCCGGTAGCGCAGGCATTTTGGGTGCCGCCGCCACCGCAACTGACGTGGTTGCCGTTGAAGGAGCCGCTTTGAAGATTGTTATTGTTATTGGCAAGTGCGAGGCTCGACGTGTTGTCGACGCTGAAGCTGCCGGAGGTCTTCAGATAGGCGGTATTGGCGAGAGTGCCGTCACCGACGCCGATATAACCCGTGTTGGAGATACTGATACCGCCTGCCTTAATACTATTGTTCCCTCTGAGGGTGGCGGAGCTCTTGTTGACAGCGAAATTGTACGTGACGGCAACCGAAGAGGTACCGGTCATCGCCAGGGAAGAGCCGTTTTGAACGGTCGCCTGACTGCCGGTGAGGGCAGAAGTTCCACTCAGCGTGACAGCGGCGCCGTCAAAAGTGTCGGCATAGGTGAATGTACCGTTGGTGTTATCCAGACCAAAAGAACCACCCGTAACGGAAAGCTGGCTTCCGGAAAGCGCCGAGCTTGAAAATGCAGTAGTCGTATTGGTAAGGCTTACCCCGTAGGTGCTGGTGACGGTGGAGCTGGTAGCCGAGAGGGAGCCGCCGGAAGTGGTCAGGGACGATCCGCTGAAGGAGCTGCTGGTAAGACTGGTGGTCGTGCCGGTCATGTTTATATCATAAGTGCTGCTGATGGCGGTGGATTTAGCTGTGAGGGAACCACCGGTGGTGGTCAGTGAGCCCACATTGAAAGACCCACCGGTAATAGCCGCGTATGTATTGGTCATCGTGGCGGCATAGTCGGCCGTCCAGGCCGTGTTCGAAGCGATGAGTGTCGTGCCGGAGATGTCGAGGGTGCCTGCATGGAATGTCGAGCTGCCGGAACGGAAAGTGCCGCCCGAGATGGTAGTATTGCCGCCGGACCATTTGGCGCTGGTAAGGGTTACGTTGGTGTTGGCAAGACTTACCCCATAAGATATGGTAACGGCCGCATTGCTGTTGGCCACGAAAGAACCACCGGTCGAAGTGAGAGAGCCACCTGTGAAAGACGAACTGGTCGTACTGCTCATGGTCACATTCGTATTGGTCGTCGTGACGGCGTACGGGGTGGTGAATGAGTTCTTTGTTCCGATCAAATTGACATTGTCACCGGAAAGCGAGGTCGTATTGCCGGAAGCGATCGTCGATGTGCCGGCCAGGTAATAGGTGCTGTTGGAACTGGTCATCGAGTTGGCGACGCTCATCGAGGAAGAACCCTGGAAGGCGAAGACATCATTGCTGAAAACGGTGGTGTTGGTATTGATCGTTTTACCGGAAGCGACGGTGACATGACTGTTCATGAAGGTGTCGGTGGCGTTGCTCAGGGTGAGATTGCTATGCAGATAGAGGCTGTCGCCGTCGAAGGTGCTTTTATTGATGGTAAGGTCGGCATTGACAGTGACGCTGCTGTTGTCGAAGTTGGTCAGGCCGTTGGAGAGGTTCATGGTCTTGCTGAACGTGGTGGTCGTTCCGCTGAAGAGGACGGTGGTGGTGCCGTTCTGGAGGCTGAATGCTTCGTTGACGTTGACGGTCTGGTTGTTGAACGAGTTGTCGCCGTTGAGCGTCAGATTGGAGCCGCTTTTTATGGTTACGGTGCCGCCGGAGAAGCTACAGTTGTTACAGGAGGTGTTGTTGTCGATGGTAAGGGTCACGCCCGGGGAAATCACGATGTTACAGTTGGAGCAGATGCTGCCGCCGAGGGATGAACTGTTGGTGTTGGATGTGATGTTGAGGGTCGTGGTCGCTTTCGCGGAAAGGGAAAGGCCGGTGGTCAGGGTGAAAAGGACTAATGCGTAAAGGGTCGGTCTCATATAAGGATGATTTTCTACGGATAAAGGATCGATGGTGCGCACAGAGAGACCAAAAGGGTGCCGGATATGCAAGTGGTTGATTATCAATAAATATTGGTAGGTGTTTATATTTAGGTGCTTCCCATTCCGGGAAGTGCATTCCCAGTGGCAGCGGCGAGACAATTATTTTCCGTTTTAGGAAGGCGGTCGTAGCTTTGGACCCATTTCCTTAAAATTTAAATTCTATCTACATGTACACGGGACTGTTACATCTGCATAGCTTTCTTCGGTGGGTGATCCTTCTTTTGGAAATTGTCGCGATCTACAAGGGTTTTACGGGTATGACGGGAGGCCGGCCGTTCACGGCGGGGGACCGGAAAGTGGGGTTGTTTTTGATGATCAGCGCGCATACCCAGCTGCTGATTGGGTTGTATCTGTATCTGGCGGGGCCGTGGGGGCTTGCGAATATTTCGAATTTAGGATTTGGGGAAGCGATGAAGGATCCGGTGGCGCGTTTTTATGGGATAGAGCATATTTTCGGGATGCTGGTGGCGATAGTGCTGATCACGATCGGGAAAGGGGCTGCGAAGATGGCGATCCCGGATGCGGCGAAGCATAAGCGGAGTTTTTGGTTGTTCCTGTTGGCGTTGGTGATCATTCTGGCGACGATTCCCTGGCCGTTCAGGGTAGGGGTGGCGAGACCGTGGTTTTAGTGGTGGTTGCCTGTTATACAAAGTAAAGCCGCCGCGATGCTATCGCGGCGGCAATTTTTTGTCAGGGGGTTACGATCTTTATCAGGCTTTGGGTCGATCAGGAGCCCTGGCATCTTCTAAGGTTTTTTTTCGGATCTGGATTTTTGCACTACAACAATGTGGTTTTAGGGGCTTGGATTTTCTACGGTTTTCTAAGAGATCAGGATTTAGGGGTTTTCAATTCGTTAATTGGATCGTGCGGGTTTTCTTAGGATGTTGGCCGGGTTTTGTAGGGTTTGGATTATTTTGTTTTTCGGATCTGGATCGTTTTCGTTTGCTGATACAAAGTTGCGAAAGAAGAAGGGGGTTTGGAAGTTTTTTCGTTGGAAGGGGTGTTTTGCACGACGAAAGTGTGTGATGCACGACGAAAGGATTTTTTGGGGGTGGAGGTCCGGTATTGCCGCCTGCGGCGGCCCGTTTGTGAAGCGCTAACGACTTGAACCGGCTCCGCCGGTTCGGGGGGCCTTCGGCCTTTTTGCAGCAGCCCCCCGGCCGGTCGCAAAAAAAGGCAGCCCCCGGGTGGGGGCTGCCGCAAAATTTCTTGTCAGGGCCATCAACATTCTTTTTTCAGGCTTCAAAAGGGAATTAGGATTCTAATTTTTTTCCCGGGTTCTACCCTGGCATTCTTCTAGGTTCTTCCGGATTCTTGGATTTCGACTTGTTTTTCGGTTCGGATTCAGGTTTGGCCATTTGGCTTTTCGGATCTTGGATAGTTCTCATAGATACAGGATCGTAAACGGGCTTTCGTGGATCTTGGATGGTCGGTTCTTAGGATGTTTGGATCTCGTTGGATTTTCAGGATCTGGATAATCGGTTCTTCAGGACGTTTGGATCTTTTTGGAATTCTTAGGATTTGGAGGTTCTGATTTTTCAGGATCGTTGGATACAGGTTTCTCGGATATTGATCGGGTTCTTCTGTACGGATTGGATTGTTATCGGTTGCTGATACAAAGATGTAAAACAATGTTAAAGAAAGAAAACTTATTCGATGAAGGTGATGTTTTGCCCGACGAAAATCAGCTTTTCCCGACGAAAGAAAGGAGTTCCCGGATAGAGAAGAGAGTCGTTTTGGGAAGGCTATAAAATATTGAGACGAGCGGCTACTTCATCCTTGTGACCCTTGCCGATAGGAATCTGATTGCCAAGAAGGTAGATGGTATTTCCGCGAATGTCGTCAATCTTGGTGATGTTGACGATATAAGACCGATGCACTTTCAGGAAATTCGGACCCACCAGTTTTTCTTCCATGTTCTTGAGCGTACTGTAGGTGACATAGTTCTTTCCCTGCGTAACGAATTTGACATAGTCACGCATGCTTTCGAGGAAGAGAATGTCATCTTTCTTGAGCTTGATCAACTTGTCTTCCGCTTTGATGAAGAGAAAATCGGTGTCCGCAGCAGCAATGGCCGGTTGGGGAGCCGCAGGCGCCGAGGCAGCGGCTGCGACTTTTTGCTGGAGTTTCTCGATGGCTTCCTGAAAGCGTTTGTATGTGAAGGGCTTCTTCAGGTAGTCGTCGACATGGTATTGAAAGGCGTCGAAGGCGTATTCGGTCTTGGACGTAGTAAGGATGATCTTGGGAGAATAGGTGAGGCTGTCCAGCAGGTCGAAGCCGGTGGCACCGGGCATTTCCACGTCGAGGAAGAGCAGGTCTACCTTTTCCCGATCGAGAAAATCCAGGGCGTCCACTACGTTGAGGAAATGCCCTTTCACTTCGACCAGGTCGCTCTTCTCACAGAACTTGCGAAGAAAATCCGCGGCTATCTGGATATCTTCTACTATAATACAAGACAACTTCATAGCATCCGAAAATCAGGTAAGTAAGCACGATCAAATTCAAAAACTATCAGAGTTCAGCACGATCAGGTTTCAGCACGATCAAAATCAGCCGTTCGATTCATTAAACTTTCTCAGTCGGTCATATTCCTTTTCTATAATATTTTGAGCTCTTTCTTTTCGTTGAATGAGGCGGATATAATCCAACCGCAATTCTTCCACAGTACTAACGGAACATTTGTTCTCGAATTGTTGACAGAGGTCCTGGAGATCGGTAAATCCTACATAACCGAATAAAGTTTTGCAGGTGTGGACGCTTGTTCCCAAAACGGGAAGGTTTTTGTTGTCATAGGCTGCCTCTACGCGATCCCAGTAGACGGGCAGATCGCGGAGGAAATCTTCGAAAACGGTTTCAGCATAGCTGGTATCGCCATCGAAGAGTTCGGCCAAGAAGCTGGCATTCAAGCTTTCATGGAAGACGAAGCCAGTACGGAAATTTTGCATGGTAGCTGCAATTTTTTTGTTCGCTGCCCGTTTTACCATAATATATGTACGTTGTACATATAAAAACCCCGACAAGGGGAAAACGAGACTTTATCCAGACGGGAAAATCTCGCTTTTTATTGTCCAAAATCCAGATTTATGAAAAAATTTCGACCCTTACTCCTGCTGCTGATCACCGTAGGAACGATCGCTTCCCCTTCTAGCGTCAATGCGCAGACGCAATGCAGCATTCTTCAAGTAAATAACGCCGCCGCAGCTGCACACGCTACTTCCGCGAACTACTGGTTTGGCGTCATGGAACTTCCCTTTCTTTTTATTTCGGTCTTTTTTGCGTTTCTAACAGCCTATGCGCTTCGGGGCGGAAAATTCGGCAAAGGGATGACGTATATGGCCTGGGGATTTCTTGTGATGGCGGTAGGACATCTGCACATGCAGATCGAGCACTACTATGGCGTGAACATCTTCAAAACGCTGTTGGGCCAGGTGAGCGGTTCGGTTGCGTGGTTTATCGCGCTGATCGTTACCTGGGGGCTCTCCGGCCTTGGTTTCTGGTCCATCTATAAGGCCAGCAAGGGCGCATAAGCCGTCCTGTTCTCGTTTAGCTACCTGATATTCGTTTGCAATCGTTGCTCAAGGCATTGTCATGCTACAAAAATTACTGAAGGGCAGAGGAAAGCCGGCCTCACCCCGAAGATCGGACAAAGAATCCGCCTTATACAAAGCGCTGTTTGAATTTCTCATCAGTTGCATCACCGTTCCCGCCAACGCGGAACAGTTGATACAATTGGGATCCAAGGCAGCGGGTAAAGGGGAAGACGAAGTTTTCCACACCTATCTGTTGTTTGAAAAATACCTGACCTCTTTCGAGCAGGCGCAAAATAACCGAAAGTCGCTGCGGGAAAGGGTCCGGCAGCGATTTCCCGTTTTGTTACATGAGGGATCGATCTTCAATATCCTTTTTGTTTCCGAGGTAGAGCAAAAAAATACGCTTGCGATCCATTTTCTGCAGCCATTCCTGGCGGCTGTAAAGGACAAATTCGGTCGTGCGGGTGACGGGTATTTCGAACGGAAGATCACCGAACTTGCCGAACTGGGGACACAACTGCGGGACCCGGAGGCTTTTCGTAAATTGAAATTCCTGAGTTTCGAGATCTTCAAGTTCATCGGCAACAACTATGGCGAGCCGCTGGCGGGAAAGATCTTTGAAAAAAGCTATGACTCCTTTTCGAACAAGTACAAGGAACTGGAGTTCTTCCCCTATATGATCACGCTTGTTCCGAAGGAGATCGTCGACCGGGAGCATCTGGGGATCTTTACACAAGCGCAGATAGAGCAGATCTTTCTTGAAAAGCTGGCGGAGTCGGAGCAGCTGAATATTGCGCTGGATCAGAAGATCAAGGAGAACGAGCGGACGCAGCGGCTGCTTCGCAAGAACGAGATCATGCTGAGCGGGGTGATCTCCTCGGCGCTGGATGCGATCGTCATTACCGGCGCCTATGGACATATCATCCACTGGAACCAGGCGGCCGTCGAGATCTTTGGTTATACGGAACAGGAGGTGAAGGGCCGCACGCTGCTGGAGACGATCCTTCCGCTGTCCTATGACCATACGCACTGGAACGGATTTCCCGGCTTTCAGCACCAGGACGTCCTGCCGATCCTGAATCAACGGCAGGAGTTGACAGCCGTGCGTAAGAGTAAAGAAGAATTTCCGATCGAGCTGACCGTGACGGCGATCGTGGACGATAGCGAATCTTATTACAGCGCCTTTATCCGGGACATAGGCAGCCGCCGGCAGCGCGAGCAGGTGCTGGTGCAGATGAAGGAGAAAGCGGAACAGGCGGCAAAGGCGAAATCGCAATTTTTGAGTGTCATGAGCCATGAGCTCCGAACGCCTTTGAATGCGGTCATCGGGATCACGCATCTGCTGATGCAGAGCCAACCGAGAGAAGACCAACAGGAAGACCTGCGTACCCTGCAGTTCTCAGGTGAAAGCCTGCTGCATATCATCAACGATATTTTGGACTTTACGAAGCTGGATTCGGGAAAGATCGAACTGTCGGCAATAGATTTCAATCTGCGGGAGCTGGCGCAGAGCCTTTACCAGTCCTTTAGCTTCAAGGCGAAGGAGAAGAACATCGTCTTCGACGTCGAGTATGATCAGCGGATGCCTTTTTTCGTGAAGGGAGATAATTTCAGGTTGTCGCAGGTACTGAACAACCTGATCAGTAATGCGATCAAGTTTACGAAGGAAGGGTTTGTGAAGCTGAAGGTGGAGATGGTGGAGAACAGCGGTACGAATTATATCACCCGGTTCTCGGTGGTGGACTCGGGTATCGGCATCCCTGAAGACAAGCAGGAGAAGATCTTCGAGCAATTTACCCAGGCCGACAGCAATACGACCCGCCTGTATGGGGGGACGGGGCTGGGGCTGTCCATTTCGGCACGGCTTGTAGAACTGATGGGCAGTAGCATTCTTATCTCGAGTACGCCGGGGCAGGGGTCCAATTTCAATTTCACGGTGTCGCTGCAATTGGGCGACAATACCGATACGGCCGCAGTGCAGCCGAAGGTAGTGACAAAGAGTAATGAGACATTCAAGAACAAACTCATATTGCTTGCGGAGGATAATACTTTCAACGCGAATATCGCGCGGCGATTCATTACGGGTTGGGGGGCGCAGCTGGAAGTGGTGGTGGATGGAAGGCAGGCGCTGGAATTCGTTTCCCGGCGGAAGTATGATCTGATCCTGATGGATATCCAGATGCCGGAGCTGGATGGATTTGCGTGTACGCGGAAGATCAGGAAACACTTTAAGGATATTCCGATCCTTGCGATAACGGCTTCGCCGAAGAACGAGATCATCCAGGAGATCCTGGCCTGCGGAATGAATGATTTTGTGAGCAAGCCGTTCAAGCCGAACGAGCTGAGGAGTAAGTTGCTGGAATATCTGTAGGGCGGCCGATGCTAGCCTCGCGCGCCTAATTCTATCACCTCACAATCTTTCATATTATTGCCGTCGATGACAAAGCGAATGATCGTTCGCACCGTGTGCCAGCCCTGGCGGCCGGCGGCACCGGGGTTCATGTGCAGGCACTGCAGCTTTTGGTCGAACATTACCTTTAAAATATGGGAGTGACCGCAGATGAAAAGTTGGGGCGGGTCGGCCTCAAGCTCTTTTTTGACGCGGGGATTGTATTTGGGCGGGTAGCCGCCGATATGGGTCATGAACACCTTTACGCCTTCTGCCTGCCAGTGGAGGTTTTCGGGATAGACGCTGCGGATGTCCTGGCCATCGATGTTGCCATAGACTCCTTTTAATGGTCTGAAGTCGCTGAGCTGTCTGGCGAGGGCTATCGTGCCGAAATCGCCTGCATGCCAGATCTCGTCACAGTTTTCGAAATGAGTGAATACCTTCTCGTCGAGGAAGTGATGGGTGTCGGAGATGAGGCCGATGCGTAACATGGCGTAAAGGTAAATGAACATTCCTTCTTTTGGTGGTAGCTTGGGGATTTAGTAATTTTAGCCAACGATTTGTCTTATGCCGCATTATTATTCTTTGGGGAGTATCCCTCATAAACGTCACACGCAATTCCATCAACCCAATGGCGCCCTTTATTCCGAGCAATTATTCTCCACGGAAGGGTTCTCCAATGATTATTCGTTGCTTTATCACGTTCATCCGCCTACGGAGATCATCGCGACGGACGAGCCGTACGATGTGATGCCGCGGATCGCGGAGGAGAAGATGCTGAAGCATCGCAGCTTTGAGGGGTTCAAGGTAAAACCGGAGGCCGACTTTCTGCAAAGCCGCAGGGCGGTACTTGTCAACAACGATTGTCATATCGTACTGGCGGCGCCGGGGCGCAGCATGGAGGATTATTTTTATAAGAATGCGGATGCGGACGAAATGATCTTTGTTCATCAGGGGCGCGGGGTGATGAGGACGATGTATGGGGAGTTGAGTTTTGGATATGGAGACTATCTCGTTGTGCCAAGGGGAACGATCTATCAGATGCGATTCGAGGATCCGGAGAACCGGCTGTTTATCGTCGAGTCGTTCAGCCCGATAAGGTATCCTAAGAAATATCTGAGTCCTTATGGGCAGTTACTGGAGCATTCGCCGTATTGCGAGCGCGATATCCGCGGACCGCAGTCGCTTATTACGCGGGATGAGAAGGGGGATTTTCTTATCAAGACAAAGAAGAAGGGGCGGATGTATGGGATCCATTATGGGCATCATCCCTTTGATGTGATCGGATGGGATGGATGTTGTTATCCTTTTGCCTTTAGTATCCACGATTTTGAGCCGATAACCGGAAGGGTGCATCAGCCTCCGCCCGTTCATCAGACATTTGAGGGGCATAATTTCGTGGTGTGTTCGTTCTGTCCGCGGCTGTTCGATTATCATCCGAAGTCGATCCCGGCGCCGTATAACCATAGCAATATCGACAGCGACGAGGTGCTGTATTATGTGGACGGGGATTTTATGAGCCGGAAGAATGTGACGCGGGGGATGATCACGCTGCATCCGGGTGGCATTCCGCATGGGCCACATCCGGGGGCTGTGCAGCGGAGTATCGGGGCGAAGGAGACGAAGGAACTGGCGGTAATGGTGGACACGTTCCATCCGTTGTCGCTGACGGTGGATGCGCTGGAGATCGAGAATCCCGGGTATACGATGAGCTGGGCGGAGTAAGGGCCGGTTGCGCCGGGGGTGAGGCTGACCGGGAGTTTGTGAGTTGAGCGGGTAAATCCTGTATATTCGGGGGAAATACGACTGCATATGAAATTCTCTCCCCCGATGTTCGTGTTGGTGTCGGTAGTTCTGGCCACGGTAGTCTCGTGTCAGACACAGCAGAAAGCCGACCTGCTTCTTATTCACGGAAAGATATATACGGTGGACAGTGCTTTTACCAGGGCGGAGGCGCTTGCGGTAAAGGATGGGAAGATCCTGGCGGTAGGTTCCGATGCGGAGATGCAGAAGAATTATACCGCCGCCGAGACGGTCGACCTTGGCGGGAAGGCGGTGTACCCCGGGTTTATCGACGCGCACGGGCATTTTGTGGGATATGGGAGCTCCCTTTTTACGGCGGCCTTATATGGAAGCACGAGTTTCGAGGAGGTGGTGCAGCGGGTGAAGCAGTTTGCGGCCGGGCATCCGGGATTGGCCTGGGTCCAGGGCCGGGGCTGGGATCAGAATAAGTTTCCCAGCAAGGAATTTCCCGATAATACTTTATTGAATCAGGCTTTTCCCTCGACGCCGGTGGTGTTGGAGCGGGTAGACGGGCATGCGCTGATCGCCAATGCGAAGGCGCTTGAACTGGCGGGTATCCGTCCGGGTCAGACGCTGGTGGGCGGGACGGTAGAGACGAAGAAGGGGAAGTTGACAGGGATCCTCGTCGACAACGCGCAGGGCTTGCTTCGTCATGCGATGCCGGAGATGACGGCAGGGGCTTTCCAGGAGCGGATCCATTCGGCGGAGCAGCATTGTTTTGCGCAGGGTTTGACGACGGTGACGGATCCGGGGCTTGGCCGGCAGGAAGTCGAGGGACTGGATTCATTGCAGAGGCAAGGAGTGTTGAAGATGCGGGTCTATGTGATGCTGCGGGATGATAAAGAAGTTTTGGATCATTATCTGGCGAAGGGTCCATACAAGACCGAGTTGTTATATGTGAAAGGCGTGAAGGCGTATGCCGACGGGGCGCTTGGAAGCCGGGGGGCTTGTTTGTTGCAACCTTATACCGACAGGCCCGATTGGCGGGGTTTTTTGCTGAGCCCGATGGCTCATTTCGATTCGCTGGCGGCGAGACTGATCGGTACGGACTGGCAGTTGTGTACGCATGCGATCGGGGATTCCGGGAACCGGATGATCCTGACGGTGTACAATAAATACCTAAAGGGGAAAAATGATAAGCGCTGGCGGGTGGAGCACGCACAGGTGATCAATGAGGCCGATTTCGATCTCTTTGGCAAGACTTCGGTCATTCCTTCGGTGCAGCCTACACATGCTACGAGCGATATGTATTGGGCAGGAGAACGGCTGGGGCCGGAGCGATTGAAGGGGGCCTATGCGTTTAAGCGGCTGTTGCGGCAGAACGGCTGGATCCCGCTGGGCACGGATTTTCCGGTGGAGGATATCAGTCCTTTCAAGACGTTCCTGGCGGCAGTGTTCCGGGTGGATGCGAAGGGTTATCCGACGGGTGGGTTCCAGATGGAGAATGCGCTTAGCCGGGAGGAGGCGATCCGGGGGATGACCATTTGGGCGGCGAAGGCGGATTGCCTGGAGAAGGAGATCGGGAGTCTGGAGCCGGGGAAGACGGCGGATATCGTCGTGCTTGATAAGGATCTGATGACGGTGGGGCAGGGGGATGTGCTGGCGACCCAGGTGGTGGCGACCCTTGCGGCCGGGAAGGAGGTCTATGGAAAGCTCGGGCTTAGCAAGGCGGTGGTGGGCAGATAAGAAAAATCTGAGCTTTTACTGCGAATTAAGTTATTGACCGGCTTTCGGGGCCGGGAGGTGTAGTTTTGCGAAAATTGGTTCTTTATGGAATATAGGCAATTAGGCGAATCGGGGATTTCGGCTTCGGCGATCACGTTCGGGGCCTGGGCGATCGGCGGGTGGATGTGGGGTGGCACGGAGCGGTCGGATGCGGTGGCGGCGATCAGGGCTTCCTATGACGAAGGGGTTACGTCGATCGACACGGCTGCGGTGTATGGGCAGGGGTTGAGCGAGGAGATCGTCGGGGAGGCGCTGCAGGGGATCCCGCGGGATAAGGTGCAGATCATGACGAAGTTTGGCATGCGCTGGGATTTGACCGGAGAGGCCCACGGGGCCTCTGGCCGAAGGCCCATCGTTAGCGGGGCGCCGGAGGATGGCGATATTTCCGTGAAGCCATCGTCCGGGCCCAAAGGAGATTTTGCCTTCAAGAGTAAGGACAATGAAGGCCGGCCGCTGGATATTTACAAATATGGCGGCAGGGAAAGCATAATAAAGGAGTGCGAGGACAGCCTGCGGCGGCTGAAGACGGATTATATCGATGTATATCAGCAGCATTGGCCCGATGTCACAACGCCGATAGCCGAGACGATGGAGGCCCTGGCGGAGTTGCAGAAGGCGGGGAAGATCCGGGCCGCAGGGGTATCCAATTATGATGTGACGCAGATGCGGGAGGCAGAGAAGACGATCAGCCTGGCGGTGGACCAGGTGCCTTACAGTATGGTGCGCCGGGAGATCGAAAAGGAGCTGGTTCCGTATTGTATCGAACATAAAAAGGCGATCCTGGCCTATAGCCCGTTGCAGCGGGGTGTTCTGTCGGGTAAGATCCGGCCGGGGCATCCTTTTAATGATGGGGATAACCGGGGGGACAGCAAGTTTTACCAGGGGGAGAATCTGAACCGGATAAATGCGTTCCTCGATGAGTTGCGGCCGCTGGCGGCGACAAAGAATGCGACCCTGGCGCAGCTGGTTATCCGCTGGACGATCCAGCGGCCGGGGATCACGATCGCGCTGGTAGGGGCGAGGGATGCCCGGCAGGCGGTGCAGAATGCCCGGGCGATCGGGGTGAGGCTGAGTACGGAGGAGGTCGGTTTCATCGATGAGCGATTGGCGGCGTTGAAGTTGGATTAGGGTGGAATTGTGAAAATCCGTAAATTGGTAAATAACAACATTAAAACGATGTCATATGATCCAGTTTCACGAATTAAGAATGGGGGATTTTGTGTTGGTCGAGTTTGATGGTAAGAAGACGGAGGGGGAGGTGATCGGGCTGAATGGAACCGACAAGGAGGTACAGGTTCAGACGGGGGATGAGCAGGACTTCTGGTATACGCCTAAAGACTTGTATCCCATTACCTTAGATGATGACCAAATGCTGAAGTTCGGATTCGAGAAACAGGTATTGCCGGATGGGCATGTGAAGTATTTGAAGGGACCATTCCGGGTGTTGTTGTCCCAAAGTGGGAATTTCTCCGATTTCGAGATGTGGTATCGGGAAGACAGGCGGCATATGACGCAGCCGTTGGGGGTCCACCAGCTGCAGAACCATTTCCACCAGATGACGAAGATCGATCTGACGAGGGAGGTTCATACGCATTAGGGCTGGATTTTACCTAATTATTTCATTTAAATTGAATTTTCTTACCGGAATTTTCATATTTCGGCAAAGAAATCCTATCTTTGCGCTCCCAAAAACTGTATGGCGAAACAAGCACTCATTAAACAAGATGGTATCATTCTGGAAGCCTTATCCAATGCTATGTTCAAAGTTAAGCTGGAAAACGGGCATGAGATTTTGGCAACCATCTCGGGTAAAATGAGGATGAATTACATACGGATTTTACCGGGAGATAAGGTGGGGGTCGAGATGAGTCCCTACGATCTGACAAGAGGTAGAATTATATTCAGATACAAATAAACATTGTCATGAAAGTTCGTGCATCCATTAAAAAGCGCAGCGCCGATTGTAAGATCGTGAGAAGGAAGGGAAAGCTGTATGTGATCAACAAGAAGAACCCTCGTTTCAAGCAGCGCCAAGGGTAATTGAAAAAAAAGTAAAAGTAAAAAATAGAATATGGCTCGTATTGCCGGTGTAGACTTACCAAAAAATAAAAGAGGGGAGATCGGTCTTACCTATATCTTCGGTATTGGCCGTTCCACGGCTCAGTATATCCTGACCAAGGCTGGGATCAATTTCGACAAGAAAGTGCATCAGTGGAATGACGAAGAGCTGAACGCTATCCGTAATATCATTACGAATGAGTTCAAGGTGGAGGGTGCGCTTCGTTCCGAGGTTCAGATGAATATCAAGCGTTTGCTGGATATCGCCTGTTACCGTGGGTTGCGTCATCGTAAGGGTCTGCCTGTTCGTGGTCAGCGTACCCGTACCAACAGCCGTACCCGGAAGGGCAAGCGGAAGACGGTTGCCGGCAAGAAGAAGGTCGCTAAGAAATAGTAGAGTCATGCATGAGCTGGCGCGCTGCCTTTGGGGCGGGACCAGTTCGTGCTTGTTTTATATGCACCAACGGGCCGCGGGTTAAACCGGGGAACGTTTTGACAGGTTCGACGCCAGATGTGGGGTGTAACGGAGGGTTGAGCCGGTCCCGGGAACGGGAAGAATTTTTAAACAGGCGAATCCGGATCCGGCGAGATTGCCGGGCGGAGGAGCAAAAAGATTACCTGGAGTAATTGTATGGCAAAAGCACAAGCAAACAGCGCAAAAGCCGCTGCTAAGAAAAGGATCGTAAAGGTCGACGTTTACGGTGACGCGCATATCAGCGCAACTTTCAACAACATCATCATCAGCCTCACCAACAAGAATGGTCAGGTTATTTCCTGGAGCAGTGCCGGGAAGATGGGTTTTAAGGGTTCCAAGAAGAACACTCCTTATGCCGCCCAGATGGCTTCTTCGGATGCAGCCAAGACAGCAGTCGACGCCGGTCTGAAGAAAGTGGATGTTTATGTGAAAGGCCCCGGTTCGGGTCGTGAGAGCGCTATCCGTGCCCTTTCGAACAACGGGATCGAAGTGGTGATGATCAAGGATGTGACCCCGCTGCCGCACAACGGTTGCCGTCCGCCCAAGAAACGCCGTGTATAGTATTTGATCATTGATCGCTCCACCGGGGCGATCTTATTTGTATAAGGCCGGGTAAGATTCAATTTTAAGATTTTTGAACAATCTTATCCGGGTAACTCAAAAATCTAACAAAGCAATTATGGCACGTTACACAGGACCAAAGACCAGAATTTCCCGCATTTTCGGCGAGCCTATCTTAGGCAATGGCAAGTGGCTGACGAAGAACAGCAATCCTCCCGGCCAGCATGGCGGGACCAAGAAGCGTAAGGCGCCGGGCGAGTATGCCCTGCAGCTGAAAGAAAAGCAAAAGGCCAAGTACACTTACGGGGTACTCGAGCGCCAGTTCCGTAAGACCTTCGACGAGGCTAACCGCCGGAAGGGCGTAACGGGTGAGAACCTCATCAAGTTGCTGGAAGCCCGGCTCGACAATACGGTCTATCGTCTTGGCGTAGCGCCTTCCCGGCCTGCGGCCCGTCAGCTGGTGGCTCACAAGCATATCACCGTCAATGGTGTAGTAGTGAACGTTCCGTCTTTCGAACTGCGTCCCGGGGATGTCATCGGGCTGAAGGAAAGTGCACAGGGAAATACGGGCATTACCAGCCAGATCCGTGGCAAGAACGCGAAGATCAACTGGCTGGATTGGTCGGAAGCTGAATTCAAGGGTACTTTTATCGCACTTCCCGAGCGGGAGAGCGTGCCTGAGAACATTAAGGAGCAGTTGATTGTTGAGTTGTATTCCAAGTAAGCGTTGTAGTTGTAAGTAACCGTTAAATCGTAAATTTAAATATGGCCATTTTAAATTTCCAGAAACCAGACAAGATCATTCTTCAAAAGGCGACTGATTTTGAAGCTCAATTCGAATTCCGCCCTTTAGAGCCGGGTTATGGTGTCACCATCGGGAATGCCCTTCGCCGGGTGTTGCTCAGCTCTCTGGAAGGATATGCGATCATTGGGGTCAAGATTGAGGGAGCCGATCACGAGTTCGCTACCCTGAAAGGCGTGACGGAAGATGTGGTGGAAATCATCCTGAATCTGAAACAAGTTCGTTTCAAGAAGAAGGTTGAGCATGAAGTGGCGCAGGAAAAGATCACGTTGAGCCTGAAGAACAGAACGGAGTTCACTGCCGGAACGCTGGGAGAAGCTACTCCTTCGTTCGAGGTTATGAATCCCAGCCTGCTCATCTGTACTCTGGATTCTTCTGCCAAACTGGACATAGAGATCACCATCGGCAAGGGCCGTGGTTATGTTCCGGCTGAAGATAATAAGCCAAAAGACGCGGTGTTCGGCTATATCCCGACCGATGCTATATTCACTCCCATCAAGAACGTGAAGTATTCCATCGAGAATACCCGTGTGGAACAGCGGACCGACTTCGAGAAGCTGATCATGGAAGTTTCCACGGACGGGACGATCCATCCGGAAGAAGCGGTGAAGCAGGCTTCGCGCATCCTGATCCAGCACCTGATGATCATCACCGACGAGAACATCACCTTCGACAATAAGGAAGAGAAGAAGGAAGACCTGGTGGATGAGCAGACGCTGCAGTTGCGCAAGATCCTGAAGACTCCGCTGGAGGACCTGGACCTTTCCGTACGCGCCTTCAACTGTCTGAAAGCTGCCAAGATCAATAGCTTGAGTGAATTGGTCACTTATGAGCAGGAAGATCTGATGAAGTTCCGCAATTTCGGTCAGAAGTCTCTGGCTGAGATCGAGCAGGTTCTGGGCGAGCGTGGTCTGCACTTCGGTATGGACCTCACCAAGCTCAAGGTAGACGACGAGTAAGTAAACTCGACCTTACAATTCCTGACACGGTGTAAGGTCATTAAATATCAAATAGTCATGCGTCACGGAGACAAAATCAACAATCTGGGCCGTACAGCGTCGCATCGTAAGGCGTTGCTGAGCAATCTGGCCATCCAACTGATCGCGCACAAGCGGATCGTTACCACTCTTGCCAAGGCCAAATCCCTGCGGACCTATGTAGAGCCGCTGATCACCAAGGCCAAGGACAACACCACCCATCAGCGCCGCGTAGTATTCAGCTACCTGCAGGACAAGGAAGCCGTTACCACGCTTTTTGGCGAGGTTGCCACGAAGGTAGCCGGCCGTCCCGGTGGTTATACCCGGATCATCAAATTGGGAACCCGCGTCGGTGACAACGCCGAAACGGCCCTGATCGAGCTGGTAGACTTCAACGAGGTCTATGGCAAAGGCAAAGGCGAAGCCAAGGAAGCTGCCGGTAAGAAGACCCGCCGCGCAGGTGGTAGCCGGAAGAAGGCTGCCGGAGCCGCTGAGGCCGCTCCCGAAGCGAAGGAAGACAAAGCTGGCGAGTAATACACAGCGCCTCTGGATAAAAATTGCGACCCGGCTACATGCCGGGTCTTTTTTTTTGGTAATTTTGCACGATTTTCATTTTCGTACTTTCCAAATCTTTCGTTCAAACATGTCTCAAACTTCCGCAAACATTCCCGCCGTCCTCCTGCTCGAAGACGGCACTGTTCATCATGGTCAGGCTTTTGGCAAGAAAGGCACCACGTCCGGTGAGATCTGCTTCAATACCGGCATGACGGGCTACCAGGAGGTGTTTACCGACCCTAGCTACTATGGTCAGGTGCTGATCATGAACAGCGTGCATATCGGCAATTACGGGGTCAAGGATAGTGATGTGGAGTCGTCCGGTGTAAAGATCCGCGGATTGATAGGCCGTAACCTGGAGGAACAGTTCTCGCGGATGCAGGCGAAAGGTTCGCTGGATGAGTATATGAAGGCGAACAATATCGTTTGTATCGAGGGCGTCGATACCCGGAGCCTGGTGGCGCATGTGCGGGTGAAAGGGGCCATGAACTGTGTGATCTCTTCGGAGACGACGGATCTCGATGAGCTGCGGGCTATCCTCAAGAAAACTCCTTCGATGGACGGGCTGGAACTGGCCTCTGTCGTCAGCACGGAGAAGGAATATGAGCTGGGCGATCCGGCTGCTTCCCTGCGGGTAGCCGTGCTGGACTTCGGCGTGAAAAAGCATATCCTGCAATGCATGGTGGACCGCGGCGCTTTTGTAAAGGTATTTCCGGCCAGGACCCCGCTGTCGCGTCTGAAAGAGTTCTCGCCAAGCGGGTATTTTCTTTCCAACGGTCCGGGCGATCCTGCCCCGATGGACTATGCGATCCCCATGGTAAGGGAGATCCTGAAGGAAAAGAAGCCCTTGTTCGGCATTTGCCTCGGACATCAGCTGCTGGCCCTGGCCAACGATATCCCGACCTTCAAGATGCACCACGGGCATCGCGGGCTGAACCATCCCGTCAAGAATCTGGTCACGGGGCGTTGCGAGATCACTACGCAGAATCATGGATTCGGCGTCGATCCCGAGGCCGTCCGCAAGGCCTCGAATATCGAGGTGACGCATGTGAACCTCAACGACGAGTCGATCGAAGGTATCCGGTTGAAGGACCGGCCTGCCTTCTCGGTTCAGTATCACCCGGAATCCACGCCTGGTCCGCATGATAGCCGGTATCTCTTCGATGAGTTCATCGCGCTGATGCGGCAATACAACTAAGTCAGTAAAGTCCCTGTATGACAATAACGATCATCAATGGTCCCAATCTCAACCTGCTGGGTAAGCGGGAACCCGATGTATACGGGAGCCAGGGGTTCGACTCCTACTTCGAGGAATTGCGTGCGAAGTTTCCGGAGGTTCGCTTCGAATATTTCCAGAGCAATGTAGAAGGCGAATTGATCAATGAACTGCAGCGGGCGGGGTTTGCGTCCGACGCCATCATTATCAACCCCGGTGGTTATACGCATACTTCGGTGGCGATCGGCGATGCGATTGCCGCTATTCCCGCGCCGGTGATCGAGGTGCATATCAGTAATGTGCATGCCCGGGAGGAGTTCCGGCGGCTGTCACATGTCTCTGCCAAGGCCAAGGGAACGATCGCGGGGCTGGGGTTGAAGGGATATGAGTTGGCGGTGCGATACTTTTTGAGCTAATATCCGGCTTGGGGCGAACCGCCCTCAGCGGTTCAAAGGAAGATTTGCAGCATCAGGGCGAAACCGGTGTCCTGTTTGGGATCGTCCAATTTCTTGATGACATGCAGGCCGGCCGGACTCCACATTTTAAAGACCTCCCCTTTTTTATGGACCAGCAATTCGTGCTCGATCGTGGGCTGAAGGACGCCACGGGCGATCCAGCCCAGGTCGCCTTTTGTCGCGCCTTCGCCGCCCATGGAGTAGGTTTGCGCCATCTGCTCGAAGGTTGCGGTGCCGTTCCTGATCTTTGCTACGATGGCATCGGCAAGGGAGTCGGCTACCCGGCGCCGGAATATGGCGGTATCGATGAAGATCTGGGCGATGTGATAGAATTGATTGGGGGCCTTTGTCAGCAGTTGTACCAGGAACCGGTGGCCGGCGGGGCCATAGGGCCCATAGACCTTCTTTTCCTTGCCGGTGTAGGCCAGGCTGTCGGCAATGCCGGAGAAAGCGCGGGTCCGGCTGACGATGATGGTATCGATCCTGAAGCGCTTTTTCAGGATATCCCGGGAATAAAGGAGGGGGTTGGGTGACTTTTCCAATTCGGCCTTGATCTGCGGGATGGTGGTCGGGACGGTGGAAGAGGGCTGGACAATGGTGGCGCCTGGTTTGGACTGGGCATGGAGGGTGAATGCGGTGGTTAGCAACAAGATGGCGAATATGTATAATTTCATGTCAGTCAATTAGATGCCTGCAAATATCATAAATTGGAACGATTTTCGTTAATTTTAATGACATGCGACGTATCCTTTTATATATGACCCTGGCGATGCTGTTGAACGTAACGCATGCCTATTCCCAATGGAAGAGCTATATCATCAGCCCCAAGGGAGACACGCTGAATTGCGTGGATAATAACGATAAGAAGCAGGGGCGTTGGGCGATCCACGTGGACGAGGTCCGGGGTGAGCCGGGCTATGAGGAGGAAGGGATCTACAAGAACAACCGGAGGGAAGGGCTTTGGCGTACATACACCCTGACCGGAGATATTTCCGGGGTAGAGTTCTATAAATGGGGTTTGAAAGACGGGGTTTGCCAGTATTTCGGTATGAATGGCACCCTATTGCGGGAGGAGAGCTGGAGGGCGATCAATCCCGACAAGGAGTATGATACGATACAGGTGGAGGATGTGGATCATCTGGACCAGTACAAGTCGGTTGTCATCAAGAATGAGGGCGCCGCGATCAAGGACGGCATCTGGAAATGGTATGATCGTTCCACCGGGATGGTAGCCCGGCAGGAAACCTATAGCGCCGGGAAATTAGAGCATCCCGCGGCCCCGCAAACGGCAGCCTCCACGGCGCCGAAGACGGTTGCCAAACCGAAGGAAGTGCTGGAATTCGAGAAGAAGATCGGCAAGAAGAAGGTTAAGGTGCAGGACGGGAGCGTCTATTAGTTCGGTTGATTTACCGAATTAACGCGTGGTTCGGTAAAATGGACGATTTTTTTTAAGTTCGGTAAAATTGGCTAACTTTGTTTTTGTTCGGTAAAATGACCGAACAAAAACAATGAAATTACCAAAAGCTTCCACAGGAGCCATATTGACAGGGGATATTGTAAACTCCACCCAATTGTCTTTGGAAGAAGGAACCAAGTTGGTTACCGCGATAGGTCTGTTTCTGGCCCATAATCCGCATGAATTTTACCGGGGCGATAGTTTCCAAGCATATATAAAGGATCCGGATAAGGCGCTGAGAATAGCGTTGGCATGCAGGTGTGTGGCTATAGGCATTACGGAGGCAAGGACGGAAGATACGGCGTCGATAGCCGATGTCCGGCTCAGCATCGGGATAGGGGAGGTACCCATGCCGCTCACAAATCTGGGAGTGGCCAGGGGAAAGGCATTTCTTCTTTCCGGTCGGCAGTTCGATCTTTTAGAGGAGACTCACCGGCGACTGGCTATCCGTTGCGATGACGACAAGCCAATTGCCAACATTGGTTTCGATGTGATGGCTAATTACCTGGACAGTATCTATCGGAAAATGACTCCCACACAAGCGAACCTTATTGTCAATTTGTTGCAGGGGACTACTCAACAACAATATGCACACTCAAGTCAAAAATCGAAGGGTACGGTATCACAATTGGCAAGTGCGGGCAGGTGGCAAGAAATCGACAAGATACTGGAGCAATATGAAAAATTGATCAAACTGATCCTATGACACCTTCATACCTTTGGCTGATCAAACTTATCCTTTCCCATTTGCTGACTGATTTTGTGATACAGCCGACAACATGGGTTGAAGACCGCAACCGGAAACATTTCTCTTCCGCGAAGCTTTACTTACATGCCAGTGTGACGGCGGTTTTGGCCTACATTTTAATCGGATGGCACTATTGGGCAGTGGCGTTGATCATCCTTATCTCTCACTTTTTTATCGATGGATGGAAATCATATCGGCCGCAGAGAACAATCTATTTTCTCATCGATCAACTATTGCACTTGCTTGTAATCTTTGGATGCTGGATCGTGTTGTTCAATCAATGGGGCTTTATAGGATCGAAGTGGCAGCGTCTGAGTTCTGATCTCCACAGTTGGGTTCTACTGGTTGCCTTCGTGTTTGTGACCTCGCCAGCAGGTGTATTGATCGGTCAGTTGACAAGTCGGTGGAGCAAAAAAATCGATGACTCGGAAAACAGCCTTGCCAATGCTGGTAAATGGATCGGGATCATTGAATGTCATGGGACTGCTCGTAACCGCCAAGGGTATTATCCGTTTCAGTGAAAAGGACCGGCAGGAAGCAAAGACCGAGTATCTGGTTATCGGAACGTTGTTGAGCATAGGCCTTGCAATGCTTACGGGGCTTGCCGTACGGGTTTTGAGTTGAAATACTTGTCGAAGAAGATTACCTGATAGTCGATACTGTTCTGCCAGTAATCGTGATTGTGTCCGCCCGGGCGCTCGATATAGTCGTGATCGATCTTTTTGTCCAGTAATTTTTGATGGAGCGAGCGGTTGACCTGGAGGAAGAAGTCGCTGACCCCGCAGTCGATGATGAGTTTCAGCTGGCCGTCGGCAAGATCGTCGACGGCATGGATGACGGTGTTGTTCTCCCAGTTCTCTTTATGCGTGGCATAGTCGCCGAGGTCTTTTTTTATGCCCCAGTTTTGCGGGAAGGGGGTGAAGTCGACACCGCCGCTGGTGGCGCCGGCTGCGCCGAAGAGGTCGCGATGGCGGATGGCGAGGTAGAGGGCGCCGTGCCCGCCCATGCTGAGGCCGGTGATGGCGCGGTGCGTCTTGCCGGCGTTGGTGGGATAGTGGTTGTCGATATAGGGGATGAGTTCCTTTGTGATGAATGTCTCATAGCGGACGGTAGAGTCGATCGGGCTATCGAAATACCAGCTGTCGAATCCGCCGTCGGGGCAGACGAAGAGGATGTTGTCGGTGGTTGCTTCCGTGGTGAGCTGGGGAGCCGTGGTGATCCATTGGGCATAGTTGCCGCTGTGGCCGTGGAGGAGATAGACGACGGACCAGCGGGCGCCGTTGGTAGGTTTGCGGCGGGGGCTGATGACGACGCATTTGATGTCTTTGTTCATCGAGGCGCTGTGGACGAGGATGGTGTCGACGGGAGTGGTGGTGAGGCCCGCGGCGGCGAAGGTGTGGGAGGCGGCGATCGTAAAGATGAGGAGTATGAAGATCAGTTTTTTCATGGAGTGAATGTAAATAAAAAACCCCGGCATTTGCCGGGGTTTTTATGTGGGGTCGATGTCTTAGAACGCTTTCTTATCCTTACCCGTCAACTGCATCGGGTTGTTGGATTGCGGGATCGCGCGGGGGGCGCTTTGTTTTATTTTGAAGAGCTCGAACTTGCTTTCCGTTTGGACGACGGGCCAGCTGTTGTTGGACTCGTCGATGTCGGCGGTTTCGCGGTTGGGGTCGAGCTTGATGCTTTGTACTTCCTTGTCTTTTACGAACGTCTTGGTGAGATGGCTCTCGTTCTTGCGCCATACCTGTGCGGGAATACGCTCGATCTCCCTGGTGCCATCCTTATAGGTCCATTCGATGATGATGGGCATTACCAGGCCGCCCTTGTTGCTGAACTGCAGCTCATAGAATTGCTTGGTCTGGAGCTTTGCTTTCTCTTCATCGGTCAGGGGCTCATCGGAGAATCCGTTGACCTCGCGGCCGCGGATGGTGGTGGACTGAACGGTGTAGCTGGTCGTATCGTAAGGGATCTGACCCCGGGTGTATTTGTAGTAGAAATCGTGCAGGCTTGTGTCGGCATCGGAGGGGAAGACGATGCTCTTGTCATCCCGGTTCCGCTCCTTGGAGATGTCCGTCGGGAACTTACCGTCGGGCATAGGTTTGTCGATGTGCTTTACGACGGTAGCGGTCGTGTGCTCCGGAACATGACTGAAGTCGGGAGTAAGATGCTTCACGCTGTCGAGGGAGAGGTCGACTGGCTCGATGCCATAGAACCAACCGCGCCAGAACCAGTCGAGGTTTTCGGCGCTGGCGTCATTCATCGTGCGGAAGAGATCGGCAGGCGTTGGATGTTTAAAGGCCCAGCGTCTTGCGTATTCCTTGAAGGCATAATCGAACAGCTCGCGGCCCATGACGGTTTCGCGGAGGATGTTGAGGGCGGTAGCGGGCTTGGAGTAAGCGTTGGGGCCGAAGTTGACGATGTTCTCGGAATTGGTCATAATGGGCTCCAGCTGATCCTTCGGCAGTTTCATGTAATCCACGATCGCCCAGCCCGGACCTTTACCCCGAACGGGGAAGTGGTTGTCCCAGCGTTCTTCGGTGAGGTATTCGACAAAGGAGTTGAGGCCTTCGTCCATCCAGGTCCACTGGCGTTCGTCGCTGTTGATGATCATGGGGAAGAAGTTGTGGCCTACTTCGTGGATGACGACGCCGAGCATCCCGTATTTGGTCGCTTCGCTATAGGTGCCGTCCTTCTCACAGCGGCCATAATTGAAGCAGATCATCGGGTATTCCATGCCATTGGCTGCCTCGACGCTTTGTGCGACGGGATAGGGGAAAGGAATGGTAAAGTGCGAATAGGTCTTGATGGTGTGGGCGACGGCTTTTGTGGAGAACCGGCGGTATAGCGGGTAAGCCTCTTTGCCGTAGTAGCTCATACACATGACCTTTTTGCCTTCTACATATGCCGGCATGGCATCCATTACGAATTTGCGGGAAGAGCCCCAGGCAAAGTCGCGGACGTTATCTGCTTTGAAGATCCAGGTCTTTTTTGCCTTGTTCTTTTTTACTTCGGAAGCCTTTGCCTCGGCCAGGTTGACGATCTCGACGGGCTCTTTTGCCGTCTGCGCCTGTTGCCAGCGGGCAAACTGGGCGGGGGTGAGTACCTGCTGATAATTCTGGCATTCACCGGTAGCGCCAATAACATGATCGGCGGGAACGGTCATCTGTACTTTGAAATTCCCGAACGTGAGGGCAAATTCGCCGCGGCTGGTGAACTGGTTGTTCTGCCAGCCCTGGAAGTCGCTGTAGACGCAAAGGCGGGGATACCATTGGGTCATGGTGAAAAGATAGTTGCCATCCTCGGGGAAGTATTCGTAACCGCCGCGGCCGCCGGTCTTCATGCGATCGGAGATATGATAGGTCCAGTCGATCTTGAAGATGAATTTCTGGCCGGGTTTCAGGACCTCGGGCAGTTCCACGCGCATCATGGTCTTGTTGATCATGTATTTGAGGGACTTGCCCAGGGCGTCGGTGATCTTGACGATATTGTCGCCAAAGTCATTGGGTTCTTTCGATGAGCTCAGGCGGTCCAGCATCTGGTCGCTGACGATCTTCGGCATGCTGCTGCCGTCCTGGTAGTTGGCGTTGTTCTTCGTGCTGTGTTCGTTCTCGTCGAGCTGCAGCCAGAGATAGGTCAGCTCGTTGGGGGAGTTGTTGAAATAGGTGATGGTCTCCGAGCCGGTGAGCCATTGCTTGTCCTCATCGAGAGCGCAGGTGATGTCGTAGTCGGCTCTTTGTTGCCAGTATTTCGGCCCCGGGGCTCCGCTGGCCGTCCGGTATTCGTTCGGCGTTGGGAGGATGGTTCCCAGCGCTTCGAACTTATTGCCGTGGTTGGAGGTGGGATTGTTATGGATGTCCTGTGCGCGGATCGCTCCGGTGGCGCAGACGCTTAATCCCAATAAAATAAGCAGTTTGTTCTTCATGTGTGTATGTGTTTTGATATAACAGACAATGTTTAGGGCCAACGGTCAAAGGCCATTTTCAACGAGGCCAGCAGCACCAGCGCGGATGCGCCTCTAACCCACCAGATCCTGCGGATCTTTACCCCCTGCACGAAAATAAAGGAAATTAACAGGATCGCAGCAACGACGACGAGCTGGGCGACCTCGATGCCCAGATTGAACGCCAGCAGGGGCAGGACCAATTCATCCTTCCCTACGAGGCTGACCAGTGTGCCGGCGAAGGCCAATCCATGGATCAGTCCGAAGAAAAGGGCGAAAAAATATATAACCGGCAGCCGGGAGGGGTGTTCTACCCGGTCTGGACGTTGCGCCAGATTGTTCAGCGCGGTGGCGACGATGGTCAGCGGGATCAGGAACTCGATCCAGCGGGTCGCGAAATGGACGAGGCCCAGGGCGCTCAGGGCGAGGGTGACGGAATGGCCGATGGTAAATGCCGTCACGAGGACGATCACCTTTCTCCAGTCTTTCATCAGGTAGCGCAGGCAGAGGGCCGCAACAAAGAGGATGTGGTCCAGGGCCTCCGGGTTGAGGATATGATCTATGCCGATGCCAAAGTAGAGTTTAAAGTCCGACATGTGCGAATTTGTAAAATTATTCAGACTTTTGTCCCGACGAAATTTACTTTTTAAATGGCTGCATCTTTATTTAAGTGGTTTAGCGTGGTTTTTTTCTCAATGGTTGTAGGAGGAGGGTATGTGGAAAATACGCATCCGCTGTATATCAGCGTCACCGAGATCAAGCACAATCCCAAGGATAAGATACTGGAAGTCAGCTGTAAGATGTTTACCAACGATCTCGAGGCGGCGCTGGAGAAGCTGTCGAAGACGCATGTCGATCTCTCCGCGGCAGGGGATAAGGCGGCTTCGGACAAGCTGATCGAGGCCTATGTGGAGCGGCATCTCCGGCTGAAAGTGGATGGCAGGCCGGTGTTGTTGCATTTTGTCGGCAGCGAGAAGGAGAATGACGGGACCTGGAGCTATTTTCAAGTCAACGATGTACAGGCCGTGAAGCGGATCGATGCGGTGAATGAATTGCTGTATGACAGTTTCAGCCAGCAGATCGGGATCATGCATGTGACGGTGGGCGGGCAGCGAAAGAGTACGCGGCTGGATTATCCCGAAAGCGCCGCGTCCTTTGAGTTTTAGTGCACCTATTTTTCTTCTTCCAATTCTTCCTCGTATTCCTTTTGCATCTCTTCTGAAAGGGTCACCAGCACCTTGTCGATGCGGGCGGCGTCCATATCGACGATCTCGAATGTAAAGCCCCGCCAGCCGAGCTTTTCACCCGTGCCGGGGATATGTTCGAGCTCGCTGAGGATAAAGCCTGCCAGCGTGTCGAAATCGCCCCCGCCTTCCGGGAGCCAGTCCGCCTTGTGGAAATGCGCGAGAAAATCATAGAAAGGGATCTGGGCGTCGACGAGGTAGCCGCCTTCGGGGCGTTCGGCGATCTCATAATCGGGGATATCGGGCGGGGCAATTTCACCAATGATGGCTTCGAGGATATCGTTGAGGGTGATGAGGCCGAGCAGGCTGCCATATTCGTCGACGATAAAGCAGCAATGGATCTTGGACTGCTTGAATTTTTCCAGCACCATGTAGGCCGTATTGTTCTCCGGCACGAAGAGCGCCTGGGTCATGATATCCTTGAAGGGGATATTGTCGTCGGTGACGTAGAGGTCTTTTATCGAGACGACGCCTTTGATGTTGTCGATCTCGCCGTCGCAGATGGGATAGACGGAGTGCGGCTCCCGGATGATCTTCTCCTTGATGGTCTCTTCGTTCTCGTTCAGGTCGAACCAGATGATGTCGCTGCGGTGGGTCATCAGGGAGGTGATGTTCCGGTCGCCGAGGTGGAACACCCGTTCGATGATCTCCTGTTCGGCTTCTTCGATGGCCCCCTGTTCGGTGCCTTCGTTGATGATGGCCTTTATCTCATCTTCCGTGACGGCGCTGTCTTCGGAGGTAGTGATGTTGAAGAATTTAAAGAAGAGGTTGCTGGTATTGTTAAGCAGCCAGACGATGGGATGCGTAACGCGGGAGAGGATCCTGACCGGCCGGGCGACCAGCCGGGCGATCTGTTCTGCCCGAAGCAGGCCGATCCTTTTGGGGATCAGTTCCCCGAAGATGATCGACAGCAACGTCACACAAACCAGGATCACGCCCGTGGAGATGTTCGAGGCATAGTGCCGGAGAAAGGGTATTTGTTCGATGGATGGCTGAAGCTTTGCGCTGAACCTTTCGCCGGAATAATAACCCGTGAGGATCGCGACCAGCGTGATGAAGATCTGGGCGGTGGAAAGGAATAGTTCGGGCTTCTCCGAAAGTTTCAGAGCTGCACGGGCTTTTTCGTCGCCATTGTCCGCAAGGTTTTCGAGCCGGGTCTTGCGGGCCGATACGAGGGCGATCTCTGCCATAACGAATAACCCGTTGAGAAAGATCAGACACAATAAAATGATCAACTCAAGCATGGGATGGATTATAGGATGGTAAATGGAGGGTGCCGGCGTGATAGCGGAAGATGCGGCTGGTCTGCCAGCCGATGAGCGAACCAATAATTCCGCCGCAGGTCACGTCCAGCGGATAGTGGACACCGACATAGATCTGGGCATAGGAGATCAGGAAGGCCCAGACGAATACGAGTTTCCACCAGGGGCTTGTATGTTTTAGTGTACTATAGACGAAGAAGGCCATTGCAAAGTGATTGCAGGCGTGCGAGGAGGTAAAACTGGAGCTGGCGGGGCAGTAGCTGGCCAGAAAGCGCATCGAATCCGCCCAGGCGGGGTTGCTGCAGGGGCGAAGGCGAAAGACCAGGTGGCCCTTGATGAGATTGCTGCTGATCAGGTCGGCAATGATCACGGTCATGATAAAATACCCGGACCAGAGCCAGCCTTTTTTGCGAAAGTTGAGGGTAACGAAGACCAGCAGGAAAAGATAGAAGGGATACCATAATTCCGCCTCCCGCATAAAGACAAACAACGAGTCCAGGAAGGAGCCTGTCCAGACCTGGTTTATACGGGAAAAGAGCCAGTAGTCACCCTGTAAGATCTTGTGTAAAAAAACCAGATGATGGGGGCCCGCGTCAAGTAAAATCATGGTTTAATATAATTGATCTAATTTTATGCCCGTTTTCATAATATCAGGCATGTCAAACAGATCGGCGACAAATTTACCAAATATACCAAAAACGGTGCGTTTGGTTTTTTCAACAGGGATTATTTTTTTATTGATCATGAGCTTGTTACGTCTCGCATTGTTGCTCGCTTTCAGCAGGCAGGGGCATTCGTTCGGGGCAGTGCTCTCTTCTTTTCTTCTGGGGTTACGGTTCGATCTCCGGTACATCGGGATCCTGGAGCTGGTCCTGTTCCTGATGGGCTGTCTGGCGGGTCCGGCACTTTTCCGGCATAAGGCGGGCAGAAGGTGGGTACTGGTGGTAACGGGGCTGGGAGCTTTTCTGCTTGTTTTGTTCTATTCCGTCGATTTTGCCCACTATAGTTATCTATCGCAGCGACTCAACGCCAGCGTGCTTAATTATTTGTCCGATGCCGGCATTTCGACGACGATGGTCTGGCAAAGTTATCCTGTTTTTCGCCTCCTGCTCCTGCTTGTGGCGGGGACCTGGGCTATCCAGCGGGTCATGCGGTGGAGATATGAGCGGACGGCCCGGAGGGAGGATCCGCCGGCGACGGGCCGCCGGGAGCGGAGGATTCGGATCGGGTGGTTTGCTGGTCTTTTTCTGTTGCTGGGGCTGGCGGTCTTTGGCCGGGTGGGGCAGTATCCGTTGCGCTGGAGCGATGCCTTTGGGCTTGGAAGCGACTACCAGGCCAATCTGGCTCTCAATCCTTTTCAGTCGTTCTTCAGCAGTCTCGCGTACCGTCACAGCGCTTATGACCCGGCGAAAGTAAGGGCGGCGGTACCGGTGCTGGCGCCTTATTACGGATGGGATCCTGTGGCGCCGGCTGCCGAAAGAGGAGGGCTTCCGGCCGGCATCTTCGACCGGAATGTGGCTCCCAGGGCAGGGGCGTTGACGTCGAGACCCAATGTGGTCGTAGTGATCTGCGAGTCATTCAGTGCCTATAAGAGTTCGATGTGGGGTAATCCGCTGAACACGACGCCGTTCTTCAACGAAATGTGCCAAAAGGGGATCTTTTTCGATCATTGTTTTACGCCCAGCTATGGTACGGCGCGGGGAGTATGGGCCGTTATTTCCGGGATCCCGGATGTGGCGGCGGCAACGACGACCTCCAGCCGGAATCCGTCTGCCGTCGATCAGCACACGCTTATCAACGATTTTCAAGGTTATAATAAATTCTACTTTTTGGGCGGCAGCACGAGTTGGGCAAATATCCGGGGACTGTTGACCAACAATATCCAGGGGCTGCATCTGTACGAGCAACAGGACTACAGCGCACCCAAGGTGGATGTCTGGGGGATCAGCGACAAGAATCTTTTCCTGGAGGCCAATAAGGTGCTGAAGAAAGAGCATGAACCTTTTTTTGCGGTGATCCAGACGGCGGATAATCACCGGCCCTATACGATCCCCGCTGAGGACCGGCAGGCTTTCCAGCCGGTGACGGTTTCCCCCGGGGAACTGCGGAAGAACGGCTTCGAGAGCAATGAAGAGATGAATGCTTTCCGGTATACCGATTTCGGCTACCGGACCTTTATCGAAGCGGCTTCGAAGGAGCCTTATTTCGACAATACGGTCTTTCTGTTCGTCGGGGATCATGGGATCCCCGGTGATGCCTCTGCGCTTTTTCCCCGGGCCTGGACGGATCAACGGCTGACGGCGGAGCATGTTCCGTTACTGATCTATTCGCCGAAGCTGCTGGGGCCGCGCCGGATCAGCGGCGCCTGTTCGCAGGTAGACGTGTTACCGACCCTCGCGGGGCTTTGCGGTCTTTCCTATCGTAATTCGACCCTGGGCCGGGACATCCTCGACACGGCGCGGTATGGCGGAAAGGAACTGGCATTCATCTATGATCCCGATCAGTTCTATATCGGCGTGGTGAAGGGCGATTATTTTTATCGCCGGCAACTGAAGACGAGCAAAGAGGAAATGGTTTCCGTCGTAGGGAACGATGCTGTTCCGGCTTCGGTGCGGCAAGGGCCGGTGAAGCAGCAGATGGAGCAGTTGTCGGATGCCTTGTTCGAGGCTTCGCGATATATGTTGCTGATGAATAAGAAAGGGGTTCCGCAGCACGGGCGGGCGCCTGTCGCTATTTCTCCGCGATAAGGATCAGGCGGGGGGAGTTTTCCGGATCGAATGGCTCCAACTGGTAGTTGCCATAAAGCTGCCTGATCCTGAGGCCGTTTTGTTCGAAGAGGGACTTGAAGTCTTCGGTGCCGAGAACGGCAACCCGCTCAATAAATTCCACGGGCTGCGGCAATTTTTCCTCGCTGATCACGATCTTCTTGAAGAAATGTTTCCCGTCGCACCACCGCGTGATGGTGTAGGTAACTCCGTCGATGATCTTTTGTTCGCCGGGGACGAGCCGCTTTTGCGCATATTGGACATTCAGGTAATCCAGTACGAAGATGCCGTTTGGTTGCAAGGCCGTGCTGACCATGCGGATCGTATTTGAGTTCTCCCGGTGGGTTTCGAAGTAACCGAAGCTGGTGAAAAAATTAAAGGCATACCGGAAGCAGTTTGTGCAGAGGAGCCGGCGCATATCGTGGACAAAGAAATGGAGACCGTCACTCTCGAACCGGCGGGCAAAGGCGATGCTGCCGGGTGCGAGATCAATACCTGTGACATCGAAATCATGGGCGGCCAGCATGCGGGCGTGCCGGCCTCTGCCGCAGGCGACGTCGAGCATGCGGGAGCCCGGGGCAGGGTTTAGCATTGTGAGAAGGCGCGTGATAAAGGCGGCGGCTTCCGCTTCGTTGTGTTGAAAATAGAGTTTGTGATAATAAGGCGAATCGAACCAGTCCCGGAACCAATCGCGGGGAACGGCCGGGATGGCGGGGGAGGATTCAGCCGGAGTGATCGCCATGGGGTATGCTTTTGGTAAAAATAGGTAAAACCCCGTCGTGGGAATTTGAAGGAAACCTTATTTTTGTAGACCGGCAAGCCGGGTTTTTTTTAAGCCGACGGAGGCAGGCGCAAGCCTGCGAGCGAGCTCTTGCCAGTGGCAAGGGCGAAGTTCTTGTCCGCAAGGACAGACATTAGCGCTTTGACGGGGATGCGCTATTTTTCCGGAGGCGCATGCCCGTCACATCTTTTTGGGTTAACCTGTAAAACAAAGTTTCTGTGGCATTGATCAAAAGCATCTCTGGTATCAGGGGGACAATCGGGGGGAAGCCAGGCGAAAATCTCTCTCCATTGGATATTGTTAAGTTCTCCGCTGCTTTTGGCAGTAGAATCCTGCAACTCAATAAGGGAAAGATGATCGTGATCGGCCGTGACGGCCGGGTCAGCGGGGAGATGGTCAGCGCCCTGGTAGTTAATACGTTGTTGGGATTAGGACTGGATGTGCTTGATCTCGGGTTGTCGACGACGCCGACGGTGGAACTGGCCGTACCAGGGGAAAAAGCGGCGGGGGGGATCATCCTGACCGCCAGCCACAATCCAAAGGAGTGGAATGCCCTGAAGCTGCTGAACAGCAGCGGGGAGTTCATCAGCGCCGAAGAGGGACAGGCTGTTTTGGAGAAGGCGCAGAAAGAAGACTTTGTCTTTGCGCCGGTGGAACGGCTGGGAACTTATACCCAGACGGATGCCTGGTTGCAAAAACATATCGATGCGGTCATAAATTATCCGCTCGTGGATGTAGCCGCCATCCGGCAAAAGAAGTTCAGGATCGTCGCGGACACGATCAACTCGACCGGAGCCTTGTTCCTTCCCCCGCTGTTGAAGGCGCTTGGTGTGGCCGAAGTGCTGCTGATCAATGAAGAGATCAACGGGAAGTTCGCGCACAATCCGGAACCCCTGCCTGAGAACCTGGTGGGGCTCAGCGCCCAGGTCGTCAAGTCCAGGGCCGATATGGGGATCGCTACAGACCCGGATGTCGACCGGCTTTGTTTTGTCAATGAGGACGGGAGCATGTTCGGGGAGGAGTATACGCTTGTCGCGGTAGCCGATTATGTGCTGAGCCAGCGACCGGGGAATACCGTCAGTAATATGAGCAGCACGAAGGCGCTAAAGGAGATCACGCTCCACCGCGGCTGGGAGTATTTTCCGTCGGCCGTTGGGGAGGTCAATGTGGTCAATACCATGAAGGCTGTAAATGCGGTCATCGGCGGAGAAGGAAATGGCGGGATCATCGTACCCGACCTGCATTATGGCCGGGATGCCCTGATCGGGATCGGGCTTTTCCTGAGTGCGCTGGCGCAGTCCCGGGGCGGAATGAAGTCTTTCAGGGCCAAATATCCGGACTATTTCATCTCCAAGAACAAGATCGAGTTGCGGACGGGGATCGATGTACCGGCGGTGCTCGAGAAAATAAGGAAAAAGTACAAGAACCACCCGGTCAATACCGATGACGGGTTGAGGATCGAGTTCGACAGTGATTGGGTCCATCTCCGGAGTTCGAATACGGAGCCTATTATCCGTATTTATGCGGAAAGCAGTTTCGAGACGACGGCGAATAATATCGCGCTCCGGCTGATGCAGGATATCAAGGAGTTCAGCGCCCCGTAGGTTTCAGCCCTGGCGGCGGGTGGGATGTCCTGCGGGTTTTGGAGTTTGTCGTCTGGCGGACGATCGAATCGTAAAATTGGAGTATTTTTACGCCCGCTATGGAAAGAATCTATTTCGACAATGCTGCCACGACCGCTTTGGATCCACAGGTTCTGGAAGCCATGATGCCCTATCTCACCGAAAAATTCGGGAATCCTTCTTCCATCTACTCTTATGGCCGGGAATCGCGGCTGGCTATCGAGAATGGCCGCAAGTCGGTGGCGAAGATACTCAACGCGCATCCGGCGGAGATCTTCTTTACTTCCGGGGGTACGGAGAGCTCGAATACGGCGATCACGGCCTCTGTCCGGGATCTCGGCTGCACCCATATCATTACTTCCGCTTTGGAGCATCATGCCACGCTTCATACCGTCGAACATCTGCACAAGCGCGGTGAGGCTTCGCTGAGCTATGTCAATGTTCTGCCGAACGGGCATATCGATCTGGAGGACCTGGAGCACAAGCTGGCCACCAGCGAAGAGAAGACCCTGGTCTCGCTGATGCATGCCAATAATGAGATAGGAAATATCCTCGATATCCATGCGGTTGGCGAGCTGTGCAAATTGTATGGCGCGATCTTTCATTCGGACACGGTTCAGACTGTAGGTCATTTCCCGTTTGACCTGCGCAATACGCCGGTGCATTTCATTACGGGAGCCGGGCATAAGTTCCACGGGCCAAAGGGTACCGGACTTCTTTATATCAACGAGAATGTCCGGATCAATCCTTTTATCCAGGGCGGGGCGCAGGAGCGCAATATGCGGGCCGGGACGGAGAATGTCTATGGGGTGGTAGGTTTTTCCAAGGCGCTGGAACTGGCGACGGCTGCTTTCGAGGCGGACAGCTCCTATATCAAGAGTCTGAAGGTGTATATGATGGAGCAGTTGAAGAAAAACCTCAAGGGGATCTCTTTTAACGGCGATCCATTAGGGCGGAGCCTTTACACCGTGTTAAGCGTTTCTTTCCCCAAGACCGAGAAGTCGGAAATGTTGCTTTTCAATCTCGACATTCATCATATCTGTGCTTCGGGCGGCAGCGCCTGTACCAGCGGTGCGGAACAGGGATCGCACGTGATCCGCGCGATCAACAATAACCCCAACCAGGTAACCGTGCGTTTCTCTTTTTGCAAGGGTAACAAGAAAGAAGAGATTGACGCCGTAGTCAGCCGGCTCAAGGAGCTGATCTAAACTTCTTCTGATGCGGGTTGTGATCGGGATCGATATAGGAACTACCAATACCAAGGCCGTGGCCATGGCCGAGGACGGCGTGACGCTTGGCAGTGCCAGCGTGTCTTATCAAGTATATAAGGATGGCGAAGGCCGGCATGAGCTGGATCCTGACCAACTGCTCGATGCTGTGGTGACGACGCTTCGAAAGGTGGTGGAGAAGCTGGTGGCCGCGGGTCTGGCGGGTCGAACGGTGAAGGGGAGAGGGCTGGCCGGGATCAGTCTTAGCTGTGCGATGCATAGCCTGATAGCCGTCGATGGAGAGGGGCATCCGCTGACACGGGCCATCACCTGGGCCGATGTGCGCAGCGAGGCCTATGCCCGGAAGCTGAGGGGCACCGAGACCGGAAAGAGGATCTATGCCGTCACCGGTACGCCGATCCATGCGATGTCGCCGCTTTGCAAGCTGTTATGGCTGAAGGAGCAGGAGCCCGAGTTGTTCCGGCGGGCTGCACGATTTGTCTCCATCAAAGAATATATCTGGCGACGTCTTTTCGGAAAATACCGGGTGGATCATTCGCTTGCTTCGGCGACGGGGCTCTTCGATATCCGGCGCAGGGCGTGGAATCCCGAGTCGCTGGCGCTGGCGGGGATCGACGAAGGGCAGTTGTCAGAGCCGGTGCCCTGCACTTATTGGGAGGCAGGGTTGTTGCCCGGCTGGGCGTCGCTCGGATTGCCGGTCGATCTGCCCTTTGTCATCGGCAGCAGCGATGGTTGTCTGGCCAACCTGGGGACGGGAGCGATCCGGCGGGGAGATACCGCGCTGACGATCGGGACCAGTGGGGCGATCCGGATGACGACGACGGCTCCCGAGACGGATGTGCAGGAGCGGATTTTCAGTTATGTCCTTGCCGACGGGTATTATGTTTGTGGCGGCGCCACCAACAACGGCGGAAATGTTCTACAATGGTATACCGGCCAGGTCCTTGGCCGGAAAGATGCGGATGCGACGGAGCTCGCGAAGCTGGTAACAGAAGCCAATACGGTTGCTCCCGGATGCGAGGGGCTTGTTTTTTTGCCCTATGTTCATGGGGAGCGGGCGCCGGTGTGGGATGCAGATGCGAAGGGCGTGTTCTTTGGCGTGCGATCGATCCATGAGCAGCGGCACTTTCTGCGGGCTGTGATGGAGGGCGTCAGCTTTTCGCTGCGGCAGGTGGGTGCTTCGCTGGAGGAAACGATCGGGCCTATCGAGCGGATCTATGCCAGCGGCGGGTTTACCCACAGTCCGATATGGCTGCAAATGATGGCCGATATCTTTCAGAAAAAAGTGATGGTGACGGGTGCGGCGGATGCTTCCGCGGTCGGGGCGGCGCAACTGGGATTCTATGCATTGGGAATCCTGCCTGGGCTCGACGCCGCAGCGTCACTCGTGAAAGTGGAGGCTGTTTATGAACCGGCGTCGGAGCAGGCGGAGGTTTATCGGAAAAACTACAGGGTCTTTACGGAATTATATGGCCGGCTGAAGGATCTGATGTGAAGGGTATGCTTCAGCCGGCCTGGATCATTGGATCAAAAACGGGCTGTCTTAGCGTCCCTTTACCAGATCTCTCGGTAAAATGCCAAACTCTTTACGGAATGCCTTTGCAAAATGACTCAGGTTGCTGAAGCCTATCTCGCTACCGGCCTGTTTGATGCTGCATTGGCCGGTGAGGAGCAGGTCCTTGGCTCTTTGCAGGCGGCTTTTGTTGTAATAATCATAGAGGGTGTGGCCATACACCTGTTTGAAGAGATTCTTCAGTTTGCTGGTGCTCATGAACACTTCCTGCGCCAGAGATTCCAGCGAGGGGAAGCCTTCGAGCTTGCTGCTGAGGATCTGCTCCACGTGTTGCATACTTTCCAGATCGTTCTTCTTCACGGTGCGTGGAAGCGCTGCCTGTTCCTGACGGAGGAAGGAGTGAAGAAATTTTTCGATCAGGTGGATAATGCCCGAGAGGCGGCGGATGGGGATCAGCACGTCGTTCTCTTTGAGCTCAAAGAGCTCTTTCAACATCGTCCGGTGGGAGAGGTTGATGAAGAGGGGATGGTCGCTGATGCTGTTCTCTCTTGCGAAGAGGGCCATTTTGTTGAAGATCTCCTGGGGGAGATATTGCATGGCGAGTTCGTGAGAGCAGAAGATAAGGAGTCTTCTTACCGTGGAGCCTGCGGCCATGCGTACGAAGGCGCTGTCGCGGGCGTCGGTGAGGAAGATGTCGTTGCGGAAGGGGCGCTTATCGCTGACGATCTGCTGGCGATGGCCCACCAGGAGTTCTTTTTGCACTTCCACAAGGTTGAAGGAGATGACGAATCCGGCGGCGGGCCCGGCTTCGCGATGAAGTTCCCAATCGCTGTCCAACTTGAAGTTCATGACGGCGTAAGAAAGGTGCGGATTGATGTTGTGGGCTTGAATGGTTCCAGAGCCAAGTTGTGAGGGAATATCGAGGATTCGGTTGTTCACCGTCGTGTCAAGACGGGAAGCGAGACCGGCAAGCCATGCCTCAAAATTCTCCAATTGAAAAGAGTACATTACCATATTCACCTGTTTTATACACGTTTACACAATCAGTCGGCGCCTCTGCGGTTTGGAAATTTTCGCTCGGCGCCTCCTGTATCTAATTATTGGCCTTACGGCCAGCGGACCGGGGGTCCGCTTTAGACATTTCTCTCATGGCAATTGTCGCGGTGGGGTAGGGCGGGAAAGGGTTAAATTCAGAACAAGGCCGCGAAATTACGATTAAATAGGGAGCTGTGACCCTTGAAAAGTCTCTTTTAATAGCTGTAAAGGCTATTTAACAAAACTTTCAGGAGCAAATACAAGATGTTACTTATCGATGTTTAAGCGGGTTACTTATTCTTGAAAACTTCTTTGGGCAGAATACCGAATTCTTTTTTGAAGGCCTTTGCAAAATTACTCAGGTTGGAGAAGCCGATATTGATCCCCACCTGTTTGACGGAGAATTCGCCGGTCTTCAACATCTCGCGGGCCTGTTCCAGGCGGTTGCGATTGTAGAACTCATAAAGCTTCATGCCATAGATCTGTTTGAAGCGGGTCTTGAGTTTTGTGGAACTCATCATTGCCGTTTTCGAGAGGGATTCAATGGACGGAAATTTCTCGAGCTGCGTGTCGCTGAGGATCTCGACGATGTTCTTTAGCGCATCGAGATCTTTTTCCTTGCCTTTTATCCAGGCATTGCCATCGGGGAGGGAGAAGCTGGCTTTTGTAAGAAAGGCATTCAGGAATTTTTCCGCCAGCAGCAGGATCCTGTTGTGGAGGACCAGATGAGAAAGGACGGATTTGTGATCAACCGAGTAGATGTCTTCGATGGCGGACCGGTACTCGAAGGGAGTGGGTTCTTTGGACGCGGGATGTGGGTGGCAGTCGGTATAGCGGAAGAGGTCGCGGAGAATATCGGGGCGGAGATGGCGGTGGAGAAAGCCGGGGGGAAAGAAGAGACCGATACGTTTGATGGCTGTATTCTTCAGGAAGGAGGTCTCCATCTCTTTTGCCGTGGATGAAAGAAAAGGCGCCGGACTAAAAAAAAGACAGAGGCCATGGGGTTCGGATTTCCGGCGGAAGAGAACGAGGTCGTCCTTTAGCGTGCAATTCATGATGACGTAGGAAAAGCCCGAAGGGTGATGCGCGGCCCGGATGGCGCCTTCTCCAAGTTGTGCGGGGAATTCGAGGAGTCCGCCTTTTACTGGCTGATGGAGCAGGTTGCCGAGATCGGCGAGCCAATGACGCAGGTCATGCAGTTGATACGAAAATCTGATCATGAGTTGACCAGTAAAATAGCAAACGAACCGATTCGATCCGTTTTCAGGGATGCAATGCAATATTGTCTGGATCAAGGCGGTATTGGACTGGATAGAGCAAGCTGCCTTATTGCAGCGTGTTCTTTATCTCCTGCAGCTTCAGCAGGGCCTCCACGGGAGTGAGACGGTTGATGTCCGTGTCTTCGAGGAGCTGACGGATACGATGAAAGGTTTCGGTGTGGGTGTCGAAGATCGAGAGCTGGAGTTTTGGGGCGCTAACCTTTTTGAGGGATTCTTCGATAGGGGCGCCGACGGGTTTGTCTTCCAACTGGTGGAGGATCTCTTCGGCGCGTTGAAGAAGGGATGGCGGCATGCCTGCCATTCTGGCTACGTGGATACCAAAACTATGGGTGCTGCCGCCGGGTGCCAATTTCCGGAGGAAGATCACTTTGTTGCCTACTTCCTTATTGGTGATATGGAAGTTGCGGATGCGTGGCATTTTGAGTTCCAGTTCGTTGAGTTCATGATAATGTGTAGCAAAGAACGTCTTTGGCGTGAACGGAGAGTTGTGCAGATATTCGGCGATGCTCCAGGCGATGGAGATACCGTCGTAGGTACTGGTTCCCCTGCCGATCTCGTCGAGCAGGATCAGGCTGGCGGATGAGATGTTATTGATAATGCTTGCGGTCTCGTTCATTTCCACCATGAAGGTCGACTCTCCGCCGCTGAGGTTGTCGGAGGCGCCCACGCGGGTAAAGATCTTATCGGTGAGCGGGATATTGGCGGTATCACAGGGTACGAAGCTGCCCATATGTGCCATCAGGGTGATGAGGGCCGTCTGTCGGAGCAGTGCGCTTTTACCGCTCATATTGGGGCCAGTTAAAATAATTATCTGCTGGGTGGCGGGGTCCAGCAATACGTCGTTTGCGATATAGGTTTCGCCCAGTGGCAGTTGACGTTCTATGACGGGATGACGGCTGGCTTTGAGCTCTAGTTCGCGGCCCTCGTGGAGGGTTGGTTTTTTATAGTTGTATTGCAGCGCGTTGGCGGCAAAGCAAAGCAGGCAGTCGAACTCCGCGAGCCGGTGGCCGTTGGCCTGCATGGGGGCAATCGATTCCTGCAGGAAGGCAAGCAACTGCTCATAGATGCTGCCTTCGAGGGCGAGGATCTTTTCTTCGGCGCCTGTGATGGTCTCTTCGTATTCTTTCAGTTCGGGGGTGATATACCGTTCTGCGTTAGCCAGGGTCTGCTTGCGCATCCAGTCGGCGGGAACACGGTCCTTATGGGTATTGGTGACTTCGAGATAATAGCCGAATACGTTATTGAACCCGATCTTCAGGGAAGTGATGCCTGACCGGGCGGCTTCTTTTTGCTGGAGCTGGACGAGGTATTCCTTGCCATTGGTGGCGATGTTCCGCAGGCGGTCGAGTTCTTCGTTCACTCCCGTGCGGATGGTGTCACCTTTGGCGGCGACGGCGGGCGGGTTGTCGGCGATGGTTGCCAGAATGTGTTGTCTTACGTCCGGGCAGGGGTCGAGCAGGCCGGCGGAATTGCGGGCCCAGCCTTCGGGAAAGGAGGCCGCGGCTTCTTTTATCCGGGCGATGTGATCCAATCCGCGGGCGAGCTGAAGGATCTCGCGGGGGCCGATCTTGCGGATCGGGATCTTGCTCACCAGTCTTTCGATATCGCCGCACTGGTGGATGTGCTGGGCGAGGGCCGTGCGGAGATCGGGATTCTTGATGAAGAATTCCACGGTGTCCAGGCGTTCGTGGATGCGGTTGGCCTCTTTGAGCGGCATCAGGAGCCAGCGTTTGAGCAGCCGCGCACCCATCGGAGACACGGTATTGTTCAATATTTTCAGGAGGCTTTGGCCCTGATCGTCGTTCGCGGGCCCGAGCAGCTCGAGGTTGCGGATGGTGAACTTGTCCATCCAGAGAAAGTCTTCGCGGTCGATGCGCTGGATGGTGGAGAGATGCTGAAGGTGGGGATGTTCGGTGTCTTTGAGATAATGGATGACGGCGCCCGCGGCGATGATGCCTGCCTGCATTTCTTCCACGCCGAATCCTTTGAGGGAGTGGGTCTGAAAATGCTTGAGCAGCGTCTCGGTAGCGAAGCCGGTCTCGAAGAGCCAGCTTTCCATCGTGTAGGTGTAGAACCGGCTGCCGAAGATCTCCTTGAAATGTTTCTGAAAGCTGCGCTGGAAGATGACTTCCGCGGGGCGAAGCGTCTGGAGCAGCTTGTCGGCATATTCCGTGTTGCCCTCGGCGAGGAAGAACTCGCCGGTGGAGATGTCCAGGAAGGAGAGGCCGAGCGTTGCGTTGGGAGCAGGCCAGTCGTCGGGAAAGTAGATGCCCGCGAGAAAATTGTTGCTGCTGCCTTCCAGGAGTTTGTCATGGGTGGCGACGCCCGGAGTGACCATTTCGGTGACACCTCTTTTTACGATCCCTTTTACGGATTTCGGGTCTTCCAGCTGATCGCATACTGCCACGCGGTGGCCGGCTTTGACCAGTTTGTGGAGGTAGGTGTCGAGTGAATGGTGGGGGAAGCCTGCCAGCTCGGAGGAGGAGGCGGCGCCGTTGTTCCGTTTTGTCAGCGTGATACCCAGTACTTTCGAGGCCACGATGGCGTCTTCGCCAAAGGTCTCGTAGAAGTCGCCCACGCGGAATAGGAGGATGGCATCGGGATATCGTTGTTTGATCGCCCGGTGTTGTTGCATGAGGGGGGTATCGGTGCCTTTGGATGCCATGGGGGGCAAATGTAAGAAAGCTATGACAAAAGCCCCGACCTGGTTGGCCGGGGCTTTTTTGTGGGGATAAGTTGTTGATTGAAGACGGTGTCGGCGCTTAGAAGCCGCCGCGGCCGGCGGGCCGCGGTTTGGGCAGTTCTTTGCGGGGCAGTTTCTCATCGCGCTGGGCCGTATTGTAAACGAAGGCGGCGACGATGGTGGCTATTTGTTTGAGGTCGTCCTCGCGCAGGTGTTCGTAGGAGTCCATGTTGGTATGGTGTGTCCGGGTGCTGTATTCGATCTCGTCCTGGATGAACTGGAAGCCGGGCAATCCCACGGCGTCGAAGGATTGATGATCGGTGCCGCCGGTGTTGCTGATGGTGACGGTGGTGGCGCCGAGGTCGTGGAAGGGTTCGAGCCATTGCGTGAAGATCGGCCGGCAGGCTTCGTTGCCCTGAAGGTAGATGCCGCGCACTTTGCCGGTGCCGTTGTCGATATTGAAATAGCCGGCGAATTTCTCGTGGGCCGGCGTCAGCAGCATGGTGGCCGGATCGGCGAAGGTCTTTTTTACATAACCCCTGCTTCCGAGGAGGCCTTCTTCTTCGCCGCTCCAGAGGGCGATGCGAATCGTGCGGCGGGGTTGGACGCCGAGAGTCTTGAGGATGCGGACGACTTCCATCATGACGGTGCAGCCGGCGGCGTTGTCGGTGGCGCCTGTTGCGCTGTGCCACGAGTCGAGGTGACCGCCCAGCATGACCACTTCATCTTTTAGTTTTTTGTCGGTCCCTTTTATCTCGGCGATGACATTATAGCCTTTTGTGTCGTCGGTTTGGAATTTTGTTCTTACATCGGCATCGAGGGTAACGGGGATGCCTGCCTTGAGGAGCCGGACGATCGTCGTGTAATCTTCGAGTGTGATGACCATATCGAGCATATTGGCCGGAGCGTCGGGTTGGTAAGAGCCGCCGCCCTGCACGAAGATGGTCCCGTCGTGGCCGCGGTTCGACTCGCTGAGGATGGCTACTGCCCCTTCTTTCAGGGCCTCGCTGCGGAGGGTATTGAGAAAGGTCAGGGCGCCGCGGTTGAAGCCTGCGCGGCGACGGCGCAGTTCGGCGGTATCTACCGGCCGCATAACGACCTTCGACATCGAGTCCAGCTGTTCGTCGGTGTGGCGGGTTGCATCCGGTTTAAAGCTTTGCTGGTAGACTTCGTTGATCTCGGGGATGAGGATCTTGCCGGCCAGCTGGCCTTTGTATTTTTCCAGCCCGGCGGAGTCGGTTGCGCTGATGAGGAGGACGGAAGCTGTTTTTGGCCCCTCGGTCCCGCCGCACCAGGCTTTCGGATAGGCGATCAGGGGTTTATAGTAAGGGGCCGTCATGGCCAGATATGATCTTTGCAGTTCCCAGCCTTTGCCGAACTCCCCCCATGGGTCGAGGGTGGCGCCGACGAGCCCCCAGTCGGAGAGCTGTTGTTTTGCCCAGTTGGCCGCGCGCATGAAACCCGGGGAAGCTGTAAGGCGGTTGCCGCTGGCGTCGGTGAGGTGGAAGGCGATGTCCATGACGTGGGAGTGGTTCAGACCTTCTTCGCGGATCTTCTGGATGGTGGCCAGATCGATCTTTTCCTGGGCGTTTGCGGCGGCGGACAGCAGGAGCAGGCCGATGAGGGTAAGGGCAGATGTCCATGCCGACGGTCGGAAAGAGGTCCCGGCTGCCGGGCGGATGGAGGTGTGTTTTCTCATGAGCGTTGTTTTTGTTTAAAGGTAATTACCTTTGCGGATGCGCAAACTGGGGATGGATGAACTGAACCGGAAATCGGTGAATGGCTTCCGGGAATCGGAAAAGACGCCGATAGTGGTGATCCTGGACAATATCCGGAGCATGCACAATGTCGGGAGTGTGTTCCGGACGGCGGATGCTTTTCTGATAGAGGCGATCTATCTCTGTGGGTATACGCCCCAGCCGCCGCACCGGGATATCCATAAGACCGCATTGGGCGCTACGGAGACCGTTGAATGGAAGTATTTTGCGTCCGCGGCTGAGGGGGTGCGTGAGTTGCAGGAGCGGGGGTATAAGGTGTATGCCGTGGAGCAGACGGAGGGGAGTGTGTTGTTGCCGGAGTTCTCGGCTGGATCTGCCGGGCCGATGGCGGTGGTGTTTGGAAACGAGGTGAGTGGGGTGAGCGAGGATGCGCTGACGCTTTGTGATGGGGGGGTCGAGATCCCGCAGTGGGGGATGAAGCATTCTTTGAATATTTCTATTGCCGCGGGGATCGTTTTGTGGGAGCTGGTACGAACGGGGGCGATGGCGCCGGAAAAGGACGCCGGAAAGGCGGCCGATAAAAAAGAATTATGAGTAAAGTCAAGAGTTATTTGAGTTTGATCCGGTTTTCGCATACCATTTTTGCGATGCCGTTTGCGATGATCGGGTTTTTTCTGGCTGTGCTGCGGCCGGAGGTCTGGCAGTGGAACCTGAACCGAGCGATAGGCTGGAGCTGGTGGAGCGTCGAGCGGGTGGAACAACTGGTTGTCAAGTTCGTGCTGGTCGTGCTTTGTATGATCTTCGCCCGGAGTGCGGCCATGGCCTTCAACCGCTGGCTGGACGTGGAGTTCGATGCGAAGAATCCGCGGACGGCCATCCGGGAGATCCCGAGGGGGATCATCTCGAAGAGCAGCGCGTTGCGGTTTGTGATCCTCAGTTGTATTGCATTCGTGGTTTGCACCTGGTTTATCAATCTGCTTTGTTTCTGGCTATCTTTTGTGGCGCTGGCGGTGGTGCTGGGATATAGTTACACCAAGCGGTTCACGCCGCTTTGCCATCTTGTGCTGGGGCTGGGGCTTTCGCTCGCGCCGATCGGGGCATATCTGGCGGTGACGGGGCGGTTTGCGGTGTTGCCGATCCTTTTTTCCTTTACCGTGATCTTCTGGGTGAGCGGATTCGATATAATATATGCGTTACAGGATGAGGAATTCGATAAATCCCAGAAGCTTTATTCCATGCCGTCCTGGCTGGGGAAGGCCAAGGCGTTGAGGGTCTCCGAATTCCTGCATGTGCTGAGCACGGCTTGTGTGGTGGCTGCCGGATGGTATGGCGGGTTTGGGCTCTGGTACTGGGCTGGAGTGTGTGTGTTTATGGGAATGCTTGTTTATCAACATCTTCTGGTCCGGCCAAATGATCTGAGCCGGGTCAATCTTGCCTTTATGACGGCCAATGGGATCGCGAGTGTCGTGTTTGCGGTGTTTGTGATAACTGATCTTATTTTGCATGGCGGTATGCGCATGATTTAGGTTTGTGCGTATATTTGTGAGGTTAAAAGTAGTTTTATGAAGGAGCGTTTAAATCTTACTATCGACGGCGACCTGTTGAATGCCATGAAGGCTTATGCGGCCAAAAAGGATACGAGCGTATCGGAATTGGTGGAAGGTTATTTCCGGACGGTAACGAAGCCGGTAGAACGGAAGAATATCCGGGAGTTGATCAGGGGATTGAGAAAGCCTGCTATTAGCGAAGAGCTTGATCTTAAGAAATTGTACTACGAGGAGCAGGCAGCGAAGTATGGCTTTTAAGGTACTTTTGGATGTCAATGTTATCCTCGACTTCACCCTGCAGCGAAGCGGATTTGAAAGTGCGGACAAATTGCTCGAATGGGTCAGCATCGGCAAGATACAGGCATTCACTACCACGTCGATCCTGCGTATGACCGCATATTGGCTGGTAAAAGAATATGGCGCCTGGCAAACCAAGGAAATATTACTGAGCCTTGTCGCCGATATCCAGGTGATCGATATGGGGCATGACGACACTATCGATGCCTTGCATTCCCAGATGTCGGATATCGAAGATGCTTTGCAATATTATACAGCGCTGCATCACCGGCTGGATTATGTTATTACAAGGGACCAGGGGCTGATAAAATCGGCAATTCCTGTTTTGCCGGCCTGCACTCCCGAAGATTTTATAAAAAGCAATTCGTAATGGCGCGGATCATGGCGATAGATTATGGCTTGAAGCGGACGGGGATCGCGGTGACGGATCCGTTGCAGATCATTGCCACCGGGCTGACGACGGTGGAGTCGCCGAAGCTGATCTCTTTTTTGAAAGAATATTTCAAGACGGAAACGGTGGAGCTGATCCTGATCGGGGAGCCGAAGAACTGGGATGACAGTGATACGCATGCGACCCCGCTGGTGCGGGCGGCAATGGCGAGACTGAAGAAGGAATTCCCGGCGATCCCGGTACAGCCGGTGGATGAGCGGTTCACTTCGAAGCTGGCTTCGCGGGCGATGGTGGAGATGGGGATGAAAAAGAAACAACGGCAGAACAAGGCGCTGGTGGATGAGATCGCGGCTACGATCCTGTTGCAGGAGTGGTTGGGGAGAGCCGGCCAATAAATAAAATAAAGACTATGATTTTACCTATCGTGGCGTACGGAACGCCGATCCTGCGAGTAGTAGCAAAGGATATTACGCCTGACTATCCCGAGTTGGCGAAGCTGATCGAGGATATGTGGGAGACGATGTATTCGAGCAGCGGGGTTGGGTTGGCCGCGCCGCAGATCAACCGGGATATCCGGCTGTTCGTGGTAGATTCCCAGCAGATATTCAACAATCTGGACGAGGAGGATAAGGACAAATACCCCGATGGGCCCGGGATCAAGCAGGTATTTATCAATGCGCATATCACGGAGCTGGATGGCGAGGAATGGGCGTACAACGAGGGTTGTCTGAGTATTCCGAAGATCAGGGAGGATATCGTTCGCAGCGAGCAGGTGACCCTGGAGTATGTGGACGAGAATTTTGAGCCGCATGTTGCGACGTTCAATGGAATCAGCGCCCGGGTCATTCTTCATGAATACGATCATATCGAGGGCAAGCTGTTCATCGACTATCTCAAACCTTTGAAGCGGAAGTTGCTCAAGGGTAAGCTGGATGATATTACCAAGGGCAGGATCAATGTCGACTATAAGATGAGCTTTCCGCGGTGATCTTTCTTCAATCCGTCATTTGGAGTGAATAGACCATGGGCAGGTAGTTGTTCAGCGTCTGCCAGGTCTCGCCCCGATCGGGGGAGAAGAACAGGTTGCCTGTGGTAGTGCCAAACGCGACCGCGTCGCCGGAGGCAGCCAGTGCATGACGATAAACGATATCGAAACAATTTTCCTGCGGCAGTCCTTTTCTGCATTCCTTCCAATTCTTACCTCCATCATCCGTCCGGCAGACACAAAGCGAGCCCTTGATCGCGGTCCGGACCATATCACTGTCGGCCGGAGCAACCCAGGCCTGTTCAGCATCATCGTCGGCGACGGCGATCGCGAAGCCAAAGCGGGCGGGACCTTCCTGCTGGCTTACTTCCTGCCAGGTTCTTGCTCCGTCCGATGAGCGGAAGATGCCGCAATGGTTTTGTTGCCAAAGGATATCGGGGTTGGTTGGAGCCGCAACGAGGATATGCGGATCGTGACCGACGTTCGAGTCGGGATCGGGGAGGAATTCGGCCCGGAGGCCTTTGTTCCTGACTTCCCAGCTGCTTCCGCCGTCGAGTGTTTCAAAGACGCCGGCGCAGCTGATCCCGATGTGTACATGATCTTCATTTCGGGGATCGACGATGATGGAATGGATACCCGGTTGATCCCGCCCCCCACCAAACCAGCCGGTCTTTCGGGTTGGATGGCGCCACAGGGATTCCACCAGACGGAAATTCGTCCCGCCGTCTTCGCTCATGAACAGTCCTCCGGGATCGGTGCCGAGCCAGAGCTTTGATGTATACCCGGCGCCACCATGGGCCATCGACCATATATATCGGGTTGCAGCCGGTACGCCGTCCTTGATCTCTTCACCCTCCGGATAGGCCGGGGCCGGCACCTCCTCCCATGTGGCGCCACGGTCGGTGGAGCGATGGAGTTTCACGCCCCAATGCCCATGATCGAGGCATGCCCACCAGGTGCCGTTGCGCGGATCGGCATAGGCGATGGAAACCGGTTGACCATCGAAGGAAAGACGGGCGAGCTGCCACCGACTGCCGCGAAGTTGATAGGCGATGAGCCCCTTCCGGGTGCCCAAAAGGATGGTTGGCTTCATATAGCTTGTATTTTAGAGTACTATCCTCCGGACAAGGCCTGCATGATATAGATCTCGCAGTGCCCGGGAAACGGATCGTTCAGGGAGGTCCGATCGGCGATCATGGAGCCGTCGATAAAGATGTTGACATGTTTGCGCAGAACGCCTTGTTCATCGAGGATGTAGCCGCGAATCCCCGGGTAGCAGTTATCCATTTCAGTGATGATCTCTGCCAATGTCGATCCGCCGGCTGCCGTCTCTTTCAGCCCGGGGAAGAATCTTTTCAGCGCGTATGTGAACTTTACCGTGGGCATTTGCTGAGTTTTTTGCAGAGCACGGATGGGGCGTTCTACCGCTTGATATTGGTGGTGCTGGTATAGGCGCGCCATTTGTTGATGACCTCTTTCATATCGTCGGGAAGTTCGCTTTCGAAGAGCATTTCGTTTCCAGTGGCCGGATGGGTAAAGCCGATGGTCTTGGCATGCAGGGCATGGCGTGGACAGATGGCGAAGCAGTTGTCGACGAATTGCCGGTATTTGCTGAAGACGGTGCCTTTTACGATCTTATCGCCGCCATAGGTGTCGTCATTGAAGAGCGGGTGGCCGATATGCTGCATATGTACCCGGATCTGGTGGGTACGGCCCGTTTCCAGCACACATTGTACGAGGGTGACGTAGCCGAAACGTTCCAATACTTTATAGTGAGTGATCGCTTCTTTGCCGTGATCGCCTTCCGGATAGGCGTTGAACAGCTTCCGGAACCGGAGGTGACGACCAACGTGTGCGACGATGGTGCCGCTGTCTTCCACCAGATCGCCCCAAACAAGGGCCATGTATTGTCGTTTGACCGTGTGATCGAAGAATTGTTTGGCGAGGCTTCGGACGGCTTTTTCAGTTTTTGCCAGGACCATGAGTCCGCTGGTGTTCTTATCGATGCGGTGCACGAGGCCGAAGCGGGGCAGGGTCTGTTCGGTGATGGAGTTGTTCTTCTGGAGCAGGTACCAGGCGACTCCATTGATCAGCGTGCCGGAGTAGTTGCCGCTGGCGGGGTGGACGACGAGTCCGGGCGGCTTGTTGATGATCATCACCTCTTCATCCTCATATTGGATATTGAGGGGCATTTCTTCGGGGATGATCTCTTCGCCATGGGCTTCTTTGTCGGAGTAGCAGATGATCTCGTCGAGGGGTCTGATCTTGTAATTGGCGGCCACCTGTTTGTTGTTGACGAGGACCATCCCGGCTTCGAGGGCTTTTTGAACCTTGTTGCGGGTGGCGTTCTCGATCCGTGCCACCAGGAATTTGTCGATGCGCAGGGGCTCCTGGCCTTTATCTACTTTGATATTCAGGCGCTCATACAGCTCGTCTCCGGCTTCGGAGGCGGGACTTTCATCCAGTTCTTGTTCATCATCAGGGCCCTTGTGCATATCAGGCATTTGCACAAAGGTACGTAACTTTGCGGCCAAATGGACCGGAGGGCCATCGGCCGAAGGCCAATAATTAGACGTTTCGGGCCGAGGGGCTACCTTCGGATAAAGCCCCGAGGCACGAATAAATGGAACAAGTCATCTTTGAAGACCTGGGCCGCAAGGGCTACCAGGAGGCCTGGGACTACCAGGAATCGCTGTTGAAGGAGAATGTGCGTGTCAAGACGGAGGCGAGAGAGCGGGGTGATGGGGTCGTCGGGACGGTGCACCGGCTGCTGTTCGTGGAGCATCCACCGGTATATACCCTCGGCAAGAGCGGGCATATGGAGAATGTGTTGCTGGACGATCAGGCAATGGAGGAAAAGGGTGCGATGTTCTTCAAAACGAATCGCGGCGGGGATGTTACTTTTCATGGTCCGGGCCAACTGGTCGGCTATCCGATCCTCGACCTCGAGAAATTTCGCACCGATCTTGGCTGGTATCTGCGGAGTCTTGAGGAAGTGGGCATCCAGGTATTGGCGGAGTATGGCATCGAGGGAGGCCGGTCCGCGGGCGAGACGGGGATCTGGATCGAATCCGGGGTCAAGGGACGGGAGCGGAAGATCTGCGCGATGGGTGTCCGCTGCAGCCGCTGGATCACGATGCATGGATTTGCGCTGAATGTGAATACCGATCTGTCCTGGTTTGGAAATATCGTACCCTGCGGCATCGCCGATAAGCAGGTTACGTCGCTGCAACAGGAACTGGGGAGGCCGGTCGACATGGAGGAGGTGAAGACACGGTGGAAGCAGCAGTTCGAAAAGGTCTTCGGGGCTAGAATTCTTTTGGGATAAAGAATTTATTCTTTTCTTTCAGCTGATCGCCATCATACAGTTCGAAGCGAAACCAACCCGAGTGACGGAAATTGGTTTTGTCGAGGGTCAGACTGGGGTCTTTGATCTCCGACAATTCAAAAAGAAGCTTCTCGTTCTCATCAAAGAATTTTATCGCGTAGTGTCTTTTGGCGGCCTCGGGGAGGCTGACCTGGATGTTCCCATATTTACCAGTGAATACATATTGCGAGGCCCTGTAGACCTCTTTGGCGACGAAGGGTTTTATCAGAAGGGTGTCGCCGTCGATAAAGACGAGGGTGTCCTTTGTTTTTCGCAAGAGGGAATCCCGAAAGTTCTGGATCTGACGGCCGGTGAGCTGACCGAGCAGGGTATCCCCTTTTCGGACAAAGACCGTATTGGAGACGGTCAGATCGGGGAGCCCATGGATAGCGGCCGGCGTTCTGATCTTCGATCTTTCCGATGCGGGCGAGATGACGAGTAATCTTGTACTGGCGGCGCGGGCGACCGTTTCGTCCATCTCTTCTTCTTTTTGCTGCTGCTGTTGCTGGACGGTTGCAGGGCTTTCCGATCGGGTATGCGGACGATGGGAAGGAGTAAAAAGATATTTGCCGTTGTCGAGAACGATAAAGAGCCGGTAGTAAAAATTCGGATGTGGAGCGTTGTTATCCATGGCGCCGTTCTCCGGAAGATGGGGATCGGGAACGGTGAGCAGGGTGATGAAATTTTTGAGACTGTCGACTGAACGCTGGATGCTGATCTGCGTGACGGTGGGGTATCTGTTATGCCAGCTGATGAGGATCTTGCCGGGACCCCGGGCCGCGGCCGAAAACCGGGGCAGTGTATCCTGGGCGCGAAGGATGGCGGTCAAAAGCAGACAGAGAAGAAGCGAACCCGCGGTCTTATGCATAGGTAGGGTGAAAATACAAAATCCGGGCCTAAAACTGCAATTTTCCAGGCGGGAGGGAGCGATTGCCTTGTAATCCACCGCTATGGATGACCAATAGCCGGGAATGAGCGGGAAAGAAATTTTCACGAATACTTTCGGTAATGGCGAAGAACAATTTTCCGGTGTAGACGATATCCGTTGGAATGCCGGTATCGTGATGAAATCGATCCATGAAATCAAGCAGGGGTTGAGGATGACGGGCATAGCCACCGAAATGATATTGAGGAAGAAGGACGCCGCGAGGATCGATCGATCCAAGGGTGTCCATTCCTTTCAGCACAGGGACACCGATGATCATTTGTTGTGCGGTAGCGGCGCGGAGAATTCCCTGAAAGGTCGTGCCCGTGCCGATCGCGCAGGCGATGTGAGTGTAGTGGGTCGTTTCGGTGATCCGCAGGATGTCCTCACTGCCTGCAATGCCCGGTGGTCCACCGCCGCCTTCCGGGATGAGGTAGGCGTGGGGAAAACGCCGCAGCAGGTGCCGTAAAAATTCCGGGTCTTCTTTTTGCTGGTATTGCGCCCGGGTGATAAATTCAAGATGCATGCCATAGCCTTCGGCATCCTGAAGGGTTGCGGATGGGTTGGCGGGTCTTTCGCCGCGGATAATGCCGATGGCCGTGCGACCGGCTTGTTTTGCGGCATAGGCGGTGGCGACAAGATGGTTGGACCAGGCGCCGCCAAAGGTAAGAAGGGGCTGGTCCGGTGCGGCTAGCCTCAGATGTTCTTTTAACTTGAACCACTTGTTCCCTGAAACAACGGGGTGCAGTTTGTCCAGGCGCAGTACATCCATCCGGATGGACCCGGCGGTGGAATCCGGCCAATGCAACCGTTCAATCAGGGATGATGGATGATTCACCGTAATGTTTTATTTTCGTGTCCAAATATAAAAATAGTATAATGCAACCTACACTTTTGATCTTAGCCGCCGGAATGGCCTCCCGCTATGGGAGTATGAAACAGATACAAGGTTTTGGACCCAGCGGGGAAACGATAATGGACTATTCCATCTATGATGCGATCCGCGCCGGGTTTACAAAAGTAGTGTTCATTATCCGGAAAGATTTTGCAGATGACTTCAAGAATATTTTCGAACCGAAATTGAAGGGTAAGGTAGAGACGGATTATGTTTACCAGGATCTGCGGTCGTTCACCGGGGATTTTGCTGTTCCCGCAGACCGGACGAAGCCCTGGGGCACGGCACATGCGGTACTTTGCGCCAAGGATGCGATCAGGGAGCCTTTTGCCGTGATCAATGCCGATGATTTCTATGGCCGGGATGCCTTTGAGAAGGCCTATGGTTTCTTAACGAATGGAGTGAATCCAAAGACCTATTGCATTATCGGGTATGAATTGGCCAAGACCTTATCGGATAACGGAACGGTGAGCCGTGGGGTTTGCCAGGTGGATAAGGACGGGAACCTGGTGTCCATTGCCGAGCGGACGAAGATCTATGAAGAGGGTGGGAAGATCACCTATGAAGAGAATGAGAAGAAATTCGAGGTGCCTTATGATTCGAAGGTGTCGATGAACTTCTGGGGTTTTGATCCGTCTGTTTTTGCGTATACGGAAAAGATCTTCGGGGAGTTTCTGAAGGAGCAGGGGGCGAATCCGAAGGCTGAGTTCTTTATCCCGATCATCGGGGACAAGCTGATCAAGAGCGGCGGGGGAAATATCAAGGTGATCCCGACGGGCGCCAAATGGTTTGGGGTGACGTATAAGGAGGATGCGCCGGAAGTGCAGGCGAGTTTAAATGCGCTGATCGATAAGGGAGAATATCCGACGAATTTGTGGAAATAGTCATAAAAAAAGGCCCGCATCGCGGGCCTTTTTTTATTTTATCTTGACGATGTAGATATAGTCTTCGATTCGTTTGATCTGCTGTTTGCGTTCCAGCCCCCGGATGGAGGAAGTAAGCGGCATGTGCAAATGGACGAGACTGCTGTCGGCCTGTTGCAGGGAACTGTCGGCCTTTATCGAGTCGACCGCGCGGAAGATATTTTTAGAGCGGATAGCAAAGACCATTCCCTGTGCGTTTTCCTGGCTGGAAGTAACGATCCCGATGACTTCGCCATCATTATTCAACACGGGGGAACCGCTATTACCGGGGTTGGCAGCAATGGTCATCTGGAAGGCCGCAGTATCTCCTCTATTGCCTGTTGCGGCGCTGAGATATCCTTTGTTATAAACAATTTCCGACCGGGGATACCCGAGGGTAAACAGGTCTTCGCCCAAGTCACCGCCTGTCTTGCTGATCCCGTAGGGGAGGCCGTTAAAGGCATGGTAAGAAGTATCTTCTATCTTCAGGAGCGCGAGATCCACCTGGTTGTCCATGTGGATCAGCCGGGCATTGTACTCACCCAATGGATTTTGTACCACGATCTGGCTGGCGCCCTTTACGAGGTGAGCGTTGGTAAGGAGATAACCTTTACTGTCGATGAGGAAGCCCGTACCACCCCGGTCGAAGTGAGCGACGGTTTCCACAGCATTCAGTTTGGTATTGATCCGGTTTATCTTGCTCTCTGTCTGTTCGAGACGCCGGCCGAGTTCGACGACGGTTTCCTTGCTGACCTTGGGGGTTGCGAGGGAGATCACTCCGCTGATGAACAGGGCGGTGATCCCTGCGATGGAAGCCGCCACGAAAACGGTACGTTTATATTTTTTCCAAAGGGTGACGACTTTGGCGGGGAAACGGGGCTCTTCGATCGTGCCTTCGCGGGACAGTTGTTGATATACCTCGTTGAGCTGCGTCTTGAACTTGCGGATCTCGCCGTGTTGGGAGAGCTGGTCCAAAAAGGCAGCATGTTCGACCACGAGCTGGTCGACTTCCGGATTCGTTTTCCGGATATGTTCGAAGAACAGCTTTTCCTCGGGGAGCATTTCCCCGCGGAGGTAGCGTTCGACGGCGTCTAATAGGGCAGTGTCTTGCATCTTACTCACTTATTTTTGTTCTGTCCAAATATTTTCTTAAGGCGCATCAGGCATTTGTACTTCTGGTTCTTGGCATTGTCCGCGTTGGTGTATCCAAAATCGGCGGCTATTTCGACCATGTTCTTCTTCTCCAGGTAGTATGCCTCCAGGAGGCTTTTACAGGGCTCTCCCAGGTGTTTCAGGGACTGCTCCATGACAAGAAAGTCCTTATTACGCTGTTCGTGCCGCTCGAGCTCTTCTTCCACCGGGATGGTCTCTTCGAGATTCTCCACATCCGGGGAGAATCGCTGCTGCTGGCTCAGGCGTTTCAACCAGAGGCGGCGGCATACGGAATAGAGGTAGGTCTTGAGCTGACTGTTTAGTTCAAAAGAGCCGGATCTTGCCTTTTCATAAAGTACGATCATGGCTTCCTGAAAGATGTCCCGGGCGTCGTCAGGGTAGCCGTTGTTGCTGAGGATCAGGGACTGAACCATGTTGAAATGCTGCTTGTAGATCGTTTCGATCGCCTTACGGTCGTTCTGAGCCAGTCCTTCGAGTAGTTTTTGTTCGTTGGTCTCTGTCCTCACGCTTGTGCTATGTTTAATACCCAAATTAACCATTCGTAACCCAAAGGAATGGGAAAAAATTCATAAAAAGCATTTTTGGCGCTCAAAAACCATTAAGTATACATTAGTAAAAATAATATATAGAAAACACTGATTTATGGAGGTTACCTTTTGCTTTGCCAGGTATTAACCCACCGAAACCATTCAATTTAACGCAAAATCAAAAAATCAATGAAAAAGTTCTTTTTTGTAGCCGCTATCGCCGCTTTCGCCGCTTGTAACAACTCTGGTGCTGACGCTAAGGCAGCTGACTCTACTGCAAAGCCTGCTGACAGCACTACCAAGATGGCTGCTGACTCTACCAGCAAGATGGGCGACAGCACTAGCAAGATGTCTGCTGACACCACCAAGAAAGACACGACTACGAAGAAATAAGTCTTTATATGGCAAGCAATCGATAGATGCCGCTCTGGTTTCAGAGCGGCTCTTTCGTTTTTGGGGTAGTGTTGGGCAGAAGAGTGGTGAGCAGGCCCAGCAGGGGCAGGAAGGAACAGAGGTGGAAGACGTAGTGGATGCTGGTCCGGTCGGCGAGGCGGCCGAGGACGGCTGCGCCGATGCCGCCCATGCCAAAGGCGAGGCCAAAGAACAATCCTGCGATGAGGCCTACTTTTCCCGGCACGAGCTCCTGGGCGTAGACGAGGATGGCGGAGAAAGCCGAGGCAAGGATGAGACCGATAATGACCGAGAGTACGGCGGTCCAGAAGAGGTTGGCATAGGGGAGAGCGAGGGTGAAGGGGGCTACGCCGAGGATCGAGAACCAGATAACGTATTTGCGGCCGATGCGGTCGCCGACGGGGCCGCCGATGAGGGTGCCTGCCGCGACGGCAAAGAGGAAGACGAAGAGCAGGATCTGGGCGTGCTGATCGGAGATGTGGAATTTGTCCTGGAGGAAGAAGATATAATAGCTGCTCATGCTGGCCATATAGAAGTATTTGGAGAAGATGAGCACCAGCAGGACGACGAGGGCGGCGGCCACTTTCGCTGTTGACAGGCCGGGTTGTGCCTCGGGTGCGAGGGTGACGGAACTTTTCCGGCGCTGGCTGAGGTTGCGGCGATACCAGGCGCCGGTCTTGAGGAGGACGCCGATCGCCAGCAGGGCGAAGAAGCCAAACCAAATGATATTGGACTGACCGTAGGGGGAAACGATCTTCGCGGCCAGCAGGGGACCGAGAGAGGCGCCGGCGTTGCCGCCCAGCTGGAAAACAGACTGCGCCATACCCCGCCGTCCACCCGAGGCCAGGTAGGCCAGGCGGGAGGCTTCCGGATGGAAGATGGAGGAGCCGATGCCGACCAGGGATACCGATACAAGCACAAGTGGAAAGGTTCCGGCGCGCGAGAGCAGGATGAGGCCTGCGAGGGTAAAGCACATACCCGCGGCAAGCGAAAAAGGTTGGGGGCGCTTGTCGGTATAGAGTCCTACGAAGGGTTGCAGGAGGGATGCGGTGAGCTGGAAGCAGAAGGTCACGAGACCGAGCTGCGAGAAATCCAGGTGGAGGGACCTTTTCAACAAGGGATAAGTGGACGGGATCAGGGACTGCATCGTGTCGTTGAGCAGATGCGAGAGGCTGATCGCGAGCAGGATGGAGAAAACGGTCTTTTGTACGACGGCGTCGGTCTGGGTCTTTGTATCGGCGGCGGTGGATGCCGTCGCGGGAGTCATTGTGTTTGCCATGTCAATCCAATTAATGAGCGGCGATCTTTGCCGCATACTGCCAGGCTTTTTTGGGATCCTGGTCGATAATGCTTTGGAGCAGCTGTTCGTGGAGCTGCTGGGTTTCGATGAAACTGTCTGTCGTCAGATGGGTCTGATGAAAATGCCGGGTCATTTGTTCGGCGACGGTGCGATAGAGGTCGGCCAGGATATCGTTGCGGGAAGCCACTGCGATGGCGACGTGGAACTGGATATCGCTGCGGATGGCGCCTTCGATGTCACGGGAATTTGCGGCGGCGTTTCTCTCCTCCAGCAGGGTCGTCATTTTTGCGATGTCTTTTTTTGTCCGGAGGAGGGCCGCTTTCTCGGCGATCTTTATCTCGAGCAGCTGGCGCACTTCGTCCAGATCGGCGGCGGCGGCGCGGCGGAGCCGTTGTGGAAGCGGTTCGGCAATTCCTTTTTGCGCCTGCACCAGGGTTCCTGATCCCTGTCGTACGATAACCATCCCGGTATTGGCGAGGATGCGGATGGCTTCGCGGATGGTGCTGCGGCCAACGCCGAACTCGACCATCAGTTCCGGTTCGGAGGGCAGTTTATCGCCGGGTTTATAGACGCCGAGGGATAGCTGTTGCTGGAGGCGGCTGACGACGCCGTCGGCGAGGGAATGGCGCGGTATGGGAGCGGTGGATTTATTCATCTGGTCATCTGATGACTTTGCGAAGGTATGATTTTGGTGCGAATGGGAAAATTTTTTTGTGGTGGGCTGGGTCGACGCCGGGGCCGTGGCGAGATGTTACCTCAGGCCATTGTCATAATAGAGGGTGTGTAACATTTCGGAGACGAAGGCCTTTGCGGAGAGTGCGGTGAAGATGTTCGCGGAGTACTCTACGCGGGCTGCCGGATTGAGGGAGCGGAAGATCTCCTGGAAAGCAAGGGGGATGAGCGGAAGATCATCGATAACGAGGATGCGATCCAGGGGTACGACATTAGGCTGTGATAAGGGCATGGTGAATGAGGTAAGGAGGTAAATATATAAAATAATTCCAAGACTGTATATTTGCGCCATGCGTATTGCTATAAATGGAATGGGGCGGATCGGACGATTGCTGGCCAGAAGGCTGTTGCTGCTGAATAACGTCGATCTGGTTGCCGTAAATGATATCATGGAGCCGGACAATCTTGCCTATCTGCTGAACTATGATTCCGTGTACGGGACGTTGCCGGAGCGGGTTTCCTATGCCGGTGGTCAATTGACGGTTGGGAGCAGGACCATTGCTGCTTTCCGCCGGGAAGACCCGAGGGAGCTACCCTGGGCGGAGCTGGGTATCGACGTGGTGCTGGAATGTTCGGGGCGGTTCACGAAGGGGGAGACAGCGGCGCTCCACCTGGGCGCCGGGGCGAAAAAAGTGTTGTTGTCGACGACGGGCTCACCCGAGATTCCGTTGTTGATCTATGGGTTTAACCAACAGGTGTTAAGGCCGGAAGATCCGATCCTTTCTCCCGGAGGCTGTATGACCAACTGTTCCACGCATATTTTGTCTTTGCTGAACCAGATCGGGATCGAGTCGGCGCAGGTGAATATCCTGCATTCCTATACTTCGCGGCAGGAGCTGGTCGACGCGCCGCATAAGCAATACCGCCGGGGCAGGGCCGCGGCGGAGTCGATCGTTCCGGTGGAGATCGATCTGGCCGTCTCGCTGGAGCGGCTGATACCGGCGCTGAAGGACAGGATCGCCACGGTGTCGACGCGGGTGCCGGTAGCCAATGGGGCGATGGCCGACTTTACGGTGCAATTGAAAACGGCCGCCACGGCCAAAGAGATCAACGCCCTTTTCGCCAATGCGGCAAAGCAGGAATACAAGGGGGTGCTGGACTATTCAGAGGAGGAATTGGTTTCGGTGGATATCAAGGGAGATACGCATTCCTGCGTGGTGGATGGCACCCTTACCTCCGTGGTGGGAAAACAAGTGAAACTGATCGCCTGGTTTGATAACGAATATGGATATACGAGTAGAATGATCGACTGGCTACACTACATGAGCGCACAAAACATGCTATGAGTAAAATAACCCGCCGCCTTGCTTCCATCGATGCCTTCCGGGCGATAACGATGCTGCTGATGATCTTTGTAAACGACCTTGAACTCGACGTGAATGTTCCTGTCTGGCTGGAGCATGCCAAGGAGGGAGAGGACCGGCTGGGTCTGGCGGATACCGTTTTCCCCGCCTTCCTTTTTATTGTCGGACTTTCGATCCCGTTGGCCATCACGGCGGGACGGGAGCGTGGCGCATCGCGAATGGAGACGTTGCTGCATATTCTGCGCCGGAGCTTTGCCTTGCTGGTGATGGGGTTTTTCCTGGTCAATTACGAAGAGTTCACCAAGGTTGGGCCTGCGCTGGTATCGAAGTTCGGCTTCCTGCTCATCATTACGGTCGCGTTCTTTTTTGTCTGGCTGGTTTACCCCAAGGACTGGTCCGCGGGGCGAAAATGGTTCTTCCGGGGGATCGGGATCGCGGCGCTGGTCTTTATGGCGGTGATCTATAAAGGCGGGACGCCGGAACATCCTATGTGGCTCAAACCACATTGGTGGGGCATTCTGGGGCTGATAGGCTGGAGCTATCTAAGTTGTGCGATCCTCTATTTTGTCATTGGGGACCGGATACCCCTGCTCGCCGTCTTCTTCCTGTATTTTCTTGGATTTTCGATCCTCGCGCATACGACCGAACCTTCCTGGCTTCATTATTTCTCGCTGGGTAGCGGCGGCCTTTCCGGCTTTACGATGGCAGGGATCATCACGACGGTCTATTACCGGCAAATGACGCAGAAAGCAAAAGAGAAGAAAGGATTGCTGATCCTGGCTGCCTGGGTCCCGGTGCTGATCGTCGCCGGATTTCTTGTCCGGCCCATCGGCGGGATCGCCAAGCTTGGGGTAACACCCTCCTGGATCCTGATCTGTACGGGGATCAGCGTCGGGTGTGTGGCAATCCTGGGCTATATAGTCGATCTGCGGGATAAGCGGGACTGGTACCGGCTGATCCGGCCCGCAGGAACGATCACGCTCACTTGTTATCTTTTGCCCGATATTCATTTTGCCATCCTGAAGTTGCTGGGGCCTTCGGCACAATTGCCGGAGGCGATCCGGTCAGGCTGGATCGGTGTGGGTAAGTCGTTTCTTTTCGCCTTTCTTATTGTTTTATTGACGGGTGTGTTCGAGAAGAAAAAGATCCGTTTAAGCGTCTAGCGGACGGTGAACGCGGCCGTCAGCTTTTCGTCGCGGGAGTGGCTTCCGAGGATGATCTTGTAATTCCCTTTATAGAGTTTCCATTTGCCGGTGGCCAGGTCCCATTTCTGCAATTCGCTCATGGGAACGGCGATGGCTGTTTGTCTGCCGCCATGGGCCGGAACCGTTACGCGGCGGAAGGCTTTCAATTCCTTTACCGGCATTCTTTCGGCGTTGGGGTATTCGATATAGGCCTGCACGACCTCATCACCGTCGCGGTCGCCGGTATTGTTGACTGTGAGCGTCAGCGCCACGGTATCTTTTACCGTGTAGCTATTCTTTGGCTGTTGCTGCCAGGCGTAGGAAAAATTGGTGTAGCTGAGTCCAAAGCCAAAGGGGTATTGGACGGGGCCGCTATAATAGCGATAGGTACGGCCTTTGAGGCTATAGTCCTGGTAGTCGGGTAGGTCGCTTAGCGAATTATAAAAAGTAACAGGCAGGTGACCCGATGGCGAGACCCGGCCGAAGACGAGGTCCGCGAGGGCATTGCCGCCCTGTTCGCCGGGATACCAGGCGAGGAGGATGGCGTCCGCAAAAGGAAGGATCGGCTTGAGGTCCACCGCGCTGCCGGCCGTGACGACGACGATCAGCGGTTTGTCATGGATGGCTTTCCGCAGTGCTTTTATATAGGCGATATGCGCGGCGGGAAGGCTGAGATCCGTGCGATCGCCGCCATGGGGGGCGAGGAAGGCGTCGCCTTCTTCTCCTTCCATCACGGGGGTGAGACCGATAACGGCGATGGTTGCCTGACAATTGGAGGCAGCCCAGGTTCCACCGAAGTGGACGGAGTCTTTATAATCACAGCCCTGATCATATTCCACATGGACGGCGGGCCCCGCCGCGGCGGTCAGGCCTTCGAGGAAGGTGACCATGGGATTGGAGACGCCATGATAGTTACCGGCCAGGGCATCGAAGGAAAATGCGTTCGGCCCGACGATCATCAGAGAGGAAATAGAATCTTTTTGGAGTGGGAGGATGCCGCGGTCGTTTTTCAACAGGACCATGCTCTCCGCCGCCAGGCGGCGGGCCTGCGCGATGTGCGTGGGGGTATGGACGCTGTCGGCGCCATAGCTGCTGAAAGGCACGGCGGCCTTGTCATCGAAGAAGCCCAGTTTCAGCTGAGTGCGGATCAGGGGGGCTAGGGCCGAGTCCACCTGATCGCGGGCAAGGAGGCCCGCGTTGACGGCCTTCAGCACATCCTCCTGCAGGACGTTGGAACAGTCCAGATCAACTCCGGCTTTGATGGCGGCGGCAGCTGTTTCCACCGGACCGGGGAGAGCTTTGTGTCTGCCGAAGATATCGTCGAGGGCGCCACAGTCGGTGACTACATGTCCTTTGAAATGCCATTCTTCGTGCAGGATGGTATGGAGGAGCGTGGGGCCCGAGCAGCAGGGTTCACCGTTAACTCGATTGTAGGCGCACATGATTGATTCCACGCCCGAATCGACCAGTCGCTTGAACGAATAGAGATAAGTCTCCCGGAGATCTTTCTGGTCAACGATCGCGTCGAACGTATGGCGGTTGGCTTCGGGTCCGCTGTGGACGGCAAAATGTTTGGCGCAGGCCGAGGCTTTCAGATAGTTGGGGTCGTCGCCCTGGATCCCTTTTACGAACGCCGATCCCATGGTGGCGGTCAGGAAGGGGTCTTCGCCATAGGTCTCCTGGCCGCGGCCCCAGCGGGGGTCGCGAAAGATATTGATATTGGGCGACCAGAAGGTGAGGCCCATGTATTGTTCCCTTCTGCCGGCGGCTGTCGAGAGATTGAATTTGGCGCGGGCTTCGGTGGAGATGGTGCCGGCTGCTTCGCGGAGGAGCTGGTTATCGAAGGTGGCGGACATGCCGATCGCCTGTGGGAAGACGGTCGCTTCTCCTGCGCGGGCTACACCGTGCAGGCCTTCGTTCCACCAGTTGTATGCCGGGATGGAGAGTCGGTCGACGGACTTGCTGCGATAGCCGAGCAGGGACACTTTCTCTTCGAGGGTGAGGCGGCCGAGGAGGTCTTTCACGCGGTCGGCCTGCGGGAGCGAGCGGTTGCGGAAAGGAAGAGGTTGGGCGGACGCATGGAAAGCGATGCCGGTGATCAGCAAGAGAGCAGGGAGACAAATCCGGGAGATTAAACGCATGGCGATCTTTTTTCAGATGTGCCGCCAAGTTCGGACAAAATCCGGAATAAATATCAACCGATTGCAAAAACCCGCGGGACGCGGGGGCCTGTGCGGGGCCGGTTTGTCTACTGCGCCGTCCACTTATTATTCGAGGCATCCGCATCGACATAGATGCCACCGTCCACCTGGATGGACTGAAGCTTCTTTCCTGTCCGGGGCAAGGCTACTGTAGTCTGGGACTGATCGGCGGCCCAGACGGCCGGGGTTTGGTGGATGCGTTCGGTGCTGCCGTCGGCGTAGTTGATGACCAGGTCGAAGGGCATGGCGAATCCGCCGATGTTGCGGATATGGGCGCCGGTGTTCTCCTCTACCTTGTCGATGGCCAGATCGAGATAGTTGTAGCTGAAGAACCAGTTGTTCCAAAACCAATTCAGGTTCTTCCCGGAGGCGTCGTTGAAGGAATTGAAGAAGTCCCAGGGGATAGGATGTTTGCCATGCCAGCGATCCATATAGGTGTGCAGGCATTTTTTGAAACCGTCGTCGCCAAGCAGGTCTTTTACGGCGAGGTAGGCGAGGGAAGGTTTGCCGTAGGCGTTGTTGCCGTAGGCGCTGCCCGTCAGCGCGTCGGTGGGCGTGATGATGGGCAGGTCTTCGGTAAAGGAAGGGTCATAGGTATAGTAGTTGACGCGGAATTCTTTGTAAAAATCCTCGGCCCGTTCCTTACCGAGGTCCGATCTGCCGATGAGCAGTTCGAAGGTCGTGGCCCAGCCTTCGTCCATATAGGCGAAGCGGGTTTCGTTGATACCCATATAGAAGGGGAACCAGCTATGGGCGATCTCGTGTTCGGCTACGAACCGGGAAAAGATGGGGTCGGGGGTGGTATTATCGTTTACCATCATCGGGTATTCCATATCCGCATAGCCCTGGACGATAGTTGTTTTCGGGAAGGGGTAGGCGACGCCGGGATAGTTGTGTGAAAGCCAGTCGAGGGCATGGCGGCCGAACTCCACCATGCGGTGGAAATCTTTCGCCGTGTCGTTATAGGCCGACTGAACACTTGACCGGCGGCCGGTGGCGTCGTCTACGATCACACTCGAGGCGTCCCAGACAAAGTGATTGCTGACGGCGCAGGCCATATCGGTGATATCGGTTGCTTTCCAGATCCAGGTGTTGGTTGCATTTTGCCGGGTCACTTTCCCGTCGGCGATCTCCTGCGGAGTAGCGATAGTGACGATGTTGTCGCTGGTCATAGATCCGGCCAGCTTTTTGGCATACGCCGGGGTCAGGACGGCATCGGGGTTTTGCAGATCACCGGTAGCCCAGACGATATAGTTCGCGGGTGCTTTTACCCGCAGGGTATAATCATTGAAGTCGTTGTAGAACTCCTGCATATCGGTGAAATCTATGCGGTCCCAGCCGGCGTAGTCATCGTATACTGCTACGCGGGGATAGGCATAGGCCAGGAAATACGTCGTAGAGTCGATCATGCCTTCGCGGCCGCTTTCCAGGGAGATCTCGTAGTGCCAGTCGATGTTCAGGCGGACCGAGTCGTGTGGAAGGAGGGGAGCGCCAAGGCGGAGTTGTTTCCAGGATCCGTCCCGCGGAGAATTGCGCCAGGTTCCTGGCTTGCCGTTCTCGGCATAGCTGTCGATGGTGACACCGCTGCTGAGATAGTCCGGATTTGCGGTGCCCATGCGAACGGCTCCCGGCTTGTGGATATTCACGGTGAGGCGAAAGACGAGGGTCTTGAGCGTATCGGGGCTATTGTTGAAATAGGTGATAGTCTCGGTTCCGCGGACGGTCCGGTCGGGCGGGTTTGCGTTGAGGGTAATATCGTAACGACCCTTGTTCTGCCAGTACCGGCTGCCGGGGCGGCCATCGGGTGACCGGGTTCCTTTCTTATAAGCCTCTTTTATGTCCCGGGGGATGTAGAGCGATTGACTTTTTAAGGTATTGAGGCCAAGGAAAGCAAACAGAAAACAAAGCAGGGTTCTTTGCATACGGAGGTATTGATTTAACGACCGGAAGGTAGTAAATCATTGAAATACCGGCAATAGGAGACTAGTGCGGTGGCAAACAAACGTTTTGAATGGTACGTCAAGGTCTTTGACGCAAGGAATCTATAATAAATATAGTGAAAATAACTAAAAGCGCACATGGATCTAGTTGAGACGGGGTGATTCGGGTGGACCGAGATAGGAAGGTTTGACGCCGCCGGCATCGATGACCAGCTTTTGCAGGACCGGACCGGGGTCGACAAAGTAAAATTTCAGGAGGTGTGCGCCGCGGCGGGTAAGGGTATGCGTGGATGCCGAGATGCGGATGTTATCGGAAACCATTTTATCCCATGTTCCTTTTGCTTCGTTGCCCGTGCTGCAATCGATGAGCTGTGGTTTTTCGTCATCGAAGGCGATGGCGTAGCGGATGGGTTTCCGGTTGAATTCGAGGATGGGGGAGAGGTAGGCATCGACCCTGATCGCGCCGGTGTCGGAGATCCAGACGGAATACTCGAGGTGGGGACTGTTGTCGCCGGGAGTAACCGATGGGGCGGTGACGGGCATGGCCTGGATGGCGGAGGATGTACGGCCCAGATGGGGCAGCACCTGCCATTTGAGATGGCTGTTGTCGACGGCCCGGGTGAAATGTTCGGCGGCGATGGACAGACAGCCGGCCGTCTCCATGAAGCCTTTGAAATCGCCGGGTGGGTGAATGCCGGGGTTGTCGAGGGGAACGGTCACGATGATGGGTGCACCTGCAGGTCCTTTGATCGTGACGGTGGTCTTTGAGATGCCGGAGGGAATTTGCGGCCAGTCGACGCTGATCCATACGCGTTGTTCGTCGGTGACGCTGTGGTCGCCACGACTGATGCGGACCCAGGGGTCGGCGGCGGTGATGGAATACGAAAAAGGATGGGTTGTGCGGTTGAAGATATCGATGTAGTGATTGATATGATCAAAGGGATTGAAGGCCGGGAGCCTGGCTTCGGTGGTCGCGTTTGGCCACCAGCCGGCCGAGCCTTCTACGGCTACTCCCCAGGGCGAGCCTGTCGCGGCGGCAAGGTCGATGGTCGAGGTGGCCGGCATGTTGTTATGGGGCGGTTCCTGCCAGTTGGTATAGCCGATGTGGGTCTGGTCCATCATATGCGACCATTTTCCGCTGGCGATAATCTTATTGTAATTGTAAGAAAGCAGGGAATCCTTTGCGAAGAGTGCCTTTGCCCGGGCCGCGAGTTCATTTGTCTGCGCCCGTCCCTGGGCCGCATAGAGACGATTTCGGGCTACGGTGTAATAGAGCTCGTTCAGATTGGCGGACGCGAATACGGGATAGGTGACAAGCTCGAAGTAAGCATCACCGAATTCGGCCGGTAATTGTTTGCCCAGCGTAGCCGCTTTCTCGGCCAACTGGGTGTAGTCGCCGGTGATGGTCTCTGCTTCCCGATAGTTGTAAAGGCTGTACGTATCGGGAGAAAGCAATTCAGGCTTGCGCCGGCTGTTGTATTTCGCATACCGGGAAAGGATATCCGCGATCTCGGCTGCGTGAGCCGGGCCAAAATTATCGGTTGCCCATTGCAGGGTATAAGCGGCGAGTTTATCGGCGGGGATCGCGTTCGGGGCCCAGGCGTAGTCGAGGAAGAACGTGATCGGGAATTCCATGGGTTTTATATCGCCGACGTTGACGATCCAGATCTTATCGTCGCCGTATTCTTTTGTGAGATGGAGCTCTTCCCAGATGCGGGGCAGCGGATTTGTGTTGATCCATTTGTAATTGCGCGGGCCGCCCACATAGTCGAAATGATAGTAGAGCCCAAAGCCGCCGGCCCGTGGTTTTTCGCCGAGTGTTGGGAGTTTCCGGACATTGCCCCAGTTGTCGTCGCAGAGCAGGAGGGTGATATCGTCGGGTACGCGCATACCCTTGTCATAGTAGTCCTGGACTTCTTTGTACAGCGCCCAGGACTGTGGGGTGGCCTCGGGGGCCTTACCGGTTATTTTCTGAATGATGTTGCGTTGGTCGCCGACGATCTTTTCCAGCAGCGCGATATTGCTGTTCTCTTCCATGGGCATATCGCCATCGCCGCGCATGCCCACGGTGAGGATGCTTTCGTGGTGGTCCATGTGGATGATGCCTTTTTCCCAGAAGCTGTCCAGTGCGGCGGCGTTCTTTGTATAGTCCCAGGGACCGGATCCATAGCGTTTCCATTCCGTCTGGGCGCGAAGCATGGGTTCGTGATGGCTGGTGCCCATGACGATCCCATACAGGGATGCAAGGGGAGCGTTGAGGGAATCATCATCATTGAAGGCATTGCCCCACATGGCCAGCCAGAGGTAGTTGGCTTTCAGCCGGAGCAGCAGCTCGAAGACATGGTCGTAGAAGAGGTGATTGAAGCCGCCGAATTTTTCGCGTACCCAGCCGCTGAGCGCCGGGGCTTCGTCGTTGATGAAGAATCCCCGGTATTTCACAGCCGGTCCGTCGGAAACGGTGAGGCCGCGTGGGTAAAGGAGTTGGTTACGGTGTTGGACCGGGACGTCTGCAAAATAATACCAGGGAGAGACTCCTATCTGCCGGGAGAGATCGAGCACGCCATAGGCCGTGCCCCGGCGATCGCTGCCTGCAATGACCAGGGCTTCGCCGATGGTGGGGGTGGGGTTACGGAGTGTCACCCGGGTATAGGCTTCCCATTTCCCGGTTTGTTTCGCTGAGAGCCGTTTTGTCTGCAGCAGTTGCCGGATCAGGGTGGAGTGGTCCCTGCTGCCGATGATCACCAGGCGGGCCAGGGGAGTGGTGGGCGGGGTTGTCAGGATGGGTGGTTTGAAGCCTGTGACGCGTTCGATATCATCCTGCAGGAGTTCGGCGGATTTTTTTACCAGCCAATAGTCCTGGGCGTCGACATAAATGGGGGTGACTTCCTGGTCGCGGGTGACGAGGGGAAAATCCTGTGCCGATACGTTTCCGATAAAAAATGCCGACAGCAGGAACAGAAGGGTCCTTTTCATACGTAAGGTTTTAACAAGATTGGTGTCCGATCAAAAGCCGATGGAGTTGCCGCCGTCGATAGGCAGCACGACGCCCGTAACAAATTTAGCCTGATCGGAGGACAAAAACAGCGCTGCGTCACCGATGTCGGCGGGTTCGCCAAGGCGGCCGAGTGGAGTGCGCGCAAAGACCTTTTGTTTTCTTTCCAGGTCGCCGTTGAGGGCTTTGGAGGACATATCGGTTGCGATGAAGCCGGGGGCGATGCAGTTGACGAGGATACCCATCGGCGAGAGTTCCACAGCCATTGCCTTTGTCATTCCTTCGATGGCCGACTTGGAAGCCGTATAGGCGATGACTTTCGGGATACCGTATTGGGCGGCCATGGAACTGATGTTGATGATATTCCCTTTTCCCCGGGGGATCATGGTCCGGACCACTTCGCGGCAGATGGCGAAGACAGACCGGAGGTTGGTATGCAGGATGCGGTCGAAGTCTTCGTCCGTCACGTCGGCAAATTCCTTTTTCATATTGATACCGGCGTTGTTGACGAGGATATCGATGTGACCGTGTTCTTTTATGATGCGGCTGATCAACGCGGGGATGGCGTCGAGATCGTTCAGGTCCTGCGATACGGCATGACAAAGCGGGCCCAGCCGTTTTTGGGTGGCGAGAAGCTTTTCTTCGTCTCTACCGATGATGATGGTGCGAATGCCGGCATGCACGAATTTTTGTGCGATGGCCAGGCCGATCCCTGATCCGCCACCAGTGACGATTGCGATACGTTGTTCCAAATTCGTGGCGGGCTTAAAGGCTTGTTCCTGGGACATAATAAAGTTTGTGTTGCTGATAATAGTCGAGGGTATGATCGGGTCGTTCCGCTCCTTCCGGCAGCGGTTGATGTGAAAAGGTCTGGAAATAAAGCAGGCAGGCGTTGCGCCATTCGACCGCGTCCTTTTCCTGGATCGTCAGTTTCATGTTTACCTGTTGCCATCTTTCCGGGTCGATGTCCGGCCGCAGGGCGGACCAGCAGCGTTGCATCCAGCGGACGGAATCTACGCCGGTATAATATTTATGAACGAGTTCCGTCCAGAGTGTGCGGCCCGTGTGCATTCGATGATCCCAGGAGACGCGGTGCCACCAAAGGAGCCATTGGTCGGGGCAGGAGTCGGCGTTAGCCCATTGCTTCCGGGCTCCGGGGGCATATTGTTCCAGGGCGTTGCTACCGGTTGGCGTGCGGTCGAATCCGACGCCGGCCGTATCGGCGCGGTGATAGTAGACGGGGTTCCAGTCGGCTCTTGTGGCGTTGGCCAGCCAGGGGCCTGGCCCATAATGATGTTCGTAGGCCATGATATGATGGAGGCCCAACGGGGTCATGTAAGAGACGGCGATTTCCCTTGATGACATCATGATCTGCCGGATGCTGTCGATTGTTGAAGTTTTATTGGTAAAGGTTTGCCGGATCCATTCTGTGGCAATATCTGCCGAGTGGGCACCTGCGGTGCCGGTTTCCCAGGCGAGTCTGCCGAATGCATACCAGTTGGCTTGTGCAAAGATATGACCGCACCAGTTGCGATCGTTGCCAATATTCGCTACACCGGCCATGCCATGGATGGTGGCCGAGACCGGGGTGGGACCCATAGTATTGGAGGGGCTGGAAGGGTTGGAGTCGGGGCGGGGCTGATGTGTGTCTGCATCGAGACACTCTTCGAACAAGGGGGCAAGATAGACGAGATGGTTCGAGAAGCCGAGGTATTCCTGGGTGAGTTGTACTTCGAGCATCAGCGGGGTCTTGGGCATCGCGCCAAAGAGCGGATGGAAGGGTTCGCGGGGCTGGAAGTCGACAGGTCCGTTCTTTACCTGAACGAGGACGTTGTCGCGGAAGGCGCCGTCGAGGGGTTTGAATTCGGTATAGGCCTGACGGGCGCGGTCTTCGGGGGTTTCGTTGCTATAGACAAAGGCCCGCCAGATGACAATCCCTTTGTGGGGGGCGAGGGCTTCAGCGAGCATGTTGGCGCCGTCGGCGTGGGTACGGCCATAGTTCTGCGGGCCGGGCTGGCCTTCCGAATTGGCTTTGACGAGGAAGCCGCCGAAGTCGGGGATATAACGATAGATCTCGGTGGTTTTTTTGCGCCACCATTCTCGGACGGCCGGATCGAGGGGATCGGCTGTTTTGAGACCGCCTAGATCGATCGGGCTGCTGAAGCGGACGGAGAGATAGACGCGGAGTCCATAGGGGCGGAAGATATCGGCGAGCGCGGCTGCTTTTTCGAGATAGTCGGGAGTGAGGATATAGGAGCTGGCATTGACGTTGTTGAGTACGGTCCCATTGATGCCGACGGAGGCGTTGGCGCGGGCATAGTCGGTATACCGGGGATCTTTGTACTGTGGGAGGGTAAACCAGTCCCAGAGGGAGAGCCCGGCATAGCCGCGTTCCACGCGACGGTTGAGATTATCCCAGTGGTCGAGGATGCGGTAGGGAAGGGCAGGGTCGCTGGTGACGGCGAGGTGATCGATCGGCTGTTGGGTCTGGAGGAGGCGGAGGAAGTGGAAAATGCCGTAGAGGATTCCTTTGTCGGTGGAGGCGGTGAGGACGGTATTCTGCCGGTTACCGGATGTGACGGTACGGATGGTAAATCCTTCCGGTGAAAGGGATGGCTCCTGTTGAAGGCGGACGATAAGGGTGTTGCCGGCACCGGAGGCCCGGGGCGTCTGGCCCAGCAGGCCTTGCAGGCCTGTGAGCAACTCCTGCCTTGCGGTTATCATGGTGGGAGTCGGAGCGGGAAAGTCGATCGCGGTGATGGTCTGGCGATACCGTTGCCGGAGCATGGGATTATCGATGCGATCATAGCGAAGCCAGAGGCGGTAACCGTCCTCTGCATGGATTGCGTTCAGGCAAAGGATGAGCAGGCCAAAGAAAACGGTTCTTTTCATTAAACATTCAATTTCCCGCCGTTGGAGGATGCGCGAATGACGAGCTCCGAGCGTAAGATAATAGTATTGGTGGAGCGGCTGCCCGAGGAGCCGCTGAGATGTGCGATCAGGGTGCGTGCGGCCACCTGTCCCATTTCATAGCCGGGATAATTGATGGTGGTCAAATTGGGTTCGATAACGGTAGAGACGGGGTCATTGTTGAAGCCGACGAAGGCCACGTTTTCGGGGATGCGGATGCCCATTTGTTTCAGGGCGATCATACAGCCGACGGCGCAGTTGTCGTTCGCGACGAATACGGCATCGGGGAGGGGGTGCATCTGGCGGATGCGCGCGGCGGCATCCGCGCCGGCCTCCTGGCTCAGGTTTCCTACAATAACATAGTCTTCGCGGAAGGGGATGCGCTGGTCGGCGAGGGCTTGTTTGTATCCCTGGAGGCGATCGATATAAACGTTCTGTTTTTGAGTGGCTGTGATGTGGACGATGCGGCGGCGGCCCTGGCTGATCAGGTGGGTCGTGGCTTCGTAAGCCGCCTTTATATTATTGATCTGAACGCAGATGGCGTCGGGCTGATCGATGGTACGGTCGAAGAAGACGAGGGGGATCTTCTTTTTTATAAAGGGCTCGAAATGGGCCATCGATTCGGTGTCGTAAGCGAGGGATACCAGCAGGCCGTCCACCCGGTTGTTGAAAAGGGTAATGGCATTGGCCTTTTCCTTTTCCTGTGACTCGGAGGACTGGCTGATAATAAGATTATATCCTTCGCTGGTAGCGATGTTCTCCATCCCGGCAATGACCGCGGACATAAAATTACTGTTGATCCGGGGGATGATGACGCCGATGGTATTGGTGCGCTGGGTGCGGAGGTTACGGGCAAAGTTGTTGGAGCGGTAGCCCATTTCCTGGGCCAGATCGGCAATTTTCTTCTTGGTCTTTTTACTGACTACGGGATCATCCTTCAGAGCGCGGCTTACCGTGGCTATGGAGATATTCAGCTTTTTGGCCAGGTCATAGATAGTGACTTCTTTCTCGCTACTCATACAATCGTTTACATGCTATTTACAGCGATAAAAATAAGGTTTTTTTGCAAAAAAATTGTAATCGGTTACATTTTTGAAAAATTGTCCTATATTAGCAGCATAAACGACTGCTTATGTACCATGCCAATTGGGTCGCATCCCTCAATAGTTCATAGGGTCCCACCGTCGATCCCATTATTACACCATCATCCATTTTACCATCATTTGAATCTTTAAAGCGATTGCTTATGCAGCTTAGTAAAAGAAAGTTCTCATTATGGGCATTTGTATGCCTATTTACCCTCTGTTGCGGGTTTAGTGCCGTGGCGCAGAAGCCTGTGCAGCGCATCACCATCAAGGGTACCATTAAGAATGACAGTGGTCAGGCGGTTTCCCAGGCGACCGTCATCGTTAAAGGCGGAGGCGGAGGTGTTCACAGTAACGACCAGGGCGAGTTCGAGATCACGGCAAATTCGAATGCCGTGCTGGTCATTTCATCGGTAAGCTATATCAACCAGGAGGTGCCGGTCGGCGGCAAGACGAACCTGATGGTGGTCTTGACGAAGAGCAATACTTCCCTTGACCAGGTGGTCGTCGTCGGCTATGGCACGCAAAAAAAGCGGGATGTGACGGGGTCCATCGTCTCGGTCAGCAGCAAAACGCTGAATGAGGTTCCCGCGGTCAACGTCGGGCTGGGCCTGCAGGGCCGGGCGGCGGGTTTGGAGATCCAACGGGTCGGGACGGGACCGAGCTCCTCGCCGGTGATCCGCATCCGTGGGGAAAGGTCCATCCTGGGTTCGAACGATCCGTTGCTGGTCCTGGATGGAATACCTTATGAAGGCGGCAACCTGAACGATATCAACCCACAGGACATCGCGTCGATCGAAATATTGAAGGATGCATCCGCCGCCGCCATTTACGGTTCCCGCGGTGCGAACGGCGTTCTCCTGATCTCCACCAAAAAAGGAAAGGCCGGGCAGGCGAGGATCAACTTCAATAATTATGTTGGGGTGAATACCGTGTCCAAGAAGTACCCCGTATTCAATGCAAAGGAATACACTGACATGCGACTGGCTGCGAACGCTGCCACGAATGCAGGTTATCTGAACGACGCCTTTGAGACAGCCAACCTGGCCAAAGGAGTAAATACGGACTGGCAGAAGCTGATGTATCAGCATGGATTGACCACCGACAATGGCATAACGGTTTCCGGCGGCAGTGCCGAAGGCAGCTCTTATTCCATCGGCAGCGGCTATTACAGAGAAACCGCCGTGCTGCCCGGCCAGGACTTCAGCCGTTATTCTTTGCGGGCGACGATCGACACCAAGATCGGAAAACACGCGAAGATGGGGATCAACACGATGAATACCTATTCCCAGGCGAACGGGTCGCAATTCCTGAATTCCGGTCCTATGTTCTCCATTCTCGCTGCAAGCCCTTTGTACACGCCTGACAGCTCGGGGATAACGGTTCTATCGCCTTTTGGGAATACTACGGACAAGACCGGTAACTATAACCCTATCTATCTGAAACATAACAACAACAACTGGGTGGACCTTGTGAAACGATTCAGGAGCTTCAACACTTTGTATGCGGAGTATCAATTTATCCCCGAGTTGAAATACCGGGTGAACGTGGGTTTGAGCTACCGCAGGGAAGAGGGCGATCAGTTCAAGGGAGCGGATACCAAGCTCAATCCGAGCTTTTTCCGGCCGAGTCAGGGCAATACCGCCAGTGTGAACAATATCGAAGAGTACAGTTACCTGATCGAGAACATCCTCAGCTTCGACAAGGAATTTCGTGGCGGGCACCGGGTGTCCGTTACCGGGCTGTACAGCGTGGAGCAGGATTTTATGCATAATACTTCCGTCAGCAAGGATTCCATCAACGCTGATTTTATCCAATTCTATAATCTTGGCTTGTCCAATCCTTCGAACAACGTCAAGGCCGTCCTGGGCGGATCGCAGGTGACCTGGGGATTGTTATCGTATATGGGCCGGGTCAATTATTCTTTTTTGAATAAATATCTTTTGACACTGACCTACCGGGTCGACGGGTCTTCGCGTCTGGCGCCGGGGCACAAGTATCACGATTATCCGGCCTTATCCACGGGCTGGCATATCTCGGATGAGAAATTCATGCAGCGGATCAATTTTATCAACGATCTGAAGCTGAGGGTTGGATATGGGGAAACCTCCAATCAGTCCATCAATCCCTATGCTTCGCTCGGAAATGTAACGCCCTATAATGGGCTTACCACCGCAGGAGCGATCGGGTCCACGACGTCTTACAACTATGGGCCGGCCACGGTCGTAACCGGGTATAACCTGTCGAATCTGCCCAACTCCAACCTGGATTGGGAATACACCCGCACCACGAATATCGGATTGGACTATGCGATATTGGGGAACAGGGTCTCCGGTTCGGTCGACTATTATAATGCGCATACGCGCAACATCCTGTTCGGGCTGAGTTTGCCGATCACGTCCGGGGTTAGCGGGCAATATGTTTCCAATATCGGAGAGATGTCCAACAAGGGTTTCGAGTTTTCGCTGTCGACGGTGAACGTCTCCACCGGGAGCGGTTTCAACTGGACCACGGACCTCAACATCTTCTGGAACAGGAATAAATTGCTGAAACTCTATAATGGATTCAAGCAGAACATACCCGGGCAGTTATTTATCGGTCAGCCGCTCTCGGCGATCTATGATTTCAAAAAGGTAGGGATCTGGCAGACGGCGGAAGCAGCCAAGGCCGCCTCCTATGGAGTACAACCGGGATATATCAAGTTCGCCGACCTGAATAATGATGGGAAGATCGACGCGACGAATGACAGAGAGGTTGTTGGAAGCGCGCAGGCCAAATGGCAGGGTGGGATCACCAACCGGTTTACCTATAAAGGGTTCGATCTGTCGGTCGTGATCTATGCGCGGATGGGTGGAACGCTGATCAGCCAGGTCTATCAGCCGTATGGCGCTTATCTGGCGCTCCTCAACGGCATCCGGAACAGTGTCAAGGTTGACTACTGGACACCGACCAATCCGACGAATAAGTTCCCTTCACCGGCCGGGATGTTGTCCACAGGCGCCATCGGGTTGACCACGCTTGGTTATTATGACGCCAGTTTTATAAAGATGCGGAGCATCAATTTCGGGTATAGCTTCAACAGCCGGATCCTGAACAGCATTAAGGCGCAGTCGATCAGGGTGTATGTCACCGCACAGAATCCTTTTGTGCTGTACTCGCCTTATATGAAAGCCGGCGGCGTCGATCCGGAAGCTACCGCGTTGGGTAATACCGGCGTTCAGAATCCGGGCAATATTACAACGAGAGCCCTGACCATTGGGGTGGCCACACCGCCGACCCGCGCATTTCTCTTTGGCGTGAACGTTGGTTTTTAATTCAAAAAATGTCAAATAATTATAAAATGAGAACCAAAAATCTTGCCCGGTGTATTTTCTTTTTGGGGATGGTGTTTGTTTCCGGTTCCTGTAAAAAGGTGCTGCAGGAAAATCCAAAAACCGTATTTACCGTCGCCTATTTTCAAACCCCGGCGGGTCTTCAGAGCGGCGTGAATGCGTTGTATTCGGGGATGCGTTTTTATTATGGAAATATGGACGGAACGCTGGCCTTCAACAGTGGGACGGACGAAGCTACCCTGGGTGACCAGGGATATAACTCCACTACGGAATCGTCTTATGGAGACTATTCCATCAGTGCGTCCAACAATGGTCACAATCAGGGCATATTTTCCAACAGCTGGCCGAGTATCAACCTGGCGAATGCCGTGATCCAATATGCACCCGGTGTTACCCTGGACGCGGCCACGAAAACCGGTATTGTCGCGCAGGCCAGATTTCTGAGGGGACTGTACTATTTCAACCTGGTGCAGCAGTTTGGGGCGGTGCCGACCGATCTGGGGTCCGGCGACCTGGTGTTCAACACTACACCTTTCCAGGGGCTCAACAGGTTGCCTACCGCGGACCTTTTTGTAAAGGACTACAAGACCATCATCGCCGATTTTGCGTTTGCCGCGCAAAACCTGGCCGATAAGCGGCCTACGGGGGCCTTTATCCTTTCCAAGTCGGCGGCGTTGCATATGTTGGCCAAGGCCTATCTTTTCAGGGGGTATTCCGCTGCAAAAGTCGGAACGGACTTTGACAGTGCGTATACCGTTGCGATGTCACTCATAAATAACAAGGCCCAATATGGCGTCAGTCTGTTGACCGATTATGGCCAGGTGTATGCCGAAGGCAATGAGTACAATTCCGAGATCATGTATTCGGTGGAGCGGATCGTGGGCGACCAGAACGATGATGAGGTGTTGAATCCGACCTCCTTCGATCCCAAGACGAATATCGAGGGCAACCTGTGGACGTGTAATTATCAGAACAGCTATGATATCCCGCGGGGCAGCAAGCACTACCCGGTGGACCGGGTGATCCAATACCAGCGGCCGTTGCGGCAGGTGGTTCCCACGCCCTATGTTTACAACATCGCGTTCATCGACAAGTTCAATGACAGCCGGTATGACAATACTTTCAGAACTGTCTGGAAGGCCACGAATAGCAATTGCGCCTCGGCCGGGATCAATGTCGGGGATACCTGCTTTTTCCTGGCTCCCTATAAGGCTTACGCGGATTCCCTCATCGCTTTAGGGACGAAGAAGTATGCGATCCTGCCGCCCGACTCCTTCTACAATCAGAAGAGCAGTGCGATCCAGTTGTATCCCAGCCTGAGGAAATACGACGATAACAAGAGGGTGGGTGTGAGCGATTACTCGGGCCGGCCTACTCCGGTTGCCCGGCTTGGTGAAACCTATCTGCTGGCTGCGGAGGCTGCTATCGAGGCCGGTCATGCGGCGGATGCCTTACCTTTGATCACGACGCTCCGGACAAGGGCGGCTTATCGGGCGGGACTTGCTGCCGGGGATCTGTCGGCAAGACAGGCCAATATGCTGATGAGGAATACGGGTACTGCGGCGGCCCCGGTTTGGGTGCCGATCACGGTGGCTGATATGACGCAGACCTTTATCATGGAAGAAAGGACCCGCGAATTGTTCGGAGAGAATGTACGCTGGGGGGATCTGGCCTGCCGGGGTTTGCTTGTGAGCCGGCTACAGGCATATAATACGCTGGGCGGACCGAAGGTCCAGGCTACAAATTCCCTGCGGCCTATTCCGCAATCGGTGCTAGATGCCATAACAGATCCTAATAAGGCGCAATATCAGAATCCGGGTTATTAATATCGGTATTGAAACATGATCATTAAACAAACGAAGGGCTTTCTCTTTTTTGTATTGTTCGGCGGCCTGGTTGCGACAGCGCAAACCAGGCCGTCGGCTATCCGTTTGGAGCGGAGCGGGGCGGCGGCGCGGCTGACGATCGACGGCCGGCCATTCCTTGTCCTTGGCGGAGAGCTGGGTAATTCCAGTGCATCGAACATGGATTACCTGTCGCCTTACTGGGATCATTTCCGGCGGATGAATCTGAACACCGTCATCACGCCGGTGTATTGGGAATTGATGGAGCCGGAGGAAGGGCATTTTGATTTTGGGCTTGTCGACAGCCTGATCGATCAGGCGGCGCGGCATGAGCTGAAGCTGGTGCTGTTGTGGTTCGGTAGCTGGAAGAACAGTATGAGCTGTTATGCCCCCGAGTGGATGAAGACGAATGGCAGGCGGTTTCCGCGGACGGCCGATAGTGCCGGCAGGAGCCAGGAGATCTTCTCGGTGTTTGGCGGGGAAACGCTGGAGGCCGATAAGAAAGCATTTGCCGCGCTGATGCGGCATGTCCGGGATGTCGATGCCGTGAAAAAGACCGTTATCTTCGTGCAGGTGGAGAATGAGATCGGGATGCTGCCAACTGCGAGGGAGGTTTCCGCGAAGGCCGATGCACTTTTTCACGGGAAGATACCGCGGGAGTTGGGTGAGTATTTGAAGGCCAATAAGGATCATCTCGTACCCGAGCTGAAAAAGCGATGGGAGGAGAATGGTGCCAGGACCGACGACAACTGGGAGAACGTCTTTGGAAAAGGGATCGCGACCGAAGAGACCTTCCAGGCCTGGTATTATGCGCGATATGCCAATGCCGTTGCGCTGGCGGGAAAGAAGGAATATGCGCTGCCGATGTATGTAAATGCCGCGCTTCCGCGACCCGGAGCGCTGCCGGGAAAATACCCCAGTGCCGGTCCGTTGCCGCATCTCATGGATATCTGGCAGGCTGCCGCCCCCGGGATCGATGTCCTGTCGCCGGATTTTTATAATCCCGACACCCGGTACTGGTGCGATCTCTACACCCGAAACAATAATCCTTTGTTCATTCCCGAAATGCGGTTTGACAAGACTGTTGCGGCGAAGGTATTCTTTGTGATCGGGCATTATAAGGCCTTTGGGTTCTCGCCTTTTTCCATTGAGTCGGCATCCGACGCGTCGGCGCCGCTGGGGAAAAGTTACGATGTGTTGCGACAGCTTACGCCGATGATCACCGGCGGAAAATGGCTGAATATGGATGGGGTGCTGCTTGATCGAACCACCCGGACTACCGAGCTGACCATGGGAAATTATTCCATTACGGTCTCGCATTATAATACGCTGTCGTGGGCGGCCGAAGGGAAGGATTCCGTGTGGAGTCCGGCGGGTGGCGTGATCATCCAGACCGGGACCGACGAATTTTATGTGGCGGGAACCGGCGTTGTCGCGACCTTTAGGGCTACGGACCCGGCAAAGGTGGCCAATATCCTGCGCGCGGATGAAGTGCGGATCTCCGGCGACCGGGAGATCATCGGAAGGAGGATGAACGGCGACCAGGATCATCAGGGGCGGCATGTCCGGTTTGGTACGGATGAATGGGGCATCCAAAAAGTAAAGCTGTATAACAGTCCGAAGACAATAGAATGAGAAGCGTTTTTATCCTTGTTTTTTTTGTTGGCGGCCTGCTTGCCGCTAGCCCGGTGACGGGGCAGGTGCGATTGCCGCAACTGATCGGCGACGGGATGGTGTTGCAACGGGATCAGCCGATCGAGGTGTGGGGTTGGGTTAAGCGGGGCGAGAAGGTGCAGGTTCGTTTTGGGAAGGAGCGCCGATCGACCGTCGGTGATGCCGAAGGTCGTTGGTCGGTGCGATTCGCGCCGCGGGCAGCGGGTGGGCCATTCGTCATGGAGATCGATGCCAGCAATCATGTGGTGGTAAGGGATATCCTTGTCGGGGATGTCTGGTTTTGCAGCGGGCAGTCCAATATGGTGATCCCGATGGAGCGGGTGAAGGAAAAATACCCGGTTGAGATCGCGGCGGCGGATTATCCGGCGATCAGGAATTTTTTTGTGCCTACGGTGTCGGATGTTCGCGGAGTGCATGGTGATCTGCCGGTTTCCAAATGGGTGGCCGCTTCGCCGGCGAATGTGCTGGGATTTGGCGCGGCGAGCTGGTTTTTTGCACGGCAGCTTTATGAGCGGTATCATGTGCCGATCGGCATTATCAATTCCAGTGTCGGCGGGACGCCGATACAGGCCTGGATAAGTGCGGAGGGATTGGGTGGGTTGCCGGTATATGCCGAACGGGCGGCGCATTTCCGGGATTCCGCGTGGCTTGCGCGACAAGTGCGGGGTACGCGTGTCGCCACGGCCGGCGCCGTGCCTGCGGATAAGGGACTGGCCGGACCGGTGAAATGGTATGATCCCGCGTTTGTTCCCGAAGGATGGCATCCGTTCTGGTTGCCGGGTTATTGGGCGGACCAGGGAGTCAAAGGATTGAACGGCGTTGTTTGGTTTCGCCGGGAGATCGATGTTCCCGCGTCGATGGCGGGTAAGGAGGCCCGACTTTTTGTCGGCCGGATCATCGATGCGGATGAGACTTATCTGAATGGGGTTAAGGTCGGCAATATAACGTATCAGTATCCACCGCGGCGATATACGATCCCCGCGGGGTTGCTCAAGGCGGGGAAGAATCTGCTGGTGGTGAGGGTTAGCTGTTATTCAGGTAAGGGAGGATTTGTCCCTGACAAACGGTATGAGTTGACGGATGGAACTACGCATGTCGATATTCGTGGCGACTGGCAATATAGGGTAGGAGAGGTGTTTGCGGCGCAGCCCGGCGCCGTGCCGGTGGAAGCATTTGTCGATCAGAATGAACCTACGGGGCTTTACAACACGATGGTGGACCCGGCGATAAAGTTTGCGGTGAAGGGGTTCTTATGGTACCAGGGCGAGGCGAATGCCTGGCATCCGCAGGATTACCGGCAACTGCTCGGTGCGCTGATCGCCGACTGGCGGAATAAATGGCATCAGCCGGGTGCTCCGTTCTTCTTTGTGCAGCTGCCCAATTTTATGGATGTGCAGTATTCGCCTGCGGAGAGTCAGTGGGCGGAGATCCGGGAGGCGCAGTTACAGACCCTGGCGGTGCCTCATACCGCGATGGCCGTTGCGATCGACGCCGGGGAGTGGAATGATATCCATCCCCTCGACAAGAAAGATGTCGGAGACCGGCTCGCGCTTGCCGCGGAGAATATCGCGTATGGAGATCATTCGATCGAGTATTCCGGGCCGCTTTATCAACAGGCGAGGAGCGAGGGCAGGCAGATGGTCGTGTCTTTTACGCATGTGGATGGCGGGCTTGTCGTGAAGGGTGGGGGAGAGCTGGAGCAATTTGCCATTGCCGGAGCGGACAAGCGGTTTGTCTGGGCGAAGGCCCGGATCGAGGGCGACAAGGTGGTCGTGTCGAGTGAGGAGATCGCGAGTCCGATGTATGTGCGATATGCGTGGGCGGATAATCCGCAGGGAGCGAATTTGTATAATAAGGCGGGCTTGCCTGCGTCGCCATTCCGGACGGATGGAGAAGCCGGCGGGCCGGTGGGTCGGACGGCGGAGCAGGATCATCAAAATATGATGGAGCAGTTGGGGATCCGGGCATTGAGGCCCGGGCCGAGTGGAAATGAGAACGCGCCCGATCATGCCAACTATGATCCCGCGCTTGCCAATCCTTATCCGAATCTACCGGATGTGCTGACCATGAAGGATGGGGCGAAAGTGACGACGGCCCGGATGTGGTGGGGGCGACGCCGGCCCGAGATCGTAGAGGATTTTGAGCGGGAGGTTTATGGAAGGGTACCGGCCGGCGTGCCAGGCGTAGAATGGGACATAAAGGAGGAAAAGCAGGATTCGGTGGGGGGCTTGCCGGTAGTGAAAAAGCAATTGATCGGACATGTCGACAATTCCCGCTATCCCGCAATCGACGTCGACATAAAGATGACACTGGTATTGCCGGCGAATGTAAAAAGACCCGTGCCCGTTCTCATGCAGTTTGCATCGGGTTTTATGCGGGCGCCGGTGCTGCGGCCCGGCGATGACCCTCCTACGGCGCAACAACTCATTGCTGACGGTTGGGGATATGTGCTCCTTGATCCTGCCAGCATTCAGGCGGATAATGGCGCAGGGTTGACGAAGGGAATCATCGGTCTTCTGAATAAGGGCCAGCCGCGCAAACCCGATGACTGGGGTGCGCTTAGGGCCTGGGCCTGGGGTGCATCGAGGGCCCTGGACTATCTCAAGGCCCGCGAACCGATGGTGGATGGCGGGCATGTGGGGATCGAGGGTGTTTCGCGATATGGAAAGGCTGCGTTGGTGGCCCTGGCTTTCGAGCCGCGCTTTGCGATGGGGCTTATCGGCTCTTCCGGCGAAGGCGGTGCGAAGCTGCACCGGCGCAACTGGGGAGAAGCGTTGGAGAGCCTTACCGGCGGCGAGTATTATTGGATGGCGGGGAATTTTATGAAGTACGGGGCCTCAGACGCCGTGTTTGGCGCCAAAACAGCGAATGATCTTCCCGTCGATGCGCATGAACTGATCGCTTTGTGTGCGCCGCGGCTGACGTTCATCAGCTATGGCGTACCGGAAAAGGGGGACGCCAGATGGCTTGACCATCGGGGAAGCTATATGGCGGCCGTAGCTGCGGGCCCGGTGTTCCGGTTGTTGGGGGTAAAGGATCTTGGGGTGTCGCATGACTACCTGACAGCGAAGATGCCCCCCGTGAACACGGGTTTGCTGGAGGGGAAACTGGCCTGGCGCCAGCATGACGGCGGGCATACGGACGCGCCGAATATCAAATATTTTATCGCGTGGGTGGATAAGAATATATTGCGCTAAAACCAATGCACATGAGCGCAAGTTGGATCACGCTTCGGATCAGGCCGTTGGCAGTGTTATTATCTATAGGGTTCTTTTTGCCCCGATCGGGAGTCGCGCAGCTCCGGGTGCCGCGGATGGTGAGTGATGGGATGGTTCTGCAGCGGGACATGCCATTGCGCATCTGGGGTTTTGCTTCGCCGGGAGAGAAGATCACGGTCAAATTTATGGGTGAGTCGGCGGGCGGGGTTACGGCTGATAACGGAAAGTGGGTCGTGCAATTGTCGCCGAAGAAGGCCGGCGGTCCTTTTTCCATGGACATCAGCGGCATCAATCATGTTTTTCTGAAGAATATCTTTGTCGGCGAGGTCTGGGTGCTTTCCGGCCAGACGGGAATGGCGATGCCGATGGAGAAAGTAAAAGATAAGTATGCGGATCTCATCGCACATGCCGACAACATACCTATCCGGCAATATCTTGTTCCCCTGCGATATGATTTCAAGGGGCCGCGGGACAATACCCCGGCCGGGTCGCATTGGGAGGCTGCTACGCCGGCTTCCGTGCTTTCGTTCTCGGCACTTGGGTATTTTTTTGCCAGGGCCTTGTATGAAGAATATCATGTTCCCATCGGGCTGATCAATGTCTGTGTGCCGGATGCGCCGGTCGAGGCCTGGCTCGACAGGGATGCACTCCGGGTCGTTCCGCAATATGCGGCTGCCGCTGCCCGTTATGCCGACAGCAGCTATAAAGATGGGACGGGTCCGGCGGATGCGATGGCTCCCGGAGGTTTATTCAATGGGATGATCGCCCCGGTGTGCGAGCATACGGTGAGAGGGATCATCTGGTACCAGGGAGAGGCCAACCTGGCGAAGGCTTCCGAATATCAGTCGTTGCTACCGCTGCTGATCAATGACTGGCGGAGATATTGGGCCGAGAAAGATCTGCCCTTTCTGTATGTGCAGGCGCCCGCCCATGGTCCGGCGAAGGATGTGCCGGAAGAGAGTCACTGGGCCGAGTTGCGGGAGGCGCAGCGGATGGCGTTGAGTCTGCCGGGTACGGCAATGATCGTTTCTGCCGACCTGGGTGATGTGGGAGATGTTCCCGGACAAAACCGGGAAGAGCTGAGCCGGCGGCTATTGCTGGCGGCGCAGGATGTTGCCATGGGTAAGAGTAATTTCATTGCTTCGGGGCCGTTATATCATTCCATGAAGGTTCATGGCGATCGGGTCCATATCAATTTCTCCGATGTCAATACCGGGCTTATCGTCAAGGGCGGCGGCGAACTGAAGGGGTTTACGCTTGCGGGCATCGATGGACGTTTTTATCCTGCGAAGGCGAGCATCGAGGGTAAGACGGTGATCGTGTCGTGTGAGCAGGTGCCGCATCCGGTGACGGTGCGTTATGCCTGGGCGGATAATCCGTCGGGTGCGAATTTGTACAATCGCGATATTTTATTTAAGGATGGACTGCCGGCGCCGTCCTTTGAAGGCCACGCGAAATAGGCCACGCGAAATAGGCCACGGTTCCGGCTCCGCGGACCGGTTAATTAATTGACGGATTTGTAACGATGCCGACGAAGAGAACCGCCCCGGTCTGCCGCTCGGCGATCACGTACAGAAACGGGTGATCCGCCTTGATGGCCCTTACCATCGGCATCGACGTCTCGACTACGGTGACGGCTGTTGCGGCCGCCGCCTCGGTCCCTTCTTCAGAAACTTTTATATACGTCTTATGCGCCACCTGCGAGAGGCTGACGGTGGTGGTAGGATACATTTTGGAGAAATCAGCATCTTCGAAGGCGATGCCCATGCCGAGCGTCTTCAATTCATTTTTCATATTGGCGATCGAATACGAGTACTCCCATTTTGGTAATGAGATGCTGACAAACGATGAGTCCAGGCGGGAATAGGCATCCGCCAGGGAATCCACTTTGAACGAGGCCGCGAAATCTGTGATGGATCGTGCCGGGTCATTGGGCAGGACGAGGTACATCGCGAAACCTTTTCCAGTGCTGTAGGGCAGTTCGGCCAAAGTAAAGGTCGGACCAAACCAAGAGCGGATATTCGCCTCCTGGTTCATGAAGGGCGTACTTACGGTACTGCCGCCGGCCAGCGTAAAGGGCATCGTCCGGGTTTGAGCGGGCTTGAAGGCATTGAGCCAGGGCGCATTGAAATAAATGGCGTTCACAAGCACCATGACGGTATAGGGGTCCAACTGGTCGAGGATGGTTGGGATCTTGTTCTTCGTATTCTTTGCCACCCAGGAGTTGATGGTGCTGAGCGATGCTGCAGACTGGGAGAAGTCGAGGGCCTGCATGGCGCCGAGATAATTCGTTTTTGTCGAGTCGAGAAAGGCGGGGGCGGGCTGTGAACCCTTATTCGAATAAAAAATGGAATTGGCGATCGACAACTGTACTTTACTGTCTTCTTTTGGCAGTTGGGTGATCAGGGCCTGGTTGACGGCATTGAGCTGGCTGATGGGGATGCCGGACTGTTGCAGAGTGAGGGCCATCGAATCGCGGGTTGCGCCCGCGGCGCCATTGTAGGTCATGCTGAGGGCCATATAAACGCTTAGCGGAGAGATGAGCATATTGGGGCCGGAAGGTTCTGTTTTCAGGGTGCTGTGAAAGAGTGTAAATGCGAATTCGTTAGCGGCATTGGTGACGGCGGTGCTGTTGGTCGGCAGATCCAGCGGGGTGGAAGTTGCCGGGGTGGAAATATTCTTATGACAGGAGAATAAGGTCAGGGCAAGGCAAAGCTGAAGGCAGGCGGTCAGGTGCCCTGCACGCAGATGGTGGCGCATGTTTTTCGGTTTTGGAGCTTGACAAGGAAATAGCAGGGGTCGTTGCATTGCCCTGAGAAAGCCGCTAAATGTGGCCGCGGGGCCGGCTCCGGTCTGAGGGATGGGGAGGAGCTGGCCGCAAAAATGTAATCGGTTGCATTTTTTCATGATTTTTCGATACTTTTACCGGAAACCAGTTGCTTTTGCCATGAAAAAAATACTTTTTGTCAGTACGATCGCCTTTGGCTTTTTGTTTGAAGCCCGCGCCCAGCAGGAACCTTTTCTCAATCCTTCTTTATCGATCGATGTCCGCGTGAACGATCTTATCGGGCGGATGACGGCCTCCGAAAAGGTGTATCAGATGATGAACAATTCGCCTGCCATCCCCCGGTTACATATACCCGAATATGACTGGTGGAACGAGGCCTTGCATGGGGTTGCGCGAAGCGGGATCGCCACGATCTTCCCTCAACCGATCGGGATGGCTGCTACTTTTGACGACAGCCTGGTGCACCGGGTGGCGGATGCCATCTCCGACGAGGCCAGGGCTATGTATAATGCGGCGGTGAAAAAGGAATACCGGCCGCGGTTTGCCGGGCTGACCTTCTGGACCCCGAACATCAATATCTTCCGGGATCCGCGCTGGGGCCGGGGGCAGGAGACGTATGGCGAGGATCCCTATCTGACGGCCCGGCTGGGTGTCGCGCTTGTGACTGGGTTTCAGGGGAACGACCCGCATTATCTGAAGGTGGCGGCCTGCGCCAAGCATTATGCGGTGCATAGTGGTCCCGAGCGTCTGCGGCACCAGTTCGATGCGGAAGTGTCGCAAAAAGATCTTTGGGAGACCTATCTGCCGGCCTTCCATGCTTTGGTGAACGCAAAGGTCGAGGCGGTCATGTGCGCGTACAACCGCACGAATGGGGAAGCCTGTTGCGGCAATACCTATCTGCTGGATGATGTGTTGAGAAAGCAATGGGGTTTCAAGGGGCATGTCGTTTCCGACTGTGACGCCATCGCCGATATTTATGACGGGCACAAACTTGTCAGCAGCAAGACGGGAGCCGCGGCTCTGGCGTTGCAGCGCGGGGTCAACCTGAATTGCGGGGATACGTACCTGGCATTGGATGACGCGTTGAAGCAGGGGCTGGTCACGCAAAAACTGATGGATAGTTCGCTGGCGGTGTTGCTGCGTACCCGGTTCAAGCTGGGGCTGTTCGATCCCGCGGGTTCGAACCCTTACGATCGGATTCCCGAGTCAGTGATCAATAGTTCCGAGCACCGGGAGCTGGCCCGTAAGGTGGCGGAGAAATCCATCGTGCTGTTGAAGAACAATGGGGTTTTACCCTTGTCGACGGGGTTGAAAAAATATTATGTGACGGGCCCGAATGCTGCTGCCGTGGATGTCCTCCTGGGTAATTATTACGGGGTTAACCCGCGGCTGGTCACGATCCTGGAAGGGCTTGCTGCGCAGGCGCAAGCGGGGAGCCAGATGACCTACCGGCAGGGTGTGCTGCTCGACCGGCCCAACGTGAACCCAATTGACTGGGCCAGCAGCGAGTCGGGGACGGCGGATGCTACGATCGCCGTGCTGGGGATCTCCGGGTTGCTGGAAGGAGAGGAGGGGGAGTCACTGGCTTCGCCTTCGGCGGGCGACCGGCTCGACTACAATCTTCCCGCGGCACAGATCGATTATCTCCGCAAGTTGAAGAAGAACACTACCCATCCCGTGATCGCCGTCATCACCGGTGGCAGCCCGATGAACCTGGCGGAGGTGCAGGAGATCGCCGATGCCGTCCTGCTGGTGTGGTATCCCGGTGAGGAAGGTGGGAATGCGGTTGCCGATATCATTTTTGGAAAGGTCTCACCGTCGGGGAAGTTGCCTGTGACCTTTCCGCGCAGCTATGATCAGCTGCCGCCCTATGAGAATTATTCGATGAAGGGGCGGACCTACCGGTATATGACGGCGGAGCCGCTGTATCCGTTCGGGTTCGGACTTTCCTATACTCAGTTTGCCTACAGCGACCTGCATGTATCGAAGGAAAAGGTCCGGAAGAATGAAACGGTGACGGTGGAGGTCCTGCTCACCAATACGGGGAAGATGGCTTCGGATGAAGTGGCCGAGCTTTATCTCACGCATGAGGGTGCAAACGATTCCGAGCCTTTATTTGCACTAAAAGGTTTCCAGCGTGTATCTTTGGCTCCCGGTGCTTCGACGCACGTTAAATTCGTGCTGGGGCCGGAACAGTTGTCGCTGGTGGATAGTAATGGCAAGTCTGTGGTTCCCGCGGGGAAGATCAGGATCAGTGTAGGCGGAAGCCTGCCAACCGCCCGGAGTGAGGCGTTGGGAGCGGCGAAGGGGGTAAGCACCGAGATAGAGATCGTTTCGAAATAATGTTATCGAATATATGAAAAGACCTTTTTTGATGGAAGAGACCATGCGGTGGTATGGTCCCAATGATCCGGTTAGTTTGTGGGATATCCGCCAGGCGGGTTGTACGGGGGTGGTGACGGCGCTGCATCATATCCCTGTAGGGGGTGTCTGGCCGGTGGAGGAGATCAATAAAAGGCGGGCGGAGGTAGAGAATGCGGGCATGCGATGGACGGTGATCGAGAGTCTGCCCGTGCATGAGGATATCAAGAAACAGACAGGCGACTACAAGAAATATATCGCCAATTATCAGGAGAGTCTTCGCAATGTCGCGAAGTGCGGTCTGGAAGTCGTGACGTATAACTTCATGCCGATCCTCGACTGGATGCGGACGGATATTTTTTATGCAATGCCCGATCGCAGCCTGGCGCTGCGATTCGAGAAGGCGGCTTTTGTGGCCTTCGATCTTTTCCTTTTGAAGCGGCCGGGTGCGGAGAAGGACTATACGGCTGCCGAGATTGGGGCGGCGGAGAAGCGGCTGAGCACGATGACGGCCGCGGAGAAGGAAACGCTTTACCGCAATACGCTTCTGGGGTTGCCGGGGAGTGAAGAGCGGTTTACGGAAGAGCAGATCCTGAAGGCCTTGAAAATGTATGAGGGGATCGACGCGGCGAAATTGAAACAGCATTTATTTTATTTCTTGCAACAGGTGGTGCCGGTGGCAGAGGCGGAAGGACTGAAGATGGCGATCCATCCGGACGATCCGCCGTATCCTATATTGGGTTTACCCCGGATCGTGAGTACCGAGCAGGATGCGCGGGAGTTGCTGGATTGTGCGCCTTCGCCGGCCAATGGGCTGTGTTTCTGCACAGGCAGCTATGGTGTGCGGGCGGACAACGATCTGCCGGGGATGGTCCGGCGGCTGGGAGACCATATTCATTTTATCCATTTGCGGAGTACGAAGCGGGATGCGGAGGGGAACTTCTATGAGGCCGATCATCTCACGGGCGACGTCGATATGGTCGCGGTGATCGGCGAGCTGCTGGCGGTGCAGGAGCGGAGGAGGATCTCCCTGCCGATGCGGCCCGATCATGGGCACCAGATGCTGGATGATCTCAAAAAGACTACCTATCCGGGATATAGCGCCATCGGGCGGCTTCGCGGGCTGGCGGAGCTGCGGGGCGTGCAATGGGGGCTTGCGTACGGGCGGTAAGATCGGGCGCCCGCGGGTTAATTATTGGGTAGGCGGTTCGTCCTGTAATTCTTACCTTGTGCCGATGTTGCAACGCTCTTCTCTTCATTTGTTTGCAGGCCTGGCCCTGCTGTTCGCCTCCTTTGGGAGCCATGCGCAAATGCCGGCCTACGGCGGGAAATTAAAGCCGGAACAGGCCAATATCGATGTCCGGCATTATACCATCGATCTTGCACTGAATATCCCTGACCGGAGTATCGCGGGTTACGCGATCGTCCGTTGCAACCTGAAGGAAGCGGCGACGGGGCTGCTGCTGGACCTGATGGACTCGCTGCGGGTATCGAAGGTGACGGTGAATGGGAAGTCCGCGGAATTTACGCATCAGCATCATGAATTACATATTACATCGCCTGCGGCGTGGCCCGCGGGTCCTGTCGTCATCCGGGTCGACTATGCCGGTCACCCGATGATCGCCAAGCGGCCGCCCTGGGACGATGGCTTTACCTTTACCAGGGATTCTACCGGTCATGACTGGGTGGCCGTGACGGCCGAGGGAACGGGCGGGAAGCTCTATTTTCCTGCGAAGGATCATCCTTCCGACGAACCCGATGAGGGGGTCGATCTCACGATCGGCGTGCCGCAGGGACTTGTCGTGGCGGGACCGGGTCTGCTGGCCGGGGTCAGGACAAAGGGCGGCGTGAGCAGCTTTCACTGGAAGACGAATTATCCCATCAATAACTACAGCATCGTATTCAATGCGGGAGACTATACGGTGGTGAATCGCACGTACACCACCGTCGAGGGGCATACCGTGCCGATGCAATTCTATGTCCTGAAAGAACACGCAGCCAAGGCGCCGCATCAGCTGGAATTGCTGGAGAAATTTGCCCGGATCAAGGAACGGTATTTCGGGGAATATCCCTGGGTAAAGGAGAAGATCGGGATCGTCGAGACGCCGCATCTGGGGATGGAGCATCAGACGATGAACGCCTACGGCAACAAATTCAACTATACTACCATCGGCGGCCAGGATTTTGACGGGCTGATGAACCATGAGTTCGGACACGAATGGTGGGGAAACAAAGTGACTGCCGGTGACTGGGCCGACTATTGGATCCATGAGGGGATCGGCACTTATGGAGATGCGTTGTATACGCGTGAACTGGAAGGTGAGGCGGCGTATGAGCGGTATTTCCAGCGGATGGCGCCACGGATCCGGAACGACAAGCCGATCGTCATCGGGAAGGATATCGAAGAGGAGGAAGCCTATCATCCCGATATCTATTCCAAGGGAGCGTTCTTTATGCATACGTTACGGTATGTTATCGGGGACAGCATCTTCTTTCCGACGTTGAAGCATCTTGCCACGGACAGTGTCAGTACGTATGCGCATACGACCAGCACGGAACATGTCGAGCGGCTGTTCAACAGCGCTTCGGGAATGGATCTGTCGCCCTTGTTCCATCTGTTCCTGTATACCACGCAGAAGCTGGAGATCGAAGTCCGGCAGACTGCGTTGGACGTTTATACGGTCAAACTGCTGAATATCGAAATGCCGTTGCCCGTGGAGATCACCACGCCTGCGGGGACGAGCCGGCAGGTAGTGGACAAGAAGGGAATCATTGTCAACAGCACGACGATGCCGTTGGTCGACACGCGGGGATTTTATCTGAAAAAAGTTATTTATGAATAGTCATCATTTTGACAAAAGCATTTACGAGGCGCGGCGCCGGCGGCTGAAGGAGCAGATCGGGAGAGGGGTTATCCTGTTGCTGGGCAACGAGGAGAGCAGTATGAACTATAAGGACAACCTGTATCCTTTTCGCCAGGACAGCAGTTTTCTTTATTTTTTTGGTTTGGACAAGCCGGGTCTGGCCGGGGTGATCGATATCGACAATAACCTGGAACTTATCTATGGGCGGGATCTGACGATGGACGAGATCGTCTGGACGGGGCCGCAGCCTTCGCTCGGTGAGCAGGCTGCCGCTGTGGGAATTACGCAGACCCGGCCTGTGACCGATCTGACAAAGGATATGTCCTCCATGCGGGGAACAGGGCGGACGCTGCATTTTCTTCCGCCCTACCGGCCCGAGAACATTCTTAAGCTTAGCGGGTGGCTGGCTATAGCTCCCGGCAGTGTCAGGGAGCATGCTTCCGTGCCGCTGATCAAGGCGGTGGTTGCGCAACGAAGCAACAAATCGGCGGAGGAGATCGTGCAGATCGAGGAAGCCGTCAATACGACGGCGGCGATGCATCTTGCGGCAATTACCGGCGCCCGGGACGGGATGACGGAGGCGCAGCTGGCGGGTGGGCTGCAGGGCATGGCGATCAGCGGTGGCGGCAACCTGGCGTTCCCGACCATCCTGACGGTAAATGGGCAGGTATTGCATAATCATTATGGCCCGACGGTGATGCGGGAAGGCCGGATCGCCATTTGCGATAGCGGTGCGGAGAATGCGTTGCATTATGCCGGGGATATGACGCGGACCTTCCCGGTTGGGAAGAAATTCACGACCCGGCAGCGGGAGATGTATGACGTTGTGTTGCGGGCCCAGGAGGCAGCTATCGGCGCGCTGAAGCCGGGAGTATTGTTCCGGGATGTCCATGCGCTGGCCGCGGAGAAGCTGATGGAAGGACTGAAGGAAGCCGGAGTGGCGAAGGGTGATCCTGTGGCCGCTGTTGCCGCCGGGGCACATACGATCGTGTTCCAATGCGGTCTTGGCCATATGATGGGACTGGATGTGCACGATATGGAAGATCTTGGCGAGGAGTATGTGGGATATTCGGAGACCTTGAAGAAGAGCAAGGAGTTCGGCTGGAAGTCGCTGCGACTGGCCAGGGAGCTGGAGCCGGGATTTGTCGTGACGATCGAACCCGGACTCTATTTCATCCCCGAGCTGATGGATCAATACCGGGCTGAGAAGAAGTACCTGGATTTCATCAATTATGATAAGCTGGAGGCTTTCCGGGATTTTGGCGGCATCCGCATCGAAGACGATCTGCTCGTTACGGAGAGCGGGAGCAGGATCCTTGGCAAGCCATTGGTTAAGAAAGCAGCGGAGATAGAGGCATTGCGGGGATGATTGTCAGGGGTTACGTTTGGCGGTAGGAAAGTGGTGAAAGCGATAGATAAGGCTCAGCAGGATGATCCGGCCGGGGATATTGGTTTGCTGGGTCTGGACGTAGTTGAGCCCGATGGTTTGGGTAAAATTGCTGGGGGTGTTGAGGATGCCGAAAGCGGAGAGGCGGAGTTGGATGCTGCGGTCGCGAAAAAAATCCTTATAGATACTGGCGTTCCATAGCGACACCTGTTTGCCGGGGAGTGTGCCCTGGCTGCCGGTGATCTGGATCGTGTAATTGCCGGACATTGTGACGGCGCCTGGCAATTCATAAGAGGCATCGATCGTATAGTTCTGAATCCATGTCTTCGTATTTTGGTTCGCAAAGATGGAATAAAGGGCGCCGGTGTAGTCGACGCTGCCGATGCCTTCCACGAATAATTTTTCCACGGGGTGATAATTGAGCTTCAGGGTGGAGCCCCAGCCCATTCCCGTCGTTATATTCCCGCTGCCGTTGACGATGCTTACGTCGTGGCCATAGTGACCGCGCAGCGCGATGCTGCTATTGCCTTTGCGCTGGTCACCCAGGGGAAAGCCATAGGTGAGATTGGAGGATAGATGCCAGACCCCATCGACATTTACATATTGTTGTTGTTGGATACCGCCGGCCAGAACCGTCGTAGCCGGGGTGATCTCGTGCTGTGCGAGATCGCCCTGCAGGGACCATTGGATATTCCGGAAGGTATGGCTGTTGAAGTTGGTGTAGGTCGCATTCAGGGAATGGGTCAGTTGCTGGAGCAGGACGGGGTTGCCGATCCTGACGAGGAAGGGGTTGGTGAGATCGGGCAGCGGCTGGAGCTGCTGGATCGTCGGACTGGTGGTATTGGCCGTATAGGTAAGTTTTACGCTGCTGCCCTTTGCGGGATTATAGATCAGGGAAGCCCGGGGGTACCAATTGATCTGATGCTGGGTAATCGACCGGGTAGTGGTCAGGTTCCGAGAGTCCAGGTCACTCAGCTGCAGCGTGACACCCAGTTGATACTTATACTTTCCTTCTGTCGCATTATAGCCTGCACTAAACCGTTGGATGGTGTTATTATTGATAAAATGATTGGTAGTAATGGTATCGGGGAGATCGTATTTGCCGGTGGTGCTGTCGAAGTCGTAGGATTGCTTGTCGGAATGATTCACGCTATGGTTGATCCCATAGGTGAGATCGATGAGATGTCCCGGTGTAAGTGGTTCGGTGTAGGAGACCGAGGCGCTGTAGTTGTTGTCTTTGGAGAGCTGGGATGATTGCTGGTTCGTGAGTGTTCTTTGCAGGAGGTTTTGGGTGCTGTCAAAATTGTCGACCAGGTTGTAGACGGATGAGGGTTGGGATTGATGGCTATAAGACTGGGTTGCCGTGATAAAGAGGGTTCGCCCCGGAAGCCGCCACCGGCGGCGGAAATTCAGGGTGTTGTTCAGGGAATAGCCGTCCGAGTGGTTGCTGTTCTGGGTCTGGCCCTGGTTGCTCAGCCAGCCGGCATTGGTTTTTTGCGTGGAGATAGCCACCGTATCGTTGCTGCTGCTACCGGAGGTTTGCGGGGTCCAGGTGCTGCGGAGATTGATCACGGAGAAGCTGTCGATATTGTATTCGGCAAAGGCGTTGATGTGATAGGATTGGTTGCGGGACTGCTGGCGGCTAAAGCGGTTCTCGTTCAGACCGGAATCGGTGAGGATCGTTTTCCGTTGTGTCGATTGTTCGATGGTGGTCCGGGCGCCATTTGTTCCGGCGTTGAGCGTAAAATTCAATTTATCGTTCTTATTCGTTCGGAAATTCAGTTGGGCATTGTTCAGCGTCTGGAGTCCGCCGCTTCCGGGACCATTCTTGTTGTCGGTGCCGGTAAATTGATTGTTCATGTTGTTGAGGTTGCCCGTGGCGAAGATCCAGTTGGTCCCCAGATTGGTGGCCGTGCCGCCCGCGGAATAGGATCCGGTAAGGTTCGAGCTGCCGGATGCGCCGCCGGACCCGGTACCGGCATAGGCTTTACCGAAGTAGCCTCTCCGTCTGTTCTTTTTCAATTTGATGTTGAGGGATTTTGTTCCCGTCGTCTCTTTTATTCCCGTGAGCCTCGAGCGATCGGTTTCCGAGTCGAAGGCTTCGATCTGGTCGACGATATCCGCCGGGAGGTTCTGTGTGGCGGTGCGGGGGTCGTTGAGGAAGAATTCCTTGCCGTCAAGGTAGATCTTGTCAACCTTTTGTCCCTGCATTGTGACGTTCCCATTTTTATCGATGTCGATGCCGGGCAGTTTCCGGAGCAGGTCTTCGACGGTCGCGTTTGGCCGGGTTGGGTAGGCGGCGGCATTAAAGGCGATAGTATCATTCCTGACGATGGCCGGGGGGATCGCGGCATGCACGACGACTTCCATCATGGCTTTTGCGCTATGCCGGAGGAGGATGTGTATTCTTCTTCCGGCGCTGTCTTTTCCGTCGAGGGTGATCGTAGTGGTATCGGTTGCATAGCCGAGATAGGAGGTGATGATGGAGTAGGCGCCGGCGCTAAGCCCGGAGAAGGTGAATTCTTTCTTACTGCGGGTCCGGCGCAGCAAATTGCCATCAGCCGGGCGGATCAATGTCACGGTGGCGTCTTCCAGGATCTGTTTGTTAAGGCTGTCCTGCACCGTGCCGTGAATGATAAGGGCCGGAGTCTGGGCGTGTCCCAACCGGCAGACGATCAAGATAAGAAAAAGAAGCGCTAGTTTTCGAAGCATAGAGTGAATGCTAAGGTAAGCGGGCGACCCTTTTTTTGACGATTATTATTTTGAACGGAGGATAAGCTCGTCGTAGTCGGTGGGGGAGTCGATATCGCGGAGGATATGGTCGGTGGGCATGGGGATGTGGAAATGGTGTTGGGGGTGGCTGCGGACGAGGGTTCTGCAGCCGTCTTCTTCGGGATGCTGCAGAATGGCTTCCCGCCATAGCGAGGAAAAGAGGACGGGGTTGCCTTTCTGTCCCTGATATCCTGGGAGACCGATGCAATGGATATCCCGGCTGAATTCCCGGTCGAATGCTTCGATCAGGAGGATGTATTCTCCGGGAGTAATGAGCGCCATGTCGGCCAGGCAGATCATGAAGCCATCCCCATTGGCTGCGCCGACGCCGGTCCGGATGGATCCGGTCATGCCTTTGTCATGATCGGGGTTGTGGATGATCCGGGCCGGAAGGTGGTGGAGGGCGGCGGTGGTTTCCGCGGCCTGGTAGCCCGTTATGACGACGAGCTCGCCGACACCGGCCGCCAAAATGTTTTCAGCGGTAACCGCAACAAGGGGTTTACCCCTATAGGGGAGGAGCAGCTTGTTTGGGGCGCCCATCCGCCGGGAGGAACCGGCGGCCAGCAGGATGGCTGTAACCATGGGATAAAGATAGTATGAACAGGGAGGGAAAAATTACGGAATATCGTAGCTTTGGTATAACCATGGAAAAACATCTGATGAAAAAACCCTTGTTGCTAGCCTGTCTTCTTTCCTTTTTATTGTTAACTGTCCAGCATCTGGCCGCACAGATCGCGCCGGCGCCTTTCTCGAACGAAATAGCGGAATTCAAGCATAAAGACAGTCTTCGTCATCCACCTGCCAACCCGATCGTTTTTGTAGGTAGCTCTTCCTTTCGGAAATGGACGACCGTTCAGGCCGATTTCCCCGGCTATCCGATCATCAACCGGGGGTTTGGCGGTTCTACGCTGGATGATGTGATCCGGTATGCCGGTGATATCATCTATCCTTATCACCCCAAGCAAGTGGTTATCTATTGCGGGGATAATGATCTGGCTTCGGGCAAAAAGGTTTCCGGGAAGAAAGTGTACAAGAAATTCGAGCATTTGTACGAGCTGATCCGGAAGCACCTCGGCAATGATGTAGACATTCTGTACGTTTCGATCAAGCCCAGCCCAAGCCGGGAAAAATTGATGCCCGAAATGGAGCGCGCCAATGACCTTATCCGTAATTTTATAGCAGAGCGTAGTCATGCCTCCTTTGTGGATGTGTATCATCTGATGTTGAACGCGCAGGGGCACCCGATGGATGATCTTTTTGTCGGCGACAAGCTGCACATGAGTGAGAAGGGGTACAGGATCTGGCAGCAGGCTATTCTACCTTATCTGGATAAATAGTGCATAATCAGGGAATTTCCCTTGCGATATTAAGTAATTGTGATTTTCGAGTTTCGGTGATATTGGGTACATGGGTTAAGATGAAATTTGCGGATCAGTTAGGACAACGATTACCATGGCGCCACGGAAAAAAATACTGTTCATAATCGGCTCTCCCAACCAGACGAGCCAGATGCATCAGATAGCATCACAGCTGTCCGAGTACGATTGTTTTTTCAGCCAACTATATACCAGGCATCCCGTAATAAAGGCAGCACTGCGCTGGGGTATTCTCGATACCACCATCCTGGGCGGAGAGTTCAGGCGAAAGGGGGATGCCTATCTCGAGAAGCATGGGTTGCGCAATGACTATGCGCAGGAGATCTATCGCAATCGGTATGATCTTACGGTGTTGTGCTCCGATCTGCTCGTGACGAATGAGCTGCGAAGAGGCAAGACCGTCTGGGTCCAGGAGGGAATGACCGATCCTGTTACCTCGTGGGGGAAGATGACCTGGCGGCTTGGGTTGCCCGGTTACTGGGCCCGGAATACGGCCTTCAACGGGGCCAGTAATATCTGTGATATCTACTGCGCCGCCTCGCCCGGCTATAAGGATCAGTTCAGCCGGTACGGCACCGATGCGAATAAGATCGTCGTTACGGGCATTCCCAATTATGATAATGCTTCAGTCCTGCTGAACAATGATTTTCCGCGGCATGGTTATGTAATGGTGGCTACCTCGGATATCCGGGAATGTTTCAACAAAGACGATCGTCCAGCGTTTATCCGGGAATGTGTCCGGATCGCGGCCGGGCGGCCCCTGCTTTTCAAGTTGCATCCCAACGAGCTGAAGGAGCGGGCCATTGCCGAGATCAGGCAATGGGCGCCGGCGGCTTCCATCTATACCGACGGAAATACGGAGCAAATGATCGCCAATTGCGATGAGCTGATCACGCAGTATTCCACGGTGGTTTATATCGGGATAGCGCTTGGAAAGAAGGTACATTCTTATTTCGATGTCGATGAACTTAGAAGGCTGGCGCCTGTTCAAAATGCTGGAATATCAGCGGCGAACATTGCGGGCATTTGCCGGCGATATATTGAATTTAAAGGAACAAAAGACGAATTTTTGTGGACCCTATCATCACTATCATTCAAACGCGAAGAGGCTCGTCCCGTCTGCCTGACAAGGTACTGATGCCTTTGCAGGGTAAGGCGCTCTTCGTACGGCAGGCCGAACGGGTGAAAGCTTCCCGGCTTTGCGGCAGGGTGATCATCGCCACGACGACCGATGCAGGCGACGATCCGATAGAAGAGATCTGCGGGCGGGAAGGATTGGATTGTTTCCGCGGCGATGCGTTAGACCTGCTGGACCGCCATTATCGGGCGGCACTACAGTATCCGGCGAAGGCCGTGATCAAGATCCCCAGTGATTGTCCACTGATAGACCCTGTCCTTATCGATAAGGTGATCGGCTTCTACCTGGACCATGCCGACGACTATGACTTTGTAAGCAACCTGCATCCGGCAACCTGGCCGGACGGCAATGATGTGGAAATCATGACCTTTTCTGCGTTGGAGCGGGCCTGGCGGGAAGCCGCCCGGCCGATGGAACGGGAGCATACCACTCCCTTTATCTGGGAACGGCCCGGGGAGTTCCGGCTGGGGAATGTGGTGATGGATGGTGGGGTGGATTGTTCGATGAGCCATCGGTTCACGATCGATTATGCCGAAGACTATACGTTCATCCGTGCTGTGTACGATGAGCTTTATCCTGTGAACCCTTTGTTCGGGGTGGGCGATATTCTGGAGTTGCTGGAGCGGCGGCCGGAGATCTATGCGATCAATGCCGCATATGCCGGAGTCAACTGGTACCGGCACCACCTGGATGAATTAAAGACGGTCAGTGCTGAACAGACAAAACAATTATAAACAATGATGACGAACACCGAATTGGAATCTCTGCGATCGACGGCCGTGAAGGTGCGGGAACATATCATCCGGATGTCGGAAGGCGGGGGTTGTTTTATCGGCGCCTCGCTTTCCTGTGTGGAGCTGATGATCTATTGTTACGCAAAGGTGATCCGCCGGAAGGCCGGCGGACAACAGGATACCGCCAATGATCCCGGGCGGGATTATCTTTTTCTTTCCAAGGGGCATGATGTCCCTGCGTTGTATGGCACTTTCGCCGAGATGGGGTTTTTGGACCCGGCCCGGCTCGCTAATCATCTTTCGACGGCGGACAGCATCTACTGGCATCCGAACCGGCAGATCCCCGGAGTGGAATTTCATTCCGGTTCGCTCGGTCATCTGCCCGCGGTGGCGGCCGGCGTTGCGCTCGATTGCAAGCTGCGGGAAGGGGATAACCGGGTCGTCGTGATCACCGGGGATGGAGAGCTGAATGAGGGGAGTGTCTGGGAAACGATCCTGGTGGCGAATGCCTATGGGTTGGATAACCTGACAATCGTTGTCGATCGGAACCAGTTCCAGGCCAATATCCGGACCGAGGAGCTGGTGCCGCTGGAGCCGTTGTCCGATAAGTTTGCGGCGTTTGGTTGCTCTGTTGTGCGGGTAGACGGGCATGATCTCCGGCAATTGGAGAAAGCCTTTGACGAACCTGTGCAAAAGGGGAAGGTAAAAGTGATCATCGCCGACACGGTAAGAGGCAAGGGGTTGCCGAGCATCGAAGCCCGGGCGGACCGTTGGTTCTGCAGCTTTACGGCGACGGAAGTTGCGCAGCTGCTGGAAGAGCTGCATGGGAATGTGCGGGCCACTATCGAATCAGAAACATTGACAGTACGGTAATACTAATATAATTATGACTTACGAAGAACTCCTCATACAGACGGCTTTGGAAGACGAGCGGATCATCGTGATGACCGCGGAGAACCGGGCATTGGTTCGAAATGCGGCTAAAGTGCTGGGAAAACGGTTTGTGGATACAGGGATCACCGAGCAGACAATGGTAGGAATGGCGGCGGGTCTTGCCTTGAGAGGACGGATACCCATCGTGCATGCACTTGCCCCTTTTCTTACGATGCGGGCATATGAGTTCATCCGGACGGATCTGGGTATTGCTCATCTACCCGTGAAATTGAGCGGGTATATTCCGGGTTTTCTTTCGGACGGGAACGGGCCCACCCATCAGTCGATAGAGGATGTTTCGATCATGCGGGGCATTCCGGGGATGGAGGTCTATGCGCCTGCCGATGAGGACGATCTGGTGAGGATGCTGCCACATATCTGGTCTTCGTCTGCACCGGCCTATACACGTATCAACCATAAGAAAGGGACTTTTACGCATGCGCCTTATCAGCCGGGTAAGGCGGAAATCATCGCCGAAGGAAAGGATGTGACCCTGCTGGTGTATGGGTTCTTATTTGAGAATGCCTGCAAGACCCGGGAGTTGCTGGAGAGAGAAGGGTTGTCGGTCGGGCTGGTAAATATGCGGTCGCTGAAGCCGGTGGATGAGGAATCGATCGTGCGGTCGGCGGTTGGCTCGCGGCACCTGGTGACGATAGAAGATCACCTCCTTACCGGCGGGTTATATTCCATCGTGGCGGAGGTGCTGTTGCGTCGGCGATTGACAGTTCCAGTGACCCCGCTTTCGCTTGGAGAACACTGGTTTCGCCCGGGTCTGCTGGGACAGGTGCTGGAGACCGAAGGATTTACGCCGGAGAAGATGGCGGCTGCCATCGGGCATGCTTTATCAACCGAACCTACTTACAATTAAAATTTCTGGATATGCCAAATACCATCGATCTGAACAACGACTTTCCGGTGACGACGAATTCCGATGCGCTTTATGAGCGGGCAAAACCGATCATGACGCCTGTGACCCAAACCCTCGCCAAGGGACCGGGTCAGTATGTGGACGGGGTTGCACCCAAATACCTGAAAAGAGGGCAGGGTTCCCATGTGTGGGATGTGGATGGCAATGAATTTATCGATTACAATATGGCCATCGGCCCCTTGTCGCTGGGCTATGCGTATCCGCGGGTCGACGAGGCCATCGTCGCGCAGCTGAAGGACGGCATCACGTTTTCCATGATGCACGAGCTGGAGGTGGTTCTGGCCGAGCTGATCCATAAGGTGATCCCCAACGCGGAGTCGATGCGCATCAGCAAGACGGGCGCCGATGTCACAAGTGCCGCAGTGCGGGTGGCAAGGGCGTTTACCGGCAGAAATAAGGTGTTGTGCTGCGGTTATCATGGCTGGCATGACTGGTACATCGGGGTTACGAGCCGCAATGCGGGGATCCCCGAGGCAGTGAAAGACCTGAGCGCCACCTTCGAGTACAACGATATCGAGTCGGTGCGGAATGGGTTGGACAGCGACACGGCCTGTGTCATTCTGGAGCCGTTCGTATTCGAGGCGCCAAAGAATAATTTCCTGCAGGAGCTGAAGACCTTGTGTGAGGCCAATGGCACCTTGCTGATCTTCGACGAGATGTGGACAGGGTTCCGGATCGCAGTCGGTGGAGCGCAGGAATATTTTGGGGTGACGCCCGATCTCGCCTGTTATTCGAAGGCCTTTGCCAACGGCATGCCGATATCCCTGCTCACCGGACGACGCGACGTCATGGAGTTATTCAAGGAGGATGTTTTCTTCTTTACCACGTTCGGCGGCGAAGCGCTTTCGCTGGCTGCGGCGGTGGCGACTATCCACGAGATGATCGAGAAGAATGTACCGGCCTATCTCGCGGCCCAGGGTAAGAAATTGAAGGAAGGATATAATGCGCTGGCGAAGGAGCTGGGTATCGATGGCTATACCCGGTGTACAGGATTTGACTGTCGGACGATCGTGAGCTTCGATGCGGCGGCGGGCAACCCCCTGGAGCTGAAATCCTATGTTCAGCAGGAGCTGATCAAGCGGGGGATCCTCTGGTCGGGTTTCCATAATATGAGCTTTAGCCATACCGATGCCGATGTTGAATATACGCTGAAGGCGTACCGGGAGGTGTTGGGACTGCTGAAAGAGGCGGTGGCGGCGGGGGGTGTTTCCGCCCGATTGAAGGGGAAACCCGTGGAAGCGGTGTTCAGAAAGGTGAGCAATTTCAACATGAAACCTGTGATCAAGGCATAGTATGGATTATTTTTCTTTAGAAGACAAGGTAGCGATCGTGACCGGGGCCTGCGGGCTGCTGGGGACCAAGCATTGCGAGGCATTGGCGGCTGCCGGAGCGACCGTTGTTGCTGCCGATCTGGATGAGAAGGTGGCAGGGGTTGTTGCAGCGCGACTCGGCGAACGGCATATGGGGATCGGGGTGGATGTGACCAGTGTGACTTCGTTACAGTCGGTCCGGGACAGGGTGGTAAAAGCTTATGGGCATATCGATGTGCTGGTGAACAATGCGGCCATCAACGATATGTTCGAGAATCCCCTGCTGGCCGGACAGCAATCCATGTTCGAGAACTATCCCCTGGAGATGTGGGACAGGTCCTGGAAGGTGAATGTCAGCGGAGTGTTCCTTTGTTCCCAGGTCCTGGGCGGCGTGATGGCCGGGCAGGGGGCGGGGAGCATTATCAATATCGCCTCGACGTATGGGGTGGTTGCACCGGATCAGGGGATCTACCGGAATGCGGCGGGGGAGCAGACCTTTTACAAGTCACCGGCTTATCCCGTGACCAAGTCGGCGGTGATCGGCTTTACGAAATTCCTGGCTGCGTATTGGGGGAACAAGGGGGTGCGGGTGAATACGCTTTCGCCGGGCGGAGTAGAGAATGGGCAGGATGAATTCTTCAAGGCTAACTATGCGCGGAAGACACTGCTGGGCAGGATGGCAGAGCCGACCGATTACCAGGGTGCGATCGTTTTTTTGGCCAGTGATGCATCGGCGTATATGACCGGGGCAAATTTAATCGTCGACGGGGGGTGGACAGCGATATGAGCCAGGAAAAAGCAAAACGGATAAAGCTCTTACTGACGGATGTGGACGGAGTGCTGACCGATAACGGCGTGTACTATAGTGAACAAGGAGAGTTGATGAAACGTTTCTCTATCCGGGATGGTATGGGGGTGGAGCGGTTGCGGAAGCTATGCGGCATCGATACGGGAATTGTTACCGGGGAGCTATCGCCTTCAGTAGCCCGACGGGCGGAGAAATTACAGATCACTCATTTGTACCTTGGGGTTAAGGACAAGATGGGCAGGCTGAATGAGATCATGGCGACGCATGGGCTTAGCTGGGAGGAGATCGCGTTCATCGGTGATGATGTCAACGACCTGGAAGTATTACAGCGGGCGGGATTCAGCGCCTGTCCCGGGGATGCGATGCCGCAGGTGAGTGCGATCGTGGATTATCATTGTGCAGTCCGCGGTGGCTATGGCGCCTTTCGGGAATTTGCAGAATATATCATTCAACTACTTAAATAATAATTTATGAACACCAAATTTCGCGTTAGTCCCAACAGAAGCATTGGTGCCGGCCAACCTGTGTACGTCATTGCCGAGATCGGCATCAATCACAATGGAAGTCTTGATATCGCCAAAAAGCTGATCGACGAAGCGGTTGCCGCCGGTTGCGATGCGGTAAAGTTCCAGAAGCGTACACCGGAGCTTTGTACGCCGAAGGATCAGTGGCATCTGGAACGGGATACGCCCTGGGGCCGGATGACCTATATCAATTACCGGCATATGATCGAGCTGGGCGTCGAGGAGTATACGGAGATCGACGAGTATTGCAAAGAGCTGAAGATCGACTGGTTCGTATCCTGCTGGGATGAGGAGTCGGTGGACTTTATGGAGCAATTCAATCCCGGGGTATACAAGTTTGCATCGGCTTCGCTGACGGATCATGCGCTGATCGAGAAGGTGAAGAACACGGGGAAGCCCTATATTCTGTCGACGGGGATGTCGACGATGGACGAGATCAGGAGCGCCGTGTCGCGATTCGGAACCGATAATCTGATGATCGCGCATTCTACCTCGGCGTATCCCTGTCCGCCGCAGGAGTTGAACCTCCGGATGATCGAGACGCTGGCTGATCTTTATCCTGATACACCGATCGGCTATTCCGGTCATGAGACCGGGTTGGCTACGACGGTAGCGGCGGTTGCGATGGGCGCCTGTTTTGTCGAGCGGCATTTTACACTCGACAGGGCGATGTGGGGATCGGACCAGGCTGCTTCGGTAGAGCCGCAGGGGATGCAGAAGATGGTGCGGGATATCCGGGACCTGGAACAGGCGATGGGCGACGGCGTCAAGCGGGTATATGACAGTGAACTTGGGGCGATGAAACGCCTGAGAAGGGCGCGTCCGACGGCGGCGCTGTAGGCGGAGCCTCCTATTCGTACACTTATTTGGAATGTAATGGGAACGATCGTTTATTATACTACCGGAATCCTGGTATTGAGTGTTTTTGTCTTTATCTGGCTGGAGCGGAAGTTTCCCTATACGAAGGGGATCCCCATCTTCCGGGAAGGATTCTGGGTTGACCTGATCTGGTATACTTTTGTTCAGAGCTATTTTCTGAAGATCCTCATTTTTGGTTATATCATCGGGCCGATGCGCAGTAGCTGGCATCTCCAGTCTATGCATTGGCTCGATGGCTGGCCGGTGGCCTGCCAGGTGCTGCTCTTTTTGGTGATCCATGATTTTTATATTTATTGGTTCCACCGGGCGCAGCATCACTCCAGGTTGTTGTGGCGGACGCATGAGGCGCATCATTCCAACAAGGAAGTGGATTGGCTGGCGGGGACCCGGTCGCATGTGCTGGAGATCATCATCAACCAGACGATCGAGTTTGCGCCGATAGTATTACTGCTGGGCCCCGATTCGCCGGTAGTGGCGATCAAGGCGCTGATAGATGCGGTATGGGGGATGTATATCCACTCCAATATCGATGTCAGGAGTGGTAAATTGCAATACTTCATCAATGGGCCCGAGATGCATCAGTGGCACCATGCGAACGACAGAGCGGTCTTTTATGCCAATTATTCGACTAAATTCGCCATCTGGGACTGGATCTTCGGGACGGCCTATCTGCCGGGGAGGAAGAAGCCGGCGGAGTATGGGCTGTACTATGATTATCCCAAGGATTATTTTTTGCAGCATTTGTTCTCGGTGAAGCGGATGGATGAGCGGAAGTGGGTGGAGCGGTGGCCGTGGTTCAGGGCGTATTATCATCTGCGACCAAGGATAATATCATTTTGTACATCAATATGGCGTGGATCTATCTTTTTGTGGCGTCGGTCTTTGAGATCGCGTGGACGTTCTCGCTTCGGTTCCTGAGTGTAAAAAAGCTGAAGCTCATCGAGTGGCGTAGTTTTTTCGCCCATTGGGAGAATTGGGCCGTACTGGCGCCATTCGCGGGCTATGTTTTGTTCGGGCTTGGCAATATCTATTTCTTTTCGCAGGCGATGAAGGATATCCCGGCGTCGACGGCGCTTGCCGTCTGGATGGGAACGGCGTTGATCGGGGTGAAGTTTGTGGAGATCGTTTTTCTCAAGACGCCGTATGACTGGCAGCAGTTTATTTATATGGGGCTGATCCTGATCGGGATCGTGGGGCTGAAAAGGGTTCCCTAGAACGCTTCTCTCAGCTGGACGGTAAACGCGTTGGAATGTTTCGCTATACCATAATCGACGCGCAGATTCAATTTTTCCTCCTTACTTAATGCAAACCGGGCTCCTGCGCCATAGGCGTAGTGAAAGCCATCCAGCTCGAACCGGCCCGGAGTACTGGCTACTTCTCCGGTGGCGGCAAAGGCTACGATGCCGATGCGCCAGAAAAGAAAGCGCCGGTATTCGGCCTGGTAGGCCATCAGGCATTTATCGGTGAAGCGGCCACCATAATAGCCGCGCATCATATCGGCGCCCCCCAGCTCTTCCAGCTTCCGGAAGGGGGTGTTGCCAAAGGTAAATCCGCCAAGGCCCTGGAAGGCCAGCACCTCCTTACCGGTCAGATGGATAAATTTCCGGAAATCGATGCTCAGGAGACGGAAGTTGAAATCACTCCCCAGGACATTCTTGAAATATTCGAACTGGATCTCGGCAAAGGCACCGCGATCGGGGCTGTAAGCGTTGTTTCGGGTGTCCCAGGACAGGATCGGACCGATCCCCGAGGTGTTGCCCCCATGCCGGCCGGCAATGTTCTCCTTATCGAAGACGCTGCCGGGGGTATAAGTGACGGGACCCGTGTGCTGGAACTCGTAGGTGACTCCCAGGTAGAGATTTCCGTGGACTCGTTTGAGGAATTGCGGATTGACAAAGTATTGCTTTTGAGAGAACGGTTCCTTTTCGGTGAAGGAAGTATGATTTCCCAACCCCCAGAAATCGTCGGGGTAATAGCTATAAGATGCCTGGAAGCGGGCAATGTGGTCTTCTTTGGGAAAGAAGATGGTCGAACTGAGCACGAGGATCAGTTGGGAGCGCAGGGTATACAGGCCGAGGACATTGATATCCGATGTTCGGATGGTGGTATCTGCTTTTTTTGCCTTGAAGAAGCGGGCGGCGATACCGCCAAAGCCCCAATTCGTTTCGAGGGAACGGACGGCAAAGGGAAAGGCGAGTAGGTTTTTGTCGGGAGGAGTGGGGATCGTGTCGACCGGTACCCTTTCCTGCTGCCGGGCGAATAGGGATACGGAAAGTGTAAGGAATAGCAAGATGAGGAGACCGGCTCTCATATAATATAATGGTGTCTTTCGGTGTGTAACAGGAATAGCGGCGCAAAGATCACTAAAACGAGAATAAAAATGGGCCGGAAGTCGAATTTTGGAAAGTTAATCCCAATCTGGGACGCCGGGAATGGGGGTAAGGGTTTTTAAGTAGCTTGAAATCAGTGGTTTGGGGATTGGTATGCCAATTGTCTTTACTTAAATGTCCGCGGCACTGATGAAAACGCCGATGAGACACAACAACAACTTAATCTTTACCCAAACACGGAAACATATGACATTCGCTAACGCCCAGGAATTAAATGCAGGAATCTTGAAGAGTAGGATCGTTGAATTGCAAAGTGCATTGCTCTTTACTGAAAGCAGCTCGATCGTAAAACTTCCGACCCATGTAATTTCTGATGTGGAGCTGGATAGCGAAGGTCAGATCTGGTTTGTGATCCCGAAGCCTGCGATGCATATCGAAGCGTATGACAAGGAGATGCCTGCAAAGCTGGATTTCTTTAAGAAGGGGAAAGATTTCTTTGTAAAGGTGAGAGGGACAGCATTTCTTCTGACCGAACTGGATGAGGCTAACGCCAATGCGGAGTTATCGGAAGAGATGAAAGCGAGAATGAATGATGAGTCGGTTGTTGCCGTGAAGATCAAGATCCAGGATATCGATATGGTGGATAACACCCCCAAGCCTGCTCAGAATTGGCTGCAAGCCAGCCGGAGTCAGCTGTCAAGCTGGTTCTTCTAAGAGCGGCGCGAAAGCGCCGGGATAAGAATTTGCATACTGCGCGTGTTACATATAGGAAGCTGAGTCCGCGACATAGTTCGCGGATTTCAGTTTTCAGGAGGTTCCCATACTTTTTCCTGGCATTGCTACAAAAAAAAGAAGGTCTACTGTAGAAACAGTCGACCTCTAACGATTGCTTGCCATATGAAAACTCTTTATCCTGATGGGCCTTCGATCCTGGCAGTGGTGATCGATGACCAGATTATTTCGCTTTGATGAAACAAATATAGTGTGCTTTTTGGGTGCGGAGTAGACAAGTTAATGTTAATTCTATTATCTCAAAGCGAGGGATAATATTGTAAAACCCTTGCTGGTATTGCATTTTAGCACTTTTTGCAAATGAAGCCCAAGCTCAAAATCTCTTACTTATACGGGTTACTATCCTGTACTGTGCTGCCCGTTTTTTCACTGGTATTTGGGTAGAATCTAAGGTTTGTCTTTCTACTTCGCGGGCAGACAGGTCCGGTCATGCGACTGGCCGGACGTCTTTCGGCGACCGGCCAGTCATGGATAAGGCTAATGACTATGGTTTGATTGGCGCAACCCCAGGTATCGGGACTTGTGCGGCATAAAGGTAATTCATTTGCTAAATAATTTGGCAATATGGGTGTGTTTTTTTTCTGACCCGGGAGGACACCTTAATAGAGCATGAGGACGAAGAGTGCGGCGGCGAGGGTGTTGAGGAAGTTGACGGTGTTGTTGGTGAGCCACCCCTTGCGTTCGAACAGGGCGCCAAGGAGGGAGTCGACGAGGTTGCCGATCGTGCCCGCGAGGATGACGAGGAGGAAAGATCTTAGCGTATAGCGGGTGGCCAACGTGAACGCTGCAGCGATGAGCGTCGATCCTGCGATGCCGAGGAGGGTGCCTTCGATGCTGATGACGCCGTCGAGGCCGCGTTCGTCGCGTTTCAGGGTCAGCAAATTGTAAAAGCGGCGGCCGTAGATCATACCCAGTTCGGAAGAAAGTGTGTCGGCGGTGGCGGAGGAGAGGCTTGCGGCCATCATCAGCAGGAATAAGGGTTGTTGGTCGGTCAGCAGAAGCGCGAGTAAACCCAGGATGGCGGCGACGCCGGCATTGGCGAGTACCTGGCCGGTGGTTCGGGTAGATTCATGGGCGGCGTTGCTTTTGATCGTCCCTTTTTTCTCTTTTTTCCAGGAGGTGGCGGCTGTACCGAGGATAAAGAACAAACCGAGTAATAACAGCCCCGGATAGCTGCCGCCTGCATAGATGGCGCCGCCGGTGAGGGCGCCCGTGATGGCTGCGGCGGGAGTCAGTTTTTTCTTATAGACAGCGATTGCTGCACCGGCGATCAGGAAGATGATGATAAGGAGGTCAGGTACGTGCATATTGGCGATTTGAGAGCAAAATACAAAAAGGGTTGATTGGGGAATTTTTCGTATTTTCAGGGGTCTGAAAAAGATTGCCTCCATACTGCTGCTTTGTATCATGCTGTTCAGCCTTTTTGGGTACCGGTTGCTTATTTCTTCACTGGTGGCGAAAGCCGACAGGGAAATGGATGCCAAGTTGGATGATAACAGCTATGACGAGTCCCAGCTGATCTCATTTAAGGTGCCGATCACGCGCCTTTCTTATTACAATCCTTCCAGCGAGTGGGAGCGTGTTGAAGGGAGCATCGAGATCGGGAATGCGTATTATAAATATGTAAAACGCAGGATCCTGGACGATTCTTTGGAGGTGCTCTGTATACCCAATTCAACAGCAATGAGCCTGCAGGCGATGAAGCGGCAAGGTTCCCATCCTGCTACTTACAAGATGCCGGCTCCCGAGCCCTATGTGGTCGTAGCGCGCTGTTCGGTCGCGCCTCCATCCGTTAGGCTTGAGCCAACTACTTACTATTATTCTGTCTTCATCCCTTTCCATCCCCGCACCGCGGAGGAACGGCCGCCTTCCCGTCTGGCCTGAATTTCCCAACAATGCCTTCGGGCAATTGAACAGTAAACCAAAGTCTGCACCGGCCTGGTATGTGGCGGCGCGTAGTTGTTTATATGACTGCGCGATCTCCCCGTTCCAGCCGGTCGTATCTGCTATATTTCTCATATATGAAATCAACCTTTCGACCACTGATCGTGGTCGGCTCCCTTATCTTTTTGGTTGTGATCCTGTTCTCCTACACCTATATCAAGAAGCACAATGACCTGAGGGAATCCCAGCGGCTTTACCGGGATGGTTTGAAGCCGAAGGGTGGGAAGGACAATCCATTCCAAGTCGAAGCGCAGCTGACTTATTATGATTCGCTCAGCGCCCTGTCGAACCTCAGCGATGGGAAGGCGAAGACCTTGCGTTTCCTGAGGGGTTTTACCCTGCTCAAATGCGGCCGGGAAAGAGAGGCCATCGAGGCGCTTGAGCCCATAGCTGATGAAGAGCGAGGGCGAGGTGACATCTTTCTCACGGCCCGGAAAATGCTCGCACTGTCTTACCTGCGGTTAGGAGAAAAGAACAATTGTATCAACAGCCATTCCATGGGCTCCTGTATATTTCCTATACAGGGGGCGGGCGTCTATGCCGACGTGTCCGCCTCCGCGAAGGCTATAAAGCTCTATGAAGAGGTCCTCCAGAAAGCGCCTTATGACCTTGAATCGAGATGGCTTTTGAACATTGCCTATATGACTGTCGGTACCTATCCCCGGCTGGTACCCCAGGAGTGGTTGATCCCGAATCTCGACAGGGAAAGCGCCGATGTCAAGGTCCGGCCTTTTAAAGACGTATCGTCGGAAGTGGGGCTCAATTCTTTCCGCAGTGCGGCGGGAGGCACCATCGTGGACGATCTTAACAACGATGGTTACCTGGACGTCGTTGTTTCTTCGTGGGACCTGGAACAGTCGATGCATTATTTCAAGAATAACGGCGACGGGACCTTTACCGATGTTTCCAGGGCTTCTGGGTTATCGGAGATAAAAGGAGGATTGAATATCCTGCAGGCCGACTACAATAATGACGGATTTACGGATATCCTGGTCCTCCGGGGCGCCTGGCTGGGCGAGTATGGCAATCAGCCGAAGACGCTGTTGCGTAACAATGGAAACGGCACTTTTACGGATGTTACGATAGAAAGCGGGCTTCTTTCCTTTGGACCGACCCAGGCCGCTACCTGGGCCGATTTCAACAATGACGGGTGGCTCGACCTGTTCATCGGTCATGAATCGCTGCCGAATCAACCGGCTCACCCTTCGCAGCTGTTCATCAACAACCACGACGGCACGTTTACCAATGTCGCCGCCGAGGCGCACTGTGAGGCCGTCCTCTTTATGAAGGGAGTGACCTCTGCCGACTATGATAACGATGGCTGGCCGGATATCTTTGTCTCAGGGCGCGACGGCCGCAAGATCCTTTACCATAACAAGGGTATCAAGGGGGAGATACCGCAATTTGTGGATGTCACCAGTTCGGCGGGGCTGGACAAGGCTCCGACCTACACATTTCCGACCTGGTTCTTCGACTATGACAATGACGGTTGGCCGGATTTGTTCATCAGCGGGTATGGTATCGGCAAGTCGATGGCTGCCGCGCTGGCCTCCGAATCGCTGGGAGAGCCGCTGCCGCCGGATATCGGTCATCTATATCTCTTTCACAACAACCATGACGGCACTTTTACGGATGTGGCCAAAGAGATGGGAATCGATAAGGCGGTGTTTTCCATGGGCGCCAATTACGGGGACATCGATAACGATGGCTGGCCGGACATGTATCTGGCGACGGGCAACCCCGATTTTACTTCGCTTGTTCCTAACCGAATGTTCAGGAACAACGGAGGAAAGAGTTTCACGGAGGTAACTGCTTCGGCCCGGGTCGGCAACCTACAGAAAGGCCATGGGGTGGCATTTGCCGATATCGATAACGACGGCGACCAGGATGTTTTTGTCGAAGTGGGTGGGGCCTATAAGGGGGACGGATATTTCAATTCCCTTTATGAGAATCCCGGTCAGAATGACAACAACTGGATAAGCGTCCTGTTAAAGGGTACCCGGTCGAACCGGTCGGCGATCGGGGCGCATATCACCGCTATTTTCCGGGAAGGTGGGGTCAGCCGGAGCGTGTATACGGAAGTCAATTCGGGCGGTAGTTTCGGCGCCAAGCCGTTACGCAGGGAGATCGGCCTCGGGAAAGCGTCGTTGATCGACAGCCTGGTGATCAGATGGCCGACTTCCGGGACGACACAGGTCTTTACCAATGTGAAGCCCTGCCAGTTCCTGACCATCCGGGAAGACAGCGACAAGCTGGAGCAGATGGATCTGAAACGCGAGGTGTTGCATGGAAAGACGAAGAATGGCAGCATGGGTATGGACATGCTGGACTGCGCGCCGATGAGCAAGAAACCTTAAGTCTAAAAAAGCGCTCTCTGCGTCTGACCGTCATCGTTTCCCAGGGCCGGGAGGTCGGGATAGGCGTAGGGGGCGTTTTTAGGCTGTCCGTCGGGACGGGGCGTCCGGCTGCGGATGCTGAAGACGGGCTCGGCGACGAGTTCGGCGGAGGGCAGCTCATAGCTGAGGATACGGGCGAGATCCGCATCGGTGAGATCGGGTTTGAGCCATTCCATTTCCATTTCTTTCGGCAGGAACAGCGGCATGCGGAAAGCGTTGTCGCCGCTGTTGTGGATCTGGCGCATGAGCGGGTTGGCCGCGCGGGTGATGAGGGTGAATGTGCCGCGTACTTCGCCTGTCTCGGGGTCTGAGGGCAGTTTCGTATTATGATGATAGAGACCGGGCAGGCAGAACAGCGGCCGGTCCTTCAAACTGACGTGATAGGGGACCTTATTCTTCCAGCCTTTTATTTCCCTATGTTCGTAGATGCCTGTAACGGGGATCAGACAGCGCGTTTTACGGATGCGATGCCAGAAAGAACGTTTGTCATCGAGGATCTTTTCGCTGCGGGCGTTGACCATCGATCTGCGCATGGCCTTGATCTTTTCAGGGGTGTCCATGTATTCGGCGATGATGCCCCATTCGAAATTCTTCCGGTGGTACTGGCCGTTCTCGAAGGTGATCACGGGATAGCGGTTATGCCCGAGAGCCATAAAGTGCATTCCCATGTCGAGATCGAAGAGGATCTCGCCGTCGTGTGCGAGATCGGGAAAATACTCGTCGATCAGTTGCAAGGCGGAGTAAAAGGCGATGTCGAGGCACATATCAGTATTGTTCTATCTGGTCAAAAGGAATGGTGTCGTCTTCGTCGGAATAGCTGAATTTAAGAAAAAGTTGGCCAAATTCTTCATAGAGGCCGATCTGGATCTTGTCACCTTCTTTCCGGGCCCGCCATGCAGGATGATGGCGGCGAAGATAGTGGCGCATTTTTTCCTGGTAGCGGGGTGGGGGGTTCCATTCCACGCCTTTTCTGGCGGCGTAGAAGATCTTATAGCCAAAGGGCTGGCCTGCGGCGGCGCGCAGTTTTTCCAGATGGGTCTCGTCGTCGGCGTCGTATAGGAAGGCGTTGCCGTCTTTGTTCAGGGCTGCGAGATGCTGGTCGGCTATCGTCTTCTCTTCTCCGTCATAACCCCGGATGAGGAAGGCCGCGATAAGCCGGGGTTCCATTCCGCGGGGAAAGGTTTGCCGGATGAACCAGCGTTTGCCTTTGGAGACCTGGTCATCGAGGAGTCCCCGGGTCAATGGCGGAAATGGGTTGTACATGGGGATGTAAATTACGCTTTTTGCGGGCTTTGGGGGGATGTGACGCCGACAGCGCGGAGCACGGCCTTCTCGCCGTAGCGGCGTTTGATGGAGTCGATGGATTGGTAGAGGCGGATCATTTCCTGGGTGTCTTCGTAGAGTTTGATCTGGTAGTTGCCGGGGACGAGGCGCGTGAAGCGGATGCCGAGAAGGCGGATGAGCATGCGGCGATCGTAGAGTTTGTTGAAGAGTTCCCGGGCGGTGGCAAGGAGGATGTGATCGGCGTTGGTGAAGTCGATCGTTTTTTGTCTTACGACGGTGTCGAAATTGGAGTAGCGAAGCTTGACGGTGACGCAGCCGGTGAGTTTGTCCTGGCGGCGGAGGTCGAAGCCGATGGCTTCGGTCATTCGTACCAGTTGCGAGTGGAGGAAGGAGAGGTTGATGGTATCGGTTTCGAAAGTATGTTCGGTGGAGATGGACTTTTGTTCGCGGTAGGGAACGATCGGCGATTCGTCGAGGCCGTTGGCTTTTCGCCAGAGCCCGATCCCATTTTTCCCAAGCATGGTGCCGAGCATTTCGATGGGGATATCGCTGAGTGTCTTGATCGTCTCGACGCCGCGGCGGATCAGCTTGTAGGCCGTTTCCCTGCCGATGCCGGGCAGTTTGGCGATAGCGAGGGGTGCAAGAAAGCTTTTTTCCCCGCCAAAGGCGATCTCGAGCTGGCCATTGGGCTTTACTTCGTTTGTCGCGACCTTGCTGATGAGCTTGTTGCTTGCAAGCGCATAGGAGACGGGCAGTCCGCTCTCCTTTATTACCCGGCTTTTCAGCTCCTTTGCAAAGAGGCTGCAACCAAAGAATTTATCCATTCCCGAGAGATCGATGTAGAATTCATCGATGGACGCTTTTTCGAACGACGGTACATTCTCCTGCATGACCTCGGTGACGATGCGGGAGTATTTCGAATAGGATTCCATGTCGCCGCGGATGACGATGGCTTCCGGGCAGAGACGCCGGGCCAGTTTTATCGGCATGGCGCTGTGGATGCCGAATTTTCGGGCCTCATAGCTGCAGGCTGCTACGACGCCACGATCGCCGGTGCCGCCAACCAACAACGGTTTGCCTTTGAGGGTGGAGTTTTTCAGGCATTCCACCGAGACGAAGAAGGCGTCGAGATCGAAGTGGGCAATGTGACGGCGATCGGCGGGTGCAGGATGGTTGACAGAGCTGGACATATTAAAGGGTTTTCGGGGCCCGGGGTTTGATACCTACTTTTTCAATGCGGGTGACGTCGATGCTGTATACCCCAAATTCTTCGATCACCTTCCCGGTGATGCGGAAGAAGCCGGCCTGAGGCGGATGCGCGGCATGGATCTGCGGAAAGTGGACGGTGTCGATCCATTCCTTGTTGATATCGAGGAAGGTGCCAAAACTCATGGTATCTCCTTTAACCGTGCGGACAGGCTTGTGGGTGATATGATAGCCCATTACGGTTACGGTCTGGCCCAGGTGGCCGGCGAGATCGCGGGCGGCTGCATACCGGGCGGGGTCATCGTCTGCCAGGACAAAGGGATCGGCGACGGGAAAGCCCAGCAACTCCACGTCATCATAATAGTCTTCCATGGGATATACCGGAAGCTGCGGAAGGGTAAAAGACAGGGGCGCCTCCTTGAAAAGCGGGTGAGGAACGGGATGGGAGAGCCTGGCTTTTTTTTGATAAAAGTCACCTTCCCACAAAAGTTCCTTTTTGCTTTTTCCGGAGAAACGGAGGGCGCCGGTCCGGATGAGGATATCGAGCTGTTCCGGGGTGGCGGCAGTGCGACAGATAAGATCAGTGAGACCCGTATAGACACCCCCGGCTTCCCGGGCTTCGACGATCCGTTCGGCAAAGGCCTGCTCCAGCCCTTTTATGTGGACAAAACCCACGTAGGCATCCCTTCCCCGGATATTGGTGAAATAGTCGCTGTTGTTCACGCAGGGTCTGTTAACCCGGGCGCCTGTCCTCATCAGCTCGTAGAAATACAGTTCCCGGCTGTAGAATCCACCGAAGTTGTTGATGACGGCTACCGCAAACTCCATGGGATAATGTGTCTTCAGAAAAAGACTCTGGTAGCTTTCGACGGCATAGCTCGCGGAGTGCGCCTTACAGAAGCTGTAGTCGGCAAAACTTTCTATCTGCCGCCAGACCTCTTCTACTGCCGTTGCAGGGTAGTCGAATTTTTGGCAGTTGGCAAAGAATCTTTCTTTTAATACCGGAAGATTCCCTTTCCCGCGATACTTGGAGCTGGTGGCACGACGCAAAAGGTCGGCATCGGCCATCTCCATCCCTGCCCATTCATGGGCTACCTGGAGAACCTGCTCCTGGTAGATCATTACCCCATAAGTGGAACCCAGGATCTCTTTCAGCTTTGGATGGAGGTACTCGAACCTGTCGGGATTATTATACCGGTAGATGTACTGATGCATCATACCACTCCGGCCTACACCGGGCCGGATGATCGAGCTCGCCGCGACGAGGGTCTCATAGTTGTCGCAACGCAGCTTTTTTATCAGCTGCCGCATCGCGGGCGACTCGATATAGAAACAACCGATGGTGTTGCCAACACGAAGCTGTTCCTTTATGGCCGGGTCCTTTTTGAATTTATCGATCTCATGGATATTGATATCGATGCGATGGTTGGCCTTTACCAGCTGGATACACTCCTTTATATGACCAAGACCACGCTGACTCAGTACGTCCAGTTTATAGAGCCCGATATTCTCGGCGACGAACATGTCGATCATCGCGGTCGGGAAGCCCTTTGGTGGAAGATGGATCGCGCAGTAGCTGGACAGGGGCTTCTCCGAGATAAGGATGCCGCCGGGGTGGATGCTTAGTCCGCTGGGGAAATTTTGGAGGAGCTTGCCATATTGCAAAATGGCGCGCTGGATCTTGTCGCCGGAATACTTTCTGGCAGCCAGCTCGTCGATCTCGGCTTTGGGGAGGCCAAAGACCTTGCCCAATTCCCGGATGATGGCATTGTACTGAAAGGTGGGATACATCCCCAACAGGGTAGTGTGATTGCGGCCGTAACGTTTCATCATATAATCGATGATCTCATCCCGATCGAGATAGGAGAAGTCGATGTCGAAGTCGGGTGGGCTTGTCCGATGGGGATTCAGAAATCGTTCGAAATAAAGGTCGAGTTCTATGGGGTCTACGTCGGTGATCTGAAGACAGTAGGCAACGAGCGAGTTGGCGCCGCTGCCCCGGCCGACGTGATAGAAGCCGCGGCTTTGGGCATAGCGGATCATATCCCATGTGATCAGGAAATAGGCGGTAAAACCCATCTGGTCTATGATGCGCAGCTCCTTGTTGAACCGCTCCTTTATTTTTTTGTTGGTTCCATACCGGAACCGGAATCCATCCCGGGCCAGCTTTTCGAGCAGCACCCGGTCGTCTTCCCGGCTGGCGCTGAAAAGCTGTTTGTTCTTGTCCACGCCGAAATCCATGGTTATCGAACAGGCGTCGACGAGCCGGTAGGTGTTGGTGATGATGGCCGGGTACTGCCGGAAGGCCGTCAGCATCTCCACTTGCGGGAGGAAATATTCCTGCGGGGAAGCGAGATCCTCCGGGGTTAGTTTTGACAGCAGGGTGTTTGTGTCTATCGCCCTGAGAAGCCGGTGCAGGTGGTAATACGTCTTATTCTGGACGGTAACGGGCTGACGGATAATCCATTTGTCGGGATGCGCCGTGAGCGGCTGTTTTAATAATTTATTGACCTCGCCGGGTAGAACACCGATGCGTTCGTTACTATTGAGGGACTCCGGTGCCTTATTACCAAAGGGATAGACGATAAATCCGTCTTCGGGGGTATAGAATACCGGCCCGAGTGCGTCGACGGCCGGGAATGGTTTTTTCTCCCTTAAATATTCCGAGAGAAATTCGTTGATCCGGCGGAAGCCCTTGTTGTTTGCGGCGATCAATAGATAAAGAAGTGTGTTGCCGTTGCGGATCTCCGCGCCAAGGATGGGTTTTATACCGTGATCACCGCAAAATTGAACGAAATCCCAGGCATCACAGGTGGAGTTGATATTGGTAAGTGTAAGTGTCGTTGCGCCTGCTTCGACGCCTGCTTTTACTAGTTCTTCGGTCGAAAATGTTCCGTAGTTGAAACTGAAATATGACTTGCACAGGTACATGGTAAGGTCTCTTGTTGAAAACAAAACTAATTTATTTAGTTGTTTAAATACTAAAAATATTAGTAAATTTGTTTCAACAAGAAACTGTGTGATCCTTTGCTGCAGCGGGTTTCGGAGAAAAAGACAAATCTGGAGTTTTGTGATGCTGAATCGGGATAGTTGTTGATGAAGAATCGGGGTATAAAAAAGGACGAGGCAAAAAATAGTTTTTTGGACGCCTTTATCTAATTCAAAAAAACACTTTCTTTGATTATGGGAACTAGAGACCCGCGTTACGACCTTATCAAACCCATGCTGTCCCAAGGTCAAATAGAATCGTTCACGGATATCTTCAAGTATATCAAGAAGACAGTTGTCGCGAACGATCTGGGAAAGAAGGTGGACCGGTTCAGCGTAATGATGGAGCACCCGAAGAAATTCTCTGTGGGGGATGTATACGAGATGGCTGCTCTGTTTAGTATCGATGTACAGAAGATGTTCTATTTGTTATATAAGGAAGATCTGAAACGCACTAACAGTCAAGAATAGTTGTGTCGCTGATTCCATAACCATTAGCTGCAGAGCCCTTGTCCTTTTTTATTTGAGATCCAGTCCTGGTATCGACTCTAATTTAGCAACCTATCGTATGGGCCGCCTCGTCAAAGCGAGGCGGCCCTATTTGTTTTCGCCCTTCGGCCATGGGACCTGCGGTCCCATTTGTTTTTAAAGTATTAACTTCAGGGAAGGCCGATAACCAACGGTGTTTCTTATGAGAAGAGCAATCGCGGCGGCGTGGGCCTTATGGGCTGCGTTGGGCGCTGCCGGACAGGATATTACAGGGAATTGGTCGGGGACATTGAACGCGCCGGGAATACAGGTGCGGATCGTCATCCATATCAGCAAGGTGGATACGGGTTATAGTGCGGTGATGGACAGCCCGGACCAGGGTGTCAACGGCATCCCGGTGGCTTCGACGCGGTTCGGCCAGGGCCGGCTGACACTGGAGGTGGCGCAGCCAAAGGTCGAATATACCGGAGAATGGAAGGATAGTCTTATTACCGGGACATTCAGGCAGGGTGGGCTATCGATTCCGCTGGAGCTGCGGCGGGCAGGGGCGACGGCAAAGCTGGTCCGGCCGCAGGAGCCGACAGGGCCCTTTCCCTATACGGTCGAGGAAGTGCGGTTCGAGAATAAGGGCGCCGGTGTAACTCTTGCGGGAACGCTGACGCTCCCTCCGGGAAAAGGGGCGTTTCCGGCAGTGGTCCTGATCACGGGAAGCGGACCTCAGAACCGGGACGAGGAGATCTTTGGGCACAGGTCCTTCCTGGTAATTGCCGATGCGCTCACTCGCCGGGGGATAGCGGTACTACGGTATGATGACCGGGGGGTAGGGCAGTCCACCGGAGTCTTCAGCAAGGGGACGACGGCCGATTTTGCCACGGATGTGGAAGCTGCGGTCGCCTGGCTCCGGACGAGAAAGGAGATCAACCCGCGACGGATCGGGCTTCTGGGGCATAGTGAAGGCGGGCTGATAGCTCCAATGGTTGCGGCAAAAGACGAGAAGATCCGGTTTATCGTGTTGCTTGCCGGACCAGGGATGCGGGGAGAAGAGGTAAGTCTTTCGTCGCAGCAGCTGATCGCGCAGGCGGCGGGAGCCTGGAATAAGCAGGCCCAGGAGATGATCGATATGAATCGGGGCGCGATGGATATTGTCGTGCGGGACAGTCTCCGGATGCAACACCCCGATAGTCTGCGGGTGCAATTGAATGCCTATTTTGCGCAGAAGGCGACAGAGTTTCCTGTATTGAAGGAGAATCCGGCGATTGTGAGCAGGGCCATTGCGGAGCTATCGAGACCATGGACCGGGTACTTCCTGAGCTATGATCCTGCACCGGCGCTGGAGCAGGTGCGTTGCCCGGTATTGGCCCTGGCGGGCTCGAAAGACGTGCAGGTCGCGCCGGAAGATAACCTGGTGGCCATTGGCCGGGCACTCGAAAAGGGTGGGAACAGGCATCTCGAGGTGAAGGAATTTCCCGATCTCAACCATCTTTTCCAGGAGTGCAAGACCGGGTTGCCAGCGGAGTATGGTACGATCGAGCAGACCTTCTCGCCGGTGGCGCTTGAGTATTTGACGAATTGGGTGATGAAGCAGGCGAAATAATTTTTATGAACGAGCCCCATATTCTATATGCCGACGAAGTAAGTCCCGACCAGGTGAAAGCCATCGTCTCGGACGTGAATTCCGTCTTTGCCAACCTGGCAATCATCCAGCGGGCTTTGGGGCTGGCCCGGACCAGGGAGGACATCGGCGAACGGATCAGCGGGGTGATGGTGATGCCCGTAGGCCGGTATGTCTGTCTGATCTCGCGATCGACGGGTGCAGGCAAGACCCGGGGCCCACTCGGGATGGTGCTGCTCGACCTGGCCGAACGGGTAGACGTCGGTTACAAGATCGCCGCGCAATTCGCCGAACAGTTCGACAATAAGGAACTGGAAGATCGATTCATGGACGTGATGACAGAGATCGTCTGGCATCCGGAGCGTCATGCTACCTTCAAGATCGTCCTTGGTAAACCTCCCAGGGGACTTTTCCGTTAAAGACCGCCCGTGTCGGGCGTTTGCAGCAGCCGGAACAGCTCGTCGAGTTTGGGGGACAGGATGATGTCCGTCCTTCTGTTCTGAGCGCGGCCGTCAGACGTGGAGTTCGACTTTACCGGATCGTACTGGCTGTGGCCGGATGCGATCACCCTTGTCGGGTCGACCCGGTAGTCGGTGGTCAGGATGCGAACGATGGACGCAGAACGGGCGAGGCTGAGATCCCAGTTATCCTGGTATTTACCGTGAATGGGAATGGAATCGGTATGGCCTTCGATGTCGACAGTGATATCGCTGTTGACGTTCAGCACCTGCGCCAGCTTGCCCAGTGCATCCTTGCCTTTGGGGTTGACGACGGCGCTACCGGAGGGAAACAGCAGGTTCTCGGAAAGGCTGACGTATACTTTCCCATTCTTTATGGAGACGGTGAGTTCGTTAGACTTGAAGCCGACCAGGGCGTCGGTCATCTTCTTCCTGATCTCTTCGATGGCGTGTTTTTGTTTGTCCATCAGGGCCTGGAGGCGCTCCAGCTTGGCCTGTTGTTCGAGCAGCTCTTTTTGGCTTTTGGTCAGCGCTGCCTGGCGGGCGGCGCCTTCGGAGGTGAGGTCTTTATTTTTGCCAGTGAGGGAGGCTATTTGTTTATTGAGGGATGCGACCTGCTCGCGTGTCAGGTCCAACTGCTGATTGAGGGAATCGATCGTCCTGGCCGACTGCTGGTCTTTTCTCGCCATGGCAGCCTGGAGGTCTCTTACCTTGCCTGCCAGCTGGGCGCTGTCATATCTGGCCGATGCCAGGGCCTGCTGTACGTCATTGAACTTTTTGGTTGGAACGCAGCCGATAAAGAATACAATTCCGGCAGCCAATGCGGGGAGAACGATCTTTTTAGTCATAAACCTGGTACTGTATTTTGCCCGCAAATATAAAAAAAGAATATTACTTTCCAGTGCCAAACCCCCGACACCTGAAGCGACTCTTTGTCATAACGAGCCTTTTACTTCTTTCCATTTGCCTGTCCAAAGTCAATGCGCAGGTGGCCTTTACCCGGCTTACCGAAGAGGACGGGCTGGGGAACAATTCGGTCCAATGCATCCTGCAGGATCGAAGCGGGATCGTATGGATCGGGACCAATGGGGGCCTCAACCGGTATGATGGTGCCGGATTTATTTCCTATAACATTTTAAGCAAGCCTGCGGTCAGCAGCAATGTCATCACGGCTTTGCTGGAAGACGATTCCGCTCGCATCTGGGTCGGGACGGAGAATGGATTGAATATTCTCGACCCCGACGCCAACACGGTGCGTGTTGCGGCATCGGTAGATGGCAAGGGTGGCGAGCTCTTACCCGGCCCGGTAAGGGGATTGCAACGGGGACGGGATGGCAGTGTCTGGGTCTTTGGCGAGAGTTGGATTTTCCGGTTTACTCCACGCAGCGGCTTCCGGCGGATCAGGATGGATCCTATGCTGCTGGGACCTACTAAAGTATTTACGGGTATCGCACTGGGTAGTCCTGACCGGCTGTGGATATCCTACCTGGACCAGCCTGCGGCCCAGGCAAAGCTATATCCGCTTTCCGGCGGGGATGACAGCATCGGCATTACCGGTGTCTATTGGCCCGGTTGCGCCCGGGCCTTTCCGGATACGGCAGGCCAGGACTGGGGCATTTCCTATTATGGAGTCAGTCGCTATGACCGGAGTTCGGGTCGCTTTGAGCGTTGGCTGAAGAACAGCACGGCGCAGGCCATCCCCGATCTTCACCTGTATACCTGTTACAATACCGATGCGGAAGGAAATGTCTGGGCGGGATGCCGCCAGCAGAACCTCGTGAAATATGATCTCCGGCACCGGCAGATGATCGACTATAACAGTCTGCTCGCCACCTGCAATGCGACCATGGTGAATTGTATCTACCGGGACCGGGGTAACACGCTATGGATAGGCACAGACAATGGGATCATCAAATTATCCGGGCGCAGTTTTTTATTCACTCCTATTGTCTGTCTGTTACAGGGAAGAGAACAGAAGGATATCCGCTGCCGCAAGATCATCGCCGACAGCAACGGGGTGTTGTATGCGGGTACGGAGAGTCATGGATTGCTACGGCTGACGAATGCTTCGGGCGGGAAGTACAATATGCAAAAGCTATCGAGCTATGGAGCTTTTCCTGTTTCGTCATTAGCGATGCACGATAATTATATCCGGGTGCCGCTCAACGGGCGGTTCGACATGGGGTATATCTACGACCTTTGGTATGATGGCGGCAAGACGATCTGGTTTACGGGTTATGGCCTGGGACGATATGATACCCGGACGAATGTCGCAGACCTTTACCTGGCGGATGGGGATACCCAGTTGCGCGGAGAAAGTATTACGACCTTCACCATCTGCCGGGACGATAGCCTGTTTTGGCTGGGTGGTCAGCGCAATATTTTTCTTTTTGACATAACGCGACGGCGGATGCAGGCGTTCCGGGATGACAGAGGAAATATGCCTTTCCGGGGAATCGCCTGCTGGTGCCTGGTCAGAAAGGGCCGGTGGATCTGGGCCGGAACCGAGAAAGGGTTATATCGCATCGACCGGTGGTCCAGGACTGTTAGCCGGGAGGATGTTCATCCGGCGCTCGGGCTTTCGATCAATGCCATCCATATCGATACCGACAGCAGTCTCTGGATCAGCACGGCGGGCGGCGGGGTTGTTCATTATGAGCCTGAAGCGCATCATGTGCAGCAATACACGACCCGGGATGGGTTAAGCAATAACATGGTGTGCGGAATTATTCCGGATGATGAGCGTCATTTGTGGATAAGTACCTACTCGGGGCTTAATTGCTTCAACCCGCGGACCGGAGAATTCACCGTCTTCTATGCAAAGGACGGATTGAACATGAACGAGTTCAACCGGAAGGCTTTCGCGCGTTTGGCCGATGGGCGGCTGGTGTTCGGGGGGCAGAACGGGTATGTCAGTTTCGATGCGCACGAGCTTCTGGCATCGAATCAGCCGGCGAGTCTCTTCCTGACGCGATTTGGCAGGGGCGGGGGAAATGGGTTGATCACGGATTCCATTTTTGGCATGCAGGCGCTACGGTCGATAACCATCGGGCCTCAGAATCCTTTCTTTTCCCTCAGCTATTCGCTTTCGGACATGTATGATCCTGCCAGGAACCTGTATTTCTACCGGATGGAGGGTCTTGATACCGCCTGGCATGCCATCGGCAACCAACATACGCTTTCGTTTATTTCCCTGCCCGCGGGTCATTATACTTTACAGCTAAAGGGCAGCCCCGCGCAGGGTGGGGTAGCGGGAAATATGATCGCGGTGGCGATCCAGGTGGAGCAGGTGATGTACAAGCGTCCCTGGTTCCTTGTGCTTTGCGGCCTGCTGGTGGCGGCCGTGGTTATCGCGATCGGGCAATACCGCCTTTATCAATGGCGAAAGCTTCATCAGCTACGGACGCGGATTGCGAGCGACCTGCATGACGAGGTGGGAAGCAACCTGGTGCGGATCGCTCTGCTGGCCGATGCCGACCGGAACGGGACAGCGGCGGAGACGGCGGTTCAACGGCTGGATGTCATCGCCGGCATCAGCCGGGATGCTGCCTCTACCATCAGGGATGTGGTATGGAGCATCGACGCGCGCAACGATACCCTGGCGGGGATGCAGGAGCATATGCATGAGCATTTGCACCAGATGCTGGCGCCCGCGGGGATCGAATATGTGTTCAGGCATACCGAAGTCTCTTCCGAAGAAAAACTGGACATGGATTTTCGGCAGAATATCTATCGTATCTTCAGGGAGGCGATCAATAATGTCGTCAAGCATTCCGGTGCGAGCGTGGTGGAGGTGAGGGTCGGTCGCGAGACAGGGGTGTTCAACCTGATGATAAAGGACAATGGCCTTGGGCTCAATGGGAACAAGAAGGGGGGTGGGCAGGGCCTGGAGAATATGAAGATGCGGGCGGAGAGGCTTAACGGGACCCTGGAGATCGTATCCGCCGAGACTGGGCTGACGATCACGCTTACGGCGCCAATCTAATTACATCTATGATAAGACTTGCGATCCTTGAAGACGATACCCTGGTGAGGGACATGCTGGTTACTTTTCTTGCGAAACAAGGCGATCTGCAATGTCTGTTCAATGCGGCTTCGGTGCCGGATTTCTTCGGTCAGGCGGATGCGTTAGCCCAGGCCGGCGGAGTTGCCCCGGATATCGTACTGACGGATATCGGGCTTCCGGGGACGAGTGGTATCGAGGCTATTCCCCTGATCAAAAAGAGGTATCCCGAAGTTTCCGTGCTCATCTTTTCCGTCTATGCGGATAACGACCGGATCTTTAAAGCGCTTTGTGCGGGGGCGGTGGGTTATCTGCAGAAGGAAGCCCCGCTGGAGGAAGTGTTGGCGGCGGTGCGGTTGATCCACAAAGGCGGAAGTGCAATGTCACCGGCGATAGCGCGGAAGGTGATCGAATATTTTACGCCGCGAAAGGTGTTCAATGATCCGCTGACGGCCAAGGAGCGGCAGGTTGTCCTGGCGATGGTGGACGGACTTTCGTATAAGATGATCGCCGACCGGCTGGGGATCTCGCTGGAAACCGTCCGGCAGCATATCAAGCATATTTACCGCAAGCTGCATGTGAACAGCAAGGGAGAAGTGATCGCCAAGTCGATTCGCGGAGAAATTTAAAATTCTATTTTATGCCGATTCGGTGTTTGCTTTTCATCATTTGTTTCTTTGAATGGCTGGGTGCGGTCGTTGCGCAGGGAACGTTGCCCGTCCCGCTGAATATCCGGACGGCGATCACAAAGGGGACGCGTACGGCCATGGGTCAGCCGGGAGCTCATTATTGGCAGAACCGGGCTGACTATTCCATCCAGGTGCGGTTCGATCCCCGGACGAGACTCGTCAGCGGGACAGAGTCGATCGTCTATACCAATAACAGTCCGGATACTTTGCGGTCCTTGCTCTTCAAGTTGTATCCCAATCTTTATAAGAAGGGTGCATCCCGGCTGCAGACTATACAGCCCGATGATGTGACCGATGGAGTGAGTGTTTCCAATCTGATGGTTGAGGGGACGGCGGGGAACTTTCCCTCGGCGGCGCCGGGTACCGATGCCAACATCCGGGTGCCTCCCGTCATCCCGGGCAAATCCGTCAGGGTGTCGCTTGCATTTTCCTATACGCTGAATAAGAACTCGCATATCCGGACGGGGCAGGTGGATAGCGGAGCATTTTTTATCGCTTATTTTTTCCCACGTGTAGCTGTATACGACGATATCGATGGATGGAATCGAAATCCCTATCTCGGTCATCTCGAGTTCTACAATGACTTCTGCAATTTCGATGTCGATGTAACGGTTCCCGGTGGTTATATGGTTTGGGCGACGGGAGACCTTACCAATCGCCATGAGCTCTTATCGGCAACCTGTAATCAGCGGATCGATGAAGCAGAGACAAAGGACGGGATCGTGACGGTCATCGATTCGAGTGATCTGGCGCGGGGCGATGTGTTGCAGCGCAAGGATTCCACTACCTGGAAATTCCATGCCGTCGATGTGACCGATGTCGCTTTCGCGGTGAGCAATCATTATCTCTGGAAGTCTTCGAGTCTTGTCGTGGACCCTGCCACCGGGCGAAGGACGCGGGTGGATGCGGTGTTCAACCCGGCGCATAAGGATTTTGACGAGGTGGTCGATTTCGCTCGGAAGACGGTCGAAGGGATGAGCTATCGGTTCCCCGCGTGGCCCTATCCTTATCCGCATGAGACGGTCTTCGACGGCCTGGACCAGATGGAATACCCGATGATGGTCAATGACAATCCGCTGAGCAGGCGGGAGGACGTGATCGAACTTACCGATCATGAGATCTTCCATACGATGTTCCCTTTTTATATGGGGGTCAACGAAACGAAATATGCGTGGATGGATGAGGGTTGGGCGAGTATCGGCGAGTGGTTGATCTCGCCCATGATCGACACCAGTATCGTAGACCGGTATGGGATCGGCGAATATTCGAGCGGAGCCGGGAAGGAGAACGATCTGCCGATCATCACCCTGTCTACCCAGCAGAGTGGATTCACCTATTTTCTCGACGCCTACGCGAAGCCGGCGATGGGTTATCTCTATGCAATGGATCTGTTGGGCGACAGCCTGTTCCGGAAGGGATTGCACCGGTATATCCGGGACTGGCATGGCAAGCACCCGATCCCGCTGGATTTTTTCGGCAGTATGAATGCAGGATCGGGGCGGAACCTGGACTGGTTCTGGAAACGCTGGTTCTATGAGGATGGGTATCCCGATCTGGCAATAAAAGAGGTGCAGCATAAGGGGAAGGCGGCGTTCGTGGTGGTGGCGAATAAGGGAGGGAAACCTCTCCCGGTGGATCTGACGATCGAGTTCGCGGATGGGAGTAAGAAGGAGGTGCATCGAAGCGTCGGGGTATGGGAGAAGGGTAATGTGGAAACCGGGGTGCCCGTCGGCTCGGAAAAAGCCATCAAAAAGATCAGTCTCGGGAGTGCGCATGTGTCGGATACGTTTCCGGCGGATAATGTCTGGCCGGTGGCGTCACGACCGTGAGGGTGGAGATCAGTTTTGCAAAGGAGGCCGATATGCAAGCGATCATCGGCATGGGTTTCGAAGAAGGGTTCAAGATGGGTCTTGGCAATCTCGACGAATACCTGGCGGCGCGGGTGACCGCTTAAGATATAGATGCCCCGGTTTGCGCCGGGGCATTTTCCTTTAAAAATTGGGATCGAAATTGAAATAAATGGGGTTGGAGAGTCCCACCATGTTCCCGCTGAGCGCCATCGAACCCAGGACCTGGGGATAGGGTGTCGACGGTCCCTGTACCTCGACGCGATAGTAAGTGCGGCCAATGGCGACGGGGGTATCGGTGAAGTCTATGGCGGGCATTTTTCCTTTGGCCTGATAGGTATTGAACGGATTGCCGTTCTTGATCACATTGATCGTATAGGTAGAGTCGGGGTTGGTATTGCCGGTCAGCTGAACGCGGAACCGGACGGGTTGGCCTGTCGCTTTTGCATTGTCCCCCATCATCATGTCCATTTTATTGTCCTGGTTCAGATCGGCCAGGAACTCGACGCGAGGGGCGTACGGGTTGGCGGAAACACAGACCCGGCCATTTGTCAGGGCGTCAACGACGGCCTGCGCGGTTCTTGCCGTGGCATATACCCAGGTGGTCGGAGTACCCACATAGTTGGCCTTTGCCTGGTAGCTGTTCTTTGTCGCCTTATCGGGCGTTTCGGGGACCCCATGATGGGCGTCGCTGCCGCCTCTGCCGGTAAGTTTACGGCCGGAGGAGAGCATGTCATCCCAGATCATGATGGCATTGGCGTTCTTTGACCAGATGGCGGAATTCCAAACTTCGATGGACTTGACCATATCATAGGAATAGCCGAAATGGTCTTTCCCGCTGGGATGGTTGGCGGAAAGATGGATGCCGAGTTCCTTTACGATCGCACCGACGACGATGTCGCGCTGGTCACGGACATCGTACAGGCGTTGATGATCATACGGGTGGGCCGAGAAGACGTTCCCATGGCCGCGGGTGGTCGTCCATTCCGCGCCGTATAACAGGATGAGCGAGTCCGATCTGAATTCAGGGTCCGCCCATGTATGATGCCCGACATCGCCGTCGACATGGTTATCGTGATCGGTGATACAGATATAGTCCATCCCGACAGACTTTGAAAAGGCAAGGATCTTGGAAATGGGATTGTTGGAGGACTCCTTGCTGTGCCGCGAGTGGAGATGCAGTTCTCCCTTTAGCCATACGCCGTTGGTGAGGCTTGCGATGGGGGGCAGCGATCCAAGCTCGACAGGCGCCCAGGGGTCGACATGCGGTGGCGGGGTTTGGGCCGGGGGTTGCCCCTGGCTTTGGGCATTTGCGCCGAGAGTGAAGATCGTGATGAGGGCAGTGAGAAAAAGTTTAGATGTGCTCATTGTTCCGGTTTCTCATTAGACGGCCGGAGAGAAAAAGAGGACTATGGCGGTGTATTAGGAAATTGTTACCGCTGGCGGGGATTCCGTTAAAATTTGATAAATTAGGATAATCAAAAATATATTCCCGATGCCTGCCAGTTATAGCATTCGCGAAAACCTTCACATCGTGCTTTACGGCATTTCCGGAGTCGCCGAAAACAAAGAATGGGGCAAAACGGGAATGGAGCTGATGAATAAAATGTGGAAAGAGGTGAAATCGAGGGAATTTCCCAATAAAGGGATCAATGTCTGGGTGTATGAGCCCGGCAACAAGATGTTTGCGGGTGTCGAATTAACGGCCCCGCCGCCCGCGGATACCCTATTGGAGCGAAAAGAGATCACCCTACCCAAGTATATATACTATCTACATATAGGCCCCTATGACAGGATCTCCGCGTCCTTCAACCGGTTGTCCACGGAGTTCCAGCAAGCCGGGATCAAGAACGGGCTGCCCTATCTCGAGCTGTATGGCCATTGGACGGAAGATCCGTCGAAGCTGGAGACGGAGTTGTTGTGGTCGATCGGGTAGTTGCTATCGCAAATTGGCTACTTTGATCAGGCTTTTTACATCGCGTACGATGATCTTTCTGCCTTTGGTTTCGACGAGACCTTCTTCCTTGAACTCTGAAAGGATGCGCACTACATTCTCTCTTGCGGTGCCGACGAGACTGGCCAGATCGTCCCGGCTCATATTGATCTCCACGGACATGCCAGGCTGAAAATCGACCTTGTATTTTTCCCGGACCACGATCAGCTGGAGGGCCAGCCGTTCGCGCACGGAGCGTTGGGCGAACATCGTGAGGCTATTGGTAAGAACGATGAACTCATGGCTTAATGTTTTGAGGAGCCTTCTGTTGAGAACGTCCGACTGGCGAAGCGCTTCGAGAAAATCTTCTCTGGGGATGAATGCGATAACGCAGTCTTCCATCACAGCCGCGGAGTCGGGATAATTGTCTCCGGAGAGGATCGCGTGAAATCCGAGGAGTTCGCCTGTGTTGGCGACATAGATGATCTGCTCCCGCCCGTCTTTATCGACCTTGTATTTTTTGGCTTTGCCATTGACCAAATAGTAGATACCCGAGGGATATGTATCTTCTCTGAAAATGATCTCCCCCTTCCTATATGTCTGCTCACTCTTGTGGGCCATCAGCAATTGAAGGTCCTGCTCCGGAAGACCAGAGAGGATCGATTCACTTTTGAATTCCCATTTCTCTATCGGAAAGATTCCCTGGATACTCATAGACCCTACAAAGCTACCCTTTTTAAAAGTGATTTTTCTCACTTTTTTCAGTGACAAATGTCACCACAAGCTGAGTGATATTCATTTAGTTTTGGAATTGTCTAAAGCAGCGATCACAACATGAGGAATTATAAGAATTCAGACAGATTGACCGTAAAGAGACTGCAGGAACTAAAGGATCAGGGATTCCGGTTCGTTCTTATAAAGGGCTATGCGCTCGACCGGCGGGCGGATTATATAGAACTGAATCATTTTTCACTGCTGCCGGTAAAAGAACTTCCCGAAGACCCTGCACAAAAGGAGATATTCGAGCCTATCGACAGCGAGATCCTGATGGAATGGGCCAGTTCCCTGGATACGGGTGTCACGGCTTATATCGATACAGACTGGAAATAAACCTGAAGCCGATGCTTTTTTCCGATTACGATCTCAATATTCTTTACCCGATGTCCGTTCAGGAGCTTTCGAAATTTCACTGGACACCCTTTGCCATCGCCCGGAAAGCCGCTTATTTCCTGGCGGCGGAAGGCAATGTCAGGATCCTGGATATCGGCAGCGGAAGTGGCAAGTTCTGCCTGGCGGCGGCCTTCTGTACACCCAACGCGCAATATTACGGGGTGGAGCAGCGACAATGGCTGGTGGATTATGCGGAAGCGGCCAGAAGAGAGATGGGACTCGAAAATGTCGCTTTTGTTCATGCGAACTTCACGCAGCTGGACTTCGCGAACTACGATCATTTCTACTTTTACAATTCTTTTTATGAAAATCTGGCCGGGACGAATAAGATCGACGACACGATCGAGTATTCGGGGGAGTTGTATAACTATTACAACCGGTATTTATTCAGGCAATTGCAGCAAAAGCCGAAAGGCACAAGGATCTGCACGCTTTGCAGTATGGAAGATGAGGTCCCGCCCGACTATCATGTCGTTGGGTCGGAACTGGATGACTTTTTAAAATTCTGGATAAAAGTTTAAATTTATCGATATGCCTGGTTATTTCCACGCGTTGTTGCATCAGAAGTGTCCGCGTTGCCGGAGAGGAAACATGTTCCTGGATTCAAATCCTTACCGGTTGGGTTCTCTCTTCGACATGCCTGAAAAATGTCCTGTATGCGAACAACCGATGGAGCTCGAACCGGGGTTTTACTTTGGAACGGCTTATGTGAGCTATTCTTTAACGGTGGCCTTTTCTGCGGCGACCTTTGTCGCCTGGTGGGTGCTGATCGGCCTATCCACGCATGACAACCGCATTTTCTGGTGGCTGGGGATCAACGGGGTGCTGATGCTCCTGCTGCAGCCCTATCTGATGCGACTATCCAGAACGATATGGCTGTCCTTCTTTGTGAAGTATGACCCGAGTTGCTAAATTGATGTTCAGACCGAAATTATTCGATACACTGAAGGCGTATGACCGGCGGATGTTGCTGCGGGACCTGATGGCGGGACTGATCGTGGGTCTGGTGGCGCTTCCCCTGGCGATCGCCTTTGCCATTGCGTCCGGGGTCTCACCGGAGAAAGGGCTCTTTACCGCCATCATCGCAGGATTTATCATCTCTGCGCTTGGCGGCAGCCGGGTACAGATCGGTGGACCGACGGGGGCTTTTATCGTCATCGTTTATGGCATCGTACAGGCGTATGGCGTCGATGGATTGATCATTGCGACCTTTATTGCCGGCGTAATGCTGATCATCATGGGTTTTGCGGGATTGGGGTCCGTGATCAAGTTCATTCCGCATCCCCTGATCGTCGGCTTTACCAGCGGGATCGCGCTGATCATTCTTTCTTCGCAGGTGAAGGATTTCCTGGGGCTGAGCATGGGCGCCGTTCCGGCCGATTTTATCGAGAAATGGAAATCATACTGGCATGCGATCGGCACTTATAACCCCTCTGCTCTTCTTCTTTCGGCGGCAACCGTCCTGATCGTCATCTTCTGGCCTTCCATCTCCACCCGGGTTCCCGGTTCGCTGATCGCCATCTTTGTGGTGACCGCGGTGGCGCAGCTGTTTCATTTACCGGTGGAGACCATCGGCAGCCGGTTCGGCAATATTCCTTCCGCCCTGCCCAGGCCTTCGATCCCTCATCTCGATGTGGCCACCATCCGCAGCATGATCCGGCCTGCTTTTACGATCGCGTTGCTGGGAGGCATCGAATCGTTGTTGTCCGCGGTCGTGGCAGACGGGATGATGGGCGGTAATCACCGGAGTAATATGGAACTGGTCGCGCAGGGGACGGCCAATGTATTTTCTTCGCTTTTCGGTGGGATACCGGCCACCGGCGCCATCGCCCGTACCGCGACAAATATCAAGAATGGCGGACGCACACCTATTGCCGGGATCACGCATGCGGCGACGCTGTTATTGATCCTGATCTTCTTTGGGAGGTGGGCGGCTTTGATCCCCATGGCGACGCTTGCGGGTATCCTTGCTGTCGTGGCGTATAACATGAGTGAGTGGCGTCATTTTGTCGATGTGCTCAAGGGGCCGCGCGGGGATGCGGCGGTGCTGGTGACTACGTTTTTGCTGACTGTGCTGGTGGATCTGACGGTGGCTATCGAGATCGGGATGGTTCTGGCGGTGTTTTTGTTTATGAGGAATATGATCAGGTTTAGCAGTGTGGATATGATGGGTGGGGAGGGTTTGACAGCGGGTCGGGAGGTTGGGGGTTCAGGTGAGGGGGGCGTGATGGAGGAGAAGGAGGTTATGGCGATGGGGCAGGAGGGCGTGGCTGCCGACCAGGTTCCGCGGCAGGTGGAGGTGTTCGAGATCAGTGGTCCGTTATTTTTTGGCGCGGCATACAAATTCAGGGACGCGATGCGGTATATCGAGCGGCCGCCGAGGATCCTGATCATCCGGATGGGCAGGGTGCCCATGATCGATGCCACCGGGATAAAGACCATCAGGGATGTTTTCCGGGAATCGAAACAGCGGGGGATCAAGCTGATCCTTTCGGAGGTGCATAGCCAGCAGGTGATGAAGGAGCTGCGAGATGCGCGGTTGTTGTTCGCCATCGGAAAGGCCAACGTGACGGAAAGCTTTGATGCGGCGATCCGTCGGAGCAGGGTGGTGTTGGAGGGATAGGGCGGTTTTGGAGAGGATGCTGGGGATGCGGCTGCCGTCATTCCGTTCGCAGGCTTTTCGCGGGGTTGGCAACAGAAACTTTCCAGGCCTGAGAAAGTACGATCAACAAATTGAGGCCGACCATGATGAGGATATTGGCCAGCAGGATCCACGGGGTGATGCTTACGCGTGATGCAAAACTCTGGAGCCACATGCTGTTGATGAGAAAGGCGATCGGCACCGCAATGAGTACTGCGACAGCCAGCAGGGTCATAAAGCCTTTCGATAGCAGGACGATGACCTGCAGCACGCTCGAGCCCAGCACTTTTCTTACACTGATCTCCTTTCTCCGGGTTTCCGCGGTGTAGGTGGCCATTCCCAGGAGGCCGAGGCAGCTGATGACTACGGCCAGAGAGGCGAGGACACCGAATATTCCAGCGACGTCGCTCAGCATGAATTGGGTGGTCAGCAATTGCTGATCCAGGAACCCGTATTCGAATTTGGAGGCCGGATTTACTTTTTTCCAGGTATCCTGCAGGAAGGCTATGGTCTTCGCCAGGTTTTGTCCCTGTACCCTTACCGTTATATACCCAAATTCCGATTTCCGGTTGCGGAGCATCAGCGGCTCCATGCCCCGGCTTACGTCGAGGAACTGGAAGTCTTTTACGACGCCGATGATCTCGACGTCCTTGCCGTCCAGGATCAAGTGCCGGCCGACGGCCCGCGTGGGTGACCCGAACTTCCCGTCGCTGACCATTTTTTCGTTGATAAGGACATAATGATCATCCTTTTCTTCGGGTATGGCTGGAAGGTTCCGGCCTGCGACCAACTGTAGTCCCCAAACCCGGAGACAGGCGGCATCGACATCGATGTAATTCGACCAGAGGCTATCCTTGAGATCTGCTGCCTTGTGGACGATATCGCCGTTGTTGGTCCCGGTAGCCGGTGAATAACTGCAAGCAGAGACGGCAACGATGTTCTTGTTGGTGGACACCGCCTGCGCGAAGCGATCGAAATTCTCCTTTTTGTACAGGTTTATATTGACGACATTGTCTTTATCGAATCCATAATTGAAATTCATGATGTGCTTGCCCTGCAGATAGATCAGGCTCGTGGAAATGATGAAGATCATCGAGACGCAGAATTGAACCACCAGGAGCACTTTTCGGACCGTCAGTTTTTTGAAGAGTTTTATGTTGCTCAGGCCTTTCAGGATATTCACGGGATTGAATAAGGAGATATAGATCGAGGGTAGAAGGCCTGCGATGAATCCTACCGCGATGCTGAAGCCGACGAAGATCAGGCAAAGGCCCGGGGTATAATGGAAGGAGATATTTAGGAATTGGTTCAGCCAGAGGCCCGAGAATAAGGCCTGGAAGACCAGCAGCATGGCAAATGACACGACGAGGGATAGCAGGGAGAGCAGGATCGCTTCGGTGATGAATTGGGTAAAGACCTGGCCGCGGGTGGCTCCCGATACTTTCCGGATGCCTACCTCTTTCGCCCGGGTAAGGAGTCGCGCCACCGAAAGATTGGTATAATTGAGGCAGGCGGAGAGCATGACGATCAGGCAAAGTACGCTCAGCACGACCAGGACTATTTTGGGCATGGCGATATTGGTGGGGTTGTTGACCACGTCACTTGGCATGACATCACGGAGGGGAACCGCTTTGAACTGGAATTGATCGCCGTGTCCTTTGGGGTATTGCTCGTCTGAGATCTTGTCGAGGATGCGCTGAAGTTGAGCTTTTGACCGACCCTTTTCCAACAGCACATAGGTATAGTTGTTCCAGACGTTGCTCCAATTGTTGGGCGGATAGGAGAGGATCGTATCTCTTGTGAGCGGGGTCAGGGTGCTTAATGAGGCGAGGAGCTTGAAGGGCAGGGTTGTTTTGCCAGGATTGGGCTTCAGGACACCCGTGATCATGAACTGGCCATAGGATGTTTCCATATTGCCGGTCTCGACACCGGCGGGGTTGATTCCCGTATGGTTAAATTTGATCGTTTTTCCAATGGGGTCGTCGTTGGGGAAGAGTTGCTTTGCCAGATCGGTGGAGATCACCAGGGAGAAAGGTTTGTCCAGGGCCGTGCGCGCATCGCCCTGCTCCAATTTGAAGTCCATGACCTTGAATAATTCTCCATCCGCGAAATAGCCGCCGCCGGAGGCGATCTTGTCCTTATATACGAGGTCGCCGCCGATGTTCCTTGCCAATGCCGCCGCGGCTTCGATCCCGGCGAAATCGTGTTTCAGGCGTTGGGCCAGGGGGAGGGCGGAGGAGGCCGTCTGCCGGCCGTTGCCGTTCTTGCTGCTCGTTTGGATACGATAGGTCCGGTCTATGTTGGTCTGCCAGCGATCGTAGCTATTCTGGTCGGCGATGATGAGCATGATGAGCATGCAGACCGACATGGCGGCGGCGAGGCCGAAGACGTTGATAAAGGAGAAGGATTTGTGTTTCAGGATGTTGCGGAGGCCGACCTTCAGGTAATTGGCGAGCATGGAGGCGTGTTTCGCGCTTGGACGCGGGGAGTCGGAGAGAGGTTACAGGGTGCCCCCGGATTTATGTGCGGCGGACCAGCGGAACCTGCAGGTTGGTTGGCCGGTTAGTAGGTTTATTGAAAGGCCGGCCGTCTACGTTTTTGCTGCCGTTAAAGAGGAGGTCCTGGTAAATATAGATCAGATCGTAGTCGACATAAATCCTGGCGTCCGTAAGCCCGAACGGCAGAAAAGCCTTGCCTTTCAGATCTTGTGGTACGTTCAATTCCCATTTGCTCACCCCATTAGTGGAGATCCGATTCACAGCGTCCACCCAACCGGCGTGCAGAGGCGTTACGTCATAGGTTTTATCTGCTATGTAGTCCACTTGCTGGGCGCCTGGCGCGACCGGGTGTTCCCCTTTCCATTCAAGGTGTCCATTGATCACGAATTTCACCAACGGTGTCTTCCCGTTGGCATCCAGATAGTTGACAAGGGTACATTCAAAACCGTCTTGCGGGAGGTAACGGAAGGCTCTCGTACAATAGAACGGATTGATGTCTCCGGCTGTCGATTTGGTGATGCTGGGACGAAGTTCCGGAGCAATGCTAATCCATTCGCCGCCCTGAATAAATTGCCTGATCTCTGCTACTGTCATATAAATTTTTCCGGCGATTTGATTTACGCCAACGATTCTAGCCAATATACGAACAATAACTCCGGCAAATCGATTTTGTGACGAGTGGTAGTTGCCGCGGCAAAGCTATTGTTTTAAGAATGGCAGCACATAGGACTGCCGCCCACCCCGGATGCGGGCAAAATACGATCCGGCGGGAAGCCAGCTGACTGAAAGGGTGGTCCCGTCGAGCCTGGCTACCGAGTAGCTTTCCAACACCTGCCCGGTGACGGAAATGAGGTCGATGTTCCTGGCGCCACTGATGCCTGGTGCGCTGATATGCAAGACATCCTTCGTTGGGATAGGATAAAGGGTCACGACGGCTGAAGGGGCGTTAAATATCAGGATGCTGACCGGTGAGTAAGAGATGGCACCTGCAGCATTGACCAATTCGAGCCTGTAATAATTGATGCCGAATGAAGGGGATTTATCTGTATAACTGTAGTTCTCAGCGAGGGCGTTATAGTCATTGGCAGCCACGGTATCTATTGAAGTAAAATGCAGCCCGTCGTTGGAGTGCTGAAGGGCGAAATAGCCCCGGCCGAATCCAGGGGCGACGATCCATTTCGCCAGGGCTGCGTCGGATGACAGCTTTGTCACCGAGAAAGTCTCCAGTGTGATGGGAAGGACGAAGTTTTGAGTGTAGATTATTGTATAGTATCCATTGGGCAGATTGGTGGCCTTTACCACAAAGGAGACCGAACTGCCGGAAACGTTACTTGAAACAGTGGGGACTAGTGTATTGGTCCCGGACCCGAAAGTTCCGTCTGACGGATTGTACAGGAGCTGGAAAAAATCCACTGGATTGGGGGAGGTACCGTTGTAGTCATAAAAGTTGAAATTCAGGGTGATATTTCCAGCGCTGTTGCCGCCGGACAGCTGGGCATACCATGACCTGTTCCAGACATAGGTGTTGGCGGGTACGTTATTCAGGCTTGGGTTGTAGTTGACGGTATTGCGTTGGGCGTTGTGTGCCGCCATGGCGTAACCGGCCGACCCCAGAAAATCCGATCCGGTCGAGCCACTGCCAAACCCGAGCCCATCCGTGGAGCCAGCGACATCGGCCAGAAAATTATCGTTTCCGCTGTTGCCGATGCCTACCAGGTTTTTATTGTAGGTGGTGCTCGTCGGTGGGGTAAATACGGGATATCCGCTGGTGGGAAGGAGTCCTGTCAGTCCCCATTCGGACGCCTGGTAATTTTCCAGCAGTATTCTTTGCGTGTTGTTGGGGGTACCATTGTAGACCATTAACTCGTACACCGGATCATTGTTATACATCCCCCTGCCCGAAAATGTGTTGCTGATCGAGTAGGTGTCGTTGACCGCAGCCTGGGCCTCGGCCACCAGGACATGCGTGAGCGAAGGATAGGTCCAAAGGTTTTGCACTCCATTTAACCACAGGGCGGAAGGGTAGCCGGTACCATAACACCAGTCCTGTCCATTAGGGCCCTGGGTATAGTACACGATGCTTGCCGTCTCCTGGAACCGGACGCTGAAGTCCGTTAAGGCCGGGGAGGAGAACAGGTATTGGTAGCCGGTGCCGAGCATGGACCGGGTGCTGACGACGGTTTGGTAGGCTCCGGCTGGCCCTGTCATGTACTGGGTATTGTTCTGAAAAATGACAGCGCCGAGACCGTTGAGCTGATTGGTCCAGTACACCGGCTGGAAGCTGCCGGTGGATTGACTGGCATCTGCTGCCCGGCCGCTCTTATCTTTCCAGGTTGCGATGGAACTGCCATTGGCAGCCGGTGTGCCCGTCGAGGTCAGCAGGGTGGTGGGATCCGATGCTGTCAGCCAAAGTTGAAGATCTTTATTGCCGAGGCCTGCGGGGTAATAGCTTTGGGTTTTTGCGGATAGGGTTAGGAATACGGCGCAGGAGTATAGGTATGTTTTGATAAGGGTATGGAGAAAAGGGTACGGGGGTTTCATGGATATTGTTTGTACAATATTACTGCCCGAAATGGCTGGATCAATGGATTTAATGGCAAGCACCGACGCGCGGTCGAAGTATTACTATCGTAATTTTGGACATGCCAGTAAAAATCTTTGATCACAACGTTAAAAAGCTTTCTTATTCCGTCAATGCAAAGAAATATTCGTATGCGGACGAACAGGTGAGGGTTCCTTTGAACCGGAATAGGTGGCATAAGATCTGGCTGATCGGTAATCCATGCCGATTGGTCATCAATGACGAACCGGTAATCTGCGAACGGCCCGTCCTGTTTTTCGCCAATCCCCTGGTTAGCTATTCATACGATAGCCTACAGGACAAGCGATGGGGATATTGGTGTGTATTCACAAAGGAATTTATGGCCGCCAATGACCCATTGGGCCGGCTTCGGGCTTATCCGGAACTGGCTCCGGCCAGCGCGATGTTGTTATTCCCAGAGTCCGAGCAATTGGAGGTGGTGAGAATGTTGTTCGGGCAATTGACGGCGGCGGTGAACACGAGGTTTGCCTTTAGTGACGAAATGATCTTCAATTATATTCAGTTGTTGATCTTCGAAGGAATGAAAGCGGAGGCCAAAATAGCGCCTGCCGGGCAAGTGGATGCCGCGGTGCGTATTACTCGCCAGTTCATGCAACTTCTGGAAAGCCAGTTTCCTATCCAGCTCCCCGAGAGGCCGATGCAGCTGCGTAAGCCCCTGGATTTTGCCCGCTGTCTTGCGGTTCATGTCAACCACCTGAATGCTACAGTTCGAAACATCTCCGGCCAAACGACATCGCAACATATCGCCGCCGCAAAGATCGCCGAGGCAAAGGCGCTCCTCCGACATAGTGATCTCTCCATCGGAGCTATCGGTGAGGGCCTTGGCTTCGACTACCAGAATCATTTCCACCGTTTTTTCAAGCAGAATACCGGATCGACCCCACTTGCGTACAGAGCCAAAGCAAATCTTTGATTTGGGTACAATTTACCGTGATCCGCGTATTGCCCGGGTCGGCACAGGCCGGTAGTTTTGCTGGTATGAAACAACAACACAGCCCAAAAGACGACGCGTTGAACTACCAGGTATTTACATCCACGAGGCCGGGTCTGAACCGCGACCCCAATACCCCTCCCGGTCTTGACGACCTCAAATGGGTACCTAACAGCGCCACACTGATATACGGAAAAAAGGACGCTGTTTTGGTTGATGTCTTTCTCGCCATCGAGCATACAAAGATCCTTGCCGAGTCCATCGCCGCTACCGGAAAGAATCTAAGATATATCTATATTACGCATCCGCATGGAGATCATTTTTACGGTCTTCAGCTGTTGCTTGATCGCTTTCCGGAGGCGGTCGCGATAGCTACTCCGGCTGTCGCAAAAGATTGTGCCGAACAGCTGCGGCCTGAAGTCATAAACGGTTTCTGGGCTCCCCGGTTTCCCGGGCAGATACCCGAGAAACTTGCTGTTCCTACGGCTATGGACAGTGATGAATTCGAATTGGAAGGAGAAAAATTGGTGGTTCTCCAGACGGGCTTTTCCGACACTCACGATTCGACCAGTCTCTATGTGCCATCCATCGGATTGATAGTTGCCGGCGATGTTGCCTACAACGGAGTCCATCTATACCTCGCGGAAACCACCCGGGAAACCCGCAAAGAATGGCGAAGCAGCCTCGACAGATTGGAGAGTTTGCATCCAAGATCGGTTGTGGCGGGACATAAGCAGCCGGCTCTTCCAGACGATGTGGCCATTTTGGCGGCAACCCGAAAATACCTGGAGGACTTTGACCGCCTTAATGATGAAACAGCCACTAACCTCGAATTGTACAACAGGATGTTATTGCTGTATGCTGATCGGGCCAACCCGGGCTCGCTTTGGGGAGGAGCACTAGCGGCGAAAAACGCCGTTAAGTAGTCATAGTCCAAATTTTTCCAAAGTGGTCGAATAGCAGAAAACGATATGTGAGAGTTTATGAGGGAAAAAACGGCAATTTGTTCGGATATCGTTATATATTTATAAATATAACGATCAGGAACTAAGCAAGTGTTATGAAACCAAAGCTCTTCTACCCGATTCTTTTGTTATTCTGCTTAACAGAAAATGCATATTCTCAGTCAACAGGAAGTATTAAGGGCAGCATTACCGCCTACGGAAATACGCCTTTGCCCCATGTGAATATTGTTCTCGATAAAACAAATTTCCACACGACCACAAACGACAAAGGCGAATACAGTATCCCTGTTATCCCTCCCGGCAGTTACCGACTTGTTATTTCGCACATTGGCTATCAATCTATTAAACGGGATATATACGTAAAACCCGATGAATCGGTTGAATATTCCTATGCACTTCAGACCAGCACTTTTGAAATTCCATCCATTGAAGTGTATGGAGAAAGCATATTTACAAATATCGCCCGGCTACCTGAAATCGTTGGAACAAATATTTATTCGGGTAAAAAGAATGAAGTGCTCCTTCTTGACAGTATGAATGCGGATCTTGCACTGAACAGAGCCAGAGATGTGTTTGCAAGAGTGCCGGGTATTACTTCCTGGGAGTTGGACGGTTCGGGCACCCAGACGAGTGTAGCTGCAAGAGGGTTAAGTCCTCACAGATCGTGGGAATTCAATGTGAATCAGAATGGCTGTAATGTCAATAATGATTTATATGGCTATCCTGAAGCAATGTACAACCCACCACTTGAAGCCGTACAAGAAATTCAAATTATCAGGGGTTCGGCCGCCCTTCAATATGGGCCTCAGTTTGGCGGCATGCTCAACTATGTAATTAGAAAACCCGACCCTACAAAAGTAATGCAATTCGAAACGCAACAAACTTTCGGATCATTCAATACCTTCAATTCATTCAATGCATTGGGCGGGGGAAAGGGGAAATTTACATATTACGGATACTTTAATTATCGCAGCAGCGATGGATGGCGTCCCAATTCCAATTATAATTTTCTGAATGGGTATGGAAGTGTACATTATAATCCGACGAGCAAAGTGGATATAGGTGTCGAGTATTCAAGGGAAAGCTATGTGCAGAAATTTGCCGGCGGGCTTACCGACTCGATGTTCGCTGCCGACCCACGTCAATCCACAAGAAGTAGAAATTATTTTAATCCCATAATTGATTTACTTTCTTTGAAATTGGATTATTCCATTGATTCCAGGACGAAATTGAATGTGAAAGCGTATAGTTTGTTTGGACAGAGAAATATGGTGATTGCCAATCCCAACCTGGCAACAAGCGCAGACACCATTGTCAAGACACTGGGTTCCTATTCGCCGAGACAGATCAACAGGGATTACTATCAGAGCTATACTGTTGATGTTCGGATGATAAGAAAATACAACCTGTTCGGGAACGAAAGCGCATTGTCGGGCGGGGTGAAATACTCGAACATTTCCACAGACAGAAGACAAAACGGAGTGGGAACCTCCGGTACTGATCTTGATCTTAGTTTGGCTGGTGATTACGGCATTAACCTTCTTTTTAGAACGGTTAACTATGCCGGATTTCTTGAGAATCTTTTCCGGATTACCGATAAGCTATCCATCACTCCCGGCATCAGGTATGATTATCTCAATACGACGCAAAATGGAACTCTATATAGCGTTTACAATGATTTTCGTCCTGTTTCACTTTCGACTTCCAGGAATATTTTGCTTGGTGGAGTTGGGGCACAATACAAAGTCACCGAGCGTATAAATATTTATGGAAATTATTCTCAGGCTTATCGGCCGATCCTTTTTTCAAACCTTATAATCGGCTCAACCACGGCAGTGATCGACCCGAATCTGAAAGATGCAAAAGGGCACAATGCAGATATTGGAATAAAGGGAAAGATCGGGAATATTTTAAGCTTTGATGTGAGCGCATTTGAGTTATATTATGGAAACAGAATTGGAAATATAACACTAACTAACAATGCGGGGAATTCCTATACGTATACGACAAATGCGGGAAATGCGCGAACCAGGGGAGTAGAGGCCTATTTGGAAATTCATTTGCTTAATCTAAAGGGTGAGCATGCAAACTCCGACCTTTCGATATTTTCATCCTATGCCTGTAATGATGCAAAGTATTTGAATGGAACATCCGGAAAAGTTAACCTGACCGGGAAAACTCAGGAAGATGCGCCGAAGTTCGTTAGCAGGTCTGGAATAAACTGCACGGTTAAGAATATATCTGCCACATTTTATTATTCGGCTGTGGGAGGATTGTGGTCGGATGCAAACAATACTCCTGCTTCCGAAAAAAATCCGGGTGTGGGCTATGTGCCATCTTATAATGTATTGGACCTGGCCATGAGCTATAAATTAACTGGCAACTATAATATTAGAGTTGGCATAAACAATTTGACAGATAATAAGTACTTTACCCGAAGAACCGAAACCCTTGTTTATCTGGGAAAGGGTGTATTGCCAGGTGATGGGAGATCTGTCTATTTTACGTTAGGTGCGAAGTTATGACGGGCCTACGGCGCCTCAGTGACGGGTTGCCAATTTCAATCTGGAAATTTGGTCTTAAGGAATGTGTTCAATCGACCAGGCTGAAATGCGATGATCAAGAGAACTCGCTTCATGAGCTTGAATTTTAATGGACCAGAAGCCGTCATCCGGCGGTTTGAAGATAGACATTTGAAATTTGCTGCGGAGGCTTTTTTCGTATTTTTCGGCTCAAGTGGTGGTGGGAGCCGTTTTTAACAATTTTAAGATCTATGAATTAGATTTGCGCTCTATCTTCTGCCATGAACGGAAATACCCTTAAGCTTTGGATGTCCTCGAAGTCAATAACACAGAAATGGAGTAACCAAACCCTTTAAAGTATGAAGAAGCTGGTTATGATAACGGCTACCGTAAGTATTTCATTGTTAAATACCTTTATTGCCTTGGGGCAAGCTATCTACTATGACGGAGAGTTAACAAGGGCTGTACCCTTCAATAACAACGAAGTTATACTCAGTTCATCGTGGATAAAACGCCGCGAGGATATTAATACCAAGTTCTTAAAATCACTTGATGTAGACAGGCTGTTGCATAATTTTAGAGTTAATGCAGGCCTTCCTTCAAGCGCCAAACCTCTGGAGGGCTGGGAGGCACCCGCTATCGGTATTCGTGGCCATTTTGTAGGGCACTATCTTTCAGCGGTGTCGTCACTTGTTGAAAAATATCACGATCAAGAGCTAAGTCAGCGGCTTGCCTACATGATAAGCGAATTACATAAATGCCAGCAGGCTTTAGGTGGAGGTTACTTAAGCGCCTTTCCTATCAAAGATTTCCAAACGCTTGAAACCCGTTACAACAGCGGCATTTGGGCGCCGTATTATACATATCATAAGATTATGCAGGGTCTGTTGAATGTTTATCTGAGAACCGGAAATAAAGAAGCATATCAAATGGTTACAGATATGGCTTCATTTGTAAAGGGCAGAATGGATAGACTTAGCCCGAAAACCATAGAAAAGGTATTATATACCGCAGAAGCTAATCCGGCTAACGAGGCGGGAGCGATGAACGATGTTTTATATAAGCTTTATAAAGTATCCAAAAACCCAGAGCATCTTGCTTTGGCAAAAATATTTGACCGGGATTGGTTTTTAGTACCACTTTCCAGGAACGAGGACATTTTGAGTGGTTTGCATTCAAATACTCACCTGGTACTTGTCAATGGATTTGCTCAACGGTACGATATAACTCAAGAAAGAAAGTACCACGATGCTGCGATTAACTTTTGGAACATGTTGATGAAAGACCACGCGTATGTCAATGGATCGAGCAGCGGGCCAAGGCCGAACGGTACCACTAAAACATCCGAAACTGCCGAACATTGGGGTATACCTGGTGTGCTAAGCAACACACTATCAAAGGAAATTTCCGAATCATGCGTATCGCATAACACACAAACACTCACCTCCACTCTTTTTACATGGAACCCGGAAGCTAAATTTGCGGAGGCTTATATGAACACGTTTTATAATGCAGTATTACCAACACAAAATGACAGTACGGGCCAGTCTGTATATCATTTACCTTTAGGCTCACCTCAGACTAAGCAGTTTCTTAAAGATGACGATTTCAGATGCTGCAACGGTACCTGCATTGAGGCTTTTGCTGCACTTAATTCGGGCATATATTATCATGACACCAATAGTATATGGGTGAATTTATATATTCCTTCTTCTGTACATTGGGCCGAAAAAGGCTTTCAATTGCAGCAAAAAGGTGACTTTCCTGTAGATTCTATAGCTGAATTCACTGTTGCTGCTTCAAACAATCAGCCACTGACGCTTAATTTCTTCATTCCTTCCTGGGCATGTGAAGTCGATGTATATGTAAACGGCGCAAAGGAAAAAGGAATAATATTGCCAGAATCATACTTCGCCCTTCGCCGTATTTGGAAAAACAAGGATGTTGTTAAAATTGTGTTTCACTATGGATTCCGTGTCGAATCTATGCCTGATGACAGAATGACGATAGCGTTTTTTTACGGCCCTGTTCTTTTAGCATTTGAAACCGAAAAGGAGATGGTTCTCAAAAAGACTGACGATCTAAGCTCAACTTTAAAACTGATACTTAGCGGAATTCATCGTTCAAGTCAGAACAAGTTTCAGTTTGCTTATGACAGTATCGATTATGTGCTTCAACCGCTGTACACGATCAAACAGGAGTCCTATGGGGTTTACGCTACTATTAGAGATTATTAAGTATAATAAAATCCAGTTGACCCGCGGCCTCTATGGAACTGTATAACGGATGTATTGCCGAGGCGCCACCATTTAGATACGCGTTGAAAGATAACTACCCAATAGTGATCAAATAAGCGTACCTTTAATAGCTCTCCCTGGTTTGCCCTTCTCAATCCTGGACTTACGTTGTCATTTCTTCAATAGGGACTACAGCGCATTAATATGTTTCTACTATGAAAGTCACAGCCGCTACGGTTATTGACCTATTGTCGCGTTTGCGTGTTTATTTCCAGACGACCACCGATCCAAGGGATTATGGTGACGAAGAGCCATTTCGCTCTGAACTGTACAGCTCCGAACAACTGGACAGTCATGCCATTTCCATTGCCGGTGCTCACCGATTGCAGGCGACCCGTCCGGCTGATCAATTGCTGAAAAGACTGGATGACAATGAGCACACGCTGCTGGAAGTGCGAAACCTTCTGGTTGGGAACGTAAGAACAGGGAAAGCCATCACGCCTGGAGGAGAATGGCTGCTCGATAATTTCTATCTGATCGAGGAACAGGTCATCCTTGCGAGGAAACACTTGCCGAAAGGATATAGTGAAGCGCTTCCCGCACTGGATGGCGGCCGCACCGCGGGCATGCCCCGGGTCTACGATATCGTGCTGGAGGTCATTTCACATAGCGACGGCCGGGTGGATGCGCGCAACCTGGGCAGCTTTGTAGCTGCTTACCAGACTATCACCGAGCTTAAGCTGGGAGAGCTATGGGCCATTCCGATCATGCTCCGCCTTGCCGTGATAGAGAATCTGCGGCGGGTTTGCGGAAAGATAGCTCTGGATATGATCGATCACAACCTGGCCGACTATTGGGCAGATAAAATGATCGATACCGCCAGGGAGGCGCCGGGGGACCTCATCCTGACGATTGCCGACATGGCACGGTCCATGCCTCCGTTGAGCAGCGCGTTTGTTGCCGGTTTTATACGAATCCTGCAAGGAAAGGGGCCCGCGCTGGCCCTGCCGCTCAATTGGCTGGAACAGCAATTATCGGGAACGGGAGCCGGGAGCAGCGACCTTGTCCGGCAAGAAAACCAAAAACAAGCCGTCGACCAGGTTTCAGTGCGCAACAGCATCGGGACCCTGCGATTCACCGGAACGACGGACTGGCGCAATTTTGTCGAGGCGCACAGCAGTGTGGAAAGAATATTGGCAAAGGATCCGGCCGGTACTTATTCCCGGATGGATTTCGCTACCCGGGACAGCTACCGTCACAAAGTGGAATCCATCGCTGCCGGATCCCGGTTGCCGGAAACAGAGGTGGCACTGGCCGTGGTTGCACTCGCCGAGAAATACAAAGAGGCGGATCCGGTGGCCCGGAAAGGACAGGGAGATGGTGGCTACGACAACAAGCAGTGCCATGTAGGCTACTACCTGGCCGGTAACGGGCAAAAACAAATAGCCCAAACCATCCGAATACGCCATAGCCGGTCCCAAAAGCTTATGCGGGCAGCGGGAAAAATGCCGCTCTTCCTATACCTCCTTTCTATTGCATGGCTGACGTCGCTGACGGCTTTCTTCCTATTCTATCTTCCCTACAGCCGGGGTATCCGTGACGGCTGGTTATTATCGCTGGTTGTCGTGCTGGCGATATTAGCTTCCGCGCAGATGGCCATTTCCCTGGTCAACTGGATCTCGACACTGCTGGTCAGGCCCCGATTGTTGCCCCGCATGGATTTTTCCAAGGGAATCCTGCCGGAGTTTCGCACCCTTGTGATCGTTCCCACGCTGCTGACCGGTAAAGCGTATATCGATGAACTCCTGGAAGGATTGGAAATACGCTTCCTGGCGAACAAGGGCGATAACCTTCATTTTGGACTGCTGACCGATCTTGTGGACGCCAATGCAGAGATGCTGGAAGAGGACAGGGAGTTAACCGGTGTTGCAAGCGCCGGGATCGAGGCATTGAATCTAAAATACAAACGAACCCCGAACGATATCTTTTTTCTCTTCCATCGGTCCAGGGTCTGGAGTGCCGGGGAACGAAAATGGATGGGCTACGAAAGAAAACGGGGAAAAATAGCTGCCCTAAACGCCTTTTTGAGACGCCGTGGGGAACACGAATTTTCCCTGATCAGCGGCGACTACAAAATCCTTTATGACGTAAAATATGTGATCACGCTGGATTCCGATACGCTGCTGCCGAGAGACTCCGCCTGGAAGCTGGTAGCAACGATGGCGCACCCACTCAACCGGCCGGAATACGATATCCGGAAAAAACGGGTTACGGCGGGTTACGGGGTGTTACAACCCAGGGTAGATTCGAGTATTGCGGTAGCATCTACTTCACTCTATTCGACTATGCAGGGCGGCGTTTCGGGTATCGATCCTTATACCCGGGTCTCCTCCGATGTATACCAGGATCTTTTTGAAGAAGGCTCTTTCATCGGCAAAGGGATTTACGACGTGGACATTTTTGAACGCACGTTCCGCGACCTCTTCCAGGATAACCGTATCCTCAGCCACGATCTGCTGGAAGGGTGCTATGTACGGTCCGGGCTGGTGAGCGATGTATTTTTATATGAGGAGCATCCCTCGCGGTACGAATCGGACCTCCGGCGTCACCACCGGTGGATCAGGGGCGACTGGCAGATCGCCGGCTGGATCTTTCCTTTTGTCCGCACCGGCAATGGGCATCTGATCAAAAACAAGCTTTCTGCCTTGTCGAGGTGGAAAATAGCCGACAATCTTCGCCGAAGTCTCCTGCCAATCTCCTTATTGTCGCTGCTATTATTGGGTTGGTTCGTCCTGCCTTTCCCCTGGTTTTGGACCGCGGCCGTCAGTACGTTCATCCTGTTGCCGCCGCTGCTTGCTGTCGGCTGGCAATTATTGCATAAACCCGCCGATCTCACCGTAAAAGCGTACGCCGAGGAAATTGCCGGCCAATTGAAAATTACGCTGATCCGCTTTGTATTCAGCCTTTCCATCCTTCCATACGAAGTGCAGCAATACGCGGACGCCATTCTCCGTACGTTATGGCGAATGACGATCACCCGAAGAAGGCTATTGGAATGGACTTCCTCCGCCACGGAGTCCCGAAAGCCACGCGCTTCGCTCTGGTCGGCTTATAAATTCATCGCGATAGCGCCGCTGTTGGCAGTTTTCTGTATTACCTTGCTGTTGACCAATCTGCCGGTGCTACTCATCGCCGGTCCCATCCTGCTGTTGTGGTTGCTCTCGCCTGCCATCGTATGGCGTCTGAGCAAACCCGAAGTTGCGACAAGGCCGAAGCTAACGGAGCAAGAGCTATCCTTTCTCCATAAAACCGCCCGCAAGACCTGGTCCTTCTTCGAACAATTCGTAACGTCCGGCGACAACTGGCTGCCGCCGGACAATCTGCAGCAGCACAATGGGGATGTTGTTGCACACCGGACTTCGCCCACCAATATGGGGCTCGCCCTGGTGGCGAACCTGGCGGCTTATGATTTTGGATATCTTTCGGGCTTCGAACTCGTGAATCGATGCGCGCTCACTCTCGGGACCATGGAGAAGCTGGAACGCTTTGAAGGCCATTTTTGCAACTGGTATGATACGCAGTCGCTTTTACCGTTGTACCCGAGGTATGTTTCGACCGTCGATAGCGGGAATCTCGTCGGACATCTGCTCACGTTACGTCAGGGATTGCTCGACTTGCCCGCACAGCCAATCTTCCATCACAGGGCGATCGTGGGTTGCAACACTACGGTGGAGTTAGTTTCCGACGAAGGGAAAGAGCGTGTCGGGTCGGCAGTTGATCAAATCCAAGCCTTGCTTAAAGGGATCGGGCGGGAAGAACGGTCGCTTGCGGTTGTAAGAAAAGCGCTTGACGACCTGGTCCGGCTGGTAAATTGCATAGATATTCCGAAGCAGGATGACGATAGCACGCTATCGAGATGGGTCAGCAGGTTGTCGCTCCAGATAAATCATCACCGGAGCCAGCTGCGCCAGTTGATTCCCTGGATGGATCTATTGCCTATTCCCGAACGTTTCAACCAGCTGGCCGATTTGGCTTTTATCCCTACGTTACGATCGTTGCAATCTATCCGGGAGAGCTACCTGCCTGTCATAGCGAAATATGAGAACGAAGAAAATACAAAGGAGGAAAAGATATGGCTATGCGCCATGGTCGCGGCCCTATTTGAAGCAGAAAGACAGGCAACCGCAGGCATTCGCCGGATCGAGCAATTGGCGGAGCAGTGTGAAGCATTTAGCGATATTGAATATGATTTTCTGCTGGAGCCTTCCACGGCTCTTCTGAGGATCGGTTACAATATAGAAGAACAACGCAAGGACAATGGGTTCTACGATCTGCTTGCCTCCGAGGCAAGGCTGGGCATCTTTGTGGGCATCGCGCAGGGTAAGCTTCCACAGGAAAGTTGGTTCGCCCTGGGACGGTTGCTTACCGATCCGGGCGAAGACCCCGTCCTGCTTTCCTGGAGCGGATCGATGTTTGAATATCTGATGCCTCAGCTGGTGATGCCACTGTACGAGAATACCTTGCTGGCACAAACCAGCAGGGGAACGGTCAAACGGCAGATCGCGTATGCAACGCAAAAGGGTGCACCCTGGGGTATCTCGGAATCGGCCTACAATCTATTAGACGCCAACCTGAATTACCAGTATCGTGCTTTTGGCGTACCGGGACTCGGGCTGACACGGGGACTGGAAGAGAATCTGGTTATCGCACCCTATGCCACTATGCTGGCCCTGATGGTTATGCCCGAGAAGGCTGTTTCCAACCTTCAGCTTTTATCGGCAAAAGGCATGGAAGGAGAATACGGCTTTTATGAGGCCCTCGATTTTACGGCTTCCCGCCTGCCCAGGGGCAAGACCTCGATCGCCATTGAATCTTTCATGATCCATCATCAGGGAATGGGAATGCTGTCATTGGCCTACGTCCTATTGAACCAGCCGATGCAACAACGTTTTCTTTCTGAACTCCGCTTTCAGGCAACCCTCCTGCTGCTTCAGGAACGAATTCCCCGTGCTACGTTGTTCTATGCACATACTGCGGACGAGATCGAATCACATGCTTCGTCCGCGGGCACGCAGGTACGGATCATCAATTCCCCCCATACCGGGACACCGGCCATCCAACTGCTGAGCAATGGCCGCTACCAGATCATGATCGCGAATTCGGGCGCCGGATACAGTCGCTGGAAACAGCTTGCGGTAACCCGTTGGCGCGAGGACCCTACCAAGGACGATCACGGTATCTTCTGCTATATAAAAGACGTGGGCAGCGGCAACTTCTGGTCGAACACTTTTGAACCTACCTTGCGGCCCGCGAAAAGCTATGAGACAATCTTTTCTCCGGGATCCGTCGAGTTCCGCAGACACGATCAGGGGATCGATACGCATACGGAAATCGTCATTTCCCCGGAAGACGATATGGAAATGCGAAGGGTCAGGATTACGAATACTTCTCTTTTTAGCAGGGTGATAGAGATAACCAGTTATGCGGAAGTAGTTATGGCGCCCCAGGCTTCGGACGAGGCGCATCCGGCTTTCAGCAATCTCTTCGTAGAGACAGAGATCCTGCCCGAATATAAAGCAATAGTTTGCACACGCCGGCCGCGTTCAGAGGAAGAAGCGCCGCCGTGGATGTTTCACCTGATGAACGTTCACGGCGTCCCTATGGAAAATTTATCCTATGAGACTGCGCGGCTACCGTTTATTGGCCGGGGCAGGACCCTGAGCCATCCCCGGGCCATGGACAGCGAGTCGTTGTCGGGCAGCGAGGGGGCGGTGCTGGACCCTATTGTGGCGATCCGGGGCCGAATTTCGGTAAAGCCCAGGCAAACCGTCACCATCGACCTGATCTATGGAATGAGCGAAACCAGGGGAGACTGTGAAAGCCTGATGAACAAGTACGGGGACGAACATTTGAAAAACAGGGCCTTCGAGCTATCCTGGACTCACAATCAGGTATTACTTCGCCAGATCAACGCGACGGAAGCCGACGTGAGGTTATATGACCAGCTGTCGGCCTCCATAGTTTATCCTGATCCGACTTTCCGGGGTGAGATGCCAGTTATCGCGAGCAATCAACGGGGACAGTCGGGTTTGTGGAGCCATTCGGTATCCGGCGACCTCCCGATCGTCCTGCTGCATATGAGCGACCTCGAAAATCTCGGGCTTGCACTACAGATGATTCAGGCGCATACCTACTGGCGGCTGAAGGGGCTTTCCGTCGACCTCGTGATCTGGAACGAGGACCATGGATCCTACCGGCAGTTACTACAGGACCAGATACTGGGTATGGTGAATGCGGATGCCGGGAAGCAATCCTATCAAAAACCCGGCGGGATATTCGTACGATCCGCGGATCAGATCTCGCCGGAGGACCGTATCCTTTTTGAAAGCGTCGCAAGGGTCATCCTCTATGATCATAAAGGGTCGCTGGCGGAACAGGTGAACCGGATCCATATGGAAAAAGCGTCCTCGCCCTTTCTTGCAACGAGCCTTCGTCAGGGGGAGGATCATTCCAATAACCCCGGCCTGCCGGAAAATCTGCTGTTCAATAATGGCACCGGTGGTTTCAGCTCCGATGGCAAAGAATATAGAATATTAACAAGCAGGAAAGATACGACGCCGGCACCCTGGGTCAATGTCATTGCTAATGCGGAGTTAGGCACCGTTGTTTCAGAAAGCGGCTCTGCCTACACCTGGGCCGTCAATGCACATGAATACCGGCTGACGCCCTGGATGAATGATCCTGTGTCGGATGCCGGCGGAGAGGCTTTCTATCTGCGCGACGAGGAATCCGGCTATTTCTGGTCTCCCGTTCCCTTCCCTGTCCGCGGGACTACACCTTATCTGACAACGCATGGATTCGGTTATACCAGCTTTCGGCATGCCGAACAAGGCATTTCCACCGAGATGTGTGTTTTTGTAGACAGCCGTCTGCCTGTGAAGTGGATGGTGTTAAAAGTAAAGAACCAGTCCGGAGAGAGACGAAAACTCTCCGCCACAGGGTACCTGGAAATAATTTTGGGGGACGTGGCGAGCAGGACGAGGATGCATATCCTAAGCGAACAAGATGCGGAAAGCGGGGCGCTGTTGTTTCGAAACAGATACAACACGGCATTTTCGGGCAGGGTTAGTTTCTTTAAGGTGGATGAGTCCAGCCAGCTAACCTTTACCGCCGACCGGCTGGAATTTATCGGCCGGAACAGAAATCTGCAAGACCCGCAGGCTATGCAACGCAAAAGGCTTTCGGGTAGAAGCGGCGCCGGTATGGACCCCTGCGCTGCACTGCAGGTGGTCTTCGATCTGTCCGACGGCGCCGAAAAAGAACTCGTTTTTCACCTGGGAAGCGCGCCCAATACACAGGAAGCCAGCGAATTGCTCCGGAAACTATCCGGACCGCGTGCTGCTCAGTTCGAGCTCGGGCGGGTGAGGCAATACTGGGAAGGAGTCTTAGGGGCGATACAGGTAACTACCCCCGACAACGCCGTGAATCTATTCGCCAATGGCTGGCTGCTGTATCAAACCATGTCATCCAGGCTATACGGGCGGAGCGGCTTTTATCAATCAGGGGGCGCCTTTGGATTCAGGGATCAGCTGCAGGATGTACTGGCTTTGCTTCATGCCCGGCCAGACCTGGCACGGGAACAGATCCTGTTGAATGCATCCAGGCAATTTGTAGAAGGTGATGTTCAACACTGGTGGCATCCGCCGGAAGGCAGGGGTGTCAGAACACATTGCTCCGACGACATGCTCTGGTTGCCGTATGTCGTTGCCCGGTATGTCAGTGTCACCGGCGATACGGAGCTGTTGTCAACCCCGGTAGGCTACCTGGAAAGCCGCCAGCTATACGCGGGAGAGGATTCATTCTATGACCTGCCGGTAAGCGGCAATATCAGCGGGACCTTGTTTGAACACTGCGCACGGGCTATCCGGCATGGTTTGCGCTTTGGCGGGCATGGCCTGCCGCTTATGGGCACGGGCGACTGGAACGATGGGATGGACAAAGTAGGCAATAAAGGCGCCGGCGAAAGTGTCTGGCTTGGTTTTTTCCTGTACGATGTATTAATACGGTTCTCCGGTACGGCAAATGCCTACGGCGATCCCTTCTTTGCCGAGATCTGCCAAACGGAAGCAAAGGATCTTCAGTCGCGGCTGGAAACTGCCGGATGGGATGGCGAATGGTATAAACGGGCCTGGTTTGACGACGGCACGCCTTTGGGTTCCATAGAAAATAAAGAGTGCCGGATCGACGCCATTTCCCAAAGCTGGGCCGTCCTGTCGGGGGCGGCCAGCCGCAAACGGGCTGTCCTGGCCATGGCGGCCCTGGAAGAAAGGCTTGTCAGAAAAGACCTGAAACTGATCCAGCTGCTGGACCCGCCTTTCAATTCAACGCAATTGAATCCCGGATACATCAAAGGCTATGTGCCGGGTGTGAGGGAGAACGGCGGACAGTATACCCATGCCGCCATATGGACCCTTATGGCATTCGCTGCTTTGGGAGAACGGGAAAAAGTGGCGCAGCTGCTCCGAATGATCCACCCCATAAATCATTCCAGCGATGAAGACATGGTGAAAGTCTACAAGGTAGAACCTTATGTGATGGCTGCCGACGTCTATGCGAACCAAACGCATAAGGGGATGGGCGGCTGGACCTGGTACACGGGCTCCGCGGGATGGATGTACCAATTTGTCCTGGGTTCCTTAATAGGACTGGAGCGGCAGGGCGAGCTTTTAAGCTTCCAACCGTGCTTCCCTCTGGGCTGGCCTTCCGTTCTGGTGATCTATCGTTATGGCGGGTCCGAATACCGGATTACGGTCTTCCAGGTATCCGATAGTCGGGAATCACGTTGGACAATGGATCAGCGGCGAGGTGGCGGGAACGCGATCAGACTCATTGATGACGGACAACCGCATATCGTAGAAATGCACGTCGGAATTGAAAAAAAACATATCAATCATACCATTCATGACAAACTCAATCATTTATAAGTTTCGCATCAGCGGGATGCACGATAGCGAGGCTGTTGCCACGGTCCGGAATAATTTATCCACGATTGCCGGTGTAGGCGCTATCAGTGTCAACCTGCGGAAGATGCAGGTAGAGGTTATCGCGCACCGGCCCATCGAATCTGCAATATGGAGGAAAGCGCTGGCGGGCACGGACTTTAACCTGTCCGAACTTACGACCAGCATAAGGCAGGCTCCGCCGGAAATACGCGATGACAGTAACGGAGAATAATGAATGGGCTACAATAAAAAAGCCCCGGCGAACCGGGGCTTTTAATTCAATTTAAACAAATATTAGTATCTGTTTTTGTTGTAGCTATTGGCGTTGTTGAAATTGCGGCCGTTATCATCGCGGGCCGGCCGGGCTTCTTTGGGCCTTGCTTCATTGACCTTAATGGTCCTGTTCTCGACCGTTGCGCCATCCAGTTCAGCGATCGCCTTTTTTGAAGCAGCTTCATCAGGCATTTCAACAAAACCGAATCCGCGGGACTGGTTTGTTATTTTATCCATGATCACTTTCGCGGAGGTCACTTCGCCAAACGGGGCAAAAAATTCTCTTAAGTCTTCATCCTGTACGTTGAAGCTCAGATTAGAAACATAAATGTTCATTCTTAACAATTAAAAAGTAAAAGATATGAGAAAAGCAAACAATGTAGAGGAAAAGAGATCCAGTTCGTGAGGCGGGATAAATTGACAAATACAAATGCAGAACTCAAATTAACGCAGCGAAGATACTTCTTCTATCCGGGTTGGCCAAATAAATCATCCTTTGCAAAGGAATATTTGCTGATGTGGGTATTAATTGGTAGATTACGTGAATCACCGGCTCCTTATTGTCTGATCTGCCTGTTTGCTCTATCGTCAGCTCGCACATAAGTCTCCCTCATTAAAATTTTACACTATGCAGATTTTTATCGGCAATTTAAGCGAAATGACGACGTCGTATCAACTTGCTTGTTTGTTCCTGTCTTTCGGCGCCGTGCAACTTTCACATATTGAACGCGACGAGAAGACCGGACGTTCCCTTCGCTGTGGATTTGTTGAAATGGACACGCTCCATGCAAAAAGCGCGATCAAAAAATTGAATCATAGTCTTTTCATGAATGCTTACGTTGAAGTAGGATCGGTTTGACTGACGCGGGCGGATTTTACGAGATTATTCTCAAAGCAGGATAGAACACTATACACTCATGAATATCAGGATCTCCAATATCAGCTTGAATACGACCGACTCTGAACTAAGAAAACTGTTCTTTCAATTCGGCAGTGTCGACTATGCTATGGTGAATAGAAATACCCTGAATGGCCGGTCGTTGAGGAGTGCAGAGGTCAGTATGCCCATTCCGGCACAGGCCAGGCAAGCGATAGTTTCGCTTGATAAGACAAACCTAAACGGAAAGATCATTTCTGTGAGTGAACTTCCGACAGCTCTGTACTAAGGTCCCTTCTTTTAGATCTTCCCGGGAGAATACAATCAACATGAAAAAGCCTCATAGCGTATGGTTAATCAATATTCTATGAGGCCAAGTGGAGAGGGAGGGATTAGCTCCGGGCAAAGCCCTCCGCTGATCCCCAAAGGGGGAGGCCAGATGCATCAATGGCGGGCACTATCGTGCCTTTCATTTTTTATCCCCTCCCGCTTTGGCGAACTAGTTCGCCCCGCGTCCGGAATAAAAAATGCCCCGCGAATGCGGGGCCATTGATTCATCTTGCGGAGAGGGAGGGATTCGAACCCTCGGTACGGTTGCCCGCACAACGGTTTTCGAGACCGCCACAATCGACCGCTCTGCCACCTCTCCAGGGGGTTGCGGGGTGCAAATGTAATGGTTTTGGGCCAAATTTTGGCATGTATGAGGGGATTGGAGGAAATCCGATAGTTTTGCCATTCAATTCGAATCCCCAAATGTCTACTGGAATAGTTCTCATCATCGACGACGAAGAAAAATTGCGGACTCTGCTGGCCAGGATCATCCGGCTGGAAGGGATGACCGTGCTTGAAGCGGAGACCATCAAGGCGGGCAGCAAGTTGCTGGATAAGGAGGATATCGACGTGGTACTGTGTGATGTGAAGCTGCCGGATGGCAATGGGGTCGATTTTGTGCGGGAGTTGAAGGGGCGGCATGCATCGGTGGAGACGATCGTGCTGACGGCCTACGGCAATATCGCCGACGGGGTCATGGCGATGAAGAACGGCGCTTTTGACTACATCATCAAGGGCGACGACAACGAAAAGATCATCCCCCTGCTGTCGAAGGCGCTGGAAAAGGTACAGTTGCAGAAGCGGGTGGACCAGCTGGAACAGCAGGTGGGCAAGCGTTATACGTTCGACACGATCCTGGGGCATTCGCCGCTGATCGCGGAAGCGGTGGCACTGGCCAAAAAGGTGGCGCCTACGGAAGCGACGGTCCTGCTGCTGGGGGAGACCGGTACGGGGAAAGAGGTTTTTGCGCAGGCGATCCATTACGGCAGCAAGCGGGCGAACAAGCCCTTTATCGCGCTGAACTGCAGCGCCTTCAGCAAGGATCTCCTGGAGAGCGAGCTGTTTGGGCACAAGGCTGGATCCTTTACGAGCGCTTCCCGCGATAAGAAAGGGCTGATCGAAGAAGCCAACCAGGGCACGCTGTTTCTCGACGAGATCGGCGAAATGCATATCGATCTCCAGGCTAAACTGCTGCGCGTGCTGGAAACCAGCGAATTCATAAAAGTCGGCGATACCCGCGCCACACGTGTTAATGTCCGCATCATCGCGGCCACCAACCGTGATCTTCAGAATGAGGTCACGGAAGGCCAGTTTCGCGACGACCTGTTCTATCGCCTGAACGTATTTACTATTTCCCTTCCTTCGCTCCGCGATCGCAAAAAAGATATTCCGCTGCTTGCCGACTTCTATCTCCGTGTCTATTCGGGCAAGGGCAACAAACGCATCGATAGCATGAGCAAGGATTTCCTGGAACGTCTGCAGCAGCGCGACTGGAAGGGGAATATCCGCGAATTGCGGAATGTGATCGAGAGGGCCGTCATCCTCTCCGACGGACCCGAACTCAACGTTACCGACCTTCCCGCCGATATGCAGGTGGCCGGCGTGAGGGGTTCCGGCGGCGCGCCGTCCTCCTTCGACCTGGCCAGCGTGGAGAAGTTTCATATCCAGCATGTGCTGAATCACACCCGCGGCAATAAGACGGAGGCCGCCCGCCTTCTCAATATCGGTCTGACGACGCTTTACCGCAAGATCGAAGAGTACAGGCTTCACACGGAAGCTTAGCGCGGGGTGCGACGGGCACTGAAGGCTGCGCGGGGCCGCTTTCCAAAATGACAATTCTCCTATCGAAATGAAAGGGACAATCCCACAATGCCTTGGCGGCCGGCGCCTGGCCGAAGGTGCGTAATCCCCTACCAATCCGGCTTTTAGACGGCAGGCTGAACTGGCTGCACCGTTAGGCACTCCTTTTGGCTCTTCCGGGGCAAACGCAACACATATGTTGACTGTAATTCTGTTCGTGGCCGGGGCGGCCTGCTTTTTCATCTTCTTCAAAACCATCGACTTTTTTGAAAAAATCTAAAGCTATGATGACGCTTTTATTTGTCCTTTCCATCGGAGTATTCGCTTATCTCCTGTATGTCCTCCTCAAACCGGAGAAATTTTAACCTCAAAAACGCAACACTATGAATACCGAGTTATTCGGAGTGATCCTGACCTTTTTGCTCACTGTCGTCCTGGCTTTCCCCCTGGGCCGGTATATCTCCCGGGTCTACAAAGGAGAACGAACGCTGCTGGACTTTCTGAACCCCATCGAAAGATTCATCTATCGCTTCTGCGGGATCGACACCCGGAAAAGCATGAACTGGAAGGAGTTCCTGAAAGCCATGCTGACGATCAATGCCCTTTGGTTCGTCTATGCCTTTTTTCTTTTCCTCTTCCAGGACCGGCTGCCGCTTAATCCGGATGGCAACCCGGGGATGACCCCCGACCTGAGTTTCAACACGGCCATCAGCTTTGTCGTCAATTGTAACCTGCAGGACTATTCCGGGGAAACGGGCGTTACCTATCTCACCCAGCTGTTCGTCATCACCTTCCTCCAGTTCGTCAGCGCGGCCACGGGCATCGCCTGTCTGATCGCCCTGTTCAACGGACTGAAAGAGAAGTCGACGCAGCATCTGGGCAATTTCTGGGTCATTTTCACTAAAACGATCACGAGGATCCTTTTGCCCATTTGTCTGATCATCGCGGTGCTTCTTGCCTTTCATGGCACGCCGACAAGCTTTGACGGTAAGGACACCATTACTACTGTGCAGGGAGATACGGTGCAGGTGTCGCGAGGTCCCGCAGCGGGGATGATCGCGATCAAACATCTGGGAACGAATGGCGGCGGGTGGTTTGGCGCGAACTCGGCGCACCCGTTCGAGAATCCGAACTACTTTACGAATATTTTGGAATTGGTAGCCCAGACGCTGATCCCGATGGCCATGATCTTTGCGCTCGGGTTCTATATCAATAAAAAGAAATTCGCCTATGTCACCTTTGCGATCATGACTGTGGGGATGCTGATCCTGGTCATCCCAACGATCATCACGGAGATCCATGGCAACCCGGCGCTCGCCCGGATGGGCATCGCGCAGCCGACGGGGGCGATGGAAGGAAAGGAAGTCCGCTTCGGACCGGCGATATCCGCCTACTGGAGTATTCTCACGACGGTGATCTCCACCGGATCGGTCAACGCGATGCACGACAGCTTTATGCCGCTGTCGGGGCTGATGCAATTGCTGGCCATGATGGTGAACGCGTTTTATGGGGGCTGTGGCGTCGGTATTCTCAACTACTACATCTATATTATCATCGCTGTGTTTATTGCCGGATTGATGGTGGGACGGACGCCTGAGTTTATGGGGCATAAGGTGGAGGCGAGAGAAGTGAAGATCGCGGCACTGGTGACGCTGCTCTCGGCGTTCCTGATCAAGGGCGGTACGGCATTGGCATGCTATTATTTCGTGCACCATCCTGATATCGGTTGGGCAGTCAAGCCATCGGGCTGGTTGAACAACCCGGGCTATCATGGCTTCTCCGAGATGCTCTACCAATACACTTCGACCAATGCTAACAACGGCAGCGGATTCGAAGGGCTGGCGGATAACAATATCTTTTGGAACGTCACCGGTGGGATCATTATGATCCTGGGCCGATTCCTGCCGATCATCGGACCGGTTGCGATCGCGGGGCTGCTGGCGCAAAAGAAGTATATCCCCGAGTCATCCGGAACGCTGAAAGTGGATTCCCTGACCTTCGGCGCCATGACGTTTGTCGTCATCATCATTATCACCGCGCTGTCCTATTTCCCGCCGTTGGCGCTTGGGCCAATAGCCGAATACTTCAGCCTCAAATAATATTTATTTGTATGAAACAGAATAGAAGTCTTTTCCCCCGGGAGATCGTCACATCGGCGCTGAGGCAGTCCTTTGTGAAGCTGCGTCCGTCGGATATGTTCCGCAACCCTGTCATGTTCACTGTTTATATCGTCACCATCGTGATGTTATTCGTCTGTATCTGGATAGGAGCGGGCGAAAGATCCCAGGGCAGCCTGGGGTATAATCTTGCGATCTTCATCGTACTCTTTGTCACGGTGCTGTTCGCCAACTTTGCAGAGGCGGTCGCTGAAGCCCGCGGTAAGGCACAGGCCAACAGCCTGCGCAAGACAAGGACCGATACTCCTGCCAAGAAGGTGTTTGCAGTGGGAGATATCTATGTCGGCGAGGTAAAGGTCGTGCCCTCTTCCCAACTGAGAAAAGGGGACATCTTTATGGCTGAAGCAGGCGACACGATCCCTATGGACGGAGAGATCATCGAGGGGCTTGCGACTATCGACGAAAGCGCCATCACAGGGGAAAGCGCACCCGTCATCCGCGAGGCCGGCGGGGATAAATCAAGCGTAACCGGTGGTACGAAGGTATTGAGCGACAAGATCAAGGTGCGCGTGACCACCGATCCGGGGGAGAGCTTTCTCGACAAGATGATCGCGCTGGTGGAAGGCGCTTCCCGGCAGAAGACGCCGAATGAGATCGCGCTGACGATCCTGCTGGCAAGCTTTACCCTGATCTTTTTGATCGTCTGTGTGACGTTGGCGCCTTTTGCCGACTATGCGCACACACCCATCACCATCGCGGCCTTTGTCTCGCTCTTTGTCTGTCTGATCCCGACGACCATCGGTGGATTGCTCAGTGCGATAGGGATCGCGGGTATGGACCGCGCATTGCAGGCGAATGTGATCACCAAGAGTGGTAAGGCGGTGGAGACGGCTGGCGACCTGGACACGCTGCTGCTGGATAAGACGGGTACGATCACGATCGGGAATCGCAAGGCCACCCATTTCTGGCCGGCTCCGGGTGTGGGAGAAAAGGAGTTTGTAGAAGTCTGCGTGCTGGCCTCGATGGCCGACGAGACGCCGGAGGGCAAATCGATCCTCGAGCTGGCCGGCGCTTCTCCTGGCGCCAATGCATTGAAGGCGGCCAAATTCGTTCCTTTTACGGCAGAGACGAGATGCAGCGGGGTGGATCTGGCAGAGGACAGACCGCTGCGCATCCGCAAAGGCGCCTTCGATGCCATCCGGGCGTTGGTCATAAAAAACGGCAATATTTTTCCGCATGAGACGGAAATGAAGATCAAAGAAATCGCATCGAATGGCGGAACTCCGCTGGCCGTTAGCCGTAACGGCGAGGCGCTGGGGGTCATCGAACTGCAGGATATCATCAAGCCGGGGATCCAGGAACGATTTGCCCGGCTGCGGAAAATGGGAGTCAAGACCGTCATGGTCACGGGAGACAACCCGCTTACGGCGAAATATATCGCGGAGAAGGCGGGTGTCGACGATTTCATCGCCGAGGCCAAGCCGGAGGACAAGATGAACTATATCCGCAAGGAGCAGCAGGGAGGCAAGCTGGTCGCTATGATGGGTGATGGTACGAATGACGCACCGGCGCTGGCGCAGGCCGATGTCGGTGTAGCGATGAATAGCGGTACCCAGGCGGCCCGGGAGGCAGGGAATATGGTGGACCTGGATAATGATCCCACGAAACTGATAGAAATTGTGGAGATCGGAAAGCAGTTATTAATGACGAGAGGGACGTTGACGACTTTCTCCATCGCGAACGACGTCGCCAAATATTTTGCGATAGTGCCGGCGTTGTTCATTACCTCGATACCCGCGTTGCAAGCTCTGAACATCATGCGACTCGCAAGTCCGGAAAGCGCGATCCTCAGCGCGGTGATCTTCAACGCGATCATTATCCCGATCCTGATCCCCCTGGCTTTGCGGGGTGTGGCCTACAAGCCGATTGGCGCAAGCGCTTTGTTGCGACGTAACCTGCTGATCTATGGCATCGGTGGGATCATCGTCCCCTTTATCGGGATAAAGGCGATAGACCTGGCACTGGCATTATTCATGCATTGAGCAAAAAACCAGAAAAACATGAAAAAATATATTTTACCGGCATTAAAGCTTACACTTGTGTTCATCATCCTTTGTTCTGTGATCTACCCGTTGCTGGTCGCCGGCGTTGGCCGGCTGACCCCCGGCGCCGGAAAAGGGGTGACGGTAATAAAGGACGGGAGGGTAGTAGGGTATGACCAGATCGGGCAGCGGTTCACGCAGGATGGTTATTTTTGGAGCCGGCCTTCGGCGGTGAATTATAACGCGGCGGGAAGTGCCGGCAGTAATAAGGGACCCTCCAATCCGGATTATCTGAAGGATGTGCAGGCGCATATCGACAGTTTCCTGGTGCATAACCCCGGCGTGAAGAAAGAAGACATCCCGGCCGAACTGGTGACGTACTCGGGTAGCGGACTGGACCCCGATCTGTCCCCGGAGGGGGTCAGGATCCAGGTCGCCCGGGTGGCTGCGGCGAGGCATATGGCGCCGGAAAAATTATATGCACTGGTCGACCGCTACACGGAGAAGCCATTCCTTGGGCTCTTTGGGCCGTCAAAGGTCAATGTTTTGAAATTAAATGTCGCCTTGGATGGAGAGAGACGATAACGTTGAACATTTTATGGACCTGATCCGCCGGTCACGGCGGGGTAAGTTCAAGATTTATATTGGCATGAGCGCCGGTGTGGGAAAGTCGTATCGGATGTTGCAGGAGGCCCAGACGCTGATGCGAAACGGCGTGAATGTGCAGATCGGCTATATCGAGACGCATGGCCGGCGCGAGACCGAAGGGCAGTTGGAGGGATTGCCGGTGGTTCCCCGGCGGAAGCTTTTTTACAAGGGCAAGGAGCTTGATGAGCTGGATATGCAGGCCATCCTCAACCTGCACCCGGAAATCGTGATCATCGACGAGCTGGCGCATACCAATATCGAGGGCAGCAAGAACGAGAAGCGCTGGCAGGACGTCATGGATATCCTGGATGCGGGGATCAACGTGATCAGCGCTGTCAATATTCAGCATATCGAGAGCCTCAACGAGGAGATAAGGAAGATCTCGGGGATCGAAGTCGCCGAGCGGATACCGGACAGTGTCCTGAAGGAAGCGGACGAGGTGGTTAATATCGATCTGACGGCTGACGAACTGATCACGCGGTTGAAGGAAGGGAAGATCTATACGAACGACAAGATCGCCGTTGCGCTGAAAAACTTTTTCCAGCCGGAGAAAATCCTGCAGTTGCGGGAGCTGGCGCTGAAAGAAGTAGCCAGCCAGGTGGAACGGAAGATCGAGTCGGAGCTGCCCCGGGGGGCGCATTTCAAGTGTGAACGCTTCCTGGCCTGTATCAGCAGCAATCACGAGGTCGCCAAAAAGGTGATCCGCAAGACGGCGCGGCTGGCGAGTTATTATCAGTCCCGGTGGTACCTGCTGTATGTGCAGACGGCCAGGGAGGACGGCGACAAGATCGGGCTTGCGGCGCAGCGCCACCTGATCAACAACTTCAAGCTGGCCACCGAACTGGGGGCGGAGGTGATCCGGGTCCGGCAGGACAATATCGCCAAGGGGATCATGGAGACGGCGGAGAGCCATTCGATCACGACCATCTGTATCGGTAAGCCGCATATAAGTCTTTACAATGTTATCATGAGTACCGCGGTATTCAATCAATTGCTGAATAAGCTTGCCGCTTCGGATATCGATGTGGTTATTCTATCATAATTTTGGTGTCCAATGAGCATGAGACTAAAGACAAAGTTGTCCCTGGGGCTGATCTTTCTTTTTGTTGTGATCGTCCTGTTCGGCGTCCTTGGGTTGTTCTATATCAATCGACTCAGTGATGAGGGCCGGCTTGTGCTCAAAAACAACCATGAATCGCTGGTCTATTGTAATCATATGATGCAGGCGCTGGAGGACTTGAGCTCTGATAAGAACGCTCGCGCCATCTTCCAGGAGAACCTGAAGAAGCAGCAGGCGAATATCACTGAGGTCGGGGAAAAGGAGGCGACGGACGAACTCACGCAGAATTTCAATGAGTTGCTCGCCGATCCTTCGGATCTCAGCAACTATGCGGATATTCGGAGGAGCATCACCAAGATCCAGGACCTGAACGAGATGGCTATTGTGCGGAAGAATGCCGTTGCCCAGAAGACGGCGGACGGGGCAAAGGATGTCCTGACGATCCTGTTTACGATCCTGACGCTGGTGGCATTCACCTTCATCTTCAATTTGCCGGGCATTATCTCCGATCCGATCAGCAGCCTGGCCGAGGGGATCAGGGCAATTGCCGCCAAGGATTACAAGAAGCGGATCTTTTTGCGGCAGGGCGATGAGTTCGGGGAGCTGGCGGAAGCCTTCAATACCATGGCCAAGAAGCTGGACGAATACGAGAACAGCAACCTGGCCCAGATAAAATTCGAGAAGAGCCGGATCGAGACGATCATCAACCAGATGCGGGATGGGATCATCGGGCTGGATGATAATCGAAATATCCTCTTTCTGAATGCTGTCGCGGAAAAGCTGCTGGGATTGAAGGAGGCCAGCATCGCCGGGCATTATGCGCCGGATGTGGCTGTGACCAATGACCTGATGCGGACCCTGTTGCAGGAGGAGCCGGAGAAGAAAGAGCTGAAGATCTATGCCGACAATAAGGAAAGCTATTTCAGCAAAGATGTGCTCAATGTCACGAACAATGAAAAGGCCATCGGCCAGGTGATCGTGCTGCGGAATATCACGCTTTTCCATGAGCTGAACGAGGCCAAGACGAACTTTATCGCGACGGTCTCGCACGAGCTGAAAACGCCGATCTCTTCCATCAAGATGAGTGCAAGGCTGATGAGCGACCTGCGGGTCGGGGAACTCAACAATGAGCAGCAGGAGCTGATCCGGAGCATTACAGACGACAGCGACCGGCTGTTGAAGATCACCGGTGAGCTGCTGAATCTGTCGCAGGTGGAGACCGGGCAGATCCAATTGAAGCTTCAACCGGCCAGCCCGGTGGACATCGTCGATCAGGCCATCCAGGCCGTTCAATTTCAGGCGCAGCAAAAACATATCCGCATCCATACTTCACTGGCTGAAAACCTGCCCCGCATCCAGGCGGATGTGGAGAAGACTAGTTGGGTGCTGATCAATTTCCTGACTAACGCGATCAAATATTCGCCGGAAGATTCCGGGATCGAGGTATCGGCAAGCCGCAAGAAGAATACCGTGGAATTCGTGGTGCGGGACCAGGGTAAGGGGATCGACGAGAAGTATCTGCCCCGCATTTTTGAGCGATATTTCAAGGTGCCGGGTACACATGACCGCAATGGGACGGGTTTGGGGCTGTCGATCTCGAAGGAATTCATCGAGGCGCAGGGAGGACAGATCTGGGTGCATAGCCAGCTTGGCGAGGGAAGCCGGTTCGGGTTTACCTTTAGTACGGTCTAAAACTATTACCTAGGGCAGGTCGCAGTGGGTCAGGGAGGACAACGCGGAGTGGGTGCAGTCGAACGGCGGTGGGTTGCGAATTTTTTGCGCGAAATTTTGGGGGTCCGACGGGGCGAATACGGCCGGGACATGGTTCCCTGACTGGGGTGACTGGGTAAAAGCGGCTGAAAATGAAGAGCTTACCAATTCGTTAAATTTTGATGTACCTTCATGTTTATTACTACAATGTAAATAGGGGTTTGCATGTAGGCTTTTTCATAGTGATTTAAAAATGACCACAGAAGATTTTTGCGTGTGAATGGAAAATGAAGTACATTCATATTCTAATAGGATAAGGTTTAATGGTTATGGTATTTGATTAGTGCATCCCCGCGCGAGCGGGGATATTTTTTTGACGGTTCCTGCCGTCTTGCGTTTTTTTTGTTACCGGCCAAACCTGGAAAACGATGAGTAGCGGTCTTTCTATTCTGACTGTCGAGGATAATCCCAGTGACCTTTTTTTGCTGGAACACATGATAAGATCGTCCGGTCTTACCATCCGGCAATTGTATTCAACCGATCGCATCCGGGAAGCCTATTCGCTTCTCGCGGGGCAGCCGATCGACGTAGTTTTACTAGACCTCACGTTGCCGGACAGCTTCGGCATTCACTCCTTTATCTATCTCAAACCGGTGGTTCAGAAGATCCCGGTGATCATTCTCACGGGAATGTCGGATACCAATGTAGCCCTGGAGGCCATTAAAGAGGGGGCGCAGGATTACCTTGTAAAGGGGGAGTTGACGGAGAACCTGCTGGCAAAGGCCATCCAATACAGCATGGAGCGAAAGCGAACCCTGGAGCATTTACGGGAAAGCAATGAGCGGTTCAACACCGTGGTGAAGGCGACCAATGACGCTATCTGGGATTGGGACGTCGCAACGAATAAGGTCTTTATCGTGGGCAATACGTACAAGCAGTTGTTTGGATATGATCTCGTGGATGCGGTGGCGCCCGGGGATTTTTGGGAGAACATCATCCATCCAGAGGACCGGGAGCGCGTGGTGAAGAAGCTTCAGACGACCATCCGGGAGGGTATTCACAACAAGTGGGAGGACGAATACCGGTTGAGGAAGAGCAATGGAGAATATGCCCATGTGCATGACCGGGGGCATATTATTTATTCCGCCGAGCGCCGGCCGTTGCGGATGATCGGGGCGATACAGGACATAACGTCCCGAAAAAGGGCTGAAGAGATCATCCTGGCGTCGGAGGAGAAGTACCGGCAGATCTTTTATAAGAATCCTTATCCCACGTGGATCTTCGATCTGGATACGTTGCGCATCCTGGAGGTGAATGATGCTGCGCTGGAAAAATATGGTTTTGGGAAGAATGAATTCTACCGTATGACCATGCGGGACCTGCATCCGCCCGGAGAAGCCGATCTTTTCCTGGAGAGCATTCTGGCCGACGGGGGACAGGTCAACCAGCGGAGGCTTTGGCATCACCGGGTCAAGTCGGGGCCGAATATAATCGTGGAGATCACTTCGCATCTGATCGACTATTTTGGCAAGCCGTGCATGCAGATCATTATCAACGATGTTACGGACCGGGTCCGGCTGGAAAAGGAGCTTGCGTTGCAGCAGCGACTGAAGCAGCAGCAGATCACCGAGGTCGTACTCGGCGCGCAGGAGCAGGAGCGATTCGAGTTGGGACAGGAGTTGCACGACAATATCAACCAGATCCTGGCCACGTCCAAGCTTTACCTGGATGTAGCGATCGAGGAGCGGGAGCCGCGCATCGAGTTGCTGGTCAAGAGCCGGAATAATATTTCGATGGCGATCGAGGAGATCCGCCGGTTGTCGAAGGAGCTGATCACGCCTAGCCTGAATGATCTGGGGCTGGTGCAATCGATCCAGGAGCTGATCCGGAGTATCCAAATGGTCAAGAAGATGAAGATCCGGCTGGCGATTTCGGGTCTCGACGAGAGTGCGCTTCAGCCGGAGCAGAAGATCAATGTATACCGGATCATCCAGGAGCAGCTGAATAATATCCTGAAGCACGCGCAGGCGTCGAGTGTGATCATCGAATTGACCAGGGAGGAGGAGCAGATCCGGCTGTTATTGGCGGATGATGGGAAGGGATTCGACCCGCGGATGCGGCGCAGCGGGGTAGGTATTTCCAATATCATCAGCCGGGCCGAGCTATATAATGGTCGTGTGGAGATCGATTCCGCACCGGGAAAGGGTTGCAGGCTTGAGGTGATACTCAACTCCAAAGCCTTGCCCGAACAGGCGCAGTGATCCCCGGGGGGAAGTAATCGGTTGCAATCGAGTTTTAAAGTCTTCGTCAGAAAATTTAGGGGAGAGGGGGGCTTGAACCCTGCCGTTGGGCAGGCGATCGGGCAATCGGGGGGCCTGGGGAAACACCAGGCGTTGGCTGTGGCCTGGCATATTCCAGGCGTTGGCTAGTTGGTTACAACAACGGGCTGTTGCTGCCTTTGTGTGTTCTGCAGAACGGGTGCTGATTGGCAAGAACATTCAGGCGCCTAAGTGTTTCTTCGTCGGGAGGGGGCATGAGAGCACCTTCCGATCCATTCTTCTTCGAGCGGGGATGTCTTACAATCTTGGCGGTCGGCAAAGCAGTCAGCGGCGAACTGGCGGGTGGAGTTGTAACGGAGACGACATTGGGCTTCATCTGGTGAGGTGTTAAGTGATGATGAAAATGGTTTATAACACACTTCCTATGCAAGCTGATCTTCGGTAGGGAAACAGATCGTGGGGGGAATGCGATAAAAGACAGGCAAGAAATCGAGGGCAAGAAATCGAAGGCAAGAAAATCAACGCTTCGAAGGTACGAACAAAGCAGTGGATTCGCACATTAAAACGTCTCTTTTTTCATAAAATAAATAGAAACTTCAGGTATACGGGTGCGTAAATTCCACACAAAACTTATTTCGGCGCAAATGCAGACGGGGCAAGGCTTCCGGAAGATGCAAGTAAATCGGTTTAGCAAGTTGTATCGATCATCGGTTGTATGGAACGATCATCGATGAGGGGGAATTTTTGTCGGAGCAGGATGGGGCTGGACGGAACGTGTCGGAGCAGGATGCGTGGGAGCAGGACGGGGCGTGATGGAGAGCGGGGTTAATTTAAATGCGAGTCTATGGACGGCGCGCATTTGGGTTGGAGCTGTGCCGTCGTGTTCATCGATGCGGAGGATGGAGTTGTCGGGATCGGCGATTCGGGTATCGGGAAGCGCGCTGTCGGCCATTAGTTGGATCCCGTTGCCGTCATGATCCCGGGCGCTGAGCCAGCGGACGGCCGTTGCGGCGGATGCGGCGGCCAGGGGCCGGCGATGGATGGTGGGGATGGTGTCGGCGTCCGTTGGTGTGCGGTTGGTGGCGGCGCCGCCTGTGCCGGTTGGTGTGGGGTTGGCAAGGATGGTGACGGTCGTCAGGCCATACCAACTGATGGAGTCGATCCCGCGCGGAAGCGTCAGGTTCATGCTGAGCCGGGCGAGGGGATGGATGAGGGAGTCCGCGCGGGTCGTATCTTTTTCGAGCGTTTCTTCGACGAGGAGCGTGCCGGCCGAGTTGAAGGTATAGCTGAGATGGAGCAGCCAGGATTGATCGGGCAGGGTATATTCGGTCCGGACAATGACCATGCGGCTTCCGGTACTGGTGGAAAAGAGCTGAAGATGGGGAAAGGAGGGCAGATTGAGGCGGAGGCAGTTAGTGTCGGTCACCAGTGTGTAATTGTCCGCGATGAGCTCCCGCATCCAGCCGGTTTCCTTGTCGAAGGAGACGTGGAGGGTGGGGGAGGTGATGGTAAAGATGTTGTTGCTGTCGGTGAAGCTTAGTTCGCCGGCGACGGGGACGCGGATGTCGGCGTTCCAGGCTTGCCAGGGGAGGAACCGGGTGGCGAGTGCGGGCCGGGAGCCGGAGGTTGGGCGGCTCAACCCCGACGAACCGTGGAAGTCCAGTCTTAGCCAGGCCTCGTCACCGGCAGCCGGCGGTTTCAGGGGCAGGCGCAGGGACCGGGCGCGTCCGGGAAGCAGTAGCAGGCCAGGGACGGCGCCTTTCTGTCGGGGCTCGCCGTTGACAAAAAGCTGCCAGTCGAGCGTAATACCGGCGTAGTTTCTGAGAATCGAGTCGTTGAAGATCGTGAGGACGGTGGCGGGGGCGGGAGTCAGGGTCGCCCGGATGGGCTGGGTCGAGGCCGGGATGGGATGCGGCTGGACGCTTTGGGTGGAAGCGGTGGAAACGGGTGGCCGGACCGCCTGGGCGGTGGCAAAAAAGGGCGTCCCGCAGCACCAGAAAAGGAGGTATGGCCAAAGTTTCATCATACACGGGGAGGGGTTGTAGGAGGGAACTTCGTAATTATAAATAAAAATAAGACATAATCTATGGCTAAAACGATTTAGTCCTTATCTTTATAGTCCAATCGCCCAAAATGAAGAAAGTCTCTATCAGCGACATTGCCCGCAAGGCAGGAGTTTCGGTGTCCACGGTCTCCTTCGTGATGAACGATAAGGCTGTGAAAATGCGAATAAGCCGCGAGGTGATAGAGAAGGTGGAGAATGTCGCGAGGGAGATGGGATATCGTCCGAATCAACTGGCCCGCGGATTGCGGACAGGCAAAACCAAGACCATCGGACTGATCGTAGAAAATATCTCCAACGCTTTTTTCGCCACCCTGGCGAAGTCCATCGAAGATGAAGCAAAACGCTACGATTACAAAGTTGTTTACTGCAGCACCGATAATGATGAAGAAAAAGCGCGTGAGCTGATCAATATGCTCTCGCAACGGCAGGTCGACGGGTATATCATCGTACCGACGCTGAATCTTGGCGAGGACATCCGCAAACTACAGGCGGAGAACAAACCGGTGATCCTGATCGACCGGTATTTTCCGCAGCATGACGAGATCCCGGCCGTCCTGGTCGACAACTATGAAGGGGTCGCACATGGAATGGAGACGCTGATCGCAAAAGGCTACCGCCGCATCGCGCTTGTCACCATTGAAACGGAGATGGCGCATATGAAGGACCGACTACATGCGTATTACGATGTGTTGCGCAAACACAATATCCCCGAAGAACACCGGCTCGTAAAGATCATCCCCTACAATAGCGATCATGAAAAGGCGTTAGAAGAGGTCGAAGGGCTTTTGTCGGGTGCGGGTTCGGAGATAGACGCCGTCTTTTTCCTTACCAATTATCTCGGAGTGCTCGGTATCGAGGTGATCAAGAAACTTCACATAAAAGTTCCCGAACAGCTGGCCGTGATCTGTTTCGACGACAACGATATCTTCCGGCTTTATACCCCAACCATCTCCGTGATCCGTCAGCCCATCGAGGAGATCGGGAAGAAAGCGATGTTCGCACTCGTCGAAAGATTGCGTCAGGCAAGCGAAGAAACCTATCCTAACAATGTACCTGTGCGGCTGACTGCCGATCTTGTAACACGTGAATCTATTTAGCAAGATTTAGCTAAAATAGTATTAGATAGTTTTGTATTTTTCGTTTATAAACCAAGGCTTCATTTTTTTTTGATCAAAGGCTGCTGATGTCTGCGGAAAAGAGCTATAACGAGCACTTGCTGTTGCAACAAATTGCAGAGCGCGATGAAAACGCGTTCAAGGTTCTTTTCGATCTATACAGAGACAGACTTTTCCTTTACATTAATGGCATCATCAAATCGAAAGAGGTTTCGGAAGAGATCGTGATGGATGTCTTTCTGAAGATCTGGTTGGGAAAAGAGATCGTCAACCAGATCGAGAATTTCGACGCCTTTCTTTTCCGCGTGGCCTATAACAAGTCGATCGATTTCCTCCGCAGCGCTGCGCGCGATCCGAAGCTTCGTGACCTGGTCTGGAACGAGATGCAGGTAGCCGGTGAGATGAATGCCGATCAACAGGTCATCACCCGGGAGTATGAAAAAAAACTTCGCGAAGCCATCGGCCAGCTTTCTCCCCAGCGCCGGCTGGTTTATCAGATGAGCCGGGAAAAAGGATATTCCCATCTCGATATCGCCCGCCAACTTCAACTTTCCAAGAATACCGTAAGCAATCATATCGTTGAATCTCAAAGATTTATACGATCCTACCTGATCCGTCACCTGGATATCGCTTAAAATGGTAAATAAAAGTTAACATCCGTTAGTTGTTCGACTCAAAAAGAGCGTCTTACATAGTAGCATTTAAAACGGTTGCACGATACATGGGAAATCAGGAACGAAGTACGGAACGGCTGGATCATCTGATGGAGCGGTACCGTATCAATGCCTGTACGCGTGCCGAGATGGAGGAGCTTTTTTTGCTATTGCGTCAGGGGGATGGTAGTGGACTCATGAGAAATTTGCAGGGGCAATGGGAAAAGGCAAAGGAGATGCCTTCCGCGGGGGCCACCAACTGGGATCTGTTGTTCCAGGCGATGATGGGACAACCCCAGGGTCAGGTAGCGCTGGTTCCGCCGGCCGTTACCCGTCGCCGGAGATCGAGGGGCAGGATGTCTCTGTTCCTTGCTTCGCTCTTCCTTTTGTTGCTGGTTGGAGGCGCGGGGCTCTACATTCATCTGCGTTCCATTCCCAAAGCCGGGGCTCCCTTGACGGCATCGAGACCCCGCCGATTCAAGAACGATGTTGAGCCGGGAGGCAATAAAGCAATCCTCACCTTATCAGATGGATCTTCGATCGTACTCGACAGTGCGAGTGACGGAACGCTCTCGATGCAGGGCAATACCCGCGTGCTAAAATTAGCAGGCGGTCATTTAGCTTACCGGGGAGCACACGCGGCGGACGGCGGGCCTGTCTACAATATCATTTCTACACCAAGAGGCGGACAATATCAAATTGAGTTACCGGATGGCAGCAAGGTCTGGCTGGATGCAGGCTCTTCGTTGCGATTTCCCACGGCTTTCACCGGAAAAGAGCGGGAGGTACAGCTTTGCGGCGAAGCCTTTTTCGAGGTAGCGGGCGATGCCCGGCATCCTTTCCAGGTGGCCGTATATAAGAACGAACCGGGGAAGAGCGAGGAGTTGCAGAAGGTGAAAGTGCTGGGGACCCAGTTCAACGTGATGGCGTATGCCGATGAGAAGACGGTGAAGACGACGTTGTTGGAAGGGGGAGTGAGGATCGATGATGCAGCGCTTCGCCCGTCTTCGCAGTCTTCATCTTACACATCGATGGCCCGCCGCAACAATGTCCGGGAGATAGAGCTGAAACCGGGCGAGCAGGCACAACTGAACCGGGATCATGTTTCTGCCATCCAGGTAATCGATGACGTGGATGTCGATGCGGCCGTAGCCTGGAAGAATGGTTATTTCAATTTCAACAAGGCGGATATACAGACCATCATGAGACAACTTTCGCGCTGGTATGACATAGAGGTCAGCTTCCGTGGCGACAGGGGAGGGGACAGGGTATTCTTTGGAGGGATGCAGCGGGATCTGCCGTTGTCGTCCGTCTTCAATATCCTGGAGCGGAGCGGAGTGTTGTTCTCGATAGACGGAAAGAAGGTGGTTGTTGAACTTTAGGCTTCTCGTTACGCTAAATAGAACCCGATGGAATGCTTCATTATTTAACCAAACATTGTACAAAAAATGCGTCTTATTGCCATTCGTAGACTAATGCCGCAAAGGCAGAAGCTATCGCTGACAGCTATGAGAGTCGTAAAATTGATTGCGATCATAGTTTTAGGCACGTGCCTGCATGCAAGTGCCGGTGTCGAAACTCAGAACATCACTTTTTCGGGTAAGAATGTTACCCTTGAAAAAGTTTTTTCAGCTATTTACAAACAGTCCGGGTACCTGGTCTTTTGTGATTACAGCCTGATCAAGGAAGCCAAAAAGGTGAACATCCATGTAAAGGATGCTTCGGTACAGGCGGTCATGGCCGAGTGCCTGAAGGATCAATCGCTGGCCTATGAGATCGTGGATAAGACGATCATCATCGAGCGGAAGAAGATGACGGCCGAGGAGTTGGCTCCCGTGCCGCCGCCTATCGACGTTCATGGCCGGATCACCAACGAAAAAGGGGAGCCGATCCCCGGCGCCACCGTCCAGGTGAAGGGCAGCAGCAAGGTGACAGCTACCAATGATAATGGTGAGTTCACCCTCACCGGAGTCGATGCGAACGCCACACTGGTGGTGACGAGCATTGGTTACGAGCGGACGGAAATGCGCGTCGGCGGTCAGACCTCGCTTACGGTCCAGATGAAGGTCGGAGCGGCGGCCATGGGTGAGATGGTGGTTACGGCGCTTGGTATCAGCAAGGAAGCCCGGAAGGTCGGTTATTCGGTAACCACGGTTGCCGGCGACCAGCTGACCAAGGCCCGAGAAACCAACGTTGCCCTTTCGTTGTCCGGTCAGGTGGCCGGCTTGAACGTACATGGCGCAAATGGCGGTCCTGCCAGCACGGCCCGTATCCTGCTGAGAGGGATGCCCAGCATGAACTCCGGTGGTTCGCCGCTGTTCGTGGTTAATGGGGTGCCGATCGATAACAGCAACCGCGGTTCTTCCGGTGAGTGGGGTGGTTCCGACAATGGGGATGGTATCAGCAATATCAACCCGGACGATGTCGAAAGCATGACTGTCCTGAAAGGCCAGGCGGCATCTGCCCTTTACGGTACCCGCGCTTCCAACGGGGTCATCCTGATCACCACCAAGAAGGGTAAGAAGGGTGATGCGCAGGTCGAATACAATGTCAACAGTGTCTGGGACAAGGCCGTCAACAATACGGACTACCAGTACCAATATGGTCAGGGACAGGAAGGCAGCAAACCCACGAATGCCGTTGGCGCGCTGAACACCAACCGTTTCTCCTGGGGCTCCAAGCTGGATGGCTCGACCTATACCCAATTCGATGGGAAGAGCGCGACCTATTCCGCATTCAAGGATAACCTGAAGAATTTCTATCGTACGGCCCCCACGCTGACCAATAGCATAGCTGTCTCCGGCGGCAATGACCGGGGCACTTACCGGCTGTCGCTTTCCGATCTGGACAACAGCGGTATCGTCCTGAACAGCGGATTGCACCGTCGTACGGCGAACCTGAACCTGGATCAAAAGGTCACCGACAAACTGAGTGTATCGATCGTGGCGAACTATATCGACCAACAGGACCGCAACCGGCCCCAGTTGAGCGATGGTCCCGGCGACCCGAACAACTTCCAGTTCCTGGCGGCCAACGTCGACGAACGCATCTTCAAGCCGGGGTATGACGCCACTGGCTCCGAGATCGTGTTCAGCGATGACAACTATGTCACTAACCCCTGGTTCGTTGTTTCGAAATGGATCAACAACCTGAGCCGGAAGCGTCTGATCACATCGGTCTCTGCAAAGTACAATTTCACCGACTGGTTATACCTGATGGGTCGTGTCGGTTATGACTACGAGAGCGATCGTCAGTTCACGGTCACTCCGACGGGAACCAACTACTCCTATAACAGCGCAGGCCAGTCCGGTCAGCTCAATACGCTGCAAAACCAGACGGTCTCCGAACTGAACCAGGACGCTTTGATCGGGGTCTCGCACAAGATCGTGAGCGATCTGCGCTTTGACGCAACCCTGGGTACCAACTTCCGGAAGAACGAAGGCGAGCTCATCGGGTTGAACGGCGGGCAGTTCGTCATTCCGTTCCTCTACACGCCTTCCAATACGATCAACCCGAACAAGAGCTATCAATACGCCAAGAAAGAAGTGCATTCCGCCTTCTATAGCATCGACTTCACCTGGAAGGACCTTGTGACGTTGAGCACAACTGGCCGGTATGATGCGTTCTCCACGCTGCCCAGCAACAACCGGACGATCTTCACACCTTCCGTGTCTGGTAGCTTCCTGTTCTCGAACGTATTGAACAGCCCCGCGATCAGCTATGGTAAACTGCGTGCATCGTATGCCCAGACCAGCGGTGAGCCCTTCGGCGGCAATTTCAACTTTGGCGCCTACCAGGATGCGGTCTATTATAGTGTCGGTAACAGCATCAACGGGGTTCCCCGTGGTGACTTCAGCTCGACCCTGCCCAACCTGCTGTTGAAACCTTTCACCAAGACGGAGTATGAAGTCGGTGCCGAAGTGAAGTTCCTCCAGAACCGCCTCGGAGTCGACCTGTCTTACTACCATCAGGTGACTCATAAAGAGATCATGAATGCAACGGTAAGCCAGTCAACGGGCTATAACAGCACCGTGGTAGGTAGCGGTTCGGTCGAGAACAATGGTCTCGAAGTTCAGATCACGGGTACACCGGTCAAGACCGCGGACCTCACCTGGAATATCACGTTCAACTATACCCATGTGAAGAACAAGGTGCTGAAGACGGATGACTACAATAACAACGTCTCCCTCGGTACCTATCGCCCGTTGAACGCAACGACTGCTTTTGTGGTTGGTATGTCGGGGCCGCAGATAATGGCCTATGACAATACTTACGACAGCAAGGGTAATGTTATCGTCGACGGTAGTGGCCTGCCTATCGCCGCCGCGAAGCAAACTCCCTTCGGTAGCGTTCTGCCGAGCGACTATGGTGGCCTCAAGAACGATCTCACCTACCGGAACTGGAACCTCGGTATCCTGATCGACTACAACTATGGCAATAAGATCCTGTCCGCTACTCAATACTACACTATCTACCGTGGGTTGAACAAGCTGACCCTTACAGGTCGTGATGCCGGGATCACCACCGGTGTGACCCAGTCGGGTGCGCAGAATACCAAGACGGCTACCGCGCAGGACTACTATCAGCGTCTGGCGAGTGTTTCGAAGAACGATGTTCTTAACGGGAACTATATCAAGCTCCGTCAGTTGACCCTCGGTTATAACCTGACGCAGAAGGTGCTTGGCAATATCCCCGTGTTCAGCTCGATCCAGGTTTCTCTCGTTGCCCGCAACCTGTGGACCATCATGAAGAAATCGGACAATATCGATCCTGAGTCGAACTTTGCCGCCAGCCTGAGGTATGCAGGGATCGAAGGCACCAGCCTCCCGGCAACCCGGACCTTTGGTTTCAATATCAACTGTAGATTCAAAAAATAGTGGATTGTAAGAAACACCATCAATCTGCCATTAAAATGAAAAAAATGAAAGCAAGTAAAAAGATAATATTGTCCATCGGTACCGCGGCATTGTTGCTAGGCAGCAGCTGTACCAAGAAATTCGACGCGATCAATAGCGATCCGACGCAAGCCGGTGCGAGCACATTCGATCCGAACCTTTTGTTCTCGACTGCCGAGATCAATTATTTCCAAACGATCCAGGGTTATGGCGGGAACATCCTGCTGCCGAGCATGTGGATCCAGGGTCTGGCTTCCGCGGCCTATCCCGGCTACTACAGCAATGGCGACAAGTATGTGGCTTCCGGCAACCTGACGACGTATGATCAGAGCTTGTGGAACAACGGTTATACCTCCGCCAGCAAGTGCTATGAGATCCAGAGTCTCGTTAAGGGGAATGCCGCCCTGTCCAATCTCAGCGGTATCTCGCTGATCCTGGAACTGCTGAACATCCAGGTGATCACCGATACATATGGTGACATCCCGTTCTCTCAGGCTTTGCAAGCGAAGAGCGGCGTGAACCTTCCCGTGTATGACAAGCAGCAGGACGTCTATACCTCGGCGCTAAACAAGCTGGATTCCGTGCTGGCCACCCTGGATGCATCCAAGGCGGGTCCGACGAACGATGCGTTCAACTACAAAGGGGATGTCTCCAAGTGGAAGAAATTCGGGTATTCGCTGATGCTGCGGATGGCGATGCGGCTGACGAAGGCCGATGCTGCTACCGCACAGAAATATGCCGAGAAGGCTTATGCTGGTGGAGCTTTCGCCAGCAACGCCGACAACGCCTATATGACTTTCGATCAGACCGATGGGTACTCCAACGGTAACTCGAGCGCCTACCAGGTACCGGAAGACTTCAATGAAGTTAAATGGGGCAAGGTCCTTATCAGTTATCTGAAAACGAACCTCGACCCACGGCTCAGCGTGATCGCCGAAGTTCCGCAACCCGGCGCGAAGAATGCCGCCAACGAAAGCCTGGCTGGGGACAACACGGCCGCCAACCAACTGGGCATGCCCAATGGCTATGACCAGAACGGTGGCGCCACGGATATCAGCCATGAGCCGGCCTATCCCGGTGCATCGGGCACAGGCAGCGATGTGAACCCGACAGGCAAATATTCCCGGCCGAGTATCGGGCTCTATCTGGCCCTGAACACTCCCGGCATCGCGATGTGCTATGCACAGACGGAACTGCTGTTCGCAGAAGCCGCCCTCAAGGGCTGGAACACCGGCAACGCATTGACGCACTATCAAAATGCGATCTCCGCGGGCATCCAGACGTACGCAACGCTCGGCAGCTCCGGAGCCATCAGCGCAGGAGTTGCGAATGCCTATGCTGCTACGCAGACCCTGAGCGCTACCAACGCTACGGCTTTGCAACAGGTGCAGATGCAATACTGGGTCCTCGAATGTACCCTGTTCGATTTCTATGAGGCCTGGAGCAACTGGCGTCGTACCAATGTACCGGCTCTGACCCCGGTCAATTACACCGGTAACTTCACCCAGGGCACCATTCCGAGAAGACAAGTCTATCCAACTTCCGAATCTGCCACGAACCCCAGCAACTACGCCAAGGCGGTAACGTCCATGGGCGGAGATGTCTATACCGGCAAGGTTTGGTGGGATAAATAAGCTGCCCTATTTATTATAATATAGTAAATTTGAACGACAAGACTACTAACCGTAGTCTTGTCGTCTTTATATGAAGTATTGCATCGCTCTGATCTTCCTGTGCTCAACCAGGATATGGGCCCAGTCCCCCTTGTTCCAGCTGCTCCCCGCCAAAGAGACGGGCATTCATTTCAGCAACGATATCAGTGAGACCGAAGAGCTGAATGTGCTGTCTTACGAATATTTCTACAATGGCGGCGGCGTTGCCGTGGGGGATCTCAATAACGACGGTCTGCCGGACCTCTTCTTTACGGCGAACAGCAAACCCTGCAAATTGTTCCTGAACCTGGGCGGGATGAAGTTCAAGGATGTGACGGCGCAGGCGGGACTCGAAGGGCGGCCCAACAGCTGGAAGACGGGGGTTACGATGGCGGATGTCAATGGGGACGGACTGCTGGACATCTATATCTGCTATTCGGGCAAGAATGCCGCTCAACGGGGCAACCAGTTGTACATCAACCAGGGGAATCTGCATTTTACGGAGCAGGCAGCAGCTTATGGGCTTGCCGATTCGGGCTATTGTACCCAGGCCGCGTTCGTCGACTACGACAACGACGGTGATCTGGATCTTTTTCTTTTACGCCATAGCGTAAAGAAGATCGACAATTTGGAACTGGCCAGCCACCGGGACGAGCTGGATCCTCTATCCGGAGACAAGCTGTACGAGAACCGGAACGGACATTTTGTCGATGTCTCACAAAAGGCCGGACTCAGGCAAAGTCCGCTGACCTATGGACTGGGCATTGCCATCGCCGATATCAACAAGGACGGATGGCCGGACGTTTATGTCACCAATGACTACAACGAGCCGGACTACCTTTATCTGAATAATCACAACGGCACCTTTACGGATGCCACGGCCCGAAGTTTCCGGCACCTGGCCCAATTCTCCATGGGGGTCGATATCGCCGATATCAATAACGACGGATTGCCCGATGTGCTTAACCTGGACATGTTGCCAGAGGACAACCGGCGCCAAAAATTATTACAGCTGCAGGAGAACTATGAGTCTTTTCAGCTGATGACGGGACAGGGGCTGCAGGAGCAATATATGCGAAACATGCTGCAGCTCAACAACGGAGACGGCACGTTCAGCGAGATCGGCCAGCTGGCGGGAATCTCCGCCACCGACTGGAGCTGGTGCCCGCTGCTCGCGGATTTCGACAACGACGGGTATAAAGATATTTTTATCACCAATGGCTATCTGCGGGATTATACCAACAAGGATTTTCTGAGATATTGGGGCGACTATAAGATCCGGAAAGCGATGGACCGCGAGCCGGTGAAGCTAATGGACCTGGTGCAGGCCATGCCTTCTTCCACCTTAAAAAAATATATTTTCCGCAATAACGGCGATCTCACCTTTACGAATATGCAGTCGCAGTGGGGGATCACCCAGCCGGCCGTGTCGTCGGGTGCAGTCTATGCCGATCTGGACAATGACGGCGACCTCGATCTTGTGGTCAACAATATCAACAGCGAGGCCTTTGTTTACCGGAATATGAGCAGTGAGCAGGGAAAGGGGAACTGGCTGACGGTGAAGCTGGGGGGCAAGGGGGGGAATACTGCCGCGATAGGCGCCAAACTATATGCCTATGCGGGCGGTAAGGTGCAGTACGCAGAGATCAATCCCGCGCGGGGCTATCTGAGTTGTATGCCGGCCGAGGCGCATTTTGGGTTTGGGGCGGTGAAGACGGCGGACAGCGTGATCGTCATCTGGCCGGATCAGCGCCGCCAGAAGGTGGAGGGCGTTGCGTTGAACCAGAAACTGGCGTTAAAAGAGGAGGGAGCGGAAGCGCAAGCATCGCCGGCGAATATGAGGACCGCGCCGGTATTTATGGCGGCTCCCGCGCTGATCGATTATAAGCCCGAGGGTTTTGGCGACAACGATTTCAAGCGGCAACTCCTGATGCTGTTCATGTATTCCCGGACGGGGCCCGTCATCGCCGGTGCGGATGTCAATAAGGATGGCCGGGAAGACCTGTTCATCAGCGGAGACAAGAACCGGCCGGGGATGTTGTATCTGCAGGACGCGGGTGGAAAGCCCGTGCCTTCGGGAGCGGGCATTGTGCATGAAGATAGTTCGACAGTGGCGGCGGCTGCTTTTTTCGATGCCAATGGCGATGGCTGGCCGGACCTGTATGTCGCCAAGGGTGGCTACTCGCTCTGGGAACCGCATACCGCCGCCTTGCAGGATGAGCTGTGGCTGAACGATGGAAAGGGGAATCTCAGCAGGCAGGATGGCCGTTTGCCTGATGTCAGCGCCAGCAGCAAGTCCTGCGTCCGGCCCTGCGATTTCGATGGGGACGGGGATCTCGATCTTTTTGTCGGGGGGAGAGTTATTCCCGGTCAATATCCTCTGACACCGACCAGTTATCTGTTGGTCAATGATGGGAAGGGCCATTTTACGACGACGGCTTCTCCTTTCGATCACCTCGGTATGGTCACCGATGCGCGATGGGTCGACCTGGATGGTGACGGCCGGAAAGACCTTGTCCTTTGCGGCGAGTTCATGCCGGTAATGGTCTTTCTGAATAAAACTTCCGGATTTGTCGACAAGACCGCGGACTATTTCGGGCCCGGCGGATCGCAGGCGGGTTTTTGGAATACGCTTGCCCTGGCCGACATTGACGGGGACGGCAAGCCCGATCTTATCGCTGGCAACCTGGGGACGAATTGCTGTGTCAAGTTCTCTGATAAGGAGCCGGGCGAATTATATTATGCGGATTTCGATCATAACGGAAGCATCGATCCTTTCTTCAATTTTTATGTGCAGGGAGTAAGTTATCCTTTTGTAAGCCGGGATGAGTTGAACGAGCAGATGTATTCGATGCGCAAGAAGTTCAACTCCTATAAGGATTATTCCAACGCGAAGATGACGGACATCTTTTCCAAAGAGGAATTGGACAAGGCGGGCAAGCTGACGGCGACCCAGACCCGCACGATGTGCTGGCTCAACAAAGGCGGGCATTTTGTTCCTGTAGAGCTTCCGATCGAAGCTCAGTTCGCCCCTGTGACGAAGGTGCTGGCCGGGGACTTCGACCGGGATGGCCATACCGATCTGCTCCTGCTTGGAAATCATTCCGACAACCGGCTTAAGATCGGCAGCGTCGATGCCAACTATGGCTGTCTGCTAAAGGGGACGGGTGACGGACATTTTCAATATGTTTCGCAACCGGCTTCGGGACTCTCGGTAAAGGGAGACGTGAAGTCGGCGACGGAGTGGACGGTCGATGGGAAAAAATATTTGGTTATAGGCGTAGCCGAAGGTGCGCTGCAATTTTACAGCGAGCGATGAGCCAAACTCAATCAAGAAAAATGATGAAGATCAAACGGGCCGGCTTGCTATTCGCGCTGTTGGCCACTACTCAATATGGTATTGCACAGAAGGGCCGCGACAAGGCGTTGACGGAATATCTTCGCCCCGCCGTCTTTTCGCTGACGATGGTGATGGTGCATGATGTCGTCAATCCTCCCGCCGCCAGCCGGTATTATGCCTATGTCATGCTCGGGGCTTATGATCTTGTCTCGCAGCATAACCGCAGTCTTGTACGGCCCAATGCTTTTATCCGCAATTATCCCTTGGGCGCCGCCGCCGGGGACACGGGTTACGATTACCGGATCGCGGCGGCCTGGTCCATCCTGGAGACGGGAAGGATGATGCTGCCTTCGGGATTTATGCTCGCGGAAGAGGAAAAGAAATTCCAGGAGATGCTCCGCCGGCAGAAATGGTCTCCCGCCGTGATCGCCCGGTCGCTTGCAGCCGGCCGGAAGGCCACCGATAAGGTGATCGCTTGGTCGAAGGGAGACAACTACAGTCTTTTAAGTACAAAACTCCGCTATACGCCGTTGAAAAAGGATTCGACCTGGTATCCGACCCCTCCTGCCTATATCGAAGCGGTGGAGCCCAACTGGCGGATCATCCGGCCCATGCTGGTCGAATCCTCCGATCAGTTCATGCCGCCGCCGCTGGCCCATTTCAGCACGGACACGAGCAGCGAGTTCTACCGGCTGGTAAAGGAAGTCTATGTCATCAGCAAGGATACCGGCGCAAAGGGAGAATATGAAAGGACGATCGCCGGATTTTGGGACTGCAATCCCTTCGCCATCCAGACATCCGGGCATATGATGATCGGGAACAAGAAGATCAGCCCCGGCGGCCACTGGATGGATATCGCGGCGATCGCGGCGGGCGTGAAGGGACTCGATTTCGATCATACGGTCGAAGCGCAGACCCTTGTCGCGGCTACATTGATGGATGCATTCATCTGTTGCTGGGATGAGAAATTCCGCAGCAACCGGGTGCGGCCGGAGACCTTTATCAACAGGCATATGGATGCGCGGTGGCAGCCTTATCTGCAGACTCCGCCCTTTCCCGAATATACCAGCGGGCACAGCGTTATTTCCACTGCCTCGGCGGAAGTACTCAGCTATCTTTTTGGATCGCGGTTGGATTATACCGACAATACGGAACAACTGTGGGATATCAAGCCCCGGAGCTTTCATTCCTTCCGGGAGGCAGCCGAAGAGGCGGCCATCTCCCGGTTGTACGGGGGCATTCACTACCGGGATGGCGTGACCAGCGGCCAGGTGCAGGGGAAGGCTGTCGGTGAATATATCGTGGCGCGGATCAAACGCGCGGGGGTGCAGCCCTTATAATTGCGTGCGGCACGCGGCCGTTATCTTTCTATTAACTGTACGTTGGGCGCCCGCAATGCCTGCTTTTTGTTTTTACTTTTGGCGCCATGATCGACGAAAAAGCGCTTTTTCGGTTGGTGACCGAGTTGCGACCTTTCGTGATCCGGCTTACGAGATCCTCCGAGGCTGCGGACGACGTGTTGCAGGAAGTCTTCTTAAAGATCTGGCTGAACCGAGACAAATTGTCGGATGCAGAGAATCCCAGGGCCTATATTATCCGGATCGTCAGCAATGAGTCCGTCAACTATCTTCGGGCGCAGGCCAGGAATGGCAAGCTGCTGGCCGAGTTGCAACCTCATCTCCCCGGGGAAGCGCCTTCGCCTGAGCAACATCTTTTTTACCGGGAAATGGAAGCCCAGCTGAATGAAGCGATCGAACGGCTTCCGCAGGCTTGCCGGAAGATCTACCGGATGAGCCGGGAGCAGTATATGCGGATCCCGGAGATCGCCCGGCAATTGGGTCTTTCCGACAGTACGGTGAAAAATCAATTGGTAAAAGCCTTAAAAAATTTGAGGCGCGTAGTCCTCTTCCTTTATTTCTTCGTCTTTTAGGCATGTCCACGCAACGAATCGCTTATTTACTGCGGCAATACCTCGATCAGCGGATCACAAAAGAAGAACTGGCTGAATTGACTTCGTTGCTGGAAGATGGATCGACGGAAGAGTCGATGCAACTGGCGATGGAGGGGATCGTATGGGCTGAAATGGAGGAGCGGGACGAGGCTGTGGCAGTGCGATCCCGCGGGCGGGTGCATGTTCTGTGGCGGGCCGGCCTGGCTGCCGCGGCTGTTCTGCTGCTGGCTGTGGGCGGGCTCTGGCTGATCCATCCCGGTGGAAAAGAAAGGACGCCGATAGCAGTAGCGGCACACGATGCGGCTCCGGGTGGGAACAAGGCCCTGTTGACGCTTGGCGACGGGAGTACCGTCCGGCTGGATGAGGCGAAGGCCGGGCTTGTGGGGAAGCAAGGCAATATGCAGGTGATCAAGAGCAACGATGCACAATTGCGATATGAACCAGCCGGCGGAGCAGCAACCACCCAGTACAATATCCTGGAGACACCGCGTGGAGGGCAATATAAACTGGTGTTGGCGGACGGGACGAAAGTCTGGTTGAATGCGGCTACTGTTCTGCGTTATCCCAGCTCCTTCACCGGGACCGATCGGGTAGTGGAGTTGAACGGGGAAGCCTATTTCGAGGTGGCGGCGGATGCGGCAAAACCCTTCCGCGTAGAGGTGAAAGGAGGCGAGCAGGTGGAGGTGCTGGGGACACATTTCAATATCATGAGTTATGGCGACGAGCCGGTGGCGAAGACGACGTTGCTGGAAGGATCGGTACGCGTGCGGAAAGGCGCTGGGAAGGTACTGATCCGTCCGGGCGATCAGGCCCGGCTCGGGGCGGATGGCAGCCTCAAGGTTGTAAAAGCAAATGTCGAAGAGGCGGTAGCCTGGAAGAATGGGCTCTTCCAATTCGAAGAGGCGGATATGGAACAGGTGATGCGGCAATTGTCGAGATGGTATGACCTGGAGATCGTGTACACCCATGGGGTGCCGAAGGACCGGTTCCAGGGCGAGATGTACCGGGACGTGAACGTTTCAAAAATCTTGAAAATATTGGAGGCCAGCGGGATCCATTTCACCATCGAAGGAAAGCGGCTGCTGGTCGAATAAGCAAATAAACCCCACATATTTATGGACTTCTATCGAAAGTTCATGAGAATGACCGTTCTCATGATGACAATCGCTTGCCTGCAGGTAAGCGCGGCAGGCTATGCCCAGAAGGTCAGTCTCTCGGTGAAAGAGGAGCCGCTGGATGCGGTGTTCCGCGAGATAAAGGCTCAGACGGGCTATGTATTCTGGTATAAGGTGGAGATCCTCCGGCATGCCAAAAAAGTGACGGTCCGGTTTCAGGACCTGGACCTGAAAACAGCGCTGGACTCTATTTTCACCGACGAACCACTGACCTTTGAAATTATCGACCGGACGATCGCCGTTCGCATCAAAGAGGGCGCCGGTGTGGCTGACGCGCCGCCGCCGGTCACGATCAGCGGGAAGGTTGTCGACGAGAAGGGGTTGCCGGTGCCGGGTGTCACGATCCAGGTGAAGGGCGTGTCGGGGGGTGTCACAACGGATGCGGAAGGGCGGTTCCGGATGCCCGGTGTTGCGGAGAATGCGGTGCTTCTTTTCAGTTCGGTAGGGTATCAGTCGCAGGAGATCAGGGTGGGTGGGAGGACTTCGTTCGCCGTCGTGCTGCACAACGAATCCCAGAGCCTGGGAGATATGGTCGTCGTGGGTTATGGCCGCGCCAGCCGGCGTAGTCTGTCCACTTCGATAACAACGGTAAAGGCCGACGATCTGAACAAGGGCGCGATCACCGATGTCGGTCAATTGTTACAAGGCAAGGCGCCGGGGCTGAACATTACCGCCAGTGGCGACCCCAACAAGCCGGCGGCCGTTATCCTGCGCGGGGCTTCGACGATCAACAGTCCGGGCGGGCCGTTCTATGTCATCGACGGGGTACCGGGGGCGGATATCTCGACGGTCGCGCCCGATGATATCGCGACGATCGATATCCTGAAAGATGCCGCGGCGACGGCGATCTATGGTAATCGTGCGGCGAATGGACTCATTATGATCACGACGAAGAGAGGGAAGAAGGGCCAGACGCAGGTCAATTACGACGGATATGTGGGGACTGAACAGGTGAGCAGCCGGGTCCAGGTGATGAACGCCCCCGAACTGAGGTCCTTTCTGGCTAAAAATAGTTTGGGCTTTTCCGCAACGGATGATCTCGGCGCCAATACCGACTGGCAGAAGGCGATCGAGCGCAGCACCGCGGTTTCCACCAACCATAACCTGTCGTTCTCCGGCGGCGGCGAGCATACGACGTACAGCGCCACGGTCAATTATGTAAAGAAAGAAGGGATCATCCGGAACACCGATCTGTCGCGCGTGATCGGCAGGCTGGCCATCGACCAGTATGCGCTGAATGACCGGCTGAAGTTCAGTCTCAACGTCGTCAATTCCTATAGCAACGGGAATGAGGTGCCTTATCTCGGCGTCATCCTCCTGCAGGCGGCACACTACCTGCCGGTGTCACCGGTCAGGAACCCCGACGGAACCTATTTTGAGGATAAGGGCATCGGCGGCTATTATAACCCGGTAGCCATGCAGAATCACAGCCTGATGAACGACAAGAACAACAACCTGATCGGAAGTCTGAATACGCAGCTCCGGCTGCCGCTGGGATTCACCTATGACGTAAATCTCTCCTATCAGAATTATTCCAATCTGCATGGGGAATATTACGACAGCTACTTCACCACCAATTACAACAATCTTTACAATAACCCCGATCCCGGCCCGACGGGGAGATTACAGCAGAGCTTCGGGCCCAACGGGCAAGCGGTGAGGAGCAGCTATACCAGCAGCAGCAAGTTGCTGGAGACCTATCTTACGTTCGAACGGAGCTTTGGGGATCATGCGGTAAAGGCCGTTGCCGGCTATTCCTGGCAGGACAATATTAACAATGATGGATTTCAGGCAAGCACGTTCAATTTCCCCGTCGACAATATTTCCTATTACAACTTCGCGCTGAGTGCGCCGTATGCCAATGCCAATCTGCCCAAGATCAACTTTGGTCCCGACGGGCTTTACCAGGAGACAAAGCTGATCAGCGACTGGCTCCGGGTGAATTATAGCTATAAAGACAAGTATCTGTTGCAGGGGTCGGTGAGACGCGACGGCAGTTCGGTGTTTGGCGCCAATCACCAGTTCGGCTATTTCCCGGCCGTGAGCGCCGGCTGGCGGATCAGCCAGGAGGGATTCATGAAGGATCAGAACCTTTTCTCCGAGCTCAAGCTGAGAGGCAGCTATGGGATCGTCGGAAATGCGTTTGGGTTCAACGCCTATACGGCACAGACCTTTTCAGGATCGCTGGGCACCTTCTATTCCGGGGGGAGCCAGGTCAATGCCTATGGGCCCACGCAGGCAGCCAATCCCAATCTGAAATGGGAGCAGACGGCCACGACCGACATCGGGCTCGATGTCGGATTGCTCAAGGGACGGGTCACGGCCTCGGTGGATGTCTATAACAAGAATACGACGGGGATGATCTTTCCCTATACCGTCGATCGCTTCCTGGTCTCCACGGGAACTATCGTCGCCAATGGCGGTGGGATGAACAACAAGGGGATCGAATTGCAGGTGACGGCTACCCCGGTGAGCAGGGGGGACTTTTCGTGGACGACCTCGCTGAACCTGGCGCACAATATCAATAAGATCACGAGTCTCAACAACCCGCTGTTCGCGGGAGTGGATTCCATTCCGGAAGCGGATCCCGAAGGGGGTGGCGAGTCGGGGGTGCATCTGCAGGTGTTGAAGGCGGGGAGGCCGCTGGGGCAGTATTTCACGCTGCAATATGCCGGGAAGAACGCCAATGGCACGACGCAGTTCATCAATCATAACGGCAAGCCGGATACGACCTATGTGATCGGCACCGACTATCATTATCTGGGGAATGCGCAGCCCAAACTGATCTATGGCTGGAACAATACGTTCCGGTACCGGCGGTGGGATCTGAACGTGTTTATCCGGGGAGTGCTTGGAGACAAGCTGTTCAATGCCACGCGGGCGGATCTATTCCGGCCCGCCACGGCGGCGACGGTGAACATCCTACAGGACGCGGGGAACGAGTCGCCCAAGGACGCCAATGTCTTCCGGTATTCCAGCCGGTTCATCGAGAGCGGCAGCTTTCTCCGGCTGGACCATGCTTCGCTGGGATACATCTTCAAGGGCATTGCGAACTATATCCACAATATCCGGGCCTATGCGACAGTGAACAACCTGTTTACGATCACGGGGTACAAGGGGATCGATCCGGAGATCAACCAGGGTGGGGTAGCGCCGGGGGTGGACTACAATAACTTTTATCCCAAGACGCGAACGGTGCTGGTGGGAATCAATGTATCATTTTAAAAAATATCAGGCGATGAAGAAATATATTGTTTGTATCGTAGTGATGGCGGCCGTCGTTTGCGGCTGTCAGAAGACGGGCGTAAAGATCAAGACCGAACTGACCCCCGATGTCTTTCCGCAGACGCAGGCGCAGCTGGTGTCGGTGCTTGGTTCGGCGTATGCGGCGCTGAGAGGCAACTATGCGCTGGACTATTATTTTATGCAGTCGCTGACCACGGACGAGGCGATCCTGCCGGCCCGCGGCGGCAACTGGTATGATCCAGCCAATGGTTATAACAACCTGCATTATCACAACTGGACCCGGGATAACGGCTGGACCAACACGACATGGACCTGGCTGTCGACCGTGGTCGGGGTGTGTAATTCCGTGACGGCAACGATCAATGCGTCGGGTCAGCCCGCGGCGTTCAAGCAAAGCAGTATCGCGGAGCTGAAGGTAGTGCGGGACCTGGCGTATTTCATGTTGATGGATCTGTATGGCAGTGTCCCGCTGGATACTGTGTATGGCGACTTCAGTCAGCATGCCAATGTGCCGCGGCCACAGGTGTTTGGTTTTATCGAGAGCGATCTCAAGGCCGCGATCCCTTTTTTAACAGCCGACGGGAGCGCCGCCATGTATGGCCGCGCCAACCGCTATGCGGCCTATGCGCTGCTGGCGAAGCTGTATCTCAATGCCGGGTATTACACCGGGACAGCGCGTTATGATGACTGTGCCGCCGCCTGCGACAGTATCATCAATGCCGGTGGCGGATCGCAATATTCCTTGCAGACCCGGAGCGGTTATCTGCAAATGTTCTATCCCAACAACGGTCCCGGCCAGAAGGAATTTATTTTTGCCATCCCTTATGATCCCAATGCCTCGCCGTATCCCGGAACCAACGGGTACAATTACCGGGCTCGTTATGATCTGAACCGCAATGAGGGAATGCGTTATCATTATTCGGGTTCTACATCCGGGAGCAATATCGATCCGGTGGTCAACCTGACGACGGGCGGGGGACTGGTCAACAGCAAACCCAGCGGACCGGAGAGCACGCTTTTTTCCTATTGGAGCGCCTATTTCAACGATCCGGGGGATATCCGGAACGGGCAGTGGCTGACGGGGCCGCAATTCAATGCCGACGGAACGCCGCTGATGGTCAAGACGACCAAGGGCGGGGCGCAGGGATATGATGCGACCTACCAGGGGGCCGATAAGGGGGCGACGTATATCTATCAGCTGAACCTTACGCCGCAGATCGTTTTTCGCACCGATCCCAGCAGCGGAGCCAATCCTTCCCTCTTCGACCTGGGTAATGACGAGATCGCGTGGAATATGGGCTACCGGAATATTAAATATTATCCTGATTCGATAAATACGTCCAGCCGGAATCAGAATAACGATATGCCGGTCTTCCGGTATGCCGATATCCTGTTGATGAAGGCCGAGGCGATCCTTCGGGGGGCTGCGCCGACGCAGGGACAGTCGGCCTTGTCGCTGGTGAACAAGCTGCGGGCGGGAAGGACGACATCCCCGGCCTGGACCAATATCACGCTGGATTCGGTGTACAATGAGCGTTGCCGCGAGCTGAGCTATGAGACCTGGCACCGGAACGATATGATCCGATGGGGCAAATTTGAGGGCGCCTGGGGCTTTAAGACGGATGCGGACCCCAACCACCGAATTTTCCCGATCCCGAGTACGGCGATCTTACTGAATCCGGCATTAAAACAAAATCCGGGGTACAATTGAGAAAAAAGGTCCCGTTGGGGACCTTTTTTGCTTTATTTTTGGCAAAATTTTTTGCCCATGAACTTGCATGAATATCAGGCCAAGGAATTACTGAAAAAGTATAATGTACCCGTACAGGAAGGCATCCCGGTAGACAATGCGGGGGCCGCCGAAGAAGCCTACAAACATCTCAAAGTACAGTATGGTAATAGTTTCGCAGTAGTGAAGGCTCAGATCCATGCAGGTGGCCGTGGGAAAGGAAAGATCCAGGGCACGGAACAGCGTGGGGTGGCAGTCGGCAAGTCCGCGGAAGACATCCAGAAGATAGCCTCGAATATCCTGGGTGGTACGCTGGTGACGATCCAGACGGGTCCTGCCGGGAAGAAGGTCAACAAGGTGCTGGTCGCGCAGGACGTGTATTATCCCGGCGCCAATCCCACCAAGGAATTCTATCTGTCGGTGTTGCTCGACCGGGCCAAGGGCCAGAATGTCGTCATCTATAGCACCGAGGGTGGGATGGATATCGAAGAAGTCGCGCACAATACCCCCGAAAGGATCTTTAAAGAATGGGTTCATCCCGGAGGCGGCCTGCAGCCTTTTCAGGCGAGAAAGATCGCCTTCAACCTTGGCCTCAGCGGTGAGGCGTTCAAGAGTTGCGTCAAATTCGTCACGAATATCTATAATGCCTATGTAGGGCTTGATTGTGCGATGGTCGAGATCAATCCGCTTTTCAAGACCAGCGACGAGAAGATCATTGCCGTCGACTGTAAGATGAGCCTGGATGACAACTCCCTGATGCGGCATCCCGATCTCGAGGCGCTGCGGGATATCAGCGAAGAGGATCCCACTGAAGTGGAAGCCGGCAAATACAACCTCAATTTCGTCAAGCTGGACGGGAATGTGGGGTGTATGGTCAATGGCGCCGGTCTGGCCATGGCTACGATGGATATGATCAAGCTCAGCGGCGGCGAGCCTGCCAACTTCCTGGACGTCGGGGGTACGGCCAATGCCACGACGGTGGAAGCCGGTTTCCGGATCATCCTCAAGGACCCGAAGGTAAAGGCCATCCTGATCAATATTTTCGGTGGGATCGTTCGTTGCGACCGGGTAGCCCAGGGGGTTATCGATGCCTACAAATCCATCGGCGACATAAAAGTTCCGATCATTGTGAGACTGCAGGGCACCAATGCCGAAGAAGCCCAGCAGCTGATCGCTCAAAGCGGCCTCAAGGTTCAGTCCGCCATTCTGCTCAGCGAAGCGGCGGCGCTGGTAAATAAAGCCGTTTCCTGATATGGGGCAAACCACTTTACAGCAAATAGAAGAGACAGTCAGGGCCATCAGGTCCATATGTGACAGCGAGCCTGCGGTCGGGATCGTGCTGGGCAGCGGGCTCGGCAATCTTTCCACGGAGATCGTGGTCGACAAGGAGATCTCTTACGCCGATATTCCACATTTTCCGGTCTCGACGGTAGAAGGGCATCATGGGAAGCTGATCTTCGGCACCCTTAACGGCCGGAGAGTTGTGACCCTGTCGGGGCGTTTTCACTATTACGAAGGTTATACCCCTCAGCAAGTGGTGTATCCTATCCGCGTCCTGAAATTTTTGGGGGTGAAGACCTTGCTCATATCCAATGCCGCGGGCGGGATGAACAAGGCTTTTCATGTGGGCGACCTGATGATCATCCATGATCATATCAGCCTTTTTGTCGTGAACCCGTTGCTGGGCAAGAATGATCTGGCACTGGGACCGCGATTCCCGGACATGAGCGAGCCTTATGACCGGAGTCTGATCAAAAAGGTGAAGTCCATCGCAGCGGAATTAGGGATCTCGGCTCATGAAGGCGTCTATGCCGGGGTCACGGGGCCGACGTTCGAGACCCGCGCGGAATACAAGCTGCTGCATATCGCCGGCGGAGATGCCGTAGGGATGAGCACGGTACAGGAAGTTATCGCCGCCCGCCACCTCGGGATGTCGGTATTCGCCATGAGTGTGATCACCGATCTGGGCATCCGCGAAGAAGACAATATCATCACCCATGAGGAGGTGCTGCAAGCCGCAGCGGCTGCGGAACCCAAGCTGACCGCGCTGTTCAAGGGCCTTATTGCGGAGTTGTAAGAAGCGGGGATGGCACGGTCCACCGGCGGAAGGTCGGGGACTATTAACTTTTCTTATGCGAGAGAATGACTAACTTGGCCGGAATCTTTTCAGGAGTGAATCTACGCCGAATCATAGTGGTTGGACTTGTGCTGATGTTGTCGTTATCGGGGACAAAGGTGCTGGCGCAGCTGCCGATCGGCGGCCGGTTTGGCAACATCGGGTCCGGGGGCGGCGGTGGAAAGGATAGTCTGCAACACCGCAAAGAGGATACAATTACGATCAACTTCCGCTATCTCGACTCCAGCAAGCTTTACCGGTTCGACTCTTCCATTTATGAATTGGGCAGCAGGTTTCCGGTGCGATCGACCTGGATCAATCTGGGCAATAACGGGACTGCATCGCGACCGCTGGTGTTCTCGCCGCGGATGCAGTCGGGCTGGGACCCGGGCTGGCATGCGTACGATCTGTACACCTTCACGGTGGACGAAACCAGGTTCTACCATACGACAAAGCCTTATACGCAGCTGGGGTTCTTCCTTGCTACCCGTGGGGAACAGTATATCGACATCCAGCATACCCGGAATATCCGGCCCAACTGGAATTATTCCTTTCAGTACCGGCTGGTCAATTCCCCGGGCACGTTCCAGAACCAGAACACGAATCACAACAATTACCGCGTTACTTCCTGGTATCAGTCGAGGAACAAACGGTACCAGAACTTTTTTGTGCTGGCGGCAAGCGTGTTGGGGTCGTCGGATAATGGCGGGTTGCAGAATCCCACGGACCTGGACAAAGTAGCGTACAGCAACCAGTCGACCCTGCCGGTGATCCTGGGGCAGAACATTCCGCAGTCGACCGGGAATTTCTTTTCATCGAAGATCTCGACGGGTACGAAATATTCGACGGCCACGTTCCTGATGCGACAGCAGTATGATCTTGGGCAGAAGGATTCGATCGTGACGGATTCGTCCGTGATCCCGTTGTTCTATCCCCGGGTCAGGCTCGAACATACGATTGCCTATAGCACGTATCACTACCGCTTCTTCGACCTGGCGATACCTTCATCTTATGCGCCCGATTCACTTTATTATGCCGACACGCTTGGGTTCAAGCGGATCCATTCGACAGACAGCTTCTGGCGGCAGGACAACTGGCGTAATTTATCGAATGACTTCAGCTTTTATACCTTCCCGGATGCCAGGAACCCGCAGCAATTCCTCAAGCTGGGGGCAACCCTGGAACTGCTGACCGGGAATTTCGACACTACTTCATCAAGCGTTCTGCATACTGCGCACAAGCTTAATAGTCAGAATGTCTTTGCGCATGGGGAGTACCGTAACAGGACGCGAAATCAGAAGTGGGATATCGAGGCGGCGGGGCGGCTTTATCTCAACGGGCTCAATTCGGGCGACTATAATGCCTCCATCAGTCTGAAGCGCCTGATCAGCCGGCAGGTGGGCTATTTCCAGGCGGGATTCGAGAATGTCAACCGGACGCCGGGCTTTGTATTTGACGGGGCCAGCAGTTTCAACCTGGATACCGCATCCTGGCACAAGAGTTTCAGCAAGGAGAATACGACCCATCTGTTTGCATCGCTGGAGCAGCCGCAGCATCAGTTCCTGCTTACGGGTTCCTATTACCTGCTGACCAACTATTCCTATGTCCATGATTTCATCAAATTAGCCCAGGCGCCGGTCTTCACGATCCTGCAGATCAATCTCCGGAAGCAGTTCACGCTGTACCGGCATTGGAAGTGGCGGACCAATACTTCGATCCAGCAGATAGCGGGGTCGTCGCCGGTGCATGTGCCCCTGATCGTTTCGTTCAACCAGATCGGCTATGACGGGAATTTCGGACTGAAGAACCTGGTGTTGAGTTTTGGTACGGAACTCCGGTATATCAGTCCTTATAAAGCCGATGGGTATTCGCCCGCGGTGGGGCAGTTCTTCAGTCAGAATGCCACGGTCACGCAGCATCTGCCGGATATCAACCTGTATCTGCATTTCCGCATCCGGAGCTTTACGGCGTATATCCGGACGGAGAATGTGAATGCGATCGCGTTCTCACCGCGTGGGTTCGGGTTCTACCACAATAACTTCGTGGCGCCCTGGTATCCCTCGCCGGGGTTGATCATCCGCTATGGGTTTTACTGGAATTTTATTAATTAGCTTTTGCGGGACTTAGCAGTCCGGTTCGTCGCAGGGCGCGTCTTCCATTTCTACTTCGAGGGTGGCGTGCTGGATGTTGAGATGCAGCAGCTCGTGTTTGACCTTGTGCTTTATCTGGTCGACATATTCCATGGTACATTCCTTGTCGACGACCAGATGCGCCGTGAGGGCATTTTCCGTGGTGCTGATGGCCCAGACATGGATATGGTGGAAGTCTTTTACGCCCTTCATTTTGGCGATGTTGTCGCGGATCTTTTTGATCTCGATACCGGCGGGCACGCCGTCGAGGGAGAGCCGCAGGCTATCGCGGAGCAACTGCCAGGTGCTGAAAAGGATGATGACCGCCACGAGCAGGCTAAGGGCTGCGTCGATGCGGAACAGACCGGTGTAGAAGATGATGAATCCGCCGATGACCAGGGCTGCAGAGACGATGGCGTCCGACATCAGATGGAGAAAGGCGCTGCGGACATTCAGATCGCTGTCCTTACTGCGGAAGAAGAGCATGGCGGTGAGGGCGTTGATCCCGATGCCGATGGCGGCGACCAGGGAAATGACCTTGCCGGGAAGCGGCTCCGGCTGGATGAGGCGGCGGACGGCTTCATAGCCAATGGCGCCAAGCGATAGCAGGAGGATGGCGGCATTGAGGAGGGCGACGAGGATCGTCGTTTTTTTAAAGCCATAGGTGTACTTCTCCGTGGGCTTTACTTTCAGGAGCCGGATGGCGATGAGGGACATTGCCAGGGACGCCACGTCCGCGAGGTTGTGACCGGCATCGGAGAGCAAGGAGAGGGAGTTGATGTTGAAGCCGACGATCACTTCGATGACGACAAAGGCAAAGTTCAGAATGATGCCGATGACGAAGGCCCGGTTTACGTCCTTGAGGTTTACCGGGTGATGATGGTGGCCAAATCCGTGTGCGTGGTCGTGGCCGTGGTCATGTGAATGAGCGTGATCGTGGGTGTGTGCCATTGGGCGGATTTTTTATCGGTAGTCGTCGCGTGCGGGGGCAAAGGAGTCGATGATCTTGCAGTCGGTGACGGCATAGGCGGAGTGACGGACATTGGAGGGGATGACGTGGACGCAGCCGGCGGTGAGGAGCATTTTCTCGCCGCCGATGATCATTTCGAGTTCGCCTTCGACGCAGTAGGTGATCTGTTCATTCACGTGGTGATGTTCGGGTGAAGTGTGGCCTTTTTTGATATCCCAAAAGACGAGGGAACTGCTGTCGCCGTGGACCATTTTTCCGAAAAAGCCCGGAAGTGTTTGTTTTACAGGGATATCGTCGAGATGTTGCATTGTGTTGGTTTACCCGAAGGTACACTACTTTGTGGATAAGTGGATAACCTGTATTGTGAGCCAGGGAAGTTTTGGCGTTTCTTGTCGCTGGAAACGAGTCGAAGGCTCGTATATAAAAATCCAATCTAATGAAAGCAATCGTAACCCTAACCATGGCCGTAGTGGCTTCCGTGCCCGTTTTTTCCCAAACCGAGACAACTCACTCTTTTCATGCCGTCATCGATTCGGTGCTGCGTGATTTCCCCAACAATCTTCGAAACATTACCGGCGACCTGGTATTGGCGCAGGGCGAGTTCGAGAACTATGCTTCCACGGTAGCGTTGCCGGGGGCGGAGAGTTGTATCATCACCCGATGGCATTCCATCGAGGACACGACGGCCAGCTGGCAGGCCCAGATGTACAAAGGTGAAGACTTTACCGAAGCATCGAGACAGTATCGCGAGTCATTCCGGCGGCTGAAGGGATGTTACCTGAAGCTGGTGGACGGGAGTGTTTTTTATCTGACGGGGGACTGGGAGCCCGCGAAGGAGGAGGCGCCCTTTACGACCTCGACCCTGCGGGTGCAGACCGGTGATGAGCGTTACCAGGAGGTAAAGGTCGAGGTAGAGCTTGTTTACCTGATCACCGATTGGGCGGTGCATGTGAATGTAGTCAGTAAGAAACGGGATGACCGGGTCGGCGGCACGGATGATGTTACGCGTTGACGCCGCGTGCTAGACCGTCGCTTTTATGGCGCCGCCGTCGACGGGGATCGTGGCGCCGGTGATGTATCCGGCCAGGGGGCTGGCGAGAAATGCGACCAGCGCCGCCAGTTCCTCCGGTTTTCCGATGCGGCCGAGGGGGATCTCCCGGCTGCGCTGTGCGAGCTGCGCGTCGAAGGAAGGTGCACCGGCGGTGTCGGGGCTCATGGTGTGTCTCAGCCGATCGGTCAGGATCATGCCGGGGGCGATATTGTTCACCGTGATGTTATCGGGACCGAGTTCGCCCGCGAGCATCTTGGCCATCCCGATGACGCCGAGCCGCAGACTGGTCGAGAGGACGCTGTTGGCGAGCCAGGTCTTTACGGAGAGGCTGGTGATATTGATGATGCGGCCGCTACCGGTGGGGCGCATATGGGGGACGACGAGGCGGCAGAAGCGTACGGTGCTGAGCAGGGTCAGGTCGAAGGCCGACTGCCAGGCGGCATCATCGAAGGATTCGAATTTCCCGAAAGGCGGGCCACCGGCGTTATTGACGAGGATATCGATCTTGTCGAAGGTCGCTGCGACGGTGTCGATCATCGCGGACACCTGTTCGGGACGGGTGACGTCTACGGGGATGGCAAGGACCCTGCCTTTTCCCAGGTTGCGCAGTTCGGCAGCTGTTGCTTCGAGTGCGGTCTTTTCGCGGGCGCCGATGATCACGTCCGCGCCTTCCGCTACGAGAGCCGCGGCGCAGGCTTTGCCCAGTCCTTTGCTTGCAGCGAGTACGAGGGCGGTCTTTCCGGTGAGTTGAAGGTCCATGAGCGATAGCTATTTTTGTAGCTTTGTAAAGATGGAGAAAGTATTACAAATTATCGCGGTGTTTGTTTTGATGACCTTGATCATCCATCGGATGATCCGGGGACGGGAGCCGCGATTCCGGCAGTATAATTATCTTACCCGGCTGAAACCGCCGCTGGTGGCGGAGATCGCTCAGCGGCTGGTGACCGCGGTTTTCGAGGCGGGACAGGCTGACGCCATTGTCATAGACGAAGCCCGGCAGTTGCTTTTTTCCTATAGCGCCGTGGGCAGTCTGACGATCCATCAGCGGAAAGAAGAGGGCCAGCTGAAGGAGATGCAGTGGCTGGCCGCGCCGCTGGACTGTACGGGTATGGCCCTGGATCCGGTGGAAGGGAAGCTTTATCTTGAAGCCTCGGGCTTTCTTTTTGTTTATGGGGCGTGACCGGCATTCCGGGGGCGCGTGATCAGCGTTCGAAGAGGCCTACGCTCCCGCCAACCCATTCCTTGTCTTTATTGTAGTTGACGCCGATCATCTTGCCTTTGCTGAGCCGGGCCAGGTTGATGGCCAGGGTTGGGCGCGGGTCGCCATCCGGCCAGAGGTACATCATGCGGATCTCGGCTTTGGCGGGGACGTCCGGGGTGGCGATGACCTCCGCGTATTTCACCTTGCGTTGCAGGATCCAGTTGCCGGGATCGGCGACGTCCAGGTCTTCCGGCCGGACATCGATGATCACTCCCTGGCCGGCGAAGGAGAACAGGGGTTTGAGCACATAATTTTCCAGATCGGCCGGTGGCAGGGTCAGGTCGTTCAGGAAGAAGGTAGGCGGGGCAAAGGGATGGCGGATAAGGGGCAGCGTGAATTTGCTGATCCGGTAGAACCAGTTGGGATGAGCGACCCATTCCACGTCGAGTTCCTGACGGATGTCGACATAGCCGGGTGGCAGTTTGGCGGCCGCGGCGTGCAATTCGTCGAAGATGAGCCGGTTGTAGATGCGGCGGATCCCGGTCTTGTTGCCCGTTTCCGGATGCAGGTAATATAGTTTTTTCCCTTCCTGGATGAGTTCGGTCAGGCATACGGGTTGGATACCCAGGTAGTCGCGGGTACAATAGAAGTCGATCCGGGTCTTTTGTTCGTGGGGTTTTATTTCGAGGAGGATGACCTCTTCGGGTTTGCAGTCGCCGAGGATGGTCCGGCGCAGCAGCGCGAGATAGCTTTCCTGGTCGAAGCCGTTGAGATACTGGCTATAGTTGTCGGGCAGATCGAAGTGTTGCCGGAGGATCCCCGGGTAGAAGACCTGGAAGCCATAGAGGCTGGCGAAGCCCTGCATTTCGATGAGCTGGGGTTCCCAGCCGCCCTGGCCGTCTTCGCAGACGCCGAAGTCGAAGACCAGGAAATGCGGATGGTCGTTCTCGTGGGCCACGCGGTCGGATGCGGGGATGGCGCGATCGGTCCATTCCCTGAACCGGGGTTCCAGGATCAGGTCGACAATATGCTCGCAGGCATCCGTAAGAAGGGAGGCGAAGGACAAGGGGACGAAGACGGGCGTTTCAGCGACGCGAAATTCGATGGCGCCGGGATATGGGCTATTCAGATGTGCCAGGAATTGTTCGTAGCGTTGCCGGGTGAAGGCTTCGTTGAAGGCTTTCCTCAGTGCAGGTACCATGGAGCGGCGACTTTTTTCTGAAGTTACGCTCTTTTCCTGAGTTCGCGCCCCCGGGTTATGGGTTCGCGCTTGCGGCCCGGATCCAGGGAGTAGTCGAGGAAGTTCGGGATGATGTGCGAGTAGGTCCAGCGGATCTTATCGGGGTCGTCGAGCTGCTCGATCATGCTCCTCCATTTTTCTTCACCGTGTTCGGCGATGACGGTGGCTTTGCGGTCGTCGCGCTGCAGGTACATGCTCATCCCCGTGGCATCGGCTTCGGGATGGAATTGGGTGCCGATCATGCAATCATTGAAGCGGATGGCCATGATGGCTCTTTCCAGCGGGACGTGGGGGCGTTCTTTTTCGATGGCCAATACCTGGCCGCCCATTTCGGCAAGGCGTTGGTGATCGGGCTGGATGACCTGGTAGCTCCGGCTGTCGACGGCATAGAAAGGATCGCGGAGCCCGGCAAAGACGGGTTCTTCAACGGCGCCATCGAGCATGTGGACGGGGAAAACGCCAAAGGCGGTGGACTTGCGATTGGTGACGTGCGCGACGGAATAATGACGGCAGGCCAGCTGAAAGGAATGACAGATGAAAAGGACCTGTTTGGGCAGTAAGTTGGCCGGATCGTTGTTGAAGTCTTCGATCCTGTGGAGCCAGTTCCAGTAGGCTGCTTCCCAGGCGCTGCCTTCGCTGTCGAGGGGGCTGCCAGGACCGCCGCTGGAGATATAGATGTCGTAGGAGAGGTCGGGAGTTTCGTGCTTTTGGCGGACCTCGAATTCGTCAAAGTGGAGGGACAGATTATTGGAACGACCATACTCTGTCAGTATTTCGCGGATACAGCGCATGCCCTGATTGGCTTGTCCCTCGTAAAGATCGAGGATGGCGATCTTTATTCCATTACGGTTTTCCATCATGCAAAGGTAAGAATTTTCTGTCTAGCTGTTCCATTCGATGATCTGATAGAAGTCGTCCTTGAAGCTGTCCCCGATGGGGATGATCTTTTTGCCGATGTAGATCTCGTTCCGGGCGATGGAGTCGATATGGGTGAGCGAGATGATAAAGCTCCGATGGACACGGACGAACTCATCCGGCGGCAGTTTGTAGGAGAAGGACTTGAGGTTGCTCAGGGTGAGGATCGGCTCGGCCCTGCCGCGGACATAGATCTGGGTATAGTCCTTCATCCCTTCGCAGAACAGGATGTCTTCGAACTTTACTTTGATGATCTTGTATTCCGACTTGATAAAGACGAACCGGTTGTTGCGGTGTTGGATATAGATCGTGGTGGAGAGGTAATCCCTGATCCGATTGATGGTCGACAGGAATCGCTCGAAAGAAAGCGGCCGGGTCAGGTAGCTGAAGACATCCATTTCCGTCTCTTTTTCTTCCTGTTCCTGTTTGTCGGCGATGCAGATGACGATGGGATAGTAGCCGGACTCCTTTAGCCGGACCATGACCCTGTTGTCGAGCAGACGGATATCCCAGAAAATAATGTCTGCGCGGTGCTGAACGACGAGGGGATGGAGATCCGCGGCCGATCCGCATTTGCCGGAGAAATTGAGCTTTGGCGTCTTGGCGATATAGTCCTTGAGAAGGGCGCTTTGCTTGTTGTTATCCTCCACCACGATGCAGTTGAGCACTCCCATCAGGGGGAAGCCTTTCATCTGCTGGTGGAGATCAAGCATATTAATCAAATTTCTTTCCTTTGGTATACCAGATGGAACCGTAGTTGATCACAAATGTAACGTTGGCGTAGTTCTCACGGATCAACTGGTTCTGCGTAGTCCCTTTTATACCATACTGAAGGACGATGGAGTAGGCGAGGGGGGATTTCAGGGAGTTGATCCCGAAGCCCATGGTGATGCCCATATCCCTGATCTGCTTGCCATTGATCTGCAGGTAGGAGTTGCTGTAATAGAGGCCGGTTTGAAAGTAGCTAAGCTCGACCTTGGTGTTGTAGTAGTTCTTTTTCCTGGAGATCTCGAAGCCGACGGAGCCGCGCTCGCTGCTGACGATCTGGTAGTCCTGGCCGGGATAGGAGTTTTTCTTAGCCACGCCGTTCCAGTCCGAATAGCGGTAGTCGGCCAGGAAGGTGTATTTATCATTATGAGTGAGCGAGAACCCGGCTCCGTAGGTGTTGGGCAGGGACAAATAGGTTTCCACGAGCTGTTCGTTTTGCAAGGGGACCCCGCTGATCGAGTCGACGGCATTGCCCTGTACGACCTTGTTATACGAGGCCAGCAGATCGGTCTTCTGGGAGTAGACGCCACCGATGCTATAGGACCAGTGTTTGCCGAGATTGCCGTAAAGCTGCATTCCATAGGTCATGTAGATGTTCTGCAGGTTCACGTTATTGGTCGTGGACGTTTGGGTGGCGCCGGTGCCGAGGTCCTGGATGATATCTTTTGCATTCAGCTGGCCGAAAATATAGCCGGCATCCACGCCGATGGAAAGGTGATGGAAGAACTCATAGGAGTTGGCCCAATAGGCTTTGTTGACGCTGCCGTGTCCCTGGTAATAGTGGTTGCCCGTTTCGGTGGTGCTGCCCTGAACATAGTAGGGAACGTTGAATTCATAGTTCTGGGTACTGAAAGGCACGAGGCCGACGCTGGTCCCCCAGTTCTTGGCGGCTTTGATCCCCATGGCAATGCGGCGGAAGGTAATGTCGCCCGACTGCGTGCTGGCGGGTGTGACGGGATTGCCGGAATAGTCGATAAAGGACCCGCGGATACCGGTCTCCATGCTGAAGTACTGGTTGGCCAGTCCGGAGTAGGAGGCGGGGTTGTTACTGATCAGGAAGCGGTTGCTCCGATAGGAAATACCCGTGTTCCCAAGACCGCTTGTGCGGTTGTAAAAGCCGTCCTCGATATCGCCGATGCCCATCTGCGAATAAGGCTGGAAGTTATTCTGAGCCATTACCCCCGCGGATGTAACCGTGAGCAGCAAAAGAAGGAGCGATATTTTTATCCGATTAGGTACCATTTATTTATTGATGGGGATATAACGAAATATAGTAAACGTTCAGCTGGACTTGTTCGTTTTTCGGCCATGACTGGTCAGCCATGATCAGCCTGTTGAAAGCGGCGGTATTGCCCGGTGAGGTAATACTCAGGATCACTCCCGCCTGCGATGCGGTAGCACTCTGGTTGAGGATCTGTGTCTTTACAAAATTAGTGACATCATAGGAATACACCGTGTTCAGCGGATGGAAATAATCCAGGATCAGGCTACCCGTCTGGACACCGGCACTCGTGGTGGACGCGATGGTATTGAGGATGAGATTGTTCTGATCGGTGCTATAGATGCTGACCTGTGGCGGGAGGCGCCAGGTCGTGGTATAGCTGCCGGGAACGGGTCTCACGGTCAGGGTAGCCCGCAACAAACCGATATAGTCCGGCCGGAGGGCGATCGAGCTGATGTTGGGGAACGTCAATTTGAGCGTCAACCCGGTGATATTCTGGAGATACCCGACGTTGCCGATCTTCGAAGACAGGGTAGCGGGCGGAACCTGCGGGTTTTGGGTCGGCCTGACCAGATTGGCGATGGGCTTTCCGGTGGGGTCGGTTTTTATATTATTATACTGGAAGCCTTTCTCCCCGAGAGCGAAATCGATGTATTTGCCGGTGCTGACGACGCCGTTCTCCCGGTAATAGATGCGCATGATCGCGCTATCTTTGAATCCGTAGATCAGGTTGGCCGTACTGGTGGAAGGAGAAGAGAGACAGAGTCCGTGGAACCAACGCCGCCACTTAGCTATATTGGTAAGGGTATCGGAGTTGTTGTAGATCATGGTGTACAGCTGCTGGCCAAGGGCTTTGTCCATTGGGATGCGGACGGTGTCACCGGTGCCCTGGCTGGTATTGGTGCTGTTGAGCACAGGGCGGTTGGGGAAGATGCGGACGCTGGTATTGCCGAGGTCCGGGCCAAGAGGCTGACTCTGGTCGCTGAACCATTGGGATTGTCCGTTGGCAAAATCGTAGATCGTGTCTATCTGGTTGACGACATAATTCTGGAAAGCAAGGGTATCGCCGTAGTAGGGATTACCGGGCTTTGCGAACAGGACAAGTCCGATGGAATCATAGTTGGCCACCCGCGGATCGAGGGTCGGCAGGGGACTTGGCGGATTGGCACGCCAGTAGGCCCGGCTGCTTACCTTGCCGATGTAATCATCATTATAATTACCGACCATGAGATAGCCGGTGGATGCCGTGGGAACCGAGTCGATGACCAGGTTGGAAACGAGAACGGTGGAAGTGTCGACGAGTACGATGTTGGCACCGGTACCCTGTTCGGCATAGGTGCTGCCGAAGTTCAGTGAGGGCTGTTTTTGGCAGCCGATGAGAAGAATGGAGGCCAGAAGGGAAAAAGACGAAAGAAAAAGCAGTTCTTTTCTCAAGTATTTATGTATAGTCATGCTGCCTTTTTGGCGAATTTGTGCAATATTAGGGGCGTCAGTTGTTACTATTTTGTTAGTATGTATCAAAGATATCAAAAAAACGACCAATCCCCTTTTTTTATCTACCAATGGAAAACGTTCCACGGCCATCCAGAGTGTTAAAAAGGCCAGGGGGAGGCTTTGTTAATGGTTCTTTTTCAGAAAGATAGGAGAAGGGGGGCGTTAACAAATCCGGGGGTTGGGAAAAAGCGCGCGGATTCTTTCTTTGTATATAAAATAACCGGATTCGTCTATTAAATCTTTGTGAAAATACATTTTAACGAATTTACTATGTCTACTTCGAATACTTTAGCGCAAAATATCAAAAAAAATATGAAGCGGATCAACATTACTTTGTTCGCGTTAATGTTACTAGGTATCCTGTTTTCCTGCACCAAAGCTAGCATCAACTATACACAAAACGGCAACTGGGTTGGCCGGGCCACCTTCCCCGGACAGGTGAGCGGTTTCGGAGTTGCTTTTACCATTGGAGAGGCCGCCTGGGTCGGCACAGGTATCAATCCGCAATTTCCCAATCAACGTCTGACCGCCTTCTTTAAATACAATCCCACTCCGATCCCGGATCCCATGCCTTCTCCCACCTATTATGACAGTACGCTGGGAACATGGTCCAAATCGGCTTCTTTCCCCGGTGCGCCCCGCAGCAACGCTGTTGCGTTCACGGTAGGTGGGATCGGCTATATCGGATCGGGTGTCGGCAACGACGGTTATACACCGCTGGCCGATTTCTGGTCGTACAACCAGGGCTCGAATTCCTGGACGCAGATCGATTCCATCCACGATGAGAATGGTGTTGCTCAGCCCCGCCTGGATGCAGCTGCCTGGGGTTTTGACACCGTAGGTTATGTCCTGACCGGCACCGACAACCAGAACTATTTTGTCGACGTCTGGAAATACAGCCCGAAAACGAACAAATGGACTTCCAAGCCTTACCTCCCGGGTAATCCCCGCAGCGGCGCTACCACCTGGGTGTATGGCGGAAAGGGTTATATCATGGCAGGGTACACCGCCAGCGGCCAGCACGAGGTCAACAGCTATGCGTATGACTTCTGGGTCTTCGATCCGGCCAAGGCAGAGAACGATACGTTGCATTGCTGGACCCAGCTGCGCGACATCTCCAACACCAACAGCGGCACGTATGACGACGGTTATACCAATATCACCCGGAGATATGGGGTAGGGTTTACCATCGCCAAGACGGCGACCGGCGACAAGGGGTACATCACCCTGGGTCAGAGCGGTACCGCGATCACCTATACCTGGGAATATGATTTTGCTACCGATCTCTGGACGGAGAAGACTCCTTTCGAAGGTCAGGCGCGTAGCGGAGCTGTCGGCTTTACGCTGCTGAACCGTGGGTTTGTCGGTACGGGTGTAAGCCAGGGCAACCAGAGCGCGTTCCAGGATTTGCGTGAATTCTTCCCGAATCAGATCTACAACCAATTCGATTAATGACATTGTCGCCACAAAAGACTTTTCGGGAAAAGACTTTTCGGGAGACTTTTCTGGGTAAATGGGGGCTGACGATCCTGATGCTGCTGGTCATCATCGGCACCTTTGGCTACGGCTTCTACAAACGCAGGAAATGGCGCGGAGAGCACGTTCTGCTGGAACTCCGGGCTATTCCGGTGAAGAATGGATGGGGCTATGATATCCTGCAGGACGGACATCTCTGGTGTCATCAGGATTATATCCCGGCGGTCACGGGCTACCGGGTCTTCCGGACGAAGGAAGACGCGCTGTCGGCGGGCAAGATCGTCTATGACAAGGCGATGGCGGGCTTATTACCGGATATAACGGAGCAGGAGATGCGGAACAAGGGCATCTTTATCCCGGCGCTGGACACCACGGCGAAGCCACCCGAAGACCAGCGGGTCCATCTTAAAGGCGACACTGCGAACACCAAGTAATTTTTTGATATCGTTATATTTGGAACCCCGCGCATCTGTGCGGGGTTTTTTATCTTTAGGGTATGAGAATACTATTATCCGCGTCCTTGCTTGCCCTTTGCAGCAGCGGCCTGTTCGCCCAGCCGGCTTCGAGCCCGGCGCCCGCATCCAGATTCGATCCACACAAAGCATTCGATCCCCTGTTCTATCCTTCGGGCGGCACGGTCTTCCGAAGCGCGGGCGGAGCGCCCGGTGCCCAGTACTGGACCAACCGTGCGGACTATACGATCCATACGACACTGGATACCACCAGCCATTCGCTCAGTGGGAATGTAACGGTCACCTATACCAATAACAGCCCGGATGCATTGCCTTTTCTCTGGCTGCAGCTGGATCAAAATATCTACCGTGCCGATTCGCGGGGCGAGGCCGTCAACCCGGTGACGGGTGGCCGGTGGTCGAACAAAAAATTTACCGATGGGGACATGATCCGGAGCGTCGTCCTGCTGGTGGATGGAAAGGAAGTAAAAGCCGACTGGCTGGTCTCCGACACCCGGATGCAGATCCGGTTGCCGCAGGCGTTGAAGGGCAGTGGCGGGGTCATTCGTTTCCGGATAGATTATTCCTTCAGCATTCCCGAATACGGTACGGACCGGATGGGGAGGCAGTTGGCGGCCGATGGCTGGATCTATGAGATCGCGCAGTGGTACCCCCGGATGGAGGTGTATGACGATGTCAGCGGCTGGAACGTGTTGCCCTATCTGGGCCAGGGTGAATTCTACCTGGACTACGGCAATATCGATTATACGGTGACGGCGCCATCCAATATGGTGGTGGCAGGTTCCGGAGAACTGCTGAATCCGGCGGAGGTGCTGACGGCAACGCAGCAGGCCCGCCTGGCGAAGGCGAGGACCAGCGACAAAACGGTGGTGATCAAATCTGCCGGGGATGTCGGTGATCCGAAGGCTCATTTACCGAAGGCGGCGCTCTCGTGGCATTTCCGGTGTAACCAGACCCGTGACGTTGCCTGGGCGGCGTCGCGTGCGTTCATCTGGGATGCGGCCAGGATCAATCTGCCGGAGGGGAAGAAGGCGCTGGCCCAGTCGGTCTACCCGGCGGAGTCCAATGAAAAGACGGCCTGGCAGCGAAGCACCGAATTCGTGAAAGGTTGTATCGAGCTTTATTCCGAAGAGTGGTTTCCCTTTACGTATCCCGTTGCCACCAATGTTGCGGGTCTTGTGGCGGGCATGGAATATCCCGGGATCGTCTTTTGCAGCAGTGGGGAGCGTGGCGGAGGCCTCTGGGAAGTGACCAACCATGAATTCGGTCATAACTGGTTCCCAATGATCGTCGGATCGAACGAACGTAAATATGCCTGGATGGACGAAGGGTTCAACACATTCATCAACGGCGTCGATACAAAGGTTTTCAACAACGGCGAATTTGCGCATAAGAGCGATGCGCAGCGATCGGCGCAATATATGTTCAACGACAAGAGCGAGGCCCTGCTGACGATCCCCGATGTGATCCTGGCGGCCAACCTCGGCACGGCGGCCTATTCCAAGCCTGCGATGGCGCTGGACCTGCTGCGCAAATATGTATTGGGGGAAAAGCGCTTCGACTATGCCTTCCGAACTTATGTCCGGCGTTGGGCGTTCAAGCATCCCACGCCCTGGGATTTCTTTCATTGCATGGAGAATGCCGGCGGTGAAGATCTGGGCTGGTTCTGGCGGGGATGGATGTTGAACAACTGGAAACTGGACCAGGGGGTCAAGGATGTGAAATATGTCGAGAGCGATCCCGCAAAGGGGGCCGTCATCACGATAGAGAATCTGGAAGAGATGGCGATGCCGGTCGTTATGGTGATCGACCAGGAGAACGGCACGCGGGATACGCTGACGCTGCCGGTTGAGATCTGGCAGCATGGCGCCGTCCATCCTTTTGCCTATCGCTCGACCTCGAAGATCAAGCGCATCGTGATCGATCCGGAGCACGAGTTCCCGGATATCAACCCGGGCAACAACAGCTGGAACGGCCAGGCGCCGGAGAGGCCCATTCCCGCGGGCGTATCGGCGGCATCCGTTATCGACAAATATTTGAGCGCTATCGGCGGCCGCGAAAAAGTTGCCGCGGTGAAGGACCTGGTGGTTGTGGCGACCGCGAATGTACAAGGGCAGCAAGTGATCGAGACCCGGAAATTCCTCGCGCCGGATGCCGGTCTCCTGGATATCGAATTACCGGATATGAAAATGCATGCGATCCATCTGAGCGTCAGCAAGGATAGCGTTACGATCTCGCAGATGGGGCAGCGGCCGACGCTCGATGAGGCGACGAAGCAGGAGATCCGGGATAATATCAGTCCGTTCCCCGAGTTGAATTTCTCAAAAGAGGGATATAAGACGGAGTTGACGAGTATCCGGAACTTCGACGGAACGGATGCGTATGAGCTGAAGGTGACGACGCCTTCGGGTAAGGTGAATCTGTATTATTATGCGGTAGAGAGCGGGCTGCGGATCCGCGAGGTGCGGCGAACGAGCCAGGGGGAGACGTCTACCGATTTTGGCGATTACCGGGAGGTCAATGGGATCAGGTTTCCCTGGCATATCGATGATAACCAGGGGGAGGTTGATCTGGATATGAAGGTGCAGAGTGTGAAGGTCAATTCGGGGCTGACGGCGGCGGACCTGCGGTGACCGCTTGCGGGCCTATGGAAAAAATGGCCCGCGCGGTCCCCTGCGCTAACGATGGGCCTTCGGCCGGCCGGCCGGCCGCCCTGGGGCCGGTCCTGCTAGGTTCCGACGAGAAACTGATCACGAATATAATCTACGACGGGCACCAGTTGCTGACCCGAATCCTGGTAGACTTTGAGCTGCCGGTCAGCGCCGGTGCCCGTCTGTAATAACTTCTCGGCGTAATGGGCGTCTTCGCGGCAGCCAAGGGGATCGACGACATCGTCGACGAAGTTCAGCAGCTCATAGATCAGGGCGCGGGTGTTGACCTCTTCTTCCTTGCCGAAGTCGATGAGATGGCCGTCGATACCATAGCGGCTTGCCCGCCATTTATTCTCATTGATCAATGCCCGGGAATACTGGATATAGTTCATGTTCTGCATGCGGAGCTTATAGATCTTTACGCAGATGGCCTGGAAGAGGGCGGCAATGCACATGGTCTCGTCGATGGTCATCGGGACATCGCAGATGCGGAATTCGACAGTGTTGAAGAAGGGATGTACGCGGAGGTCCCACCAGATCTTTTTGGCATTGTCGATGCAATTGGTCTTTACCAGCAGTTTTACAAAATTATCATAGGCTTCGATGCTTTCGAAGTATTCGGGGATTCCGGTGCGGGGAAATTTGTCGAATACTTTTGTGCGGTAGGATTTATAGCCTGTAAGGCGTCCTTCCCAGAAAGGGGAATTGGTGCTGAGGGCATAGACGTGGGGCAGGAAGTAGCGGGTGGAGTTGGCGATGTGGTTGGCCATCTCCCGGCTTTCCATGCCGACATGGACGTGCAGGCCGAAGATCAGGTTGCTGCGAGCGGCTTCCTGCAGCTCGTTCACGATCTCGCTGTACCGGACATGGTCGGTGATAAGTTGTCTTTCCCAGTCGCTGAACGGATGGGTACCCGATGCGCCGATCTGCAGCCCGAGGTCGCCGGCGATGTTCGAGATCGTCTTGCGGAGGGTGGAGACATCTTTTCGCGCTTCATGGATATCCGCGCAGATATCGGTGCCCACTTCCACAACGGCCTGGTGCATTTCCGCCTTGACCTTGTCGCGGATCACTTTCTGGCCTTCGGTTACGATCTTTTGTTCATGACTTTTGAGTTCCCGGGTCGTCGGGTCTATGACCATATATTCTTCTTCGATGCCCAGGGTAAAATTCCTGTAATTGATCTCTGCCATGCGTGAAAAGTTGATTAAAGGGTGAGGTTACGGTGTCCGGTGCTGTATTGAAGGTATTTGCCCCAGGTGAGGTTGTCGGTATTGGCCTGGTGGCCGAGTGCCCTTTCGATGGCGTATTCGGCGGCGGTGTCGACTACCCAATTGAAGTTGTCTTCGCCGACGCTGGTCTTCTCGGCGTCGGGTGCGGGGTTACAAAAGTCGATGGCATAGGGGATGCCGTCGCGGACGGCCAGTTCTACGGTATTGAAGTCGTAGCCGAGCCAGGCATTGATGCGCAGGACGATCTCTTCCATTTCCTGCAGGCGTTCGGAGGAAGGGCTGAAATCGGCCTGGTAGCGGAGATGGTGGGGATTACGCGGTTCGTAGGGCATGATCCGGACATATTTTCCCCCGATGCAATAGCAGCGGTAGTATTCGGTAAAGACGATCTCTTCCTGTAGCAGCATGACCAATTGTCCCGTCTCGCCGTGTTTCTGATAGAATTCCTCAGCGTTATGCAATTTGTAGACATTCTTCCAGCCACCGCCGGCAAAGGGTTTCATATAGGCGGGGAAGCCAACGTATTCGAAGATGCCGGGCCAGTCGAGGGGAAAGGCCAGGTTGGAGAACGATTGATCGCTGGTATCGGCCGGAAGGTCCCTGGAGGGGAGTATGACGGTTTTCGGCACGGGGACTCCGATGCGGGTGGCGAGACAGTTGTTGAAGAATTTTTCGTCGGCACTCCACCAGAAAGGGTTATTGATGACAGCCGTTCCGCAGAGGGCGGCATTCTTCAGGTAGGCCCGGTAGAAGGGGACGTCCTGGGAGATGCGATCGATGATCACGGCATAGCCGCTGTCCTCGCCCTGAACCACCTTGTCGATGCGGACGGGTTCCGCGGTCACGCCGGCTACGTTCTTTCGGTTGACGGCTTCGATAAATGCCATGGGGAAGCTTCTTTCGCGGCCGTAGAGGATTCCGATCTTTTTGTTGGAGCTCATACTGCAATTTTTTTTGGGTGATTAGGGACGACCTATCCAGTTATCCGTGACAGATAGTCAGGGAACATCTCTTTCCAAACAGGCCAGTCGTGGTCGCGACCGGAGCGCATGTCCAGCCAGTGGGGGATGGATCTTGCCGCGAGCAGGCGGCTCATCCATTCGTTCTGGCCGCGGCAGATATCGTGTTCGGCGGTGCCCAGCACGATGCCCATTTGCCAGAGAGCGGGATCGGTAGCACCGGGGATAAAATCGACGGGATTGTTGAAATAGATGTTGTCATCGTAATAGCCGTCGGTAAAGGAGCGGATATCGAACACCCCACTCATGGAAAAGCAATAACCGACGAGACCGGGGTGGCGGAAGGCGAAGTTGGCGGAATGATAGCCGCCGAAGCTGCAACCGGCCAGGGCGACACGGCTATGACCCGTCTCGTGCAGTGCGCGGGGGACGATTTCCTCCAGGATCAGGCGGTCGTAGGCGGTATGTCGCCAGGCTCTTTCGGCGGGTGATACCGATTTGTTGTACCAACTCTCCGCGTCGAGGCTATCTGGACAATAGAGCTTTACTTTCCCATTTTCCAGAAACCAGCGGGCGGTCTCGATCAGTCCCTGGTCTTTGTTCTGAAAGTAGGATCCGCGGGAAGTCGGGAACAGGATAACAGGGTAACCTCCCTTCCCGAAGACCAGCATTTCGAAGTCCCGGCCGGCGGCAGGGGAATGCCATTTGTGATATTCTTCGTCTAAATCCATTTATGATTAAATATACTATTTTTGGCGCTATGTCGATAGAAAAGAGCACGAATATCAGAAGGGAGTCTTTTGCGTTGCCTTCCGTGCAGTTGGGCCGTACCGTCACTGTGGATTTTTATTTACCTGCCGGGCTTACCGATATGCGTCAGACGAGTCTGCTGCTGATCAATGACGGGCAGGACCTGATCCGGATGGATCTTGCCGGGATCCTGGATGATCTATACGGCCGCGATCTGCTTTCGCCGTTGATCTGTGCGGGTATTTATGCCGGCGAGGAGCGGAAGATGGAATACGGGACTGCGGGAATACCGGATTACCAGGGCTGGGGAGAGCAGGCGGATACCTATACCCGGTTCATCTTCGATGAGCTGGTGCCTGCCATCCGTAGGAAGTACCGGGCGCCCGATTTCCGGGAGAAGGTGTTTGCGGGGTTTTCGCTGGGCGCACTCAGTGCGATGGATATTGTTTGGAACCATCCGCAGGAGTTTTCGAAGGCCGGGCTTTTTTCCGGCAGCTTCTGGTGGCGGACCAGGGACAAGAACGATCCCGGCTATGACGAGCATACGGACAGGATCATGCATTCCGAAGTGCGGAAGGGCGGGTATTATCCCTGGCTGAAATTCTTTTTCGAATGTGGGACGGAAGATGAGACTGAGGATCGGAATGGGAATGGGATCATCGACTCCATCGACGATACGAAGGATCTGATCGCGGAGTTGACCGCAAAGGGATATGACCCGGTGGGGGATATCCGGTATCTGGAGATCGCCGGGGGGCATCACGATGTCCCAACCTGGGCGAGGGCGATGCCCGAGTTCCTGTTATGGGCCTTCCCGAAATAAAATAAAAACCCGGCTTGAGGCCGGGTTTTTTTATCAGTAGGCTTGTTTTTAGTTGAACATGTAACGGATGCCGAACTGGATCTGCCATCTCGAACCGTAAAAGGTTTGACCGTTGGCAAAGTTGGTAAGGGCCGTATTGTTGTTCCAGCTGGTAGTGTACGGAACCTTGTTGCTTACGTCAGAGTAGGGGAAAGAGAACTGCGGAGTCCTTCCGTCGGCTGCCATACCCTCGAACTTGAGGAACTGGGTTTGAACAGGCGATTTCTGGATACCCCAGTATCTGTTCAGCAGGTTGCCTACGTTGACGATATCCATACTCAGGCGCAGCGTATGCTTGTCCTTTTCGCCACCATGCTTCGTGTAGAAGTAAAGGTCTTCGGTGAAGTTCAGGTCAAGGTGCTTGATCCAGGGATAGGTAACCGAGTTAGCCTGGGTGTATTGACCGCGGCGGAGGTTCAGATAGTGGTCCTGGCTGATGAAGGCATTCAGTTGGTTCCAGATCTGGTTGGCCGTACGGGTATCGGAGTGGTCCAGGGTAGCATTGCTGAGGTTGGCGGAGCCACCGTTGACAGCCACCAGGTTAATTTCCTTTTGGTTGAGCGGAACGTAGATCAGATCGTTACCCGTGTTGCCGTCGCCGTTCAGGTCACCATTGTAGGTGTAGGAAGTGGCGCCCGGGGTAACTGCTTCATAAACGGCGCTGATGAAGGTGGCGGCATGTTTGCCTTCATCGAGGCGATAGGTCGCCTGGGCGATGATCCGATGCGGTTGGTACCAGGAGGGGCGGGCCAGGGTCGGCGCGTTCGGGTCGGTGTTGGCGACTGCGCGGGCAGACCACAGCGAGCTGGCCGTGCTGCCATTCTCCATGGCAGTGCGGGTATCGCTATAGGTATAGGCTACGCTGGCCTGGAGGCTATGCCAGTTCTTGATCACGCGGGCCGTAGCGGCGTAGCTGTAACCCTTGCTGGTATTAGCCAGGATGATGGCGTTACCGATGTTCGGGTTGGTCAGAGAGGTGCCGTTGTAGTATTTGTTGCTGTTGTTGGTACCGCTGGTGGAGTTGCCGGTCGTATTGTACCGTTGACGATGGTCGCCGCCGTTGTTGATGGCGAAGCCATTATCTTCCTTCAGGTTCGCGTTGTACATGTACGTGGCGTTGATGTCCTTCGAGTAGATGAACTCGGCGCCGACGACCCAGTCATTCGGCAGCTTCTTGTCCAGACCGACGCTGCTACGCAGTTTGGTGGGATATTTAAAGCTCTTGTCGACGACATTGACCGAATAGCCCGTAGGAGTAGAGGTCTGGGACTGGTTGGTATTGGTCAGGTAGGTCGCAAGCCCCGATGCGGGATTGGGGTTGAAGGCATAGTTCTTCACGGTGTAGGAACCGAATTGAACGCCGTTGTTGGCGGCCTGGTTCTCGATCCAGACAAAGGGCGGAGCGCCTTCGAAGATGCCGGCGCCGCCACGCAGCTGCCAGGTACGATCGCCTGTGATATCCCAGTTGAAACCTACGCGGGGTGAAACGACCAGGAAGCCATTGGGAGCAGACCCAACATTATACGTGGCGCCGTTCTTGAATTGCAGCGCGTCGAAGTTGGGGTTGTCGGTGAACTTGTTCTGGTAAGTCGTATAGTCGAAACGTATACCATAGGTAAGCGTGAAGTTCGGAGTAGCACGCCATTTGTCCTGTGCGAAAAAGCTCAGGTTGGTAGCACCGGCATAGGCCCAGGGGAATGCGGCGCCTTTCAGCGTCGAATACTGCTGGAAGTAGCTGGCGGCGGGTTTGTTCGTCAGGAAGTCGGTGATACTGTTGAATTGGTAAACGCCATTCCAACCGGGTGCAAAGGCATTCTGGTATTTCTTGTAGCTGTCCTGAGTACCGAAGGTAATCTCATGACCGCCTTTATACAGCGTGAAGACATCCGTCAGCTGGTAGGAGTCCATGTTCAGCGTATTGGAATACGTGTACATTTCGTAACCGAAGGACGTCGTGATGTTCCCGCTGGTAAGGATATCTACGTGCGGGAAGTTGCCGGATGCAGCAGGACTGCGGAAATCGCGCTCGCGGGTGTAACCGATCTGGAATTTGTTGGAAGCGCTGTTGCCGAAGCGGGTGTTCAACTCGGCGATCCAGATGTTCAGGTTGTTGTTGATACGATAGCCGGCGTCCTGGAACGGGATGGACGTATTGCCGGGCTGACCGCCTGTTACCTGGCCGCTACCCGGCCGGCTGGTGCTGGCGAACTGGTCGGCGTAGGATTTCAGGTAGTTGTATTTCAGCGTGAGGGTGTTGTACTGGTTGATATTGAAATCCAACCGGGCGTTGACCTTGTAGCTGTTGGTTTGGAAGGTGCTGGGCGCGAAGGAACCCGGATCATAATTGTAATTGGTCTTCAGGTAATTCCTGATCAGGGTCAGCGAGTCGGCGTTCGCCTGGCTGTAGACACCCGATTGGGCCGGATGGCTGGCGTCCGATGCAAGGATACCGGTTGCCGGGGCGCTTTGTTTGTTCTGTTCGCCGTTGATAAAGAAGAACAGCTTGTCCTTGATGATCGCTCCGCCGATGCTGGCGCCAAGGATGTTATAAGTGAAAGGTGTCTTGGGAACTCTCGAGTTCTCCACTTTGTAGCCGATGGTGCCGGGGCCTTTGATATAATCATAGACCGTTGCGCGCAGCTGGTTGGTACCGCTGCGGGTGACCGAGTTGACACCTGCACCGGTGAAGCCGCCCTGTTTGACGTCATAGGGGGCGACGTTCACCTGGATCTGGTCGATGGCATCCAGGGCGATGGGCTGGGCGTTTGCCTGGCCACCGAGGGTGCTGGAAAGACCGAAGGAGTTGTTGAAGTCCGCACCGTCTACCGTAACGTTGTTAAGGCCAGGGTTGGTACCGGCGAAGCTCAGACCGTTGGAGGTCGGCTCCAGCTTGGCGAAGTCCTGGATCGAACGGGAGATCGTCGGCAGGCGCTCGATCTGCTGCCTGGTGATGATCTCCTGAGCGCCGGTGCGGTTGTTATTGAATATTTTGTTCTGACGGCCGGCGCTTACGTTCACGGCCGAAAGTTCCTTTGCTTCTGCGACCATTTTAACATCCGCTACATAGTCCTGGCCAACGGTGAGGGTGATGTTCTCGATCTTTTCGGCTTTAAATCCAACATAACTAACGGTGAGCAGGTATGGACCGCCGACCCGAACGTTCGGGATGTTGAAGCGGCCGTCTTTACGGGTGGTGGTTGTGTACTTCGTATTCGTCGGAACGTGAAGGGCTGTCACCGTCGCTCCTGAGAGCGGAGTAGCCCCGTCGGTAACGGTCCCCAGGAGTTGGGCGGTCGTTTCCTGACCGAAGGAATACAGCACGGAACAAAAAATGATTGCTGATAATAGCAGTCGTTTTATCATATAAAGTGGTTTTTGCGGGTGCAAAGGAATACAGAATTTATATGACTGTACTCACAAGCAGATTAAGAAATCATTAACAGTTCTGGCAGGCTAGTTGTGGATTTTTCGCAGGAAATGGAGGATGAACCGGCAGTGTTAAAGAAACGCAAACATAGAAAAAGGCTGCTCGATCATGTACATTTAATACTGACAAGTTATGAACAAAAATGGATTTTTTAGTCCGCTAATGGTTTTTGGGTAGGGAGCGCAGTCCCAGGCATCCTCTGCTAACTTTCCGCCGTTTTTATTGTTACTTTTGTACGTAAATCAATTTTTTGATGCTGTCCAGTATAGAAAGTGCTATTGAAGCCGTCAAGCAGGGGAAATTAGTGATCGTCGTCGATGACGAAGACCGTGAAAATGAAGGAGATTTCATTGCTGCGGCCCGGAATGTGACCCCGGAAGTGATCAATTTTATGAGTAAGGAGGGCCGGGGGCTGATCTGCGCGCCGCTTGAAGAAGGGCGTTGTGACGAGTTGGGCCTTGAACTGATGGTCAATAAGAATACTGCGCTCCATGAGACGGCATTTACCGTCAGTGTCGACCTGCTCGGGCATGGCTGTACGACGGGGATTTCGGCCAGTGACCGGGCCAAGACTGTTCAGGCGCTGATCGACCCCGCCACGAAGCCGGAGGACCTTGGCCGTCCGGGGCATATTTTCCCGTTGAGGGCAAAGCGTGGAGGGGTATTGCGTCGGGCGGGCCATACGGAAGCAACGATCGACCTGGCCCGGCTGGCGGGTTTTGAACCGGCAGGGGTATTGGTGGAGATCATGAATGAGGATGGGACGATGGCCCGGCTGCCCGAGTTGCTGGAAATCGCCAAAAAGTTCAATCTGCCCGTCGTCTCTATAAAAGACCTGATCGAGTACCGGCTGAAGACGGACTCGCTGATCGAAGAGGTGGTCAAGGTCGACATGCCTACCAAATACGGGCATTTCAAGTTGATCGCTTTCAACGAAAAGGGCACGAACAATGAACATTTAGCCTTGATCAAAGGGACATGGAAGGCGGATGAGCCCGTCCTGGTCAGGGTGCACTCGTCCTGTTTCACCGGGGATATTCTGGGATCCTTCCGCTGCGACTGCGGGGAGCAGCTCCATGAAGCCATGAAGATAGTGGAAGAGGCAGGTCAGGGTGTGATCCTTTATATGAACCAGGAGGGCCGGGGTATCGGGCTGTTGAATAAACTAAAAGCGTACAAGCTGCAGGAAGAGGGGATGGACACGGTGGAAGCCAATCTGCATCTCGGTTTCCCGATGGATAAGCGGGATTATGGGGTGGGGGCGCAGATCCTCCGGTCTCTGGGCATCACAAAACTGAAATTGATCAGCAATAATCCGCGGAAGCGGGCCGGGTTGCTGGGCTATGGCCTCGAGATCGTGGATACGATACCGGTGGAGATCCATCCGAACCCGCATAATGAGCGGTATCTGCAGACGAAGAGAGATAAGTTAGGACACGAGATCCTTAAATAATAGGCTGGCCCTACTTTTGGCTGTGGGCCAGCCTTTTTTAGTTGCTATCCGTTTTGTTGCTGTCTGTTTTGACGGTCGGGTCCGGCGGGGCCGGGACCGGCGCTGGTTTTTTCTTCTTCTTTTTCCAGAGCTCATCGATGCGATCGAATTCCCGGCGATAGGAGATACTCGTGCCGCTGCTGTTCTGCGTATGGTTGCCGGTGGACAGATAGTTGTAAGAGTCCCGATAGAAGAAGGTCAGGGCTACGCGGCCGTCGGCCGTGATCTTATATTCCGCGTTGATATCGGGGAGGAACTGGAAGGAAGAGGCGGCGGCCTGCTGGGTAGTCATGCCGAAGTCCAGGGCGCTGCCGACCGTCAGCGTCAGTTTCTCGTTCGCGAAGTTCTTGGCGATGGAGACGTTGAGGTTGGTGCGGTTGTAGTTGAGGGCGCTGATGTCCGGGTTTTCGTAGATCAGGTAGTTCCCATTATAGAAGTTGGTGGCGAAGTTGACGCGGAGGCTCTTGTCCTTGAAGATGGTCTGCAGCCGCTGGGAGACCAGTTTGGAGAAGCCATTGGAAATGGCGCCGGAGATACTGTTGACGACGACATTCCCCACTGCATTGGTAGCGCTGAAGTCGTTGGCGCTGTTGGACAGCGGAACGAAAGTATTGAGTACGACCAGGCAGGAGACCTGTTTGTTGAGTTCATTGGGATCGTTCTGGATACGGGCGAGCAGGGTCTGGGCATCCTGGTCGTTCCGCAGCGGGCTGCCGGGGGGCAGCTCGATCTGGAAGGTGATATCCGGGGACATCAGTTTCCCGTTGAGGTTGGCGGTGACGATGATATCACCCCGGTAGCGGCGGACATTCTCGTTCTGGATGCCGACGGTGTTGTTGAGTCCCAGGTCGCTGAAGCGGACATTCTCGGCGCGGAAGGTGGCCGCGATGCCAATCTTCGCATCATAGGGATTGCCGTTCCATTGAATAAAGTTGCCCACTCCTTCGCTAAGCGTGAAGGGCTTGTGTATAAAGGACTGAAAGGTGAAGTTGTAGTTGCCGCGATCGATCTCATAGCGGCCATTGAGAGTCAGGTCTTCGGTCGTCCCGACGCGCATGACGAGGTTGCCGTGGCCATTGGTCTTGATGATGTCCCCGCTGAGCGGATCGAGGATCATATAGACATTGGCGTAGTTGTTGGCATACATGTCGAGATTGACCAGCAGGTTCGACCCTTTCCGGTCCGCGGTGCTTTTTTTCATCTCTTTCCCATAGACGCGCCATTCGATGAAATCGGCCTGCCCGCTTTCGCGGCTGTTGGAAGGCGGCAGATAGATGTTCGAGCTGTCGGTCGGTTCCCCTTTGATATTCATGATCATGTTCTGCTCGGGGCCGGTGAGTGTCATCCTTGCTTTACCGATGACGGTACCATAGAACTGGCTGTTGTCGGAGGACTTTGTATCGAGCAGCAACAGACGATTGGTATTCATCTCGAAGTCAAAACCCAGGTCGTCGAAGGCGTGATGCATGAGGCGGCCGTGCAGCAGGTCGGCGGTATGGCCGAGCCTGTCTTTCAGTTGAAGGGTTCCAAAGTCGATGGTATCCTTTTTAAAACGGATGGTGGCCGCTGCAATTTTATACGTGCACTGGGTGTATGCTACTTTCAGAGCAGCGTCTTTTAGTTGGACCGTGCCCAGGTAGTACAGATGCGAGGGCATGCCCGTGATCTGCAGCTTGCCGCTGGCGTTACCGGTGAGATTGGTAAAGATCCCCCCGAGATATTTCTCGAGTGTGTTCACTTTTATGGTAGAGACATCGGTCGTGATATCGATGGGGTTGGCGATGCTATCGGCGGTGTTGATCAGGGCCTTTGCATCGAAGCGATAGTCCTTGTTATCGGAATGGAGGGTCCCATTGACGATGCCGGTGGATTTCTGGTAGTTCGCCGCAAGGTCGAGGCGGCCGATAGAGTCGTTGTCAAATCGGAACTGTTCTGCCTGGCCCTGGAAGTGGACCGTATGGTTGCCGAAGGGGTTGGTAATATCGGCGGTACCGGTCAGCACGCCTTCGAGTCTTTCCGATTTGACGATATAAGGGGTAAAGTCGCCGATATTGATCCGCTTCAGATCGAGATGGATGTCGTTCCAGTTGCCTTCGCCGGATGGATGGGTGGTGATGGCAATGGACTGTTCCCCGCTGTGGATGTTCATGCCATCGGCGGAAAGCACGTTGTTATTGTAGGCGAGTTCGCCATCCTTGTCGATGATCCAGGTTTTGCTGTTGATGTCGAAAGTAGAGGGATCGAAGGTCAATTTTACGCCGGTAGGTTGGGTCCGCACCTGGGCCGAGATATTGGCGGAGTTGAGTGTTTGGTTGGCGCTGGTCTTTACCTGGAGACTCGACAGATCGTTAGAACTTCGAAGATGGATCAGCGTACCGGGGAAATGCAGGCTGTCGTTGATAAGGACGTCCCCGATGGTCGTTTCCATCGAAAGGCTGTCGAGATTGCCGGTGCCTTTCAGGACGAGGTTGTTGAACACGATCTTCTTATAGCCCCAGGAAGGGATGTCCGCGGTCAGGTCGAGGAGGTGTTTATCGCGGGTGTCGATCCGGCCGGCGACGACGGAGTTGTTGAAACCTTTGAGATCTTTTTCGAACAGGTCGATATATTCATCCACCTTTTTTGTCGAAATGACGAAGGTGAAGTTCTGGTTGGCGGGTTCGGTCTTTGCCGGCTTTATATAGCTGGGATAATACTTGTTGAGAAAGGTCTGGAAGGAGGCGGGGAGGTCCTTGATGGAGAATTCCCCGGCGATGGCGCCGTCGAATTCATTGCTGACGACGACGATCTTTTTATTTGTTCCTTCGATGCTGGATTCGAGGGTCAGGGAATCGAACGAGACCCTGTTGCCGTTCTTGAACAGGTCGGCGTCATAGATGCTGGCATGCCCCATGAAGTTGTCGATGTCGTCGCCGGTGAAATTGCATTTGAACTTTCCGTCGAATTCCACTTCCTGGTTGGCAAAGTGCAGCCTGGTCAGATTGGCCTTGGCCACTTCGGCTTCGAAGTCCAGCCGGGGCTGCTGCTGACTAAAGTCGACCAGGCCGAGGAGGTGGGCGTCCAGGTTCGGGTCGCTCGCGATCAGTTCGCCGTTGAACTTTTTCTTGGCGACCGCGCCGTTCACCTGGATATGCTGATAGGTATATCCGTTGAATTCGAGGCTGTTGATCATCCCGTCGAGGGTGGCGCTGAGGGTGCCGGACTGGAGTCCCGTCCCGTTTATCTTTCCCTGGAAGGCGATGCGCCCCATATTATCATTATCGAGGAAGGCGCCGAGCTGAAAGCTATCCGTCGTGATCGTCCCTTCGTAGACGGAAGGCCCGGATACGGGGATCTTCATGTCCACGTTGGTTTCGATGGTACCGAGGTTCGTCTCGACGGTTCCCTTGGTAACGAAGTCCCGGAATGTGCCGGTAAAGTCTCCTCTGAAACGCAGCCAGTCGATGCGATCGATCCGTGGCTGCTGGATCTGGCGCAAGGAGGGGATCAGGGCCGTTATATCGTCGTGGGTCGTGCGGAAATCATTCGACTTGAATTCGATGTAGGTCTTTTCGATGTCGGGCAGTCCCTTGATGTGGATATCCCCGTTAAGCAGGGTGTTCTTGCCGGCCAGGACGACGACCTTGCGTCCCCGGAGGTCCGAAACGGTGCCCTGCAGGTTGCCGGTGATCCGGATGGCCTTGCTCCAGGATCCCAGCGCGGGCGCGAACCAGGCGATATCGTCGGAGTCGATCTCGGAGTCCGTGAAGTCCCCCTCCATATGGATCTTCGTCTCGAAGTCGGACATATCGTCGAGGGTTTTAAAGCGCATCGCGAAGAAATTACGCAAATGGCTTTTATTCGTCTGCAGGTCGAGCCGGGCGAATTCCATGGCTTCGGGGAACCATTTGATCCGGGCGTTGAGCTTTTTTACTTCGAGCCCGCTGCGCTCTTTTGTGGTGAGCGAAAGCTGGGCGGTGAGGGTATCGCGGTTGAGGCGGAGGTTGGCGAAGTTGGTGTTTATATCGTAGAATCGGATATGGTTGCCGTCAAAGTGTTTGTTGATAACGGTGTCGTTGAGCTTGCGGTTCTGGAAGGTACCGTTACGGATGGTGACGCGACCTGCGGTCAGGTACCAGCCGGCGGGGTTCAGGCGCAGGTGCAGCGGGTCGTTGACGATCGGAACGGTATCTATCGGGGGATGTGGTCGGCGGCCGGTGTAGTTGGAGAGAACAAACTCGGGCTTGTTGAAGTCGAGGGTTTTGATGCGCGCCCTTTTGTCGGTGAGATTTATGGTGTCGGCGTCGAGGCTGAGCGCCTTCAGATGGAGATCCATGTCTTCGCCGCGCCAGGCGTCATGTTTGAGGAAGTGGATGCGCGCGAGTTCGACTTCTTTCAGATCGAGCTGCAGGCCTTTTGCCGTATCCTTTACTTTTTTCAGGGTGGTGTCGGTGTCCGTAAAGTAGTCGACAAGGAACTGGTAGTTCCAGACCGAGTCGGTGCGTTGCAGTTTGATGGTGGCGTCCTCGAGGCCGATGTACTGCAGCTGGGCCTTGTCTTTGAAGAACCACCAGTCTGTGATATTCACCTTTACGGTACCGGCAAAGAGAAGAGTGTCGGCCTTGCTGTCTTCGACCAGGGTGCTATCGAGCAGCATTTTGTTGAAAAGTGAGAAGTCGACGTGTTTTACGCTGATCCGGGTGTGAAGGTCATGGGAGAGGCGGGAGGTGACTCGGCCGACAAGCCAGGTCTGGACGGAAGGCAAGTGGATAAGACCCCAAAGAGAGAGCAATAATAGTAGTAAAACAATTAATGTGTTACGGAGTATTTTCCAAATCTTTCTCAGGGGCTATCCTTTTTCCGGTGGCAAAATTAAGGCAAAGGCTTTAAAATTGGGAACCGGCCTGTCGGTTCTGGTTGGGAGGTGCAAATTGTAGACCAATTTCCACACTACTTCCCGTGTTTATCCTGCATCATTTTGTTAAAGTCATGCGAGGCGCCCTTGGGGATCGACAGGCTTTTCCAGTTCTGATCGAGGATCATTTTACCGATGTAGACGATCTGGCCGACATGATGAGGGTAGTGGGCCAGCTGGCGGTTGATGGCATCGACCACGACGAGGGGTTCGTGCCGGATGGTGATGGTCTTCAGCAGATCGTCGTCTTTCAGGGACCGGAGGGTATCGATCAGGCAGCGCCAGCCGGCTTCCCATTGGCCGATCAGTTGATCGCGGGAGCAAGTGGGTGGGCTGAATTCCTCGTCCCGGTTGCGGCCGGGTTTTTCCCCGTCTTCGGTCAGGAAGTTGGTCCAGCGGCTGACCATATTTCCGTGCATGTGCTGGATGATGACGGCGATGCTGTTGGAGGACTCACTGGGGGTGTAATAAAAGTCCTTTTCGGTGAGTTGCGCGAATGTCATATCGCCCAGGACCTTATAGGTGAGAAAGCGCTTGATGGCGGATTCAAGATAGACGGTGCCGAGAGTACTCATAGTATGTTGTTTTTTTGTTGTCCGACTAATAACCGTCTGCGGTATCGTCGCCGCGGCTGTCCCCGACGGCTTCTATTTTCCGATCGGGATTTATTTTAATGACTTCGGTGCGGCCGATGCTGCCGCGCGTTTTCAGGGTATAGCCCATGGCCTTCAGCTGTTCCTGGATGTCCGCGGGGAAGTCTTTTTCAACGTAGAGTTCATCGGGCAGCCATTGGTGATGGAATTTGGGTTTATTGACAGCGTCAGTGGGGCTGAGATGAAAATCGAGAACATCCACGAGGGTCTGGAAGACGGAGGTGGTGATGGTGGTGCCGCCCGGGGTTCCGGCGACGAGCAGGACCTTTCCTTTATCGAGGACGATGGTCGGGGTCATGCTGCTGAGCATCCGTTTGCCGGGGGCGATGGCATTGGCTTCATTGCCGACGGCGCCGTACATATTGGGGACGCCGGGTTTGACGCTGAAGTCGTCCATTTCATTGTTGAGGAAGAACCCCGCGCCGCCGACTACGACCCTGCAGCCATATCCGCCGTTGAGGGTGGTGGTGATGGAGACGGCATTGCCGGCGTCATCGACGGTCTCGAAGTGGGTGGTCTCTTCGGACTTTGGATTCAGAACTCCGGCGCTGATGTCTTTGCTGTTGCCGGCCCGGTCGGGTTGGAAGGCCGTCATCCGGCGGTGGAGATAGGCCTTGCTGGTGAGGGTATCGACGGGGACGGAGTAGAAGTCACGGTCGCCAAGGAACTCGGCGCGATCGGCATAGGCTAAGCGCTCCACTTCGGTCATGAGGTGGACGGCTTTTACGGATTCGAAGCCATAGCTTGCGAGGGGCTGGTCCTCTACCATCTTCAGCATTTGCTGGAGGACGACGCCGCCGCTGCTGGGCAGCGGCATGGTTACGACGGTATATTGTTTATAAGGAAAGACGGAAGGCTGTCTTTCTTTGGCTGCATAATCCTTGAGATCGGCCGTCGTGATGATCCCGTGACCGCGCTGCATCTCTTCGACGATCAGCCGGGCTGTTTCCCCTTCATAGAAACCTTTTGCTCCATTGTCGCGGATCAGGCGCAGGGTTTTTGCCAGGTCTTTTTGGATGATCGTGTCGCCGGCCTTCCAACCGCTTTCTTTGACGAAGACGGGTGTGACGGTGTTATATCGTTTGAAGGCCGCCTGGGTGCCGTTTAGTCCCCGGGCTTCTCCTTCTGTGATGGCGAAGCCGTTCTCTGCGAGATCGATGGCGGGCTGGACGAGTTTTGAAAAAGGAAGTTTCGCGTATTTCAGTTCGGCGAAGATGCCGGCGATAGTGCCGGGGACGCCCGATGCCAGGTGGCCGTTCTGGCTGAGATCGGTGCGGGCGTTACCTGCCGCATCGAGGTACATGTCACGGGTGGCCGCGGAGGGGGCTTTCTCGCGATAGTCCAGTGTGATATTCTTTCCCTGGGCTGTGTGGGCGACCATGAATCCGCCGCCGCCGATGTTTCCCGCGGCGGGATATACGACGGCCAGCACCAGCTGGGTAGTAATGGCGGCATCGAAGGCGTTGCCGCCTTGTCTGAGGATGGCTACACCTGCGCTGGTGGCCAGCGGATGGGCGGACACGACAGCGCCGTGCGTGACTGTCGCGGATTTTTTTATGGAATAGTGATAGCCGTCCGGGGTTTGGGCGTGGAGGCAGGTCCCTGTGGAGGAAATCAGTGTGCAAAGGAGCCAAAAGCGGATGAGCGGTTGAGCCATGAAGAAGAATGGTTTAATGTGTCTTTTCTCAGTGAGTTACCCTGTAAGTTACCATTTTTTTATCTTTCATTGTTTACTTACATTCGTCCGTCATGAAGTACAGACTCTTCTTCGGCTTGCTGCTATCAGCCTGCTCCTGCTTTGCACAGAACCCACCTTCTCCGGAAGAATTTCTTGGTTATCCGCTCGGAGCGCATTTTACTCCGCACTACAAGATCGTCGCCTATTTTCAGGCGGTGGCAAAGGCCGCGCCGGAGGTGACGAAGTTGGAGCAGTATGGAGCGACGTATGAGGGCAGGCCGCTGTTGCTTGCTTTTATCGCGAGCCCGGACAATCTGCGGCGGCTGGAAGAGATCCGGCAGAACAATCTCCGGTTGGCAGGCGAGTTGAAGGACAAGGCCGGGGATGAACATGCACCCGTGGTCGTGTGGCTCAGCTACAATGTACATGGAAACGAGCCGGCTTCTTCAGAGGCGGCGATGAAGATGTTGTACGAAATGGTGAATCCATCTTCGACCCGTGCGCGGGAATGGCTAAAGAATACGGTTGTCGTCATCGACCCCTGTATCAATCCCGATGGCCGGGACCGGTATGTTCATTGGTACAATGATGTAGTGGGTGCGCAGCCCAATGCGGATCCGCAGTCACGCGAGCACCAGGAGCCATGGCCGAGGGGAAGGACCAATCATTACAATTTCGATCTCAACCGGGACTGGGCCTGGCAGACCCAGGTGGAGACGCTGCAGCGGCTGAAGAGATACAATCAGTGGCTGCCGCAGATCCATGTGGATTACCATGAGCAGGGATTCAACAATCCCTATTATTTTGCGCCGGCCGCGGAGCCATATCATGATGTGATCACGCCCTGGCAGCGTGAGTTCCAGGTGATGATCGGCAGGAACAACGCCCGCTATTTCGATCGCAATGGCTGGCTCTATTTTACGAAGGAGGAATTCGACCTTTTCTATCCAAGCTATGGCGACACCTACCCGATCTACAATGGCGGGATAGGGATGACCTTCGAGCAGGGTGGGATCGGCGCCGGGCTGGCGGTGCAGACATCGGACGGCGATACGCTGACGCTCGCACAACGGCTGGAGCATCATTTTACGACGGGGATCTCGACGGTGGAGATGGCTTCGGAGAATGCCGACCGGCTGGTCAGGGAATATCACAATTATTTTATTGCGGCGATCAATCATCCCGGCGGCGAATACAAGGCCTATTACCTGCGCAATGATAGTTTTGGCGACCGGCTGGAGCGGCTGAAGGCCTTCCTGGAAAGGAACGGCGTGGGGTATGCAGCCGCAAGTCCCGGGACGATGACGGGTGTCGATTACGAGACGGGAAAGGCGGTCACATTCAAGACGGCGGCGGGAGATATCGTAGTCAATTCCAATCAGCCGAAATCGAATCTGCTTCGGGTGCTTTTCGAACGGAAGTCGCATATTACGGATTCGATCACTTACGATATTACGGCCTGGTCTGTGCCCTATGTTTACGGGATCCAGGCATTTGGCCTGAATGCGACGGTTCCTGAAACGGCGCATATTGCTGTCCGTGGAAATGATGAGATAGCGGTTAAAGGTCCGGCGCCCACCGACACGACCTATGCTTATGCGGTGCGGTGGACAGGAATGGGGAGCGTTCGTTTCCTTACCCGGCTGCTCAAACAGGGGATCAAGGTGCGGTATGCGGAGCGGCCCTTTGAATCGGGGGGCATCTCTTTCGACAGGGGAACGTTGATCATAACATCGACAGGCAACCGCTATGTCGGGGACGGGCTTTGGCCGATCCTCAAGGATGCCGCGAACCAGGCCGGGGTCCATCCGCTGCCGATCGCTACCGGCTTTGTGGACAAGGGCGCCGATTTCGGCAGCGGGCTCGTTCATCTCATTCACCGGCCCCGGGTGGCGCTGATGACCGGGGAGGATGTGAGCAGCCTCAATGCGGGAGAGGTGTGGCATCTTTTCGAGCAGGAGATCGGCTACCCGGTGACGCTGATCAATGCCGAATCGGCGGCGAGGGTGGCCTGGAAGAATTTCGATGTCGTTATCCTGCCGAATGGGAACTATCAGAGTCTTATGGAGAAGAATGTTGCCGATCCGTTGCGCAACTGGGTCCGGGAAGGGGGGCGGCTGATCGCGATGCAGAACGCGGTGAGCCAGCTGGCGAAGATGGAGTGGGGGATCCGGGCCAAGGGGGAGGACGCCGAAAAAAAAGATGACGATAAAGATAAGAAGAGTGATGGCGGGCAACCGCTTCATCATTATGGTGACCGGCAAAGGGAAGAAGCGACAAGCAGTGTCCCTGGCTCCATCTACCGGGTAGTGCTCGATAATACGCATCCGTTGGCCTTTGGTTATCCGGACCACTACTATACCCTGAAGGAAGACGATAATATCTATGAGTATTTGAAAGACGGCGGCTGGAACGTCGGGGTTGTCGGAAAGGACGGGTATGTTAGCGGGTTTACGGGGGTCAAGGCCAAGGAGAAGATAAAAGACGGAGTGGTGTTCGGGGTACAGGATATGGGCCGGGGGGCGATCATCTATATGGCTGACGATCCTTTGTTCCGCAGCTTTTGGGAAAATGGGAAGCTGCTGTTCTGCAATGCTGTTTTTTTGGTACGATAATAAAAGAATGTTTACATGAAGCGTGTATTTGCCATTTTACTGGCAGGGTTCGGGGGGCTGGGCATGACGGCATCGGCTCAGGCTCCGGCGACCATTACGTCCGCGGAGATCTATCTGCGACTGAATAAATTGAATGTTTTGGGGACGGTGCTTTACATGGCTGCTCATCCCGACGACGAGAATTCGAGACTTATCGCGTATATGGCGAAAGACCGCCTCTATCGCACGGCTTATCTTTCGATGACCCGGGGAGATGGCGGTCAAAATCTGATCGGCGACGAACAGGGTGTCGACCTCGGACTGATCCGGACCCAGGAGATGCTGGCGGCCCGGCGGGTGGACGGGGCCGAGCAGTTCTTTTCGAGAGCCTTCGATTTTGGGTTCAGCAAGTCCACGGATGAGGCGCTGGCTACCTGGGGCAAGGACAAGGTTCTTAGCGATGCCGTCTGGGTGATCCGGAAATTCCAGCCCGACGTCATCATTACCCGGTTTCCACCGGACAGCCGGGCGGGGCATGGACATCACTCCGCCTCTGCGGTGATCGCCAGGGAAGCATTCGACGCGGCAGCCGATCCGAGCCGCTTTCCCGAGCAATTCAAATATGGAGTAAAGCCCTGGCAGGTGAAACGGGTTCTCTGGAACTCTTTCAATTTTGGAGCAGGAGCCAATACGACCAGTGAGGATCAGATGAAGATCGATGTCGGCGGGTTCAATGCAATTTTGGGCAAGAGCTATGGGGAGCTGGCGGCGATCAGCCGGACCAATCACAAAAGCCAGGGGGCGGCGTTGACACCTGCCCGTGGGCAATCCCTTGAATATTTTACCCTGGTGGCGGGCGATCCCGCGCATAGCGATCCGATGGAAGGGGTGGAGACCAGCTGGCGCCGGGTCGAAGGCGGTTCTGCTATCGAAGGCCTGGTAAAGCAGGTGATCCGGGATTTTTCGCTGGCGCATCCCGAGCAATCGGTGGCGGGACTTGTCGGAGTCTACAAGGCTATCGATCAGCTCAAGGACGGATACTGGAAAACGCAGAAATTAAAGGAGGTCAGGGAGCTGATCGCCGACTGTAGCGGATTGTGGCTGGAAGCGGTGACGCGGAATGCCTACGCCGTCCAGGGCGATTCTTTGGGCGTGACGGTAACGATCAATAACCGGCTGAATGCGCCGCTATCCGTTGCGGATGTGTCGCTCACTGATGCCGGAGGCGGGTTCTCGGTAGCGATGAAGCAGAACCTCGAAGGAGACAAGAACTATTCTTTTTCGCGGAATATCTATGTGTCACCCGACAAACCCGTAACCCAGCCCTACTGGCTGGCGCAGGAAATGTCGCCGGGTTCTTTTAACGTGAGCGATCAGCGGCTGATAGGTGATCCGCAGGGGGCGCCCGCCTTTAGCGTTTCTTTCCGGCTGGTAGCCGGGGGGCAGGAGATCGTTTACACCCGGCCGATACAATATAAATATACGGATGCCGTGAAAGGGGAGTTGTATCAGCCGCTGACCGTTTTGCCGCCGGTGACGGCGCAGTTCGATCCGGGGTTGGTATTGTTTACCGACGGAGAGGAGAAAGGATTCCGGGTAGAGGCAGCAGACCGCACCGGGCATTCGGGGCTGCCGAAGTTTTCACTGACCCCGACTCCCGGTATTACCGTTGGACCGCCGTCGGGGCTTTCCTGGCTGGCGAAGCCGGTTAAGGAAAAGACCGAAGCCCTGGCGGCGGATCTGCTGTTCGAACGCAGGGGCCGGCAGGATACGGCGCTGAAGCTGACGACCATTGCGTATGATCATATTCCGCGAATCGACTATTTCCGGCCGGCGCAGGAGAAATTCGTGCTGGCGGATGTAAAGGTCGCCGGTCATCGTATCGGCTATATCGAAGGAGCGGGCGACAAAGTTCCCGACGCCCTGATCCAGATGGGGTATGAGGTCGTGCTGCTCAAGGAGAAGGACTGCACGGCGGCGTTCCTCAAGCAATTCGATGCCATCGTCGCCGGCGTCCGGGCCTATGATGTGCATGACTGGCTCGGCGACAGACATGAGGAACTGATGAACTATGTCAAGGAAGGCGGCAACCTGATCGTGCAATATAACCGCGGTAACCTGGGCCGGATGTCGACGGCGATCGGTCCGTACCCGTTTGCGGTCACCAATCTCCGGGTGACGGACGAACATGCCAAGGTGAATTTCCTGATCCCCGATCATGCGGTGTTGAACTATCCAAACAAGATCACGGCCGCCGATTTCGACGGCTGGGTCCAGGAGCGGGGCATCTATTTTGCCGGGCAGACCGATCCGGCTTATCAGCAGGTGTTTTCGATGAGCGATCCGGGCGAATCCGAGCAGAAGGGTAGCCTGGTGATCGCCAGTTACGGAAAAGGGGTCTTCGTTTATACGGGACTGGTGTTCTTCCGGGAGTTGCCTGCAGGCGTACCGGGGGCGTACCGGCTGATGGCAAATATTATTGCACTGAATCATAAAAAAGCGTTTTAGCGGAGATATGCAGAGAAGAAGGGATATTGCCATTGTAACGGCGATCGTAATCGGACTTGTAGTTGGACGGTTTATCAAGCGGGCCACTTTTGGGTTACTGGTGGGCCTTTTTATCGGACTGGTCGTAGCGATGTTGATCTCCAATCGTAAGAATAATAACCGAAAATAATATGGACGAGGAGAAGGTACCGCTGTTTAAGAGCTGGAGCACCTGGTACTGGCTGGTGATCGGCTTTCTCGTGTTTTGTATCGTCGTTTTCTATTTGCTGACCAAACACTTTTCATGAGCCGGCCTGACTGGATAGTACTGGCGCTAACCTTACTGGGGACCATTGCCTATGGATTGTACAAGGGTCGTACTACCAGGGACCTGGATGGCTATTTCCTGTCCAACCGGATGGTGCCGTGGTATATGGTGTTATTGGGGATCATGGGCACACAGGCCAGCGCGGTTACCTTTTTGTCGGCACCCGGCCAGGCCTACACGGACGGGATGCGATTTGTCCAATACTATTTTGGGTTACCGCTGGTGATGGTGGTGCTTTGTATCAGCTTTGTCCCGGTGTTCCACCGGCTGAAGGTATATACCGCCTATGAGTATCTGGAGCAGCGGTTCGATCTCAAGACCCGGACCCTGACTTCCTTTCTCTTTTTACTGCAGCGTGGGCTCAGTACGGGCATCAGCATCTCCGCGCCTTCCATCATCCTTTCCTCGCTGCTGGGCTGGAATCTTGTGTGGACGAATATCTTTATGGGTGGGCTGCTGATCATTTACACCGTAACCGGCGGAGCCAAGGCCGTGGCTTATACGCAGCAGCTGCAGATGGTCATTATCTTCGCCGGGATGACGGTCGCGGGCTATATTGTCGTCCACCGGCTGCCGGAGGGGGTAGGGCTGCCGGAGATCCTGCACATCGGCGGCAAGGCGGGTAAGGTGAATATCATTACGACGGGGTTTAAGAAGAGCGGCGGTTTCGACTGGAACGACCGGTACAACCTGATCAGCGGGATCATTGGCGGGTTCTTTCTTCAACTATCTTATTTCGGCGCCGATCAGTCCCAGGTGGGCCGGTATCTGACGGCGCGAAGCCTTAGCGAGAGCCGGCTGGGGCTGCTGATGAACGGGTTTGTCAAGGTGCCGATGCAATTCCTGATCCTGCTGTTGGGCGTGATGGTCTTTGCCTTTTATCAGTACAATCGCGAACCGGTGTTTTTTAATAAGGCGCAGATAAATCTGCTGGCGCAGTCGAAATACAAGGATTCCCTGTCAATCGTAATGGGCAGGTATGAGGAAGCGGAGAGCCAGCGGCTGAATGCTATGGGCAGCCCGGGAACGGCAGGCTGGCCCTCGGGATTTGTCGATCCTTCGCTGCTGTCACAGCGCACCGAAGCATTGGAAAAGGAGAAGGCAGGGTATAAGGCGACCATTCGCCGGTGGCTGAACGATCCGGCCGTGGGTGGCGACTCCAACGATACGAACTATATCTTTTTACGATTTGTCACCGACTACCTGCCGAAGGGACTCGTCGGATTGCTCATTGCCGTTATCTTTCTGGCCGCATGGGGTTCCATTGCCGCGACACTCAATTCCCTTGCTTCCTGTACCATCGTCGACTTCCATAAGCGATTTTCCAAAAAAACGCTGCCCCCCGAGCGAGAGTACCGGCTGTCACAGCTGTATACCTTGTTCTGGGGTATCTTCTGTGTGGGTTCGGCGTTGTTGCTGGCCAATAATCTCGGTAACAGCCTTATCGAGGCCGTGAATGTGCTGGGATCGCTGTTTTATGGCGTGATCCTGGGTATCTTTCTTGTGGCTTTTTACCGGCCGAAGGTCCGCGGCTGGCCCGTATTCATCAGTGCCATCATCGTCGAGATCGGCATTATCGTATTGAATATCCTCAGCCGGAAGGGGCTCGTGCCGCTTGGCTTTTTATGGTATAACCTCATAGGCGCGGCCGGAGTAGTGATCTTGAGTGAAGTGCTGCAAGCCGTGATGAAGAAGCGGCCGGCCGCAGTCTAAGTTCATTGAAAGTTAATGTTGGGTGTTTTTGCTTCCTGCTTAATTTTAAATCCAACTAAAAACTTTGTCGATGAAAAATTACCTCTCTTTTTTGTTTTGCATTGCCGTATTCAGTTCTTTGTTGTCCTGTCAGCGGGAAGTAGCGCTTAGGCCTACGGCCGGCCGGACGACAGATGCTTCCTCTTCCACGTTGAAGACGACGACGGCTGCCGCCGCTCTGGTGGTAACGACCGAGAATTTCGAAACGGGTACCAAGAGCGCTTATGCCGACGGAACCGTCACGCTCAGCACCGGGGTTTGGGACTTCAATGACGCCCTTCTCGGGAACCTTTCCACGGATCACAAGAACGGTGCGCAGTGTGCCCGCATCCGCAACAGCGGAATGCTCACGATGAACTTCGATGTCAGCGGGGCGACTTCGGTGACGATCCAACACGCGGTGTTTGGGAGTGACGGCAGCAGCACCTGGCAGCTGTGGGCGAGCACCAATGGCGGAAGTAGTTATGCCCAGGTGGGTTCGACGGTCACCACCAGCTCGGCGACATTGCAGGCCGCTTCTTTCACGATGAATTTTACAAGCGCTGTCCGGTTCCAGGTGCGCAAGGTCAGCGGTGGGACCAACAGGATCGATCTCGACGATCTTACGATCAATGGCGGAACAGGCGGCGGTGGCGGCGGCGGCACCGGTGGCAAGAAATTCCTGTTCGATGCGACCAAGGCTGAAACGGCCGGGAATGCCGACTGGGTCATCGATGAGGATAATAGTGTGCCGCAGCGGATCCCGACGCCGGCGCAGTCGACCATCACGGCTTCTACGGCCGAGACGTATTGGACAGGCGCTATCTCCAGCTGGGGTATCGCGCTGGTAAAGGCCGGGAATACGGTGGAGACCCTGCCTTCGGGGACGGCTATTACTTATGGAAATGCCTCCAATCCACAGGACCTTTCCAATTATGATGTATTTGTGATCGATGAACCGAATATCCTCTTTACCGCCGCGGAGAAAACGGCCCTCCTGAATTTTATCAGCAATGGCGGGGGATTATTCATGATATCCGATCACAATAATTCAGACCGGAACAATGACGGGCATGACTCGCCCAATATCTGGAATGACCTGATGACCAATAACAGTGTTGCGACCAATCCATTTGGGTTCAGCATCGATCTGACGGATATTTCGGAGACCAGCAGCAATGTGCTTTCGGGGAATACGACCAATCCGATCCTGCATGGGAGTCAGGGCAATGTCACCCAACTGCAGTTCAATGACGGGGCGACGGTTACGATCAATCCTTCCGCCAATTCTTCGGTACAGGGGCTGATCTGGCAGACCGGGCAGACGCAGGGGAATACCCACCTGATGTGTGCTTCTTCGACCTTTGGCACGGGCCGGGTTTTTGTCGTGACGGATTCCTCACCGATGGATGATGGGACCGGGGCGCCGAATAATAATCTTTTTGTGAGCTGGAATTTATTCAGCCATACGCAGTTGTTTATGAATGCGTCGCTTTGGCTGGCGAAGCTTCAATAAGAGATATAATAAAGAAAAAGCCCGGCCATTGGCCGGGCTTTTTTATGCCGGAGCTTTGTTAGAGGGTGGCGATGAGTTTTTCGTTCAGCGCAACGTAGTCGGCGTTGTTGGCTTGTTTGGCCAGGTCGATGCCTTTTTGTGCGGTAGCTTTTGCGTCGGCCTTTCTGCCCATTTTGGCGAGGCAGCGGGCCTTTTGGTAGACGATGAAGAAGGAACCGCCGGCCGAGGGATCCTGGGCGATGGCCTTGTCGAACCATTCGAGGGCCTTGTTCAGGTCTTTTCCATTGTCAAGATAGTAGAGGGCGGCAGAGAAATAGGGATGGGTATCCTTATTCATGGCATTGTCTATTTGGGCCATGACCTTGGTGTCTACATCGGTCGAGATTGGAAGGACAACCACGGTGTTCTCCCAGATCAGTTGAAGATCGCAGGTGCTCGAGGTGATGTTGGCGAAGAGGATGGAGAAGGTCTCCATGGGGAAGGGTAGCGTGAAAGGTTTGGCCATTACCCGCACGACATCCTGATCGGGTTTGTAGGCAGCGGGGTTGGTAACATCCAACTGGTGGGTGATGATGAGGGTCCATTCATCGGCGCCGGGGATGCTCAACAGACCATATTTCCCTGCGGGGATCTTTGTACCCCCGATGGTCACGGCATCACCAAAGGTGAGGGTGGTGGCCTGGTTGGCACCGGTGCGCCAAACCTTTCCAAAAGGCACGAGGTCGCCGAAGATCTTACGACCCTTCATTCCCGGCCGGGAATAGGAGAGTTCGATGTTGGACAGGCCGAAGTCCTGTTTCACGAACTGAGGGGTGGAAGGCGGCGGTGTTTTGATAGATTGGGCATGAGCGGTGTAGTACAGGCCGGCTGAAAGGACAAGACAAACGAATAATTTGTGCATGGAGTGGTGGTTTTTGAGGGGCTAAAGGTAGGGAAAACTAAGGCAGGGAAGGTAGTGAAAAGAAGATCAGGGAAAGCGGACGGTCACTACTGCTCTTGTTCTTTTGCCACGCAGTAATTTCCAGGCGGGTCCGCCGGAGATGAGCTGGATCACACTGGCGTCATGAGCCGGCGAAAGGGACTGTTCGATCTTGAAATCCGTTATCAGACCTTTCTGGTCGACCTGGAAGGAGACGCGTTCATTCCCAAAGATGGTAGAGTCCAGTCTCAGTGATCTTTTTGCCGAATCGAGGTATTTTTGATAAGCGAGTTTACCGATGACGGGGTAGACTTTGATCCAGGCCGAATCGAGCCGCGTATCACTGTCATCGGAAGGCGCCGTGGCATAGGTTTCTTTTCGTTTTGCGCCAAAGCCCGTGATAACGACCTCGTTGAGCGAGGGTTTTGCCTGCTCCAAATGGATGATGTTATCGGTCAGGGCGTTGGAGTTGAGTGCAACCAGGGTTTGTTTGTAACCGACCAGGCTCACGGTCATTTGCTGGGAGGTGTCGCGGGGTTGGAGTCTGAATTTGAAGTAGCCGTCGGCGTCGGTGGTAGCTCCGATCTTTGGCATGTTGTTCAGGAAGACGGAGGCGCCTGCCAGGGGTTGGTTGTTGAGATCGAGGACGCGACCCGAAAATGACAAGGGGTGGGGATTGGTTTTGAAGGTGAGGTTCTTATCGAAGTTGGCGCTGGGCATGGCGCGCGCAGGAGCGAAGTCTTCCGCGTCCTTGTCTTTGAGTTTCGCCAGATCGGCGTTATAGGCGATGGTGTCCTTGCTTGTCTTTGACGGGGGGGCGTTGAACGCGTAATCGGAATTGCGGAGGGTGTCGGGTTTTATATAGGCATCCCTGTACCTTGCTGCGTCCGTCGTTAAATAATTCGATATTGCCTGGTCTGCTTTGCTGGGCAGGGTTGTTCTTTGTTTTTTCAGTTTTCTCTCGTTCAGGGCATAGACCTTGGTGCTTTCGGAGTATGCTGCGGCAGGTTCCTTGGCGGCGGTGGCCGGTTGTTGGGTGGCAGCGGGGTGCCCGACGAGGCCTGCGGTAGCTGTGTCGGCCGATTCTTGTGCGGGAGCGGTCTGTTCCGGGGTCCGTTTCACGAGGGCGTTGAAGGGAGTCTCCGAACTATGACGGAGGAGTGTATAATAAGCGGTAAGACCGATGCCGGCGAGCAAAATGACGGAGACCGCGACGCGGAAGGCCGGTCGCCGGAACCAAATGACGGGGCCTTGTTGGGATTTTTCTTCCAGGCGGGCGGCAAGCCGGGCCTGCAGCTCTTCCATATCGCTTTCCAGCGGGGATGACAGGGGCAGGCCTTCGAGGGCGTCCGCCAGGAAGGGATCGTCGAGGGCTGCCCGCTCGAGTTCATGCATTTCCCGGACGGAAAGCTCCCCCTTGAGGTACTTCCGGATGTCCGAATCGGACCAGGATCTTGTATGGTTGCTGTCGTTATTCACTTGGTTGCGATAAGCGCAGGATCCATTCCGGTCTCCTGCCGCTGCATACATATTTTAAGGTTTCGCCGGCCGTTCTGGATATGGCTGCGGACTTTGTTCCATTCCATGCCGGTGGCGGCTTCGATCTCTTTATAGCATTTATTTTGCAGATAGAAGAGCTGGATGACCATTTTCTGGTCGGCGGCCAGCTCTTCGATACATTTCGACAATTGGTCGAATTGCGCTTCCTGCTCTATCTTGTCCTTCAGATGCAATTCTTCCCCTGTTTGCATATGTTCGGGGTCGTAGGAGATGACCCTGGCCCGCGCCGAAGAGCGTAACTTCATCAGGCAGTGGTTCTTAGCCAGGGTGTAGAGCCAGCCCTTAAAATTCCCGATCTCGTGTTTGAGCAGCTTTTGCGGCAGCTCCTCGAAGATGTCCATAACGGCGTCCTTTGCCGTCTCGGGTTCGCCGAGGTATTTCAGACAGACGCCATACAGCAATTGCATATAGCGATTGTAGAGTTGGCCTACGAGCTTCAGGTCGGAGGATTGCCGGTAGGCGGCGATCAGTTCCAGGTCGTCGGGCCCGTCGGGGGAGCCGTTGGAGGGTGATATGTTGTTGAGCAGGCCCACGTTACGAGTGGTAAAATAAGCAAAATTTTTCACTGGCGGAATGCCGGGTGGTAGCGGTGAAGGGTTTCGCGCAGATATTCACGGTCCAGGTGGGTATAGATCTCGGTTGTCGTGATGCTTTCATGACCGAGCATTTCCTGAACGGCGCGCAGATCGGCTCCGCCTTCCACGAGGTGAGTGGCGAAGGAGTGGCGGAAAGTGTGAGGAGAGATCGTCTTGGTGATCCCGGCCAGGCGGGCGAGGTCGCGGATTATGTAAAAGATCATGACCCGGGTGAGCCTGGCGCCCCTGCGGTTGAGGAACAGGATATCTTCGCTGCCGGGCTTTATGGGAATGTGCGGTCTTATCTCCTGCTGGTAGATGCGGATATATTTTATCGCGGACTCGCCGATGGGAACCAGCCGCTCCTTATCGCCCTTGCCGATGACCCGGATATAGCCGACGTCCGGATAAATGGAGGAAATGCGAAGAGCGACCACCTCGCTGACGCGAAGTCCGCAGCTGTACATCGTTTCCAGGATGGCTTTGTTACGGCCGCCTTCGGGCTTGCTGAGATCGATGTGATTGATGATGGATTCTATTTCGTCGAAGCTCAGGACATCCGGCAGGGCCCGTTTTAATTTGGGGGATTCGAGGAGCGTGGTGGGGTCTTTACGGACGATCTGTTCGATGAAACAGTATTTATAAAAGGACCGGATGCCGGAAAGGATACGAGCCTGGGAAGCGGCGTTCAGCCCGAGTCCGGCGATCCATTGGAGAAATTGCTGGAGGTCTTTTAGCTCTACGGCGTCCGGGGCTTTCAAAGCGGTGGTGGTCTGGAGGTATTGCGTCAGCTTGTCGATGTCCCGGAGATAGGCTTCGACGGAGTTGTCTGAAAGCGATCGCTCCAACTGCAGCCAGGCTTTGTAGCCTTTTTTATAGGGCTCCCACATGGGGCTAATATAGAAAAATTGCCGGAGATGGGCTTTGGGAATGTTTCAACCCTATATTTGCAGCCTATGGCAACAGTCAACTTAAGAGCGTTCAGACAGCAGGTTACCCGTAACAAGAGACGTATGAAGAGCTTCCTGAGCAAACTGGAAAAGAAGAGACCGAAGGGGTTTCATGCTATCGAGATCGCGGCGAACGCCAAGGCCTGGGAGCGTACCGATTGTCTGGATTGCGCCAATTGCTGTAAGACGATGTCACCCACGTATACGCCCGAGGATATCCGCCGAATCTCGGCCCATCTTGGGATGACACCGAAGGCGTTTCGGGAGAAATGGCTGTACAAGGACAAGACCGGGGATTGGATGAATGTAAAGCAGCCCTGCCAGTTTCTCGATCTCAAGACGAATATGTGCGATATCTATGCAGTTCGCCCCCGGGATTGCGCCGGCTTTCCGCATCATGTCAAAAAGCGGATGAACCAGGATTATATGCATATGTTCAAACAGAACCTCGAATATTGTCCCGCGACTTACCGGATGGTCGAGGCCGTGATGGAAAAGCTCGATGGTCACAAGTAGACATCTTCGAAGAGGATATATTCCGCCGGTGCAGAATGTTGGAGCGTGATGGCGAGGACGTCGTATTGCACCCGCCGGTATCCGGGCCATCGCGCCAGCCAGCCTGCGCCACCCTGCAGGACATGTTCCAGCTTTTTGCGGCTTACGCTTTCTTCGGGATGACCGTATCTGGTCGAGCGGCGGCATTTGACCTCGATGAAATGCAGGATGGGGCCGCGGCCGGCGACGAGATCCACTTCATAGCGGCCATGACGGAAATTGCGTTCAAGGATGAAGAAACCTTGTTTTTCGAGCCATTGAGCCGCCAGTCGTTCGCCACCCGATCCTACTTCTGCCCTCGACATCATTCTGATTTTTGATTATTTTGCATCGCGAAAAAATGATAACATGGAAAAGGATCGGAAGGTTTTCAAATTGCAAGGGAAAGTTCAGCACTATGCGTGGGGTGGATCAGCCTATTTGCCGCAGCTGTTGAGTCTGCCCAACCCGGATGGCCGGCCTTTTGCCGAATACTGGATGGGCGGGCACGATTCCGCGCCCGCGGACCTGGAAGGCGTCGCCTTGAATGAATATGTCCGCCGGGATCCCCGGGAAACGCTCGGATCATATACCGCTGACCGGTTTGGCCGGCTGCCTTATCTACTCAAGATCCTGGATGTAAAAGACATGTTGTCGATCCAGGTACATCCAAGCAAAAAAAATGCGGAGTTGGAGTTTGCCGCGGAAAACAAGCGTGGCGTTGCACAGGACGCTCCAGAGCGGAATTATAAGGACGACAATCACAAGCCGGAGCTGATGGTTGCTTTGAGTGAGTTTTGGTTGTTGCATGGATTCAAGCCGGAGGAGAGTCTGGCAGCGACGCTCGAAGCGACGCCGGAACTGGCTTTTCTTGCGCCGTTGTTCGAAAAGAAGGGCTACCAGGGGTTGTACCAGGCCGTGATGGAGATGCCGCAGGCCGAGGTGAATAAGGTCCTGGACCCATTGCTGAAGCGTATTCTGCCTGCTTATAGGGAAGGGAAGTTGAAGAAGAGCCAGGAGGATTTCTGGGCTGCGCGTGCGGCGTTGACCTACGATCAGCCCGGTAAGGTGGACCGGGGAATTTTTTCCATCTATTTTTTCAACCTGCTGAATCTTCACCCGGGCGAAGCTATTTTCCAGGATGCGGGATTGCCGCATGCCTACCTGGAAGGGCAGAATGTGGAGATCATGGCCAATTCGGATAATGTGTTGCGTGGCGGGTTGACGCCCAAACATGTAGACGTACCCGAACTGCTGAAGCACATCCGCTTCGAAGCTACGCATCCGCGGATACTGCCGGAGGATTATGGTCCGGGGCGGATCGCGGTGTTCAAGACTCCCGCGCCGGATTTCGAGCTAAGCAAGATCAGCCTGCTGAAAGGAGAGTTACTGACGATCAAGGCGCATAGCGCGGAGGTCTTTTTCGTAATGGAAGGAAAGACGGGAGTTATCGAGGTGGAAGGCGAGCCGTTCAGCCGGAAGAGAGGAGACGCGTTCCTCGCATTTAACCTGGCGAAGTTCGAGCTCAATGCACAGGAAGATACGATCATTTACCGGGCTGCGGTGCCGGCTGAGAAGGTATAAGTTAAGAATCTACCGGGAGGATTCGGCCTCGAAAAATTTGTCCACGAGATGCGGACCATTATCTGCGGCGGCGGTGGCCAATTGATCACAGCGATTGTTGTAAGGATTGTCGGCATGGCCGCGTACCCAGACGAACCGCAGCTTGAATTTCTTTGCCAATTCGGAAAAGTGCAACCATAGGTCTTTGTTCTTCTTGCCGCCTTTGAAATCGGTGGCGATCCAGTTCTTCAGCCAGCCCTGCTCCACGGCTTTGACGACATACTGGCTGTCGGAGTAGACCGTGACTTTGATCCCCTCCTTTGTCAGTGCTTCGAGACCGGCAATGACGGCCATCAGTTCCATGCGGTTGTTGGTGGTGCGCCGGTAGCCGCCGGAAAGTTCTTTTTTATGTTCGCCCCAGAAGAGGATGGTGCCATAGCCGCCGGGGCCGGGGTTGCCCCGGGAGGAGCCGTCGGTATACATGATCAACTCGTTGCTCATGCTACAAATATAGGCCAAGATAGTGACAGGCCGCGGCGAAGCCGCGGGGTCACACCTGAAAGACGCCCGTCTTGAACTCCGGCATCTCGCGGTTATGCGCGGCAGCGTTCAATCCTTCCACGATGACGCGGCGCGTATCAGCCGGATCGATGATGGCGTCTACCCATAACCGAGCGGCAGCATAGTATGGGGAGGTCTGCCTGTCGTAGCGGCCTTTGATCTCGTCCAGCAACCGCTTCTCTTCGGCGGGATCGATCTCCTGGCCTTTGGCTTTCAGGGCGCCGACCTGGATCTGTAAAAGGGTTTTGGCGGCCTGATCGCCACCCATGACGGCGATGCGGGCTGTCGGCCAGGCGTAGATGAAACGGGGGTCGTAAGCCTTGCCACACATAGCATAGTTGCCTGCGCCGTAGGAGTTGCCGACGATTATTGTTATTTTCGGAACGACCGAGTTGGCGACGGCATTGACCATCTTGGCTCCGTCCTTGATGATGCCCGACTGTTCACTGCGGGAACCTACCATGAAGCCCGTGACATCCTGCAGAAAGACCAGCGGGATCTTCTTTTGATTGCAGTTCATGATGAAGCGGGCGGCCTTATCGGCGCTATCGTTGTAGATCACCCCGCCCATCTGCATTTCCCCCTTTTTACTTTTGACCATCTTTCGCTGGTTGGCCACGATGCCTACCGCCCAGCCTTCGACGCGGGCATAGCCGCATAGGATGGTCTTGCCGTAGTCCGCCTTGAAGGGTTCGAAGCTGTCCGCGTCCACGATGCGGGCGATGATGTCCGTCATATCATAGGGCTTTGTCGCGTCCGCGGGCAGAATGCCATAGAGTTCCGCAGCCGGATGTTTTGGCGCGACGGGTTTTATCCTGTCGAAAATGGGCGCGCCGGCCGGATGGCCAAGGCGGGAAAGGATGTGTTTCACCTGATCGAGGCATTCGTGTTCGGTCTTGAACTTGTAGTCGGCGATGCCCGAGATCTCGGTATGGGTAACGGCGCCGCCCAGGGTCTCGGCGTCGATATCTTCACCGATGGCGGCTTTTACCAGGTAGGGACCCGCCAGGAAGATGGAGCCTGCGCCTTCGACCATCAACGTCTCGTCGCTCATGATGGGCAGATAGGCGCCGCCGGCTACACAGGGGCCGAAGACGACGGCGATCTGGGTAATGCCCATCGCGCTCATCCGGGCATTGTTGCGGAAGATGCGGCCAAAATGTTCTTTATCGGGAAAGATATCGTCCTGCATCGGCAGGAAGACGCCGGCGCTGTCCACGAGATAGAGGACCGGCAGGTGGTTTTCCATTGCGATCTCCTGTAGCCGAAGATTCTTTTTCCCGGTGATCGGGAACCAGGCGCCGGCCTTGACCGTCTGATCGTTGGCCAGGACGATACACTGGCGGTTGCTGACATAGCCGATACCGGCCACCGTACCCCCGGCGGGGCAGCCCCCGTGATCTTCATACATCTCATAGCCGGCGAAGGCGCCCAGCTCGATGAAGGGAGAACCCTCATCCAGCAGATAGCGGATGCGTTCACGCGGGGTGAGTTTATTTTTTTCTTTTTGCTTTTCTATGGCTTTTTTGCCTCCGCCCAGGGCTATTTTTTCCAATCGTTGCCGCAGTTGGCTGAGGGCCTGGCGCATGGCGTCCTCGTTCTTGTTAAAATCCAGGGATTCCGCGTTCATAGCCAAATTTAGAATATTTTAGCGGTATGTCCGTCCGACGCAAAATAACATGGATCGGCCTGGTCGCGCTTGCGGCGGGCATCAAATCACTCTCTTTTTTCCCGGCGGCCGTAGAGCGATATTACTCTACCGGCATCTATCTTTTTCTCTCACGATTGCAGCGGATCCTTTTTGGCTGGATGCCGTTCAGTTTTGGCGATCTGTTGTATCTGGCGGTCATCATCTGGCTGATAGCGGCACTGATCCGGACGGTACGGGCGCTGATCGGGAGGAAGATCGGGCGGATGTGGTTGTTGTCTTTTGTCCGTCGTTCTCTCTTTGTCGCGCTTTGGGTCTATGTGCTGTTCAATGGGCTGTGGGGGTTGAATTATGATCGTAAGGGGATCGCCTATCAATTGCAGCTAAAAGTGCATCCCTATTCAACCTTTGAATTGAAGTATCTGTCGGAGGCGTTGGTCCTGCGGTTGAACAGCCTGGACAGCCTGGCCCGGGTCAACAGGTCCCCCCTTGACCATCATCGTTACCTGTTCTCCGGTGCGGTTACGGCCTATGATAGCCTGGCGGCCCTGACCGATGGCAGGTTTCGCTATCTCTCCCCTTCCGTCAAATCCTCCCTCTTCAGCTATATCGGGCTTTATATCGGTTACGGCGGTTATTACAACCCGTTTACCGGTGAAGCGCAGGTGAATACCCGGCAACTGCCGTTTACCCAACCCTATACCACCTGTCATGAAATGGGACATCAGTTGGGGTATGCCCGGGAGAACGAGGCCAATTTCGCCGGTTATCTGGCGGCGAAATCGTCACCGGATCCGGCATTCCGGTATTCTGCCTATTTCGATCTGTGGCTGTATGCGACGGCGGAGATGTATGCCCGGGATTCGTCATATGTAAAAGAGCAGGTCACGCGGCTTCACCCGGGGATCCGTCAGGATTACCGCGACCAGCGGGCCTTTGCCCGGAAATATGCCAATCCGCTGGAGACCCGGGTCTGGCAATTATATGGAGGATATCTGCGCGCAAACCGCCAGCCAAAGGGGATCGTCACCTATACCGAGGTAACGGCCTGGCTTATCGCCTATATGGAGAAAGTGGGCTGGGATAAGCTTTAGAAGCTGTTCTTCCACATCATGCTCTCGATGGGCTTATCGGGCTGGCTGTTGTATTTTGCGTTCTTCTTCTGGTTATATTTTACCATGATCTCGCCATCCACGGGGAAATAGATCAATTGTCCTACCGGCATGCCTTTATAGACCTTTACGGGTTGTTTGACGGAGATCTCGAGGGTCCAGTTGCCGCAGAAACCGACATCCCCCTTACCCGCCGTTGCGTGGATATCGATGCCCAGGCGGCCCGTCGAGGACTTGCCTTCGAGGAAGGGGACGTGGGCGTGAGTCTCGGTATATTCGTGGGTAACACCCAGGTAAAAGATGTGTGGATACAACACGAATCCTTCCTCCGGAATCTGGAAATACTCGATCTCGTTGTGTTTTTTGGCGTCCAGGATATGTTCCCGGTAGGTCGCGAGCCATTTACCCAGGTGGACGTCATAGGAATTGCTTCCCAGACAGCTCCGGTCATAAGGGTCTATCTTTATTGTCCCTTTTTCTATCTCTTCGAGTATGCGAGTATCGGATAGGATCATGTCGAAATTGGTTATGTTTGCTCCGCGAATATGTGAATATTAATTTTAGAGATGCCCCTGTTTTATCAACATAATATCAACCAGGAGACAAAGTTAGGGATTTGGCATATCGAGGAATCCGAATCTTTTTTCCTGGAGAAAGTTCCGCTGAAGCGGGACGTGTCGCATCCTTTCAAACGGCTCCAGCACCTGGCCGGCCGGTATCTGTTGTCTTATTTGTTCCCCGACTTTCCGTTGGCCGAGATCCGGATCGCAGATACGCGGCAACCTTTTCTGGCGGGGGACCGGTATCATTTTTCCATTTCCCATTGCGGCAACTATGCGGCGGCGATCGTCAGCACGAACAGCAGGGTAGGAGTGGACATCGAATTGATCACGCCCCGGATCGAGCGGATCGCGCCCAAATTCCTCGATGATGAGGAGGTGCATTTCTTTAATGACGATTATGCCCGTTTCCTCGAGCAATGGGGGCTGCGGGGCCGGGTCTTTCAGGAATTCCTCACGCTGATCTGGAATGCCAAGGAGGCCATCTTCAAATGGTATGGCCGCGGGGAGCTGGATTTCCGCAAGCATATGAAGCTGGAGGGCAGCATCAATCTCGAGGGGGACTGGATCAAGCTGCCCTTCGTTTTTCAAAAAGGAAGAAGCATCCATCTTTCGGTGGAAGGGCGCATTTTCGAAGAGCAGTCGCTGACGCTTGCGTGGTTGCTGACCTGAGCGGTGGCGCCGGCCGCAGCAGGGACCGGTGGACCGGGGGTCAATCCGGCAGCAGGTCGTCATCCGAATCTTCCAGCATCTGAACGTCGATGGCATCCTTTCCGGCGATGCCTTCGATGGAGCCCCGGACATGAGCGGCGTTGAGCAGTACTTTTTCCAGCTGCTTTTCCCGCGCCTTCCACATTCGCTCCATCATATCCCGTTCTTTCTGGATGGATTGTTTCATGGAGAGGAAGCCTTCCCGAATGGCTTTCCACTGTTCGCTGAACTCGGTGCTCGTGAGATAATCATAGAGCAAATGCATCTTGTCGCCTTTGTTCTCCTGGGATTTGGAAGCGTTGTAGACGCGGATGATGCCGTCGCGCAGGACGTGGGATAGGGCTTTTACTTCAGCAAATGTGCAGACCCAGACTCCATTGATCTCCCCGAATCTGTCGAGATCTTTCGGCATCGCCTGCGTGACGATAACGGCGACCATCGCGCCCTGGCTGCGCATATCGGCCTTGAGCTTCTCGACCCAGTCCTGCGAGAAGGACTGCGTACGTTTGCTTTCATAAATGATCTTGCCGCACTCCTGGCCGAAATTGTTGCGGACGGTCTGGATGCAATCCGCACCCCGGACGCCTTTTGCGACGGGGCCGATCTCGTCGAAGGGGAAGCGGACCCGGAGCAGCTCTTCGAGGGCAAGTTCCTGGACCTCGCCCTGTAGCTGCATGGAGCCCTGTTCGGCCTTACGTTTCATCTCTTCGGCCAGCTTCTTTTGATCTTCGAGCTGTTTTTCCAGCTCTTTCATGCGTAGCTGATACTCGGTCTCCCTTGCTGCGACCCGTTGTTCTTCGAGGTCGCGGATCTCCTTGGACAACTTGTTTCGTTCTTCCTGCAGACGCCGTTGGATGGACAGTTCCAGCTCGGCTTCCTTGTTGACCAATTCCTGTTCTTTTTTCAGAAACTCCAACTCGCGTTGACGGGACGTCTTTAGCTTTTCTTCGTTGTCCTTATTGGCGTTCTCCAGCAGGCGGAGCTTGTTCTCGAAGTCCGTGCTGATGGATTTGCGCAGGCTTGTTTCAAGTGAAGAGCGGAGTTCCTGTTCCCGGCGCTGGAATTCTTCCTGCTTCTTTTGAAACTCTTTTTCCTTGTCGCGGACAAAGGACTGCATTTTGTCGCGCAGATCTTTTTTATATTCTTCCGCCATCGCCTCCTCCATCGGGAATACATGGCTGCAATTCGGGCATTTTATGTCGGTGGGCATGGTATTGACTTGTTTATTTTAACAAAGATAGGGGTACCTTTGTATTGCTAACAAAGCTAATCGTTATGAACAAACACCTTCTCTCTGCCGTGCTGGCTGGCGGCCTGCTATTTATGGGATCCTCCTGTGCCCGGAATCCCATCACCGGCCGCAAACAACTTTCTCTCGTCTCGGAAAACCAGGTTCAGGGTATGGCCCTGACAGAGTACAAAAAATTCCTGACCACGAATCCTGTCGCGCCCGCGACCGATGCCAATGCGGTAATGGTCAAGCGGGTAGGGCGACGCATCGCCGATGCCATTACAAAATATTACAGCGAACATGGGGCAGCCGATGTCCTGAGTGGGTATAATTGGGAGTTCAACCTCGTGGAGAGCAAGGAGGTGAATGCCTGGTGCATGCCCGGCGGAAAGGTCGTCGTCTATACGGGGCTGCTGCCGCTGACGCAGAATGAGACCGCGCTGGCCATTGTGCTGGGGCATGAGATCACCCATGCCGTGGCCGGTCATGGACGGGAAAAGATGAGTAATCAGCTGCTCGCCCAGGGCATCCAGATCGCCGGAGATGTCGCTCTTGGGAACAATCCCACGACAGTGAATATTTTCAACCAGGTGTATGCGCCCACCGCGCAGGTAGGGGTCTTGTTGCCCTACTCGCGCAAATACGAATACGAGGCGGATCATTATGGGCTGATCTTCGCAGCCATGGCGGGCTATGATCCTCGGGAGGCGATCCCCTTCTGGCAGCGCATGGCGGCGCTTGGCGGGCAGAAGCCACCCACCTTTCTCAGCGATCACCCTGCGGACCAGGACCGTATTCAAAAGCTGCAGGAGCTGATGCCCGAGGCGCTTACTTATTATAAGGGGACAAAGCCGTAACACCGGATGCTTTATCCGATGGGAGAGGATCACTGGATCCCGTGCTCTTTCTGATAGGATTGCGGGGATTTGCCGGTGATGGTGCGGAAGTTCTTGTGGAAGCAGGTGAAGTTGTTGAACCCGCTCTCATAGCAGAGCTGTTTGATGCTGATCCGGTTGTCGAGAAGCAGTTTGCAGGCGTGGCCGATACGGATCTCGGTCAGGAACTGGGTGTACGTTTTGCCGGTCCGGGATTTGAAATAGCGGCAAAAGGAATTGGGAACGAGACCGGCGACGGCGGCGACTTCGCCCAGATAGATCTTGCCGGTGAAATGCCGGAAGGTATAGTCGTAGATCGCATTGATGCGATCGTTCTCCGACTCGGAGTATTCGGGGCGGAAGCCGATGGAAGAAAGTGTCTGCTGGTGATCGGATGCCGCAAAAGCGGATAGACATTCCATCAAAGCGATGATGCGGGCGATCCCTTCCGCCGAATGGGTCTTGCGGATGAGGGTCGGGATCTTTTCTTCGTCGCGTGCGCTGACGAGGATGCCGCGCCGGGCCTTTTCCAGCAGAATTCGGATGGGCTTTGTCTCGGGCAGTGAGAGAAACGTGTCGCCCCAGAAATTCTCGGAGAAATGGATGACGGTGGAATGGACCGTGCCTTCCTGTTTGAAGTGGAGATCATCGTAGCGCCAGTAATGCGGCAGGTTGGAGCCTACGAGAATGATATCGCCGGGTTGGAAGCGTTTGATGTGATCGCCGACGAACTGCGTGCCGCTGCCCTTATGGAAAACGATCAGCTCCACTTCGGCATGATAGTGCCAGCGGTTGTTGATGAACGGGTCCCTGTCTTCCCGCACACTGAAGGAGTGGGCCGGGGTGCGGGGTACTTTTAGCAATTTCGGCTTCATAAGTCCGCTGTAAATTTAAGTCAGCGTTCCCACTGCAGGGCAAAATATTCGCAGCGGCCCTCGTCGCTGTTCTCGAGGTTGTGGGGAACGCCGCTGGCGAGGAAGATGATATCGCCCGGACCGGCCTTGCGATAGCCGTTGCTGATGTGCATCCGGACGTGCCCGCTGCGCATCAGGATGATCTCCTCGTTGCGGTGCACATGCTGAGGATGGCTGATCTGGCCCGGGTTGAGTGTGGTGGCGTGCATATCAAGCTTTTTGAGCCAGCCTGTAGGGAGGCTGAACATGGGGCGGCTTTCGCCTTTGTCGGTGGTTTTGACCGTCAGGTCGGTCCAGTTGAGAAAGAGCGGGAGACCCGGTTTGGTCCGCGCAAGATCGATCGAATCCTTTGACCAGAAGGATAAGAGCCAGCAAGTGGTATTTTTTGTTCCGGTATTTTCGAACGTGACCTCGTCGCCGGCCGCGAAGATGCCGATGCCGCCGGGGCCGACGCATTCTTTTTTGTCACCAACTGTTACCATGAGGCTGCCTTCACGGACGATGAGGAGCCGGTCGGGTCGCTCACGGGCGCCGGCGGTGTAGCTTTTGTCCGGATAGAATGTAAGCATTTGCAGATCCAGATAGGCAAGATCATGAGTCGTCCCGTGGAACTGCTGCCTGCGTTCGCCCCATTTTTCGGATTGGTGTTTCGCTTTCTCGAATCCGGCAACGGTGGATGTTAGGGTGTCTGCCGGGCCAATATGCATGGTCAGCGTATCGCCGACATCGATCTGGCCGGCGGCCCGGCCAATGGAGAACAGTGCGGGAAGCAAGAGTAACAATAGCCTATGTTTCATGTATAGGCTAAATATAATCCCTTTTTATTCGATGACCAAGCGGACGACGGCAGAGGCGTCGCCCATCGTTGTCTTCACCAGGTAAATTCCGCGGGGGAGTTGATCGGCAAGCCGGATCTCCGCGGTATTCGTGCCACTGGCCAGTACGGTCTCTTTTGACCAGATGAGCGCGCCTGCGGCATTCCATACCGTCACCTGCGCCGTACCTGCGTCGGCGCCCTGGATCGAAAGCGTAGTCGCTCCATGGGTAGGATTGGGTGCAAGATGAGTGATGAGATTGCCGGTCGAATTACCCGATGTTACTCTGATGACGGTGCTATAAGACGGCCTGCCGTTCTGATCGAGGATCTGCAGCCGGTAATAGAAAGTTCCACCTTCGGCGGGCAGCAGCTGATCGGTATAGCTATAGGTTGTAGTGTCGGGATTGGAAGGGACCTGGCCGATCGGGAGAAAATGGTTGCCGTCGGCGCTGCGTTCGATGTTGAACTGCTGGATGTCGGCAGACCAGGGTGTCTTCCACTGGAGCAGGGTGCCCAGGGACGTCGCTTGGCCGGTAAAATATTCCAAGCTTACCGGCAGTACGACGAGGCATTGATTCACGGTGATATCGTCCATGACCCAGTCATTGCCGCCGCCGCCGGGCGCATTGTTGGTGATATCGATGGTGGCGGTGCTGCCGGGGATGTTGGCGAAGACATAGGATTTCTGAACCCAGGTTCCGCTATAGGAGATGTTACCGCTGCTGTAATAGCTTTGGCTGTTGAGGCTCACCGTTAGATTGGGCAGGACACCGGGCGTGCTGTTCTGATTTCCCGTGGCGGGATCACAACCGCAGGTGGGGCAGATATTGCGGACCCAGAAGGAAACGGTATAGCTGTTGTTGGCGGTGATGTTGACGACGGTGTGGAAGACGGTCGCCGGCACATAGGTTCCGTTGACGGCCAGGAGATAGCCACCGGAGCTGCCGCCTGCGGTCGGGGAGTTACCGGTGCCGTTGGAGGTTCCGGTATGGTCACCGGTCACATCCCAGACGCTGAACACCTTGTCGCTGGCGGCAGGGGAAGCACCTGAATAGTCCGTTGCGCTGGTATTGTTCACGACGCTATACTGGCCGTCGGCGGGGTTGTTCGCGCCAAGTGTCGCCTGGGTGTAGCCGGTGACGTTACCCGACGTGCCCCGGGTTTGGGCCGGGCCGGAACCAAAGGTGCCGTTGGTCTCATCGGTGAGATAGTTGGTACTGCCCGCCGATCCGCACCCGATGAGGGAGGAAACGAGCAGGCTGAGGGCGGGGACGCCATCGTGGTGGACCGTCGATCCGTTCTTATAGTTGAAGAGTCCGCCTGTCGTAACGGTTGTTCCCGCGGCGCCGGTGACGGTAACGCGATAAACGACCATCAGAATGGTCGCCACGTTGTAGAATCGGGGTTGGGTCGTTCCGCCCGTGACCGTTCCGCCGGTGGTGGCAGCGGCTCCGTCGCCCATATAGATCATCATGCTATTGGTGGCGGAGGTATAGGTTCCGCGGTCGTCAGCGGATAAATCGGTATAGTTGCCGGTGTTGGTGACTGCGCCGACTACGGCGTCTTCGTTGGTACGTACCGACATCGAGCCGGCAACATAGGTTGCGTTGGTCGGACCCGTCCCCGAAAAGCTCAAAACGGAGATGCTCGTTCCACTGGGAACGGCGATAACCGCGTGGATCTCGAGCACATCTCCTGCGACGACTGGACCTCCGCTGGGGCGGGTGACATTTAAATAAGAGGCATTGATCTGAATTTGGGAAGAGGCTCCCAGGGAAAGGAGTACCCCCATAGTGAGGGCGAATAAGGGTTTCATGGAACAGGTTTGGATTTAGGGTCTTCAAAAGGATCTGGGTTGGAGGTAAAAATAAGGCGCAATACGTGGAACGAATGATCATATCCTCCGTTGACAGGCGAGATACGACCGGTTTGTAGAGTTTTTGTAGAACTGGCCATACCGGCCTGATAATCATCGCTTCAAGGTTGCTTCAAAATTTTATCCGACTTTTAGGTGGATGAAGGTGCTTATTATAGAAGACAATCAGGAGCTGGCCCGGAATGTCCGGGACTTTCTCGGCCGCGAGGGATATATCTGCGAATCCTGCGAGACATTGGAGGAGGCCCGGGAAAAGCTGACGCTATTCCAGTATGATTGTATCCTGCTTGATATCGGGCTGCCGGATGGAAACGGTATCGGGCTCCTGAACCAGATCCGCAGCGAACACAAGGACAGCAATGTGCTGATCATCTCCGCCAAGAATGCGCTGGACGATAAGATCATCGGCCTGGAGAAGGGCGCGGATGACTATCTTACGAAGCCTTTTCACCTGGCTGAGCTGCATGCCCGCATCAGGGCCGTCTACCGGAGGAAGAATCTCGGTGGCGCCAGTATCGTGGCGTTCAACGAGATCAGCCTGAATACCGACACGTTCGAGGCGAGGATCAACGATGCGTTGTTGGATACGACCCCGAAGGAATTCGATCTGCTGCTGTATTTTATCGTCAACAAGAACCGGGTCCTTTCGCGGCAGGCGATCGCCGCGCATTTGTGGGGCGACTACACGGATAATCTCGCTAATTTCGACTTTGTGTATCAGCACGTCAAGAATCTGCGGCGCAAGATCAGCAATGCAGGGGGGAACGATTATATCAGCACGGTTTATGGGTTGGGATATAAATTCAATTCACACACCTAACAGACGGGAGTGAGGTTAACAACAAAATTCACGCTTTGGTATTTCGGGATCATGCTAGTGGTACTGCTGATCGGCGGCGCCATCGTGTACTATGAGATCCAGGATAAGATCAGCCGGGTGGAAGTGGTGCGGCATCAGCGGCTGAATGATCTTATTGCCGGACAGATCCGCCAGGGTGGCGACTATCGTGATCATCCAACCCGGAAGCGGGCTACCGTGACGGTGATCCCGGCAGATTCCGTGCCGAAGGTGGCCTCATCTTTTTATACGCGCGGCGTCGACTGGAATCCTGAATTCCAGCGGAATGAGTTCAAGCTGGTAGTGACCTCTTTCTACTTCGTCAACGGCCAGCATTACCGGATAACGACCTACTCCTTTATTCCTTCTTTTTATCAGATCCTGCCCGGTGTGGTCGATTCCTTCAAGTGGATATTGCTGGTGTTACTTGTACTGGTCATCGTCTCGGGCGGGCTGATCTCCAAATATATCTTGGCGCCTTTCAAGCGGACAATGCGCGTGATCCAGTCTTTTGACCTCAAGCAGAAGGAGTCGATGCGCTTGCCCGCGACGCGGACGTCAGAATTTTTGGAGCTGAATCAATTCCTGCGGAAAATGACGGAGAAGGCAAGGGAAGACTATCAGTCCCTGAAAGAATTTACGGAAAACGCTTCGCATGAGCTGCAGACGCCTACCGCGATCATCCGGGGCAAGCTCGACCTGCTGATGGAGTCCGAGATCCGGGACGAGCAGGCGATCCTGATCGCCGAGATGCAGAATGCGCTGGAGCGGCTATCGCGGATCCATAGTTCGCTGACCCTGCTTACGAAACTGGAGAATAAGGAATACGAGACCCGGGAACCTGTCTGTATCAGCAACGTGTTGCAGGAGGCGCTGAACTCCTTTGATGAGCTGATCCAGATGAAATCGCTGGTTCTCGAATCACATATAGAAAAAGGAGTGAATATCTCACTGCACATGGCATTGGCGGACCTGCTGATCACGAATCTGATCAGCAATGCGATCCGGCATAATTCGGCGACCTGCGACGGGAAGGGCTTTATCCGCGTGCACCTGAGCCGGGAGGGGCTGGCGGTGGCCAATACCGGCCGCGAGCCGGAGGTACCGACCGCGGAATTATTCGAGCGTTTCAAAAAGGGGAATGCGGGGAGCGACTCCATCGGTATCGGACTGGCGATCGTCCGTCAGATCTGCGACCTGAGCGGGTTTGACATTGTCTATGAATATAAGGACGGGTGGCATGTATTGACCGTCAGTTTCTTACCCCAGGTTCCTGCTTCAAAATTGCTTCAAAATGTTTCGCTCCCTTTGCCTACATGTCAAACAAGCTAGTTTTTAGTCTCGCCTGGGTTTTTATCCTTGCAGCAGGACAGACAAGTGCACAGGTGTTGACGGTGAGGCAGGCGGTGCAGAACGCACTTAACAATTACGGAACTATTCGCGCCAAGGCCAATTATGCAAAAGCTTCACAGGCCAACGTCAAGGAAGCAAAACGGGAATATCTTCCCGATATCAATTTCGGCATTCAGCAGGATTATGGTACGGTAGCATCGACGTATGGTCCGGCAGCACCGGGAAAGGTACCTGGCGTCTCTTCATCGGGGCCGGTCTTTCCGGCCCAGAACTGGAATGCGGCTTTTGGGGCGCTGTATCTTACGAGTGTCAACTGGGACTTCTTCCAGTTTGGAAAATATAAGGAACGGACGATGGTGGCCGAGCGGGTCCTTCACCGGGACTTAAGCGACCTGGACCAGGAGCGCTTCGAGCAGAGTATCCGGGTATCGGCTGCCTATCTGCAATTGGTCGCCACTCAAAAACTGGTCATTTCCCAGCAAAAGAATCTCGACCGGGCTGTCGCCTTTCAGACCGTGGCTACCGCCCGGGCCAAGAGCGGACTCAATCCCGGAGTGGATTCTTCGCTTGCCAATGCCGAGGTTTCCAGCGCCCGGATCGCGTTGACCAATGCGATCGAGGCCGAACAGGAGCAGGCTAACTCACTCGCGCAACTGATGCAGGTGGCCGCGCCGGATTCCAATAATTTTTCGCTCGATTCTTCTTTTGTGAACCGTGTTCCCGGTTCACTCTCACACTCCCCGGCGCAGGCGCTGAAAGAGCACCCCTTGCTGAAATTCTTCCAGGACAGGATCGATGTGAGCTCCGAGCAGGCAAAATATTTGAAAACGCTGCAGTATCCTGCTTTTTCACTTTTTGGCATCGGTCAGGACCGGGGTTCGGGCTTTTCTTCCAGCTATGGTCCTTCCAATCCCGATGCTTATACGCAGAACTATTTGAAGGGGGTCAGCTTCGGAACCGCCAATTATCTGATTGGGATCGGGGTGTCCTGGAATCTGACGACGCCGATCAGGGTGCATCAGCAGATCGTGGCTCAGAAATACACTTCCGCCGGATTGCAGGAAGAGTATGGGCTGATCACCCAGGAACTTCAGGCGCAGACGGTATTGGCCGAAAGCAGGATCAAAAATGCGCTGGCGAATTACCGGGAGGCACCCATCCAGGTGAAGGCTGCTTCGGATGCTTATCTGCAGAAACAGACCTTGTACAAGAACGGGTTGGCGACGATCGTGGATGTAACGACGGCTGCCTTCGTCCTGAACCAGGCGGAAACGCAGTTGGATGTCATCGACACGAATGTTTGGCAGGCCTTGTTGTTCAAAGCGGCTTCCACCGGAGATTTCGGACTATTTATAAACGAATTTTAATCGCATTATATGGGATTGATCAGAACAGCGCTTAGGAAGCCTATTACTATTCTTGTATTGGTGGCGGGGCTTCTATTCTTTGGCATCAGCGCCGTCAGGACCATCAAGATCGATATTTTCCCCGATCTGAATCTGCCGGTGATCTATATCTCTCACCCCTATGGCGGATTTACACCCGACCAGATGGAAACTTATTTTGGCAAGCAGTATGTGAATCTGCTGTTGTATGTGGGCGGGGTAAAAAGCATCGAGACCCGGAATATCCAGGGGTTGACCTTGATCAAGCTTACGTTTTATGAAGGAACGAATATGGCCCAGGCCGCCGCGGAGGTGACGGGGTATACGAACCGGGCGCAGGCGAGCTTTCCACCGGGCTCGCAGCCGCCGTTCATCCTTCGTTTTGATGCGTCGACGCTGCCGGTGGGGCAGTTGGTGCTGAGCAGTTCCAGCCGGAGCAACAACGAATTGCAGGATCTGGCCAATATCTATGTCCGATCGTCCTTCAGCAGTGTGCCGGGGCTGGTGTCGCCAGCGCCTTTTGGCGGGAATGCCCGGACCATCGTCATCAAGGCGGACCCCGAATTGCTCAGAAGTCATAACCTGACTCCCGATCAGTTGGTGGAAGCCTTGCGAAATAACAACCAGGCTACGCCTTCCGGGAACGTGCGGATCGGCAATCTCAATTATTTTACGCCGACGAATTCCACGATCGTCAAGGTGCAGGATTTCGGGGATATCCCGATCTATGTCAATGGCGTGCAAAATCTCTATCTGAAAGATGTCGCGACGGTGGAAGATGCGGCGGATATCACCGCCGGCTATGCGTTGATCAATGGCAAACGGAGTGTGTACCTGCCGATAACCAAATCGGCGGCCGCTTCGACCTGGGAGGTAGTGCAGAACCTGAAGAAGGCCATCCCGAAATTCCAGGCGCAGCTGCCGGAAGATGTCCAGTTGTCCTATGAGTTCGACCAGTCCGTGTATGTGATCAATTCCGTAAAGAACCTATTGTCCGAGGGCGCTATCGGGGCGATCCTGACGGGCTTGATGGTGGTGCTTTTTTTGGGTGATCTCCGAGGTGCTACTATCGTGATCCTGACCATTCCCATCTGTGTTATCTCCGGCGTGCTTTTTCTGAATCTGTTCCACCAGACCATCAATATCATGACGCTGAGCGGCCTTTCGCTGGCGATCGGCATCCTGGTGGACGAGTCGACGGTAACGATCGAGAATATCCACCAGCATCTCGCAATGGGTAAGCCCAAGTCGCTGGCCATCTGGGATGCCTGCCGGGAGATCGCGTTTTCGAAACTACTGATCCTGTTCTGTATCCTTGCGGTGTTTGCTCCTGCCTTTACGATGAGCGGTATCCCCGGGGCGCTCTTCCTTCCGCTGGCGCTGGCGATCGCCTTTTCGATGATCACCTCTTATCTGATGGCTCAGACCTTTGTACCTGTGATGGCCAACTGGATCATGAAGGGACATCACCATGGCAAGGATGGAAGAGAATTTGCTTCCGATGAGGAAGAGTTCAGGGCTTCGGGGCTTAGTGCCGGGGACGAGCACAATACGGCGGTGGAAAAGGAAAAGCTGATGGAACATGGCACCGGCAAGGACGGAAAGGAAACGCGTTTCGACCGGTTTCGCAAGCGCTTTGTCCGGTTCATAGAAAGGATGATGCCCCTGCGTACGCCGATCGCCATCGCTTATATCGTGCTGGCCCTTGGCGGAGCCTGGCTGTTACTCAATTCGATCGGCCGGGACGTGTTGCCGCATAATAACGCGGGTCAGTTCCAGGTCCGGTTGCGTGCCCCGGATGGGACCCGGATCGAACGCTCGGAGGAATATATGATCAAGACCCTGCACATCCTCGATACGATGGTGGGGCATGACAATATCGGCGTAACCTCGGCGATGGTCGGGATGCACGGTGGACAGTTCTCGACAAACCCGATCTATCTCTTTATGGCCGGCCCGCAGGAGGGCGTTTTGCAGGTCAGTTTGAAGGAGGATTTCAAGGTGAAGATGGATGACCTGAAAGAGCAATTCCGGCAGAAGCTCGCGCAGGATCTGCCCGAGCTGAAAGTATCCTTCGAACCCATCGACCTGACGGATAAGATCCTCAGCCAGGGTTCGCCGACTCCTATCGAAGTGAAGGTGATCGGAAAGAATAAGAAGAACAATGAGATCTATGCCGCAAAGGTGGTCGAGCAGCTCAGAAAGATATCCTATCTCCGGGATGTGCAATTGGGACAGGCGATCCACTATCCGGCCGTGAATATCGATATCGACCGTGTGCGGGCCGCGCAACTGGGTGCTAATGCAGCGACGATCAACCGGAGTCTGATCGCTGCCACTTCCTCTTCGCGGTTCACGGAGAAGAATGTCTGGCTTGACCATGCTTCCAATCTGTCCTATTTTGTTCAGGTGCAGGTGCCGGAGAACAAGATGAATAGTATCCGGGATATCGGTGAGACTCCCATTGTTCCCAACCAATCGCGGCCTACGCTGAGCGATGTGGCGAGTCTGAAGGTCGATTCTGTTTATGGGGAGGATGATGATATCGGCGCAACGCCGGTGCTTTCGGTAACGGCTAACCTGAATAAGGTGGACCTTGGTCGGGCAACCACGGACGTGAACAAGGCGATAGCGGCTGTCGGCAAGCTGCCCCGTGGGCTCTCGATCGAGACGCGCGGTTTGTCCCAGGTGTTGACCGAGACGCTGGACAGCCTGCAGATAGGACTGATCACCGCCGTCATCGTCATATTCCTGATGCTTGCCGCCAATTTCCAGTCTTTCCGGGTTTCGCTGGTGACCCTGTGTACCGTGCCGTCCGTATTGCTCGGATCGCTGGGGTTATTGATGCTCACGGGTTCCACGCTCAACCTGCAATCCTATATGGGGATGATCATGTCGGTCGGGGTTTCCATCTCCAACTCTGTGTTGTTGGTGACCAATGCCGAGGAATTGCGGCTTTTACATGGAGACGCGCTCAAGGCTGCCCGTGAGGCTGCCGCGACCCGGCTTCGTCCGATCCTGATGACCAGCGTCGCGATGGTGGTGGGGATGATCCCGATGGCTTCAGGTCTTGGGGAAGGAGGTGATCAGGCGGCTCCGCTTGGCCGGGCCGTCATCGGCGGACTGATCGCGTCAACCTTTGCTGCGCTGTTCTTCCTGCCGCTGATCTTTGCCTGGGTACAGCGCAAGACATCTATTCAATCCGTATCATTGGATCCTTCAGATAAAGAAAGTAAACATTTTATATTGTCATTGTATGAACAAAATGAAAAATAAAAGAACGTCTGTGCTTTTGCCGGCGTTCTGTCTTCTGGTGTTGGCCGGCGCGTTCAGCGGCTGCTCCTCTTCGGATGGGGAGGAAAAGGCAAAGAGTGCGACCGATGCGCCAAAAAAGGATAGTGCGGCGGCGCCTGCGGCGACCTTTGTACTGGAGAAGGGGCAACTGGCCACCGATCTGTTCGTGCCCGGGGAGTTGATCGCTTTCCAGCAGGTGGATCTTTATGCAAAGGTCAACAGTTTTGTAAAGAAGT